>Ga0335085_10000004_pt1 | contig 1343036 bp, 1151 predicted proteins | sample Lox_Sample_45_FD_206712 | JGI IMG/M metagenome (GOLD analysis project Ga0335085, IMG submission 206712) | Soil microbial communities from Loxahatchee National Wildlife Refuge, Florida, United States - Lox_Sample_4.5 | ecosystem: Environmental > Terrestrial > Soil > Wetlands | place: USA...
AGTGACGATGTGGTATGGTTTCTTCACGGCGGTAGGCTCCTTTCGGGATTTCAGTTTGGCAACCGGATTCTATCGAATCGGCGCCAACCGCCGCCTACCTACCTTCAACTAGACTCGGGACGCCCTCCTTCATCGCGACGGTTACCGCTGTCATGGAAGGCAGATGGCTCTTACAAAGTGTTGGTTTCCTGACGACCTGCAGCGGTATCTTGTTCTTCAGCATCTTTCTTCCGAGTTTTTTCGTCTTCGACTTTCTTCAGTCGGAAATAGTAGTGGAAGGTATACATCCATGCAATATCCACTAGCTGCCAAACGGTAAGTTCTGGTTCGGCCATCTGAGTCGTCTGTTGTGAAGATGGACGCGTGTGAAGCTCACTGAGCGCTTCCAAGGCGGCAAGCTCGTTCTTGGTGCTGACCAAAGCGAACTTCGATAACGCAGTCTGCTCCAGTCGCGTCAAAGGAATCTGAAGATTCGTCAGGCTCTTCACCGCCCTCTGAACTGCCCCCACAATCAGTGCGACGGACAGCCCAGATTCGCCAACGAAGCGATAGCGATTGATCTCACTGACCAAGCGACGGATCTCGATTGCTCGCTTGGCATCAGACATCGACCCTTCATCCAGCACCCGGCACAATTCTTCAAAACGCTCACTGTTTGTCTTCAGCTTCGCAGCGATGTTTCTCGACTCGGCCAGATGCGCGCCATGCGTAATCGCGGCAACACAAAGGCAGAAAATTTCACGTCCAAAGACCAGCAAAGGATGATAAACCAGATGCTCGGATTGCTTGCCCGGTCGCGGAATCATAAAGCGGCTCTGTGAGAGCTTGCCTTCATGTGCTACCCGACTGCGTGCGTCGTAAAACTGTCGAACCCAATCCTTCAATCTTGGAACTCGTCCTAGCAGGAGCGAGACACTATCGATGAATCGATCCGTCTTCTCGCCGGTAGGGAGATCGAGGAGAGATTCGAAGGCAATCGCAAGATTGACTAAAGCCTCGCTCTCGCTCACCTCAGCCCGGTTGGTAGCGTTGTACCACCTCAGAGCGGTGAACAGCCTTTCTGCGATATATCTCGCGTCATCGGTGAGCAAACGCACCAGCTCATAGCCCGTTCCTTCCTGACAGAACTGGCCGGAGTCCGCTGCGAGGTCTTGGGAGATATTGAGCGTGATGTGCGGCACCGGCGGATACACCCGTGATCCCTTGACTGCCCAAAAGTGCTCCATGAAGTTGCGCATCCCGTCATAGCCAGGCGCGAAATCGTTGTCCCACCCGATTGCGATGGGCTGATCCAAGACGGTGTGGTGTTCAGATTCAATTAAGAAACGACTTACTCGGTCTGGCGTAAACACTAGCAATGTCGCGCACTCATATCCAAGGAAAGGGTCTCCGAATTGATCATTCGGCGTGCCATACAAATACGCGACGAGACAATGCACCCGTTTTAAGGTCTCAGGGATTTGGAACAGACCGGCAACATGAATCTGAGGTATCACAGCGTAGGACGCGGAACGGACACGCGCATTGTTCTGCGTGTACAACATCGCCGTCACCTCGGTGACTGCTGTCGCTTGTGCTTCGCTGAGTCCCTCCAGATCGTCAGTAGAGCGAAACAGATATGGTCCGAACCGAACAGGCCCTGACGTCTTGAGATACGGGAAAAGAGCAATGGAGAAGAGTTCTTCGCGAGTGTCGGCCATAAGGATTTAGTATCAGCGGTCGGGTATTCTTCGGCCACTTCTGGGACCATTATCCGCCTTCTCCCGGAAGGTTCGTGTATCTATTGTGTGCAGCTTACCCGCAATCGTCAGGATTACTCCCCATAAACGCGCTTCCCACGTGTGATCAGATGCCTCCGGCCGTGTAGTCGCCAACCCCGTATACCGGCCCAAACCCGGCGCCGCCAGAGGTTCTGCGCGCGCGGCTTTTGAGCAACACGCGCAAGACGGGGCGGCCCGCGCCGCTCGACATCGCGGACTGCCGTCTTTATGGCGGCGCGGGCAGACGCGCCCCTTTGCGCTTCTGAGCGAAGAGTGTTGCTGGCCCAGGCGGGGGGCTATCAGCGCCTGGCGGGCGCGGTCGCGGGCCAGACATGGGGGCTCTCCGGAGCGCTCCATTCCAGCTTGCCGCGTTCGTCGTAGATGCGCACGCTGGCTTGGCCGTCAGCCCCGACGCCGATTTCGGCGCGCCGGGTACCGGCCGTGTCCACCACCACGAACTTCTCCGCCGTAATGACCTTCGGCAAGTTGCGCTCCTGCGCGTGCACGGGCCGGCCGGCGGACACGGCTCCGCCCAGCCAGCCCAACAGCGCCGCCGCGCTCAAGAAAACCAGCTCTCTCGTCGTGATCACGGTCCCACCTCCCGATCGGGTTTCACAGGCAGATATGCCCGGAGGGTTGCGATCCTTTCAGGCCCGGGAACGTTGGGACGAAAAATCACATCCGCGGGCGATCGCGGTGCAACAAAAATACGGTTGGAGCCACCTTACACCAGCGGGCAAGAACCGGCTGCCCGGGACATCCGGTCCGCAGCACCTCCGCGGCAGGAACTTTCCCGCCAGATCGAGACCAGCAAAGGACAAACGAATATGCCGGAACACAAAAATCGCGTAGCATTGCGGGGCAGCGAGCGTATGGCGCGCCGGGGGGCGCGGGCCGTAGGCGCGCCGGACCCAAACCAGGAGATCCGCATCAGCCTGCTGCTGCGGCCACGCCAAGCGATGGATAAGCTGGCGGCCGCCGCGGAGTTGACGGCGACTCCCATCCACAAACGGAACTACATGACGCGGGAGCAGTTCGCCGAGACGTACGGCGCCAATCCCGAAGACGTGGCGGCGGTCGAAGAGTTCGCGCACGAACACAACCTGACCGTAGCCGAAACCAGCCTGCCGCGCCGCACGGTGGTCCTGTCGGGCACCATCGCCGCTTTGAGCGCGGCATTCGGCGTCTATCTGTCCAACTACGAACACGCCGACGGGGCCTTCCGCGGGCGCACCGGACCGATCTATCTGCCCGAGAATCTGGAGGGCATCGTGCAGGGGGTCTTCGGGTTCGACAACCGGCGGCAGGCGCGGCCGCATTTCCGCCACCGAAAGGCGCCGCAGAATCAAAACGCGGCCCAAGAGGCCAGGTCCTCGGGATTCACACCGGTGGAGGTGGCCCAACTGTACAATTTCCCGGCCGGCACGGACGGCCGCGGCGAGTGCATCGGCATCCTGGAATTCGGCGGCGGGTACACCAGCCATGAATTGAAGACGTACTTCCGGGAACTGGGGATGAAGGCGCCGGCGGTGACCGCGGTTTCCGTGGATGGGGTGACGAACCGGCCGCAGCCGGGCGGCGACAGCCCGGATACGGAGGTGATGCTGGATATCGAAGTGGCCGGTGCGGTGGCTCCGGGGGCCAAGCTGGCGGTGTATTTTTCGGACTTCACCGAGCAAGGCTGGGTGGACGCGTTGACCACGGCGGTGCACGACAACGTCCGTAAGCCGTCGGTCATCTCCATCAGTTGGGGCTTCGCCGAGGGCAACGACATCTGGTCGGCGCAGGCGATTCAGGCGGTGAACGAAGCTTTTCAGGCGGCGGCGGCGATGGGGATTACGGTCTGCTGCGCGGCCGGCGACGACGGCTCCCGCGACCAGATCGACGACGGCCTGGCGCATTGCGATTTCCCGGCCTCCAGCGCCTTCGTGCTGGCGTGCGGCGGGACGACCCTACAGGGCTCGCGCGGCAACATCCGCAGCGAGACAGTCTGGAACGACGGGGACAACGGCGGCGCTACGGGAGGCGGGATCAGCGATTTCATCGATCTGCCTGCCTGGCAGAATAGCGCCAAGGTGCCGCACTCGGTCAATCCCGGGCACCGGGTGGGGCGCGGGGTTCCGGACGTAGCCGGCAACGCCGATCCCAACACGGGCTACCGGGTCCTGGCCGACGGGCAAAGCGGCATCGTGGGCGGGACGAGCGCGGTGGCGCCGCTGTGGGCGGCGCTGATCGCGCGCGTGAATCAACACCTGGGAACCCCGGCCGGTTTCCTCAATCCGCTGCTGTATGCCCAAGTGGCAAATGCCAACGCCATGCACGACATCACCAGCGGGAACAACGACATCACGGGGAGTATCGGCGGTTACAACGCGCGTACGGGGTGGGATGCCTGCACCGGGCTTGGCAGTCCGGACGGCACCGCCATCGCTAACGCTTTGGCCGGCGCGGCCGCGGCCAAGTCGTAGGCACGGGACCAGCGGAGGGCAGATGGCGCCACTCAACCGTCTGCCTTCCACATGGTTAACCGTGTAGATTAACCCTCTTCCTACCGCCCCGGCTCTAATCTCCATAGACGCTGTAGATTGATCCGCGCTACAATAGCACGACACTCTTGGGCCTTTAGTTCCTCGATGACTGAAATCCTGGTGGGCTTCCTCATTGCGGCAGGTGTCGGCTTGACCGGCGTAGGCGCGGGTTCGCTTCTGGCGCCCATATTAATGCTGTTTTTCAAGGTTCCGCCGCCGGAAGCCGTGGGCACTTCGCTGGCCTTTTCGGCGGTGACGAAGCTGGCCAGCGCGCCCGTGTATGTCTTCCGCAAGCAGATCCATTATGCAACGCTCGTCCGCCTGTCGTGCGGCGGGATCCCCGGTGTTCTGGTTGGATATTATGCGATGGGTTTACTAGACGCAAAACACCACCGCGGGGTCTTGTTCCTGACGATCGGGGTACTGGTGGCGACCATGGCCGCCTACAACCTGGTGCGTACCTTGCGCCGCAGCGCTCATCACCGCAGCCTGGTAGACCGTTCCGGCTGGCTGCTTCCCATCGGGCTGTTTATCGGCGGTGAGGTAGGATTCTCCTCGGCGGGCGCCGGGGCGCTGGGCAGCATCGCCCTGCTCAATCTGACGGCTCTGCCGCCGGCCAGCGTGGTGGGCACGGACGTGGTCTTCGGGCTGGTCTGCTCCGTGGTAGGCGGTGGATTTCATATGTCGGCCGGGCATTTCGAATCCGCCATCCTGACGCACCTGCTGATCGGCGGCGTCGTAGGCGCATTGATCGGCGCCAACCTGCTGTCCGTCCTTCCTTCGCGTCCCTTACGGGTAGCGTTGTCGGCGTGGTTGACCTGCATGGGCGTTCAACTCTGCTGGCAAGCGTTCAGCTAGATTCTACTAAACCGTTCATTTTATGCACTTTACATTAATTATATTACTGTGATCATAAATGCTTGACAATCAACTGCTCATATTTTATTATTGACATTGGATGAAGTTTGATCCACAAATTCTGAAAGGAGCTTCCATACAAATGTCACTCACCCATACCGATCCTTTGGCCAACCTGCGTTTCTTCGAGGACGCTTTTACCCGTCTGTTGAGCGAGCCGCGCACCAGCCGGCCCTGGTCTCCGGCGGTGGATATCTTCGAGACCCCGGACGAACTGGTGCTGAAAGCGGACGTACCCGAAGTCGAGCTGAAGGACATCGATCTGCGGCTGGAGAACCAGACCCTGACGCTCTCCGGCGAGCGCAAGTTCGACAAGGACGATACCCGCAGGGGTTACCATCGCATCGAGCGCGCTTATGGCCAGTTCACGCGCAGCTTCGCGCTGCCGCCGACGGTGGACACGGAGAAGGTGGAGGCCGGCTACAACAACGGCGTTCTGACCATCACGCTGCCCAAGAAAGCCGCCGCCAAGCCGCGCCAGGTCAAGATCGAAGTGAAGCAGTAAAGCATCCACAATATGGAGGGGCGGCGGCGTCCAGCGCCCCGCCCTTTTCTTTTTGAGACGGGTTTCCGGTTGGTTGATATTCTAGAAAGTAGGTACCCTTGATCCGATTCGACAAGTTCACCCAGAAAGCCCAGGAGGCGCTCCAGCAATCGCAGGAGGTGGCCGCGAAATCCGACGGCCAGGTGATCTATCCCCTGCACCTGCTGATCGCCCTGGCCCAGGAGCGGGAAGGCATTGTGCGGCCGGTTCTGGAAAAGTGCCACGTGCAGCCGGATGCCATCGCGGCCGAAGGCGAACGGCAGCTACAGAACATCCCCAAGGTCAACATGCCGCCGCAGCCGGGGCTGTATGCGTCGCAACCGCTCAACGAGGTGCTCGAGAGGGCATTTGAAGAGGCCAACCGGTTCAAGGACGAGTTCGTTTCCACGGAGCACCTGTTGCTGGCCATCTCGGCCCAGAAGCGCGATCCGGCGGCGCAACTATTGGAGCGCGCGGGAGCCAGTTACGATGCCATCCTGAAGGCTCTGCAATCGGTGCGCGGCACGCAGCGGGTAACCGATCCCAATCCCGAGACCAAGTACCAGGCGCTGGAGCGCTATGCGGTGGATCTCACCAAGTCGGCGCGCGACGGGAAGCTGGATCCGGTGATCGGGCGGGAGGAGGAGATCCGGCGGGTCATGCAGGTGCTGAGCCGGCGCACCAAGAACAACCCGGTGCTGATCGGGGAGCCGGGCGTGGGCAAGACCGCCATCGTGGAGGGACTGGCGCAGCGCATCGTCAAAGGCGACGTGCCGGACCAGTTGCGCAACAAGAAGCTGGTGGCGCTGGACCTGGGTTCCATGGTGGCAGGCACCAAGTTCCGCGGCGAGTTCGAAGACCGGCTCAAAGCCGTGCTCAAGGAGATCACCGAGTCGAACGGCGAGATCATTTGCTTCATCGACGAGCTGCACACGCTGGTGGGGGCGGGCTCCGCGGAGGGCGCCATCGACGCGGCCAACATGCTGAAGCCGGCGTTGGCCCGCGGCGACCTGCGCTGCATCGGCGCCACCACGCTGTCGGAATATAAGAAGGTCGAGAAAGACGCCGCGTTGGCCCGCCGCTTCCAGACGGTGCTGGTGGGCGAGCCGTCGGTGGACGACACGGTCGCCATTCTGCGCGGCTTGAAGGAGAAGTTCGAGATCCACCACGGCGTGCGGATCAAGGATTCGGCCATCGTGGCGGCCGCGCTGCTCTCGCACCGCTACATTACCGACCGCTTTCTGCCGGACAAGGCCATCGACCTGATCGACGAAGCCGGCGCCGCGTTGCGCCTGCAGATCGGCTCCATGCCGATCGAAATCGACGAAAAGGACCGCCGCATTACGCATCTGGAAGTCGAGCGGCAGGCCCTGAGCCTGGAACGCGACGCCGCCTCCCGGGAGCGGCTGCGGCACGTCGAAAGCGAGCTGGAAGGCCTGAGGGGCGAAGTGACCCAGCTGAAGGAGCGATGGACGCGCGAGAAGACCGCGATCCAGCGCGTGCGGCAACTCAAGGAAGAGCAGGAGCAGTTGCGCAAGGACGAGGAGCTGGCCACCCGGCAGGGCGATTGGGAGAAAGCCGCGCAGATCCGCTACGGCCGGCTGTCCCAGATCGAAAAAGACATACACACGGCGGAGCACGAACTGGAAGCCATCAAGGATTCCGCCTTGCTGAAGGAAGAGATCGACGACGAAGACATTGCGCGCATCGTGGCCAAGTCCACCGGCATTCCCGTGCAACGCATGATGGAGGGCGAAGCCCAGAAGCTGGTGCAGATGCCGGAACGGCTGAAGGAGCGGGTGGTGGGGCAGGACGAGGCGGTTCGGCTGGTCTCGAACGCCATCCTGCGCAACCGCGCCGGCCTGAGCGATCCCAACCGGCCCATCGGCAGCTTTATTTTCCTGGGACCCACGGGCGTGGGCAAGACCGAGCTGGTGCGGGCCCTGGCGGCCTACCTGTTCGACGACGAAAAGGCCATGATCCGGGTGGACATGTCCGAATACATGGAGAAGCACTCGGTGGCCCGCATGATCGGCGCGCCGCCCGGATACGTCGGGTATGACGAAGGCGGCCAGCTCACCGAACAGGTGCGCCGGCGGCCGTATTCGGTGGTGCTGTTCGACGAGATCGAGAAGGCCCATCCGGACGTTTTCAACTCGATGCTGCAGATTCTGGACGACGGGCGCCTGACCGACGGCCAGGGCCGCACGGTGAGCTTCAAGAACACGGTGATCGTGATGACCTCCAACGTGGGATCGAGCACGGTGCGCGAGGTGGGCCCCATCGGCTTCTCGGTACACACCAAGGGTTCGGCCAACGAGGTGACGCGCACGCGCCTGCTGGATGCGCTGCGCGCCACGTTCCGGCCGGAATTTCTGAACCGCATCGACGACATCATCGTGTTCAACTCGCTCACCCGCGAGCATCTGGGCATGATCATCGACATCCAGTTGACGCGCGTGAGCAAGCTGCTGCGCGACCGCGGCATCCATCTGCAACTGACGGACGCGGCGCGCGAGCTGCTGATCAAAGAGGGGTACGATCCGCAGTACGGCGCGCGTCCCATGCGGCGGGCGATCCAACGGTTGATCCAGGACCCGCTGGCGCTCAAGCTGCTCAACGGCGAGTTCCTGGAGGGCGACACCGTAGAGGTGGACGCCGATCCGGCGGCGGGCGGGCTTCGTTTCCAGAAGCTGGTCCCCGTGGAGGCCTGATGACCACTACCAACACGATCAAGACGGTCTTACTCCTGGGCCTGCTCAGCGCCGTGTTATTGTTCGCCGGCGAAGCGATCGCCGGCCGCAGCGGCCTGTACATGGGGCTGGGGCTGGCGGTGCTGATGAACTTTTCGGGTTACTTCTTTTCGGACCGGATTGCGCTGGCCTCCTATGGCGCGCAACCGGTCACGGAGCAGGAAAATCCGGAGATCTACCGCCGCGTAGCGCCCATCGTGCGGGGCATCTGCCAGCGCATGAGCCTGCCGATGCCGCGCCTCTGGATCATCGACCAGGAGAGTCCCAACGCGTTCGCCACCGGGCGCAATCCGCAGCATGCCTCGGTGGCTTTCACGGTAGGCATCCTGCGCCTGATGGAGGACCGTGAGATCGAAGGCGTGGTGGCGCATGAGATGGGGCACGTGCTGCATCGCGACATCCTGATCAGCTCGGTGGCGGCGACGATTGCCGCGGCGATCATGTTCATTTCGCGGTTCGCGTTCTTTTTCGGCGGCGCGAGCGACGACGACGACCGCGGCGGCGGCAACGCCATCGCGGGGGTGCTGATGATGATCCTGGGTCCGTTCGCGGCCATGCTGATCCAGATGGCGATTTCGCGCTCGCGCGAATACTCCGCCGACGAGGCATCGGCCAAATATACCGGGACCCCGCACGAGTTAATCTCCGCGCTGCAGAAGCTGGATACTTACTCGAAGCGCATCCCCATGCAGGCGGATCCTTCGACGGCCCACCTGTTCATCATCAAGCCATTCACCGGGCAATGGCTGGGCCAGTTATTCTCCACGCACCCTTCGACGGAAGACCGCATCGCACGCTTGCAGCAGATGCGCTGATCGCGCCGAAGAACCTCAGTTGCCGCGCATGGCGCGGAGGTTCGCCAGCATCCGGCGATGGAACCGGCCGAGCGCCGCGGGATGCAGACGCACGAGCCACCAGAGCAGCCGCGCATAGAAGGGGAAGACGACGATCGCCTGGTTCCGCTCCACGCCGCGCAGGATGCGGCGCGCGGCATCCGGCGCAGAGACCGGGCGTATCGGGAGCTTCTTGAAGAACTCGTCCTTGTCGATCTTGACCCCGATGGCGCTCTCGTAGATGGCGGTATCGACGAATCCCGGACAGATCACGCTGACGCGCACGCCGAAGGCGGCGGCCTCCTCGCGCAAGGCGGTGGACAGCGCCACCACACCGCTCTTGGTGACGGAATAAGGAATCAAACCGGGCTCGCCGACCAGCCCGGCGGCGGAAGCCGTGTTCACAATGTGGCCGGAACCCTGGCGCAGCATGACGGCGTAAGCCGCGTGGGTCCCGTAGATGACGCCCCAGAGGTTTATATCGATGCCCTGACGCCACTGGTCGAGGGTCAGGTCGCGCATTTCGCCGCCCACGCCGATGCCGGCATTGTTGAACATGTAGTCGAGGCGGCCATGCCGGCTGACCGTACCGTCGATGAGGCTTTCGACCTCTGCGGCGCGGGTGACGTCCAGCCGCGCGGGGATGGCGCCGGCGATGGCCTGGGCGCCTGCGAAGTTGATGTCGGCAGCGATTACGATGGCGCCCTGGCGGAGCAACTCTTCACAGAGCGCGCGGCCGATGCCGGAGGCGCCGCCGGTCACGATCGCCACCCGATTGCGGAAGGCCATTCCGGGATTTTAGCGCGCCGGCGTCCACTCATCCGCGTGCCGTACTTCGGGCACCACGGAGATTCCGGCGGGGACCCAGGAGCAGGCGACGCCGCCGCCGGTTCGGCAACCGTCCGCGGGATTCGCGATCACGCGGTTGGTGAGCGCCTGCAGCGCGCGCAGGTCCCTGGCCGCGGCCACGGCCATGTCGTGATCCGCCTGGCTGACGCGCAGCAGGTAGATCAGGCGGAGGTGGCGCATGCCGCGCGGCAGCTCGAACAGCCGCAGGATGGGCCCGGTTTGCGGCAGCGTTTGACCGTCACGGGTGACCTCCGCGGAGTCGAACTCGATGCCGTGGGAGGTGACCGCGTAATAGGCCAGCTCGTAGCCCAGAAAGTCGGACCCGGCCGATAGGGTGATGGTATGGCCGCTGACCTCCTGGGGGGCCGGCTGCAGGCGATAGCCACCGGACTTGAGGACCGGAGTGACCACGCGGAGCCGCCAGCCGGGTTCCAGATCGATGAAGCTGGCGTTGGCCGGTGTGAGCGCCGGCGTGGGGGGCGCCGGCTCACGATGCGCGGCACAGCCCGCCAGCGCGATCAGCAGGCTTAGAGCAGCCGGAAGTTCACTTCGATGGTGGCCGCAACCGGCACGGGGTGTCCGTCTTTGACTCCCGGTTTGAATTCCCATTGGCTGATGGCTTCCAAGGCGTTCTCATCCAGGCCGAGGCCCAGTTCGCGCAGCACGCGCGCATCGCGGGCACGGCCGTCGAGACCGATCACTACCTGTACGATCACGGTGCCCTGCAATTTCGCGGCGCGGGCGGCTTCGGAATACTCGGGTTCGCGCTTGCGGACCAGGGTGGGCGGCGTGATGCCGCTGTGCATGCGGAAGACCCCCGCCGGCAAGGGAGGCAGGGTCTTCGACCCGTTCTTTGCCACGGCATCGGCGCGCGCCAGTTGCGCCTGTGCATCATCCGCGCGGCCCTGCGACTTCAGGAATTCGGCGTAGACCCGCAGGATGACCGCGGAGTCGGCGGAGGGGGTATCCTTCACCGCCAGCGCGCTTCGATACAGGCGTTCGGCCTCGTCGAAATCTGCTTCATGCTGCCGGACCACCGCCATCCACATCAAGGGCATGGCCGCGTGCAGGGGATCGACCGCCTGCGCGTGCCGGTAGTCATCGAAAGCCTGGGCGTAGTCTTTGCGGGTCATGGCGGACAAGCCCAGATCCATGAGCACGCGCGCCGCTTCCGGACTCTCGCCCAGGATCTGCGCGGCTTCAGCCAACAGGCCGCCGCCGCTCTGGGGGTCCAGCTTCTGCTGCAATTCCGCGAGCTTCACCAAGCCGACGCCGTATGCCACGCTTTGCTCGCCGGCGGTCTGACCGCGGATGGCGAGGGCGGCTTCCAGCAGTCTCTGCGCGAGGTCGTATTGCTTCGACTGCATGGCGGCTTGGGCGGCGGCGTCCAGGGTCTGGTAGTTCTTCTGCGACTGCGCGGCGCGGATGGTGGCTTCGATATCCGCGTTGGCGGGAGCCGACGGGCTGTTCTGCGCGCGGACCGCCGCCAGCGGCAGGACCAGCACGGCGGCGAGCAGGGCGGCGGCGAAGCATGCGATTCGTCCGGGGACGGCGCGGTCTACGTGGGAATCGAGGATGGCCAGCAGCCGGCCCTCGAGCTGCGAGGGCCGCGCCATGGCGGCGCCGGCCCAAGCGATCGCCCGGCCGGTACGCAGGCTGCGGGCCACTTCCAGCAGATGGGCGGCATAATCGGAAGGCCGGGTACCGGCCGCCAGCACCAGGTCGTCGGCGGCGCGTTCGCGCTCCTTGAGGAATTCGCGCCAGGCGGTCCAGGCCAGCGGATGCCACCAATAGAGGGACACAGAAAGGCGCGCCAGCAGATGCGTCAGGGCATCGCCGCGGCGCACGTGGGCCAGTTCGTGCAACAGCACGACGCGCCGGCGCTCATCGCTCCAGCGGGCGGCATCGGCGGGCATCAGGATGACCGATCGGCCCAGCCAAAGCGTTACCGGCATGGAGTTGGGCGCAGTTTGGAGGATGTCCACCGGACGGGCGACTCCGGGCACCGGCGGCAACGGTGTGGCGGCACGGCGCGCGCGCCAGGCTATGGCATACGAGATCAGCGTACGCGCCAGGGCCAGCAGCGTGCCTGCCGCCCAAAGCAGCATCAGCCATGCCTGGAGATCCGGGCGCCAGGCAGGCGGGGCCGCGGCCTGGGTCAGGTTCGTTGGCGGGGAGGCTGGAGCCGTAGCGGCCTCAGCCGGTGCAGCCGTGGCTTCATGGAAGAGCACGCTCACCACCGGCGGCATGCTATCGGCGACCGGAATCCGCAGAACGGGCAAGGCGGCCGACAGGAACGGCAAGAGCAGAATCGCAGCCAGGGCGGCGGTCCACACCAGGTGGCGGGCGGCTGCCGAACGACGGCGCAACAAGATGGATGCCAGCCACGCGACGGCCAGTACGGCGGTGCTCTTCGCCGCGGCGGCGGTCAAGACGGAGAACCACGCGGTTTCATTCCAATGCCACATTTACTTGCCCTCCCTTCTGGCTTTCTCGATCATTTCCGCCATGCGATCCAGGTCGGCATCCGTCAGGCGGGTGGCGGAGACGTCCAGCAGCGCGGCGACGACCTGCTCGGGCGATTCCCGGAAGAAGGTATCCACCAGGTGCTTGACGGCCGAGCGCTTGGCCCTTTCACGCGCCACTGTAGGAATATACACGTACTTCAGGCCTTCGGCCTGGTGCCGGATGTGGCCTTTTTCCTCAAGTACGCGGAGCATGGCGCGGACCGCGGAGTAGCTGGGCGCGTGGGGCATGGCTTCCCTGACTTCCGACGCGGAGCACTTGCCCTGCCGGTACAGGATATCCATGATCTGACGTTCGCGGCGGCTCAACCCGCCAGTCTCGGCCATCAGCGCGGCTCCTGCTGGATTTCTAGCAGCATGCTAGAAAATTAGCATAAGCCGCGGGCGCCTGTCAAGAGCCCCGGTGACCCCGGGGAGGGCCGTTGGTACAATCTGAAGGGAAGTGCCACGAATGAATCGGCGCCAGTTCCTGGAAAGCACGGCGTTGCTGGCGGCGGTACCCGGGCGGCCGCCGCATTATCTGGAAACCGCGGAACGGCTCAAGCCGCGATTGCGCGCGACGGCGGTCGATCCGGTGCGCCTGGTGCGGCCGGAAGCGGACAGCGATGCGTTTCTGCGCTGGCGCATGGAGCCGGCCGGCGGGGCGGCTTTGCGCGAGCGGCTGATGCGGCGAGGGGATTGGGTAATCCTCGATTTCGGCCGCCATCTGACGGGTCACCTGGCCTTTGCCATCGCGGGCGAAGGGCGCGGCATCGATGCGCCGACGCGCCTGAAACTCACGTTTGGAGAAGTGGCGCCGGAAGTAGCGGAGCCTTTCGATCCGTACCACGGCACCTTGAGCCGGGCCTGGCTGCAGGACGAGATTCTCAATATCGACGTGGTGCCGGGCACGGTGGAGATGCCGCGGCGCTACGCGTTCCGCTTCCTGAAGATCGAAGTAATCGACACGTCGCCCAACTATGCAGTGCGCTTCGATCGGGTGCGGGCCACGGCGCTATCGTCGGCGAGCGGAACACCGCCGGCGCTGCCCGCGTCGGCTACGCCGTTGCAGCGGCAGATCGACGCGGTCAGCATCGCCACCCTGCGCGACTGCATGCAGACGGTCTTCGAAGACGGCCCCAAACGCGACCGCCGGCTGTGGATCGGCGACCTGCGCCTGCAGGCGCTGGCGAACTACGCCACCTACCGCAACCTGGACCTGGTGAAACGCTGCCTGTACCTGTTCGCGGCTTTCCCGCGCGAAGACGGCCTGGTGGCGGCCTGCGCCTTCGAGGAACCGCAGCCGCACCGGGGCCACGAGTACATTATCGACTATGCCGCGCTGTATGCCGCCGCGGTACTGGATTACGCGCGGGCGGCCAACGATTGGACCGCCGCGGCGGAGCTATGGCCGGTAGTGCGCCGGCAGATGGAGATCCTGGCGGGCTACGTGGGCCGCGACGGAATATTCGCGGCGCCGGCTGGAAGCTGGGTCTTCATCGACTGGAACAACGCGCTGGACCGGACCGCGGCCATGCACGGAGTCTTCGTCTACTGTCTGCAACAGGCGATGGCGCTGGCGCGCAAAGCCGGCGACACGCGGGCGGCCGCCGATTACCGGCAGCGCATCGCGCAGACCACCGCGGCGGGGCGCGCGGCGTTCTACGACCCGGCGCAGCACCTGTGCGTCAGCGGTCCGACCCGCCAGGTCTCGTGGGCCAGCCAGGCCTGGATGATCCTGTCCGGCACCCTGGACAAAAACGAAGGCGCGCGGGCCTTCCGGGCGCTGCGCGACGTACCGGAGGCGGTCCACCCGGGAGCGCCTTACCTATATCATTACGTGGCGGAAGCCATGCTGGAATGCGGCCTGCGGCAGGACGCGCTGGACCTGATCGAGGGGTACTGGGGCGGGATGGTGAAGGCCGGCGCGGACACTTTTTGGGAGGTGTACGACCCGCTCAATCCGGCGCTCTCACCGTACGGGAGCACGCTGGTGAACAGCTACTGCCACGCCTGGAGCTGCACGCCGGCTTACCTGCTGCGGCGCAACGGACCGGCCTGAGGGGCGGCTTCTCAGGTTGCCTGCAAGGCCTCGGCGATCTGTTTTTCCTCGACGGCGCCTTCGCGGATGATCTTCCAATAAGGCTCGGTGATATCCACGGTGGTGGAGCCCTGGCCGATGCAGGCGCCGCCATCCAGCACCAGGTCCACGCGGCCGTCCATGATGCCAAACACTTCGATCCCGCTGCGGCAGGTGGGCGATCCGGAGATGTTGGCGCTGGTGGCGATCAGCGGCTGGTTCACGGCGGTCACCAGCGCATTGGCGATTTTGCCGCTGGACTGGCGCAAGGCCAGGCGGCCGGTATTGCCGGTGACTTTGAGCGGCACGCGGGCGGAGGCCGGCACGATGATGGTCAGGGGGCCGGGCCAGAAGCGGCGCGCCAGGATGAAGAAGCGGTTGTTCAGCTCGGAGGCGAGTTCCTCGGCCATCACCACATCGGCCACCAGCAGCGGCAGGGAGCGATGGTTCTCGCGGCCCTTGGCGCGAAAGACATCCGCAACGGCGCGCAAGTTGAACGGATCGGCCACCAGGGTGTACAAGGCTTCGCTGGGGATGGCCACCACCCTCCCGCGACGAACGGCGGCAGCGGCGCGTTCGATCACTTCAGCCTGCGGATTCTCCGCATCCACTTCGACGAGATCAGTTGCCATTAACGGGGTCCAATCGCCTCCGCGACATCGATGGCCATCTGGTAGCGGCCGAAAGGCGCGCTCAATTGTACGCCCTGCACCAGGCCGCGCACCCGGGTCACCATCTCCCGCGCGATGGCCACGCCTTCCTCGCGGGCGCGCCCGGCATTATCGACCTGCCGCATGCGCTCCATGAAATGCTCCGGCACCGGGACGCGCAGCTCATTCACCATGAACTCGGCGTTGCGAAAGCTGGTAAGCGGCCAGATGCCGCAGATCACGGGGATCTTCACGTGTTCGATGCGCCGCAGGAACTGTTCGAGCAGGGCCAGGTCGAAGACCGGCTGGGTGACCACGTACTCGGCGCCGGCCTGCACCTTCCACTCGAAGCGGCGAATCTCTTCGTCCATGTTCAGCGCGCCGGGGTTGGCGCCCACGCCGATCAGCAGGGCGGTCTGCGATCCCATGGGATTGCCGCCGATATCGAGGCCGTGGTTCAGGTTATTGACGATGTTGACCAGGCCGATGGCGTCCACGTCGAAGACCGCGGTGGCATCCGGATAGCTGCCCATGCGCGGCGGATCGCCGGTAATGCAGATCAGGTTGCGCACGCCGGCGCAGTGCGCGCCGAGCAGCTCGGACTGGATGCTCAGAATGTTGCGGTCGCGGCAGCAGAAGTGATTGACGGCTTCGATGCCGGCTTCGCGCTGGATCAACTGGCAGGTAACCTGGGCGCTCATGCGCGCGCTGGCACGCGGACCGTCCGGCACGTTGATACAGTCGATGCCCTGCGCGGCGCAGAGCTGGGCGCCGGCGATCTCGCGGGCAGCGTCCACCCCGCGGGGCGGCAGAATCTCGACGAAGGAAACGAATTTGCCGGCGGCCAGCTTGGCGCCCAGTTGGGACTTATCGGCTACCGGCACTCCGGCGAGAGCGTGCGCCTTGGCGCGGGGCTCTTCCACGGTGACACCCAGCTTCTTCTGCACCGGCTGCAGCGAGCGGGCTTCGGCATGGATCAGCTTGATGTGCTCGGGGGTAGTGCCGCAGCATCCGCCCACGATGCGCACGCCGGCCCACAACAGCCGGCGCGCATACTGCGCCATGTATTCCGGCGAGCACAGGTAGAGATTGCGCCCTTCGACGCGCACCGGCACACCCGCGTTGGGCATGGCGCTGATGGGCTTGGAGGTGAACGCCAACATGCGCTCGACGGTCTCGAGGGTAGTTTTAGGGCCTACGGAGCAGTTCACGCCGATGACGTCGGCGGGCCACTCGTCGAGCTTACGGGTGTACTCTTCGGTCTCGGCGCCGCCGGGCAAGTTGCCGTTATCGTCGATGGTGACGTGGGCCACGATGACGGTGCCGGGGCCGGCGGCTTCGCGCGCGGCGAAGAGCGCCTCGCGCATTTCGTCCAGATTGCCGAAGGTTTCGAGCAGCAGCAGATCGACGCCGGCCTCCAGCAGCACTTCGGCCTGCTCGCGGAAGATGGCGCGCGCCTCGGCGAAGGAGGTGGGTCCCAGCGGCTCGATGTGCGCGCCCAAAGGGCCCATGGCGCCGGCCACGAAGGCCTGTTCGCGGGCGGCATCGCGCGCCAGGCGTACGCCGGCCTCGTTGATGGCGCGCAGCTTCTCGGCGAAGCCGAAGGCGGCCAGGCGCATGCGGTTGGCGCCGAAGGTATTGGTCTCCAGGATCTCGGCGCCGGCTTTGACATACTCCTGGTGGATCTGGCGGACCATGTCGGCGGCGGAGAGATTCAGCTCGTCGAAGCAGCGGTTGATGAACACGCCGCGCGCATAGAGCATGGTGCCCATGGCGCCGTCGGCCACCATCGCGCGGCGGGACAACTGCTCCCGGAACTCTTCAGCGCGGGTTGTGGAGGCGACGGGCATAGTGAGGATATTCGGATCTGCGATTCAGGGGCGCGGCAGATCCGGATATCGTGATTTTAGCGCAAGTGGGGCCGGCTTGTGCTGATACCCGCCGGCGGCGCCTGGACGGAAACGATCATCCACAGTTTCACGGGTCCACCATGGCCGGAGGGACCGGCACGTTCTGCCAGGGCGGGTGCGGCACCATATTCCGGGTGACACCTTGACTCACGGCAGCTTGATCCGGATCCGCATGCCGCCCACGTACTGATCGGCGCCGCCGTAGTAACCGGTGAGATCCAGGGGGTCCGCGCCGCGGGCGACGGCGCCTTCGAGAAAGATCACATTGGGCACGGTGCCGATGCGTTCCCACACCAGGTCCGGCAGGAGGAACGGCTTGTCGCAGCGCGCCAGCACGCGCCGGGGATCGGTCTTGTCGAACAGGATCCAACCCGGGCCATAGACCAACTTGTCGTTGGCGCCGTTGTACAGCAGCAGGATGCCCGCGGAAGTCATGAGCGGCGGCGGTCCGGGCTCCATCACGCGGGAATCGAACGCGCCTGGCCGGCGCTCGAGGACCGGCTGGGGAGTGGCATCCGTCCAGTGCAGCAGATCTTCGGAACTGGCGAGGCCCATGTAGTCGCGATCCTTGGCATCGGGGTCCTTGCGCGTGCCCAGATAGTACATCCACCATTTGCCCCCGATGCGCTCGGGGACGATAGCGCCGGACTTGGTCCAGCCGGTGACCCAGGTTCCCTTGTAGGCGGGCAGGATCACGCCCTGGCGCCGCCAATGGCGCAGATCGCTGGAGGTGGCCAGGCACAGTTGCGCGTCGTGGCGGTTGTATCCGGTGTAAGTCATGTACCAGGTGGCGCCGATCCGCACCAGGCGGGGATCCTCCACACCGCCGCCGCGTTCGTAGGGGGTGGCCGGCTCGAGCACCGGCTTGGGATCGACCTGGAAGTGGAGGCCATCGGCAGAGGATGCATAGCCGATGCGCGAAGTGCCGCGGATATCGCGCGCGCGAAACAGCAGCACGGTCTGCCCGTGGAGCATTGCGGCGGCGGGGTTGAAGGCTCCGGCGGACATCCAGGCGGGGGCGGCGGGCTTGAGCACGGGCTGGCTGCCGAGGCGCCGGGCATCCACGGTGACCGCGGGCGATCCGGCCGCCAGGGCCGCGGCCAGGGCTGTTACGATTCCGATATACATGGCTTAAAGTAATATACTGATTTCTTGCGCAAACGCAACCGATACCCGATTGCCCTGCTTTCCGCCATTATTGTGGCGGCGTCGCTGGCGGCGCAACCCGCTCCCCAGAAGCAGCTCGCGCCGATTCAGGATTACATCCGCAAGATGTGGGGCGTGCTGACACGCTCGAACCAGAACCTGGCCCAAGCCGCGGTGGATCCCAAGTTCCAGCCTCTGCCTGATGGGCGCTGGCCGGTCTACGTTCCGGCGCAGGAAGACCTGGCGCGTATTACGCGGGAGCTGCGCAAGGAAATGGCGCCCGCAGACCTGGCGAAGATCGAGCTGCGCAAGCTGCCCGCGGACGCGGCCACCATGAAAGAGCAGGGGCTGCTGTACCTGCCGCATCCTTACGTGGTGCCCGGCGGACGGTTCAATGAGATGTACGGCTGGGACAGTTACTTCATCCAGGTGGGATTGTTGCGCGATCATGAAGACGCGCTGGCCAAGGACATGGCCGATAACTTCCTGTACGAGATTTTGAATTACGGCAAGATACTCAACGCCAACCGCACTTACTATGTCACGCGTTCGCAGCCGCCATTTCTGACACAGATGCTGCTGGGCGTTTATGAGCGCAGCAAGGACCGGAAGTGGCTCGCCGATGCGGCGCCGGCGATCGAATCCTACTATCGTTTCTGGACCACGGAGCCGCACCTGACGGCATCCACGGGGCTCTCGCGTTATTACGACCTGGGGGACGGACCGGCGCCGGAGTCGTTGTCGGCCGAGCGCGACGCGCAGGGATTCACGCATTACGACCGGGTGAAAGAGTACTACCGCACGCACACGGTGACGGCGTACGAAGTGGGCGAATTCTACGATCGCAAGCGCGATATTTTGACGGACCTGTTCTACAAAGGCGACCGGTCCATGCGGGAATCCGGTTTCGATCCTTCCAACCGGTTCGGGCCCTTCAGCGTGGATATTATCCATTACGATCCGGTGGGTCTGAATTCGCTGTTGTACCTGATGGAGAGCCAGACGGCCGAGATCATGGAGATTATCGGCCGGCAGGCGGACGCAGCGGCCTGGCGCAAGCGCGCCGCGAACCGGGCGGCGGCGATCAACCGGCTGATGTGGGATGCCGGCGACGGGCTGTATTACGACTACAATTTCGCCCACAAGACCGTGCGCCATTATCCGTTCCTGACCACGTTTTATCCGTTGTGGGCGGGGATCGCGAGCAAGCAACAAGCGGCCGCCGTGGAGCATAACCTGGCGAAATTCGAAAAGCCCGGCGGGCTGGCCACCAGCACCTACGACAGCGGCAACCAGTGGGATCTGCCTTTCGGGTGGGCGCCTTTACAGATGATCGCGGTGGAGGGGTTGCGCCACTACGGCTACAACGCTGACGCCGACCGCATCTCACACGAGTTTCTGTCGCTGGTGGAGGCCGAGTACGGCAAGGTCGGCTTCATCGTGGAGAAGTACAACGTGGTCGAGCGCAGCATGGATAGCAGCAGCATCCGCTACGGCTACCAGTCGAACCAGGCGGGCTTCGGCTGGACGAATGCGGTGTACACACGGCTGCTGGACGAATTGCACTGAGCGTCAGGGGCGCAGCGCGATGGCGATGCGCTGGTCGACGTAATCGGCGCCGCTGCCGGGGATGGTGACCAGGAGGTCCGCTTCCCCGCCCCGGCGGGCTCCATCGACGCGTTCGACTAATCCGCCATTTACTAACTCGATGCGATACTCCCGCGACGGGCGGCCGGAAACCGTGAGCTGCAACTGGTGGCCATTGTCGGTCCATGACTCAGCCACGACTTTCAGGTTCTCACTCGGGGCGGCCAGCCGCGGCGGTGCAAACGGGACGACGTAGCCGAATACGCCGTGATGGCGGATCTGGAGCGTGGTTTTGCCGGGCCTGGCGGTGAATTCGAAGCGCGGATGCCAGTCGATGCCGCCTTGCCCGGTCTGCCAGGTAAGAGGGCGGCCATCCACTGCTGCGCTGTCCAGGCGCGCGCAGGGCGGATAGGCGGGCGCAAACTCTACGGTGACCGGCTGGCTGCCGGAATTAGTGACAACCAACTGCAGCCCGGAGGCGTCGCGTCGAAGGTCCAGATCCACGGGCGCGCCGGCCAAAGGGATGCGGTGGACACCAACGGCCGGCCAATCCGCGGGGAGATGCGGGGCGAAGACGATGCGGCGCGCGGCCGCGTCGCTTTCGAGGCCAAGCAATCCGCGGAGCAGCGGCGACACCACCATGGCGGCGGACCAGATCTGGTGGGGCGATGCGGTGGAGAGCGGCGAATAGGAATCGCCGGACAGGACCTCGGTGGTATTGCCGCCGGCGCCATCGAGGGCCAGCCAGGCATTGGCGCGCAGATTGGCCAGCGCGGGTTGCGCGGCGTGGTAACGATACTCGCCCACCGAGGCCCAGCCGGTGAACAACGGCCACACCGAACCGAAGTGATAGCCCGACGGATCATAGAGCGGACTATGTGACGAGATGATGCGCATGCCCCAATCGGTGGCGTGCTGCGCGGCGGCGAGTTGGCCGATCATCTCCTGCGCGTGCTGCCGTTCCGGGAGACCGAACCACATGGGCACGGTGGCCAGGACGCTGGGCTGATCGACCGGCTGGCCGTTGGTCCCCAAGGCGAAGGCGTAGGCGTGGGACTGCGGCAGCCAGAAGCGGTCTTCGAGCGCCTGGCGCTTAGCGGCGAATTCGGCATCGATTTCGGCGGCGCGAGGCGCGTCACCGACCGCGCGCGCCAGCAGGGCCAGTGAGCGCAGGGCCTCCACGTAGCATCCCGCCTGGTAGAATTCGACGTCCACGGGCAGCAGCGGCCCGCCTTCCACCCAGCCATGGCCGACGTGGAGGTTGCGCGGGAAACCCGCCAGGCCGAGCGTGGAGCGCATGAACGCCAGCGCCTTCCACAAGCGCGGCGCCTGTTCGCGGGCGAAGGCGACATCGCCGCTGGCCTTGACGTATTCGGCGGTGGCGATGGCATAGAGCGGGGTGGCGTCCGCGGATGCATATCCGTATGGAAACTGCTTGAACCAGTCCAGCAGACTGGCGGATTGCGAAATCTCGTGCGGGATTTTGCCGTCGTCGCGCTGGAAACGGGCGATGAACGCGATGGCCGCGCGCGCGTTGGCGAAATCGCCGGCGGAGGTAAGGGCGAACGAGGTCCAGAAGGAATCGCGGCCGAAGAACCAGGCGAACCCCGGCCGGTAGGCGCCTTTGGAGGGACCGTAGCCCGCCACCAGCCCGCGCCCCAGAAACGGATTATCGACGAAGCCCTTGACGACGCTGATGCGCGACCAGTCGTAAGCCTCTTGCAACTGGCGGTCCGGCAGGGACAGGTCCACGGTGCGGGCCAGGTAGGCGCGGTAGTAACCGGCGGTTTCTTCGACGAGCTTTCGCGTGTGCGCGACGAGACGCCGATACGCCTCCAGGGCGTCAGAGGAGGACTTCATGGAAGCCGCCACCGCCAGCACGCGCGTGGCACGTCCCGTGATCTCGCCCAGGCTGAATACGGAGGCCTTGGCCCCCGAGTAGTTGGTAGCGTAGGCTTCAGAGGCGAGCGCGGCATCCGGCGAACCGAAGACAGCCGCGTAGGGCTGGCCGTCGGCGCCGAACTCGAACGCGCGCAACTGCGGATTCCAGCCGGCGTAACCCGTGCCGATCGAAGCCGGCCACATCAGTTGAAAGTCGCGCACGAAAGAGACGTCGATGCGCAGCGGGTGGCGGGCATCCACGGCCAGCAGGACCACCGCGCCCGGTTCGCCAATGGGCGCCACCAGCGTTTCGGCGACCTGGAAGTCGTCGCCCGAATAGGTGATGGTGTAGGATCCCGGCCGGGCGGTGATCCGGCGCGCGATGTTTTCACCGGGGATCACCTGGGAGCCGTCGACGAAGCGAAGGCGCATGGCATCGAAGATCTTCAGGGGGTACACATACGCTTCCAAGACGCCGTCTTCGGCGCCCAGCAGCGCGGCCCGGGGACCGGCCGCATCCAGAAACTCCCAGGTGCGGACCGGCCGCGAAATCTCGAGATCGGCGGCGAAACAGGCGGCTGAGATCAGAACCAGGAGGGCGACGCGCATAGCCAACAGTATAGCCAGCAGCAGCCATATGATACGTTCGCTCAGGGGTACGCCATGCGCATGACTTCCGAACTCAGGCTCCTGGCGGTCGCGGCTTACATGGCAGGGTTTCCGATCCTGCTGATATGGCTTTCGGGCGATTGGCGGTGGGCGGAAGGCTGGATCTTCGGCCTGTGGTTTGCGGCGTGCGCCGGCGGTTCCATGCTGCGGCTCTACTTCAAGGATCCGGCGCTGTTAGCCGAACGCATGCGCAGACCCGGAAGCGGCGGCCAGTCGCGCGCCGACCTGGCGATCCTTATCGGGGTGAAATTGGGAACGGCGGCGTGGTTTATGCTGCCACCGCTGGGCATTCGTTTCGGATGGACACCGCGGCTGCCGCTGTGGAGCGAGGCATGCGGCGGCGTGTTCCTGTTGGCCGGAGGTATCTTCTTCTTTCGGGCGTTCACCGACAACCCGTTTCTCTCGCAATTGGTGCGCATCCAGGCCGATCGCGGACAGCACGTCGTGGATACGGGAGTGTATGGTTGCGTGCGTCATCCCATGTATCTCGGCGCGAGCCTGCTATACGTGGGCGCCGCCATGCTGCTGCGCTCGGCGTATGGGGCGCTGGCCGCTGTGTCCGTGGTGCTGCTACTGGTGGTCCGCATCCGCGGCGAGGAGAGGCTGCTGGCGCGAGAATTGGCAGGCTACCAGGCGTATCGCCAGCGCGTGCGATACAGACTGTTGCCGCCGGTCTGGTGACCAGGCCGCGCACCTTATACTGAAAGGAATGCCCAGAGGGTTCACCCGGCGGTCCTGCCTGCGCCTGCTCGCTGCGCCCGCAGTCCGGGGCTGGGCGCAAGGCATCTCCAGCCGCGGGGTGAAGCCGATACCGCGCGGCAAGCCCTCGGGACGGCCCTGGAACGCCCGTTTCGTGGACATCGCCGCGGAAGCCGGACTGCACGCCCCGGTGATCTACGGCGGCGCCACGAAGAAAGAATACATCATCGAAACGGTGGGCTGCGGGGTTGCCTTCATCGATTATGACAACGACGGCTGGCTGGACATCTTCATCCTGAGCGGCACCCGGCTCCAAGATCCGCCCGCGGATGCGCACAACCGGCTGTACAAGAACAACCGGGACGGCACGTTCACGGACGTCACCGAGCAGGCGGGGCTGAAGCGCTCCGGGTGGGCGTCCGCGGTGTGTGTCGGGGATTACGATAACGACGGGTTCGACGACTTATTCATCACTTATTGGGGTCAGAACGTGCTGTATCACAACAACGGCGACGGCACGTTCAGCGATGTCACGTCGCAGTCGGGGCTGCTCGAGCCGGGAGGGGCGCGTTGGGGGTCAGGCTGCACTTTCGTGGACTACGACCGCGACGGCCGGCTGGACCTGCTGGTGGCGCACTACCTGAAGTTCGACATCGCCCACACGCCCAAGCCCGGGGAAAACAGCAACTGCAACTGGAAGGGTGTTCCGGTCAACTGCGGACCGCGCGGCCTGCCGCCGGGATGGCTGACGCTGTATCACAACCACGGCGATGGAACGTTCACGGATGTCACGGAGAAGTCCGGGGTGGGCAGGATCAAGGGCGGCTATGCGATGACCGCGGTGGCCGCCGATTTCAACAACGACGGCTGGCCGGATATCTACGTGGCGTGTGACTCGACACCGAGTTACCTGCTGCGCAACAATCACGACGGGACGTTCACCGATACCGGGCTAGAAAGCGGCGTGGCGCTGAACGAAGACGGCATGGAGCAGGCCGGCATGGGCGTGGCGGTGGGCGATTACAACCTGGACGGCAACCTGGATATCTTCAAGACGCATTTCGCCGACGATACCAACATCCTTTACAGGAACGACGGTAAAGGCAACTTCGAGGACACCACCATTGCGGCGGGCCTGGCGGTCGAGACGCGATTCATCGGATGGGGCGCGGGTATCGTGGATCTGGACAACGACGGCAATCCCGACCTGTTCTTCGTGACCGGGAGCGTCTACCCGGAGGTGGAGGCCAAGCTGCCGAACTATCCTTTTCGCACGCCGCGGGTGATCTTCCGCAACCTGGGCGACGGACGTTTCGAAGAACTGATGGACCAGGCCGGTCCGGCGATCACGGCGGCGCATGCCAGCCGCGGCTGCGCCTTCGGCGATTTCGACAACGATGGCGACATCGACATGGTGATCGTGAATCTGAACGAGCCGCCTTCGCTGCTGCGCAACGACCTGGCCGGCGGCGCGCACTGGCTGAAGGTGAAGCTGGAGGGCGTGGAATCGAATCGCAGCGCGATCGGCGCGCGGGTGACGGCGCGCTACGGCGGCAAGATGCAAGCGCAGGCGGTCCTGAGCCAGGCGAGTTTTTATTCGGCGAACGACCGCCGTCTGCACTTCGGCCTGGGCGCCGCCACCCAGGCCGACCTGACCATCGACTGGCCCAGCGGCAAGCAGGAGCGCGTGGATAACGTGGCGGCCGACCGGCTGGTTCACATCCGGGAAGGATCGGGCATCGTGGCGGCTATTCGTGCCGCAGCGACGAATTAGGATCCACGGCGGCGGCGGCGCGAGCCGGACTCCACACAGCCACCAGCGCGGTAGCAGCCAACAGCAGGATGACACCGATAAAGCTGAGCGGATCGCCGGGATGCAAGCCGGGCACCAGGAAGACGGCCAGGGGCTTCACCACCACGAACGCGCACAGCAGGCCTACGGCGCATCCGGCCAGGACCAGCCGCGCCGCGCTGGCCAAGATCATCCAGGTAATATCGCGCCGGCCGGCGCCCAGGGCCAGCCGTACGCCGATCTCGCGCGTGCGGCGGCTGACGGAGTACACCATCACGCCGTAGAGGCCCACCGCGGCCAGCAGCAGCCCCAGGATCCCCATGCTCCCCAGCAGCGCAGCGCCGGCCTGGCTGGGCAGGAACGCGAATCCGATACTCGAATACATGGTGGCCACTTCCAGGCCGGCATTCGGTTCGATGCGGCGCAGAACGTCGTGCACGGCGCGCAGTTGGGCAGCCGGCGGCGGGGCCGATCGCAGCACGAACTGGATGCGGGTGCGGTCGTTGTCGATCTGGGAAAGATCCTCGTAAAGCTGCGCGTCGCGATCCTCGCCGATGGTCATGTTCTTGGTGTCCCGCACGATGCCGATGACCCGGGAAGGCGCCGGACGGCCGGCCCAGAGAAAACTGCGGCCCAGCGCCGGGCGTCCGCCGAGATAGCGTTCGGCGAAGGTCGCGTTCACGATCACCTCCGGCTGGGCGGGGTGGGAGCCCGGCGTGAAGGTGCGGCCGGCAAGGATGGGAATGCTCATGGCGCGGAAGTAATCGGGCGAAACCGCGTTCCAATGGAAATGCGCACGTACTTTCTGTCCCGTATCGGCGGGCGTGACGGAAACGCCGAAGGTGGTGGCGTCGTTGAACGGGATGATGCGGGCGGCGGCGACGGCTTGGATGCCGGGAATGGCGGAAAGGGCGCGCAGGCCAGCGGCCACGTACGCCCGTTTGCGTGCGACGTCCTGGTAGGCGGCCGGCGGCAGATTCACATCGGCGCGCACGGTGTGGCGCACGTCGAAGCCGGGACTGATGGCATGCGCGCGCCAGAGGTTGCGCAGGAAGAGCGTTCCGGCAGCCAGCACGATCACGGTAAGAGCCACTTGGACGGTCACCAGGGCGCGCTGGCCGCGCAGCCGGCTCTCTCGGCGCAGGTCGGCCGCGATCGAATACTTGATGGAGCGCCAGGCAGGCAACATACCGGAGACCAGCGTGGCGAAGACGGTGAGCAGCGTGGCGTACGACATCACCCGCCAGTCGAGCTGCAAATGCAGCCGGATGGGGACCGGCAGAGGCGGCTGCAGTTGGGCCAACCCCGCGGCCATCGCCTGGTAGAGAAGCAGTCCGAGCACAGCGCCGGCGATGGCGAGCAGCATACTCTCCGCCAGCAGTTGCTGGAACAGGCGGCCGCGTCCGGCGCCCAAGGAGAGCCGGATGGCCAGTTCCTGGCGACGCGCGGAGCCGCGCGCCAGCAGCAGGCTGGCGACGTTCAAGCAGGCCACCAGCAGCACCAGGCCGACCAGCGCCAGCAGCATGGCGAAGAACAGGCCGACGGTCTGCATCTGGGATGGGCCGTGGAAGCGATCGAAGCCTCCGGCCGCGGTTACGGACAACTCGTCTTCATAATGGAACGGCTCCGGATACACCTGGTCCAAACGGCGCGCGACGGTGAGGAGGCCGGCGCGAGCCTGTCCCTGGGTCTCGCCGGGCTTCAAGCGCGCATAGATCGCCAGGATGGTGTCCGGCAGGTAGCGCGGCACGTAGACATCCGGTGAGAATCCGAATCCGACGAGGGTACGGTAGCCGCGCGGCAGGATGCCGACGATGGTGTACGGTTTTCCGTCCAGGCTGATGGAGCGGCCCACCACGCCCGGGTCGCCATGCAGGCGGGTGCGCCAGAAGCGGCTGGCCACTACCGCGACCTGTTCGCCGTCCGCCGGGCTGTAGCCGCGCCCAAGGGCCATCGGCCCGCCCAGCGCCGAGAAGAAGTTCCGGGTGGTCTGCACGCAGAAGATCTGCCGCGTTTCGGCGCCGTCGTTGAAGTTGATGAAGGTCTCTTCGTTGGCGCCCACCACGTCTTCGAAGACACCACTGGAGCGCACGAAATCGACTACCGGCGGGCGGGCGTGGCTGTTGCCGCCCAGGATCACCGACACGACCGACCGCGCATCCGTCACCGAAGGCTGGCTAAACAGGAACTCGACGGCCAGGGAGAAGATGCCGGTATTGATGCCGATGCCCAGGCCCAGCGAGACGAGCGCGGTGACGACCACCGCGGGGCTGCGGCGCAACCCGCGCCAGCCGTAGACCAGATCGCGCCAGAGGTTTTCGAAGAAGACGAAGCGCCACAGGTCGCGGGCCTGCTCCTCAATTACAGCGGCGTTGCCGAACGGGACGGGATTGCCGCGCGCGGCGGCCATCTCACGGTGGAAGGCCAGTTCGGTTTCCATGTCCCGCTCCAGGGAGCGGCGGCGCCGAAGTTTCAGCAGCAGGCGTTTCATTTGGGCTCCCTCGCGAGCACGCGCTCGACGCCCACCGAGAGGCGGCTCCAGGTCTGGTGCTGCGCGGCGAGCAGCCTGGCGCCGCGCCTGGTGATCTCGTAGAACTTGGCCTTGCGATGGTTGTCGGAGAGGCCCCACCTGGCCTTGATGGCGCCGTCGAGCTCCAGGCGGTAGAGCGCCGGGTAGAGCGAGCCTTCTTCCACCTTGAGGGCCTGGTCGGAAAGCAGGTGGATGGTCTCCGCGATGGCGTAGCCGTGCCGCGGGCCGCGGCTGAGGGCGTGCAGGATCAGCAGGTCGAGGGTGCCCTGCAGCAGCATGGGGGAGCCGGATTTAGCCATGAACCTTTCCTATGACGATCTAGGGATAGCATGCCACGGCTTGCCCTAGATTGTCAAGGGGTAGCGGGATACTGGCGCGGCCGGCGGCGGCGGCGATACAATAAAGGCATGGATGCAACCCCATTGGCCAGCGGTCCGGTAGAACTGTTCGAGCGCCTGGACAACGAGTCCATCAACAACGCAGCGGCCGCGGCGTCGGAAGGCGTGGTGCTGACGACGTTGGACAAGGCCGTCAACTGGGCGCGCAAGAACTCCATCTGGCCCATGTCGTTCGGGCTGGCGTGCTGCGCCATCGAGATGATGTCGATGAGCGCGTCGCGCTTCGACATCGCGCGATTCGGCGCCGAGGTGTTTCGCGGGTCGCCGCGACAGTCGGACCTGATGATCATCGCCGGGCGGGTGTCGAACAAGATGGCGCCGGTCATCCGGCAGTTGTATCAACAGATGCCGGAACCCAAGTGGGCGATTTCCATGGGGGCCTGCGCCACCTCGACGGGAGTGTTCAACAACTACGCGCTGATTCCGGTGAACCAGGTGATTCCGATCGACGTGTACGTGCCGGGATGTCCGCCGCGCCCGGAGCAGTTGATCCACGCCTTGATGCTGTTGCAGAGCAAGATCCAGAACGAGAGCGGGACGGTCAAGCAGGTTTTGAACCTGGCCTGAATCCCGGACCTACGATCCGCCGGCCGAGTGAGTGGTTTCGCCGTTATGATCGAGGGTCTCGCGCACCTTGGCGGAGAGCGCCGCCGGGGTGAACGGTTTCTGGATGAAAGCGGCGTCACTTTCCAGCAGTCCGTTATTGACTACCGCAGCGTCGGTGTAGCCGGACATGAACAGCACCTTGATGGCCGGACGCCGGGCGACCAGGCTGCCGGCCAGCTCGCGTCCTCCTTCGCGGGGCATGACCACGTCAGTAATCAGCAAGTGGATGGGACCGCGGTGGGCGAGATCGATGCGGCGCGCCGCGGCGGCGCTGGGCGCATCCAGCACGGCGTAGCCTTCCTGGCGAAGGGTGTCACCCATCAGCCTCCGCACCGCGTCGTCATCCTCCACCAACAGGATCGTCTCGGTACCTTTCGCGGCCCTGGCCGCGGAAGGCGCGGACTCGTGCGCGGCGGGACGATCCAGGCGCGGCATATACACCTTGACGGACGTGCCATGGCCGGGATCGCTGTAGACCTCGACGTTGCCGCCGCTTTGCTTGACAATGCCGAAGACCGTCGTCAGTCCCAAGCCCGTGCCCTTTCCCTGGCTCTTGGTGGTGAAGAACGGCTCAAAGAGATGCGCGCGCGTATTGGCGTCCATGCCCGCGCCGTTATCGCTGACCACCAGGGCGACGTATCGACCGGGCTTGGTGGCGGCGTGAGTGAGCGCGTAATGCTCGTCAAGCATGACGTTGGTGGTTTCGATCGTCAATATGCCGCCGCGCGGCATGGCGTCGCGGGCGTTCACCACCAGATTCATGATCACCTGTTCCATCTGGCCCGGATCGGCGCTGACCTGGCCCAGCTCGTTGCCGGGAACCACGCGAAGATCGATATCCTCGCCGATCAAGCGCTGCAACATATTGTCCAAGCCGGTCACCAATTGATTCAGATCCAGGACCTTCGGCTGCAGAACCTGGCGCCGGCTGAAGGTCAGCAACTGGCGGGTGAGCGCGGCGGCCCGCTCGCCGGCCTTCATGATCTGCTCGGCGGCGGAGTGGTTCGGGTCGTCGGGGGACAGGCCTTGCAGCAGTATGTGGCTGTAGCCGTTGATGATGGTGAGCAGATTGTTGAAGTCGTGCGCGATGCCTCCGGCCAGCATGCCGACGGCCTCCATTTTGGCGGCCTGCCGCAGGCGCTCCTCGAGTTGATTACGCTCGGTGACATCGTGCAACACCGAAAGCACGGCGCTGCGTCCGCCGTACGATATGGTGTGCGAATCGACTTCCACGTCGATGATGCGGCCATCTTTGAGGCGATGGCGCCACTGTCCGCCGAGGGTCAGGACGCCGGCCTGGGCCACCGTTTCCACCAGCCTGGGGACGTCCTCCCGGGGACGAATATCGGCGATGGTCATGGCCAGGAATTCCGCGCGCGTATAGCCGTAATGGGCCACCGCCGCCTGATTGACTTCCAGGAAGCGCAGCGTCTGCCGATCGAAGACCCACATTGGCCGCGGATTATCTTCGAACAACAGCCGGAACTTCGCATCCTTCTTGTTTAGAAGCTCCTTCGCTGACATAGCCTCTACCTTCAGCATAGCCACGCGTGACTCGGGCCACAACCGAATAAGCAGAGTCCGGGTGCTTATTCACACATGACGGCAACAGGCGCGCCGGGAACGCGGTCAGTTCACGGTAACGGTGATTGTGCCGAGATTCGAATCGACCTTGCCATCAAAGGCCGCGAAGGTGAATGTGTCAGTGCCTTTGAATCCGGCGGCCGGCAGATACGTGGCCACGTTGCCGTTCAGGGCCACGGTGCCATTTACCGGCTGGGAGACGATGCGGAAAGTCAGCGTGAGCCCGTTGGGGTCGCTGCCGGCCAGCCTCACTCCGACGGGATTGGGACCCGTGGTAGTGGCGGAGCCGTTGGTCATGGAAGGCTGTTTATACGGACTCGGCGCATCGCTGCCCGGGCCATTGTGACAGGTATAACAGCTCACCTGGAAGCCACGGAAGAACGTCTTACTGCCGTAATCCGTGCTGAACGTCCGATTTCCCTGCGAATATGACAGCACCGTTCCCACGTAGGTACTTCCATGGCAGTTCTGGCAGGGCACCACGCCGCCGGTGCGGTTGACGGCATCACCGTGCGAGTTCACCCAGGACGCCCCTATGGGATGCAGTCCATGCGGACCGCCGGTGACGGTATTGGGTATGGGCTGATGGCATACACCACAGTCCGCCAGCGGGCCCGGATGCTTCTGGAGGTTCTGCGTCTGGACGTTGTCATTGGCTTCCGAAGTCGGATACTCGGCGTGAGTGGGGCCGTGACACGACTCGCACTGCAGATTGCCGTGCCCGTAGGAGAGCTTGAAGAGACTGTAGGGCGCCGACGGCGTATTCGGCGTGGTGGCGAAGGTGGTGTTCACCGGGATACGCAGCAGCCCATTGGTATCGAAGGCATTGGTGTAACGGATCTGCCCGTTGTTCTGCACGGCTGTTCCGGTGTGACAGGCCTGGCAGTTGGGCTCGTCGAGCCAGCCCTGGCGGGTCGCGCCGCCGACGGCGCTCATATTTCCATGGCAGCTCTGGCACTGCATCTGCATGGTGCCATCCGGAGCGACGGCGCTGCCCATGGCGCCGCGCAGACAGCGGGTGGTCGAACCGGGATGGCAGTTGTAACAGGCGTTGCGGTTGTTTTCGTTGTCCAGAGTCAGACCGGTCACCGGGTCGATCACGCTGGCGTGGAAGGAGTGCTGGGATTCGGTGAGCGGCGGCACCGCCGGAATCCCGGGAATACCGTAAGGCGCCAGCGCGTTGGACAAGTGACACCGGGCGCACAGAATCGGTGTGCCGCTGTTGGCGGACGCTTCCAAGCCGTTCGGATACCCGGCCTGCACCAATACCTGCGCGTAGAGCGTCGGGTTCTGCGGAAGCTCGTCGTGGAAACGCAGGATATTCAGCTTGTAGTCCTTGTCCGCGTTGGAGTTGTAGACCCATCCGGTGGGCGGCATGGCGGCGGCCTGGGACCCGGAAGCATGGCATCCGATGCAGGTCATCTCACTCGACACGGGCAGGTCCACGACCGTCGAAGCCACGGTAGTGCCGGCCGAGTTCTTGGCGATGACTCGCATCATGGGATAGGTATTGGTATTACCTGCATTGTCGATCGGTACGATGGGGATGCCAGTGGCTCCGAAGTAATAATAAGTCGTGTCGAAAGTCAGGAGGGTCTGCGGCGTATTCTTGGGCCCCGGCATGGCTTGGCCGGTGAGGCCGACGTTGGGGGGAGGCGATCCACCGAACAGGGGCAGCACGTATTGCCAGAAGTTGGTATGGACAGCCGAGACGGTGGTAATCGAACCGGTCGCGTCTTTCATGCCCTGATAGGTAATGGTATAACCGGCCGAAGCCTTAACAAGTTTGCCCGTATTGTCAATCAGTTGCACATGGAGATTGTTGAACGGGGGCAGGATGCCAAAGACGGAATAGTCTTTGTCCAGACAATGCATGCCCAAGTCATTCCAGGCAACCACGGTATAGTGCGCTTTGGCGGCCGCCGGCGCAGGCTCCTGTCCGGCCAACGGGAGCAGAATACACAACAGAACCGCGAACGTAATCAGCATCAAAAATCTCATAGACTGTCTCCTTCGTGAGCTTGGTGGCACGTGACGCAGAGAGGCACATTGTGAGTCCCGATGCGAATCGTATCAAAAGGTGACAAATTCTTAATCGGGAGAAATCCGGGAAGATCAGTACTGCGGGGCGGGTGGCGCGGGCGCGCGCGGGCAGCGCAAGGGGGCCTGACTGGGGGACCCAGCAGCGGTTCGTGGGGGAGATCAGGAGGGCTCTGGGCGCCGCCGGCCCGGCAGCCGCGGAGCCAGCGCATAATTCAACTGCACCAGTACGATGAAGCCGATGCTCGCATAGGTATGCACCAGACAGAGCAGGGCGCCGAAAGCATAGAGCGCCTGCGCCACCACGATCCGCTTCTTGATCGCCCGGGTGACAGCCGGGGAAATGTCCGCGCGCACCACACCCAACCCGAGCGCGCACACCCAGGTCCAATACAACGTTCCGCCGAGCAGGAGAATATTCAGCCAGTAAGTCAGCAGAGCCAGGCGGTAAGTCATGAAGCCGGCGAGCAGCATGGTCGAGAAGGGAGTTATAGAGACAGCGAACAGGAAAAACAGGTGCATCCAGGTGAGACTGCGCTCCGAGCGCGAGAGATGGTTGATCTGAGTCTGTTGGCCGACCCAGAAGATACCCAGCGTGAGGAAGGTCATGGCGCACATGACCAGGCGGGGTGTGAGGGCTTCCAGCGCCAGCCACAGATCGTGCTCACTGTGGACCGCTTCCATGGCGGGGGCGCGGAGATCCAGAACCAGCAGCGTCATGGCGACCGCGAACACGCCGTCGCTCAAGGCGGCGAGGCGCTCCACACTGTGGCCCGCGATCTGGTTGTAAGTGGTCATGCGATCAGTTTAACTGCTTGTCCGCGAGGGATTCGTAGAAGGCGCGCAAGGTGGCCCGATAGCGCAGGCCGCCGTCTTGGACAATGGTTTTGTGGGTGGCGCCGGGCACGGTCCAAAACGTCTTGGGCTGGTTCCCCGCCGCGAACACCTCGCGTCCCATGGCGTACGGCACGGTGCGGTCGCGGTCGCCGTGCATCACCAGCAGGGGGACGCGCACCTGGGCTACTTTGCGGCGCGTGTTGAAGCCCGTAGCAAACAAACCACCCAACCAGGGCACGATCCGGGCGGCCATGGCGGAAAGCGAAGTGAGGGGACACTCCAGCACCAGGCCGGCGCAGGGCCGGCGCGCGGCGAGGTCCGCGGCCACGGCGGAGCCTAACGATTCGCCATGCACCACGATCTGATGCGGCCGGTATCCCATGGCGACCAGGCGATCGTAGCCGGCATCGGCGTCGCGATAAAGACCGCGTTCGGTGGGCCGGCCGGCGCTTTTGCCGTAACCACGATAATCGATCAGCAGGACCGAAGTGCCCGCGGCGGCCATTTCCCGCAGATGTCCGGGCCGGTGGGAGAGGTTAGCGCCATTGCCGTGCAGATACAGGGTGGCCAGGCGGCTGCCGGGGGATTCGACCCACCAGGCATGCAAGCTTACGCCATCGCTCGATTGCAGCCACATGTCCCGGGCATTACAGTCGGCCTGCGTGTGCCACCAGCCGCGCGGATAGCGGGTGGGACGATAGATCAGCCGGCTCACGGTGAAGCAGACGGCGGCGTAGAGCAAGAATACGCCGAGTAACGCCAGCCAGAGACGCATTCTGCAAATATACAATAGCCGCCGCGGAAGCCGGCGCGAACCGTCAGGTCCACAGATTCAGGGTGCGGACCAATGGCTCGGGCTGGTCGTCGAAGACCAGTGTCACGGCTCGGCCCACACGCCAGCGATAGACGGCCAGCGCGGCATGCACCAGGGCGACTAAGGCCAGCAGCCAGGCAAATCGCACGGGCCGCTGCAGCATCCAATACTCGAGCGTGAGAAATGCGGTGACATAAGTGGTGAAGGCGAACAGATAGATCGGCCAGGAGACTTTCAGGTTAGCCTTGCCCGGCAGGTAAGAACAGGTGAACGGGAATTTCTCGAAGCTCACCAGCAGCACTTCCACCAGAAGATACGACACGACGGCGCAAAATAACATGTGCAGCAGCGCCGCCTGCCATCCCCAGAAAACTATGTGCAGGGGCAGCAAAAGAACGATGAGCGGCGCCACACCCAGCACGACCATGGCTTTGCGGACGCCGGCCAGGCAGGCACGCGCCTGGCCGCGGTCGGACACCTGAAACACCCAGTTGGCGCGCAGCTCGGCGGGCACGGCGAAGACATGCCGCATGCCGCAAAGCATGAAAAACGCCAGAATCAGGGGGGCCGGCAGCAGTTCGGGGACCGGCCGGTACATCCAGGAACTGCCGCCGCGCGCTACCAGCACCGCCAGGCCTTCGAAGATCAAGGCGCAGCCGGCGGCCACGTACGCGGCGTAGAAGAGCTTGTGGCGGCGGCTACGGGTCAGCGTCTGCCAGACGAAATAGAAGGCGGCCTGTTCCAGACGGTGCCGCAGCACGAAGCGATCCAGCAGGGCGCTGACGATCCTTTCGAGCGCGGATGGCGCGTGCGCCAGGTTCTCCTCACTTTCGAGAGAGCGTTTCACATGTCTGTTGTAACTGACCAGGTAAGTGGCTACCGCGACGGCGACCGTCCAACCTACGGCCATACGGGCCGAGGAGGCCAGATCCCGGAAGACGGAATTAGTCCACCCTAACTGCGTCTCATACAGGCCCAGGAACCACAGCGGCGGGAATATGCGCACCAGCGGGCTGTTTGCGGTTCCATGCAGGTGTAACAGGGAGACGACGCGCCCGGAGAGCAGGAACATCAGGATGAGCAGCGCCACCAGGACGAACTGGACGTAGGGCGACAGCCGCCGGAACAACCGGTAACCCAGCAGGTTCATCAGAATGCCCTGGGCCGCCACGCACAGGAAAAAGACAAAGGTATTGGCGGCCAGCACGCTGACGATGTGGCAGCGGGCGAAACCGGCCAACATCAGCAGCGAACCTTTCTGCGCCACCACCGCCGGATACATCACCGGGGAGAAGGCATTGATGGCCCCGGTGAACAGCGCCAGAAAGATCAACAGGGCGGCAATTTTGGCGGCGAACATCACGGACAGGCGGATGGGCAGCGGCGTCAGGTTGGCATAATCGCGCCGGTCGGGAAACAGCATCTCCCATTCGATGACCGTGACGAGTCCCATGACGGTCATGGAAAAACAGATGAAGAATCCCTTTTCGCCCAGCGAGGCGAGGTCGCGCACGTACATCGGCTCGCGCTGGAGCGCGGTGTACTTGGACATGAACAGAAAGGGAAGCAGCATGCCCGGCGCGGCCAGCATGGCCAGGATGTTGACCACCGTGGAGCGCATGTCGCCGTCGATGGCGATCAGGTCGTTATCGAAGAAACGGCTGAAGAAGTGGCGGGCCAACTCGCGAAACTGGGCGGATTCATGTTCGCGCGCGGGCGGCATCGGATTTATCCCAGGTCCGTCAGGCGCACATAGCCTCGACGATATCTTCCGCGATCTTGCCGGTATCCTCCTGCAGCACCAGTTGCGAGAAGATGTCCTCCAGCGACGGCAGGGCCATCAGGCGGCGCAGATGCGCCACCGAATCGTTGGCCACCACGCAGCCTTTGCGCAGGATGATGACATTGGTACAGACTTTCTCCACCACCTCCAGCACGTGCGAACTGTACAGGATGGTCTTGCCCTGGCGCGCCAGCGCCTTGATGAGGTTCTTGAAGACCAGGCCGGTGGTCACATCGAGCCCCGAAAGAGGCTCGTCAAAGACCAGCACGTCGGGATTGTGCAGCAGCGCGGCAGCGATGAGAATCTTCTGTTTCATGCCCTTCGAATAGGACCCGATCGGCGCGTAGCGGTGTTCGTGCAGGGCGAGGAGGTTCAGCAGCCGGTCGATGCGGGCTTCGAGTTTAGCGGCCGGCAGGCAGCGCAGGCGCCCCACCAGCTGCAGGTATTCGCGGCCGCTCAGATAAGGATAGAGATTCGGCTCTTCCGGCACGTATCCGAGGACCCGCTTGTAGGCGATCAGATCCTGGCGGATGTTCCCGCCCTGGTACAGAATCACACCGCGCGACGGTTCCAGCAGGCCGGTCAGCATCTTCACGGTGGTGCTTTTGCCGGAGCCGTTGGGTCCCAGATATCCCAGAATCTCGCCCGGCCGTATGGTGAAGCTGACGTCATCCACCGCGGGCCTGCGCGTGTACAGCTTGGTCAGGCCTCGGACTTCGAGCATAACCTTCAGACACCGGTGTGCCGGGATTTGTTCCGATGGACGGCTAATTGCGGTCGTGGGCGGCGGTATATTCGGCGTACAGCCTGGCGATGTGGGCGCTGTTCACGTCGCCGGGATGGATGACCACGCGATAGCGGAATTGCAGGGCGCCGCCGGGCTGCAAGGTGAGACTGCCGTCTTTGGATTTGTCGTGCTCAAAATCGTGCAGGCCGAAGATGTTCGCGGCGAACAGGCCGTAGCTGCGGACGTGCCACCAGGTGGGATGGCGGGGGTTGGATGGATGATCGAAGATGGCGACGCCCAGGGGCTCGCCGTCCACCACGCCGTAGTAGTCCACCCAGTCGGCGCGCTTGCCCCATACCTGCTTCTCACCCTGCCGCCCCTCAGAGTCGACGATGTGGCCGGTGCGGGCGGGTTGTGCGGGCGCGCCGGCGTGCGGTTCCTCGAGGGCGGAGGCCAGCCGCAGGGCAAACGTGCCTTCCTTGGTGTCGCCGAAGACGACTTTTTGGCGCGCGGTGAGGGTGATATCGAAATCGATCATGCGCAGCTTCGAGTGCGCGTAGAAGATCATGCGGCGGAACTCGCTCAGCAGGGTATTGCCGGCGGGATCGCGCCAGTCGAAGGTGGCATCGATCCCTCCCGATTCCTTGCCGCTGGTGACGCCGTCGATTTTGACCAGCACGATGCGGCCGAACTTGCCGCCGCGCTGCTCGTTGCCCCAGAAATCGAACCCGTTGACATCGCCATGCGAGAACCACAGGCCGCGATGGTGCGGGTGATCGCGGGTCTCGCCCGGGATATCTTCCATGGGGTAGCCGCGGGTGACGATCTTGCCGCTGGCGGACCGCAGCGGGTGCAGATAGGGCTTATTGGTTTCCGGCCCGATATAGAACGTGGTAAAGGGGCGGCCCTTGATCTCGACGGAGATCGTCTCGATACCGTGCTGGACGATGCGCACCTGGGCCGCCACCGGCAGAGCCAGGATGACAGCCCACAGGACTGGCTTCATGTGCAACAGTAGATCACACGGTGCCGCCGGGCGCAAACGATTTGGCCGCGGCTACTGCTTGGATTTGAGCTTCTCGCGCTGCTCGCGGAGCACGGCCTTGCGGCTGAGCTTGATCTTGTTGCCCTCGAGCGCCAGGACTTTGACCAGGATCTGGTCGCCTTCCTTGAGCTCGTCGCGCACTTCGCGCACGCGATTCTCGGCGATCTCGCTGATGTGCAGCAGGCCGTCGGTGCCGGGGAAGATCTCGACGAACGCGCCGAAATCCACCAGCCGTACGACCTTGCCCAGGTAGGTCTTGCCCACCTCGGCGACCGCGGTAATGTCGCCGATGATCTGCAGAGCCTTGTTGGCGGCGGCCTCGTCGGCGGAAGACACGTGCACGGTGCCGTCGTCTTCCACGTCGATCTTGACGCCGGTCTGCTCGATGATGCCGCGAATCACCTTGCCGCCGGGCCCGATGACGTCGCGGATCTTATCGGTGGGAATGTTGATGGTGTAGATGCGCGGCGCGTACTGGGACATGTCAGGCCGCGGCCTGGCGATAGCCTCCTCCATCCTGCCGATGATAAAGAGGCGGGCGCGGCGGGCCTGCTCCAACGCTTCGTGCATGATGGCGGCGGTGACGTTCGGCACCTTGATATCCATCTGCAAGGCGGTGATGCCTTCGCGCGTGCCGGCCACTTTGAAGTCCATATCGCCGTAATGGTCTTCGGCGCCGGCGATATCGGTCAGGACGGCGTATTGGTCGCCTTCCTTGACCAAGCCCATAGCGATGCCGCCCACGTGGGCGGGCAGCGGAACGCCGGCGTCCATCAGGGCGAGCGACGCGCCGCAGACGGTGGCCATGGAGCTGGAACCGTTCGACTCCAGGATGTCGCTGACCACGCGCAGGGTATAAGGAAACGCGGTCTCGGCGGGGACCATGGAGGAAAGGGACCGTTCGGCGAGTGCGCCGTGGCCGATCTCGCGGCGTCCGGGTCCGCGCATGAACCCGACTTCACCGACGCTGAACGGGGGGAAGTTGTAGTGCAGCATGAAGCGCTTGGACGCTTCGCCGGGCTCCAGCAGTTCCACCCGCTGCTCGTCGTCTTTGGTGCCCAGGGTGACCGTCACCAGGGCCTGGGTTTCGCCGCGCGTGAACAGCGCGGAACCGTGGGTTCGCGGCAGCACACCGGTCTCCACGGTGATGAGGCGGACCTCGTCGAAGGCGCGACCGTCCGGACGGCGATGGTTCTTCAGCATCTCGTCGCGGAAGATGCGCTCCTTCAGCGCGTCGTAGCACTTCTTGCCTTCGTCCTGCTGTTCCTCGGGCAGCGCCGCGATGGCCTGCTTCTTCAGCTCCGCCACGCGGCTGTAGCTCTCCAGCTTGGGGTATTTCTGGGTGTTCAGGGCGTCGGTGAGCTGTGCGCGGACCTGCGTGGAAATCCGGTTGTACAGCTCCTGATCGAGCACCGGGGTCTCGAAGGCCCTCTTCGGCTTTCCCACTTTTGCGACCAGCGCATGAATGCCGGCGGCGATCTTCTTGCAGCAGTCATGGCCGAAGTCGATGGCGCCGAGCACCTCGTCTTCGGAGGCCTGCTGGGACCCGGCTTCCACCATCACGATGCCGCCTTCGGTGGCCGCGACCACGATGTTCAACTTGGATTCCCGGCTCTCGGAATAGGTCGGGTTGGCGACGTATTGGCCTTTCACCATGCCGACCCGGACTCCGCCCAGCACATGGTGGAACGGAATATCCGAGACGGCCAGCGCCGCGGCGGCGCCCACGATGGCCAGGGAATTGGGATCCTGCTCGGGATCCGCCGACAGGACCATGGCGATGATCTGGGTTTCGTTGAGCAACCCTTCGGGAAACAGCGGGCGGACCGGCCGGTCGATCAACCGGCTGGTGAGGATTTCTTTTTCCGAGGGACGGCCCTCACGTTTGATGAAACCGCCCGGAATTTTGCCGGCGGCATAAGTATATTCACGATAATCGACAGTAAGCGGAAAGAAGCCGGCATTCGGCTTCGGCTCTTCGGCCATGCACGCGGTGACCAGCACCACGGAATCGCCGGAACGAACGACAACGGCGCCGTTCGCCTGTTTGGCCATTTTGCCCGTTTCGAGGGTGATCTGGCGGCCTCCCAGATCGATTTCAACTGTGTGTGACATTGTAAACTCTCCAACCTCGGCCGCCGGGTTCCCGGGGGCCTACGATATACCAAGCCGGTCGCAAGACCGGCCTTTGAGACTGGAGTTGACAGGACGGGGTGGCCCCTTACGGGAACCAAGCTAACGGCGGATGCCGAGCTTTTGCAGAAGCGACTTGTAGCGTTCGGGACTGGTGTCCCGCAAATACGTCAGCAGACGACGCCGCTTCGCGACCATGGTCAGAAGGCCTTTGCGGGAAGAATGGTCCTTCTGATGGGTCTTGAAATGTTCCGTGAGCTGCGCGATGCGCTCACTCAGCAGGGCAATTTGCACTTCCGGCGATCCCGTATCAGCCTTACCGCGCTGATTCCGGTTGATCACCTGTTTTTTTGCTTCTGTCGCCAATGCCATGCCTGAGTGCTGCTCCTTGTCTTCTCTTTATCTCGATTTGGTTACGGAATATAGCATACCACAGGTGGGACGCACGGGTGTGAGGCGAAACGGAAATCTTCCCCCTGGCCGAGAAAATAAACCTCCGAAAAACTTAAGCACAAAAGCGGGTAAGAGCGTCTAAGCGTAGTGAGAATCATACTGACGTGTGCGAAATCCTCACACCCTGGGAAGCTCATGCGCCTGCGCTCTCTGACCGCCATCCTGTTTTTCGCCGATGCGGCGTTCGGACAACTCAACTCATTCCCGAAGCCGTCCTATTTTCGTCAGACGTTTTCACGGCCGGTTACCGCCGTGGAGCTGCGTCCGCCGGCGCACCTGCAGGATTACGTGATTGATGGCAAACTGGAACTCTCGCTCCGCTCGTATCTGGACCTGGTGATGGCCAACAATACGGACATCGCCATCCAGCGGTTTACCGTCAGCCTGGCCGAAAATGCCATCACCCGGGCTTTCGCGATCTTCGATCCGCTGGCTACGGGCAGTTTCAGCAGCACCCGGCAAACGACTCCTTCCAGTGATTCACTGCAAGGCGCCAGCACCCTGGTGCAACTCTCCCAGCCGGCCAATTTCGGCTATCAGGGCACGCTGCCCACCGGCTTGCAGTACAACTTTAACTTCTACGCGCAAAAACTCTCCACCAATAACGGTTTCTATAGCTACAACCCGGCCCTCAGCGCGAACCTGGGCTTCAGTTTCGTGCAGCCCCTGCTGCGGAACCGCGGCGCCTACGTCAATCGCCTGCCCATCACCACGGCGAGCAGCCGCCTGCGCAAGACGCGCTTCGACCTGCGATCCTCGTTGCTGCTGCTGGTCAGCAACGCCGAGAACATCTATTGGGACGCGGTACTGGCGCGGGAGAACCTGCGCGTGGCCGAGAGCGCCCGGGACCTGGCCGATCAGGCCCTCAAGCGCGCCCAACGCGAACTGGAGTTGGGGGCGCTGTCGCCGCTGGACATCTACAACCCGCAGCAGCAGTTCGCTTCCGCTCAGTTGGGAGTCTCGCAGGCCCGCTTCGCGCTGGAACAGCAGGAGAATTCGATGCGCCGGCAGATGGGCGCGGATCTCGATCCGCAGATCCGGAAGCTGCCTGTCGTGCTCACCGAAAACGCGGCGCCGGAGACCAACGCGGCTTCCGCGGACGCGGAAGAGGAAGTCAAAAAGGCCATGGCCACGCGCCCGGAGATCAAGTCCGCGGTGCAGAACCTGGACCTGGACGACCTGCAGGTCAGCGCGGCGCGCAACGAACTGCTCCCCAACCTGTCGCTGACGGGCAGCTACACGTCGCAGGGGGTGGGCGGCGTCTGTTATCCGACCACGTTCTTCAACTGCGGCGTAGCGAATAACCTGGCGGTGGTACCCGGCGGATTGGGCGATGTGCTCGGCCAGATGTTCGGTTTCGGCTTTCCGGTGTACTCGTTCGGCCTGCAATTGAGCTTGCCGCTGAAGAATCACCAGGCGTCGGCGGACCTGGCGGACGCGGCAGTCTCCAAAAAGCGCGACGCGCTGAACGTGCGCACCACGCAGCAACAGGTCCGCCTGGATGTGCTGAACGCGGTGAGCCAGCTCGAATCCAGCCGGGAATCCGTCAAGCTGGCCCTCGTGGCGCGCGATCTGGCGCAAAAGTATCTGGATGCGGAGCAGAAGAAGTACGAGCTGGGCACCAGCCAGATTTTTTTCGTGTTGCAGGCGCAGCAGGCGCTGGTATCGGCGGAGTCGGCCGTAGTGCAGAACACGGTGAACTACCGGCGCAATCGCATGAACCTGTTGCGCAGCACCGGGGAGCTGCTGGAGGAGCGAGGCATTGCCGTACCGTAACGACCATTGCGGGGAACCCGCGGCGTGTCCGGCGGAGAGCCGGCAACGGGGAGTTGTACCATGGAGGAAGAGCCACTTCACCATGCGCCTGCTGTTGCCCGCCGCGCTGCTGATCCTGCTGTTGGGCTGCGGACGCAATACGCCGCCGGTCACACACGCAGCTTCCACTCCCACTGCCGTCACGGCGCCGCACCACCACGAGGTCCGCCTGACCGGCGTGGTGGAAGCAGTCCATTTTTATAATGTCCAGGTCCCGCAGATAACCGGCCAGGGCGGACGCCTGACCTTGACGCACCTGGTGGCCAACGGCGCCATGGTAAAGAAGGATGACCCGATCGTGGAATTCGATCGTACGCAGCAGATTGACAATGCCCGCGATGCGCAGGCTAAATACGACGATCTGTCCCACCAGGTGGACCAGAAGCGGGCGCAAAACCGCGCGGATGCCGCCAAGCGCGCCTCCGATCTGCAGCAGGCCGAGGCGGACCTGGCCAAAGCGGAGATCGAGCTGCGCAAGGGGCCGCTGCTCAGTGAAATCGACCGGCTGAAGAACGAGGTGAAGGCGGAAAATGCGCGCGCGCACGTGGCCAGTTTGAAGAAATCGAATGCGCTGCACGACCAGGCCGAAGCGGCGGCGGTGCGCATTCTGGAGTTGCAGCGCGACCGGCAGAAGGTCAGCCTGGACCGGGCCGAGAGCAATGCCGAGAAACTGCGCATCCACTCGCCGCTGGACGGCATGGCCGCTTTGTTGAATGTCTGGCGCAACGGCAACATGGGCCACGCGCAGGAAGGCGATCAATTCTGGTGGGGCCAGCCGATCGTGCGCATCTTCGATCCGGACCAGATGGAGGTGCGGGTCACCGCCGGCGAGCCGGATGGCGCGGCGCTGGTCCCCGGCGGCCGCGCGCTGGTGAAGCTGGATGCCTATCCGGACCTGGAGTTCCACGCCCGCTGCACGGCCGCCAGTCCGGTGGCGACTTCGGCGCTGGGCAGCCCCATCAAGAGCTTCACGGCGCTCTACCGGCTGGACAAAACCGATCCGCACCTGCTGCCGGATCTGTCCGCGGCGGTGATCCTGGAGGACTCCAAGTGAGCGCCCGGCGGGGAGTGGTGCGGTTCTGGGGCCTCGCCGCCGCCGTGCTCGTGCTGAGCGCGGCAGGCATGGGATTCTACCGTTTGCGCAGGGTACAGGCCGGGGGAACGCTGCCGCTGGCCCCGGCGCGCAAGGGCGACTTCTCGGTGATCGTGCGCTGCCGCGGCGAGCTGAAGGCGCGCCGTTCGGTGCAGATCGTGGCGCCGGTCAACGTGCCGTCGCTGCGCATCGTGTGGATGGCCGCTTCGGGTTCGGCGGTCAAAGAAGGCGAACCCATCGTACGGTTCGATCCCAGCAGCACGCAGCAGAAGCAGCAGGAAAACGAAGCCGCGCTCAAGCAGGCGCAGGCCACCCTGGACCAGGCGCTGGCCGACGCCAAGATCACCGCCGAGCAGGACCAGCGCGACCTGGCCAGCGCGAAATACGACGTGGAGCGGGCCCGCCTGGAAGCCTCCAAGAGCGAAATCGTGAGCCAGATCCAGGGGGAGGAAAGCCGCATCGATCTGGGCCTGTCGGAGCAGAAGCTCAAGGTCCAGGAAGCCACCGTGGATCTGCACAAGGCTTCGGACCGGTCGAAGATCGCCTCCCTGACGCGGTTGCGCGACAAGGCGCAGGCCGAGGTGGACGTCACCAAGGAGCGGCTGGCCAAGATGGAGCTGCGGGCGCCTTTGAGCGGCATCGTGACCTACATGCTCAACTACTCGCAAGGGTGGATGAACGCCAAACCGTTTGCGGTGGGCGACCAGGTGTGGCCGGGCGGCATCCTGGCCGAGATACCGGATCTAGGCAGCCTGGAGATGGAAGGAAAAGTGGAAGAGACCGACCGCGGACGGATCGGCCTGAGCCAGGAAGCCCGGGTGCACATCGATTCGCTGCCGGAGCTGACCATTCCCGCGCGCCTGGATGCGATTTCGCCGCTCACCGAGCAGAGCTTCGAGGACTGGCCGCCCACGCGCAGTTTTCGGGCCTACGCCAAGATGATCAAGCCGGATGCGCGTCTGCGTCCGGGCATGAACGGCAACATGGACGTAGTGGTGAACCGCATTCCGAACGCCATCAGCGTGCCTTCCAAGGCCATTTTCACGCGCGCCGGCAAACCGGTGGTGTACATCGCGCGGAAAGGCGCTTACCAGGCGATGCCGGTGCAGGTGCTGGCCCGCAATCCCGACGAAGTAGCCATTCGCGGGGTGAACGACGGCGCCATGGTGACGCTGGTGGAGCCCAAGCCGGAGGGCGCCAAGTGAAGCTCAAATTTCTCTGGATCGCGCTGGCCACGCTGGTTCCGCTGGGGCTGATCGGATGGGGCGGACTGCGCATCTCGCGGATGATCTCTCCGCCGGCGGCTTCGCGCGTGCCGACCACGCGGGTCAAGCGGGGCGACGTCGTGATTACGGTGGCCGCCCGCGGCGAGCTTTCCGGCGGGCACTCGGAAATGCTCAGCGCCCCCATGACCGGCGGCGGCGAAATGGCGATCACCTATCTGCGGGAGCCGGGCGAAATGGTGAAGCCCGGCGACGTGGTGGTGAAGTTCGACACCACCGAACAGGAATACAACTTGAAGGAGGCTGAAGCCGACCTGGCCGAGGCCGAGCAACAGGTGATCCAGGCCAAGGCGGATAACGAAGCCAAGGAGGAAGAAGCCCGGTACGCCTTGCTGCAAGCCCAAACCGATGTGCGCACGGCGGAACTGGAGGCGCGCCGCAACCCGCTGTTGGCCGACATCGTGGCGCGCGAGAACACGCTGGCGCTGGAAGAGGCCCGCGATCACCTGCGGCAACTCCAGCAGGACCTGGCCAATCGCCAAGCCACTTCGGCCGCGGCCATCGCCATCCAGGAAGCCGCTCTCAACAAAGCCAAGGTGAAGGCGGAGACCGCGCGGCAGAATATCGAAAACATGACCCTGCGGGCCAAGTCCGGCGGCTACGTGAACATCCAGCAGAACAGCAGCGGCAACTTTATGTATTACGGCATGACGTTGCCCATGCTGCAGGTCGGCGATACGGTTAACGCCGGCATGGCGGTGGCGCAGATCCCGGATTTGAAGGAATGGGAAGTCAGCGCGCGCATCAGCGAACTGGATCGCGGCCACCTGTCGCCAGGCGAGGCGGTCACAGTCTCGATCGTGGCTCTGCCGGGCAGAACATTCCCCGGCAAAATCAAGGAAATCGGAGGCACGCAGGGCCCGCCGTGGAATCGCCGCTTCGACTGCACCATCGAGCTCACCGGCATATCGCCGGGCATGCGGCCGGGCATGACGTCGAACATCGTGATCACCACCGGAACGCTGCCCAACGTGTTATGGCTGCCGTCGCAGGCCCTGTTTGAAAGCGACAGCCGGTCGTTCGTGTATCTGGCCAAGAGCGGCAGCTTCGTGCCGCACGACGTGAAACTGGTGCAGCGCAGCGAGAGCCAGGTGGTGCTGACGGGCGTCTCGGAAGGTGACGTGGTGGCGCTGGCCGCCCCCGAGCAGCAGAACCAGGCGCCGCAGCCCAAGAGCGGCGGCGCCATGAAAGCGTTGGGCAAATGACGGCCGAGCCTCCCACCCGCACGCGCGCGCGGCTGCTGGGCATCCAACGCGTGTTCTCCGATTTCGCGCAGGCCTTCGGCAACCTGCGCGCGCAGAAGACCCGCACCATGCTCACCGCCCTGGGCATTGTATTCGGCGTGGGCTCGGTGATCGGCATGCTGGCCATCGGCGCCGGCGCGCGCGAGGAATCGCTGCGTTTCATCGAACAACTGGGCGTGCGCAATGTGCTGGTGGAATCGCGCCCGGCGGCCAGCCAGGAAGAGCTGCAGCAGCGCCGGCGCGATTCGCAAGGCCTGAACGAGCGGGACGTGCGGGTGCTGACCGCCAACATCGACGCGCTCGAAATGATCTCGCCCCGCCGGACCCTGCATCCCGCGCGTGTGCTGCCGTCGCCGACGCGGGAGATACCGGAGCTCTACGGTGTCCGTCCGGCTTATGCCGTCATTCACAGCCTGCGCACCGCCGAAGGCCGGTTCTTCGACCAGCATGACGACGAAGACAGCGCCACGGTCTGCGTGCTGGGCGCCAGCGCCAAGGTGAGCCTGTTGGGTTATGCGCCGGCGGTGGGCAAATTCGTCAAGGTCAACGACACCTGGCTGGAGGTGGTGGGCGTGCTGGCGGACCAGATCGTCGCCAGCGGGCAGTCCAGCGGCAGCCGCATGCAGGACCTCAACAACATCATTTTCATTCCGCTGAATACCTTCCAATACCGTTATTTCGATCGCAGCAACCAATTGAAAGACGACCTGGACGCGGTGGACCTGCGCCTGAAACCGGGAGCAGACAGCCTGGAAGTCGCCAAGGTGGTGACGGCGATTCTCAGCTCGACGCATCACAACGTGGATGATTTCACCGTGACCATTCCGGCGGCCCTGCTGGCGCAGCAGCAGCGCACGCAGACGATCTTCACTTACGTGATGGTGGCGATCGCCGCCATATCGCTGCTGGTGGGCGGCATCGGGATTATGAATATCGTGCTGGCCACGGTGCTGGAGCGCACGCGCGAAATCGGCGTCCGCCGCGCGACGGGCGCGCGCCGCGCCGACATCGTACGCCAGTTCCTGACCGAATCGGTGCTGATCTCGGTCGGCGGCGGACTGCTCGGCATCGGGTTCGGCTTCTTCCTGGCGTGGCTGATCGCGCGTACGGCCGAGTGGAAGACCATCGTCACCACCGCTTCGGTCCTGATCGCCTTCGGCGTCTCGGTGGCCGTCGGGGTGATCTTCGGCCTTTACCCGGCCGTGAAAGCCTCGCGCATCAATCCCATTGAGGCGCTGAGGTACGAATAGAGACGGGTGGCAGGCGCCAGGCTAACGCCAGCGGCCGCCGACGATCACCCATCCTCCATGACGCCGTACCCAATGGCGGGCCACCCAGCGGGCATGAGGATGCGGCGGCAGTTCCCACTCACCGGGCACCCAGACATAACCCCTGCCATCCCAGCGGTGATAGCCCTCGATCCAAACATAGTGGGGACCGGGCCTCACGGGCCGCGTCTCGACCACCGCGGGCGGGGGCGCCACACGCACCACAACCTCCGCGGCGGCGGTACCCAGGGTTAAAGCGGCGGCAAAGACAAATCCAATCAATCCTCGACGTAACATTGTTCTTGCTCCTCGAGTGAAATAGGAAATTACTGCATTCCCCACATGCTCAAGAGCAAGCTGGCTGCCACTGTACTGTGTCTTAACGCACCGGCCCCATGGCGGGTTTCTTCCGGTGCGGGGCCCCCAGCGCGATGCTAATGACCGCTTCCCGGTTGCCGTCCGTCCAGGCCTTTTGAATCTCTTTCTCGTTCATGCCGGCCAAGCGTCCGGCCAGGATGAAGGGCGGCAGAGCGTAAGTCAGGGTCTTCCACCGCGCCATCTCGACCACCGAATCGAGGGCCCGCGCGCGGATCTCGTCCAGGGCGTCTCCCGGATTCTGCTCCGTCAGGGTGACCAGCGCCGTCGCGGCGTGCGTACGGTCACTCAGCACGATGGAATTCAACATCTCCACAAACCAGGTGGGCGATACCTGAATGCCGAGCCGCGGCTCGAGCCGGGCCAGAACGGCGATGGCGTTGAGCGCGCGCAGCGCGTTGGCGCGAACGGATTCGTCCGGATCCTGGAGCGCGTATTCCAGGTCGTTGACGACGTCCCTTTTGTCTGGCGCATAACCGATGATGGCGGCGGCCATGGCGCGCTGCTCGTCATCCCCGGAATCGTGCAGCACGTCGCGCAACAGCGGCAAGTGGAGCTCGGCATAGTCGGCGAATTCCATCTGCAGCTCGCGGGCGTCCGGATCGGCCATGAGCGAATGGCCGTGGGTGAGGTCCTCGGCCGTGCTGCCGCGATGCGCCGCGCTGCGCACGGCTTCCAGAAACTTGTGATACGTATCGGCGATGGTCTCCGGCAGAGTGACGTCACCCGCCGGTTCGCTGTGGAAGGCGAGGTGCGGCGCGCCCTTCTCTTCGATGCCGATAAATAACGTCGTCCGGCCCTGGTCGCAGCAGACGGCTTCTACGCGGGATAGCACCACACCCGGAACCTTCTCCAGCTCGTCTTCCATGTCGCCCTTGGAGGGCGGCAGTGCACCGCCGGGCTTCAGATGCAGGGCGTGCAGCAGCTTCTGATCGGTGAGCTTGTGCAGGCCGTAGAATTCGATATCGCCGATACGGGGAGCCTGGGCCGGGAGCAGCGCAGCGGCGAGCAGCGGGAGACAAAAATACTTCACAAGCTTAGTTTGACGCCAGTGCGGGTCGCGCGGGTACGCCGCCGCGGCGGAGAAGCCGCATTAATCGAGTGACCGCGCCGCCGGGCGTGATAACTATGGATAGATTGCAGTAATCCGGTTTCCCTGGCACGATGTGATTGGGTAGGCGCAGGTCCGGTCTACCAGTTACGGAGCTTTTGTGGAAACAACTTCAGAAAGCAAAGTCGAACCCAAGGCGACGCCTGCCAAGAAAGTTTTAGAGAACGCTCTCATCTGGAGCGCCGTCAGCCTGTCCCTGGCATTGCTGCTCTGTGTGCTGGGAGGCGCGATTCATCTGCTGCCGGCATCCGTGGTGATCGTGTGCGGAACGACGCTGACCTACATGACGGCCGTGCTGGCGCTGTCCGCAGTCGGGTACCTGGCCTTCAACTCGCTGAAGAAATAGCCGCCGTGCGGCCTATTCCGTCACCCAGATCAGCATCGGCATTGCCTGCCCGGGGGAGAAGTTGAAAATCGGACTGCCGCTGGGCACCGGCACCACATAAGGGCCTATCGGCTCGCCTCGGTAATACAAGAAAACCGGATAATTCAATTCCATCCCTGTGCTGCTGACCGGACTGTAGCCGTTGGCGCAGGGAAGGCTCGCGGGAGGCAGAGCTACATCCACCCGAAACACGTAGTTGTTGATGGCGGGGGCACGCGTGACGCCGGCGCCGCAAGCGCCCACGTAGGCCGCCATGTCCGACAACTCCTGGCCCGGCGTAGGCGGCGGGCCCAGTCCGCCGGCGCCTTCCACAAAGAACGAGATGGTGGTGCCGGATTTAGCGGGATTCGTGCACGAATTCAGCGTTCCATCCGCATTGGCGGCCAGCGGCAGAAATCCGGCGCAGGAGGCGTCGGCGGACAGGTTGGCGAAGATATTCAGGTTCGTCGACGTAAACGGAAACTGCCGGTCCAGCGTGACGCCGTTCACGTTCACTTGCATGGCGATCGAACCCGGCAGTGGGCCGCTGGTGACTATCGGGGGCGTGACGGCCACGTTAATCTGGTTGGCGGAGACGTACAACAACTGGGCAGGCTGGCCGTCGAAAGTGATGGAGACGCCGGCCAGCGACGTGTCGGCGCCATCCGGCGCCGCGACCCCGGGCGCGGGACCCAGGTTGGCGCCGAAGATCGAAAGCAACTGGAAGGATGCCACGGCGCCCGCATGCGTCAGATTCGCGGCGTCCAAAACGCAGGCGATCCGGGGACCGGAGTCCACGCCGGCGGAGAAATCCACCGCGGACAGATAGCCGCCCGGTGTAAATCCAGGTCCGAGATGAGCCGAGGTGAGCGCGCCGGGAGTGATGGGCACATCCGGCCCCGGTGTGAATCCGGTAATCCAGACGCGGCCCTCCGCCAAGGCGATCCCGCTGGCGGCCGGCGCCGAGCCGTCGATCCATTGGCCGTCCAGCGTGTCGCCGCTGGCGGCGTCGATCTTCATCACATAGGCGGCGGCGATGGCCGTGGGACTGTTGGGCAAGCACGGCTGCGGTACCCAGGAGAAGACCGCCGGGGCCACGAACGGTCCGCCGGTGCGCGGTCCGGCGAGCACGTTAGTCGTGTTGAAATAGCCGCCCACGTAAACCGCGCCGCTGGAGTCCAGTTGGACTCCGCCGCCACCGGCGGGAATGGAGTAGAGCGCCGCGGACCCGCTGGGGTCGAGCTTGGTCAGGTAAGCCGTAAGGTAACTGGCGGCGGGCACGCTCAGCGGATAATCGGCTTCGAACAACGTCCCGGTCACGTACGCATTGCCGGCGGCATCCACCGCGAGGCCGGTGGTAATGGTGTTGCCGGCGTTGCCGGTGAGCGAGTTGAGGCCTGTCGAGTAGAGCAAAGTAGTGGCCGCCGGATCCACCTTGGTAACGTGTTGCAGCACTCCCGGGAATTGGATCTGGCATAGACTGTAGCAGATGTAACCCTGGACGAACGTCGTCTGATAGGCGCCGCGCGTAGTGGGATAATCCGTGCCGGTGCTGCTGCCGGCCATATAGATGTTGCCTTCCGGATCGAGCGCCAGGGAACTGCCGCCGATCCCGGTCGCGGAAAAGACCACCTGATCCGCGGTGGCATTCAACTCCATGAGGAACCATTGATTGGTGGAATCGCTTACGCTGTACGCTCGGGGGGTGGTTGGAAACCCGGACGAGCCGGCTGTTCCGCTGACCAGGATCTGGCCTTGCGGCGTGAGCGCGATGCCAGACGCGTTGGACACGGCGGAGCCGCCGATCAGGACGGAAAACAACACGGCGCCTTCCGGACTCACCTTGGTGACGAACGAGCGTGCGTGGTTGGGGTCCGGGAGCGTGCCGAGCGCGGTGCTGCCGACGGTAACGAAGAACGGATTGGTGGTCCATCCCGTGACATATGTGTTGCCGGCGCTATCCACGGCCATCCCCGATACGGTGTCGCTGGCGGCGCTATCGAGATAGGTGACATAAAGATACCCGGTGGCTGTCGGGTTGACTTTGACGACCACGGCGGCGGTAGTCTGCGCGATCGGGTCGATCACCGCGGTTCCCGCCAGAAGAATGTTCCCCTGCGTATCCGATGCGATGGCGGAGGGGGTGAAGCCGTCTCTCAAATAAGTGGAAATTGCCAGGCTGGCCGGTAATGCCGCAGGTGCGATCGCGGCCGCCAGCAGGAGCGAACGAAGTATGAGCACAGTGGGATCCTATGGGGTTTGGGACGCGGAAGCCCTATTTTATCAACGGTCGATGCGACAGCCAACGTTGGGGACCTGATTTAACAAGTTGGGCACCGGCTTTTGAATGCCCCTTGCTTTTTCCGGAGAATTTCGTCAACATCATAGACCGCAGGCCCCGTACTGTCCGGGCGCCTTCCACGACTAAAAGGCTGGGTACATGAAACGAAAAATCTCTCTGAGCATTAACGGAAAGCCGTTCTCCGGTGAAGTCGAGCCGCGCCTGCTCCTCATCCATTACTTGCGCGAGGTGGCCGGTTTCACCGGTCCCCACATCGGCTGCGAGACGTCCATTTGCGGCGCATGTACGGTTTCGCTCGATGGCAAAGCCGTGAAAAGCTGCACCATGTTCGCGGTCCAGGCGGACGGCCGCGAAGTCGTCACCATCGAAGGCCTGGCCTCCAACGGCGATCTGCACCCCGTGCAGGAAGCCTTCTGGAACCAGCATGGCCTGCAATGCGGATTCTGCACGCCGGGGATGATCATGGCCTCGCGTCAACTGCTGGAGCGCAATCCAAATCCCACCGAGGAAGAAATCCGCCACGGCCTGGAAGGCAATCTGTGCCGCTGTACCGGCTATCAGCACATCGTCAACGCGGTGAAAGAGGCCGCCGGAAAGGCGGGAGCGTAGCCATGGCGACCACTGTTACGAAAACGGAGACCCTGGTCGGCCAGCGAATCCGCCGCAAAGAGGATCCGCGCCTGATCACCGGCACCGCCGTCTATGTCGACGACATCAAGATGCCCGGCATGCACCACGCCTGCATCCTGCGCAGCCCCCATGCCGCCGCGCGCATCAAGTCCATCAACGTGAAGCCCGCGCTGGAGCGGCCGGGAGTCGTGGCCGTGTTCACCAGCGCCGACGTCGGCAGTGTGGGACCCGTCCCCTGCGGCGCTTCCCTGCCCGGACTGCGCATCCCGCTGCATACCATCCTGGCCACCGACCGGGTCTACTTTGTGGGTCATCCGGTGGCGGTGGCGGTGGCCACGGATCGCTACATCGCGGCCGACGCGATCGACGCCATCGAGGTTGAATATGAGCCGACTCAGGCGGTGGCGGATCCCGAGAAGGCTCTCGCACCGGGCGCGCCGGCCGTGCATCCGGAATGGCCCGACAACACCGCCTTCACCTACCACCAGGAGGGCGGCGAGCCGGAGAAAGCGTTCGCCGAAGCCGAGGTGATCGTCAAGCAGCGCATCATCAGCCAGCGCCTGATCCCTACCGCCATGGAGACGCGCGGCGTGGTGGCCGAGCCCCACGGCGCGGAGAACAGCCTGACGCTCTATTCTTCCACCCAGATTCCGCATCTGCTGCGCACGCTGGTGGCGCAGATGCTGGGCCTGGCGGAGAATCGCCTGCGCGTGATTACCCCGGAGGTCGGCGGCGGATTCGGCAGCAAGCTCAACGTGTACGCCGAAGAAGCACTGATGAGCTTCGTGGCCCTGAAGATCGGCAAGCCCGTCAAGTGGATCGAATCCCGGCGAGAGAATTTTCAGTGCACCATTCACGGCCGCGGCCACGTGGATTATTACGAGATCGCCGCCAAGCGCGACGGCACGGTACTCGGTCTGCGCCTGAAGCTGATACAGGATCTGGGCGCGTATCATCAACTGCTCACGCCCGCCATCCCCACGCTTTCGGTGCTGATGATGCCTGGTCTGTATAAGTTCCGCAACATTTCCGCGGACATCGTGGGCGTATTCACCAATGCGGTGCCGACGGATGCGTATCGCGGCGCGGGCCGTCCCGAAGCCACGCACGGCGTCGAGCGCATGATGGATCTGCTGGCGGCGGAATTGAAGATGGACCCGTCGGAACTGCGCCTGATCAACTTCATCGGCAACGATGAATTCCCCTACGCCACCGCCACCGGCCTCAGCTACGATAGCGGCAATTATGCCGAGCCGCTGAAGAAGGCGCTGGATACCGTCGAGTACCACAAGCTGCGCGCGGATCAGGCCAAGGCCAGGGCAGCCGGCCGCCTGCTGGGCATCGGCATCTCGACTTATGGCGAGATCTGCGCCTTCGGCCCGTCGCCGGCGACGCCCGCCGGCGGATGGGAAAGCGCCACGGTCAAGATCGAGCCCTCCGGCAAAGTCACGGTGATGACCGGCGCTTCGCCGCACGGCCAGGGCGAAGAGACGACTTTCGCCCAGATCGCCGCCGACGAGCTGGGTGTGCCGCTCGACGACGTGATCGTCATCCATGGCGATACCGCCATCGTGCAATATGGCATCGGCACCTTCGGCAGCCGCGGTACCGCGGTGGGCGGGCCGGCGCTCTACTATGCCTTGCAGGACCTAAAGAAGAAGATCGTAAAATTCGGCGAAGTCCTTCTGGAATCGGACGATGTCAGCTTCGCCGGCGGCCAGTGCACGGATCAACGCACGGGCAAGAGCGTGTCGCTGGCGCAGGTTGCCGGCGCCTCTTACCGGGCCATGAAATTGCCGCCCAACACCGAGCCGGGCATGGTAGCCACACACTTCTGGGAGCCGCCGAACTTCGCCTTCCCCTTCGGCGCGCACATCGTGGTCAGCGAAGTGGACCGCGATACGGGCCAAGTCCAGATTCTTCGTTACGTGGCGGTGGACGACTGCGGCAAGATCATCAACCCGCTACTGGTGGATGGCCAGGTTCACGGCGGCGTGGTGCAAGGCTTGGGCCAGGCGCTCTACGAGCAGGCGGTCTACGACGAGAACGGGCAGTTGGTAACCGGCGAATTGATGGATTACGCCATCCCGAAAGCCACCATGGTGCCCTGGATCGAGAGCGATCACACGGTGACGCCATCGCCCGTCAATCCGCTGGGAGTGAAGGGCGTGGGCGAAGCGGGGACGATCGGCGCCTCACCGGCGGTGGTCAATTCGGTGGTGGATGCGCTCAGCCACCTGGGAGTCCGCCACATCGACATGCCACTGACTCCGGAAAAGCTGTGGAACCTGATTCACCAGGGAGGTCAACAATAATGATTCCCCAGAATTTCGATTATTCCGCGCCCACCACGCTGCAACAGGCCCTGGAACTGGCCGGCGGCGGCGCCCGGATCCTGGCCGGTGGCATGAGCCTCATCCCGCTGATGAAGCTGCGCCTCGCCACGCCGGAGCAGGTGGTGGACATGGGCCGTATTCCCGGCCTGGGCGAAATCAAGCAGTCCGGCGGCAGCATACAGATCGGCGCCATGGCCACCCACTACCAGATCGAATCGTCGCCGCTGCTGCGGGCGCACTGCCCGCTGCTCGCCGAGACGGCTTCCCACATCGGCGACGTACAGGTGCGCAATATGGGCACCATCGGCGGCAGCATCGCGCATTGCGATCCGGCGGCGGATTATCCCGCGGCGCTGTTCGCGCTGGAAGCCCAGGTGCATCTCGCCAGTGCCGGCGGCCAGCGAACTTTGCCCTTCGCGGATTTCCTGGTGGACACTTTCACTACCGCGCTCGAACCCGGCGAAATCATCACCGGCCTCACGGTGCCCGCCGAATCGAGCGGGGCCGGCGTGTCGTATCAGAAGATGGCGCAGCCGGCTTCGGGCTTCGCCCTGGTCGGCGCGGCGGTGCGCGTGGCGCGATCCAACGGCCACCTCGGATTCGTGCGGGTAGGCATCACCGGCCTGGCCTCCAAAGCCTATCGCGCGTCCAATGTGGAAAGCATTTTGACTTCGACCGGCGACATCGACAAAGCCGCGGCAGCCGTGGCCGACGGCGTGGAAGCCAATTCGGACCTGAATGCGTCCGCCGCCTATCGCTGCCAGATGGCGCGCGTCTACACCGCCCGCGCGCTCCGGTCGGCGCTGGCGAGGACCTCGTGAAACTTTCCGGGAACTACACAGTTCCCATCGAGCGTGAACGGGCCTATCACCTGATGCAGGATCCCGACGTGCTCGGCCGTGCCATGCCCGGCTGCAATCGGCTGGCGCTGGCCGGGCCCGACGAATACGAGATGCAGATGAAAATGGTGATCTCCAGCATCCAGGGCCTGTTCGCGGGCAAGGTGCGCATCGCCGACCGCAATCCGCCGGAGAGCTTCCGCCTGATCGTGGAAGGCTCCGGCAAAGTCGGTTTCATGAAAGGCGATGGCCTGCTGACCTTCGCCACCCTGTACAGTTCCACGGACATTCACTACGAAGGCGACGTGCAGGTGGGCGGCATGATCGCCGGCGTGGGACAGCGGTTACTGGACACCACATCGCGTTTTCTGATCAAGAAGTTCTTCGAGAAACTCACCGCCGAGGCCGTCGGCCAGATGCCGCAAGCCGCGGATTAGGTCACGCCAGGGTTTCGTCCAGCCAGTTGTAGATGCGGTAGTCGCGATAGCCCGGGGCCGCCACTTCGCAATGCTGATCGGCGCCCTGCTCGCGGGTGAAGTGCACGATGGCCTTCGGGCATTGCAGCGCATCGTAGAGCTTCTGCGCCTGGCCGGGGAAGAACTGCTCGCCCTGCGGATCGGTGATCAGCATGGGACACCGGATGCGGCCGGCCACCTCCGCCAGGTTGTATTCGCGCACGGCGTGAAACGCTTCGTAACAGGACGTCACCCCGTAGGGGCGCATGCGAAAACGGAGCATCATCCTGGCCCGTGCATTGTTCGCCGTACCCATCTGTATGACCTGGTCGAACTGGCTCTTCTTGCCGGAATCCAGCATGTCGCGCGCGAACTTGGGCAGATTGTGCAGCCAGGGGTCGGCGACATCCCACACTCCCGGATCGGCCACGCCGGCCGCGATGCGATGCTCGTACGCCAAGGCCCGCGGCACCCAATAGCCGCCCTGGCTGACGCCCACCAGCGCGATCCGCTTGCGGTCAACCTCGCGATGGCGCAGCATGGCGTCCACCACCGGCGTGATCACCTTCTCCCAATCCGGCCGGAAGTACAGCTTGCGCGCCCATAGCGAATCGCCTTGCCCGGGTCCGTTGAGGATCAGGCAGTTGTAGCCGCGCGACAAACCGCCGGCGGCGCCCCGGACGTAACTGCTGATCTCCAGGCCGTCCGCGCCGGTGTTGAGGATCGCCAGCGGCCGGCGGCGGCGGGACTTGTCCACGCGCAGGAACCAGCCGGTGAGATGGCTGCCTTCATAGGGGATCTCCACTCGCTCCACGGGCGGGTCGAACAACGCGGCGGCGCCTGCCCAGCACTCTGCGTATCCCTGCCAGCAGGGAAGCGCGCGGTCCGGATCCTTGGTGCCATCCAGGAAGCGCAGGGCGGCGCTCGTATAGCCGGCGGCCCACAGGTACGCCTCGCGGGCGCTCACGCGATGACGCTGGGCGGCAGCCTCCTCCGCGAGTTTCCGGGCATCGGCGGCAGCGGTGCGATAGGCCTGATAGGCCGACTCGAAATCTCCGGCCTTGATCTGCGGCAAAATCGCCAGCAACTTGCCGGGATCGCCGCCGCGGTAATACGAAAAGCCCAGCGCGATCTGGGCCGTGAAGCCGAAATCCGGATCGGCGAACACCGATGCAGGCGCGGCGGGCTGCTCGGCTGGGGCGCTGGCGGCGGTGGCGGCCAGCGCCAGAAACGATCGGCGATGAAGCATAGCTCAATCTTTAGTACGATGATTCTGGGCGCCCAGATCAAATGAACAAATACTACCTCACGACTCCCATTTACTACGTTAACGCCGCGCCGCACATCGGACACGCCTACACCACCATCGTGGCGGACCTCATCAAGCGTTTTAAGCGCATGCAGGGTTACCGCGCGGTGCTGACCACCGGGTCCGACGAGCATGGCGTCAACGTGGAGCGCGCCGCGGAGCGTGCCGGCAAGACGCCCCTGGAATTCTGCGACGTGATCGCGGCCGAATTCCGGAAGCAGTGGCAGCTCCTAGGCCTGGACATCGACTACTTCCAGCGCACCACCGATCCGAAACACGCACGGGTGGTCAACGATCTGTTTAAGCGCTGCCGCGAAAACGGTTATATCTACAAGGGTTCGTACACAGGACAGTATTGCATCTTCGACAATCTGTACGTCAACGAGGCCAAGCCGGGCGATCCCTGCCCGGATTGCGGACGCCCCACCGAAACGGTCACCGAGGAGAATTTCTTCTTCAAGCTGTCCGAGTTCGGCGACAAGCTGCTGGCGCTCTACGAATCGCAGCCGGATTTCATCCAGCCGGATACACGGCGCAACGAAGTGCTGTCATTCGTCAAGCAAGGCCTTAGCGATCTATCGATTACGCGGACAAACATCAAGTGGGGGATTTCGGTTGACGGGGAGGCGCCGCACGTCTTTTATGTCTGGTTCGACGCCCTGACCGATTACATGACCGCGGTGGACGGCACGGATCTGTGGCCCGCCGACCTGCACCTGATCGGCAAGGAGATCGTCCGGTTTCATGCCATCTATTGGCCGGCGTTTCTGATGGCCGCCGGACTGCCGCTGCCCAAGCGGATCTTTGCCCACGGCTGGCTGCTGTTCGAAGAAAGCAAGATGAGCAAGTCGCGCGGGAATATCGTGCGGTCCGAGCCGATCCGGCAGGTGATGGGGGCGGATGCTCTGCGCTATTTCCTGTTGCGGGAAGTGGTCTTCGGGCAGGATGGAAGCTTTAGTTACGATGCGCTGATCGGCCGCTACAACGCGGAATTGGCTAACGGTTTAGGCAACCTGGTGAGCCGTACGCTGACCATGATCGGGCAGTATCGGGACGGCGCCATCCCGGCTGGGGCGGTGGACGCCATCGCCGACGCCGCCAACAAGACGATCGCCGGTTCCATCGCCGCTTTCGAAGCCTTTGAATTCTCGCGCGGCCTGGAGGCCATCTGGGGCTTGCTCTCGCGGCTGGACAAATTCATCGTGGAGCGCGCGCCATGGAAGCTGGCCCGGCAACCCGATGCGCAATCCGAACTGGACGCCACGCTCTATACCGCCGCCGAAGCCCTGCGCATCGCCACCGTGCTGCTGGCGCCCGTGCTGACGGAATCGGCGCCGAAGATCTGGGCGCAGCTTGGCATGACCGAACCGCTCGACGCCGCGCGGCTCGATCGGCTTGCCTGGGGCCAGTTGCCTGCCGGGCAGAAAATCGGCCAGGTGGCGCCGGTCTTCCCGCGCATCGACGCCGGGCCGGCCATCGCGAAGATGAAGGAACTCGAAGCGCAGGTCACCGCCGAACAGAACATCATGATGGGGAAGACGCCGCCGCCGGCCGCCGCGCCGGCCTCGGATCGCATCCCCATCGACGACTTCACAAAGGTCGATATGCGCGTCGGACAAGTACTTTCCGCCGAGCCAGTTAAAGGCGCAAACAAGCTGCTTCACATGAAGATCGATATCGGCGAGCCGCAGCCGCGCACCATCGTGGCGGGCATCGCGGAGGCCTATCGGCCGGAGCAGATGATCGGCCGCAAGGTGGTGATAGTAGCCAACCTCCAGCCGCGTAAATTGCGTGGCATCGAGTCGAACGGCATGATCGTGGCCGCGTCGCTCGAAGGCGGCAAGCCGGTGCTGGCCGGCTTTCTGGAAGACGTACCCGTCGGGGCGCGCCTGAAGTGAAGCTGATCGATTCGCACTGCCACCTGGATGACGAGCAGTTCGATGGCGACCGCGACCAGGTGATCGGGCGCGCGCGCGAAGCCGGCGTCGAGCGGATGCTGGCCATCGGGACGGGCGAGGGCCCCCCGGATCTGGAGGCAGCCCTGCGGCTGGCGCGGCAGTATCCATTTATGTACGCGACGGTGGGCGTGCATCCGCACGACGCCGCGAAGGCCACGCCGGAGACGTTCACCGCGCTGGCCGCGCTGCTCGGCGACGCGAAGGTGCTGGCGCTGGGCGAAATCGGGCTCGACTACCATTACGATTTCTCGCCGCGCGACGTGCAGCGCGAAGTGTTCGTCGCGCAACTGGAGTTGGCCACCCAGGCCGGAAAACCCATCGTGATTCACACGCGCGAGGCCTGGGACGACACGCTGCGGCTGCTCGGCGAACACTGGCGCGGCGCCGGTATCATGCACTGTTTCTCCGGCGGCGCGGCGGAAGCGCGGCAGGCGCTCGACCTGGGTTTCTCTTTGGCGTTTGGCGGCGTGTTGACCTTCCCGAAGGCGGAGAAGGTACGCGAAGCCGCGCGCATGACGCCCGCAGACCGGCTGCTGGTGGAGACCGACGCGCCGTACCTGGCGCCCGTACCGAAGCGCGGCCGGCGCAACGAGCCGGCATTCATGATCGAGACCGTGCGCCGCCTGGCCGAAATCCGCGGGGTGGCGGCGGAGCAAATCGCCGCGGTTACAACGCAGAACTTCGAACGGCTGATGCTAAACTGAAAATTCCAAATGAACTTGGGCAGGCTCGGGCAGGCCATCACCGGCAAAGAGATCTTCGACCTCATTCACGACGATCTGGAGCGCGTGGAGAAAGAGATCAGCCTGGAGACCGTGGCTTCGGTGGAAGTGGTCACGCAGATCGGCCAATACCTGCAGGAGAGCGGCGGCAAACGGCTGCGGCCTTCCCTGCTGCTGCTGGCCTCCAAGCTCATCGGCGACGGCGGCGAAAGCGCCATCCATCTGGGAGCCGTGGTCGAGATCGTACACGCCGCCACGCTGGTGCACGACGACGTGATCGACGACGCGCGCACCCGGCGCGGCCGGCCGTCGGCCAACGTGCGCTGGGGCAATCACACGTCCGTGCTGGCGGGCGACTGGCTGTACATGGAAGCTTTTCAGGTGGCGCTGCGCGAGCGTAATTTCCACGTGCTCGATCTGTTGATCGGGCTGACCCAGATGATGGTTGAAGGCGAGCTGCTGCAACTGGAGCGCATCGGCCGCCTGGAAGTCACCGAGGCCGATTGCATGGAGCTGGTGGACCGCAAGACCGCCTGCCTGTTCTCGGTCTGCGCCAAGCTGGGCGCGCTGGTGGCGGGCGCGGATTCTCCGACCGAAGAGCGGCTGGGGGACTTCGCCTGGAACTTGGGCATGGCCTTCCAGTTGGTGGACGACCTGCTCGATTTCACGGCGCGCGAAAAGGTGCTCGGAAAGCCGGTAGGCAACGATCTGCGCGAAGGCAAAGTCACCCTGCCGCTGGTCTATGCGTTGGAGCAAGCCACCGCCGAAGAACGCCGGCGCGTGGAAACCATCCTGCGCGAGCGCAACTACGATCGCGTGCCGTTCTCGCAGATCCTGGCCATGGTGGAGCGCTACCAGGGCATTGCGCGGGTAAAAGAACGCGCGCAGGCGTTTACCGAAAAGGCCCGCGCCATCATCGCCGAGTTTCCGGAGTCGCCCTACCAGCGGGCCTTGTACAGCATCACGGAACTGGTCACCGAACGCGACCACTAGGCCTGCGCTACACTAATCCGGATGCGCACTCCACACCGTTACTATGCCGCGCCTTGGTGCGCCCTCCTGGCCGTCGCCGCCCTGGCGCAGCCGCTCCCGCAGGCCAAACGCCCCGAAGACGTCGGCCTTTCCTCCACCCGTCTCGACAGACTCCGCCAGAAGATGCAGGCCGACGTGGAAGGCCACCGGATTCCCGGCGCCGTCCTGCTGATCGCGCGCCACGGCAGGATCGGCTCGCTGCTGAGCGTGGGCTTTCAGGACCGCAAGGCGCAAACGGCGATGAAGGCGGACGCGATCTTCCGCATCGCTTCCATGTCGAAGCCCATCACCACGGTCGCCGCCATGATCCTCGCCGAAGAGGGCAAGCTCGACGTCGGTGCGCCCCTGGCCCAGTACCTGCCTGAGTTCAAGGAAATGACCGTGGGGGTCGAGCGGGCCCCGGCCAAACGCGCCATTACCGTGCAGGACCTGATGCGCCATACTTCGGGCCTTACTTACGGCTTCTTCGGCAACACGCCGGTTGACGAGATGTACCGCAAGGCAAATCCGATGGGCCAGAAATCCCTGGCCGACATGGTCAAGACGATTGCCCAATTGCCGCTGCTCCACCAGCCCGGCACGCACTGGGAATACAGCTTTTCGACCGACGTTCTGGGGCGCGTGGTGGAAGTCGTGAGCGGTCAGGATCTGGATGCGTTCGTCGCTGAAAATATCACCCGGCCCCTGAAGATGAATGACACCGGCTACTATCTGAGCGCGGCGCAGGCCAAGCGGCTGGCCCGTCCGGATACGGCCATCAGCGGGCCGGGCAACGATCCCACCGTGAAGCCTGCGATTCTGTCGGGAGGCGGCGGCATGTACGCCACCGCATCCGACTATGCGCGTTTCTGCCAGATGCTGCTTAACGGCGGCGAACTCGGGGGCGTCCGCATCCTGGCGCCTAAGACCGTAGCCTTGATGACCTCCGATCAACTGCCGCCGGGCACCGAACGTCACACATCCGTCGCCATGATGCTGGGCGCGTTCGGCCCCACGCCGGAAATGGGCACCAGCTTCGGCCTGGGTTTCGCGGTGCGCGTGGACCCCGGGCGCAATCCCATGCCGGGCTCCGTCGGCGAATTCTCCTGGGCCGGGATCACCGGCACTTATTTCTGGGTCGATCCGCAGGAGAAGATGGTCACGGTAATGATGCTGCAGGCGCCGCAGGCCGTCATCGGACCGTACTGGCGGCAGACGCGCGCCATGGTGTACCAGGCGCTGGTAGCTGAGTGAGCGGCCGGCGCTAGCGGCGCGCCAGAATCTTCTTGATACGGAGCCAGGCCTCGTCACGCGCCTTGCTATTGCCGGGCGTCGGATCGGGCTGTTCGCCGGCCCGCATGAACCCGTGACCCGCGCCTTCGTAAGTCACCGGCTCGTACTTCTTATGCAACTCCTTCATGGCATCCACGGCACCCGGAACCGTGGCGCCGATGCGCTCGTCCAGGCCGCCGTAGAAGCCGTAGACCGGCGCCTGGATACGCGCCATAGCGTCCTTGTCGGGCGGCGGGCCGTAGAAGACCAGCGCGGCGGCGAGATCCGGCCGATTGGTGGCGAAGCGGAAGCTTTGGCCGCCTCCCCAACAGAATCCGGCCACGAACAGTTGGTGTGTGGCGGATGGCAGTTTCAAGGCGTAATCGGCCACGGCATTCAAGTCGGCCGTGATCTGGCCGGGGTCCAGATGGCTGACGGCCCGGGTCACTTCATTCGACGGAAAACCCTTAGTGCCCTTCCCGTCCGGGGCCATGCCGGAGAGCAGGTCCGGGGCGATGGCGATGTAGCCGGCGGCGGCGAATTCGTCAGCCACCTCCTGCACCCAGTCGGTCATGCCGAAGATCTCGTGGATCACCAGCACGACGGGGGTCTTGTGCTTCGATTCGGGGTACGCGACGAAGGTCTCGACCGCTCGGCCGTCGTGCTTGACGGTCGCCCACTCGCGATGGCGGGGCGACTTTTCCAGGCGGGCTGCCGCCCAATCCTGGGCGAATAGGGAGGATGCCGCCAGGGCGGCACAGAGTGCAATGCGGATCATCTCCCTGTTATAGCGCACCCTTCTCGAGCGCGGCTGTCAGGCTGCGATTGATGTGCGGGCGGGCGGCGACGCGCAGGCCGGCGCCGGCGGCAGCAGCCAGTTCCTCGTCAAAATCCGCGGGCTTGACATGACCCGCCGGCTCCGCCAGCAGCATAACGGCGCCGGGCTTCATGGCTGCGGCGGACTGCGCGAAGAAGGCGGCGGCGGAGGGCATCTCATGCACCATGGCGAAGGCCAGCACGAAATCGACGGCGCTCTCCAGGCCGGCAAGACCCAGGGAATCGGCCCGCCCCAGCCGGGCTTCGACGCGCGCCAGCAGGCCGGCTTTGGCGGCGCGGCGCTTCAATGCCTCCAGCATCTTCGGCTGGATGTCCACCGCTACGACGCGTCCCGAAGCTCCCACCAGGCGCGCCAATTCCAGGGTGAAGAAGCCCATGCCCGGTCCAGGCTCCAGGACCGTCATGCCTTCCCGTACATACGGCTGCAGGATACGCGCCGGGTCATGTTGCAGCCGCCGCAACGGGCTGGCCAACAGATAACCGATCCACCAGGGGCACACACGATGCGCCATAACGTTGAAACCCTAACCTACCAGTTCAATCGTGACGACGCCCGCCCCGGAACATTATTTTAGCCCTTTGTGTTTTTGCGTCCACCTGCTTACAATAGCAATAGGGAGAATCCACGTACAGGTGCTATGGATTCAGGCGCGTCACTGAATACCAGGTTACAGGACATTCTGCACGCGATCGTGCGACTCTACATCGAGACCGGCGAGCCGGTGGGGTCGCAGACGATCGCGAACCGGCGGCACGCCCGTCTGAGCGCGGCCTCCATTCGCAACGTGATGGCCGATCTGGCGGATGACGGCTATCTGTCACAGCCGCATACTTCAGCCGGCCGCGTGCCGACCGAAAAAGCATTCCGGGATTACGTGCAGTCCCTGAACGCCGGCCGGATTCCATCCGTGGAAGCCGCCTGGCTGCGCGCGGAATTGAGCGAAGCGCCCACGGCCGCCGCCCGGTTTGCGCGCTCCTGCCACATCCTGACCGAGTTGACGCACAACGTGGGGATCGCCGCCGCGCTGCCGCCCGCGGTGCGCGAACTGGACCAGATCGAACTGGTGCCGCTGGGCGATCGCCGTGTGCTGGTGATCCTGGTCATGCGGGACCGCACCGTGCACAACCGGGCGGTGGTCCTGGAAGAAGCCGTCTCCTCCGACGAATTGATTCACATACGCAATTACGTGAACCACAACTTCAGCGGCTGGCGCCTGGAGGATGTCCGGCGCGAACTGCTGCAACGCATCGCCGAGGAGCGGGCCATCTACGACGCCGTTCTGCGCAAGCTCACGCTGCTCTACCGGAAGGGGTTATTGGAAGTGGACGCCACCCCCGAGGTGCACATGGAGGGGGTATCCAACCTGGTGGATCTGAATCTGCACCTGACGCGCGAGAAGCTGCGCGATCTGCTGCAGGCGCTCGAAGAGAAGAAACGTATCGTCGAGTTGCTGAATCATGTGCTCGAGCAGGCCAACGGCGCGCTGGCGGTGCGCGTCGGCCTGGAGGAGACGCATCCGGCCATGAAAGAACTGGCTCTCATTGGCATCTCCTTCCAGATGCCCAGTGGCATCTGGGCCAAGATCGCGGTGTTGGGCCCCATGCGTATGCGCTACGAAAAGGTGATGGGCGCCGTGCTGCAAACCCGGCGCGCGCTGCAGGAGAGCGGGATATAGAAATCGTCTTTCGCACAGCGACTCCGGACCGTATTTGATAATCTAAAAATCAGTGGCAGACGATAATCAGGAACAGAACACTCAGGAATTGGAAGAGGACCTCCCCGCCGTCACTTCCGAGGGCCAAATTGCGGCCTTGACGGCCGAGCGCGACCAACTGGCGGGCGAAAAGGCGGAGTTGACGGACCGCCTGTTGCGGACCATGGCCGATTTCGAGAATTTTCGCCGGCGCGCCGATCGCGACCGCTCCGAGTTCATCCAGTATTCGGCTATGGAGACGGTGCGGGATCTGCTGCCGATTCTGGACGATTTCCGTCGTGCCATGCAGGCCGAGACTGCCGATCGGGATTATGCCAAGGGCGTTGAGCTGATCTATCAGCGGCTTTCCGATACGCTCAGGAAACTGGGCCTGGAACCTATCGAGGCGGCGGGAAAGCCTTTCGACCCGAACGTACACCAGGCCGTCGACCGGGTGGAGAGCGAGGAACTGCCCGATCAGACGGTTTTGGAGGAGTACCAAAGCGGCTATAATTTCAAAGGAAAGCTCTTGCGTCCGGCCATGGTCAAAGTGGCCGTGAAGCCGTAGCAGGTTCCAGTAACTCCCCGTGGCGAAACGAGATTACTACGAAGTCCTCGGCGTGGGCCGGGATTCCGACGACGGACAGGTGAAGTCGGCCTATCGAAAGCTGGCTCTGCAGTATCACCCCGATCGCAATCCCGACAATCCGGACGCCGAGGAGAAGTTCAAGGAAGCCGCCGAGGCGTATAGCGTCCTGAGCGATCCGCAGAAGCGCGCGGCGTACGACCGTTACGGGCATGCCGGCCTGCAGGGTGCGGCGGCGCAGGGTTTCGATCCCAACGTCTTTTCCGATTTCAGCGATATTCTGGGCGACTTCTTCGGCTTCGGCGACATCTTCGGCGGCGGCCGCAGCCGCCGCACGCGCGCACAAAGGGGCGAGGATCTGCGTTACGACCTGGAGATCGGCTTCGAAGACGCGGTCTTCGGCATGGCCGCCGAGATCCAGGTTCCGCGCATGGAAGCCTGCGAGCGCTGTCACGCCACCGGCGCCGAGCCGGGCAGCGGATCGAGTGTCTGCTCCACCTGCAACGGCAAGGGCCAGATCCTGTATCAGCAGAGTTTTCTCTCGGTACGGCGGACGTGCCACGTGTGCGGCGGCAGCGGGCAAGTGATCCGGAATCCCTGCCGGCAATGCCATGGCCAGGGCTACCGCCAGGTGGTGCGCAAGATCAAAGTCAATATTCCGGCCGGAGTGGACGATGGGAATCGCCTGCGCCTGGCCCAGGAAGGCCAGCCGGGCGTCAACGGCGGTCCGCCGGGCGACCTGTATGTGGTCCTGAAGGTCAAGGAACACGCTTTCTTCGAAAGACAGGGCAGCGATCTGCACTGCACCATACCCATCAACATCGGGCAGGCTGCCTTAGGGGCGGACGTCGAGATTCCGACCATGGAGGAGCCGTACGTCCTGAAGATACCGGAAGGCACCCAGAACGGCGCGCAGTTCCGCGTGCGCCATAAGGGGGTGCCGTCGGTGAACGCCAACGGGCGCGGGGATCTCTACGTGCACATCGAGGTGCGGGTGCCGTCGAAACTCAGCCGGGAGCAGCGCAAGCTCCTCGAGCAGTTGCGGGACACCCTGCCGGTGGACAACCAGCCGGCGGAGAAGAGCCTCTTCGAACGGGTCAAAGACCACTTCATCTAACCAGCCGGCTGTCAGCCGCGATCGTCGCCGTCAAGCGTGATGGGCCGCTTGTGCTTGGGCTTCTTCCGCTCCGCTTTGGGCAGAATGGGACCGCCGGCCGGAACCGTGCCCACACGTTGACGGGCAAGCTTGCGGACTTCTTTCTTCATGTCGAACGTCTGCTTCTTGCGCGCCATGTTGCTTCGAGTATAGCGTGGCGGATTCAACGTGCAAGCGTCCGCCTGACGTACCCTGCAGAAATCAGGTCATTTGTCTCCGCGCGTGCGGCCCCGGACGGGCTCCATACCCGTACTGGTTACCCGTACCCTTTGGTACCGTTGTCGCTTCCGTCATTGTGGTATACCATTGGAATCGGCCTTCGAGTGGGGAGGGCCCGCGACTATGGCTAAAATCTGTGCCAACGGTGTGAATTTACATTACATCAGCGTCGGTGCGGGACCCGACATCGTGATGCTGCACGGCTTTTTAGGCAATCTCGCGGTCTGGCATCTGTACATGACACCGATCCTGCGGCGGGAGCATCGGGTCATCACGTACGATCTGCGGGGACATGGCTACAGCGACGTGCCGCTCACCGGTTACACCGTCGCCGACATGGCCGAGGACCTGCGTTGTTTCCTGGACGCCATGGGCATCAAACGCCCGATCCTGGTGGGCCACAGTTTCGGCGCCGACATCTGCATGTACTTCAGCCTGCTCCATCCCGAACGGGTGACGAAGCTGGTCGCCCTGGAGCCGGGCCTGGCGGCGCTGGTGCATATGCGCAATGACAAGGACTGGGTCGGCTGGTCGGCATGGGTCGCCAAGCTGGAGGAAGCCGGCATCCAAGTTCCGGAAGATAAGCGCAGCGACGCCGAGTACCTGTTGCAGGTTAGTCTGGAGACGCCCAAGTTTTACGGGCCGGCGCGGGGCCTGCCCCGGAACCGGGAACCGCTGTTGCACCTGATCCGGAACACCAGCCTGCTGAAGGACTACGAGGTGGTGGGCGCCATGACTCTGGACGCGGTCCGCACCATTCGTACGCCCACGCTGCTGGTCTATGGACACAACTCGCACTTCATCAGTTCGTACGAGTTCCTGCACAGAGCGCTGCCCAACTGCAAACCCGTTCTGCTGCCCGGCGGCGAGCATTTCGGTCCGCTGGAACAGCCCGAACTGCTGACCCAGCACATCGTGGATTTCGTGAAACCGGTATCGGTCAGCGGGTTCCCGCCACAGGCGATGGGTGAGGAGCCGGGTCTGGCGGTGATTTAGCCTCCAGCAGAGCTTCGATGCACTCGGCCGCGCGTCGCGGCCCCCCGTACCCTGCCAGGATCGCTCCCATCCGCTGCGCGTTGGCGCGATACACCGGATCGTCCAGGACACGGCAGACCGCTTTCCGCATACTCTTGGGGCTGGCGTGCCAGGGTGACAGACGGAGCCCGACGCCGGTCTCCTGGACCCGCCAGGCCATCTCGGCCTGATCCCATATGGAGGGCAGCACGACCGTCGGCAGCCCCGCCTGGAGCGCCGCCAGCACGCTCTCGGAGTTTCCGTTTGTGATCAGCGCACTGGCCAGCGGCAGCACATCACTCAAGGGCGCGTGCGGCTTCAGTATGACGTTCGGCGCGGTGGTCCGGATGCCGGTGCGGCCCGGATCCCGGCCTTTGCCGGCCAGCAGCACGACCGTCAGTGGAAGCCAGGCCAGGCTGCGGGCTGCGAGTTCCAATACGCGCGGCTCGTGCGTGAACAGCGCGCCTTCTTCCACCAGCACCACCGGCCGGTCTTTTGGCAGATCCGGCAGCCAGTCCGGAGGCGGCTGGCCGGCTGGCTTGTCCCACAGGCATGGGCCGACGTAGTGGACCGATGGGGGCAGGTCCTGGCGGTTATTGTCGAACTCCGGCGCGCCGGGCACCAGGTACAGCGGCAAGGTTCCGGTATAGGCGTTGATGCTCCGGGAAAGCGGGGCAAGGCCGAATCCGCGGCGCAAGGCATTCGCCCGCCGGCGCGTGCGCGCCGTGACCAGCCTGGCGGCGATGGCGGCGATACCGCCAAACGCCGTCTGCCAGGCGCCGCGGCGGCGCGGCAGAGCCATCCCTTGGATGGGTCCCTCGGGGCCGGGCAGAATGCAGTGGGCCACGTGGGAAAACGCCGCTACCGGAAGGCAATGGCGCTCGCGCAGAACCAGGATCGGCGCCCAGAGGGCGATATCGCAGACCAGCGCGGCGGGCTGCCAGGCGCGCAGCACTTGGTCCAGGTCCCGGACCTGAGCGGGCACCGTCGCCACCAGAAACTGCGGCCACAGACGCCGCATCTGCGAGGGCCGTTTGCGGCCCGCGATGAGATCGTCCACAGTGCGCGCCACGCGGTCCCAGACCACCTCCCGAAACGGAAAGCAGTGGAACCCTTCGCGCGCCAGAACCGGCAGCGCGCCGCCGCCGGTGTAGAAGGCCACATCGTGTCCGCGGGCGCGCATGGTTTGGGCCAAGGCTATGAACGGATCGAGGTGCGTGGGGTACGGCCACACCGTGAAGAGCAGCCGGGCCATACTACTTCAACGTGTAGATGGCGGCCTTGGCAAAGTCCAACTGCCGCTCTTCGATGGATTTGAAGCCGGCGGCGCGGAACAACTGCTTCCATTTGGCAGCATCCACCGGTCTCTGCTGCGTCAGATCGTGATAGAGGAAGTAATAGACCGATATTCCCGGATGCCGCCGCAGATCCTCCACCGGCGGCCGCACGGCTTCGAACGCGATCAACGGCGCATTAGGGAACAGCCGGCGGAAGTTTTTCAGGAAATTGAGCAGCACATCTTCACCGAAGAACAAGAGCTCGTGCAGGACGAAGAATATGGTGGCGGCGTCGATCTGCGGCAGCGGCGCCTGCTCGATCTTGGAGATATCGAGCGCCATCAGATGCACGCGCGAGTCGAGCCCGGTCTCTTGGAGAACCCGGTTTCCCTCCTCCACGGCCTGCGGCGCCAGATCGATGCCATAACATTCCACATTAGGATTCAGTCCGCATAGCGTGCGCAGGAAGGTTCCGTCGCCGCACCCCAGGTCGAGGACGCGCTTGTAGCCGTTGGCGATGATGATGTCGTTCACCATGGGGAAGAACAGCAGGTTCTCCATTTCGCCGCTGCCGCGGGCCACAAAGTCCGACCGGCGGTAGAAATCGCGGCCATAGACCTTTTCCTTGCGCATCAGCGGCTCGAGCGAATGAAAGACTTCGCCGTAGCCGTAGCAGACTTCCAGCCAGCCCCGCATCACCTCCACGATGTTCCGGCCTTTCTCCGAGAGCGTGAATCCGCCATTGCTCCGCTCGAACATGCCCAGACAGTAGAAGGCCTCGCAGAGCGGCTGCAGGACCGTCAGTTCCAGGTTGTGGCGGGCGGCGAAATCGGCCAGTTCGACGCTCGGCTGCTTTTGCATTTCATCGATGAGTCCGACGTTCAGCAGCGCATGCATGGTGGTGGTTTCGAGATAGCCGCGAATCATCTCGTCCCAGCCGGTTTTGTAGGTCTTCTGCAAGCGCAACATGTAGGGCAGACCGAACCGGTTTACAGTTTTAGCGAGTTCCAGCAAGAGTGATTGTGCCTCCGATGCCTCCATATGATATCAGATATCAAGACTCTAAATGCTCTAACTTGTGTAGGTATAGGGTCATTGCAGGTTATAGTACCGGCATGACTTCTCCCGGGAACTTGTCCCGGAAGGTAACGTAATGCGCGGGCGGGCGTCACTAGAAGGTGACGTCAATTCACCGGCGATCCGCCCTTGGAGCTTTATTCGGTTGCATATCAGGCTGCCTGCGGGCCCAGACTCCCAAAAGGGTCGAGATCGGGGGCGGGGTGATCCAGGTCACCATCGAATCCGGCGATTTCGATCTGCCGGGAACCACCCTGTTGCAGTGGGTCAGGCTGGCGGCCCGGGCCGTGAGCACGTACTATGGGCAGTTTCCGGTGCCGCGCGCCCGCCTGGAGATCTTCGTCCGCGGCGGCGAGGGGGTCGATGACGGGCGCAGCGACGGCGATGACGGCGTCTGGACCCGCATCGAGGTCGGCCGGCACACTACCGCAGGCGAACTCGATCGGGACTGGATGCTGACGCACGAGATGGTGCACTACGCGTTCCCTTCCGTGCGCCGCCGGCATCATTGGATCGAGGAGGGCACGGCCACCTACGTGGAGCCGATCGCACGGGTGGAGATCGGCAACCTCGCCGCCGAGCAGGTCTGGAGCGACATGATGCGGGACATGCCGCAGGGCCTGCCCGAAGAGGGCGATCGCGGGCTGGACAATACCCATACGTGGGGCCGGACCTACTGGGGCGGCGCGCTGTTCTGCCTGCTGGCGGACGTGGGCATCCGCAAAAAGACTGGAAATGCCCGGGGGCTGCGGGATGCCCTGCGGGCCATCAATCGCGCGGGCGGCAGGATTGATGTGGACTGGCCCCTGGAACGCGCGCTCGAAATCGGCGATAAGGCCACCGGCGGCAAGACGCTGATGGACCTATACCGCAAGATGGGACCGCAGCCGATGACGGTCGATCTGCCCGGCCTGTGGAAACAACTGGGCGTGCGGCGGGAGAATGGCCGCATCGTGTACGACGATCGCGCGCCGCTCGCCGGCACGCGCCGCGCCATCATGGCTACACGCTCACAACCGGGCAAGGCGACTGGCGGATAATCGAATAGGCTTGGCTGGTAAGCCGTCCCAGAATGCCGGCTTCCCCGCCCCGCCCGATCACCAGCAGGTCGGCCGAGGTTTTGCGGGCCTCCTCGCAGATCATCTCGGCGGCCGGACCTGTACTGATCAGCACCTGGGCGTGCGTACCGGCTTTCTCCTGGAGCGCGGCGATCTCTTTTTCCGCGGTGGTCACCAGCAGTTCGCGCCATTCCGGCGAGAAGTAGTAACTCTCGGTGCGGGGGTCGATCGCCGTGACGGCATGCGCCAACATCAGCTCGGCGCCGAAGGCAGCCGCGAATTCCGCCGCCCAAGCGAGCGCCCGGGCGCTGGCCGGCGACAGGTCGATGCCGCACAGAACCCGCCGGACGGCGAAGTTGACGGTACCTGGAGTCTCCGCGTGCGCCGTGGTCCACACCGGGCAATCGGCGTCGTGCAGGACCTTGGCGGTGACCGATCCCAGCAAAAGACGGCGAAAACGGCCGTAGCCGTGGGTGGGCATCATGATCAGGCCGGCTTGTTCCTGGTGCGCGCAGCTCACGATTTCGTGCGCCGGATCGCCTTCCAGCATCATCCGGCGCACGCTCCTCCCGGAGAGCTCTTCGCTCAGAGATTCCCGGGTGTGCCGCTCGACCTCCTGGCGCCGTTCGGCGATCAGATCGGTCAGAATGGCGCCTGCAAGTTCGACGCCGCCGAATTCGTGGTAAGGCTGCAAGACATGCACCACGAGGATTTCGGAATGGAACTGCTCCGCGACGGGGAGGGCAAAACGAACGGTGTGGCTGGCGCGTCCGGAGAAATCGACGGGGAGGAGTATCCTGGCGATGGGCAGCATATGTCGCTCCTAGAGTGATCGTAATTCCAAACACAGGCGGATGGGAGGCCGGCCCGAATCCGAAGTCCGCCTTGCGGCAGCGTGCGGTACAATGATCGGGTCCCCTCAGATGGAACGCGCCAGCAGACTGATCGGCAAGCTGAACTCGGGCGGCGATGCCATCGACACCGACAGTCTGGCACGCGCGGCATGGCCGCTGGCCGTGGGCCGGAAGGTGGCGGCGCGCACGCGGGCGGCACGCATGGTACGGACGCGGCTGATCGTGGAGGTGGAGGACCCCATCTGGAAGAAACAACTGCTGTCGCTGAGTGGGCAGATCCTGGGGAACCTGGAGCGGCACCTGGGGCGCGGCATCGTCGAGGATCTGGAATTCCGGGTGATTCCTCTGCGGCGGGAGCCGCAGCGGGCCCTGGTAAGCCAGCCGGCCCTCGAATCTCGCGACGAAGCCGACGGCATCGCCGATCCGGTGCTGCGCCATATCTACAAGAACGCCCGCAAGAAGGCGCTGGCGTGAAGATCACCGAAGACGAAGTGCGCTACGTGGCCGACTTGGCCAATCTGAGCCTGAGTGAAGAGGAAGTCCAGAAGTTTCAGGCGGATCTCGACGAGATCCTGGGACACATCGCGCGCCTCAACGAGATCGACACGGCCGGCGTGGAGCCGATGACGCAGGTGCTCTACGATGCCGGCGAAACGGCCACCTGGCGCGATGACCGGCAGCGTCCGCCGTTGGGCACGGAGGTGGCGCTGGCGAATGCGCCGCAGCGCGGCGCAGGCTATTTCAAAGTGCCCAAGGTCATCGATCGCTGATCCATGCAGATTTCGTCTCTCACCATCGGCCAGATCCGGGAAGACTTGTTGGGGCGGCGCTACAGCGCCGTCGAGCTGGCGCAGGAAGCGCTGCGCTTTGCCGAAGCGCGGAACCCGGCCACCAATGCCTATCTGCATTTCGCGCCGGAACGGGCGCTGCGGGCGGCGGCTCAGGTGGATGAAAAGGTCGCGCGGGGCGAAGATCCCGGACCGCTGGCGGGTGTGCCGGTCGCCGTAAAGGACGTGATCCTCACGGCCGGGGTGCGCACCACGTGCGGATCGAAGCTGCTGGCCGATTACATTCCCCCGTACGACGCGACCGCCATTGTGAAGCTGGAGCAGGCCGGCGGCGTGATCCTGGGCAAGACCAACTGCGACGAATTCGCCATGGGATCCTCCAACGAGAATTCGGCGTTCGGCCCGGTGCGCAATCCTTGGGCCCCGGACCGCGTCCCGGGGGGATCGAGCGGCGGCTCGGCGGCGGCGGTGGCGCAGGGTACTGCCACCCTGGCTCTCGGTTCGGACACGGGCGGTTCCGTGCGCCAGCCGGCATCCTTCTGCGGCGTGGTGGGAGTGACACCGACTTACGGCCGGGTGTCGCGCTACGGGCTGACGGCCTTCGCCAGTTCGCTCGATCACATCGGTCCGCTCGCCCGTACGGTGCGCGATGCGGCCACGCTGCTGGAGGTGATCGCCGGGCGCGACCCCATGGATGCTACCTCGGCCGAGGCGCCGGTGCCGGATTACACCCAGGTCCTGGACGGAAACGTGAAAGGGCTGAAGCTTGGGCTGCCCCGCGAGTATCTAAAAGATTTGACGAGCGAAACCGGGAGCCTGATCGCGGCGGGCGCGGAGAGGCTGCGGCAACTGGGCTGCGAGATACGGGAGATCAGCCTGCCCGCGACGGATTACGCGGTGGCCTGCTATTACATCATCGCGACGGCGGAGGCCAGCTCGAACCTGGCCCGGTACGATGGCGTACGCTACACGTTCCGCTCCACGGCGTCGGACACCCTGAGCAATATGTACCGCCACACGCGCGGCGAAGGTCTGGGCGCGGAGTGCAAGCGCCGCGTCATGCTGGGGACCTATGTGCTCAGTGCGGGTTATTACGATGCCTATTATCTGAAGGCGCAGAAGGTGCGGGCGCTCATCGCCCGGGACTTTGCGCGCGCCTTCGCGGAGGTGGACGCCATCGTGGCGCCGGTTTCGCCATTCCCGGCATTCAAGCTGGGGGAAAAGATCGACGACCCGCTGGAAATGTACCTCTCTGACATTTACACCATTACCGGCGATCTGGCCGGTATCCCCTGCATGAGCGTGCCCTGCGGCAAGACGGCGGAAGGGCTGCCCGTGGGCATGCAGATCCTGGCCCGGCATTTCGACGAGCCTACCATGTTCCGCCTGGCTTACGCTTTCGAGCGCGCCGGGCCTATCAACTAACTACACTTGGAGACACACGGAGACGGATATGTCATTTACGCTTCCCGCATTACCTTATGCGTCCGACGCACTGGAAGTAGCCATCGATAAGATGACGATGGAGATCCACCACGGCAAGCATCACGGCGCCTATGTGACTAACCTGAATAAAGCGATCGAGTCGGCGCCCAATTTAGCCGGCAAGAGTATCGAGGAGCTACTGGCCAATCACTGCGCCATCGTGCCGGAGAACATCCGCACGGCGGTGCGCAACAACGGCGGCGGCCACATCAATCACTCGATGTTCTGGACGATTATGGGGGCCGGCAAGGGCGGCCAACCGGTGGGGCACGTGGCCGAAGCCATTAAAGGCACATTCGGCGGCTTCGACCAGTTCAAAGAGAAACTGCAGACCGCCGGTATGGGCCGGTTCGGCTCCGGCTGGGCGTGGCTGGTCTGGAGCGGCGGCAAGTTGGATATTGTCTCGACCGCTAACCAGGACAGTCCGGTCATGGAGGGTAAGTATCCGGTGATGGGCGTGGACGTCTGGGAGCACGCCTATTACCTGCGATATCAGAACCGGCGCGCGGACTATCTGAGCGCCTGGTGGAACGTGGTCGACTGGGCCGCGGTGGAACAGCGTTTCAACGCGAAGAAGTAAGTCACTTCGCCTGTAGTCCGATCAACGATACGACGAATCCCAGCTCCCGCCGGTCGCTCGCGGTCGGCGGGACCGTCTTATCCAGCGAAAAATCGCAGCGGGCAATCTCGCCGCCGAGGAGCGCGGCGGGAACGTCGCGCGCGTAGGTGTATGGTCCGGCGTGGGTGTAGGTCTCGGGGGGCAGCGCCGTGCCATTCACCGACGCCGACAGCGTGACGCCTTTCATCTTGGCCATGGCCACTTCCGGGAGCGCGAACTTGAGTTGCAGGGTCGCGCCCCTGGTGGAGGCGGAACGCGGCGGGCGCAGGACCACCGCGAATTTGCCGGCGGTCCATCGCCAGGCGTTCTGCTCGATGCCGTAGAATCCGCTGACCAATTGCGTAGCGGCTTGGCTGTCCGCGGTGGCGACCACGGACGCCAGCGCGGGCGCCTCTTCTACGGTCTGCACGGTCACACGGCGATGCCGTTTGCAGGCGGTGGGAATGAAGATGAGGCCCAAGATCAGGAGCGCCGCTCCCGCCGTACCGGATTTTCCTAGGTTCATTAGTCTCCGCTCTTCTCCACTTGTACCAGGCAACTGTAAAACGTGGGTCCGCCGCCCGCATCCGTAAGACGTTCGGAGGTGAGCGCGTTGATGCTCCGGCGATCGGCCGCCGTCTTCGCCCATCGCACGGAAGGCACCAGGACTACGCCCGCGCGCACCACACCGCCCACCTGCGCGCGCAACAGGCAGGAGCCGCGGTCATTGTAGACGCGCACCTGATCGCCGGTGGCAATGCGGCGCGCAGCGGCATCGGCGGCGTGGATGTGCGCCACCGCAGTGGCCGCGTCGTTCCCGGGGCGGTTGCCGAAAGTCGAATTCATGCTGTCGTCGTGTTTGGGCGAGATCAGTTCCAGGGGGAAGCGGGCGCGCAATTCGCGGTCGCCGAATCGGGATTCCACCGGCGGGGTGTAATCGAGCGACTCCGCGTGGAATTCGCACTTGCCCGACGGAGTACCGAAACCGCCCGTAGCAAAGGGCAGGAACGGTTCGCCGTCCGGTGACACACGCAGGCGGACAGAATGTTCGCGATCCAGCCGTTCGAGAGTGATTCCCTGCAGGAAGGGATGCTCGCTGGCGAGCAATGTGCGGATCATGTCATCGTCCGAATCCTGGAAGCAGGCGTCATCGAAGCCCATGCGCTCCGCCAGGGCGCGGAAGACCTGCACGTTGGATCGGGCTTCACCCGGCGGGGGCAGCGCGGGACGCGCCAGTTGCAGGTAGTAGTGCCCGTAGGCCAGGTAAATGTCGGTATGTTCCAGGAACGTAGTGGCGGGCAGCAGGAAGTCGGCGTAGTCGGCGGTATCGTTCTGGAACTGCTCCAGCACTACGGTGAACAGGTCGTCGCGCTCCAAGCCGCGGCGCACGGCGTTCTGGTTGGGGGCGATGGCGGCGGGGTTCGAGTTGTAAACGACCAGGGCCTTCACCGGCGGATCGCTGGTCTCGTTCAAAACATGGCCCAACTGGGCCATGTTCAGGATGCGCGCCTCCCGGCCCAGGGCGCGCCATTGCAGGTCGGGACGCTTCAGGCCGTCGCGGTTCAGGTGAAAAGCCTGCGAAGTGGAAAGCTGGAGACCGCCGCCGGCGTCTTTGAAAGCACCGGTCAGCACGGGCAAAAGTGCAATGGCGCGCACCGCCTGGCTGCCGCGCTCGCTGCGCTGCAAGCCGTAGTTCACCCGGATGACGGCGGGCCGCGTGCCGGCGTACTCGCGAGCCAGGCTCACGATGTCTTCCCGGGTGATGCCGGTCAGAGCCGCGACGCGCTCCGGCGGGTATTCCGCCGCGCGCCGCTCTAATTCATCGAAGCCGGTAGTGTAGCGGGCGATGTAATCGGCATCGTACAGTTTTTCGCCGATGATGACGTGCATCATACCGAGCGCCAGGGCCGCGTCGCTGCCCGGGTTGATGAAGAAATGCCGGTCGGCAGCCGCGCCCGTGCGATTGCGGCGCGGATCTATGGTGTAGAAACGGGCGCCTTGGCGGCGGGCCTCCACAATGAAGGGCCACAGGTGAACGTTGGTGCCCAGGATGTTGGCGCCCCAGGCGAGGATCAGCCTGGCATTCCGGAATTGCTCCGGCTCGGTGCCATAGCGGAAGCCGAGCGCTTCTTTGACGCCGGCCTCGCCGGCCGACGAACAGATGCTGCGCGCCAGGCGCGACGCGCCCAGCCGGTGAAAAAAGCGCCGGTCCATTCCCTCGCCCTGGAGTAAGCCCATGGTTCCGGCGAAGCTGTAGGGCAAAACGGCTTCCGGTCCGAACTCCGCCGCGATGGATTTCAGCCGCGCGGCGATTTCGTCGAGAGCTTCATCCCAGGCGACCCGCGCAAAGCGTCCTTCGCCCTTGGCGCCGATGCGGCGCTGGGGATACAGCAGGCGATCCGGCGCATATTCGCGCTCCAGATAACGAGCTACCTTGCCGCACAGGAATCCGCGCGTGACCGGATGATCGGGGTTGCCGCGCAGGCGGGTGGCCCGGCCGCCGTCCACGGTCACCAGGACGGAGCAGGCATCCGGGCAGTCCAGGGCACAGACGGAATGTCGGACCTCGGGCATTTATGTGAATTATAACAGCCGGGAAACCGGATCCACGGCCGCACGCACCTCCAGTTACAATGTCTGACATGATATACCGCGTTTTCATAATATTTACTCTTTGCCTGGCCGCCTACGGCCAAAAACCCACAACCTGCAGCGTTACCGCCTCGCCTGTCATCGTGCATTCCGAGGGCGTGACGGAACGGCTGGGCGACATCGTCCTGACGTGCACCGGCACCGCCGGAACGAACGTCAAGGCCAGCCTGGCCGTGACCCTGCCGGTCACCGTCACCAATCGCATCGACACCAACGGATTTTCGACCGATGCCAACCTTGAAATCGATACCGGCTCCGGGCCGGTGGCCTCCGGCGTATCCGGAATGGTCACCAACCAGAGCATTTCGTTTAACGGCTTCCAATTCACTTTTCCGCCCAGCGGAGTAGTCATTCTGACGATCGACGACCTGCGCGGCGACGTGAATCAGTTGGGGCTGCAGCAGTCGGCGCCGGTGCAGGCTCTGCTCAGCGGCTCGCTGGCCATCGCCAACAATCCGGTGGTGGTGGCGAATGCGCAGCCTGGTTTGTTGGCCAACAGCACGGACTCCGGCGTCAACTGTACGGGTTCGCCGGCGCCGGCGACCATCAGCCTCACCAACCTGATCGCGGCCAAGACCACGGAACAAACCACGCGCGTCACCGAAGGCTTCCCGTCGTCATTTCAACCCCGGGACTCGACCAGCGACACCGGGATGCGATTCCTGCTGACGTATGCGGGCGTCCCCGAAGGAGCGGCGATCTACCTCCCGGATGCCATCGCCGGCTCGGGCGCGACCGTACCGACGTCGGGCGGCGATCTGGGGACGCCGGCCGCGGTAGGCCAATATAAGCCCGGCAGCCAGACGCTGCTATTGGTGCGCGTGCTGGGCGCCGATGAGACCGGGACGGGCGGATCGTTCGCGGTACTCCCACCTCCGAACGGGGCGGGTGTACTGGTGCTCGATGGAGCCAGTTCGGTTCCGCTGACCGATGGGTCGGGTTATGCCGTTTACGAGGTCGTGGATGCGAACCCGTCGGCGCTCGAGAGCGCGCAGATCCCGAATTACTTCGCCATCCCGCAGTCTACAGCGCCGGGCCAGACCAGCGGCAGCCTCTCGCTGGCGCCGGTAGCTTCAGTAGAAGCGGCGTCCACAAGCGCGCCGATTCCGAGGTTCGTAGCGGTGACGCCGACGTCGGACTGCACGGTGGTGGGTGACTGCAACGCGTCCTACTATCCGGTGTTGCAGATCACCCCGACGGCCAACCCACTGACCGGCACGGCCGTGGCCGGCGACAAGAGAATCGCCGTGGGCAATATCACCATCGACAACACACGCGGCGGGGTGCTCGACTGGTCGGTAGATGTGGCCTATGCGGACGGCTCGGGTTCGGGCTGGATCACGCTTTCGCAGCAGTTCGGAACCGATCACGCGACCATCGTCGTGATGGCGGACCCGGGCAGCCTCGCGGCGGGAACCTATCAAGCGACCATCACCGTCAATGGCGGTCCGATGGCGGGCAGCCAAAGCGTTCCGCTGATGCTGACCGTCGATCCGGCGCCGACGCCTCCCACCGTGACGATCTCGAGCGTCACGAATGCCGCGGACTTCCACGCCGGCCCGGTTGTGCCGGGATCGCTGGCCACCGTCTGGGGCAGCCACCTGTCGGGCACCAACGTAACGGTGATGTTCGACAACGCCGCGGCTGCGTTGCTGTATACCGGATCGCTGCAGATCAACCTGCGCGTGCCGCCATCGCTGGCCGGCCAGACCTCCGCGCAGATGGTGGTTACGGTGGACGGCACCAGCAGCGCGCCCTTCACCGTGCAACTGACGAGCGTGGCTCCGGCCGTCTTCACGCCCGGCGTGCTCAACCAGGACAACACCGTCAACTCCGCCAGCAATCCGGCGGCGGCCGGCACGTTCCTGCAAATCTTCGGGACGGGCATCCCGGACACGGGCGCGGTGGCGACGGTCTCGATTCAGAATCACGACAACCTGACGCCGACTTATGCCGGCGAGGCGCCGGGGCTGCCGGGGGTGCAGCAGGTCAACGTCCAAATCCCGGCGGACGTGAAGGGACCGAATGCCAGCCTGGTGATCTGCGTAGCCGGTGCCGGCGGCAAGCCGGTTTGCAGCCAGCCGGAAACGATCGCCGTGAAACCGTGAGGCGCCGGCTTTCCATCGTGATGGTGGCGGCAGCGGTCCTGAACGGCTGTGCCTACATCGGCGAGCCGCTGCCGCCGCTCATGAACATTCCGCAGCGCGCGGCGGGCCTGGCGGCCGTCGAGCGCGGGACCAATCTCGTCGTGCACTTCAGCCTGCCCACGCTGACGACTGAAGGGCAGGTGTTGAAGCAGGGCGTACGCCTGGATTTGCGAATCGGATTGAAACCGGCCGGCGCGTTCAACGCCAGCACCTGGGCCGCCGGGGCAAAGGCCGTACGCCCGGATACCGTCGCTAACGGCGTGGCGGAATACCGCATTCCGTCCGGGGACTGGGTGAGCAGAGAGGTGGCCGTGGCGGTGAGGATCGTAGGCGCCAATGGCCGGGAAAACGGCTGGTCCGATCCGGTTTTTGTCACCGTGGTGCCACCGGTCGGGCAGCCGCGCGACGTGGACGCGGAAGCTGCGCCGCAGGGCGTCCGGCTCACCTGGCAAGGCAAGTCGCCGGCTTATGTGGTGCTGCGCCGGGGTCCGGACGAAAAGGATTTCGCTACGCTCGGCCGCAGCGAAAAGAACGAATGGATCGATGCCACGGCACAGTTTGGCAAGCCCTACACCTACCTGGTGATGGCGGTGGCGCCGGCCGGAAAGGGCGAGGCGCAGAGCGAACTTTCCCAGGAGGCCAGCATCACGCCCATCGATACGTTTCCGCCGGCCACCCCGACCGGTCTGCGGGCTGTGGCCTCGCCCAGCAGCATCGAACTGGCCTGGGACCGCAACACCGAGCCTACCCTGACCGGGTATCGCGTGTATCGCGGGTTGGGCAACGGACCGCTGGAACGAATCGGGGACTCCGACATCGCCGCATACAGCGATCGCAAAGTGGAGGCCGGGAAAACGTACCGGTACGCAGTGACGGCGGTGAAGAAGAACGGGAAGGAGAGCGCCCCGTCAGCGGCGGTGGAAGCCTCCACACCATGAGGTTCGCTTGGTGGACGAGATGGGATTCGAACCCACGACCCCGGCGTTGCGAACGCCGTGCTCTCCCAGCTGAGCTACTCGCCCACACGCGTGGATTGAACAACTACAATATACCATGATGGCCGAGACGGATCTCAGCGGACAACTGCAGAAGATGCAGCGCGAATGGGACGCGCGCGCCCGCGAGAATGCCCGTTTCTACGTGAACACAGAGCGGCAGGACTGGACCGACAAGGAGTTCTTTCAATCCGGCGAGCGCACCGTGGCGGAAGAGATCCTGACCGACATGATCAACATCTGCCAGGGGAAGGATCCCCGCAAGATGCGGGTGCTCGAGATCGGCTGCGGGGCGGGGCGCGTGACGCGGGCGCTGGCGCGTATCTTCGGCGAAGTTTACGCCGTGGACATCAGCGGCGAGATGGTGCGCCAGGCGCGCGCGGCGCTGGCAGACCTGCCGCACGTCCACATCCTGCAGAACAACGGCAAGGATCTAGACGTACTGGGAACCACAAACTTTGACTTCGCATTCTCGTCGATCGTTTTCCAGCATATCCCCAGCAAAGAAATTATCGAAAGTTATGTGCGGGCAGTGAGAGGGCGGCTGCGGCGCGGCCGTTTGTTCAAGTTTCAGGTGCAGGGTGCGGAAGACCTGGACAATCCGCCGGATGACACGTGGCTGGGAGTTACTTTTTCGGAGCAGGAAGCGCGCGACCTGGCGCTGCGGTCGGACTTTGAGATGAGATACAGCTACGGCGCCGGGTCACAATACTTTTGGTTATGGTTCTTCCGTCCTAAATTCCTTTCCGAGGCGTGGGTTAACCATCGGGACTATAAGTTACGCATAACTTATAGACGCTGGCGGCAAAAGGTGCGGCGAACTCTCGGCAAACGCGACACTCTACGCAATGAAGCCTCTGAGTGATCAGCTTTTCTTCTTGCGGCGGCGGGTAGCCCAGTATTTTTTCATACGCTCGGAAACCTGCTGACGCTCCTCTTCACCCATGGATTTGCGGCCCCGGCGGCGCGGAGCGGGCATAGTACCAGTACTTTCAAACTGTTCCAGGGCGGCGATGACTTCATTCAGCTTCTCAAGTTCTTGGTAGAGGTCGCGAATTGCTTTATTCAGATCCATGAGAGACCGCGCACGGCGCGGTCCGGACCGTTAACGCGTCAGAAAGGGCCAATGCGAAACGGGATGAAGTTTATAATGGACCGCGGCAACATAGAGTAACGCACCGAGCGCTACTAACACAATGCCACTAATTGTTAATGCCTTTCGCCAGGGGAAGCGGCGCCCTTCGCGCTTCAGCACCAGCAGATAGCCCGCGAAAATACCAACATAAAACAAAAGGCACATGGGTGTCGCGAACAGCATCATGTTGAACGCGTCCGGGGTGGGAGTCACTATGGCGGCGATGATAAAAATGCCCAGAATGGCATACCGGCTGTGTCGCAGCAGGAAGCGGGGACTGACTATGCGCAAAAGGGTCAGAAAGAAGATGAGGATGGGCATCTCGAAGACGAGCCCCACACCCAGCGTGACGTTCACAAAAAGGTCGAAATACTCGTCAATGGAGACCATGGGCTCGACGTAATTCCCCATGCCGATGCCCAGCAGGAACGTGAGCGCGAAGCGAAACGCGATGAAATACGCGAAGAGGCCGCCGAAAATGAATAGGCCCGCGGAGCACAGGACGAACGGGGCCGCATAACGGCGTTCGCGCTTGTACAGACCCGGTGCGATAAAGGCCCAGACCTGGTACAGAATCCAGGGCGAAGCGATGAAGATGGCGCACAGGATGGGCAGTTTCACGTAGATCACGTTGAACTGCTCCATGGGCGTGATGGCCTTGAGGGTGGGCGGCTTGATGCCCAGGTGGATCAGCGCCTCGATGGCGGGGGCGGCCACCAGGCGCCAGAGCTTGTCGCAAAACACCAGGCTGCCCAGAAAGGCGACCAGCAGGCCGGCGACCATTTTGATGATGCGCGACCGCAGCTCCTCCAGATGCTCCAGGAAAGACATGCGCAGCATGCCTTCTTCGTCGTCACCGGATTCGGGAGGGTCGGGGGGTGGCGGCGGCCTTCGCCCGCCACGGCCGGCGGCGGTCACGGCGACTGTGCCGGACGCAGGCGTCACCTCCCCTGCTGGAGTCTTCACTCCATTACCGTCTTCAGCAGAAGCCATCGATTAGAGATTATGCGTTATGCTCAACCGCCGGAGTTTTTTCCGGTTCTTTCCCGGACTCCGGCGCAGCGCCTTCCGGCGCGGACTGGTGGGCGACCACGCCCTCCGGCATAACGGTGGATACGGACCCGGCGCCCTCAGTTGCGGATGCGCCGTCTGTGGAAGTGTGGCTTACGGTGGAATCCTGCGGCTCGGTCACGGTCGATCCGTACGGCTCACCGTAGGCTCCCGAGTCACTTGAAGAATAATCGTAGTTGTAATTGTCGTAATGGTAGCTGCTGCCGCTGGTGATTTCCTTCAGAGATTCGTTTTCCCGCTCCAGATTCAGCATTTCACGATCGAAAGTGGCCTTCAGTTCGCTTTGTGCGCGGCGGAACTCGGTGATTGCCCGGCCCAGGGTCCTGCCCAATTCCGGCAGTTTTTTAGGGCCGAAGAGTACCAACGCGAGCAGAAAAATGACCATCATTTCCGGCACGCCTATGGGACCCATCTGGTTGCTGCCTCCATTCGAACTCCATCCACATGATATCATGCGCGCCTTGCCACATTTCAGCGTTCCCGGGCCGTGCCGGCGGAAACGGATGCCCGAGAGCGGCTGATATAATTAGTGAACAATTATGCGCGCGCTGCTTGCGGTGGCTTTCGTGTTCCTGGTCCCGCTCGGTTTACCCGCGGGCGCCGACGAGCGGAACTTCTCCGGCGACTGGACTTTCGATTCACAACGGAGCGATTTGCGAGGGCTACCCGTCCATCCGGGGGCGGTCTTGTCGATCAGCCAGCAGGGCCCGGTTTTCCGTTGCACTGAGGCGGGAGCGGCGTGGTTGTTTCGCTCCGACGGCGCGGAGAGCAGCTACAAGATCAGGGACTCCAGCATGAGCAGCGAAGCCAAATGGGAAGGTACCGCGCTGCTCATCAACACCCTGGTCAGCGGCCCGCAGAACTACGTGGTGGAGGATCGCTGGCAACTCTCCCGAAACGGCGCCGTGCTGACCATCAATCGCACGATCCGGCGCGGAACGGCGGAAAGCGAGTCGACGCTGGTATACCACAATGCGGCGCGACTGGCGGCAGCGCCGTCCCCGCCCGGATCGAATTCCGGGAACGGGTCCCGCCCGGGACCGCCGGCGCCGGACCAGATCGTGCTGAAGGCGGGCACCAAGATCCCGCTCTCGCTGGTGAACAGCCTCAACACGAAGCACACCATCGAAGGCGACCGGGTGTATCTGGAAACCGCCTTTCCGGTGATGCAGGACGGCCGCATCATCGTGCCGAAGGGCAGCTATGTGGCCGGCACGGTGACCTCCGTCAAGCGGCCGCAACGAACCAAAGGCAGAGCGGAGTTGTACATTCGGTTCGACACGCTGACGTTGCCGAACGGCGTCACGCGTGACTTCCTTTCACGGCTGGACAACGCCGACGGCCAGGACGTGGACCGCCAGGAAGGCAAGATTCGCGCCGACCCGGACAAGGCCGGCGACGCCAAAAAAGTTGGCGAAGCCGCGGGCGCGGGCGCGACGATCGGCGGCCTCGCCACGCGCAGCATCACCGGACTGGGCGTGGGCGCCGCCACCGGGGCGGCCGTGGGCCTGGCGGCGGTCCTGTTCTCGCACGGGCCGGATGTGATTCTGCCGAAGGGTACCACGCTCGAAATGGTGCTGGACCGCGACCTGCACTATACGCCGCGCGAATTGGAAGCGCGGTAGTTCGGAACCTGCCGTGCTATGCACGGGTCCAATAGAGAGGAATCGCATGCGCTTCGGCTGGCTCTGCGCGGCAACGGTCTGTATGGCGGCCCTCGGCACGGGGAGCGCGGCACCGGCCGGTCCGCGCTACGCAGCCATCAGCGGTGTGGTCTTGGATGACGCGACCGGGGCGCCTGTTCCGCACGCGATCATCACCCTTTCCACGGTGGACGCGCCCCTGCTCGAAGCAGTCACTCTCAGCGAAGCGAGCGGGGCCTTCGGGTTCACGGAGGTGCCGCCCGCCAAATACCGGCTGAGCGCGGCATGCGACGGGTTCCAGCCGGCCTGGTTCGGCGCGGCGACGGCCGCGCGCGCACCGGGAGTCCTCACCCTGGCCGGGGGCGACATTCGCTATGGGATTACGTTCCGCCTGCGCCCCCTGGGATCGATATCGGGCGTGGTCTACGATCCGGACGGGGAAGGCATCGGCAACGTGCAGTTGCGGCTGCTGAAAGCCGGCTGGTCCCGGCGTAAGCCAACGTACGAGGCGCTGGCGTTCACCGGGACGGACGATCGCGGGCACTATCGTTTTGCCGAGGTTCTGCCGGGCCGCTATCTGGTCATGGCCACCCAACCCTACAATCCGGCACCGCTGATGCAGCCGGAGGTGGCGGTGGGACAAGCCGTGCAGCCGAAGGCCTACGGCACGCAGTTCTACCCGGATGCTATGCGGGTTTCGGCGGCCACGCCGATCGAGGCTGCGCCGGGCCGGGACGTGGAAGGCATCGATCTACATCTGACGGTCAGAGCCGCCGCGCCGTTACGGGGCCGGGTGGACGTCCCCGACGATCTGCCGAGTGGGACAGCGGCTATGGTCTCGGTCTACCCGCAGGACCTTCCCGATAGCGACCAGCAGACCGTAGGTTTGGGCGCAATGGGTCCGAAGTTCGAGTTCGCGATCGAGAACCTGGTGCCTGGAATATATCTCATCGACGCCCGACTGTCGGATGACGGTCACGAATACCGCGATGTGGAGCGCATAGAGTTGCAGCCCGGCGGCCAGGAAATCACGCTGCACCCGGAGCGCGCGGGTGAACTGGCTGGACGCGTCGATCTGGAAGGCGGCAATTCCACGCAGAGCACGTTCAAAGTGTCGCTGGTGCCGGGCGGCTACCCACCCGGCCGAAATACGATCCAGGTGGAGACGCGGCCGGACGGAACTTTCGTGGCAAAGAACGTGTCGCCGGGCGTCTGGGACATCGACGTGGCGCCGATACCCAAAGGCGGCTACATCAAGGCCATGCGCCTGGGCGATCAGGATGTGCTCACCGAAGACATGAATCTGGATGCGGGTCCGCGCGAGCCGCTGCACATCGTGATCGGCGCGCGCGGCGCGGTGGTCAGCGGCACGGTCACCGTGCCGTCCGGCATTTCGCGTTCGGCGCGCTCCCGCGTGCTGCTGGCGCCTTCCGGCAAATACGCGGATGTCCTGAGCTTCTACGCCGTGGCTGCCGCCGACGATAGCGGGCATTTCGAATTCAAGGGTGTGACCCCAGGCCGCTACAAGCTGTACGCTTTCGAGGAGATGGAGCCCTCGGCTTATGACGATCCCAATTTCCTGAAGCCCTACGAGGCGGCGCACCAGGAGTTCGCTGTGGGCGAAGGGGAACATGTGGAACGGCAGACACAATTGATTCCGAAGGCGGGGGGCAAGTGACCGCGATGAAAGCCACTGCCAACGCCGCCCGCTCCGCGGTCCTGCTGGGTTGCCTGGCGGTGAGTGCGATGGCGCAGATCCGGGTGATTACGCGACTCGAGCAGCCGGCGCCGGAACCCGTGAAGCCCGGCACGGGTTCGATTGAAGGCGTGGTCAACGATTCGGTTACCCAGGAGCCGGTCAAGAAAGCGCAGGTGTCGCTGGGCGGGCCGACCGGCCAGCCGCTGACCGCGGTAACCGACGAGGGCGGACGTTTTGCCTTTCGCGAACTGCCCGCGGGCACCTATTGGCTGAACGCGTGGAAACCTGGCTATCGGCCTGCCGGTTCGATCCTGGGCGCGGAACCGAACCCGGGGATCGCGGTTGGCGACGGCGAGCAGAAGCAGGGCGTCGTGCTCCCACTTTTGCCCGGCGCATCGATTTCGGGACGGGTAACCAACGGGGATGGCAGCGGCGTGCGCGGCTGCTCGGTGACCGCGGCGCAATACGGATTCGCGGGCGCCGATCGCGGCGGCAGCAGTTGGCGCGGCATGGAAGGGTCATCCACCAACGAGAAAGGCGAATATCGCATGGCGGGCCTGGCAGGCGGGGCTTACCGTCTGTTCGTACGTTGCGACACGATGCTGCCCGCGCCCCATCCGCTGATGGCCCCCGACGATCCACGCACGCCGCACGATACCTACCTGCCGCGATTCTATGGCGGCGGCCTGGATCCCGCGGGCGGGACCAAACTCCGGCTGGCGGCCGGCGCGACGATGGACGGGATCGACATCCAGGTGACCCGCGCGCCGGCGTTGGCCGTGCGCGGCACGGTCGCTTCCAGCGATCCGGACGCCTTGGCTGGCGGCGTAAACCTGATGCTGGCCCCTGCCGGGGACCAGTTGCGGGATCTGTTGCAGTTGAACAGCTACGCGGGCGGCCAGAAACGCACCTTCGAGTTCCAGAGCGTGGTGCCGGGCGTTTACACGCTGTACGCCTTTGCCACCCGCGGCGACCGGACGTTTGCCGCGGAGCGTTCCGTTACCGTGGGCAAGACGGCGCCGGATCCCATCGAGATCTCGCTAACGGCCGGCGTGGACCTGAAAGGCAGCATACAAATCGCCAGCGACGACCACCGGACGCCCGAGGAGGCGGCGCCCCCTGTAACACCGGAAGGCGTGGGACAAGTGACGCTGGTCCCCATCGGCCGGCCCATGTACGGGCCGCAACCGACGGGCAGAGTCGGTCCGGACGGTTCGTTCACTTTGACCAGCGTGCTGCCGGGGCGCTGGCGCCTGAATCTGGGCTCTCCGAATTACATCAAGTCGGTTTCGCTGGGCAGCCAGCCGGTCTCGCCGTATGGGTTTAACATCGGTCCGGGCGCCGCCGGCCCTTTGGCCATCGTATTGGGGACCACCATGGGGACGGTCATGGTGCAAGTCGCCGGCCAACCCGCCGGGCGCATGGTCACCGCTCTCGTCTATCCGGCGGAAGCCGAGCGTATGGGCGCCGGCCTGGAGCGGGTCGGCGCTGCCATGGGCGAGGAGGTCATTCAGATGGGAGGGCTCCCGCCGGGGCGCTACCGCCTGTTGGCGACCGACATTCAGAATCCGTGGCCGATCCTGCAGCGGCCGGACGTGTTGCATGCCCTGGAGAATCGTACCTCACTCGTAGAGGTCCCGGCGGGTGGAAAGGTGAGCGTCACACTGCAGGCGGTACCCCGCGAGGATCTGTTGCGGGCCTTCGAAGCGCAGGAGTGAAGCGGCTACAATTTCAATTCCCACGTCTCGGCCACCAGGTGGTCGCGGCCCCAACTCTGGTGCGGCTCCTCGTGGACCAGATGAAATCCGGCTTTTTGGTAGATGCCGCGGGCCGCCCGCAGCTCGCTCTGGGTCCACAGCATGATTTTCCGGTAACCGGCCTGGCGGGCGAAGCGGATGCACTCCTGGACCAGGCGGCGGCCGATTCCGTAACCGCGCGCGGAAGGCTCCACGATCAGCAGGCGCAACCTGGCGACGGTGGCCGATTTGTGGACCAGCATCACGCACCCGGCGCGTTCCGCGCCTCGCTCCGCGATCCAGCAGCGGTCGCGGGCGGGGTCGAAGTGCTGGATGAACTTCGCCGCGATTTCGGCGACCAGGGCTTCGAAGCGTTCGTCATAACGATATTCGCGCGCATATAGGACGCCGTGACGGTATACGATCCAGCCCAGGTCGCCCGGCTGATGCGGGCGGAGCAGAACCGGCGCGGGACGATCCGGCGCCGGCGCGAGAATCTCTTCGATGCGCCGCATGGCTTCCAACAGATCGCGCTGTTCGCCGGATGAGAGCGGATCGAGCATGCGGGCAACCTGGCGGTCGGAGCGCTCTTCAAGGGGCCGCAGCGTGGCGCGGCCGCGGCGCGTCAGGGCCAGCAGGACGTGACGCCGGTCGGCGGCGGAGGTCGACCGCTTGATCCAGCCTCGCCGTCCGAACTGGCGCAGCAGGCGGCTGAGGTAACCGGGATCCAGTCCGAGCTCCTGCGAGAGCGTGGTAGCGGTGATGCCGGGACGATGCGCCAGCTCGTAGAGCAGACGAACTTCGGTGAGGGAAAGGGGCGAGTTCAGGAGCCCTTCCTGGAGAACGCCGATGTGGCGGGTATAGAAACGGTTGAACCGGCGGATCGCGGGGACGGAGGTGCTGTCCATGCGGTCAACATGGCACACAACAGTTGCTTCCGTCAAATAATTAGCAGCCTGAGGCAAATATGGCGCGCCGGCGGCGGTCACAGTTGCAGGAATACCTCGCCGCACAGCGATTCCCAGATGCGTTCGGGAACTGCCTCGGCGAGGTCGCCGGCCGGCATGCCGCCGTCGGCCATGGTCGGGACTTCGCCGCCGTGCGCCATGGCGGTATGCAGGCGCGCGATCTCCCGGCTCATCCAGGGCTGGACCTCGGCGCCGCGCAGCAGGTGGCGCGTATCCAGCTTGCGTCCGGCGGGCCTTACCTTCAAATACCAGCCTTTCCCGGGTCCCCCGGTGGCGGCCACTTCGCCATCCACCGGCGCCAGGATGCGCACGCGCGCACCGCGCTTTTCCACGTGCCAGGCCACACCGTTCACGTGAATCGGCGTACCGGCGGGCGGGAGATCCACGCGGTCCGGATGCGCCACCAGGCTCTCGGCCAGCGGGTCCAGGCCGATCGTTACCAGGCCATCCGGCTCCGCCTGGACCCAGGTGTGCCCGCGATGATAGAAGCGGCTGTCCGGCGCGGCCTGCGGACGTGACTTGGCGACCAACGCCGAATGCTGCAGGCAGCCCCGGCAATCAAACGCCCGCTCGCAGGTGCGGTGGGCGAACTCGCCGGTAAACTCGTGGCGGCAGGCCCGCTCGCGCGCCGGCAGGTCCGGAAAAGTCGCCTGCCAGCAGACCGCCCCGGCGCGGCGCGTCCGGAAGTCCTGCACGGCACGGAAAAAGGAGATCGTCAGGGTGACACCGATGGTGATTAAGACGCTGTAGAACAGCCCGAAAAAAATGGCGTGACTCAACATACTGGCTCCAGGACCGCCGGCTCGCGCCCTTGCTCTGCCGCCGGTTGCGGCAGGTCCTTTTCGTCCGGGAACAGGGTGAGATAGCGGAAAGAGAAGGAATAGACCAAAACGCCGTACGCCAGCACGGCCAGGAAAGTCGCAGTCTCCTGCCAGCTTGGGATGTAGGACAGGAATGTATCGAATGGCAGAGTCGGCACGGCCAGCGTCTGGACTGTAAGCACGAACCGGTTCAGAGTCACTCCCAGGCACACCAGGACCGCGGCGGCGATCAGCCACCCGCTCGATTTCCGCCACCGGCGGCGCAGCAGGATCAGGGCCGGCAGCAATCCGAAAATCAGAATCTCGGCGAACAGAATCCAGGCGCCGAAGGGTTTCCAGAGGTAGAACTGGCGCACCGCAAAACCATGCGCCGGCAGGGTGCGATCCATCCACACCAGGGTGTCGATCGACTTGAGCAGGACGTAGGGGATCAGCAGGATACCGGAGATCCGGCCCAGCAGGGGCAGTACGCCGGGCCGCACCAGTTGGCGGCCGCTGATGCGGGACACCAGCCAGGTGGTAAGCAGAATGAAGCAGGGACCGGCGGCCGCCGCCGAGAGGATGAACAGGAAGAACGTCGAGGGCCAGATGAAGAAGCCTTCCCGGAAAGCGAACGGCCGCCCGCGCAAGACGCCGTACAGCCCGCCCAGCGAGCCCTGGTGAAAGAATGACAGAAACGTACCCACGCCTGCCAGCACCGGCATCAACTTATGCAGCTCGAATTCGAATACCAGAAACGAAGGAACCTGGCGCAACTTGCGGTTCTTCAGAAGAATCGGCAGATACTCGATGAATAAGACCGTCAGATAACAGGTAATGCAGAATGTAACTTCGGTGAGCATCGAGTGGACGTTGGGATGCAAGAAGGTAAACCAGAAGCGCAGGGGCTGGCCCACGTCCACCAGCAGGACCGCGACGGCGCCGCTATAGCAGATGAATCCGATGACCACCGCGCTATTGATGACCGCCTTCAGTTCCTTCTTCTTCAAGATATAGAGCAGGAGACCGGTGAAAAACGCTCCCGCGCCCAAGGCGATCACGGCCAGATCCAGAAAGATCCAGAGGCCGAAAGCGAAGCGGTTGTCCATGTTGGTCTGGTTCAGGCCTTGAACCAGGCACAGGCCGGCGCCATAAAGGCCAAAAGCCAGCAAGGCGCACCAGGGCAGGATCCATAGCAGGAACTGCGGCAACGAGCAGCGGCGGACGCCGCGCGGCATCAGTTTGCTATCCACGGTGGTTCTCCGGCGCGGCCGCTTCGCGGACCCACGCGCGCGCCGTCTGATAGTAGATCTTGGGCCCGGTGCCCAACTGTTCCAGGATGCGAAAGGAACGGCTCTCGGCCGCGCGTTGCGACGCCTCGCTGTGCGGGTCGTTCAGATCGCCGAAGACGATGGCGCCCGCCGGACAGGCTTCCACGCAGGCCGGGATATATTCGCCGGGAGCGAGATCCCGGCGGCCTTCGGCGGCGGCGCGTTCGCGGGCGGCGTGCAGGCGTCCGTGGCAGAAGTTGCACTTCTCCACTACGCCGCGCATGCGCGTAGCGACGTCGGGATTCAGGGCGCGCTCCATGCCCGGCGGCCACTGCGGATCCCACCAGTTGAAGTACCGCGCGTGATACGGGCAGGCCGCCATGCAGTAGCGGCAACCGAGGCAGCGTTGCGGCATCTGGTCGACGATCCCGGTGGCCGGATCCAACTCGACGGCCTCCTGCGGGCAGACCGAAGCGCAAGGCGTCTGATTGCCGCACTGCTGGCAGAGGACGGGAATAAAAGCCGCGCGATCGCCGTTGGCGATCCGATAGACGCGCATCCAGGTGATACCCGTGCGCGGGGTAGCCTCCGGACGCGCGGGAGGCACATTGTTCTCGACCGCGCAGGCGATCATGCAGGCGCCGCAACCCGTGCAACGGTCCAGGTCGATCGCCATGCCGTAGCGCGCGGCTTTGGGTGGATGGGCGGTCATGATCGTAACCCCGATTCCTGATACAGCTTGCTCATCAGCGGCGTCCGGCGCACGGGCGGGCCGGCAGACCCGGCCGCCAGCGCGGGCAGCGCGGCGGATCGCTGCGGGAGGGGATCGTCGATCCACACAGCACCGGAAGACAACAATTTCCAAAGTTCGGCCGCGGACGGTATCTCACTCACGCGCGCGACTTTGCCGTCCGCATACGCGAACACCGCGCCGCGATTTTCCTTTTTCAGGGCCGCCACGCGCTGCTTCAGAATGTCGGCATAGGAGGCCGTCTCCCCGGCCAGCTTCAAGATGAAATCGGCGGGCGCCAGCACGCCGGAAGGCGCGGGGACCAGGGGCGGCGACAGGCTGAACGCGGCTGCGGCGGCCCCGGCGGGCGTCGGCGCTTCGTCGAGCGACTCGAGATACAGCGGCGCCGGAACCACGTAATCGGCATGCCGCGCGTAACCGTCCACCCAGGGCGTCAGGGCCACCACCGTCGCACGCGGAGCCAGCTTGGGCCGTACGGCATCCCAGGGCAGAGTGGATTCTTCCGCCAGCAGCACGCGGATCGAACCATCGGGCACCTCCGCGACGTCGGACGCGGGAGCATAATCGCGGCGCAGCAGGAATCCGCCGCGCCGTCCCACGCTGCCCAGCGCGGCATTCAGATTCCCTGCCCCGGCGCCGATGGCGATGGCCGGCTGATTCCGCTGGAGCAGACTGGCCACGTCCGCAGCGCGCAGGTCCGTGGACTCGCCCGCCAGCGCGCGCGCCACGGCATCCGCGAACGCGGACTCGCCGCCTGGCGTCACCGGCACCCACAGGTCGGCCAGGGACGCCGTGCGCGAACGGGCCGCCTCCACCTGGATCAACTGGAAATGGCCGCGATTCCGCAGCACCCGGCCGGGGCTGAGCCATCCATCCAAAACAGGTACGCCGAAACTGAGAATCGCGCGCGTGTTCTCGAGGTCGATGCCGAATGGGCCATAGGGCTGTGTGCCGGGCGGCACGCAGTAGATGCCGTGGCCGAGTTTCCGCAAAAAACCGCGATAGACCTGCGATGCGGCGCGGCCGGGACGCGCGTCCAGGATTACGACGTGCTCCGTGGGTCCGCATTGGGCGATAGCCGCTGCGACCTGGCGCAAGGCAGCCGAGATGGCGCGATCGCTGGCGGCGCCCGCGCGTCCGCCGCAGAACGGCAGATGATGGCCCACCAGACCGTTGGCGCATAAGGCGCCATAGCCCGAAGGATGCCCCGGCACGCCCGCCAGGCTCACCGGCTGATCGCCGACGCAGCGCGCGCGCACGCCGCATCCCGCCGGGCACAGCGTACAGGTGGTGTAACGCGCGCGAATCTCGCCTGGCCGAGGCTGCGGGACGCCGGGCCAATTCTCCGACACCAGCGAGGCGTCGCGCAGCAGCTTCCAGGGCGCCGGCGTAAAGACCAGGCCGGCGGCGCCGCCGCTGGTGAATTTCAACAGATCGCGTCGGGTGAAATCCATAACGTCCTCACTTGTGACAGGCCAGGCACGAGTTGGCCGCGCCGCGCTGGCGATGGCAGTCCTCGCAGGCGTCCATATTCTGAAAATGCGGGGAACCGCTGTACAGGCTGATGCGCTCCACGCGCGCCGCGGGCAGGGTGTCGCTGCGGCCTTCGGCTCCGTGGCACCGCGTGCACTCCAGGTGTGCCAGCTTCACGTGGAAGGCGTGCGAGAAGTATACGTTCTGCGGCTGGCGGGAATACGTCTGCCAGGGGATCGCGCGGTTGGGAGTGACGTAAGCGTCGATGAATTGCTTCTCGCGCGCCGTGCTGCCCATAGGCTGCGCGTGACACCCGGAGCATTTGTCCAGCGTTGGCAAGCCGGCAAACGTGCCGTCTTCGCGGAAGGCGTGGCAGTCCTCGCACTTGGCGCCGGCTTTTTCGCTGTGGATCCGGTGGCTGAAGTCCACCGGCTGCGGCACGCGGCGGTAAAACGCCAGCGGCGAGCCGCCCCAACCCAGTCCCAGGGCCGCCAGTACGCCCGCCGAAAACAGAATTGTGCCGCGATGTTCTCTCCACATATGTCAGGCTCCCAGACCCCAGAAGAACTCGTGGAACAAGCGCAAGGCCTCCTCCCGGCTGAGCCGCGCGATCACGCCGGGGTTGAATACGCCGCCGTCATTCATCAGATGACCGCCGCGCCGGGAGACCCAACACTCCGCCAGGAAAGCGGACAGGCGGCCGATCTCGCGGTCCATCCAGGGGGCCGCCGCCGCGCCACCAATCAGGCCGGAAGTTACCGGAGGCTGCCCCGGCAGCTCGACGCCTTCGAAGAGCCAGCCCAGGCCATAAGGATCCGCCGTCACCCGGGCTGGGCTGGCGCCCAGATACACGTTCGAAGCGTTCAGCAGGAGCGGCGCCGGAAAGATGACTTCCAGATCCATGCCGCGGGCCGTGAGCACCGCACTGGGACGATGGACGCCGGTCTGCCGCAGAAACGTGATGCGCTCCACGGCGCCCAGCACGCGCGTGAGAAAAGCGTCCACCCCCAGGTGAAAGGCGCCGCCGTGCGCCAGGTCCAGCCACATATGATTGCGGGTGTAGAAGAGCCGCGCCGGCACGCGGATGCCGCCGCCCGACGCGTCGCTCTCCAGCGCGGCTTGGGTCCGGCCGGCGCCCAGGTACACATCGCAGTAGCGGTACGAGTCGCTGCCACAGCGGCTCAGCGCCGGCTCGCTGCACGGGATAAATCGCGGGACGGCGGCCGCGGCGCAAGACTGCGCCGCCGATTCGCGCAGGTACGGGCAATGCGTGCCTCCGGAGTTTTCCGCGAACGGCGAATAAACGCTACATCCCCGGTAGCGCGGCGTGGAACAGATCTCCTGCGCGACGTTGCCGGCGATCGGGATCATCTTCCGGCACGCGGACTTGCCGCAGTACTTGACACGGCTTTCCTGGAGCAGTGGACAGCTCATTTTGCGCGCTTCTCGCCGCCGTCGGCCATGGTGATACCCAGGGCCGGTACGGTAAAAGCGTGGTCGTCGTTCAACCTCCGCATGTCGCGGTCGATCTCCGCTTCCATGCGGCGGCGTTTGCGCCTGCGCGCGGCGATCTCATAGACGATGCCCCCGGCCATGATGACCACGCACAACACCACCACCAGGCCCAGGACGACGTTCGTCACTATCAGCCAGTGAGTTTCCGGATCGTTCCAGTTCAAGAGGGACACGCGCTTGCCTCCACGCGGAAGAATTGCAAGCCGGGTGCCTATAGGTATGTGAATGAAAATGCGAGACATTCGTATGGTAAAGCCCGCCCTCGTGCTGAATTTTCCGACACGCGAATCCGGATATCCGGCATCGGCTCGCGGAAGAAACGGCGATCTGTCTGAGGCGATCTGTCTGATAAGCTGCCTTCATGGCGCGGAATCCGCTTTGGCTGGCGATCTGGTGCGCGGCGCTGTACGCGCAGCCATACCCGGCGCAATGGTGGACGCCCGTGCCGGAGAATCAAAAAGCCTGGTGGGAGATCCTGCCGCAGGCCGCCAAACCCGGCGAAGTGATCCTTTCCAAACGCAACGAGCTGGGCATCCTGTCGAACTTCGCGGCGACGCCTTTCACATTCCGCGGGCGGCGTTATGCCAGCGTCGAAGGGTTCTGGCAGATGATGCTGTACCCCGAAGGGCCCCATGATCCGCGGCGGGCGCCCGGCGTCCCATGGCCGCACACGCGCAGCCAGGTGGCGCAAATGACGGCCTTCGACGCCAAGGATGCCGGCGCCCTGGCGGAAGCCAACATGCGGAAGCTGGGAATCGACTGGGTGACCTTCGCAGGCCGGCGCATCCCCTACCGGTCGCGCGAAAAGGGCGAGCATTACCGGCTGATCGTGGCGGCCATGCGCGCCAAGCTGGGGCAGAATCCGCGCGTGCGCGAGATTCTGCTCGAGACCGGCAGCTTGGTGCTGCGGCCGGATCACATCGAAGAGGCGGACCCGCCGCCCGAGTGGCGGTACTTTCAGATCTGGATGGAGATACGAAGTGAGTTACAGAGTCGCAAGTAATATACTGAGCGCGTTGTTGCTGGCGCCGGCCCTCGCCGCCCAGCCGCATTACTCTTCCCTGCCCAGCGAGATTCCGGCGAAGTTCAAGGAAGACACCAGCAGCTTCGATTACGTCCGGCGCGAGGCCATGATCCCCATGCGCGATGGGGTGAAGCTGCACACCGTCATCCTCGTGCCCAAGGGCGCGCACAACGCGCCCATCCTGTTGACCCGCACGCCGTACGGCGCCGACGATCTGGCCGGCCACGAGAAAAGCTCGCACCTGGGACCGCTGCTCGAAGGCTATGACAATGCCACGGACGTCATCGTCGAGGGCGGATACATCCGGGCGGTCCAGGACATACGCGGCAAGCACGGCTCGGAGGGCGATTACGTCATGACGCGCCCGCTGCACGGGCCGCTGAACCCTACGCCGGTGGACAACGCTACCGACACCTACGACACGGTGGACTGGCTGGTGAAGAATACACCCGAGAGCAACGGCAAAGTGGGCATTCTGGGGATCTCTTACGATGGCTTTCTGCCGCTGATGGCGTTGGTCCATCCCCATCCGGCGCTGAAAGTCTCCGTACCGATGAATCCCATGGTGGATGGATGGCGCGGCGACGACTGGTTCCACAACGGCGCGTTCCGGCAGCTCGGCAATACCCCGTACATCTACGAGCAGGAGGCCACCACCAAGTCCGACCTGAAGTGGTGGACCGGCTACTACGACGACTACGCGGCGTTCCTGCAGGCGGGATCCGCCGGCGAAATGGGACGCCGCCACGGACTCGAACAGACCGGCTTCTGGCGCAAGATCCTGGAACATCCCAGCTATGATGCGTTCTGGCGCGACCAGGCCGTGGACCGGGTGCTGGCCCAAGAGCCGCTGACCATTCCGGTCATGTTGGTCGGCGGCCTGTGGGACCAGGAGGATATCTATGGCGCCGTCGCGGTATACAAGGCGATCAAGCCGAAAGATACCGGCAACGACAGAGTGTTTCTGGTTCTGGGACCGTGGTATCACGGCCAGGAGATCCGCGACGGCAGCACGCTGGGCCCGCTGCGCTTCCACAGCGATACCGCGCGTTATTTCCGCCGGCACATTCTGGCGCCATTTCTGGCCCAGTATCTGAAAGACGGCGCGCCCCCAGCCGGCGTGGCGCCAGTGTCGGCATTCGAAACCGGGACGGATGAATGGCGGCGCCTGCCGGCGTGGCCCGCGGGATGCGCCAGCGGCTGCACCATCCGGCCTATGCCGCTATACCTGCACAAGGGCCTGCAGTTGAGCTTCACGGCTCCCGCGGCGCGGGATACGGCCTATGAAGAATACGTCTCCGACCCGGCCAAACCGGTGCCGTTCCGGGTACTGCCGATCGGCGAGGAGAAGCGCAAGACCTGGTCCGAGTGGCTGGTGGACGACCAGCGCGACGCGGCGGGCCGTACGGATGTTCTGGCGTACACATCCGATGTGCTGACGACGCCCTTGAAAATCAGCGGCCAGCCGGTGGCCAACCTGACGGCGTCCACCAGCGGCACGGACTCGGATTGGGTGGTGAAGCTGATCGATGTCTATCCGGACCAGGTAGCGTCCGAGCCGCCGATGGGCGGCTATCAGCTCATGATATCCGCCGACATTTTCCGCGGCCGTTATCGGCAGAGCCTGGAGACGCCCCAGCCGATTGCACCGGATCAGCCGCTGGTTTACCGGTTCGAATTGCCGGCCGCGAATCACGTATTCCTGCCCGGGCATCGCCTGATGGTGCAGATCCAATCGAGCTGGTTCCCGCTGTACGACCGGAATCCACAGACGTTCGTGCCCAATATTTTCTGGGCCAAGCCGGGAGATTACCGCAAAGCCACGCAGCGGGTGTATGCGGAAAGCTACGTGGAGCTGCCCGTGGTGCGGGAGCCTTAACGATAAGCGCCTGCCGGACTGTAAGCCGGTTTCTGTACCCTTGCGGGCGGCAACCATTCCTCTAGGCCGGACATTGCTGCCCGGCTCCAGCGACCTACCCGAGAGTTTAGCGGAGCGGGCCGCTCCTCCTCCCCTATTTGGTCTTGCTCCGCGTGGGGTTTGCCATGCCAGCCGGATTGCTCCGTCCGCGGTGCGCTCTTACCGCACCATTTCACCCTTACCCGGGAATTTCAAAGAGCCATTTCTTTGCCCGGGCGGTATCTTTTCTGTTGCACTTTCCGTAGCCGTTCCGTCACCAGAACGGCCCCCGGCCGTTAGCCGGCACGCTGCCCTTTGGAGACCGGACTTTCCTCCCGTTGAAGCGGGCGGTTGCCCATCCGGCAGGCTGCAAACCATTATCTCACCTTTGTGTGAAGGAACGCCCAGTTCATTGACTAAAGGCCGCGAAATGTTGTAGATGTGGTTAAGCTACCGGTGTATTCTAGATGGTACGATCCGTTTTCGGAGGACGTGCGATCGTAATACAGTCTCGCGCACAAGCTGAAGAACAAGGGAGAAACTCATGATCAAGAAACTGGCTGCCCTAGGCGCCATCGGAGTGTTTTCTGGTTGCCTATTCGCTCAAGGTCTAACGACCAGTCAAACCAAAGATCAATGGGAAGAGATCAATTTCGAATTCAACTCTTCGATCCTCTCGGATGGCTATCCGAGTCTGCTACGTCTCGCGGAAATCCTGAGCCAGCATCGCGATTATCACGTTAAATTGGTTGGCAACACCGACTACGTGGGTTCCGCGCGCTACAACGACCGCCTGGCCATGCGGCGCGCCGAAACCGTGAAGGAGTTCCTGGTAAAGTACGGCGCATCCGCCGACCAGGTCACCACCAACGGTGAAGGCAAGAGTTCGCCGGAGGTCAACAACCGGACCAAGGAAGGCCGGTTCATGAATCGGCGCGTGGTAATGACCGTCACCGACGGGCAAGGCAAAGTGGTCGCCGCCGGCGGCGCTTCCGAAGTGCTGCCCACCCTGGCGGATCTGCTCAAAAGCCAGCAGGAGTGCTGCGAAAAGATTTTGAAGCGGCTCGACAAGCTGGACGATATCCTGGCGGCGTTACGCGATCTGAAGGGCGAGAACGATCGCTTGAAGGGCGAAGTCGCCGATCTGCAGAACCAGCAGAAAGCGCTTGAAGACAAAGTCAAGGGCATCCATCCGCTCACCAAGGAAGAAACCACCACCATCGCCGACAATGCCGGCGCGCATGCCTTGGATGAGGCGGCCAAACGCAATAAGAAGTTTTCGCTATTGGGACTGGACGTAGGTCCGACCTTCGCCGGCGGCCGGCCGTACGGGGACGTCACGGTGCATGGCACCGGCCAGTTCTTCTCGCCGTTTGGCGGCAGCGGGACACACGCCGTGCAGGCGCAGGGCGAGTACATCCGCTATCCCGGCGACCAGGAGGGCCAGTTCGATATCGGTCTGGTGAATCGCTGGAGTCACGTGCAGGCCGGCATGTTTTCCAGCTTTAAGTACATCCGCCTGAGCGGTTACGATAACGGCGGCAGCATGGGCCAGGGCGCCTTCCTGCTGGATTACCTCTTCAGCCGCGGACGCATCGGCTTCTACGGAACCGAAGGTTTCAAGAATACCGGCGCGCTGCTGATGACGCCGCTGGGCCCCTCTTCGTTCATCGAAACGTACGCCCGCCCGATGAATCAATTCGGCGGCAGCATTCAGGTCGGCACCTGGGGCGATGCCTGGTTACAGGGCAATTTCGGCTATATCCACAGCCACAGCCCGCTGAATTGCGGCGGCGGCAACGACTCGTGCGGCCGTCCGGGCGGCGAACTCAAACTGGTGCAGCCGTTCAGCAAAGAACTCGCCTTCACGGTGGGCGTGGGCCTGAACCCCACGCTGCTCACCGCCTCCAATCGCGGCGAACTGACGTTCGGTTTGTTATTCGGCAATTTCCTGCGGCCGAAGGAATACACCACCTTCACGCATCCGGTGCCCATGGACGTGCCGCGCATCCGGTATGAATTGCTGACCAAGCAGGTCGGCCACAGCGCGCCCGTCGCGGACGCGGGTCCGAACCAGATCGGCGTGCCGCCGGGCACGGTCACGTTGAATGGCAGCGGATCCTACAGCCCCGATCATGACGCGCTGAGCTACTCCTGGACCCAGGTTTCCGGTCCGAGCGTAGCCCTTTCCGGAGCCAATACCGCCATCGCTACATTCACCGCGGCGGGGTCCACCAGTTATGGTTTCCGCCTGACGGTCACGGATCAGGTCAGCGGGCTCTCGGCCTCGGCCAATACCAGCGTCACCACCTCGCGGACCTTCTCCGTGTTGCGCTTCACGGCGACGCCACCGACGATCAACGCCGGGCAGTCGGCCACCCTGGCGTGGAGCGTGCCGAACGCAACGTCGGTCAGCATCTCCGGTGGCGTGGGATCGAATCTGCCCGCCACGGGCACGGCTACGGTCACGCCCGCTCAGACGACCACTTACACTCTGACCGCCAACGGTCCGAACGGCGCCACCGCCACGGCCAACGTGACGGTGACCGTGGGCGCCTCGAAGCCGGTCATTCTGCGCTTCCAGGCGGCTCCGTACAACATCACGGCCGGCGCCAGCGCGCTGCTGTCGTGGGCGACTTCGGGCGCTGCCACCGTCAGTATCGATAATGGCGTGGGCAACCAGCCGGTCAACGGCAGTGTCAACGTATCGCCGAAGACCACCACCACTTACACCCTGACGGCGACGGGCGCGGACGGCAAGACATCGGTCACGGCCGCCGTGACGGTCACCGTGGGTACGGGTGTGCCGGGTGTGGTGGCCTTCACCGCCAGTCCGACCATCATCGTTTCCGGCGGCAGTTCGCAACTGTGCTGGAACGTGAGCAACGCGACTTCGATCACCATTACGCCGGGTGTCGGCACGGTAACCGGCAACTCGGGCTGCGTCACGGTGAACCCGACGGTCACCACTACTTACACTCTGACGGCGACGAATCCCATCGGCTCGACGACGGCGACGGCGACGGTCAGCGTGGGAGCGGTTCAGATCCTGACGTTCATCGCCGACCCGGCTTACTCGCCGGCGTCCGGCGCTCCAGTAACCCTCAGCTGGACGACGCAGAATGCGACGTCGGTCACCGTGACGGGTACCGGCGTGCCCGGTGGTACCCAGCCGGTCAACGGCAGCGTGGTGGTGAATCCGACGACTAACTCGGATTACACACTAACGGCATACGGTCCCGGCGGACCCGTCAGTTCGGTTATCCATGTATTTGTGAGATAGCCGAAGGAAAGTCGAATCGGCAGCCGGGCGGTTTTCGATCCGCCCGGCTTTTTTTGTTGGGAGAAGAACCGCGCTTACCGCACCAGGCGGGGCTTGCCGGGGCCGCCGCCCAGCGACTCCAACTTATGCAGCAGCTTGTCGTAAGCCTCACGGACGCTCTCGTAACTGGCGGTGAGCGGCTCGCCGGCGGCCGTGCTCTGTGCTTCGGCTATGGCGAAGGTGTGCTGGACCTGGCGGATCGCCACCAGCAGCATTTTGATCTCGTTCTCGTCTAACTGCACCAGGTAGGGCGGCACATCCGCAGTATAAAACGGAATTTCACACCGTCGCCGCGGCCGCGCGGGTCAGCAGTTGTCGCCAATCCAGCGTCGCCGCCAGCTTCTGGCCGATCTCCAGCAACACGGGTATGGCGGACAGGTCCGCCTCATCGATGTCGCTGGGCAACGGCGGATTCAGGCTGCGCATGACTCCCGGCCACTGCCGGTTGACGGCTGCCTCCACCCAGTCCTCCGAGCTATCGACCAGCGTGCCGGTGGCCCATCCGATCGTCTTCAGCAGGCCGTTGGGCGGGTCGCCGGATGCCGGGTAGAAGCCCGTCCCCAAGGCTACCAGTAAAGTGTCGGCGGGCGTGAAGTCGTCATACTCGAAGGCTTCCACGCATGCCTGGTAAGCCGGATTCGCGGTGCCGCCGGTACCGCCATCGAAGAATGCGATGGTCTTTCCGAGGATGCCGCTAATGGGCCAGTGATCGAAATAGGTGGGCGCGCAGGCGCTGGCGACCGCGGCGTCCACCAGTCTCACGGCGCCGGTGGTCTGATCGTTCTGCGGATTGTCGCGGACGAAGAACCAGTTGTGCCCGTCCATGGCCGTCGCGGAGATCATGACTCGGATGGGCGACTGATTCACCGTCCAGGAAGCCGACGCGCCGAAGACGCTGACCAGGACGTTGTACAGGTTCTTGGGATCGTACATGAAGCCGCGGATCAGACGCTTGCCGTCCGCGGCGATGCCGGTTGGCGTGAAGATCTCCTTGGAACGGTCGGTATAGACCGTGAGAAGTTGGCGCGCCGGGATGCCCGCGGCCACGGCCGCCGTCAGCAGCGCCCCGGTGGATGTTCCCGCGCAATAGTCCACGTGATCGCGCGTGAGTCCGCCCAGTTGTTCTTCGAGTTTCATCAGGCAGCAGCACGGGATGATGCCGCGGATTCCGCCGCCCCGGATGGTCAGAATTTTGCGCATGTTAGCTCCAATCCGCCAGCCATCATACACCTTTACAAGGTATCCGGCGCCCTTTGGCAGTCCATAAGATATTGGAAACAGGAGGAGTTTATTTTGCGCAACCTTGTGGAGCCGCCGCGCCGTCCCAATAAATTTAGGAGCGGGATAATGATAGATATGCTGCGTTTCGCGCCCGTAGCCGTGCTGCTTTGGATTCCCTCCACCATCATTGCCGCGCCTACGCCGCCCCTGGTCTGCCCGGCAGGCGGACCGATCGGCAGCGTGGACCTGCGCGTCGCGTCCGCACGTGGCAAGGGCGCGCTGCCCATACGAACCATCAACCGGCTGGACGCCGGCGACACCATCCTCTATCGGCCCATCCTCAATCCCGGGGAGAACCGGCACGGCGAAGTGACTATGGTGCTGGTGCCCGCCAGCAAGACGCCGCACGGCGAGAAACTGCTGGTGCTCGAATCCAAGCCGGCCGCGAAGCCGCAACAGTGGAAGGTCCCCTGGCGCGTTTCGGTGATCGCATACGCCTACGGGCCCTCCGGCCTGAACACCAGGAAGGTCGCCAGTTTCCTGAACAAGGGAGACGAGCTGGTCGGCCAACTGGCGGATTATGCCGCGAAGACCGCGGAAACCGAGGCGCTCATCGCCGCGCTTTCGCCGTCATCCGGCAGCACCCAGGCGGTGATGCAATCGACGCTGCAAGGCTTTGCATCGCAATATGGATTGAAGGTGCAGGTGGACGGTACCGCCGCCGGAAAACAGCAGGCGCTGAGCATGTTCCAGACTCTCAACCCGGCCATGGCGAATTACGATCCGATCGCCCCGGATGTCAGCCAGCAGTTCGGCAGGACCGCGGGACTGGCGACTTCGGTGGCGTCCATGTTCTTCGGCAACCCGGTGGGCCTGGCCGCGGGCGGCACGGCCATGCTGATGGATCTGCACGCCCTGGCGTTTCCCAGCTCGCAATTCCGGTCCTCGTTCTCGGAACCCCGGCCCAACGACGGCCTGGGACTGTGCGGCAAGGCGGACCCGGCGCCGGCACACACGCACCTGGTCTATCTGTGGGCTTCGCGCGTATCGAACGCGGCGGCTCCACAAATCGCCCTCGGCAAGGATCGCACTCTGCCCAAAGCCGAGAAATCGACCGTCACCATAGCGGCCTCCGACGCCGATTTGAAGCTGCTGGACCATCTCCGCAATTGGACCCTGCAGCCCGCCAAGGGCAAGCCTCTGCCCGTCAAGGTGGAGCCCGTCGCGCCGGCCAAGACCCTGCAGATCGCTCTCGACAAGGAAGTGCCGGTGGGAGTTTACACCCTCGGCGCCGATTGGGATTGGGAGCATATCACCACCAAAGGCCCCATCGAAGTGCGGGACTTGGGCAACTTCGAGAAGGTGCACCTGACTTCCGCCTCTCAAGACAAACTATCCGCCAAGGCCGGCAAAGAGCGCGTCACGCTGGAAGGCGCCGATTTCGAATTCGTCACCAAGGCGGAGCTCAAGAACATGGACGACGAATTCGCCTCCAACGAAACGATTCCTTTCGCGCTGCCCGAGGGCCTGCGGGAAGGGCTGCAACCCAAAATGGATCTGCAAATCGATACCAGCGACCTGGCCGCCGGCCGCTACAAGCTGCAGTTGACCCAGGTGGACGGAAAGGCGCAGCCGGTCATGCTGAAGGTCCTGCCCGCATCGCCCACCATCGACAACCTGCCGCTGATCGTGAACCAGGGACATGCATCCGGCGAGTACCACCTCAAGGGTCACCATCTGCAATTGATCAGGACGGTGGAGCTGTCCCGGGGCAGCGCCGTCCTGGATGGCAAAAGCGAAGACGGCGTGGAGCGCGGTATCCGTTTGAAATTGGCACCGGATATGAAATCGGGCACCACGCTGGCGTTGACCGCGCAGGTGGAGGACCGCAGCGAACCGCTCAAATTCTCCGACGCCGTGCGCATCGTGGGTCCGCGGCCGAAGATCCTGAACGCCAACGTCACGCTGCCCCCAGAGTCCTGTGTGCGCCTGGAGCAGGGCGAATTGCCCGGCACATCGCTGATCAGCGGGATGCTCCAGGTGGAGCAGTTGAAGGCCACCAGCGCGGTGAAACTGACCTGCGCCGGCGAGGACGACACCGCATTCAGCATGCGGCTGGGTGAACACAACGGGCCGTCCGCCTTCCAGCAACTCACGCCGAACGAGGCTTTTCTGTCGCTGGACACCGGCCGCTGGCTGAACGGCTGCGCGCTGCAGGCGGTCGTTTCCAACGGCGTGGAGGGGGACTCCGATCCGTATCCGCTGGGCAGAATCGTGCGCTTTCCGAATATACAGAGCCTGGAAGTAGCGGCCGCCAATCCTCTGCAGGCCCAGGTGGACGCCACCCTGGTGGGACAGAACCTGGAGACCATCGCCCGCTTGGGATGGAGCGAAGATGGCGGCGTGCTGGTGCAAAATTTGCCGCTGGCGGTGGCCGGCGGCGGCACCCAGCAGACCCTGCACACGGTGGTGCCGGTACCGCCCACGCCGGATGCTCCGTTGTATGTCTGGCTGCGGGGGGAAAGCAAGGCGCGCCTCACCACGGTTCACCCGACGGTCATGAACTGATGCGGTCCCTGGGGGAAATCCGCGGGACATGAAGACCGGTCCCGCACTTCCGCTCGCGCTGCTGTGCGCCGGCATGGCGCAGCCCCGGACCGTGACCTTCACCCGCGACGTCGCGCCGATTCTTTACCGGCATTGCGCCGTGTGTCATCACCAGGGGCAGGTCGCGCCGTTCCCGCTGTTGACTTACCAGGATGCCGCCAAGCGCGCCGGGCTCATCGCCACCGTGACGGCCAAACGCTATATGCCGCCGTGGCAGCCGGAGCCCGGCTACGGCAAGTTTCAAGGCGATCGGCGATTGCGCGCGGCCGATATCGCCACGCTGCGGCGTTGGGCCGCCGCCGGCGCGCCCCAGGGCGATCCGGCGCGCCTTCCGCCGCCCCCGCAATTTCCCACCGGCTGGCAGCTCGGCACCCCCGACCTGGTCGCGCGTATGCCCAAGCCGTTTGCGATCGCCGCCGACGGGCCCGATCAATACATGTGCTTCTCCATCCCGCTGCATCTGACTCAAACCAAGTACGTGCGTGCCATGGAATTCCGCCCCGAAGCGCGTACCGTGGTGCATCACGCCTTGTTCCTGCTGGACGCGGCCCACATCGGCCGGCAGCTTGGGGGGACGTATCCGTGCTTCGGCACGCCCGGATTTCTACCCAGCGGCGCGCTCGGCGGCTGGACACCCGGGATGCAGCCCGCGCGCATGCCGGATGGATTGCAAATGATCCTGCGCCGGGGTTCCGACCTGGTGATGCAGGTCCACTATCACCCCACCGGCAAGCCGGAAACCGATCAGTCCGAGCTGGGGCTGTATTTCACCGACAAGCCGCCCACCAAGTGGGTGGCCGACATTCCCCTGGTCTCGCATCACATCGACATTCCGCCGGGCGACCGGGATTACAAGGTCCGCGACCACTTCGAGACGCCCGTGGACGTGGACGCGGTGGGCATCATCCCGCACGCGCACTACATCTGCCGCGACATGCGCGGCTGGGCCATCCTGCCGAACGGGCACAAGCAGTGGCTGATCTGGATCCGCGACTGGAACTTCGACTGGCAGGAGCAGTATCGCTATGCCACGCCGGTGCGGCTGCCGGCCGGCACGCGCCTGGAAATGGAATTCACTTACGACAATTCGGAGGATAACCCGCGCAATCCGAATCATCCGCCGAAGCGCGTCGTGTGGGGCCCCAGCACCACCGACGAGATGGCCGGACTGCACGTCCAGGTCGTGCCGGTGAACATGGATGACTGGCACGAGTTAGGCCAGGCGCTATGGGGCAAGTTCATGCGCATGGTGGGCGGCGGATTCTACCGGAGGCCTGTCGAGTCAGAGGATCAGGGCACCAGCAAGAAGCCGTGACTTCCGTAGTTGGAGTCGAGATAGTAGCCGGCCACGGTCCCATTGTCATTGATGCCCACCACGTAGGTCCACATGGCGTTGGGGACGCTGAACGTGTACACGGCTCCGGACACTGTCCGCACGAAACCGTGGTAGTTGTAACTGGAATCCTGGTAGGATCCGGCCACCACACCGCTCGCATTGATGCCGGCCGATTGCGTGCCGGCGGCGCCAGAAACGTCGAACGTCCGCAGGGTTCCACCGGCCCGCCATAAGAACCCGTGATTGGCGCCCTGGAAGTATGTACCGGCAACCTGGCCGCTGTCATTGATGCTGAGCACGGGCGGGAAGAAGCCGAAGTTGTTGCCGGGCACATCGAAGCTGAACCACCGGCCGCTGCCCGCCACGAAGCCGTGAGAAACAAAGTTCGCGTCATTATAGATACCGGTGACGGTTCCGGCCAGGTTCATCCCGGTGACATAAGTGTAAGTGGATCCGGGATAGTCAATGATGTCGACGGCGCCATTCGGAAACCGGACGAAGCCGTGCGCGGTTACGGTATCGAAATAAGGACCGGCGATTACACCGCTCGCATTGATGACGATCGGGTTTCCGGAGGATGACGGAAAGGTACCGGGAACGGTGAAGGTGGTGAAGAGGCCGCCGGGAGTGCGCACGAACCCGTCCTGGCGCGTGTCGCCGTAATTGCCGGCGATGACGCCGCCGGTGTTGATGCTGTCGGGATAAATGTCCGGCGAACCGGGCGCGTCGAACGACTGCATGCCGCCGCCCTTCAGGCGCAGGTACCCGTGGCCGCCGGCGGCATCGGCATAGAATCCGATGACCGTGCCGTCGTTGTTGATGGCGCTTACATAGGTCTGAGTGGCGCCCGGATAATCAAACTGGACTAAGTGCGGCGAACCTGCCGTAGCGCCGTGCGGCCGCAGCCCCGCGGCCACATAAGACGGGGACACCGATTGCGCGGCGGCCGTAAAAACACAGGCCATCGCGCACAGAAGCGTACGCGTAGACATCGAAGACCTCCTACTGCGGAGCGTACAAAGGCGCTACCGAGATCATCGCCAGTCCGGCCACGAACAGCACGAACATGATCGCTACAAACGATTTTACCCGCGAATCGGCGCCGGCAAACTCCTTCCAGAGGAGCAGTCCCCAAAGGGCGCTCACCATGGCGGCGCCCTGCCCCAGCGCCAGGCTGATGGCCGGCCCCACCTGTACACCTTCCGGCGCGCTGGACGCGACGAAGTTGGCGACCGTGCCGGCGCACCAGACGATGCCGCCCACTACGCCCAGCAGATGCTGTTTGGGCAGTCCTTTGAAGTAATCCAGGAACTCCAGCGGCTCGCCTTCCACCGGAAGATTCATAAAGAAGAGATTGAAGACGAAGGTGGAAAGGAACACGCCCATGGCGAACACGAAGGCGATGGCATACGGTCCCAACCCGTTCTCACCCGCCGTGCCGCCCCACTCGCTGGATTTGGCCATCACCACCAGCGGGTAAAACGATCCCATGAGGACCCCGCTGGCCAGGCTCAGAAAGACACCTTTCAGGCTTACTTTTTTGCGCGTGCTCTTGGCCTTGCCCGCCTGCGCCTGCAATTCCGCGCGATACGCCTCCATCAGTTTATAGGCGATCGAATCCACTATGATCGCCCCCACCACCAACGCGCACCCGACGAACAGAAGAATGGCGTTGCCCTGCGGCCGGATCAAATAGTTCCAGATGACTCCAATAATCAGAGCCAGGCCGATGCCGACCGGAAAAGCTACCGACAGCCCGGCCACCGCGATGGCCGCGACCAGCAGCATGTTGGCCAAGTTAAAGACCATACCCGCGCCGAATCCCATGGCCGCATAACGCTTGCCGCCGTTCATCATGTCGTCCATGAACGAGAAGCCGTCGAAGCCCAGGGTACCGAAGGTGAACGCGCAGATCACGGCGGTGAGCAGCACGCCGAAGGCATAGTCGAAATAGAACAGTTCGAAGCGCCACTTACCGGTCATCTTCTGCGTATTAGCCCACGACCCCCAGCAGAACATGCTGAAGAGGAGCACCAGCAGGGTGGCGATGTAGGTGTGCGGCAAGATCATGATGAATCCTGAGCCTACAACGTATGCAGCGGCGGGTCAAGGGCGGAGCGCGGGCGGCAGGCCGGGAGTCTGTACCACCTGGAACGGCCGCGGCGAATCCTTGCAGTCCGGCAGCGGCGTGACTGCATAATAATTCAAACCAAAGCGCCAACTGCGGTGCATTTCGGCGATACAGACCTGGCCGCGGCGGCCGGCAATTTCGCGCCAGAGCGGCCGCGCGGAATAAGCCCGATCGATTGCCGGCAGCCCGATGTACTTTGCGGCGGCGAGAGTGATGGCGATCGCGGTCGCCATGGCGGCGAGCGCTAGCGTGCGTCGGCCGCGGCGTTCCAGCCACGCGATGCCCAGCGCCAGGACCGCGGGTAGAAGCCAGGTCCACCGGAATGTGGGTAGCGGCGCGTGCGAGAGGCCGGATGCGAGCGCTTGCGGCACGATCTGCAGGGCGGCCGGAATGGTGACCAGGCACAGCGCCGCGGACGGCAGCACCCAACGCGCGCCCCGGGCTTCGGCGAGAGCCATGCCCATCAGGATCGCGGCAGGGGGCATCAGCGGCAGCAGATAGCCCGGCAGCTTGTTCCGGGAAAGAGAGAAGAAGACCAGACCGAAGAGAAACCACAGCAGCAGGAAGCCGCGGCGCGCATCGCTGTAGAGACCGCGGCGCGCCGGCAGAACCAGCAAAGGCGTCCAGGGCAAGAGTGCGGCGGCCAGCACCGGCACGTAGAACCAGAATGGTTGCGGATGGGCCAAGACGTCCGTGGTGAAGCGCTCGAAATGCTGCTGCCAGAAAAAGGTCCACAGGAACGCCGCACCGTTGCGCAGATAGCAGAGCAGATACCAGGGCAGAGCCACGGCCAGGAACGCCCCCGCCACGGGCCACCGGATCAGGTCGCGCCAGCGGCGGCGTCCGCACCAGACGAGGGGCAGGCTGAGGACCACCGGTACGAGCCCTTTGGCGAGCACCGCCGCGCCCAGCAGCGCCGCGGCCAGCGGCAATCGGCGGCGGTCGCCGGTGGCCAGCCAATCGAGCGCCAGCAACATCGCGGCGGCAAACGACGCAGACATCGGCAGATCCGTGGCGCCTACGAAACTGTAGCCCACCCAGACCGCCGATGTGCCGAGAATCGCGGTGGCGTACCATGCGGCGCGCGTACCGAATTGACGGTTCAGCATCCGTTGGAAGAAGATCAAAAATCCGACTGAAAGCACAGCCACCGGCAGCCGCGGCGCCAGATCCTCACCCAAGCCCAGCCTGAAGGCCCCGCCGATCATCCAGTAGAGCAGCGCCGGTTTCTCGAACCACGGCCGGCCCCACAGTCGCGGCGTGATCCAATCGCCGGAACGCGCCATTTCCCGACCGACGGCGGCGTAGCGCGGCTCGTCCGGACCCAGCAGGCCGGATGCGCCGAGGCCTGTGAAATATGTGGCCGCCAGCAGCGGGAGGGCGAGCCACCAGGCGCGCGGCACCCGGGCAAGCGGATTCGTCACGGATGAACTGCCAGCACGCCCAGGGCGATGGAGCGCAGCTTCGTCTCAGGCGCTTCCGCGCGCGAAAGCAGCACGATCGGCACGCGCGCCCCAATCACGATGCCTCCCGACTCCGCCTGGGCGAAGTACACGATGGCCCGATACAGAATGTTGGCCGCTTCGATATCCGGCGCCAGCAGGATATCGGTATTCTCCACCACCGGGCTGTCGATGCCCTTGCATTCCGCGGCAAAACGGCTCAGCACGGCATCCAGGGCGATGGGGCCCTCCACATAACATCCGGGAAGCTGGCCCCGGCGGCTCATCATCGCCAGCGCCGCGGCATCCACCGTGGCGGGCATCTCGGGATTCACCATCTCCAGGGCGCAGAGCGCGGCGATGTTGGGCCTCTCGATGCCGATCGCCCGCGCCACGTCGGCGGCGTTGCGGCACAGCTCCGCTTTTTGCGCCAGTGACGGCGCAATATTGATGGCCGCATCGGTCGTCAGCATCAGCCGGTCGCAGCCCGGCGCCCGAAACACGATCACCTGGCTCAACTGGCGTCCGGTGCGCAGGCCGGTGTCCTTGTCGAGCACGGCGCGCACCAGGCTCGCGGTGGTGACTTTGCCCTTCATCAACAGCCGCGCCCGGCCCTCGCGCACCAGGGCGATGGCGTCCCGCAATGCCGCCGCCGGCTCCGGCTGGTTGACGATCTGGCTGTCGGACAACTCGAAACCCGCCGCCGCGGCGAGCGCCCGGATCTCGCTGCCCTTCCCCACCAGGATCCCATCCGCCAGGCCCCGTTGGCGCGCCTGCGCCAGCGCCTCGATGACGTCGGGATCGTGCGCCGCAGCCACCGCGACGGTCACGGGACCGCGGGTGCGCGCGCCTTCCACGAGCTCATCAAAATTACGAAACATGAATGTCGCGAAGGCATCATAGCATGCTGACGCGAGGCGTCTGGAAGCCGGGAGCCGGGACCCCTCCGGACGCGGGGTAAACGGCCGGAGTTAACCGCCCGGGTTAACCAACGTCAGCCCTTAAACCGCGTACTTTCGCCCGTACCGCTGGAACCTCCAGATGCCCTGCGGCTTCCCTACAATGACGTTAAAGGAAATTCCGCCATGACGATTCACGCATTCGAGGAGCCGTCACTCTCGCCGGCGCAGATCATGCGGATGGCATCCGTTCTGCTGCTGGCGATCGCGCTCAGCCTGATGCTGGCGATCCGCCAGCATAACCGCATCCTGCTGGGCCTGGCGTTGACATTCTGCACCGCGGCCCTGCCGGCCGTTTACGTGATGTCCAAGCGGCTGGTCGTGAGGCTGCGCGAACAGGAGACCGAACAACGTCTCATGGTCCACACCAAAGCCTTTCTCAGCCATCAGGACGAGCTGTTCTGGCGGAATTCGGCGGTAGCGAAGGAACCGGACCCGGAGACCCTCGGCGCGCGGCTGCTGGCCGTCCTGAATACGGATGGCAGCGCTCTCGCCCGGCCGGGACTTCTGCCGTTTCCGCCAAGAGTCGCGCTTCCGGAACCGGAGCCGGTTGTGTTTGACGCCCTGCCCCGCCGCTATGCGGTCCGCAACTTGTTTGAGCGCCGCCTGTCCAACGGGGCCGCCGCCATGCCCGCCCCGGCCCTGATACGGTTCGGCGAAATCCTGCCGCGGGCCTGCCCCGCCTCGACCATCTGCTGGACCGCCGGCCAGTGCAACCCGCGCATCGAATGCGAAGGCGGAGTGATGAAAGAAATCCGCATGCACGCGGCGGAAGGCTATCAACGAATGCGCCATGGCGGTGTCGAGGTCGGTGGTATCCTCTTCGGGACACACAGCGGAAACTTGGTCCGCATTCAGGCCATGCGACCTATCGTGTGCGATTACTCCAACGGCCCTCGTTTCGTCCTCTCGAGGGCGGAAGAGTCGGCGCTGACCGATTCATTGCGGGCATCGCGCACCGATCCCGAGTTGGCGGGCATGGAGCCGGTCGGCTGGTATCGCTCGCACACCCGCGACGATATCCGGCTTTCCCAGGGCGATGTGGCTTTCTTCAACCGCTTCTTTCCGGCTGCCTGGCAGGTGGCCCTGGTGCTGCGTCCCGCCAACCTGTTGCCCACGCGCGCCGGATTCTTCTTCCGCGAAGCCGGGGGCGGCATGCGGACCGAGTCAAGCTATCGCGAGTTTCAGCTCCCGCCCCTGACGGTGCCCGCAACCAGGAACTAGGCTGGAGCCTCCCGCCTCTCCGGCGGCGACTGTTTGCCATGTAAATCTGCCAAACTGGAAGATTACACACATGGCAGAATCCCCAATCACTTCGCGCGAGAAAGACTTTGCCGCCTGGTACCAGGACGTGGTGCTGGTGGGCGACATGGCCGAGCCGGCCGAGATCGTCAAGGGATGCATGGTCATCAAGCCGAATGGCTACGCCGTATGGGAGGTGCTGCAGCGCGAACTGGACACGCGCTTCAAGGCCAGCGGCCATCAGAACATCTACTTCCCCCTGCTGATCCCGCAGAGTTTTCTCGAAAAGGAAGCCGAGCACGTGGAGGGCTTCGCGCCGGAGCTGGCGGTGGTCACCATCGCGGGCGGCAAGAAACTGGAAGAGCCGTACGTGATCCGGCCCACTTCGGAAACCATCATCGGACACTTCTTCGCCAAGTGGATCCAGAGCTACCGCGACCTGCCGGTGCTGCTGAACCAATGGGCCAACATCATCCGCTGGGAGCTGCGTACGCGCATGTTCCTGCGCACCACCGAGTTCCTCTGGCAGGAGGGCCATACCGCCCACGCCAATCACGAGGAGGCGCTGGCCGAGGTGCTCCGCATGCTGGACATCTATGCCGAGGTCGCCGAGGATGTGGCGGCCATGCCGGTGGTCAAGGGCGCCAAGACCCAATCCGAGAAGTTCGCCGGCGCCCTTCGCTCTTATTCGATCGAGGCCATGATGCAGAACGGCCTGGCCTTGCAGGCGGGCACCAGCCACGACCTGGGCCAGAACTTCGGCAAAGCGTTCAACGTACAGTTCCAGTCGAGCGAAGGCAAGTTGGATTATGTGTGGCAGACCAGTTGGGGAGTCAGCACCCGGCTGATAGGCGGCTTGATCATGACCCATTCCGACGACAAAGGTCTGGTGCTGCCGCCCAAGGTCGCGCCCCGCAAAGCGGTGATTGTCCCGATCTACCGCAAGGACGAAGAGCGGGCCCAGGTGATGGAGGTCGCCGCCAAGCTGGCCGCCGGGTTGGGAGCGCACGTGGACTCGCGCGACGGCATGACCCCAGGCGCCAAATTCTTCCACTGGGAGCGCCGCGGCGTGCCGGTCGTGTTCGAGTTAGGCCCGCGCGACGTAGCCTCCGGCAACATCGTGATCAAGCGCCGCGATACCGGCGCCAAGGAGGTGGTCCCCCAGACCGCCGCGCCGGCCAGGCTGGCGGCCACGCTCGAGTGCATGCAGAAGGACCTGTATGCCAGGGCCCGGCAGCGGATGACGGAAAACACGGTGCTGGCGAATTCCATCGGCGAGGTGTACGACATACTCAACGGCGTGACCGCCGAGAAGGGTGGCGGCAAGTTCGTGATGGCGCATCTGGCCGACAATCCGGAATGCGATGCGCGGATCAAGGAGTTCAAAGCCACGGTCCGCAATATTCCCGCCGTGGATGAGTACGACGGACCGGGCAAGTGCATCGTAACCGGCGCGCCCGTGGACCGGCGCGTGGTCATCGCCAAAGCGTATTAATCGACATGAAGCACCTCGTGCCTGTGGCACCTGTCGCGCCATCCAGTCCATAGTGTTGGGCGAGACGTGGACATGACGAACCAAGTCCCCGTGCTCTTTTAGCCTCTACACTCCTGACGGGTTTTTGAGTCCGCCGGAATGCGCTATTAAACCGTGGACACCGCCGCCGGCTCATTGGAGCGGACAGTCTGGGCGGCTGCCGCCGTCAGTGCCGCGGGCGGACTTAGAATGGTGCGCTCGGTTCCTCCGGCGCAGGTCAGTGTAACACGGGAATACATGACGCCCAGCCTGACTGCTCGCCCCGGAATTGCAACTTAGTTCACCGTGAAACTGGTGCTGCTGTTAGCCGTTCCGCCCGGCGTACTAATTGAGATCTTGCCCGTGACCGCCCCGCTTGGAACGGTAGCGGTCACCTGCGTGTTGGAGTCGACCGTGAATACCGTCGCGGCGGCTCCTCCGAACTTGACCGCGGTTGCCTGGAGCAGGCTCATACCCTTAATCTTGACCGAGGAACCCACCGAGCCGCTGGCGGGACTGAAGCTGGAAATCGTGGGAATGATCTTGAACGTCTGGGGTGATACGAGATTGCCGCCGGCCTCCTTGACAGTTACAGAGCCGGTCGTAGCGCCGGCCACAATATTCGCCGTCATGTACGTGTCACTCGTGGCGGTGAAAGTGCCCGGCCCGGCTCCGAAAAGGACACCGGTAGCGCCGGAGAATCCCTGGCCCAGTATCTCGACCGACGTTCCCACCCGCCCTGAGGGAGCGTCGAACACCGAGACAAACGGAGTCAGCTTTTCATTGACCGCGTACAACACGCCGTCATCCGAGGTTCCGCCGCCCTGGGTAAGGCCGTAGATGATCCCGTTCGTGTGAAGCATGGGCGTAGAGTAGGGAGTGGCGCCGTCTGTCTTGTCAAAGTTATAAACCACGGAATAGGAACTGCCGTTGGTCTTGAGACGAAAGATGGTCCCGAATCCGTTGAGGCCGCCAATGGAGGTGACTCCGTAAAGGTACCCGTCGCTGCCTTGCACCAGTCCGGCGGTGGGAATGCTGCCTGAGGTCGAGGGCAGGGCCACGAAGTTGTGCAGCACCTTGTAGGCGCCGGCGGGAGTCATCCGGTACACCACCCCGCCGCTGGATGTCCCGCCGAGTGACGCGGTGCTGTAGAAGTTGCCGTCGCTGGCCTGCAACAGCGCGCCCTGCGGAGAACCGCCGGTCGGCCCGTTGAAGCTGTAAATGGTCTTGAATACGCCCGCCGTCGTGATGGAGAAGACGGTGCCCTGGTTGTAGGTGCCGCCCAGAACTGTCGTCCCGTATAGCTTGCCGTCGGCAGCCAGGGTAAGCGGCGCATCGCTTTCGGCCGGCAGGGTGGCCAGAACGGTGAACGCTCCGGCCGGCGTGATCCGATAGAGCGTGGAGGCGGCGTGGTTGGCGCTGACCCCGTACAGGTTGCCGTCCGGCGCCGGAACGGGTGGAGTCCTCGGGTAAGCGCCGTCGCCGTTGTTGGCGAAGCTGTAAAGAATCGTCAGCGATCCGCCGGGCGTGATGCGGAAGATGGTTCCGGCGGAGTGCGCGCCGCCCTGGTAGGTCGTCCCATAGAAGTTACCGTCGCGCCCCATGGCCAGGCCGCTCTGCGGACCCAGGCCGTCGGTAATGTCGAAGCTGTATAGGGTGCTCAGGCCTCCGCCCGGCCCGATCACGAAGACCGAGCCGTACCCGTACACTCCACCGGCCAGGGTGGTGCCGTATATGTTTCCGTCCCTGCCCTGGGCCAGAACACCCGGGTAACCGGCGCAACAACCATGCGGTGTCTCGTCGAAATCATACAGAATGGAATATGTTTGGGACCGGGCGGGGGGCGCCACCGCAGCAGCCAGCGCGAAAACCCCGGCGATCAAGTTGGAATTCAGCTTATGGATCATATTTGTGTCGAGTCCTGATTGATCTAGGGAACATACTGGAAAACCGCGCCCGCGTTCGAGAGTCCCCCATAGTAAGTTGTCCCGTAGAGCGCGCCGTTCGGGTCCGCGATAATCGCGCTCTGCGGCGTGTCGCCATCCAGGCTGGCGCCCTGGAATCCATATGCCTGGCTGTAGTGCCAGACATTCGCAAAAACCTGGTCGGGCGCCAGCTTGAATATCGTGCCGAGGTTGGCGGCGCTGCCGTAGGAAGCCGTACCCCACATCGTGCCGCTCGCGTCCTTGAAGAGTGCGCCCATGGGCTGTCCGCCATCCGTGCCGCCCTCAAACGCGTGCAGTAAGGTGAGGGTGTAGCTGCCCGGCACGAGCTGGGACAGGTTGAAGACTACGCCGCAACATCCGCCCGGCGTCTGGCCGCCGGCCTGCGCCGTGCCAAAAAAATTTCCGGGAGCCCCGATCAACGGGCTGGGCGTAGAGCCGTCCGAACCGTCAAAATCGTGCAGGTCATGCCAGGTCCACGGCGTCTGACCGCCCGTGGGCGGCGCCAGCTTGAAGACCGTTCCAACGAAATGGGCTCCACCATAAAGAGTCGTGCCGTAGAGCGCGCCATTGCTGCCCAGGAACAGGTCGCCGTGCGGTTGGCATCCATCGGTGCTGCTGAACCGGTAGATCACGGTTTCAGCCCACGCAGTCTGCCCCGCCGGCGGCGGGCTGAGTTTGAAGATGACGCCGCAATTCGTCCCGTTGCCGCCATGCTCGGTGGCGCCGTAAAGCGCGCCGCCCGCATCCATGACCAGTCCGTCCCAGGGCGTGGCGCCATCGCCGTCCGGACACGCGTTCAGGCACGGATTGAAGCTGTAGATCGGGGTCTCCGTCCAACTGGTCTTGCCGATCACCATCTTGAAGACCGTGCCGAAGTTGTGGGCGCCACCGGACTGCGTGGTGCCGTACAGGTTGTGGTGCTTGTCGCCGATCAGCCGGCCCAGAGGATCGGCGCCGTCGCCGGCGAACGACGGAAAGCTATGCAGCACGTTCCTCCTTGGCTGCTGTCCGGCGGCCGGGATCGTCAGGCTGTACACGGTTCCCAGTCTTCCCTGGTCCACCGGGTTAGATCCGCCGTCGAGCGTGGTTCCGTAGAGTTTCGTCCCCATGAACAGCAGCGCCGTCTGCGGATAATTCGCGCAGCATGCACCGGATGTGAAGCTGTAGATGGTGTTCTCGCTTTGGGCCCTGGCCGCTACTGGAGACAGCAGGATACTCAGGCAGATCATCCCTGTCCAAATACGTCTCATGTTTCCTCCGTTATGGCTGGACGATCTGCCCATTCAGGTGAATCCCCCGGGGGGCACCCTTAGTAACCATCACCAGCAATAGATAACGCGACAAGCACCGGCCAAAACTAACATGCGCCGCGCTGGCGGAAACCGGCGGACGCAGTGTATACTCTGAGAAGTTTTCGGCATACCTTAGGGAAGGTTGGAGATGCCGTCGTCCGCAGCGGGTGAAGCAACGCGGCTATTACAGTCCTGGAGTAAAGGAAATACTCGTGCGCTCGACCGGCTGATTCCTCTGGTATACGACGAACTGCACAGCCTGGCCGCGCAGTACCTGAGACGGGAGCGTCCCGGCCACACCCTGCAGCCCACCGCGTTAGTCAATGAAGCATATCTCCGGCTCGTCGATCAGCGGGACGTACAGTGGCAGAGTCGCGCGCACTTCATGGGCGTGGCGGCCCGGATGATGCGCCGGATCCTGGTGGACCATGCCCGGCGCCGCGGCCGCGTGAAACGCGGCAGCGGCAAGCAGGTCGTGTCGCTGGACGAGGCGCTGACACTCACTGACGAGAAGGTGGGTGGCCTGATCGCGCTGGATGAGGCTCTCACGGCCCTCTCCGCCTTCGACGCGCGGAAAGGCCGCGTGGTCGAGCTCCGGTACTTCGGCGGCCTGAGCAACGATGAGATGGCCGAGGTCCTGCAGGTATCCACCATGACCGTCATGCGCGACTGGAAGCTCGCCAAGGCCTGGTTGTATCAGCAAGTCACAAGGAATGCCGCCGATGGACTCTGAGCGCTGGCAACAGATCGAGGAGATTTTTCAGGCGGCCACCGAGCTCGCGCCTGCCGCGCGCAGCCGGTACCTGGGCGAGGCCTGTCCCGACGAGGCGCTGCGGCGGGAGGTGGAAAAACTGATCGAGTCGCACGATGCCGCAGGAGCGTTCATCGAAGGCATGCCCCCGCTGGAGCTTCTGGCGGACCTCGATGCAAGCACGGTGGCCGGACGGCGCATCGGCGCCTATGAGCTGATTCGGGAAATCGGCCGCGGCGGCATGGGCAGCGTTTACCTGGCCGTCCGCGCCGATGAGGAGTTTCGCCAGGAAGTTGCCATCAAAGTGGTGCCAGCCGGTATGGATCATGAGTCCATCGTCCGCCGCTTCCGCCGCGAACGGCAGATCCTGGCGGGCCTCGATCACCCCAATATCGCCCGCCTTCTCGACGGCGGCACGGCTCCCGGCGGCTCGCCCTACTTCGTCATGGAGTACATCGACGGCCGTCCGTTGATCTCGTACTGCGACAGCCGGCGCCTGACCGTCTCCGCCCGGCTGAAGCTGTTTCAGGCGGTCTGTTCCGCCGTCCACTATGCCCACCAGAACCTGATCGTGCATCGCGACATCAAGCCGGGCAACATCCTGGTAACCGCCGGCGGCGTTCCCAAACTGTTGGACTTCGGCATCGCCAAGCTGGTGTCGCCGGGGACGCCGACTCACGACCTTACCGGTTTCAGCGGGCAGATCATGACTCCCGAATACGCCAGCCCCGAACAGATCAGTTGCCAGCCCATCACCACGGCGTCCGACATCTACTCGCTGGGCGTGCTGCTATACGAGCTGTTGACCGGGCAGCATCCCTATCGCCTGACCAGCCGCTCTCCGCTGGAGTTTGCGGAATCCATCTGCCGGCAGGAGCCGGAGCGCCCCAGCACCGCCGTGCTGCGGGCCGGCGCGCCGGAAGCCGCTGCCGATCGCGGCACCGATCCGCCGGGGCTGAGCCGGGAGTTGAAGGGCGATCTCGATAACATCGTTCTCAAAGCCATGCGGAAGGAGCCGCACCGGCGCTACGGCTCCGCGGTTCAGCTTTCCGAAGACATACAGAACTATCTCGCCGGAAGGCCCGTCGCCGCCCGCACGTCCACCCTGCCCTATCGCGCCCGTAAGTTCGTACGCCGCCACCGGACCGGTATGGCGGCGGCCGCCCTGGTCGCCATCGCGCTGGCCGCCGGCGTAGCGTCCACCCTTTGGGAAGCCCGGCTGGCGGTGGCCCAGCGGGCGCGCGCCGAGCGGCGCTTCAACGACGTGCGCAAGCTGGCCAAGTCGTTTCTGTTCGAACTCGACGACCAGATCCGCGACATTCCCGGCGCCACCCCGGCGCGTTCCCTGATTGTCCATCGGGCCCTGGATTACCTCGCCAGCCTGGCCGCGGAGAGCCAGGATGATCAGTCCCTGCAGGCCGAAATGGCGGAAGCTTATGAGCGGGTTGCGGAGGTGCAGGGCAATCCGCAGGCTCCCAACCTGGGCGATACCCAGGGGGCTCTGTCCAGCTACCGCAAGGCTCTCGCCATCCGGGAGTCTCTCGCGCGCGCCAACCCCGGTAACCGGGACTTCCGCCGGGATCTCGCGGACCTGTACGGAGACATGAGCGAAGTGCTGATGGCCAGCGGCGACACGGCCGGCGCCGTGGCCCGCTCCCGGCAGTCGGTGGGCATCTACGAGGCGCTGGGAGAGCAGTTCGCCACTGACGACGGATTCCAGAACGATCGCATCGTGAGCATTTACCGCTACGCCAACCAGCTCCAGAAAGAAGGCCACATCGACGATTCGCTGACTGCCTACCAGCGCGCCGCCGCGCTCAGCCGGCGGATGATCGACACGCGGCCTTCCGCCGTGAACGGGAAGATCCATTTGGCCACCAGCCTCGACGGCATCGGCGATATCCTGCGCCAGAAAGGCAACACCGCCGGAGCCATCGAGAATCGCCGCACGGCGCTGGACATCCGGGAGGGTCTGGTGGCGGCTGACCCTAACAACGCGCACCTCCGCCGGCAACTCGGCTTCGCCCACCATAACCTGGGTCTTTCGCTGGCGGAGGCCGGATACCTGCCGCAGGCGATGCAGCACTTCCGCTCCGAATTGAGCCTCTTCGCGTCGTTGCGCATGGCGGATCCCAGGAACGCGCAAGCCCAGCGGAACGTATCGCTGGCCCATATACAACTGGGCGACACACTGGCGCGCCTGCCGGACTGGCGCGCCGCCCTCGAACATTACCGCGTCGCGCTGGATATCGACCGCAAGCTCTCGGCCGCCGACCCCGGCAATGCCCAGGTACTGTTGGATCTCTCTTTCAGCGAGGGCAAGTTCGGCATGGTTCTCGGCAAATTGGGAAAGCGTGCCGAAGCCCTGGCGATGTTGCGCCAGGGTGTCGCGATACAGGAGTCGCTGCTCCGCCAGGATTCCCAGGACGATCAGCTCTATGGATTTCTGGCAAACAGCTATACCCGGCTGGCCCAGTGTCTGACGGAGAGCGGTGAGCCGAAGGCCGCGCTCGACTACTACACCAGGGCCGTCGCGTCCAGGCAGAGATTATACGCCCGGAATCCGGCCAACGCTGCGAACCGCGGGGCCCTGGCCGAGTCCTACCTGAACCTCGGTAACGCCGCCGCGCCGGCAGACGGCCCGCGCGCCATGGAGAACATTCACCAGGCCATGGAGTTGCTCGAAGGATTGGCCGCCGCGGACGAGCGGAACGCGCAGTATCGCACCGGCCTGGCGGATGCCGCCGCCAGCGCCGCGCGGCTCTACGTCCGCATGGCCGGGCGCATGGACGAGCCGGCCGGCCGCCGGCTGCAGCTGTGGAAGAGCGCGCAGTCGCTGTACTCGCGCAGCCAGGGCCTGTGGTCCGAACTGGAGCGCGGCGGCAGGCTGGCCGATGCCGGCCGGCGGCGGTCACGCGATGTCGCGCGCGAGCTCGCCGCCTGTGAGACTTCCATCGCCCGGGTTCGCGCACAGATGCCCTAGCCCGGCGGCCCTGTCCTCAGCCTACTTCTCGCTGGGGCTGTCGTCCGCCTGCAGATCCCCGATGGCGTATTGAATCCCCGCCAGCATATGCTCCACAAAAGGCCGCAGGTAATACACCTTCTCGTCGTGACCGTGCGCCTCGTAGAACACGCGGCCATTGCCTACGTGCTGGATGTAGCTCAGCGCGTAGTCGCCGTCCGTGCGCCGGGTGGCGGCCGGTTCCTTGGCCTTGTCTTCCGCGCTCATCCGCGCGTAGTTGATGCTGGTCAGCACATGGACCCTTTTCCGGCTGAAGGAATCCTGCGCGAACGTGTAGGTCTCGTCCACCATGACGAAGCCGTGCGGCGGGTACATGACCGTCAGAGGGCTGTGCGGGTCGTCCACCTTCACCGGGATCAGGGTCGGATAGCTCCAGTGGAATTTGAAGAATCCGCCGATCATTTCGTTGAATTCGGGCCACGTGCCCTCCACTTTAGGCCCGTTAGTATGGTAGGCGTCGCTGGCCGCGTGGACGCCCGCCAAACCCTTGCCGCCTTTGACGAAGTCCAGCAGCGCCTGCCGCCGCAGGTTCGTGACCGCTTTGTCGCCCGGATCGTCCAGAAATTCGCCGGTGGTGCTGTCCAGGAAGATGGCGTCGTATTGCTTCAGGTTTTCCGGCGTGATGGCCGCCGCGTCATAAGTGATGGTCGTCATCCAGGCCCCGGTCTTGTCGCCGAGATACTCCACCATCTTGGCGGCCAGCGGAATCGAGGTGTGCACCCATCCCACGGCCCGCGCCAGCACCAGCACCCGGCGCAAACGCTGGGGCGTAGCGTAGGGTTTGTCAGGCAACGCGGCCATCATGGCCGAGATGTCGGCCGGGTTGGCGAACTGTCTCTGCGGACAGCCGCGGGTGAAACCCCCGCTGAATCCGTCCGGCGGGCAGTTCTCGGGCTTCCCGTTGGCGGGCGCATGCTGGGCGAAACCCGCCAGGCCAGTCAATACTAAGGCGGCTGACGCCGCACCGATTGCAAATGTTTTCCGTCTCATGGATTCGAGCCTCGATTGAAAGACGAATTATATCCCCATGCTGCGTCCGTCTATGGGCTCGGGATTCGGAATTCAGTCGCGCGCCACGCAGACCAGCGGTAGCGGATACCGGCTGAGCCGCTTTGGATTCTCCGGGTCGTAAACCACCGGTACCCGGGAGTCCACCACGAACCGTTTGCTGCCCCGCGCCCAGATCTGCCGCACGGCGCCGCTGGGCAGCACGATTTCGTATTGCGCGCGGTAATGGGTGCCGCCCTCCGAGTCCCGCGTACGCTTGACGGCCAGGATGCGGCTCATCGTGGCGCGGCCTTCGGCGAGCAGGCGCCATTGCCGGCGGACGGCCACGGCGATGACCACGGCACCCAGGAAGAAACTCGCCGCCGGCACTGGAAGCACCGCCAGGGGAGCGCCGTGAGGCTCATGGCCGACGGCCCAACTCCGGCCAGGTTCGCCCGGAAGGTAGCGGACCTGTACATGGTCCCCCGGCGCCAGTGTCTGCGGGTCCCGATGTTGCAGCACCACCCGCCCGGCACCGTAGGTATAGCGGTAGTCCGCAAACGGCCGCGAGTCGTCCCCGCCCGTCATTCCGGTGCGGGTCACCTCCGCCTCGACCGCCACCCCTTCGCGCTCGATCCGCGCCCGCAAATCGGCCTTGTTTTCGCGGTCCAGCCATAGCAGCGCGGGTACCACGATACCGCCCGCGGCTAGCACGATCGACGCCGCGGCCACGGCCTTTCCGATGCCGCTCAGCCGCACGGCGCGCGGCAGGCACATCGAAAGCTCGGGCGGAATATCAGTTACCTTGTCTCTCTCCATCGTCCGGCTCCCCGGCGGGCGGCGCCTTGAGCAAACGCCCGGCATCGCGCAACGCCCGCCGCAAAAGGAACTCGATTTGGGCATTCATGCTGCGCATCTCCGCATCGGCCCAACGCTGCAACGCGTCGTGAACCGACGGCTCCAACCGCAACAAGTATGCCTTCCTCTGCGCCATCCTATCTCGGTTTATTGATACAGCGTGCCGGTGTTCACCACCGGTTCCACGCCGCGTTCGCTGCACAGCACCACCAGCAGATTGCTGACCATCGCGGCCTTGCGTTCTTCATCCAGATCCACCAGCTTCAACTTGCTGATCTGATCCAGGGCCATCTCCACCATGCCCACCGCGCCTTCCACGATCTTCTGCCGGGCCGCGATTACGGCGCCTGCCTGTTGCCGGCGCAGCATCGCGCCCGCAATCTCCGCCGCATAGGCCAGGTGGCTGATACGGGCCTCGATCACCTCGATGCCGGCTTTGGCCAGCCGCTCCTGGATCTCGTGCTGCAGCCGGTCGGCGATCTCCTTCAGCGACAACCGCAGCGAGATCTGCTGCTCTTCGTGCGCATCGTAAGGGTAACTGGTGGCCAGGTTGCGGACCGCCGCTTCGCTCTGCACGTGCACGAAATGCTCGTAATCGTCCACATTGAAGACCGCTTCGAAGGTCTCCACGATCCGCCACACCACCACCGCCGCAATCTCGATGGGATTGCCGTCGTGATCGTTCACCTTCAGCTTGGTGCTTTCGAAGTTGCGGATGCGCAGCGAGAGCCGCCGCCGGCTGGTCAACGGATTCACCCACCAGAAGCCCGCGTGCTTGATGCTGCCTTTGTAAACCCCTAACAGGGTCAGGACCTTGGCCTGGTTCGGGTTGACGACGGTCAACCCGGCGAAGCAGAAACTGTCCACGGCGGCGACGAGCAGCAAAGCCCCCATCTGCCACCAGGTCCTCGCCCTCGCGGACAGAATCACGCCCGCCAGGCTGCCCAGGAACACCACAATCAGAACCGCGAGCATCAGCCAACCCGAGGCCGCGCGGATCTCTTTTTCTCCAGTCATATGCAGTTCCTTTCCACTGCTAGCATTATGATATCACTTTGATAGCTGCTGTCAAGGAAAATGCGCAGAACTTACCCCAAGATACTGTAAATAAACGAGGTTCTGGCTTGTCGATCAGGCTGATCCCGCGGGGCGCAGCGCCAGGTACCGTCCGGCTGCCGGCGCAGCTCACGATCACTTCCTCGATCGTCGCCGTCTGCGAGATGCTGCTGAATTGCGGGAAGAAGTGGCGGTACATGGCTTCGACGGCGCGCGTCCTCTTATCGGTGGAAGCCCGGGCGGCAGGAACACCACGTCCTCCGTCACCAGCGCCGCCGCGATCAGGTCACGAGCCTCGCCCCCGCATGATTACTCCGTTCCGCCGCCCGTGGTAGCTTACAAAGAGAGAGCCGCATGATCCGACCCTGCCCCAATTGTGGCGCCAACAACCGCGTTCCCGCCAAACACCTGTCCGACACGGGCCGTTGCGGATCCTGCAAAGCCGCCTTGCCGCCCGTCTCCGAGCCGATCGAAGTGGATGCCGCGCAGTTCGCCGAGATCACCCGCGAAGCCAAGGTGCCCGTCCTGGTGGACTTCTGGGCGCAATGGTGCGGCCCCTGCCGGATGGCGGCGCCGGAAGTGCATGAGTTCGCCCATGAGATCGCCGGGCGGGGATTGGTCCTCAAGGTCAACACGGAGGACTACCCAACCATCGCCGCGCAGTTCCGGGTACAGGCGATCCCGTATTTCGTGCTGTTGCGCGGAGGCATCATCCTCGCCGAGCGGACAGGCGTGGTGCCGCGCGCGGAAATGCGGCGCTGGTTCTCCGACGCGGCGTGAGCATTCGCGTAAGGCTCACGCCAGTTGATAGACCTTCGCCTCCCAGGCGAAGATCGGCTCGCGCCCTACCTGGTCCGGCCGCACGTCCCGTTGCTGCGGCACCTCCCGCCAGTGCCGCCCCGGAGGCGTAACCGGCCAGTTCGGCACCACGTACTCGGCAGCCGGGTCGGTCAGGCCGTTGGGCGTGGCGAAGTCCGAGAAGTTGGCCACCACCACTACCGGATCCTGCCCCGCCGCGCCCCGTTTCCAGACCAGCACGCGCTTGTTATCGTTGAAGTCCACGTGAATGAAATCGGTGTCGTTCACGCTGAGCGCGTCTGCGCCGGTGCGGAGCTGGACCAGCCGCGCGACATATTGAAAAATGTCCTGCCGGAACGGCTGATCCAGGCGCGAGAAATCCACCGGGTCCACCTCCTTGCCGCCCTGTTCGGTCACGTTGCCGTTCGCGTCGAACACGTCGTGCTGGTCGGCGAATTCTTCCCCCGCGAGTATCATGGGGATGCCCACCGCGGTCAGCAGGCAGGCAAACGCCAGCTTGATGCGCTTGCCGATGTCGTCGCCCTGGAAGCCGGACTTGCTCAGCATGGTGAACAGCCGCTCTTTCTGGAAACCTTCCACGTCGTGCGAGGTCACATATAGGATGGCCTGCGCGCCGTCGGAGAAACCCAGGTTGCGGCAATCGATCAGCCGCCGGATGCTCTGCTCGAATGTTTCTCCATCTTTGCTCTGGCCCAGAATCGCGGGACGCAGCCGGCGCAGGAATTCCTCGTTCCACAGCCCGTCCAGCCGGTTCTGCGTCAGCAGGGCGAAGGGAAGCGTCAGTTCCTCGCCCACCACCAGGAAACGCGCGTCCGCGCCGGCGCCGAGCCCGGCCGCCTGCCATCGCTCCAGAAAAAGGGCGCGCGCGCGGTCCTTGTAGGCCTGGATGAAATCCCAGCTGGCGACATTTTCCACGCTGTCCATGCGGACGCCATCGACGCGGAAGTCGCGCATCCAGCGCGTAATGTAGGAGTACAGCAGGGCGCGCGCCGGTGCATCCTGCGTGACGCCGCCGCCGATGGGATCGTACATCGCGCTCGCGAGCGGCCTCGCATAACGGAACAAAGTGCTGCCGAAGCCGTTCCGGATATCCTGGTGTCCGTCGCTGCGCCCGGACGTAAGCGCATCCGGATCTCCGGGCGCCTGGCTGGCGTCCTCCAGACAGAAGTCGTCGAAGTCGATCCACTGATTGGCTTCGTTCCGCGCAAATGCCATCACCACGTCGATGAAGAATCGAATGCCGTGTTGATGGCACGACTCCACCACAGCCGCCAGATCGGCGTTGGATGTGGGAGCCGCCTGGCCGTCCGGAAAACCCAGTTCCCAATCCGGCGCGAGGTAATGGGCCGTGTCATAACCCCACGTGCGCTTGAAGAAGCTGTCCGCCGCCGGCAGCAATTCGAGAGCATTGACGCCCAACTCGCTCAGGTAAGAGCGGCCCTTCTCGAGTACCGACAGTCCCGCGAAATTGGCGCCTTCCGCATTCTCGTCCACCAGGCCCAAAACGTCCTTGAACGTGCCCACGGCGCGTTCCCGTCCGCCGGTCTCCCCTACACTGGTCCAGGCCGTGGGCAATTCGTAAATCACCAGGCGATTGTTGGGCGGAAGCGTGTCGGGCGCCGGATCGTGCGGAAACGCGGCTACCTCTCCTGCCGGATCCACCGCGGACAGCGCGCCGTTCGCCATCCGGATCACGGCGGCCGGCTGCGGGTCGTCGGACGGGTCAAAGCCAGTTGGTATCTCCGACAGGACGCGCCAGTCTACGGTGGTCGCCAACGGGTCCGTGACCAGTACCGTGCTGCCCGCGGGACGATCCGGATGCGTGTTATCCACGCGATACCAGTAATGATAAATGCCGTCCGGCAAACCGGTATCCCGGGCGGCCAGAGCCCAGAGGCCGGGAGTATCTCCCGAGGTGGCCAGGGAAAGCTCCGCGCGATTGCCGACCACGTTAGGATTTCCAGCCTGGAAACTGCCGATTACCAGCGCGGGAGCGGTGGTGTCCGCATTGGGACGCCATAGCGTGAAATGCGTTTTGCGGCGATCGAGAAGGTCGGCGGGAAGCATGCATATACCTCTTCTTACTTATTGTGAGCGAACCGCGCGATTCGTTACTATGCCGGCGCCGCCCGGCCTATTGGATGGTCACCGTAACCACGTTGGCCTGCTGGCCATCCGCCGCCACGACAATATTCAAGCTTCCCTGCCCCGCCAGCGCTTGCGGCAGCGGGCCGATGTTGACTTGATCCTCTCCGGCCCAACCCGGCGCGGGTCCGGCGTACAGGACCGGTACCGTCAGGCTGCCGACCGTCGCGGTGACACTCTTGGCGCTGCGCAGACCCGTGCCGTAAATCTCCAGGTAGACCTGTTCGTTGGACGATCCCAGGCTGACGGGCAAAGCGACCACACTTCCGTCCGCGACCTGGTACACCGGCTGTAACGGCTGCTGCGTACCCGAAATCACCGGCAGCACCCAGGCCGCGACCAATCCGGCGGCGTTCAGCTGGAAGATGCCCGGCGAGACGCTGCCGATCGAAATGGTGGTGGACTGCGTGGTTCCATTCTGATTCTTGATCGCCACCGTGGCCGCCCCGGTGGCCGTGCCGGCCGGAATCTCGAAGTTGATCTGGGTGCCCGAAATGTAGAAAAGCGGAGCTTGGCGCGCGGCGCCGGCTGAATCGGTGACCGTCACCATGTTGCCATCGATCGATGTCGGCAACGGCACGGTCTGCGCCGACGCGGTTTCGCCGGCGAGGTCTGTGCCATATACCGCCACGATGGACTCCGCGGCGAAAGGTTCGACCTGTCCGGCGGTGGCCAGCTTGACTGCCGGCGGAGCGTTGGCCGCGATCTTGGCGACGAAGCCGTTGCCGTATTGGCAGCACGCGCCATCGCTCGAAGCGGTCTGGAAGGCGCCGGGCGTGGTGACCAGGTCCGGTCCGTTCGTGTTGCCGGCCACGTAGATGTTGCCCGCGGCATCCACTGCCAGCCCCGCCGGACTGGTGGTATTGAGCCCGTTCGATCCGATGGTTGTCGAGAACAGCAACTGCGAGCCGGTAGGATCCAGTTCGGCGATCAACAACTGCTGGTTCCCGGCGGCGGGGGTGGGCTCCACGGGATTGATCGTGGGGAAGCCCGCCCCGCCTCCATTTTGGGCGATGATGTAGACGTTCCCGTGCCCATCCAATTGGATGGGGCCGGTAAAGAATACGGCGTCGCTGGCATCGGGCTTGGCGTCTCCTACATAAGTGGACCAGAGGATGGCGCTGGCGGACGGATTCAGCTTGGTCACGTGGGCCGCCGCGCAGTTCTGCCCGTTCGGCCCGCAAACGGTACCGTAAGCGCCGGACGTCACCGGAAAATCCTTTGAATTGGTATATCCGGCGACATAGGCATTGCCGGCACTATCGATGGCGATGCCGCTGAGGTAGTCGTTGAGGTTGTGAGTTTGGCCGCCAAGGTAGGTGGCGTAGACCAGGGATGGCCCACCGGCGGATGGGACCGGGCTGAACTTCGCGACGTAGCCGCGGTCAGACAGCACGTACATTCCCGTAGGATCGAGAGGCGCGCCGCTGGGCTGAACCACGCCGGCGGTGGTCGGCAGCCTGCCGGCCTGCGTCTCGCCGATCAGATAGAAATACCCGTTGGCATCCACCGCCACGCCGGTGCCATACGTACCGCCGCAGCCATTCTCGCAGGCGGTGTTCAAATCGCCGAAGAGAGTGGAATAGAGCAGGTGAGCGCCGGTGGGATCGAACGCGGCGGCAAAGGCGTATTGAGCCGATCGTCCGCCAGTCAGGTCTCCGCCGATCACCGCGCCGCTGGTAGTTGGAAAGCAGCCTTGAAACGCAAAAGACGTCGAGCAGTACTCCGACTCGTTGCCGGCAATATAGGCCCGGCCGGCGCCATCCACTGCCACGGCAGTGGCGTAAGCCGACCCGTTGCCGCCCAGAAATGTCGAATAGACCAGGCCGGTTCCGGCGGAATTCAGCTTGGTCACAAATGCCGACGTGTATGCCGAGTTGCAGCCTGCGCTATAGGGCGGGCCTTGATTGGTTGGAGCGGGAGAGCAGACCGTCTGGTACGCCCCGGAAGTAACCGGAAAATCGATCGAGTTTGTCTGGCCGGTCACATAGGCACTGCCGCTGGCGTCCACCGCGATGGCGTAAGCATAGTCCGACCCGCTGCCGCCCAGATAGGTCGAATAGACCAGCGAGCTGCCATCCGGGCTGAACTTTGTCACAAAGGCCGACGGCCATTTGCCGGGACTGACGCTCTTGGGCGGAGGCGCGCTTTGATACGCGTTGACGGCCGGGAAGTCCACCGAGTAGGTGTAACCCGTCACATAGGCACTGCCCGCGCTGTCTACCGCGAGACCCTGCGACGCACCGACATTCAGGAGACCGGGGCCCATCGGCAGGCCGATACTGTCGGTGCTGCTGCCGCCAAGATAGCTGGCGTAGCTGAGCACGGGATCGATGATCAGGGCCTTGGAATGGTCGTAGCTGCCCAGCCGGAAGCGGACCCGGTTCCCGGACACGGCGAACGCAGCCTCCACGCTGGCCTGCTGTTCTCCGTTCATCTGGTACACCACCGGCTTCTTGAAGACCGCCGGACCGTTGGGCATATTCAGAACCAGGTTGCCCGCCGCGTCCACGCCGGCGCGGGCGCCCTTGATCCGCCAGGCGATGCGGCTGGGGTCGGCCCCGGGCGCGACCACGAAGTCGTACTCCAACTGGCGCTGATTCCCGTAAAAGACCAGGTCCACGCCGGGATAAATCCGGGCATACTTGACCTTTCCATAGGTTGGGATGCCGGCCCGCCACTTCTCCGGGTCGTTGCCGATGAAGTAGCTCACCACGCCGGGCCGCGGATCGAGCGCGGTTGCTTCGACTCTGCTATTCGCCCCGATCAGGCTCATGTGCAGGGCGGCGGCGGACGCCGGCTGTTGCCGCTCCAGGGTGAGGACGACCTTGCCTGAGCTGAGATAGACCGCGTAACCGGCGCCGTGCGAGAGAAATTGAACTTCGGAAGCAGCTTGCCCCCGGTTGGGCTCGAAACTCAGGGGCGCAGCCAGGAGCTTCGCCGGCGAACTGTTGCCCCACAGGGCCGCTGAACAGCGAGACCCGCTTGCGCCAAAAGAGAGCCAAACGAGCGCGAGCGCCAAAAACTCCCGCCAGTGGCGCACCTTCGGCCCAATCGAAGAGTTTTCATTTGTCATGATGGCTGTCTCCTGTCTCTGGAAGCTGGGGTGCTCCGATTCCAGGCCACAACTCAGAATACTATAACAAGGGCCTATTATCTTAATATTTTTTGCGGACGCCATTGGTGCGGTTTTTGATCGAAAATGGACGGAGATGCAGCGTGGGGATGACCTTTTCGAGGATGAGTTCCTGGCTTCGCTCTACGATCGCTTCAATCCGTGGGCAGCGGGTGACGACTTCTATCTCGGCCTGGCCCGTGAGACCGGCGGCCGGGTTCTCGATCTGGGATGCGGCACCGGCACGCTGGCCTGCCGTATCGCGATGGAAGGTCTGAGCGTCACGGGCGTAGATCCCTCGGCGGCCATGTTGCAGGTCGCCCGATCGCGTCCGGGAGGCGATCGCGTCGATTGGATTCAGACCGCCGGGCAGGCGCTCGATTCTCCGCTGCGCTTCGATCTGATTTATATGACCGGCCATGCATTCCAAGCCCTTTTGACCGACGACAACGTCCTCGGACTCCTGCGAGCTGTGCACCGGCACCTCGCTGAAGAGGGCCGATTTGCTTTTGAGACACGCAACCCCGCGCGAAAAGCCTGGCTCTCCTGGACACCGGACCGGCGCAACTGCATCGCCACCGTCGAACACGGCCGCATCGAGGAGTCCCGCGCCGCGGTAGCCGACGGCGAAACAGGAATCGTGGACTTGACGAACTACTACCGGTTCGTTGACCGGGGCAAAACAGTGGCCGGCCATACCCGCCTGCGTTTCCTCGATCCGGATCGCCTGCACCAGTTTTTGCGCGCGGCGCGGCTAACGCCGCAGGTCTGGTATGGCGACTGGGATCGCACGCCACTGACTCCGGCCAGCCCGGAAATCATCGTGGTGGCGGCTCGTGACTCGGAGCCATCGTAAGAGGCCGGCTACTCCGCGCCGCGGCGGTAGTCGTGCTGTATCTTCTTGAAGTTCGCCGGCACTTCGAACATCGAGGGGTCCACCGGCGCGGCGGAGAAGTCCTTCAACTCCGTGGTCATTTCAAGGAGCGCGCCGGGAGCGCTTGCCGCATCGTCCTGGCTCGGGGGCGGCGACTGTTGTGTCTGCTTCTTCCGTCCCAGGCCGAAGCGGCCGCCCAGCGCGCTACCGAGCGCGCTGCCAACCGAAGGCTTGTCCGACTGCTGCTGCGGAGCGCCCTGCGGTTGATCGGAACGGTCCACCGGGGCGGTGCCCTCGCCTCCCATCACGGTGGTCTGGAAAACGGGTATGCCGTCCAGCTTGGCGGACTCCTTTTCGATCTCCGCCATTCCCCGTTGCACGTCCGGGCGGCTCATGAACATCCCGCCGCCGGGCGTCCAATTCAGCTTCTCGGCCAGCCGCCGATGAAAGTCCCTGACTTCCGCGTAACCCGGTACCTGCGGAGCGATCCAGCTATCCGCGGTGATCACCATGGAACCCTGCTGGCCGCTTTTCTTATCGGTGCCTTCCATGGTCATCTTGAGCACCATCTCGGTGGCTTGCAGGCCGGCGATCTGCTTGGTCTTGCCGGTTTCGTTGGCGGAGACCTTGAAGTTCACCTCGCCATCCTTGTTCTGATGCATTTTCTCGGACATCTCCTGCATCATCTGTTTCATTTCGTCGAACGTCATGACGGAATAAGTCTGCTTCTGCAGATCGATGCTGGTGATGGTCTGGCTCGCCAGATCGATCACCGTAGCGTGTTGCGGGGTGCGATGCACCATTCTGTCGCCCTTGATGGCGACCGTACTCTGGATCGGCTCGCCGGCCTGACGGGCCTGCTTGGAGAACACGCCCGCCACCTTCATGGCGGAAACCAGCGCTCCGCCTGTAATCCGAGTGGTCTCCTGATAGCTGAAATCCGCCAGCAAAGGTAATGCCGCGAACGCGGCGAGCGCGGCCATTCCCATCGCTCTTCGAGACATGATCTTTAACTCCTTTCCGAAGTCCCCATCGTAGGACACGTGTACACAATGCGCAAAATGAGGTGTATTCCTGAGGTGCGGGTTAACGGAGGTCAATGGCGCATGCAGACTGGGTATAATACGCGGGAGAACGCAATGGCATTGTTCAATTCCGATAGATCCTATTCATACTTCCTTGCAACGCTGGCCATGTTGTGCGCCGTCACGGCGCCCGCATGGGCCCAGGGCCGGCCCAATTCCGCCGAACACGCAAGCACATCGTGCGCCGGCGACAGCGGTCTGAAGTTGCCCGCAGGTTTCTGCGCGACGGTTTTCGCCGACAACATCGGTCACGCCCGCCACATGGCGGTGAGCCCGAGCGGAGTGCTGTATGTCAACACATGGTCGGGAGCCTACTACGGCTCCGAGAAGCCGCGTGAAGGGGGCTTCCTGGTCGCCCTGCAGGATAAAACCGGGACGGGGAAGGCGGACGTTATCGAGCGCTTCGGCGAAACCGCGCAGTCCGGGGGCGCCGGCGGTACCGGTATCGGAATTCACAACGGATGGATTTACGCCGAGATCAACGATCGCATCGTGCGCTATGCATTGCCGCCGGGCAAGCTGATTCCGCAGAAACCACCGGAAACCATCGTCTCCGGATTGCCCTTGGGAGGCGATCACCCGATGCACCCGTTTCTCATCACCCCGGACGGGTCCATGTACGTAGACGTAGCGACCGCGACCAACGCCTGCCAGCCGAAGAACCGGCAGCCTGGAATCCCCGGCGCGAACCCGTGCACGGAACTGTTAACGCGGGGCGGGATCTGGCGGTTCAGCGCCGACCGCACCAACCAGGTCTTCTCGCCGGCCCAGCGGTTCGCCACGGGCATTCGCAATGCCGAGGGCTTCGCCCTCGACGCCGCCGGGCGTATTTTTGTGACGCAGCATGGACGGGACCAATTGCACTCGAACTGGCCCAGCCTTTACAAACCCTTCGAGGAAGCCACGCAACCGGCCGAAGAGCTGATGCTGCTCGAGTCCGGCGGCGATTATGGCTGGCCCGAATGCTACTACGATACGGCCAGGAGAATGCTGGTGCTGGCGCCCGAATACGGCGGAGACGGGGCAGGAAAGGTCGGCGTTTGCGCCGGCAAGACCGGCCCCGTGGCCGCTTTTCCCGCGCACTGGGGACCCAACGCGGCGGTATATTACGACCAAAAACAGTTTCCGGCCCGCTATCGCAGCGGCGTGTTCATCGCTTTCCATGGCTCCTGGAATCGGGCGCCTTATCCGCAAGGCGGGTACAACGTCGTCTTTCAGCCGCTGGCAGGCGCGCGGGCCGCGCGCGGCTGCGAGATTTTTGCGGATGGTTTTGCCGGGCCCACGGTGACTCCGGAGGGCGCCTTGCACCGGCCCTCGGGGCTGGCCGTCGGACCCCATGGATCGCTGTATGTTTCGGATGACATTCGCGGGCGCGTATATCGGATCGTTTACCGGGGCGGCGGCGAGGCCCGCGGAACGCCCTGCCCCAGTATCTCGCAGCCGCCTGGCGATCTCGTCGAAACTCAGGCCAAACCGCCCGAGGGAACCAATGGGGACGCGGGCGCCGCGGCCAACATGCCCGTTCCCAAAGGAGCGACGCGCGCGATGATCGCGCTGGGCGATCGCATCTACCACGGCCAGGTTGGCGGAGCCACCTGCGTCGGCTGTCACGGCGCGAATGCCACCGGCACACCGCTCGGGCCGGGACTGACGAACCACAAATGGCTGTGGAGCGACGGCAGTTATGCAGCCATCCTGAAAGTGATCGCCGACGGCGTTCCCCAACCCAAAAAATACCGGAACGCGATGCCGCCCCTGGGTGGAGCGTCGCTCACTTCCGGGCAGGCATCCGCCCTGGCGGCATACGTCTGGAGCCTCAGTCACCGGACCGCGGGAAGCAAATGAGCGCGGAACGTCAGCTGTAGAACCAGTCATGAAGACACGGTTAACCGGAGTCGCGTTTGCTTTGACGGTTGTGGCGGCTGTCTACTTACTCGTCTGCCCAACCTACTCCGGCTTCCTGCACGGGCGCCACACGCATGCCACGGCGCTCGAAGTCAACGGCCCTTACGTCCTGATTCCGATTTTGTTTCCGGCTCTGACGGCGCTGATACCTTTGCTGTTCCGGAAACAAGCGTGGCGGGTCATGGCGACGATTCTGATCTGGGGATTCGCCCTGCTTGGCGGCTTCACTAGCCGCTTGTGCGGGACATGAAACGGTTCGGACCGCCGCCGTCACCATACAGAGAGAACTTACACCGCGGCCAATGGCACAAGCCGGTCCGGTCGGATTCTCGAGGAAAGATTATGATGCAAAGAGTATCGCCATGCCTGATCGCGCTGGCTCTGGGCGGCGTTCTCCTGGCGCCTTCCGCCGCTGCGCGATCCCACAAGCACAAACCCAAGCCGCCGGCGGATTTCGCCTACTACATGCTGGTGCTCTCCTACGCGCCCGACTTTTGCGACCAGTCTGGCGTTCCGAAAGATCCGCGTGAATGTGGCACCGGCCGCCATGTCGGATTCGTGGTCCACGGCCTCTGGCCGCAAGGTGAAAGCGCGCGGGGTCCGGAGAATTGCGGATCAGCCAGCCCGGTCTCGGACGCCATCGTACAGGCCACGCTTTCCTACATCCCCACCGAATCCCTGATTCAGCACGAATGGAAAGCCCATGGCAGTTGCAGCGGGCTGAGCGCCGCCGATTATTTTGCGGCGCTGCGAAAGGCGCGTGACTCCATCACCCTGCCGCCCGAACTGAATCAGCCATCCGAAACGCTGCATCTCTCCCCCGGCGAGATTGAGACGAAGGTTGCCGGGGCGAATCCTGGGCTGCCGGCGGAGTCCGTCCGGACCTCCTGCTATCGCGGCGGCGAACTGCAGGAGGTCCGGATCTGTTTCGATAAAGATCTCGCGCACCTCACGCCGCGGGCTTGCGGTCCGAGCGCCGGTGAATGCAGCGGGACGAGTGAGACGATGTTACCCGTGCAATAGTCTTGCAGGCAGGTTCGGCTCAGTCGCCCGGTTGGCGCGCGGCATCCGCCTTCGCGGCCGGGCGGATGTTCTGGTTGACGCGGAAGAAGTTCTCCGGATCGTACTTCGCTTTAACGGCCGCCAACCGCTGGTAGTTACCGCGGTAAGTCGCGCGGATCCGGTCCTCGCCTTCCTCCATCATGAAATTCAGGTACGCGCCGCCGGAGCCGAACGGATGCAGAGCCTCATAATACGCCCGGGCCCAGTCGACAATCTTGTCGCGGTTCGCCGGATCGGGGTCCACCCCCACGATCACCTCGCTCCACACCGCATCGCGGTGCGCGAAGGCTGTCTCGCTCTCGCCCACGCGATTCGCCTTCCCGTTTACGGGATATAGATGCATGGTGGATTGCCAGGTGGGCAGGCGGGAGCCGTGCTCCAGATGCAGGGCAATAGCCTCGTCGCTGAGTTCTTTGAAGAAATCCGCCTTCCAGTACCATTGCAGGCCGGGGGGATACACCGCATCGAACAAGCTCTGGAGCATCGGAAACGGCATGGGCATAAACAACTCGAAAGCCGGCTGCCGGTAATCGCGAATCGGCTGCAGGATGGCATTCGCCTGCTCCAGCGGCCCCTGATAGCACCAGACGATGGCGCACATTTTCCGGAGATGCAGCGCTTCGGGGAACGGCGGTCCCGGCGGTACGGTCATCATGGCGAAGAACCCGTTCATTTCCTCGGGCGCCTGCGTGATGAATTCCCGGTACCACTTCATCACGTCCGCCGCATCTTCGAGATTCCAGAGCATCGGTCCCGCGCAAACCACGTTGACCGGTTGCGCTTCGAACAGGAACGAAGTCACGACTCCGAAGTTCCCCCCACCGCCGCGCACCGCCCAGAACAGGTCGGGATTCTCGTCCGCGCTGGCCACCACGAAGCTGCCGTCCGCCAGTACCATGTCGACCGACTGCAGATTGTCGATCGTCAGCCCGTACTTGCGCGTCACGTGGCCCATGCCTCCGCCCAAGGTCAAGCCGGCCACGCCCGTGGTAGAGATGATGCCGGAGGGCACGGCCAACCCGAAAGCATGCGTGGCGTGGTCCACGTCGCTCCATGTGCAACCGCCGCCAACCCGAACCGTCCGTGAGGCAGGGTCCACCCTGACGTAGCGCATGGGTGCCAGATCGATGACCAGGCCATCGTCGCAGACCCCCAGGCCGGCGGCGTTGTGCCCGCCACCGCGGATGGAAACCTGCAGCCCGTTGGCTTTGGCCATCTTCAGGGCCGCGATCACGTCGGCCACGTCGGCGCACCGGGCGATCAGCGCCGGCCGGCGGTCGATCATGCCGTTGTAGACCTTCCTTGCCTCGTCATACCCGGTATCTCCCGGAGCGATTATGGCCCCCCGGAACTGGCCGCGAAATTCGGTGATAGCTTCTTGTAGGGACATTCTGTGTTTCTCCTCTGAGGGCGCGCGTGCGTTTTTCGCGCCGTATATTACCACTTTGACTCGGGAGCCGTTCTAGGAGCGTTCCGTAGCGCTGGATGCAAGCGTTCCGCCCGCCAGGATTTTCAATTTTTGTTCAAAAGCCAACGAACCCGCCAGGCGCGCGGCCTCGACACCGCGCCCGAAGCTGGCCCGCGCCGATGCCGTATTCCCCTGGAGGGCGAGCAGTTCGCCCTGGACGCGATGCAACTCCGCCAGGCACCACAGTTCGCCGTTCTTGCTGGCGAACGCGAAACCGTTGGAGACGCTGGCCAGCCCTTCACCGGCCAGCCCGGCTCGTCCCATGGTCTCCGCCTGCAGGGCGAGGTAGTAGGGCAGCCGGAGTTCGGCGCCCAAAACGCGCAGGGCATCCAAACCCGCGCGAACTTGCTGCAAGCCCCGGGCGGCCTCGCCCTCCGCGGCGATGGCCCAGCCGGTCACAATATTTCCCATCGCCAGGTAATAAGCGAAGCCGTACTTGCTACAGACGGCCAGCGCCTCCTGCCCGTATTCGAGGGCCGTACGGCTCGCTCCCTGGAAGGCGTGCAGCAGGGCGGCGTAGTCGAGTGCGATCGCCAGGCTGAAGGGGTCGGCGATGCGATTCGCCAGCGCGATGGCTTCCGCGGCGTGAGAGCCATAGTCGCCATCCTGCCGGTGCCAGGAGGTGTGGGCCAGATAACAGCGGCAGAATACGCCCAGGTTCGGCCCGGCGAACAGGGCCAGCACGGATCCTCCCGAGTCGTCGCCCGCGGCGATGGCGGCGGAGATCTGGCGCCGCGATTCTTCGATCCGGCCGAGATGAAACAGGCTGGTCCCCAACAGGAAGTTGCCGGCCATCATCAGTCCGGGAGCCGGATCCCGTTCCGCCGCGGCCAGAAATTCGAGGCTGAACTGCCGGGACTTCTCCAGGTCGCCCCGGACGGCGTCAAACACCCAGGCGCCGCTTAAGATGGCGAAGATATGCCGGTCCCCGAAGCGCCTGGATAACTCCAGCGCGCGATGGTACGTCTCGCCGACTTCGCCGGCGGAGTATCCCGCGGTAGTTACCAGCGCGGGGCCCAGCGTCGCGAGCAGGTCGAGTTCCTGCGTGAGTTGACGTTCCGATTCGGGCAACTCCCGGCACAACGCCAGGGCGCGCCGCAGCAGGTCCGCCGCTTCGGTCTCCGCATACCGCTGGCGAGCATAGGCCGCCGCGCCCTGATAATGTGCGATGGCCTCGGCCGCCATTCCGGCCTGCTCGAACTGCGAGGCAATCTGGCCGTTCCAGCCTTCGATATCGGCGGCGTGGACTTCGGCCAGGGCGCGCGCCACGCGCCGGTGCAGATATCGCCGCCGCACCAGGGTGAGCTCGGCGCAGGCCACCTCGCGCAGCCGGTCGTGCGTGAAGTCGTACTCGGAAGGGCCCCGGCTTTCGATGATCCGCCGGCGCCAGAGCTCGTCCAGTGCCAGGGACAGGCTCTCCTCGTCCCAGTCCGTGGCCTTCTGCAGTAGTTCGAACGAAAAGGGACGCCCGATGATACTGGCCAGGCCGGCGAGCTCGTAGGAGGCCGCCGTTAGCTGTCCCAGGCGCGCCGCGATCACGGCATGCACGCGTGTGCTATACAGCCCGGCGCGCACCGTCTCCAGCACGAACAGGGGATTGCCCCGGGTGGCGTGGAAGATCTCTTCGAGCCTCCCCATCTCCAACGGCCCGGCGGATTCGAGGCGAGCCAGGGCAGCGGTCTCGTCGGCGTTGAAGGGTTGGAGCGGAATCTCCAGTACCGTCCCCGACTGCCGCAGCGCGGTGATGAAGCGGGTGAACGGGTGTTCGCGTCCGGTTTCTTCGGCCCGCACCGTTCCCAGCAGCAGAACGTGAGCCGCGGCGGGCGAGGTCAACAAAGCGTTGAGCCATTCGAACGAATCGGAATCGCACCATTGGACGTCGTCCAGGTAGAGCAAAAGGGGCTTGCGGCAGTTCCCGACGGCGCCGCTGATGGCTTCGTAGAAGCGGAGCCGCTGCCAGTTCTCGGCGAGGGGGCTGGGTTGTCCGGGAGCGGCGGCGGCCGCCGACGGCTCCCGAATCTCCGGGACCAGCCGTGCCAGCTCGGCCATCTGCGCGGGTTTCAGATTCGGCCAGCCCGCCCGTACGGCATCCGAACGAAGCCACTCGGCGACCGGCGCGTAAGACACCTGCCCCTGGCCGGCGAAACAGCGGGCCCGGGCCGCCGCGTGTCCCTGGCGTACGCATGCCTGGTATAACTCGTCGGCGAGCCTGCTCTTGCCAATTCCAGGCTCGCCCGAGATCAAGGCTACCCGGGGACCCGCCGCGGCTGCGGATTCCCAGGCGGAGGTCAGTTGTTCCCACTCCCTCGCGCGCCCGATCAGCGCCCGCACGGTTTCGAGTTGCGACCCCGGCTTCGCTGCCGCGGCTGCGGATGTCTGCCCGGCAACCGTGCCGGCCGCTGGTTGCGCTTTGAGGATCCGTTCAAACAGTTCCACCGTAGCCGGACCCGGCTCCACGCCCATTTCGCGCCGCAGGACGCGCATGCACTGATGATAGGCGCGCAGCGCGCTGGCCCGGTCCTGGTTGGCGGCATGCAGCCGGATCAGCAGTTGATAGTGCGGTTCGCACACAGGATCGAGCGCCACCAGACGTTCCGCGCACGCGATGGCGGGCGCCCATTCCTGGCGCTCCTCGTACAAAGCGGCCAGCCGCCGGAGGACCTCCGACAGGCGCTTCCGGTAATCGTCGCGAATAGGGATGATCCAGTCGTCGTACAGGCCCGGCAACAGGTCGTCTTCGTAGAGCCGCGCGGCGGCGGCCAGCGACTGGATCTCGCGCGCGGGATCGTTCTCCTGGCGGGCGGCGGCGGCCTCCGCGATGGCCCTCCGGAACTCGACCACGTCGATGACACAACCTGGGTCCTCGCGCCACCGAAGGGCCAGATGAGTTGTCTCCAGCAGGTCGCACTCAGCCGGCAACGCCCGCTTCAGATGATGGATCAATTGCCGCAAATTGGTCCGCGCCTGCGATTCGCTGGAGGCGGGCCACAGCGAAAAAGCCAGGTGTTCGCGCGGCTGGGGCGCACCCTGGTGCAGGACCAGATAGGCCATCAGCGACTGGAGACGGCTGGTGTTGACAGCCGTGACCGGATGCCCCTCGAAGCTGATCCGGAGATTCCCTAAGAGCTTGATCCGCATGAGTGCCTGTTTCGGTAGTGTACAACTTCAAGACCTCGCCGGGCCCGGGGCGGCACAGCGGCGAGCTCATGCGGTCAAAGATGGAACTCCAGGATGTCCTCGTCCTGGATGACGTGCTGCCGTTCCACCATCATGCCGTCGTGGCCGCCGTCGCGCCGATAGAGGCGCGCGAAACGCAGGTGCTCGGCAAAATCCTTGTGGACCTGCCGGGCGGCATCCAGCACGGTGGCGCCCCGTCGCAGCACGTAGGGCTTGTCCAGCTCCGCCTTCTTCCCGGGCGCCTTGGTATAGGCCCGAACCACGTCGAGCAGGTCGAAGACCGCGCGCGCAAAACCGGCGAGACCCTGGCCGCTGGCGGCCGAAACCGGGATGGCCCGGTAGCGCTCGCGGAAAAGATCGGCCAACGCTGCGAAGTTGCCGGCCGCACCGGCCTGGTCCACCTTGTTGCAGGCCAGCAGACGCGGCGGCGGCAGATGCCAGTCGCGCAGGTCGGCCTCGATGAGCTCGATCTCGTCCAGATCTTCGGCATCGTTCACGTCCACCACCAGCACGCTCGCATCGGCGTGGCGAACAGTTTGCGGCAACCAGGGTTCGGTGAACTCGGCGGAGATGGGCGGCAGGTCGATGAGCTGAATGGGAACGTTCTCGAAGTGCATCATGCCCGACGTGGGCAGGCGAGTCGTGAAAGGAAAATCGCCGACCTCGGGATGGGCGTGGGTGAGCACGCCGACCAGGCTCGATTTGCCGGAGTTGGCCGGTCCCAGCAGAACCACTTGCCCGGCCCCTTCCCGCGGCACCAGGTAGAATGGCACGGCGTGGCTGGCACCCTTCTTCTGCGATTCCTTGCGCGCCTGCGAAAGCCGGCGGCGGATATCCGCCTGCATCTTTTCCGTGCCCTTGTGTTTGGGCAGAGTGGCGAACATCTTCTCCAGCGCGGCGATCTTCTCGGGGGCCGTGTGCGCGGACCGGTATTCAGCTTCCGCCGCCAGGTACTCGGGACCGAGGTTGGCAGGCATGTCAGTCCTGGCCAGAATCATAACACCGGGCTGGACTGAGCCGGCCCGGTCCTTCCGGGCGGATATGGGAGAATGAAGCCTCATGCGCGGCCGGTCCACCCGAAACCGTTCCTATGTTGCCGGTCTGCTCGGCCTTCTTTTCGCCATCACTTATCTGGACCGTGTCTGCATTTCCGTCGCGGGGCCGCGCATGCAGGAGGACCTGCACATCAACCCCATCGGCTGGAGTTGGGTAACCGGCGTCTTCACCCTGTCCTACTGCCTTTTCGAAATACCCACCGGTTCGCTGGCGGACCGCATCGGGCCGCGGCGCGTGCTGACCCGCATCGTGCTGTGGTGGTCCGCGTTTACCGCGCTGACGGGCTCGGTGACGAGCTTCTATCCGCTGCTTCTGACGCGGTTCTTATTCGGCGCGGGAGAGGCAGGAGCGTTTCCGGGTTCGTCGGTGGTGGTCGCCCGCTGGTTCTCGCCCTGGCAGCGCGCCACCATGTCCGGGGTTACGCTCATGGCCAGCCAGCTGGGCGGAGCCTTGGCGCCTCTCTTGGTGATACCCATCCAGAACCGCTACGGATGGCGCGCTCCGTTCTTTGTCTTCGGTCTGCTGGGTGTCGCCTGGGCTTCGGTCTGGTACATCTGGTTTCGGGATTCGCCCGCGGAGAAGAGCGGCGAGCCGCGGCGCGCGCCGGAGTTTCACTTCTCGGGCGGACATCGCATCCCGTGGCGGCTCATCGGCCGTTCGCAGAGTGCGCTGGCTTTGATGGCCACCGCGTTCTGCTATTGCTACGTGTACAACTTCTACCAAACCTGGTTTCATACCTTTCTGGTGAAAGGGCGGGGATTCCGCGCGGAGACGCTGCTATTGTCGGCTTTGCCATATGCGCTGGCCGCCTGTACGAACCTGGCCGGCGGGGCGGTGAGCGATGCCCTGGTGCGCAGGCTGGGGCTGAAACAGGGCCGGCGAACGCTGGGTGTGGTGGCTCTGACGGCCGCCGGCCTGTTCACCATGGCGGCCATGGTCACGCGGCAGCCGGCTCTCACGGTTGTTTTCCTGGCGCTGGTTTATGGCGCGATCACCTTCCAACAATCCGGAGTATTCGGTGTGTGCCTGGACATCGGCCAGCAGCAGGCGGGAGCGGTGGTGGGCCTGATGAACACCACGGCCCAGGCGGGCGGGCTGCTGGGATCGGTGGCCTATGGCTACATCGTCGCGCGTTTCGGCAGCTATAACGCGCCGTTTGTCCCCATGGCGGCCGTGTTGCTGCTGGGCGCGCTGCTTTGGCTGAAGATCGACGCCACCCAGAAACTGGAGTTCTCGCCGGCCGCGGCGGTTCGGTTATCCTCTTAGTTGTGTCACCCGATCTCCCCTACCGCTCGCGCGCCGTGCGCGCCCTGGTGCTCTTGCACGAGGAATATCTGCGCCGCTTCGTCCAGACCTGGCGGCGGGCCGTGGCGCAGGCGGTGAGCCTGCCGGCCACCGCCGATCCCTCTTACGCCTCGCTGGGCGCATTGGGCCGCCACGTATTAGGTGCGGCCGGCGGATACCTGGCCTGGATCTGCGAGATGCTGCAGTTGCCCGACCCGGAGATCCGGCCGGTCCCTGGCGCCACCGCCATCGTCAACGCCGCCGAAGACTACCTGGAACATGTCCTCGAGCGGTGGCGCGGGGCATTGCTCCGGGGAGTTTCCGACGAACAGTTGGACGCTCCCCAATTCCCCTCGCGATGGCAGACGCTCTACACGATCGACTCGATGCTGGAGCACGCGGTCATGCACCCCATTCGCCACGCGTTTCAATTGGATGAACTGATCGGGAATCGCTAGTCCCGAACATTGACAAAATTTTATATTAGATATAATCTAAAAAGTTCAAATGGATGCCGGAGCGATCAGACGGTCCCTGGAGGACGGCGGACTGCGGTGTACTCCGCAACGCTACGCGGTGATGAAATTCCTGATGGGACAAGCCAATCATCCCACGGCCGCGGAGATCTTCGCCGCGGTGAATCGCGCGGATCCGCGCTCTTCCAGGGCCACCACGTACAACAATCTGCGGGACCTGGTGGAGGCGGGTTTGGTGCGGGAAGTGGCCGTCGAGGGCCGCGCCGCGCGATTCGACGCCAGAGGCATGCGTCATCACCACTTCATCTGCGACCGCTGCGGCGATGTGGAAGACATGGAATGGTACGACGTGCCCCGGCCGGCCTCCCGCTCGCTCGGCAAGCGCGTGGTTCGCGAATGCGAACTGATTTTCCGGGGACTCTGTCAGAAGTGTGCGCCGCGGCAGGCTTCCCGCTAGTCTTATCGCCGTCGTTTTGACTAATTCATAGGAGGATGGAAACATGGATCAAACACTCACCACCGCCACGGGGACGTCGAGCCCCAACGGTCAGGAGCAAAACCCGTCAACCGAAGCCAGGTGTCCGGTAGCGCACGGCGCCCGCAATCGCGCGGCCGTGACGAATGCGGACTGGTGGCCGAACCAACTCAACCTGAAGATCCTGCACCAGCACTCGCCGCAGTCCGATCCCATGGGCCAGGCGTTTGACTATGCGGAAGAATTCAAGACCCTCGACCTGAATGCCGTGATCCGCGACCTGCACGCGTTAATGACGGATTCACAGCCCTGGTGGCCGGCCGATTACGGCCACTATGGGCCTTTGTTCATCCGCATGGCGTGGCACAGCGCGGGCACCTATCGCATCGCCGACGGCCGGGGCGGCGCGGGCTCCGGCTCGCAACGCTTCGCGCCCCTCAATAGCTGGCCGGACAATGTGAACCTCGATAAGGCGCGCCGGCTGCTCTGGCCGATCAAGCAGAAATACGGCCGGAAAATCTCCTGGGCCGACCTCATGATTCTGGCCGGCAACGTGGCGTTGGAGTCGATGGGATTCAAGACCTTCGGCTTCGGCGGCGGGCGCGCGGACGTCTGGGAACCCGAAGAGGACATTTTCTGGGGACCCGAAGGCAAGTGGCTGGCGGACGAGCGCTACAAGGGCGAGCGCGAGCTCGACAATCCTCTGGCCGCGGTTCAAATGGGCCTGATCTACGTGAATCCGGAAGGGCCCAATGGAAAGCCGGATCCGCTCGCCGCGGCGCGCGACATCCGCGAGACGTTCGCGCGCATGGCCATGAATGACGAAGAGACCGTGGCGCTCATCGCCGGCGGCCACACCTTCGGCAAAACCCACGGCGCGGCCGATCCCAGCAAGTACGTCGGGCCGGAACCCGAGGGCGCCCCCATCGAGGAGATGGGCCTGGGCTGGAAGAACACTCTTGGCAACGGCCACGGCGTCCACACGATCGGCAGCGGCCTGGAGGTTACCTGGACCACCACCCCGACAAAGTGGAGCAACAACTATCTGGAAAACCTGTTCGGGTATGAGTGGGAGCTGACCAAGAGCCCCGCTGGCGCCTACCAATGGAAGCCTAAGGGCGACGCGGGAGCCGGCACCGTGCCGGACGCCCACGATCCCTCGAAGCGGCACGCCCCCACCATGCTCACCACGGACCTCTCCCTGCGCATGGACCCGATTTACGCGCCGATCTCGAAGCGCTTCCTCGATCATCCGCAGGAACTCGCCGACGCATTCGCCAAGGCGTGGTTCAAGCTCACCCACCGCGACATGGGGCCGATCTCGCGGTATCTCGGCCCGCTCGTTCCGGCGGAGCCCCAGTTGTGGCAGGATCCTCTGCCCGCAGTCGATCATCCGTTGATCGGGGAGCAGGACATGGCGGCTCTGAAGGCTAAGATCCTCCAGTCCGGACTGTCGATCTCCCAACTGGTCACCACGGCTTGGGCGTCGGCGTCCACCTTCCGCGGCTCCGACAAGCGCGGTGGGGCGAACGGGGCGCGCATTCGACTGGCCCCGCAAAAGGATTGGGAAGTGAACCAGCCGGCCGAATTGGCCAAGGTCCTCGCCACGCTGGAAGCGATCCAGAAGGAGTTCAATCGCTCGCAGTCCGGCGGGAAGAAGGTCTCGCTGGCCGACCTGATCGTTCTGGGCGGCTGCGCGGCCGTCGAAGAAGCCGCCAAAAAGGCCGGGCACAACGTGAAGGTTCCCTTCTCGCCGGGACGCGCGGATGCTTCCCAGCAGCAGACCGATGCCCACTCCTTCGCCGTGCTGGAGCCAAAAGCCGACGGCTTCCGCAACTATGTTCATAACGGATACCAAAGGCCCGAGGAACTGCTGGTGGATCGCGCCCAATTGCTCACCTTGACTGCCCCCGAAATGACGGTGCTCATCGGCGGCATGCGCGCGCTCAATGCCAACTTCGGGCAGTCCAAGCACGGCGTCTTCACCAACCGGCCCGGGACCTTGACGAACGACTTCTTTGTCAACGTGGTGGACATGCATACGGCGTGGCAACCCTCCTCCGCAGCGGAGGGCATATACGAGGGGCGCGACCGCGCCACGGGCCAAATCAAATGGACCGGCACCCGCGTGGACCTGGTCTTCGGTTCGAACTCGCAGCTCCGGGCCCTGGCGGAAGTGTATGCCTGCGAGGACGCCAAGGAGAAGTTCGTGCAGGACTTCGCGGCGGCGTGGGGCAAGGTGATGAACCTGGATCGCTACGACCTGGCCTGAAGCGGGAACCCCAGCGGGCTCGACGTGCGGGCGGCCGGATGCCGGGAAGCAGCGGCCCGGCCGCCCGCTTTGCTTCTTCAAACCGAATAGAATCGAGTGTGTCACGCTCCACCCAGCCGACCGCGACGCTGCAAACATCGCTCGCGTCCAGGCTCTCGCTTCCTCACAAATCCATCGTCGAGGACGCGATTCGCGGCCGCGCGTATCGCATCGGGAAGTTCCTGGGCCAGGGAGGTTTTGGCGCGGCCTACCAGGCGCTGCGCTTCAGCGGGGCAAGTGCGGCTCCCCGGTTATGCGTCCTGAAAGTGACCCTGGATGCCGCGACCTGGCACCGGGAAGCGTACTTCGGCCACCTGCTGCGTCACGTGCCGGCTTTGGTCGAAGTATACGACTCCTTCGCCTGGGCCCCGGCCGGCGGCCGCACGCCCCTGTACTGCCTGATCTCCGAGTACCTGGAGGAAGGGGACCTGGACCGCTACCTGGAACGAAATCCAAAACCCTGGCCGGAATCGCGGGCGCGCCGTGAGATCGTTCGTCTGCTCCGCGCCGTAACCATGATTCATGCGAGTGGCGCCGTGCATCGGGACATCACGCCGCGAAACGTGTTCGTGGCGTCGGACGGCAGCCTGAAACTGGGGGACTTTGGCATTGCGCTGCACCGGCTCGGCCGCAAAGAAGTTGCGGCGGACGCTTTTGCCCCGCGGTTCGCGCCCAAAGCCATCCAGCAGGGCGCCAAGCACTGGCGGCAGGCGGACGACGTCCATCAGATCGGCCAGTTATACGCCGCTCTGCTATCCGGGGTCGGTTCCCGCAAGATCACCGCGCACGAAGTGAAGAACTTCTCCTGCAAGGCGCCTACAAAATCGGTCCTGCAGCGCTGCATGGGCCCGCGGAGAAAGTGTTTCGCGAGTGCGGCGGAGATGCTGGCTGCCTTGGAGGCGCGGGACGGCCCGCGCCGGAAAACAGCTCGCGTACGTTCTTTGGCCGGTAAGCGGCTGGTTTTCACGGGCGGCCTTTCCGTGCGTCGCGCCGCCGCGCAGAAGTTGGCGCGCAAGGCCGGCGCGCTGGTGCAGACCCACGTGAGCCATACCACCGATATCGTGGTGGTCGGCGACCAGTCGCCCCACTGGAAGGCGGAAGAGAAGGGGCAGAAGCTTCTGGACGTCGATCACGAAGCGGAGAGGGGCCACCGCATCGCTCTGGTGAAAGAGTCCCGGTTTCTGGCACTGGTCGGGAGGTGACGCTTCACGCTCACTACGCCTGCGATCCAGCCCGCCGGACGTACGTGTCTCACATCGAGACCTTACCCTGCTGCGGCGTCAAGTCACATCTGCTTGAGGTAATGGTACGAGATGGCGATGCTTTCCATCGGCGCGTGGTCCATCTTGCCCTCCTGCTCCACAAACCAATGCTTGACGTCTCCCGGCCTGATGACGCTAAATAAGCGTTTCCAGTCGATCACTCCGGCGCCGATCTCGGCATCGGTATCCTTATCTTCGGTATCCAGCGTGGTCGAGATCGCATAACCTGCCTTCAGATCCTTGATGTGCAGCATGGCGATCCGGCCGGGATACTTCCGCAGGTATGCGATCGGGTCGCTGCCGGCGTGAATCATGTGCCCGCAGTCCATTTCGAAGACCACCAGGTCCGGGTCCGTTCCCTGGATCAGGGCGTCAAACCCGGCCACTCCGCCGGCAGACTTCTTCAGGTCGATGGCATGGTTGTGGTAGCCAAGCTGCATCCCGGCCTTCTTCACCTGGGCTCCCAGCGAATTGAACCGCTCGGCATTCCATTTGTAGTCGTCCAGAGAGATCTTCTCGTACAGCGTGCTCAGCTTGCTGAAGTTCATATCCGCGACATTCACGCCGCGCAACGAGCGTAGCGCCGGGAAGACCACCATCATGTACTGAAGTCCCATCTCCCGCGCGCCGTCGATGGTCTTCCGGCTGCCGAAGTCCGCCAGCGGCATATCGAAATGGGCGCTCACGAGCTTCAACCCCGCGTCGTCGCATTTCCGCCGGAACGCCGCGGGCGACCGGGGCATCTCGTAATGCTCCAGCTCGCGATAGCCGATCCTGGCGATCCGGCGCAGGGTGTCATCCTCGGCCTTCGCCAGATCTTCCTTGATGCTCCAAAGCTGGAGACCCGGCGGGAGCCCAAGGGGGAATGCCGCCCGCAGAGGCCGGATTCCCTGCCCCAGCCACGCAGCGCCGATCGCGCCGTTGGCGACCGACTGTACGAACTGTCTTCTCGAACCCGACATGGCCGTCCTTCAGCGCAAAGGCAGACGTCCCGGCGTCCACGGCGCGCCCGCGTCGTCCAGCGCCTTTTCGATCGCTTTCAAATCCACCTCTACCAGGTTGCGCAATTTCTCGCTTTCGGCCGCGAATTCGCGGCTGGCAATCTCGTACGCCTGCACGTCCGTCCCCGGCGGGCGCTGCAGCCATGCGCTTTCGTTGCCCACGATCGTGTCCACACGTCCGATGATCGACGGCGGCACATCCTCGTTGTGGCGGGCAATGGTGATATCGCCGCGCAGTGCGCGCAGGACCTGGTTGTTCCCGGCTTCCAGGGCCCGCGCGGCGGCCGCCCATTTGCGATCCATGGCCGGCGTGGCATCGATCGCCATTTCGATTCTGGCGATCCGCGACTTCAGTTCGTTGGCCGTGTCCAGGGCGCCGGCGACGGCGCGCTGCAACTTGGTCACCTTGACCTGAAACTCCAGCAACTCGCGGCTGCCGGCGGCATCCGTCGTGCTTTCAGCCTCCACCGTGAACTCGCGCGGGGACATGATGGGCGTGAGCACGCCATCCACGCGTTTGGCGACCGATACCGTGTAGCGTCCCGGCGTCACCAGCGGACCCGTCGGCTCCTCGTAGAACAGATCGTCGTCCGCCTCCCTGTTCCGAGGGCTCGGCAGCGACGCCGGCGGTTCCCGCAGATCCCAACTCACCCGGTGAATCCCCTTGGTCACCGGACCGGTTATGGTTCGGATGGCGCGTCCGGAGCTGTCGGAAATCGTAAAGAGCAGCGCGGGCGCCTCCTCTTCGTCCTCCGTGCGCAGGCTCTCCATGGTCGGATACGGGATCGCCGTCTTCTTCTTCTCGGCTTCCTTCTCGGCGTCCCTCCGTTTCTGTTTCCTGGTTTCGATCGCGTCCTTCAGATAGTAAGTGAATACCGCACCGTAAGGCGGGTTGTCGGCCGTGAAGAAGGACTCGCCCTGGAATCCCTTCCCGCGCAATCCGTACTGCCGCGTTTGAATGTACATGAGCGCGTTTTTCACCGGCAGCAGAAGGGCATCCTCCTTCAGCGTCTCCGGTTTCAGGTCGCGCAGGGGCGTGTAATCGTCGAGCACGTAGACGCCGCGGCCGAAGGTGGCCACTACCAGGTCGTTCATCTGCCTTTGGATGGCCAGGTCGCGCACCGCGATGGTGGGAAGACCGCCCTTCAACCGGATCCACTGCTTGCCGCCGTCGATGGTGAAGTACAAACCGAATTCCGTGCCCACGAACAGCAGTTGCGGGTTCACGTGATCCTCGGCGATGGCGAGCACCGGACCGTTAGCCGGCAGATCGCCCTGGATGGGGGTCCAGGTGCGCCCTGCGTCCGTGGTTTTCAGCAGGTACGGCGCGAAGTCCGAATTCTTGTGATGGTCGAACGCGGCGTAGGCGGTGGCGTCGCCGTGTTGCGATGCCAGGATGCGGCTGACGTAAGTGCCCTCGGGCACGCCGGGGAATTTCTCGATCTTGCGCCAGTGTTCGCCCCCGTCCTCGGTCACCTGAATCAGTCCGTCGTCCGTGCCGGCATACAGCAACCCTTCCTTGCGCGGCGATTCGGCCAGCGCCACGACGTTGCCGTAAAACGACGTCGATACATTTTTGGCCACCGCGTCCGGACCCCAGACCTTGCCCATCACCGGCAGGGTATTGCGGTCGACCAGGCGGGTCAGGTCGCCGCTGACGGCTTTCCAGGAATCGCCGCGGTCGTCGCTGCGGAACACCTTGTTCGCCGCGAAGTACACGCGCGTGTGGGAATGCGGGCTTACCAGAATCGGCGAATCCCAGTTCCAGCGTAACGGCGGCTCCCCCGCCCCCGGCTGCGGCTGAATGCCCACCGATTCCCCGGTGCGGCGGTCGAAGCGCACCAGCCCGCCGTACTGCGATTCCGCGTAGACGGTGTCCGGATCCTTCGGGTCCACGCGCGAATGAAATCCGTCGCCGCCCGCGGTGACAAACCAATCCTGGTTGGTGATGCCGTGGACGCTGCGCGTGCGCGCCGGTCCGCCCATCGAGAAGTTGTCCTGGGTGCCGCCGTACACGTGATAGAAGGGCGCCGCCTCATCCACCGCGATGTCGTAGAACTGGGTCACCGGCAGGTTGGCCTTGAAGTTCCAGGTGGCGGCGCGATCGAAGCTCTCGTAGACGCCGCCATCGCAGCCGACCAGGTAGTGGCTGGTGTTGGCGGGGTCGATCCAGATCTCGTGATTGTCCACGTGCTTGTAGCGTTCCCCCAGGTTGTGCAAGGTCTTGCCGCCGTCGTCGGAGACCTGCAGGAAAACATCCATGACGTAAATGCGGTCGACGTTCTTGGGATCGGCCACGATGTGCGCGTAATATTGCGCCTGGTCGTCGTGCTCGTTGCGGCGGTCCCAGGTCGCGCCGAAATCGGTGGAGCGGAAGATGCCGCCCTTCTTATCGATGGATTCGATGCTGGCATACACCACGTCGGGGTTCACCGGCGACACGGCGAATCCGATGCGGCCCAGATTTTCGGCAGGCAAGCCGGATTTGATCTTGTTCCAGGTAGCGCCGGCATCCACGCTTTTATAGATGGCGCTCTCCGGGCCGCCGTCGATCAGAGTCCAGACGTGGCGGCGGCGCTGGTAGGCGGCGGCCAGCAAGACGTCGGGATGGCGCGGATCCAGCACCACGTCGCTCACGCCGGTGTTCTCGCTGATGGTCAGCACCGCCTTCCAGTTCTTGCCGCCATCGGTGGTTTTGTACAGTCCGCGGTCGCCGCCCGGTCCCCACAGCGGACCCTCGGCGGCTACGTAGACGGTGTTGGAGTCGCGCGGGTCGATGGCGATCCGGGCGATGTGCTCGGACTTCTTGAGTCCCATGTTCTTCCACGATTTGCCGCCGTCGTCGGAACGGTAGATGCCGTCGCCATAAGAAACGCTGCGCTGGCTGTTGTTCTCGCCGGTGCCCACCCACACCACATTGGAGTCTTTCGGGTCGATCACCACCGTGCCGATCGAGTACGATCCTTCGCCATCGAAAACGGGGGTGAACGAAGTGCCCGCGTTCACGGTTTTCCAGACACCGCCGGAGGCGGACCCGACATAATAGGTGCTCTTGTTGTGCGGATCGACGGCGAACGAGACTACGCGCCCGGAAGTGACCGCGGGGCCGATCGCGCGCAGTTTGAGCCCGGCGAAGGTATCCGCCGGCATGGCGTTGGCAGGCTTCTCCGGCTCGTCGGCCGGCATGGCCGGCAACGCAAGCAAAAGGCAACTGAGTAAGGCAGCGCGTGAGGTCAACACGCGAAAAGTATATCAACTCACGGACCGCGCCGCCGTGGACAGGCCCCCGGCTGCCGGAGTAGAATGCCTACGAACATGCGCAGGCAAGACCATAAGGGGAGCTGCCTGGCGACGCTCTGGCAAGACATCCGCTACGCGTTGCGCGGCATGCGCCGCAGCCCCGGATTCACGGCCTTGGCGGCTCTCTCGCTGGCGCTCGGCATCGGCGCCAATACGGCCATCTTCAGCCTGGTCAACGCCCTCATGCTACGCACGCTGCCGGTCCGTGATCCCGGACGCCTGGTGGAGTTGCTCTTCAAAGCTCCGGGGCAGGACCATTTCAACGCTTTCGACTGGCGGAACTACGAGCATTACCGCCAGAACAATCATGTGTTTTCGGGACTGATCGCGGCGTCCGACACACCTTTCACCATACGCGGGGATGGACTGGAACCGCAGATCGTGCGCGGCGGGTTCGTATCCACGAACTACTTCTCGACGCTGGGCGTGAATCCCGCGCTGGGCCGTCTCATCGGCCCGGAAGACGGCAGCCCGGGCTCGTCCCCGGACGTCGCGGTGGTGAGCTGGTCGTACTGGCAGAACCGCTTTGCCGCCGACCGGGCGATCGTGGGAAGGCAAATCCGCGATGGCCACCGCGCGCTGACCATCGTGGGCGTGGCTCCCAGGGGCTTCGCCGGCCTGGAACCGGCAAATCCGCAGGACATCTGGCGGCCGCTGACCGCGCACCATCCGAGTTATGCCGCCACCGCGCAGTACTGGCTGAAACTGGCCGCGCGCCTGCGGCCGGGCGCATCCATCCAGCAGGCCCGCGCCGAGATGCAGGTCTTATGGCAGTGGACCCTGGACGAGGAGTTCAAGGCCCACGGCGACCGCACGGTTCGCCAGTGGAAGATCGAGGTCCAGCCGGCGGCGGCCGGCCTCTCGCACCTGCGCGACGAGGTGGGCAAGCCGGCCCTGGTGCTGATGGCGGTGACGGCGCTTCTGCTGCTGATCGCGTGCGCCAATATCGCCAGCCTGCTGCTGGCGCGTGCGGCGGGCCGGCGGCGGGAGATGGCCGTGCGCCTGTCGCTGGGCGCCGGCCGGTTCCGCCTGCTCCGGCAGCAGTTGACCGAGTCCATGCTGCTCGCCGTGAGCGGCGCGCTGCCCGGGACGTTGCTCGCGTATGGGGGAACGGACGTGCTGGTCCGGATTATGGGGAGCGGCCGGGAGCGCGTCGCACTCCAGGCGCATCCCGATTCGGTGGTGCTCGTCTTCACGGCCGCCGTGGCTCTGTTCACCGGCATCCTCTTCGGACTGGCCCCGGCGTGGCAAACGTTCCGGTCCGCGCCGGCGGTTTCCCTGCGCACATTCGCCCTGACCGCCGACACCCGTTCGGGGCGTCTGTTCAGCAAGAGCCTGGTGGTGGCGCAGGTAGCGCTCTCCGTGGCGCTGCTGAGCGCCGCCAGCTTGTTCATCCGCCACCTGGCGAACCTGGAACGCCTGAACCTGGGCTTCCAGCGCGACCACGTGCTGCTGTTGGATCTCAACGCGGCCGGCAGCGGATACGGCCGCGAGCAGTTGGCCCGCGCCTACCAGGATCTGCTGGGGCGCCTGGAGGCCGTGCCGGGCGTGCGCTCGGCGACCATGTGCGGATTCTATCCGATGGCCGGCGTGGGCGCGATGCGTCCCGCGACCGTAGAGGGCTACCGGGCCAAGCCCGGAGAGCGGCGCTTCCTCTCCGAGAACTGGGTGGCGCCGAACTACTTCGCGACCTTCGGTATTCCCCTGCTCATGGGCCGCGACTTCACCTTTCAGGACGTGGGCCGCCCGCGCGTGGCCATCGTCAATCAGACGTTCGTCCGCTACTTCTTCCCTGACGGCAACCCCATCGGCAAACACATCACGTTCGACGGCGACACGCAGCCCTTCGAGATTGTGGGCGTCGCCGGCGATGCGAAATCCGGGGACATGCGCGAGCCTGCGCTGCGCTTTGTGTACTTCAACAGCTTTCAGTTGGGGAGCGATTCCTCCCACTTCGCGCTGCGGACCGCGGTGCCGCCGGAGGCCGCGGCGGGCGAGGCGCGCCGCGTAGTGCGCGGGTTGCTGAAGACCGTAGCCGTCGGGAACGTCAAGACGCTGGCCGAACAAGTGGACGGCGCCATCGTTCCGGAACGCCTTAGCGCCATTCTTTCCGGGTTGTTCGGGGCGTTGGGCGCGTTGCTCGCGGCGCTGGGTGTTTACGGGCTGCTGGCTTATGCGGTGGCGCAGCGCACCAACGAGATCGGAATTCGCATGGCGATCGGCGCAACGCCTGCCGACATCACCCGTATGGTCTTCCGCGAGGCGCTGGGAATGAGCGGCGCGGGCCTGGTGGTTGGAGGGCTGATCGCGTACTGGGGCAAGCGATTCGTGGCCGGCCTGATCCCGGATCTCCCGGCCGGGAGCATGGACCCGATCGTCTTGGGCGCCGCGGTGATGATATCGCTCGCGATGGCGGCCGCGTATGTGCCCGCGCGCCGGGCCACGCGCGTAGATCCGATGGTAGCCGTGCGCTGCGAGTAGGCGCGTCAACCGAAGGGGCATCGCGTTCTGCGAGTTAGAATCATGTGCATGGGCTCTTATGCGCGCGGCGTGCGCTTGAGGTCAGGCCATGCTTCGAAAGCGTCCCTCTGCTTCGTTCTTCTGAGTGCTGCGTCCGCGATGACGGCGCAGAACTTGCGGCTCGGCGTCGATTACTCCCGGCCGATCGGTAACGGCTCGCTTCCAGTCACCAACCTGGCGCTCGCATCGGATGCGCAGGGCTACGTCTATGCACTGGTGAGTAAGTATATCGACACGGGGCAAAGCTATCTGGTGAAGTTCACCCCGGCAGGCGATGTGGCCTACCAGACAACGCTGCCAATCTACGCTCCGGTCATGGCGGTAGATGCGGATGGAAATGTCTACCTGGCGGGGAATCCGGTGGCGTCCAGCATCTTCGTGGAGAAGTTGGGGACAGACGGCGCCACGGTTGTTTATCAAACTCCGATTGGCGGGCAGATACCAACCGGTATCGCCGTAGATTCGGGCGGGCGCGTATATGTCACCGGCACAGCGTTTCCGGGCATGCGGACGACGCCTGGCGCCTTTCAGTCCACCGCAGCCAACGCCAATGCCGAAAACGGATTCGTCGCACGCCTCAAGGCGGACGGCTCCCTCGATTACACGACCTATTTAGGCAGCGGCATGCCCGCCGGAATCGCCGTAGGTAAGTCCGGAGACGCGTTCGTCACCGGGACCGATTACATAGGAGGCCACCCGGTCACGTCCGGTGCTTATCTTTCCAGCGGGTCATCCTACCTCACGCGCCTGAATTCCAGCGGCACCGGACTCATTTATTCCACATTTACCGCGGGCAGCACAGCCTGCTGTGTCGCGGTGGACTCCGCGGACAACGCGACGGTGGCCGTGCGGGGCAACAGCGCCGTGGACTTTCTGGTCATGCGGTTCAATGCCCAAGGCACGGGGGTGATCTTCTCGCAAGACCTGCCCGGATCATCGCTGCCGGCCGGATTGGCGCTGGACGGGGCCGGCAATAGCTATGTCGTGTTGTCACCCGGTTATCCGAACGGCACCCTGGTGCAGCCGGTGGCCGCTAACTTCCCGGCGAAGGACAGCGTCGCGCCGTGTTCCGCCGGCGGTAACTCCGCGCTCGCCGTGCTCAATTCGAGCGGCAGCCTTTTGCAGGCTACTTACCTCCCGGTCACAGAGCTGGGCTTCGCCGCGCTGCCGCCGGCGATAACCGTGGGCGCAAATTCAAGAGTAGACGTGCTCGGGGTGACATGGGGAGCAGGGCACACCGAGACACCGGCTCTGATCCAATTCTCCCCGAACCCTGACGCGCAGACCGTGCAGCTCGCCTGCGTGGGCAATGCCGCCAGTTACGACAGCTCGGCGATCTCGGGCGGTGAGTTGGTCAGCCTGTTCGGACACGGACTGGGACCGGCGGCCGGTGTAGGGGCGGCGGCGAACGGGACCGGATTGCCCGCCCAACTGGCCGGCGTCCAGGTGACTTTTGACGGAACACCGGGGCCGCTTCTATACGTACAGGACGGCCAGATCAATGCGATCGCCCCGTGGTCGCTGACCAGCGGGCAGAAGGTGGACGTTTGCGTCAGTTACAACGGAACCATCACAAACTGCATCACGCGGACGGCCGTGGATGCGCATCCGGGCGTTTTCACCTGGGGCGGTGCCACGCTCGCCGTCAACCAGGATGGAACCCTTAACTCGGCATCCAACCCGGCGCCCGGCGGAAGCTACGTGACCGTCTACGCCACCGGGCTGGGACCGATCGAACCGGCGCAGCGGGACGGCGGCATGGTGGGGCTTCCCCTGCCGGACGATGTCCTGCCGGTGACTTTGACGTCGATTATGCCGTGCTGCCCGATTTTTTGGCCGTCTGGGAGCCCAACCTCTGAGCCAGTCACTGTGCAGTATGCCGGTCCGGCGCCTTTCGAGGCCGCCGGAGTCAGTCAGATCAATTTTGTGAATAACGGGGTTGGCTGGCCCATCTCTCTGACTGTCGGCACGGGTCAATGCTGGCTTTCCGTGTTTAGTAGCTGGGGCACGGGAGCGCCGGCGGCGCGATGAATCGCCGCACATCCGCCGCGCGAACTTACTGCGGCGAAACCTGCATGCGGCCGATCTTATTTCCGTAAAACTCGGTGAACCACATGGCGCCGTCCGGTCCCGGTTCCATCACCATGGGCAGCGAGTTCGGCGTGGGGACACGGAATTCGTCGATGGTGCCGTCGGAGAGCAGGACTCCGATCTTATTGCTGGCGTGCTCGGTGAAGTAAATGGCGTTATCCGGGCCGACGGCCACGCTGCCGGGCTGGCTGCGCGCCACTGCTAACGGAAACTCGGTGAACACCCCGAGCACCAGCCTGGCGATCTTGCCCGCGGCCTGCTCGCTGAACCAGAGACTCCCGGACGAGCCGCTGGTGATGTAGTTCGGCGCGCTGGCCGGCGTCGGCACCACAAACTGATTGGTCACCTGGCCGCTGGCGGGATCGAATCGCGCCACCTGGTTGTAATCCCGCTCCGTATAATAGAGCGCCCCATCGGCGCCCACGGTCATGTCCCACGGCGCGAGCGGCACGGCATATTCGGTGATGACTCCGCTGGTGGTGATGGAACCGATCTGGGAACTGGCCTCTTCGGTGAACCAGAGCGTGGCGCCGTCCGGTCCCACTACGATGTTCCAAGGGCCGCTGTGGGGCGTGGGCAGGGGGAACTCGGTAATCTGTCCGCTCGTGGCGATGCGGCCGATGCGGTTCCCGACGTGCTCGGTGAACCACAACGCGCCATCCGGCCCGACCTTGATCCAGATCGGCTCACTGGCCGGTTCGGGCAGCCGGTGCTCCTTGAATATGCCGGTGGTGGTGACCCGGCCGATCCGGTTTCCGTTCTGTTCGGTGAACCACAACGCGCCGTCCGGCCCGGTAACGATGCTGAAGGGCTGGCTGGCCGCGGTGGGAATGTCGTATTCCGTGAAAAGATGCGCCGACAGGTAGCCTGGCAAGGCAGACAACAACAGCAGAAACCCGAGTGCAGTGCGCATGGTTGACAGGATACCCTAAGTCCGCCGGTAAGGCCAGCGGTTAATCAGCTCCTATGTCGGGTTATCGGGACCCTGGCTCAGGACTCTCGCTGTTAACCAGATATATACACCGGAATTAACTATTCGGAACTTCTGTTAATCAAAAAATGGAAGGTATACTTCGGACAGCGGATGAGTGGGATTCCGTGCTAGCCTTCGCCCCGGCCGTGCCCACACCGTAGTTGGCGAGGCAGCCGCACCAGGCAGGTGCGTGCAGAGATAGGTCATGACCCCGGAGTCACAACCCGCCATCCGCCAGCCGGCCTCCCCGCCGTGGGATGGAGCCGAATCCTCGTTGCAGGATGCCCTTAATCCGAGCCGCCTGTTTCTGCCGGCTCTGAACGCCGCCGCCAACGCGGTGGTCATCGCCGACCGGAAGGGTCGTATTGTATGGATCAATCGGGCCTTTACCGAGCTGACCGGTTACACGGCACAGGAGGTCATCGGCCAGAACCCGCGCATTCTGAAATCGGGCACGCATGGCAGCGACGTATACGATCAGCTCTGGCGCACCATTCTCTCCGGCCGGGTCTGGCGCGGCGAAATGGTTAATCGCCGGAAGGACGGATCGCTCTATTACGAAGACATGACGGTCACTCCGGTGCGCGACGAGTTCGGATCGATCGGGCATTTCATCGCCATCAAGCAGGACGTCACCGCTCACCGGCAGGCCGAGTTCGAACTGGCCAGAAGCGCCGACCGGTACCGCAGCCTGGCCAATTCCCTCCCCGAAATTGTCATCGAAACCGACATACAGGGCAACATCACGTTCGCCAACGCGAATGCCCTGCAACTGTTGGGCTATTCGAGCGAGGACCTGCAGCATGGCCTGAAGGTGCCCGATATCACGGCGCCGTGCGACCGCGAGCGGGCGGGCCGTGACTTCTCCGAGATCATAGGCGGCCACGCAGTATCCTCGTGCGAGTACGACGCGCAGTGTAAAGACGGAACCATCTTTCCCATCCTGGTGTCCGCAACACCGATCGTCGAGGACGGAAAGACGCTCGGCGCCAGGGCCATCGCCGTGGACATCACCGAGCGCCGCCGCCGGGAGCAGGAACTGCGGATGACCCAGTTCTCGGTGGACCGCGCCGGCAGTGCCATATTCTGGCTGGACGCCGAGGGACAAGTCTTCTACGTCAATGAGTCGGCCTGCCGTTATGTGGGTTGCTCGCGGGAAGAACTGCTCCAGATGCGGATCGAGGAATTCGCGGCGGACCGCTCCGCCGAATCCTGGAAAGTGCATTGGAAACTCCTGCGGGAGCGGCGGACGCTGTGTTTTGAAGGTGCCTGTAAGCGAAGGGACGGCAGCGTCTTCCCGGTCTCGGTTACCGCGGACTATTTCCAGTTCGACGGCAAGGAATACGAGTTCGCCTTCGTGCAAGACATCTCTCTCCGGAAGCAAGCGGAGTTGGCGCTCGCCGAGCAGAAACACCTGTTCGACATCCTGATGGCCAACGTTCCGGACCACATCTATTTCAAGGACCGGGAAAGCCGCTTTACCCAGATCAGCCGGGCACAAGCCACATATCTCGGACTGCGCGATCCGGGGGAAGCGGTCGGCAAGACGGACTTCGACTTCTTCAGCGCAGCCCACGCCCGGCAGGCGTACGAGGACGAACAGCAGATCCTGCGCACCGGCCAGCCTATTCTGGGGAAGCTGGAAAGGGAGACGTGGACGGACGGGCGGACCGCCTGGGTCGCCACGTCCAAGCTGCCGCTCCCCGACCCTTCCGGCCGGATCGTCGGAACCTTCGGCATCTCGCGCAACATCACGCGCAGCAAGACGGCCGAAGAGGCCCTGCGCGCCAGCGAGGAATTCAACAAACGGATCCTCGAAAGCACCTCCGACGGCGTTTGCGTGCTGGACCTTCAGGGATCGGTTCACTACATCAGCGCCGGGGGCCGGAAGCTGCTGGGCTTCAAGCACGCCGACGACATTCTGGATCTGCGTTGGCCGGACTTGTGGGAAGGCGCCCAGAAGAAACGTTGCCGGGAGGTGCTGGGACAGGCGGCCGCCGGCGGCATCGGCGCCTATCAGGGGAGCTTGCGGACGCCCGACGGCACACCCATGCTCCTGGATGTAGTCATCAGTCCCATCACCAACGTGAAGGGGGTCGTGGAGCGCCTGGTGTGCGTGTTCCGCGACATCACCGAACGGCAGCGGCTGGAAAGAGAATTGGCGCAGGCGCAGAAGCTCGAATCCATCGGACAACTGGCGGCCGGGATCGCGCACGAGATCAACACGCCCATCCAGTACATCGGCGACAACGGGAAGTTTCTGGAAGAAGCCTTTCAGGACTTTATAAAAGCCTCGGCCGGCGGCGAATTCGCCGGCGATATCGACCTGGAGTATCTGCGGACCGAAGTTCCCAAGGCCATCGCGCAGCTTCTCCAAGGCGTGGAGCACGTGGCGCGGATCGTGCGGGCCATGAAAGAGTTCTCCCATCCGGGACCGGTCGAGAAGGCGCCGGTGGATATCAACCGCGCCATCGAAAGCACCGCCCTGGTGTCGCGGAACGAGTGGAAATACGTGGCCGAGTTGATCACGGACTTCGATCCGGAGTTGCCCCGGGTGCCGTGCGTGGCGGGCGAATTCAACCAGGTCATCCTGAATCTGATCGTCAACGCCGCGCATGCCATTGCGGATGCCATTAAGGGATCGCCGGGCGCGAAGGGGACCATCCGGATCAGCACGCGGCGCCGCGCGTCTTGGGCCGAGGTCCGGGTGAGCGACACGGGAACCGGCATTGCCGAGGAGATCCAAGGCCGGATCTTCGACCCGTTCTTCACCACCAAGCCGGTCGGCAAAGGCACGGGCCAGGGCCTGGCCATCGCCCATGCGGTAATCGTACAGAAGCACGGCGGCACCATCAGCTTCGAATCGGCGCCCGGCGCCGGAACTACCTTTCTGATCCAGCTTCCTTTGGATGATGAGACCGGGGAATCGTGAAACGCGTAATCTTCGTAGACGACGAACAGAACGTGCTGGACGGCTTGCGGCGGATGCTGTATCCCTTGCGCAGCGAGTGGCGCATGGATTTTGTGTCCAGCGGCCGCGAAGCGCTGCAGATGCTGGCCGCGGCCGAATACGATGTCCTGGTCACCGACCTCCGCATGCCGGACATGAACGGCCTGGAGCTGCTCTCGGCGGTGGTCAAAATGCACCCGCAGGTGGTCCGGCTGGTGCTGTCCGGCACCGCCGATCACGAAGTGACCATCCGCTCCACCACGCTGGCGCACCAGTACCTGCTGAAGCCGTGCGATGCCGCCACGCTGCGCATGACCGTGAGCCGCGCGTTCAGCCTGCGGATCATGCTCGGCGACCCCCAGTTGAAGCAGCTCATCTCCAGCATTCACACGCTTCCCAGCGTGCCCGCGGTGTATGCCCGGCTGCTCGAGATGCTCGACTCGCCGGAGGTCGGGCCGAAGGAGATCGGCGAAGTGATCGACCTCGACATCAGCATGAGCGCGAAGATTCTCCAACTGGTCAACTCGGCCTTCTTCGGGGTTCGCCGCCAGATCACCAGCCCGCGGGAGGCGGTGGCCTATCTGGGAACCGACACGGTGCGCGACCTGGTGCTGGTGGCATCCGTATTCTCCGCGTTCGAGTGCTCCGGCCTGCGCCATTTCTCGATTGAGTCGCTGCAGCAGCACAGCCTGGCCGTGGGCGCCGTAGCGCGAAGGATCGCCGAATCCGTGGGGCTGCCCAAACCAGCCGCGGAGCAGGCTTACATCGGCGGACTGCTGCACGCGGTGGGCAAGCTGGTGCTGGCCAACCGTTATCCGGAACAGTACGACGCGGCCATCCAACGGGCCGCGGAAGCGGGCATATCGGAGCTGGTCACCGAGGCGGAGACTTTTGGCACAACTCACGCGGAGGTAGGCGCCTACCTGCTGTGGCTGTGGGCGCTCCCCGACGAGGTCACCGAGGTGGTTCTGCGGCACCACGAGTTCCCCGTGGATCTGTCCAAGGCCCGCACGCCGGCGGGCGTGGTTTACCTGGCCGATGTCCTGAGCAAGGGCGGGCTGGAGCAGGAGCGCGCCATCGACTGCCTGGGGGCCATGGGACTGGGACACCACGTGGACGAATGGATGCAGACGTACAAGTCATCCGCAGGCCAGGTACCGGCATGTTGAAGCGCATCCTGTTCGTGGACGACGAGCCGAATGTCCTGCAGGCGTTCGAGCGGCAGTTTCGCCGCCTGGAGGTGGAGACCGCCCTGGGGCCCCTGATCGCCCTGGAGACCATCGCCCGGAAAGGGCCCTTTGCCGTGGTGGTCTCCGACCTGCGCATGCCCGGCATGGATGGCATCCAGTTTCTCAGCCGGGTGCGCGCCGCATCGCCCGACACCGTGCGACTGATGCTGACCGGCCAGGCGGACTTCGCCGACGCCGTCGCCGCCGTGAACGCCGGCAATGTCTTTCAGTTTCTCACCAAGCCGTGTCCGCCCCAGGTGTTGGAAGGCGCACTGCAGGCCGCCCTCGATCAGCACCGCTTGATCATGGCGGAACGCGAGCTCCTGCAGCAGACGCTGCACGGCGCCGTGGCGGTGATGAGCGAAATCCTGAGCCTGGTCAATCCCGCGGCCTTCAGCCGCGCCAGCCGCATTTCCCGCTACGTGAGCCACATTTCCCGCAAGCTCTCTCTGCCTGACGCGTGGCAGTATGAAATTGCCGCCATGCTCTCGCAGATCGGCTGCGTCACGGTGCCGTCGGAGGTATTGGACAAGGCCTATGCCGGAGCGGAGCTGGACCCCGAGGAGGCCAAGCTCCTGGCCGCGCAGACGCTGGTCGGCTACAACCTGCTGGCCAAGATACCGCGGCTGGGCGACATCGCCGCCATCATCGCGGAGCAGAGCGCGCCGGCCGGCCACGCGGGGAAGCCGGAATGTGTCATTACCGGGGCGCGCCTGCTGAAGGTGGCGTCGGACTTCGACAGCCTGATCATGCGCGGGGGCGACCTGGATTCCACGCTGGCCGAAATGCGCGAGGATCACAGCTACGATCCGGTGTTCATGGACGCGCTGGAAGAGGTGCAGATCGAAGAGGCCGGCAACGAGACCCGCCTGGTGAGCCTGGCCCAGTTGCGCAGCGGCATGATCATCCACCGGGATGTGCGCAGCACCAACGGCCTGCTGCTGCTGGCTGTGGGGCAGGAGGTAACCGATTCGGCGCTGGCCCGCCTGCGCAGCTTCGCCTCCGCCCGCGGCATCGTGGAACCGATCAGCGTGACGTTGCCCAGCCGGCCGCGTGCCGGAAGCCACGGCCTGGCCGACGTGGCCTGAGGTTAGGGCTTGACGGCGATGGCCGAAATCTCGATCTTGGCCCCGCCGATCAAGCCGGCCACCTGCACGGTGGCCCGCGCCGGCTTGGGATCCGGCATGAGTTTCTTATAGACCTCGTTCATCTTCGGCACGTCACCCAGGTCCGTGATGTAGACCGTCACGGAGGTGATGTCCGCCATGCGAAAGCCGGCTTGCTTGACTACCTTCTCGATGGCGGCGATGGCGTTGGCGGTCTGCTGCGCGATGTCGGTTCCGGCCAGCTTGCCGTGCGCGTCGGGGCCTTGCTGGCCGGCCACGTAGAGGGTCTTGCCGGCCACGTACCCCTCGCTGAAGGGCATGCCCGGCTTGAACCCGACAGCCTTCTTCTGCGCCAAGGCGCTGGAGGAAAGGCCCCATGCCAGTATGCTTGTCAACCAGATGATCCGCGTGGAGTTCATGTTTGTTGGCGTCCGTTCCCCTCTAATGTATCGCCTGCGCGGCCGGGCGGCGAACGGTCAGGCTACGACGCGCGCAGAGCGAACTCGCGCTGGCGATTGCGCAGATGCGCGCCCAGCATGCGGTCGGCGATGCGGATGTGCTGGTCGAGCCAGCCGTGGAGGAACTGCAACAGTTCAAGAGCCGCGCCGCGGTCGCCTTCGCGGATCCGGGCTTGCAGGCCGGCCATTCTCGCCCGGGCGGTCTGATGTTGCTGGCGGTGCCAGGGGTAAAACGGATAGCCGGTGGCGCGCATGCGCCGCTCCTCGTGCCAGAAGTGTTCGAGGCAATGCACGGCGAGCTCGCTCAGCAACGAATGGACCTGGGCGCCGGCCGCGCGGGACGCCAGCGCGCGCTGGGAATCGCCGCACAACTTGTAGATCGACTGATGCTCGGCGTCGATTTCGGGAACGAACACCGCGTGCCGTTCCGTCCATCTGAAGTTCAGCATACGAATATCTTATATCCCCGCGCGCGGCGAAAACCCGGTCCCGAAGTTGTATTCTATGAAGAGGGGCTACGCAGGAGCCCCATTTTTCATTCATGCCAACCAACGCCACGTCTGTGCGCGATATTGAAATGACCACCCTCCCCAATGGGGTGCGGGTCATCACCGAGACCATGCCCCACGTCCGCTCCATCTCCGTGGGCATCTGGATCGGCACGGGATCCCGCCGGGAAACCGGCGAGCAGAACGGCATCTCGCACTTCATCGAGCACATGCTCTTCAAAGGCACCACGAATCGCTCGGCGGAGGACATCGCGCGCTCGGTCGATTCGGTGGGCGGCAACCTGGACGCTTTCACGGCCAAGGAACTGGTTTGCTTCAACACCAAGGTGCTGGATCAGCACCTGCCGCTGGCCTTCGATGTCCTGGCGGACCTGGTGCTGCATCCGCTGTTCCGCGAGGAGGACCTCGACAAGGAAAAGGGCGTCATCCTGGAAGAGATCAAGATGGAGGCGGACAGCCCGGATTACCTGGTTCACGAGATCTTCTCTTCCAACTTCTGGAAGGACCACCCGCTGGGCAAGCCGATCCTGGGCACGCGGGAGACGGTGCGGCGCTTCGACCGGCAGATGATCGGCGATTACTACCGCGCGGTGTACGCGCCTTCCAACCTGCTGATCACGGCCGCCGGCAACCTGACGCACGCGGCGCTGGTCAAGCTGGTGAGCGAGCAGTTCGCGTCGCTCCCGCCCAACGGATCGCCGCCCGCGGACCAGACGCCGGCCACGCACGCGCGTATCGCGCTGCGCAACAAGAAGTCGCTGGAGCAGGTGCACCTGTGCCTGGGCGTTCCTTCCTACCCGCTGCCGCACGAGGAACGCTTCGCCTGTTACGTGCTGAACACGGTGCTGGGCGGCGGCATGAGCTCGCGCCTGTTCCAGAACATCCGCGAGCGCCAGGGTCTGGCCTACGCGGTCTTCTCGGAGCTGAGCCCCTATCGCGACACCGGCTGCCTGTCGATCTACGCGGGCACGTCCATCGAATCCGCGCGCAAGGTGGTGGAGTCGATCATCAAGGAATTCCAGCAGCTCAAGCAGGAGGGCGTCAGCGCCGAGGAGCTGCGGCGCGCCAAGGACCATCTGAAAGGGTCGCTGATGCTCAGCCTGGAATCGACTTCCAGCCGCATGTCCAACCTGGCCCGCCAGGAGATGTATTTCGGCCGCTTCTTCACGCTCGACGAACTGGTGGAGAGCATCGAGCAGGTCAGCGCCGGAGACGTGCAGCGGATCGCGCAAGCCTTCTTCGATCCGAAGCAGATCGCGCTCACCGTGCTCGGCAATCTGGACGGGTTCAAGATCGGGCGCGAAGACCTGGTGTGTTGAAGTGAGCAAACTGCTGGCCCTGGCACTGCTGGCGGCCGCGCTTTTGTTCGGCGCGCATTGCCGGAACGTGCACCAGGATCTGCTCGCCGAACGCCAGACCATCGATGCCGACTGGAGCGCCGTGGATGCCGCGCTCCAGCATCGGGCCGATCTCACCGCGGATCTGACCAAGGCGGTGGGAAGCGAGGCCCCCGCCGAAAGCGCCGCCATTCTGCGGGTCGACGATGCGCGGAACCTGCTGCGCCGGGCGCGCGACCGGCGCGAGAAGATGGGGGCCAACGCCCGGCTCGACATGGCAATCGGAGGCCTGATGCTGCTGGTGGAGAACTATCCCAGGCTGCAGGCCAGCAAGCGATACGCGGACCTGCTGGACGCGCTGAAAGGCGCCGAATACCAGATCGCGGTGGCCCGCCGCAAGTACAACGAAGCGGTGGAACACTACAATGCGCGGATCGAGCTGTTTCCGGCCAACCTGGTGGCGTCGGTGTCGGGTCTGCGTAAAGTCGATGCCTACTTCCAGGCACCCGCGATATGATTGGAGGGCGGGGTTCGGCCCGCAAGGGGGCTCTAGTCCCTCCATTTCCTGATCATGGACACTCCGGTTTTTCTCAATTACATCGACGGCCAATGGACCGGCAGCGCAGCGCAGTTCGAGAATCGCAACCCTGCCCATACCGATGAGGTCGTCGGGATGTTTGCACAAGGCTCGCCGGACGACGTCACGGCCGCGGCTGAGGCGGCGGGGCGCGCGTTTCCGGCCTGGTCGGCGTTGAATGCGCCGGCGCGCGGCGCCATCCTTTTCAAAGCCGCCGAGATCCTGGATCGCCGCTTCGAGCAGGTGGCCGCGGACATGACGCGGGAAGAAGGCAAGACGCTGCCGGAGGCCAGAGGCGAGGTGCGGCGCAGCATCAACATCTTCCGCTATTTTGGCGGCGAAGGCGCGCGCCTGGAAGGCCTGCTGGTGCCTTCCGAACGTGACCGGGTCCACATGTTCGCCATCCGCAAGCCGGTCGGGGTAGCCGGCCTGGTGACGCCGTGGAACTTTCCCAGCGCGATTCCGGCATGGAAGCTGGCGCCGGCGCTGGTGTGCGGCAACACGGTAGTGCTGAAGCCCGCCTCCGCGGCGCCGCTCAGCGCCTGGCGGATCGTGGAAGCCTTGCACGAAGCGGGGTTGCCCCCGGGTGTAGTGAACTTCGTGGCAGGGCCCGGCGGCGCGCTGGGCCGCGCGCTGGTAGACGCGGCGCCGCTCAAAGCCGTTTCTTTCACGGGTTCCTGCCAGACCGGCAACTGGCTGCACGCGGAAGCGTCCAAGCGGCGCCTGCGCATCCAGCTCGAGATGGGCGGCAAGAATCCCACCATCGTGCTGGCGGACGCCGATTTCAAGGCAGCGGTAGAGAACACGGTCAACGCCGCGTTCTTTTCAACCGGCCAGAAATGCACGGCCACCAGCCGGGTGATCGTGGAAGAGGCGATCTACACGCGCTTCGTGGAAGCCCTGGTGGAGCGCACGCGGCGGCTCAAGGTCGGCGACGGCATGCAGGCGGGCATCGACATGGGCCCCTGCGTGGACCAGGCGCAGATGGAGACCGTGCTGCGCTACATCGAGATCGGCCGCGGCGAAGCGGGACAGCCGAAGACCGGCGGACGGCGGCTCACGGACGGCGCGCTCGCCCAAGGCTATTTCGTGGAGCCGACCGTCTTTGCGGACGTGACTCCGGAGATGACCATCGCGCGCGAGGAGATCTTCGGCCCGGTGCTGGCGGTGATGCGGGCGCGCGATTTCAACGATGCGCTGCGTATCGCCAACGAAATCCCATTCGGCCTATCGGCTTCGATCCAGACCACGAATCTGTCGCGCGTATTCGAATTCGTCTACGGAATGGAGGCCGGCCTGTTGACCGTCAATCTGCCCAGCGCGGGCGTCGAATACCAGTTGCCTTTCGGCGGCACCAAGGAATCCAGCTTCGGGCCGAAGGAGCAGGGTCCGGCCGCGCTGGACTTCTACAGCGACTACAAGACCGTCTATCTGAAATACTAGGTCCGCTAACCGATGCATCTAGGACAAATCAAATGCGAAGGCGGCTACCTGGCCGCCATATTCGAAGGGGCGTTGGCGCGGGAAGTTCCCGGCTACAGCATGGCCGACCTGATTCGCCGGTCGGAAGCGCAGGGCCTCCCCCTCCACCAGATTGCGGCGCGGCTGGCCAGCCATCACAGCGAAGCGCGGCCGCCGGTTTTGCCGATCGTGCCGCCGGAGGTGTGGGCCTGCGGCTGCACTTACGAACGCAGCGCCGCGTTCCGCGATTCCGAACACGGTACGCGCGAGGGAATGTACGCGTATGTGTACAGCCAGGCGCGTCCGGAGGTGTTCTTCAAAGGCACGGCGCGGGTGTGCGTGGGGCCCGGACAGCCGATCGGCATACGCGTGGACTCCCGCTTCACGGCTCCCGAGCCGGAGCTGGCGCTGGTGCTGGGCGGGAAAGGCGACATCGTAGGCTACACGCTGGCCAACGACGTCTCGGCCTGGGACATCGAGCGCGAGAACGCGCTGTACCTGCCGCAATCCAAGATCTACGCGGCGTGCTGCGCGCTGGGCCCGGCGATCGTCACCGCCGACGAGCTTCCCGATCCGTACCGACTGGAGATGACCTGCACCATCACGCGGGAAGGCCGCGAGATCTTCTCCGGCAGCGTCTCCACGGCCAAGCTGCACCGCAAGTTCGAAACGCTGATCGAGTATCTGCGGCGGGCGAATCACACGCCGGCGGGCACCGTGCTGCTGACCGGCACCGGGATCATCGTGCCGGAGGATGCCGCCCTGGCGCCGGGGGACCGGGTGAGCATCCGCATACCGGAGATCGGAGAGTTGACCAACCATGCCCAAACCGTCGGCGCCGCTTGACCTGAAGCGGGCTCTGCTCGAGTCTTACGCGGTGAACGAGCGCATCAACCAATACCTGCTCGAGAACATCGATGACGCCGCCTGGAACGCCGAACCGCCGGGCGGCAAAGGGCGCACGATCGCGTCCATCGCGGCGCACATGCACAACGTGCGGCACATGTGGCTGGTGGCCGCGGCGAAGGGACAGCCGCTGCCGGACAAGATCGACCGGGCGACCGTCACGCGCAAGCAGGCCATGCGGGCGCTGGCGGAAAGCGCGGAAGCCTGCACGCGTCTGCTTAAGCAAGCGCTGGATACGCCGGAGGGCAAAGTCAAAGGCTTCCGTCCCGACGTGGTGGGGATGTGCGCCTATCTGCTGTCGCACGACGCGCATCATCGCGGCCAGATCAGCGCGCTTGCCCGCCAAGTGGGCCATCCGCTGCCGAAGCAGGTGACGTTCGGCATGTGGGAGTGGGGCACGCGCTGGAAGGAGTGCGGATTCGAGAACGCCGGCGCGGTTTAGCGCGTCACGGCGCCACGCGGTTGTACTTCCGCAACAACTCCTGGAGCCGGTCGTGCGGCAGAGCGATGACCGTGTGACCCTCGAATCCGGTCATGGTTTCGGCACCCACCATGGCATTCACGATAGCTTCCTCGGTGGCCTGCGCGGTGGCCTCGAACAAAGGGTCCATATCGTCGTTGGCCAGCATGGTCACGGCGGCCACGCCGGACGATTTACCGGCGTCCGGGTTGGCGGTCGAGAAGGCGATGAAGATATCGCCGGACTCGTTGCCGGAGATGGAGCCGGTGCGCGCGAGCCCCAGCGAGGCGCGCCGCGCCAGGCGTTTGATCTGGTGGGGCAGGAGCGGCGCATCGGTGGCCACCACGATGATGATGGATCCGACGTCTTCTCCCGGGCGGCGGTAGTTGGCGGCGTAAGGCACGTTCCCGGTGATTTCCCGGCCCACGGGCACGCCGGCGATATGGAGCAGCGCGCGCCGACCGCAATTGCACTGGACCAGGACGCCCACAGTGTAGGGTCCCACCTTGCGCGAACTGGTGCCGATGCCGCCCTTGAATCCATAGCAGACCATACCCGTTCCACCGCCGACGTTACCTTCGGCCACCGGGCCGCCCTGGGCCGATTGGACGGCCGCCACCACGTCGCGCTCGCCGACGTGGAATCCGTTAATGTCGTTGAGAAAGCCATCCCAGGTCTCGGCCACGACGGGCAGGGACCACTCGTCGGAATCGGACTTGCCGGAGTGGGCCACCTGCCACTTGATGTACGCGTCGCGGACTACCCCGACGCTATGGGTGTTGGTGATGAGGACCGGGGTGGTGAGCAGTCCGGACTCCTCGACCCAGGTGGTGCCGGTCATCTCGCCGTTGCCGTTGAGGGAGAACCAGGCGCCGAAGACCGGGTCCGGAGACTGCCGGCCGCGCGGAAAGACGACCGTCACGCCGGTACGCACGGCCTGCCGGCCCTCGCCGGAGATGAGGGTGCGATGGCCCACCGCGACGCCGGCAACATCGGTAATGGCGTTCAGGGGGCCGGGCGAACCTTGGAACGGAATCCCCAGATCGCGGCCGCGCGCGGCGGCGACGGCGGTAAGGGCGAAGAAGGCCAGGGTGAGGCGGATGCGCGGTTTCATCTCCGGGAGTATAGCGTACTGCGGAACGTTGAGGGCCAGCCGGGGCGGGACGCATCCGCGCCCCGCCCGTCAAGTAAAATAGAAGCTCATGATCAGAACCGCGAACATGGACAAATTCTACGAAGCGGGCTACGGGAGAACGTACGTCCTGCGGCGTATCGAAGTGGAGATCAAGGAAGGCGAGTTTGTGACCATCATGGGTCCCTCGGGGGCCGGCAAATCCACGCTGCTCAGCATCCTGGGGATGCTGGACGGGGCCTGGACCGGCGAGTTCTGCTTCCTGGACCACGCCGTACACAAGATGAAGCCCAAGGACCGGGTGGAGCTGAACAAGAAGTACATCGGCTTCGTGTTCCAGAGCTACCACCTGATCGACAACCTGACGGTGTACGAGAACCTGGACATTCCGCTGTCATACCGGAACGTCAAGTCGGCGGAGCGGGCGAGCCTGGTGTGCGACACGCTGGACCGTTTCCACATCGTGGGGAAGCGGGACCTCTATCCGAACCAACTCTCGGGCGGGCAGCAGCAACTGGTGGCGGTGGCGCGGGCGGTGATCGCCAGCCCGAAGCTGATCCTGGCGGACGAGCCGACCGGCAACCTGCACTCCAGCCAGGGCAAGGAGATCATGGAGCTGTTCAAGCGCCTGAACGACGAAGGCACGACGATCATCCAGGTGACGCACTCGGAGGCCAACGCGGCGTACGGACACCGCATCATCAACCTGCAAGACGGCTGGGTAGTAAAGCCGGCCGGCAACTAAGTCAGTACTTAGGAACGGCGGGATCTACTCTGTCGCTCCAGGCCAGGATACCGCCTTTCATGTTGCGGGCCTTAAAGCCGCTGCGAGTTAGTAAGTCGGTAGCCTTGGCGCTGCGCATGCCACTCTTGCAGTGCACCACGATCTCGGTACCCGGATCCAACTCACTCAGGCGCTGCGTCAACTGACCCAGCGGGATGAGCCTGGCGTAAGGGATCCTACAGATCTCGTATTCGTGCGGCTCGCGGACGTCGATCAGCAGGAAGTCATCGCCGCGATCGATCTTAGCTTTTACTTCAAGGGGTTCTATTTCAGCTTCCATGGATGTCTCCGGCTGCGACCTGGGTACGCCGCAGAACTGCTGGTAATCGATCAGCCTGGTCACCGTGGGGTGATCCCCGCAGACCGGGCATTCGGGGTTCTTGCGCAGCTTCAACTCGCGGAAGCGCATGGCCAGGGCATCGTAGAGGAGTAGGCGGCCCACCAGGGGCTGGCCGACGCCGAGGATCAGCTTGACGGTTTCGGTAGCCTGAATGAGGCCGATGGTGCCGGGCAGAATACCCAAGACACCGCCCTCGGCGCAACTCGGAACCAGACCGGGCGGCGGCGGCTCGGGGTACAGGCAGCGATAACAAGGTCCGCCCTGATAAGCGAAGACAGTGGCCTGACCTTCGAAGCGGAAGATCGAGCCATAGACATTCGGCTTACCGAGTAACACGCAAGCATCATTTACCAAGTAGCGGGTGGGGAAGTTATCGGTACCATCCACGACTAAGTCATAGTCACGGAGGATATCCAGGGCGTTCTCACTGGAGAGAGCCACTTCGTGCTTGTCGATGCGGACGTAGGGATTGATCTCGCGCATGCGATCGGCGGCGGAATCGAGTTTCTTGCGGCCGACGTCACTGGTGCCATGGATGACCTGGCGCTGGAGGTTGGTGAAATCCACCACGTCGAAATCGACCAGGCCGATGCGGCCGACACCGGCGGCGGCGAGATAGAGACCCAGGGGAGCGCCCAAGCCGCCGGTGCCAACCAGCAGGACCTTGGCGGCTTTGAGCTTGAGCTGGCCTTCCATGCCGACTTCGGGCATGATGAGGTGGCGGCTGTAGCGCAGGATTTCGTCTTTGGAGAGAGCGGCGGCGGCCGGCCCGGGGGGCGCGGCCACGGATCCGCCGGCGATGGAGGGAACGATGGAGACGGTGTCGCCTTCCTTGACGGGGGTGGCGTCCTTTTGCAGGTAGCGGATGTCTTCATCGTTCAGGTAGACGTTGACGAAGCTGCGGAGCCTGCCCTCGTCGTTATAGAGCTGGCGACGGAGATCGGGGTGGGCGCTGGTGAGCGCGGAGAGAACTTCGGCGACGGTGGCGCCGCCGAGCTCGACGGAATCCTGCTTGCCTGCGTATTGGCGCAGGGGCGTGGGGATTAAAACTTTCGGCATTTCAGTAGATCAATTCCTCTGGTTCGGCTTTGGTTTGATCGGCATCAGGGAGCCAACTATGGGCGTGATCGAACTCCCCCCGCCGAATAGACAGCACTACAAAAGAATACCAAGGACAGGAGTTCTTCAGATCGGTCTCGGAGAAATAGGCGTCGCAATCGGGATGGGAGTGATAGATGCCGATGAGGTCGAGATTACGGCTGCGGGCTTCCCGGTCGGCGCGGAGCAGATCTTCGGGACGCAGCTCATAGCGGGCGGCCTGGCGGCCTGCGTAGGCGTTTTCGAGAGCCAGGGAGACCTGGACCATCTTGTGGCCGTCGACGACGGCGCCCAGCATGGCGCCGCAGCATTCGTTGGGATAGACAGACTGGGCGTGGGCAACCATCTGCTGCCAGGCGTCGGGGGCGATGCGGATCATTCTTCTTCCCAAAACTGGTCGCTCAGATATTTTTCGGCGGAGTCGCAGAGCACGGTGACGACGATGCCGGCGCGGCCCTGGGCGCAGAGGCCGCGGGCGATCCGGAGGGCGGCGACCACGTTGCAGCCGGAGGAGATTCCCACGAGCAGGCCTTCTTCGCGCGCCAAGCGGCGGACCATGGCGTAAGCCTCTTCGGTCTCGAGCCAGATGTTGCCATCGGCGAGCGTGGGATCGTAGATGCCGGGGACGATGGCGGTGGGCATGTGCTTCAGGCCTTCGAGGCCGTGGAAGCCGCTGGAAGGCTGGCCGGAATAGCACTTGACGTGGGGCAGATCGCGATGGAGGCGGCGGCTGACGCCGGTGAAGGTGCCGGAGGTGCCCATGGCGGCGACGAAGTGGGTGAGCAGGCCGTTGGTCTGGGCGATGATTTCGGGGCCGGTGGTTTCGAAGTGGGCTTTCCAGTTGGCCGGGTTATTGTACTGATCGGGGTAGAAATAGAGATCGGGATCGGACTCGTAGATGCGGCGGCATTTGCGGATAGCGCCGTCGGAGCCTTCGCCGGGATCGCTGAAGACCATTTCGGCGCCGTAGGCTTTGAGGATGCGCTTACGCTCGACGGAGGCGTTGGCGGGCAGGCAGAGCTTGACGCGGTAGCCGCGGGAGGCGCCGATCATGGCGTAGGCGATGCCGGTGTTGCCGCTGGTGGCGTCGAGGATGGTGCGGCCGGGGTGGAGGCGGCCGGAGCGCTCGCCATCGAGGATCATGTTGAGGGCGGCGCGGTCCTTGACGGAGCCGCCGGGATTGAAATATTCGGCTTTGGCGAAGATCCGGACGCCGGGGACGTCGCGGGCGATTTTATCGAGGCGCAGGAGGGGGGTATGGCCGATGGTGGAGAGCAGCGGCTGGGCCTGGGTGCGGAGATCGGGAAGGGCCGCGGGATGCGTCATCTATCACCTTGGATTAGCGGGTAACCGGGGTGGATTCAGGTATTGTAGCAAAGTCGGTAGGGAATAGGGAGATTGCGGTTCGAGGCTAGTCTTCGTCCGGGAACCGGTCCACATTTTTGCCTTTGTAGATACGGGCGATAACCTTTTCCGGGCCGTCGGGGTCCGGCCGCCAGGTCAGCTCGAAACGCTTGGGCGGCTTGTAGTTCTTGGGTTTAGCGACCTGCTGGCGGGCCCATTCTTCGGGGGTCGCCCACTGGCTATCGTCGTTTTCCGGCTGCATCTTTTTCTCCTTCTCCTGGTTTTCGGCGGCGGGCGCGGCGCGGGCGGCGCGGATGGCGTCGAGGTCCTTGCGCAGCTTGTCCCACTGGCGGTAGAGGCGGGCCTGGCACTGGGTGATGCGGTTGAGGTTGGCCAAGCGGCGGTCGAGGTCCTGGTTCTCGTGATCTTCCATGAATTCGGCTTCCAGGAGGGCGGTGCGGAACATGCGCCATTTGGCGGCGGCAAGCTGATCGACGAGCTCCTGCTGGACGATATCGCGGGGCTGGTAATAGGCCTGGTATTGGTCGTGAAGTTGTTGATATTGTTCGGGATCTTCGCCGGGCAGGATGAGGGTGGCGGCGTACAGTCCATGCGATAAACGATTCAAAGCCACGGCTGATTTGCCCGCGGGGGAGCGGGGGCCGGTGGAGCGCTGGGCGTTGCGGCGATTGGCCGCGATTTTGCGGTCGGATGACATCGATTGGTCCTCGGCTGGGATTGGTTCCGGAGCCACGGTATCAGCGGGGGGCGGGGCGGAAGGCTCTACGAGAGCTCCAAGTGATTGATCGCCTGGGGCAAACTTAATTCTATGTATGGTGAAGCGAGTGACGGGCTACAATACTCGTGTGATTCAGCCGGCGAACGGGGGCCGAGAACTGCTGGACGAGATCGCGGGGGCGCGTTGCGCACGGCCACGGTTGTGGTGGCTGGGCCACAGCGGGTTCGTGCTGAAGTACCGGCAGGCGATCGTATACGTAGACCCGATGCTTTCGCGGAAGCGGGCGGACCGGCTGGTGGCGCCGCCGTTCGGAGGCGAGGAGGTGACGCACGCGGGGCTGATCCTGTGCACGCACGCGCACGCGGGGCACATGGACCCGGACACGGTGCCGGCGATGGTAGCGGCGTCGCGGCGGGCGAAGGTGGTGATGCCGATCACGGCGGCAGCGCGGGCGTACGAGATGGGGATCGCGTACCAGCGGATGGTGACGACGAACGCGGACCTGCGGGTGGAGTTTCTGGACGACCGGGTGTACGCGGCGCCATCGGCGCATCCGCAGCTCGACTGGACGGCGCAGGGCGGGTATCCGTACCTGGGGTACCTGGTGCGGTTCGGGAGCTACACGATTTACCACGCGGGGGACGGGGTGCCGTACCAGGGGCTGGCGTCGCGGCTGCTGCCGTACAACGTGAATGTGGCGCTACTGCCGATCGGGGGGGCGCGGAACTTCAAGATCCCGGAGGCGGCGCGGCTGGCGGCGGAGATTGGGGCGGAGTGGCTGGTGCCGATGCACTACGACATGTTCCGGGAGAGCGCGGTGGAGATCGACCGGTTTATCGAGCATATGCTGGGGCAGCATCCGGGGCAGAGGTTTAAGGTGTTTGCTTGCGGGGAGGGGTGGACGCCGGAGTAGGGCGTGCGGTTGAGGGTGCTTATGGGGGGATCCGGGGGACCGGATCGCCCGCGGGGGCGGCGGCTCAGGGGGGCGGAGCCGGGACAAGGACTCCGGTTACGGCGATCCCGTTTCGATATCACCGAGGACAATTGAATACCACTGCGCGTCCGCGTTTGTAGCGCGAGGCGCGCCTGATGATCTTCGGGTATTTCGATCAGATCGGGGCGGCATGGCATTTTACGATGAGGGACGCAATTGCATGGACGGTGCTGGTCAGGCGGTCGCGTGACGGGCTTTTCGGTTTGGTTTGGCATGCAGCGCCGAGATCACGGCCTTGGGATTTCTGGAGATGACGGTCAGGTAGGCGCGAACCGGGGCTTCGGGTGTGCGCCTAGCCCCTTCCCAATGCTTCACGGCATCGAGGCTAAATCCGAACGTCTTTGAAAAGCGCTGCTGCGTCATATGGAGCCCCTTACGGATGGACTTGACATCGATCTCGGCGGGAACGGTTACCTGGTAATCGGCCTCCTTGCCTGCGAGATAAGCCTCGACTTCAGCAAGCCCCTTTTTCAGATCATCAAACATTGCCATCGGTCTATCTCCTGTATTTTGCAAAGATCGTGTCCGCCAGCTTCGCCAGTTCATTGCGTTCGGCTTTCGTGAGATTTTCCTTCTGGTTCTTCGGATACGCGGCAATGAGAAAAATAGGGAAGTCTTCATCGCGGAGAATGTAAACTACCCGCGCGCCACCCCGTTTCCCAAGGCCGCTCCTGCCAACTCTCACCTTCCGAAACCCACCCGTTCCCTGAATCAAATCGCCGCATTCAGGGTTGGCGGAAACCATTGCCACAATCGCGGCCCGCTCTTCCTCGCTGAAAAGGTTCTCAGCGGCTTTTAGGTAGGACGGTGCTTCAACGACTGTCTGCATTTCTATTATGTACTCCATTGGACACCTTTTGTCAAATGGAAAGCGCGTTACTGGCTACTTGACAAAGTGGAGGATTTTGGACCACAATAGGTTGTGGTTGGATCATGATCCGCATCTCCGCGGAGATTCCAGAAGCGCTGAGGGAATATGTCTCCAGTGTATGGGAGCAATGGGGGCGCAAGGTGTCTGGGCGGACGCTCGCAATCATCGGCTTGCTGCTTTTACTGGTTACTTTGTTGTTCCCGGACCGAAAGGTATTGGATCTCTGCGCTACATGGGGAAGTCGCCTAACGCTGGCGGCTGCTGGTTGGTTATTGCTCGTTGCTCAATACGAGACGTGGAAAGATAAGCGCGAAGGTCTAGTTGCGGCGCGCGCTGAGTTAGATGCAGTCCCAGACATGCGTGGAACTGTTTGGTACTTGCTGTTTACTGGTTGCGCTGATAAAGCCCCTACCACGATTCAATTCTGGTGTGACTTTACAAATCATGGCCGCCAACCATGCGAGATAAGCAAAATGGCTGTGTTTATCAAAAGCGAAGACGGTCCAATTGATCCAGCGATAGGTGAGCAGTGTCAACTTGTTGGAGACCCATACCTCAAGTTAGTAGGATATGGAGAGGTGTTTCGCTATAACGGAGGATTTAACATTAACCTGCCGCTAGGCATAATGAGAAGGTGCAGTGTTAAGATTTTCCCTATTGATAGTTTCGGTGTAGAGTATCGAAACGTGGAGACAAATAAAAGTCCGGGCTCACAATAGGCGCAGAGCCGCGGCGTCGAACCGCGTCAAAAGCGGACCAGCCGTTTATAGGACCACCCTGACACCGGGCAGACGCCGTGCGGTGACTGAGTAACGTACGGTGTCTAGCATTGGTTTAGCTCCTTTGCTGGGGTATTAGGTGCTATGAAAGTAGAAAAGACGGAATTCGACAAGGTGATGAGAGCACTGCTGTCGCTGCCACCTATGCCGATGAAGACCTTTGCGGGTAAGGGACGCCCCAAGAGAGAGCGTCCCGAAGCAGATACCACTCAGCCTGAGAAGACTCAGAAGCCGTGACTGGAGTCATAGCAGTGGCTTTACCGATCAGTTCAGCGTACGGCAGCGCAGAGCCTATCACTAAGGGTGCGATGACTATTGCGAACATACTCTGGGCTTCCCGGTTGTTCCAGCGGAATTGAAACTCGCTGAGGTAACGATGCAAAGCTTTATCGAGACTTGATGGAAGCTACCTATAATGCTACGCTTCAGCAAGTCCCCAGTAACCGTCAATCGTTCCGGTGTGAACGTCGCCACGTACCCACTCTTTCGCGGAGTGGTTTACGCTTTCATGCTTCTGTACGTTCTCTGGCATCTTGTTATAGATCGGGCTGTCGTCGGTATGACCGCATCGGCAGTAATGTCGATATGGTTCTCAATCTTGCTTGCCACGGTCTCGCGGTTCACCTTGGCGACGTGGTAAGTGCGGGCCTCTCCGCCGCACTCAATCATCTCGAATTACCGGCTCCTTCTCATAGGGACCGCGCTTGCGGCGCTTGTCGTACTCCTTATAGCGCATGTAGGTCTCATCGACTTCCACCCGTACCTGTGAGAGGCGTCGTTTCGTCCGCTGCTTTGAGAAGCGCCATCGCTTCGCGGATGCGGTGATTGAGGTACCAAGCCGTCTTGTAGGCTACTTGAAGGTCCCGTTTCATCTGGAGAGCGCTAAGGCCCTTCTTGGCGTTAATCATCAAGGCGACCGCCAGAAACCACTTCTCGAGATCCAAATGGGTGTTGTGGAGGATCGTACCCGTCGTAGCGCTGAACTGATAGCTACATGCGTAGCACTGGTAGACGATGCGGGCCGGAACCTTGCGGACTTTAACCTCTCCCGTGCGGGGATCTTTCCGTTTGGTTTCGGTCTCGTTGGTCGTAATCCGGCTGATGCGGTGGCTGTCGCACTTCAGGCATTGAACGCCATCCGGCCAGCGTGCCGCCTCCAAGTAGTTGATGCAAGACTCCTGATCTCCAAACTTTTTTGTGGTCTCTATGAGGTTCATTCTATTGCCTCTACTTGTAGTATGCCATATTCGACTACTTTGTTAAGTAGCCAATCGCGGGATTTCCGGAGCGGGCCGACCGGAAGTGCACGCCGGCGAGGCCTGCGGAGCCGGAACAAGGATTGCGGTTACGGCGATCCCGGGTCACCTGGCGTAGTGCGCCAACCTGCGAGGGGATCCCAGTTTCGGTATCACCGAGGACATTGAACGACTGCACACCGCGTTTGTAGCGCGAGGCGCGCCAGATGATCTTTGGGTATTTCGATCAGATCGCGGCGGCATGGCATTTGACGATGAGGGACGCAATTGCATGGACGGTGCCGATCAGGCGGTCGCATGACGGGCTTTTCGGCTTGGTTTGGCATGCAGCGCCAAGATCACGGCCTTGGGATTTCTGGAGATGACGGTCAGGTAGGCGCGAACCGGGGCTTCGGGTGTGCGCCTGGCCCCTTCCCAGTACTTCACGGCATCGAGGCTAAATCCGAACGTCTTTGAAAAGCGCTGCTGCGTCATATGAAGCCCCAGGGACTAAGCATTTGGCGGTCGGACGTTCGGCTCGATCCAAAGCCGATCCCCGCCGATAAGAACCTGCACGGTCAGCGTGAGGAATCCGTACCCGTCGCCCCTTTGCGGATCGGATGTGAAGTGGTGAATGTGATCGTATCCAACGTCGTTCCGTGGTAGGTTCGAGTTCTGGATGTTCACGCCAGAATCACACAAGGCGGTAAACCGAAACGCCTCACCACAGCGGAGATCAGTTTCTTGATGCGGCTCGGACGGTTGCTAGGTTCCGGTTCCGGTCAGTGTGACAGTTTGTGGGCTTTCGCCACCGTCGTCGTTGAACTGGAGCGTTGCACTTCTTGTCCCGGTCGCCATCGGCTTGAATTCGACGCTGACCGTGCAGGTTCCACCAGCGGCGATGCTAAGGCCGCATGTGTTGGCCGAAATCATGTAATCGGTTGGGTCTGTTCCGGCGATCACAATGCCGCTCCCGGTGAAGTTGACGGTCAGACTCCCGTCGTTGGTCACAGTCACCGTTTTCGCCCGACTGGTGGTTCCGACCATGTGACTGCCGAAGTTCAGGCGGGAAGGAGACAAACTGATGTCCGTGGCCGATCCCGTCAGGTTTACCCTCTGCGGACTTATCGGTGCGCTGTCATTAAACGTCAGCTTTCCGGTTCTGGTGCCCGTAGCGGTAGGGGTGAAGATAACACTGGCTGTGCAAGTCGCTTCCGGTGCCAACTGTGCTGGGGGTACGGGGCAAGTATTCGTCTGGGCAAAATCGCCGCTACTGGAGACCTTTTTGACGGTCACTGGTAGAGGAAATGAGTTCGTCGCCGTCACTGTTTTGGAGGGGCTGGTAGTACCGATGGTCTGGCGGGAGAACTTCAGGCTTGTCGGGGAGAAGGTCAGGCCCTTGCAGACGCCTGCCGCACCAGCGTTGTAGATTGATTGTATCTGGGATTGGGACAGTGCGACGTTGTATGCTTGAACCTCGTCGATGACACCGTTCCAGGTTCGAGGGTATCCCTGTTGGATAAGTGAGGGTTGCGTAGAACCAATCATCCAAGGGTTGGACGAATACGGGATTGTCATCGCTTGGGAGAACGATCCTTCGAGTATGCCGTTGACAAATAGTTGAAAGGTCTGACCGTCGTAAGTGACAGCAACGAAATAAAAGGTACCGACCGCAAAGCTGTCAGTGGAAGTAATCAGGATCGGTGAGATCGGGGAAAAGAGGAATCGTCCGTCTGTGGCTCTCCACCAGATGCTCCAGCCATAGGCAGTATTGAGGTAGTTCTGGACGATGGCGCTGCCAAACGTGTCGTTATTCGGGCCGGGGCCGAGAGGTTCTGCCCATACAGCCCAAGTAAAGTTCTGGTTGTCCAAGTTGGCGGCGTTTGGGATTTCGATGTAGCCGTCTGTCCCAAAAGTAAATCCATCCTTCACTTCCCCAGGCACAAGGGTAATTGCCTGGACTGCGGAAGGATTATTACCGCCAACGACATCGTTCTCATTCGTGTCGCCTGTCCACCAGCTAACCAGCCCAGGCGGTGCAGGCGTGCAGGATTGTGGCTGTGCCGTCGAGCAGCAACAAACGCACAAAACGAATAGAACCGCAATGTACTGTAATCGAAGTGTCATGACTCGCCCCTCATCGTCGCTCTACAAAGTCCTTCCGTCTCTTAGCCGAGGCTTCCGGGCTGGCTTCCCGATAGGGCAAAAATAATATCAAACACTCTCCACTATGGCAAGGCCCTTCTGTTTATTGTTCCGCCGACCTGATCCTAATGCCGCCGTTATTCGATTCGCCGGGGGTCAATTCCAGAGCCATCCAAGTCCGCACCCGCAAATGTTGACTCTCCAAGTCCCCGACAAAGCCGCCGAAAACCCGAAACATCGGTAGTGGTAAGTCTGCACAACAACGACCCATCGAATTTCTTCCGTGGGTGTTTGGCGTTCCTATTTGGGCACAGGGCCGTGTGGCGAGGGTAAATCTCACGTTTCAATTACCCCATTTTGCACGCACAGCGCCTACAGTTTCAAGAACCTCTGTAAGTGATCGATTTTAAGGACGTTTATGGCGGAGAGGGAAGGATTCGGACCCTCGGTAGAGCTTTAAGGCCCTAAGACGGTTTAGCAAGCCGCTGCTTTGGACCACTCAGCCACCTCTCCGTGAGCCAGCGATTAACTTCAAGATTCCGGAGGCGGCGCGGCTGGCGGCGGAGATTGGGGCGGAGTGGCTGGTGCCGATGCACTACGACATGTTCCGGGAGAGCGCGGTGGAGATCGACCGGTTTATCGAGCATATGCTGGGGCAGCATCCGGGGCAGAGGTTTAAGGTGTTTGCGTGCGGGGAAGGGTGGACGCCGGAGTAGGGCGTGCGGTTGAGGGTGCTTATGGGGGGATCCGGGGGACCGGATCGCCCGCGGGGACGGCGGCGGCTCAGGGGGCGGAGCCGGGACAAGGATTGCGGTTACGGAGATCCCGTTTCGATATCACCGAGGACAATTGAATACCACTGCGCGTGCCGCCTGCCAGACGCCCTTCGATGTCTGCAGGAGAGGTTGTCAGGCAATATCGACCTCTATTCTGGTAGAAGAGACGCAACCGGAGCGCCGCGGGCCACTTCCCATAACCGACTCTCTGGCGTTCGGGTTCGCAAATCTGCAGAACGAGTCGTTCGAAACATGGCCGGAATCCGGGAATTAACCGGGGTCTTCAATCGATTTCCGGAGCACGGAGGGCCCCGTCACCTGATGCATTTCGGGACGGCTTTCAAGCCCGCGCCCCGTCATCAGCTCGACCTGCATGTCGGCGTCGGCCTGTCATCGGCCGCGGTGGACCACTGCATCGGAGTTGGCTACTCTTTTAGCTTTCAAGCGCGCCGTTAGGCGTACTGGACCAGCGCCATAAAGCCATAGTCCATGTGAAGCTGCATGTGGCAGTGAAACAACGACGGACCCGGATTATCTGCTACGAAATCGGCCTCCACCTGGCGGCGCGGCGGAACCACCACCACATCCTTGACCACTCCCGACGTTGCCACACCCGCGAACTTCGTCAACTCGAAGGAGTGACGATGCAGGTGCACCGGATGAGCTTCGTCGCTCTGGTTGTCGAACCGGAGGCGGTATCGCCTGTTCGCCTGGACCCGAATCGGATCGGTCTTGGGAAAAGACTTCCCGTTGATCGTCCAGTGATCGACCCAGCGGTTCCCCGCAAACTTCTGGCGGAAGACCAGCGGGATCACCTCCGCATCCCGCGGCGCTGTGTCGCCCTGCCGTCCGAAGATGGTGTAGTCCCAGCGGGCGGAGGCTGGCGCGGTCCACTGTGCCGGACCTTGGCGGTCTGCGTATTCTACAACTACTCCCAAGCCGGCGTTCCGCGCGCGATCATCCACTTCGCCGAGAATCCAGACGCCCGGTTTGCCCATGGTAACCACCGCGTCCACCCTCTCCGCCGCGCCGAGCTCGAGCACTTCCACCTCGCGCGGCGTGGGCACGCGGTTCCCGTCGAGCCCGACTACTTCGAACTTGTGGCCGGTGAGCGCCAGCCGATGCAGCATGGTCGCGTTGGCATTCAAGATACGGAACATGATCTTCTGTCCCTCTTTGACCCGTACTGGATCGCCGTACCCCAGCGCGTGGCTGTTGACAGAGAAGCTCTGGTACATCACATCCAGCGTGCCTTCGCCGCCGCCCATGACTCCCAGGTAAGGCTCCCATCCATGCAGCGCCAGGAATACTTCAGCGTCATACCTGCCAGGCTCGCTGCGCGGTTCCACGTACAGGAATCCGAACTGTCCGGTATACGTGCTGCGCTTCAAATTCCGGCCCGCGGAAACGTGCGTGTGATACCAGCGAGTTCCCGACGGGCGGGGCACGAATGTGTACCGCCGGGAGCTGTGTGCCGAGACCATCGGCGTGCCCTCTTCCATAGCGCCGTCGACCTCGCAAGGAACGAACAGGCCATGCCAGTGGACGATTTCCGGGGTGTCCGTTTGGTTGTTCACCTCCACCGTGACGGACTGTCCCTCGCTCAGGCGCAGCACGGGACCGGGAACCGAACCGTTATAACCCGTGGTCTTAATCAGCCGGCGCGGAGCGATTTCGACCTCTACCGGTGAGATGCGCAGCGTAATGTCGGCTGTGGTATTCTCCGGCGGTGCCTGGGCCGCCAGCCTTGATGCCATGCTCCAGCCGGCCGGTGTCCCCAGCGCAGCCAGAAATCGCCGGCGATCCATGGTCCTCCCTTCGGTCCTGTCGCCAGTATCCCATGCTCCACACCGCAAGAATGCTGCGGGGGATATGGTTGCATATCGGCAGCGGTCTCAGCTCGGCGAGTGCGCGGATTCAGGCCCGTGTTTTCTTCACCCGAACAAGCGCATCAGCGAACTCCTGCCCTGGAACATCGTTCTATAAACGTTCGGCGGTTAAAACGAAGCTTACGTGTAGGCCAACCCGTGGCCAGTTGCGCCAGTTCGTCGGCGTTGCTGAAGGTATCGAAGGGCTTTGCGGTGGTGGCTGCGCCGGGTTGGCCGCGATGCGAAACCGCCGCTCGCGCACCATTTGCGTCAGGTCCTGATTGGTGGTCGCGCCTATATCGACCATGCGCAGCAGGCCCTCGAGGAGCAGTTGGCGCGCGAAAAGTCCGCCACTGACCAGCGCCGCCGAATCCGTCAGGTAGAATGAGGGCTTAGGCAACGGGATGCCTGATCCTTCGCGCTCACGCTCCACGGAAGATCCGATCTCCGCCGGCGAAATTCTCTCCGGCAGGTTTCGCGTGGTGCGGCGCATCGCCCAAGGCGGCATGGGTGTTGTCTACGAGGCATTCGACGAGAAACTGGGCCGCCGCATCGCTCTCAAATGCGCGGTTTCCGGCGAGGGTCGCCGCCTCTTCCCCGAAGTACGGCTGGCCACCGAAGTCAGCCATCCGAACATCTGCCGGATTTACGAGATTCATAGCGCGGAGACCGCACAGGGAAATCTCGAGTACTTCACCATGGAGTATCTGGGCGGTCCCACTCTGGCCGCGCGGATCGCCTCCGGTCCGGTGCCGCGCGAGGAAGCCGGTACCATTGCGCGGCAGCTTTGCGCCGGCCTTGTGGAAGCGCACCGCAATGGCATTATCCACGGCGACTTGAAGCCCGGCAACGTCATCCTCACGAAGGGTCCGGGCGGTACTCCGCGGGCCGTGATCGCGGACTTCGGTTTGGCGCGCGCGGCGCTGACTCCGGGCGCTGCCGGAGGAACCCCCGGTTACATGGCTCCGGAGCTCAAAACGGGCGCCCCGGCTACCGTGGCATCGGATATCTACGCGCTCGGCGTGATCCTTCATGAACTGGCTTCCGGCTATCGTCCGGACGAGCGCGCGGCCATGCTGATGAGCACCGTCACGCAGTCCGGGAATACCGCTGCCAAGCTTCCGGAGAGCACCGCCCACCTCCCGGCGAAGTTGGCTCCTCTCAAGTCGTCATGGGATCCGATCGTGCGCAAGTGCCTGGACCCGTCGCCTGAGCAGCGCTACCGCCGCGTCGAAGAGATACAGCGCGCGCTCGGTCCTTCCACGCTGCGCCGCCGCCTGGTGCGTGGCGCCGCCGCCGTGGCCCTCGCCGCGGCAGCCGCGCTTGTCACGTACCGGCAAGCCACTGCGCCTCCGGAGACCGTCAGGCTGGAACTGAGCGCTGTCGCAGCGCCCGCGGAACTCGCGGCCGAAGCCCGGCAGATCCAGCAGAACGCCGCGCGCCGCATATCGCAACTGCGGAACAGCCGTCAGACGGCATTTAGCCTGAGCAGCTTCCGCGCCACGCACCGCCTCTCCACCAGGCTCGCCCCCGAGGCCGGCGGTCTGGCCCTGCACGCGCTCCTGCTCAATCTGCAGTCCAACACGCCCGTGACCGAATGGTCTGCGGACTACCAGGCGGCGCAGGCGCGCTACATTCCCGTCGCGCTCGCCGGTGTCGTCAGCGGTGCGCTGCACTTGCCGGCGCTCGCCACCTACGCCAGCGTGGACGGCGCTGCCCGCGAACCGTATCGGAATGGGCTGGCCGAGTTGCAGGACGATGGCAAAATCGAGGCGGCGCTGGCATCCCTGACGGAAGCCGAACGGCTCGAACCGGATTCGGCCCTCCCCTGGGCGGCGCTCGCCGAGGCGCAGCGGCGTAAATATTTTCTGACCAACGCCGAGTCCTGGGAAGATCTGGCCATGGCTTCCTGGCGGCAGGCGGAACTCCGCAACCCCGATTGCGCTCCCGTGCATCGCATCGCCGGACTGCTCGAATACGACCAGAACCATATCGAACAGGCCATTACACGAATGCGCCGCGCGACTGAGTTTCAGCCGCCGAATGCCGATGCCGTGCACCGGCTGGGCTTGCTGTATGAAAGGCACGGCCAGCTGTTCGAGGCGCTGCAGGCCTATAACGAAGCGCTGCGCCTGGCGCCGCACAACACGCGCATCTACGAAGATCTGGCGCACGCCTACACCGCGCAATCGGATTTCGCAGCCGCTTCCGCCATCCTGCGCCGCGCCGTAGACCTGGCGCCCGACCGTCCCAACCTGCGCCAGAGGCTCGCCAGCAGCTATCAGGATCAGGGTCGCTTCGATCAGGCCGAAGCCGAACTGCGTTCCGCGCTGCGCCTCAAAACATCGGCTGATGGGCTGGCGCGCCTGGGCCACGTGTTGCTTTATCGCGGGCGGCCCGCGGAGGCGATCCCGCTCCTCGCGCAAGCCGTCCAACTGGACAGCCACGCCTTGTTCGCCTGGCTCTACCTGGGTCTGGCGCAGCAGCAGGCAAGCCACGCCCAGGATGCACAGGCGGCCTTCCGGCGCGGCTTGGCCCTGGCCCAGGAGAACGTCACGCAGTTGCCGCGCGACGGTTATTCGCGCGCCATTCTGGCCTACTTCTACGCCCAGACGGGCCAGCAGCGGGACTCCGGACTCGAAGCCGCCGAGGCCCTGCAACTGGCGCCCCGGCATAACGACACGTTATGGATGGCAGCTCTCGCCTACGAGCGCAGCGGACGGCGCGCGGAGGCGCTGCGCACCCTGGAACAGGCCGCCCGGCCCATGCTGGAGGACTTGAAGCGCTGGCCCGAGGCAGCTCGCTTGACGGCCGATCCCAAGTTCGCCGTGATCTTCGCCAACGCCGGCCGTTGACTTTCCGCCCTTCCCTGTGTAAGGATAATGCTCACTCGAGAGTAAGTAAGGACGCATGCACATGCCCACGAAAAAGAAAGTTACTTCCGCCAAGAAGGCGCTCCAGGGCGGCTCCGGCGATGCGCCGCCCAACAGCACGCTGAAAGGCGGTGGCGGCAGCGGCAGGGGGAAAAAGAAAAAGTGAGCGCGGCGGCGACGGTTACCACCGTTTCCGTCACCATCGAGAAGCAGCAGCGAACCGAGTGGTGCTGGGCCGCGGTATCGGTCAGCGTCAATGCATTCTTCCGTCCCGGTGCCTCCCACACCCAGTGCGATCTGGCGGGCGCCATACTGAAGTTGCCCTGCTGCGCCGGTCAACAGCCCTCGCAATCGGCCGCCTGCAATGTCCCGCACGACATCCATACGGTTCTTGGCCGCCTGCACTTGCTGGCCGCGGACCCGATCGTCAAACCACTGAGCTTCGCGGAGGTCCAGGATGAAATCGACCACGGGCGCCCGGTTTGCGTGCTGATCAAGTGGTTGGGCAGCAACGGGCAGCCGGGCGACCGCGGCCATTTCATCGCCATCGACGGCTACCGGATCACTCCCGCGCAGAAGCAATTCGTTTCGATCGGCGATCCATGCTATGGCCCTTCGGAAGTCGATTACGAACAGTTTTCGAGCCCGCAGGGCGGATACCGGGATGGGCGCGGCGTCTGGTTCGCGAGTTTTCGGGTCGCTAACATGGCGGTCGCCTGATGGCGTTGCAACCTGTAACGCCTCCGCCGCAGGTCCTGGCGACATATCAGGCATCCCTGCTCGATTTCGGCATGCCCGCCGTGAAGGAGGTCTCGCTCTATCATCTGCCGGTGGGCGCGCTCGCACTCGATGACCTCGCGTCAGGCGCCACGCTGGCACAAGTGCGGGCATCCGGATGCCGGTTTGTGGCCAGGTGGCCGAACGGCGACACCACCTCTGCCGAGATGACCAATCCGTCGCTTTACGGTCTGGCCAAATTCCGCAACTTCGTGACCGGCGATCCTCCCGCCGTGGTGCTGCAGCGGATTGCGGAGGCTGCCGGTCTGCCGCAGGTTCAGGCAACCGATTACGATCTCCACTTCTTGAGCGCGCCGGGCATCCTCTTTGAGGGGCTGCACCTGATCTCTGACGGGCAAGCCAGCGATTTGGTGCTGCCCACCGCCTCCTGGTATACGGAGTTGCCGGTAACCGCGGTGCTGAACGCCGCCGATTTTCTGACGGTGGCATCGGCATTGGCGAGAGCCCGGCTGGCATACGGAGCGGCGGAACTAAGTTCCTAGCGAGCGCAGCTGCCGGAGAAGCCAGAAGCCAGGAGCCGAGAGCGAGGACACTTGCGCTTGTCCGGAAGCTCACGCCCCACCGCCAAGCAGCGGAGGAGCAGCGGAGGAATGGCCCGGAATCCGCATTCCCGATTTCTGCTGACTGTGCCCGCTCCTGGCGCGCAAGCCGGCGAAAACGCCATTCACACAGTCGTCACCGCTGTCGGCTTTACTGGCTTCCGGCGCGCTGCTGAAACCCAGGTTCAACCTGGTCTTCGAAGCCCGACCATAGCTATTAGCATTACGCGCCCCGAACCTGCTTCGAGCGGTGCACACGGTCTATTGGGCCACCGCCGAAAACAGTCAGCAGAAATCGGGAATGCGGATTCCGGGCCATTCCTCCGCTGCTCCTCCGCGGCTTGGCGGTGGGGCTTGCCGCAAATGTCAAATTAGATGATCGAACTCACCATCATCGTCGACACCGGCTGCCGTTTGCACCAGAGCCGGCCAGAGAGCGATCGCATCGGCGATTCGAACCCGCCGCTAGTGTTCACCCCTCCGGGCAGCGGCCAGGTCGTGCTCAGCCTTGGCCAATTCTTTTTGGCGATGCGCTTCCATAACAGACGGCACCTTCGTCTTGCGCCACTCATCCACACTCTTTTGAAACCAGGCGGCGGCGGAAGCATTCTTTCCGATGCGTCGATACTCCGATCCGATCCGCCAGCAAAACAACGCGAATGGCCAGCCGGATTTCGGCACGTTAGATCGTGGAATTTCGACGATCGCTTCTTCCGTCAACTCCAACGCCGCATGGCGATCGCCCGAGGCGCCTTTGACTTGAGCCAGCCTGAGCGCGGATCCCGCGGCCCACGCTCGGGCCACGCCTTCGTTAGGGCCGCCAAGCAAGCTCCGGTACGAGGAACGAACGCGCTCCAGATAGTGGCCCGCCTCGGCATAGCGGCCGGCCTGGAGCAGCCCCTTTCCCGTCAGACCCTCGACCGAAACCATCTCGATGAGGTAACGCTGATTGGAAGGGTCTTGTTTGATAAGGCTGTTCAGCAGGGATTCTGCCCGGGAAAGATGGGCCAAAGCCCTGCCGTTATCCGGCTCCTCCAAGAGGCAGGCAGAAGCCCTGCTGAGCGCAACCGCCTCATCAAATGAGGCCACTCGATTCGCGGGATCGCGTTTGGCCATCGACTCCGCAATGGCGGCGGCTTTTTCGAAGGCGTCTACGGCTTCGGGAAGTTTCCCCAATCCATAATTCTCGGGAAGACCGAGGACATCTCCCAGGTGGCCGTAGGCCAGTAGCAGCGCGCGCAGATAGCTGGTTTGGTTCGGATTCTGCTCGACCAGGCGTTCTCTGATAACGAGGGCAGCGCGGTAATTCTCCTCCGCCCGCACCGGATCTCCAGCGAGGCGAAGAATGGAGGCCAGATTGATCCGCGTTTGCCCCAAAACGTCCTGGCTCTCCGCGCTGCCGGGATACGCTGCGGCCATCCGCTCGGCGATGCGCTTACCTTCCTGCCCAAATTCCATCGCTTTTTTGATATCGGAGCCTCTGTATACGGTCAGGAGTTCGGTATTCGCATCGATTGCCACACCCAAGGCGATCCTGTCGCTGGGGCGTGCGGCGAGCACATCGCGCGCCAACAGACGCGCCCGGTTCACCGCCTGAACGCCCTCCGTTTTGCCGCGTATATCTTGGAGGTCTCCGATTCTCTCGAACGTGAGGGCCAGCAGCCGCATCGCGTCAATGTCCCCTTTTGCCGCCAAAGGTTCGAGAATCGATTCCGCGGCATGGTAACTCTTTAAAGCCCCGGCAGCATCACCCAGGCTACTCTTGAGCAGGTTGCCCTGCACTTCTCCGATCTTTTCATATGCGCGGGCCAAGTCGCACTGTAATGACGCATCCCGCCCGGCATCCCGCCGCAGATTCTCCAGGTATTTCAGCGCGGTAGACACAATGGCTTTGCGCGCTTCAGTCGCACCCGGGAGATATTCAATGCGTCCATCTACATCGAAGATGAAGGCGTTCGCCAGGCTGCGTACTTCCTGGAAACGTCGCTCGGCGCGGCGCGCTTCATACAGGGTCGTGCCAATGCCGCCGGCCACGGCCAAGGAGACAATGATTGCCGCCAGGCTGGCAACGCGGTTGCGCCGAAGCAGCTTCATGAAGCGATATGCCGGCGTGTTCGGCCGGGCACTCACCGGCCGGCCCGCAAGATACCTCTCCAGGTCCAAGTCCAACGCCCGGGCGGAGTTGTAACGGCGCGCCGGTTCTTTGCGGATCGCCGTGGCCACGATACGGTCGAGGTCGCCGTGGAGGGCGCGGCTCAACGCCTTATCTCCGCGAGCCGCGGCAACCACGCTCGGCGGATCCGGATCCGTTTCGCACACCGCGCGCTCCACGGCCGCCGGAGAAGGCTGCTCACCGCCTTGTGCCCGCTCGCCGCAAAGCAACTCGTAAAGCAACAGACCGAGAGAATAGACGTCCGTGCGCACCGTGATGGGATCGCCGCGCACTTGCTCCGGACTGGCATAATCCGGGGTCCACAGACGCGACCCGGTCGTGCTGGAAGCCTGCGTTGCTACGGCATCCAGCAGGGTAGCGATACCGAAATCCAGCAGTTTGGGCGTGCCTGTCGCATCCACCAGAATGTTGGCAGGCTTCAGATCGCGATGGATCACCAGATTCTCGTGCGCATAGCTGACCGCCGCGCAAATCTGGCGGAACATGGCCACGCGTTCACGCACGCCCAAGCCGTGCTCGTGGACCCAAACCGTTACCGGCTGTCCGTCGATATATTCCATGGCGAAGTAAGGAATGCCGTCCTCGGTTCCGCCATCCAGGAAGCGCGCGATGTTGGGATGTTCCAGGCGCGCCAGGATCTGGCGTTCATTCCGGAAACGGTCCCGCAGCCATGCGAGGTCGCGCCAATCCGGCGCCACTTTCAGCGCTACCTTTTTGTGATATTCGGCATCGTCGCGCCAGGCCTCGAACACCAGCCCCATGCCGCCGCGGCCGATCTCGCGCACGATGCGATAGGGACCGAAGGTGCGTCCGGCCCAGTTCGATCCACCGGCAACGCGCGCGGCAACCCGTTCGACCATAGCTGCGATACGGGCTCCGGCGGAGTTGGAACGCCGCAGCAGGTCTCTCAATTCCACGCGCAGCGCGTCGTCGCCGGCGGTCGCCTGCTCCACGAAGCGGTCCTGCTCCTCGCCCTCGAGGACACTCGCTTCGTAAAAAAGCGATTCCAACCGCGACCAGGTGTCACTCATGGCTGCGGCGACTCCATCGCCCTGCCCAGCCAGGCTTCGGCCATCTTCTGCTCGCGGCTTACCGTGGCCGGGGAAATGGCCAGCAGGTCCGAGATCTCTTCCAGGTTGAGCCCCGCGAAATATCGCAGCTCGATCACCCGCGCGGGACGGGAATGCAAGACCGCCAGCCGTTCGAGGGCCTGGTCCAAAGCCAGCAACTCGTCGAGATCGCTTGCAATGCCGATCTCGAGGCTCTCCATAGAGAGAGCCTGTTCGCCGGCGCCTCGTTTTCCGGCACGGGCTGCGCGGGCATAATCCACCAGCACCCGGCGCATGACCTGCGCGGCAAGACCGAAGAACTGCTTTCGGTTTTCGAAGCTCAGCCCCGCCTGTTTGGCGAGGCGCAGCCACGTTTCGTTAACCAGCGCGGTGGGTTGCAGGGTGTGGCCGCTGCGTTCCTGATGAAGATAGCCGTCGGCGATCTTGCGCATCTCGCCGTAGACCGAGGCCGTCAGCAAGTCGAGCGCATTGCGGTCGCCGTTGGCCCATTGGATCAAAAGGCCAGTAATCTGTTCCTCTTCAGCACCAGCCATGAGGCACCCTCCGCTACACCGTCACCGCACAGTATATAACTTCGGCGGTGAAAAAAATCGCGACGATTCCCGCTCGTATGAATGAGGAGGGAAAACGATGAGAGTAACGGCAATCATTGTTGCGGCCGGAACTGCTGCCGCTGTTGGGATCGGCTGGGGGCAGAGTTCCGCCGCGCAACCGGCATCGGCATGCACCACGGATGCCCTTCCGCTATTGAAAACAGTATGGGCCGAGATGCGCAACTTGCGGCAGGAGTTGCTAGAGCAGCGGCGCGCCATCGAGCAGGCAAAGATAGCGGATCTGGAGCGGCAACTGAAAGGCATCCAGGAGCAGCGGCGCGTTTTCGACGAGGATCGCAGCTCGCGCGACCAACAATTGGCGGCAATCGAAACCGCGCTTCTGCAGTCGAACCCGGACAAGCAAGAGCGGGACGAGTTGGAGAGTCAGAGGGCCCAACTGCTGAGTGCCCCTTCGGGTCCGCCGCCAACCGTTGAAAACGCCATATCGCAGCGGGAGGCACGCGTGCGGGACCAACTCGCCGAAACGGAACAGCGGGCTCGCGCTCTCGATCAACTGGTCCAGCAGTTGGCGGCTGACGCCTCGCGATAGCCGGCACGCCCAGGCATGGGGCTGAACTGCCCAATTTTCAGAATAGGAGCAAAACAATGACGAGGAATAGGTGTATCTTTTTTACGATGTTGGCGGGCGTATTGCTGCTGTCACCCGCGGTTCGGGCACAAGGCTGGTCGGCGGTCGCCAGCGCGTGTGAGCCGGGCAGCGACAGCATTGGGCGTTACGTCTTTAACGAAGCCAGTTTCGAGTTCGCGGACGGTGTAACCGGCACCATCCGAACTCGCTGCCAGGTCAATAATCCGTTGGATAAGGGTCTACCAGGGTGGTGGGTGCTCAGCGCCGGACTGATAACCGGGCAATCAGGTGGCGCGTATGTGAAAGCTACCCTAAATCGCGTCAGTAAGGGGGATGGCAGTATTCAGACGATCGCCACACTCTACCAGGACAACGCACCGAATCCTTTCAATTACTCCACTTACTTCACCCACACGTTCGACTTCACCAACTTCGCCTACTATGTAACGTTGGAGGTGGGCCGGGCGGTCGACGACGAGCTTCCCAGAGTCTATTGTGCGTCACTGAACTAAGCACTGGATGACAATTGCCAAGTTGTTCACAGGTCCCTCGCCAGCTGCCCGGGAGTAACCAACGGCTTTTCCGGCCGGGCAGCCCGTGAGGATTGCGCCTAAGTTCGGCTAGCGGAAGAGCCAATCTCAATCTAACAAAAAAGGAACACAAAACATGACTAAGAATAAGTGCGCGCTTTTTATGATCGTAGCGGGAGCAATGCTGGCGTCGCCGGCGGTTCAGGCACAAACCTGGTCCACAATCGGCTCCTCGTGTCAACCCGGCAGCGCCAGCATCGGGCTGTATAGCTACAGCGATGCGACGTTCCAGTTCGCTTCCGGAGAAACGGGCCAGATCAGTACCCGCTGCCAAGTTAATGACCCCTTGGATTCGGGCGTGCCCGCCTGGAAAACCCTGACGGTTGGATACGTCGATCCCGACGGCACGCAAGGGAATTACGAGGTGCAGGCAAAGCTCCTACGTGTCGCGAAGGGCACGGGAGTTGAAACCACGATCGTGATCTTCGATAGCGACGCCCATACCCAAAAGGTAGCTACTTCCAAATCCGTCACGTTCACACACACCTTCGACTTCACCAACTATTCCTACTTTGTATCGCTGGTCGTCAATCGCGGCGACTCTAGCGCGAACCCTGGTGTGTGGTTCGCATCGCTGAAGTAGCTACAGCCGGGTCGCCGAGCCAAAGAAGAAGGTGCTGGACGGCCTGACGGAAGAACAGCACGAGGAAGGCAAGAAGATCTTCGACGCCCTGCGGGAACGGATCTTCCGCGACGACATGCTGAAGAGCCGCGTCTGCTGCGGCGAGCAGCTTCGTTCAACGCCTGATAGTTCCTCCAATGGAGATCCGTTGGCAGAAATCTGTGTTAAATGATTGACTGTAAAGACATTAAGTCGCATGAACAAATCCGGAAATACAGGGGATACCAGGACCTGTTATGGGCAATATCAGGCTCTGTTATTCCCTGTTATTCCCGGTGCCTGCTTTGCGGCCAGGTTATTCACAATGTGCAGCTTATGCCGACATGTTCGGCGGATCCTACCTGTTCTGGCCCTGTTTTACAGCAGCGTCGCTCGGCGCTACCATTTTCAGCGCCGCCAGGGGCTACATCGCCGCGCCGTGCCACAACATGCAAGCCAATACGCCCACCCAGAACGTCGTGGCGCTCTACGAAGCGGTGCGCCAGTCCGCCTAAGGTGTCAGCGCAGCGGCGCGCGCCGCCTCGCGCCGGGCTTCGTACTCCGAGGCTAGAAACGTGCCGGCAAAAACCATGATGCCGCCCGCGATCTGCGGAAAGCGCAGCCGCTCGCCTAGCGTAACGGCGGAGAGCAGCACGCCGAAGATCGAGAGCAGGTAGATGGATACCGAAACCTGGATGGCTTCCAGGCGCTTCAGCACCCACATCCACAGCACCATGGCGATTCCCCAGGTGAACGCGCCCAGCACCGCGATCGACAGCCACACCGACGACGGGTAACCGCGTACGGCGTAGAACGGCGCGGGATCCGCCAGCGAGATGGCGGCGCATCCAGCGCAGGCCACCGCATAGGTGTAGACCAGGACGCGCAACTCGCCGAAGCGGTTCAGCAGCCGCTTGCTGTACGTATTGTAGAAGGCGCTCCCGAACCCCGAGATGAACACGGCGATGTTGCCGACCAGCATGCGTCCGTTCACTACGCTGCCGCTCAGATCCGAACGCGAGGTCAGGACGGTTCCCGCCAGCGCCATCAGCAGGCTGACGATTCGCAGCACAGTCACGCGCTCGCCCAGCAGGATCATCGCCAGTAAGACCATCAATACGGGGATGGTCAGTTGAATGATGGCCGCGTTCGATGCGGTTGAGCGCGCGATGCCCCAGGAGAGCAGGAGCGATGGCGGGAGGATGCCCAAGATGCCGAGCAGCACAAAATCCAAAATGGCCCGGCCGTCGAGGCGCGCTTGACCGGCCGGATTGCGCCTGGCGGAGGCCGCCAGGAAGGGCACGAGCAGCACGGTCGAGCAGAGCAGCGTCCAGAAATTCAGCGCGGCGGGGCTCATGTAAGCGGCGGCGATCTTGTATGCGGGATACTCGGCGGCCCACAGAAAGTTCACCAGCACCAGCGTCGCTACATTGACGTGGCGTTTGATGGTCATGCCGGGACTCTCCGCAGCGAGATCAACTCGCAGCTGTTCTCGGCCGGCAACGCGACCCGCAGCCCGGACTGCATCAGTTCCGCCCCGGCCCACCGGGCGGAGGACGGCCTACGAATGAACTCGGCCTGATACCGGGCGCCGCGGGCAAGGCCTCTGAGGACCACGGGCTGCACGGCCGATGGATGCCGGTTCCGGAAAACGTACACGGCGCCTTCGCCGCGCCGCTCGTCCCAAAGCTCAAAAGCATCCCAGCCGCGCGGATGCGGGCGTTCGATCAGCCGGTACACCCTGCCGGATGCGGCGAGCGGCCGGAAGCGCTTGTACAGTCCGATCTCGCGAGTGAGAATGCGCCGCTGCTCCGGCGTCATCAGGCGCGGGTCGCTCAACAGGGTCCAGGGACCGCCGATCATGGAACTCTGAAGGACGGTAGCCAGGTCGCCGGCCGACTGCTCCAGGCGCAGGTACCGCTGTTGCCGGTCGATCGGGAAGATCTGCAGGTGACCGTAGACCATTTGCCGCAGCCGGAATGACTCGTAGGCATCGCCGATCAGTTGCACGTGGTGCCGCTGCGCTACGCCGTAATCCGGGACGGCGCTGTCGTTCATCCACTGCTCGCACACGAGCTTCGGATAGCGGCTGCGCACGAAATCCATGATCTCGTAGAAGGCCGCGCAGGAAGCTACGCGGCTGTCGCCCGGAGGATGCGAGTGGTGGCGCGCCTGGCAGATGGTGATCAGGTCGAAATCGTGCTTCAGCCAGTCAAGCTCCGCGGCGTCGATAACCCGTGCGAGCTGCTGTTTGACCCACTCGCGGACGGGACGGTGCGCCAGGCAGAGGATGCGCGTGTTCCAGGTGGACGCGGCGGTGCGGATGAAGAAATCGTCCGGGATAGGTTTGCCGCGGTATTCGGCAAGCCAGTCCGGGTGCTCGCGAACCACCTGCGAAGGCTGATCGGCATTGCCGAAGCCGAACCACAGGCCCAGCTTCATTCCGCGTTGGCGCACCGCGCGGCTGACGCGGCGCGGCCCTTCCGGGAAGCGCGCCGGATCGAACCACCAGTCGCCCACACGCGGAAACCAGCCGTAGTCCCAGAGAAAGAGTTCGCAGCCGATCTCAGCGGCGGCATCCACTTGTCCGAGCAAGTTCCGCTCGGTGGGAAACCAGGGATGCGTGCCGGGCTCGTTGTGGGGGTTCTGTTTCTCGTCGATCGCCGTGGCCCAGGTGCAATACGCGGCCCACGGAAAATCGAGCTCGGGTAGCGGCGGGCCCAGCGCTTCGCGCACCAGCGCGTGGGACAAAGCCGCCGCCTCATCCTGATCGCCGTGAACGAATCCATACCAACCCACCGGAGCTGACATGCACGCGCCGGCCGCCAGGGGCTCCGCCATCTGGTTGGAATCCAATCCGCCGGAGACAAGGCAGGGATCCACGCCGCCGCTGAATTCGATCGCCATGGGACCGGACCATTCCCATCCTCCGATCAGCGCGTCGCCGGCCGGCAGGCTCAGGCTGAACCAGGCGCAGTCGGGCGAATAAGGACCGGTGCGAATGGCCTGCTCGGTATCTTCCGCGATGGCGCGCGACTGAATCGGATTACCGGGGCTGGGCAGCATCGCCCGGCCAAAATTGTTCAGCCACCGCAGTTCGAGCGGTGCGGGGCCCAGCCGCAGGCGAAACGTGTCCAGACGTTTGACGGTCACCGGCGCCGCGCCGGTGTTGGTGACGCTGGTCCATTGCCGGATGACCGGCAGATCGGGGTGACTGGCGTAATGGCGCGTCACGCGCACCGGGTGCGCGATGGCATCCAGTGCGATGGCGGTCTCCTGCCAGCCGTGCTCGCGGAGGCTTTCTTTCACGCCGGCGAGGCGCCAGCCGCTCGATCCGGTGAGGACGGCATCATCGATCTGCACCTGGAATTCGTCGGAAACTGCCGCCGGATGGATCCACTCGCGCCGCCCGGCGTCCACCAGCGAAGTGCACGCGAACTGGTCGCCGCGCAGCGCGACTCGCTGCGCTCCTATCGTCCACTCGCCGGCAGCGGCCGCCACACCGCGCGCGCCAGCCAGTCCGCCGGCCAACAGGCAGCCAAAATCGCGACGACTTACTTTCATGCCATCTCTCCGTTACAATGAACGCGGTGTTCGCCGTTCGCATCCTCTTCTGCATGCTCGCCGCACTGCCGCCCGCGGCGGCAGCCGCCGCGGATTGGAGCGCGCAGTTCGCCGACCCGCCGTCCGCGTACGGCATGGGCGTGCACTGGTGGTGGTTCGGTCCGGCCGTGACGAAGTCCGAAGTCGAGCGCGAACTGAAGGTCATGCATGATGCCGGCATCGTCAACGTCCTGATCTATCCCGTCTACCCGCTGAGTGCGGACGACCCGGCCCGCGGCATCCGCACGCTGCGTTATCTCTCGCCGGAATTCCTGGAAGTGCTGGGCCACGCCATCCGCTACGCGCGCAGTCTCGGCATCCGCGCCGACACCATCCTGGGAACCGGCTGGCCGTACGGCGGACCGTCGGTCACGCCCGCCATGGCGGCGCGCAGGCTGCTGAACGCGCCCACGGGTATGCAGGTGAAGCGGCCGTCGCTTGGGGGCGAGGGGTTGGTGCTCGATCATCTGAATCCCGAGGCAGTGCGCGCCTTCCTCGACGATGTGGGAGGCAGGCTGCTGGCCGCGGCCGGACCGGCGGGCCTGCGGGCTGTTCACCTGGACAGCCTGGAAGTCTTTGGCGAAGAGTGGACCCCCGATTTTCCCGCCGAGTTCGCACGGCGGCGCGGCTACGATCTGATGCCGCGCGTGTCCGCGCTCAAACGCGGCAGCCAGGACACCGATTCGGCGGACGTGCGATACGACTTCTGGCGCACGCTGGGCGAACTGGCGCGCGAACGATTCATCCGTCCGCTGCACGAGTGGTGCCGCGCGCATGGCGTGGCTCTCCAAGCCGAGTCTTACGGCACGCCGCCGGTGGACATGGCGAGCTACGCCGATGTGGACGATCCGGCCGGCGAAAGCTACGACTGGAAGACGTTCGTCGCCTCGCGTTGGGCGAGTTCGGCCGCGCACCAGTTCGGCAAGCGCGTCACCGCCGCCGAAGCGTACACCTGGCTGCGCCATCCCCGTTGGATCTCCACGCTCGAGGATCTGAAGGTCGCTTCGGATCTGCACTTCGTCTGCGGCGTCAATCGCCTGGTGGCGCACGGATATAACTATTCGCCGCCGTCCGCTGGCGTGCCGGGCTGGGCATATTACGCTTCCGTAGAATTGAACGACAACAACCCGTGGTGGCCCTACTTCGCGCGGCTCGCCGCTTACGTGCGGCGCGTCAGTTACGCGCTGCAACTCGGCAAACCGCGCGTGGACGTGGCGCTTTATCTGCCGGAAGAAGATGTCATGGCCGGCCAAGCCACGGGCGGCGAGGGACTGAATCTCTACATGGAAACCAAGCGGCGCCTCGCCGGCGGCCGGCCGGAGCCGGAATTCGGACTGCCTTCGGCCTACACCAATGAAAGTCCCGTGATCAAGACCATGCTGTCTTCCGGATTCAGTTTCGACGGGTTCGATCACAGCTTGCTGGCGGCGGGGGTGAAGACCGGCGAGGGCCGGCTGGCGGCGGGCGACGTGGCTTATCGCATCGCGGTGCTGCCGAACCTGAACGGCATTTCGCTGGACCTGCTCGCCATGCTGCGCGATTTCTGCCGCGCGGGCGGCGTGCTCATCGCCACCCGCCGGCTGCCGGACACCGCCTATGGTCTGGTCGATCACGCGGCCCGTTCCGCGCAGGTGCGGTCTATGACAGCCGAGGTGTTCGGCACGGGGCCGGATGATCGTGTGCGGCGCATACCGTTCGGGCGCGGGGTTGCCATCTACGTTCCCGACGAGACCGCGCAGTTGGCCGGCGTGCTGGCGTCGCTCGGTCCGGAGATCGACTTCGGCGCGCCGGAGCCGGATCTGGCCTTTGCCCATCGCGGCGAAGGACACCGCCAGATCTACTTCTTCGCTAATACATCGGCAAAAAAGAAGACAGTCACGGCCGTTTTCCGCGACGGAGAAGGGCGGCCCGAATTCTGGAATCCGATGACCGGCGAAGTATTCGCCGCCGTTGACTTCCGCCGGACGGCGCGGGGCGTCGAGGTGCCGCTGGCGCTGGATGGATACGGCTCGGTTCTGGTGGCATTCGGAGAATCCGGCGCGGCTGCCCGTCCCCTTCCGTCTGCCCCGCGGCTCCGCGAGAACGAAGCCATCGTGTTGGAAGGTCCATGGTCGCTCGCCATCGACGGCCGGACGGAGAGCCTCGCGGGTTTGGGCTCGTGGGCGGACCTGCCTTCGTACCGCTATTTCTCCGGAACCGCCACTTACCGCACCACGTTCCGGGTCCCCTCCGGTGTCAGCGGATGGCAACTCGATTTCGGGGAAGTCCACGAGATCGCCGACGTGGAGGTGAACGGCGCACGTGCGGGTGTGCCCTGGAAGCGGCCCTATACCCTCGACGTGAGCCGCTGGGTCAAGCCGGGCGAAAACGTGCTCGCCGTCCGCGTGACCAACCTGCTCATCAACCGCGTCCTGGGGCAGCCCGACCCGGAGTACTCCGCGCTGGAGCCGCTGCGATTCCCACTGCCCGACGAGAAAACGAAGATCGCGCATCCTTTGCCATCCGGCCTGCTGGGCCCGGTCAGGATCGTTCCCTACCGGGCGGCGATCCGCGGTAGCGCACACCGCCATCCACACTGATCGACTCGACTTCCCGGTCTTCCAGGAACACCGCCGCCAGGCTGGCCTCCACTCTGCCGCCGGCTTTCAGCACCGGCGCGGTGCCGTTTTCGATGGCCTTCGACAGTCCCACGCCGGGCAAACTGGTGAACGGCTCGATCGCCATCACGTAACAACGTCCATACCAGGGGTAGCCGAAACTGCCCCGCAATTCCTGCCAGAACCACAGGTACGGGAACACCTGTTTCGGCCACGCCAGCCCGAATCCGAACTCGAGCGCCGGGTTGGTCACTGCATACCATCCGTCGCTCAGGTCGCATAAATAGCCGAACTCGGTAACGCGCTCCTGCGCCAGCGGAACGAGGCTGAGATCGACTTCCCGGCCGCCTTTGCCCGGCATCCGCGGCCAGTTGCCGCGTGTCCCGGCGGCGATGCGGCATGTCTCCGCGATCTCGACATCATGTGCCAGGAAGGTGCTCGCCGGCGTCTGTATGCGGCAGCCCCCATCCAGGAACGGAGCGCCCAGGGCCGGATGATGTCCCCACATGAAGTGCAGGTCTTCTTCTCCCCGGTTCTCGATGGATTCGTCGAACCGCAGCGCCGCCTGGCCGGCTTCCAGCCGCATGGTCCGCCGGATGTGGAACGGGCTGCGCGCCAGGGCGAGTTGGAACTCGATCTCCAGCGCTCCGGGCGTCGTTTGCCGGATAGAGTAATCCCAGGCCGACACGGAAGCCTCGCCGTGAAAGTTGAGCGGCGCTCCGCGGTAGGTGCAGGCATCGCCGCCGTTGGGAAAAATCTCCTGCCAGCCGCCTTCGTACTGATCGAGCCACGCCGCCTCGGAGGCCGCCCCACTAGCAGTCGCGCCGCTCGGCCGTCGCAGACCCCACGGCGATTTCCAGAGCACATCGCACCGGCGCGGTTCGAAGACCAGCGAGTAGATATCCGCGCCCTTCTCGGGCAGCACGGTGGCGGTCAACAGGCCGTTCGAGATGGTGATGGCGCGCTGCGCGCCGATCCTGTGCTCGCGGCAATCGACGGGTTTCACTGGATGACCGTCGGCGGCGCGGCCAGAGAGCGCTCGACGACCTCCGGATCGAGTTCGACGCCCAAACCCGGCGCTTCCGGGAGATCCCAGTAGCCGTCCTTCAGCTCCGGCTCGGGACCGGCCAGGCTGCTGCGCAGGTACGAAGGAAAGAAGCCGCGCGCGAAGTACTCCGTGTAAGGACAAGCCGGCGCGGCCGCGCCGAAGTGCCGCGTGGCCGCGACTGTGAGGCCCGTCTTCCAGGCGTGCGGCACCGCGCGGACCCCGCGTTCGGCGGCCATGCGCGCGCATCTCATGGCTTCCGTCAGACCGCCCACGCGCCCGATGTCCGGCTGGATCAGGTCACAGTGGCCGCGATCCATCAATTCCCGGAATTCGTGGCGTGTCTGCAGGAATTCGCCCACGGCCAGCGGCGTGGTGGTGGCGTCCGCGAGCCGCGCCAGGCCGTCGAGATCGTCCGTGTGGAGCGGAGTCTCCACAAAGAACAGCTTGTCGTCCTCGATGCGGCGCAAGACCCAGAGCGCATCGTTCCAGTTGCTCCAGCGGTAGCCCACGTCGATCATGAAATCGCGGTCGTCGCCCGCGATGCGGCGGCACTCGTGGATGAATTCGACCAGTCCCCGATCGTCGATCAGGTCGTAGAACAGCATCTCCATCTTCATGGCGCGGAAGCCGGCCTCCACGGCGCGATGCATCAGGGCCAGCGAACACTCCCGCATCTCCGGCCAGGGCCGGCCCTGCGGCATGCTCTGAAACAAGGTGACGTAAGGCGTAACGCGTGGGCGCGCCGCGCCGCCCAGCAACCGGTAGGCCGGCTGGCCCAGCAACTTGCCGCGCAGATCGTGCAGTGCCGTATCGATGGCGGACATCAGCATGATGCCCAGCCCGCGCCGCCCGTGATAGATGGTGCCCTCGTAGACTTTGTCCCAAAGGCGCTCGACTTCCAGCGGGTCCTCGCCGATCAGGAGGTCCCGGATGCCGCGGCTCCAGATATGCGCGCTGGGCGTCTCGAGCAGAGCGGCGATAGCGTTGGGTGGGGCGTCGGTCTCGCCCAGCCCGTAGCGCCCGTCGTCCGCGGTCACGCGAATCACGGCCGTATCTACCGCGCCGTCGCAGTCGGCGGCATTGGCCTGGGGGGCGCGGAGTTGCAAGCACTCAATCCTGGCGATCTGCATGGAACGCTCCTTGTTGTCCTGTCAATGCCCGGCCACGGTCATGGCGCCGTCCACCACCAGGGTCGCGCCCGAGATGAACGCCGCCTCGTCGGAGGCCAGGAACAGAACGGCGGCGGCGATATCGCGCGGTGTGCCGATCCGGCCCAGCGGGTGCACGGCGAGCACCTGCCGCATGGCTGCGTCCGGGTCGGGAAGCGTGGCCAGCCATTCGTCCATCATGGGCGTATCGATATAGCCGGGGCAGATGGCGTTCACCCGAATGCCGTCGCGGCCATGTTCCAGGGCCAGGGTGCGCGTCAGCGCCAGCATGCCGGCTTTCGAGGCATCGTAGGCCGCGTTGCCGGGATAGGAGGCAAAAGCATGTACCGATGAAATGTTGACGATGGCGCCGCCCCGGCCGCGCATGTGCGGAATCGCGTGTTTGATGCACAGGAAAGCGCCCTTGAGATTCACGCCCACCTGCCGGTCCCACTGCGCGGAGGTATATTCGGGGATCGCCCCGGCCACCTCGATGCCGGCGTTGTTCACCAGCACGTCCAGCCGCCCGAACTGGGTGGCGGTCGCCGCCACCGCCCGCCGCACGTCCTCCTCGTGGGCCACGTCGCCTTCAACGGCCAGGACCCGCCCGCGCGCACCCAGCTTTTCCGCCATGGTCCGCGCGCCCGCGCCGTCGATATCGAAGATGGCTACGCTCGCGCCGGCGTCCGCCAGATGTTCCGCGATGCCCGCCCCGATCCCCTTGGCCGCTCCGGTCACCAGCGCGGTCTTTCCATCGAGCCGCATTCTATCGCTCCACGGCCGCCGGAACCGCCGCGTGCAGTTCCAGGTAGGAGCGGATGGCCGTGAGCAGCGGCCCCTGACCCCACGGCACCACCGCCCCGCGCGGCATCTCCCGATAGTGCGCGGCGCGCGTGCTGGGGAATGTCTCGTAGGAGACACCGGCCAGCACGCCGTCCGGACGCACGTGACTCACCATGTAGCTCATCGCCGCCTCCAGCACCGTATCGTAATCGCTGGCGCGCACGACGCCAAGCCGGATGGCGCGCGCGATGATATCGGCATAAAACGGCGCCGTGGAGGCTTCCACGTACGATTGCGGATCGTTCAGGATGGTGTGCCAGGCGCCGCCCGCATCCTGGAGCGAAGCCAGGCGTTCGATGCCATCCCGCAGAACCGGCGCCAGGCGGGCGCCCGCGGCGCCGTCCATGCCGATACCTTCCAGCGTCTGTGCGACGCCCAGCAGCCCCCAGCCGTTGCCTCGCGCCCACAGCACGCCGTTGGGCCGGCCCGTGCGCTCCATCCAGAAGTGGTGAAACAGGCGCTCGGCCGGATCGTAGAGCAGATCGACCTGCGGAATGATATTGGCGGCGGCCAGCACCCGGTATTGTTCTTCGCCCGTGACCTGGTACATTTTGGCGAAAAACGGCCCGTCGAAATGGACGCAGTCCACAAACACGCACGGCCCGCCATTGGCCGCGCGTTCCTTGCCCGCTGCCGGCGCGGCCTGGATGCCGGGCGGCAGTTCGGGCGGGAGTTCGATGGCGGCGCTCTCGTAGCGGACGTACGCACCCGCGGTGGTGCGCCGAAAAGACGCCAGGTAGTCGGCGTGCCGCCGCGCCGCGGCCAGCAGCGCCTCATCCCCGGTGCGCTCGTAGACCCGCAGCAACGCCACGCCGGCCGCGGTATAGTCGAACTCGCTGCGCTGGCGCTCGCGCGCGATCCAGGCCTTTAACAGCCCGTAGACGAAGCCCAGATACTTGGAGTCGCCGGTTACGTCGGTAGCGTCCAGCAGGCCGTCCAGCCCGATGGAGTCTCCCCAGAACCACAGCTTCCAGGAGTGCGACAGCAGCCGGTCCGCGGCCTGCGCCGCCACGAATCGCAACTCGTCGCCGGATCGCATGGTCACCGGGAAACCGGACAGATATCCGCCACGCGCGGCGCCTGGCCGCGAATGTCGGTCGCCGCCCGGTACAGCGGCCCGCCAAAGGGTCCGGTGTTCGGATCGTAGCCCGGAGGCATGAGCGGCATGGCCTCGGACTTGCCCGCCGTGGTGATAAACAGATCCGTCAGGTCCGGCCCGCCGAATGTCACGGACGACGTCTGTTTGGCTGGAACCGCGAGGCGGCATTCCTCGCGGCCTTCCGGATCGTAGCGCACCACGCAGCCGCCATACCACTGCGCGGACCAGACGAAACCCTCCCCGTCCACGGTCAATCCGTCCGGAATGCCTTCCGCCGCGGGCACCTGGACGAAGAGCCGGCGATTAGCCACGGTCCCCCCGCGGAGGTCGTAATCGTAGGCCCAGATCCGGCGGGCGGCCGAGTCTGCGAAATACAGAATGCGTTCGTCGGGCGAAAGGCCCAGCCCGTTGGAAAGGTGAAAGCCCTCGTCGAGGACCGTGACCCGTCCGTCACCATCGACGCGCAGAAGGCGGCCCGGCGGGTAATCACCGGCGGGATCGTAGAAGAACGAGGCAGTGATCAGCCGGCCCAAGGAGTCGGCGGTGCAATCGTTCAACTGGAGACGCGCCCCGTCCGCTTCCCGCGCCACGGGGACCAGTTCGCCACAGCCGTCCCAGGTCCACACCCCCGCCGTATTGGTCACCAGGAACCCGCCCGGCCGGTTCCGCCGGAAGCCGTAGATCTCGATGCCGCGGCGGAGAGTCTCGAAGCGGTAGGAGTCGCCGTCCAGGCGATGGAACCGCAGGCCGACGCAGTCGGTCCAGTAGAGCGACCGGCTGGCGGCATCCCAGACGGGGCACTCGCCGCAAAGATCCTCCGGCGCCGCCACCGGCTCCGGCTCGCTCATGAAATGTTTCACCACGGGTGAAGATAGCAGCCTTTCGGGCACCTGTCAACGATTTTGTCAACTTGCGATCGCCCCTCGTGTATATAATGTTTCATGAGGCAATGGCCGCCACCATCAAGGATGTCGCCCGCCGGGCAAGCGTCTCCATCGGCACCGTTTCGCGCGTGATCAACGAACGTCCCGACGTGGCGCCGGAGTTGCGTCGCCGCGTGGAATCCGCAGTCCGCGAGCTGGGCTACCGTCCCAATGCGCGGGCGCGCGTTTTCGTGCAGAATTCGACCCCGGTGATCTCTTTCATCCTCAGCAACCGCAGCCTCCTGAATCCGTTTCATGCCGGCATCCTCCAGGGAGTGGAAGAATACTGCAAGAGCCAGGGATTCTTCGTCATGTTCACGCAGTACGACTACTCCCCGCACACCAAGCCGGCGGGCCTGCGCCTGCCCGGAGTGCTGCAAAGCCACGGCATCGCCGAATCCGTCATCCTGGCCGGGACCAATTACGACAACTTCGTGGAAGCCGTCGAGAAACTCGGCGTGCCCCACGTGATCCTCTCGAATCACCACGTCACCGCCAGAAACGCCGCGCCCTGCGACCGCGTGGGCTGGGACGATACTACCGGGCCGCGCGAGGCCACGCGCTATCTGATCAGCCTGGGACACCGCGCCATCTGGTATATCGGGGACACCTCCTTGCCCTGGTATAAGAGCCGCTACGAAGCCTACGCCCAGGCGATGCGCGAGGCTGGCCTGGAGCCGTTAGGGCAGACCGTGGGACTTTCCAACAACTATTACGCCAACGGCTACGCCTGCGCGGAAGTCATCGTCGAAAAAGGCTACCCGGTCACGGCCATGTTCGGCGCGTATGACGAGATTGCCTTCGGCGCCTGGGATGCGCTGCGCAAGCACGGCCTGAGCGTCCCGCGGGACGTGAGCCTGGTGGGCTACGGCGACGAGGATGCCGCGCAATTCAAAGATCCGCCGCTCACCACCATTCACGTGGACAAGGCCGGCATCGGCCACGAACTGGCCCGCATGGCCATTGAAAAGCTGCGTCGCCCGGAGCGCCAGATCCCCGAAATGATTGTGCCGGTGCGGCTCATGAAGCGCGGCACTACCCGTCCGGTGGTCTCTGCCGTTCCGGCGGACCCCCCCCTTCCGGCGGGCTAAAAATAGCTCTTGACTTCCGGCCTGTCCGGACCTACGCTATTTCGTGAAACATTTCATGGAATGACCAGCCGCCAGGCCGGGGCTGGCCGCGCCGGGGGAGTTGCTCAAATGCACACCACACAGGTGAAGTTCTTCATCGCGCTGATCGCCATGTTCGCGCTAGCCGTTTCCAGTTGGGCCGCATCCGATCGCGGCGAGATTCGGGGTACCGTGACCGACCCCCAGGGCGCCGTGATTCCCGGCGCGCAGGTGCTCGTCCGCAATATCGATACGGGCATCGAAACCCGGCTCACGACCAACTCGGCAGGTTTCTTCCTGGCGACGGAACTGATTCCGGGGAATTACAGTGTGCGCCTGACGTCGCCCGGCTTCGCCACCCTGGAGACCACCGGGCTGAAGGTGGGGGCCGGTGAGACGACCACCGCGGATGCCTCGATGCGGATCGGGCAAGCCTCCCAGAGCGTGGAAGTGAACGCCACGCCGCCGCTGGTGGATAGCTCGCCTTCCAATTTCGCCACCAACGTGGACCAGCGATATATCGAAGACCTGCCTCTACAGGGGCGCGACATCCAGACGCTGGTGCAGTTGATTCCTGGCGTGGTCCAGTCCGCCGGTCCCTCGGGCGCTGTGTTCGGCTTCAACAGCCAGTTTGGGGGTTTTCCGGACCCCATGCACTTTGTGGGCTCCGCCATCAGCGTCAACGGTAGCCAGGCCGGCGCCAACGGCTGGTACCTGGAAGGTTCGCTCAATGCCACGGTGGGCGCCGAATCCGCGGTGGTGAACCCTGCACCCGATGCGGTCGCCGAGTTCAACCTGGTGGCCAACGGATTGGCCGCCGAATACGGGCGCACCAGCGGCGCGGTGGTCAACGTCGTGCTCAAATCCGGCACCAATCAACTGCACGGCAGCCTGTACGACTACAACCGCAATTCCTTCTTCAGCGCCACCAACCCGTTCGCGCGCCGCGATCAGAACGGCAACCCCTTCCTGCAGCCCCGCATCAACTACAACGATCCAGGCGGCACGCTGGGCGGCCCCGTGTATATCCCCAGAATCTACGACGGCCGCAACCGCACGTTCTTCTTCGTGTCCGAGGATATGTCCATCCTGCACGAAAACGAGAACAAGATTATGACGGTCCCGCTCGCCGGCGAAAAGAACGGCGACTTCCGCGGCGACCCGAATTTCGATGCGGCCTGCAATCCTGCCGCCGGCATGAACCGCTGCCTGTACGATCCCTGGACCACCACCGCTCCGGACGCCAATGGCTACCAGCATCGTACTTATTTCCCCACGCCGGTGATCCCCCAGAACCGCATCAACAAGCTGGCCCAATTCTATTTGCAGTCGCTGCCGGACCCGAACTACGTCGATCCCCTGATGAAGGACATTTGCGGCAATACGTGCAACAACTACGTAGGCGCGGTCGGCAGCGGGATGACCACGAACAACGTCTCGGTCAAGATCGACCATCGCATCTCGGACAAACAGGCGCTGTTCCTGGATTGGCTCTACAACCCCAGCTACTACGAGAACTTCCGCTATCCGTGGAACGGCCCCACCGCGCAGCTTTACACGGGCATTATGGGCGCGCAGCCTTTCAATGCCAGCAACCAGCTTGCGATCCTGGGGCTGACATCCAGCATCACGCCGACTCTGATCAACGAAGCGCGCATCTCCTTCGGGCGGCAGGCCCTCAAAGACCAGCAGAACCCCGACAGCGTGACGGGCAACTCGCAAGTCAAGCAGATGGTGGCAGGCATGAATTTCTGGCTGTTCGACCCGTTGCAATCCGTCCCCACCATTACCGTCGACAGCCTCACCTTCGGGCCAATCCCCTACACCTCCAGCATGTCGATGGGCCAGCAGGCTTATACGGCTTCGGACAGTATCACCAAAGTCCTCGGAAAGCACACCATGAAAGCGGGCTTTGCATTCCGCCGCAACAACCTGTTCAATACGTCGGCGCTGGGATACAACCTGGGATTTTATACGGACGGGACTCAGGACCCGGTATCCGGGTTGGGCGGCAGCGGCCTGGCGACCTTCCTGCTGGGATGGGTGGACCAGGGCCAGCCCAGCACCGCCGTGGAGGCGGCCCCCTGGCAAACCAATGACGATTATTCCGCGTTCGTGCAGGATGAGGTCCGGGTCCGGCCGAACCTCACGCTGAACTTTGGCATGCGCTGGGATGTGTACGGCTGGATTCGCGAGCGATATAACAACCTGGCCCTGGTCAATTTCAACGAGCCGAATCCGGAAGTTCCGGCCTACATGGGCCGCCTGGACTACATGGGCACGGCGAACCACCCGGGGCGGAATCTGTATGCGCCGAACTGGGGAGATGTGGGTCCGCGCTTCGGCATCGCCTGGTCGCCCGCCAACAAATGGGTCATACGCGGCGGCTTCGGGATCGTCTACAGTAACAGCGGCTCGGCGGTGTTCGGGCAGGATAACGGCGCTTTCAGTTCTTCGGGCGCCTATGTTCCCGTGGCCGTCCCGAAAACCGATCCTTACTATTACAATCTGACGCCCAGTTTTGTGCTGGGCCAGCCGGCGCCCTCGCTGGACATACCGAACCTCTCGGCCAACCGCGCCAACGATGCCCAATTGCTTGGATCGGGGTGTTGTTACACGTTCCTGAAGCCCCCCAAGGACGCCTACGTGGAGACCTGGAGTCTGTTCGTGGAACACGAATTCACCAACAACTTCATCGTCAGCGCCGGCTACGTCGGCTCGCACGGCCTGCACCTGGCAGGCGACGAGATACGCTCCATCGACAACGTGCCGACTAGTGTGCTGGAAACCCTGCGCAGCAAGATCAACAACCTGTACCCGGTGGATCCGTCGCTGGTAAACGCGGCGCCGAGCCTGGGTTGCAGTATCGATCCCGGCAGCGGCCAGGGCTTGTGCTCCGGTTGGTCCGCATTTCTACCCTACCCGCAGTGGTACGGCATCAACGCCATGATGGCGCCGGACGGTTATAGCCGCTACCATGCCGGCCAGCTCCGCGTGGAAAAACGGTACTCCAGTGGCATGAACTTCATCGTGGCCTACACGCGTTCGAAGAGCATGGTAAGTGAAGGTCTGGGCGCATTGGTGGCCAACACGTTCGGGCCGACCACGGGTCCCAAAGGCGTGGGACGGATCGCCTGGGTCCCCGGGGCCGCCGGCGGCGGCTCGGCCGACGGTTGGACGCACACCAACGCCGACGATTACGACAATCGCGCCCGATACACGGCGCTGGCCCCGGACGACACGCCGAATGTGCTGAACCTGGCTGGCACCTACGAACTGCCGTTCGGGCAAGGCAAGCGGTTCCTCGCCGGCAACGGACTGGCGCAGAAGATTTTCGGGAACTGGAAGATCACCCAAAACTGGAATTTCCAAAGCGGCGTTCCCCTGGCTTTCCGCTGCCCGTATAACGGCATCTACAGCAAATACTGCGACGCCACCGGGATCAGCCTCAGTGCGGGCCGTAGCAGCAAAACCAAGGCACAACGCGAGGCCCAGTGGTTTAACCCCGCGGCGTTGCAGCCCACCTGGGGCCTGGATCCTACGCTGAACTTCGCGCTTGCCAACGGGGTGTACCCGGGCGGCGACTCCTTCGATCCCGACACGGTGGACAGCTTCTGGACCTTCGGCAACCTGGGCCTGCGGCCTCCCTCCGGACGCGCTCCCGCCTACTGGAACCTGGACGCTTCGCTCGGCAAGGAGTGGAGGCTCAACGAGACCCGTCGCGTCTCGTTCCGCTATGACCTGCTGAACGCCCTCAATCATCAGAATCTGGGAATCCCCAATACGAATTTCTGCCTGCCGCCCAATGCCGACGGATCGCAGGACCTGATCCACCAGTATGGCTGCTCGTTCGGCCAGATCACGAATGTGGCAACCGATCCGCGCGCGATGCAGTTCTCGCTTCGATTCGATTGGTAAAGGATAGTTACCATGCGCAGCGTCGTTCTGGTTCTGTTCGCGTGCGGAGCGCTCTTCGGCGGCGATGCCGCCTCCGGGACGGCCCTCCCCGCCTACGTGTTGCGTCCGGCCCCCCGGATTGCGATGCCGGGCGTCAAGGAGTACAAATACCAGCACGCCATCGATTCCAATAGCCCCCTGCATTGGGATGGCGACACGCTCTATCTCTTCAACTCGTTCCTGCATCCGTGGCGCACCTCGGGATCGGATATCCGGCACTTGGAAAATAAGATCAAGGTGCATTTGGGCAATATCGACGACGATCTCTACATGTGGATCGAGGCCACCTGGAAAGACGATGACGGCGTCCTCTACGGCGCCTTTCACCACGAACCCGATGGTGTGTGCATTTCCAACGAACACCTGCCCACGGCCCCAAAGATCGGATGGCTGAGGTCTCAAGACAACGGCGAGTCCTGGAAAGACCTGGGCTTTATCGTCATGGCCAGCCCTTGCGCCGTGAATTGTAAGAGCGCCAGTCCCTGGGACGCCGGCGGTACGGGGGATTTCGTGTTCCTGCTGGACCATCAGAAGCAATACTTCTACTTCTACGGCACCAGCTACGACCCCCGATTCGAGGAACAGGGCATTTGGGCGGCGCGCATGGCCTACGCCGACCGCGACAGTCCGTCGGGAAAAGTGCTGAAGTGGTACAAGGGTGGTTGGAACGAACCGGCACTGTGGGGGCACGTCACGCCGGTCTTTCCCGCCAGCCGCGACTACCACACCAAGGATGGATCTATGTTCTGGGGACCTTCGATCCATTGGAACACCTATCTGCATACATACGTCATGGTCCTCAACCATGCCATCAATACGCATCTGGATGCGGACGGCATCTACATCAGTTTCAATCCCGATATCGGCGATCCTATGGGCTGGAGCAAGCCGGTGATGCTCATCGGCGGGCCGGCCATGCGCCAGGCGATGGCCGGCGCCGAAGAGGCCGGTCTGGGGCTTCAGGATGTCCTGAATAACGGCTGGTACCCGCAGATCATCGGAACCGCCCGAGGGGAAACCGATAAGTTGGCGGGACGCACGGCACGCTTCTTCATGGGAGGGATGTCGAATCTCGAAATCGTCTTTGCCAAACCGGGAGAGAAGCCGGAGTGACGGATCGACCGGCGCATCTATCCCGCCGCGACTTCTTCAGCGGAGCCATCGGAACCAGCGCCGCGGTTTCCGCCTGCTCCTTTTTGGCCTCCCGGGCGGCGGCGGAACCCGCGGACGGGATTGTGATTCATGTGCCGGCGCCTGCCGGTCCGGCGCCCCTGGGCGCGCCTGTGGAGACCAGCATCCCCTTTGCGCGCGGACGGTTGGCCCATGCGGAGAAACTGGCGATTCATTCGCCGGATGCAAAGCCGGTACTGGCGCAGTTCCGCGCGGCCTTGCACTGGCCGGACGGAAGCATCCGTTGGCTCGCCGTGGCGTTCGACGCCGCCGCGGGAGCCGGGGATTATGTGCTGCGCGAAGGAGAGACTCCGCCGTCCCCCGGCCTGGTGAGCGAGACCTCCGGGGGGGTGGTCATCGATACCGGCCCGCAGCGCCTGGCGATTTCAAAATCCGGCAAGCGCTGGCTGGAACTTGTCGGCGTCGAAGGCGCCGCCGGCGACCTCGTCCTGACGCGGCATGACGGCAAAGAATTCCGCGCCTCGCTGGATGGCGATTCGCGCCGGGTCGAGATTGAGGAGCGGGGGCCGCTGCGGGCTTCCGTTCGGATTGAAGGCCGCTGCCGGGCGCACGATGGCGAAAGCTTGTTCGACTACCTGTTGCGCTGCACGGCGTATCGCGATCGCCCCGAGGCGCACCTCGAGCTTACCTGGTTGAACACCACCGATCGTCCTGCGGAACAGTTGAAGGATATTCGGCTTGCCTTTCCGTTCGAGTTTGAGCCGGACCGCCTGGTGATCGGCTGCCAGACCGGCGTCTACGACGGCCCGTTCCTGAGAGACTGGCCGGTTCACATCCTGCAGGAGGACCATAACTGGTACTGGGCCAGGATCGACAATCCGGACGGACGTGTGCAGAACCTTTCGGCCGGCGGCTGCAACGGGGAGCACGCCCCGGGATGGCTTTACGTCCAGAACTCCCAGCGTTGCCTCGCGGTTTGGGTACCCGGATTCTGGGAAGAGTATCCGAACGAGATCGCCGTCAAACAAGGCGAATTGAGCGTCGGCGTGTGGCCCCGGAAAGCCACCGGCCACCTGCTCGGCAAGCCGCTGCTCGATGCCAATGCGCAAGGCACGCCGTACTCGATGTCGCGGTATTGGCCCATCCTGCCGCATCCGTATTGGGCGTTTCTGGATCGCGACAAGGAGTGCCTGGATGCCCGCCAGGGGATGGCCAAGACCCAGAAGATCGTCCTGAGCGCGTGGACCGGCCCAGACGGCTCGCCCACCTTCGAAGCGCGATGGTGGCGCAAGACCTTGCAGCCCGTGCGCGGACACCTGGATCCGTCTTACGTGGCGGACACCGGCGTTCTCGGCGCGATGGCGCCTCGCAATGCAAAACACCTGCCGGAGCTGGAAGGATTGTTCGACGAATGCTTCGGCTGGCTGAATCGCCATATCGATTTCTTGAAATGCTACGGCAAGTTCGACTATGGCGACTTCAAGTACTTCACTGCATCGACCACGTACCTGTGCACGCCCGGCACCAAGTGGGGAGAGATGGGCGAGATGCCGCGGGAAGGATACTGGCAGAACAACGAGGGCGATCAACTGCTTGGACTGCTGTTCTATTACTTCCGCACCGGCAATCCAGCAGCCTGGGAGCGCTGCCGCATCGTGGCGCGGCACCTGCTGGACGTCGACATGCGGCACTATCCGTATTTCGGCCTTTACACCCACAGCTACGGACACTGCTACGTGGCTACCGCCGATGCCGGCGAGCCGGACCATTCCTGGCTCCTGGGTCTGCTGGTGTGGGCCGGTGTCAGCGGGGATCCCACGGTCTGGAAGTGGCTCATGCGCTGTGGAGAATATCTGGCGGGACTGAAGCCGGATTTCATTGCCGGTGACGCGCGCACCGCCTCCGTGCTCCTCCACATGATGTGCCAGTTCCACGCTTATACCGGCGACCGGAAGTTTCTGGACGCGGGTGGAGTCGCGGCGGAGATCCTGCTGAAGTACCAGAATCCGAACGGCAGTTGGCCGGCCTACTTGGGAAACCCGGAGAAGCGGACGATCACAGGCTTTACGGATCATGCCGTAATGGCCCTGGCGGACTACTACGCGGCCGCCGGCGATAAGCGATGTACGGAGGCGATCGAACGCGCGTACCGCTACGTAACAGGTGCCGAGGGTATCGCCGAGAGTATGGACGTTTCGCCTTTGACGATCTTCGGATTGGCTTCGTTCGGCGAAAAAAGCGGCGAACCGCGCTATGGGGAGGCCGCCCTGAGCGCGCTCAAGAAGGTACGCGCCAGCCAGAATCTCTCCGCCGATCCGTACGGGCGCGGCGACACCTGGGCCGAGTGGGGAGAGAACAACCCTACCGGTGCGAAGGGTACCGGGCGTCCGCCGCAGTTTCTGGGCCAGACGCGTCCGGTGACGGTCGGCTTCATCTTATCCTATGGGCAGCCCGCTTATGCCATGGCCGCCAAATCGCGTGAACCACAGTGACCCGCAAACTAGTCTGGCTTTGTGCACTGGCGCCGGCCCTGGCGCAGACCCCGCGCTTCCAGGTCCGCGAAGCGCCATTCATCCAGATGCCGGGCGTCGCCGTCCCGGAGCGCAGCCTGGAGCACGAAGTCGATTCCAACAGCCCGCTCCACTGGGACGGCGACACGCTTTACCTGTTCAATAATTACGGGCATCCCTGGCGGACCTCCGGCCCGGATATCGCGCATCTTTCGAATCGCATTTCCACGAAGCTCGGGGCATTGAACGACAGGATGCCGCTATGGATCGAAGCCACCTGGAAGGACGACGACGGCACGCTGTTCGGCGCTTATCACTTCGAGCCGCACACGGTCTGCTTTTCGAACCAGCATCTGCCCACCGCGCCGCGCATCGGTTGGGCGCGCTCGCGCGATAACGGCGCCACGTGGGAAGACCTGGGTTTCATCATCGACGCCGATCCGTGCGCCGTGAAGTGCGATACGCAGAGCCCCTGGGATGCCGGTGGTACCGGCGATTTCGTGTTCCTGCCGGATCGCGAGAAGCGGTTCTTCTATTTCTACGGAACCAGCTACGATCCGGACTTCGCCGAGCAGGGTATCTTCGTCGCCCGCCTGGCATATGCCGATCGCAACCATCCCGCCGGAAAAGCGTCGAAGTGGCACAAAGGCGAATGGCGCGAGCCGGCGCTGTGGGGACACCTCACGCCCGTCTTTCCCGCCTCGCGCGACTATCACCGTAAAGATGGCTCGATGTACTGGGGGCCTTCCATCCATTGGAACAAACACCTGGAGATGTACGTGATGGTATTGAACCACGCCGTGGATACCAAGCTCACCAACGACGGCATCTTCGTCACCTTCAACCGCGACCTGGGCAACCCGCGCGGCTGGTCCATTCCGGCCATGCTGGTCGATCGTCCGGCCATCCTGGACGCCACCGCCGTCGGCCAGGTGCAGGACGGCAAGATGCTGGTGCCGTCGGGCGTGTACTACGGCGAACTGCGCGCCTCTAAGAATGGCATCGTGGTCGCCGATACGATTTCGAGCGGCTGGTATCCGCAGATCATCGGCACTGCGAAAGGCGAGACCGACAAGCTCTGCGGCCAAACGTGCCGCATCTTCATGACCGGTTTTTCCCGGCTCGAGGTCACGTTCTACAAGCCTGGGGAGGAGCTACGATGAGGGCCGGCGCCGCAATCGCGCTGGCTCTCTGGCTGGCCCCTTCCGCTGCCGCCCAGCCGGCGCTGCCGGCCGTCGTGCTGGAGGACGCACCGGAGCTTCATTTGCCGGGCGTGGAAGTTCCGGAGCGCAATCTGCGGCACGAGTCCGATTCGAACAGCCCGATTTACTGGGACGGCGACACGGTTTATGTCATCAACTCCTACAATCATCCCTGGCGCAGCTTTGGGCCCGACCTTCTGCATCTCTCCGGACGCGCCCAGGTAAAGTTCGGCGGCCTGGACGACAACCTGGACCTGTGGATCGAAGCCGCCTGGAAGGATGATGACGGTACGCTGTACGGCGCGTTCCACTACGAGCCGGACATGATCTGTTTCTCCAATCGCCATCTGCCGACCATGCCGCGCATCGGCTGGCTGCGCTCGCACGATAACGGCGCCACCTGGGAGGATCTGGGTTTCGTGATCGAGGCCAAGGCGTGCGCGGTCAAGTGCGGCACGGCAAGTCCCTGGGATGCCGGTGGCACGGGCGACTTCGTGTTCGTGCCGGACGACCGCCGGGAGTACCTGTACTTTTTCGGCACGAGCTACGATCCCGACCCGCACCAGCAGGGAGTTTTCGCCGCCCGGATGCGCTACGCCGACCGCGACAATCCGTCAGGCAAGGTGTGGAAATGGTATCAGGACGAATGGCGCGAAGCGGGATTGGGCGGGCGCGTCACCCCGGTATTCGCCAGCCAGCGCGATTACCATCGCTCCGACGGCGCCATGTTCTGGGGACCGTCCGTGCACTGGAACACCCATCTCGGCATGTACGTCATGCTGCTCAACCACGCCGTGGATACACGCCTCACGGCCGACGGCATCTACGTCAGCTTCAACCGCTCGCTCGACGATCCCGGCGGTTGGTCGAAGCCGGTCATGATCCTGGATCGCGGCGCCATTCAAGAGATCATGCGGGGAACGGGCCTGTCGCAAACCAAGACAGACAACGGCTGGTATCCGCAGGCCATCGGCATGGGCCGCGGCGAGACCGACAAGCGTCTCGGCCGCACCGGGCGATTCTTCATGGCGGGCGTCTCCAAGAAAATGATCACGTTTCTGAAGCCCGGAGAATCGCGGTGACCCGGCGCACGTTTCTGGCTGCCGCCGGCAGCGTGGGCTGGATGCCCGCCGTTCGCGCGAACGATCCGGAGGCCGGCCCGGTGCTTTGCCCCAAATCGCCGCCTCCGTCGCGCACCCTGGCCGCTTTCCGTTCCGCCGATCTGACCTCCTGGTCGTGGGACCTCCGGCTGGCTCTCACCTGCTTGCAGGGACTGGTGAACCGCGCGGCGCCGCGGCTCTACTTGATCCACGACCGCTACGACGAGTTATGGCTCGACTGGCTGCGCGAACGCGGCGATGTGGACCGCGTCGAGTGGCTCGAAATCGGCCAGGTCTTCGAGCGCTTTCTGCCGGCCGCGACCCAGATGTTCATCACCGATCCGGCGGTGCCGGGAAGCATCAATGTGGCCACTATGCTCGCCGCCGTGCATGATGGCATCGCCGTGACTCCGGCGATCGCGGACCAGTTCCAACTGCCCTTCGGCGGCACGCCGGATTCCGCGCGCACGGGCATGGATCTGCGCCAGTTCAATTGGAAGAATGATATCGACGCGTACCGCTGGGCCTTTGCGAGCCTGGATGCGCAACTCTCGCGGAGTGCCGTGGCCATCCTGGCGCCCGAAGAAATCGCGCTGCGCGACTACCTCGTCGAATTCCGCATCCCCATCCTTTGGATCTCCGGCCCGCAGGACGCGCCCCGGAACGCGAAGGCTGCGTCCAGCCAGGAGTTCGACTTTGCGCGCGAAGTCCTGATGCGCTGGCCGCCGAACATTCCGTGCCTGGGCTGGCCCACCAGCGGAGACAAGACCGGCGGGATCGGCGAAACGCCCGGCGTGCGGCTGGCCAGCGCCTGCGCCAAGTACACCAACTGCTCGGCGTTCGACGCCTATTCGCCGGCGGTCGGAAACCTGTCGGTACATTCGGGCACTCGCGCCACCCTTCGCCAGCAGCGGCCTGCGGCGCGGCTGGATCGGAGTAAAGTCTATCTCGCCTTCGTCCGCTCCGATGGCGACGGCTGGAACTTCCACCGCCACTACTACCGGAAGCTGTTCGACGATCCGCGGCACGGCCGGGTGGCCATGGGCTGGCAGGTGTCGCCCACCGCCGGCGACGCCATGCCCGATATCCTCGACTACTATTACCGCCACGCGCGCCCTGGCGATTGCTTCGTCAATGCTCTCACCGGACTCGGCTACATCCACGAAGACAATTACGCGGAGAACTTCGCCGGCGAGCGGCAGGCGGCCATCTGGTCCGACTACGTGAGGATGTCGGGGCTGTACCGCAAGCGGATTGACACAACAGTGTTGAACACGTATAGCGAGATGCGGCCCGAGCGCCTGGAGAGTCTCGCCCTCACGGGCTGTTCCGCTATCTTCGCCAACTACGGCCGCAGCCATACCACCACGGACGAGAACACGATTACCGTCGCCGGCGGCGTGCCCGTATTCCGCGCGGTGAACCGCTCACCCGGACCGTTCACCTTTACCCCCGCCGCTCGCCGCGACGCGGAGGCCTTTATGATCTCGGAGATCCGGCGCCGCACGCCCGCCCGCCGCCCGGCGTTCCTCAACGTCTTTCTGGCAAACTGGCTGACATCGCTGGATATGATCGATAACATCGTCCAGGCGCTGGGACCCGAGTATGCCGTCGTGCGCGCCGACCAGATGGCCGGCCTCTGGCACGACGCGCAAGGCTGAACTTCCACGAGGCTGTTACCGCGGCCGGCTCGCATCCCGGCCCGGCAGCTCCGCCACATACACCTGGGCCACGCCAGTGCGATCGCTGGCAAATGCGATTTTGGTTTCGTCGCTGGACCACGACGGATGCGGATGCGACCATTGCGGGCCATACACCGTATCGCTGTCCGCCTCCATCCAGCTCAGGGTCGTGCCGGCCTGGCTGCGTGCGGCCGCGAAGTCCTCGGCCAGGGCGTAGCGCGAGGTCTTCCATTGCGTCCCACGATTGCTCGATTCGCTGCGGCAGACCAGCCTGCGGCCGCCGGAAACAGCATCCACTATGTGGATGCCCTCATCGGGGTGGTTGGTGTCGCAGAGGATCTTCGTGCCGGACCGGTTCGGCGCGATGTGCCAGGCGTTGCAGGCGGCAATCGTGCGTAGGCGCCGTGTGGTCCAGTCCATCGCGCAAAGCAGGCGCGGCCACACCACGAAAACAAGCTGTCCCGTTCCCCCGAGAAACGTTTCATGCACGACGAACTCATTGTTGCCGTGCAGGTAGAGGCATTCGAGGCCCGTTCCGTCGCGCCGCACGCGATGCATGCGCGGCGCCGGGTCGGCGGCGAATTCGATCCACTCCGCCTCAAGTGGATGAAACTGCGGGTGGATGACCGTGCGTGGGAACGGGATTTGCCGCCGCTCCTTGCCGTCCATGCAGACCACCGCCAGGCCCCGCTCGCCGCCCTGCCGGTAAGCCGCCGTCAACCAGGCGCCATCCGCGCTGATTGACGGTTCGCCAATCTGCGCGCCCGCCAGTTCGAAAATCGTCCGTTCCCGGTAGTCACGCAATGACAGCCGGCAAACCGATCCGTTCCGCACGAACACGATTCCATCGGCCGACGGATGCAGTACGGCGGAGAAAGGATGAATGCCGGGGCCGTCCGTCAGTTGTACGATGTCCCCCTCCGGGTAGTCTGCCAGAAACAACTGCGCCGTGCCGGTTCGGTATGAGGTGAAGAACAACCGGCGGTCGCCAGGAAGGAAACAGCGGTGCAGGAAGTACGACGGATGGTTGATCGACGGGTGGCTGGTCATCTGGCGCAGCGGCGCGCCAGTCATGCTGTCACCCAACCATCGCCCTTCGCCCGGGCTGACGCCCCCTTTCACCGACGGCCCTCGTAGAGATTGCGGCCAGCAGCCAAAGCCGCGATTTTGCGGTCGGCGACGGAACGCTTCAACATCCAGAATCCGCAGTCCGGGTTTACCCAGCGCACCCGCTGCGGTCCAAACAGCCGCACGGCGTTTTCGATGCGCGCCGCGATCTCATCGGCGGTCTCCACGTGATTGATTTTGACGTCCACCACACCGATGCCCAGTCCCAGGTCCGGCCGGACATCGCGCAGCGCGGCCAGATCCTCCGTCGGCCGGTGCGCGCATTCGAGCAGCACGTGGTCGGCCTCGATCGCATTCAGAAACTCGATCAGGTTCTTCCACGCGCCGGCCTGGATCGTCTGCCCGCCGTAGTTCCCGAAGCACAGATGCACGCCTTTGCGGGTTCCCTGGTAGGCACGCAGGACCGTGTTGACCGCCGCCGCGGCAAGCCGCCAATGCTCCGGACTGCCGGGAAGATTGGCCTCGTCCACTTGCAGGCAATCGCAGGGAAGGCCGGCCACCTGGGCGGCCAGCACCTCGGCGATCGCCATGGTCAGCGAGGCCCCGTCGCCGCCGTAGCATCGATCCAGCAGCGTGCGCGCGAGCATATATGGGCTGGTTACGGTGAACTTGAAGGGCCCTCCGGCCACCGCCGCCGTCAGCCGGCAGTCCGCCATCAGGTTGAGTGAGCCTTCGCTCACCCGTTCGACGGCCACGCCGGCGGCTTTGGCGCGGAAGCTCATGCCGGCCACCCGCGCGAAGCTCTCCGCCTCGCTGCGCGAAAGCCTGGCGCGGATGCCGCCCATCGGCCGCACGAAGTAGTCGATCATGCCGTTGGTATCCGGAATGTTGACGTCGAAGCGGTAGAGCTCGCCATCCGTGGGCAGATCGATGCCGGCCTGCCGTTGAATATCGAAGACTACCCGCGTGGCATCCAGCCGCGCCTGCTCCGAGGGCAGCGCCGGAAGCCAGTCCGGCACGGGATACGAGCCGATGGTCGTGGTGAGGATACGGTGGCCGTTCATTACACTTTCTCCGGCACGGCAAACGGCGCCCGATAGTCGCGCGTCAGCAGACGGTTGGCTTCGCTGTCGCCCGGAAACTCCCACCGGCCGGCGTCGAAGGCCAGCATCCGCCGCAGGCGATAACTGATGTTCGCCAGGTGGCAAAGCGCCGCGGAAGTTACGCCCACCTCGACATCGGCGGTAAGATCCTGCCGGCGGCTGTTGCGCACCGCTTGCAGGAAGTTGGCCATCTGCCCGGCAACATCCCAGATCCGGGCAGCAGCCGCGCCGAGTTCAAGATAAAGAGCAACTCCGAAGAAACGTGAATTAGCGCCGCCAATGTTTTCGCCCGCCCCATGAAAGATCAGAACTGCAGTCTCCGACTTCCTGTCCTTGCCAGCATCTACGACATATCCAAGGAGCCGTCGGCCGTGGCTGGGGAATACGATTCGCTCGAACGGCGCGCCCAGAGTATCTGGTGTTGGCGCCCCATTCTTGGGGCTGCTGAGCGATTTCACTTCGAAGTAAATCCCAGCCAGGAGCAAAATCCCATAGGCGGTCGCCGCTCCCAGGATCACCCAACCCGCCGGCTTGGCCTTGCGTAGCACCTTCCACACGAGACTGGATCCGCACTTCCGATCTTGGCACTTCACCCTTGAAGTCCTATGCAGGTCTCGCCATCGTCAATCAACGGCCGTCGGAGCTGCGGCCGCTGCGCATCACGACAGACCTACCGGCAACATTTTCGCCGGTTTTCGTGCCCGACCAAAAACGTTATCAGATTTTGCCTTTCGAGAGGCCCGGTTTCCGACCATTTCGGAATATCACCCAACCATCGTCGCTGTCGATCCTTTCCGGCCAGACAGGATTCATCATACTTCAGACCGCCGGCGAATTGCGCCTCCCCCAGAGAGCTAACAGGGGAACCTGGATCACTGATTTCACTCTAACCAGCACATTCTAAGCTCTTTGTGTACCGATTGTCGCTTGGCAAGAGCAGAAAATAACAGGCGGGAACAGGGCCTGATCTCAGCCTGATCAGGGCATTAACAGGCCCCTGATACCTCCTGTTCTAGCCTGATATGGCTGCACGGCCATATTGCATATAACTATTGTAGAATGTGTCACTTAAATTGTACAAAAGTGTGACAGAATTCCCTGTTTGCCTCCTGTTTTACAGGGAAGGACGCCCTGCCGCCGAGCCCAGGCCCTCCGGCGGCACGAGGCAGAATTAGAAAGATTGCAGCGCCGGCAGGAAATGATGTACGACGACCGCTTGGACGGACGACTCGACGCTGGGACCTATGATCAGCGCAACGCCCAAATGCAAGTGCAACGGGAGCAGATCCAACACCGGATACAGACCATCAAAGCATCTCAGCCAACCCTTGGTGGCCATCCGGTGAATCTGGCGCAGGTATTGTGCCGGGTTGGGGAAGCATTTTCGAAGCAGAGTGCCCGTGAGCAGCGTAAGCTGTTGCGGGTGCCCTTGAGCGCGACCATGTCCTTGAAGCTCGACCCCTTCGGGATCGTGATGGGCGCATAGCCGGCACGTCCTAGTCCGCCCACCTCGCGCCGCCCCACCCCGCCTTCGCGATCGCTCTGCGCCTGGCCGCCGCGTCGTCATGCGTGCGTCTCGCCGCCCGGCCGGATCGCGACGCTCGCAACCCCGCACGACACCACGCGCCGGAGCGGAGATAGGCGCATCCGGGTCGCAGGATACCCAGTCGCCGGCTCGGGGGGGCCGGGCGCGCGCGGATCTTACGATCGCAGAAGCTCTTATAGAGCGCTCGCGTTCTGCAGGCTAAGACTCAGGTCAGGCTCGAGGGCAGTTGGGTCCGCCTGCGAAGCGGCCACGTTTGCCCGCGGCAGATGGAAAGCATAGACGCTTCCCGGTGATGTCGCGTACAGCACGCCATTGGCTACCACCAAAGCCGTGGCCACTGGACCATCTGTGACCGCCGTCCACAGCACCGTTCCATTCGACGCATCAATGCCGACTACCGTGGAACTGTTGGTTCCCAGATACACGACGCCGTTCGCCACTGCGGCTGTCGAATATACACCACCGAGGCTCGAACTCAGGTCCCACCGTGGCACTCCACTGACCGCATTGAACGCATCCGGCCCTTCGTAAACGACGCCGTTGGCAACCGCCGGCGATGATGACACCGTGCTGCCCACGTACGCGTTCCACAACGATTGTCCGTTCGCGGCATTGTATGCAAAGAACCCGTCGTAAGACTGCGTGTAGACAATGCCATTCTCTACCGTCACGGAACCGAAAATGCTACCAAGAGTGTTGGCACTCTGCCAGATCTGTTGACCGGTCGCGGCATTCAGCGCATAGACCGACCCATCATCCGATCCCACATAGGCCACGCCATTTTGGACTGCCGGAGCGGAGAAAATAGCACTAATATTGGACGCCGTCCAGATCGGTTGCCCTGTAAGGGCGTGGAAGGCCTCTAAGCCGTCGCCTGCCTCGTAAACCACGCCATTAGCTACCGTCAAGGACTCTATACTCCCATCAGGCAGAGCGGTCCACCGCAGCTTTCCAGTCGCGGCGTCGAAAGCGTACAACCCATCGTAGGACCCCGCATATACCACATCGTTTGCAACGGCGGGCGTCGGCTGGATGTGGTAAGTCTTGTCGCCAGTAGGCGCGACCCATAGCCTTCGGCCCGTGAGTGCATCGAAGGCATACAGGTATCGGCTTTGCGACTCGACGTAAATCACGCCCTTAGCCAGCACGGGAGAAGAGTTGTTGCCTTTGGTGGACGCCCTCCAGAGCAACTGCAGACCTTTCACGTCCGAGACACTCAGCAGATTCTCAGTGGGATTGTACCCCCGGTGCTCCGGGTCGCGTAAGAACTGCGCCCAGTCGGTGCGGACCAGGAAGGCTCTCTGTGCGGCGAGCCCGCTCATCCGTCCAACACCGGTGATCCAATGGGTTCCGGGCGCTGCAGAAGCGGGCACGCTGATACTGACGCTGGAGAAGGCGCCGGCTGGAGATGTAGCGGCCAAGGCCAAGTCAGTCGTGTCGAAGTAGATGTCGACTGCTTCGTCGGCGCTGAAGCCTGTGCCGCGCACGGCGACCTTGTCTGTTGGAGGACCGGCCTGCGGATTCGCACTGATCAACGGTTGAGCGAGCGCCGTGGACGCCAGCGCTGCGCAAAACAGGACTGTAACAACAGCAGGCTGCCTCATGAGATTGCCTCTCAGTGCGGGGTTTAGGATACCACACCCGCAACTGCGACGAGTGACACGCGACACGCTTTGATAAGCCAGAATTAATCCGCCCGCCCAGCGGGCGCACCCGCAGGACACCACCCGCTCGGAGCAAAGGCGGGCTTCGCTGGAAGCGCCTCTTGCCTGGCGTCGCCGTCCCCAAGTCGCAGTCGGAACGCCTACGCCTTTTACAAGCGTCGCTTCACCTCGCCTCCGCGCTGGCGGGCGTCGCCGCGAATCGCGTTGGCGTCGGGCGCACCGACGGCAGGCGAGGTTAACGCTACAGCGGCGGGATCGACGCACGGGCGCAGCCGCAGGCCAACGTCACCGCATTCTAATCGGCATTGCCCAGTCGTGCCGCCCCGCCCAGCTTTCGCGATCGCTCTGCGCCTGCCAGCCGGCGTCTTCATGCGCATGGCGTGCCGCACGGCCCGATCGCGGCGCGCACCCGCACGACACCACGTTTACCCGAAGCGGCGAGGGCTACGCAGGAAACGCGCGCTACCCGGCCGCACGGCCCGAGCGCATCCGCATCGCCTGCGCCTTCGACCAGCGCTGCGTCGCCTCGCCGCCGCGCTGGCCGGGCGGCGCCGCGGTGCCGTTGGCGGTGGGCGCGTCAACGGTGGGCGAAGGACGACGCCGCGACAGCGTGACCGACGCAGACGAAAAGTACACGGCTGGATCAATGAACAAGGAATGGCGCGTGGCTTGAGACTGTGCCGCTGGGCGTCGCCACCTCGATCGCGCCGGTAGTCGCACCGGACGGGACGGTGGCTTTGATAGCCGTTGGCGACTGCACGGTGAAAGAGGCTGGTGTGCCGTTGAAAGTGACACTGGTCGCGCCCGTCAAATCCGTTCCCAGGATCATGACCGGTTCGCCCACCTCACCAAAGAAGGGGAGCGGTCTTACAAAGGGGCCTAGGCCCATGGAGAGTTTGAAAACCGTACCGTACTTTCTTGACCCACCGGTCCAGGTCGTCCCGTAGAAACTTCCGTTGGTATCTTGAACCAACCCGGCACGTGGCGTGCAGCCTTCGGGCCGGCCAAAGCTGTATAGGTTCGTGAATGCACCGCTACGGCTGATTTGGAAGATGACGCCACAATTGTCAGCGCCCCCTTGCGACGTTGTCCCGTAAAAATTCTCGTCGGTGCCTTGAACCAACGCACTGAAGGGATAAGATCCGTCGCTAAAGCTGAAGCTGTGCAGAGTGGTCAGGATGCCGGCCGGGGTAATTTGGAAAACAGTGCCGGCATTGTTCGCCCCGCCACTATCTGTTGTGCCATAAAAGTTCCCGTCTCTGCCTTGAATCAAGGCGGCGAACGGCTCGGAGCCATCAGTCACGTTGAAGGTGTGCAGGGTTGCGAACGTGCCCGTCAGGCTCATCGTGTAAATTGTGCCGGCGTTGGATGGCCCCCCCAAGCTCGTGGTTCCGTACAGGAGCCGATCGGCCGCCTGGAGTAGGCCGGAAATGTCACCTCCGTTTGTTGCTTCGAAACTATACCTTGTCGTCAGTGTCCCCCTGGCGGTGATTTGGAAGATAGTACCTTCACCGTAGGCTCCGCCGTGGCTCGTCGTTCCGTAAAGCATTCCATTGAAAGCCCAAACCAACCCGGCGAAGGGGTTGGCGCCGTCCGTGCCGTCGAAAACATGCAGGCTTGTCAGCGTTCCGTTGGGGTTAAACCCAATGACGGTGCCATTCTCGCCCTCGTCTCCGCCTGAGAACGCCGTTCCATAGAACATCCCGTTGGGTATTATCACCAACCTTCCGAGCGGGTCTGCGCCGTCGGCGCCATTAAGGCTGTTCACGCTTATCAACTGGCCCTGCGGCGTGATTGAAAAAACCGCGCCCGAGTTGGTGTCCCCCCCTGCTTCGGTGATCCCGTAGAGTTGGCCGTCAATGCCCTGTACGAGAGGGCCGTAACCGGGGTAGGCCCCGTCGGGACCGCGGAAATTCACCAGGGTCGTGACGGTCTGCCCGGGGACGGGGATACTGGCCGTCGAACAGAGAAGAAAAAGGACGACGGCAGCATTCCAGTTTGGTTTGTGGTCCCCTAAGATCGAGAGGCTCCGACCGCTTGCCCTGCCGTAAAGTAACATCGGTTTCCCTCCACACTGGCATCGAAGCGAGTTGGCATTTGTCCATCGCGTCGTCGATTATACACCCGAGTAGTCCGCCGCCCGCGCCGTCTGCCCAGCCTCGCGAATCGCTCTGCGCCTGTCGACCGGCGTCTTTCATGCGCCCGTCGCGCCGCACGGCCGGATCGCGGCGGGCGCACCCGCAGGAGTGAACCCGATGTCGCTCTGTAAAACAGGTAGAGAACAGGAGATCCGTTGGCACAAATCTGTGTTAAATGATTGACTGTAAAGACATTAAGTCGCATGAACAAATCCGGAAATACAGGGGATATCAGGACCTGTTATGGGCAATATCAGGCTCTGTTATTCCCTGTTATTCTCGGTGCCTGCTTTGCGGCCAAGTTATTCAAAATGTGCAGCTTATGCCGACATGTTCGGCGGATCCTACCTGTTCTGGCCCTGTTTTACAGTTAGGTGGGCACGTATCCCGCCAACGCGATCCGGATCATTACGCCGCGACATGGGCCGGCAACCGAAACGCCACCGCGCCGAAGGGCAAGGGCAGTTGCGGGCGACACGTTGCGGATCAGGTCCTCTTCCACAAGGCCGGTTCAGTAGCAGTATGCGGTTCGGCCAGCGAGACCCCACCAGGGCCATACGGCCGCGCGGTACGAGAAGAGCGTAAATCATATCTTACTCAAGGTGTGCAACGAAATGCGATCGGACGAACAGGCACCCACATTAAGACTCTGCCAGGCGCAGCCCTGGCTACCCGGCTTGGAGGCGGCCGCCCGGGCCGCCATCGAGGAGCGACGCGGCCGATCGCTGACGGAACCAGAATGGGCCCGGACCCGCGAGAACCTGCGGCAATTGGCTCGGCTGCTGCGCGCCTGGGAACTCCCGGCGGACAGCCGCGGAGGTACGTACTGGGAATCCGATCAGGCCCTGGCGGCGTAAGCCAAAGGCGCATTGCTGGAGCCTAATGGGCACATTCACTATGTCAATCAATCAGACAATCCATTCCGTAACAGAACCAGAACCGAGGCCGGCCGTGCTCTACGCCCGTGTATCCAGCAAGGAGCAGGAGCAAGGCTACAGCATTCAGGCGCAGCAGGAATTCTTGCGCCCGTACGCCGTCCAGCATAATCTCGTGATCGAGCGAGAGTTTGTTGATGTGGCGACGGCCAAGAAGCCGGGTCGGCCTGGCTTTACGGAGATGCTTCAATATCTACAGGAGAAATCTGGATGCCGCGTGGTCCTGGTCGAGAAGACGGACCGTCTGTACCGGAATTGGGGTGATGCCACCACGGTGGCGACTCTCATCGAGGAATTGGGCCTGGAGATCCACCTGGTCAAGGATGGCCAGATCTACAGTCAGTCCTCACGGGCCGCGGACAAGTACCGACATGGCATGGATGTGCTCAATGCCAAAAGGTATATCGATAATCTTTCCGAGGAAGTACAGAAAGGCTTGCGAACCAAGGCTGCCCAAGGTCCGTGGCCCTCCTATGCGCCCTTGGGTTACCGCAATGTCACGGGAGAGGACGGCAGGAAGATTATTGTACCGGATCCGGTGCTAGGGCCGATGGTGCAGCAGCTGTTTGCGTCGTTCGCCACGGGGGAGTATTCGCTAGAGCGTCTGGCGCAGCAGGCCTATGCGGCGGGATTCCGGTTCCGCAGGAGTGGTAACAAGATTCCGATATCGACGCTGCACAAAATGCTGCGCAAGCCTATTTACATGGGGGAATTCGATTATGGCGGCGTACGCTACCAAGGCTGGCATGAGCCCTTGGTCACGCGCGAGGTTTGGGAACGGGTGCAGGAGGTTCTGCTGGGTCGGCACCGCAAGGGGCGCTGCCGAAAGCACGAGATTCGGTACTCGGGAATGGTGCGGTGCGGGCACTGCGGGTGCGCGCTGGTTGCGGAAATCAAGAAGGGCCGCTACATCTACTATCACTGCAGCGGATATCGCGGGAAATGCCAGGAACCTTATACCCGTGAGGAAAGGTTGCAACAAGAGTTTGCCAAAGGCCTGCAGGAATTGAGTCTTCCGCCAGCGGTCGTACGTTGGTTGGATGCGGACCTTACAGCATCCGAGAGAAATGCGCAGGCGGACAGCACCCAGGCCCTCCGGCGGCACGAGGCAGAATTAGAAAGATTGCAGCGCCGGCAGGAAATGATGTACGACGACCGCTTGGACGGACGACTCGACGCTGGGACCTATGATCAGCGCAACGCCCAAATGCAAGTGCAACGGGCGCAGATCCAGCACCGGATACAGACCCTCAAGGCGCCCCAGCCGGCCCTCGGTGGCCCTCCGGTGAATCTGGCGCAGGTATTGTGCCGGGTTGGGGAAGCATTTTCGAAGCAGAGTGCCCGTGAGCAGCGTAAGCTGTTGCGGGTGGTAGTGCGCGCAGCCACGTGGAAGGACGGCGGGTTGCAGATTGAGATGCGGGAGCCGTTTGTGTGGCTGCGGAGAGCTCATCAAGTGGCCAAAGGTGAGGGGTCCCGAGATCTGGATCAGCCCACACCGGCGGGATCAGACGAGGCGGTGGTCCGGCCTGTGGAGGCCTCGCCCGGGGTCAGTTCACTCCCTCGTTCGGAGAGCGTGACGGCTGATGAGCCGGGATCGAATATCGGCCAGATAGACCACGGGAGTAGCGGTGTGGCGTTTGAAACGGATGTGAGGTCGGCTCAAGCCGTATGCGGGATCGAGCAACCAATTCAGTGGCGGGTGAGGCGGCGAACGGCCGTCGGTCGAGCGCCGTGGTTTATGCGCGCGTATCCAGCAAAGAACAGGAACAGGGCTACAGCATTCCGGCGCAGCAATAGTTATTGCGCGGCTATGCGGCGCGCATGGGGATGGCGGTGGCGCACGAATTTGTCGATGTGGAGAGCGCCAAAACGACCAGGCGCTCGGGATTTGTGGCGATGGTGGAGTACCTTCGACAAAATCCGGGTTGCCGAGTGGTGCTGGCGGATAAGACCGATCGGCTCTACCGCAATTTGAAGGATTACATCACGCTGGACGAATTGGGGCTGGATATTCACATGGTGAAGGAGAACGAGATCCTGACTAAGTCCTCCCGGTCTGCACAGAAGTTCATGCACGGGATCCGGGTACTGATGGCCAAGAATTACATTGACAATCTGTCAGAGGAAGTCCGGAAGGGCTTGCACACTAAAGCCAGCCAGCACTTGTGGCCATCTTTTGCTCCCCCGGGATACCGCAACACGGCCGACGCGTCAGGCAAGCGGATCATCGTGCCCGATCCGGTGCTGGCACCGATCGTGACGAAGCTGTTCGAATGGTTTGCCAGCGGCCAATACTCGCTAAAGAGTCTGGCCCGGAAGGCCTACACGGAAGGTTTCCGATTCCGTAAGAGCCAGAACAAGGTGCCCGTAACGACTCTGCACAAAATCCTGCGCAAGCGGATCTACACGGGGGCCTTTGAATATGCGGGTGTCACCTACCAGGGGAGTCATGCGCCGCTGGTGAGGCAAGAGGTGTGGAACCGCGTGCAACATATTTGGATGGCCGGCAGGAGGGCAAGGGCCGTCGTGGGCGCCGCGACTTTCCGTACTCAGGGTTGGTATCGTGCGGGCACTGCGGGTGCTCGCTGGTTGCGGAAATCAAGAAGGGCCGGTACGTGTACTATCACTGCACTGGATATCGCGGGAAGTGCGGTGAACGGTACACGCGGGAAGAAACTCTGCAGAAGCAGTTCGCCCGTGGGTTACGGACACTGATCATCGCACCGGAAATTCAGCAATGGCTCACAACGGAACTGCTGGGATCGGCGGAGAGCGAGCAGCGGGCGCGCACGGCAGCCGGGCGACGTCATGAAGCAGAAATGGAACGGGCGCAGGCCCGCTTGGACATATTATACGAGGATCGCCTGGATGGGCGGATCGATGCCGCAACGTACGACCGCAAAGCGGGCGAGGTTCGGGAACAGCAGCTACAAATTCAGCAGAAGATCGCGAGCGCCGAGGCGCGCCCGCTTCCGCCCATGCGGCAGACGGTGGACGCTATGTTGCGGACTAGTCGGCGGCAGAAGCATTCCCAGACGCTCCCGCGACGGAACAGCGACGCTTCCTGCGGTTGGTGGTTGCTGAAGCCTCCTGGAAGGGGGGCGAGTTACGGTTTGGAGGCAAGAATTGCGAAATTCGATTACTGGCGGAGAGGGAGGGATTCGAACCCTCGGTAGAGCTTTAAGGCCCTACGACGGTTTAGCAAACCGCTGCTTTCGACCACTCAGCCACCTCTCCGTGAGCCAGCGATTGGTCGGGTAAAAAGATCATAGCACAACGGGGAACCGCAGCGGGCTTTCCAGCGTATTATGAACGAGGTCTAACATGTTCAAAACGATCCCCTTCGTGCTGGTCCTGGGGGCCGGCATGTCGCTTCCCGCCGCTACCGATCAATGGACCAAGAGCTTCCATGTAGGTGCGGCGCCCGAATTGCGCGTCGAGACCACCGACGCTAACGTGACGCTGCGCACGGGCGGTTCGTCCACCATCGACGTGAAAGTCTACACTTCAGGTTGGAGGATCGGCCCGGGCGATGTGCATGTTTTCGACCGGCAGACGGGCGACCGGGTCGAGATCGAAGTGAAAGTCCCGCAGTTGCACTTCAATTTCGGCAACCGCTGGGTGAAGATCGAGGTCGAGCTGCCCAGCGCGACGCGGACGAACGTCCAGACCGGTGACGGGAATATCCGCGCGGATGGCTTGCGGGCGCCGGCGCGGCTGATCACGCACGACGGCAACATCGACGGCGAAGGTTTCGAAGGAACGCTGGACGCCGAGAGCGGCGATGGCAATATCAAGGTGCGGGGCAGATTTGCCAGTCTGACGCTGCGCAGCGGAGACGGCAACGTGGAAGCCGAGGTGGCGCCGGGATCGCGGATGGCGGGTCCCTGGTCGGTCCACACCGGCGATGGGAACGTAACCCTGCGGCTGCCGGACGGCTTTGGCGCGGATCTGGACGCGCACTCGGGAGACGGCCGCATCACGGTGGATCTGCCGGTGGCGACCACGGGCGCGGTGCGGGAGGATTCCGTCACCGGCAAGCTGAACGGCGGCGGCGCCGCGCTGACGGTACACACGGGCGACGGATCGGTACACCTCGAGCGGTTGTAAGATAGGCGAATGCCTATTGCCGCCCCGACTGAGACGCACCGGCCGCATCGCGTGGTCCGCTACCTGAATATAGCGATCGGGCTGGCGGCGCTGATGGTGCTGGCGGCGGTTTACTGGTTCGTATACCGGGCGCTGCCGCAGGTGTCGGGCACGATCACGGCGCCGGTGGCGCAACGGGTCCGCATCGCGCGGGACCGGATGGGCGTGCCGCACATCACGGCCGCCAGTGAAGACGACGCCTATTTCGCGCAGGGATACGTAACGGCGCAGGACCGCCTGTTCCAGATGGACGGGCTGCGGCGGCTGGCGGGCGGCAACCTGGCGGAGATCGCGGGCCCGGCGGCGTTGGAACTGGACCGCGACGCGCGGCGTCTGCGTATGCGGCGCATCGCGGAGGCGGCGTATGGCACGCTGCCGGCCCGGGACCGCGCGCCGCTGGAAGCCTACGCCCGCGGGGTGAACTACTTCATGGTCACCCACCTGCGGGAGTTGCCCATCGAGTTTACCTTACTGGGCTACCAGCCGCGCCCATGGAGCGTAGTGGATACCATCCTGATCGGCCTGCACATGTATCGGGACCTGACCACCACATGGAAAGACGAAGTCCTGAAACGCGATATGCTGGCCGCCGGCGATCGGGCGAAGGTGAATTTTCTGTTTCCGCCGCGGAGCGGCGCGGAAATGCAGCCGGGATCCAACGCCTGGGCCGTGAGCGGGGCGCGCACGGCGTCCGGCAAGCCGATCCTGTGCGATGACATGCACCTGGAGTACTCGATTCCGGGCATCTGGTACGAGGTTCATCTGCAGGCGCCCGGCCTGGACGTATCCGGCGTCTCGCTGCCGGGCGCGCCGTCGGTGATCGTAGGGCACAACCGGCGGATCGCCTGGGGTGTGACGAACCTGCAATTCGACGTGCAGGATCTTTACATCGAGAACTTCGACCCGCGCACGGGGCGCTACCTGTACCGCGGGCAATGGGAGCAGGCGCGCCAGGAGCGCGAGATCATTGCGGTGAAGGGCGGGCCGGCGGTGGAGATGCCGCTCTGGGTCACGCGCCACGGTCCGCTGTACATCGACGATGCCAAGGAGCACCTGGCGCTGCGCTGGACGGCGGCGGAGCCGGGCAGTTTTCAGTTCCCGTTTCCGGAGATCGACAAGGCGGGCAACTGGCAGGAGTTCACGCGGGCGCTGGCGCGCTTTCCAGGTCCGGCGCAGAATTTCGTATACGCGGACGTGGAGGGGAACATCGGCTATCACGCCACCGGACTGCTGCCGATTCGCAAGGGGTACGTGGGCGACGTTCCGGTGGACGGCTCGTCGGGCGAGAACGAATGGCAGGGATTCATCCCATTCGAGGAGTTGCCGTCCTTTTACAATCCGCCGCAGGGCGTGATCGTGACGGCGAACCAGAATCCGTTTCCGGCGGACTATGGCTACGCGGTGAATGGCAATTTCGCTTCGCACTACCGGTCGCGGCAGATACGGGATCTGCTGCTGGCGCGGAACGGCTGGCGGGCCGCGGATATGCTGAACGTGCAGAAGGATGTGTACTCGGCATTCTCGCAACGGCTGGCGGAGGCCATCGTGGCAGCCAGCGACCGCCAGAAGACGGAGCCGGGCGAAGTAGCGGCGGTGGCGCGGCTGCTGCGCGGGTGGAACGGCCAGATGGACAAGGACGCCGCGGCGCCCATGATCGTAAGCCTGGCTTACGAGCATTTGAAGGCGCATGTGGCGGAGAGCGCCTCGCCGAAGGTCGGGTTGCGATACAAATACCAGATGGCGCCGGCGGCGATCGAGACGCTGCTGCGCACCCGGCCGGCGGGCTGGTTCGCGGATTGGGACCAGACCATTTTGCAGAGCCTCACAGAAGGCCTGGCGGATGGCGCCAGAGCGCAAGGGCACGATCCGGCGCATTGGGTTTACGGCAAATATCTGCCGCTGTTGCTGGCCAATCCGGTGGGACGGCACCTGCCGCTGGTGGCGGGACTGTTCGACATCGGTCCGGTGGCCATGAGCGGCTCGCCCACCACGGTGAAGCAATATAACGGTGTGCTGGGACCCTCGATGCGCCTGGATGCGGACCTGGCGGACTGGGACCGGTCGCTATTGGAGGGGACCACGGGGCAGTCGGGGCAAGTTTTGTCGCGGCATTATAAAGACCAATGGGAAAGCTATTATTACGCGCGCAGCTTTCCGATGCAGTTCGACAAGGTAGAGGCGGCGGATGTGCTGACGCTGGCGCCGCGCTGAGTCCCAGACCTTTTACCCAGGACGGTTCCGGTACGCGGGGGGCGCCGGGGGACTGGATTTCCGGGAGGGGAATGGTATCTTCGGGGCGTGGAGATGCGCAGGTTCGGGTGGCTGCTGGCAGTGGCGGCGTGCGCGCACGCCGAGAGCGCGGCGTTTCGGGTTTCCTCCGACCTGGTGCTGGTGAACGCGACGGTGCTGGATGCGGCGGGGAGGCCGGTCACGGGACTGACGGCGGAGCGGTTCCGGCTGTTCGATGGCGGCGCGCGGCAGCGGATCGCGACGTTCGCCGAAGAGGAGACGCCGGTATCGGTGGTGCTTGTGGCGGACGTGAGCCACAGCATGCGGGGCAAGCTGGCGGCGTGCGGGCAGGCGGCCGCGGAGCTGGCGCGCACGGCAATGCCCGGCGACGAATTCGCGCTGGTGACGTTCGCGGACCAGCCGCGGCTGGCAGCCGGGTGGACCCGGGACGGCGCGGCAGTGGCGGCCGGGCTGGCGCAGGAGCAAGCCGCGGGGACCACGGCCCTGTTCGACGCGCTGCTGCTGGCGGCCCAATATGCCGGGCACGCGCGCAACCGGCGGCGGGTGGTACTGGTGGTGTCCGACGGCGGCGACAATCATAGCCGGTATACCGCGCGGGAGGTCCGGTGGCGGCTGGAGGAATCCGGGCCGGAATTGTATGCGGTGGCGATCGGCGATTCCGGGTACGCGGATCCTTACGGCGACGAGGGGCCGGGGAGCGCGGCACTGGCGGAATTGTGCGCACGGGGCGCGGGAAGGTACGTGACCGTGGACGATGCGAGCCAGGTACGGGAGGCGATCGGGCGGATCAGCCGGGAGACTCGATCGCGCTACGTTTTAGGGTATCGTCCGACGCGGCGGATAGGGGCCGGGCGACTGCATCGGGTGGAGGTCCGGGTAACGCCGGCAGCCGGTTTGTCGCGAGTATCGGTGAGCTGGCGGCGCGGGTGGCGGGAGCCGGAGTAAGCCGCGGGCTCACCCGCGGGCGTCGCCGTGCACCAGAACCTGGAGGTCGGTGACCAAGCCTTGGAAGGTCTGCGCCTGGGCGGCGATCTGCTGGCTGGCGGAGGCGCTCTGTTCGGCGCTGGCGGCAGTGGTCTGGGTGACTTGCTGGATCTGCTGGACGGCCTTGGCGATCATTTCGACGCCTTGTACCTGGCGGGTGGTCGCGCCGGCGATCTCCCCGCTAAGCTGGGTGACGCGCTTGGCAAGCTCGAAATTAATGGCCATCGCTTCGGCGCAGCGGCCCACGGTGTCCTGTCCGGTGGAAGTGCGGTCGATGGCTTCCTGGATGAGAGACGAGGTTTCCCGGGCGGCGTCGGCGCTGCGCTGGGCCAGATTGCGGACCTCGTCGGCCACCACGGCGAATCCCATGCCGGCCTCACCGGCGCGCGCGGCCTCGACGGCGGCGTTGAGGGCGAGGATATTGGTTTGAAAGGCGATATCATCGGCGGCTTTGATGATCTTGGAGATCTTGCGGCTGGAGTCGTGGATGGCGTCCATGCACTTGACCAGCTCGTCCATACTGGAGTTCATGATCTCGAAGCTGGAGCCGGCTTTCTGCATGGTGCCAGCGAGCTCGTCGGTACGGGTCTTATTGCCGCGGGAGAGGGAAGTGACCTCCTGGGCCGAACCGGAGGCTTCTTCGAGTGAAGCGGCCTGCTCGGTGGTGCCCTGGGCCAGCGATTGGCTGCTGGCGGCGATCTGGGCGGCGGCGCTGGTAAACTGGGCCGAGCCGCTGCGCAGATCGGTGGCCATGCGGGAAATGCTGCGGGAAACCCGGCCCACCACCAGCCAGGCCGCAAAGAATGTGCCGGCCAACGCCAGGAAACCGATGACGGACAAGGACAACTGAATGGTGCGGGCACCGGCCTGGAACTGGGTTTCCGGCAGGTTGGCGACGATGGTCCAGTCTTTGCGCCGGGCGTGCTGGAAATGTGCCACGCGGCGCGCGCCTTCAAAGGAATACGTCAGTTTACCGCCCGGCTGGCTCAGCATTTCGCGTCCGAAATCGTAGCCGGCAAGCTGCAGTGTCAGGATGCGGGCCGGATCCGGGTACGCCACCACGGTGCCGTGGGCATCGAATACATAAAGGAAGCCGACATCGCCGACGCCGAATCTCTTCAGAAATGTAGCCGAGAAATCATTGAGCTCAATGGGAGTTCCCAGCAGGCCGACGACTTTGCCGGCGACCGCGATGGGGCTCGTGATCAGGATCACGGGACGGCCGGTGGCCGGGGATTTCATGACCTCGCCGATACAGAGTTCATTGCGCAGTCCGTGCTCCACGTGGATGCGGAAACCATCGATTTTGGAGATGTCGATGCCCACCGATTTGCCGCCGATGGAATCCAGAAACAGGGTGCCGCCGGGGTGGGCCAGAAATACGTTTTCATAGAAACGGCTGCGCTGGTTTATTTGTTGGAGCATCTGCCCGGCGGCAGCCAGGCGCCGGCCGCGGCAGGCGTCGGCCAACACTTCCAGTTGGGCTATATTTCGGGCATCCCGTTCGCGGCTGTCGATCCAGACATCCAGCTCGTCGGCGGTCTTGCCGGCAATTTGTTGCAGCTCCTCATTCCCTTGGGCGCTTACGGCGCGCGATGCCAGCAGACCTACGATCAAGACCAGGGCCGCACCGGAGATGAGCAGGACTGCCGAAATCCAGACGACCAGCCGGCTCCGCAAGCCGAGATGTGAAATACGCATATGCGCTCCTTTGCCGACGGCCGGCTTGCCGGCAGCCACGTGCTAGGTATGAGATCGGCGGGTGCAGAGAAGACTTTAGCCTGGAGGGAAGGCGCACAGCAGGACCGGCGCCATACCATGACGGATGGCCGGCGGCCGTGGTGATTTGGCTCCGGGCAGCGAGTCGTTTTCGAGCGAAGAATCGCGCCACTTGCGCGCGAATCCGCTTTTGGTTATTATAAAGGAGTTTCGCGAGTACAGCTTTCTGCTCCCGTGCTACCACTGCGAGTGTGCGCAGTCCGGCCGGGGGTGAGGTCCCGAGGTTCCTTTGGTCCCACCGAATGGAATATGGACCTGTCCGATAGCAACGATCCTCGCTGTTGTGAACCGTAGCCGCAGGCCATGGCTTGCGCGTGTATTTTTCGAGTTGAAAACGATCTAAGGGAAGGTTCGTGCCGACTTTTAATCAACTTGTGCGCAACGGGCGGAGACCGCCGCGTTGGAAGACCGCCAGTCCGGCGTTGCAGAGTTGCCCGCAGAAGCGCGGCGTCTGCACGCGCGTGTACACCTCGACACCCAAGAAGCCCAACTCGGCGCTGCGCAAAGTCGCGCGCGTGCGGCTGACCAACGGCATCGAGGTGACCACGTATATTCCGGGCGTCGGCCACAATCTGCAGGAGCACTCCATCGTGCTGATCCGCGGAGGCCGCGTAAAGGATCTGCCGGGCGTGCGCTATCACGTGATCCGGGGGGCGCTGGATACGGCGGGCGTGGCCAACCGCAAGCAGGGCCGTTCGAAATATGGAGCCAAGCGGCCGAAGGCGTAGGCCGCGGAAACGTTATGCCGAGAAGACGACGCGTTGATGTTCGGGAAGTGCCGGCGGATCCGGTGTACAACTCCACGCTGGTGGAAAAGTTCATCAATTCCATGATGTGGCAGGGCAAGAAGACGGTAGCCCAGGGGATTTTCTACGAGTCCATGGACAAGATCCGGGAACGCTCGGGCGACGATCCGCTGAAGCTGTTCAAGAAGGCGGTGGAGAACGCCAAGCCGCTGCTCGAAGTGAAGACGCGGCGGGTGGGCGGAGCGAACTACCAGGTGCCCATCGAAGTACCCCAGAACCGGCGCACCAGCCTGGCCATCCGCTGGATCATTATCAACGCACGGACGCGGCCGGAAAAGGGCATGCCCGAGAAGCTGGCCAACGAGCTGAACGACGCCGCCAACCTGCGCGGCGGGGCGATCAAGAAGAGAGACGACGTACACCGGATGGCGGAGGCGAACAAGGCCTTCGCGCACTATCGCTGGTAAAAGGAACCATGGCCCGCACGGTACCACTGGAAAGGATGCGAAACATCGGCATCGCCGCACACATCGATGCCGGGAAGACCACTACGACCGAGCGCATCCTTTATTATACGGGCCGCACCCACAAGCTGGGCGAGGTCCATGAGGGCACCGCCATCATGGACTGGATGGAACAGGAGCAGGAGCGCGGCATTACCATTACATCGGCCGCCACCACCTGTTTCTGGCGGGACATCCAGATCAACATCATCGACACGCCCGGCCACGTGGATTTCACGGCGGAGGTGGAACGCAGCCTGCGCGTACTGGACGGAGCGGTGGCGGTATTCGATGCGGTGGCCGGCGTGCAGCCGCAGTCGGAGACCGTGTGGCGGCAGGCGGACAAATACAATGTCCCGCGGATCTGCTTCATCAACAAGATGGACCGGGTGGGCGCGGATTTCTTCCATTCGATCGAGACCATTGTCAGCCGTCTGAAGTGCAAGCCGGTAGCGATTCAATTGCCGGTAGGCGCGGAGGATCAGTTCAAAGGCGTCATCGACCTGGTACGCATGAAGGCGCTGGTCTGGCGGGACGAGACGCTGGGCGCGGAGTACGACGAGATCGAGATCCCGGCGGAACTGCAGGAACAGGCGCACGAGTACCGCGAAAAGATGATCGAAGCCGTGGCCGAGCACGACGACACGCTGTTCGAGAAGTTCATCGAAGGCCACCCGCTGACCGAGGCGGAGATCCAGTCCGGCATTCGCAAGGCGACCACGGCGCTGAAGATTTTCCCGGTGATCTGCGGCTCGGCGTTCAAGAACAAGGGCGTGCAGACCATGCTGGACGCGGTGGTGGACTACCTGCCGTCGCCGCTGGAGGTGCCGCCGGTAGAAGGCACGGACATCGACGATTCGAGCAAGATCCTGACGCGCAAGGCAGCGGACGATGAGCCGTTTGCGGCGCTGGTGTTCAAGATCATGACCGATTCCTACGTGGGCCAGCTGGCGTTCTTCCGGGTGTACTCGGGGAGGCTGGCGGCGGGCGAGTCGGTGTACAACGTGGCCAAGGGGCGCAAGGAACGCATCGGGCGCCTGCTGCGCATGCACGCCAACAAGCGCGAGGAAATCCAGGAGATCCTGGCGGGCGACATCTGCGCGGCGGTGGGTCTGAAGACGGTGCAGACCGGCGATACCATCTGCGACGACAAGTCGCCGGTGGTGCTGGAGTCGATCGAATTCCCCACGCCGGTGATCCAGCTGGCGGTGGAGCCCAAGACCAAGGCCGACCAGGAAAAGCTGGGCATGGCGATCCAGAAGCTGGCGCAGGAAGATCCCACGTTCCGGGTGGCGACGGATCCGGAGACGGGCCAGACGATTCTGTCGGGGATGGGCGAGCTGCACCTGGAGATCATCGTGGACCGCATGATGCGCGAATTCGGGGTGGGCGCTAATGTGGGCAAGCCGCAGGTAGCGTATCGGGAGACCATCCGCAAGACGGCGGAGGCGCAGGGACGCCATGTGAAGCAGTCGGGCGGCCGCGGGCAATACGGCGACGTGAAGATCCGCGTCGAGCCGCTGCCGGCGGGTTCGGGCTTCGAGTTCGTCAACGAGATTTACGGCGGCTCGGTGCCGAAGGAATATATCAAGCCGGTGGAAACGGGGGTACAGGAGGCCCTGGAAGGCGGCGTCCTGGCCGGTTATCCCATGTCGGATGTCAAGGTGACGCTGTACGACGGCAGCTATCACGAAGTGGATTCGTCGGAAATGGCCTTCAAGATCGCCGGTTCGCTGGCGCTCAAGGAAGCCGTCAGGAAGGCCAAGCCGGTGCTGCTGGAGCCCATCATGTCGGTGGAAGTGGTGGTGCCGGAGGAATACATGGGCGATGTGATCGGCGACCTGAATTCGCGGCGCGGGCGCATCGAAGGGATGGAATTACGCGGGACCACGCAGATCATCAAGAGCATGGTGCCGCTGTCGGAGATGTTCGGCTATGCCACGGAGCTGCGTTCCCGGACGCAGGGCCGCGGCAGTTTCACGATGCACTTCGGCAAGTACGAGGAAGTGCCCTCGGCGCTGTCCGAGGAGATTGTCAATCGAGTGCAAGGCAAGGTGACTAGGTGACATATGGCAAAGGAAAAATTTGATCGCAGCAAGCCGCACGTCAACATCGGCACGATCGGGCATATCGACCATGGCAAGACCACGCTGACCGCGGCCATCACCAAGGTGTTGGGCAAGAACAACCCCAAAGTTAAGTTCCGCAGTTTCGACTCCATCGACAACGCCCCCGAAGAGAAGGCCCGCGGCATCACCATCGCGGTGGCCCACGTGGAGTACGAAACCCCCAACCGCCATTACGCCCACGTGGATTGCCCCGGCCACGCCGACTACATCAAGAACATGATCACCGGCGCGGCCCAGATGGATGGCGCCATCCTGGTGGTGGCCGCCACCGACGGTCCCATGCCGCAGACGCGCGAGCACCTGCTGCTGGCCCGCCAGGTGGGCGTGCCCTACATCGTGGTGTGCCTGAACAAAGTGGACATGGTGGACGACGCCGAGCTGCTGGACCTGGTAGAGCTCGAAATGCGCGAGCTGCTGAAGACCTACGAGTTCCCGGGCGATAGCGTGCCGGTGATCCGGGTCTCGGCGCTGGGCGCGCTGAACGGCGAGCCGCAGTGGGAAAAGACGGTGGAAGAGCTGATGGCCGCGGTAGACAGCTACGTGCCGCTGCCGCAGCGCGAAGTCGATAAGCCGTTCATCATGCCGATCGAAGACATCTTCTCGATCCAGGGCCGCGGCACGGTAGTGACGGGGCGTATCGAGCGGGGCATCATCAAGGTGGGCGAGCCGGTGGAGATCGTGGGCTTCCGGGATACCCGCAGCACGGTAGTGACCGGCGTGGAAATGTTCAAGAAGCTGCTGGACGAAGGGCGGGCCGGGGACAACGTGGGTCTGCTGCTGCGCGGCATAGAGAAGGACGACGTGGAGCGCGGGCAGGTGGTAGCCAAGCCGAAGTCGATCACGCCGCACAAGAAGTTCACGGGCAGCGTGGTGGTGCTGAGCAAGGAAGAGGGCGGGCGGCACACGCCGTTCTTCAAGGGGTACCGGCCGCAGTTTTACTTCCGGACGACGGACGTGACAGGCGATGTGTACCTGCCGGAAGGCACGGAGATGGTGATGCCGGGCGACCACGTGAACCTGACGGTGGAGCTGAACACTCCCATCGCCATGGAAAAGGGGTTACGCTTCGCCATCCGCGAAGGCGGCCGCACGGTGGGCGCCGGCACCGTGACCGAGATTCTCGAATAAGGTTCAAAATGGCGCTGAGAGAACGCATTCGCATTCGCCTGAAGGCGTACGACCACCGCGTATTGGACCAATCCACGACGGAGATCGTGGACACGGCCAAGCGCACCGGCGCCAGCGTGGCCGGTCCCATCCCGCTGCCGACGTCGCGCAGCGTGACGACCGTGCTGCGCTCGCCGCACGTGGACAAGAAGTCGCGCGAGCAGTTTGAAATCCGCACGCACAAGCGGCTGCTCGACATACTGGAGCCGACCCAGCAAACTGTGGACGCCTTGATGAAGCTGGATCTGCCGGCGGGTGTGGACGTGGAGATCAAGGCATTTGGTAAGGACCACAAATAAGGTGGCGGGCGGGCGCCGGCGGACTGACAGAGGCGCCAGCCACCCGCCGCCAGTCACGGGAAGTTTAGAACAATGAGTCCAGGAATCCTTGGCAAGAAAATTGGTATGACGCAGGTTTTCCGGGAGGACGGGCAGGTGGTTCCGGTCACCCTCCTCAAGGCGGGGCCCTGCATGGTGGTACAGCGCAAGACGCCCACCAGCGACGGCTACGATGCGGTGCAGCTCGGGCTGGTGGAGTTCATCAAGCCGGCGCGCATCAACAAGCCGCAGGCCGGCCACCTGAAGAAATCCGGCACGGAGGGCGCCCGCTTTCTGCGGGAGTTCGCCCTGCGCCCCGGGGACGACGATCTGAAGCCGGGCGACAAGGTGCTGGTGGACCAGTTCAAGCCGAAGGAAAAGGTGGATGTGATCGGCGTCAGCAAGGGCCGCGGCTACGCCGGCCTGGTCAAGCGCCACCATTTCCGCGGCGGCGCGGCGACGCACGGTTCCATGTTCCACCGCGCGCCGGGATCCATCGGCGCGTCCAGTTTCCCGTCGCGGGTGCTGCCGGGCATGCGCATGTCGGGCCACATGGGCTCGGAGCAGGTGACGGTGCGCAACCTGGAGATCGTGGAAGTGGACACCGAGGACAACGTGCTGATGGTGAAGGGCGCGGTGCCCGGCCCCAATGGCGGCTATGTGGTGGTGCGGAGGGCCAAGAGGTAACGCCATGCCCACAGTAGATATAGTCGATTTGAACAATGAGAAGGTCGGCGAGATCGAGCTGGCCGATGCCGTGTTCGGCGCCGATGTGAACGAGGCGCTGCTGTACGAGGCGGTGCGGCACTATCAGGCCGGCCAGCGCGCCGGCACGGTGAAAACCAAAGTGCGCGGCGACGTGCAAGGCTCCGGCAAGAAGCTGTGGAAGCAAAAAGGCACGGGCCGCGCGCGCATGGGTTCGGTGCGCAGCCCGATCTGGCGGCACGGCGGCACGGTGCACGGTCCGCAGCCGCGGGATTACAGTTACAAGCTGCCGCGGAAGATGCTGTTGGGCGCGCTGCGCTCGGCGCTTTCCGCCAAGCTGCGCGACGGCGAGTTGAAGGTGGTGCAGGCATTCCAATTCGCAGCGCCCAAGACCAAGGAAGCCAAAGCCGCCCTCACCCGCCTGGAAGCCACGCGCAAAGTCCTGGTGGTGGAGAACGGCGACAACCGCAACCTGACGCTGGGCATGCGCAATCTGCCCGGCGTGACCCTGATGCCCACCCGCGAGGTCAACGCCTATCACCTGCTGGGGCACGATCGCGTGCTGCTGTCCGAGGCAGCCGCGCGCAAGTTCTCGGAGGCGCTCGCAAAATGAACATCTATGAAGTGATTCGCCGTCCGCTGGTGACGGAAAAGGGGGTGGCGGACAAGGACGAGCGGGCCACCCTGTGTTTCGAGGTGGCGCCGGACGCGAACAAGACCGAAGTGAAGCAGGCGGTGGAACGTGTCTTCAAGGTCAAGGTCGCCGAGGTGCGCACCGCGAACCTGGAAGGCAAGATGCGGCGCCGGGGCCGTTTCATGGGCTACCGGCCGGATTGGAAGAAGGCGTACGTGAAGCTGAAGAAAGGGGAGAAGGTCCCCGACTTCGCCCAGATCTAGGAACGGACATGCCGATTAAAAGCTACAGGCCGACAACCTCCACCCGCCGCTTCCAAACCGTGGTGTCGCGCGCGGACATTACCAAGGACCGGCCGGAAAAATCACTGGTGGAGACCAAGCAGCGCACCGGCGGCCGGAATTCGACGGGCCGCGTGACCTCGCGGTTCATCGGCGGCGGCCACAAGAAGGCTTATCGCGTGGTGGATTTCAAGCGCGACAAGCAGGGGATTCCGGCGGTGGTGGCGGCCATCGAATACGATCCGAACCGCTCGGCGCGCCTGGCGCTGCTGCATTACAAGGATGGCGAGAAGCGCTACATCATTCAGCCGGACGGGCTGAAAGTCGGGATGACGGTCACCTCCGGGCCGGAGGCCGACATCCTGGTGGGCAATGCGCTGCCGCTCAAGAATATGCCCGCCGGCACGGTGGTGCACAACATCGAACTGCGGCCGGGCAAGGGCGCGCAGATGGCGCGTTCGGCCGGGGCGCAGGCGCAACTGGTGAACAAGGAAGGCGGGATCGCGCTGCTGAAGCTGCCATCGGGCGAAGTGCGCCGGGTGCCGGTCGAGTGCATGGCGACGGTGGGCCAGGTGGGCAACCTGGATCACGAGAACGTCTCCATCGGCAAGGCCGGCCGCACCCGCTGGCTGGGCAAGACGCCGCACAATCGCGGCGTCACCATGAACCCGGTGGATCATCCGCACGGCGGCGGCGAAGGCAAGACCTCCGGCGGGCGGCATCCGGTGACGCCGTGGGGCCAGCCGACGCGCGGCTTCAAGACCCGCAACAACAAGCGGACGGATAAGTGGATTGTGACGCGGAAGAGCAAGAAGAGATAACTATGGGCCGTTCAGTCAAGAAAGGGCCGTTTACCGACGGCCACCTGGAAGTGAAGGTCGCGGCGCTCACGGCCAAGAACGAGAAGCGCGTGGTGCGGACGTGGTCGCGCCGTTCGACCATTCTGCCGGAGTTCGTGGGCCACACCATCGCGGTGCACAACGGCAAGAAGTTCATTCCGGTCTACATCACCGAAAACATGGTGGGGCACAAGTTAGGCGAGTTTTCGCCGACCCGGGTATTCAAGGGGCACTCGGTGAAGGCCGCCACGGAGAAGGCGGCTAAGCCGGCATAAGAGGCAATCATGCAAGAGGCCAAGGCAGAAGCGAGATATGTGCGGGTATCGCCGCAGAAGGCGCGGCTGGTGGTGGACCTGATCCGCGGCCAGAACGCGGGGAAGGCGCGGACCACCCTCAGCACCACCAACAAGCGGATTGCGCCGCAGGTGCAGAAGGTGCTCGACTCGGCGATCGCCAACGCGCGCGACCGTTTTGAAGACGTGGACGTGGATACGCTGTTCGTCTCGGAAGCGTATGTGCACGACGGTCCGCGCTCGAAGCGCGTGCGGCCGGCGCCGATGGGACGCGCCTACCGTTATCAGCGGCGCAGCGCGCACATCGTGATCAAAGTCGCGGCGCGGGAAGAAGCGGGCAAGGAGTAGCATGGGACAGAAAGTTCATCCATACGGTTTCCGGGTGGGATTCAACAAGCCGTGGCGCTCGCGCTGGTTCGCCAAGCAGGGCTATGCCAAGCTGCTGCAGGAGGACCTGGAGCTGCGCGAGACGCTGGCGGACCGGCTCAAGTCGGCGGGGGTCAGCGCCATTGAAGTGGACCGGCCGGGGAACAAGCTGCGCATCACCATCCGCACCTCGCGTCCCGGCATCATCATCGGCCGCAAAGGCGCCGAGATCGAGAAGCTGAAGCAGGACCTGGCGCGGCGCACCAAGCGCGAAGTGTTCATCGACATCCAGGAAGTGCACAAGCCGGAGCTGGACGCGCAACTGGTCTCCGAATCGATCGCGCTGCAACTGGAGAAGCGCGTGGCGTTCCGGCGGGCGATGCGCAAGGCGGTGGATTCGGCGCTGCGTTTCGGCTGCAAAGGCATCAAGGTGCGGGTATCGGGCCGCCTGAACGGCGCGGAGATCGCCCGCAGCGAATGGTATCTGCAAGGCCAACTGCCGCTGCACACCCTGCGCGCCGACATCGATTACGGTTTTTCGGAGGCCAACACGACCTACGGCGTGATCGGGGTGAAGGCCTGGTTGTACAAGGGTGAGATTCTGGATGGCGGCAACCGCTTCCGTTCGCTGTCTTCCGAGCCGGAACCCCGGCGCGACCGGGGCGAGCGGCGGGACCGGGGCGACCGCGGCGACCGCCGCGGCCCGCGGCATCACGACCAGCCGGCTCCCCTGCCGGTAGCGGCGCCCGAGCCAGCCGGACCGGCGCGGCAGGCGGCGCCTCCCGTGGAGATGGCGCACCCGGCCCGCACCGGCGGACCCATCCTGCCCCCGTTGATGGCCCCTCAGCCGCACTGGAAGCAGGAGGTGCGCGGCGAGGCCGAAGCACCGGCTGCCGAACCCCCGGCGGAGAAACCGGAAGGAGACAAGTAAGCCATGATGATGCCCAAGAAGGTCAAATACCGCAAGCAGCAGCGCGGCCGCATGACGGGCAAGGCATGGCGGGGTTCGTCCATTGCCTTCGGCGAGTACGGCCTGAAGGCCATGACCTGCGCCTGGATCACGGACCGGCAGATCGAAGCCGCCCGTATCGCCATGACCCGCTCCATCAAGCGCGGGGGCAAAGTCTGGATCCGCCTGTTCCCGGACAAGCCCATCACCAAGAAACCCGCCGAAACCCGCATGGGAAAAGGCAAAGGCGCGCCGGAGCAATGGGTAGCCGTAGTGCGGCCGGGCAAGGTGCTGTTCGAGATGGAAGGCGTGAGCGCGGAAGTAGCCGCGCATGCCATGCGGCTGGCGGCCCACAAGCTGCCCATCAAGACCAAGTTCGTAACCCGGGCGGCGGCGGAGTAGACCATGAAGTCACAGAAGGTTCGGGACCTGGACAACAACGAATTGATGGCCCAGTTGCACACCATCGAAGAGCAGCTATTCCGGCTGAACTTCCAGATGTCCATGGGCACCATGGAAGGCCTGAAGAAGGCGCGGGCCATGAAAAAAGATCGCGCGCGGATCTATACCATCCTGCGCGAACGCGAACTGGCGGGAAAGAAGTAGATATGGCCGAGCAGCAGACCCCTAACAGACTGAAGAACGAGAAGGTGGGCCAGGTGGTGTCGACCAAGATGGCCAAGACCATCATCGTGGAAGTGAGCCGCCGCGTGCCGCATCCGCTGTACAAGCGGATCGTGAGCCGGCGCAAGAAGTTCTATGCGCACGACGAGCAGGCCAGCGCCAAGGTGGGCGACATCGTGCGCATCGTGGAGTGCCGGCCGTTGAGCCGCCTGAAGCGGTGGCAGTTGGCCGAGGTGGTCAGACGGGCGGCGCAGGTGGGAACGCAGCCGGCGGAGTTGGACGTAAAAGCATAGTGGCGGGCGGCCGGTGACTGCCGGCCGCCGCCGCGGGAGACAGAACCATGGTGGGGATGAGGACAATCTTGGAGGTCGCCGATAACAGCGGCGCGCGCCGTCTGGCGTGCATTTTGCCGCGCGGCGGCGACCTCGGCTTGCGGGCCGGCTTGGGCGACGTCATCACGGCCAGCGTGAAAGAGGCGGCTCCTGATTCCGCCATCAAGAAAGGCAAAGTGGTGCGCTGCGTGATCGTGCGCATGCGCAAGGAGACCCGGCGCAAGGACGGAACCTACATCCGGTTCGATTCCAACGCCGCGGTGCTGATCAACGATTTGGGCGAGCCGGTGGGTACGCGCGTATTCGGTCCGGTGGCCCGCGAGCTGCGCGAGAAGCGATTCATGAAGATCGTCTCGCTGGCTCCCGAGGTAATTTGAAATGCCGCTAGCCAAAAAAGTTTACCCGGTGCGCATCGTCCTGAAGAAGAACGACCAGGTGAAGGTCATCGCGGGCCGCGACAAGGGCAAGACGGGGCGCGTGCTGGACGTCAACCCGCGCAACGGCAAGATCCTGGTGGAGCACGTTTCGATGGTGAAGCGGCACACCCGGCCCAATCCGGCCAAGCAGATCAAGGGGGGAATCGCCGAGCGCGAAAGCCCCATCTCGGTCTCCAACGTCAAGATCGTGTGCGCCCAGTGCGGTCCGGTCCGCATCGGGCATCACGTGGAGCATCTGCCCGGCGGCGGGGTGCGGCGCACGCGCGTCTGCCGCAAGTGCGGGCAATCGCTGGACAGGAAATAAGACATGGCAGCACGACTCAGACAGCATTACACCCAGAAGGTCGTCCCCACCCTGACCAAGGAGTTCGGGTACAAGAACGTGATGGCGGTCCCCAAGCTGGCCAAGATATCGGTCAACATCGGCTTGGGCGAGGCCACCCAGAACGCCAAGCTGATGGACGGCGCGGTCACCGAACTGGGCCAGATCACGGGGCAGAAGCCGGTGGTGACCAAGGCACGCAAATCGATCGCCGCTTTCAAGCTGCGGGAAGGCATGTCCATCGGCTGCATGGTGACGCTGCGCGGCGACCGGATGTACGAGTTCTTCGACCGGCTGGTGAACGTGGCGCTGCCGCGCGTGCGCGACTTCCGCGGCGTATCCACCAAGTCGTTCGACGGCCGGGGCAATTATACGCTGGGCCTGAAAGAGCAGTTGATTTTTCCGGAGATCGACTACGCCAAGGTGGAAAAGACCAAGGGCATGAACATTTCGATCACCACTTCGGCGCGCACGGACGCCGAGGGACTGGCGCTGTTGAAGCATCTGGGGATGCCGTTCCGGCAGTAAGGAAGAGAAAGAGAATCATGGCCACTACCGCCAAGAAAGCCAAGGACCTGAGACTGGAGAAGGCGCAGCGCGCGCGGACGCCCAAGCTGCGCTGCAAGCACCGCAACCGCTGCTGGCGCTGCGGCCGGCCGCGCGGCTATTTGCGCAAGTTCGGCATCTGCCGGCTGTGCTTCCGCCAATTGGCGCTGAACGGGGAGATCCCCGGCGTGATCAAGGCGAGTTGGTGATGATCACAATCGCCAGAAGAAATCCGAGCGCAGAAGGACGCGCGCGCGGGGCCGCCGGAAAGGACCCGGTTCCGCCCTTTGGCGGCGCGGGCCGCGGCCCGTTATGCGCGGTTAATATTGGAGGGCAGCAATGACCAGTGACCCTATCGCCGACATGTTGACGCGGGTGCGCAACGCCATCCGCGCGCGTCACCCCAAGGTGGATGTGCCGGCCTCCAAGCTGAAGACGGAGATCGCCCGCATTCTGAAGGAAGAGGGCTATATCCAGAACTTCAAGGTCGCCGAAGAAGGTCCGAAGAAGACCATCAAGATCTATCTGAAGTACAACACCAACAATTCGCCGGTGATCTCGAGCATCGAGCGCGTCTCGCGGCCGGGTTGCCGGGTCTACGTGGGACAACACGATATTCCGCGCGTGCTGGGCGGCCTGGGAATCAACATTCTGACGACGCCGCGGGGCGTCATGACCGGCCGCGACGCGCACAAGGAGCACGTGGGCGGCGAGCTGTTGTGCCGGATCTCGTGAGGAATTATGTCACGTATTGGTAAAAAGCCGATTCCCCTGCCCAAAGGGGTGAAGGTCCAAATCGGCGCGCAACTGGAAGTCAGCGGGCCGAAGGGCACCTTGCGCGTACCCATCCCGGACGGCGTCAGCCTCAAGCAGGCCGATGGGCGCCTGGATGTACTGCGCTCCTCCGACGAGCACGCGGCGCTGCACGGGCTCACCCGCGCGCTGGCCGCCAATGCGGTGCAGGGTGTCTCCACGGGCTTCACCCGGGAACTGGACATCGTAGGCATCGGGTACCGCGCGGATGTCAAGGGCAAGATCGCGACGTTCACGCTGGGTTACTCGCATCCCATCGAGGTGCTGCTACCCGAGGGCGTGGACCTGAAGATCGACAAACAGACGCACCTGGTGCTGAGCGGGCACGACAAGCAGCTGCTGGGCCAGGTGGCGGCCAACATCCGCGCGCTGCGCAAGCCGGATCCGTACAAGAACAAGGGCATCCGCTACACCGGCGAGCAACTGCGCAAGAAGGTCGGCAAGACCGGGGCGGGAGGCGCCAAGTGATCAAGCAGATACCCAAACGCGAGATTCGCCTGAGGATTCACGAGCGCATCCGGCACAAGGTGCGCGGCACGGCCGAGCGTCCGCGGCTGGCGGTGTTTCGCAGCGTGGCCAACGTGTATGCGCAGGTCATCGACGACGCGGAAGGCCGTACGCTGGTGTCGGCCTCCAGCATCGAAAAGGGCAAGCGCACCAACGGCGGCAACATCGCGGCGGCCAAAACCATCGGCAAGCTGATCGCCGAGCGGGCCAAGGAAAAGGGAATTAAACAGGTGGTGTTCGACCGGGGCGGCTACCTCTATCACGGCCGCATCAAGGCCCTGGCGGATGCCGCGCGGGAAGCCGGACTGGAGTTTTGATGGCAGCCACAATCGTAAAACGCATCGACCCCGCCTCGCTCAATCTGAAGGAGCAGGTGGTTTCGATCAACCGCGTGACCAAGGTGGTCAAGGGCGGCAAGAATCTGAGTTTTTCGGCGCTGGTGGTGATCGGCGACCCGGCGGCCAAGGTGGTGGGCTTCGGCGTCGGCAAGGCCAAGGAAGTGCCGTCGGCGATCCGCAAAGGCATCGAGGCCGCCAAGAAGAATCTGCGCAAGATCCACCTGCTGGGAACCACCATTCCGCACCAGTCGCTGGGACGTTACGGCAGCGGCCTGGTGCTGCTGAAGCCGGCCCCGGAAGGCACCGGGGTCATCGCCGGCGGGCCGGTGCGCGCGGTGGTCACCTCGGTAGGCATCCCCAACGTGCTGACCAAATCCATCGGGACCCACAATCCGCACAACGTGGTGAAAGCCACCATCGTGGCCCTCGAACAGTTACGGGACAAGAACGAAGTCGCGGAGATGCGGGGTTTGGCGGCGGAGAAGCTGTAACCACCGGAGACTTATATGAGCGGCACTATCAAAATCAAGCTGTACCGCAGTCCGATCTGCACGCCCGAGAAGCACAAGCGGGTGGTGCGGGGCCTGGGACTGCGCAAGGTCAACCAGGTGGTGGAGCGGCCCGATTCGCCGGTGTTTCGGGGCATGGTCAATAAGGTTCCGCATCTGCTGAAGGTGGTGGAATAGGAGAGCGTATGAATCTGAGCGGATTGAAACCTCCCGCCGGACAAAAGCACGTCCGCAAGCGCATCGGGCGCGGCATGGGCTCGGGCCGCGGCAAGACCGCCACGCGCGGCAGCAAGGGCCAGCACGCCGGTACCGGCTTCAGCCAGAAGCGCGGTTTCGAGGGCGGCCAGATGCCTCTCCACCGCCGCTTGCCGAAGCGCGGTTTTACAAATATCTTCAAGAAGCAGTACGCCATCGTCAATCTGGGCCGCCTGGAAAAGCTGGAAGGCGACGCCTTCACCCCGGATCACCTGCTCGCGCGGGGCGTGATCAAGAAACTGCACGAAGGGTTGAAGGTGCTGGGATCGGGCCAGTTGACGCGCAAGGTCCGGGTGGAAGCGCACCTGTTCTCCAAATCCGCCGTGGACAAGATCAAAGCCGCCGGGGGAGAGGCGGTAGTCATCGGCGGCGGAGCCGCCGAGCCGCAAGCCTAAACGGGGGCCAGGGAACCATGAGGTTTTTTGAAGCGCTCGGCAACGTCTTCCGGATCCCGGATCTGCGCAAGCGAGTCCTGTTCACGCTCGCCATGCTGGCCGTGTACCGCCTGGGCGGCCACATTCCTACTCCCGGCGTGAACATGAACGCCTGGGAGCAGTTCTTCAGCCGGGCCTCCGGCACCATCTTCGGGTTCTTCGACCTGTTCGCCGGCGGCAATATCCGGCGTCTCACCATCTTCGCCCTGGGCATCATGCCCTACATCACGGCGTCCATTATTCTGCAGTTGTTGACGGTGGTGGTGCCCACCCTCGAAAAACTGCAGAAGGAAGGTGAACTGGGCCGCCGCAAGATCACCCAGTGGACCCGCTATCTCACCATCATTCTCTCGGTCATCCAATCGTTCGGCATCGCCCAGGGCCTGCAATCCATGCAGGGCGGCGTGGTGATCAATCCGGGCTTCGGTTTCGTGACGATGACCATCGTCTCGCTCACCACCGGCACGGCCTTCATCATGTGGCTGGGCGAGCAGATCAGCGACCGCGGCATTGGAAACGGCATGTCGCTGATCATCTTCGCGGGCATCGTGGTGGGGCTGCCGAATGCGATATCCAACATCTACCGCAACACATTCGTCACGCGCGAATGGAACGTGCTGCAGATGATCGTGATCCTGTTCCTGATGATCCTGGTGGTGGCCTTCATCGTACTGGTGGAGCGCGGCGAGCGCCGCATTCCGGTGCAATATGCCAAGCGCGTGGTGGGACGCCGGGTGATGGGCGGGCAGTCCACCCACATGCCCCTGAAGGTCAACGCCGGCGGCGTCATCCCGGTGATCTTCGCCTCTTCCATCCTGGCCTTCCCGCAGACGCTGATGCAGATGCCGCGGGTGAAGGGCATCGCCTGGCTGACCGCCACGCTGACTTCCATCCGGCACGGCGAGCCGCTCTATTACGTGCTGTTCGTGGCCGGGATCATCTTCTTCTGCTTCTTCTACGTATCCATCATCTTCAATCCCAATGAAGCCGCCGACAACATGCGGAAATACGGCGGATTCATCCCGGGCATCCGGCCGGGCCGCAACACGGCCGACTACATGAATACGATTTTGACCAAGATCACGGTGGTGGGCGGCGTCTATCTATCCGTCCTGTGCCTGATACCCGACATCATGATCTCCGGCATCAAGCTCCAGCACCTGCCTCTGCTCGGCAATTTCATGGACGCGCATGCGCCCCGTTTTTTGCTGGAAGGCTTGAACGTGAACTTTTACTTCGGCGGCACTTCCCTGCTGATTGTGGTGGGGGTGGCCATGGATACGATCAACCAGGTGGAGGCGCAGTTGATTATGCGCCATTACGAGGGCTTTACGCCTCGGGCGGGGAGGATTCGCGGGCGCCGCAGCACATTCTGACGCGAACGCAGCTTTCCATGACGCAAGCTGTGGTTTTGTTCGGTTCCCCAGGTTCGGGAAAAGGGACGCAGGCAGGGCTGCTGAAAAGCTGCCTGCGGGTGCCCCACATATCCACGGGCGATATGCTGCGGCAGCACATCCGGGCGGGCAACTCCCTGGGTGTGAAGGTCGCCGACACCATCCAGGCGGGCGATCTGGTGCGCGACGAGGTGGTGAATCATCTGGTAGAGGAGAGGCTGGCGGCGCCGGATGCCCAGGCGGGATTCATTTTGGACGGGTACCCGCGCACGCGCGCCCAGGGCGAGCATCTATGCGCCTGGCTGGATCGCCGCGGGATCCGCGAAGTGGTGATCCATCTTATTGTGGATTATAATGTTATTGTTGCGCGTTTGACTGGACGCCGGCAGTGTCCCCGCTGCGGTACCCTCTATAACATTGTTTCCAACCCCCCGCGGGTGGAGGGTGTGTGCGATTTGGATGGCGAAAAGCTGATCGTGCGCGACGACGACCGCGAGCCGGTCATCCGGCAGCGGCTGGCGGCGTACGAGTCGCAAAGCCGTCCGCTGATTGATTTTTTCCGGGAAAAGGGCCGCCGCTTGTACGAGATCGACGCCAGCGACCAGACCCCGGAAGGGTTGGCATACCAGGTTTGCCGGACGGTTCAGAGTCCGGAAGCCGGGCAGGCGGCATCGCCTGCCGCGGGATTCGAGTCCCGCCCGATAGACGGATGATTATTCGAAAGACCGCCGCCGAACTGGAGAAGATGCGGCGAAGTGGTCTCCTGGTCTGGCAGATCCTGCAGGAACTGGAGAAGATGGCCGGCGTGGGCGTGACCACGCTGGACCTGGAAGTGGCCGCCGAGCGCATGATCAAAGACGCCGGGGCGCGGCCGGCTTTCAAGGGCTATTATGTGCCGGCCGCCGGCGATACGTACCGTTACGTGCTGTGCACCTCGATCAACCACGAGGTCATCCACGGTATGCCGTCGGCCAAGCGGAGTTTGAAGAGCGGCGATATTCTGTCGATCGACACGGGCGTGAAGCTGGACGGGTATTACGGCGATTCGGCCACCACGGTGGCCATTGGCGAGATTGACGAAGCAGCCCGGAAGCTGATGCAGGTGACCCGGGAGTCGCTGGAACTGGCCATCCAGCAGGCGCGGGCGGGCAACCGCCTGTTCGATATTTGCGGCACCGTGGAGCGGCACGTGTTGGCCAACGGGTTTTCGGTGGTGCGGGAGTTTGTGGGACACGGGATCGGGACGCAGTTGCATGAAGAGCCGCAGATTCCGAATTACGTGGAGCGGAAGAACGAGAATCCGCGGTTGAAGGAAGGCATGGTGCTGGCCATCGAGCCGATGGTCAGTGCCGGCAAACCCGAGACGATCGTGCTGAAGGACAGGTGGACGGCGGTCACCAGGGATGGGTCGAATGCGGCCCATTACGAGCACACGGTGGCGGTCACGTCCAACGGTCCGTGGGTGTTGACACGGCCGTGAACCAGGTAACGGCGACGGTGATCGAAGAGTTGCCGAGCGCGCTCTATCGGGTGGAGACGGAGAACAAGCAGCAGGTTCTCGCCCATCCGGTGGGGACGGTGAAACGGAATTTTGTCCGGCTGCGGCCGGGAGACAAGGTCCGGGTGGAGCTTTCCCCGGGGGATTTGACCCGGGGCCGGATCGTAGGATTGGAGGGCGGGCTTAAAACCCCGCCGAACGAAAACAAATGAAAGTGCGCGCTTCAGTTAAAAAGATTTGCGACAAGTGCAAGATCATCCACCGCGAGGGCGTGGTGCGGGTGATCTGCACCAACCCGAAACACAAACAGAGGCAGGGATAAGCTTATGGCACGTATCGCCGGCGTGGAAGTGCCGCCCAAAAAGCGGGCCGAAATCGGCCTGACTTACATTTACGGAATCGGGCGCACGCGTTCCCGTTCGCTGCTCTACCGGGCGGGCATCGATTTCGACAAGAAGGTGGCCGATCTGACCGAAGACGAAGTCAATCGCGTCCGCCAGATCCTGGAAGAGGAAGGCGCTGTGGAAGGCGACCTGCGCAAGGAAGTCTCGATGAACATCAAGCGGCACATCGAGATGGGCTCGTACCGCGGCATGCGTCATCGCCGCGGCCTGCCGGTGCGCGGCCAGCGCACGCATACCAACGCGCGCACCCGCAAGGGTCCGCGGCGCGGCACGGTGGCCAACAAGAAGAAGGCCAGCGCGAAGACCTAAGCGAGAGGCGTAATGGCAAAAGCACCCGCAAAACCCACTAAGAAGAAGAGCTTCAAGAAGAAGGAAAAGCGCGTCGTCCATTCCGGCATCGTGCACATCCAGGCCACGTTCAACAACACCATCGTGACCATCGCGGATCAGGAAGGCAACGTCATCTCCTGGTCCACCGCCGGATCGCTGGGCTTCAAGGGATCCCGCAAGGGCACGCCGTTTGCCGCCCAGCAGGCGGCCCTGACCGCCGCCAACAAGGCCACCGAAAGCGGCCTGCGGACCGTCGAAGTGCGCGTGAGCGGTCCCGGTTCGGGCCGGGAGTCGGCCATCCGCGCGCTCTCGACCGCCGGCATCGAAGTACGGCAGATCAAGGACGTGACCCCTATTCCGCACAACGGGTGCCGGCCGCCGAAGCGGCGCAGAGTTTAGCAGTGTTCCGGCGCCGGCCTGCAGCCGCCCGCCGGCGTTTGGATAAGCAGGACGAAGGTCGCCACGACCGTAAACTGCACCTTGGCAGAAGAAAGGTAAAGGAGAGTAACTTGGCAAGATACATCGGCCCAGTTTGCCGGCAGTGCCGGCGCGAGGGCATGAAGCTGTTTTTGAAAGGCGAACGCTGCCACACTGAAAAGTGCGCCATCGAGAAGCGTAATTTCGTCCCCGGGCAGCACGGTAAGGACCGCAAGGCGAAGCTGGTGGGCTACGGCCTGCAATTGCGCGAGAAACAGAAGGCCCGCCGCATCTACGGCCTGCTCGAAACCCAGTTCCGCAATAACTTCGAAAAATCGGCGGTGGCCAAGGGCATCACCGGCGATATCATGCTGTCGAATCTGGAGCGCCGCCTGGATAGCGTCATCTATCGCATGGGCTTCGGCACCAGCCGCGCGCAGTCGCGCCAGATCGTCCGCCACGGCCACATTCAGGTCAATGGGCGCAAGGTGAATATTCCCTCGTTCATGGTGAAGATCGGCGACGAAGTGGCGGTTCGCGAAACCAGCAAAAACAATCCGACCATCCTGGGCGCCCGCGACGCCACCGCCCACGCGCCGGCGCCTTCCTGGATGGACGTCGACCGGGAGGGGCTCAAGGGCAAGATCACCAGCCTGCCCAAACGCGAAGAGCTGGTACAGATCCAGCTGAACGAACAGCTCATCGTAGAACTTTACTCGAAGTAAGGGGAAAAGCAGCCGCCAACGCTGCGCCGGTCTCGAAGAGGCCGGCTGTTTATAAAAGGAGATTATGTTCAAGGGCTTTCAGAAACCCAAAAGACTGGTTGCCAATACCGAAACCCTGACGGAGCGGTATGGCATGTTTACGGCCCAGCCGTTTCAACGCGGCTTCGGCACCACCATCGGCAATAGCCTGCGCCGCATCCTGCTGAGTTCCATCGAGGGCGCGGCCATCACCGCGGTCCGCATCGAAGGCGTGGAGCACGAGTTCAGCCCCATTCCGGGCGTGGTGGAAGACGCCACCGATATCATCCTCAACCTGAAACAGATCCCCTTCAAGATCATGGGCGAAGGCATCAAGACCGTGAACCTCTCGGTGGACCATTCCGGCGAAGTCATGAGCGGCCAGATCCAGACCGACCAGGACGTGGAAGTGCTCGACCGCAACCTGCACGTGGCCACCATCAACGAAGGCGGCAAGCTCAACGTGGAAATGCGCCTGAAGACCGGGCGCGGTTATGTCAGCGCGGACAAGAATTTCGACGAAGACCTGGCGCTCGGCTATATCCCCATCGATTCCGTGCATTCGCCCGTGCGCAAGGTGAACTTCGCGGTGGAAGCCGCCCGCCTGGGCCAGATGACCGACTACGACAAGCTGACGCTCGAAGTCTGGACCAACGGCGCCGTCTCCCCGCAGGACGCCATCGGCTACGCCGCCAAGCTGCTCAAAGACCACATGTCCATCTTCATCAACTTCGAGGAGCTGCCCGAGACTGCCGAGGACGTTACCGAGCACGGCCTGGACAAGATGGGCGAGATCCTGAACCGCTCGGTGGAGGAACTGGAACTCAGCGTTCGCTCCTACAATTGCCTGAAGAACGCCAACATCCAGACCATCGGCGAACTGGTGCAGAAGACCGAAGCGGAGATGCTGCGCACTAAGAATTTCGGCCGCAAATCGCTGAACGAGATCAAGGAAATCCTGGCCAACATGGGCCTGTCTCTGGGTATGCGGGTGGATGCTCACGGGCGCCTGGTGGCCCCGCCGCCGTCGCAGTCGGGCGGCGTCGGCCTGCCGGAGATCGAGGAAGAGGACCTCCGCAACGAGGATCAATTGTAATGCGACACAAGGTAGCCGGCTACAAACTGAAGCGGGATGGCGGCGCCCGCAAGTCGCTGCTGCGCGGCCTGGTCACCAACGTGATCGAGCATGAACGCGTGATTACCACCGTGCCCAAGGCCAAAGCCGTCAAGCCGCTGGTGGAACGCATGATCACCCTGGGCAAGGACGACACGCTGCACTCCCGCCGCGAAGCCGCCCGGGTGCTCTACACGCCGGCGGCGGTGAAGAAGCTGTTCGACACCCTGGCCCCGCGTTTCGGCCAGCGTAACGGCGGCTATACCCGCATCGTCCGCCTGGCGCCGCGCAAAGGCGACGGCGCCGAGCAGGCCATGATCGAACTGGTCGGCTCCGAGCTGGTCAAACGCGCCGCCGAGCGCGCCAAGCGCCGGGAAGAGCGCGAGCGCGCCGCACGAGAAGGGCGCGAGCCGGAAGCAGAAGAGTAGGGCGTCTCACTCGACTCTACAAGCTGCCGGATCCGCCTGGTAGGCCTGCTCGTCCAGATGGTACTGCGGGACAGTCCGGGTCTCGCCCCGCGGATAATATTCAATGGTCTGGCGTCCCGCGGCAGTGCGAATCGTAAACTTCGCCATCTTGTCCGGCTGGTCGTTATAGATCGACCAGCCGAGCAGTTCCTGGCCGTCACGCAGGCCGGCCCGAAACGCCGGACCTTCCGGCCGCACGCCCATCACCCGCCGCGCATCCGTGGATGCGGAGACGGCGAACCCGGCATCGAACGACACGACCTCATCGATGGAGCTCCGCACACACGGCCCCAGGACGCCGGCGGGCGCCGCGAGGCCGCCCCGGCTTTTGACCGCGGCTTCCAGTTGGTTCCGGTCCGGCGGCGAGAGATAGCGTTCGGCAGCCTCCAGAATTCGCGCTTCCGATAAAGCGAAAAGGGGCGCGTTTCCCGCGCCGCCAGGAAGCACGGGCGCCGCGACATGAAGCGGCGCGGGCCGCCCCGTCTTGCGCGCTTCCGATAAAGGCTGGCGCGCGCCGTTCACCATCCCGCGCATCACATCATCCAGCGCCTTCTCCCGGTTCGAGTCACGCCGCATCTGCCCGTCCAGCCAAAGCGCGATCACGCGGCCGCGCACGTACGGATTACTGGAGACCGGATAGTCCCGCAAGTCGCGATTGATGCTCGCTATATAATCCGGCAGCGGCAGCAGGCCAGCCCGCCACACCAGCAAATAGGCATAGTATTGGGTAAAGCCTTCCTTGAACCAGTCGATCGTTTCACTGTTCTCCGTCAGCCTGCCCATGCGTGCCGGATTCCAGGCGTGAAAGGCCTCGTGTGCAATCTGCGTAAGCTGCCCCGAAAACCCATCCAGACGCGACATGTACAGCCAGAAGGCGTTGGTAAAGGCGGAGCCGTCGCCGCTGCCTCTCTCGGTATCGAACGGCTTCAGAGTGAAGAGGAAGTAGGGGAAGTTGTCGTCGTGAAAGAACGCCCGCTCCATGCCGACGATCTGCTGGATATCGCGGATCACCTCGTCGTCCGAAAAAGTCCACTGGCCGCGAACAGCCAGGACCGCCGGACGGCTGCGGATCAGAAAATGGTGGAGGCGGAACTCGCCCGCGGCAAACAGCGCGTCCTCCACATCGCTCCAGCGGCCGGCATAAGACTGGCAGCGGCCGGCGGCGCCGGCACTGGTTCCGAAACTGGTGGCCAGGACCCAGCCGTCCGGGATCCTGCGCCAATCCAAGTGGACCGTGATGGCGGCGTCCCGGCTGAGTTCGGGATGGACCAGCGCGTTGGAGCCGGTAACCTCGAGATACTCAGGCATCAGCACCGCGTGGAACTGCAGCGGGTAGCGAAATGCGCCGGTCCAGTCTTTCACCAGGTCGTACGCCAGGATGACGGGGCGGTGCGGCCGGTAGTGTACGACGCGGTTGCCGCCGGCATCTCCTTTCTCCAGGACCGTATCGCGGGAAAGCGCGCGCAGGTTGGTCACGCCGTGCAGTTTCTCGCCGGCCCACTCGGTAGGGACTGCGATCGTTTCCATCCCCTGCGGCCCACCCCGAAATGCGAGCGTCACGTGCAGACCGGCGCCGGAGGACGAGACCGAAGCGCGGAAGGTATAAGTGAGGACGCGCCCGTCGGCGCCGGCGGCGAAGCGGCATTTCGCGGACCCGCACGGGGTCAGCACCGCCAGGAGGGCAACGAGACCGGCGACGCGCGTGAGATGCATGATCGAAGGCCCGCGGCGAAGTGGGCTTCCCTGCCCTAACGCAGCGCCAGCCAGCCCAACGCGCCGCGCGTGGCGGCGCGCGACATGGGCTTCTCCAGCGCCGGATCCCAGGGCTGCTCGCTCAACACCATGCGCGAGCTGAAGGTCGCGCCACGGTCGTACGAAACCGCCATGGCCAGATCCACCAACTGGGCGCCGCCCGGCGCCTTGGGGCCATATTCGTAGAACGCACAGCAGATCTCGCCGGCGGGTGTCGGAATCAGATGCGGCTGGAACTCGTGCTGCCCCGAGGTATCGTGGTGCACGAGTGGTTCCCCGCCGGGCGGTCCGTCCCAGGTCCGCCCCCCGTCGGCCGAGCGCCGGCAGTAGATGCGCGAACGTCCTTCGCGATCGTCCGCCCAGACGCAGATGGCGACGCCGTCGGCGCCGATGAAAGTGGCCGGCGCGGTCTCCGGCAGCCCTTCATGCACACTGGTGATCCCTTCGGCCACCGTAACCGGCTCGGTGAACGTCTTGGCCCCGTCCGTTGAATGGGTCGCCAGAATGCTGCAACCCGAAACGCCGGTGGTCCAGACGACGTGCACAACGCCAGCGGCATCGACCAGGACCTCCGGATTGAAACAGAATTCCGGCACCGCGGAACCGCTGCACAGAAGTCTCCCCGGGGCTTCCCCGCCATCGCCGTAACGGGCCAACCGCAGCGTGTTCTCCATGTCGGAGGCTACGTATACGTTGCCGCGGAAAGGGCTCTGCGGATTCAGGTCCGTGGCGATCGAGTAACAGCACTCCGTCGCGCCATGCAACACCATCATCGGATGGGTCCAGTGAATGCCGCCATCCTCGGAACGGTACAGCACCAGGGTGGCGCGCGAGCGGTCCGGATCCAGGGCCAAGGCGGCCAGGTTCAGGTTGCCGTGGGCATCCACCGCCACCACCGGACCGATCACTCCGGCCCAGCCGGCTTCCGCGGGTAACGGCCAGGACTCGCGCCACGTGCTCCCGCTATCGAAACTGACGCGGGCCGAGACCATGGGCGTGCCGTCCGGCAATGCGATCTCTTCCACGCCCACGATGTGACTGGGATCCAGCGGATTCACCAGCAGGGCGGATTCGTTTCGGGCGATGGCAGGACCTTCTCTTCGCGAGCCGACCTTCGGCGTCAGCTTCCCCGGGTTCTTCATATTTGCCTGGCTGGCCTTCCCTAAATTGTGACGCAAAACGCGCATAATGTTTCCTACATTCTGTATCGCGCAATCCGCGACGGTCCCGCTATTGCCGCGTAGCTTATTGCAACATAAGGAGATGCTTGAATCTCGGCGAGGCGACTGTTAACCTTCTGCGACTTGTCTGACAACTCTACGGATTAACCCTATCCCGGATGGTAAGATAGCCCGTGGCGTCCATGCAACCCGCCCATCCCCTGGCACTGATCACCGGCGCCTCCAGCGGCATCGGCGCCACTTTCGCCCGGCACCTGGCGGCCCGCGGTTGCGACCTAATTCTAGTTGCAAGGCGCCAAGACCGGCTGGAGCAGCAGGCGCACGAGATCACTTCGCGCCACCCCGTGCAGGCCGAGATTCTGCCCGCGGACCTCACGCGGAGCGCCGGCCTGGCGGAAGTCGAGAACCGCATCGCGGCCGTGGACCATCTGGACTACCTGGTCAACAACGCCGGCTTCGGCATTGTGGGAAGGTTCTTTTCCGTTCCGCTGGAAGGCCAGGACCAGATGCATCGTCTGCATGTGCTGGCGCCGATGCGGCTGATGCACGCCGCGCTCCCGGGGATGGTAGCGCGCGGCCGCGGCAACATCATCAACGTATCTTCCGTCTCGGGCTTCGGACAGAATCCCGGCAGCGTGAGTTACTCCGCAACCAAGACCTGGATGACCAGTTTCACGGAAGGGATTTACATGGAACTGCGGAGCGCCGGCTCGGCGGTGCGGGTGCAGGCGCTTTGTCCGGGCTTCACCCTTTCCGAATTCCACGACGTCATGCCGTTCGACCGCAAGAAGATCCCCGCGTGGATGTGGATGACCGCGGATACAGTGGTGGCTACCTCTCTTTCGGCGTTGGACCGCGATCAACTGATCGTCATTCCCGGCTGGCGTTATCGCCTGTTGGCCGGCTTGATGCGGTCCATTCCGCGGCCGCTGTATCACGCCCTATCGATCAGGTACGCCCGCGCCACCGGCCGCGACCGGGACCAGGCGGCGCGGGCCGGATAACGGCCGCCGCGGGTGATACAATCGTCACCCATGAACGTGACCCGCCGCCAGCTTGCCGCCATAGCCGCCGCGCCGTTTGTGAGCCGCATACCGCGGCTGCGCGGCGCCGGGAACTTCGATCCGGACTTTGGCAGCGCGTCCGACGCCGCCCGCGCCATTCGCGGCGGAGTGATCTCCTCGCGCGAATTGACCGCACACGTTTTCACGCGCATCCGCCAATACAATGCCCGCGTCAATGCCTTCGTCACCCTGGCGGAGGCGCAGGCGGCCGTGCGCGCCCGCGCGGCGGACGAAGCCCTGGCGCAAGGCCAGCCGTGGGGCCCCCTGCACGGTGTGCCGATCCTGATGAAAGACGATAAGCAGACCGCCGGCATCCGTTCCACTTGCGGCTCCAAGATGTACGCCCACAACGTGCCCACGCAGAACGCGCCGGCAGTCGAGAGGCTTCTGGATTCCGGGGCCATCATCGTGGGCAAAACCAACCTGCCGGAGTGGGCCAGCGATTTTCAAAGCTACAACGACGTGGCCGGCACCACCAACAACCCGTGGAACGTGGAGCGCACTTCGGGAGGATCCACCGGCGGCGGAGCGGCGGCGCTGGCCTGCGGCATGGGATTTCTGGAACTGGGCAGCGATATCGGCGGATCGATTCGCACTCCATCACATTTTTGCGGGGTCTTCGGCCACAAGCCCACCATCGGTGTGATCAGCGCCGAAGGCTTCGTCGCACCTCCGGCGGCCAACCCGGCGCCGGACCGGCTGTCGGTGAACGGTCCCCTGGCCCGCAGCCCGCGCGATCTGTTGCTGGCGATGCGGATCGCCGGCGGACCGGTGGGCGCCGCGGCGGTGGCCTACTCCTGGAACTTGCCGCCCGCCCGCGGCGCACAACTGCGGGATTACCGGATCGGTTACGTGGTGGACGATCCGTTCTGTGCGGTGACGCCCGCTGTGCGGCGGCAACTCGAAAACGCCATCACCGCGATCGGCAAGGCCGGCGCGCGCCTGGAAGAGGGCTGGCCGCGGGGCATGCGCCTCGAGGAATGGTACGGCGCATACTTCACCATGCTGGGCGCCGCCGTGCTGCCCAATGATCCGGCCACACATCGTGCGTGGGGCGAGGCCGTGGGAGTGCAATACGCTGTGCGACGCTTCTGGGCCGATTATTTTCGCAATCACGATGCCTTCCTGATGCCGGTCGACTTTGTGACCGCCTTCCCGCACGACCACAGTCCCGATATGATGACGCGAAAGATCGCCACGCCGGCCGGTCCGCGCCCGTATCTGGACATGCTGAAGTGGATTTTTCACGCCACGCTGACGGGCAATCCGGCGACGGTGTGCCCGATAGGCCGCACCGCGGAAGGGCTGCCCTGCGGGATACAGATCCTGGGACCGTACCTGGAGGACGCCACGCCGATTGACCTGGCGGGGCGGATCGCGACGATTACCGGCGGCTTCGTGCCGCCGCCTCTGGCAGCCTAGGCGGCGGCCGTTTCGCCGGGCCGCGCCGCCATCAAGCCACCGGAACCCGCCCGGTCCAGCGGCGCGGGCCGTCCCGTTTTGCGCGCGCCGCGCAAGAGAACCACCAGCACCTTGTGTTTTGCCTTCGGCCTATGGTAATGTCTAACTCTATCTGGGAAAAATACGATGGCTTACGTCATAGCAGAACCCTGCATTGGAACCAAAGACACCGCGTGCGTGGATGCCTGCCCGGTGGACTGCATTCATCCCAAAAAAGATGAGCCCGGCTACGCCGACTCCGAGTTGCTGTACATCGATCCGGTGGAGTGCATCGACTGCGGTGCCTGTGTACCAGTTTGCCCGGTCTCGGCGATCTTCGCTCTCGACGATCTGCCGGAAAAGTGGGCGGACTTCACGGCCAAAAACGCAGCCTACTACGGGCGCTGACCGCCGTTCAGGGGACCACCGTCAACGCGGTGGCGCCGGAATGGTCCGGGTGAGCGCCGCTTATCCGGTGTCTGGCTACGGATTGTCACCCGGCGGGTACACCTGCATCTCATAAAATGGAATTGGAATGCCCCTATACGAGTACCGCTGCGAGAATTGCGGGGAGCAGTTCGAGAAGTTGCGCCGCATGTCGGAAGCCGACGAGGGTGTCGAGTGCCCCCGCTGTGAGTCGGACGAGGTAGAGCGACTCCTGTCGAGCTTTGCGACGGCCGGGTGCAACGCGCCGGCCGGCAGCCGGTTCCGGTGAGGGTGATGGAGCGGCGGCCGGCGGCCGCCATGCCACCTTACTGGGCCAGGACCACCTTGGTGTACGCCACCTGGAAGCCGGCGCGCTCGTAGTTCCGCTGGGAGACGCTGCCCGGCGCCGTGGTGGCTATGGCCAGATCGCACCCTGCCCCAACCGCGTCGCGCAGACGCTGGAGGATGAGGGTGGACTGCAGACCCGTGCCGCGATGTCCCAAAGTGGTGCTGTCGGCGAACAGGACGGCCAAGCCGTCGCGGATGGTCATGGCGGCCGCCGCCTCCGCCGAATCGCCGCGGCTGGCCAGATAGCCACGCACTCCCGGCATGTGCCAGATCGAGCGGCCGACCTGCATCTCGTCATCGGTCAGGACGTCCTTCTCCAAAAAGCCGCGGCCCACGGTGCGCGCCCACAGCCATTCGCCGGCATCCATTGCCAGCCGGATTGTAGGATCGCCGGCCGCGGACGCGAGGCCGGGCAAGGGCCGGACCAGAACGTTATTGAACTCGACGACGCGGTAGCCGCGGCGGGTCAGCAGCTCCACCAGCGAAGCATCCGCCAACGGACAGAGATCGATGGCCGCCGATACGGCGCGTTCCCGGTAGAACTGCTCCATGCGCGCGATCTCTTCGGCGCGCACGGGCCGGCACATGCCGAGTCCCAAGGCGTGGGTCAGCGGCGATTGCACTCCCACAAAGATGGCAAAGCCGCCGGCCACCGGAAGCACGGCGGCGCCCAGCGCGGGGTTCAGCCGCTGATGCGCCTCGGCGCAAGCCACGTCATTGGCCGCCTCCGCGGCTTCCAGCCGGCGCGCCAGTTGCAGGCCCGCGAAGGTCACGGTTTTGCGCCGGCCGGCGCCAGGTAAGCGCGCGAGCCCAACAGGGACTGGCCGCCGTCGCACACGCAAATCGCGCCGGTGATATACGAAGCCGCGTCCGAGCACAGAAACAACGCCAGATCCGCGATATCGTCCTTGCTCGCGAAGCGGCCCAGCGGCACGCTGGCGATGGCCTGCCGGCGTATGTCTTCAGTCGGCGCCAGCCGGCGCATGCCTTCGGTGTCATCCACCGGTCCGGGCGTGATCACGTTCACGCGCACACCCGCGGCGGCCCATTCGATGGCCAGCGTCTTGGAGAAGATGTCGATTCCCGCTTTAGCGGCGCATACGTGCGATTGGTAAGCGATGGGTACGAATGCGTGCGTGGCGGAGATGCTGATCACCGATGCTCCCGGCTTGCGCAGGTGTTCGTAAGCCGCCCGGCAGGTATTGAAAGTGCCCACCAGATCGATGTCGATGACGGCCTTGAATCCGTTGGCGGACATGCCCAGCACGGGCGCGGGAAAATTGCCGGCCGCGCCGCAAACCAGGATGTCGATCTCGCCGAACCGCTCGCGGGTGCGGCGCAAGGCGTTCTGGCACTCCTCGTAGAGGCGCACATCGCCGGCGATGCCGATGGCGGAGCCTCCCGACGAATGGATGCTCTGGCAGGCCTGGTCGAGCTTATCCTGCTTGCGTCCCATCAGGCCCAGCCGCGCGCCCTGCGCCGCAAATCGCTGGGCGATGCGCAGATTGATGCCGCTGCCGCCGCCGGTGATGAACGCCACCTTGCCCTCGAGCAGACTGTCGCGAAAGATATTCGCCATCGGTCGCACGGTAGCACCCGGCGCAGCTTTGCGGCAAGACCCGGGAGATCTCCCGTCGCGCTATAGTTTCTAAAAGAGTGACCGGCAAAACCCTAGGCAATTACGAGATCCAGGACAAGTTGGGCGAGGGCGGCATGGGCGAGGTATGGCGCGCGCGCGACCGCCGCCTGCAGCGCGCCGTGGCCGTGAAAATTCTGCCGCGCGAAGTAGCGGGCGATTCCGGCCGGCGGGCGCGGTTCGAACAGGAAGCCCGCGCCCTGGGCGCTCTCAACCATCCCAATATCGTGGCGGTTTACGATCTGGGCGAAGACGACGGGAGCGTCTATATCGTCTCCGAACTAGTGGACGGCGAAACCTTGCGCGCCGTGCTCGACCGGGGGCCGCTGCCTTTTCGCCGCGCCGTCGAGATCGCCGTGCAGATGGCCGACGGCGTGGCCGCCGCCCACGCGCTGGGCATCGTGCATCGCGATCTGAAGCCGGAAAACGTTATGGTGACCGCGGCCGGACAAGCCAAGCTGCTGGACTTCGGTCTCGCCAAGCAGAGCACTCCGGCGGCCGGCGACAACACGGCCACCGTGGCTCTATCCATGCCCGGGATGGTGATGGGCACCGTCGGTTACATGTCGCCGGAGCAGGTACGCGGGGAAACAGCGGATGCCCGTTCGGACATCTTCAGCTTCGGGTGCGTGCTGTACGAAATGCTGACCGGCCACCGCGCCTTTGAGGCTGGCACCGGCGTGGAGACCATGCACGCGATTCTCAACGCGGACCCGCCCGAACCGCAGATCGATCCGTCCAAACTTCCGTCCGCGTTGATGGGGATTGTCCGGCGCTGCCTGGAAAAGCGCCCGGCGCAGCGTTTTCAATCCACCGCGGATCTGGCCTTCTCGCTGCGCGCGCTTCAAACCACGGGTGGCACCGTGATCGCGGGCCCGGTGGCTTCGGCTCCGCCGGTCCGCGCGCGGCCCCCATGGTGGCGCCTCGCGGCGGCGATCGCGGCAGCCCTGCTGCTGTTCGCATCGGGCTTCTACGTCCGGGACCGCACGCTCCACCGCGCTGAGCCGAGTTACCAGCGCATCACGTTTCGCAAAGGCCGGGTGCTGACAGCGCGTTTCACGGCGGATGGCCGCAACGTGGTGTACCAGGCAAGTTGGGAAGGCAGCGCGCCCCACACGTTTCTGGCGGTCCCCGGGAGCCCCGACTCGCGCGATCTGGACATGCCCGCCGCAGACCGCTTGATGGCCGTCTCGTCGAACGAGGAACTGGCGATGCTGACACCGCCCGCCGGCGATTACGACACCGCCCGCCTGGTGCGCAGCTCTATTTCCGGCGGACAGACGCGGCCGCTGCTCGACGGCGTATTGGCGCCGGATTGGGCGCCGGATGGATCGCTGGCTGTCTTGCGCCGGGCCAAAGGCGGGTATCAGGTGGAGTACCCGATCGGTACGGTGCTGGCGGACAAAATCGGCTGGCCTCTCTGGATGCTGCGGGTATCGCCGGACGGCGGCCGCGTAGCGTTCGCCGCCCGCACCAATGGGACTGCCGTGGGCCTATGGGTAGTGGACCGGTCGCGAAAGAAAACGTTCTTAGGCGCCGTATCCGGCCAAAACACGACGGGGGAACACGACAACTCCCTGTGCTGGAATCCAAAGGGTACCGAGATCTGGTTCCGCTCGTTCGACCCGGCGGAACCGGGCGTCGTCTATGCGGTGGATTTGAACGGCCGGCGCCGGGTGGCCTTGCGGCTGCCGGCCTACCTCAAGCTCTTCGACATCGCCAGGAATGGCAACCTGCTGCTCAGCACCGGCTCCGGGCAATTGGGAATCTTGGGGAAAGCGCCGGAAGATAACACCGAACGCGATCTTTCCTGCCTGGACTCCGGGAGGATGGTGGGCATCTCGGCGGATGGACGGGTCATCGCGGCCAACCTCGCCGGCGAAAGCGGCGGCCCCCGGGGCAGCGTCTATATGCGCAAGACGGACGGCTCACCGGCGATTCGTGTCAGCGACGGGCATGCTTACGAACTGTCGCCGGACGGCAACTGGACATCCGGATACGCCTTGAACGCCGACGGGGCGCGGCGCTTCGTCCTGCAGCCCACCGGGCCGGGCGAGGAGTCTGAGATCAAGGCTCCGGGCTTGTGGGGCGGCGGCGTGGTCTACGACTGGCTGGCGGGAGAGCGGCAGTACCTGGTCGGCGGAGTCCTGCGGGGACACACCTGGCAATGTTTTGTGTGGGACGCGGTGCGCGGTACACTGCGGCTCCTCTGTCCCGCGGCGCACGACAGCATCGAAGCTTATTTTGTCTCGCCGGACCGCTCGCAACTGTTGACGCTGGTCCCGCAGGCAGGCTGGACCATTTATCCGATAGATGGCGGCGCGCCGCGGACGGCGCACGGCATCGAACCGAGCGAGGCGGTGATTGGCTGGCGGGCCGATAACCGCTCGGTCTATGTACAGCCGGCCGAGATTCACCGCGACACCATCCCGGTTACGGTGGTGGATATCTCCAGCGGCCAACGGACGCCGTGGAAAACGATCCATCCGGCGCAGCCGGTAATTGAGATTCAGAGTCTGCATATTACGCCGGACGGCCGCGCCTACGCTTACAACTATTTGACGGTGCAGTCCGACCTGTATATTGCACGCGGCCTGGATTGAGCAAACAGGATGAAGTTCCCGAAGTCATGTTGGGCCGGCCTGGTTTTGCTCGCGACTCTGTGCGCTTTCCAGCGGCCTTTCCGGGTGTATCCCAGCCTGGAACCGTACGATGACGTAGCGCTTCCCGCGGACTGGCAGCAGCCGGGGGACTGGATCTTCGCCCGCCTGATGTATCCGCCGCATCCCAACGCCCGCTTCGGGCGCTGGGGCCACCGGTTCGGCGGCATAGCCGACTGGCGCGAGGGAGGCACCAGTTGGACCCAGGACTATCCGCGCGCCGACCGCCATTTCGCGCAGGCCATCCGCCGGTTGACGCGCATCTGGGCCCGCTCGGTGGAACAGCCGGTCAATCTGGACGACGACGGCGACGTCTTCAACTACCCGTGGCTCTGCGCCGGCGAAATGGGCGATTGGAAGTTGACCGATGCGCAAGCCCGGAAACTGCGCGAGTATTTGCTGCGCGGCGGGTTTCTGATGCTGGACGATTTCTGGGGCACCGAAGAATGGGATCGCTTCTGGGAGAGCATGCACCTGGTCTTCCCCGACCGTTCGGCGGTGGAGATCGAGAACTCCGACGCCATCTTCCACACCATCTACGACCTGGATCGCCGCTACCAGATACCCGGCGAGTGGGCCCTGGCGCGCGGCACCACCTACCGTAACGACGGGCAGGTGGCGCATTGGAAAGGCATCTACGACGATAAAGGACGGGTCATGGTGGCGATGGCGTTCAATTCCGATATCGGCGATTCCTGGGAGTGGGCCGACGATCCGCATTACCCCGAAAAATACTCCGCGCTGGGCATCCGCATCGGTGTTAACTATGTGGTGTACGCCATGACGCACTGAACGCGTCGCTTCCACTCCTCAAGCTACAATCAAGCCAATGCCATCTTTTTCATCCGCCATGCGACTCGTGTTGCTGGCCTGCCCGTTAACTTACTGTCTTACAGCTCAAACCGGACCGCCTCCGATACCGGCCATTCAATCCGTCACGCCCCTGGGCACCATCACGCAATACCCGCTGGTGCAGGGCCGGGACGGCACCTTCAGCGCCCTCGTCAACGGCCGATCCATCTGGCTGTTCGACGATACCGCCATGACCAAGGCCAACGCGCTGGGCAAGAATTTCATCGACAACAGCATGTCGTGGGCGAGTAACCTGGACGCCTCGCAAGGGATTACGCTGACCGGCAATTACCTCGATTCGACAGGTGTTCCCACCGAATTTATGCCCTGTCTGCCTTGGGAGGCCAAGTACAACGCCGCACACAGTTCGAGCGGTTGTACCGCCACGCCTTGCGGCGCGGAGTTCGCCATGTGGCCGGGACCGCTGGTGCCCGACCCGGCACGCAACCGCAACCTGATCTTCTACGGCGAAATCTGGCGCGTGCCGGGCCATTCGGGTTGGGTGAGCATCGGCACCGGCATCGCCATCTGGCAGAACGGCAAGATCACCCGCCCGGTGGTGAACCCCGGTTCGCAGTACGGCACCCTCATGTGGACCGGCAGCCAAACCGGCTACAGCAATGCCTGGACCACCATCGGCGATACGCTGTATATGTATGGCTGCACCGCCGGTTTCCTGGTGCAGAACTGTTCGCTCGGCAAGGTCCCGCTGGAGAACGCCACGGTGCCTGCGGACTGGCTGTATTACACAGCCTCGGGTACCTGGAGCCCCGATCAAACCGACGCGGTGACGCTGTTTCAGGGTGGCGCCGCCGGCACGTCGGTATTCTATGACAACTTCCTGGGCATGTACGTGGCGATCTACAGCGGCGTGTTCAGCAACGATGTCTACTTTCGCGTGGCATACAATCCATGGGGCCCGTGGTCGGACCAGACTCTGATCTTCACCGGCCTCCCGGGGTGGCAGAACAACGCGGACTACGCCGCCATGGCGCATCCGGAATTCGCGCAGAACAACGGCCAGACCGAATATATCGCCTACGTGCAGGACACCGGGTTCCTGGCGCAGGACCTGCAACTGGTGCAGATCACCTTTGCGAGTCCGGCGGGCTCTCCGGCCGGCCGCGCGCGCTGATCCGATACAAGGCCACAATCTGCGCGGCGGCTTTGGCGACTTCGTCGCGCAGCCCAACCGGTTCGATCACCTCGATCCGGTCGCCGAAGCTGAGCGCGAATTGCACAGCCTCCTCCTCGACGTCAAACCGCAGGCGTACGCGCACCGCATCGCCCTCGCCGGCCTCCGACTCGAGGCGCCAGCCGCGATAGCGCACCCAGCGCATCACGTCGCGGCTGGCCCGGAACGTCGCGTCGTAGCGCGGCAGTTGCCGCCGGAACTCGGTGGCGGACTGCTCCCAGTACGCGGCCAGATCGAAAGCAGCCGGCCGCCTGGAGGGCTGATCCAGGACGGCCACCTCGCGCACGCGCGAAACCCGGTACGTGCGCGGCGCGCCATCCGCCGCCGCGATCAGGTACCAGGTGCTGCCTTTGGCCACCAGCCCCAGGGGATCCACCACGCGTTCGCCGGGCTCGCCCAATACGCGGTTGTAAATGAAACTTACCCGGCGTTCGCGCCACAGCGCGTCCAACAGCACCGGCAGGGATGCGACCGATTCGGCCGGATCGCGCCAGCCGCGCGCATCCACCAGAATCCGCCGGCGCGCGAAATCGGCCCTGGCGCGGGAAGCCTCCGGCAGCGACGCCTGCAGCTTGATCAGCCCGGCCTCGGCCTCCCGCTGCAGACCCAGATCGGCCAGCAGCCGCGGCGGACGCGCCAGAAACAGCGCCTGGATCTCCGCCGCGTTCAAGCCGGTGAGCCTGGTCTCGTAGCCTTCCAGCAGGCTCCAGCCCCCGCCGGCGCCGCGCTCCGCCATCACCGGAACGCCCGCGCCGCTCAGGGCGTCCATGTCCCGCAGGATGGTGCGCTCGGAAACCTCCAGCCGCTGGGCCAGTTCCCGCGCTGTCACCCGGCGCTGCCTCTGCAAAAGGAGCAGGATCGAAAGCAGCCGGTCGGCGCGCATAAACGGACTTTATCAGGAAAACATGACAATCCGTGTCAGGAATCGCATCGTATATTTCTTGCGATGAAATCTCTACACGGAAAAGTCGCGATCGTCGCCGGGGCCAGCCGCGGCGCGGGACGGGGCATAGCCCTGGCGCTGGGCGATGCGGGAGCTACCGTATACGTGGCGGCACGCACCACCCGCGGCGGACCCAAGCCCGCCGACGGCGCGCCGGGCACCATTGAAGACACCGCGGAGCAAGTCACGGCGCGCGGTGGACGGGGTGTCGCGGTCCGCGCCGACCTGGGCGACGAAGCCCAGGCCGACGCCCTGTTCCGCCGCGTGGAAGAGGAGCAGGGCCGCCTCGACCTGCTGGCCAATTCCGCCTGGGGCATCGACGTGATGTCGGTCTGGTCGAAGCAATTTTGGGAGTTGAGCCCCGGCATGTGGCGGGACACGATTGCGACCATCCATGCCGCATGGTTCGCCAGCGTCTGGGCCGCCCGCATCATGGTGAAGCAGAAGCGGGGCCTCATCCTGCATGTCACCGATAACCTGCATCCCGATCCCAGTGCTTACCGCGGCCAGATTCTATGGGACCTCGGCCACGAATACCTCAATCGCCTGGTGCGCGGGACGAGCCGGGAACTGAAGACGTCAAGAATCGCGGTGGTGGGGCTGAACCCCGGTTTCATGCGCACCGAACGGGTCCTGATGCACATGTTCAGCGATGAGATCAAGCGCCAGTTCCGCTTCGATCTGAGCGAGTCCGTCGAATACATCGGACGGGCGGCGGCGGCGCTGGCGGCGGATGACGACGTGTTCCGGAAAACCGGTCAGTTGCTGTGGGTGGCGGAGCTGGCCCAAGAATACGGCTTCACGGACACGGATGGCCGCTACATTCCGCGGTTCGATCCGAACGCGCCGCCACAACCGTTCCCGGGTTGAGCTCGTACACCTCCACCCAAAGCCCGTGGCGCTCCCAACGCGCCACCGGCGTGAATGGCCGGCCAGACATATCGCGCGCGGTCAGCTCAGGCTCGTAGCCGTAGAAGTGCCGCCAGATTTTGCGGACCAGCTCGACATTGGTCCAGCTCCAGGGCGGCTCCCACATGCGAGAGAACAGCACCAGGACGCGGGCGTCGCGCTGCCAGGCGGGATTGTCCACGTTGGAGGCCGTGAAGTCCGGCAGCGCGTGTACGGGAATCGGCCGCTGCACGTATCCGAACTCCGGCCGGCGCAAGGCCGCGGCCAGGGGCCACACCGTCGCCACCGGCCGGCCGTTCTGTTCCACGAATCCGGCGGCGGCTTGTTGCAGCTCCACGAAGTCGGTGAAGGCCAGGTTGTTCTCGAAAGGAAAGGGGTAGGGCGGATTCCAGAAATTGCCGACGATGAGTCCGGCCAGCAGGGCCAACTGGCACGCCACTTTCAGTGCGCCGCGATAGATCGACATGCCGGCCATCATGGCAGCGTAGACCATCGGCATCACGGGAAGCAGGTAGCGCTCGAGCATGGCTCCGCCGACCACGCTTAGGAAAAGGACGTGGATGCCGATGGCCAGCCAGGCGATGCGCCAGGCGCGCGAGGCAAAGACCCCGCGCCGCCACGCCAGCAGGATGGCGATCGTACCGATCCAATGGAAATCCTGGAAAAACAGATAGTACAGGCGGCGCGTCAGGGCGAAGGTGAACCGCACCGGATGAAACGGATAATACAGGTTGTACCGGGTGAACTCCGTGTTACCGAACAGGTGCCCGGTGGCGTGTGCCAACAGCATCAGCCAGGCTGCCAGGGCTCCTGCCGGCAGTATGAACCAGATCGCCTGCCGGGCGCGCTTCTCATAGATCAACCAACCGGCGAAGAGCAGCGGCATCAGGAGACCGGTCTCTTTCACCAGCACCAATACAACGCATACGCCTGCCGCCAGGCGAACCTTGTCCTGCAGAAACAGCAGCAAGGCAAGGCAGGTGAAGAGCATAGCGGGCATATCCAACTGCGCCAGCATGGCTTGGGCGAAGAACAGTGGCGAGGCGCACAACAGAAACACGGCCATGAAGGCCGGCGATCCGCGCACGTTGCGGCACAATTCGATGGCCAGCAGGAACGCCACCAGCAGCGCCAGGGAAGCCAGGAGCAGCATGGCGCTCCGCGTGCTCAGGATGGAGTAGCCCGCCAGGGTCCAGAACCCGGCCAGGTACGCCATCACACCCGGCGGGTGGACGTTGGGTACGGTGGAGTGCGGAATCCACGCGCCATCGTGAAAAAGGTCGAGCGCGGCGGGCACGAACTGCCCTAACTCGTCCCAGTAGAAAGGCAGGCGCAGCAGGGCCGCGTGCGACAGAAAGGCGATAGCGGCGAAGATCGCCAGGAAAACCAGGTATGTCTCTGGACGAATACGCCGGCGCGGGGCCTCCACGATCACTGGACGCTACCGGCGGGCGGATGCGGCTCCAGCTTGATTTCGCCGAAAGCCGTCTCATATTGCGTGACGTTCTGCTGCAGGACGTTGAGCAGCGCTTTGGCCTGCTGGGGGGAGACATAGACGCCCTGAAAATTCTGGATGTTGACATTATCGGGGGCCGTCTGGTTAACCAGGCCAAAGAGCAGGAAGAAGTCCCAGAGGTTTACCCGGATTTGCACGCTGTTGGCATAGTTTTCCCGGTATTCCGGCATGGTGCTCATCTGGATCTTCGGCGGTTGGGGGTGGCTCATAGTGCCATGGTGACACAAATAAAAGTGGCGGGCTTAACGTGGTGTGGGCTTCCGCTTCCCCGGCCGGCAATGAAAATTTTTGTAAATTCCCAAAACCTGGACGCACATATTTGCGTCCGATCAGGTGAGAGAAGCAGGAGGAAGGACCCATGAAACCACTCGGAGAGAAAGTCGGCAACGGGTTGGCGCTGTGTCCCATTTGCACACATACGGTGCCGGCCACGGTGAATATGGTTGGTAAGCGGCCGCGAGTTACGCCAGGGCAGAGGTGTCCGCGGTGTGCATCGCCCCTGGACGTAGCCATGGTGGTACAGATCGCAGTAGCAGCATGACCGAGGCGGTACTTTTTGGGATTGGCACGCGCAGCCATTAAGCGTTATAGTGTAGTCAGACTGGGAACTAGATGAAACGACGAACGCCAGCCAAGTCCGAACCGGTAATCGCGCCGGAGATCCTCGAGCAGGCCAAGCGGTCGGTTACGACCGACAACCTGCGGAAGGCCGCCAAGTGTTCGGTTTGCGGCGGCGAGACCTCGCTCGGCCAAGGGGAGCCGCTATGCTGGGTCTGCCGTCGTCTGAAGATCAGCGCCTGGCGCGATATCGAACAGCAGGCCCCCGCTCAGGAGTGAGCTTCGGCGATCCGTTCGTAAACGAACGCCGCCGCGATTACGTCTTCCACAGCCAGCCCATTGGATTTGAACAGAGTTATGTCCGCCGGATGAGTGCGCGCCGGCACGCCGCCCGCCACGATATCCTTTAACTCCACCAGCCGCGGGCTGTCCCAATCGGCTTCCCCGAACGCCATCAGCAGGTCGCCGGATTCCATGCGCGCCTGCTCCCGGGAGTCCACCGCGATCCGGCCGGCCCGCTGGACCAGATCAGCCGGGATTTCGCGCCGTGCCGCCTGGTTCGAACCCATCGCATTAATGTGGCATCCGGGTTTTATCCATTCGGCCGCCAGCACTGGTTCCTTGGCGAATGTGGCGGTCACCACGATGTCGGCGCCGCGCACGGCTTCCGCGGCGGTATCGGCGGCCTCCACCCGGGTCCGAAAAGCCGCGGCGGCTTCGGCGGCAAAGGCTTGCCGTTTGGCGGCCGTCCGGCTCCAGACGCGCGTCTCGGCGATTCGACGTACTGCCAGCATGGCTTCCAACTGCGTGCGGGCCTGAAAGCCGCTACCGATAATCGCCAGCGTGGCGGCATCCGGACGCGCCATGAACCGAGTCGCCAGCCCGCTGGCGGCGCCGGTGCGGATCTGGCCCAGGTGATTCGCCTCCATCAGCGCCAGCGGCTGGGCATCCGCCGCCCGGTACAGCAGAAACAAAAAATGTGCCCCGTGCTTGGGATTGGTGGCGTATATCTTGGCGCCGAAATATTTGCCGTCGCTGCCCGCCATGTAATGCAGCACGGAGCTGGTAGGCAGGACGAGCCGCCGCCGCGGCTGGTTCAGCGCTTCACCCGTGGCCAGGCGTTCAAACGCGGTTTGCATCAGGTGAATGCAATCCGCCATCGGCAGCAGCCGGCGGACATCGTCTTCGGTAATGTGCAGCATCACTGGTTCGCCTCGATAGTTTGCGCCACGTCTTCCCATTCGGTCATCAGGTTGACCAGGTCCGTGCGGCGGGCATTGAGCAGATCGTTCACCCGGACGGTCTCTTCGGCGCTTACGTAATGCGCCAGCGCGTTCTCGTAATCCGCGATCTCGACTTCCAGGCGCGTTACTTCGTCCTCGATCGCGCGCCGCCGTTCCTTGAGCTGGCGCAGTTTGATCGGATTCAACCGGCGTTCACGCGCGGCAGCCGGCGGCTGGGGAGCGGCCGCCGGCTGGCGATCCTGTTTCACCGGCTCGGCGGCCGGCTCCGGCTCCGGCACTAACTGTTTGCCTTCCTTGCGCCAAAGATAGTCTTCGTAGTTGCCCGGGAAGACCTGCAGCGCACCGTCCGCTACTTCGAAAACGCGCGTCGCCAGCTTGTCGATGAAATAGCGATCGTGCGACACGAACACCACCGTGCCGCTGAAATCCTTCAGCGCCTCGAGCAGCACTTCCTTGGCGCGGAGGTCCAGGTGATTGGTGGGCTCGTCGAGCAGCAGGAAGTTCGACGGCATCATTAACATCCGCGCCAACGCATAGCGATTGCGCTCACCGCCCGACAGCACGCCGATGGTCTTGAATACATCGTCCTCGGAAAACAGGAAGCATCCCAGGACCGAGCGCAGTTCGGTGTTCGTAGCCCGCGGCGCCACCTCTCCCATATCGTCGATCATACGGGCATTGGCATCCAGTTCTTTGTACTGGTCCTGCGCGAAGTAGTCCGGCTGGGCGTTGTGGCCCAGAGCGTATTCGCCGGAGGTCAAGGGCTCGGCGCCCGCCAGGATTTTGATCAAGGTCGATTTTCCCGCCCCGTTCACGCCCACCAGCGCCACGCGGTCGCCGCGCTCGATCACGAAGTTCACCCCGGCAAACACCGGCACGTCTCCGTAGCTTTTGGAGACGTTTTTGAATTCCGCCACAATACGCCCGCTGGGCTTGGGCTGCGGGAACTTGAAATGGATGGTTTTCTCTTCCGGCGGCAGTTCGATCTTTTCGATGCGCTCCAGCTCCTTGATGCGGCTCTGCACCTGCTTGGCCTTGGTGGCCTGGTAGCGAAAGCGGTTGATGAACGCCTCCAACTGGCGTACGCGATCCTGCTGGTTGGCGTAGGCGGCCTCCAGCGACGCGCGGCGCTCCGCTTTCTGCTGCTCGTAGCGCGTGTAGCCGCCGGTATAGAAATGCACGCCTTTGTTCCACAGCTCGAGCAGCTTGCGCACGGTGACATCCAGAAAGTAGCGGTCGTGCGAGACCAGCACATAGGCGTGCGGGTAAGACTCCAGGTAGCCTTCCAGCCAGTTGCGGGCTTCCAGATCCAGGTGGTTGGTGGGCTCGTCCAGCAACAGCAGGTTGGGTTTTTCGAGCAGCAGCTTAGCCAGCGCGATACGCATCTGCCAGCCGCCGGAGAACTCCTCGGTACGCTTGGTCCATTCGCGCTGCGGAAATCCCAAGCCCGCCAGCACCGTGCCCACTTGCGCCTCGATGGCGAAGCCGTCGCGCGCGCGGAATTCGCCCTCGGCGCGGTGAAAGCGCTCGGCGACTTGGGCGTACTCGGCGCTCACCGGATCGAGTTCCGACATGCGGTGCGCCAGTTCCTCCTGCTCACGCTCCAGCGCCAGCACATCCGCGAAGACGGTCATGCATTCGGCAAAGACCGTGCGTCCGGAGAGCGACAGACCTTCCTGCGGCAGATAGCCGACGGTGGCGCCCTTCATGGTGGTGACGGTGCCGGCGTCGAGCCCATCCATGCCGGCGAGGATTTTCAGCAGCGTGGATTTGCCGGTGCCATTGGCGCCCACGATGCCGGCGCGTTCGTTGGCCGTAACCAGCCAGTCGAAATTCTCGAAGAGTGTTTTAGGGCCGAAGCGTTTGGCGGCCCCGGTGAGCTGAATCATCTGTCGGAGTTATTACCATTCTAGCGGGATCGGCCGCGAAGCTGCCCGCATCCGGACAGCGGAATCCCGCAGACGGACAAGCCGCATTCCGGTTCTCCCATTTTCCGCCGCTTCTCCGGGCCCTTGGCGTGCAGGCAACGCTGCCACCAGCCACTCACGGAGGTGTACCTTGTCGATGCCGGCTCTGCGCACTCTGACGCGAACCCGCGGTTTCTCGGCGTTCGTCATCCTCACCTTGGCGCTGGGCATCGCGGTCAACACGGCTGTCTTTACGGTCGCCGACGCTTTCCTGTTCAAGCCGGTACCGTTTCCGGATGCGGATCGCCTGGTGATGCTGCACCAGCGCGCCCCCGGCACTACCAGCGTTCCATCGCCGGTAACGCCCGCCGACTTTCTGGAGTTCCGCAAACAATCTTCCGTCTATGCGCAGGTCGCGGCGTATCAGCCGGTGGACTTCAACCTGGCGCAAGGCAGCGCTCCGGAACCGGTGTACTCCGCGCTGGTTACGGCTAACTTCTTCGATACGCTGGGTATGAAACCGCTATTGGGCCGCACGTTCCTGCCGGGCGACGCGCAGGCGGGCAAGAGCCAGGTGGCGGTGGTGAGCTACGGTTTATGGCAGCGGCATTTCGGCGGCGACCCCAAGGCGGTGGGCCGCGACGTCCGGCTGAACAGCACGCCGTACACGGTGATCGGCGTCATGAACCGGGATTTCCGCTTTCCGGTGGCGGTGTCGCTGTGGACCCCGCTGGTCCTCAATCCGGCCGCGGAGGCCGATCGCACCGATCATTCATTGCGCGTAGTGGCGCGGCTCAAAGCGGGCGTTGCGGAATCGCGCGCCGGCGCGGAACTGGATGGTATCGCGGCGCGCCTGGCCGCCGCGTATCCCCAGACCAACCATGGCTGGAGCGCATTCATCGAACCCTTGCGGCGATACATCACGGGCGATCTCACCCGCCAATACCTGCTATTGCTGCTCGGCGCCGTCTTCTTCGTATTGCTGATCGCCTGCGTGAACGTAATGAATCTCCAGTTCGCGCAGCTCTCCGGACGGCAGAAAGAGTTTGCGGTGCGGGCGGCGCTGGGAGCCGGACGCTGGCGCACGCTGCGCCAGGTCATCGGCGAGAGCACGATCCTCTCGCTGGCCGGCGCCCTGGCCAGCCTGCCGCTCTCATCGTGGTGCCTGAGCCTGATCGTGTCCGGCATGCCGCAAAAGGTTGCGCGCTACATCGCGGGCTGGGAGAACATTCAACTCGACGGCCGGGCCCTGGCGTTCACCGCGGCCATCGCGGTTTTCGCGGGGATCTTCTCCGGGATGGCGCCGGCTTTGCGCATGCGCGTGGATATCAACGAAGCGCTGAAAGAAGGCGGCCGCGGCACTTCCGCCGGCCGCGGCCGGCAGCGACTGCGCGGCGTTTTGGTGGCCGCGGAAATTGCCGCCGCCACGGTGCTGCTCATCGGCGCGGGACTGATGGCGAAAGGCGCGCGATCGCTCCTGCAGGTGAATCGAGGCCTGCATCCGGAATCCGTCCTGACGATGCAGATCGCGCTGACCGACCAGCACTACGGCCAGGCTTACCAGCGTGCCTCTTTTTACGATCGTATGCTGGAGCGCGTCGCGGCTCTGCCGGGCGTCGCCGCCGCGTCGGTAGCGTCCAACGTCCCCTACGGCGATAACGAAACCCTGGCCCGGTGCACGATAGAGGACCAACCGGCCGTCGATGCCAGCCAGCAGCGGGTGGTGCAAGTCCAAGTCGTCAGTCCCAGCTACCTGCGGATGGCCGGCATCCCCCTGTTGCAGGGCCGCCAGTTCCGCGATGCGGATGGCATGGCCGCGCTGCCGGTGGCGATTGTCAACGCCCGATTTGCCGGCCGCTATTGGAAAGACCGAAACCCGCTGGGCCGGCACATCCGCGTCGGCGGCAACGGCAGTGAGGGTCCGTGGCTGACGGTGATCGGCGTGTCCCAGGACGTCAGGTACAATCCCTGGGCGACCGAGGTGGCGCCCACGGTTTATCGGCCGTACCGGCAGGCGCCGCTCTATTACACCTATATCGCCATCCGCGCCAAAGGCGATCCGCTGGCCCTTTCGGTTCCGGTCCGGAGCGCCATCGCGGCGCTGGACATCGACCAGCCCGTGTTCGAGGTCAAGACCCTGGACGATGTGATCACGGACAAGCTCATCGGCCTTACCTATGTGGCGGTGATGCTGAGCATTTTGGGCGGTATTGCCATCGTGTTATCCGCTGCCGGCATCTATGGCCTGATGGCCTACTCGGTAACGGAACGGATGCACGAGATCGGCATCCGCCTGGCGCTGGGCGCCCGCCGCGGCGACCTGCTGCGCATGCTGGCCCGGTTCGGCGCCGGCCTGACGGTGTGCGGCCTGGGCGCCGGCCTGGCGGTTTCCCTGGTTCTCGCCCGTCTGCTCGCGAGTCTCATTTATGGCGTGAGAGCCAACGATCTGGCCATATTCGGCGGGGCCGCCGGCGTGCTCGGATTGGTGGCGCTGCTGGCCTGCTATGTGCCCTCGCGCCGGGCTCTCGCTGTCGATCCGGTCCTGGCGCTGCGCAAAGAATAGATCGCAGCCGCCACCCGCAGCGCATGTGACCGGCTGGCACGGTGTGGCGCGAAAGGCACGCAAGTACAACATTTGCAACGCATAGGCGATTTTTTACGTCGCACCGGGTTGGTATAATTGTCAATTACTAACCAGCCATGCAGCGCACTTTCCTGACGACTTGCCTGATTGCTATAACGGCCGCCGTGGGCCTGGCACAGACGCCCAATCCCACTGGCTTCGCGACCGGCCAATCCGCGCGCCTGGTCATCGGCCAGCCGGAATTCGATGCCGAATCCGACGGCGCTTCCGACACGATTCTCGGAGCCGTGAGCGGCCTGGCCTACGCCAACAACACACTTTTCGTGGCCGACTCGAACCTGGTCGGCGCCGCGCCGGTGAACAACCGGGTGCTCCTGTTCAATAACCTCACTTCGCAGTTCCCGGCCCCCGCCGACCCTTTGGAATACAACACGCTTTGTCCGGTGTGCCTGGGAAAGGCCACCGTAGTGCTCGGGCAGGCGGATTTCACCAGCGTGCTACCGGCGCCTTGTGTGCCACCGCCGGTCACGGTCACCGTCACCACGACTCCCACCACGCCGGCGTGCACTACTTCGTCGCCCCAGACACCGCTGGCCAATGGCCTGCGGGTACCCACCGCCGTGGCCACCGATGGAGTACACCTGGCAGTCGCGGACACGCTGAACAACCGGGTCCTCATCTGGAACAGCATTCCCGCCACGAACCAGCAGCCGGCCGACGTGGTGGTGGGCCAGACCAGTTTCACTACCGCCACTTTTCCGGGTGACACCCCCAACGCTGCTTCGCTGCGCGGTCCGCAAGGCGTGTGGATCCAGAACGGAAAGCTGTTCATCGCGGATACCCAGAACGACCGCGTCCTCATCTTCAATTCGATTCCCACCGGCAACGGCGCATCGGCCGATATCGTACTCGGGCAGCCCAATATGACCACCTGGGTGCAGGTGAACATTGCCAACCAGACCACCAGCGCGGCTGCCAATAACATGTTGACGCCGGTCTCGGTGACTTCCGACGGCACGCACCTGTTCGTCACCGATCTGGGCTATCACCGGGTGCTGATCTGGAACTCGATTCCGACCAGCAATCAGCAGCCCGCCGACGTAGTGGTGGGCCAGCCCAACATGACCACCGGAATTCCGGACGACGCCTATACCTGTCAGGAGAACGGAACCGCGGTCGCCTGCGGGACCGTTCCCACCGGCAGCAATGTGGTGAAAGAGGTGCCCGCCATGTGCACCACGTCGAACGGCATCGACTCCAACAGCAATCCCACTTATCCGCCGCTTTGCGAATCTACATTAAGCTTCCCCCGTTTCGCGCTGGCCGACAGTTCGGGACGCCTTTATATCGCCGACGGCGGCAACGACCGGGTGCTGGTATTCAATTCCATTCCGACTGCCAACGCCGCATCCGCCGACGTAGTGCTCGGCCAGACTGACTTCGTTTCCGATGCACCTACAGACGGCGCGGACACCATGAACGCTCCGCTTTCGCTGGCTTTTGACGGCAATAATCTCTACGTGGCGGACACTTACAACCAGCGCATCCTGGTATATACGCTCTCCGAACAGGACTTACCCTACAACGGCGTGACCAATGCCGCCAGTTTGACCATTTATGCGTATGGCACCGTTAACTTCGGCGGCACCATCAAGGCCGGGGACACCGTCACGATCACGATTGGCGTCAGCACGTCCGCCACGACGGTACCATACGCCTACACCATTCAGAGCGGCGATAACTTCCAGGATGTTGTGAACGCGTTTGTCGCGCTGATCAACGCGAAGGATGGCGATCCCAACGTGCTCGCGACGCCGAACCCCAAGGCGGCCCAACTGGTACTGACTGCGCGTGTCCCTGGTGCGCCGGGAAACAACGTGACACTAGCCACCAGCACCTCCTCGAACGCGCAGATCTCCGTGGTGTCCAGCGGAACGAATCTGTCCGGCGGATCGAGCGCGGCCTCCATTGCTCCCGGAACGCTGGTCACCCTTAGAGGCACCAACCTGGCCGACCAGACCGCGGCCGCTCCCGACGGACAATCCCTGCCGCTGAGCCTGGGCGGCGTGGAAGTGTACTTCAACGGCGTGAGGTCGCCCTTGCTCTACGTCTCTTCCACCCAGATCAATGCGCAGGTGCCGTTCAATTTCGGCTATTCCAACACCGCCACTGCCAACGCATGGGTCCGCATCAAGCGGAACGACGGGTCGTTCGTCGCCACCAACAGCGTGGCCATAACCATCGTGCCAGCCAACCCTGGAATCTTCGCCGGCGCGTGTACGCCGGAGCCCTGCCAGCCGCCCGCCCTGGCTTACCATTCCTCGAGTTACGCGACGGCGGTGATCTCCGTTGACGGCACGGTCAAAGCCAACAATGTTGCGTCGGTGTGCATCGGCGATTCCAGCTCCCAATTAACGGCTACCGCGACCATACCTACCGGTTGCGGCGGCCGGCTGTACAACTATCGCCTGCAATCCAGCGATTCGCTGGCGGACGTCCAAAATGCCCTGGTCCAACTGCTCAACCAGGACCCGGATGTCAGCGCTACCAGTTCCAGCGAGTTCACGCGTATCCTCCTGCAGGCCCGCAAGCCGGGCACAGCCGGCAACGGGATTCCGTTTCAGGTTGCCATCAGCACCGGGGCTAACGTCTTACTCACGGCGATTGCGCCGTCAGCGCCCTCCGGCTCTTATGGCTTCCTGTTGTGCTGCGCGAACACCGCCGGAGCGCCGGTGACTGTGAACAACCCGGCCCTCCCCGGTGAGACCATCATAGTCTACGCCACGGGTCTGGGTATCCCCTATCTGACGCCTTCCATCAGCCAGGATCTGTTGTCCGGCCAGCCCTACAAGGGTCCCACGGGTAATCATCCGCAGAGCTTCGTGTCCGGGTTGCTCAGCAATACGACGGTGAATATTCTGCGCGCGGAACTGGCGCCGGGCCTCATCGGGGTCTACCAGGTTTACCTGCAGGTATCGACCGGGGCCACCACCAATCCGCAGTCCCCCCTGACCATCGCGCAGAACACCTTCGTGAGTAACCACGTCGGAGTGCCGGTCTTCGCCACGCCGCAATTGTCGATCATCTCCTGCTCTCCGACCACGCTCAACTCCGGCGGCACCACTACGTGCACCGTCACGTTGAGTGTGGCGGTTCCATCGGGCTCCACCACGGTGACGCTGACCAGCTCCGACCCAACGAATCTGCCCGTGCCGTCGTCCATTACGATTGCAGCCAGCACCACGTCCAATACGTTCACGGCGACGGCGGGAACCGTCGGCGCCTCCGAAACAGTGACCATCACCGCCGCGCTGAACAATACCACCGCCAATACCACAGTCACGGTGAGTCCGTAAAGAACCAGGGATGCCGGACATCGAAATCGTTCCACAGGAAGTGAAACGCCGCCTGGACGCCGGTGAGACGCTGCGTCTTTTGGACGTTCGCGAGCCATTCGAATATCACCAGGCGCGCATCGACGGCGCGCAATTGGTTCCCATGGGCAGCGTGCCGCAGGCGCTCGACGCATTGCGCGCCGGCCGGGATCCGCTGGTGGTCTTCTGCCATCACGGCGTGCGCAGTCTGCAGGTGGCGGAGTGGCTGCGCCGGCAGGGACTCGAGGAAGCGGTCAGCATGGCCGGCGGCATCGATCGCTGGAGCCGGGAGATAGATCCCAGGGTGCCGCGATACTTCTAGAGGCCCGCGTTCACATCCAATACTGCCACTGGTTGCAGGCCAACACGTAAACGCCAAGCAGCGCATTGGTGACGGCGTGCGCCACCATGCAGTCCGCCAGGCTGCGGGTGCGCACCAGCCACCAGTTGTAAGCCACGCCGGCGATCAGGCCCACATCCCAATAAGGACCGTGTTCGGAGGCGAAGAGCACCGCCACCGCCCAGAACGAGAACGACGTGTAACGGCCCATCGGCACATTCTCGAAGTCCGGGTCGATCAGCCAGCGCATCAGCCAACCCCGCCAGAACAGCTCTTCCAGCACCGGCACCAGAACGGCGCTCTCCAGCATGCGGACCGCGATGAAAAACACATTCCGGCGGAGACCGGGCGGCAGCGAGCTTCGGGCCGCGCCCGTGACGGCGTTATGAAAAAGCCAGAATTCGCGATAGCGCGGCCAGACCAGATCGGGAGCGATCCAGACCGCCAGTACCGCGGCGCCCAGCAGCACCGACCGCGCCAGGTGGGAGGGATGCGCCGGCAGCACGCGGCGCGAGAAGACCACGATCGCCGCCGCGACCAGCAGCAGGCGGGCCGGCGCCAGCCATTCCGGCGCGACAGGCAGCCAGCGCAATGCCACGAACGCGGCGAAGGGCGCGACGTAGGAGACCACGGGCGGGAGGCGGCGGCGCGACGGCAACGGATCACTCCCAGTAACGCTCGCCCGCCGCGAGGTTGGCTTTTACCACATCGGCATTCAGATCCACTCCCAGGCCGGGTTTCTGCGGCACTGCGATGTATCCCTGGGCCACCAGCGGCTGATCATGCACCACCACGTCGTCCATCCAATTGCGGCGGCCGATCAAGGTTTCGGCAGCCAGAAAGTCGCGCACGGCGGCGGCCCACTGGACGCCGGCCATGGTGTTGAGCGCCGTCCCCGTGTTCCGCGCGGCCACGGGAAGACCGAACAGATCCGCCACGTCCGCTATCTTTTTCGATTGCAGCAACCCGCCCGCATTGCGCAAATCAAGCTGCACTACATCGCAGCCCCGGTTCACCGCGAAGTCTCTGAAGCTCAGGGCCCGGGTCAGACCGGCGCCCGTGCCGATCGGGACTTTGGATGACTGCGCCAGCCGGCTCCAATCGGATGAATAATCCGGCGGCAGCGGATCCTCCAGCAACAACGGCTTCACCGGCTCGATGGCCTCCGCCAGTTGAAGGGCCGAGCGCAGATCGTACGGCGGGTCGCAATGCACAATCAGATCGCAATCCCACCCGATGGCGTCGCGGCAGTATTCGAACGCCTGGCGGATCTCGCGCACCTGGCGCGAAGTGAGCACGCGATTGGCGGAGTCGCGCGCGTTATCCAGCTTGGCGGCCGGATGGGGCAGCGGCACCTTGTAAGCGGTCCAGCCCGCCGCATCCGCCTTCATTTTGTCCGCCCATTCATTGCAGTTGGCGCGATCCAGCATATTGCCGGGCCCTTCTTCGCGAAAGACCCGCACGCGATCGCGGTAGCTTCCTCCAAGCAGCGTGGCGACGGGTTGGCCGAGCAGCTTTCCGGCCAGGTCCCACAGCGCCATTTCAATGGCGCTGACGGCTCGCGGCAGCGTGTTCGCCGAGCCGTTGACGCGGCTGCCGAGTCCGTTGTACAGCGTCTCGATCTCCAGGGGATCCTTGCCGACAAAGTATCCCCGTAGTTCGAGCACGCCGGCCTTCACGCCGACGCCGGGCGTGCCGTATCCCTCCCCGATCCCGTACACGCCGGCATCCGTCATGACCTTGACCAGGGTATACGTATGCGGGCCCGCCAGCACCATCGCGCGGATATCGGAAATGCGCGCGCGCCCGCGCTCGGGAGCCGCCAGGGCATCGAACGCAGCCAGCGACGCGGCCATGAACAAGCGGCGCGAGAGCATAGATTGCCGATTCTAGCAGGATACGGGCGGCGGCCTGCCGGCCCTCCGTTATGATATCCTCACCCAGTGCGCCGGAGCTTGTGGTCTTCGCTGGCCGTCCTGTTCGCCATCAACATTCTGAATTTCTACGACCGCCAGGTGCTGGGCGCTCTGCTGGAGCCCGTCCGCAAGGAGTTCCATCTTTCCGACACGCAGTTGGGAGCGCTGGGGACACTGCCCATCGTGCTGTACGCTCTGCTCGGGGTACCCCTGGGACGCCTGGCGGATGCGGGGAGCCGCAAGCGCCTGCTCGCCGCCGGTGTGGCCGTGTGGGCCTCGCTCACCGGCTTTGGCGCGGTGGCCAGGAGCTACCTGCTCCTGCTGGTCTCACGCCTGGGGGTCTATGCCGGCGAAGCCGCTTGCGCGCCCACGGCCACCAGTTGGATCGGCGACCTGTTTCCGGCCCAACAACGTTCCCGCGCCCTGGCGATCTTCATGCTCGGCGTGCCCATCGGCGGCGCGCTCAGCTATGCCATCAGCGGACCCGTAGCACAGGCGTGGGGTTGGCGCGCCGCCCTGGTGGTGGCGGCGGTGCCCGCGGCGCTGCTGATTCCGGTACTGCTGCGCCTGGATGAGCCGGCACGCGGCGCCAGCGAAGCGCGGCCCGCCACACCGGCAGTTTCGCCAGACGCACGGTCTATTCTGCGGATCCCGACAATGTGGTGGATCATTGCTTCCGGCGCGTTCGTCAATTTCAATCTTTATGCCCTGGCGACCTTCTTTCCCGCGTTCCTCACGCGCTACCATGGCTTGTCGGTAGCCGCGGCGGGCTTGTGGGCCGGCCTGGGTTACGGCGCCGCGGGCATTGCCGGCGGCCTGGCGGCCGGCTCCTGGGGCGACCGGGTGATTCACAAGCGCCCCGACGGGCGCTTGCTTTCCGCCGCCTTGGCCGCCTTGGCAGCGGCGCCCCTGGCGTTATTCGGCACCGCCCAACGGCCGGGCAGCGCGGCGGCCTCGATTGCGCTGATCATGGCCGCTTATGGCTTATTGAACATGTACTACGGCCTGGTATATTCTTCGATTCACGATATCGTGGCGCCCACCCTGCGCGGCACCGCCATGGCGGTTTATTTCATGGCGATGTACCTGTGCGGCGCCTCGTTCGGTCCGCTGGTCACCGGACGGCTCAGCGACTACCTGGCGCGCCGGGCCGCCGAAGCGGCCGGGAGCGTAGCCATCGGCGAAGCGGCACGCGCCACCGGCCTGCACCAGGCCATGTACGTGATACCGGTGCTGTCGGTCGCGCTGGCGCTGGTGCTGTACGCGGGCTCGCGAACCGTGGTGGCGGATATGGCCCGCCGCGATTCCCATGCCGCGCGCACCGCGGCCCAGTTCGCATCATGAAGATACTGATTTTCTCGGACATCCACGGCGATCTCGCGGCTCTCAAACGGCTCCTGGAGATCGAAGCGGATTACTATGTGGCCGCCGGCGACCTGGTGAGTTTCGGACGAGGACTCGACCGCTGCGGCGAGATTCTGCGCCGCCGCGCCGGACAAATGTACGTTCTGCCCGGCAATCACGAAAGTGCGTCCCAGATCGCGGATTTGTGCCGCGATTTCGGACTGCACGATTTCCACGAACAGCATGCCCGCTGGGGAGGCCATCACGTCGCCGGCCTGGGTTACTCCAGTCCCACGCCATTCAATACACCCGGCGAATATACGGAACCTCAGTTAGCCCGGAAACTCAACCAGTTCGCGGGACTGTCGCCGTTAGTATTGATCTGTCATTGCCCGCCGCGCGACACCGTGCTGGACCAGGTTCGTCCCGGCCTGCACGCCGGATCCACAGCCGTGCGCGACTTCCTGCTCCGCGAGCAGCCGGATTACTTCTTTTGTGGTCACATCCACGAAGCCGGCGGTGTAACTGCAAAGATCGGCCGCACACACGCTATGAACGTGGGCAAGCAAGGCTACTTACTCGACTTGGCGGAATGATCTTATCGTGCCCGCTTACACGGCGTCCGAGATACTGGTGAATGAGAAGTCGTGCGCCACGATGGGCGGCGCGATCATACCCTGGCCCTCGCCGCCGCGCACGCGTACCGGTTTCCCCAGGGCCACCGTGTTCTTCAGCATCTCCACGGGACTCTGGTTGAAGCGGAAATTCATCACCGGCTCGGTGACTTTGCCTTTCTCGATCAGGAACAAGCCATCGCGCGTCAGTCCGGTCACTTGCGCGGTATGCGGATTGACGACTCGGATATACCAGAAGCGGGTCACTAACAATCCGCGATCCACGGAAGCAATCAGGTCCGCCAGGCTCTTGTCACTGCCTTCGAGAACCAGCCGGTTCGGAAATGGAGTCGGCTGCTTGCCGGCCTTGGCGGCATAGTAGCGGTCATAGAAAAGATTCTTCACGACCCCGTTTTCGATCCAGGTCATGCGTTCGGCCGGCAGGCCACCGCCGGCGCCGCCACCGCCGAATCCGAAGCCAAAGCCGCCCCCGCCCCAAGGCAGCGAGGAATAGAGCGGATCAAACGGATCGGACCGCAAGGTGATGAATTCCGGAAACAGCTTCTCACCCGCCAGCGTGCCGCCGCCTTTCTTACTCAGAAAACTGCGCCCTTCTTCGGCGGCGCGGGCCTGCATGCCGAAACCCATCAACTGGATGAGATCGCCGGTGGCGGTCGGCTCCAGCACCACCGTGTACTTACCAGGGTCGAGCCGCCTGGGTTGATTCCAGCGGCGGCACTTGTCGATGGCAGTCTTGCCGACCTCTTCGCCGCTGATGGTCTCGATACGCACCGCCGGATGGGAGGCCCAGCCCGAGCTCGATCCGGCGGCATTGCGGACAGTGGTGGAGAGGTACGCGTCCGTGACCCGGCCATAGCCGAAGTTGCCCTGCTTATTGGCGACGGCCGCAGTCTCGGCCGATCGCTCGAAGAATCCCGCCGCGACCAGGTCGCCGGCCTTGGCGCCATCCATGATCGCGCGGATATGCGGAATCATGACCTGGTTACGCGCGCCGGCGGTGGTCGCCGCGAAGTTCTCTTCGCTGGGGTATTTCTGTTTGGCGAGGGGCGGCATGCGCTCCGGGTTGGGCGGTGCGATCTCCGCCAGTTCTTCAGTGCGCTTCACGGCTTCGCGCAGGGAATGATCGTCGAACTCATCCACGCGCGTGGAACCCGTCTTGCCATCGCGCACGGAGGTGATCGACATGGACTGCACCACCGTGAAGCCGGACGTGGTCACCTCGTTCAGCGCGAAGCGGATGAAGGCATTCTCCGAGCTGGCGAGGCTGACGTCGCATTCCGGGAAACTGGAAAACGAAAGCACCTTGTCGGTGATTCTCTGGGCCTGTTCCTTGGTAAGCATTTGTTAATCCGTTTGAATGACATTCACCTGCCGGAAGCGCGCCGGCGAGCAGCCGTGGCTCACCGAATTGATCTGCTCCGGTTCGCCTTTGCCATCGTTGGGCGCGCCCCATTGCTGCCAATAGGCCGGCCCCGCGATCATGTCGCAGGACTGCCAGAAATCCGTGGTGCGCGATTGATAGGCCACCCGCGACAGCATGCCCTGTTTCTTGCCGTGTTTGATTTCCCAGAAGGCGTCGCCGCCGAACTGGAAGTTATAGCGCTGCTGGTCGATGGAGAAGCTGCCGTCGCCATCGATCAGGATGCCGTCGTCCACGCCCGCGATGAGATCGTCGAGGGTGGTGCCTTCCTTGCCGGCTTCCAGCCACACGTTGGGCATGCGCTGGAACGGCACGCTGGACCAGTTATCGGCGTAGCAACAGCCGCGCGATTCGTGCTCGCCGATCAGGTGCGCCTGATCGCGAATGGTCTGGTAGTGTTTGAAGATCCCTTTCTCGATGATGGGAAACCGGGTGGCCTTCACGCCGTCGTCGTCGTATCCGGTGGTGGCCAGGCCGCGGGCATTGGTGCGGTCGCCGAATATATTCATGAGGTCGCTGCCGACGCGGTAGTTGCCCATCTTTTCGGTGGTCAGAAAGCTGGTGCCGGCGAAGTTAGCCTCAAAGCCGAGCGCGCGGTCCAGTTCGGTGGAGTGGCCGATGCTCTCGTGGATCGTGAGCCAGAGATGGCTGGGCATCAGCACCAGGTCTTTCTTGCCGGGCGACACAGGCGGCGCATGGAGATGCTCGATCACCTCTTCGCGGATGCGTTGCGCGTTCTCCACCAGGTTCATCAGCGGCACGTATTCGTACCCGGCGGTCACCTGCTGCGGCTGGTAGCGGCGCGATATGGAAAGCCCGCGCTTGAAGTCCACCGCCGAGGCGTTCACCATGGCGTAAGTCTGCAGGTTGAGCTGCTGGATGGAAGAGCCGGCGGAAGAGGCGAAATACTTGTCCTCGGAGCGGAACGACAGGTTGCAGGCCGCCGCGAACACGCCCTGTTTCTTTTTGACCTCGGCCGCCGCCGAGCGGATCAGTTCCAGCTTTTCGGCGATGGGCACGGTGAACGGATCGCGCTCGTGGGGCGTCTGCCAGCGGGTGCGATACACCGGCACGGGCGCCAGTTCCACCGGCTTGGCCTTGAGCGCGGCGTTGGCGCGCGCCACCGCCACCGCTTCGCCGATCATCCGCGCGATCTCCTCCTGGTTGACGAACGGCGAGGCCGCGAAGCCCCAGGCGCCGTCGGCGATCACGCGCACGCCGAAACCGAATGAGCCGCCGTCGTTGATCACCGGCACTTCGAGCGTTTTGGCGGTACCGCGCTCGGGGTTCAGTCTTACGGTGAGAAACTGCTGGCGGTAACGGGTGATGCGTATGTCGGCGTAAGATGCTTTCAGCTTCTTGGCCTCCCGCAACGCCGCCGCGCCGTGGTTCTCCAACTCGGGGTTCGGCTTGCTGGAACCTTCGTTGGCTGCGAAGAGGCGGGCGGCCAGGGCCGCGGCTGTGCCGGATTGCACGAATGCGCGTCTGGTAAGCATTGGGTGTCCCCTATCTGAAATTCTGAGTATACAACCGGCGGTGGCTATTGCATGGCTTTGGCCGTGACTGCCGCCCACTGGATCGGGTTGCCGGTATTGCCGGGCAGTGTGTTGCAGTCTTCCCGGTCCGCCACACCGCCAATATTAGAGTATTCACCGGCCAGGGCACGGATGGTTTTAGACACCGTGCCGATGGGAACGTAGCCACTGCCGTCGGAGGGATTGGCAACCCGGCTAAGTTGGCGCCGCCCCACAGCGCCCGTGCCAAGTAACCCAAGTGGAATGCGGCCGCCATCACGCCGGTGACGAACGGCTGGTTAGCCGCGGGGTATCAAATAGCCGACCGGGTTAAAGCGCCATCAGTATCCGTTCTACCCGGTCAATCTCCGCGAGGACCGCGGATATACCGCCGTGCGCCAAGGCGTTATTGAAGCCCATGAAGTCCGGCTGGGCGGGAATAAGGGCCTTGGCATCGCTTTCGGAAGATACTTTGGCTAAATCAAACCGCAGTTTCTGAATCTTAGCCAGGAAATCCTTCTTGCGCGCCAGGATCTTCGCATGGACACGGTCGGCGTGCAGGCCGAATGGAGACGAGCCGATGAGTTGAGCGTAATCGAGGCGGATGTCCGCGCGCGAAATATCGGAAGGCGCCAATGCCTCCGCCCTCAGGACGATCGGCGTTGTTTGTGACAACGGGGACGGGCGGATGGTCCGATCTTCAGAATAGACCAGCGTGGCCGTCTGCCCGCTTACCGTACGGAGGTTGACAGTCAGCGTCAGGTAAGCGAGAGGTTGTTCGGGACCGTCGAATTTGAGAGTTATGGAGTGAAAGACCCTACCGGCTACATCGGCCTCGGCACCAACCAGACGGAGCGGACTTCCGGCGGAGTTCACGAACTCGATCAGGATACCCCCGGCATGCTGGTCGATGGGAGCCGCCGCCTCACGCTCGATGGGCCCATTGCCCGAAGTGCAGTTGCTATCGTTGCACGTCATCGATTCACAATGGAGGCACGCGCAGGCCTTCTTCTGCGTGACTGGATCGGTCTGGCAGCACTCTGCGCAAACCTGCAGTCCGCAGGATCCCTGCTGGCCGCTGCAGATTGCGGTCAAGGAACCGCAGTTTCCAGGCGGCACGGGCACTTTAAGCGCGCAGCATGTGCAACTCAGTACCCACGCGCCGCTATTACACTTACCACAGTCAATTGAAAAAGGACCGGTGGACTGCGCTTGGCCACAGCCATTGCTCTGGCCGCATGGGCCCATCTGCACTTGTCCATAGGGCGGGTCATAGTGCAGAGCAGGGCAACCAACGCCAGCAACTTAGCCCCGTTAGCCTTGGTTACGGGTATTACGTTCATGGATGTAGAATACGGCAAACAGTAACTTCGGTCAAGAGCCAAGTAAGACGCCAAGACGCAGGTGTGCATAGGAGGATGTAAATGTCGACAGATCTAACAACCTCCGCTGTCGAAGATCGCAACGGCTCTCCAATATTGCGTTTGTAAGATGACGGCAATATGGAGGTTAAAGTTACTTCGCTTTAATTCAGACTAAGTTTATGAGGCTGACTTTTTGATCTTGGAATGAGGGCCGGACCCGGAGGGTCCTGGTGGTGAGTGCCGCATGCGGCGAGACCGATCGCGCGATTAGCGTCCTCCCCCGGCGTAGTAATCTGAGATTCGGTGCACTAAGTCGCAGGAGAATGGAGGACTATTGACTTACTCACCCTGCTCAAACAGCGCCAGGACGCGGGCATAGAGCTCCTCCACGCGCTGTTCGGACCGGGCTTCCGCCGCCAGGCGCAGGAGCGGCTCGGTATTCGATGCCCGCACGTGGATCCAGGCGTCCGGCAGGATCAGCTTCAGCCCGTCCGAGCGGTCGGCCTCGACGCCCGGAAAGCTCTCTTCGAGCGCCTGCATCAGCGCGCCGAGGCGGCCGTGTTCGTAGGCCACCTTGCCGAGCTTGCGGTAGAAGCGCGGCAGGCGCGCGGCCAGTGCGGATACCGTGGCGCCGGTCTCCGCCATGCGCTCCAGCAGGAAGGCCATGCCGGTATAGCTGTCGCGGCACAGGTGCACGGCGGGAAAGATAATGCCTCCATTCGATCCTTCACCGCCGATCACGGCTTTCACCGCCTGCATCATCTCCACCACGTTAGCTTCGCCGACCGGCGTGCGGTAAACCCGGCGGCCGTGCGCGGCGGCCACTTCGTCGATGACGGACGAGGTGGTCAGATTCACCACTACGTCGCCCGGCAGGCGGCGCAGCGCGGCATCCACAGCCAGGGCCAGCACGTCGTCGTTATCCAGCACATGTCCGGTTTCGTCGGCCACCGCCAGGCGATCGCCATCCGGATCCTGCGCGAAGCCGATCTCGGCGCCGGACCGCCGCACCAGCTCCGAAAGCTCGCCGAGGGTATCGGGCCGCGGTTCGGCCACTCGCGGGAAAGGCTTGGTGGGATCGACGGAGATGGCATGGAGATCGCAGCCGAGCGTATCGCGCAGGAACCCGGACGTCATCAGTGAACCGGCGCCGTTGACCGCGTCGAGCGCCACCCGGAAGCGGCGCTGGCGGATGCGTTCCACGTCCACGTGGCGCAGCACGCGCTCGATGTGCAGGCGCGGCGGCGCGGCGGGATCCGCGGTAGCACGGCGAATTTCCGCGTTGGCGGCGCGGCGGAACTCACTCTGATGGTACAGGTCCAACAGTTCGCCGCGCTCGTAGCTGTTGAAGAACAGGCCGTCGGAGTTGAAAAGCTTGAGGGCATTGTACTCCGGCGGATTGTGCGAGGCGGTGATGGCGATACCGCCGCGCGCGCGGGTGGCTCCCACGTAGATCTGTATGGTCGGCGTGGGCAGAATGCCGACGTCCACCACTTCGCAGCCGGAAGCCAGCAGGCCGCAGGCCACGGCGTGGTACAACATCTCGCCGCTCGAACGGGTGTCCCGTCCCACCACCACGCGGCCGCCGCCCACGTAAGTGCCGAAGGCTTGCGCGAAGGCGCAGGCCAGGCCCGGCGTGAGAAAATCGCCGACCACCCCGCGGATGCCGGATACGCCGATCTTCAGCAAGTGCTCGCGCGGCATCAGGCAAAGCTCCTTACTTCTTCCATCAGGGCGTCGAACAGTTCCCGCGGCGGGTCGCCGCGCTGTTCGCAGATCACGCGCACAATGGGCTCGGTCTGGCTGACGCGCACGTGGAACCAGCGGCCGGGCCAGTCCACGCGCAGGCCATCGGTGACGTTCACGCGGCCGTCGCCATAGCGCTGGCGCAGATCCATCAACAGCGCCGGGATGCGTTCGGTCACCAGCGGCACCTGGCCTTTCAAGATGGAATATCGAGGATAACCGGCCAATACCTGGCTTAGCGTGCGGCCGCTCTCGTGCAGCATGGAAAGCACCGCCAGCATGGACGCGATGCCGTCGTAGACGAAGCGGAACTGCGGCATCATGACCGCGCCGGTACCCTCGCCCGCCAGCGCGATCTGTTCGGGACGGTAGGTGGAGAGAGCATCGATGGCGGCTTGCCGGCCTACCGGCACGCGTACCACTTTGCCCCCGTGACGCGCGGCGATCTCCTCCAGCAGCGCGGTGCTCGAAATATTGCCGATGATCAGTTTGCCTGTCCCCCGCGGCAGCAGGTAATCCGCCAGCAGGGGCAGCACCAGTTCTTCGGAGACCGGCGTGCCGTCTTCGGCGGCCAGCGCCACGCGGTCGGAGTCCACGTCGAAGAGGAAGCCTGCGTCCGCGGCCAGCGGCTTCATCAGCGGCGCCAGTTGCAGCGCCACGGTATCGCTTGTGGTAGACGGCTCGTGGGCGAAGCTCACGCCTTCGATCTTCTCGTTGATCAGGATGAATCCGGTGCCGAAGCGTTCGTTGGCGCGGCGCAGGATCAGCGATGAGGTGCCATTGCAGCAATCCACCAGCACGCGGAACCTGCGCAGCGCATCGAAGTTGTAATTGGCGGCCAGATCGTCGAGGTAACAGTCGATGGCCTGCGGTTCGGGCGTGACCTGGCCCATCCGGGTCCAGCCGGTAAACGCGAATTTCTTCAGATGGTAGATATCCAGCAGTTCGCCGGCCTCGGCGGTGGAGAGATAGATGCCGTCGCGGCCGAAGAACTTCACGGCGTTCCACTCCGCGCTGTTGTGGCTGGCGCTGATGGAGGCCCCCCCGGCGGCGTCGCGGCGGCGGATGCTGTGCTGGATCACGGGCGTCGGGGCGATGCCCAGATCGATGACGTCATGGCCGCAGGCCATCAATCCCGCGAGCAGGCCCTCGCGGATCATCACACCGCTGGCGCGCGGGTCTCGTCCTATGACCACCGCGCCGCCGGGCTCCAGAAAAGTGCCGAAGGCGGCGGCGAAGTCCAGGACGTGGGAGGCCGTCAGTCCGGAACCTACCACGCCACGCAGCCCCACGTGGGAAATACGCAATGACTTGGCGGCTTGAGAAATCATCGGACCAGCCTCAGGCGGCCGAAGGCTTGCGGCACGTGGAAGGTGGCCGCGCCGGTAGGCCGCCAGGCGATATATTTGCGGGTCGCGCCGCGCCCCTGACAGCGATAAAAGTTGATGCGCATTTCCAGGCCGGGGGCCGGCGGCCGTTCGTCGATCGAATGGAGCGGAATGCGCATTTCGGCGTACCAGATTTTACGCGCGGGGTCGATGCGGGCTTTCACCGTGAAGCCCGAGTTCCAGAGCCAGCCGCCCTCCGGCAGCGGACTCTCGCGGTCGATATCCAGGTCCACCCACTCCCCTTGCGGCGAGACCTCGAACTCCTTGTAGCGGGTGATGCGATTGAAATCGCTGCCGACGAATACTTCCGCCACATCCCAATCCCAGAGGTGATTGGTCTCGGTGGTTTGAGAAGGGTGCGGCCTCAGGTACAGCTCCTGGTAGGGGCAGACGAACAGGAAGTAGACGTTGTCGTGCGTCCAGCGGGACCGGATTTCGGTGCGGTGGCCGGGAACCGCCTCGCCGCGCGCATCGTTGCCGGCGACGATCACCGGCTCGTCTTTCCATTGCGGCGCGTCCGGATCGGCGGTCAGGGAAAAATCCGCAGCCGCATAACGGCTGGTAATGACGGCGGGCGCTTGCGCCAGGAGCGGCACGGCGGCTGCGAGAGATAACAGAAGATTCGGGCTCACCGCATGGTTTCCAGATACTGACCCGTGCTGGCATCCACGTAGACCGAGAAGTTACTGGTGCCCACTGACTCACCCCAGATCACGCGCCAGCTCACGTCCGGAAATTTACTGTTGGCCTCCAGCAGAAACATAATGGGCTTGCCGGGATTCTTCTTGTCGTACTCGGCGCCCTTCTTCAGCGCGGTCTCATACGCCTCGTCGGAATCGTGATGAATGGCGGCCATCGGAAACGGCTTGGTGGGTGCGCTGCCGGACCAGCTCTGATCGCTGCCGGCGAACACGCCTTTGTGCAGATTGCCTTCGGATTCGACTACGGAATAGGTATAACTCCGCGCCTTGCCCTGGCTGGCGGAAACGAAGATCGCTTCCCAGGCGGCGGCTTTGCCCGGCACCGCCTTCACTTCCGGCAGCAGAATACTGGTCAGCTTCAGCGGCTGAATATCGGCCGCCCATCCGCGCGCCGCGATGTACATGTTCTGCAACGCCTGGCGGCCGGTGACAGGCTCAGGCGGCTTTTCTTCGGCCTTCTTCTGGGGCGCCGGCGTTTCGGAGGAACATCCCATGAGCAGCAGAAGCAGCGTCGAGGCCGTGAACAGCGCGATGTTTTTCATAGGTTCAATCCCGCGAAGTCACATTCTAGCAGGCTGATGCGGGACGCAAATTGCACGCGGGCCGCGGTCTCCCGCGAGATACAATCGGCTGGTGACGCCTTCACCAGGCACTGCGCTGGCCGGCTTTCTGCTCTCCGGTTTTCTCTTCGCGCTGTTGGGCGCCGTGCTGCCGGCATGGGGGTTTTATCGCGATCCGCCGGAATTCGCCGCGGTGGGCACCTACTTCCTGACGCTGGCCTTCGGTGTGATTGCGGCCAACCAGGTGGCCGCGTCCATTCTGGCCCGGAAGAATCCGCGATTCCTGCTGGTGTTCGCCTGCTCCCTGGGATGCGCCGGGTTACTGGCCCTGGCACTGGTCACGCCGCCCGCGACCTGGCTGTGGCGCATACCCGGCCTGGCCGCGCTGGGCCTGGCGGTCGGACTGCTCAACACCGGCCTCTTTCAGGCGATCGCAGGCAGCTATCAGCGCGATCCGGCGCGCATGGCGGCGCTGGGCGGCGTCTATTACGGCCTGGGATGCCTGGCCGTCACCCTGCTGGTCGCGGGCACTTTCTACGTCTACACGGTGCCGAGCATTCTGATCCTGATGGCCCTGGCCCCGGCCTTGTTCGCGGGCCTCTACGCGCGGATGCGCTGGCAGCCGGCGGCCGTGCCCCAAGCCGACATCGGCACGGTGTTGCGTGATTTTCGCAGCCTGGGCGCGGTGCTGTTCGCCCTGCTGCTGTTTTTTCAGTTCGGCAATGAATGGTCGATCGCCGGATGGCTGCCGCTGTTTCTGGTGCGGCGGCTGGGCATCAGTCCGCCGGCGTCGCTGGGATTGCTGGCGCTCTATTGGATGTCGCTGCTGGTCGGGCGGGTAGGCGCGATTCTGATTCTGCCCAAGGTGCGGCACAGCCGATTGCTGGGAGCCAGCGTGCTGGCGGCTCTGTTCGGGTGCCTGGTGCTGGCGATGACCAACAATCAATTCGGCGCGGGCACCGGCGTCATGCTGCTGGGCGCCGGTTTTGCGAGCATCTATCCGCTGGTGGCCGAGCGCATCGGCGGACGGTTCCCCTACTACCATCCGGTTTTTTTCAGCGGCATCTTCTCCTTCGCGCTGTTCGGCGGGCTGATCGCACCCGCTACGCTGGGGTACGCGGCGGCCGCCTGGGGCATCCGCGTGGTGGTGGTGCTGCCGCTGCTCGGGACCTGTATGGTCGCGGCGCTGGTCGGATTGATCTGGCTCGAGTCGGTAGTGGTGGGCAAGTGACGCGGTGCGGCCTCTGCGTACTGCTTTGGCTGGCCTGGCCGTTGGCGGGCGCCAGTCCGGCTGCGCGTATCCGCGATTTCCTCAACGCCTCGCCGGTGGCCCGGACCTCGTTCTGGGGCATCAGCATTGTGGATCTGGAGCACCATCGGGTGGTGTTCGAGCGCAATGCGCAGCGCCTGTTTCTGCCGGCATCGAACGCCAAGCTATTCACCACGTCCATGGCGTTGATGCGCCTGGGAGCGGATTACCGCTTCCAGACGCGGGTGCTGGCGCCCGCCGCACCGGGACCGGATGGATGCGTGGATGGGCTGCGCCTGGTGGGCGGCGGAGATCCTAACTTGTCCGGCCGGACCATTCCCTATCGCGTGAATGCGCCTCCCGGCGACCCGCTGGCCGCCATCGACGACCTGGCCGGCATGGTGGCCGCGCACGGCGTCCGCTGCGTCACCGGCGACGTGATCGGCGACGACACGGCCTACGTTTGGGAACCGTACCCGGAGGGCTGGGACGTGGCCGATCCGGTGTGGGATTACGGCGCCGCCGTCAGCGCGCTGTCGATCGATGACAACACCCTGACCGTCACGATCAAGCCGGGTGCACACGACGGCGATGGGGCGCAAACTGTTCTGTCGCCGCCAGTGGACTATTACACGATCGACAATCGCGTCCGCAGCGGCGGCGCCGAGCGGCACATCGCGGTGGATCGCTTGCCTGGGGCGCGCGAGCTGCGGTTGTGGGGCAACTTGCCGCTGGCGGATCCGGGCGACGACGAAGTACTGGGCATCGACGACCCGGCGCTCTATGCCGCGGCGGCCCTCCGCGCGACGCTGGAACGGCACGGGGTCGTGGTTCATGGCGGCACACGGGCGCGGCACTGCTATCCGTCCGAAGTCGCGGACCTGGCCCGCGGGCCCGCCTGCGATGCGCCGGCCGGGGTAGAACTGGCGCGCCACGATTCGGCGCCGCTGATCGAGGATCTGCGGATCACGGACAAGGTCAGCCAGAATCTGCACGCCGAAATGGCGCTGCTGGCGGTGGCGCGGGCGCGGCGGCAGATCGGCAGCCGCGAGGCGGGGTTGGCCGAATTGCAGGCATTCCTGGATGAAGCAGGTCTGGATCGCACCGCGTACACTTTCGCGGATGGATCGGGATTATCGCGTCTGGACATGGTCTCCCCCTCGGCTGTGGTTCAGTTGCTGACTTATCTTTATAGGTCTTCACTGCGCGGTCCATGGATCGGCCTGCTGCCGGTAGGCGGGCTGGATGGCACGCTGCATGCGCGGTTCTCGGGAGCGCGCATGGCGGGAAAGATCTTCGCCAAGACGGGATCGTTGTCGCATGTCAGTGCGCTTTGCGGATATGCACAGGGGAAACACGGCATGCTGGCGTTCTCGATCCTGGTGAACAATTTCAACCGGCCCATGGGCGACGTGCGGGCGGTGATGGACCATATCTGCGGCCTGATGCTGGATTAGAATCGATCCGCGACTTTCTCATGTCGATTTTCTTTGACTTCACACGTCATCAGGTGGAAGGAGACACGATGACTGCTTTACCGACTGCCGACGTGCAAAAGGCCCTGGAATTCTTCGACCGCACGCTCGAACGCATCGTTCAGGCCACACATGGCCTGTCCGAAGCCCAATGGCACTTCGAACCCGCGGTGGACCGCTGGTCGATCGCGCAGATTGTGGAACACATGGTGATCGTCGAAGAGCAGGTGCTGGGACCGCTCCGGGAGCAACTGGCGCAAGCGCCCGCGCCACCGGCGGATCGCGATCATCACCTGGTGGATCGCGTGGTGATGGAGAGAATCCCGGATCGCTCGATCAAAGCCAGGGGGCCGGACTTCGTCAGGCCCGCGGGGCAGTTACGTCCGCCGGCCGCGCTGGACCGTGTGTTCCAGAACTATAAGCGGCTGGCCACGCTGTTGGAATCGGCTGCCGATCTGCGCGGCCACATGATGGAAGCCGCGCCGCTGCGGATCGTCACCAGGGGCGAATTCACCACCATGGATGGATACCAGTGGGCGCTGGCCCTCGCCGCGCACGACGAACGGCATGTCCGCCAGATCCTGGAAGTGCAGGCCGATCCGAATTACCCGCAAACCGCGGCGGGTCACAACGCGTAGACCAGGTAGGCCGCATTCTCGAACGCCGGCGCGCGGCCCGGCAGCCGGTCGCGGGGCGACAGCACCAGGTAGTCGATGCCCAGCGCGCGATCGCGGGCGATGTCTTGGGCTTGAAAAGGCGCGGCCAGCACCTGCTGCCACCGCATCCACCATTGTTCGCCGAGGCCGGCCAGGTAGTTGACCTGCCCGCCGCCTTTCCAGTCGACGTACACGGCGCGCAGGGCTTGGGCGCGAAAGATGCCGGGCTGCAGTTGCTTGCCGGCATCCCCGAAAAGGAAGACCGCGTCGCGTGGAGTGGAGGCGCGCGCCCAGGCCGAAAGCTGATTCAGCTCAGGCGTGTGCAGGTGGGGATAGGCGCGGATCTGACCGACTACGGGAACCGCAAAGAAAGCCGCCAACGCCACCGCAGGCAGCGCGGCTGCGCTCCAGCGCGGTCTGCGGTTCTCGGCCCAGGCAGCGAACGCCGCGGCGGCAGCCAGCATTCCGGCCGCCAGCCAGCAGTTCCAGGATGGAAACCACACCAGCCTGGGGTTGAGCGGCGGCAGCCACGCCAACAGCAACCACGCGCCGGCTTCCAGAAAGCGGCGCGATTGCGCGGCCAGGATTCCGGCCGCGGCCGCGCAAAACTGCGCCATCACGATGACGAACAGCAGCGCGCGCATCGGCTGCATCTGCGGCATCAGCGACCAATTCATCCTTTCCAGCAGCAGATACGACAGCGGCACGCTGAGGACACCGGCGATCGGCAGTCCGGCCAGAAAGAACCGCAAATCCGCCGGCGCCTTCCGGCGGATGCGAGCGTAGGCCAGCAGCGACACGGCGCCCAGGAAGAGATATTGCGGGAGCCAGTCGCGCCACCATTCCGAAATCCACGAATACGGCGCGCGCAGGCGCTGCAGGGCTTCCAGGGCGGGTGTAAGCCGACCGAAGAAAAGCTGTGCTTCGGTCGCGCCCTCCTGAAATCGGGCGGCCACCGAGAGCAGGATGCACGCGGCCACCAGCGGAACAAACGGTTTGAAGCGGCGGCGTGCCATGGCCGGCAACAAGCACACGCCCCAGAACGGCAGCGCCGTCGGCGGATGGAACAGAAAAGCAGCGGCGCCGGCCGAACCGGCGGCCAGGTCCCGGCGCTGCGCGATCAGCCCGATGGCCAGGAACAGCAGCGGCAAGGCAAACCCGCGCGGATCGGGCTCGATCTCCATAGTGAGCACGGCAGGTCCGGGCACCGCGGCCCCCAGCGAGATCAGGCCGGATACCAGCAGCGACGCCGGCGCGGAAAGGCCCAGCGCCGACGCCATCAGAAACAGGCCCCAGATCCCCAGCGCGCGGGTGGCCAGTTGTTCCCCCTCCAGCACCTCGCGGAATCCCAGGCCGGTGACGCGCGCCAGGGCCCGCGCGGTCTCGTCATACAGCGTAAAAGAGACGTGCGGGCGCTCCACCAGGATGTCCCGCCGCAGCACCGCCGGATCGCGCAGGTGCTCCAGGATGGGCGCATAGATCTGGGTATCCTGCTGCAGCCACGTGTGGCCCGGAAACTCGAGCCAGGTGAGCGCGGTGAGGAGCACGATTCCCGCCGCCACCGCGAGGCGCTTCATTGCGCGGGGGTCTTTTCCAATTGCTGTTTGATCCACAGGCGGCCGGGGTCGAGCTGCAGCGCTTTGGCGAACGCCTGCCGCGCCTCGACATTATGATGTTCCTTGCGCAGGGCCAGTCCCAGCCAGAGCTGGACATCGGCGGAGTTGGGATCGAGCTCGGCGGCCTTGTGAAAATCGGGAATCGCCGCCGGCGCGCCGCCGCCCATGGCTTCCGGCAGATAATAATTGCCCACCCCGCGCGCCAGATACGCCTGCGCGGACTTCGGATCGAGCTCCAGAGCTTTGTCGATGGCCTCCCGGGCGCGCTTTCCGTAAGAGAGCGCGAACAGCAGGTTGGCCGGCACCACCTGGCCGCACAAGGTGCCCAGCACGCGATAGTATTCGGCGTTCCTGGAATCGATGGCGATGGCGCGTTCGGCGGCCTTGATGCCGCTCTCCGCCACATGCTCCGCCTGGCTCTTGTCGTGCAGCTCCAGGGAGATTTCCGCCAGGTAAGAGGATGCCAGCGCCACACGGTATTGGGCGGCGGCGTCGTGAGGCGATTTGGCGGCGGCGGCGGACAGCTCGGCGATCTGCTTTTCGAGCGCGGCGCGGTCCTGGCGATCGCGCGCAGTCTTCAAGGCACCGGGCGCGACAACCAGGGCGGCTATCAGGATGATTCGACCCATCTCCTTCTATTACAGCGCATCTCCGGCGTTGCGAATCCGTTAACATGTTGGGGTGATTCTCCGTTTCATATTTTTGCTCCTCGGCGCCCTGCCGCTGTTTGGCGCCGAGGCCATCGTCCAGGATCGGGTGGAGTTCAGCCAGATCTTCGGCGAGACGCGCAACTTCCGCATCTTCCTGCCGCCGGACTACGCCACGTCGGGCAAACGCTACCCCGTCATCTACTGGTTTCACGGCTACAGCGAACGCTACAACAAGCCGGTGGACGACCCGCCGAATCGTAACTATGACAGCGGCACGGACTACGGCGGCGATAATATCGCGAACTTTGTAGCCAAACACGATGTGATCGTGGTCAAGTGGGACGGCTTCAATCCGCGTTTCAACGGGGACAATTACAAGCGGCCCTATAATGTGAGCCCGGTGGAGACCACCCGCCAGTTCCCGCTCTATTTTCCGGAGCTGGTCGATTTCATCGACGCCAACTATCGCACCATCGCCGACCGCGAGCATCGCGCCACGGCGGGCTTGTCCATGGGCGGTTTCATGTCATTCTGGATCGCCGGCAAATATCCCCAGTTGATCAGCAGCGCTTCCAACTTCATGGGATCTCCGGAGTTTTTCGTAGGTCCGCGCGATTTCCCCGTGGAGTACAGTCACGACGTCATGTTCGGCAATTATGAAGGAGTGCGCACGCGCCTGGTGACCGGATCGCGGGACTTCATCCAGTTCTACCATCGCGAGATGAACGCGATCTGGAAATACGCGCGCGACTGGCACGAAACCGAAGACTTCGATTTCGATCACGGCACGCCCGGCATGGCCAAAACGCTGGAGTTTCACATGAACGCGTTCGCGCATCCCCTGCCCCGCCCCACGGTCTGGAATCATGCGGACGTCTATCCGAGTTTCACGGTGTGGGGATGGGAAATCGCATCCGACCGCAAACAGCCGGGCTTCACGGTGCTCTCGAACGTGTCTGCTACGGGGTTCCGGTCGTCGGTGCGCGAATGGCTGCCGGGCGGCGCGACCATTCCGGGCGTCAAGCTGTCCATCGAAACCGATAAGTTGTATCCGCCGCGGAAGCCGCAAACCGTCACCGTGATACGGCTCCGTGACGGCAATGTGCGGCGCTACACGGCGGCGGCCAGCGCGGACGGGCGCCTGGACCTGGACCTGGATGGAGACGATTACGAGGTGGGTATCTCGCCGGGCCCGCTGCTGGCGCTGTCGGGATACCAACTGGAGGGCGCATCCTGGGCTACGGCGGGCGAGCCGCTGCACCTGCGCATGCGCATCTGGAACAAGGGCGCGGCGGCTACGCGGCCGGGAACGCTGCGCTGGCTAAGCCCCAACCCTGGCGTGGACCTGACACCGCTGTCCGCCGATCTGCCGGTGGTCGCCCCCGGCCAGTTCACGGATCTCTCCCTCACCGCCACGGTGCGGGACCCCAAGCGCGCCATGGTGAAGATCCTGGGCGTGCAGGGTGACACGCGGATGCCGGTGGTGATCCCCCTGTTCCCGCCGGCGCGGCCCTTCGCGGACTTCCGCGTGGCGGACGGCCAGTCGGTGCGCGTGTATCAGCACGCCACGCAGAAGATCGAAATGACCCTCGGCGACGGGAATGCGGATGGCAAGGCCAACCCCGGCGAGCGCATCGCCATCCTGCTGCCGGAAGACGACGTCTACCGGATCGCGGAGCTGTTCACCAATGATGCCTGCGTGGATAATACCCTGCGCGCGTTCGACGATTGGACGGACTACGATTATGTCGGCGCGTCGGCAAAGTACTCGCTGCCGCTGATCCGGCCGGATTGCCCCGCTGGACACGTGATCCATGCGTTGGCGCGCGTAGTGCTTCCGGATAAACCGAATGACATCGTGCGGCTGGCGGCCATCGATATTCCGGTGCAAAGGTAAAGTGCCCTGCCCTGGGGCTGCGTCATTTTCCGCGGCGGTAGAATGGATCGGAGGATTCATGAAGCAAGGTGTAGTGTTCCTGGCGGCGGCTCTCTCCGCCTGCACGTTGCTGCAGGCGGATGTGACGATTCGCTATCGGACCGAGTACAAGGTCATGCCCGCTTTGCAGCCCCTGGTGTCTAATCTCGCCAAGATGCAAGGCTCCGCGAGTGCGATTTCCATGCGCGGCAACCAGGCATATACCACCTCCGGAAACTACACCCAGATCTTCGATTTGGTGAAGCAGGAGGTAACCATCCTCGATCCGGCGCACAAGACTTTCACCGTGTTGCCGGTGTCGCAACTGCCGGATGCGCTGGCGGCTGCCATGCCCCAGATGAAGAATCTGAGCTCGGCTGCCGAACAGTTAATGGCGTCGGTAAAGACGGCGGTGGATTCCAAAATGACAGGCCGAACGGCCGCCATTCAGGGCGTACAAGCCGAGGAGCGCGAGATCACTTTCACTATGGAGTTGCCCGCGCCGGGAAACGGCCAGACCAGCGCCGGAGCCAGGCTGGTGATGCAAGTATGGACCGCCAGGCCCGGTGAGGCATTGAACGTTCCGGTGATCCGCGAGCTGACGGGTTACCAGAACTGGCAGAAGTACATCATGAACCCGACCGCCATTCTGGAGAAGATCACCAGCCAGATGCCGGGGGTGGCTGCCAGTCTGAAACCCTTGCTGGAGGAGATCTCCCGGAACTCGGCGGTGATCCTACGAATGCGCATCGCGGTGCACACGCCGATGGTCGCCATGATGGCGCAGAAGATGGCCGCGAATGGCCAGAACGCTGCGGCGATCGATCCGGACGCTCCCCTGATTGAAGTCAGCCAGGAGGTCTCGGAGCTATCGGGCGCTCCGGTGGACGCCGCGTTATTTGAGGTACCCAAGGATTTCACTTCGGTGGCTCCCGCCGTTTTGCTCGGCGGTATGATGCATGCGCCGCAGGCTGGAGCGCCGTAGAAGCGAAGGGAGGGGAGGGGGATGAAGCAGCTATTGGTTTTCGTGTTCGCAACGGCCGCGATCGCCGCCAACAACACCACGGAGGGGCCCACCGGCAATCGCACCACGCCACCCACCATCAATTCCGTCAGCCCGAGGGGACTGCCCCGCGGCGCCACGACCGAGTTCACCGTGGACGGGTTTAATCTGGCCAACGCCAGCGCGGTCTTTTTCAGCGAGCCGGGTGTGACCGCGCGCATTCTGCGCATCAAAGAACTGCCGGATCTGCCGGACGTGCGATTGGGTTCGAATGGCGGGATTTCCACCGTCGATCTGGGACCTTTGCCGCCCCGCAACGAAGTCACGCTGGAATTGGCTGTGCGTGCGGATGCCGACATCGGACCGGTGGATTTTCGCCTGCAGACGCCGCTCGGCACCAGTCCCGTGGCGCGCTTCCTGATCGAACCGTACTACGGCGAAACCGCCGACAGCGAGCCGAACGACACGCCGGAGGACGCCGTGGAGGTTATCGCGCCGGCGATCCTGGTCGGCGCCATCTCCAAGCCCGGCGACGTGGATTACTACAAGATCGAGGCCAATGCCGGCGAACAGATCGTCTTTGAAAACGGCGGGGCGATGCTGGGCTCCGCCTTGCAGCCGGTCGTGACCATCTACGACGCGGACCAGAACCTGGTGCACGAGTATAGTCTGGAAAGCGGCCCCTCCGCGCGATACTTCGCGCATCGTTTCGACAAGGCCGGCCTGTATTACATCAAAATCGCGGATTACGAGGAAGGCGGCAGCCCGCGCCATTTTTATCGCATCAAGCTGGGCAAGTTCCCCGTGGCGCTGGCGGCTTATCCGCTGGGCGTGGCCCGCGGCAAAACGGAAACCGTCGCCCTGCGGGGCTACAACCTGGGGGCGGGCCAATTGAGCGTCAAAGGCGAGGCCTCGCCCGAGGCCGAAGAGTCCGTGATCCTGCGGCCAAAATTCGCCGCCGGCAAGACATTCAATAAAGTGAAGCTGGCTTTGGACGATTCGCCGGCGGTTGAATCCAACGGGAAGAACACGTCCGTGGCGGCGGCCCAGACTATCGCCGCCCCGGTGACCGTAAACGGCAAATTGCTGGCCGGCGAAAACGATTTCCGTTTCCACGCGCGCAAGGGCGAGAGCCTGGTGCTGGAGGTGACGGCCAACCGCCTGGAGTCGCCGCTCGATTCACTTCTCGAAATCGTGGACTCCAAGGGTGAGCCGGTAGAGCGCGCCACCGTACGTTGTGAGTTGGCCACCGCGGTCACATTGAACGATCCGAGTTCCGGGGGCAGCGGAATCCGCATCCTCTCCTGGACCGGTATAGCGGTGGGCGATACGTTGATGGTGGGCAGCGAGCTGATCAAGGTAAGCGCCCTGCCGCGCGGGCCCGACGATGACATCCGTTTCGAATCGTTCGAAGGACAGCGGCTCGGCTTGCTGGATACGACGCCGGAGGCGCATGCCATCGATACGCCGGTGTACAAAGTGCACCTGTATCCTCCGGGCGCGAAGTTCGTCAGCAATGGCCTGCCCCTGGTGCGCCTGCCGTACCGCAATGACGACGGCGGCCCCGGTTACGGCAAGGATTCGCACCTGAGCTTCACGGCGCCGGCCGACGGCGACTATATCGTGCGGCTGCGCGACGTGCGCGGCCTGCACGGCGAGGATTACACTTATCAACTCGCCGTACGCCCGCCGGAACCTGATTTCAAATTGAGCGTGGACCCGCGCAATCCGAATGTGCCGGCCGGTGGCCGTATCCCCGTGATCGTAACCGCGCTGCGCCTGGACGATTTCGACGGGCCGATTGCCGTGTCGATCGCAGATCTGCCCGCGGGATTGAGCGCCGCCCAGGGCGTCATCGAGCCCGGTCAGTTCAGCACCGCGCTGATTCTGAGCGCGGAAAGCGGCGCCGCGCTTCCGACCGCCGTACCCCTGCGCGTGCGCGGAGAGGCGCGGGCGGGCGCGCGCCGGATCGCGCATTGGGCCAGCCCGGACGACAAACTGAAACTCATCGCCCTGATGCCCAAGCCGGATATTCTGCTGCAGGCCAAGACCCGCGAAGTGACGCTCGAGCCCGGCCAATCCGCGACGGTCGAAGTCGACATCCAGCGCCAGAACAATTTTGGCGGGCGCGTGCCCGTCGACGTCTACAACCTGCCGCCCACGGTGATCGTGGCGAACGTGGGATTGAACGGCGTTCTGATCCACGAGAACGAAAACCACGTAACCTTCACCTTGCAGGCGCTACCCAACGCCGCGCCGCTCGACCGGCCCATCGTGCTATCTGGTAACATCGAAACGCGAGCGGACCAGCAGAACGACTATGCGTCGGAGCCGATTGCGCTGAAGGTTCTTTCTAAGAAATAGTCATGTCCAAGACCACGTTAGTTCGGGAGGCCCTGGCGACCGGCGAGGGCCTGCTGCGGCTGGCGCCCTGTTGGGTGCCGCGCTCCTTTCTCATGCCCGGCGGCCGCCTGAAGCTCGACCCGCGCGATCTGTACGCGCTGGGCGCGCATCGCGGCGGGATCGACGAGCGTTGGTTTTCTTCCACTACCCGCGCCGCCAACGGTCCCGGCACCCCCGAGGATGAGGGTCTGAGCTACATCGCCATCAACGGCAAGCGGGTGCTGCTGCGCGACGCGGTGGCCCGCATGGGCGACGAGATCCTGGGCGGCGAAGCGATGGCGCAATACGGCGGCTGGAATGTGCTGTGCAAGTTCTTCGATAATCTGGGCCCCATCCCGCATCACATGCACCAGATGGAGGAGCACGCGCGCAAGGTCGGCCAGAAGGGCAAGCCGGAAGCCTACTATTTTCCACCGCAATACAACTTCAAAGACAACAGTTTTCCGTACACGTTCATGGGCCTCGAACCGGGCACCGCGCCGGACGACGTGCGGCGTTGCCTGGAACGCTGGAACCAGGGCGATAACGGCATTCTGTATCATTCCAAGGCGTACCGTCTGCAGCCGGGCACGGGTTGGCAGATCGACGCGGGCATCCTGCACGCGCCGGGGTCGCTGGTCACCTATGAGCCGCAGGTCAATTCGGACGTCTTCGGCATGTTCCAGTCGATGGTGGAAGGCCGCGCCGTGCCGTGGGATCTGCTGGTGAAGGACGTGCCCAAAGAACACCATCTCGATCTCGATTACATCATCGGCATGCTGGATTGGGACGCCAATGTGGATCCGGAATTTGCCCGGCACCGGCTCTTTCATCCCAAACCCGTACGAGCCGAGGACGAGATGGCGGAGTGCGGTTACTCCGAGAAATGGGTATGTTACTCCACGCCGCATTATTCAGCCAAGGAACTTACAGTCTTCCCGGGCCGCTCGGTGGTGATTCATGACGCGGCGGCCTACGGTCTGATCGTAGTGCAGGGCTGGGGGACGGTCGGCAAGATGACGGTCGAGACGCCCTCGCTGATCCGCTACGGCGAGATGACCAAGGACGAATTGTTTGTCACCGCGGCAGCGGCCCAGAACGGGGTGGTGGTCCGCAATTGCAGCGATCAGGAAAACCTGGTGATGTTGAAGCATTTCGGCCCCGGCAACCCCGACAACCCCTCCCGCGATCCCGAGGTGACCGTGCCATGAAATTCGGTGTCAACACGTTCATCTGGACCGCCAGTTTCGATCGGTCCAGTCTGCCGCTGTTGCCGGCCATCAAGGCGGCGGGGTTCGATGGCGTGGAAGTGCCTCTCTTCGAACCTGCGAAGTTCGCGGCGGCGGATATTCGCCGGGGACTGGCCGGCGCCGGTCTCGAATGCACCATCTGCTCGATCCTGACCGGCGGCATGAATGTGATCTCGAGCGATGCGGCCGTGCGCCAGAAAACGCGCATTCACTTGCAGGACTGCGCCAAGGCCGCCGCCGAGGTGGGCGCCCGGATCGTCGCCGGGCCACTATACTCGCCGGTGGGTTCGTTCACCGGAAATCGCCGCACCGCAGACGAGTGGAAGTATGCGGTGGATTGCTACCAGGCCGTCGGCCCGACCCTGGCCGAGTACGGAGTGACCATCGCCCTGGAGCCGTTGAACCGCTTCGAGACTTACTTTCTGAATACGGCGGCGGATGCGGCGGCGCTCTGCGACGCGATCGGGCACCCCAACGTCGGCATACTGTTCGACACCTTCCACGCCAACATCGAAGAGAAGGACATCGCGGCCGGGTACCGCACGGTGGCCCGGCATCTGAAGCACGTACACACTTGTGAGAACGACCGCGGCATCCCCGGCAGCGGCCACGTGGACTGGCCGGGCGTCTTCCAGGCCCTGCGCGACATCCGCTACGACGGCTGGCTGACCATCGAGAGTTTCGGCTTTGCGTTGGGCGAACTGTCCGCCGCCGCTTCCATCTGGCGGGACATAGCGCCTTCGCCGGAGGCGATTGCGTTTGAGGGCGTGCAGTTTTTGAAGCGGGGCATGGCAGCAGCCGTGGCGGCCGCATAAGCGGCAGGTGCGGAGAAGCGGCGGGGGGCGCTCAGCTCGCCACTCTGCCATCCCGCATGCGCACGGTGCGATGAGCGAAGGCGGCGGCTTCCGGATTGTGCGTGATCATCAGAATCGTCTGGCCCAGCCGCCGGTTCAGGTCGCGCATCACCTCCAGGACGGTGCAGGAGTTCTCGCTGTCGAGGTTGCCGGTCGGCTCGTCGGCCAGCAGGATCGCCGGATGATTCACGATGGCGCGCGCGATGGCCACCCGCTGCTGTTCGCCGCCGGAAAGGGCGGCCGGCTTGTGACCCAGCCTTCCCGCGATACCCAGCAGTTTGAGCACCTCATTGAACTCGGAACTCCCCGCGCCGCGTTGCCCGGCAATGTAGCGCGCGATAGCGATGTTATCCCCGGCAGTCAGGTTGGGCAGCAGGTTGAACTTCTGAAAAACAAAGCCGACTTTGGTCTTACGCAGTTCGGTACGGCCGGCGTCGGTCAGCGCGGAAATCTCCTGGCCGCCCACGCGAACGGTCCCGCTGGTGGCGTGGGTGAGTCCGCCGATAACGTGAAACAGAGTCGACTTGCCGGAACCGGAGGGTCCCACGATTGCCAGAAACTCGCCTTCCGGCACAACCAGATCCACACCCCGCAGCGCCGGCACATCCACTTTGCCGACACGATAGATCTTACGCAGATCGCGGACCTCGATGATTGGCTTATTCATAAGCCAGTGCCTCGATGGGATCCTGGGAAGCGGCACTCAAGCCTGGATAGAGCGCGCCGAGCAGCACACCCACCAGGCTGATCGCGCCTGCGATCGGCCACCAGTCCGGCGTGATGGCTTGCGTCAGGGACGCGGGATACAGCGCCAGAATCAGGGCCCGCGCCGCGAAGCTCAACCCGATGCCCACCACGGTACCGCCCAGCCCCATCGCCACCGCTTCCGCCAAAATCACCTTCAGGATGAACCAGCGCGAAGCGCCCAAGGCCTTCAGAATACCGATTTCACGCGTCCGCTGCAGCACGGCCATATACATGGAGAGCAGCACGACGGCGAAGCCGATCACCACGCCGATGCCCACCATGACGTCGATGAACGTGCTCAGCGCACCGCCTTGCACGTTCTCCACGGTCAACAGCGAGGTGAACTGTTCCATGGTGTAGATGTTCCAGTCTTCCAACTGTTTCTTCAACTCCCCCATCACGGCCGGTATGTTCGATCGCTGATCCACCTTTACGAAGATCTGGCTGATCATCCCTGTATTTCCGGTCAGATCCTGCAAGGTCCGCATGGGCACGATGACGTGCGCCATCTTGCCGCCTTCCACAACTCCGCACACCCGCCAGTCATGATTCAGGATATCGGTCACGTGCTGGCCCGCTTTGAGCCTGTTCTGGCGCGCATAGTATTCATCCACGATCAGATCGTTGGGGCCTTGAAACGGACCGCCCTGCAGGTACTTGAAGCCGCCGCTCATGCGATTGAATGCCCCGAGATCCACGCCGGAAACAAAGCTCACGCTGGAGATTGGGTGGACGATCATGCCCAGCGCCATATTGACATGCGGCTGCTGTTCGATAAAGCGGACCATCTTTTCCGGGATGGGAGCGCCGCTCAACGTCAACACGGAGGTCTTCGGCGGACGGACGATAATATCCGCGCCGATGCCTCGCGCGCGCCGGGCCGAGTCGGCCAACAGCCCGCGGCTCAGGCCGACCAGGCACAGAATCAGGGTCACCGGCACGGCAATCAGAAACATGCTCAGAAGGCTGCGCATGGGCTTGTGCTTGAGATTCTCGATCACCAGCTTGATGGTCACGTTCTTTTCTTCTTTGTTTTGGCGGGCTGCGCCGGTATCGGTTCGTTGGCGGGAGTCTGGCCCAGCACTTGAAGGACCGTGCCCTCGGGTTGCTCGAGTACGAATTTGCCAGCCGCAACGCCTTTGTTGATGTCCATCTTGACTACGGTTAAAATCACCCCGTATTCGTCCTGGGGCCGCTCGACATCGATGGTCTTCGGGAAGGGGACGCCGTCGTAATTCTGCCAATCGCTGTAACGGGCGTCGGTCAGTATATTTCCCGATGTGTCGAAGACAAACTGCCGCGCCATATGCAGATTCAGGCGATTGAACCAGATGCTGCGGGAAGGGATCAGGGCGCCATCCGGCTGCTCGCGCACCAGGTGCAGGATGTAGGCGGCATTGTCCTCGTCGGTGTAATTCATCAGTTCCGGTTTCTCGTCGGGCTGGACCGGAGGCACCATCAGCGCCTCCAGAAAATGCTGCGGACGAAGATTGGCGATCTTGTTTTTAGCGGGGAGGACCAGATTGTTCGCCCCGACGATGAAGCGGTTCTGGGAGGGCAGAAACAGCCGGAAGTCTTTGCCGTCGGAGACCATGTCGAACGCTTTATTGCGCACCACCGGGTAGAGGCCGATGATGCGGATGTCGGCCGGCTTGCGGAACAGGATGTAGCCGCGCACGTCCTTGTATTCGGTGATCTTGTTCTTTTCGGAGCTGCCCAGCGCGGGCACCATATCCAGCGTAGCGCTGAAATTCTGGATGGCCTGGTACTGGCGTGCGATGCGATCGATCAGGCTCTGTTTATCGGCAGTCAGTAGAACGGGAGTGGTTTTGGCGCCCTTTCTGGTAATGATGCGGCGCCGGACGAAGCATCCGGCGGATTCCAGCGCGAACAGGCAGAGCAGTAGAGTCAGCGCACAGGAGCGCCTGTGGGGCATCAGAACCATTGTAGGCAAGCAGGCTCGCGCCGTGTCAATCGAGCGCGCCGTGGTATATTAAGTAGGAATCGTACCGTGGGCCTGTGGCGCAGTTGGGAGCGCGCTTCCATGGCATGGAAGAGGTCGTGAGTTCGAATCTCACCAGGTCCACCAAAACATCTCCCAATCAAACATAGACTTAGCATAATGCTTGCGCTCTTCCACGTCTCGGAAGAGGTCACCAGGAGTCCATTTGGAGTCCAAACTCGTCAAAATTTGGACTCCAGCTCGATTATGAATCGTTTCCCTTGCGGGCCCGCTCAAGTTGCTTACCGCTGTTTGCTGCGGTTCAAGAGCGTTGCGGCGCCATACCTGAAAACCGCTGGCGTAGCAAGCGCGCGTACTCTTGTCCGGACCACTCCTCTTGATCCTTGTCGAAGCCGAGAATGGTGTACGCGGCTTCCGCAACGCGGTAGCTGATACTTGGCTGCTGCAGTTCGTGGATGAGTTGTGGCAGGATGCGTGTGTCATGCCGCTTCGCAAGGCCAACGAGGGCTTCCTCACGTGTAGCTACGTCTTCGTCGTTTAGCCTATGAAAAAGCGCATCGCGAGTCTCCTGGGAGTCATGATCACCAAGAACTCCGAGGCCGAAGGTGGCCCAATCGCGAACGTCGGCATCCGTATCTTCCATAAGTATGAGGAGGGGCTTATAGAGAGATCATTTATTGTCTGCTCAAGCAGACAACAATCACGACGGCTTGCAGCCGCGCGCGTGGTCCGACCGATGCGCCCGGCTTCGGAGCACTGATCACCGACACCATGCCGGCAAAATTCCTATATGTAAAGGCAGGAGTGTGGCAAGCCTCGGACTGCTTGGAGGAGGCGATTGCGGGGAGAATCGCGGACGGGCGCGAGATTCCGAAGGCGAGCAAAGCCACTCGGGATGAGCGGCTGATACCCGTGCCGGCGCGCTGGCTGCAAGGACCCCTTTATTGCAATTGGCGCGAAAGCTCGGTTGCGATGAGAGAGAGGTTCGGCGAATGCTCGATCCCCGGCACTCCACCAAACTGCCGCGTATCAAGGAGGCACTCGATGTGCTCGGAAAGCGTCTGGTGGTGGGCGTTGCGGAAGGGGCTTGAATCGTGACCGGTTGTCTTGACCGCGCTCATCACATTTTCCCTGCTGGCCCCTCCGCCTTTCACGCCATGGGCGAGTTGCGACACGCGCGCAGCGCGCGACGGCTGGCCGTCACGCAGCCCTGGCCCCATGGTCACGACCCTATCGGAATCTAACACGACGCTTTCACATCCGCAGGATCAGCCAGACCCATCGCGATGGGCCAGATCGGGCGCAAATGCCGGCACGCAGACGGCTATGTACTCGGCGCCCTCCGGTTCCGGGGAACTGTAGCGCACCCATTCGCCACGGTGTGCGGTAATCGCCTGGCCGGCTTTGACATCCATCGTCCCGCGTTCCGATTCCACCCGCAGAACGCCACGCAAAACCACGGTGTGCTCGTCGAAATCGGGCGTTTGGCCCGGCTCCCGCCAGCCTGCCGGGCTTTTCATGTGCGCAATGCTCACGGACTTCGCGCCGGAATTGACGCGGCCGATGTATTCCGCGATCTGTTTCGGCAGGTTGCCCGCGGCGGCGATGTTAGTTGGCTTCTCGATCAGCGTAGGCATGCTTGATTGTCGCAACGATCACGGCCGGCTGCGGCGGAGCTACAGGGCTTCCGCCTTCCCGCCCCACTCTTCCGGATCCGCATCCGCCACCGACTGCGAGAAGGTCCACGAGTAGCCCGCGAAGTCACTTGCGTTGTATTGCCGCTCGCCGTATGGATGAGTCACGGGCGCCTGGGTGATGCGCGCCCCGTGATCCCTGGCTCGCTGGCAGTGCGCATCGGCGTCTTCGACGCGAACGGTGACCGAGCATCCCGAGCCCAGCACCGCGTTCTCCTCACTCGGGCGCATCTCCCTCACGGTCACGGCACCGTCGCCCACGTTCAACTGCACGCGATGGTTACCGATGCGCAGACGTACGCTGAATCCAAACGCGTCACATAGCCAAGCCGCGGCCTGGTTCACGTCCGGATATGCCAGCACCGGAATTACGGTGGCGTGCGGTATCGATCGGTTGGATATCATCCTGTGTCAATTTTTAACAATACACCCTCGCCGCGGCGAGACACAATAAACTCCAAAGGAGACGCATGCCGAACGACCAAGCCGCTACGAGATATCTCCGGCGGCACGCTAATCGCCGAGGCCGTCCCGCACGCGGCGGCCCAACGCGTGGGCATGAGTCATGCGAACCTCACGCGAGGGTCGCAACGGGCGGCGGGCGCGATGGTACTGACCGAGGGATTCCTCGTCTATCTTTCCGCCCGTGAGGTGACCGCACTCGCGCGGGAACTGGTTGGCGCCAGGGTCGATTCCTGGGTGCTCGATATCCCTTCGCCCGCGCCGCCGCGGCCCTGGGAGGCAGGCGTCCGGTCGGGCGTCTGCCGGCTGGAAAGAGCATCGTCAGACCCACGGATCGGTGCTGTCTCGCCCTCGGCGGAATGGGCGCGCTAGCTGCTGCCCTGTTGGAGATGCGGCGACTTCCTGCCGGCCCGCCACCAGTCACGGCCGGTTTGCGCGGCGACTCCGAAGAGGAACCCGATCGCGCCGCCAAACAAAGTGATTAGCACCGTTGCGCCGCCCACTATGGCCGCCAGAAACAGCGTGGCACCCCATCCGGATGCCGGACCCTGGAGATTCTCCCTGACGGTGAGAACGCACCGAATCAGGCCCAGGGCGAAGCCTATGCCCGCACCAGCCAGGATCGAGACGCGCAGCCATGAGCTATCCGCGTAACGGGGGCCGCCGAAGAACCGGGAGTTCTGTTGTTCCATAACTGCTTTCCTTCGATTCGCCGTTTGATTGGAGTATATTGATCCCGCGGCAAAAGTCAAGCCCTGCGGCGGATGTCCCGGTGGTGCCATGCACTCCATAAGAAATTTGGATTGGACCATTCAGCCGGTTAGTCCGTAGACTAAAAGTATGCGGTCCGCCCCGTCGGCTATCGTCTCGGAAGGCGCTTCCCAAGTAGCCCTTCTGCATCACATCAGCAGCATCGTCAGCTCCGACCTGAGCCTGGAAAAGATGCTCCAGGAGCTGATCTCGCTTACGCTCGAAACCACACAATGCGACGCCTGCCTGGTCTACCTGGTGGATCGGGATAGCAACGAAGTGGTGCTGCGCGCCTCGCAACTGCCGCACGACGCGGAGATCGGCAAAATACGGCTGAAGATGGGCGAAGGCATTACGGGCTGGGTGGCGCAGCACAAGTCCGTGGTCGCGCTGGCCAACAAGGCCTCCGCCGATGCCCGCTTCAAGACCTTTCAAACCCTGCCGGAAGATACCTTCGAAGCCTTCCTTTCGGTCCCGCTGGTCAGCGGGGGCGACCTCATCGGTGTCATCAACGTCCACCACCGGGGTGCGCACACGCACGCGCCGGAAGAGATCGCGCTGGTCAGCTTCATCGGCGAACAGATGGGCGGCGCCATCGCCAAGTCCCGTTTGGAAGAGCGTTCGGAGACCGCCGTCAAGCGCATGGAGGCGCTGGCCGCGGTGGCGCAGACCATCTCGGCGGAGAGTTACCTGGACCGCATCTTGCAGGCGATTTCCGAGATGGTGGCCGAAACGCTCGACTCGCAAGTCTGCTCCATTATGCTGATCGATGAAGACCGCCGCGAGCTGGTGATATCGGCGGCGCGCTGCTCATCGCCGGATTACCTGCACAAGATGCCGCTCAAGATCGAAGACTCGCTGATCGGCCGGGTGGTGCGCGAAGGCCGGCCGATTACGGTTCCGAATGTGCTCGCCGAGAAACAGTTCCGCTACCCGGAACTGGCGCGCAAGACCGGCCTGGCGTCGCTGTTGTCGGTGCCGCTGCTCACCCGCGACAAAGTGATCGGCACCATTAATATCTACACGCGGGAGCAACGGTCCTTCAGCGACGAAGAGATCGGATTTGTGAAAGCCGTCGCCGGCCAGGCGGCCATCGCCATCGAGAATGCCCGCCTCATGTCGGAAACCCTCGAGATGAAGCGGACCCTGGAGGCGCGCAAGCTGGTGGAGCGCGCCAAGGGCATCCTGCAGCAGAAGTACAGCCTGACCGAAGAAGAAGCCTACCTGCGGCTGCGCAATGAAAGCCGGCGTTTGCGGCGTCCCATGCGCGATCTCGCGGAGGCCGTCATTCTGGCGGATGACCTGCGCCGCGCCGGCGAACCGGCCAAGGGACGCGCGGAGATGCCCAAAGAACCGCTCACCGAACCGGACGAGCATCGGCTGGAGATTCCCGGCCTGCCGCGCTGACGGACTATCGCTCTGTAAGAACAGTCCGCCGAGGTGCGCTTCTCTACGCGCGTTTGACGGCCCGCCGCCGCGACCCGTAGAATTGGTTCATGTCCCTCCGTCCCATCAAGAAGCTCATTAAGTCCAAGCCGACGCTGGAGGGCGCAGGCGTGCATCTGCGCCGCGCATTCGGCTTCGGCAGCACATCGGATTTCGACCCTTTCCTGCTGCTCGACGATTTCCGCAATGACGTTCCGGAAGACTACCTGGCGGGCTTTCCGTGGCATCCCCACCGCGGCATCGAGACCATCACCTACGTCCTGGCCGGCACGGTCGAACACGGCGATAGCATGGGCAACCGCGGCGCCATTGCCGCCGGCGATGTACAGTGGATGACCGCGGGACGCGGCATCATCCACCAGGAGATGCCCAAGGGCGACCACGCGGGACGCATGCACGGCTTCCAACTGTGGGCTAACCTCCCGGCGGCGCTCAAGATGACCGCGCCGCGCTACCAGGAAGTCAAAGCCGCCGACATTCCCGAAATCACCGACGACGACGGCACGCACGTGCGCGTCGTGTGCGGCAGTTTCTGGGGCACGTCCGGTCCGGTGGATGGTATCGCCGCCGATCCCATTTATCTGGATGTCTCGGTGCCTCCGGGCAAACGCAAGACGCTGCCCGTGGAGACCACCCGCCACGCGTTTGCCTACGTGTTCGCGGGCTCCGGGAAGTTCTGCAACGCTTCGTCGCCGCTGGAGGTTCCGACCGAGCCGGTGGGATGGGCCGACACCGCGCCGCCGCGGGACGCCGACAACCGCTCGCTGGTGCTGTTCGATCGCGGCGACGAGCTCGCCGTGCAGGCGGGCGAAGACGGCATCCGGTTTCTGCTGGTCTCCGGCAAACCGCTCGAAGAGCCCGTGGCATGGTATGGTCCGATCGTGATGAACACGCAGGAGCAACTGCGCGAGGCCTTCAGCGAACTGCAGCAAGGCACGTTTCTCAAGCCGCTCTCATGAAGACTCTGACGATCGCGGTGATCGCCGGCGATGGCGTCGGCCAGGAGGTGATTCCGCAAGCCAAGCGCGTGCTGGAGAAAGCGGCGCAGAAACACAATCTGATGTTTGCGTTTCAGGATTTCGATTGGGGCGCCGGGCACTTCTTTCGCTGGGGCAAGATGATGCCCTCCGGCGCGCTCGATCTGCTGCAATCCTGCGACGCCATCCTGCTGGGCGCCGTGGGCCACCCGGACATCCCCGATCACACCACGCTCAACGGGCTGCTGCTGCCCATCCGGCGGTCGTTCGACCAATACGCCAACGTGCGGCCGGCCTATCTGTACCCCGGCGTGACTTCGCCACTCGCCGCCCGCCAGGGAGGCCAGATCGATATGGTCGTGGTGCGGGAGAACACCGAAGGCGAGTATGCGCAAGTGGGCGGGTTCGTCTATATGGCGCAGCCCGAGGAAGTCGCCATTCAAACCTCCGTGTTTACCCGCCGCGGCACGGAACGGGTCGTGCGTTACGCCTTTGATCTGGCGGTGAAACGCCGCCGGAAGAAACGCGTCACCTCGATCACCAAGTCGAATGCCCAGGGCTACAGCATGGCGCTGTGGGATCGCACGTTTCAGGAAGTGGCGCTCGAATATCCGGGCGTGGAGACCGAGTCGCTGCTGGTGGACGCCGCGGCCATGAATTTCATCCGGCGGCCGGAGAGTTTCGATGTGGTGGTGGCTTCCAACCTGTTTGGCGATATCCTGAGCGATATTTCCGCCATCATTATCGGCAGCATGGGACTGGCGGCCAGCGCCAACCTGGATCCTTCGCGCCGGTTTCCGTCGATGTTCGAACCCGTGCACGGCTCCGCGCCGGACATCGCGGGCAAAGGCGTGGTGAATCCGCTGGCGGCCATCTTAAGCGCCGGCATGATGCTGGATCATCTGGAGCAGTCCGCGGCCGCCCGGGGCGTGGAACGGGCAGTGGCCGCGGTTCTGGCCGAAGGCAGAATCCGCACGCCCGACCTGGGGGGCACGAACAGCACGCAGGAGGTGACCGATGCGGTCCTGGAAAAAATGGCTTAGCATAGGCATACTGGCTCCGGCCTTGCTTATGGCGCAAACCAAGTGGCATCACCGCTACGCCGAAGTCAACGGCGTGAAACTGCATTACGTGGAACAGGGGAAAGGCGAGCTGATCCTGTTCCTGCACGGATTCCCGGAATTCTGGTATGAGTGGAAGGACCTGATACCGGCGTTCGCCAAGGACCATCACGCAGTGGCGCCCGACATGCGCGGCTACAACCTGTCGGACAAGCCCGCGGCGGTGGAACAGTATCGCGTGCCGGTGATCGTCGAGGATGTGCAGGCGCTGGCCGTCAAGCTGAAGGCCCGCAAGTTCGTTCTGGTGGGGCACGACTGGGGCGGCGTGATTGCCTGGGCCTATGCCGCGGCGCACCCTGAAATGCTGGATAAGCTGATCATCGTGAATGCCCCGCATCCCACGGTATTCGCGCGCGAACTGGCCGGCAATCCGGCGCAGCAGAAAGCCAGCGCTTATTTCAACCTGTTCAATTCGCCGCAGGCCGAAGCGTTTCTGGGCCAGAACAATTTTGGCGCGCTGCAGGCTTTGATGAAGCCCTGGGCTAGTGAAGCGGACCTGAAGGAATATGTCGCCGACTGGAACCGGGGGTTGACCGGCGGCCTGAACTATTACCGCGCGGCACAATTGCACTCACCGGTGGATGGCGGACATGCACCGCCGGCCAGCGTGGCTCCGGCGATGAAGACCATCGAAACACCCACGCTGGTGATCTGGGGCGAGAAGGACACGGCGCTCCTGACCGGAAACCTGAACGGCCTCGACGCCTACGTGAAGAACCTGGAGGTGCGCCGCATTCCGGATGGAACTCATTGGGTCATCCATGAAAAGACCGCGGAGGTGATCCGCGCCATGCGCGACTTCCTGGCGCAGCCATAAGCCGGCGATGCCGGCTGCGGCGTTTGACCGGGCGCCCGGCACTCTCCTATACTGATAAAAGACGCAATGTATATCTTATTGACCATTCTGCATGTATTGGTGTGCATTTTTCTGATCATCGTGGTGCTGTTGCAGAGCGGGAAGGCGGCCGACCTGGCAGGCGCTTTCGGCGGCATGGGATCGCAGACAGCCTTCGGTCCGCGCGGTTCGGCGACGCTGCTCTCCAAGGCCACCACGGCCTCGGCTATCATTTTTATGATCACGTCGCTGTCGCTTTCGATTCTGGCGACCCGCGGTTCGGGTTCGAGTGGCGCCAAGACGGTATTGGACACATCGGGCGCGTCCCAATCGGCGCCCGTAAAGAAGGGACCCGCGCCGGCTCCGGCCAAAGCGCCGGCCAGCCAACCGGGGAAATCGACGACCTTCCAATTTCCGACGCCGTCGCAGGGCCAGAAGGCCCCGGCCGCGCCGGCACAACCTAAGAAGTAGCCCCTTGCGGAGGTGGCGGAATTGGCAGACGCACTAGCTTGAGGTGCTAGCGGGAGCAATCTCGTGGGGGTTCAAGTCCCCCTCTCCGCACCACACACATAAGTTGCATGCCGGCGGGCGCCGCCGAGTAACCCCCTAACGGACGGCGATCCCGACAATCTCTTTGCGTCCCCGGATCACTTGTCCAATGCGCGTCCCATCCGGCTTGTAGAAGCTCAGCGAGCCTGATCGTCCGCCTGCGTAGATCCTCCCCCTGGAATCGACGGCTAATGCAGTGATGGTGTCGTCCAGTCCGTTCTTGTCGACCTGCGAGAGTGTCGGGGTCGTCCTTTGGCCGCTGAGTGCGTAGGCGGTGACGTTTCCGTCGTTGCCCACGAAGACCTTGCCGTCGGGGCCAACCGCTACGCTCGTCGGCCAGACCATGCCGGATTTGACGATCGTGCTGAGAAGCCGACCGTGCGCATCAAAGATCTTCACTGCATCGCCGTCTTTGTCAGCCGCGTAAATGCGGCCGGCCGAATCGAGTGCCAGCCCGCCGACGGTGGGAATACCGGTGTCGATCGATAGTCCGGAAGGTGCACCGGACGGCGTGAGCCCTTCGATCAAGACCTTGTGCTGATAGGTGCCGATCACGAAGATGGCCCCCGCCGCGTCCACCTTCACACCGTGCGTGGCCAGGTTGAGGGTGAGAGTCGGTTGGATGAGCGTGCCATCGGGCCGGAAGATCATGACGCTGTTCCGGGGACCTGCATTCGAGACGTAGATTCTGCCCCGGGCATCCACGTCCACGCCGGTGCAGTTCATGTGATCAAGATCTATGGTTGGAGTTGTGGGCCTGCCGTCGGGCGTATACGTCGTGAGAACCGTCGAGATGTCGCGGCTGAGGACGTAGATCTTCGAAACGTCGGGCGTTCCGGCCGGTGGCGGCGGCGGCGGAGGCAGCCGGTTCGTCACAGCCTTGGGCGGAGATGCGGGAACTGGCGCGGAGGCTGCCGCCACTGGAGGCGCCGCCGACTTCTGGTTGGATCGGCCGACGGTTATCGACAAAACCTGCAAATACCCGCGGTCTCCGGCCGCATAGTTGCCGGGTTGGGAGATCGCGAACGCATTTTCCATCGGGCGCACCCAGCCAAACCTGGAAAGCGAAATGGCGGAACGCCAGTCGTTCTCTTGCGTCAGCGAGCGCACGCCATCCGGAGGCACAAGGCGGATGTGGATCTGGCTGACTAGCGGCGACTTCCCCTCCGTGATGTCCACTCCCATCTCGCTCTTCGAACACGGGCTCGCCACGGAACGCCAGGCCGAGGACCGGGCATCGGCCCGCTTTCCGAAGACGTACGACCTTGCCCCGATCGTCAGGACGGCGATCCCCGGGGAGTTGGCGCCCGTGCCGCGGATGGCTGAAAATCCGTCGGCGCAGTCCGCGCGGCGGTCTGTCTCGCCCTTCGACTCATCGAAAGTGAAGACCAGTGAAAACGGAGTGCCCCCGGGAATCACGCGGCTTGTGCCGAAGATCCGAAGGTAGTCCTCGCCGGAGATTGTTCCGGTGACGGCAATGGTGACGTTCCGTCCCCCACTCTGGCCATGGGAAGTCATGGGAAGACCGCTCAGGGCTAAGACAACGCACATGAAGCCCCGGCAGATACCTGAACATCTCATTTGCAGATCCCCCCGACTACAGCCATTATAGAGAAACTGCCGGTTGTTGGCAGTCGTCATCGTATGTTTGCGGTGTGGAGACGAAGGTGAGCCGGGGAAACCGTTGGCTGCGGCGCGGGATGAACGGAGCGAAGGAGAACAAGGATGAGATGCGCACCGTATAACCCAGAGCCGCAGCCGATGTTACTGACTTATGTATGACTGCTGGTGCAGCCGGCACTTAGCAGCCGCTGCCGCCGGGTCCTCCTTCGTAGAAATAGATACCCCAGCCGGAAGTGCTGCTGTAAGAGGGGCCGGTGATGCTGTAGCAGGCCGGAGACGGCTGGGCACGCGTCAGAGTGTCCCACACGCTCACCGCCGAGGTGTTGATGTAGAACAGATTGCGCTGGTAGGCAGCATAATCCCAACCCGAGGACGACCAGTAACCGCTGCCTTCGGGCGGATACCAGGTAGAGCCGACCGACTCGGTGCCGTACTCGATGAGGGTGGCGTTGTGGGACATCTGGCCGCCGGCATAGACAGAGCCGGGATAGTAGCCGACCCAGCCGCCGCCTAACGCGAGCCACCAGTTGCCGGCGTAGAGATAGAACTGCGCGGCAAATTCATACTGCGAACCTCCGGCGGCGCTGTAGTTGGTGAAGCCGGCGCCGAAGTGCCAGGAACTGCTGGTCTGTACGAAGGCGGCGCAATCGAGGTTGTAGCAGCCGGTGGTGGCATAGTTGTCGCGGGTCCAATAGATGAACAGCGCGGAATTCTCGCTGCCGTACTTGGACGGGTAGTTCTGCCATCCCACTTCAGCGGTCTGCGTGGCCGAGCCGCTGCCGCCCACATACCACTGCTGCGAGAGCGAGAACACTTCGCCCAGGCCGGTGTTGACGTAAGGACGCCACAGGTTAAGGCTGGAATTGCCCCCGAGGTTGCTCACGTATTGATACGTGTACGAGTATTTGTGCGCGGTGGAACCGGGCATGGCTGCGCCCGCCGGCACGCCGTCGGCGGCCGCGTCGGGGCTCTTGGACAGGAACTGGCGCAGCGTGGAAAAGCGCGCAACATCGCCTAGCGTGATGCGGCGCATGGGGATCGTGCCGGCCTCGCAGGTCATGGCATTGCCGAACTGATCGAGCTGGCGCGGAGAGCTCAACTGCGATGTCAGGCTGATCGTTTTGGCATCGGAGGCGGGCTGGCCGTTGCGCGCGATCAAGGACAGCGGCGGCTCCTGGGCGATGCCGTTCAGCCCCTGCAAGCGCACCGACGGCTGCTGCGCGACGGGAATGCAATCGAAGTGATGGTCGTCCTGCAGGAAGGTGTGCTGCACGGTGACACCCTGGTACAGGGACAGTATGTGCTGGCGCATCTCCTCGAAGTCGGCGGCGGTGGCCACGGCGTAGCCGGGGCGCGACACGAACGCGCCCGCCTGGGCGCTTTGGGTGGCGGCCACGAATGTGGGAAAGGCCACGAATTGAGTGGAAGCGGATTGTGCGCGCAGTTGCGCCGGTGAGTGCATGACGGCGAACAGCGCGCCGGCCGCGATAAACTTGGTCAAGCGCGAGCCGAAACTCGCGCGGGGATAGCGATGGAAAAGCTCGTTCTTCACTGTAATCCTCCTGGAATTGGTGCGGCTGCTCCGCGCCGCTGGGTTGTCGGGCGCGGGCACGCGGCATCCTTGAGTAAGTGAGGATAGCCCGCGATTCGTTTCACGAAAGTAATGCGCAAGAAGGTGCGCGGCGCGCCGCGTAGTCCGGCGAGTGACTGCAAGTCCGCAGGCGCGAACGGCGCGCGGGCTTTCGCTCTCAGGTTGTCGGGGATAACAACTCGCGGTATAGTGGGGCTTCCCAAGGAGGCTCTCCAGTGTTTCGTGCCCTTCGGGCCGGGTTCGGCCTGTTAGCGATCGCCTCAACGGCCATGGCCGCGGATAAGGTTCTGTTGTCAGTTGACGTGTCCCAGGCCGGCCCGAAGATCGACCGCAACATCTTCGGGCAGTTTGCGGAACACCTCGGCAGCGGTATATACGGCGGCATCTGGGTCGGTCCGGACTCCTCGATTCCGAATACCCGCGGCGTGCGCAACGACGTGGTCGCGGCGCTCCGCGCGCTGAAGGTGCCCAACGTCCGCTGGCCCGGCGGCTGCTTTGCCGACGAGTACCACTGGCGCAAGGGCATCGGCCCGTCCAACAAGCGGGCGGCCACGCTGAACCCCAACTGGGGCGGCGTCATCGAGCCGAACACGTTTGGCACAAACGAATTCATGGATTTCCTCGATCAGATCGGCAGCGAGGCGTACATCTCGGTCAATGTGGGCTCCGGAACTCCGCAAGAGGCGGCGGAGTGGCTGGAGTACATGACCGCCGCGCAGCCGACGGCGTTGGCTACGGAGCGGGCGGCCGATGGCCATGCTCCTCCCTACAAGGTCGGCTATCTCGGCATCGGCAATGAGAGTTGGGCCTGCGGCGGCAACATGACCGCCGACTATTACCTGGACCAACTCAAGATCTACAGCCGCTTCGTGAGGAACTACAATCCGGCGCAGCGGGGCAAACAGTCGATGCTCAAAATCGCGGTCGGCCCGGGCGGCCCCGATACGCAATGGACCGAAACCATCATGAAGGCCCATCAGAATCACGAGTGGAGCTGGGATATCGACGGGCTTTCCCTGCACTCCTACACGGTGGTGAAATGGCCGCCGGCATTTGCCTCCGTGGGGTTCGGGATAACGGAGTACAGCCAGATGCTGAAGTCCACGCTGGAGATGGAAAACCTGGTGCGCAGGCAATCGGCCGTCATGGACAAGTACGATCCGCAAAAGAAGGTCGCTCTTGTGGTCGATGAATGGGGCGCCTGGTATGCGCCTCTGCCCGGCAGCAATCCCGGCTTTCTGGTCCAGCAGAACAGCCTGCGCGACGCCATTCTGGCTTCGCTGAACCTGAACATCTTCGCGCGCCATGCCGACCGCGTGCGCATGGCCAACATAGCGCAGATGATCAACGTGCTGCAGGCGATGATCATGACTGACCGGGAGAAGATGGTTCTCACCCCGACCTATCACGTCTTCCAGATGTACGTGCCGTTCCAGGACGCCGCCTGGGTACCGGTCACATTTGACGCGGGCCGCTACACACACGGCAACGTCACCTTGCCGCGTCTGGATGCCATTGCGGCCAGGGATGCTTCCGGAAAGCTATGGCTGGAGATCACGAACCTGGATCCCGAAGAGCCGCTGGAAATCGCAGCCGCATTGCCGGGCATCGCCGCCAGATCGGCTGCGGGAGAGACCCTGACGGCGGCGCAGGTGGATACCGTCAACACGTTCGATGCACCGAAAGCCGTCGCGCCGAAACCAATCTCAGTGAAGGTGGAGGGCGGCAGGCTGGCTCTCCAGGTGGAGCCCAAGTCGGTAACTGTGATCGGGGTAGAGCAATGACCATGAAACCTCTGGGGCTCGCCGCGTTCCTCTGCGCAACTGCTGTGTTCGCGCAGACTCCGACGGTCCAGGCCACGATCGATGCGTCCAAGACCGGCGCCCCAATCTCGAAATACATCTACGGCCAGTTTCTGGAGCACATCGGCGGCATCGTCAATAACAACATCTGGGCCGAGATGCTTGACGACCGTAAGTTCTACTACCCGGTCACGTCCAAAACGCCGGGCGCGCCGGCAGGACCGGCATGGGCCAGGCGCAACCCGCCGCGGCGCTGGACGCCGCTCGGCGGCGACGAGTTCGTCACCATGGATTCCAAGCGCGCCTACACCGGCGATCACTCGCCGCGGATCCGGCTCAGCCGGACGGAGTCGCACGGCATCCAGCAAGCGGGTTTGGCGGTCCGCAAGGGCAAGGCGTACATCGGCCGCGTGATTCTGGCGGGTACCGCCGGCACGGTCGTGAAAGCGAGCCTGGTGTGGGGTAATGGGGCAAGCGGCCGGCAGACGATGGTCATCCATAACGTCACCGCCGATTACCGGAAGTTCCCACTCGACTTTCGGGCGCAGACCGACACGGACGACGCACGGTTGGAGATTGTCGCCACCGGCTCCGGCGCGATCTACATTGGCGCCGCCTCACTGATGCCCGCCGACAACGTGCAGGGCTTTCGCGCGGAAGTGATCGCGGCGCTCAAGCAACTGCACTCCGGGGTCTATCGTTTCCCCGGCGGCAACTTCGTTTCCGCGCACGAGTGGCGCAACGCGGTGGGCGAGATCGACAAGCGTCCGCCGATCCTGGACCCGGTGTGGCACGCGGTGCAGCCAAACGATGTCGGCACCGACGAGTTCATGACGCTGTGCCGGTTGTTGGGCGTGGACGCCTACATCACCGTCAATGCCGGTTTCGGCGATGAATTCTCGGCGGCGCAACTGGTCGAGTATGTCAACGGCGCGGCGACCACGCCGATGGGCCGCTGGCGCGCGGCCAACGGCCATCCACAACCGTACAAAGTGAAGTTCTGGGGCGTGGGCAACGAACCCTGGGGCGACTGGCAGATGGGCCACACCTCCGTCGAACAGTTCGAGATCAAGCACGACATGTTCGCCAAGGCCATGCGCAAGGTGGATCCCACGATCAAGCTGATTGCCGGCGGCGCCATGCCCGACGCCATGGCGGGATCCAAGCAGGCTAAGCGCATCAACGGGCAGATCGTGCCCGACTACCTCTCGGTGGCAGACTGGAGCGGCCACATGCTGGCGCACTGTCTCGAGAACATCGACCTGCTCAGCGAGCATTTCTACGCCTCGAGCGGCCAGCGCCTGGACCTCCAGACGGGCGAGAAGGTCCCGACCGGGCCACAGACCCTCGTCGAGTGGATGCGGGCCCCCGCCACTCAGGTCCGGGTGAAGTATGAGCACTACCAGGAGTACTTGAAGCGCATTCCCGGGCTCAAAGACAAGCCTGTGCCCATCAGCCTGGATGAGTGGGCGTACATCGGGGCGCCACCGAATTCCTACAAGGTGGTGCCGGCCTACGCCTGGGCGTTCCACGAGATGTTCCGCCATTCCGACCTGTATCAACTGGGCGGGTTCACGTTTGCCACGGCGATGATCAGCCAGAACCGCACCGAAGCCGTCCTGAGTCCGACGGGGCTGCTGTTCAAGCTCTATCGCGAGCACTTCGGCACGCTGCCAGTGGAGGTCTCCGGCGACTCTCCGCAGCCGAAGCCGATCTATCCGGCCGGCGGCGATCAGCCCGCCGTCAATCCGGGCAGCGACACGTATCCTCTGGACGTGAGCGCTGCCCTGAATGACGATCGCAAGACGCTGGCGATCGCCGTGCTGAACCCTTCGGACTCCGAGCAGCGCCTGCATCTCACCATTCATGGCGTGCAACTCGCCGCGCAGGGCCGTCTCTGGCGCATGGCCCCGGCGACTGTTGACGCGGCGATCACCGCTGGTCAGAGACCGGGAGTGCAGGTTGAAGAGCAGAGCATTGCCTCCGTGCCCGAATCGATGGCCGTCCCGCCGTTCAGCGTCAACATCTATTCGTTTCCGGTGCAGTAGTTCAGCGGAGGAGATTGTTACGGACCGACCCCTGTCGAACTAAGTCGCTGTGCGATGGATAATATCAGGCGTGCCTCTTTCCATCAAAAGCATCAACGCTGAACTGCAGCGGCTCGGCTCCAGCGCCGTACTGGCCAAGGGGGAGGGATATTTCTACTTCCAGGGAGGCGAGGCCGCCGATTGGCTGGACCGGAGCGTACGGGTGGCGACTCTGCACAGCCTCACTCTCCAACAGTGGATGGAGCAGTATCGGGAGCTGAAGGCGAAGAACGACGCGCTGGTGAAAGGCAACGTCGTCTCGAAAGGAGCGCACTCGCCGAGCCCGGCAGCCAGCAGTCCGGATGTCGGGCAGAGTACCGCGGCAAAGCGCTCCGGGAGCCGTACGCCTCAGCAGCAGAAGATGAAGCACGTCCCGGAACCCCACCTCCAGCTCCATCACGTTCCCATCTTCGTCCGCGACCAGGATCGAAGCCTGCGATTCTACCTGGACCAACTTGGATTTCGCCTGGTCATCGATTATGTCTATGGGGAGCGCGGGCGCTTCGTCCTGGTTGCCCCACCCGATGGCACGACGCTGCTGGCGCTCATCGCGCCCAAACCCGACTCCGCGGAGTATAGACTGATTGGCCGTTCGGGGCAGGCAGTGTTTGTTACGGAAGATATCACTGCCAAATTCCAGACCTGGCGGGAACGGGGCGTGCGCTTCCATCATCCTCCGCAAACCGGGACTTGGGGTGGAGTCTTCACCAGCTTCGAAGATGTGGACCGGAACTCCTTTATCCTGGCGGGATGGGATGATCTGACGCAGGAGATCGAAGCCCGCCGCCGATCCGCCGCCGAAAAACTGGAGTCCGAGCGCCGCGCCGCCCAGGAACTGGAAATCGCAAAACAGGTGCAGGCCCGCCTCTTTCCGCAGACATGGCCGTCCCTGCGCACATTGGAATACGCCGGCGCTTGCATCCAGGCGCGCCAGGTTGGCGGCGATTACTACGACTTTCTCGATCTCGGCCGGAAGCGGCTCGGGCTAGTAATCGGCGATATTTCCGGCAAGGGTATCGCCGCCGCGCTCTTGATGGCCAATCTGCAGGGGAACCTGCGCAGCCAATGCGCCACCGCCCTGGATCAGCCACAGCGCTTCCTGCGCTCGGTGAACCGGCTCTTTCACGAGAACACGGACGTGAGCGCGTACGCCACGCTCTTCTTTGGCGAATACGACGACAGCACGCGGCGCCTGCGTTACGCGAATTGTGGGCACCTCCCGCCGATAGTCCTGCGGCGCGACGGTACGGTTGACAAACTCGGCTCCACCTCCACGGTAGTGGGCATCTTCAAAGAATGGGATTGCACGGTGGCGGAGTGCCAACTGCTCTCAGGAGACACCCTGGTACTTTACACCGATGGAATCACCGAATCGTTCAACGATGCGGATGAGGAATTCGGCGAACAACGCCTGATCGAAGCGCTGGAGGCGCACAGGCAACTGCCTCCGGAGGCAATGATCGCGGCGGTAGTCGAGCAGGTCAAACAGTTCAGTCCGCACGAACAGCACGACGATATCACTCTGATCGTCGGCAAGTGCAAAGGCGATTCAGGAGATTAGATCCGTAAGGACGAGACCGAAGATCGACGGCGGAGGCGGTAACCGGTGTTTCGACCTCGACCGGAGGAATCGGCGGCGCCTACGACCGGGGTTTCCGCTGGACGGTGGCGAGCGGAACGGTGGATCTCGGCCACACCGGCGATTACTCCGCAATCGGGCGCCTATAAAGGTCCGCTGCAAGTGACCATCAGCGATATGGATATCCGCGGAGTGCGGCGACCACGGCAAAGTACAAGATTCGCTAAGCTCTGACGGCTTATAGCGGCATAAGCAGTCCAAATTCGGTACGCAGCGTGCCTTCAGTTACACTGGGTTCGCCGTGGCGAAGCTCAGTTACACGCGCGGGGCTGACATTGCCCTGCTGGAGAAGACGATCCCGCAGGCGCTGCGCGATCAGGCCGTCGGAAATCCGCAGCACGACGCGCTGGTCGTGCGTCATCAGAGCGTCCGTTTCACGTGGGCGGAGCTGGACGCCGAGGTCACCCGGGTCGCGCGCGGGCTGGTGGGCCTGGGGCTGAAGGCGGGCGACCGGGCCGGCGTCTGGGCGAGCAACTGCGCCGAGTGGGTGCTGCTGCAGTACGCCGCTCCGCGCGCCGGCGTGACCCTGGTGAATGTCAATCCGGCGTATCGCTCGCACGAACTGCGGTATGTGCTGAAGCATTCGCACATACGCGCGCTGTTTCTGCATGAGCGCGATGCGCACGCCAACTATCGGGACATACTGGCGGAGTCGCGCAACGGCGACGCCCTGCCCCTGCAGCACGTGATCTGGGTCGGCACGGAGTCGTGGACCGCGATGTTGGCGGGCGGCGCAGATCTCCCGGAACCGGAACCGGCCAATCCGCACGACGTGGCCAACATTCAGTACACCTCAGGCACAACCGGCGCGCCGAAAGGCGTGATGCTGACCCACCATAACCTGCTGAACAACGGGTCGGCGATGGCGCAGGGACTGAAAGCTACCGTGGCGGACCGTATCTGCGCGCCGGTGCCGCTGTACCACTGTTTCGGATCGGTGATCGGATCGATGGTGTCGGTGACCAGCGGGGCGGCGCTGATCCTGCCATCGGCGCAGTTCGACGCCAAGGCCACGCTGGAAGCGGTGCACGCCGAGCGCGCCACAGCGCTCTATGGCGTTCCCACCATGTTCATCGCGGAGCTGTCCCATCCGGAGTTCGACCGCTTCGACCTGACCAGCTTGCGGACCGGGGTGATGGCGGGTTCTCCCTGCCCGATCGAGATCATGCGGCGCGTGGTGGAGCGGATGCACATCCCCGAGTTGACGATCGTGTACGGGCAGACGGAGTCGTCGCCGGGGTTGACCATGTCGGAAGCGGACGCGCCGCTGGAGATCCGGGTGACCACGGTGGGCAAGGCGCTGCCCAACACGGAGATCAAGATTGCCGATCCCGCAACCGGCGAGTGTCTGCCGTTGGGCGAGCAGGGCGAGTTGTGCGCGCGCGGTTACATGGTGATGAAAGGGTACGATGCCGATCCGGTTTCGACCGCGCAGGCCGTAGATGCCGAGGGCTGGCTGCACACCGGCGATCTGGCGGCGATGCGGCCCGACGGATACTTCAGTTTTCGCGGACGCGCCAAGGACACCATCATACGCGGCGGCGAGAACATCTATCCGCGCGAGGTGGAAGACTTCTTGCACACGCATCCGAAGATCGCGGACGTCTACCTGGTGGGCCTGCCGGACGCCCGGCTCGGCGAGACCGTACTGGCGTGGATCCAATTGAAGCCCGGCGTAGAGGCCACGGCGGAAGAGATCCGAGAGTTCTGCCGCGGCAAGATCGCGTATTTCAAGATACCGCAGTACATCCGGTTTGTGGACGACTTTCCCATGACCGTGAGCAAGAAAGTCCAGAAGTTCCTGATCAGAGAGCAGGAAATCCGCGAACGCGGGTTGGAAGCGGTGGCGCACACGGCCACGGCATAGGGCGGCGTCCTGCCATGCGCTGTTCCGGCGGCCGCGCGTTATGATGGTTCGGGGTTTTGCGCATGTGCCGCCATCCATTCCTTCTGTTACTTGCCGCCGTTGGTCTTTGGGCGGCGGATAAGCCCGTCAAGATCGCGGTTCAGTGGGACCGCGCGATCCGCGTCTTACGGACCGAGCCGACGCTGTTGCTGGGCGCCTCGCCCATGACCATGCGCGGCACGCCGCTTCACGACCAGATCCTGCAGCGGGTGAAGGATCTTGGCGCCAACGATGTGCGATACACGGGGACCGGGTACCTGTTTCCCCACATGGGCATTGCGGAACTGGATCCTCCCACCGCCACGGCCACCTCGTGGGACTTCTCGCATATCGACCCGGTCACCGAAGACGCTCTCAACGCACTGGCGGGGCATCCCGTAGTTCTGAATTTCACCACGATCCCGGAGTGGATGTTCAAGACGCCGAAACCGGTCGCCTATCCGGCGGACCTGACGAAGTTCGACTGGGACTACGAGCAGGGCAAGGAGCTGCGCGATCCCACTTTGCGCGAGGTGGCCGATTACTTCGCGCGCGTGGTGAGCTGGTACGTGAAAGGCGGCTTCACGGACGAGCTGGGGAAGTGGCACGGATCGGGGCATCACTACAAAGTGGACTACTGGGAGGTCTTCAACGAGCCGGACATCGAACACGGTTTCAGCGTGGAGACCTACACCAGGCTCTACGATGCCGTGGTGGAAGCGATTCATAAGGTCTCGCCGCAGACCAAGTTCGTCGGCATTTCGCATTCCTATATCGGCGCACACCCCGAGTACATCACCTACTTCCTGAATCCGAAGAATCACAAGCCCGGCATTCCGCTGGACATGATCTCGTACCACTTCTATGCCGTACCGAATCCCGACGAACCTGCCGAGGCACAGCAGTTCACTTACTTCTACCAGGCCGACCGCTTCCTGGAGGACGCCGGCTACATTGAAGCCATCCGCAAGATGCTCTCTCCGGGAACCGGCACGATGGTGAACGAGATCGGCACCATGCTTCCGGACGACTGGACGCAGACGAGCCCCGATTATGTCTTCAAGCCCATTCGGCCGTCGTATTGGAGCCTGTCGGCTGCCACCTTCGCTTACGTCTATGTGGGACTGGCGCGGCTGGCTATCGACGCGGCGGGAGAGTCGTCCATTCCCAATGCGCCGGGCATGTGGCCGAGCATCGCCATGCTGGATTGGGACACGGCGAAACCGAATGCGCGATATTGGGCGCTCAAGCTGATCATCGATCACTTCCGGCCGGGCGATATGTTGGTGGAGACCTCCAGCGACTCCGGATACGTGACGGCGCAAGCGTTCCTGGGTCCGCGCGGCGAACGAAAGCTGCTGTTGATCAACAAACGCGAACGGGCATTCACGGTGGACCTGCCGGAGCCCGCCGGAGGGAAGCTCCAGACGATCGACCTCACGACCGGCTCGAACCCGCCGGCTACCAGCTCGATCGCGGGCAGCAGCATCCAGCTCGGCGGATTCGGAGTAGCGGCAGTGACTCTATCGAAGTGAGGGCCGGTCACAGATCCAGGATCTCCAGCAGGCCTTGGACCGGGATGTGCACCTGGCCGCTGTTTTGGGTCAGCTCATGCCGCAACTCTTCCAGGGCTTCCTCGAGCAGGTAGAATCGCAGCAGCAGACGCATCTCTTCCGCGGTACCCGGCAGAAAAGCGGCGCGGCCGGCCGTATCGAGATAGCCGGCCAGGAATAACGCACTCGCCCAGCGGGACCAACAACCGGCCCATCCACGCAGCGATTCGGCGGCATCCTGGTGCGGGATCACACCGGGGATCTGACCCAGCAGCGCGGCATGCGCGGCGCGGTCGAGCGAGCGCAGCATGCAGGCCACATCGCGCAGGGGGCAGAACTTTCGGCGGCGCTGGCCGACCGGACGAGACGGGTCGCCCTCGAAGTCGATGATGACGAAATCCTTGCCGGTGTGCAGCACCTGGCCCAAGTGATAGTCGCCATGATTTCGGATACGCATGAGACTGATGCGGCAATCGCGCACCGTCTGGAGCCGGGCATGCACCTCCGCTTCCCGCCGGATCAGCTCGCCGGCGACGGCTTGCGCAGCCTGCGGAAGCGGCCCGGCCTTCAGGAGTTCGAAGGCGCGCATGGAAAGAACGCGGACGCCGTGGTACAGCGAGTTGCGGTGGAAATCGGAGAACGGCTCCGGCGCGAAATCCGGTTCATCGGGATGGCTTGCCAGGGCCAGGTGCATTTCGGCGGTCCGCTTCCCCAGCAGGCGCGCCATCTCCACGTAATCGCCGAGCAGTTCGACCACCGCGGGCGCTGTTTCGATCCGCGTCGCGATCGGCAGAGCTTCGGGAACGGGGATATCCGCCACACCGGAGGTCTGAGTGAAAGCGCGATCGAAGAACAGGCTCAGGCTGTCCATGGTGTATTGCCAGCCGGTGGCCTCGAACCGCACGCGGCTTTCCAGGATGCCGAGCGTGATGGGATCCCGGTCCGCGGGCCGATATTCCAGCCAGCCGGCGATGCGCGGCACGTGCGCGAAGCCGGCGCGCTCGGTCAGAAATCGTTCCGCGCTCAACTCGGGGGTGCCTTCCGGATCGACCTTGCGGAAGAGTTTCAGGAAGAAGCGGTCGCCGAAGGTGAGGGCGGAGTGGTTGTAATCGCCGTGCACCGGGTTGGCCGACAATTGCGGGCGGTCGGCGCCCCAGATCTCGCGAAACGCCGGCGTATGCGCGGCGCAGATCTCGCCACTGCGGCCCTTGACGCGGCGGCGCCGCGCGATAGCGTTGAGCAGGAAAATGCCGAATTGCGGATCGCAGAGGGCGCTGTAAAGGACGCCGGTGCTGCCGTCGGCGTGCTGCAACCGCGCCAGCAGGTATTCCGGGTATTGACGAGAGACCTCCTCGGCTTTCTCACCCTGCGCCACGGACAGGAGCAACGTGTAGAGGTCGGGCTCGCCCTGGTAATAATGAACGCGCAGCAGCAGGATGTGCGCCGCGCAATCGGGCAGCCGGAACACGTCGATGACCTCGGCTTGGCGCACGGCTTGCGTCTTGTTCAGATACCAGCGCCGCTTGCGCAGGAACGACGGCATGAGCGAGGCAAACGACGCCTCCACGCGCGCGGAGAAGACGTCGGTCCAGGACTCGATGGTGAACAGCGGCACGGCGGGCGTACCGGGAGCCGGGTGCGTGCCGTCGTCCAGCGCCTTGGGTTCCAGTTGGAACCAGAAGAACGAATGCGGCCCGAGGGAGACAAAGTAAGGCTTGTCGGAGATGGCGGGGAAATGAGTACGCCCAAACATCTCGATCGGCGTCATGCCGTGGAATTCGTCCAATGGGATTTCAGCGCCTTGCACGAATCGCGAGAGGTTAGCCACCACCAGGACGCGTTCGCCCTCATATTCGCGGACGAAGGCCAGCACGCGGCGATTGTCCGGATGCAGAAGGGTCAGATTGCCGCGGCTCAGCGCGCGAGACATCTTGCGCAGTTGGATGAGGCGCTTGGTCCACCACAGCAGGGAGTGAGGATTGCCCTGCTGGGCCTCGACGTTGATGGCTTCGAAATGGTATTCGGGATCGATGATGACCGGCAGATAGAGCCGCTGCGGATTGGCGCGCGAGAATCCGGCGTTCCGGTCGGAGCTCCACTGCATGGGCGTGCGCACGCCATTGCGATCGCCGAGATAGAAGTTGTCGCCCATACCGATCTCGTCGCCGTAGTAGATGACGGGCGTTCCGGGAAGCGAAAACAGCAGGGAATTCATCAGCTCGATACGGCGCCGGTCGTTGCCGAGCAGGGGCGCCAGCCGCCGGCGGATACCCAGGTTGAGGCGCATTTTACGGTCCTGGGCATAGACGTGATACATGTAGTCGCGCTCTTCATCGGTGACCATTTCGAGGGTCAGCTCATCGTGATTGCGCAGGAACAGGGCCCACTGGCAATTCTCCGGAATGGCGGGGGTGAGCTGCAGAATATCGGTGATGGGGAACCGGTCTTCGGCCCGCATGGCCATGAACAGGCGCGGCATCAGCGGAAAATGGAAGGCCATATGGCACTCGTCGCCCTGGCCGAAGTAAGCGATGGCATCCTCGGGCCACTGGTTGGCCTCCGCCAGGATCAGGCGGCCGGGATACTTGCGGTCCAGGTGCTGGCGCAGTTGCTTCAGGAACGCATGCGTCTCCGCCAGATTCTCGCAATTGGTGCCTTCGCGTTCGTACAGGTACGGCACGGCGTCGAGGCGAAAACCGTCCACGCCCATATCGAGCCAGAACTCCATGGCCTTGAGGACGGCCGCGCGCACCTCCGGGCTGTCGTAATTCAGGTCCGGCTGATGGGAGTAGAAGCGGTGCCAATAATACGACTTGGCCACCGGGTCCCACGACCAGTTAGAGGATTCGAAATCGCGGAAGATGATGCGTGCGTCGCGATACTTATCGGGAGAGTCGCTCCAGACGTAGAAGTTGCGCCAGACGGACCGCGGCGGCGCGCGGCGGGAACGCTGGAACCAGGGGTGCTGGTCGGAGGTGTGATTCAGCACCAGCTCGGTGATCACGCGGAGTCCGCGGCGATGGGCTTCCTTCAGGAAGGTGTGAAAATCGCGGAGCGTGCCGTAGGCGGGATGGACGCCGGTGTAATCGGAGATGTCGTAGCCGTCATCGCGCCAGGGCGAGGGATTGAACGGGAGCAGCCAGATGGCGGTGACGCCCAGATCGCGCAGGTAATCGAGCTTCTGGGTAAGGCCCGCGAAGTCGCCCATGCCGTCGTCGCCGCTGTCGGAGAACGCCCGGACATGCAATTCGTAGAGAACAGCTTCTTTGTACCAGACCGAATCCGGCATGCGCGTCGATCAAGGCTCATTCCGGCGTACTCTTGGATCATTCCGAATCCCGCCGGTGGAATCATTCGCGTGCAACGATCAGCGCTGAGCGCTACTTCATTTTATCCTGGCCGGAGATCGACGTTAAGTGGGGCGATGCCCGCCGCGAAGGGCAGGCATCGCCACAGAAATCTACTGCAGGTAAATGCTGGCCGACGCTTTGGCTTTTCCGCTGCCAACCACGTCGAGCACATTGATGGTTGCCGCCCCCGGAACCGCACCGGTAAACGTCACGCCATCGACCCAAACCACCCACACGCCGGGCGTAATCGTTCCGATGCCGCCCTGCAACGAATAGACCGTAGTGGAACCCTGCTTCACCGCCACCGCCACCGCACCCGGGCCCGTCCCATTGGTTTCGAACGTCCAATAAATCTGAGCGCATGCGCTACAGGCTGACGAGACATCGCCAACCGAGGGTACCGCAACCACGAGGCCTCCGGCCGGAATGCTGGTGCAGTCGGCGCCGAAGCCAGTGAAGCATGGCCAGGTATCGGCACCACCGCTATCAGCCAACGGGAATCCGATACTGAGTATCCCTGGCAACACCACGGTTGAGGCAGCATGTACCGCGCTGCCCGATGCGAGGCGCGCCATATGAATGTGAGGGTTAACCGCATCTTGCGCGCGCAGGGCTTGCTGTCCGCCTACGCCGAAGACCAGTATCACAGCCAAGGCACACAACCAGAATGTGCGAATCTTTGTCATCCGTCTAAGCTCCTCCAATTGAAGTTAGCAACAGTATCTATGTTGCAATGTGCACAAATCAGTATGCACCTGCCCGCAGAGTCTGTCAATGAGAAGCTGTACATGAGAGGACATGAATTAACAAGATCCGCCGGCAGAGCGAAGACGATCACAGAATCGGGGATTTGCCCGTCAGCCATCGGATTAGGAAGCGAATCGAATAATGCTTGCGTGTTCGGATTAGTTCGCGCGACCGGAGTCAATCCTGGCGCAGCGCCACTACCGGGTCAACGCGCATGGCGCGCCGCGCCGGAAAGAGTCCCGACCCGACCACAATCGCGACTAATACGATGGCCACGGCGCCGACGATTTCAGGATCGAGCGGTTTCACACCGAACAGGAACCTGGCGAGGAAACGCGAAATCGCCATAGTCGCGCCCAACCCGATCGCGGCCCCGGCGATCGCCAGCAGGAGTGACTCGCGCGCCACCATCGCGAGGACCGAGGCCGGGGTGGCTCCCAGGGCCATGCGAATCCCGATCTCCCTGGTTCTGCGCGTGACCGCATAGGATGCCAGCCCGAACACTCCCACGGCCGCCAGCGTGACGGCCAAGCCGGCGAACAGCGACAGGAGCAGAGTGTTGAGACGCCGCGCCGCGAGACTGTGCTCTACCAGACGTTCCATGGTCTCGACGGCGGCAACCGGCTGGTTTTTGTCGATATCGGCGACGGCGCGCCGCACCGCCGCAACGACAGCCACGGGATCGCCGGTTGTACGGACGGCGAGCACGTTGAACCTGCCCATGGCGGCACCCTGGCTGGACTCCGGCAATTGCTCGTTCAGGGCGTAAATCTGGCGCCTGGCGGGCCGTTCCGGCGAATCCTGCCGCACGTCTTTGGCGATTCCGACAATGGTGAACCAGGTATTGTCGAATCGGATGCGCTTGCCGAGGGCTTCCCGCCGCGGCCACCAATCGCGGGCCAGGGATTCGCTGACGATGGCGACCGGCGGGCCGGCCGGCGTGTCATCGTCGCCGAAGTACCGGCCGGCAACCAGAGGAATGCCGATGGCCCGCAGATAGTCCCGGCTAACATTCGCGTAGGAAGCGAAGGGACTCTCGCGCTCCGTTTCGGGCCGTCCCGCGACGACGAATCCCGTGCCTTGCATGATGATGCCCAGCGGCAGCGACGACACCGTGCCGGCGTACTCGACGCCGGGCAAGGCACGGACGCGGCGCAGCAGTTCCTGGCGGAAGGCGCGCACGCGATGCGCGTCCGGATAAGCACGGCTGGACAACTGCAGGCGCATGGTGAGAGTATCTTTCCGGAATCCGAGATCTACATGCCACGCCCGCCGCAGGCTTTCGAGCAGCAGCCCGGCGCTGCTCAGCAGGACCAGAGCCAAGGCCACTTCGACCGTCACCAGAAAGCGGGAGGTGCGGTGGCGCGGGGAAAGCACGCGGCGTCCGGCGGCCAGGTCCAGGGCGGCGCCGGGCCGCAGCGCGGGCACCGTCCCGAACAGCAACCCGGTGAGGAGCGAGGCGGCCGCCGCGAACACGAGCACAGGGAAGCTCAAGCCGATTTCGGGGGCCCGCGGCATGCCGGCCGGAAGCACGGATTTGAGCGGCGGCAGAGCGAGGAACGCCAGCAGCACTCCGGCGCCGCCGCCGATCACGGCCAGCACGGCGCTTTCGGTGAGAAGCTGACGCGCCAACCGGCTCCACGTCCCGCCCAGGGCGCGGCGGACGGCCATTTCGTGCGCGCGGCCCGCGGCGCGCGCCATGAGCAGATTGGCCATATTCCCACAGGCGATCAGCAGGACCAGCGAAGCCGCCGCCATTACCAACAGGAGCGCCGGCCGGACATTTTCCAACTGTCTGACGTCGGTGAGGCTGCCGACTCGCACTCCCCATCCGCCGACTTCCCGCGGATAGGCGGCCGCCAGCCGGGCGGCGACGGTGTCCATTTCCGCCCGCGCGCGGGGGAGCGAAGCGTCCGGCTTCAGGCGCGCGATCACATCCAGCGCATGGCTGTCGCGAGAATGCTGCTCCTCGGCGGCCAGATTCAGAGACAGCCAGACCACGGGGCGATAGTCGGCGGACCCCATGGGTGGGAACTCGAATCCGGCGGGCATTACGCCGGCGATGGTGAAGGTCTCGCCGTCCACCTGAAGCGGGCGCCCCACCACGGCGGGGTCGCCGCCGAAGCGCGCTTGCCACCAGCGATAGCCGATCAGAGCCTGACGCCGGCCGGCGCCCAGATCGGCATCGGCGTCCATGGGGCGGCCGAGTAACGGACGCGCGCCCAGCATGCCGAACAGGTTTGCCGAAACGCGGTGCGCGATGACTTCCGCAGCGCCTTCGCTGCCGGTGACATTCACCTGGTGGGTATAGCGATGGACCCCGAAGGCCGCAAAGACGGTGGTTTGAGTCTTCCAGTCGAGCAGGTTCGGGTAGGACGTGCCGCCCAGGAAGCGGTGACCGGTGAGCTGTTGCATGCTCAGATCCACCAGGCGGTCCGGATGCGCGTACGGGGCGGGCGCGAGCCAGACGGCATAGAGCACGCTGAAGATGGCGGTGTTGGCGCCGATCCCCAAGGCCAGGGTGAGCAGGGCCACGGCGGTGAATCCCGGCGCGCGCCGCATGCCGTGCAGGGCGTAGCGCGCATCGCGGAGTAAGTCCAGCGACAGGCTCATATGCTTATTCAAATAACGCGGGGCAAGGGCACATCGTTCAAGTAAATCTGCGACTGGGCCGCGGCCTGGTCCTAACTGCTTATCCTAAGTTCGCCGGCAATTCAAGTATTTCCCTCACGCGACGCCAACCGGGAAGATTCAGTACCGTCGAAACTGTGCATGGTCGTGAGCGTACCGGTCAGGGTCAACTTGAATATGGTCCCCTGGCCGCTCGCGCCGCCAGCGGCGGTTGTGCCATATAGATAGTCGTCGGCGGCTTGAGTCAGCCCACCCCACGGAGACTGCCCGTCAGCGCAATTTGGCTTAGAGCAGAAGCTATACACGATGGTCATCGTTCCGCCGATCATGATCCTGTAAATCACGCCGGCGCCATTGGCTCCGCCAGCTTGTGCGACGCCATATAGCAGGCCGTCGGTGCCCTGAACGAGCGGTCCATAACCGGGATACGCGCCGTTCTGGCCCGTGAAGGTTGCCAGGGTTGTGAGCGTCTGGCCCGGCAATGGGTTAGTTACCAATGCAACGCTAAGAACTGCTCCAAATACCCTCCATAGCATCTGCTTATTCATGCTGTCCCGTCCGAACAGTATAACTAATCATCCTCCTGGTCCGGGAATTTGTCCACGTGTTTGCCTTTATAGACGCGGGCGATGACCTTCTCGGGGCCGTCGGGGTCGGGCCGCCAGGAGAGTTCGAAGGCTTTGGGGGGCTTATAGTTCCTGGGCTTGGCGGCGCGCTGCCGGCGCCACTCTTCGGCGGTGGCCCACTTATGATCGTCATTGTCCTGATCGCTTTCGCCGGCGGGCACGGGTTCGGAGCCGGGTGCGGCGCCGGATTGCGCCTGGTGCGGCGCGGCCTGGCGGGAGAGGCGGAGAGCATCCAGATCTTTGCGGAGGGTGTTCCATTGGCGCAGGATACGGGCCTGGCATTGAGAGGCGCGGTTGAAAGCGGCGAGGCGGCGGTCGATATCGACGGAGTCTTTTTCGCGCATGAACTCGGCTTCGAGGAGAGCGATGCGGCGGAGGCGCCACTTGGCGGCGGCGAGCTGCTCGACCTGATCCAGCTCGGCGAGGTCGCGGGGCTGGTAGAAGGCCAGGTATTCGCCGTGAAGTTTTTGGAATTCGGCGGGATCTTCGCCGGGCAGGACGACGGTAGCGGAGTAGAGACCGTGGCGCAGGTTGTTCTTAGCGATGGCGGCCTTGCCGGCGGGGGTCCGGGGTCCGGTGGAATGCTGCGCATTGCGGCGGTTGGCCGCGGCTTTTGCTTTGCTGGTCACGGGGTTGGCCTCGATTTTGGTATTTGTGATTTTCGTTTGTAGAGTCAAAGCCACCGGGGGTGAGAAACGGAGGCGCGGGGGAACGGAGGCGCGGTGAGTTTGAATCCGGGATCACGGTAGCACCGGGGGTCAGTGCGGGGGCGGGAGGGAGATGGTAAGTGATTGGCGTGGATGGGCGGATTTATTTCGATTTGGTGTGACTGTTTGGCACGGGTGGGGAGATAGTAGGCTGGCACGGCTTTCGGGGGTGAGTTTATGCGGTGAATGGGCGGCGCCTACCGCCACTAATCCTCCACCAACTGTCCTATACTTGACTCATGCTGCCCCGCCCAACTCTCGAACTAGTGAAAGAGGAATGCAAGGCGTTCGACGCGGAAAACGGGTTAGCCGAACAAGCACTCGCTCAACTCCGAGAACAGTTTCCCAGGAACGCCGATCTCCGTCACGTACTCTTGAAGGTGCTGGCCCTCAACAAACTCTACAGCACGATGATCCGTGATATTGACGTTGAAACCGTTGCGAAGCACATCGTCGGGCTTGCCAACGACAAGCATCTCGACCAGCTTCTCGACCAAGGTTCCCTCGAAGCCGTTTTTCTCATCACCGACTGCCCCAACCTGAAGCAGTACCTTTCGTTCGCTACCAAGTTCTGCAGTTGGCACAACCCAGCGGCTTATCCGATCTATGATGCGAATGTTCGGGAATGCCTCTGGTCCTATGGAAAGCAAGAGCAGTTTGCACAGTTCCGCAATGAGGATCTTTGGTACTACGGGAAATTGTTCGCAACGGTTGTCGCTTTTCGCAACTATTACGGACTCGATTCTATGACCTTCAAACAGCTAGACAAATTCATGTACCGCATGGGGGGGCAGATTCTCAAAGCGCACAAGGAGCAAAAGGGCCGACCGCCGGTTATCTAAAGGACCATGTGGAGCAATTCTCTAACGTGCGAGTCGAAACACTATAACGCACACCGACACAGGCGCACGGACCGACTCGACAGCGCCGGGTTGGAACATCGATCATAGCCGCTCAATCGCATTGTTGGGTTCAGAAATCGAGACCGGTACCAACCTGACCAACCGAAGGCGAGCGTGTTCATGCGCGATCGACTGGAATTGTCGAAGAGCCATGCGCGAGGAAAACTCTGTCGCGCGGGACTCGTGAAAAGGCGCGGGTTCATGCAATCGCAGTCGCCGCGGGCGGTTCGCTCTCGACCTTCGTATGCAGTCGCACATCAAGCGCATCGAGGATTCTCATAGCGCGTTCAAGCGTAATCCCGAAGTACTCATTGCGCTCGTCACGTGATACTTGGGACTCATGAACGTTTAGCCGCCGGGCCAGGTCGCGCTGCGATATGCCTTTAGCAATGCGCAGCGAAATCAGTAGATGTCCAAAGCCGTGAAAATTCTCAAGCTCATCAAACTCGCCTCGCTTAAGGCGCTCATAGCTCTCCACCTCTTCTCTGAGTTGAAGGTGAAACGATTGCATTGGGTCGATGACCCGCTTGATCTCGTCTTCGCCGAGCCCGGCTCCTTTCAGCCTGGCCTTGTGCTCGGCCAGACGCTTGCGCTCCTCCGCTAAACGGGCGGATGCTTCCTGATACTCGGTCTCGTTACGAATCATGGTCAGCCTCCATACCTTAGTTTCACGATGCCCCTGGGCTTACCGTTGCGCCGGCATTGCCGGAAAGCAGACGGAAATTCCAGCTCGTTGCCGTAGCGATCGAAAATGCCGCAGCCGATTCCCAGCCCAGGCACGTGCGGATATAATTCCACGCGGTATTGATGCCACATCGGTAGCTGTTTCTTCGGATACCCGCGGTACGGCTTCCGGGAAGCCGGGGCCCACGTCCACACTTTGTGCGGATCGAGCAGGTTTAGCTCGCGGACCAACTCCCCGGTCATCAACGGTTGCAGATCGCAGACAAAGTAGCCGTCTATGTCGTTGGGGTGGTCTTTGTCTTCGGCAAATGAGCCGTCCGCGTAAACCTCGCGCACGCCGACGGCCCAAAGCTGGCGCGTCAGCACCTCGAGGCTGCCGACGAGCTTCTCTCTCCAGGGGGAATCCCAGGTTTCCGGCCGATCGGCATCACGCGCCACCAATACTGAGTGGCGAAGCTCTTCGAAAGACACTTCGTATTCTCCCGGAGGAAGAAGTCCGTCGGCGTCAAAATTCGGGATCATGATTGCCTTCGCCCGCCACTTAACACATTAGCCTACCTTGACATATCTGTCAAGGTCCGGGCGCGGCAGGATTTTGGGACCGACAAGTCGCTTCTCACACGCAACCTGAAACTGCTCTCGAGGTTCCGATTCGGGACACGCGGCGCTTGGAGAGGGGTGGGCTGACGGGCCTGGCTAGGGTCGGCCGTTCTCGGAGTGGGGGACGATGCGCCCACGCCCCACGGGGCCAACCCCCAAGCCACCATGCTTGGGCTGCGCTCCGGAAGGTGCGCCATTATCGACGCTTCTTGCAGAGGAGGGCAAAAAGGAATGCTTGCGCGATGTCCTCATTGCGGATGGCCTTCCAAGCTTTGAAAGCGGCGGCAACGCCCTCAACCTTGGGGAGAACGTCAGTGCGGGTCCAGTTACTTGAATAATCGTAGTCGGCAAGCTCGCGTTGCTCGTGCATCTGGACGAATGTGTTAGCCACCCGATGGAGACTGCGCTTGACTGCTTCCTCCTGGTTGGGCCTGCCCGCTGTCTTTTTCTTTTTGAATTCCTTATTTAATTCGTCTCGTTTGCTGGCGCAAATCGATCGCATGTGCGCGTGTTCGAACATGCGGGCTAGCTCGACGCGGTCTTCGGCTCTTCTCCAGTTGAGCACTGCCTCTGAAATCAGTAAGTGAAACAAGGCGTAGTAAGAGGTCGATATCGCGCGGCGCAAGCTGGCCTGCTTCGGACGTTTTGGCTCACGCCTGGCGAGGTGCTGAGCCTGCTCCAGCAAGCCGCCGGGCAGCCGCATGCGCTATTCCCATGCGGGCTCGCGCAACTTGGCCTGCTCGGATTCGCTGCGAAAGTTGAAGTACGCTTCCATACCGAATCTTTCTTGCGGTTGTACGATCCCCAGGATTTTTGCGGTTATCCGTTCTGTCGTTTCGTAAAGGCGGCCTGGCCTGCTGGCGCGGTCGGAAAGCAGCACGCGAAAGAAGATTGCCTCGGAACCAACCGAGTCGATCGTCAACGCATACCGGATTCTGACGACTTCGGGAGCCAATGCATCGGCAGCCTTCCGGATGGCGGTGGCGAGCTGGCGTTGGTTGACAATCCCGCTGGGGACTACGGGCATTGGAAGTTTTTCTCCCCTTCAAAGATAACGCGTCATCCCTGACAGAAACAACTTGACTGCGTACCAGGCGAACTGAAGCCGGGCCACAGCGCTTGCCACCAAGCATCCTGGGGCTACGCCACTTTGCGCAGGCGGCTGACGCGTCCGACTTCCACCCACTCCACCACCAGGATGTTACCTTCGTGGTCGAAGCAGGCGCCGTGCGGGCAGACGAACTTACCGGGAATGAAATGGTCGCGGGTCTGCTTGCGCAGCTCGCCCCAGGTCTTGGCGGCGCTGTCATCGCCCAGGTGCATGATGACTTTGTTCTCGCGATCCATCAGGGTGACGCGCGCGCCCAGGTCCGGAATCACAAATTCACCATGGCGTTCGCCGAAGTGACAGGGCAGGTTGACGCCGCCGACGAAACCGTCATGCTTGCCGTCCAGGGTGAAATACTGCAGGCGGGCATTGGCGCGATCGGCCACCAGCAGCCGGGGCGCCGGCCCGCGCAGGTCCACTGTGATGCCGTGCGGACAGTCCAGTTGGCCCGGCTCTTTGCCCTTGCCGCCGAAGGTGCGGATGAACCCGCCCTTGCTGTTGTATTGGTTGATGTAACTCGAGCCGTAGCCGTCGCCGACATAGATATCGCCATTGGGCGCTATCGCTAAGTTGGTCGGGCTATACTTAGTCGCCGGCTGGCCGTCTTTGTCCAGCTTGTAGAATTCGGACTCCTTGGGATAGCCCAGGGTGAAGACCTCTTCGCCGTCGAGCGTGGTTTTGACCACCAGGGCGCGCCTGGTATCGCACAGGTACAGAAATTCCTGGCCGCCTTCCTTGCGAATATGCAGACCGTGCGCGCCGCCCTTGAACTCCTTGCCCCAGGACTTGACGAACCTGCCCTGGCGATCGAAGACCACCATGGAATCGTGGCTCTCGCTCAGATCGTTCACGGTGTGATGCACGTAGATGCGCGCCTGCGAATCCTCACAGACGCCGTGGGTATTGCCGTACTTGATGCCGGCCGGCAGTTCACCCCAGTCGTGGGTCACCTCGTAGGTATGCTCGCCCGAGCCCATGATGGGCTTCGCGCTGCCGGACTTGTTCTGCGCGCCCAGGATGATCGGACCGTGGCCCGCCAGAGCGGAGGCCGCCACTCCGCGCATGAATCCGCGCCGCGATGTTTTCGCCATGTACCCTCCTCGCTGCTGCGTCATTTTATCAGAATATGTTTCTATAGTGATGTGCCCGTTTCTACTTTCAGCTTTCCCACGACCATCCTGTTCGGCGCCGGCGCGATCGAGCGGCTTCCGGAGGAGTTGCACAAGCGCGGCATCTCGCATCCGCTGCTGGTGACCGACGCGGGGCTGGCCCGCACACCGGTGTTCGCGCGCGTCAGAAGCCTGGCGCCCGCGGCGGCGGTCTTCTCGGGCGTGGAGCCCAATCCCACCGAGGGCAATGTGGCCGAGGGCGTGGCCTGCTATCACGAGAATCGCTGCAACGGGGTGGTCGGGCTGGGCGGCGGCTCCCCGCTGGACGCCGCCAAAGCGATCCGGCTGAAGGTCACGCACGAGCTGCCGCTGGCGGAGTACGACGACTTGCTGGACGGGAGCAACCGCATCTCGGCCCACGTGGCGCCTTACATCGCCATCGCCACGACGGCGGGGACCGGCAGCGAGGTGTCACGCTCCACGGTCATCACCATCACGGCGACCAATCGCAAGACGGTGGTCTTCAGCCCGCACCTGATTCCGACGGTAGCAATTGCCGATCCGGAGCTGACCCTGGACCTGCCTGGGCGACTAACGGCCGGCACCGGCATGGATGCGTTTACGCATAACGTCGAAGCGTATATTGCCAAAGGATATCATCCGATTTGCGACGCCATTGCCATATCCGGCGCGCGCATGGCCTGGGACAACCTGCCGCGGGCGATGGCCGAGCCGCGCGACCTGGAGGCGCGGGCGAACATGATGATGGCTTCCATGATGGGCGCCATCGCTTTTCAGAAAGGGCTGGGGGCGGTGCACTCGCTGGCGCATCCCCTGTCGTCCGACTGCGGGATGCATCACGGCACGGCCAACGCGGTCCTGCTGCCCGTGGTGCTGGAGTTTAACCGCCCGGCGGTGGCGGGGCGCCTGGCGGATCTGGAGGCGCAGTTCGGCGGCGGCGATATCGCGGCGCAGGTGCGGGACCTGAACCGGCGCGTGGGCATCGCGCCGCGATTGCGGGATTACGGGGTGGCGGAAGCGGTCCTCTCTTCACTGGCGGACAAGGCCATTCAGGACGGGTGCCATCAACTGAATCCGCGTCCGTGCACGCGCGAAGACCTGCTGGCTCTGTATCGCGCGGCCTACTAGAAATCTGTACGGATAGCTCCGAAACCCGCTAAAATAGCCTTGTCGAATGCAGGTTCTGCAAGCGGGGCAACATAAACTGATTTTCCTGGAACTGGAAACGGATCTGGTAGCGAACATCGCCAAGCAGGCGGGTTTCGAAGCGAAGCTGAAGGAGTCGCCGCGCGTCATCACACTGGATCTTACGGCCGCCGGGCGGCAGGCGCCGCTGCTGCTGTTCGATGCAGCCGATCCGGCCAACCTGGGCTGGTTTTCGCGCTGCCAGTTCTACGTGGACGGGCGCACCGGCGGCGTGATGCAGACACCCATCAGCCTGGCGAACAAGCGCGACCGCGGGGGCAAGGCGCAGGTGAATTCGGTGCGGGTGAATATCGCCAAGGAACTGCCCGCGAGTTTCCGGCTGCCGGGAAAACAGCCGCTCACCGAGCAGGTGCTGTATGCGCTGCTATTCAATTTCCTGAACGCGCTGATGAAGACCGGGGTGGCGGTGTGCGGCGGCGGGACGGTGCAGGCATTGGCGGGACGCACGGAAGGCATCGGCCCGCGCAACTAAGCAAGGCCCGCGTCAGACGCGGAGGGTATCCCCTTCCTGAGCCAGCAGGGCGTACAGCACCGGCGCCAGGAATACGGACAGCAACAGGCGGGAGGCCAGTCCGCCGACGATCACCAAGTCGGTCATGGCGATGGGCCGCAGGCGCAGCATAGAGGCTTCGAGCGTCGCGGTCATAATGTCGTGGCCCTCCAGGCGCAGCTTATTGATGAACGAGTAGAGAATGACGCTGGTCTGCACGGCCACGCCCATGAGCGCCACGAAACCCAGCATCGACGATACGCTGAAGTTGGTGTGCGTGAGCCGCAGCGCCAGCAGTCCGCCGACCGGCTCGGTCACCAGGTGCCGTGTCCGGCGATGCAAGCCCGGGTAATGGCTATTGCAAAGTGAAATTGACATCGATCTGGGTAGCTACTTCGACCGGCTCGCCATTCAGATAAGTCGGGCGGAAGACCCAACGTTCGACGGCGGCCATGGCGGCGGGTATCAGCAGGGGGTGTCCGCTGACAGCCCGCAGATCGATGATGGCGCCGTCGCGGGCGATGACGGCTGCCAACCGCACCACGCCCGATACACGGGCCTGCCGCGCCAAGGGCGGATAGACCGGCGCAGGGCCGGACAGCAGCCGGGCGGCTTGCACAATGCCTCCCACGGTGATCCGCTGGATGGGCTTCGCGTCGTCTTTCCGGGCCACCACCGGAGGCGGCGGCACGGCTACCGGCAGTGAAGATACCAGGCTATCGATGACGGGCGAACCCGATCCGCCGGGTCCGCCGGTGCCGCCCGCCACACCATCGCGCTCGCCGATGGAGGGCAGGGGCGCGAGATCCACGATGGGCAGGGCGCGCGGGGGGATAGTTGTGGGGATGGTGAGGAGGCGCCGGTAAACCTGCGAGGGTACGACGCTGGTACGCACACGGGCCTCGACCGGGGGGCGCGCCACCCGTCCGCGGGGCGGCTCGGGTACGCCGACCCATCCCATCCGCCGCGGCAGACCTTCGGTGCTCAGCAGCGGAATGACAATCGCCAGCCCGACCAGGGCCACCTGACCCATAAACGAGCCGGCCACGGTCCACGGCCTGCGCGTAGCTTCAGGGACACTTATGGCGTCGAACATATCAACCTCCGTTGAGGGTTCCAAGAAGCGCCGGCCGCGTCTTTCGGCGTTCTTCCCAACCCGACTAATTCGACACCTATGTGGTTGTCTAAGTTCCCGCGCCGACCACTCGCGCCAAACGCATCAGTTCCTCGTCAGTCGAGTCATTGGGCACGGAACATCCGGGAGTGAGGATGAACATCCTGCCGGCGGCGGCGCGGGCATCCTGCCACTGCCGGCGCATGTCGGACTCGGTGAGGTTTCGGAACTTAGTCTCATCGAGTCCGGCCAGCAGCACGCCGTCATACACCTTGCGCATGGCGGCTACCGAGCGGCCCGTGCCGATGTTGGAATAGTTGATCGCCGCCGCCGGCCAGCCCTTGGTAAAGCGGTCCAGAAATACCTTGTCCCCGTGCAGGTGCAGGATGTTGAGACGCGCGCCGGCGGCCGCGCGCAGCACCAGCCGGTCGAACGGCTCGCTGAAACGGGCGTAGTCGTCCTGGGTCATGAGACCGTCCTGCGCGTTAGCGATCGCCAGAAAGATCCCGGCCGCGCCGGCGGCCAGCGCTTTGCGGACATGGCTGGCCTGCGACTCGGCGATGGCTTCCAGGGCTGTCTCGAGGGCCCTGGGATTCTCGGCTTGCAAGCGCCGCACCTCCGCCGGCGACGATAACTTCTCCGCCACATTCCATGGATTGAAGATGGTCTCCACGAAGTAGGCCTGTCCGCGCAGCCCGTCGCGAATCAGTTCCAAGGCCCGCAACTGTTCGGGGAAGGGATTGTTGACGACGTTAATCTGATACCATTTGCCCGCGGGTTTGGGGAACGGATAGTCACTCATCACTTTGACCAAGTCGGTGTGAAACTGGCGGTGAAAGGCCAGGGTGGCCTGGGCGTGGCGGTCGCCGGGGAACTTCTCCAGCCCGAAGTGATGCCAGAAGGAGAACGGCGTGCGATCCACATCCTGGCCCTTCGACGCGCGATCCACGCGCTGGCGGCTGGTCATCCGGGGGCGGGTGGCGCCCATCGCGCCGGCGGCGGCCAGATAGAGCAATTGCCTTCGGGAAAGCATAAGTCCATGTAATCACACTCGCGCGCGCCCGGGTTTCGGGACTGTGGGGGGAGCCGCGAAGGATGCCCACGGCCCGGCCGTTATCGCCGCGGGCCGCGGTGGGCTTCGGCCAGCCGCGCCGGCAGCCACGGTAGAGTATAGGTGAGGGCGCCCATTCCGTCAAAAGAAATCAACCCCTGGATCATCGCCGTGGCGGTGATGTTGGCCACGTTTATGGAAGTGCTGGATACGACCGTGGTCAACGTGTCGCTGCCGCACATAGCCGGGAGCCTGTCGGCGACCATCGACGAGGCCACCTGGGCCCTCACATCGTACCTGGTAGCCAATGCCATCATCCTGCCGATGACCGGCTGGCTGGCGCGCACGGTCGGCCGCAAGCGGCTGCTCATCTGGGCCGTCACCGGATTCACGACCGCGTCGTTTTTCTGCGGCCTGGCGCCCAATCTGGGCACGTTAATTCTCTTCCGCGTGCTGCAGGGCGCCTCGGGGGGCTGCCTGCAGCCGCTGTCGCAAGCGGTCATGCTGGAGGCTTTTCCGCCGCAGGACCGCGGCAAAGCCATGGCCTTCTGGGGATTCGGCATCGTGGTGGCGCCCATGCTGGGGCCGGTGCTGGGCGGCTGGCTCACCGACAGCTATAGCTGGCGCTGGGTCTTCTACATCAATATTCCGGTGGGACTGGCGGCGGTGATCATGACGCGCCTGTTCATCTTCGATCCGCCTTACCTGCGCCGCGAATCCCGGGGCATCGACTATTGGGGCATCGGGCTGCTGGCCCTGGGCATCGCCAGCGTGCAGATCGTGCTGGACAAGGGCCAGGAGGACGACTGGTTCGGCTCGCGGTTCATCGTCACGCTGATGCTGGTGGGCGTGGTGGCCCTGGCGGCGTTCATCGTACGCGAGCTGCGCACGGGCGATCCGGTGGTGCATTTGCGCGTCTTCAAGAATCGCACCTACGCCAGCGGTGTGTTCCTGATGACCATGCTCGGCTTCGTGCTGTACGGCAGCATGGTGCTGCTCCCCATCTTTCTACAGACACTGCTGGGTTATCCCGCGCTGGACGCGGGCGTCGCCATGTTCCCGCGCGGACTAGGATCGTTTCTGGCGATGCCGCTGGTGGGGGTGATCATTGCCCGCAGCGACTCGCGCAAGCTGCTGGCGCTCGGCCTGCTCGGCGGTTCGTTGACCCTGTTCCAGCTTTCCTGGCTGAACCTGAACGCGGGATATTGGAACATTTTCTGGCCGCAGTTCATCCAGGGCGCGTCGATGGCGCTGGTATTCGTGCCGCTGACCACCACCACCATGGACCCGATTCCCAAGGAGGAGATGGGCAATGCCACCAGCCTGTTCAACCTGCTGCGCAACGTCGGCGGCAGCATGGGTATCGCCATGTCCGACACCTATCTGTTCCGCCGCCAGCAGATGCACACCGCGCTCCTGGGCGGCCACGTAAACCCGTACAGCACGAAGGCCACGGCTATGGTCGAGGCCCTGCGTTCGGCGCTGATGGCCCGCGGCTCGGACGCCGCCACGGCTATGCACCAAGCTTACGGCATGGTGTGGGGAATGGTGCAACGGCAGGCGGCCATGATTTCGTTCGTGGATACCTTCCGGCTGATGGGCATCGTCTTCCTGTTGCTGCTGCCGCTGCTGCTGCTGATGCGCCGTCCGCAGGAGGATGGCGGCGGCGCACCCATGCATTGAGTTATGCGGTCCGGCCCCGTGTATAATTGGAGTCTTCATTGGGTGTACGCGCAAAACGGGGCGGCGGCCCGCGCCGCCAAAATGCTGGTTCGTGCCCTGTTCGGCGGCGCGGGACATCGCGCCCCTTTGCGCTTTTGAGGCGCCGCACAAGACGGGGCGGCCCGCGCTGCTTTACGCTTTTGAGGGAGATTTGCCGCACAGGTGCTAGAGTTCTGCCGTTGGCTGGGATCGACGCCCGGAAGCGTCGCGCTGCACGAGTCCATCTGGGCTTATCCGATTGTGGAGTCGGTCCACGTGCTGACGCTGTGCCTGTTTCTGGGCCTGGTGGTCATCATGGATCTGCGGCTGCTCGGCGCCACCCTGGTGAAGACGCCCGCATCCGAGGTGGTGGAGCGGCTGGTGCCGTGGACCATCGCCGGATTCACCATCATGGCGATCAGCGGTTCGCTGTTGTTCTATGCCATCCCGGTCAAAACCTACCTCAACATATTCTTCCGCTGCAAAGTGGCTTTTCTGCTGCTGGCCGGCCTGAACACGGCGTTTTTTCATCTGACCGTTTACCGCAGCATACGCAAGTGGGACCTGGAGCGGGTGCCGCCGCTGCGCGCGCGGCTGGCGGGCGGCATTTCGCTGCTGCTGTGGGCGGGGATCGTGGTGGCGGGACGGATGATCGCTTATAACTGGTTCGATAAGCAATCCTAAAGTATGTCCGTGTTGACGTTTTTTACGTGGTGTGAAAACAGCCCGCTGGGCGAGGCGATCCGCGCGTCCACCTGGCTGTTTCCGGTCATCGAATCGTTCCACTTATTGGGCCTGGCGGTTATCGGCGGCGCGGTTCTGATCGTCGATTTGCGCCTGATGGGCTTCGGCCTGGCACGCCAGCCGGCGGCCCAGCTTTGGCGCGACACCAAGCCGTGGCTGCTGGGCAGCCTGGCGGTGATGCTGGTCTCCGGGCTGCTCCTCTTTACTTCCGAGGCGACCAAGCTGTATTATCACGAGGCGTTCTGGGTCAAGATGATCTCGCTGCTGCTGTCGACGGTTTTCACGTTCGCGGTGGCGCGGCCGGTGGCGCTGGCGGATCCGGGCCGGGTCCGGCCGATCTGGGGCCGGATCGTAGCCCTGATCTCGATTGTGTTGTGGTCCGGGGTGGGCATCGGCGGAAGATGGATCGGCTTTTCCTGATGCGGGAGCGATATGCAAGCGACGTCCATTTTTGAGTGGCTGGTGACCAGTCCCTGGGCCAACGCCATGAACGGTCCGGAGTGGGCCTTCCCGGTGGTGCAGAGCCTGCATTTCATGGGGTTCGCGTTGTCCATCGGAACCATCGCCGTCGTCGATTTCCGGCTTCTGGGCGTGGGAATGCGCCGCCAGTCCGCCGCCGAATTGGCCGCGGACCTGGCGCCCTGGACCTTGTCGGGCATCGCCGTGATGCTGATCACCGGCTTCCTGATGTTCTCGGCCGACGCGGTGCGCTATCACGTGAACCCGTCGTTTCAGTTGAAGATGATCGCCCTGGCGACGGCGCTGCTGTTCCATTTCACGGTGCACCGGCGGGCGGCGGGACTTTCCGATTCGCCCTGGGCCGCCAAAGTGGCGGGCGGCCTGTCGTTACTGTTATGGACGACCGTGGTGGCATGCGGCCGGATGATCGCCTTCGTGTGAGGTTCGCGTCATGTCAATCGTTACGATGCTCGAATGGATCGAAAGCACGGACCTGAGCACTACCATCCGGGAAGGCGCGCTTCCCTACCCCATCATCGGCGGCTTTCACCTGCTGGGGATCGCGCTGTTCGGAGGCATGGTGCTGATGACGGACCTGCGGCTGTTGGGTTGGGCCCTGCCGCGGCGGATGGTTTCCGATATCGTGCAGCAGTCCCGGCCGTGGAAGTGGGCGGGATTTGTGCTGGTGGCAGTGACGGGCCTGCTGTTGGCCTGGGCGGAACCGCAGAAGCTCTATCGCAGCCCGTCGTTCTGGATCAAGATGGCGCTGCTGACGCTGGTAGGCGTACACGCGCTGGTGTTTCGCGCCGGAGTCTACAACAACACGGCGAAGCTGGACCAGGCGGTCACCGGGCGCGCCAGACTGGCGGCCGCGCTTTCCTTATTACTATGGGCCGGCTTGATCGTGTCGGGGCGCTTGATTGCGTACGACGCGTGACCCACTTGACTGAGTATGCCGAGTCTGGTAACAGTGTTTAGACCGTGTTGCGCTTAGACTGGAGGGGAAGATTGAGGGGAGCCGGGGTGACTGCCGCTGGGGTGAGTGCGGTGCTGCTGATGGCTGCCGTGGCCGGCCGGGCGGCTGACGGATTGCCGCGCCTGCCTGACGGCAAGCCGAATCTGAGTGGGATCTGGCAGGCCATGAATACCGCGAACTGGGATCTGCGTCCGCACGCGGCGGCGCCGGGACTGGTGGTTGCGTTGGGCGCCGAGGGCGCCGAGCCCGGCGGCGCCGGGGTAGTGGAAGGAGGCGAGATCCCCTATCTGCCGGCCGCGGAGAAGCAGAGGCAGGCCAATTTCGCGCACCGCCTGGCGGCCGATCCGGAGATCAAGTGTTATCTGCCGGGTGTGCCGCGCGCCACTTACATGCCCTATCCGTTTCAGATCCTGCACAGTGAGAAGGCTATCTTTTTCGCTTATGAATACGACGGGGCGGTCCGTAACATCTATCTAAAGGACCCGGGACCGGCGCCGGCGGACTCCTGGATGGGCCAGTCGGTGGGCCACTGGGAAGGAGACACGCTGGTGCTGGATGTGACCGGCCTGGACGAGCGCACATGGTTCGACCGCGCCGGCGACTTTCACAGCGACGCGCTGCACGTGGTGGAGCGCTACACGCTGCTCTCGCCCAACGTGCTCGGCTACGAAGCCACCATCGAGGATCCCAAGGTTTTTTCGCGGCCCTGGAAGATTCAGATGCCGCTTTACCGTCACCTGGAAAAGGACGCCCGGCTGATGGAGTTCAAGTGCGTCGAGTTCGCCGAGGACCTGATGTATGGCGCGTTCACCAAGAAATCCAGCAAGTGAAGGACTGACTGCCATGAATATGAAACTGGTTGCGGCGGTGGCTTCCGCCGCCTGCTTTCTTTCGGCCGCGCCGGCCTGGGCGCACCACGCCTTCGCGGCCGAGTTCGACGCCAAGCGGCCGGTACATCTGGAAGGGGTAGTGACCAAGGTGGAACTGATCAATCCGCACGCCTGGATTCACGTGGACGTCGCCGGGCCCAATGGCAAGGTGACCAGTTGGATGGTGGAAGCGGGCAGCCCCAACGTTCTGCTGCGCCGCGGCTTCACCAAGACGACGATAGCGCCCGGAACGCGCGTGGTGGTGGAGGGCTATCAATCGAAAGACGGCTCCATGCGCGCCAATGGACGCGATATCACACTCCCCGACGGCCGGAAGCTGTTCCTGGGCTCCTCGGGCACAGGTGCTCCGTATGACAAGAAATAACGTTCGCTGTTTCGCTATGCCGGCCGCGTTGTGCGCGTGCCTGTGCGCGGCCCTGGCGGCCCAGACGCAGAAAGGCTGGACGCCGCCGCGCACGCCGGACGGCCACCCCGATCTGGAGGGCATCTGGACGAACGCCACCATCACGCCGCTCGAGCGTCCCGCCCAGTTCGCCAACAAGCCGACCCTGACGGACGCCGAGGCCGCTGTTTTCGAGAAGAAGAGCGCCGTGGAACTGGCCGATGTGGATGGCAAATCCGAGTCTCCGCTTTTGGCGGCGGCGGGATCGAACGGCACCGGCGGGTACAACATTCTGTTCATCGACCGGGGCAGCGAGCTGGCCCGGGTGGACGGCCAGAAGCGCACGTCGCTCATCGTGGATCCGCCGGACGGCAGAGTGCCGCCGTTCACGCCCGAGCGCCGCAAGCACCTGGTCATGGAAGGATTCGGCCGCTTCGACAGTATCAAGGACCGGCCGCTCTCAGAGCGCTGCCTGCTCGGCTTCGGCTCCACATCCGGGCCGCCGATGCTGCCGGTGTTGTACAACAACAATTACCAGATCGTGCAGACGGCGGACAGTGTCGTCATTCTGGTGGAAATGGTGCACGACGCGCGGATCGTCCGCATGAACGCCACGCATCTTCCGCCGTCGGTGCATCAATGGCTGGGCGATTCCGTGGGCCATTGGGAAGGCGATACGCTGGTGGTGGACACCACCAATTTCACCAACAAGACTCACTTCCGCGGATCTTCCGAGAACCTGCACGTCATCGAGCGGTTTACGCGTACCGCCCCGGATACGATTCTCTACAAGGCCACCATCGACGATCCAACCACCTTCACGCGGCCGTGGACCATCGAATACCCGTTCGTGGCGACCAAGGGCCCGATCTATGAGTACGCCTGCCACGAGGGGAATTACGCGGAAGCCGACATCCTGGGCGGGGCGCGGAAACACGACGAGACCGCGCGGCAGTAGCATCGTTTTCGGGATCGCGGGTCTTACACCGGCGGCGCCACGTGGGCGGCCAGAGCTTCACCCAGGCTGACCGCGTATCGAACCGTGGCCCAGTTGGGCGGCCCCGGCAGCCGCACTCCCAAGCGCAGGCCGGATCCATCCTGCCAGGCGACGATCGAATGCGGCCGGATCGCTTCCGCCGGCCAGTCCAGAAAGCGGGCGGCCAGGGCCGGGCCGACGGCCGGAATCCCCTGCACCTCGTAGGCCGCATCGAAAGCAGCCAGCCCGGCCGTTATGCGAGAGACAGCGGCGTTGGGGACAGGCGCCGGCGGTGCGGCATCCCGCGGCATGATGGCGAAGTCCGTCTTACCCGCGAGCGCGGGGAATCGCATCCACAGCTCCGCGTTCCAGCGCGGTTCATTCGCGCCGCTGTTGCCCGTGGTCAGAGTCCAGGCGTATCCGCCGGGCGTCCGCGCGTCGATCCGGAGCGCGGTGGGATTACCCTGCCAGCGCCGCCGCCGGCATTTCCAGCCTTGGGCATCGGCCAGGGCGCGTATCTCGCGAGTCACTCGCCGCTGGCCGCGGGTCCAGAGCGCATACAAGCCGAACGGCACGCCGAGGACGAAAACTAACATCCCGATAACTATCAGCAGTGGTGAGGACCACATTAGTTCCTGAGACCTCTATGCTACTGTCAAAAGTAGCATGGCAAAATTCCTGTTTGGCCTGATCACTGGCGTGGTCCTGTGTATCCTGGGCGGGTTGGTGCTCATCTTCGCGCTGGTGCGGACGTTCCGGGAGGCGCCGCCGGCGGTGGCTCAGAACTCCGTGCTGGAACTGACCCTGGACGGAGACATTCCCGAGCGTCCGCCGGTGGACGTACCGTTCGGCGCGCTGGCGGATCGTCCGAGTCCCACGGTGACCAATATCTGGATGCTGCTGCGCAAGGCCGCGGCCGACTCGCGCATCAAGGCCGTGGTGCTGGAACCGCAGTCGCTCAGTGTAGGTTGGGGCAAGCTCGCCGAGTTCCGCGCCGATCTGGAGCAGTTCAAAAAAACGGGCAAGCCTCTCTACGCCTACCTGAAGACTCCCGGCTCCCGGGAGTACTATCTGGCCACCGCCGCGTCCCGTATCTATCTCGCCCCTACCGACTGGCTCAACGTCAAGGGGATGCGCTTCGAGCTGATGTACTTCAAGAAGACCCTGGATAAGATCGGTGTGAATGTCCAGGTGGAGCATGACGGTAAGTACAAAGACTTCGGGGATATGTTCACGCGCACGTCCATGAGTCCGGAGACTCGCGACGTGCTCACCACCGTGCTGGACGGCCTGTACAGCGACCTGCTGCACGGCATCGCCGAGGGCCGCAAGAAGACGCCGGATGAAGTGCGCGCGCTGATGGATCAAGGTCCGTTTCTGGCCCCTGCCGCGCTCTCCGACGGCCTGGTGGATGCGCTGCGCTACCAGGACGAGATGTTCGCCGACCTGGACCGGCAGGTGGGCAGCGGAAAGCTGACCAAACTATCGACCGGCCATTATCTGAAGGTCCCGGCCGATTCCCTGGGACTCGACGGCAAGCACAAAATCGCCATACTGGTGGGGGACGGCACCATCACCAGGGGCACGCCGGACGACGATGGCGTCTCCAGCGACGGCATCCAGGCGACGGGTTTCGACAAGCTCGCGCGCCGGGTGGCGGCAGACTCCACTATAGACGGCGTGATCCTGCGCATCGACTCGCCGGGCGGCGACGCGGTGGCTTCCGACGAGATCTGGCGGCAGATGAACCTGCTGAGCAAGAAGAAGCCGCTGGTGATCTCCATGTCCGATACCGCCGCTTCGGGAGGCTATTACATGGCCATGACCGGCGATCCCATCGTGGCATATCCGGGAACGCTGACCGGGTCCATCGGGGTGGTCTTCGGCAAGCCCGACCTGCACGGTTTGTACGACAAGCTGGGCATCACCAAGGACACGCTGCAGCGCGGCACCTTCGCCAGCATCGACTCGGATTATCGCGAGCTTTCGCCGGTGGAACTGGCGAAACTGAAGGAAGGCATCGACGCCAACTATCACGATTTCGTGGCCAAGGTAGCACAGGCGCGCCGCCATCCATATCCGCAGATCGACGCGGTGGCGCAGGGCCGTGTGTGGCTGGGCGAGCAGGCGGCGGCGAACGGCCTGGTGGATCAGTTGGGCGGCATCGACCGCGCGCTGGACCTGGTGAAACAGAAGGCGCACATCCCGGCGGCGGAGAATGTCACCATCGTCATGTACCCGCCGCGCCGCAGCATTCTGGATCTGCTCTTCGGCCGCTCCACGGACAGCATGATGGAAGCGCGTCTGCGGAGGGTGCTGAAAGACTGGCCGCCGGAAATATGGACCAGGGGCGGAATGCTGCGCCTGATGCCTTTCACGGTCAACGCGTTTTGAACGCGCAAGACAAGGCGTTCCCGACGCGCAAAACGGGGCGGCCCGCGCGGCTTCCTATCGCGGTTCCCGCCTTGCACGGCGGCGCGGGAAACGCGCCCGTTCGCGCCCGGCGCGTACAATGAGAGTAATGCACATAAGGACGCCGATGCTGTCCGTGTTTCTGGCCGCGGCCTGCCTGGCCGCCGGACCCACCCCCGCTACCATCCGCGGCACGCTCCTGCAGCGGCCTGACAAGCCGCCCGCCATTCAAACCGCCGATCACCGTATCATTTCGCTCGACGGCGACGAGCCGACCAAAGGCGTCTTGAACGACAAGCGCCTGGCTGGCTTCGATCTGGAAGCCAAGGGTCACTTCACGGGTCCGGACCAATTCATGGTGGATCCCATTCACACCAAGGCGCTGTTCGTCCACAAAGACGGTCATGTTAAAGTCATCACTTACTGGTGTGACGTTTGCTCCATCCGCACCTACACGCCCGGGCCCTGCTGGTGCTGCCAAAAGGAGACTACGCTCGATCTGCGCGATCCCGACCAGGATCCGCAATGAAGATTATCCTGGCGCTTCTGTTTCCGGCCATGTCCCTCGCCGCCAATTACACCGCTGAGAAGATCGCAGTCGACGGCATCCAGGTAGTGCGGCTCACGGATGCCGCACACCATGCCGAGGTGGCGGTGGCGCCCTCGCTGGGCAACCTGGCGTACGAATTCCGGGTCAACGGCAAGAATGCTCTTTGGCTGCCCTACCCCACCTTGGGCGAGCTGAAGGCCAGGCCGCAGTTCGGCGGCATTCCGTTTCTGGCGCCCTGGGCCAATCGCCTGAGCGAATACGCCTTCTGGGCCAACGGCAAGAAATACCAGCTCAACCGCGATCTGGGAAATATACGCGGCGATCAGAACCAGAACCCGATTCACGGTCTGCTCACTTTTTCACCCTATTGGAACGTGACCGCGCTCAATGCCGGCTCCGATGCCGCCTGCGTCACCAGCACGCTGGAATTCTGGAAACACCCGGACCTGATGGCGCAGTTTCCCTTCGCACATACCATCGAGATGACGCATTGCCTGCGCGAAGGCGTGCTGGAGGTCCGCACGGTGCTGCGGAATCTTTCCACCGATCCCATGCCGGTGGGCATCGGGTTTCATCCTTACTTCCAGCTGCACGATGCGCCGCGCGATCAATGGAAGGTGCACCTGGCGGCACGCGATCACCTGGTTCTTTCGCCGAAGCTGATTCCCACCGGCGAGCGCAAGCCGGTCGAGTTGGCCGATCCGCTGTCCCTGGCGGGTGCGTCGCTGGACGATGTATTCAGCGGCCTGCCGCCGGACGCCACGTTTTGGGTGGAGGGGGCCCACCAGAGGATTTCCGTAAAATACGGATCGAAGTACACGGTCGCGGTGGTCTACGCGCCGCCGGGCCGCTCGTTCATCTGCTTCGAGCCGATGTCGATCGTCACCGACGGCTTCAACCTGGCGCATGCCGGGCTGTACCGAGAACTGCAGAGCGTCCCGCCCGGCGGCGAATGGCGCGAGAGTTTCTGGATCGCGCCCACGGGGTTCTGAAGGCCCCACGGCAACACCCCGCCGCCAGCGCCGGCCAGCGATGTACCATGGTCTGTTTCAAGGAGACCGCCATGCAACTATCCCGCAGACACTGCCTCACCCTACTGGGCGCCGGCGCCGCGATGGCCGCCGCACCCGGCACCGACGCCGACCGCGAGCGCCGCATGAAGTGGTGGCACGAGGCCAAATTCGGCATGTTCATCCACTGGGGCCTGTACAGCGTCCTGGGCCGGCACGAATGGGCCATGGAGGAGGAAGGCATTCCCGTCGCGGAATACCAGCTCCTGGCCAACCGCTTCACTCCCAAGCCCAACGCCGCGCGCGACTGGGCACGCCTGGCCCGGCAGGCCGGCCAGAAGTACATGGTGATGACCACCAAGCATCACGAAGGCTTCTGCCTGTTCAACACCCAGTACACCAACTACTGCGCGCCCAAGCAGGCTTGCGGCCGCGACCTGGTGAAGGAGTTCGTGGAGGCCGTCCGGGGCGAGGGGCTGCGCGTAGGATTCTATCATTCGCTCATGGACTGGCATCATCCGGATGGCGCGCGCTGCCTGCACGACGAGGCGGCCCGCCGCCGGTTCGTCGATTACGTGCACGGCGAGATCCGCGAGCTGATGACCAACTACGGCAAGATCGACGTGCTGTGGTACGACGTGGCCTGGCCGCTGGACGCCGCCGGCTGGGAGTCGGAGAAGATGAACAAGATGGTCTTCGAGCTACAGCCGGACATCATCGTGAACAACCGCAACCAGCTTCCGGGCGACTTCTCCACTCCCGAGCAGGAGATCAGCGCGGCCAAGAGCGGCCGCGCCTGGGAGTCGTGCATGACCATGAACGATAGCTGGGGCTACCAGGCCGCCGACGACGCCTGGAAGACGCCCAAGCAGATCGTGCGCAACCTGGGGCTGTGCGCGCGCGACGGCGGCAATTATCTGCTCAACATCGGGCCGCGCGGCGACGGCTCCATCCCTTCGGAATCGGTGCGCATTTTGACGGCGGTGGGCCACTGGATGGATCGCAACGGCCGCACCATCTACGAATCCGAGCCCTGCCGCGTGCATGCTTCGGAATTTGCCGGCTTCACCCGCAAGGGCAACACGCTGTACATGCACGTACACTTCTGGCCGGGAGAGACGGTGGCGCTGGGCGGGCTGACGAACAAGGTGCTGTCCGCCAAACTGCTGGCCAGCGGCACTCCGGTCAAGTTCACGCAGGAGGAGTTCCGCGTGCGATTTACGGGCTTGCCGAAGACCGCGCCGGACGATCCGGTGACGGTGCTGGCGATCGAGTGCGACTCCGAGCCGGTGCAGGACACCGGAGCGATACGCCGCAACCGGCCGCGGCTGAAAGCCTAGCCGATGGTGCGTCCGCCAGCCGCGCGGGCTACGGGAACAGCCGGGCGAACCGGGACCCCGGCTTGACGATGGTCTGGTTGCGCTCCGGCCCGGTCGAAATGCAGCCTACTTCCACGCCGCTCTGTTTCTCCAGATACGCGATGTAGTCCCGCGCCCGCGGCGGCAGCGCATCGTACTTTGCCACTCCGAAGGTGGATGTCTGCCAGCCCGGCAGGCATTCGTAGACCGGCTCCAGCGCCGCCAGATCCCTGATCGTCGCGGGCATGCCGCAGGTCTCCTGGCCGCGCAGCTTGTAGCCGACGCAGACGGGGATCTTCTCCAGGGTGTCCAACACGTCGAGCTTGGTCACCACCAGGCTGTCGAAGCCGTTGACCGCGGCGGCATAGCGCAGCAGCGGCACGTCGAACCAGCCGCAGCGGCGGGGACGCCCGGTGACCGATCCGAATTCGTTGCCGCGATTGCGGATCTGGTCGCCCCAGGAGTCCAACGCTTCGGTGGGAAACGGTCCGCCGCCCACGCGCGTGATATAGGCTTTAGAAACGCCGACGATGGCGTCGATGCGGGTGGGGGGTACGCCGGCGCCCGTGCAGGCGCCCCCGGCCGAGGCGCTGGATGAAGTCACGAACGGATACGTGCCGTGGTCGATGTCCAGCATGGTGCCCTGCGCGCCTTCGAACATGACGCTCTGGCCGGCGTTCATGGCGTCGTGGAGCAGCCTGGCGGTGTCGCAGACCATGGGACGGATGCGCTCGGCCAGGCGTTCATATTCGTCGCGCACCGTTTTTACGTCCAGCTTGCTGTCGAGTCCCAGCGCGCGGGCCGCCGCCAGGTGCTCGGCGAACAGCGTATCGAACAGCGGGGCGAAGACTTCGCGATCCATCAGATCGCCCATGCGCAGGCCGCGGCGCGCCACTTTATCCTCGTAGCACGGACCGATGCCGCGCGATGTGGTTCCGATCGAAGCGCGTCCCGGCCGGGCATCGCCGGCCTTTTCCATCAGGCGGTGGGTGGGCAGCAGCACCTGCGCCCGGTTGCTGATGAACAGGCTCCCGTCGACGCGCAGGCCGGCCGCCTCCAGCATCTGGATCTCTTCGCAGAGGGCCGCCGGATCGACCACCAGGCCGTTGCCAATGACGGATTTTTTCCCGGCCCGCAGGATGCCGCTGGGGATCAGCTTCAGTACGAACTTACGGTCCCCGATGCGGACCGTGTGTCCGGCGTTGTGTCCGCCCTGGTAGCGAACTATGATATCGAAGCGTTCGGAGAAAAGATCGACCATCTTCCCCTTGCCTTCGTCGCCCCATTGCGCGCCCAGGATGATTACGTTGCTCATGTCCAAACCCATTTATTCTACCGCATGTGATAATCTGGCCTTTAATGCAGCTTTCGGAAGCCTATTTGAGGCTCGGTGAGGAAGGCTTTGCGCGGCTGGTGCGCAGCATCTCCATCGGCAAGCTGAAAACCTATCAGCTCTACGACGGATTCAAGGCCAGCGCGCATCTGACCAAGCTCAACACCGAGATCCTGCACAAGCACATCGCGCGGTTCTGGGCGCGGCTCAACGAGCAGGACGAACAATTCGCCAAAGACCTGGCGCAGACGGTCCTGGTATCCCACCTGGACATGATCGCGGCGGTGCTGGATTTTTTGGGCATCCCGCATGAGAACGGTTTCTTCAACAAGGACCTGAACGCCAAGAGCTACCTGACCGAAGGGTGGGCGGAACGCGTGTTCGAAAAGTTCAAGGCCGTCTATTCAGAGCCGATTCTGCTATTTTATATAAATCACCTGTCATGGGAATTGACCGATCAGGCCGAGCCGTTTGCGCCGGCCAGCGCGGCATGACGCCCGCGGAAATTTTTCGGTTGCATTAATGCATAAGGAAACAGTACAATCATGGGTCCGCCAGGAGCTTGTACGAGTGGAGTCCCGAGCATGCCGTGGCTCGCGGAGCTCGTGGGGAGAGGCGCCGGGGTGGATGAAAGTGAGCAACTCTTTGCGGCACAGCCATATGGGCTTAGGGAAAGGGAGTAGATCCGGATTTGCGGGCCTGTAACGCGGTGTGCGGCTTGAGTGGGTCGGCTGTTGGCCTATCCACAGTGGTGGGTGCGTCATTTCGCCCAGTACGGCACTGGGATGAGGGTGGTTGCTTAGAATGAGCCATTGCGAATTTCATTACTCTTACTTATTGCCCCAGAAACCGGGCATCCTTCCGTTCGATGAAACGATCACCAAGTCCTGCCGGCGTTGCGGTGCGACTTTTACGACCAAATCGCGCATCCGCAAGCGTTGCGACGCCTGCCAGGAGATCGTGGCGTACGAGAAGCAGCAGAAGGCCAACGCGCGGCTGAAGGCTCGCCGCGCCGCCAAGCGGGCCCTGTTGCGCGGGTGATCGATCCGTCGCACGGCTTCAGCCGGGACGAACGCGCCGCCCTGCGTCGGCTGAAGACGCCGGAGAGGATACAATTCTTCCTCGATAGCGAGATCGGCTACAACAAAGAAGTTCTGGGCGCCACCTGCCGTTCGCCGCGGATGGTCTTGCGCGACCGCCTGGCGCATTGCCTGGAGGGCGCCCTGTTCGCCGCGGCCGCGCTGCGGGTGCAGGGTTATCCGCCCTTGCTGCTGGACCTGGAAGCCGTGCGCGACGACGACCACGTGCTGGCCCTCTTCAGGCAGCACGGCCACTGGGGCGCCATCGCCAAATCCAACTATTCGGGTCTGCGATTCCGTGAGCCGGTGTACCGCACGCTGCGCGAGCTGGCCATTTCCTACTTCGAGCACTACTACAACCTGGCCGGCGAAAAGACCCTGCGCACGTATTCCCGGCCGGTGAACCTGGCGCGCTTCGACCGGATGGGCTGGATGACCGCGGCGGAGGACGTCTGGGAAATCCCTCACTACCTGACCGGGATCCGGCACACGCCGCTGCTCAAGCCGCACCTGACCCGGAGGCTCAACCGCGTGGATGCGCGCCTGCAGGCCGCCGGAAAGCTAGGCGGCGTGGCGTAGCCCGGCGCGCGTCAGGCCGGCCGTTTGTAGCCGCCGCTTTTGCCCCCGGTCTTCTCGATCAGGTACAGGTCCTGGATCTGGATGCCTTTGTCCAGCGCCTTGGTCATGTCGTAGACCGTCAGCGCCGCCACCGCGGCCGCGGTGAGCGCCTCCATCTCGACTCCGGTTGGCGCGGTGGTGGCGGCGCTGGCGACGATGCGCACGCCGCCTTCCTCGACGCGCACCTCCACATCGGCGTGGGACAGCATCAGCGGGTGGCACAACGGTATCAGGTCCGCGGTCTTCTTGGCCGCGGCGATGCCGGCGATACGGGCGATCTCCAGCGGATTTCCCTTGGGATTATCCGGCAGCGCGCCCAACACCTCCGGCCGCATGCGCACAAAAGCGTGCGCGCGCGCGGTGCGCCGCGTCTCGGGCTTGGCGGATACATCCACCATGCGCGGACTGCCGGCTTTGTCGAAATGCGATAGCTTCTTCATTTCAGCAGGACCCTGATCCAATCGCCCTTGGGCCATTCGGCGCGATCCGCATCCACGACCATGAACGCGTTGGCGCGCGTCAACGCCGGCACGTCGCTCGATCCGCGCCAGGCCAGCGGCGTTACTTCGCTGCCGCCTGCCGTCAACCGCGCGGGCAGGAATCGCGTCAGCCCCGGCTTGTGACGGAACGGCTGCGTCAGCCGGGCGGAGGGCATGAGCAGGGCGACGTCCTGCTGGCCGCCCAGCAGTTCCAGCGCGGCGCGCGCGAAGATCTCGAAGGTCACCATCGTCGATGACGGATTGCCGGGCAATCCGAAAAAGAACTTGCCGCACGCGCGCCCGAACACCAGCGGCTGGCCCGGCTGAATCAGGACGCGGTCGAAGTAGAACTCGGCGCCCAGATCCGCCAGCACGGTCTCCACCAGGTCGTATTTGCCCGCCGACACGCCGCCGGAAAGCAACAGCAGATCGGCCGCCAGCCCCCGCTCGATCAATTCGCGCGTGTGGGCCCGCTCGTCGCGCGCCACCGGCAGAATCTCCGGCACACCGCCCGCGCGCGCGACCTGCGCGGCCAGCGAATACACGTTCGAATTGCGGATTTGAAAATCGCGCGGCGTCTCCCCGACCGGCACGATCTCGTCGCCGGTGGCGATCAGCGCCACCCGCGGCTGAACGTACACGGGCACGCGCTCCCAGCCGACGGAAGCCAGCAGGGCGACGTCCGTGAAATCCAGGCGCTTGCCCGGATGGAGCAGGGTTTCGCCGGCGCGCGCTTCGCACCCTTGCGGATTGATGAATTGCCCGGCTTCGGCGCTCTGCCCGGCGGTCACGCGCGCGCCTTCGCGGCGCACGTACTCGACCATCACGACGGCATCCGCGCCGCGCGGCACCGGCGCGCCGGTCATGATCTCGACCGCCTGGCCGGGCCCCACCTCGCCGCCGAAACGATCGCCGGCCCGTACTTCTCCGATCACCTGCAGGGCGCCCGGCAGATCGGAGGCCCTGACCGCATACCCGTCGCGGACCGATCGCGACAGCGCCGGATAATCGCGGTCCGCGGCCACCGCCTCTGCCAGCACGCGCCCCGCCGCCGCCGCGATGGGGACGCGCTCGATACCTGGAACTGTGTGCGGCGCGCGCACGGTCTCCACCACGCATTGGCGCGCTTGCTCGAAGGTGAATGCGGGCACATGCCTATTTTATGCTGGTTCTTAACCATGCCTGTCATCCCGGCTGCCGATCTCCTGGCCTGGTCGGCCACCGTACTCCAAGCCGCCGCATATCCCGGACCGGCCGCCCACCTGATCGCCGAATCGCTGGTGGCTGCCAACCTGCGAGGTGTGGACTCGCACGGCGTGCAACTGTTGCCTTACTACGTCGAGCAGGTCGAGCGCGGCGATCTGGACCCGAACGCCGCAGGACGGGTGGTCTCCGCATCCGGCGGCTGCATGACCTACGATGGCGGCAACGGTCCGGGCCAGTGTGTGGCGGACGCCTGCGCCACACATGCCGTGGACCTGGCCCGCCGGCACGGCCTGGGGCTGGTCACCGTGCGCAACGCCAACCACTTCGGCGCCGCGGCTTTCTGGGCGCAGAGGATTTCCGGCGCGGGCATGATCGGCGTGGTGATGTGCAATGCCTCGCCGATCGTGGCGCCCTGGCAGGCGAAAGAGCCGCGGCTGGGGACCAATCCCATCTGCATGTCGGTGCCAGGACCATGGCTGCTCGACATGGCCACCACCACGGTGGCCAACAATCGCATCTTCAAAGCGCTGGCCAACGGAGAGGACACCATCCCGGCCGGGTGGGCCATGGATTCGAACGGCGTGCCCACCCGGAGCACGGAAGCCGCCGTGCGCGGCCTGCCCATGCCGCTGGGCGGCTACAAAGGCAGCGGCCTGGCCCTGCTGGTCGAAATCCTGTGCGCGGCCCTGAGCGGCGGCGCCATGAGCACCGAGGTGGGCGGCCTGCGGATCCACGGCAAGCCCACCCGCGTCAGCCACGTGTTCCTCGCCATCGACATCGCCCGGTTCATGCCGGTGGAGGAATTCACCCGCCGCATCGAACATCTGGTGGCCACGGTGAAGTCGGCCGCGCCGGCCGCCGGCTACGACGAAGTGCTGGTGGCGGGCGATCCGGAATGGCGCGCCGAAGCTCTCCGCCGGCGGGAGGGCATCCCGCTAGGCGCCGGCACCTGCGAAGCGCTGGCGGGCACCGCGCAGCGTCTCGGCGTGAGGCCGCTTCCTGTGAAAGCTGATACACTTACTGATCCCTACAAAGGAGGCTTCCAATGAAACGTTTATTCCTGATCTCCGCCGGCGCTGCATTATTGATATGCGCGGCGTACCCGGCGCGGGCGGCCCAACCGGACACCAGCAGTCCGGCCGCGTATTGCCAAAGCACGGGAGGCACGGTGGTCGAACGCGCGCCGGTGTACGGCACCAACGGCCCTTCGTCCACCTGGCTGTGGCTCTCCGGGGCGAGGAATTTCTGTGCATACAAGTCCGCGAAGGACGGCTCCACCATCCACATTCCGGTGGACACCCTGTACACTACCAAGCCGACCCTGGCGGTGCTGGCGTATTACGCCAAGCTGCCGGTCCCGAGCTGTTCCGGAAACCCGGCGTCCTGCTATTGCTCGTACCTGGGCGGCTCGGACCTGTTTGGCGGCATCAACGCAGCCGGCGGCGGATGGGTGGGCCAGGACTATCCGTTCAACGTACTGGAAGCCTGCATTTTTCCGGACATGTCATCCATCGATTCGTGGGGATTGACGTACTACGCCAACGGTATTGTCCGCGGCATCGACCTGACGACCGTGCTGCGCTACGCGCCGCCGCCTTCCGCCACACACTGATTCCGGGAGAGTTCAACTGCTCCACTTGAGCAGGCTGGTGCACGGCCGCGTGAGGGGGTCGTCGCAATGGTTCGGGCTGATGCGTAGCGCGTAACCCACGCGGCCGGTGCGCTCGGGCACGATCTCCTTCTCGAAGATCGCCACCGATCCGTTCTGGCCGGTAGGCGGTAGCACCATGACTTCGGTATCCTCCAATCCGCCGTCGGTGCCCACGCGTCCCATCACCACTTCCACCCGCACCTCGCGCGGCTGCAACCCGGCCAGATCGATGGCCGCGCGCACCGACACGGGATGCTCGCTGAGGATGGGTCCCGGCGGCGGCGGACCGGTTTCCACGAATTGTACGCGGTCCCAAACTTCGCGCACTTTCTGGTTCCAGGCAGCCTCGATCCGCGCCTGCGCATAATTGTCGGCGCTCAGGCGCAAAGCCTCGGTGTGCGCCGGATCGTAGAATTCGCGGGCATACTCCGCCACCATGCGCCGCGAATCGAACTGCGGCGTCACTCCCATCAGCGACTGCTTGACGCGCTTCAGCCAGTCGCGCGGGATCTGGTCGCGCCGCTCGTAGAACAGCGGCACGATCTCGTTTTCCAGCAGATAATAGATCTCGCTCGAATGCAGGCCGTCCTGCTCGTCGGAATAGCGTTCGCGGTCGCCGATGGCCCAGCCGCCGGAAACCTCGTAGCCTTCGTCGAACCAGCCGTCCAGAATGCTGAGACTGAGCACGCCGTTGATGCCGGCCTTCATGCCGCTGGTGCCGCAAGCCTCCTGGCCGCGCTTGGGGGTGTTCAGCCACAGGTCCACGCCCTGGATCATCTCGCGCGCGACCTTCATGTCGTAGTCTTCGATGAAGACCACGTGCTTCCAGAGATCGCGGTCGCGGGAGAGCTGCACGATGTCGCGGATATACGTCTTGCCTTCGTTGTCGCGGGGATGGGCTTTGCCGGCGATGACCACCTGCACCGGCATTTCCTTGTTGCAGAGGATGCGCTTCAGCCGGTCCACGTCGCGGAACAGAAGGGTCGCGCGCTTATAGGTCGCAAAGCGCCGCGAGAACCCGATGGTGAGCGCGTTGGGATCCAGCACTTCCTCGGTATGGCGCATTTCCACCGCGGAGGCCTGGCGGCGCAGCGCCGACGAGCGCTGCCGCTCGCGCACGAAGTTCACCAGCCGGCGCTTGCGGCGGCGATGCACTTCGAGCAGCTCTTCGTCGGGGATCTCTTTGACCTGCTCCCACACGCTGCGATCCGAGGTCCGCTCGCGCCAGTCCGGCTGCAGATATTGGTCGTAAAGCTGGGACAGGTCGCCGTTGAGCCAACTGGTGAGGTGTACGCCGTTGGTTACCGAGCTGATGGGCACTTCCCACACCGGGAGCTGCGGCCACAGATCGTGCCACAACTCCTGGGATACGTCCCGGTGCAGCTTGCTCACGGCATTGCGGTGCGCCGACGTTTTCAGCGCCAGGATGGCCATGGAGAAGCGCTCCTCGCGATTGTTGGGGTCGCGCCGTCCGAGCGCCATCAACTGGTCGAAGTCGATGCCGATGTCGTTGCAGTAGTTGTTGAAGTAGTGATACATCAACCCGGGATCGAACAGGTCGATGCCCGCCGGGACCGGGGTGTGGGTGGTAAAAATATTGCTGGCCCGGGTAGCCGCCAGGGCCTCTTCGAAATTCAAGCCGTGCTCGCGTTTGAGCACGCGCACGCGTTCCAGCGCCAGAAACGCGGAGTGCCCCTCGTTCATATGGAAGACGGTGGGCTCGAGTTGCATGGCCTTCAGCGCGCGCAGGCCGCCCACGCCCAGTACGAACTCCTGCCGCATGCGCATGTCGGTGTCGCCGCCATAGAGCGAATTGGTGATGCCGCGGTCCTGCGGCAGCACGTTTTCGGGAACGTTGGTGTCCAGCAGGAACAGATTGACGCGCCCCACCTCCATCTTCCACACCTGGATCATCACTTTGCCGGTGGGGAGCCGCACGAAGACCTTCAGGTCCTCGCCTTTCTCGTCGCGTACCGGCAGGGCCGGGAGGGTATAAAAATCGTTAGTGGGATAGCGCTCCTGCTGCCAGCCGTCCGCGTTGAGCATCTGGCGAAAATAGCCCTGCTGATACAGCAGGCCGACGCCCACCAGAGGAAGGTGCAGGTCGCTGGACGACTTCAGATGATCCCCTGACAGCACTCCCAGCCCACCGGAGTAGATCGGCAGGCACTCGGAGAGTCCGTACTCAAAAGAAAAATAGGCGATCAACTGCCCGTCGTGGTCCGGCTTGCCGGCATGTACCTGGGCGTCATAGCGCTGGCAGGCACTGGTATAAAGGGCCAGGTAGCGGGGATCGGCGGCGGCGCGCTGCAGGGTGGTGCGCGAGACCCGGCCTAACATCAGCACCGGATTGTAGTTGCACTCGCGCCAGAGGTTGGCGTCCAGGCGGCGGAACAGAGCTCGAATCAACGGCTCCCAGGTCCACAGGATGTTGTAAGCCAGCTCCGGCATGCGGGCCAACTGCTCGGGCAAGGCGGGACGAACCAGGAATTCACGAATGGGCTGAATACGAAATGGCATCTAGCAGCGGCTCTTCGGCATTAGCACTATATAAAATAACGCACTACGGGAGCCCCTGGCGGTACTAGGTGTTTGAGGGTTACCGTCGTGGGGGGGGGGGGGGGCCCCCCCACGACCCATGGTCAGCCTATATTCTCACTGTACGGCAACAGTAAGATTCTTCTGGCTGTCGATGCCGCCGATGGTCACGACAACGGCCGCCGGCCCGGACGGGGTGCCGTCCGGAATGGTGGCGTTGATCTGGAGGACCCCCGCCACCAAGCCCGGCGCCGGCCCGGAGTAGGAAACATGCGCGTCCTGGCCGCCGATGGTGACCTTTACATCGGCCACCAACTGGCCGGTGGATGTCAGCGGATTCAGGGCGCCGTCGATCGAATCCGGAATCGTGGATCCGCCGCCGGTGCCGAACAACTGGATCACCGTGCCCGCGGCTGCCGGGTTGGAGGTGCTGTTGACGCTCGAATCCTGGTTCAGGATGGCGCCTTCGCCGGTGCCCGCGCCGTTGGCGGCGAACAGACCCGGCAGGGTAGCCACCACCGGCAGCGTATCGCCGGCCGAGGTTTGCCCGCCGTAGGACACCTGCAGCACCGTATTCGTGTTGCCGGGACCCAGTTGGGCCAGCTTGTTGGCCAGTTCAAACGGCACCAGCGCATTCACCTGGTTGGCCCAGGCGAAGAGCACCGGCACCGGGGTGCCGTCGAAGAGCACCTGCGTGCCGCCCAAGGTGGTCGCCACCGTGCCGTCCGGAGGAGGCAAGGCGAAGCTGACGCCGGTGGCCGGTCCGAGGTCCGATCCGAAGATGGAAATCGCCATACCGGGCGCGACCTGTCCGATGGCGCCGCTGGCCGCGTTGATGATGCCGCTGATGACCGGCGCGGTCACCGTACCCACCTGCAGGGTAACGATGACGCTCTGCGGCGTGGCCGACCCGGCCGGTGTCACGTTTACCGTACCGGAGTAGGTTCCCGCCGCCAGGCTGGCCGGATTCACCGATACCGACAAAGTCGCAGGAGTCGTACCGGTGGCCGGCGTCACCCCGATCCAGGCCGCGCCGGCGGCCGCCGTAAAGCTGATCGGGCCGCCGCTACTGCTGACCATCAGGGTCTGCGGTGCTGGGGCAGGTCCGCCGACCGGCGCGGTGAACGCCAGCGTGCTGGCGCTGAAGGTCAGCACCGGCGAACCGGTCACGGTCAGGGTCACGGCCACCGTGGCGGAGTTAGTGGCGCCCACGGCGCTCACGGTGATGGTGCCGCCGTAGGTTCCGGCGGGCAGGCCGGTAGGCACGGCGGTTACCGTAACCGCTCCCGGCGTGGGCCCGTGCGATGGGTTCACCTGGAGCCAGTTGCCGGGCGAAGTCGCCGAGTAGGTCAGGTTCACGTCGCCGGTGGCTACCGTGAAGGTTTGGGCCGCCGGGGCCGTCCCGCCGATCTGGTAGGTGAACGACAGGGTGGCAGGCGCCACCGTCAGCGAGGGTTCCGCATTCACGGCCAGCGCCACCGGTATCACGAAGACCGGCTGCACCGATCCCACGCTCTTGATGATGACCTCGCCGACGTAATTTCCGGCGATCAACAAGCCGGGGCTAACCGAGACTTGCAGTTTCGCCGGGGCGGTGGCGGCCGGCGTCACCTGCAGCCACGCGGAATCGGTGGTCACCGATCCCAGCGTGACGGGCTGGCCGTTCAGAGTCGTCAGGTTGACGGTCTGCGCCGCCGGCAGCGGGGCACCCGGCTGGTAGTTGAAAGTGAGCATCGAAGGAGAAGCCGACAGGTTCGACCCGGTGACCGTCAAGTCCGCGTAGGCCGTAACCGTCGAGCCCAACCCCGAGGCGTTGAGCGTCAGGACGATGGTGTACGCGCCGGCCGCCAGCCCCGCGGGATTGGCGGTCGCCGTGATGGTCGCCGGCGTGGTGCCGCCGGTGGCGCTCAGCGTCAGCCACTTGTTGGTGCTGGCGCCTTGCGTGATGGTGAACGGCTGCGCCGAACCATCCGACGCCGCCACCGTGAAAGTAGTCGAAGACGGCGGCGCCGTATTGGCCAGCGAGAACGTGATCGGCGACGGCGTCACCGTCAGGTGTCCGGTGCTGACCACCATGGTGAAGGCCTTGGACGCCGTGGCGCTCAGGCTGTCGCTCACCGTAACGCTGAACGCGAACGGACTGCCCGTCGTGGTAGTAGGTGTGCCGCTGAGAACGCCGGTGGCGGCATTCAAGCTCAGTCCCGGCGGCAGCGTGCCGCTCGATACCGTCCAGTTGCTGTAAGGCGGCGTACCGCCGGAGGCTGCCAGCGTCGTCGAGTACGCGATGGCGGGCGATCCCGGCGGCAGCGGCGAGGACGTGGTGATGGTGAGCGGCGTGGTGATGGTGATGGAAAGGCTCGCCGTAGCCGTCTTGCTGGCGCTGTCCTTCACGGACGCCGTGAAGGTGGCCTTTCCGGCTGTAGTTGGATTACCGCTGATCAGCCCGGTCGAGGCATTCAACGTCAAGCCGGCCGGCAGCCCGCCGCCGGTGATCGACCAGGTGTACGGCGTGACGCCGCCCGCCGCGGCCAGTGTCTGCGCATAAGCCGTCCCTACAATGCCGCCCGGCAGCGACGTAGTGGTGATGGTCAGAGCCGTGGAAATATTGATCGAAAGAGCCTGCGTGGCGGTATTCGCGGTGGGAGTGAAGCTATCCTTCACCATGACCGTGAAGGGGTAAGCGCCGGCGGTGCTGGGCGTGCCGCTGATCAGACCGGTCGCAGCGTTGAGGCTGAGACCCGGCGGCAACGAGCCGACGCTGATCGACCAGGTATACGGCAACAGGCCGCCGTTGGCCGTCAGGGTCTGCGAATAAGCCGAGCCCATCGACCCGCCCGGCAGCGAAGTGGTGGTGATGGTCAGCACGCCCTCAATGGTGATGCTGAGCGGTTTCGCGGGCGATGTGGCGCTGGCGCTGTCATCCACCGTAACGCTGAAGCCGAACGTTCCGGCCGCGCTGGGATTGCCGCTGATGGTGCCGCTCGAGGCGCTCAACGAGAGCCCCGTCGGCAGAGATCCGCTGACCACCTTCCAATTGCTATAAGGCGGCGTGCCGCCGCTGGCGTTCAGGGTCTGCGAGTAACCGACGTTCACCGTCCCGGCCGGCAGCGTGCTGGTGGTCACCAGGAGCGGCGGCGTGACCACGGTAATCTTCAGGTTCTGCGTCGCCGTGTTGCTGGCGCTGTCGGTGACCTCGGCCGTGAATGAAACATCGCCCGCCACGCTGGGAGTGCCGGTAATGGCTCCCGTGGCCGTATTGAGCGTCAGGCCGGGCGGCAGAATGCCCGCGCTGATTGACCAGGTGTATGGCGTGGTTCCGCCCGCCGCGGTCATGGTCTGCGAATAGGCCGTGCCCACCGTGCCGTTGGGCAGCGAGGTGGTCAGAATCGTCAACCCCGAAGAGATCGCAATCGAGAGACTCCCCGAGTTGGCCGTATTGCTGAGGCTGTCGTGGACGGTCACGGTGAAAGTGGAGGTCCCGGATGCCGTGGGCGTACCGCTGATGCTGCCGGCGGAAGTCAGCGTCAGGCCCGCAGGCAGCGATCCGGTGTTCAGCGTCCAGGTGTACGGCGGCGCGCCGCCAACGGCCGCCAGGCTGGCCGGACCGTAAGACACGCTCAGCACGCCGTTGGGCAGCGTGGTGGTGGTCACGCTCAAGAGGCTCAGGATGGTGATGTTCAGGCTCTTGTTGGCGGTGGCATTGATGGAATCCTTCACCGTGAAGCCCACCGCGACCGGACCGCTGGTGGCGGTGGTGGGTGTGCCGGTGATGGCGCCGGTGGAGGTGTTCAGTGTCAGGCCGGCGGGTAGCGAGCCGCTGCTGACGCTCCAGGTGTACGGCGACAAGCCGCCGCCGGCCGTCAGGCTGGTGCTGTAAGGCGTGCCCATGATGCCGTCGGGCAGCGTAGAAGTCGTGATCGAAAGCGCGCCGGCGATGGTGATCTGGAACGGCGCCGAGGTCGAGCTGTTCAGGGAGTCTTTGACCGTCACCGTAAAGGAGAATGGACTTCCCGTGTTACTGGTGGGCGTTCCGCTGAGAACGCCGGCGCTCGAAAGCGTCATGCCCGGCGGCAATGTTCCGCTGGTCATGCTCCAGGTGTAAGGCGACGTGCCGCCCACCACGTTAAACGCGAAAGGCGTGTAGGAAAGGTTCAACTCGCCGCTGGGCACCGGCGAAGTGGTGGTGATGCTGGGACCGGCGTTGACGGACAGACTGAATGGCTTACTGACCGTGTTACTGCCGCTATCCATCACGGTGACGGTGAACGAGAACGGACTGCCGGTAGTGGTGGAAGGCGTGCCCGTGATGGAGCCGCCGCCCGAAAGAGTCAACCCGGGCGGCATGGTTCCACTGGTCAGGCTCCAGGTGTATCCGGTGCCGGTGCCGCCGCTGGCAGTCAGCGTCGTCGAATAGGACGCGCCTACTTCGCCCGGCAGCAGCGGAGATGTCGTGGTGATGGTCAGCGGTCCATTGATCGTGAGCTGAAGAGGTTTCGAGCTGGCGCTGCCGAGATTATCCGTGACCGTCACGGTGAAGTTGGAGATGCCCGGAGTGCTAGGCGTGCCGCTGATCACACCACTGGACGAGAGGGTCAAGTTGGCGGGAAGCGTGCCGCTGGCCAGGCTCCAGGTATAGGGCGAAGTACCGCCGGTGGCTGCCAGTGGCTGGTTGTACGCCACACCCTGCGTGCCGCTGGGTAGCGGCGAACCCGTCGTGATGGTCGGTCCGGCGTTGATGGTGAGCGAGAACAGCTTCGATCCCGTGTTGTTGGAACTATCCTTGGCCGTGACGGTAAAGGAGGCGGTGGTAGCCGACGACGGGTTGCCGCTGAGGATGCCGCCCGTGGAGAGGGTCAAGCCGGCCGGCAGCGACCCGCCGGTCACACTCCACGTGTAGCCTCCCGTGCCGCCGGTGGCAGCCAAAGTCTGGCTATAAGCCACACCCACTTCGCCGGTGGGCAGCGGCGACGAGGTCGTGACGGTGACGCCTTGATTGATCAGGATGGAAAGCGGCTGCGTGGCGGTGCTGCCGACGTTGTCCTTCACCTGCACCGTAAACGAAGAGGTGCCCGTAGCGGTAGGGGTGCCGCTGATCACGCCCGTGGACGCGTTCAACGTCAGGTTGGCGGGCAGCGATCCGGTGGTGATGCTCCAGGTGTACGGCGTCACGCCGCCCGTGGCGGCCAAGGTCTGGTTGTATGGCGTACCGGTATAACCGGCCGGCAGCGAGGTAGTGGTGATGACCGGTGGTGACGAGGTCAAAGTCAGGGTAACCGGCACGGTCGGTTGCGAAGTATTGGTGTCCGAACTGTACACCTTGATGGTGCCGGTGTAGGTGCCCGCCCCGAGTCCCGTGGTATTGATACTCACCGAAAACGAGGTGGACCCGGTAGTCCCCGTGTTTCCGCCGCCGGGAACGGTCAGCCAGCTATGGCCGTCCGTGGTGGTGGCGGTGATGGCGTAGGCCATGTTATAGGTGCCCGTGGTCACCCCGACGGATTGCGGAGACGGCGTTCCGCCGACCGGCGCCGTGAAGGTGAGGTTGCCGGGCGAACCGGTCCACGTCAGGGTTTCCGAGGGACACGCCGAAGTACAGGAGGTGGTCAGTGTGCCCGAAATTCCGAGACTCGCGGTGGTGCCGGTGGAGGCCTGGCAAAGGCTGGAAAGCAGGCATGTGTAGGTCGCCTGGCTGTAATTGTTCGGGCTGCCAGTGATCAACGGGGCGGTAAAGTTCAGTGGCAACGGGGCCGGAATCACCCCGGGTGCGAAGGCCAGGGTCGCCGTAAGGCTTGCCAGAGGTGAAGGGCCGAACAAAAACGTGCAGTTGCTCAACTTTAAGGTGTCGTTTCCGCCGGCGGTGGAGTCGCTGAGCTTCAGGACTCCTGTCGCGCCCGTGCACGAGAACGTGGCGCCCGGAAACGGTCCGACGGTTTCCGACAGTGAGATCTTGAGTCCCGTGTATGTCTCGGTCGTCGGGTTATAGGTAACGCCAACCGGATTGATGCTGGTCGTTACGGATCCAATCAAGCCATTGAGGTCCAGCGGGTCGCCGATGGTAGTCGATACCGAAACCGAACTGCCGGTCTGCGTGCAACTGGCCGTGCCTCCGGTGGTAAGCGTGGCCTGCGTGGGCGCACTGGTGTAGCCCGTGCCTTTATTGACGATCGAGAGCGGCACCGTGCCCAAGGGCAGCGGCACATTAGCCTGCCCTTGCGTGCCGCCGCCGTCGGTGAAGTTGATGACGCAATACTGGCCGCTGGTTCCGGTAGCCGAGAGACCGCTCACATAATTTCCACCGACGATGGCCAGATTGCTGCCGGGCAGAATCGGACCCAGGTTAGCGGCCGCGGATACATTGACCGCGGGGCCCGCGGCCTGCAGGCCGACGGTCATGCTTAGGATCACACACAATCCGGCAATCAACTTTAGAAAAAGGGGCGTTTTGATGGGCACGATTCTGATCTCCTCCGAAACTGGCGACACTGGTCTCTCGATAATAATCGAAATCAATTCAGTGTAAAGGATAAAAGCGCACGTTGATTTCGGCAGGGCAAAACCTGGTTCCAGTACTATTGGTACTATGACCCCGGCGCCGCGTCTCCGGTCCGGCAGCAGCGGGCCGCCACAAGGTGTGTTCTGATGATAGACTTGATGCCTATGAAAGGAAATCCAAATTCGTGAAGACTCTATTCGCAATTGTCATGACGCTGGGATTGCTGGCCGGGGCCGCATTCGGGCAGCCCACGATCACGCAGGTGAGCAACGCCGCCAGCCAGGCGCTGCCGCCCCTACAGAATTCATCCATTGCGCAGGGCTCGTATTTTTCGATCTACGGCAACGGTCTGGCCGCCGACATTTCCACCTGCGGCGCCAACTACGCCAACTGCCTGTGGCCGCCGACTTATCCGCTTCCCACATCGGTGCAGGACACTTCCGTGAAGGTGACCGTGAACGGCACCACCGTGGACGCCTATATCGAGTTCGCCGCGCAGATTACCTCCACCCTGGCGCAGGTCAATGCCGTGCTCCCGTCCAACACCCCCACGGGTAACGGGACGCTGACGGTGACCTACAAGGGATCCACCAGCAGCCCCTACCCGGTCGGTGTGGTGAGCAACTCATTCGGCACTTTTGCCATCAACCAGGCCGGCACCGGACCGGGCATCATCACGGACGCGAACTATAACGTGTTGACACCCTTTCACACCGCCAAGCCGGGCGACTACGTGATCCTGTGGGGCACCGGACTGGGACCCGTGGATGCCAGCACCGAGGGTAGCGCACCGCCTACGCAGACCAATCTCTGCGGCTCCGGAGACACTTGTCCGGTCACGGTCTGGGTGGCGAACGAGAAGGCTTTCGTGGCGTACGCCGGACGAGCCGCCTATACTGCCGAAGACGAGATCGTCTTCATTGTGCCTTCGGACGTTTCCGGATGTTACGTGCAGGTGTCCGTACAGATCGGTTCGGTGGTCGGCAACTTCACCAGTATGGCGGTGGACCCCAATGGCGCGGCGTGCCAGGACGCCGACGGCATCAACTACGCCGACATTCAATCCGCCGTCACCAGCAACGGAAAGGTGAGCGTCAATGTGCTGGACCTGTTGAGCAACTACCTGAACCTGGAGATTCTGGGCGCGCCTTTCCAGTGGGACAACGACACGGTCAGCGGCGAGATCGGCACCTTTACGACCGCCGTTCTCGACGAATTTCAGGGCTTTGCCTTGGTGCCGTCGGTGAATAATTGCACCGTCAGCCCGTTCCTGGAATACCCGCCACCGGTCGATCCCGCGCTGGGGCTGGTGACCTATCTGGATGCCGGCAGTCAATTGAGTATCACGGGCCCGCAGGGAACCCAGACCGTGCCGCACAACACCAACGGCAAAGGATACGGAGCCATTGTGGGCGGCGCCAGCATCGCCGACCTGCTCTCCGGCGGTGGGATCAATCCGTTCTTCCTGAACGCCTCGGGGTGGGGAACCAGTTCGTGGCAGTACCAGATCGTGCCCGGCAATTATTCGGTGAGCGGTCCGGGGGGCGCCGATGTAGGGGCGTTCAACGCTACCATCACCGTGCCTTCGGGCGATTCTTCCTTTAGCTGGAACCAGAGCAGCTTTTCCAGTGCGCCCATATCGCGGAACACGCCGTTGACGATCACCTGGACGGGCGGCGATCCCAACGGCTTCGTGGACATCACGGCCATCGGTTCGACGCTGGCATCCGGGTTGACACCCAGCGCCACGACGCCGGGCATCCTGGTCGAGTGCATCGCCCCCACCAGCACGGGACACTTCACCATTCCGACCTATGTGCTGCAAACGCTGCCGAACACCACCGCCAGCACGGCGGCCACCCCGCCAGGCGAGTTGCTGGTCGGTCCGGCGAGCGGCGCCACCAAGCTGACGGCGCCCAGCGGGACGAGCGTCACCTACGTCATCTATCACTTCATCGGGGGCATCAACGTAGGCTGGCAGTAGTCTCAGTTCAGGCGGTGGGGCGGGCGCTGGCGTCCGCCCCGCCCGAAACCTGCGGCGGGCGTTCAGCCCGCCTTTTTTTTTGGGCAGCGGAGCAGCCGTACCGGCGGTCCGGCAGATCCCCGGCCGCTAGCTGGCGGCCAGCTTCTTCTGCTTCTTCTCGAGCGCGGCCATCAGCCGGGATTCTATCTCCGGCGGGATCGGATGCGGCTCCATCCCCTTGTAGATGCGCACGGTCTTCTTGGTCGTGTCGCAGACTACCCAGCAGTTGGGGCACTCGGTAATGTGCTGCTCCAACTTGGCCCGGATCTCCGCATCGACGTTCTCGTCGAGATAATCGCTTAGCTCTTGAAGAAATTCCTTACATGTAAGCAAAGGCGTCATCTCCCTTGTGCTTGAAAAAACGCGTCAGCTTATCGCGAAGCTGCAGGCGCGCGCGCAACAACCGGCTCTTCACCGCCGGGATGGACAGGTTGAGCGCCTCGGCGGTCTCTTCGGTGGAAAGCTCTTCCATGTCCCGCAGCACGAACACCGCGCGATAGGGCGGCGCCAGGCTGTCCACCGCGGACGACAGAATCTCGTTGACCTCTTCGCGCGAGTAGCGCTGCTCGGGATTCTCGTCCCACGCGGCAATCTCGCGGGCCACGGTATCCTCGCCCGTATCGATGGTCTCGTCGATGGACACCGACTTGTCGGTCTTACGCTTGCGCAGTTTCATCAGCGCCTGGTTCACCGCGATCCGCACGATCCAGGTGTAAAATTTCGAGTTGCCCTGGAACTGGTCGAGGTGTTCGTAAGCTTTCAGAAATGTCTCCTGGAGCACATCCTCGGCGTCTTCCCGGTTTTGCGTGATGTGCATGGCCAGGCGAAAGATTTTATTTTCGTAGCGGCGCACCAGTTCCGAGAAGGCCTTGACATCGCCCTCGCGAGCCCGTAGTACGACCGCTGTTTCATCCTGGATCTGACTGGTAGCAGGCATTACGCTGTATCCAGTATCGCACACACCGTAAAGGCTTCTCCGTCCCCCGCCCCGGCCGGCGCCGCGGGCCCAAAGCCGCGGACGTCTTCCGGCCGTGCCCCGCCGCACTCTCCCTATTTCCGTAGCCGGCATACACTCTTTTGTATCGATTCCGTATCATCGTGTAACTCCTACGGCCGCCTCACTTACTTGATTTACAAACCAAGCCGCTCCACGCAAGCGCCCTCGTGCCGCATGCCGCCCGCCCGGGCAACTCCGTCCCCGGTCATCGCGTCTAAGTGAATGAGTTTTGCTTGACAGTTGGGAGACTATCTATGCTCAAAGGGATGTTATATACAATGGCGTTGGTGCTGACAGCAGCTTGTGTCGCGCCGGCGCTATACTCACAATCGATCATATCCGGCGACATAACCGGCACCGTGACGGATCCGACCGGCGCCGTGTTACCGGCCGCGCAGGTTACCTTGCGCAACAATGCCACGGGCGCGGTGCAGAGCACCGCGACCAACGCGCAAGGCACTTACCGGTTCGCGCTGCTTTCACCCGGCTCGTACACGGTGCAGGTCAGCCGGCAAGGGTTCCAGGCAGCCGGCAGCAAGAACATCAACGTGACTGCCGGCCAGACCGCCACCTGGAATATCCAGTTGGCGCTGGCCAGCACAACCCAGACCGTGGAGGTGTCCGAATCGGCCGCCACCGTGCAGACGCAGAATGCCGACACCACCACGACTTACTATGCCGAGCAGGTGCTGAACCAGCCGAATCCGGGCGGCGATCTGACCTTCATTGCGCAGACCGCGCCCGGCGTGGTCATGAATACGCAGTCCGGCTATGGAAACTTCTCCGCCAACGGCATGCCCGGCACATCCAATCTGTTCACGGTCAACGGCCAGAACTTTAACGATCCGTTCCTGAACCTGAATAACAGCGGCGCATCGAACCTGGCATTGGGATCGAACGATATCGCCGAGGCGGATGTGATTACCAATGCTTATTCGGCCCAATATGGCCAATACGCCGGCTCCCAGGTGACTTACATCACCAAGAACGGCTCCAATAACTGGCACGGTGACGCGATCTGGATGTGGAACGGACGGGCCTTGAACGCCGACGACTTCTTCAGTAACTCCTTCGGCGATGGAAGGCCTTTCGATAACTTCAATCAGTGGGCTACCGGCGTCCAGGGTCCCATATGGAAGAATCATACGTTCTTCGACGTGGATTACGAGGGACTGCGCGTGGTGCTGCCCACGGCCAGCACGCTGGTCCAGGTGCCCAGCCCGCAGTTTCAAGCGGCCACGCTGGCTAACCTGCCGGCGGCCGGCAATGGGGCCGAAGTGCCTTTCTATAACCAGTTGTTCTCGCTTTACAACAGTGCGCCGGGGGTCGGCGCGGCTATTCCCGCCACCACCGCCAACGGCGGCTGCGGTTCATTTACCGCGCTGGGGACGGGGGTGCCGTGCGCCCTGCAATTCCGCGCCACGCCGCCCAATCTGCTGAACGAATACCAGTGGGCCACGCGCGTGGACCATAACTTCAGCGACAAGGATCACGGATATATCCGGCTGTTCCGCGACAACGGCTTTCAGCCGACCTTCACCAGTCCCTTCGGCCCCACGTTCAACGATGCCAGTCATCAGCCGCAGATGTCGCTGCAGCTATCCGAGAATCACACCTTCGACCCCAACACCGTGAACCAGATCAACGTCTCCGGGTTGTTCTACGCGGCCGCCTTCCTGCCCACCGACGCATCCGGCGCGCTGGCGGCTCTTCCCACCCAGTTCGCCATGGCCGGCGGCGAGTTCACCGAGACCGCCGATCAGCCGTTCTTCTTCCCGCAGGGACGGCGCGTCCTGCAATACCAGCTCATCGACGACTTTTCCAAGGTCGTGGGGAATCACACTTTCCGGCTGGGATTCTCGTGGCTGCACGACAACGTCACGGACTTGGGCTTCGGACAGAATACCCAGGGAGCCTTGACGGTAGCCTCTCTGCAAGAGCTTTACAACGGCAGCGGACCGAATTCCTTCCTGACGCAGAACTTTCCCAATGCTACCGAGCAGCCGTTTTACTTCAATACCTTCGGCGGATACCTGGCCGATGATTGGAAAGTCAACCGGCGTTTGACCGTCTCGCTGAACCTGAGACTCGAGAGCTACGCCAATCCGACCTGCGGTCACGATTGTTTCTCGCGCCTGGCATCGCCGTTTACCGGCGCGGCGGGGAGCGTGGACGTGCCTTACAACCAGATGATCGTCTACAACCAGCACGACGCGTTTCCGAACACTCAGGCCGTCGTGTGGGAGCCGCGCATCGGTATCGCCTGGCGGCCGTTCCATGGTGACAAGACCGTGATCCGCACCGGCGCCGGCATCTTCTCCGATGAACTGCCCGGCTTCCTGGCCGAGAATGCCGCGTTCAATCCGCCGGGACTGACGGCCTTCACGGTCGCCAACGGCACCCTGGCGCCCGGCGTGCCGGGCAGCCTGTTCACCGCCGCCAGCCAGGCCAACCAGGCATTTCTCAACCAGTTCGCATCCGGCGGCACGCTCTCCTCCATCACCCAGGCGACCAACGGCGCGTTCGTGCCGCCCAACATCTTCGGCTTCCCCGGTACTTTCTACCAGCCGACTTACTATAAGTGGAACTTCGAGATCCAGCACCAGATCGCGCCCAGCACCCTGATCAGCCTGAACTACAACGGCATGCACGGCATCCACATCCCCATCGACGACAACGGGCTGAACGCCTATTGTCCGTTGAGCGTTTGTCCCGGCGGCTTTCTGGGCCTGCCCGCCACGGTGCCGAACCCCAGCTTCGGCGTGGTGAACCAGATCCTGTCGGCGGGCACCTCCAACTACAACGGATTGACCGTCAGCGTGCGCCGCACGGTGACCGCCGGCCTGGCCTTCAACGCCAACTACACCTGGAGTCACGCGCTCGACGACGTTTCGAACGGCGGCCTTTTGCCGGCCAATGCCCTGCAAACCGATACCAGCATTCTCAATCCGCAAAACCCCTATAACATCCGCGCCAACTACGGCAACTCGGATTTCGACGTCCGGCACTATGTCAGCGTTGGCTGGGTACTGAGTGACATGTTCCGGCGGGCAGGATTTCATTACGGCCCGAACCGGGTATTCAGCGGATGGACTCTCTCCGGCAATGTCTTTTACCGCACGGGCCTGCCCTATACGGTGATCGACTCCGCGGCTACCACCACCCTGGCCGGCTTCAATTACGGCGGTACGATCTTCGGCAGCCCGCTGACCACCGGCTTCCCGTCCTGCGGCGCGGGCGCGGTCAACACGCCTTGCCTGAACACCATGCAGTTCGCGGCCAGCACCAGTTCGCCGACCGGTTTCGGAGACCTGGCGCGCAATCAGTACCGCGGTCCGGGCTTCTTCGATACGGACCTCTCCCTGTCCAAGGACTTCCGCATCCGCGAGCGATTTACCGTATCGGTCGGCGCGCAGGCTTTCAACTTGTTCAATCACCCGAATTTCGATCAGCCGGTGAACGACCTCGCAAATCCTTTGTTCGGCTCCATCACCCGCCTGGTGGGTCCGCCCACCAGCATCCTGGGATCGTTCGTGGCCGGCAACGACTCACCGCGGTTCGTGGAGATGAAGGCTGTGTTCCGCTTCTAGCGCGCAGACCGCGCCTACGCCTTTATGTCATCCCGGGCGAAGTCCCAGGCCACCGTGCGATTCTGGCTGGCGGACAGGTTGACCATGTGGGCGCAGGCGGCGGCATGATGGCCGGCAGTGGCGTCTTCCCAGTAAGACTGCCGGCTGTGGATCGAGTCCAGGAAATGGCCTAAATGGGCGAAGGTCGGCTCGGGACCTTCGTCCTTCAACTTCTCCGGCTGCTTGCGGGGACGCTTGGCCGGCTCGATCTCGGTGGCGATGACTTTGGGATCCTTGTAGTATGCATCTTCGAGTGCCTGCGCCCAGGAGTCCACGATCCAGCGGTTGTCTTCGATCGGGTTCTCGGGATAGAACGTCAGGCCCTCGCCGCCGATGGTGATGCTGCCTTCCGTGCCCAGCACCTGAAAGCCGCCCTCGGGGTTCAATTCGTTGTTGAACGACGAGCTGAGATTGACCGTGAAGCCCTCCGGATACTCCAGAATCGCGTTCAGCGTATCGGGCACGTCGCGGCTCTCTTTCCAGCGGTACAGTTCGCCCATGGCCATGACGCGCGCGGGCATCCTGGCGTCCATCAGAAAATTGATGGTCGTGCACAGGTGTACGAACAGGTCGGTGGCGATCCCGCCCGAGTATTCCTGGTAACAGCGCCAGCGGAAGAAGCGCTCGGCGCTGAATGGACGCCGGGGCCCGCTGCCCAGGAACAGGGGCCAGTTGACCGTCTGCGGCGAGGCGTCCGGTGGAATCGGGTAGATCCACGCGCCCGATGCGGTGTTGCGATTGTACGCCGCGCGGATCATGGTGATGCGTCCCAGCTTGCCGGCCCGGATCATATCCTTGGCCTTGCGCTCCGTGTCGGAGCTGACGCCCTGGCTGCCGACCTGCATGATCCGCTCGCCGGAACGCGCGGCCGCGATGATTTCCAGGCCTTCGGACGACGTGTAGGTCATGGGCTTCTCGCAGTAGACGTCTTTGCCGGCGCGCAGCGCGTCCAGGATGACGGGCGCGTGCAGGTGGTCGGGAATGGCGATGACTACCGCGTCGATGGATTTTTCCGCCAGCAGTTCGTGATGTGTAGGGTAGATCTTGACGGGGCCTTTGGCCCGCGTGGAGGCGCGTTCCAGCCGTCCTTTGTAAGCGTCCACCAGCGCGACGATTTCGGCCTGCGGATGCGGTGTCAGCGAGTCCATCAACTCCTGCCCCCGCGCGCCGGTGCCGATGAATCCCACGGCGATGCGGTCGCTGGGCGCCGGCCGGGCCTTTCCTGACGTGGCGGCTAGCAGCGCGCCGGCCTGCAATAATGTACGGCGAGTGATTGGCATTTTGATCTCAAAGGCAGATTATAACTTTGGACCCGCGGCGGGCGAAACGGCTTGGCCTACCGCTTGCGCCACGCGCAAAATCAGCGCTTCGGCGAAAGGCGGGCCCACGATCTGCAATCCGATGGGCAAGCCCCGCCGATCGATGCCGCAGGGGACCGAGAGAGCCGGCAGCCCCAGCAGGTTGATGGCGCGCACGAAGCGGGTGGTGGCCAGGCGCACGTCTTCGGTTTCTCCCGCGATGGAGACGGTGGTCTCGCCGATGCGCGGCGCGGTGATGGGCGCCGTGGGCGTGAACAGGCAATCGACATGCGTCCACAGCGCCTGGAACTCACGCTGCATGCCGGTACGCAGGCGTTGTGCGTTGATGTAGTCGGTGGCCGGCAGCAGCCGCCCCTGTTCCAGCAGCGCCAGCACGTCGGGGCCGAACCGGTCGCGACATTCCAGGTTCCGTTCGTGTACGGCGGCGGCCTCGGCCATCAGAATCACGCGCGCCACCGTGTTCATGGCCGCGATATCCGGCACGCGCAGCGGTACGATCTCCGCGCGCGCCGATTCGGCCGCGCGGAACACGGCGCGCATGGCGGCTTCCACGTCCGGATCGAGGCGTTCCATGTAGAAATTCTCGGGCAGGCCGATGCGCAGACCCTTGATGGACGGCTGCGGATCGGGCACGTAGTTTTCCACCGGACGGCGGGAGGATGCCGCGTCGCGCGCGTCGTAGCCGGCGATAATGTTGAGTACCGCGCCGGCGTCGCGCGCCGTGCGCGTGAGCGGACCCATGTGGTCGAGCGACCAGGCCAGGGGCATCGTGCCGAAGCGGCTGACCCGTCCGTAGGTCGGCTTCAATCCGACTACCCCGCAATAGGTCGCGGGTATGCGGATGGAGCCGCCCGTATCGCTGCCCATGGCCATGAAAACCATGCCGGCCCCCACCGCGGCGCCGGACCCGCCGCTGGAGCCGCCCGGTATGCGATCGCGGTCCCAGGGATTGCGGATCGCGCCGAAGTGAGGATTGCTCGAGGTGATGCCGAAAGCCAGCTCGTGCATGCCGGTCTTGCCCACCATGACGGCGCCGCCCGCGCGCAGCCATTCGACGCAAGCGGCATCGTGGCCGGGAATGAAGTCCTCGAACAGGCGCGAGCCGCCGGTGGTCAGTACACCCTTGGTGTAGAAAAGATCCTTGACCGCGATCGGAATGCCGTGCAGCGGGCCGCGGCCTTCGCCGCGCGCCAGTTCCGCATCGGCCTGCTTGGCCTGTTCGCGCGCGGCGTCGGCCATCGTCAGTTGCATGGCGTTGGTGGCCGGGTTCAGACGTTCGATGGCTGCCAGCGCGGCGGTGGTCAGCTCGGCGGAGGATACTTCGCGCCGGCGCAGGGCGGCGGCGGCTTCCAGCAGTGTCACTGGCTCTCCTCCGGGCCGGCGCGGAAGATCACCGCCGGCTCCGCGGCGGCGTCCAGCGCGCGCGCCAGCAGCCGGAAGTCGGCCTCCAAAGCTTCGAGCGGCTGCGCCACGGCGTCCAGGCCGGGCTCCGGAATCGTCAGCCCGCTAGCCCGCGCAATCTTCTTCCAGTCTTTGCTCATGGTTATTCTCCAGGGCGGCCGCCCAATGCGCGGCGGCCAGAACGATGATCGCCGAGACGAACGCCCAGACCAGTATGGTAGCGGAATTGTGGAACACGCCGTATTCGTGGTCCAGGCGCGCGCCCAGCAGCGGCCACACCAGCAGAAAGACGTACTTCGTCCCCTCCAGCAACAGGCCGGTGACGATGGCGACCGGCGCCACGCGCCCCGCCCGGATGGGACAGTTCGGCAGAATCCAATAAATAAGAAACAGGGTGAGGCAGGCGATGGGGACGGCCGCCAGTTTGAAAACCAGCAGGTTCATCCAGAAGTGCGGATGAGCGCTCAGCGAGCGGACCCATTCGGCGTTCATGCTGGTGAGGATCAGCGATAGCAGGGCCAGGCCGCCGCAAAGGAAGATCATGCCCACACTCACGAGCTGGTTCTTGATGTAAGAGCGGTTCCGGGTTACGCCCCAGGCCCGGTTGAGCGCTACTTCGAGCGGTTCGAACACGCCGTTGGCGGTGACCAGCAGCAGCAGCATGGCGACCGGCTGGAACGGCCCGCGGGTGGGCAAATTGCGCTTGAGGAAGGCGCCCACGTCCCCCGGAAGGTAGTCGTTCAGCGCCAGGTAGATGGTGTTGACCGCCGCCGGCCAGTGCAGCACGTCCCGGCAGAACGACAGCATCACGATCAGAAAAGGATAGAACGAGAGCAGCACGCTGGCCGACACCGCCAGGGCGTAGACGTGCACTTCTGTCTGCATGCAGTAGCGGAGCGTGGGGTGAGCGGCGTGATACCAGCGGCGGTTGGGGCTCAAAAGACCAGCTTACGCTTTCTCGCTCGCCGCGGGTAGACTGATGAGAGGCGGTGAGACGAGGAGATCGACGTGAGCGGAGAATTGGTCCTGGTTACCGGCGGTTCCGGATTTGTTGGCGCCCACTGCATCCTGCAGCTTCTGGCGGCGGGCTATCGCGTGCGCACGACCGTGCGCTCCCTGAAGCGGGAAGGCGACGTGCGGGCGATGCTCCGCACCGGCGGCGCCGAACCCGGCGAAATGCTGTCTTTCACCACCGCCGACCTCTCGTCGGACGCCGGCTGGCCCGCGGCCGTGACCGGCTGCACCTTCGTGCTGCATGTCGCGTCGCCCTTTCCTCCGAGCATGCCGAAGGACGAGGACGAGATCGTCCGCCCCGCCCGCGAAGGCGCGCTCCGGGTGCTGCGGGCCGCCCGCGACGCGGGCGTCCGGCGCGTGGTGATGACCTCCTCGTTCGCCGCCATCGGTTACGGCGCCGAGTCCGTGACACGGCCCTTTTCCGAGGAGGACTGGACCGACCCGGCCGGCCCGGGCGTTACTGCCTACGTGAAATCCAAGACCCTGGCGGAGCGCGCGGCGTGGGACTTCATCGACCGCGAAGGCGGGGCCCTGGAACTCTCCGTCGTCAATCCGGTGGGTGTGTTCGGCCCGGTGCTGGGGCCGGACTACTCCACGTCCATCCAGATCGTGCAGCGCTTGATGGACGGCGCCATGCCCGGCTGTCCCCGGCTCTATTTCGGCATCGTGGACGTGCGCGACGTCGCGGACCTGCACCTGCGCGCCATGCTCGACCCCGCCGCCAGGGGCGAACGCTTCCTGGCGGTGGCCGGCGATTTCATGGCCATTCAACAGATCGCCATGCTGCTGCGGGCCCGTATGGGCGATGCCGCGCGCCGCGTCCCCACGCGCCTGCTGCCGGATTGGATGGTGCGCCTGGTCTCTCTGTTCGACAAATCCGTGGCCTATATCGTCCCCGAGTTGGGCAAAGCCAGGAATGCCACCGGTGCCAAAGCCCGCCGCCTGCTCGGTTGGACGCCCCGGTCCGGCGACGACGCCATCGTCGCCACCGCCGAAAGCCTCGTGCGGCTGGGCCTGCTGCGCGACTCCCGGCAGGCTGCCGCCACCGCCCGCTAAATTACACTGGAGGAATCGTGAAGACGGCCATTCTCCTTTTCGCCGTGCTGCTGGCGCCGGCATTCTCCGCCGCGGGAGCCGATTATCCCGAGGCCCGGATCTCCAACGGCATCCTGCAGGTCAAGCTGCTGCTGCCGGATGCCCAAAACGGTTATTACCGCGGCACGCGGTTCGACTGGTCCGGCGCGATTTCGAGCCTCCAATTCCGCGGCCACGAATACTTCGGCAAATGGTTCGACCGGTACGATCCGAAGATCCACGACGCCATCATGGGGCCGGTGGAGGAGTTTCTCACCGACGGCGCGGGCCTGGGATATGCGGAAGCCAAAGCCGGCCAGAGCTTCGTGAAGATCGGCGTGGGCGCGGTGCGCAAACCGGAGGAGCCGGGCTTTCACCAGTTCGACACCTACGAAATCACGTCCAACGGAAAATGGACCGTCACCCAGGGCCCGGACTTCATCTCGTTCACGCAGGAACTGCCGGATACGCTGGGTTACGCCTACGTGTACACCAAGACCATCCGGCTGGCGCCGGGCAAACCGGAAATGGTGCTGGAGCATACGCTGAAAAACACCGGCCGGAAGACCATCAAAACGGCCGTCTACGAACACAATTTCTACATGCTCGATCGTCAGCCGGCCGGACCGGACTATACCGTGCGATTTCCGTTTGCGGTGCGCGCCAGGGCCGATCTGGCCGGCGCGGCCACGGCGCGCGGCCGGGAATTCACTTACCTGAAGGATCTGCCGCCGGGCCAATCGGTTTTCACCGAGCTCACCGGCTTCGGCGATTCCGTGCGCGATTACGATATTCGCGTCGAGAACCGCAAAGCCGGGATCGGCGTGCGCCAGACGTCCGACCATCCGATCGCGAAGCTGGTCTTCTGGTCCATCCGCTCGACCGTCTGTCCGGAAGCCTTCATCGATCTCCGCGCGGACCCCGGAGAAGAGGCGGCCTGGAAAATAAACTACGAATTCTACGCGCTGCCCCAATAGATGGACATCCTGAATTATCTGTTCGGGTCACCCCTGCCCACCAGCGACGAACGCGCCGAAAAGATCGGCCCGGCCGCCGGAATCCCGGTCTTCGGCCTGGACGCGCTAAGTTCCGCCGCCTACGGTCCGGAAGCGGCCTTGACCCTGCTGCTGCCGCTGGGCGCGGCGGGGGTCGCCTACATCCTCCCGATCAGCGCCAGCATTATCGTCCTGCTGGGCATCGTGTACTTCTCCTATCGCCAGACCATCGAGGCATATCCCGGCGGAGGCGGATCGTACACCGTGGCGCGCTCCAATCTGGGCTTGTTTCCCGGCCTGCTGGCGGCCTCCGCGCTGATGATCGATTACGTCCTCACCGTGGCGGTGGGCATCTCGGCGGGTGTGGGCGCGCTGGTGTCGGCGGCTCCCGGACTGCAGCCGCACACGCTCCTGCTATGCCTCGCCATCCTGGCCGCGATCACCATCGTCAACCTGCGCGGCGCGCGGGAGACCGGCGTCGTGTTCATGGTCCCGACCTATTTGTTTGCCGGAACGCTGCTGATCGCCATCGGGATCGGCCTGGTAAAGACGCTGCTCGGCGGCGGCCATCCGGTCCCCGTGGTAAAGCTGCCCGTCCCGGCGGGCGCCGCGGCGACTATCGGCACGTGGCTGCTCCTCAAGGCGTTCGCCAGCGGCTGCACGGCGATGACCGGCGTGGAAGCGGTCAGCAACGGCGTGAAGGCCTTCCGCGAACCCACCGCCCGCAATGCCCGCGCCACGCTGACGGCCATCATCGTCCTGTTGATGCTGCTGCTGGCGGGCATCGCCTACCTGGTGCGCGCCTACGGCATCGCCGCGACCAACCCCGGCGCACCCGGATATCAGAGTGTGCTCTCCCTGCTGGTGGCTGCGGTCGCGGGCAGAGGCGTCTTTTACTATGTGACGATCGGTTCCATCCTGCTGGTGCTGGCTCTGTCCGCCAACACCGCGTTTGCGGATTTCCCCCGCCTGTGCAAAGTCATCTCCCACGATGGTTTTCTGCCGCGTTCCTTCGGCTTCCGCGGCCGCCGCCTGGTCTTCTCCCAGGGCATCTACGTGCTGGCCGGACTCGCCGCGGTTTTGCTGGTGATCTTCGGCGGCGTGACCGACCGTCTGATTCCCCTGTTCGCCGTCGGCGCGTTCCTGGCCTTCACGCTTTCGCAGGCTGGCATGGTGTTCCACTGGCGCCGCACCGGAGGCCGCGGGTCGCGGCGCAGCATGTTCGTCAATGCCCTGGGCGCCGTGGCGACCGGGGTCACCGTGCTGGTGGTGCTGGTGGCCAAGTTCGTGGCCGGCGCCTGGATCACGCTGCTGCTCATTCCCCTGCTCCTTTCCGTCATGCTGGCCGTGCGCCGTCAGTATCATCACGTGGGGATGCAGGTGGCCAGCCAGTCGGCGCTCGAGCTGCGCAGCTTCCAGCCGCCCCTGGTGGTGGTGCCGCTGGACCGTTGGAGCAGGATTGCCAGGCGGGCGCTCACCTTCGCCTTGACCATTTCACCTGACGTGATGGCCGTGCATATCGATTCTGGCGAGCGCACCGTCTATCTGCGGGAGGAATGGCATGGTTTCGTGGAAGAGCCGGTGCTGCAACTGGGCATGTGTCCGCCCCGGCTGGTGGTGATCCCCTCGCCTTACCGGCTGGTCATCACGCCGATCGTGGATTACGTCCTGGAGCTCGCCGAAGAGAATCCCGGCCGCCAGATCGCCGTGGTCATTCCCGAGGTCGTCGAGCGGCGTTGGTACTATCACATGCTGCACAACCAGCGCGGAAATCTGCTGAAGACCCTGCTGTATTTCCGCGGCAACGACCGCGTGTTGGTGGTTAACATGCCATGGTATATACACGACGGTTAAGTGTCTGAACGTCTTCGCCAAACATTCACCTGCGCTATTCTGAAACAGGGTGTTGAATTTCAAGGACTCGTCGCTGCATAGCACAGTCTTCGCGCTGGCCCTTACCGCCTTGGCCGTGCTGGTCTCACTGATCCTCCGCCCCTTATTGGAACCCAACTTCTTCCTGCCATTCCTGCTGGCGGTATTCGTCAGCGCCTGGTATTACGGACCCATGGGCGGCTTCTCGGCGGCCGCGCTTTCCACCGTGGCGCTGGGGGCCGTGACGATGGAACTGCGGACTCCCTGGCAGGGAGCCAGTGCCAGCCTGGCGGCCTCCCTGCTCTCTTTCCTGGCGATCTCGGTGGCGGCCACCGCGTTGGTCTCCGGATTCCACTCCAGCCGCAGTATGCTGACCGCGACCTTGTCCAGCATCGGCGACGGCGTGATCGCTACCGATCGCGAGGAGAAAATCACCTTCCTCAACCCCGTGGCCGAGGCCATGACCGGATGGCGTAGCACGGAGGCCATGGGACGTCTGCTCAGCGACGTGCTCATGGTCATCGACGAGGTGAGCCGCGAACCGGCCGGCAGTCCCGCGCGGGACGCCATCCTGGTTCGCGCCACCGCGCACAATACCGGACCGGTGCTGTTGATCGCGCGCGACAAAACCGAGATCGCCATCGAACAGAGCGCCGCGCCGCTGTGCGACGAGCGCGGCCGCCTGCAGGGCGCCATCATCGTGTTCCGCGACATCACCGGACGCCGCCAGTTGGAGGAACAGCTCAGCCACGCCCGCAAGATGGATGCCGTGGGCCGCCTGGCCGGCGGCGTCGCGGGGGACTTCAACAACATCCTGACCGTCATCAACGGTTACAGCGACCTGCTGCGGGCCCACATGCCCAGCGGCAGCCCCCTGCGCCGCTTCGCCGACGAAATCCTGTACGCCGGCGAGCGCGCCGCGGCCCTGACGCGGCAACTGTTGAGCTTCGGCAGCGCTAAACCGGCCGAGCCCCAAATGATCGGACTGAATGGCTTGATCGCCGGCATGGCGCCTATGCTGCGCCGCCTGTTGGGCGACTCCGTCGAGTTGATCGTGCTGCCCGGTCCGGCCCTCGGCCCCGTGCGCCTGGATCCCGTGCAGATGCAGCAGGCCATCCTCAACCTTGCCACCAACGCCCGGGAGGCCATGCCCAACGGCGGCAAGCTGGTGCTGGAAACCTCCAACGTCGAGCTGGACGAGGCTGCCGCCAAGAAAGCCGGCGTCAAACCCGGGCCTTATGTCCTGCTGGCCGTCAGCGATACCGGATGCGGTATGGATGCGGAAACCCGCTCCCGCCTGTTCGAGCCGTTCTTCACCACCAAGGAGCCCGGCAAAGGCAGCGGCCTGGGACTCTCCATGGTCTATGGCACGGTGAAGCAGAACGACGGCTACATCACCGTCTACAGCCAGGTGAACTGCGGCACCATCTTCGAGATCTATCTGCCGCGCGTGGAAGCCGCCGCCGCCGCCCCCCTGCCCCGCCGTGCCGCCGCCACCAAGGGCTCCGAGACCATCCTGCTGGTGGACGACGAAGAGGGCGTCCGCAAGCTGGTCTGCGCCGTGCTCGCGGGCGGCGGCTACACCGTGATCGAGGCGGCCAACGCCAATGCCGCGCTGTCCATCTACGACAAAAACTCGCACAAAATCGACCTGGTGCTGACCGACGTGGTCATGCCCCAGATGAGCGGCTTCGAGCTGGGACAGGTGCTGGCCGGCAAGAACCCGGATCTGCGCGTCCTGTACATGTCCGGTTATCGCGACAACCCCGCCGGCCAAGGCAAAAACAAGGCGACCCTTTCCTTCTTGAGCAAGCCGTTCGCTCCCGACACCCTGCTCGCCAAAGTGCGCGACGTGCTGGATGCGGGCGCCGGCCTGCCCCCGCGCACCAAGTGATACGATGGCCCGCATGAGATGGCGCGGGCGATTCGTCCTGTTCTGTGCGCTGGCGCCCGTGGCTGCCGCGCGGGCTCAGCCTACCCTCGCCGATCTGCTCGAAAACAAGACCATGGCGGAGCTGCGCCGGTTCGATGAAAGCTTCGACGGCGCGCTGGGCATGGCCGCCATCGACTTGACCGCCGGCCACCGTTTCGCCCTGCACGGCGATACCGTCTTCCCGCAGGCCAGCGTGATCAAAATCCCGATCCTGGCGCGGATGTATCAGGCCGCCCGCGCCGGCCGCTTCACCCTGGATACCCGCGTCACCATCACGCCGGCCGAAGCCGTGGGCGGCAGCGGCCGTCTGCAGGAACGGCTGAAAAGCGGCGCGCCCATCGCGTTGACCGTGCGCGAACTGATCGACGCCATGATCCAGTGGAGCGACAATACCGCCACCAACAAGTGCATCGCGCTGGCCGGCATGGACGACGTCAACCGCATGATGGACTCGCTCGGCCTGCCCCACACCCGCCTGCGCCGCAAGATGATGGATGCGGCGGCCGTGGCCCGCGGCGAGGAAAATGTCTCCACCCCAGACGAAATGTCGCGCCTGGTGGAGATGATCTATCGCGGCAAGGTGGTGGATGCGGCCGCCAGCCGCGAGATGATCGGCTTCCTGAAAGAAGTCTCCGGCGGCATCCGCGAAGGGCTGCCGCTCGATATCGAGACCGCTTCCAAAACCGGCGAACTGCCGGGCGCGCGCGGCGAGACCGGCATCGTGTTTCTGGAAGGCCGCCCCTTCGTGTTGAGCGTCATGTCGGCATACATCGACGACCGCCGCTCGCCGGTCCCGGACGTGACCCGCATCGTCTACCGGTACTTCGAAAAACTGGCCGGCGCCAACGCCTGGGGCAATAGGTTACGATAGCGCGCGGGAGACCATGCGCAAGTTCTCACTGCTGTTCCTGGCCGCGTGGGCCAGTCTGACTGCGGTGCCGGCCCAGACGGGTGGCCCGTGGACCATCGCTCCGGACGCGGAGCACGGTACTCTTACTATTTCGCACGCCGCATTGGGCGCCGTTCTGCGGGACGTTCGCCTGAACCTCCGCGACGGCGTCCGGCTGCACCGCCTCGAACATTGGACCCAAATCCCGGGGCCGCCGGGACGGTTGACCATCCACACCACCCAGCCCCGCACCGGTTGGCAGTTCGCATGGAACGGCGATAGCCTGATCGTCTCCAGCACGTCCGCCAACGCGGTCCTCACCGCCGTCGCGCCGGCGCAGGGCCGCATCCCGGCCCGCCTGCTCGATCCGCAGGGACCGCCGGTCGATTGGGTGGGGACCCAGGAGGTCATGCACGGCTATGGCGGCTCGGAAACCCACAACCCGTCGCACCTGCCCCGCCATAACCCCGAATGCATGTACTTTACCCTGGGCCGCGTAGCCAGCCCCGTCTTTCACAGCCTGTTCGACCGCCCGAGCGGCGCCGCCATCCAGTTCGGCGAACAGGCGAGCCTGCAGCGGAATGCCAGTAACTCCGATCTCCTGGATGTCACCGTACCGGTTCCGCTGAACACGGTCATCCGGGTCTTTCCCGATTACTTCACTAAGTCCCTCGGCCTGCCCTACTACCAGCCGTTCGACGACAGTTACTTCACCAGCGCGCCGATGGTGTGGTCGAGCTGGACCAGTTACTACGAGGCCGTGCGCGAAGAAGACATCGTCCGCAACGCGGACTGGCTGGCGGCGCATCTGAAACCGTACGGCTTTGAATACGTGCAGCTCGATGACGGCTACGACCGCGGCCCTCACGGCGAGCACTACTGGATCGAGAAGTGGGACCAGAACAAATTCCCGCACGGTCCTAAATGGCTGGCCGATTATATTCACTCCAAGGGACTGCGCGCCGGCCTGTGGATCGTGCCCAATTCCTATGCCGGCGCCGTCGCCCAGCATCCCGACTGGTATGTCCGTGACAAACAGGGCCAGATCGTGCTGGACTACTCGACGCCCGCCCTGGACTCCAGTAATCCGCAGGTCATGGCTTTTGTCCAGCACGAGTTCCAGACGCTGGACGGCTGGGGCTTCGATTATTACAAGTTCGACGGCGAACATGCCCTGCCGGCGTACATTCCCGCGTTGGACCACAGCCGCTTGTACGACAGCGCCACCAACCCGCTGGAGGTCTACCGCCGGCGCCTGGCGCTCATCCGGCAGACCATCGGACCCCGCCGCTTTATCGAAGGATGTCCGGCGGGCACGCCCCTCAACGGCATCGGTTTCTTCAATTCCTACTTCAACGGCGACGATCTGTACAACAATTGGCAGGGCATGTACCCGCTGTTCAGCTCGATCAACGCGAATGGGTTCTTGAACCACCTGGCCGTCTATGTCATGCCCGGCGAGGGCCTGGAGTTGGGCCTGCCCATGACCGTCGACGAGGCCCGGCGGAAACGTCCGCCTGTCGTAGTGGAAACGGCGCAGACGCGCGAAGATCCCATGATCGGTTTCGGCACCACCGACGCCGAAGCGCGCACCCTGGTCACCTACGTGGCGTTGACCGGCGTCGCCTACCCGCTCGCCAGCGTGATGCCGGAGTTGCCCGCGTCGCGCGTCAAGCTGTTGCAGGCGACCATGCCCACCCAGCCCATCCTGCCGGCCGACCTGTTCAGCCGCGGCACCGACATGCACTGGGATATCTTCAAGCAGGTTCAGGCCGATTACTACATCCACAACTATCCGGAGATACTGGACCTGAAAGTGAACGCCTTCGTGGGTGACTACGACGTTGTAGGTTTCACTAACTGGCGCGGCGAAAAAGTAACTCGTGATGTGGACCTGGCCGGCAAGTTAGGCCTCCAGGCCGGTGCGCGCTATGTGGCCTTCGATTTCTGGAACCGGCAGTTGATAGGCGCCGTGCAGGGCAAGCTGTCGCTCGCCATCGAACCGCACGATACGCGTGTGCTGCTCATCCACCCGCTGCTCGCACGGCCGCAACTGCTGGGAGTCTCCCGCCACATCACCGGCGCCTATTCGGTTTCGCAGGTGAGCTGGAACGCCGCCGCCAAGACGCTCGCCGGCGTCGCTGAAACCATCGCCGGCGCGCCGTACGCCTTGTGGGTGCGCGTGCCGCAGGGCACCAGGCTGGTCCACGCGCTGGCCGGCGGAACGCCCGCCGAAGTGCACCTGTCCGGCGAACTGCTCACCGTCACCTTCCCGGGCCAGCCGCGTCCCGTGAAATGGGAGCTGGCCTTTGAGTAGCAGCCTCAATAGGGCCAGACCGGATGGCTGAACAGGCCCCCATCCACGTAGATCGTCTGCCCGGTGATGAAATCCCCGGCGTCGCTGGCTAAGAACGCTACCGCGCGCGCCACGTCCACGGGCTGGCCCACCCGGCCGAGCGGCGTCACCCCGGCCCAGGTCTTGCCGTAGTCCGGAGCCTCCAGCTTCGTGCGTTCGATCTCGATCGCCCCCGGCGCCACGCAATTCACCCGGATCCCGTACCGCCCCAGCTCGATCGCCGCCGATTTGGTGAACATCTCGATACCGCCTTTGCTGGCGGTGTAATTGGACAAATTCGGAAACGGAACCTTGTTGCATCCCGACCCGATGTTCACGATCGCGCCGCCGCCCTGCTCCCGCATGTGCCGCCCCGCGCGCTGCGTGCACAAAAAGCAGCCTTTCAAATTCGTGCGGATCACCTGGTCCCACTCGCTCTCCTCCAGATCGAGCAGCGGTTTCCAGGTCTGCATGCCGGCATTGTTCACCATGATGTCGAGCCGCGGGAATTGCCGCAATACCGCGCCGAACATGCGGTCCACATCGGTGGCCAGGCCCGCATCCGCCTGCACCGCCAGCGCCCGCCGGCCCAGCGCGCGCACCTCCGCCGCCGTGGCTTCGGCGCCCTCCGCGTCCCGGTGATAGTTCACCGCGACATCGCAGCCGCGGCGCGCCAGTTCGAGCGCGATGCCTTTGCCCACGCCTTTGCTGGCGCCGGTCACCAGGGCAGTTCGGGATTCGAGCGGCAGGGTCATGCATCAGATTGTAGCGCCTGTTTGACAAGCGGGCCGCCTGCGTGTCAGCCTCGTTTCATGCCCGAAGTTCTCTCCTCGCAGGACATCGTACGCTGGACCCGTGAGCTCAACTACGGTACCTGGCGCCTTCAGAAGAACTGGAATCCGCTGCACGTGGTGGATGCCGACGGCTGCTACTTCATCGACGTGAATGGCCGCCGCTACCTGGATTTCTCCTCGCAGTTGATGTGCGTCAACCTGGGCCACAAGAACCCCGCCGTCATCCGCGCCATCCAGGAGCAGGCCCGCACGCTCCCCTACATCGCGCCCGGCTACGCCACCGATGTGCGCGTGGAATTGAGCCGCCTGCTGCTCGAAGTCCTGCCCGGCGGCCTGGCTAAATTCTTCTTCACCACCTCCGGCACCGAAGCCAACGAAGCCGCCTTCAAAATCGCCCGTATGTACACCGGCCGCACCAAGATCGTGGCCCGCTATCGCTCGTACCACGGATCCACCATGGCCTCTATCGGCGCCACGGGCGACCCGCGCCGCTGGCCCGCCGAGCCCGGCGCCAAGGGCCAGGGCTTCATCTTCGCGCCCGAGGTGAACTGCTACAACTGCCCCATCAAGCATCAGTATCCGGGCTGCGACATCGCCTGCGTCGATTACCTCGAGCACATGATCGAAAATGAGAATGACGTAGCCGCCGTCCTGGTGGAACCGGTGGTGGGAACCAATGGCGTGCTCGTGCCGCCGCCCGAATATATGCCGCGCCTGCGCCGCATCTGCGACCGGCGCGGCGTGCTGCTCATCGCCGATGAAGTCATGACCGGCTGGGGCCGCACCGGCGAATGGTTCGCCATGCAGCATTGGAGCGTGGCGCCGGATATCCTGGTCACCGCCAAGGGCATCACCTCGGCCTACGTGCCGCTGGGACTGTGCGCCACCACGCAGAAGATCGCCGCCCACTTCGACGATCATTTCTTCGCCCACGGCCACACCTACGAGGCCCATCCCATGACGCTGGCGCCCGGCATCGCCGCCATCCGCGAGATGCAGCGTCTCAACCTGGTCGCCCGCGCCCGCGAAATGGGCGAGTACCTGGGCGCCAGGCTGCGCGCGCTGGCGGAGCGGCATCGCTCCATCGGCGATGTGCGCGGGCTGGGCCTGTTCTGGGCCGTCGAGCTGGTGCGCGACCGGCGCACCAAGCTGCCCTTCAACACCAAAGCCGACAAGATGGCGGGTAAGCCGCTGGTGGTGGACCAGGTAGCCGCTGCCATGATGAAGCAGGGGGTGGCCATCAATTCCTGGCTGAGCCACTTCGTGATCGCGCCCCCGTTGATCATCGAGCGCGGCGAGATCGACGCCGGCGTGGCCGCGCTCGACGACGCCCTGGCCCTCGCCGACGCGCAGATCTGATGATCACCGATTTCCGGCTCTTCGGACCCGCGCACCTGGCCATCATCGCCGCCGTTCCGGCCGCCGCGGCCGGCCTGGCATTCATCGCGCGGCGGAGCCCGCCGGCGGCGCGCCGCGTCCGCCTCGGATTGGGCCTGTCTCTCCTGGTGAACGAGCTGATCTGGTACGCCTTCAGGCTGTATCACGAAGGCTGGCGCTTTCCGGAAGGGCTGCCGCTGCAGCTCTGCGATTTCACCCTGTGGCTCACCATCGCCGCCTGCCTGTGGCAGGTCCCCTGGTGTTTCGAATTCGCCTATTTCGGCGCCGTCGCCGGCAGCGGCATGGCCGTGCTGACGCCCGATTTGTGGGCTCCCCTTTGCTCCTATCCGAGCATCTATTTCTTCCTGGCCCACGGCGGCGTGATCGTGGCCGTCCTGGCGCTGATCTGGTCGCGCCAGGCGACCCTGCGCCGCGGCGCGGTCTGGCGCGCCTTCGCCGTGCTCAACGTCATCGCGCTGCTGGTGGGAATCTTCGACGCCGTCTTCCGGACAAATTACATGTACCTGCGCCAGAAGCCGCCGGTCTCCCTGCTTAACGTCCTGGGACCCTGGCCGCTCTACATCCTGGCCGGCGACGCGCTAGCGTTGCTGCTGTTCCTGACCCTGGCGCTACCGTTTCGGCGGAAGCTTGCAGCCAGCCGCGCCAGCCAATAACCAGGTCCTCACACCCCCTTGGCCACGTCCCGATGCGTCGCCTTCGCCCGGAACCCCGCCTGCGCCAGCCGCTTCCGGATCGCGTCCGCGATCATCACCGACCGGTGATGCCCGCCCGTGCATCCGAACGCGATCGTCAGGTAACTCTTGCCTTCCCGGATATAGTGCGGAATCAGGTAAATCAGTAAGTCCGAGATGCGGTCGATGAACTCCACTGTCTGCGGAAACGACCGTATATACTGCGCCACGCTGGGATGCCGTCCGGTCAGCTTCTTGAACTTCGGAATGTAATTCGGATTCGGCAGAAAGCGCACGTCGAACACCAGGTCGCTGTCCGGCGGCACCCCGTGCCGGTAGCCGAAGCTGGTGACGTACACCATGATCTTGGCCTCCTCCCGCTCGCCTTGAAATCGCTCGTGAATGAAGTCCCGCAGCTCGTGTACCGTGAACTTCGACGTGTTGATGATCAGGTCCGCCATCGCGCGGATGGGGCCAAGCTGCCGCCGCTCGGCCTTGATGCTCTTGGCGATGGAGTTCTCCGTTCCCAGCGGGTGCGGACGCCGCGTTTCGCTGAAGCGCCGCATAATGGCATTATCGTCCGCCTCCAGGAAGATGAGCTGCGTCTTTACCAGCCCGCGAATGCGTGTGTACACGGCCGGGAAGCGCTTCAGACCTTCGCCTTCGCGCACGTCCACCACCAGCGCGGCGGCGCGCACGCTGGCCGAATCCTGCGTCAGTTCGGCGAACTTCGGAATCAGGTCCACCGGCAGGTTGTCCACGGAATAGTAGCCCAGGTCCTCCAGCGACTTGAGCACCGAGCCCTTGCCCGAGCCGCTCAGCCCGGTGATGACGACCAGTTCCGCGGGCCGCTCCGTGGCGCGGCGGCCTTTCGCCGGATCGGTCTGTTTGTCCATTCCGCGGGTCAGGCCTCGATCAGATCGAAATGGCCGTCGCGCCGGCGCACCAGCACCGCCACGCGGTCGCTCTCCGCGTCGCGATAGACCATGTAATCGGCGCCCTTCTCCATCGCCAGCAGAGCTTCCTCCAGGGTCATCGGCTTGCGCCGCTCGTGGTGGTTGACGCGGAACACCTGGTGTCCGCTCTCGGTTTCCGCCGCGGGCTCCGGAGTACTGGCCTGCGCCGCCGCCGATTCCTTGCGCGGCGTGCGCTTGTTGTCCCGCCACTTGGCGCGGACCTTGATGGTCTGCTTCTCCAGCTTCTCGATCGCCCCATGGATCGCGTTGAACAGGTCTACGTTGGATGCCACCCCCACCAGTTGATGGTTATGGTAGTTCACCGTAACTTCCGCCTGGTGCAGGTGCCGTTCCAACGACAAGATCACGTGCGCTTCCCGCTCTTCCCGCCCATCCAGCAGTTTCCTTACTTTGGCAAACTGCGCTTCGATCTTCCGGAGTTGCGCGGGAGCCAGTTCCACCTGCCTGCCTGTGTATGTGATCTTCATCTCGTCCCTCCGTACAACCGCTTCCCTGACGGACGCGGTCCGGTTACCGCAAAGTCAGGGTCGAACCCGTCTTTGGTGCGTGGACGGAATCTTCATGTCTTCCCGGTACTTGGCCACTGTACGGCGCGTGACATTGATGCCCTCCTGCTGCAGTGCCGCCGTGATCTGCTCATCGGTGAGCGGATGCGTGGCGTCCTCGTCCTCGATCATCTTTTTCACTTTGCGTTTCAGCAGAAGCAGCGGCGTATTGCCGCCCAAAGGACCCTGCACGGCTTCGGAGAAGAAATACCGCAGCTCGAAAACCCCCTGCGGCGTGTGCACGTATTTGCTCGCCACCGCCCGGCTCACGGTGGAAGGATGCACGCCCACTTCCTCCGCCACTTCCTTGATCATCATGGGCTTCAGATAATCGAGTCCGTTGGCCAGGAAGTCGGTCTGGCGGCGCACGATGGCCTGGCAGACCTTCAGGATGGTCTGCTTGCGCTGCTCGATGTTCTTCATCAACTGAATCGCCGACGTGTACCGCTCGCGCACGTAGTCGCGCACTTCCTTGGTGGCCCCGTTGTCGCGATCCAGCATGCGCCGGTACTGCGCGTTCAAGCGAAGCTGCGGCACGTCCTCGTCGTTCATCTGGATGATGTAGTCTTCCCCGTCTTTGATGAAGTAGACGTCCGGCTCCACCGTGCGCGCGCCCGCGCCGGAGTAGCGCAGGCCGGGCCGCGGATTCAGCCGGCGTATGGCCTTCACCGCGATCTCGATGTGCTCCGCCGGCCGCCCCAGCACCTTGGCCAGTTCCCGGTATTGCCGCATCTCGAGCAGCCGCAGGTGTTCCGACACGATCTGCCACGCCACCCCGCCGCGCCCGTTCATGCTTTCCAGTTCCAGCAGCAGGCATTCGCGCACATTGCGCGCCCCCACGCCCGCCGGATCGAGCGACTGCACCACCTTCAGCGCCGCCTCGATCTCCTCCGGCGTGTGATCGCCCATGGCCGCGATTTCTTCGAGCGAGGCCGAAAGATACCCGTCCTCATCCAGATTGCCGATGATCGACTCCGCCGCGTCCCGCACCTCGTCCGACAACACGCTCACGCTCAATTGCGAATGCAGATGATCGGCCAGCGTGACCGGCGCCGACAGGAAAGTCTCGAACGAAGGCTTCTCCACCGACTCCGCCGCCGGACTCTTGTAGCCGGGATCCAGATAGTCGTCGAAGAACGATCCGAAATCGATCTCGTCAAACGGATCGGTGGCCGCCGCCGGCTCCGCCGGCTCCGTCGCCGCGGTTTCCGTGGCCGCCACCGCGGTGGCCTCCGGCGTCTCCTGGAACGGCTCCGCGAACGCCTCGGCGGGAGTCTCGCCCGCAATCCCGTTGGTGTGCGCCGCCTCGCCCAGCGCCGCTTCCAAAATCTGCTGGTCGGCGGGATCGGTTACCCGCTCCGGCTCCAGCAAGGGCAGCAGTTCTTCCGGCGTGATCTCCTCGCCGGCTTCCTCCGTGGACTCTTCCAGAACCGGATTCTTGACGATCTCCTGGGTAATCATCTCCTTCAACTCCAGCCGGTTCAACTGGAGCACCGTCACCATCTGAACCAGTCCCGGAGTCAGGATCTGCTTCTGCGCAACCTTGAGTTGTAGCGATGGCCGAAGCATGCTCACAAGATTATGATAACACCCAAGCCCGCGCCGCTCGCCAGTACTGGCCGTTGGTTAAACAGTCCTGCGCCCGCGCCAAAGGCCTTCTCCAGGCCCGCCCGCCGCTCCTCCCGGGGCTTCCCGCCATCGTCGTATAAAATAGTCCCATGCTCCGGTATGTCTGTCTGATTCCCGCCTCTCTCGCCGCCATCGCCCTCGCCGGCGATTCGCACCTCGGCGACCTCCATCAATTGACGCACGGCGGGCAGAACGCCGAAGCCTACTGGGCTCCCGACGGCAAGCGCCTCATCTTCCAGTCCACCCGCCCGCCCTACCCGTGCGACCAGATGTTCATCATGAACGCCGACGGCTCCGGCCAGCACCTGGTATCCACCGGCAAAGGCCGCACCACCTGCGGCTATTTTCTGAAAGACGGCCGCCACATCATCTACGCCTCCACCCACGCCGCCGGCGATGCCTGCCCAACGCCTCCCGATCGCAGCCACGGTTACGTCTGGGGCGTCTTCGCCGGCTACGACATCTACCTGGCCACCGATACCGGTAAAATCCTGAAGCGCCTCACCAACACGCCAGGCTACGACGCCGAGGGCACCGTCAACTGGAAAACCGGCACCATCGTTTACACCTCGCTGGCCTCCGGCGATCTGGACCTGTGGACCATGCGCGCCGACGGCTCGCGCAAACTCCAGATCACCCGCCAGGCCGGCTACGATGGCGGCGCCGTCTTTTCGCGCGACGGGACCAGGCTCGTGTGGCGCGCCAACTATCCTAAAACCGCCGCCGATATGGCCCGCTACAAGACGCTGTTAGCCCAGAACGTGACCGCCCCCATGAAAATGGAGATCGTCATCGCGGATGCCGATGGCAGCCACGCCCGCACCATCACCAACTTCGGCTGCGCCAGCTTCGCCCCCACCTTCACCCCGGACGGCCGCAAAATCCTGTTCGCCTCCAACAAGCACGCCTGCGACACCCGCCGTTTCGAGTTGTATATGATGAACCTCGACGGCAGCGGCCTGGAGCAGGTCACCGATTTCGGCGGCTTCACCTCCTTCCCCGAATTCTCGCCCGACGGCAAGACCCTGGTCTTCTGCTCCGACCGCGGCGCCAAGGAGAAGTACGAATTCAACATCTTCACTGCCGCCTGGCACTGAGCCGCCGGGATACGGCGAATTCCAGGCCGCGTTTGATATCGCCACCCTGACCTCTTTGTGCGCACTCGCCCCGCTGCGGGATGCGCAATTCTTCGGGCAGGTGTACATTGATCCACGGTGCTGTTGTGGGGCCCGGAGAGATCGATCTGGCGCCCGGCGCCATGTATGCTCAAATCGCCGGTCAGCGCGACGGGTTCCAATCCGGCGAGCACTTCCGCGAATGCCGTTTACAGCCAAACAAATAGTCGGCGGCGATAGGGCCAAGTGCCGCGGCGTCGACAGACCGCCGGGGCCGCTAAGCGCTCATGCGGAAGGGCGTTCAAGGTCCAGGGCAAAAGCCAATCTTGCGTTCAAGACGGACGCTTGGCAAAGACCCTAATCCCTGAACATTCGCAACGGATTCACGATCAAGAAAGGGAAGCCGCGGCAATGGCACTTCGTACGGACTATTTCTCCGCTGGCCGGTGAGAGGCACGTACAATACGAGAGCCCGTGGCGGGTCGGGATCGTGGCGGGAAACGATGACGACGGGAACGCGTTTTGGCGGCGAGTCCCAGGTCGGCCAGCCAGATCTCACCGGGTTGGGGGTTCATCGAGCAGGTCGAGGACCTCCTGTTCGGCCGCGCGCGAGCGCGCCACATCAAGGACGTCGTGATCGGCGAGTTCTATGACCTCCGTGATGCGCTCCCTGGCTTCGGCCGCAGTCTCCGGCTTCCACTCGCGTAGCCGGGCATCGAGCTTCTCCGCCAATGTGTCCATGGCTGCCCTCGCTCCTAGTTTAGCGCAGGCGGCATCCGTGACCTCGCGACGTACGACACCGAGGGCGCCAGGCAGTGCGTGAAACGTAGCAAACGCGGCATGGGCAACCTCCCTGAGGCGCGAGAGGAAATCCGGCGCGCCATTGCCTTGACGCATAACCTGCGCGAGCAGGAATTGCTGACGCAGAGACTCAAGCCGATGGAGAAAGCCGCCCCGTCAACTTAGGCGTGGCGTACAACACCCATCTAGCCAGTTTGACGAGGCGGACGCTCGATCCTCGGGACGAATACCCCAACGGGAGGCGGCTCAGTAGTCCAGTGTAACTTTCGCCGCGGCGGCCGTTCCACCATAGCTGCATTGCGGCGTAAGGCCCGAGGCCCACAGATCGATTGACCAGCTCGGGCTGGAGATCTTGACGAACTTGTCGTTATACAGTCCTAAACTCGAGAATGAGAGCGCGCCATTTGAGGGGTAGTCGCCGCATTTAACAACGTTGTAGACCTCCACCGCGCCGGCGAACGCCCAATTGAACGTCTGCCCCTCGCTGGGCGTGTTGCTCAGCTTCGTACTCTTCCCCGTGGTTACATCCTTGGTTGTCACGTTCCACTTGGAACAGGACAGCGTTCCCGCGCTGCAAGTGCTCTTGATTGTGCCTTGTATCTTATCGCCCGAGCTGACACTCACCGGTGAGCTCTCTACCGTAATGCCGCTTGGGCAGCAGTTCCAACTGGCAATACCCCATGCCGAACCAAAATCGGAATTCCACCCCAACACAGGCTGAAGAATACTCACAACGTCGTTCGTGTCCTCCAGACCGGGGAAGAAATACAGCGTTTGGCCATGATTGGCGGACGGCTTTGGCGGCACGGTCCAGTTTGCACTGAGCTCGCCGTACGAGCTGCTCGTGGTGACATCCGCGGATTCAATCCAGCTATGGCTGATGGTCGGAGGCTGTCCCCCTGCGCCGCCTGCGATCACCATCTCTCCGCGCGCCGTGTAATGCGGATAACTGCAGACTGCCAGTGTCTCGAGAGTACCATCCGCATGTTGTATGATACGCCCGTCCGACAACAGAGTCTCTCCTTCCGCTAACTGCAGAACACAGGATGGATGGAAATAGCCGAAGGGAGTGATCACATAGCCCTCTGGCACTTCCGGCGGCCGGTTCGGCCCTGCCGGCGCCTGGGCATAAGCCGCTGTCAATGAAAAAAATGCCAGCGACAGGACCGCCACCGCAGCCTTGCCGGCAGCCTTACGGTTGATCCCGTCGAGGCGTAACCTCCGTTGTTTGCTCTTCATGAGTGACATCGCGTAATCCCCTCTCCGCAGCAGAATACCGGTAACGTCATCAGTCGCACACCGCATAAGTGTGTAGTATTATACCCGGCTTCGCGCCGGCTGAGGGACGTGAGAAGCCGCCATCCCTACATAAACGGATGGGACAAGCGCGCTCGAGCCGCGCCGCGCCGTTCTGCAGCGCGAGGGCCGGTGGATCTGCCGCCAAAAACGCCGGTCACGGCCGTCCGGCCCGGCTAACCCCTCCCGATCCAATCCCCAACCCGGCTCCCGCCCTATCGCCGCGCGCCGGGGCGTGCTACCGTACCTCCGGGTAATCGCCCCGCGTCCGCTGGCCCAACTCCAAAAAACCATGCCCGATTCTGCCCAAATCGAAATCCGCCGGACCTCCTCCCCAATTCCGGAACTGCCTCCCAACACCTTAAAAACAAATGCCATACACGAAGTTGGCTTTGAATCGTCAAATATCTCCCGCACCGCCCCCGCGCACCCGCCGCCCGGCCCAAACAAATGCGTCCGCCCGCCCCTCCCCCGCGTAATACTATCTGAGTGGACAAGTCCATGCGCCTCTGGCTAGTCATCCTGTTTTCGCCTGTTCTTCTCCTCGCCGCCGACCCCACCGTCGATCAGATCATGGCCCGCGTCGCCGAAAACCAGGCCCGCGCCCAGGAAATGCGCCGCGCCTACATCTACAATCAGAAGGTCCTGGCGCGCTTCACCCGCTCCAACGGCAAACTGGCCCGCGAGGAAAAACTGGAGTTCGTCGTCACTCCCACCCCCACGGGCATCGACAAAAAACTGACCCACTGCGAGGGCAAACTCCAACGCCACGGCCAGACCATCACCTATAACCAGCCGGGCGAGATCCACGGTGACATGGACATCGACGGCGATCTGATTCGCGACATGGTCAACGACACCACCGGCGACAAGGACACCAAGGACGGCATCGCCCACGACCTGTTTCCCCTCACCGCCAAAGAGCAGGAGAAGTACGACTACACGCTCGAAGGCCGGGAGGACTATCACGGCCGGCCGGTCTATCGCATCGCCTTCCGTCCCAAGCCCCACGCCGACGACGCCGATTGGAAGGGCGACACACTGATCGACGTCGCGGAGTGCCAGCCGCTGGTGGTCAATACGAAGTTGGCGTTCAAAATCCCGGCGGCCGTGAAGATCCTGCTGGGGACCGATATCAAGGGCCTGGGCTTCTCGCTTACTTACCAGAAGTTCGACGACGGCCTGTGGTTCCCCGTCAGCTATGGCGGCGAATTCCATGTGCGGGCGGTCTTCTTCTACGCCCGCAATATGTCGATCTCCATGGTCAACAGCGGATTCATCCGCTCCAATGTGACCAGCCAGATCACGTACCATACAGGAGAGAAGTGACTGCCTTGCAAATGCCCCAGCGGACGCCCCCGCCGCCGCCCGCCATGGATTTCGCCGGCCTGGTCCGGCAGCATCAGGCCATGGTGTTCAGCATCGGCTGGCACGTGCTGCGTGACCGCGCCGTCGCCGAAGAGTTGGCCCAGGATGTGTTCCTGTCCCTGCACCAGCACCTGGACACCCTGGAATCGCCCGAGCATGTGCTATTCTGGCTGCGCAAAGTGACCAGCAATCGCGCGCTGGATGTGCTGCGGCGGCGCCAGCGGCGGCCCATGGTCAGTCTGGAGAACGCGCCCGAACCGGTGGCGGTGTCGTCCACCGGCGACCCGATCCTGGGTGCGGCCTTGCGGAAGTTGGTGGCGGCGCTGCCGGAGAAGGCGCGCGCCATCGTGGTTTTGCGCTACCAGGAGGATTTGGATCCCACCGAAATCGCCGGGATCCTGGACATCCCGGTGGGCACGGTCAAGAGTCAACTGCAGCGGGCGCTCGCGCTGTTGCGTGAAAAGATGTCCCGCACTTTAGGGGAGATCGGTTTATGAATCTGGATGACGAACTCAGGTCGGCTTTGCGGCGGCGCGAGCCCTCGCCGGATTTTACGGCGCGTGTGCTGGCGCGGGTCAACGCCGCGCCCGTGCGCCGTCCGGCGCGCGCCTGGACCCGCTGGGTGGCGGCCATGGCTGCGTCGCTCCTGTTAACTGCCGGCGCGCTGGAATACCGCCACTACCGGGGCGAACGCGCCAAGGCCGAGTTGATGCTGGCCGTGCGCATCACCGCCAGCAAGCTCAACAAGGCCCAAAAGAAGGTCCAAATGCTGACGCATCGGAGTAACTCATGAAAATCGCCGCATGGCTGATCGCCTTGGGGCTGATCGCCGGACTGGCGCCCGCCCAGCAGGTCAAGTGGAACTATGACCGGCTGGCCGCCAAAGCCTCCGACACCGTCGACGTGTCTCTGAGCGGATCGCTGCTGCGGTTCGCCACCAAGTTCTTTTCCGACGAAGACAAGGACGAAGCCAAGGTCAAAAAACTGGTCGCCAGCCTGCAAGGCATCTACGTCAAGAGCTTCGAATTCAAGAAGCCCGGAGATTACACCCCCGCCGATGTGGAATCCTTCCGCGCGCCGCTCCGTGCGCCGGATTGGGAGCGCATCGTCGGCGTGCACAGCAGCGAGGACGGCGAAACCGTGGAGGTCTACCTCAAGAACGCCGCCAGCGGCGGCGTCGGCGGCCTCGCCATTATTGCCACCGAACCGAAAGAAGTCACCCTGGTCAATATCGTCGGCAATATCGACCTCGACACCCTCAGCGAGCTCGGCGGCCATTTCGGAATTCCGGACGTGGATGTCGAAAAGGGCGGGAAAAAGAAGTAGCCTGTAAGTGATGCGCAAGTACCTGGGGCCGGCCCTTGTCTTCGGCGGCCTGCCCGCGGTCAACCTGGCCTTCCACTTGGCCACCCTCCACGGATATGGCATCTTCCGCGATGAGCTTTATTACCTGGCGTGCGGCCGCCACCTGGCCTGGGGTTACGTCGAGTTTCCGCCCCTGATCGCCGTGCTGGCCCGCGCCGTCACCTCGCTGTTGGGCGAATCCCTGTTCGCCGTCCGCCTGCTCCCGGCCCTCGCCGGCGCCGCCCTGGTGCTCCTGACGGCCCTTATCGCGCGCGACCTGGGCGGCGGACGCTTCGCCCAGTTCCTGGCCGGCCTGGCCGTCATCGTCACCCCCTGTTGGATGAGCCAGCATCATATTCTGAATACCAATGCCTTCGATCCTCTCTTCTGGGGCGGCTGCGCCTGGCTGCTGATTCGCATCCTCAAGACGGGCGATTCGCGCTACTGGCTGGGCTTCGGCGCGGTCGCCGGCCTGGGACTGCTGAACAAGCACGCCATGCTCTTCTTCGGCTTCGGCATCGTCCTCGGCCTGCTGCTGACTCCGGCCCGCCAGGTCTTCCGCCAGCGCCATCTCTGGCTCGGCGGCGCGCTGGCCTTCCTCATCTTTCTCCCGCACCTGGTCTGGCAGATCCGGATGGGCTGGCCCACCCTCGAGTTTCTCGAAAACGCGGTGAAGTACAAGAACGCCATCTTCACTCCCTGGCAGTTCTTCGCGTCCCAATTGATGCTCACCGGCGCCGCCGTTCCGGTATGGATCGCCGGGCTCTGGTTCTTCTTCCGCCCGCGCGGCCGGCCCTACCGCTCCCTGGGCTGGACGTTTCTGATCGTCTACGTGACCCTCTTCGTGCTGCGCGGCAAAGGCTACTACCTGATGCCGATCTATCCCATGTTGCTGGCCGCCGGCGCCGTGCTGCTGGAGGAAGCCGCCGCCCCGCCCCGCCGGCATTGGCTCCGGCGCGCCCTGACCGCCGCCATGCTGGTCACCGGTGTCATAGCCGCGCCCCTGGCGGTCCCGCTGCTGCCGGTGGAGACCTTCATTCGATATGCCGCCGTGGTGGGGATCCAGTATGTCGACGAGAGACATCAGATGGGCCGCCTCCCCATGTTCTACGCCGACATGTTCGGCTGGCAGAACATGGCGGAACAGGTTGCCGCCGTTTTCCACCAGCTCTCCCCCGATGAGCAGGCCCACACCGCCATCTTCGGCCAGGATTACGGACAGGCCGGCGCCATCGACTACTTCGGCCCGCGCCTCGGATTGCCCCACGCCATCAGCGGACACAACAATTACTATCTATGGGGTCCTGGCCCGGTCGATCCGCAAGTGGTGATCGTCATCGGCGGCGGCGGGACAGGCGCCCGCAAGCTGTTCGCCGATGTACAGCCCGCCGGATTGATCGTGGACCCCAACGCCATGCCCTACGAGAGCAATCTGACCATCTGGGTCTGCCGCCGGCCCAAAATCTCGCTGCGCGAGTATTGGCCCCACCTCAAGCACTACATCTGAGCCGGCGTCTCTAAGCCAGGGGCTCCCCGATCAGATCCGCCACGATGCGCCGCAGCGTATCGTTCAACTCGCCGCGCGCATCCAGCCGCATCCCCTGCGTGGCGATGGGGTCGCCGATCCGCAGCGTCACCGCCTGCGGCCGCACGTGAAACGACTGCATGGGCAGCACCTGCCGCGTCCCGATGATGCCCACCGGCACCACCGGCACGCCGGCCTTGATCGCCAGGTAGGTGGCGCCTTCTTTGAACACCCGCAATGCCCCCGGCGAGCGGCCGCCCTCCGGAAACAGCACCACCGAAAGGCCGCGGTCGCGCACCAGCTTCGCCGCTTCGCTCAAGCTCTTGAGCGACGCCCGCGGATTGTCGCGCGCTACCGGCAGATGCCCCGCCCGCCGCAGGTGGCCGCCCAGCAGCGGGATCCGGTACAGGCCCTTCTTGGCGAAAAAGCGGAGCTGCCGCGGGATGTACGCCAGCAGCACCGGGATGTCCATGTAGCTGCGGTGATTGGCCACCACCACGCACGGCCCGCTGGGCAGTTTCTCCAAGCCCTCCACGCGCACCCGCACGCCGCTCACCGCCAGCAGTACGCGGCCCCAGGCCCGCGCCAGCGCATGCTGTGTCCGCCCGCTCTGGTCGAACGTCGAGGCCAGCAATGACAGAGTGCCCAGGATCAACGTGGCCAGGATGATCAGAGGATCGATGAGAAGGTAGGCCCGCAGGCGGCTCAGCAACATGGCCCGAAGCGGGAGTATAACATCCCGGACCCCAGGCCTACGGCGTGACGGTAAAGACTGTCCCGGCCCCCGCGGTGCCACCCATCTTGGTGGTGCCGTAGAGAGTCCCATCCCCGCCCACCGCCAGGGAGCCGATCGGATAGTTGCCGTCCACGCCGCCGAAGCTGTGCAACACGGTCTCCGCCCACATGCCGCCGTCATAGGTCGGCGGCGCTAACGAGAACACCGTGCCCATACCGCTGGCACCGCCGTTGGCGGTCGTCCCGTACAACACGGATTGTCCGCCGGCGTTGGTGCCGACGACTACTCCGGACAGCGGATTGATTCCTTGGCAACTGACTCCGAATCCGAACAAGACAGTCTCGGTCCACGGGCCGCCGGGGGAGGAGGGCGGAGCGAGAGAGAACACCGTGCCGCCGTTGGCCGGGCCGCCGTACGCTGTCGTCCCAAACAGCACCCCGTCCGGGCCGACGGCCAGCACACCCTGCGGATTGGCCCCGTCCGTCCCGCTGAAGCTGTGGACCACCGCTTCGGTCCACGCGCCGCCGGGTGCGGCTGGAGGCACCAGCGCAAAGACCGTGCCTGCGCCGCTCGTCCCGCCATAAAAGGTGACGCCGTAAAGCACACCGTGGCTGCCCGCCACCAGGCCGGCAAACGGCGTCGATCCGTCGCCCGTGCTGCTGAATCTGTGCAGCAGCGTCTCGGACCACGTGCCGGTCATGGCTCCGGATTGGGGCGGCGTCAGGGCGAATGCCGTCCCGCAACCGTTCTGTCCGCAATTCGTGCTGGTGCCGCCATTGGCCGTCGTGCCGTATAGTGTCGGTAAGCTTCCGCTGCCTTTGCCCACCACCAAGCCGGCCCAGGGATAGGCGCCGTTCCGTCCGCGGAAGGAAAACAGCACGTTCTCCACCCAGCCCGCGCCGGGCGCTGCCGGCGGAACCAAAGCGTACACCGAACCCGTGCCGTCCGTTGTCCCGCCTACTTCGGTCGTACCGTATAGCACGCCGCCCGGACCGATCGTCACTCCCCCCAACGGCGAACCGCCATCGCCGGTGGTTGTATCAAAACCATGGAGTACCGTCTCCGTCCACGTACCGCCCGATAGGGCCGGCGGCTTCAGCGAAAAGACTGTGCCGCAGCCGAAGACATCGCCGCACGCCGTGTTTCCGCCCTCGCTCGTCGTGCCGTAGAGGGTGCCGTTCTTTCCGATCACCACGCCAGCGGCAGGCGCCACCCCATCCCCGGACGCCGTCCCAAAGTTATAGATGGTGGTGAACGTTTGGGCGGCGAGCGGAACGGCAGGCGCAATTAAGAGGAAAAGAGCCGTTATCGGCCGGCGGCGCATCGACAGAAAGCACTCCTGCCGAAATTCTATATGATTTCATCTGCAATTTGTTATATTATTTTGTCAGTCGAGATATATCGTTGTTGTTGTTAACTTAAGCTAGCAACAGCGCCCGCGCCTCGCCTACCAGGAACAGAGATCCCGTTACAAAAATAACCTTACCCGCGTCTGCCGGCGCCGCCAGTTCCAGGGCGGATCTCAGGTCGGGCGCCGTTTGGACTGACTCGTGATCCGCCAGGGCGCGAATGGATTCCGGCCGCGCCGCGCGCGCCTGTCCCGGCGCCGTCACGATCACATGCCCGGCCAGCGGGAAGAGAATCGCCGCCATTTCAAACACAGCCTTGTCACGCATGGCGCCATAAATCAGCCAGACTCGCTCCCGACTGTAGAAGCGTTCCACATACTTCGCCAGCGCGCGCGCGCCCGCCGGATTGTGTGCGCCGTCCAGAATAATCTCCGGATTGGCGGACACCAGTTCCAACCTTCCCGGCCAGACTGTACGTGCTATACCCGCGCGAATTCTGTCGTCCCCGGCTCCCAGGCGCTGCAGCGCGGCGATGGCCGTCCGCGCATTTTCGACCTGGTGCTCGCCCGCGAGCGGGCAGCGCAGCGGCGATCCGTTCCAGAGAAACGAACTCCCGCGCGCGTCGAGCGCCAGTTTCTCGATGGCGGTCTCACCGCTGCGCGTGACTCCGATACGCAGGTCGCGGGCGCGCCCTTCCAACACCCGGGCTGCTTCCTCCCGTTGCGCCGCGAATACCGCCGGAACACCAGGCTTCAAAATCCCGGCCTTCTCCCCGGCGATCGCCGTCAGGCTCTTGCCCAGATACGCTTCATGGTCGAAATCGATCGGCGTGATCACGCACAGTTCCGGGGTAACTGCGTTGGTGGCATCCAACCGCCCGCCCAAGCCGACTTCCAGTACCGCCAGCTCGACGCCGCACTCTCGAAACAGCATCAGCGCCATAGCCGTGACACACTCGAAGTAAGTGGGGTGTAAGTCGATCTGTTCGGTGCGCAGCAGATCTTCCGCGCAGCCATGTACCTGGTCGAAAGCGGCCGTGAACTGCGCGGCGCTCACCGGCTGCCCGGCGATCTGAATGCGTTCCGTGGGCTCCACCAGGTGCGGCGAGGTGAAAAGCCCCGTGCGATATCCGGCGGCCCGCAGACCGGACTCGATCATCGCGCACGTCGAACCTTTGCCGTTGGTGCCGGCCACGTGCACGATCCGGTAGGCCCTCTGCGGATGGCCCAGCGCGTCCAGCAGCGTGGAGATCCGCTCCAGGCCCAGTTTGGCGGTGCGGATCTCGTTGCCCAGCGCGTAAAGGAAGCGGACCGAATCGGGATAAGTCATGCAGGCGGCCGCGGACCGACGCAATTCCGCGCGGATCGTGCCTTAGTCCATGAGAAAGCGCAGCGAAGTGGCAATATAGCTCTTCAACTCCAGGCGTGGCACGACCGCGTCCAGCATGCCGTGCTTCAACAGAAACTCCGCGCGCTGGAACCCTTCGGGCAGCTTCTGCCGGATGGTCTGCTCGATCACTCGCGGCCCGGCGAACCCGATCAGCGCGCCCGGTTCGGCGATGTTCAGATCGCCCAACATGGCGTAGCTGGCCGTGACGCCGCCGGTGGTGGGATCAGTGAGCACGCTGACATAGGGCAGGCGGGCTTCGTCCAGGCGCATCAGCGCCGCCGAGATCTTGGCCATCTGCATCAGGCTGACGGCGCCTTCCTGCATGCGCGCGCCGCCGGACGCCGAAACGATCACCAGCGGCCTTTGCCGCGCAATCGACCGCTCGATGGCCCGCGTAATCATCTCGCCCACCACGCATCCCATGCTGCCGCCGATGAAGCGCGGCTCCATGGCGCAGATGTGTACCGGACGCCCCGCCATCACACCCCCGGCCGAAACCAGCGCATCGGAAAGCGACGTGGCCGCCTTCATGCCGTCCAGCCGTTCGCGGTACGGCTTGGAGTCGAAGAAGTTCAGCGGATCCGCCGAGCGCAGGCCCGTATCGAAGGTCTCGAAATCGCCGTCGAAGAACAGCTTTAAGCGCGAAACCGCGTCCATGCGCATGTGCGCGCTGCATTTCGGGCACACGTTCCAGTTGGATTCCAGATCCTTCTTCCAGATGATCTGCCGGCAGCCGTCGCACTTCAGCCACAGGCCTTCGGTCTTCAGCTTGCGCGCGGCTTCATTGATGGGCTCGACCTTCTGCGGCTTGGATTCTTCTTTCTTGAACCAGGACATGTCAATTGGATTACGTTAGCGCGGGTAAGGATGCCCCCGCAAGGTGGTGAACGCCCGGTAGATCTGCTCCGCGAGCATGGCGCGCGCCAGTTCGTGCGGAAAAGTCATCCGCGAAAGCGAAAGCAGCGTATCGGCGCGCGCGCGCCAGGCGGCCGGGAGGCCATCGGCGCCGCCCACCACGAAAACCAGGTCGCGGCCCGTCATTTCGGCCTGCGAGACTACGGCCACCAGCGCCGCCGTATCCATCGCCTTTCCCGCGGGGTCCAGCAGCATATGGCGCGCCGCGGGATGCCGGGCCCACGGGTCGAAACGGTCGGGACGAACTTCGCGCATCTCGCAGGCGCCATAGCGTCCCGCGCGCTTTACAAAATCCGCGGCGATAGCATTGGCGTGCGGGTCCCGCGGCTTGCCGATGTAGTACAGGAAGACCTTCACTCCGGCGGAATTTCCACGGCCCGCGCGTTGCGCCAGAGACGCTCCAGGTCGTAATACGCGCGGGATTTGGGCGCGAAGATGTGCACCAGGAAGTCGCCGTAATCGGCCAGAATCCACTCCGCCTGCGTATACCCCTCCACGCTGTTGGGCAATTCTCCGTGATGCTTCAGGCGGAGCCCCACCTCGTCGGCGATGGCCTGCACGTTGCGCGCATTGGCGCCCGTGCAGATGACGAAGTAATCGGCGAAGGACGTCACGCCGCTCAAGTCCAGCACGCGGATGTCAGTTGCTTTTTTGGATTCGGCGGCCCGTACGGCCACCAGCCAGGATGGGGTTTGGGACTTTGTCGCAGCCAGGCCGGAATCTCTCGGGTCAACCTTTGTCAGAACACGCTCCTGCTCGTATCGTACTACGCGCGCGCCCGCCATGGAGCATCCAACTGCGCTGCCGTAATACAATAGATGTATCTTTTCCATGCGTCTTCTTTTTGTAACGTTGGCTACAGTCGCGCTCTGCGCGGCGCCGCCGGCCGACGATCCGGAGGTTCTGCGGGCGCGGCTGAATATCGCGCGTCTGCGTGCCCTGGCGGATGCCGGCGCCATCCCGCGCGCGCAGGTGGAGAAGGCGGAAGACGACTTGGCCGACGCGCAGGATCTGGCCGTATTACGCCGCACGATGGGCAGCAACGACCTTTCCGAGCAGCAGGCCGGCGCAATGGTGGTCGCCGCCCGCGACCGGCTCGACCGCCGGCAAAAACAGCTCGCCAAAATGCGCGGCATGGTGGAGGCGGGCATCGCGGCGAAGAACGAGTTGCAGCCCTTCGTCGAACAGGCCGATTTCGCGCAGAACGAATACGATCTGGCGGTATCCCGCGCCAGGATCTGCCAGGAGTTGGCTGAGATGGCCCGCGCCGAACAGGCCCGGCAGTTTGCGCGGCCGAACGCATCCGGCGCAGGCGACAAAGACGCCGTGCACTTCGATGGTTCCGGGACCTTCACGCCGGAACAGTTCCAGGCCCTGTCGGCGGCCTACGACCGGCGTTTTTCCAAGCCGCTGCCGGTGAGCGCCCTGGGCGAGACCGCCGTGCATCGGGCCCTCGGCTTCGATCATCGCGGCCGCGTGGACGTGGCCTTGAATCCCGACACTACCGAGGGCCGCTGGCTGCGCCAATACCTGGAAGCGCGGCGGATCCCCTATTTCGCCTTCTGGCACGCCGTCGCCGGAAAAGCCACCGGCGCCCACATTCACATCGGGCCGGAAAGCACGCGCCTGACCGCGGCGGCGGATTAGGTACCGGCGTTGAGTTCGCTGCGCGTCCTTCTTTCCGAAGCCCAGATCCAGGCCCGCGTGCGCGAGATGGGCGCGCAAATCGATCGCGACTACCCGGACGGCACGCTGCACCTGATCTGCATCCTGAAGGGCGCCTGTTTCTTCCTGGCCGACCTGGCACGCGCCCTGCGCCGGGACGCCTTCGTGGACTTCATGGGTATCTCCAGCTACGGCAAAGGCACCACCACTTCGGGCGAAGTGAAGGTGACCAAGGACCTGGATATCTCCGTGGAAGGCGCCGACCTGCTGATCGTGGAGGATATCGTGGATAGCGGCGTAACCCTGAATTACCTGGTGCACCTGCTGGAACAGCGCAAGCCGCGCTCCATCCGCATCGCCGCCCTGCTGGACAAGCCGGAACGGCGGCGGCGGCCCGTCCAGGTGGCCTACGTGGGCTTCCAGATCCCCGACGAGTTTGTGGTCGGCTACGGCCTGGATTACGCCGAGCATTACCGCAATCTGAGGGACGTTTGTATTCTGGACACGGAACCCTGACAGGCCCGTTCGCACACCCGGTGCTAAACTGCGTGGGGAGGTGTTATGAGAACGACGATCGGGTTGCTTACGGTTTTGGGCATGCTGTGCTTCCCCTCTCTGGCGCAGCGTAAAAACGACGAGCACCACGGCGGCGAGAGCCACAAAGTAGGCGGCGGATACGTGCCCAAGCACGGCCCCGCGCCGGTGAAGGCTCCCCCGCCCCACAACAACCTGCAGCCCGCCACGCGCAGGTTCGCGGATCAGCCTAACCATCCCGAAGCGCCCCACGTACACGCCAACGGACAGTGGGTAGGCCACGACACCGGCAGGGCGGACGTGCGCTTTCATCTCGACCGTCCCTGGGAGCACGGACGTTTTCCCGGCCGCATCGGCCGAGGCCACATCTACCGGCTGGTCGGCGGCGGTCCCAGCCGTTTCTGGTTCGGCGGATTCTTCTTCAACGTCGCGGAGCCGGACCTGGGCTTCTGCGCCGACTGGCTTTGGGGCTCCGACCAGATCGTGCTCTATGACGATCCGGATCACATCGGCTGGTACCTGGCCTACAACGTCCGGCTGGGAACCTACGTGCACGTGATGTATCTGGGTAGTTAGCGGTCGTTCGCCCGCACCGAAGCGCGCACGGCGCGCTCGAACGCCCAACTGCGGATGTGATTGATCTGTTCCTTCATGGTCCGCGAGAGCGGGACGATGCTGACCGCCACGCTGAGCAGATCGTCTTCGGTCATCTCGCGGTCCGCCAGCTTGGCCTTGGTCAGCGCGGAGACCACGCACTGCTCGATCTCGGCGCCGGTCCAGCCCACGGTGAACTGGGTGAACTGCTCCAGGTGGAAACCGGCCGGATCGACGCCCCGCCGGCGGAGGTGGATCTTGAAGATCTCGATGCGCTCCTCTTCGAGCGGCAGGTCCACGAAGAACACTTCGTCAAAACGGCCTTTGCGGATCATCTCCGCCGGCAGCAGATCGATGCGGTTGGCGGTGGCGGCCACGAACAGGCCGCGCGTCTTCTCCTGCATCCAGGTGAGGAAGAAGGCGAAGATGCGCCCCTGCTCGCCGCTCGATTCGGTCGAGGTAATGCCCATCTCGATTTCGTCGAACCAGAGCACCGCCGGCGCCATGTCTTCCAGCATCCGGCAGGCGGCCACGAAAGCGCCTTCCGGCTTGCCATGCCGGCCGGAGAAGATCTCGATCATGTCGATGCGATACAGCGGCAGTTCGAAATGCGAGGCGATGGCCTTGACCGACAGGCTCTTGCCGCAACCGGGGATACCCATCATCAGCAGCCCCTTGGGCACGATTTCGGCACTGAGCGTATCGCGCAACTGAAACAGCTTGCGGCGTTCGATCAGCCACTTCTTCAAATTCTCGAGACCGCCGACGTTATCCAGGCTGCCGCCCTCGGCAATAAACTCGATGTACCCGCTGCGATTGACCAGCAGGCGCTTTTCCTCCAGCAGGGCGCGGATCGATTCCGGCCCCAGCCGCGGGCTGGCGGCCAGCGCCCGGCGCAGCGCGTAGCGCGACTCGTCGAGGGTCAGCCCCTGTAGGGCGCGGGCCATCTGTTGCAGGGCGGCCTCCCCGGGACCGCCGCCGGGAATTTCGTCGCGCAGAAAATCGGCCAGCTCCACCACGTCCGGCGGGCGCAGTTCCAGGAACAGCAGGTTGCGCTCCACCTCCTCCGGAATGGCTTTCACCGGCGAGCTGATCACGATGAACTTGCGCCGGTCGCGGCAGCTTTCGTAGAGATCGCGCAGGCGCCGGCGGGTCTCCGGCGATTCGCGCAACGGCTCGTGGAAATCCTTCAGATGAAAGATGGCGGCGTCCGCGTGCGCGGCAATAAAATCGAGCGCGCCGCGGGGCGATTGCGTGCCGGGCTGCGCCTGCGCGCCATCCGCGCACAGGCCTTCGGTCAGGCTCCAGGTGAAGACCGGCAGCGGCGGCCGCGCGTGGGCGCTGACCTCCGCCAGGATGCGGACCACGCGCTGTTCCTCGGAGGAGCGCACGTAAGTCAGCGGCCGTCCGGAGTCGAAGGTCTCGCGCAGGGTGCGCGCGGCGCGGCTCTCCTGGCGCTCTTGTCCGGCGATGATCACGGAGGACACTCTTCATTATGGACGTAGCGGAGCGCGGGAAAGTCGACAACCGCCACGCCGGCATCCGGCTTTGCAAACCGGGAAGCCGCTGTTAGACTGGCCCGATGCGCAAAATCCTGGTTTCTGCCTGGCTGGCCGCCGGCGCCTGCGGTGCTGGCCGCCCAGACCGCCGACGTGGCGCAACGCCCTGGCCGGACGAGCGCTCGGCTCCACGCCCATGCTGGCGGATCTGCAGGAGCTGTGCGATCGCATCGGCGGCCGCCCGGCCGGTTCGCCCGCCTGCGAACGAGCCATCGCGTGGGCGGCGGCGAAACTCAAAGCCGCGGGCGCCGACACCGTGTCGCTCGAATCCTTCTCCATCCCCCACCGTTGGGTACCCATCAGCGCGGAAGCCAGTTGCCTGGCGCCGGTACCCAAATGAGCCGGCTAGTGTCCCACGTATCCGACCTCGGTCAGCGGACTGCTCGACGGATTGTAGCCCCCCACCATTTGGCGCTTGGAGTTGACCCCGAAGGCGTAAGTATCGGCGGCGCCGAAGACATCAGCCTGCGCGAAGCTGCCCTTGGTGAAGAGGAAGCCATGCCAGACGCCCGCGGTATCCACGGCGTTGAAGACGATCTGGCCGTGGGAGTTGATGCCGCGAGCCTTGGATTGCGCCATTCCGGGTACGTTCAAAATCCGGATTTTGCCGGCTTGCTGCACGGCTCCGTTGTACTCGAACACATTGTTCAACCACTCGAAGGTGATGGTGCCGCCGTCGTTGATGCCGATGGCCAGGGTAGCGTAGGCGCCGGGCACATCGATGGTCGTAAAGGTGTTCGCGGCTACGCTATACAGGAAGCCGTGCTGGCCCACGTCGTCGGCAAACGAACCCACGACCTGGCCCACGTTGTTCAGGCCGTACGTGGTGGTCCCCGCGGTGGCGCCCGGGTTGGCGATAGAGAGGTATGTCGATCCGTCGAACAGGAAGCCTTGCCCCCAGGTGGCGAGGGAGGACGATCCAATGATCTGGCCGGCGTTGTTGATGCCCCAGCAACTGGTGCCTTTGCCAGGTCCGGTGCCCACTTCGTGGGGATCCACGATTTGCGTCGTGGTGGCGCCGGCGATCATCACGCAATGCGCTGTGCCGTTGATGTCCGTAAAGTTGACCACCATGGTTCCGGAGTCGTTAATGCCGGTGACCAGTACGTTAGAACCTCCGGGAATGGTTATGGTACGGGCAACAAAAGTCGGTTCGAGCGCAGCCAGCGTACCCGCTAGCGCCAACACCGCAAAGCTCACCAATCGTGTCATTTAAAGGATCCCTCCACGTCTTTCGAGTCTCCGGCCCGGGTCCTGGTACAAGCAAGTTCGAAACGCCACGTAACGTTACAACACTTTGTCCTGAGCATGTTACACTGCAAAACACAGGAATGGCGCCACCCGGGGATTCGACTACAGCGCGTGTTTCGGAGAGCACGCCGGAGGTCCGCGCGCAGCTCGCGAAGCTGCTCGCCGACGCCCGTTTTCCGCCCGGACGGCGTAGCGGCCAACTCCTGCGCTACCTGGTAGAGCGGGCGCTGGCGGGTGAAGCGGTAACCGAATATGCCGCCGGCGTGGACGTATTCGGCCGTCCCTCCACCTTCGACCCGCGGCTGGAGTCGGTTGTGCGGACGGAAGCCGCCCGGCTCCGGCAGAAGCTGCGGGAGTATTACGCCCAGGACGGCCGCCACGATCGGGTCCTGATCGAGATCCCGCTGCGCAGCTACGAACCGTCGTTCATTTTGCGCGATCCCGAGAGGGAATCCGCCGCCCCGCCGCCGGAGACGCCGGCGGTGCCGCCGTCCAGCCGCCCGCGCCGGCCGGTGATGCTCCGCGTGATGGTCGCCGCCCTGGCGCTCGCGGCCGGCGGCACGGACGCAGCCATCTGGCTGGTGAAAGCCCGCGCCCATCCGACGATTCGCTCGCTGGTAGTCCTGCCCTTCCAGAACCTCTCACCCGATGGCGGCGACGAGTACCTCTCCGACGGCCTCACCGACGAATTGACCAACGAACTGGCCAATTGGAAAGACGTCCGGGTAGTGGCGCGCACTTCGGCCTACCAGTACAAAGGCAAGGCGGAAGACGTGCGCCGGATCGGGCAGGAGTTGAATGTCGATGCGGTTCTGGAGGGCAGCGTCGCCCTTCAGGGCGAGCGCGTGCGCGTCACCGCGCAACTGAATCGCACGTCGAACGGCTATCATCTCTGGTCGCACTCCTACGTGACCGGATCGCGCGACCTGCTGACGGTCGAGAGCGAGATCGCGCAGGCGATTGCCGCCGCCATTCGCCGCCTGGGGGGCCGCGCGCCGGAACAGGTCAGCCGTCCGGCGACCAACAATCCCGAGGCCCTGGATTTATACCTTCGCGCCAGCTATCAATACGCGCGCCTGAATCCGGACGCGCTGCGGACCAGTATCGGCCTGTTTCAGGAGGCTATCGCCAAGGATCCGGCCTACGCGCGCGCTTACGTCGGTTTGGCCACCGCCGAACTGGAATTGAGCAATTTCGAATCGAATGGGGTCTCCACCGCCCGCTCGCGTGCGGCCCTGGAGCAGGCCCTGAAACTCGACCCCGACCTGGGCGATGCGCACGGCCTGCTGGCCCTGCTCGTGACCTATCACGACGGGGACTGGCCGCGCGGCGAGCGCGAATTTCAACTGGCCATCGAAAAGGGCGCGGAGCCAAGCACGCGCGCGGCCTACGGCTGGACCCTGGCCCGGTACGGCCGGTTCGCGGAGGCTCAGGCTCAATGCACGGCTGCCGAAAACCTGGAGCCCCTGGGCGTCGCGCCGCGCTTCTGCCAGTTTTACGTGTATTATTTCGAGCGCCAATACGGCAAAGCCCGGCGGGTGCTGCTGGCGGCCCTGGACCTGAAGCCGGATTTGATCTACGCCCACAACTGGCTGGGACGCGTGGCCCTGGCCCAGCACGACTGCGACGAAGCGGCGCGCCAGTTCGCCGCCGGCGCGCAGAGGCTTCCGCCGCCCGCGGCCGCCATCGGACAGGCTTACGCGTGTGCCTGCCGCGGCGAGCGGAACCGGGCGCGCCAGTATCTGCGGCAGGCGGCCCAGGCGTCCCCGCCCGCCGAGCCTTCCGCGCTCGCCATCGGATACGCGCTCAATCGGGATGGCGACCCGGCCATGGGATACCTGCAGAATCCCGCCGCGCGCGGAGGCCTGCCCACTCTCCTGAACGAACCCGCATTTGACTGGATGCGCGGCGATCCGCGGTTTCTGGCGCTCGAAAAGCTGGCTGGATTGAAGAACTAATTCAGGAAGTAAGTGCGATACAGCGTATCCCGCTGCTTGGGGATGAAACCGGCATCGCGGATAATACGGCGCAGCTCTTCCTCGCTGGCGCGATGATGGGCGCCGGCGGCGGAGACCACGTTCTCCTCGATCATGATGCTGCCCACATCGTTGCCGCCGAAGCGCAGCCCAAGCTGGCAGGTCTTCAGACCCTGCGTCACCCACGACGATTGGATGTTCTCGATGTTGTCGAGATAGATCCGCGAGATCGCCAGGTTCTGCAGATACTCAACCGCGGTGGCTTCCTCGTGCACAAAGCGGCCGAGCGAGGTATTCTCGCGCTGGAAGGTCCAGGGGATGAAGGCCGTGAAGCCGCCGGTGTCCTCCTGAATCTCACGCACGATGCGCAGGTGATTCATGCGCTGCTCCAGCGTCTCGCCGCAGCCGAACATCATGGTGGCGGTGGTCCGCATCCCCAGGGCGTGCGCCGTGCGGTGCACCTCGATCCACTCCCGCGTGGAACACTTCAGGCGGCTGATGCGGTGGCGCACGGCGTCGTCCAGAATTTCGGCGCCGCCGCCGGGGATCGAATCCAGGCCGGCCGCCTGCAACCGCGCAATGGTGTCCCGCAGGCTCAGGCCGCTCACTTCGGCGATGTTGGTGATCTCCGGCGCCGAGAAGCAGTGCAGGTGAATGGTGAAACGCTTCTTGATGGCGCTGAGCAGGTCCTCGTACCATTCGATTTTCAGGTCAGGATGCAGACCGCCCTGCATCAGCACACCGGTGCCGCCCAGGTCGATGGTCTCCTGGATCTTCTGGAAGATGGTCTGGTGATCGTGCACGTACCCTTCGGCGTGGCCCATGGGCCGGTAAAAGGCGCAAAAACTGCAATATTCCGTACAGAAATTGGTGTAATTTATGTTGCGATCGATGATGTAGGAAACCACACCTTCCGGATGATACTGCTTGCGCAGCGCATCGGCGGCCATGCCGATCCCGATCAAGTCATCGGAACGAAACAGGTCAAGAGCTTCGCTGTAGGAGATCATCAGGTCAGGCGGTCATGCGCAAAGCCTGCTGCTGGGCGCCCTGGGCGAAAACGTAGGCGTCGAACAGCGGCTTCGGCTCGCCTTTGCCCCAACGTTGCGCCTGGTACTTCACGCGCAGGAACTGCACTTCGGGTTGGGATCGCAAGTCGAGCAGAATCTGATAGGTACCGCAATAGAACTTCTGCGGGAAAGAGGTTAGCGGCCTGGCGCCCCACTCGTTGTTATCGGCGGAACCCCAGATCGAGACATCCAGGCTTTCCTGCTCGATAATGCGAGTGATACCAAGGGTGAGAAGAATCGGACCGCCCCGGCTGTCGCCGAGATCTACTCCGGGGCCATTTCCGGCCTCGCGGATGGTCGTTTCCGGCAGTAGGAAACCTGGTAGCATACACCACTCCTGCGTTACCGCGTTTCTAGAGTTTCGGCTCCTTAGTATAGGTACGGGTCTAAGATTAAGATTCGCACATTTTTCGCAAAATGAAAAGCGGTGAAGTCGCGTTTAATTCCTGCGCGGCGGAGCCCGGCGGGAGGTGCGCACGCGCGAAATCGAGTTGAAGGCTCTTTTGTTCCCATATAGTTCCCGATAGACCGCTGCGTTTCTCAACACTGCCTCGACATACTCGCGCGTCTCGGTGAATGGGATGGATTCGACAAATTCGGCCGGCTCCTGGTACTGGTGCCAGGTGATCCAGTCGTTCACGTGCGATTTGCCGGCATTGTAAGACGCCAAAGCCTGCTCCCACCGGCCGTTCCATTGATTCAGCAAGCCCCGCAAATAGAACGTGCCCAGCCGCAAGTTGATGGACGGAATGAAGAGCGACCGGTTCGTGAAATGCCGCACACCGGCACGGCGCGCCAGCGCCCTTCCGGTGGCCGGCTCCACCTGGGTCAGGCCGTAGGCGTGCCTGGCGGAGAGCGCCTGGGGGTTGAACTCGGATTCCTGGCGGATCAGCGCCGCAATCATGTAAGGATCCAGATCCTGGGCGCGCGCGCTGCGTAGCAGTTCGCTTTCGTAGGGCAAGGGGAATAGCAACTGCCAGAACGTGGCCGGGGCATCCTCCATGGACAGGGAGAGATACTCCGGCGCGGCGCTCTTCATGGCGTGCAGCCGGTCATGGGGCGTGGGGGCGATGCGCGCCAGCTCCATGGCCAGCAGATAGGGTTGATTCCCCCGGCGTACTCCAAAGCGCAGCTCCGCCTGGGCCAGACCGCTGAGGCCTGCCGACACCAGCAGCCTGGCGCGCGCGATGCGCAGGCTGCTCTCGGCGTCGGGGCGGGTATCGATGGCCGGTTTGCGCGGCTCGAAATGCACAGACCGTAGAAATTCGAGGGCCGCCGGCGACGAAGCCGCCGCGGCGATGGCCGCCAGTTTCAGACGGTCCCGCGCCATGAAGCCGTAGTAGTAACTCGGGAACTGGGAGACCAGCTTGCTGTAATAGGCACGCGCCGCGGCCGGATCGCCGTCGGTCTCCGCCAGGCGCCCCAGAAAATACAGCGCGGCGCTGGCGGAAGGATAATCCGCGTAGCGCCGCAGGTGCTCGCGCAGCAGATCCCGTGCTTCCCGTTTGCGCTGGACGTACGCCGCCCAGGTCACCCGCCAATGCCAGGCGGCGGCTTGCGGCTGATCCGGGAAATCTTCGCACGCGGCCTGATAAAGCGGCGTGCTTTTGTCCGGCTGGTTGGCCACCAGAAAGCGATTCGCGGCGACGGTCAACGCGCGGCAGCGCCAGATCGATTCGGCATGGTGCTTGCCGAGCTTCTGGACCGCTTCCATCATCTGGTCGTCGTCATTGAGTTTGCGCGCCGATTCCGCCACATAGAACAGGCGCTCGGCGTCCGCGTCCGGATCCTTCAGATCCAGGGAGTGCAGATACGAATACGCTGCCGCGACATCGCCATTCAGATAGTCGACGGCGCCAATCCCGACCCGCGCCCGATCGCGTTCCGGACCGGTGAGTTGTTCGACCAGAGATTGAAACTCGGCCCGCGCCCGATAGTAATCGCGCTGGGCCAGCAGCTTGCGCGCGCGCTCCAACAGCAGTGGCGGACCCGGCTGCGGATAGGCCGGACCCATGGCGTCGCGCAAAGCCATCAGCCCGGCGGCGGCGTTGGTGGCCGGATCGCCGCCCGGATAGTCGTAGTAAACGCGCTGGTAATATTGGGCAGCCCGGGCCGGATCCCGCGCGCCCTCGTAGGCCGCGGCCAGCGCCAGGTCCCCGTCCGGCTGGGGCAGCTCGCCGTAGCGCTCGTGGAGCAACTGAACGGCGTTGGCCGCCGATCCGGACCCGGTCAAGCCGCGCGCCTCCAGCACCATCGCTTTGGCGGCCAATGGAGAAGCCAAGGGCGCGGCGCGGACCGAAGCGGCATCGTGCGCGGCCGTCGCGTTATCCTGCATTTCCAGCCGCGCCGCCGCCAGGTAATAAGCCGTGTAATCCGCCAGCTTGGGCAGGCGCGCGCGGGCCGCTTCCAGGTGCGCGATGGCGTCCGGGAATTGTTTCTGCTCGAACGACGAGATGCCCAGCGTCAAGTGGGCCAGCGCGCCGCTGCCATCTTTGTGCGCGGACGCGAACCGTTCCAGCGCTTTCCGCCGGGCCGGTGTCGGGGATTCGCGATAAGCCTTGCCGATGGATTCGGGAGTCTGCGCCCCGGCCAGCACAGCCGCGGCTAACCATAACACGCCGCCGCGAAGCGCATGCTTATGCCGCATCATTGACGATCAGGGGTCCCGGATAATGCGCACCCAGACAGGCGGAGTCGTCGTGGGCGAGCGTGCGCAGCAGCTCGAGATGGAGGTAGTCCACCATGGTCGGGCTGGCAGCCAGAAAGTCACGCTGGAACGTGTCTCTGGCTACGTCGATGGCCTCCTGGAGTGCGCCGTAGAGATCGCCGCGCGCACGGCCGGCGGCCACCGCCTCGGCACGGTACAGACGCATCTCGGCCACCTGCACCCGGGCGAAGCGCTGGGCGCGCAGGTGCAGCTTGCGATCGGCCGGGCTGAGCGATTCCCACGCCGAAGCCGGGGCGGGCTCTCCATCCTGGAGCGGCGCGATGCGAACCAAGCCGGACTCCGCCGCCACCGGGACGCGGCGCGCAACGCGCTGGCGGGACTCCACGCTGGCAGCCGCCGCCTGCGCCAGCAGCTCGAGCGCCGCGCTCTCCACGTTTCCGACCGCGTACAGCAGTCCCACCGTCCGCCCCTGGACGGTGAGCGGGAACAGAAATGCCTTATCGCCGGGCGGCCGCCCGAACAAATCCACGACCGCCGCGGAAACCTCGCCGGCGGAACAGATCGCCACCAGCGGTTCCGCGGATTGTACGACTCCGGCAAAAGCCGCCGCTTCGGCAGTGGCGAAACGTACTTCCCGGATCCGCTCGCGACCGGCGCCGCGGGCGCACTCGCCCGCAATGGTATCGTCGCTCACCTGAAAAACGGCGGACACTTCGGCAAACCGCGCGGAAGCGTCGCAGAGCACCGCGGCCGCTTCCCCAAACGAAGCCGCCTGCCGCAATCGCCGCACGGATTGATTCAGATGTTCCGCCAGGGCGTGCTCGGCCGCCTGCACGCTGGTGGAGACCCGCGCCTGGGTTTCGCTATGGAACAACTCCTCGAGTTCGGAGAAGAGACTGCGCAGCGAAGCGGAAGGCGGGCCGGAGGACATCCTGTCCCGATTCTAACAGGCCCCGCGGAAACCCGGCACGCGGCAGATCCCGGCGCGAAATCGGTAGCCACGTACCGGTACTGGCCCTCCGGGCGCGGATGGCCGCTACGCCGGAGCGTGATGTATAATCATCCTCCAGCGGCTGCGTTCGGCTTTTCCGATCGATTCTTCGCGCGCCGCTTTGCAGGGGGCATAATGACTGCTAATTGGTTAGGAGTTCCTGTTCGCTTGAAACTATCCCATACGGCTTTTCTATTCACGCTTCTCGCCGGGCTATCCATCCCGGTTCACGCCGGAGTCTCGATCACGTCGCTGACGCCCTCCATCGCGGCGCCCCAGCCGATCGGCACGGTGGTCACCTGGACGGCGACCGCCACGGACACCGGCGCGGGTCCCCTTACGTTTCAATTCAATGTCACTACGCCCGGCGGGGTTAAAACCACCATCATCGATTACAACGTGGGTACTCTGTCCGGTGGCGTCTGGACCTCTCAGCCCTTTGCATGGTTCCCTACTTCCTGCGCCAACGTGGCGCAGTCGAACGGATTGGTAGCGTACACCTGCCAGCCCGCGGGCGGCAACTTCACCGTCCAGGTGGTGGCCAAGGATTTTGGCACCAATACTTCCACCTCTCAGTCCACCACTTACAAGATCAATCCGCTGGTGACCGCCGGAAAGCCGGTGGCCGTCTCGACCGCGAATCCGCTGGTGGCGTTGTTCAGCTCGCCGGGCTGCGCGACGGGCAGCCAGATGCGCGCCGTGTTCCAGGAAAGATCGCAGGCGACCCCGCAGACGGTCACCAATTACGTGGCCTGCAAGGGGACTTCGTCCACCATGACGTTTGAAATCGCCGGCATGTACCCCAGCGATAGCTATTTCATTTTTGCCCAGACGCTCACCAAGGGAAAGACCACCAACGGGCCGAAAATCGGCTACACAACCGGCCCCCTGCCGTCCAGTGTATCCTTCCCGACATACACGGTGGTCACCAACGTTTCGGGTAGCGTTTCCAACGCCCGCATGGTTCTCTACGATCCACACCAGTTCGGCGGCGGACCGGTCTATGCCAACACGGCCACGGATCTATCCGGGAAGATCATGTGGTATTACGCCACGAATCCGGCGCAGAATCTGATCATTGGCCGCCCGCTGCTGAACGGCACGCTGCTGAATATCGAGAGCGGCCCGAACTGGACGAACAACCCCGCGCTGCAAATACTCAAGCAGATCGATCTGGCGGGAAATATTCTGCGCGAAACCAACACCGGCATCATCGGCAACGAGTTGGTGGCCATGGGGGCCACGGATGCCGGTCCCTGCAGTGCGCTGCCTTCGCCGGCCCCGGTCGGCTCGGGATGTCTGGACCAGTTCCATCATGACGCCATTCAGTCGCTGCCCAACGGCGACACGGCGGTTATCGCTTCCATCGAAAAGATCCTGCCGGCCGGTACCCAGGGCGACACCAGCGGCCTGCCGGTGGATGTGGTCGGCGACATGATTATCGTGTTGAACAGCCAATGGCAGCCGATCTGGTATTGGGATGCCTTCGATCCTGCCGGCGGCGGCAACGGCTATCCGCTGATGCCGGTGAGCCAGGCGGCCGTCCTGAACGAAACGTGCGGCATCAATCAATCCGGCTGCGGCCCGATGTACCTGCTGGGTACCGGCATCGCCCCCCTGGGGAAAGATTGGATCCACGCCAACAGCCTCTATTACTGGCCCAAAGATCAATCCGGCGTGAAAGGGCAGATTCTTCTGTCCTCCCGGAACCAGGACTCCGTTTTCAAAATCGATTACCAGAATGGAACCGGAACCGGGGATATGCTCTGGCGCATGTCCAAATGGGGCGGCAGCTTCATCTTCGATAACGTCAATGCCGATCCGTGGCCGTGGTTCTCAGGCCAGCACGACGTCGGGATCGAGAACAACGGCAGCGGCCCCATTTCGATGTTCGACAACGGGAACAGCCGGCTGGCCGCGCCACCCATCGGTTTGGGATCCGCGTGCAATCCGAACGATTGCGTAAGCCGCGGCATGGTGCTGACACTCGACGAGTCCACCATGACGGTCACGCCGGTGCTCAGCACCTACCTGGGATATAACTCGGTATCCGGCGGGAATGCCCAGTTGATGTCCAACGGCAATTACTTCTTCGGAGCCGTGGACGTGCTGGTCACGCTTTCCAAAGTCTCCACGTTCGCGCTGGAGGTGCAGCCCATCACCGGCACGGTCAACGCGAACACGGTCTTGGACATTCAGACCACCGAAGGTTACCGCGCCTGGCGCCTGACCAGCTTCTATAATCCGCCGATCACATAGCGGCGGAACTGGGCGCCGCCCGGCGCCGGCGATACCCGCGTAGAATCGGACTATGGAAATATTGTCCGGAAAGATCGCGATAGTAACCGGCGGCACGCGCGGCATCGGCCGGGCCATCGCCGAGCGCCTCCTCGGCGAGGGCGCGCTGGTGGCTGTATGCAGCCGCTCGCGCGAAAACGTGCAGGCATTTGTAAACCGGTGTAAACCCGCCGCTCGGGATCGACTGCTGGCTGAGCCCGCTGACATGTCCAAGCTGGAGGATGTCGAAGGCTTCTTCACCGCGGTCGATCAGCGCTTCGGAGGGCTGGATATCCTCGTCAACAATGCGGGCATCGGCATCTTCAAAAGTGTGGCGGACCTCACGCCGGAAGAGTGGCATCGGGTCATCGATCTCAACTTGAGCGGGCTATACTACTGCAGCCACGCCGCGCTGCCTCGCATGCGCCGCCGCGGCGGCGGATACATCATCAACATCAGCAGCCTGGCGGGGAAGAACCCATTTGCCGGCGGCGCGGCGTATAACGCGTCCAAGTTCGCGGTAAACGGATTCAGCGAGGCCATGATGCTGGATCACCGTTACGACGACATACGGGTCAGTTATGTGATGCCCGGCAGTGTGGACACCGACTTCAGCCCGCGCACCGCATCGGCCGGCTGGAAGATTCAACCCGAAGATATCGCCGATGTAGTGTTGGCGCTACTACGCCTGCCTGATCGTACCCTGGTCAGCCGCGTTGAAATACGTCCTTCCAAGCCCAAGAAATAAGTAGAAACCCTTTGCTTCCAGCGCGGCAAAAAATTGGCACGCCGCGTGCTCTTCACCCGGTTGAGATGCGCCTGCTGGAATTGGGGCTCGATGGAGGCAAAGCGATGAGCCGGATGAACAAACAGCTCGATCCTACACTGACCGGGACGGAAGCTGTCAAGCTCGAGAGTGATCTGCGAAAGCGGATTGTGGGACAGGACGAGGCCATCGACCAGATCGTGAATATCTATCAGACCTTTCTGGCGGGGATGTCGAGTCCGGGGCGGCCCATCGGCAATTTCCTGTTCTTAGGACCCACCGGATCGGGTAAGACACGCCTGGTGGAAGCCACTGCCGAGAGCCTGGTGGGAGACATGCGCGCGGTAATCAAGATAGACTGCGCGGAGTTTCAACATAGTCACGAGATTGCCAAACTGATCGGCTCGCCGCCGGGATATCTGGGTCATCGCGAGACACACCCGCTGCTCAGTCAGGAAGTGCTGCAGCAGTATTACAACGACAGGATCAAAATCAGCTTCGTGCTGTTCGACGAAATTGAGAAAGCCAGCGACGCGCTGTGGAATCTGCTGCTGGGGATCCTGGATAAGGCCACCCTGACTCTGGGCGACAATCGCCGGGTGGATTTCTCGCGGGCCATGATTTTCATGACCAGTAATCTCGGCGCGGGCGAAATGAACTCGATCCTGCGCCCTAATCTGGGATTCGCCGCTTCCGAAATGGAACGCCAGTGTGCCACCGGAGCGGTGGACGCCACCCTCACCGGAAAGATCTCCCGCGTAGGCGTGGAAGCCGCGCGGCGGAAATTCACACCCGAGTTTATGAACCGGATCGATAAGGTGGTCGTCTTCCGGCCGCTGGGAGACTCCGAACTGCGCAAGATCCTCGGATTGGAATTGAACATCCTGCAGCAGCGCATTCTGGGCGGGCCCAACGCCGCGCCGTTCGTCTTCACTCTGACCGGCGCCGCCAAGGATTATTTGTTGCGCGAAGGCACCGATATGAAGTACGGCGCGCGCCATTTGAAGCGCGCCATCGAACGCAGCCTGGTGCACCCGCTCTCGAACCTGATCGCCACCGCCCAGGTTCGCGGCGGCGACCTGCTGAAAGTGGACTACGACGGGGATCTGAACCGCATGACATTCTTCAAGGAAGCCGAAGACATGCCGCCGTATGCCCTCATGCAGATCGTGGACGCGCCTGTCAGCACCGGCGCCGAGACCCTGTCCGCCGGCGCCGCCGCGGAAGCACCCCGGCCGGCGCATGCCCGCTCGACGCGGCGCTGACGCTCGGTATTCTCCCGTACTGGTGATACAATTCGGCCTCGGATGCCGATTCCCGTAGAGAGACAGGATCTGGGCCTGATGCGGTCCATGTTCAGCACCATCGCTCCGCGCTACAACTTCATCACCCGGGTATTTTCGTACGGCATGGACAGCCGATGGAAAAGGCGTGGGGTGGAAATGGCTGACCTGCCGGAAGACGCCTTGGTGTTGGATCTGGCCTCCGGAACGGGTGATTTCTCGCGCCTGGTGAGCCAGCGCCGGCCGCGCGCCCGGTCCGTGGCCGTGGATTTGACCGAGCACATGCTGCGCCTCGCACGCGCGAGCGGCGTCCCCGAAACAGTCTGCGCCGACGCCACCCGCCTGCCCTTCCCCGAGCATACTTTCGACTGCGTCTTCATCGGCTACGGCCTGCGCAATTTTCCGGACCTGGATGCCGCCTTGCGCGAGATCGAGCGCGTGACCCGGCCCGGCGGCCTGCTGGTGACTCTGGATTTCTTCCTGCCTGCCAATCCCGTACTGCGCAGCCTGTATATCGGCTACCTGTACGCGCAGGGCGGCTTCTGGGGGCTGGTGCTGCATGGCCGTCCGCGGGTCTACACCTATATCCCGGATTCGTTACGGTCGTTTCTATCCATTCGGGACTTCACCACCCGGCTGGACAATTTCGGCTACCGAAGCGTCCGCGCGCATGGGTTCATTTTTGGCGGGATCGGGCTGCACTGGGCCGCAAAACGCGAGATTCCCGCGCGCTCGACGGCACCTTAGAAGGGGACCCAACCTCGCTCGCGCCGGAACTGGCAGTTCGGCACGAACAGTCTAATGTTAAAACAGACAGTCATGGAACCGGTGCCCGGTGGCCGGATGCAACGCTTGGGCGATTCGAGCGTCAGAAGGATGAAGGCAAGGGAACAGGCCATGGATGCCAGGCGGCGGAATCACGAATCTGTAACTTTCGATATAGTACCATCGTCAGTCAAGATGCATTTGCAATTTGGAATCGTGATTGCTAAGCTAGTTTCCCGTGCAGCCAAGGGTTTTAGAAGTGGGACTGCATCTGAGTCAAACAGGCTGAGATTTTTTGAAACTTTTGAAGTGAAATTTCGTCTATTTCCTATCGGGACGACAGAGCCCGAAGGATAGAACGAAAAAAGATAGGAGAACGACCATGAACAGAACCGAGCTGGAAAAATACAAGGCGATATTGGAAGCCAAGCAGGCCGAGCTGTCCAGCGGGCTTCGGAACCGTGACGAGATTCTGATCGAGAAGACTCCGGACGCCCTCGACGAAGTGCAACTCGCTGGAGAAAGGGAACTTGCGATCCGCAACCTGGACCGCGAAGCCAACCTCCTGCGCAATGTGCGGGCTGCCCTGTTCCGCATAAACGATGGCAGCTACGGCATTTGCCTGCATTGCGAAGAGGAAATCAAGCCCAAGCGGCTGGAAGCCGTACCGTGGGCTGCCTTCTGCATCCGCTGCCAGGAAGCTGCCGATCGCCACGAGTTTGCCGAGGCAGAGTCCATCGACGACCTGCTCGCCGCAGCTTAATCCGCCATCATACACCTCGGGCGCGGGAGCGATCTCGCGCCCTTTGTGTGTCTGGCGGCCCGCTTTAATATGTGTGTGTTAGGCGACCCACCTGTCTCAAAAATCACCACTCTTGCGCATCCTGACGCAGTGCACTTTCTGCGCAGTATTGCAAGACTGTCCGCCCGCGCCGGGCTCCTGCGCTAAGCTAGGGTAGTGCGCCTCCTCGTTGTCGAAGACGAAAAGCGAATCGCGGACTTCCTCTGCCGGGGCCTGCAAGGCGCCGGGTACGCCGTGGATGCCGTAGCCAACGGTGCCAGCGCCCTGGAGTTTGTCCACGCCACCGACTATGACCTGGTCATTTTGGACATCATGCTGCCCGACATGGACGGCCTGCAGGTGCTGGAGAAGATCCGGAACCGCAAGGTAGGGCCGCCGGTTCTGATTTTGAGCGCCCGCGGCGCGCTCGACGACCGGGTCCGCGGCCTGGAACAGGGCGCCGACGACTACCTGGTCAAACCGTTCGCTTTCGTCGAATTGCTGGCCCGCGTGCGGGCTCTGCTGCGCCGCGGCCAGCCTGCTCCGGAGCGCCTCCAGGTGGCCGATCTGACGGTCGATTGCATCCGCCGCAAAGTGACCCGCGCCGCCGAGCCCATCGACCTGGCGCCCAAGGAATTCGGCATCCTGGAATACATGATGCGCAACAAGGGACGGCCCCTGAGCCGGACCATGATCGTCGAACACGTCTGGGATATGGACTACGACGGCTTGACCAATATCGTGGACGTCTACATCCGCCACCTGCGCAGCAAGATCGACGACCGGTTCCCCCAAAAACTGATCCAGACCGTGCGCGGCATCGGTTACATGATCGAGGGACCCGACAAGTCCGCCGACAAACCGGCCGACCAGCCCGCGGAACGGCAGGTGTAAAGTGTCGGCCCGCCGGCACGTCACGCGCGGTTTGCGCTTCCGCCTGACCCTGGGCTATGCGCTGCTGTTCGCGCTGCTGCTGGTCGGCGTGGCATCCTTCTCGCGCGAACGGCTGGCCTACACGGTGAATTCGGAAGCCCACGACGTGCTCGATCAGGAGTGGGTGGCGATCAAGGGCTACTTGCACATCGAAAGATTGCCCCCCAAGAGCCGGCTGGCCGAACACCAGCCGTGCGGGCCGTACGATACCCGGTGGGAGTACGACAAGAACGATCCGGACGAAGACTTTGCCGTCGAACGTCTGCGGCGCGTCTATGTGCTCGCCGACGCCAAAGGCTGTGTGATGGAGTACTCCACCATCTACCAGTCCATCGGTATCGAGAAACCCTCCGAGATCGAGTCCGCCATCAAGAGCGGACAGCCGGTCTGGAAGCTGCGGCACAGCCCCCACGGCATCCCGTACCTGACCCGCGCCGGGGTGGTCTACGACGACAAGCATCACAGCCCGTTCTATGTGGCGGTGGGGCGTCCCATGGATGAGAGCGAGAAGATCCTGAAACGGTACACCCTGATGTACGAGGTGCTGGTCCCGTTCTCGCTGCTTTGCGGATGCCTTCTGGGATGGTTCCTTTCGAGCCGTGCCCTGCGGCCGGTCATGGAAGTGGCGCAAACCGCGCAGCGCATTACCAGCTCCAATCTCAGCCTGCGCATCCCCACGCGGGCTGCTGGAGATGAACTGGATTATCTAATCCTCACCTTCAACCGTATGATCGAGCGCCTGGAGAGCTCCTTCCGGCAGATCCGGCAGTTCTCCACCGACGTCTCGCACGAACTGCGGACACCCATCACGGCCATCCGGGGGCAACTCGAAGTGGCGCTGTTTACGGCCAAATCCGTGGAACAGTACCGTGACGCCACGCTCAATTCGCTCCAGGATATCGAAAGGCTGTCGCAGATCGTACGCGCCTTGCTGCTGCTCTCGCAGGCGGAGTCGGGACAGCTCGCCTTGCAGAAGACCCGCCTGGATCTGGCATCCGTGGTGCGCGACATCGTCGAACAGTTTCAAATTCCCGCCGAGGGCGCGCATGTCGAACTGTCCTGCGACCTCCCGCAGGAATGCCTGGCCGACGTGGACCGCATCCAGATCGAGCGGATGCTCTCCAACCTGCTGTCCAATGCGGTGAAGTTCACACCCGCGGGGGGAGAGGTGCACGTCGCCCTGCGCCGCCGGGATCACTCCATCGAGATGGAAGTGGCCGATTCCGGCTGCGGCATCCCCGCCGAACACATTCCGCACATTTTCGAGCGGTTCTATCGTGTGCCGCCCCGGCAGGAGGTCAGTCCGGAACCCGGCCTGGGACTGGGACTCAGTTTCGTGGCCTGGATTGCCAAAGCCCACGGGGGCAACATCCGTGTGGACAGCCAGGTTGGTCAAGGCACCCGCTTTACGGTAACCCTGCCGGTAGCCCTGTCCGAGCCGTCGGAGACCGCCCCCATTCCAACACCGGCTCTTGGATGAAAGAACTTTAATTCGAAGTTTACCCACGCTTCATTCCTTTTTCTTAATCTAAGGAATGTGCGGCTCCTTTCGTACGGCGTGATTAGTGTGCTCCTGGCCCTGGCCGGTTCGAGTCCCCTGCGCAGCCAGGACCCGGCGGCCGCGCAACAGCCCCAGGATCAGTATTTTGCCGGAATCGTGACAGCCCTGTCCGAAACCAGTGTGACAGTCACGCGCACCGTCCTGGGCAAGTCCACCGTGCGCACCTTCGCCATCACCGCCGAAACCGTGATCCAGGGCGGCAAGCCCAGGCTGAAAGCCAAGGTCACGGTGAAGTGGGTTTCGAGCGACGACGGCGACCGCGCCGTGAAGATCATCCTGCGCGGGGCCGCGCCGCCTCCCAAAAAGTCGTGAAGCCGGCACGGCGGCGAATCCGGATTCGCGGCATCGTGCAAGGCGTCGGGTTCCGGCCTTTCGTCTACAACCTGGCGCAGCGCTGCGGTCTGGCCGGCTATGTCCTGAATTCATCCGCCGGGGTGATCGTGGAGGCCGAGGGCGCCGCCAGCGTGCTCGACGGATTCATCGAAAGCCTGCGCCGCGAAGCGCCGCCGCTGGCGCGCATCGAAGAGATGCTGGTAGCCGCGATCGATCCCCGCGGTGAGTCGCAGTTCGTGATCCGCGAAAGCGAGCCGGAGGCAGGCGAGTTCGTCCTGGTGTCGCCGGACGTCGCCACCTGCCCGGACTGCTGCCGCGATTTCTCCGATCCGCAAAACCGGCGCTATGGGTACGCCTTTACCAACTGCACCAACTGCGGCCCGCGCTACACCATCATTCGCGATATCCCCTACGACCGGCCCAACACCACTATGGCCGGCTTCCGCATGTGCGCCGCCTGCCAGGCCGAGTACGACGATCCGCGCGACCGGCGCTTTCATGCGCAGCCCAATGCCTGCCCGGATTGCGGGCCGCGACTGTCGGCGCCCATCGCCGACGCGCGGCATCGCCTGGCCGAGGGCACCATCGTCGCCATTCGCGGTCTGGGCGGATTCCATCTGGCCTGCGATGCGCGCGACGATGCCGCGGTCTACTGGCTGCGCGAGCGCAAGCGCCGCAGCGACAAGCCGTTCGCCCTGATGGCGCGGGACCTTGCCGCGGTGGAAGGCTTCTGCGAGGTTTCCGCAGACGATCGCCGCGCACTCGAAAGCCCGCGCCGGCCCATCGTCATCCTGCCGCGGCGGCCGGATGCCCGCATCTCACCGGCGGTGGCGCCGGGCAACCACACCGTTGGGGTGATGCTGCCCTACACGCCGCTGCATCACCTGCTGTTCGACGGCGCCCCCTACGACGTATTGGTGATGACCAGCGGCAATCTCAGCGAGGAGCCCATCGTCACCTCGAACGAAGAGGCCCGCGCGCGGCTGCGCCCGCTGGCCGACTGGTTCCTGCTGCACGACCGCGATATCTACATGCGCACGGACGATTCCGTGGTGCGCACGTTCGAAGGCCGGGAGCGCACCCTGCGGCGTTCGCGCGGATTTGTCCCGCAGGCGATCGACCTCGGCATGGAAGTGGCCGAGGTGCTGGCTTGCGGCGGCGAGTTGAAGAATACCTTCTGCCTCAGCAAGGGACGCTACGCCGTGCTGAGCCAGCACATCGGCGATATGGAGAACTACGAGACGCTGGTCTTCTTCGAAGAGACTCTCGCCAATCTGAAAAAGCTCTTCCGCGTGGAGCCGCGGGCGGTGGCCCACGACCTCCATCCGCTGTACCTGAGTACGCAATACGCGCAGCGGGTGCCGGACCTGCCGAAGATCGGCGTGCAGCACCATCACGCGCACGTAGCCAGTTGCATGGCCGAGAACGGACTGCGCGGCAAGGTTATCGGCGTCGCGTTGGACGGCACCGGCTACGGCGCCGACGGCAAGATCTGGGGCGGCGAGTTCCTGATCGCGGATTATGCCGGCTTCGAGCGCCGGATGCATTTCCGCTACGTCCCGCTGGCGGGCGGCGACGCGGCCGTGCGGCAAACCTGGCGCCCGGCGCTGGCCTACCTGGCGGATACCTTCGGCACGACGGCCGAGTTCCCCGGCCTGGCCCCCTGGCGGGAAGTGGCGGAGAGCCATCTGCGAGCCGTGCGCGGCATGATCGCGCATCGCGTCAACACCGTCGATACCTCGTCGTGCGGCAGGCTTTTCGACGCCGTGGCATCGTTGGTCGGACTGCGGCAGCAGATCAATTTCGAGGGCCAGGCGGCCATCGAACTGGAGATGATCGCCGCCGCCGGCGTTACCGACGCCTACCCGTTCGCGTGCGACGGCGAGACGCTCGACTTCCGCCCGGCCATCGCGCGCATCGTGGCGGAGGTGCGCGGCGGCACACCGTCAGCCGTCATCGCGGCGCGGTTTCACAACACGGCGGCCGATGCGGTGGTGGACGCATGCCGGCGCCTGCGCGCGGCCGAGAAACTCAATCGCGTATGCCTGAGCGGCGGCACGTTTCAGAACATGAAACTGCTGGCGCGCACCCTGGCCGGCTTGCGCCGGCTGGACTTCGAGGTCTACCTCCACGCGCAAGTGCCGCCCAACGACGGCGGCATCGCGCTCGGCCAGGCTGTGATCGCTTCCCGGCAGGCGCTATGATGAGATAACTCCCCCGAAGTTCCATGAAGCTGGCCTCCGTACTTTCATCCGACTTCGACAGCGACGTGCGCGCGCGCGGCGCGAGTTACTATCGCCTGGGCGCCGTGCGCATCATGCGCGGCAATTCCACTTCGGTCGTGGCCGGCGTGCGCGGCTCGCGGGTTTACGACGTGGAGATCGTCTGGGACGGCCGCCGGCTCAACCTGTGGTGCGACTGCCCGTACTTTGAAACCGCCGGCGCTTGCAAGCATTTGTGGGCGACGGTCCTGGCCGCCGACGCCCAGAATTACTTCACGGCCATCACTAAGTTGAGCCCGCGCGACGTGACGTTTGAAGACGAGGGCCCGCTCGAGGCGCCCGCGGACGATCCCACCATTTACATGCCGACGCCCCGCTCCGCGCCGGCATTCCGGCCGCAGCCAGCGGCGCCTCCGCCTCCCGCGTGGCAGCAGCGCCTGGATGAAATCGCTCAGTCGGGAACGCTCTCCTCCACGATTTGGCCCGCCCAACGGCAGTTGCTGTACGTGGTCGATGTAAACGGAAGCGCCGCACATGGTTACCTGATCGTGGAGATCAAATCGCGCGATCCCAAGCTCAAAGGCGGCTGGAAGAAGCCGGCCACGCCGCAAATCAGCCGCGGGACCATCACGCACCTGCCGGATGCGGCCGACCGCCGCATCCTGGGCCTGCTCACGGGTACGGCGTTATACAGCGACTGGATGGCCACCTACGAAACGATCACCTCCGGCGTCCGGCTGCGGCATCCGTTTGCGGCGACGGTCATGCCCGAGATCGCCCGCACTGGACGTTGTCTGCTGCACCTGGGCGGGCGGGATGACGATTGGAAGCCGGTGGCATGGGACGACGGCGAGCCGTGGCGCCTGGTCCTGCGGTTCGGGCGTGCCGAAAAACAGGGCTGGGTGCTCACCGGTTGGCTCCGCCGCGCCGGCCAGGAGATGGACCTGTTGGCTCCCCTCCTCATTTCCGAAGGTCTGGTGTTCACCGCCGACCGGGTCGCGCCGCTGGCCGAGGGCACCTCCCTCGAATGGATCGCGGCGCTGCGCCGGATGCGGCACATCGACGCGCCTGCCGGCGATGCCCGCCAGATGCTGGCCGCCTTGCTCCAGCATCCGCTGGCCGCGGATCTTGAAGTCCCGGAGGAACTGCGGTTTGAAGAAGTGCGGGTAGCGCCGCGGCCGTGCCTGACGGTGCGCGCCGAGCACCAATTTACCTGGCAGCCGGAGCGGCTGGCGGCGGAGATCGCATTCGATTATGCCGGCCGCCGCGTGCCGGAGCGGCCTGCGGGGCGCGGCGTCTACGATCCGGCTGCACGCCGGCTGGTGATTCGCGACCAGGCGGCCGAAGCCAGCGCCAGGGATTTCGTCGGTCAGCTCGGCTTGGAAGAGACCACGGTGTACGGCGAGAAGCCGGCTTTGCGCTTCTCCCCCAAAAAGCTGCCGGCCGTGGCGCGCGCCTGCCTGGCAGCCGGCTGGCACGTGGAAGCCGAGGGCAAGATGTTCCGCAAGCCGGGCGCGATGAAGGTGGAGGTCTCCTCCGGCATCGACTGGTTCGAATTGCACGGCGAGGTGGATTACGGGGGCGCCACCGCGAAGCTCCCCGCCCTGCTGGCGGCCCTGCGCCGCGGCGAAAATATGGTGCGGCTGGACGACGGCACTTACGGCCTGCTGCCCGAAGAATGGCTGAGCCGGTTCGGGCAGATCGCGGGCATGGGCGCGGCGGAAACCGACCACGTGCGCTTCGCCCGGAACCAGGCGGGTCTGCTCGACGCTTTGCTGGCTACCCAGCCCGAGGTGAGCTGCGACGAGACCTTCACCCGGGTGCGGGACGAGCTGCGGAGTTTTGCCGGCGTCCGAGCCGCGGAACAGCCCGCGGGGTTCACCGGCCAGTTGCGCGACTATCAGCGCGATGGTCTCGGCTGGATGGACTTCCTGCGGCGCTTCGGATTCGGCGGCTGCCTGGCGGACGATATGGGCCTCGGCAAGACGGCGCAGGTCCTGGCGCTGCTGGAAGCCCGGCGCGCATCCGGCCAGGCGTCCGGTCCATCGCTGGTCGTGGTGCCGCGCTCGCTGGTCTTCAACTGGAAACAGGAAGTGGGCCGGTTCACCCCGGAGCTGCGCGTGCTGGATCACACTGGGGTGACACGCACGGTAAATGGATTCGCCAATTATGACCTGGTGGTGACCACGTACGGTACGCTGCGGCGGGATGCCGCCGAATTCCGGGATATCGAGTTCGACTACCTCGTGCTCGACGAGGCGCAGGCGATCAAGAACGCCGGCACGGAGTCCGCCAAAGCCGCGCGCCTGCTGCGCGGGCGCAACCGGCTGGCGCTCAGCGGCACTCCCGTGGAGAACCACCTGGGCGAATTGTGGAGCATCTTCGAATTTCTGAATCCGGGCATGCTGGGCGGCGCCGGCATCTTCAAGCTGGCGGGCAACGCCGGCCGCAATCTCAGCGACGAAACGCGCCAACTGTTGGCGCAGGCGCTGCGCCCGTTCATCCTGCGCCGAACCAAGGAGCAGGTGGCGCGCGAGCTGCCGCGCAAATCCGAGCAGACTCTCTACTGTGAGCTGGAGACGGCGCAACGCAAGCTCTACAACGAGCTGCGCGCGCACTACCGGAGTTCGCTGTTGGGCATGGTAGCGTCGCAGGGACTTGCCAAGTCCAAGATACAGGTGCTGGAAGCTCTGCTACGCCTGCGGCAGGCGGCGTGTCATCCCGGCCTGGTCGATCCCAAGCGCCGCAACGACGACAGCGCCAAGATGGACATGCTGGTCGACCGGCTGGGTGAGGTGGTGGCGGAAGGGCACAAGGCCCTGGTCTTTTCGCAGTTCACCAGCCTGCTCGCGCTGGTCCAGGACCGGCTCGCCCAGTTGGGTATGGTGCACGAGTATTTGGACGGCGCCACCCGCGACCGGCAGCAGCGCGTGGAACGCTTCCAGAACGATCCGGACTGCCCCCTGTTTCTGATCAGCCTGAAAGCCGGGGGGCTGGGATTAAACCTGACCGCCGCCGAATACGTGTTCCTGCTGGATCCCTGGTGGAATCCGGCGGTGGAAGCCCAGGCCGTGGACCGCGCGCACCGCATCGGCCAGACGCGGCAGGTCTTCGCCTACCGGCTCATCGCGCGGGATACGGTGGAGGAGAAGATCCTGCAACTGCAGGGCAGCAAGCGGGACCTGGCCGCGGCGATCATCGGGGAGAACAACAGCCTGATCGGCAACTTGAAGCGGGAGGACCTGGAGCTGCTGCTATCGTAGGACGCCGGCTATTTCAGAGTCCGGTCGAAGAAATCCAGCATGGTCTCGTACAACTGGCGCCGCAAGGGTCCGCCGACTCCGTGGGACTTCTGCGGATACACCACCATGCGGAACTGCCTGCCGTCACGCTCCAGCGCCTGCGCCATCTGCATGGTGTTCTGGAAATGTACGTTGTCGTCTTCGATGTTGTGCAGAAGCAGTAACTGCGCCTTGATGTCGCCGGCCTTGGTTTGCGGAGAGCTGGCCCGGTAACCTTCCTCATTGTCTTCCGGCAGCCCCATATAGCGCTCGGTGTAAATGGAATCGTAGTTTCGCCAATCGGTCACCGGCGCGCCGGCGATGCCCGCCCGGAACACATCCGGCGCGTGGGCCAACGCGTACAACGTCATGTACCCGCCGTAGCTCCAGCCGCTGATACCGACGCGCGCCATATCGGCGTACCCGAGGGTTTTCAGATATTGGATCCCGTCGAGCTGGTCGCGCAGTTCCTGCTGGCCCATCCGGTGGTAGATGGTGGATTCCCACGCGTGGCCGCGGCCGGATGAGCCGCGGTTGTCGAGCTGCCAGATCAGGTATCCCTTTTGCGCCAACACCTGGTCGAAGTTGGCGCCGCTCCAGGCGTCGCGCACGGTCTGCACGCCAGGCCCGCCATAGACGTCGACGATCACCGGATATTTCTTGTCCGGCGAAAAACCGGCGGGCTTGATCATGCGCGCGTAGAGCAGCGTGCCGTCGGCTGCCTTCAGCTTGATCAGCTCCGCCGGCAGCAGCTCCACATCCGGGGGCGTGGCCTCCTGGTACACCGCGATTTGCGATCCGTCGCTGTCGTTCAGGGTGCGCCGTGGCGGCGTCGTCAGGCTGGAGGCGGTGTCCATGTAGTATTCGGTGGTGGGGCTCATGGAGATGGCATGCGTCCCTTCGCCGCCGCTCAGGCGCTGCTTCATTTTGCCGTCGAAGCGCACCCGATAGAGCTGGCGCTCCAGCGGGCTTTGCTCCGTGGAAACGTAGAACACCTCGCGCTTCTCCTCGCTGACGCCGGCCACTTCGGTCACTTCCCATTCACCCCTGGTGAGCGCGACCGGCCGCCGGTCGTCAATGGTGTACAGGTACAAATGACGATAGCCGTCGCGTTCGCTGCCCCACAGGAATTGTCTGCCCTTGTTGAGAAAACGGAAATCGTCGTTGACGTTGATCCAGGACTCATCCTGCTCAGTGAGCAGAACGCGGGCGGCGCCCTTCTGCGAGTCCGCCAGGCCCAGCTCCAGCCTGCTCTGTACCCGGTTCAGACGTTCGTAGGCCAGCGCGCGGCTGTCCGGCGACCAATACACGCGGGCCAGGAGATGCTCGCGCGTGTCGCCCAGATCCATCCAGCGGGTAGCCCCGCCTTCGGCCCCCACCACCCCCAAGCGCACCTCGGCATTGGGCGTCCCCGGCTGGGGAAACCGCTCCGGTTCCTCGAAAGCCCGCCAGGAGAGCAGGTCCACCTGCGGAAACACCGGCTCGCGGCTGATATCGAACTGCAGATAAGCGATCGCCGAGCTGTCGGGAGCCCACCAGTGCGCCGTGGACAGGTTTAACTCCTCCGGATACACCCAGTCCAGTTCGCCGTTCCACAGGGTGGCGGAACCATCCGTGGTAAGCTGCCGGACTTTCTTCGACAGCACCTCCAGACTGTATAGGTCATGGTCGCGCCGGAACGAGACGTAACGGCCATCCGGCGAGAGCTTGGGGTCGCGTTCCGGTTCGGCCGTGGCGGTGAGCTGTTCCCACTTACCGGTCTCGGTGTGCAGCAGGAAAAGATCCCCGGAGACGCTGATCAGCATCTCGCGCCCGTTCGAGGACCATTGAAAGCTCTGTTCGGAAACCCGGCGGTTCTGCCAATCGGTGATTTCCGGTTTGGGCGGTTTGAGCGCCTTATCCTCCAGGGCGCCCAGCGCCACCAGTTCTTTCTTTTTCTTGGAGGATACCTCGTACTCCCAGATGGCCCTCTCTTCCATCCAGGCGAAGCGCTGGCCGTCGGGCGACCAGGTGATGGCCGGCATGCGCGGCGGCGCAGGCATGTTCTGGATCGTGACCGGCTTCTTCTCGGCGGCTGTGGCGCACAGCGCGAGCAGCAAGGCGCACAAAAACCTGTTCATAAGACTGCATTGTATCCATAACCCGGCCTGGCCAATCACGGCCGGTACCAGGACGCCTCCGGCCCGGCGCGCCATGCTAAATCAATCTTGATGGAATTCTTGAGTGGCAATGTCGGATGGATCGAAGTGATCTGCGGTCCTATGTTCTCGGGCAAGAGCGAGGAGTTGATCCGGCGCCTGCGGCGGGCCCGCATCGCCCGCAAACGGGTGCAGGTCTTCAAGCCCCTCATCGACACGCGGTATTCGGCGGAGGCGATCGTTTCCCACGGCGACCTGCGCATGGATTCCGAAGTGGTGAGCAGCGGAGCCGAGATTCTGGACCGCGTGGACTGGCGTTCGGAAGTGATCGGGGTGGACGAGGCGAATTTCATGGGCGCCAGCCTGGTGGACGTGGTGCAGCGCCTGGCCGACAGCGGCAAGCAGGTGATCGTGGCGGGACTGGATACCGATTACCTGGGCCGTCCGTTCGTTCCGATCCCGGACCTGCTGTGCCTGGCCGAGTCCATCACCAAGACGCTGGCCATCTGCATGCGTTGCGGCAACCTAGCCAAACATACGCAGCGCCTGCGCGGCGCGGAGGACCTGATCGTGGTGGGCGCCGCCGACATGTACGAGGCGCGCTGCCGCCGCTGCTTCGAGCCGGGAATCCCCAAGCAGAGGGAACTGGGGTTCGTGAAGGCACGGAAAGAGCCGCCTGAGTGACCAAAAGGGAGCTACCGGCTGTCCAGGGGCGTCGGCACAAGATCTGCGCATGTGCCGGTATCCCCCGGCGCCGGCAACGGCTCCGGCACCGCCGGTCAGGGTTTCAGGGAGAACACAGTGCCGCAAAGCCCGTCACCGCCATTGCTGGTCGTGCTGTAGAGGATGCCTTGCTTGCCAACGGCGATAGGAGCCTGTGGGAAAGCTCCATCGGCACCGCCAGTAAAACCATATACCGTGGACTCCTTCCATTGGCCGTCCGGCGATGTTGGCGGGGTTAGCGAAAACACGACGCCGTAGCCGGCTGGTCCGCCCTGACTCGCAGTGCCGTAGAGCGTGCCATCGGCGCCCGCCACCACGCCCCCTTCCGGGGCTGCGCCGTCCGCTCTGTCTATAAACTCATAGAGCTGGGACTCGATCCACGGGTTGCCGCTGGTGGCCGGCGGCATCAGGGAATAGACGGTTCCGGAGGAAGTCGGCGAACCTTCGGCGGTCGTGCCGAACAGGACGAACGGTGCGCCGGCGCCGCCGGCCGTAACTATCGGCCCGGGGCTCGAACCGCTCCCGTTCGGACTGAATCGGTATAACACTTCGAAGCGCCAGGGTTCGCTCGCCGTCGGAGGCGTTAGCACGTAGACGCTTCCGACCGCGCCGGCGCCGCCCCCGCCGAATCCCGTCACGCCGAACAGCGAGGGGCCTTTGGGACTGCCGGGGCCGAGGACCACACCGGAGAATGGATTATAGCCCTGGTGGCCGGACTTGGTGAAGCTGTAAAGCACGGTTTCCTGCCAGTCGCCTCCAGGAGACAGAGGTGGCGTAAGCGCAAAAACAGTGCCACCGCCCGAAGCGCCTCCGCGCGTGGTGGTGCCGTATAGTGACATGCGGCCATCGGCGCCGGGACCGATAGCCAGCAACGATTCGGGCAGAGCGCCATCGTCGGGCGGGCCGGTGAAGCGGTGCAACACTTGCTCGGTCCATACGCCGCCCGGAACGGCTGGCGGGCGCAGCGAGAACACCGTGCCTCCGAACTTGTCACCACCGCCGTTACGCGTCGTTCCATAAAGGACTTGGCCAGGACCGAGCACTACGCCCCCGGCGGGAGCGATGCCGTCGGGCCCGGCAAAAACGTGCAGGGTCGTGCTGGTCCAACTGCCGGCGGAATCCGGAGTGAGCAGATAGACCATGCCGTAGCCGTCGGGGCCGCCCTGGCCCGTGGCGCCGTAAATGGCGGTATGGCCGTCCGGGGTTTCGCCGATGGCGAGCGCCCCGGAAGGAATGCCTTCCGCGGTACAGGAGAAGGCATGGATCGTGGTCAGCGTGGCGGCATTCAGACAGGAGCACGCGAAAATGGCCGTGATTAGCAGCGCTCGCATAAATGACGAGTGTGCCACACAATCGCTCGTTGCAGAAATGGCCCCTGCCTGTATGAGCTTCACGCTACCGGCCGGGTTCCTGAGGCAGAAACCGGTGAATAGCGCCCCTGTCCCGGCGCATCTGGTGCTGGAAAAGCGCGGCATGGCGGGCGCGAGGCGAAAGCGGATTCGCGCCGAATCCACGAGTCACCGGTGACTCTCACCCGTCGTAGTGCAGCGCCACCACCGGGTCGACCCGTGACGCCCATCGCGCGGGCACGTAACCCGCCAGGATGGTGACGATCGCCAGCAACACGGCCGCTCCGCCGATCGCCAGCGGATCGAGCGCGGTAAGTCCGAAGAGCCGGCTGGAGATCCAGTGTTGGGCCGCCAGCAGCGAAGGCAAGCCCAGCCCCACGCCGATGGCGATCAGGGTGAAGGCTTCGCCCAGCACGATGCGCAGGATGTCGCGCGGTTGCGCCCCCAGCGCCACGCGGATGCCGATCTCGTTGATGCGGCGGGTAACGTTATAAGCCATGACGCCGTACAGGCCGATGGACGCCAACACCAGCGCGACCAGGCCGAAGACCGCGGCCAACTGGCTGATGACGCGCTCGGCGACCAGCGACTCGCCCATCAGATCGTTCATGCTGCGAATCTCGACCGGAGGCAGCGCGGCGGCCACCTCCTTCACCGCGGTGCGAATGGCGGCGGCCACCATGGCGGGATTGCCGCGGTAGCGGACCTGGAAGGTGCAGAACGACGGTTCATCGCCCGCGCCGTTGAAGAACGGCAGCCAGAACTCGGGCTGCGCCAGTTCGCGCAAGCTATTGTGTTTGGCATCCGCGGCCACGCCCACCACCGTAAACTCCTGCGGGTGGTCGTGGCCGTACCAGATGCGCTTGCCGAGCGGGTTCGCGCCGGCGAAGAATTTGCGCGCCAGCGACTGATTGATGATTCCCACTTCCTGTTTTCCGCGTTCGTCCGCGGCGTCGAATTCGCGGCCCATCAGCAGCGGCTGGCCGATGTCCGCGAAGTGGTGCGCCGGCACCAGATCCTCCCGGACGCGGAACTCCGCGGCGGTGCTGGGCCGCGATCCATCGATGGAGACCTGGCTCCCGGTATCGTTCCCTACGAACAGTCCCATGAACGCCAGCGTGGCTCCTTCGGCGTGCGGGATCTTGCGCAGGCGGGCCAGCATCTGTTCATGGAGATGGTGAATGGCGGGACCCTTGTACCCGCTCGACTCCAGGAATCCGATATCGAACTCCAGGATGTGATCGTGATCGAAGCCCGGGTTCAGCCGCGCCAGCTTGGCAAAGCTGTGCAGGAACAGGCCGGCCACCATCAGCACCGAGAGCGACAGGGCAATCTGGGCGGCCACCAGGATGCGGCCCGCCGGCATGCGCCCCGCGTAGCCGCTCCCGGCCACGCCTTTGCCGGTACCCTGCAATGCGACGTGAAAGTGGGGGCGGGTCGCGCGCAGGCCGGGCGCCAGGCCGAAGATGACGCCCGTAGCCAGCGACAGGCCCAGGGTGAAGACCAGCACGCGCGTGTCGGGATGCAGGTCCAACAGAACGGGGTTCGATCCGGTCGAGACCATGTGCAACAACAAGACGTCGGACCATTGCGCCAGGACCAGCCCGAGGGCGCCGCCGATGGCGGCCAGCAGAACGCTTTCCGTCAAGAGCTGGCGCAACAAGCGGGCGCGGCTGGCGCCCAGCGCCAGGCGGACGCCGATCTCACGCTGCCGCGCGGCGCCCCGCGCCAGGACCAGGGTCGCCACGTTGGCGCACGCGATCAGCAGAACCAGGCCGACCACGGCCATCAGGATCTTCAGCGGATCGCCTATGCTGTCGCTCAGCACGTTGGCGCCGCGGTCGCCAGAAAGAAGCGTGATATGGGAATTCAGGTACTCCCGCCGGCGGTCGGCCGAAAGCCCGGCGGCTTCCGACTCGCGGATCTGGCGGGCGGTCAGGTTCACGCCGGACTGAGCTTGCGCGCGCGTCACGCCGGGCTTCAGGCGCGCGATCACCTGCAGCCAGATGATCTTGTTCAGCGGGTCGGCAGGCCGCGCCAGAAAATCGGTCCACCCGGGGAAGATCTCCGACTGCATGGTGAGGGGCACCCAGATGTCAGTCGAGAAACCCACGGTTTCGCCAGCGAATCCGGCCTGCGCCACGCCGATGATATCGAAGGTGGTGCGGCGGATGCGAATCTTACGATTCAGGATCGCGGGATCGAGAGCGAACCGGCTCTTCCAATAGCCGTGACTGATCACCGCCACCGGATTGGCGTGCTCCACCTTATCAACCGTGGAAGTGAAGGTCCGGCCCAGGAAAGGAGTAATTCCCAAAACGCGAAAGTAGTCGCCGCTGACCATGGTGACATCGGCCGTCTCGCCTTCGGCGCGGGAGGAGCCGGGCAGGCTGACTTCGGTCCGGCGCACATGGCTGTCGAGCGCGCAGATGGAGGAGAAGACCTGGTTGCGGTCGCGCAGATCTTCAAACTCACTGTACGCATACAGGGCGCGCGGACCGCTCCCGTCGGACACGCCGATACCGTGCGCTTCCGGGTCGGAGAGCATCACCAGTTGCCCCGGATCCTTGACCGGCAGCGGGCGCAACAGGACTGCGTTGAGAGCGCTGAAAATCGCCGTGTTGGCGCCGATGCCGAGCGCGAGGGTCAGCACCGCGACGGCGCTGAATCCGGGATTCTTGCGGAGTCCCCGCACACCCCATCGCAAGTCCTGCCAGAGTGAGTCCATGAACCTCCTGATAGGAATCAGTCGGAATGAGCAATTCGGATGCCACGTTCGGCTGCTCCTGGCCCGCGGAATGGCGCCCGCGGAAGGCCGCCGGTGTTCGCGGATGGGATTCGGGTGTCGCTGAAACGGGCAGTAACAAAATTATCAGCAGCGGGCGCGTGACACCTTGCACTTCTACACGTCAAGTGGTATATGTAGAAGCGCGAGGCATACGTATGAAGGAGAAATCGGATCTGCCGCAAGGCACGCTGGACCTGCTCATCCTGAAGATCGTGGCGCTGGGCCCGGTGCACGGCTACGCCATCGCCCAACGCCTGCAAGAGGTGTCCCGCGACGTGGTCCAGGTTCCGCAAGGTTCGCTCTATCCCGCCCTGCACCGGCTGGAGAATCGCGGACTGTTGGCGGCCGACTGGAAAGACACGGAAACCGGACGCGAGGCTAAGTTCTATCGTCTGACGCGCAAGGGCCGCGCCCAACTGGAAGCCGAAGCGGCGAGCTGGCAACGCCTGGCCGAAGCGGTGGGGCTGATCCTGAAACTGTCCGAGGGAGGCGCGCAATGACCTGGTGGCGCCGTCTGTGGCGAACGAAACAGTTGGAAGAGGAGCTGGACAAGGAAGTTCGCTTCCACGTGGATCAGCACGCGGCGGATCTGCGGGCGGGCGGCGCCAGCCCCGACGAGGCGCGCCGGCAGGCCCGTCTGTGGCTGGGCGGTCCCGAACAGGTGAAAGAAGAGTGCCGCGACGCACGGGGTACGCGCTGGGCGGAAGATCTGGGGCAGGACGTGCGCTATGCGTTGCGGACGCTGCGGCAGAAGCCGGCGTTTGCCGCGGCGGCCATCCTGACGCTGGCGCTCGGCAGCGGCGCGACCACCGTCATGTTCACGGTGGTCGACAGTGTTCTGCTCAAGCCGTTGGCCTATCCGGAAGGCGACCGGCTGGTGAGCCTGCACGAGCAGATCAACAAGTACGCGCTGGAAGCGTCGTTCGCCTATCTGAATTTCCTGGATTGCCGCCGTGCCAGCCGCTCCGTCAACCTGGCGGCCTGGCGCAACGGCAGCGGCATGGTGACCCGTCCGGGCGAAGCCGAATTCGTCCTCGGCCGCCAGATTTCGGCGGATCTGTTTTCGGTTCTGGGCGTGCCTCTCCATCGCGGGCGGGAATTTGTGCCGGATGAAGACCGTCACGGCGCGGCGCCGGTGGCCGTCATCAGTTACCGGTTATGGCAAAGCCGCTACGGCCGCGGCGAGGATGCCGTCGGACAACAGCTCTTCTTCGATGGCAAGCCGTACACCGTGGTCGGCATCGCGCCCGCCAGGTTCCGGCTGGGGGGCGATCCCGACGTTTTCACGCCGATCGGCCAGAACACAACACCGCCCATGTTGAATCGCGAGATGCATCCGGGCATTCAGGTGATCGGACGGCTGCGGCCGGGAGCCAGCCTGGACCAGGCGCGGGCCGAGTTCGCGCTGATCGGCCGCCACCTGGCCGCGCAATACCCCAAAGAGAACGCCGGACGTGCCATTGGCGTGAAGCCGCTCCGGCAGGAGATCGTGGGTGACGCGCGCTCCACCTTGTGGCTGCTGTTAGCCGCGGTGAGCATGGTGTTGTTAATCGCCTGCGCCAATGTCGCCAGCCTGCTGCTGGCGCGCGCGGTATCGCGCGAGCGGGAACTGGCCATGCGCGTGGCGCTGGGCGCGGGCCGCGGCCGCCTGGCCCGCCAGTGCCTGACGGAAAGCGGGGTGCTCGCCATCGGCGGCGGCGCCCTGGGAGTGGTGCTGGCGGCGCTCGGCATCCGCCCGTTTCTGGCATTCTGGCCCGGCGGCCTGCCACGGGCCGAGGAGGTGCATCTCGACTGGCGCGTCCTGCTGTTTGCGCTGGCCATGGCGTGCCTGAGCGGTCTGTTGTTCGGATTGGCGCCGGCCTGGCGCGCTCCGTCCCGGGAACTGGAACGGGCGCTGCGGGCCGGCGCGCGCACCGTCACCGCCGGCGCGCGGCGGTTGCACAGCAGTTTTGTAGCGGCCGAAATTGCGCTGGCAGTGGTGCTGCTGATCGCCGCGGGCATGCTGGGCCGCACGTTGCTGCATCTGTCCTCGCTCGATCCCGGCATTGACGCGCGCCATGTGCTGTTGGCGCGGGTGGCCCTGTCTCCCGACGCCATGGCCAGCCCGGCGCGCACGCGGATCGCCTGGCAGGACATCTTGGAGCGTCTGGGGCAGACGCCCGGCGTGATTCGCGCGGGCGTCGCCGACCTCATTCCCATGAGCGGCGAAGACGAAGAGATCGGCTACTGGACCACCACCGCCCCGCCGCCGGCGAACAAGATGCCTATGACGATCATGAGCCTGGTGACGCCCGGTTACCGGGAGGCCATGGGGATCCCCCTGCGCGAAGGCCGGTTTTTCAACGATCACGACCGCGTCGGCAGCGAACCGGTCATCGTCATCGACGAGGTGATGGAAAAGCGTGCCTTCGGCGGACGCGGCGATGCCATCGGAAAACGCCTCTCCTTGCAATTCATCGGGCCGGCCCGCGTGGTCGGCGTGGTGGGGCATGTGCGCCATTGGGGGCTGGACGCCGACGATCAGGCCTCCATTCGCGAGCAGATCTATCTGCCGTTCGCGTGGCTGCCGGACGATTACCTGCGCCTGACGGCTTCGGCGATGTCCCTGGTGGTCCGGACCAAGGTGCCGCCCTTGCATGAAGTCGAAGCCGTACGGCGGCAGGTGCGGGGCGCCACGCGCGATCAGGCCATCTATGACGTGCGCACCATGGAGCAGGTGGTGCACGCCACTCTGGCGCAGCAGCGTTTCCTGCTGTTGTTGTTCGGGATCTTCGCGGGGCTGGCGTTGTTACTGGCCTGCATCGGCATCTACGGCGTGATGGCCTACCTGACCGCGCAGCGCGTGCCGGAGATCGGGGTCCGCATGGCCTTGGGCGCCGGCGCGCGCGACGTGTTGTGGATGGTTTTGCGGCAGAGCCTGGGGATGATTCTGGCGGGCGCGGGCGCGGGTCTGTGCGGCGCCCTGGCGGCAGGCCGCCTGTTATCGGGCCTGGTCAGCGGCATGCAGCCGCCCGAGCCGGCCACGGTCGCCCTGGTGATCGCGGTGCTGATGGCCGCGGCCCTGTGCGCCAGCTATTTGCCGGCGCGCCGCGCCAGCCGCGTGGATCCGTCCGGGGCTTTGCGGCAGGAGTAACGAGGCAGGAGTAACCATATGACGTGGTGGCAGCGGTTGTGGCGGGCGAATGAAATGGAGCGGCAGCTCGACAAGGAGCTGGCCGATCATCTGGCCCGGCACGCGGCCGACCTGGTCGCGCGCGGCCACTCGCCGGTGGAAGCGCGGCGGTTGGCCCGGCTCGAAATCGGCGGTCCGGAGCAGGTGAAAGAACAATGCCGCGACGCGCGCGGCACACGCTGGCTGGAGGACTTCTTGCGGGACGTGCGCTGCACGCTCCGCACCCTGCGCCAGCGTCCGGGCTTCGCGGCCGTGGCGCTGTTGACGCTCGCCTTGGGCACCGGCGCTACCACGGTCATGTTCACGGTCATCAACGGCGTCCTGCTGAAGCCGCTGCCGTACCCCGATCCCGATCGGCTGGTGGAGGTGTCCGGCTACCTGGCCGATTCGCATTGGGCCCTTCAGTATCTCGCCTATCCCGATTTTCTCGACTGCCAGCGCGGCGTCCACTCGCTCGACCTGGCCGGCTGGGTCTCTAATTCCGGGACATTGAGCGAACCCGGCGATGCCGAGTACGAGCAGCAGTTCGAGATGTCGCACAATCTATTTCCGGTGCTCGGCGTGCGTCTGTTCCGCGGACGCAATTTCCTGCCGGAGGAAGACCGGCCCGGCGGCGCGCCAGTCGCGATTCTGGGCTATAGCCTGTGGCAGCGCCATTTCGGCGGCAGCCAGAACGCGGTGGGCGCGGCGCTGGTGCTGGACGGCCAGCGTTATACGATCGTGGGCGTCGCGCCGCCGGGCCTGCAATTGGATGGCGAAGGCGATATCTATACGCCCCTGGGACAGGATAGCGCGGCGTACCTGAAAAGCCGCAACGCGCACCCGGTGCGGGGCATCGGCCGTCTGCGGCCTGGAGTGACCGTCGCCCAGGCGCGCAGCGAAGTAGCGGCATTCGGGCAGGACCTGGCGGAACGGCACCCGGACAGCAATCAAGGGCGCAGCCTGCGCACGCAGCTCCTGCGTCCCGACGTGGCGGACGTCCGCTCCACACTGTGGCTGCTGTTAGGCGCCGTGACCCTGGTGCTGCTGATTGCCTGTACCAATGTGGCGAGCCTGACGCTGGCCCGGGCCGTTTCGCGCGAGCGGGAGCTGGCCATGCGGGCCGCGCTGGGGGCCGGGCGGTTCCGGCTGGTGCGCCAGTGTCTCACCGAGAGCGCCGTGTTGGGCGTCGGCGGCGGCGCGCTGGGCATCGGGCTGGCGGTCCTGGGCATCCGCCCCTTCCTGGCACTGTGGCCCGGGGACCTGCCGCGCGCCAGCGAAGTGCAGCTCGACTGGCGCGTCCTGTTGTTCGCGCTGGCGGTGGCGCTCGCCAGCGGCCTTCTCTTCGGCCTGGCGCCCGCGCTGCGCGTTCCCGCCATTGCCCTGGAGCGCATGCTGCACACCGGATCGCGGAACGTGGCCGGCGGCTCGCGGCGTCTGCACGCCAGTTTCGTGATCGCCGAAATCGCGCTGGCTGTAGTGCTGCTGTCCGCCGCCGGCATGCTGGGACGCACCCTGCTGCGGCTGTCCAGGCTCGATCCCGGCGTCAACATCCATAACGTGCTGGTCAGCCGCATGGCGATCTCGCCCGCCGTGCTTCCCCATCCGGACCGTATTCGCGCGACGTGGGAAGACGTAATCGAGCGTGCCCGGCGGCTGCCGGGCGTGGAGGCGGTGGCCACCGTCGACACGGTGCCCCTGCGCGAGGGAAACAATCAGGCGGGCTACTGGCCCACCGCGGCCGTGCCTCCCGACAATCAACAGCCGGTGGCGCTCTCCACATGCGTTTCGCCGGACTATCTGAAGGTGATGGGAATACCGCTGCGGCAGGGCCGGTTTTTTACCGAACAGGATCGCATCGGCAGCCAGCGGGTCATCGTGATCGATGACGTTCTGGCGCACCACGCGTTTCCCGGCGGCAACGCCGTGGGCCGGCAACTGTGGATTCCGGATATGGGACGGCCGCCCCAGCCCCTGCTGATCGTAGGCGTGGTCGGCCACGTCCGGTATTGGGGACCGGCCGGAGACGATCGCTCGCCGGTGCGCGCCCAGTTCTACTATCCGCTGGCGCAGGTGCCCGACAGCTGGCTGCGGCGCTGGTCGCAATTGATGTCCGTGGCGGTGCGCGCCACGGTCCCGCCGTTAAGCCTGGTCCAGCCATTGCGGCATGAGCTGCGCGGCGTATCGAACGACCAGGTGCTGTACGAGGTCCGTACCATGGAGCAGCTCGCGCGCAATTCGCTCGCCCGGCAGCGTTTCCTGCTGCTGTTGTTCGGCATCTTCGCCGGCCTCGCGCTACTGCTGGCGTGCATCGGCATCTATGGCGTGCAGGCGTATCTGACGAGCCGGCGGGTACCCGAGATCGGGGTGCGGATGGCCCTGGGCGCGACCCCGCGCGACGTGGAGTGGATGGTGCTGCGCGAGAGCCTGGGCATGATCGCGGCCGGTACGGCAATCGGCGCGGCCGGTGCGCTGGCCGCCGGGCGGCTCCTGCTGCGGCTGGTGGAGGGCATGCGGCCCAATACTCCGGGAGCCTTCGCCGTCAGCCTCGCAGTACTGGTTGTGGCGGCGCTCGCGGCCGGAATGCTGCCCGCCCGCCATGCCAGCCGGATCGATCCCATGACGGCGCTGCGGCAGGACTGAGGTCAAAACCGCAGCGTGGCCTTCAGCCGCATGGGATCGAGCAGGAGGTCCAAGGCGTTGGCCGCGCCCGTCACGAACACGTTGGCGTTCAACAGCGCATCCACAGCGCAGCCTTCGCCGTTATCCACCGCGATCGCCAGTCCTCCGCCCTCCTTCACGGCCTTCAGCATCAGGCGGTCGTTGTTGCCGTTTCCCAATGCCGCGACTTGCGCCAGGTTGAAGCGGCTGACATATTCGGCTTTTTCCGTGTCATGCCGGCCCGGCCCCAGCAGGTGCGGGATGGCGATTCCCGCCAACTCGCGCTCCGCGGTGCCAAAGGAGTCGGCCGTCACGATATGCAGGTCCACCAGCGAAGCAAGATGTGTTAATTGGCGACGGACGGCGGGCTCGATCCGCCCGCCGAGCGAATAAGTCCCGGTGTAGTCACTTACTACCGTGGCGATCGATCGGCCGCCAAGACCGGGTATTTCGATACGAATTCCGGGTTTGTTCATAGAACCTTGACCACAAACGAAGTTAGAATGACACATACCATGAAACTCGCATTTATCGGCGCCGGACACATGGGCGCCCCCATGGCGCGCAACCTGCTGCGGGCAGGTCACCAGGTCAGCGCCTACAATCGCACGCGGGCGCGCCTGGAGCCGCTGGCGCACGATGGCGCGCGGCTCGCAGATTCTCCGGCAGAGGCGGTGCGCGGAGCCGAAGCCGTGGTGACCATGCTGGCCGACGATCGCGCCGTGGAGGACGCCGTCGAAGGCTTCGCGGAGACGCTTGCCCGCGGCGCGATCCATATCGGGATGAGCACCATCAGCGTGGCGTGTTCCAAGTCGCTCGCCGCCACACATGCGGGGCGAGGACAGCGGTATGTGGCGGCGCCGGTATTCGGACGGCCGATCGCGGCAGCCGCCGCGAAACTGTGGATCGTGGCGGCGGGCGCGGCGGAAGATATCGAGCGCTGCCAACCGGTCTTTGACGCGCTGGGGCGCGGCTCCTCGGTGGTAGGCGCCGATCCCTGGCTCGCCAATGTGGTCAAGCTATCGGGCAATTTTCTGATTGCCGCCATGCTCGAATCGCTGGGCGAGGCTTTTGCCCTGGTGCGCAAGCACGGTGTGGATGCGGGGGAATTTCTGGACATCGCCAACAATGCGCTGTTCCAGTCCGCGCTGTATCACAATTACGGCGGCGCCGTGGTGGGAGAGCAGTTCGCGCCGGCGGGATTCAAACTGAGCCTGGGTTTCAAGGACCTGCGGCTGGTGCAGGAGGCCGCCGAATCCGCCGCCGTGCCGATGCCGGTAGCCGGTGTACTGCGCGACCGTTTTCTAGCCGCCCTCGCGCGCGGCGAAGGGGAGCTCGACTGGGCCGCCGTGGCGCGCGTGGCCGCGTCGCAAGCCGGACTTTAGCCGCACACCGGCAGTGCGATAATGTAGTCTCGCGCCAATTAGAATGGACACGCTGGAGCAGAGACTGGCGGACGTCCGGCTGCGTATCGCCCGGGCGGCAGACCGCGCGCGCCGCGATCCGGCGCGGATCACGCTGCTGGCCGTCACCAAAGTATTTCCCGCGCAGGTGATCCGCGACGCGTACGCCCTGGGGTTGCGCGAGTTCGGTGAGAACTACGTGCAGGAGTTCGAAGCCAAGCTGCCCCAGGTGGGCGATCTGGTGGAAGCGCGCTTTCATCTGATCGGCCACTTGCAGGCCAACAAGAGCCGGCGCGCGGCGGAGATTTTCCAAACCATCCAGACCGTGGATTCCGGCAGGCTCGCCCGCCGCCTGAACGAAACCGGCCACGCCCTGGACATCATGCTGGAAGTCAAACTCTCGCCGGAGCAGGCCAAGGCCGGCGCCACGCCCGAAGAACTGCCGGATCTGACCGCCGCCGTGCGCCAGTGCCCGAACCTGCGGCTGTTGGGCCTGATGACCATGCCGCCGTGGTCGGACGATCAGGAACAGTCGCGGCCTTATTTTCGCCGGCTGCGCGAGTTGGCCGAAACGCACGGACTGGCGCAGCTTTCGATGGGCATGTCCCACGACCTGGAAGCCGCCATCGAAGAAGGCGCCACCCTGGTGCGGGTGGGGACCGCCCTGTTCGGAAAGCGCCGCCAGCCATGAGGGTCGCCTATTATGCGCCATTGCCGCCCGCCCGCACCGGCGTGGCGGACTACGCGGCCGCGCTGCTCGCCGCGCTGCGGCGGCATGGCGACGTGGAGACCGGCGCCCGGCACGCCGACGTGGCGCTCTACCATCTGGGCAACAATCAACTGCACCGCGGAATCTATGAACGGGCGCAGGCCGCTCCGGGGGTGGTGGTGCTGCACGACGCCGTGCTGCATCATTTCTTTCTGGGCGCGCTCGACCGCGACGCCTACGTCGCCGAATTCGTATACAACTATGGCGAGTGGCATCGCGCGCTGGCCGGGGAACTGTGGCGCGCGCGCGCCAGCTCCGGTTTCGACGCGCGCTACTTCGACTATCCGATGCTCAAGCGCGTGGCGGAGAGAGCGCGCGCGGTGGTAGTGCACAACCCGGCGGCGGCGCGGATGGTCCGGCAGCACGCGCCCGCGGCGGCGGTGGTCGAGATTCCGCATCTGTTTGCCGCGCCCGAACTGCCGGCCGGATGGGAGGTGGCGCGCCTGCGGCAGAGCTGGGGCGTCCCGCCGAGCGCGTGCCTGTTCGGAGTGTTCGGCTATTTGCGGGAATCCAAGCGCCTGTTCACCGTCTTACGCGCGTTCGCGCGGCTGCGGCGGTCGCGGCCGGACGCCTGGCTGCTGATCGCGGGCGCGTTCGCCTCGCGCGATCTGGAGCGGGCCGTGGCGCCGCTGCTCGGCGGTCTGGGAATCCTGCGCCTGCCGTACCTCGCCGAACGCGACTTCTGGCGTGCGGCGCTGGCCGTGGACGCCTGCATCAACCTGCGTTTCCCCGCCGCGGGCGAGACCTCCGGTATCGCCATCCGGATGATGGGTGCGGCCAAGGCGGTGCTCCTCACCGATAGCGAGGAGAACTCGCGTTACCCCGAGGGCGCCTGCGTGCGGGTGGCCGCCGGCGCCGGCGAAGACGATGCGCTGTGGCGCCACATGGTTCTGTTAACATCGATGAAAGAATGTGCGGGTGAGATCGGACAGCGCGCGTCCGGGCACATCGTCGAGCATCACCAGGCCGTTCGAATTGGCGAACAGTATTGGAACGTGTTGTGCGCTCATCGCTAATAGTGCCTCTGTTCTGCGCCGGAGTGTTATCCGCCGCGGACGGCCGGCTGGCGGCCAGCTTCGACGTTCAGGTTCCCATGCGCGATGGCGTGCATCTCTCCGCCAACCTTTTCCATCCCGGGCCGCCCGGACGCTACCCGACGATCCTGGTACGCACACCGTATGGCAAGGGTTCCGCCCTGCCGCCCAAGTACGCCCCTTTCGTGGAGCACGGCTATGCGGTAGTGGTCCAGGACGTGCGCGGGCGATACGCTTCCGAGGGCGTTTTCCGGCCGCTCGACCAGGAGCCGGCGGACGGCGATGACACGCTGAACTGGATCGCACGGCAGCCCTGGTCCGACGGCAAGATCGGCATGGCAGGCGCCTCCTACCTGGGCATCGTGCAGTGGAAAGCCGCCACGGCCGGCAATCCGCATCTGAAGGCCATTTTTCCAGCCACCGCCGGCTGCGACGATTACCGCGACCGCTTTTACTCGCCCGGCGGCGCCATGAAGCTGGGCCAGCGTCTGCTATGGATGTCCGAGAACCTGCGCGCGCCGCATTATCATCCCGACTTCAGCCGTTTCGTGCTGCACCTGCCGCTGGCGACTTCGGACGTGGCCGCTACCGGCCAGACCTCCGACATGTTCCAGGAGGTTGTCGCGCACCCCGCCTACGATTCGTTCTGGAAGACGCGGAGCGTCTGGGAGCAGTTGGATAAGATCCGCGTGCCGGTATTCTCCGTGGGGGGATGGTTCGACAATTTCGTGGAGAGCGATCTGGAGGCGTATGCGCGCCTGCACCGGCACACCGGCGTGGATCGCATTCTGATCGGGCCCTGGCCCCACAACATGATGGCCCGGCTCGAAGGCGTGGATTTCGGTCCGGACGCCATCACGCCTGTCGGCAGCCTCCAGTTGCAGTGGTTCGATCAGTTTCTCAGGGGCGTGGATACGCCGCTGCTTTCGGAAGCCCCGGTACGCATTTTTGTGATGGGCGCCAACCGGTGGTGCGGCGCGCGCGAATGGCCGCCGCCCGCACACGAAACGCGGTTCTATCTGGAGAGCCGCGGCCATGCCAATACGCTGACAGGCGACGGGAGGCTGGCGGCGCGGCTGCCCGGCGCGGACGCCGCCGACCGTTACATTTTCGATCCGCACGATCCCGTCCCCACCATGGGCGGCGCGGTCTGCTGCAATCCGCAGGTCTTCCCCTGGGGACCGCGCGATCAGCGGCTCGTCGAGCAGCGCCGGGATGTACTGGTGTACAGCACCGCGCCGCTGCGCCGCGACCTGGAAGTGATCGGCCCCGTGCGCGTCATATTGTACGCCGCCACTTCCGCGCGCGACACCGACTTCACCGCGAAACTGATAGACGTTTTTCCGGACGGGCGCGCGCTGAATCTGACTGACGGCATCCTGCGCCTGCGCTACCGCAAGTCGCTCGCGGAACCGGAGCTTGTCCGTCCGGGCCAGATCTGCCGGCTGTTCATCGACGCAGGTGTGACGGGCAACGTGTTCCGGAAGGGGCATCGCATCCGGGTCGAGATATCGAGCAGCAACTTTCCGCGCTTCGACCGCAACCCCAACACCGGCGAGGACGTGAATCACGCCACCGAGCTCAAAACCGCGTGGCAGACGGTGTATCACGACCAGCGGCGTCCTTCCTATCTGGTGCTGCCGGTGATCGCGAATTGACTTGGAGGCGCCGGACGCGTTATTTTTGCAGATAGACCACCGACGGCGCGGTAGCCAAGTGGTAAGGCCAGGGTCTGCAAAACCCTTATTCGTCGGTTCGATTCCGACCCGCGCCTCCAGCCTCGTCCCGATTTCCACCGGAAGTTCACATAGCGGCCGCCGGCTACCCGGCCACTCGGCGCTGGAGCCCGTCGCCGGTCCCGCGCGCGCGAATGCGCTATCGGATCAATCTGTTGCGCAGCGCTTTCGCGACCGCTTCGGACTTGGAATGCACCTGCAATTTCTCGTAAATGCTGCGCAGGTGAAATCGGATGGTGTTCACCGAAACATCCAGTTCGGCGGCCGCCGTCTTGTGGTTGTACCCTTCCACCAGCAGCTTCAAGATACGAATCTCATGCGGCGTCAGATGGTATGCGGCGTCTTCCGGCGGCCGGATCTCCCGGAACAGAGCAATCACCCGTCCGGCCACTTCAGGGGTCATCGGCGCACCGCCCCGCACAGCTTCCTGCAGACCTTCCAGCAAGCGGGCCGGCGGCGTCTTTTTCAGCAGATATCCGCAAGCTCCGGCGCACAGGGCATCGAAGATCCGCTTGTCGTCTTCGTAAACGGTGAGCATCACCAGCGGCAGTTTGGGATAGCTGGCCTTCAGCAGACGGATGCCCTCGATGCCGGACATCTGGGGAAGCCCGATGTCCACCAGGACGGCGTCGGGGAAATTGCCGGGGATCTTCTCGATGGCCTCCTCCATGGTGCCAAACGCCCCCGTGCAGAGGTAGCCCTCGGTACCATCGATCAGGGTCCGCAAACCCTCCCGGATCCGGGCCTGATCTTCGATGATCGCGACTTTGAGTGCGCGGTTCTCCGCCATCCGTGCGAACCTTAACTAAAGCGTCCGCTCCATCATAAGTTGTAGCGGCTACGCCGCTCCTATCCGTTTATGTAGGTTCTTTTGCGCCCGGCCAAATAAACGGCCTGCCAACCGGGACGTGCAGCCGGATCGTGGTTCCCCGCCCCGGCGCGGAATCGGCGGTCAGACGGCCGCCCAGTTGTCGAGCCCGCTTCTCCATGCTCGCCAGCCCATGCCCGCGCTGGATCTGCGCCGCATCGAATCCTCCGCCGTCATCCGTGACGCTGAGCGACAGCCATCCCTTCGCCAGTTCGAAATGGATGACCACCTCGGTGCATGCCGAATGGCGCGCCACGTTGTGCAGGGCCTCTTTGCAGATCAGGAATATCTGGCGGCGCGCATCGGCGCCCATTTCGGCGTCGTCGTGCTCCGCGTTGGGCTCCCGGAACTGGACCCGAATCCCAACGGGGCTGAGCAGATCGCTGGCGAATCGGTGAATGCGGTGGGCCAGGTTCCCCAAGCGGTCCTGCGACGGGTCCACGGCCCAGACGATCTCGCTCATGGAATCCACCAATTCCCGCGAAAGGTTGGCAATATCGGCCAGGTCAGGGCGCTGCTCCGGCGGCACCCGGCGGCTGGTCACCTCGGAGAGAATCGCTATCTGCGACAGGCTGCTGCCGATGTCGTCATGCAGGTCGGTGGCGATGCGGGTCCGCAGTTGTTCGATCGCCAGCAGATGCGCCAGCCGGTATCGATACAGCACGTAGATGGCTACACCCGCCAGCATGGCCGCCACCACCCGAAACCATGCGCTCTGCACCATCGTCGCCGCCACGGTGAAGTCGATCTCCGCGGGCGCCGGGCTTGCCTGGCCTTCCGAATTGAGCGCCATCACCCGGAAGCGGTAGCGGCCGGGCGCCAGAGCGGAGTAGTTCACCGTGTGCTGGCGCGTCGTGGTCCAGCCTTCTCCCCCGCCTTCCAGCGCGAACATGTAGCTCAGGCTCTCCTCGGGCTCGTTGTTGGCGCCCACGAACTCCACCTGCAATTGATTCTGGGAAGGCTGCAGCCGGCCGAGATGCAGGACGGTCTCGCCCGCCGCGGAGACCTGACCCTCCCGGTGGGGGATGCGCAATTGCGTAATACGCACCGATGGAAAGCCAGGCGGACGGTCCCCGGCGGGCCCCAAGCGTGACAGCCCCTGGGTGGTGGCAAACCAGAGATTGCCCGCCGCGTCCCGGAAAGCCGACGTCATTTCTCCATGGGGCAGTCCGTCATTTGCCGTAAAGTGCATGATACGGCCCGTCGCCAGGTTCAAGCGATCCACACCCTTGGCTGTTCCGGCGTAGATGCGCCCGGAATTGTCCTCTGCCAGGCAGCGGACACTGGCGCTTGCCAAGCCATTCGTAGTGCTGTAAAGCCGGCCGCGAATCTGCCGGCTGCCCGGATCCTGAATCAGCCCCAGGCCGCCGTTGGCGCCAATCCATAAGCGTCCCGCGCCATCCACGAGCAGAGCGAAGGCCGTGCCCGGCGGTACTCCGTCCGCGCGCCCGTACCGGCTGAATCCGACGCCGTTGTAACGATATAATTCACCGCCGACCCAAGTACCCATCCAGATGTTTCCGCGGCGGTCTTCGGCGAAGGCGCTGACCAGCAAAGGGCTGTGGCTCGGACCCTCCTGGAACCGCACCAGCCGCTTGGCCGCGGGATCCCAGCGCATGAGCCGGTCGCCTTGCCTGGATTGGGCCGAGGCCCAAATGCCCCCGCGCGAATCCTCGAAGACCCGAAACACCTCGGCGTCCGGCGCATAGCACGCCTCGGGCTGCCGGCTTGCCAGCCCTTCCGCGGGCCCCGCCCGGAACCGGCACAGTCCGGATTGCGTCGCGGCCCACCATTCCCCGCCGCGAGCCTGTAGCAGGATCTGGTTCATTCCCCACGTCGGATGGTCGCTGAGAACTTTCGGAATCACCGGGTGAAACCTGACTCCGTCGAACAGGTTCACCGCGCGTAATGGGGCGGAATCGGAGATGGTAATGGCCAGCACTCCGCCCTTCCGGTCGCCCAGAACCGACCACACGCGATCGGACGGGAGACCGTCCTGTTCGCGGAATGTCGTGAATCCCGCGGGCTCGATGCGCATCGCGCCGGCGCCCTCCGTCCCCACCCACATGTTTCCGGCACGGTCCGGACTCAAAGCGGTGATTTGCCGGTCGGTCAGTCCTTGCCGGCGCGTCACGTTCTCGAACACCGCGGTGCTGCTGCCCGGAAGCAAACGGCTGATACCCCCGCTGGTGGCGATCCACAAACTCCCATCCGCGGCCTGCGCCAACGCGCGCACATCGAGATGAATCAGTCCGTCCCGCTTTTGATACACCCTTTGCACGCTGCTGCCGCCGAACCCGGCGGGACGCATCAGAACCAACCCGGCGCGCGTGCCGGCCCACACCCGGCCCGCGCGGTCCCGCATGAGCGCATTCACATACTCGTTCGGCAGCCCGTCCTTCGTGGAAACATGCTGCGCGGAGCCGTCTTTGGCCACCACATCGATCCCCTCGACGGTGCCTACCCACAGATTGCCACCCGTATCCTCAAGCAGGTCCGTGATGACAGTGTGTTTCCATTTGAACGGTCCCGGCAGCGGCAGTCGCCGGAAGTGAAAACCGTTGACCAGTTCGAACAGTCCGCCCTCGGTTCCGCACCAGATTCTGCCCGCGGATGTCTCCAGCAGAGCCGTAATGGAGTTTTCATAGTCGTCCGCGCCGGGACGGTAGGTGCTAAACCGGCCGCCGCCGTTCGCCTCGAAATGGCTCAGGCCCCCCGCGGTTCCGACCAGGTAACCGCGGGTCCGGGTTTCCAGGATGGCTTGCACGCCGTGGTGTGCGAGCCCGTCGGCCGTCCCGAAGCTCACCATGCGGTAACCGTCGAAGCGGGTAAGGCCTTCCGGCGTGCAAAACCAGACGAAGCCGTGCGAATCCGGATAAACGCAATCGATGTGTTCCGCCGCCAGCCCGTCCGCCGTGGTGTAAGACCGGATGGGCAGCAACGCGCCGGGCAGAGGGAACGGAACACCGGCGAGCAGAATCAGGATCGTTCCGGTTCCGATGCGGGCCATCGTATTGAGAGACAGTGTAGCGCAGGCAGAATCGAAAGAATTCCGGCCGGCGCCAGAGTGCGCACGCCCCTACCCGGTTGTGTAGGCCCCCGGCGCCGTCCGCTCCAAGCGGCAGGCAAAACACGCTAAATGCCTACAAACTTATGCGGTGAGTGGTTGCCGTCTTTCCCGATATGCTGCACGGGAGAGGGTACACCATGTCACTTGCTCCATGGAAGGGCTATTGGAGGCTGTGGTCGCAACTCACCGCGGGCCGGATCGTTCCCATCGTTCCCGCCGCCTGGCTGTCTCTGGGCCTGGCGGGAGGCGTGTTCGGGCAGGAAGCTGTTCCGCAGATGCAGGCGTACTCTTCCACCGTGCCGTGGACCGGCGGAACCGTGGCCGACGCCCTCGGGCAGGTCGTCGTCGGGACCACCATTCCGATGAGCAGTTACGCAGTGGCCTTCGGCAAGGGGGGCGCCTACACCGGAGTGCTGGTGGGGAGCGATCCATTCGCCGCATCGCCCGGCTCGGTCACCCTTGACGCGGTCCTGATTCCACTGGTCGTCCAGATCATCACACCCAATGGAACGCTGGTCACATTCGATCCGACGAAGAAGAACAATTGTGACGGCGGGGTCTCGGCCTTGACCCGCTTCAAACAGTCGCCGCTGGTGGTCAAGAGCAAACTGACGTTCAATGGCGTCAGCGTTGGGAGCCACCAATATATAGACGGTTTCATGCGCGCGGAGTTCTGGAGCGTGATCCAGGGGACAGGGTTCGGCGACCCGATCAGTTGGTCATACGCGCCGGCCTTCACCCTGCCGCCCTTCCTGTCCGCCACCGGTATTGTGATCGGCTCGGGTTGCAACCAGATGGGAATCGTCTCCAAGGACTTTATGGACGCCCAACTGAACCTCTTGCCGATCCCGTTGCTGCAGGCGGCGGGCACCATCTCGCCGACCCAGTTCGCGGCGTTTCTACTAAAGAACGTGGTCATGTCCTCGGCTGATCCGCCGACCAGCACCGCATGCTGCATATATGGTTATCACAGTGCCGTCGGCAGCCCCGTGCAAACCTATGGGGCCATGGACTACGACACCACGGGACGGCTCGGCAACGTACACGACACCAGCGGACCGGCGCACGAAATCGGCGAGTGGATGAACGACCCGCTGGTGACCAACGCGACCCCCGCGTGGGGCCACATCGGGCAAGTGTCCGGCTGCCAGAGCAACCTTGAAGTCGGCGACCCGCTTTCGGGCACCAATATGCCTGTGATCACCCTGAGCGGGTACTCTTACCACGTGCAGGAGTTGGCCTTCTTCAGTTGGTTCTTCAACAGCAAAACCACGCCGTCGCTGGGGGCAGGTGGAGAGTTTTCGGGCAACGGGACGTTCAAGGGGCCGGCTAAGGCCTGTCCCCCGGGCGGGACATTCTGACCCGGCGGAGCGGTACGGGCTTCGGACAGCGTGCCCACCGCCCAGACTGCGGGTGCGCCGCCGATGACAGCGCAAGGCCGGCACCGGCCGGCGCCATTGCCGCGAACGATGCAGCCATGCACCGCGGCCAATAGGCGACAGGGAATTGCTGAACTGGCACTCACACCGGCACTCAGTCTTGCGGAGGCCGTGGGGAAAAGACTAAGATAGAGCGATGCGGCGGGTGCTGGCTTGGCTATTGGTGTCGTCCTTCAGCTTCTCGCTGATCGGGCCGGCACTGATTACGGATGCCGATTCGGATCTGCCGGCGTGCTGCCGGCGCGGCGGCCAGCATCATTGCGCCATGGCGGACATGGGCCAGGATGCGTCGCCGACATCCGGCCCGGCGGTACGGGCCCACGCCGACAAGTGCCCGTATTTTCCCAAAGGCGGCGCCCTGCTGCCGCATGCCGACGCAGGCCTGGCGCCGGCGGCTCTTCCGATTGTGGCTGCCACGTTCACCCAGATGGCGGCGGAGTCACACCCGGCCAGCGGCTATCGCAGCGGACTGAGCCGCTCGCATCAAAAGCGCGGCCCCCCGGTCGTTTTCTCCTAACTGACAGACTTGCGCAGCGCACAGGCGAATTCGCCTGCTCTGAGTTATGCGCTTGAGTATGAGTGTGGGTAGACACCAGAGGGGGAAATATAAATGAGGGTATTTATTGGAATTCTTATCTGTCTGACGGGGTTACCGTCTTTCATTTCAGCCGCCGTACTGGAGGGGATCGTTCACGATCCGCAGCATCGGCCGATCGCCGGGGCGCGCGTGGTGGTGGAAGGCCACAGTCCGCTGCAGTCGGACGCCAATGGTGAGTTCAAGCTGGAAAACATACCGGCGGGCACTTACGAGGTCACCGTCACGGCGCCGGGGTTCGACACGCTGCATCAGACCGTAAGCACGAAGACATCGGTAATTCACCTGCAACTGGAAATCGCGGGTATAAGTCAGGCGATCGAGGTATCCGGCACCGCCAGTAAGTTGAGCACTCAGACAGCTACCGTACAGACATTCGTCTCGCAGAAGGAGATCAGCCAAACTGCCGGGACGGATCAAACCAACAGCCTGGCCATGATCACCGACTTCACGCCCGGCGCGTACATGGTGCACGACATGCTGCACGTTCGCGGCGGCCACCAGGTCAACTGGTTCCTGGATGGCATCCCGCTCGAGAACACCAACATCGCCACCAATGTCGCGCAACTGATCAATCCCAAGAATATCGAAGAGCTGCAGATCGAGCGCGGCGGATACTCCAGCGAATACGGCGACCGCACTTACGGTTTCTTCAATGTGGTGACGCCCTCCGGGTTCGAACGCGACAACCAAGCGGACCTGGTGCTGTCCGCGGGCAATTTTTATTCGACCGACGATCAGTTCAGTGTCGGCGGCCATACGCAGCGCTTCGCGTATTTCGCCAGCGTGGATGCGAATCACTCGCAACTGGGCCTGGCCACTCCGGTGCCGCAGGTCATTCACGACAGCGAGACTGGCGCGGGTGGTTTCCTGTCCCTGCTTTATAATCCCAGCGCGAAGGACCAGGTCCGCTGGATCGCGTCGCTGCGCGACGATCGTTACCAGATACCCAGCAGCGATGACCTGGAGTTGGAGCGGGACGACCTGGCAGGGGTGCACTGGACCCACAGTTTCGGCGACGGCGTGCTGTTCTATCTGGCGCCGTATTTCCATTTCAATTCGGCCCATTATGTGAGCGGCCTGGCGGACATGCCGTACATCCTGAACGATAACGACAGGTCCGACTATGTGGGCGGCCGGGCGGTGCTGCAGGCGCAAAAGAAGCGCCCCAATGCCCGCGTGGGGACAGAGGTCTGGGGCCAGCACGATAATACATTCTTCGGACTGACTGCAAATCCGGGCGAAGCCGTGTTGAACCAGCAGGAGAGTCACTGGGCCCACTCCGAAGCGGTTTTCCTGGAAGATCAATACAAGGCCACGTCATGGCTGACCCTGAACCTGGGGATGCGGTTCACGCATTACGCGGGGCTGGTGAACGAGAACGCGGCCGATCCGCGGCTGGGAGGCGCCATCCGCATTCCGCACCTCAACTGGACCTTGCACGGCTACTACGCGTATTACTATCAGCCGCCGCCGCTCGACAGCCTGGCCGGTCCGTCGCTGGCGTTCGCCATCGACCAGGGCTACGGCTTCGTGCCCCTGCCGGGCGAACGCGACATTCAGCATGATATCGGCATCGACATTCCGTTGCACGGCTGGTCGGTGGACGTGGACCGTTTTCATACCAGCGCGCTCAACTTCCTGGATCACGACGTCATCGGCAACTCGGGGATTTTCATCCCCCTGACGGATCTGGCAGCCACGATCGGCGGCACGGAAGTGAGCATCCGCTCGCCGCGCCTGTATCACCGGGCGCAGCTTCGCATCGCGTATTCGAACCAGATCGCGCAAGGCGCCGGTCCGATCACGGGCGGACTTCTGGAGTTTAGCGACTCCGACTCCGGCTTCTTTCTGCTGGACCACGATCAACGCAACACCCTGACCACGGTGCTCTCGGTGAACCTGCCGCACCGCCTGTGGATGACTCCGGCGTGGCAGTTCGGTTCCGGATTCCTGAACGGTGACGGCCCCGCCCACCTACCGCCGCACAACACGTTCGACTTGTCCATCGGCAAGAGCTTCGGGGAGGCCTGGACAGTTTCGGCGAATGCGGTCAATATCGCCAACACGCGGTATCTGTTGGACACTAGCAACACGTTCGGTGGCACACATTACATCAATCCGCGGCAGGTCTACGGAGAGCTGCGGTATCATTTCCATCTATAGCGGCCACCCGCACCGACGTTATAATGTCGATATGTTCTTTCGCCGGCAGCGCATCACCGAACCCACTCTCCAGGAACGGCTCGACAAACTCAAGCAGGCTGGATTCAGCGCCGCCACGCGGCCGGACGGCACCGTGCTGGTGACGCGCGGCGACTTCGGCGTGTCGTTACGGGAAAGCGGCGGGCAGATCCGGCGGGCGCAACTGGCCGGCGTTCTTCTCGGCGACGAGATCGCGTCGCTGGTGGACGGCGGCTATCAGAAGTTTTTCCGGACCCCTACCGGCAAGGTCCGGCCGGCCCTGGCCGCGGACCTCAAAGGACTGCACGACTTCGAAGAAGACCTGAAACAGGGCCTGGGCCTGACGAGCCTCTACAACGAGTCACTCGGCACGGTATCCACCTACTACCTCTATGACCGCGTGAAGGACAGGGACCAGGGCGTGCCGAAGCGCGTCTGGGAGCAGTAGTCACCGTATCACACACGCCAGAACCATCCGCGGCGGTACATGAACCAGGCGATCAGCCACAACAGCAGCGTATAAGCCAGCGCGTACAGAAACGCGGCGTTGTACGGCGAAGCCCAGGACGCAAACAGCGCGTGGAACAACGGATCGCGCCAGTGGAGCGCACTGAGGGCTTCGTCCAATAACTCCGAGATCATGTACACGGTGATCGCGTTCATCCCCATGATGGCTATCGGTTGGGCGAAGCGGCGGTAACCGCGGCCATCCACCAGCCAGAGACACATCGCAAAGACCACGAAGTCCAATCCCGCCATGAACAGGGAGAACGAGCTGGTCCATAGATTCTTGTTGATCGGCAGCCAGACATTGCAGATCAGGCCCGCCGCGATCAGCATATTGCCGGTCAGAAACAGCCAGGTGGCGCGCTCGGAGAGTTCCCGCCGCAAGCGCAGGATGTGGCCCGCCATGATGCCGAACAGAGCAGTGGCGATAGCGGGCAAGGTGCTGACGATACCTTCGGGGTCCCAGGTCCTGGTCGGCCGATAATTGTGTCGGCCCAGCACCAGGCGATCCACATAGTGGGCGAAGTTATGCTCCACGTCCAGATTGCCGGCGCCGTAGCCGGGGACCGGAGCTAACATCATGATGAGCCAATAACCCGCCAGCAGCAACGCGATCCAGATGAGCTGACCGCGTACACCGGTAGTCAGATAGATAGCCGAAGCCACCAGGTAACAGATAGCGATACGCTGCAGTACGCCGAGTAACCGCTGCGTGGATAAGTCCAAGGGGTAGGCATACACGACTAATCCCAGGACATACAGAATCAGAGCGCGGCGCACTACCTGGGCGAAGAGCCGTCCGCGGGGCATGCCCGCCGCCAGGCGCTTGCCGAGCGACAGGGTGATGGCTACGCCCACAATCCAGACAAACGACGGAAAGACCGTATCCGTAAGTGTCCAGCCATTCCAATGGGCGTGCTTCAGCGGAGCGTAAGTGTGCTCGCCGTCGCCCGAATTATTGACCAGCACCATGAGGGCCATGGTGGCGCCGCGAAACACATCGAGCGAGAGCAGGCGGGATCTCTCCATCGTTTATTCCTGGCGCAACGCCTCGGTGGGATCGAGTGCCGCGGCGCGCTGAGCGGGGATCCAGGAAGCCACCGCGGCTATAGCCAGGAACAGCGCCGCCATGGCAATGAAGGTGACCGGATCGGTCGGTTTCACGTCGACCAGCATGGAGGCGATGGCGCGGGTCAGTTCGAATGCAGCCAACACGCCGAGCACTACGCCCGCCGCGCTGAGACGCAGCCCCTGCCCCACTACCAAACGGAAGATGCGGCGGGGCGCGGCTCCCAGGGCCATGCGCACGCCGATCTCAGAGGTTCGCTGCTGCACCACGGTCGACAGCACGCCGTAAAGCCCCACGCCGGCCAGCAGGGCGGCCACCGCGGCAAAGACGCCGATCAGCAGGAGCGAAAAGCGGGTGGAGTCCTGGGCGTGCGCGACCAATGCATCCATAGGCTGCATTTGGGCGATTAGCAGGTGCGGATCGATGTTGGCGATAGCGGCGCGCACCGCGGCGCCAAACCTGGCCGGGTCTACGGCGGTACGAATGGCCCAGGAACCGGCAGCCCCGTGACCCAGAAAGCCGTCCGTGAAATAGATCTGCTCGCGGCCGGGATCGGCTAGCGAAACATCGCGTTGATGCGCGACCACGCCGAGCACCTGCACCCACTCCGGTTCCGGCGTACGAATACGAACGAGAAGGCGCTTGCCGACCGCGTCCTGACCCGGAAAAGCTTTAGCGGCGAGCATCTGGTCGATCACCACTCCGGATCGGTCCGGGGCATTATCGGCGTCGGTGAACGTGCGGCCGGCGATGACCGGCGTGCGGTAGGTCTCGAAATAGCCCGGCAGCACGACCTGAAAATCGACGGCCTGGAACTTACTGGGATCGGTAAGCGCCGGTTCCAGTCCCCAGCGGATCGGACTGAACCCCCCGCCCAGCGGCAATGGGAACGAAGCGGTGGCTGCCGTGACGCCTGTGATTCCTTCCAGGCTGTGGCGGATCTCCTGCTGGCGCGCGGCACGCTCTTGCGGCTGGGCGCCGCCGCCGCGCCCTCCCAACACCTGGAAGGTGAGCAGGTTGTGCGGTTCAAATCCGGGATCGATGCGCTCCAGGGCCAGGAAGCTGCGAAACATCAGACCCGATCCGATGAGCAGGACAAAGCACAGCGCCACCTCCGCGATCACCACCAGGTCGCGCAGCAGTCCTCCGCCGCTTAGCCCCGCATTGCGGCCGCTGGCCCGCAGCAAGGGAGCTATTGAGGGACGCCCGGCACGCAACGCCGGCGCCAGCCCGAACAGGACCGCGGCGGCCAGCGCGGCCAGGACCGCAAAGGCCACCACGGACGGGTCAATGGCGATGGTGTCCAGACGCGGCAGACTGGGCGGCGCTATGACCCGCAGTTCGTGAATGCCGAACCACGCCAATCCCAGACCGAGCAATGCGCCGGAAAAGGCCAACACGAAGGATTCGGTCAGAACCTGGTTGACCAGGTGCCACCAACTGCCGCCCAAAGCCGTACGCACGGCCAACTCGCGTTCGCGCAACGAGGCGCGCACCAGCAGCAGGTTGGCCACGTTGGCACAGGCGATCAGCAGCAGGAAGACTACCGCGCCCATCAACGCCAGCAACGCCGGCCGCACTTGTTCCACGACCTGCGCCTGCATCGGCTCGAGGTGCACGAACCAACCGGAGGTGTCGTGAATGATGAAATTGCGGCGCAGCGCGGCTGCCACGCGATCGACGGCAGGCTGGGCCTGCCGGATGGTGACCCCGTCCCGCAGGCGGGCGATGACGAACATCGAAACGTTGTTGCGGGTGGCGTTGTCATACCGCAGGCGGTTCACAAAGAAAACGTCCGGATGCGGCTCCTGGGGTGCGTCGGCGGGGAGGAACAGCTCGAAGCCGGGTTGGAGCACCCCCACGATCTCCGTGCCGGTGCGGGGCGCCAGCGGACGGCCCAGGATGTCCGGACGGCCGCCGAACCGCCGCTGCCAGTATGGATAGCTCAGAATGACCATGCGCGGCAGGGGCGGCGGGTTGGCGGCCTGGCCGGGAGTCGCGGGGGCCTGCGGCTGCGGCAAGCCGTCGGATTCGTTGAAATCGCGGCCCAGCGCCAGCGACGCGCCCAGCAGGCGGAAGAAGTTGGGCGTAATTACAGCCGTGCGGATCTGTTCGGGAGAACCGTCGTCGCGTAGAATGGTCCCGCGGTTGGTGAAGACTCCGGCCAAACCCTGAAACATGCCGGCTGTCCCGTTGCGCAAGTCTATGAAATCGGCATCGGAAACCGGGAAGTCTTTCACATTGCGTTTGCGCATATCCGAGATCGCGAACACCAGGCGCTCCGGATTCTTGTAGGGCAGAGGGCGCAGCAATACCGCATGCGCCACACTGAAAATGGCCGAACTCGCGCCGATGCCCAGCCCGATGGTGACGATGGCGGTGGCGGCAAATACGGGACTCTTGGACAGCGTACGGACGGTATAACCCAGCATCGGTGCACCCTCGGGTTAAGGATAACAGGGTGACGGGATCAGACGCGTACGATAGACGCGGGAATCACGGGCAGTCCGTGGTAAGCGCCGGCGGGACCCTACCAGTCCATGGCCAGCCGCACCATGGTCCGCAGCGGGACGCCTGTCGGGCCTTTGGCCATGAACGGTTTGGCGTCGTCGAGCCAGGCGGTTCCGGCGATATCCAGGTGCACCCAAGGGGTGGGGTCCGCGAATTCTTTCAGAAACATCGCCGCGGTGACCGCTCCACCGTGCCGGCCCCCCACGTTGGGTATGTCGGCGAAAGCGCTCTTCAGGTAGTCTTTGTAGTCGTCCTCCAAGGGCATGGGCCACATCTTTTCGCCCTCCGCGTCGGAGGCTTTCAGAACCCGGTCCCGCATGCCGTCCTCATTGGCGAACAGCCCCACATTGATGTGCCCCAGGGCCACCACGATAGCGCCGGTGAGGGTAGCCGCATCCACCAGGTGGGTGCAGCCTTGCCGCTGCGCGTAGGTGATGGCGTCCGCCAGAATAAGGCGGCCCTCCGCGTCGGTGTTGAGGACTTCGATGGTCTTGCCGGAAAGCGAGACGACAATATCGCCGGGACGCTGCGCGCGGCTGCCCGGCATGTTCTCCACGGCCGGTACGAGTCCGGTCACCGGGATGGACGGCTTAAGCTGCGCCAGGGCCTGCATCGCACCGATTACCGCCGCCCCGCCGGCCATGTCGTACTTCATCTTCTCCATACCGTCGGCGGGTTTGATGGAGATGCCGCCGGTATCGAAGGTGACCCCCTTGCCGACCAGCCCGAGGTGCGGGCCGTCCGGCGCGGCGCCGGCGGGCCGGTAACGCATCACGATCAAGGCCGGCGGCTCGGCGCTGCCGATCGCCACGCCCAGCAGGCTGCCCATCCCCAACTGGGTCATCCGCTCGCGATCCAGGACCTCGTATCCCAGGCCGTACTCTTCGCACATGCGCCGCGCGTAATCGGCCAACAGCAGCGGAGTCAGGCGATTGGCGGGCTCATTGGCCATGGTGCGGGTGAAGTTCTGCGCTTCCGCCAATATTCGGCCGCGTTCCAGCGCGGCATCCAGCTCCGGACCCCCGCCGGCCACGGCCACCCTAAACCGCTCAACCGTCTTGGCGTCTTTCTTCTCGGTCTTGTACCGGTCGGTCTCGAATTCGCCGAGGATCGCGCCTTCCACCGCCGCGGCGACGGATGCGGGGCCCGCCTGCGCGGCATCCAGGAAGATGGCCACGTCGGTGATCGATTTCGATTTCAGGTGGCGGATGGCGGCGCCCACGGTCCGCCGCAGTTCCGCGGGACCGAACTTGTCCGGCTTCCCCCCGCCGGCCGCCAGCACGCGCTGGGCACGCACTCCCGGTACATTGTGCAGCAGGGTCATCTCCAGGGGCTTTCCGGCGATTTCTCCGGAGTCGAACATTTCCCCCAAGCCCAGGCGGTCCGGGCGCCGATCCTGCAGCACGATGACCACCAGGGCGGCGGTCTCCACATTCTCCATGGCTTCACGTTGCAGACTGACTTGCATACTTCGCTCTATTCTCCCTGTTGTCTGGCTTTGCTGGCGCGCACCGCGGCCCGCGCTTCGGCATCGGCGGTACGGGCCCGTTCCGTCTCGCGTTTATCGTGCAGTTTCTTGCCGCGGGCCAACGCGATTTCGCACTTGATCCGGCCCTGCTTCAGATACATTTTGGTCGGGATCAACGCCAGGCCTTTTTCGCGCGTCTTACCCAGCAGCTTGTCGATCTCCGCGCGGTGCAGCAGCAGTTTCCGGGTGCGTACCGGCGGATGGTTCTCGCGGTTGCCGAAATCGTACTGGCTGATATGCGCGTTCACCAGCCAGGCTTCGTTGCGCTCCACAGTGGCGTAGGCCTCTTTGAGCTGCACGCGACCCTGCCGCGCAGCCTTGACCTCGGTGCCGGTCAACACCAGGCCGGCCTCGAAGCGCTCCATGAGGAAGTAATTGTGACCCGCCTGACGATTGTCGCTAAGGATCTTGAAATCGGGGTCTTTGGCGGCCAAATTTTGCTCTCAACGCCCGGAAGTCCCGCAGCGTCATTCAGTTGAAGTAGCCTAGGAGCACCCGGTTGCAACCCATTCTAACATATGCCCGTCCGCATGCCGCTTTTCAAACATAGCCGCAATATTATCAAATACTTGGCAGGGTTTGTCGGGCTCGCCGCGATAGCCGGATGTCTGCTCGCTCCCGCTTCCGCCCGTACGCGGAAAGCCGATCGCCTGGTGTCCCAGGGCAAAGACCGCGAAGCGCATCAGGATTGGGATGGAGCCCTGGACCTGTACCAACAGGCGCTGGCCGAAGATCCCACCGATCCGGGCTACCAGCTTCTGGTGGATCGGGCCCGCTTTCAGGACGGACAGGCCCACGTGATGAAGGGCCAGAAGGTCCGGAAGGAGGGCCAGTTGGCGCAGGCCCTGCTCGAATTCGAGAAGGCCCTGGGCATCGACCCGTCCTCCAGCGTGGCCGAACAGGAAATCAACACCACCAAGGCGATGATCGAGCGGGAGAAAAAAAAAGGTGAAAATTCCGAAACAAGATCGTTGACGCCGGCCCAACTGTCCCAAAAGGAGGAGATGGAAAAGATCGACTCCATGCTGCCGGTGCCGGAATTGCGCCCGCTCAATCCGCAGCCCATCACCATCAAGATCAATAATCAGCCGACCAAGGTTCTCTTCGAGACGGTCGGCAAGCTGGCCAACATCAACGTCCTGTTCGATCCCGACTTCCCCAAAGAGAAGCTGCAGTCCATTGAACTCAATAATGCCACCTTGACCGAGGCCTTGGATTACCTGGCCATCATCACCAAGTCTTTTTGGAAACCCTTGTCGTCGAACACCATCTTCGTGACCCAGGACAATCAGACCAAGCGCCGCGATTATGAAGAGCAGGTCATGAAGGTCTTCTATCTGAGCAACGTGACCCTGCCCCAGGAGCTGCAGGAGATCGTGACGGCGGTGCGGTCGGTGGCGGACATACAGCGCCTGTTCGTGTACAACGCGCAGAATGCCATCATCGCGCGGGGCGAAGCCGATCGGGTGGCGCTGGCCGAAAAGATCATTCACGACCTGGACAAGCCCAAATCGGAGGTGGTGGTGGATGTCCTCGTCATGCAGGTTTCGAGTGACATGACGCGCACCCTGGGCGCGGCTTTGAATACCTTAAGCATTCCGGTGAGTTTCACGCCGCGAACCAGTATCAGCACCCCCAGCTCGTCTACCACTACTTCGACATCTACCTCGACCTCCACCGCGGTCGACACGGGCATCACGGGCACCACCGGCACCACCGGCACTTCCACGTCGTCTTCCATCCCCCTGGCGTACATCGGCAAGGTGGACACCCGAGACTTTTCCGCGGTGTTGCCGTCCGGCATGCTGCAGGCGGTCCTGAGCGACAGCGGGACGCGCGTGCTGCAGTCGCCGGAGATCCGCTCGGTGGACAACCAGAAAGCCACCTTGAAGGTCGGCGAGAAGGAGCCCATCGCGTCGGGTAGTTTTCAGCCCGGCATCGGCGGTGTGGGCATCAACCCGCTGGTCAACACGCAATTCACCTTCATCGACGTCGGCGTGAACGTGGACCTGACGCCCAAAGTGCATGAGAACAGCGAGATTTCCATGCACATAGAAGTGGAGATTTCGAGTGTCCAGAGCTACGTGAACCTGGGCGGCATCCAGCAGCCGATTATCGCCCAGCAGAAGGTGATTCATGACATCCGCATGAAGGACGGCGAGGTGAACCTGCTCGGCGGGTTGCGGCAGACGCAGAATTCCACCACCCTGACGGGCATTCCCGGCCTGTCCAGCATTCCCATCATCAAGTGGCTGTTCAGCAGCAAGCAGGTGAACAGATCGTCGCAGGAGTTGCTCATCGCCCTGATTCCGCACATCGTGCGGCGCCCGGACTTCAGCGAAGAGGAAATGCGCGCCATCGCGGTCGGCAACGCCACCAGCGTCCGGCTGAGATACGCCGAGCCGGAAGAATCTCCGGCGCCCAAAGTACTGGCCTCCGGACCGGCGGCGCCGGCGTCCAATCAGACGGCACCTCCCGCACCCGCGCCGGCCAACACCGCACCGCAAGTGCCGGCCCCCTCCGTAACTCCTCCGGCTCCGGGAACGCCTCCCGCCCCCGGCGGCGGGCCTCCGGCAGCTCCGGCGCCTAACGCCGCGGTGGTCTTCATGCCGGGCCAGATCGAGACCATAATGGGCGGATCGTTCAACGTCAACGTGGTGATTGCCAACGCGACCGACCTGTTCTCCGCCCCGCTGCAGATCAAGTTCGATCCCAAGGTGCTGAAGTTGAACGATGTGGTTCAAGGCAACCTGATGTCCAGTGACGGACAACAGGTCACCTTCACCAAGAACATCCTCAACGATACGGGCGAGGCGGACATCACGCTCAATCGCTTGCCTGGGGAGGGCGGCGTCACCGGTTCGGGTATTCTGGCGACGCTGTCATTTGCAACCATCGGGCGCGGCTCCACCAGCGTTACCGCACCGGCCTTCAGCCCCACCAACTCGCAAGGCCAGCCGATCGCCAACTCGTCGCCGCTCCTGACTGTTACCGTGAAATGAGTATGAGACGTAGACGGCAGAGGGGAATGACACTGATCGAATTGGTGGTGGCGTGTACCATCATGCTGGTCTTAACCGCTATGTCGGTGCCGCTGGCGCGCGTCCGGGTCCGCATCGAGAAAGAGAAGGAACTGCGGCGTGCCGAGCGGGAGATTCGCGGAGCCATCGACAAGTACAAAGATTACGCGGACGCCGGCTATCTCGGCCAGCAAAAGATGGACTCCGACAACTACCCCGAGAAGCTCGAGACCCTGGTGGAAGGCGTCAAGCTGCAAGGCCAGGTGGACAAGAAGATCCGTTTCCTGCGCCGTATCCCCAAGGATCCCTTCACCAATTCCATCGACTGGGGTATGCGCAGCACCCGCGACGATCCCACCTCCAACAGTTGGGGTGGCCAGAACGTGTTTGACGTATACACCAAGACTACAGAGAAGGCCCCGGATGGAACCAACTACTCGGATTGGTAGAATGCGCCGCCGGCTGGCGCGCCAGTCCGGCTTCACGATGGTCGAGTTGATGGTCGTGATGGCGATCATCGTCATCCTCATTTCCATTGCCATTCCGCAGTACCAGAAAGCCATCATTCGCGCCAAGGAGAGCGTCCTGAAGAACAACCTGACGACTCTGCGCGATGTGATCGACGAATATACATACGACAAGAAGAAGGCTCCCCAGTCCCTGGACGATCTGGTGACGGCGGGCTATCTGCGCGCGGTGCCGGTGGATCCCATGACCGATTCCAACCAGACCTGGAAGACCATCATGGAGGATGCGCTGCAGAGCGTGGATCAAACCGAGCCGGGCATCTTCGACGTCAAGAGCGGGTCGGAGAAAACAGGGCTGGACGGCACGCCCTATTCGGACTGGTAAGCCGGCCGCACGCGGGATTCAACGGCCGGAAGGCAAAAACCCGAAGGAAATGACGGCGGCGCCCAGGACGCGCGGGTCCCTGGGCGATTGAGATGGCGGCGTGGTACGGAACTCGATAGCCGCGCTTCCCGCAGAACCCCGCGGAATCGGCCAGCGCGCGGTCCGGATGCCGGGCGCGGTACTCCGTATGGTGCCAAGACGCATCCCGTCCAGCCACACGCTCGACTCCGTGTAACCCTGGGCCAGCAGGGCCTGTGGACCGACGTTCAACACAACTTCGAATTGCCGGGCGATCGGTGCGCGGTAGAGCCGCGCGGTGGCCCACGGCGCGGTCCAGCGAAAGCCTTTCTCCAATGCGTACCAGCCGCTGGTCAACTGCCAGACCGGCGTGAGCTCGTTCATGGCGATATAGGTGGCCTCGGGCGTGATCCATAGGTTGCGGCTGGTTTCATCCCAGGTCAGCATGGCCACCGAGGAATCCCGCTGGAACACGGCCGCGGGCGGGGCTTCGAGCGGATAGACCCCCACCTCGATCGCAGGAAGGAGAAACCGCAGCGCGCCGCCCACGCCCCACGGCGGCAGCGCGGACGGCAGGTTGCGATACAGAAACACGGACGTGTGCCGAAGCGCCGGCGCGGCTGTCTCCAACTGTTGCACGTAGGCGCGAACCGGAGCGTCCGCACGCAGTTTGCGGGGGCCGTAATCGCGCAAAGCCAGGTAGTTCGCCGGCAGCCAGGCCGCCAGGAACACCGCCACGATCCAGCCGGCGCGGCCGTTCGCCAGCGAGGCCAGCACGATCGCCAGCCCGGTCAACGGCAGGTACCAGTAAGCGCTGTACAGTCTACCCGGCAAGAAGATCAATGGGACGAAAAACAACGCGGTGGTGGAGGCTCCCAGCCAAAGCCGGCGATCGCGCGAGATCGCCGGCAGCGGCAACAGGGCCAGGCCAAGCGAAGGGACCCCGCACAGCGCGGCGGCATAAAACCTGACGCTGGCCAGAACCGCGCCCGGTGTAAATCGAAACGCGTAGTCGTTGTCCGTGTTCGGATTCAGGATTACGCCCTGCAATCCGAAGGCTAGCGACGCGGCACAGAAAGGGATGAGCGGCCGCCAGCGCCGCGGGCCGATCCAATACTCGTAGGCGGCCAGCACCGCCGGCAACATCACGGCGAGCTCTTTCGATTTGTACGCCAGCCAAAACGCCACAAACGCGAGCAGCCAGCGTCGCTCGATCCAGCACAGCAGGCTGGCCAGCGAGAAGGTGGCGCACAACAGATCGAAGACGTACATGGGCTTCCAATACACGTCGAAGACCGCCATGTGAAACCCGAAGAACAGCGCTCCCGCCGTCGCCGCGTACGGCGACACCCCCAAACGGCGCAGCACCAGCCACAACAGCCAGGCGTTCAGCAGATGCAGCACGTGCAGCGGCCACACGTAATCCGCAAAATGCAGCCCGAAGCCGCGGCTCATGACGCGGAAATACAGGTGGCCGACCGGGCGGAAGTTGCGGCGGTTGTAGACGGGACTCACCAGTTCCCTGGCAAACGTGGCCAGCGGTACCTGGGGCGTCCAGCCGATGCTATCCAATTCATCGCCCGCAAAAAAACCGCGCCTCGCGCTGCGGTTGGCGGCCAGGAAAAGGAACCCCAGAAGGATGAACAAGACCAGCCCGATCCATCGGTTCATAGCCGAAGAATCGATCTTACACCGGTGCGGGCGCACGCTAGAATGGTTCCAGTGACTGGGAAAGCATTTTACATCGAAACCTTCGGCTGCCAGATGAACGCCCACGATTCCGAAAAAGTGGTGGGAACGCTGCTGGCCAAGGGTTACAGCCAGGTGGATACGCCGGAAGCGGCCGACTTGGTGCTCTACAACACGTGCAGCATCCGCGATAAAGCCGAGCAGAAAGTTTTCAACCGCCTGCAGAACTTCAAGCGCGCGGCGGGCAAGGGCAAAGTCTTCGGCGTGCTGGGATGCGTGGCGCAGCAGGAGGGGGAGAAGATTTTCGATCGCGCGCCGCATGTCAGCCTGGTGGCGGGATCGGCCAGCTACACCAGGCTGCCCGAGATGCTGGTGCAACTGGAGGCCGGCAATCGCCGGGTCACCGGCTTGAGCCTGGATACGGACGAGACCTTCGATACGCCGTTCACCCGCCGTGACAATCCGCATCGCGCCTACATCACCGTCATCGAAGGTTGTGACAAGTCGTGCGCCTATTGCGTGGTGCCGTTCACACGGGGACCGGAGCGCAGCCGGACCGGCGAAAGCGTGCTGGCGGAAGCCCGCCGCCTGGCCGATTCCGGCTACACCGAGATTCAGCTCCTGGGGCAGAACGTCAACAGCTACCGCGATCCGTCGCCTGCGGGTTGGGATTTTGCAGGGCTGCTGGCGCGCGTCGCGGAGACGCCCGGTATACGCCGCGTCCGCTACACCACTTCGCACCCGCGCGACTTCACCAAGGCCATCGTGGACGCCATGGACGCCAACCCGGTGCTGTGCAATCACGTGCATCTGCCGGTGCAATCGGGCTCCAGCCGCGTGCTCGCCTCCATGCAGCGGCTGTACACGCGCGACGAGTACATGCGGCGCATCGCCTGGATCAAGGGAGCGCGCCGCCAGATGGCCCTCACTACGGACATCATCGTCGGCTTCCCGGGCGAGACCGAGGCGGATTTCGAGGAGACCCTCCAGTTGCTGGACGAAGTCCAGTACGATTCGCTATTCAGTTTCAAATATTCTCCCCGCCCGAACACCTCGGCGCTGGCGATGGAGGACCAGATCCCCGACGAGGAGAAGACGCGCCGCATCATGATTCTGAATGAGAAGCAGCGCGCCATCCAGATCCGGCGGAACGCGGAACTGGTCGGCCGCGTCGAGGAAGTACTGGTGGAGGGCCACAATCACGCGACGGGGCAGTGGATCGGCCGCACCTCGCAAAACCGCACGCTGAATTTCACGCACCCCGCCAACGGCGCCGCTTCGCTGGACGGCCTGTACCTGCAGGTGCGCGTGACGCGCGCCGGTCCCAATTCGCTGGCCGGTGAGAGCGTAACGAATGTGTTGTAATGTAGCTGGAGGGTCTTATGGAAGTCGAAATGAAAATCCGCGGCTTGATGATGGACCCCGTCACCAACATGCCCATCGTCATCCTGAAGGATGTCAGCGGCAATGCGGTGCTTCCCATCTGGGTCGGTATCTATGAAGCCAACGCCATAGCCCTGGAGATCGAGAAAGTCTCCACACCGCGCCCCATGACCCACGACCTGATCAAGAGCCTCCTGCTGGGCCTCAATACCGGTATCCGCAAAATAGTGGTCAACGAGCTGAAAGAGGAGACCTTCTACGCGTTGATCTGGCTGGAACGCGACGGCGAGCTGATCAGCGTGGACTCCCGGCCGAGCGACGCCCTGGCGCTGGCCCTGCGCCTGGATTGCCCGATTTTCGTCGACGATACGGTTCTGAAATCCTCCAAGGCCGCCTCCTCGGTTTCCGACAAGGAAAACGAGAAGGAACTGCGGCGCTGGCTGGAGAATCTCAACGACGAGGATCTGGGCCGCTACAAGATGTAGCCGTGGACCTGGCCGCCACCGGCATCCGCCTGCTAACCGAATCCCAAGGGTTCGCCATGTTCGCGCGCGACAATCTGGTCGCGCTGGTGGAACGTACGCCCGGCGGCTACGGCAGCATCGGCAGCACGGGTGTGTGGACCGGGCGCGGCCTGGCCTATCTGGTGTGGCACGCGGAGCAGCCGTTTCTGGCCGGCAAAGGCTTTGCGGATCCGGCGAGCCAGGAACAGGTCGCGGCCATACGGCGCTTCTCCGAGGATCTGAAAGCCGCTCTCCAGCAAGGCTCCCGCGACGGCCATGCTAATTTGGATTGAGTGATTCCCATCGAAGAGCAACTGACCTATCTGAAGAAAGGTTTGGCCGAGATCATCCGCGAGGAAGACTTGCGCGAGCGTCTGACGCAAGCGGCGCAGGCGGGACGTCCCTTGCGCGTGAAGGCCGGATTCGATCCCACCGCCCCCGATCTACACCTGGGCCACACCGTGCTGCTGCGCAAGATGAAGCACTTTCAAGATCTGGGCCACACGGTGATCTTTCTGATCGGCGACATGACTTCGTTGATCGGCGATCCCACGGGCCGCAACGTGACCCGCCCGCCCATGACCCGCGAGCAGATCGACCGCAACGCGGAGACGTACCGCGCACAGGTATTCAAGATCCTCCATCCGGACAAAACCGAAATCCGCTTTAACAGCGAGTGGCTGCAGCCCTTGCGTTACGAAGAGCTGGTGCGGCTGTGTTCCAAGTACACCGTGGCGCGCATTCTGGAGCGCGACGAATTCGCCAGGCGATTCTCCACGGGCACGCCCATTTCCGTGCACGAGCTGCTCTACCCGCTGGTGCAGGCTTACGATTCCGTGGCCTTGCAGTGCGACGTGGAAATGGGCGGCACGGACCAGAAATTCAACCTGCTGGCCGGCCGCGAGATCCAGCGAGATTACGGCCAGCCGCCGCAGATCGTGGCCACCACGCCGCTGCTCGAGGGACTCGACGGCGTGAACAAGATGTCCAAGTCGCTGGGCAACTACATCGGCATCGCGGAGCCGCCGGAGGTGATGTACCGCAAGGTGATGCAGATCAGCGACGACCTGATGTACCGGTATTACGAGTTGCTCACCGACCGCAGCATGGCGGAGATCGACAATCTGCGCGCGCGCGTGGGCCGCGGGGAAGTGCATCCCATGCAAGCCAAAGCGGACCTGGCGCGGCTGATCGTGACCGATTTTCACTCCGCGGCGGAAGCCGCGCGCGCGGAGGAGGAGTTCAATCGCGTCGTGCGGCGCAAGGAAATCCCGGCCGATATTCAAACCGCGGCGCTGCCCGACGGCGTACGCACCGCCGCCGGCATCCGCGTGGACAAGCTGCTGGCCAAAATCGGCCTGGCGGATTCGGTGACCGACGCGGCGCGGAAGATCAAGGCCGGAGCGGTCGAGATCAACGGACAGCGGGTGCATGATCTGACGATGGCGGACGGCGCCGCCGAGTGGATCATACAGTCTGGAAAGAACTGGCGCCGGGTCGTCTTTTGAAGAGTACGCGCAAGACGGGGCGGCCCGCGCCGCTTGATATTGCGGGTTCCTGTCCTCTATGGCGGCGCGGGCAGACGCGCCCCTTTGCGCTTTTGAGCAACACGCGCAAAACGGGGCAGCCCGCGCCGCTTGATATTGCGGGTTCCTGTCCTTTATGGCGGCGCGGGCAGACGCGCCCCTTTGCGCTTTTGAGCAACACGCGCAAAACGGGGCGGCCCGCCCCTTTGCGCTTTTGAGGGAGGGGACCATGACCAAAACAACGGTTTCGGCGGCCCTGATACACGCCGCCCGAACCGCGGCGGCGGCCACCGTGTCTCTGGCGGTGGCGCGCCTCTTCCGATTGCCCGAAGCACAGTGGGCCGCCATCAGCACGCTGGTCGTCACCCAGTCTACGCTGGGGGCGAGCTGGACGATCTCCGCGCAACGGCTGGCGGGCACCGCGCTCGGAGCCGCGGCCGCGGCCATCATCTGGATTTATTTGGGGCCGAGCATGCTGGGCTTTGCCGCGGGCGTCTTCCTCCTTGGGCTGATCTGCGCGGGCCTCCGCCTGGATCGCGCGGCTTACCGGTTTTCCGGCATCACGCTGGCGATCGTGCTGCTCGTCTCCCGCGACAAGCCTGCCTGGATCATGGCCGCGCATCGCTTCTTCGAAGTATCCCTCGGCATCGCGGCCGGCCTGCTCCTGGCCGCGCTGTGGCCGGAGCGCGAGCGTCCGGCGGCGTCCTGACCCTGCCGCGCGCGGGGATGTATAATCGGGGAAATTGTGAGTCCGACCCAGTGGAGCCGGGTGAAAGAACTGTTCGGCCGCGCCATAGAACTGGACTCCGCACAGCGCGAAGCGTTTCTGAGCGAGGTCTGCGCCAACGATGCGGTCTTACGGGCCGAACTCGAATCGCTGCTGGCTTCCTACGACGTCCAGACCGGTGTTCTGGACCGGCCCATCGCCGACGCCGCCTATCAGCGCGGCCGCCGGATCGGCCCCTACCAGGTCGTCGATCGCATTGGCGCGGGCGGCATGGGTGCGGTCTACCTGGCGATGCGCGCCGACGGCAGCTTCGATAAAAAGGTCGCCATCAAAGTCATTCAGTCCCTGACGGGTTCGCGCGAGATCCTGGATCGTTTTCATTACGAGCGTCGCATTCTGGCCACCCTCGATCATCCGAATATTGCGCGGCTTCTGGATGGCGGGACCACGGAGGATGGCGTCCCTTACCTGGTGATGGACTATGTTGACGGCCTGCGGATCGACGAGTACTGTGCCGCGCACGATCTGGCGCCGAAGGAGCGCATCGGCCTGTTCTGCCAGGTGTGTGCCGCGGTGCAGTACGTGCATCAGCACCTGGTGGTCCATCGGGATCTGAAACCAAGCAATATTCTGGTAACCGCGGACGGCGTGCCCAAGCTGTTGGACTTTGGGATCGCCAAGCTGCTGAAGCCGGATTCGTTCCGGGACTTGACCCAGGGCGAGTTCCGTCCCATGACGCCGGGTTACGCCAGCCCCGAGCAGATTCGGGGCGAGGCGGTCACTACAGCCAGCGACATTTACTCGCTGGGTGTAATCCTGTACGAACTCCTGGCCGGCCAGGGGCCGTACCGTCTCAAGGGCGACTCCTGGCAGGAGCAGGCGTTGGCGGCCTGCGAGCAGGAGCCCGCGCCCCCGAGCCGGAGCGTTCCCCCAGCCGACAAACTCCATCGCCAGATCCGGGGCGACCTGGATAACATCGTTCTCAAGGCCCTGCGGAAGGAGCCGCAGCAGCGCTATGTCTCGGCGGAACAACTGGCGGATGACCTGCGCCGGCACATCGGCGGGCTCCCGATCTACGCCCGCCCGCAGACCTGGAGTTATCGCGCCTGGAAGTTCGCGCGGCGTAATCGCGCCGGCGTCGCCGCCGCGCTCCTGGTGGCGGTCTCGCTGGCGGGTGCGGCGCTGATCTCCATCCGGCAGGCGCAGATCGCGCGGCGCGAGCGCGCCAATGCCCAGCAGCAGTTCAACGATGTCCGCAAGCTGACGACGTCATTTCTATTCGAGTTCCACAACGCGATCCGCGATTTGAAAGGATCCACGCCGGCCCGCAAGCTGCTGGTGCAGCGAGCGCTCGAATATTTGAGCAGGCTGCACAGCCAGGCGCATGGCGACCGGGGCCTGGAACGCGAGCTGGCGGAGGCCTACCTGAAGGTCGGCGATGTGCAAGGCGACCCGTACGAGGCCAATCTGGGCGATCCGAAGGGCGCGATGGCCAGCTACAGCCAGGCGCTCGGCATCAGCCAGACCCTGGCCGCCGCGGATAAAAACGACAGTCTCGCGCGCCGCTACCTGGCGCGCTCATACAAGTCGCTGGGCGAGCTGCTGCCCGTGCTCGGCAGGCCCACCGAAGGCGCCGCCGACCTGCGGAAGGCGTCGGAGACCCTGGAGTCTCTGCACGCCTCCGATCCGGAAAACGCGGACCTAAGCGCCGATCTCGCGACGGTGTATCAGGTCTCCGGCGATCTGGCCGGCCATCCCGGAATTCAGAACCTCAATGACAAGCAGGCCGCCCGGGCAAGCTATCGCAGAGCGCTGGGAATCTACACCGAGCTACTGGCCCAAGACCCGCGAAGCAAAAGAGCGCAATATGGCCTGGCTTTGATTCGCATGCGCATCGCCGATCTGGCGATGGCGCCCGGGAAGCAAGGCCTGACGGAATACACCACGGCGTTGGAGACTCTGCAGGCGCTATCGGCCTCCGATCCCACCAATGCGGAAGCGCTGCGGCTGCTGGTGCAGGGGTACCGCAAGGTGGGCGGCGCGCGGGAAGACATGGGCGACTGGCAGGGAGCGCTGGCTGACTACCGCAAAGCGCAAGCCATCAACGAGACCCTGGTGAGCAACGATCCGGATAATGTGCAGGGGGCTATGTCGCTGGCGATCACCCTGCGGTACACGGGCGATCTGCTTGCCAAACTGGGAGAGCCTGCCGCGGCGATGACCAATTACCAGCGAATCCTGGCCCTCCTGCAGGACCTGTCCGCCAAGGAGCCCGACAACGTGCTGGTGGCCCGCCGGCGCGCGGAGATGCTGACGGTCACGGCGGAACTGGAGGCGCGCGGCGGCAAGGCGGAGGCAGCCCGCACCACGACCGTAGAGGCGTTGGCCCTCACCCGCGAACTCGCCGGCCGGGCGGATGCTACGGCTGACGATCTGTACGCTTACGCGCTCACGTTTTTGAACTGCAAGCCGGAAGATCTGCGGGAGCCCGCCACGGCGTTGGCCTATGCCAGGCGGTCCGCCCGGAGGTCAGACGAGCGGGACAGCGACATTATGGATCTGCTGGCCCAGGCTTATGCGGAAAACCAGGACTGGGACGATGCCGTCAAGGCGGAGGAGAAAGCCATAAGCGATATTCCGCCCGGTAGCGGCGGGCAATCGGAACAGCGGCGAAGGTTAGCCGGCAGGCTGGCGCAATTCAAGGCCCGGCGCGATCGTCGTTGAGCTCATCGCGCGGCAAGTTCCCGGTGCAGCCAGGCCCGCGCCATGGCCCATTCCCGCTTCACCGTGGGGGCGGAAATGCCCATGGCCTCCGCGGTTTCCTCCACGGAAAGGCCGGCGAAGAACCGCATTTCGACGATCCTGGCCTGGCGCGCATCGAGTTGTTCCAACCGGGTGAGGGCCTCATCGATCATCACCAGGCTGGAGGCGCGGTCTTCGCTTACCACCAGGGCTTCGTCGAGCGTGGTCTTATGCATGCGGCCGCCGCGCTTGTCCCGCAGGCGCTGCTTGGCGTAATCGAGCACGATGCGCCGCATGATCTGGGACGCGATGCCGAAGAAATGCGCGCGATTCTGCCAGGCCACCTCCCGCTGATCCACAAGCTTCAAATAGGCTTCATGTACCAGCGCGGTGGCTTGTAGCGTGTGGCCGGGACGCTCGTTGCGAAGCTGTCCGCCGGCGATGCGCTTCAACTCCTGGTAGACCAATGGCGTCAAGGCATCCACCGCGGCCCGGTTGCCGCCGCTTGCCTGTAGTAGCAGTTGCGTGACTGGGTCGGAGGCCATGGCAGCGGGAACCTTAGCAGGAGAGTATACCGCGATGGCCAATATTTTTTTGATCCCGTTTTCCGAGCCGCGTCGCGTTTCAGGGTGAGAGCGATAAACGCTCACCGAAAAGGAAAATACGACGATGAAATGCAACGCTTTACTCGCTGCCCTGTTTACGGCCTCCATGGCCATGGCCCAGGTGATGATCCCGGACGGCACTAAGATCCGTGTCCGGCTGGAAGAAAACCTGTCCTCCGAAACCGCCGAAGCCGGTGAAGTGCTCGACTTCGCGGTCACCCAGGAGGTGCGTGTCGGCGACGCCGTGGTGATCGCCAACGGCGCCCGTGCCACCGGCAATATCATCAAGGCCGAACATCGCCGGCGCCTGGGCCGGGCCGGCTATCTGGATTTCAGCATCGAACGCGTGCAAATGGTGGATGGCAACTGGCTCAACGTGCGCTACACGCCTTCCAAGAATCACGGCAAGGGAAACGGGACAGCCGCTGGGGTGACCACGGGAATTCTAGCCGTCGTCTTTTGGCCGGCCGCGCCCCTCGGCCTGCTCATCAAGGGTCACGACGTGGAGATCAACAAGGGCCGCATCTACGATGTCTTCGCCGATGAGAGTACCTATGTGGCATCCGCGGTGGCCGCCAGCACGCCGCTGATGACCCGCGCGCTGCCGCAAGCTCCGGCCATGATGCTGCGCCAGGCTAACGGCGCACCGGCAAACAACGGCGGACTGCCGCCCGGCGTGAACGCGGCCGCCAATCCGGTGGTGGTCAGCAATGTCTCCATGCTGAATACGGCGCAGCCGCAACCCGCGGCACAGGCGGCCGGCGGCACGGCCCTGCTGACGGTGAACGCCAACCGGAACGGAGCGGACATCGAAGTGGACGGGATGTTCGTGGGCAACGCGCCGACCACCATCCCGCTGGCGGGCGGCATGCACCAGTTGGTCGTGCGGCAGGGCAGCGCGGTCTGGCAACGGAATATTCAGATCACCGGCGGCACGGTGACCATCGACGCGACGCTGGAGCGGGCCGCGGTGCAGAGAGCTTCCCGCTGAGAGGCGCGATAAACAGCGGCAGCGAGCCGGGGGCGCGTCAAGCGCTCCCGGCTTTTCTGTTTGGGAAGCACTAGCCGCGTACGTTGCGCCTTAGCGTCAGGGATCCGTCGGCATTCGGCTTCGGCCGGCAGGCCCAATTCAAGGGATAGCGGACGCCCTTCACCTCCAGTTCCGCCTTCAGCTTCAGTCCCCGCCAATCCGTCCCCGCCGGCAGCATCAGCATGGCCTGCCGGATTCCGGTGGGCTTCGGATACCCCGCATCGACACATCCGCTCACCTTGACCCTGCCGTCGTCGCTGAACACGGTCAGGCGCAGCACGCCGGGTACTCCCGTCACGCCTTTGTTGGCCAATCCCACTACCAGGCCCGGCGTTCCCTCGCGCACAAAGCTCCAGATGAAGGAAGGAAACACGCGGTATCCGATGTGGCGCGCGATGTGGTCGATGGGTTCCGGATATTTCTCGTAGAAGCTGAGCACGTTCCTGGCGGCCTCGTTGTGCCAGTTCCACACCGACCAGTAGTTTGCGCCGACGTCCAGCACATGAGAAGTGATCTTCTCGTTGTACGTGACGCCTTCGTCCATCTGCAGGCGGGCGGGATCGCCGGTGGTCATTCCGACCTCGCAGACCGCAGCGGTCCAAGGCGGCCGGTTGCTCAGCGCTTCAATCTGCGTGTTCTCGATGAAAATCGTATCTGTCCGGATCCAGTTGTGCGTGCGGATGGTGCGGTCGAGCAGATCGGAGTTGCCCACCTGGCTGAAGTCCGGCTGGGTGTTGGTGACGAGAGGCGTCTTGGTCCAGAATTCCAGTTGCGTCTCCAGCATCTTCATCCAGGTCTGCTCGGCGATCACATTGCTGGGAAAAGCATTGCCCGCGAAGGGCCAGGTGTGCCCCTCGCCCCAGAATCCGTACATCATCGTGTCCATGTACTCGATCCGCGGGTTGCCGTTGAGTTCCGCGGCCAGCAAGGCGTTCAGCTCGCGAAACGCCGCCTGGTACGACGGGTGCTCGTATTGCGGCATGCGGTGTTCTTTGCGATAGCGGGTCTGCGACGGGTTGCCTTTCCACTCCCCCTTGAGCTTCAGGTAAGGCACCTTTTTCATCAGGAAATCAGGCATGCCCGGCTCCGGAAAATCGGGATTCTCCAGCATGATGCGAAACCCGACCCGCTTGTTGTACCGCTGGGCGAGATCGAAGGTGATCCGCCACCAGTCGGGAAAATCCAGCCGGCCGGGCGTGGTTTGCACCTCCCGCCAGTTCGGACGAATGTACACCTTCTGCGTGAAGGGGAGCTTGATCAGATCCTCGATGGATTTTTCCAGGGTCTCTCCGGGAATCCGCGGCGGACCGGTGTCGCCGGATACGTAGACCACCAGCCCCATGCCGTAGTTCGGAACGATGTCCGGCGCGGGGGTAGTCACCATCACCACGTCGCTATCCGGCACGACGGCCGCGGGCGGGTACTGTGGAAACGGACCTTGATACAGCCGGTCCGGCACCTCCGGTCCGGATCCCCAGTCGTATTTCTCCCAGTTGTGCTCGGGGATGTAGGCGCGCGCGCCGGGGACGGCGCCGCCCGCCGCACCTGCTAACCCGGCGGTCTGAAGAAATGCTCGTCTGTTCATGGCACCTACTCCGGCCTGGCTTCGATCAGCAAATGCTTCTCAAATCGCACGTCCAGCGTGGCGGTAGGCCCGTGGACCGTTCCCAGATCCTTGCCGTCCACATAGTCGGCCACCCGGTAAGCGCCCGGCGCCAGGCCCCGCAATGTGACCGTGCCGCTGAATTGTGGAGCGTAGAAAGCATAATACATGCTGCCGCCTTTGCGAATCGCGTGGGTCTCCGGCCGGTCGAAACCGATGTCATAAAGGGTCCCCAGGTACTCGCCGCGGGGAAGCATCTTCTCTTTGTAGATGCGAATCCACTTTTCGAAGTTCTGCTCCCGCGCCGGCGTGAGATCGCCGCGCTTTCTCTGCGCCGACCCTTCGGGCCACGTGAAGTTGGTTCCGACCACGCCGCCCACACCCACGGCGGAAGCGAAATCGTCATGGTACATATCCACGTGGTCGCCGAAGTAGGCCACCGCGTCGCCTTGCAGGGCCTTGAGGGTCTTGCCCTTGGTGCGGACCTGCCAGGCCGATTCGGGATCCGACGCCACCGACATATTCAAAAACGGCAGCGTGAAGAAAGAGTAGGCCGTGCCACAGGGGCAGAATTCCACCAGCGCGCCAGGCTTGGTCCGCTGCGCGGTTTCGTAGAGAGCCTGGAAGAATCTGGGCATGGCTTCCACGGAATCCTCCGGACGAGCGTGCTTGTGCGCCGGGTTGTAACAGCGCGGCGCGCCGTTCATGTGCTGGCCGTCAAGCTTCAGCCCGTCGAACCCCCAATCGCGGAGCGCTTTCACCACGATCGCCTCGTGGTAGGCAACCACTTCCGGGTCGGCCGGGCACAGATACCAGGAGTTCCAATAGGAGATCTTGCGCCGGCTGCCGTCCGCATTCAGCAGCAGCCATTCCGGATGCTTCTTGATCAGCTCCGTGCCCGGATCCGCCGCCAGCGGCGCCCACCACAACTGCGCCTTGAAGCCTTCGGCGTGAATCCGGTCCACCAAGGCCCGCATGTCGGCGTCGCCGTGCGGATACTTCTGCGGCTGGAGGAACCAATCGCCCTGCGCGGTCTGCCAGCCGTCATCCAGCGTGACCCAGGTAAAGCCCAGCTTCTTCACGATCGGCAGCGCGCCGTACACCTGGTCGCGCGTACACTTCCGGCCGTACCCCCAGGCACACCAGATAGGTTCGAAGGCGCTCTCCGGCGACGCGTCGAAATGGACGCCCTGCGCGATCATCATCTTGCGGTAATCGCGCAGCGTCTGGAAGTAGTCGCCCTGGTGGACGGTGACGAAGGTGCGAAAGGTCTGGAGCGTCGCGCCGGGCTGCAGAACCTGATTGTGCGGGAATGTCACGGCTACGGTGGCCTTGTCCGTGCCCTCCTGCGTCACCGGGAGTGAAACCAGCTTGGGCGCCATCTCCAGATGGCCGACGCCGATGCCGGCATCCCGGCGCCAGACGTCCACCACCGGCGTGCCGCCGCCATAGTCGGATGCGTTCATGCCCAGGTAGTTTTCCTGGCGAAAACCCGCCTTGAGAGGCAGCACCCAATCCGGGCGCTTCTCATAAGAGCCGCTCTGATATGACCAGAACGCGGGTTGATCCGCCGCTGCCGCAGCGCGGATCTCATAATGCTGGTTAGTCCAGCCGCTTACGTCCAGATCGGATCTTCCCGTATTGGTGTAGGCAACCTCGAAGACCGCCGTGCGCGGGAAGTCCTCATACACGGTGACAGTCACCGTTTTTCGGAGAGATCCGGCCGCGCCCGTCAGAATCGTCCGTGAGCCGGCCCCCCATGCATCGCGGACCGGCTCGCGCTTCTGGTGTTCGAGGGAGAATCCAGTGACGTCCCGGCCCGATACGGCGATGAACTCCGCGGGGGCGAAGTCGCCGATCGCGTGCTCCTGCCCGCCCAGCAGGGCCACTACGCGGCTTCGCATCTCGCCATCGAACTCAATCCGGATGTTCTTGCCTTCCACGCGGGCGCTTCCAGCCGCGCAAGCGGTAACGCTCCAGCAGGCAACCGCCAGGAGCCGGAGGACTCTGCTCTCAATTCGCATATTCAGATCGGCCATTTACACTCTATGTTAATTCCGCGAATCGCCGCGCAGACAGGTGATATGGTCGAGCTATGCGATGGCTCCTCTGCGGGCCGGCGCTGCTGGCCACGGCAGCGCTGGCGTACAATCCGCCGGTGGACACGGCGGGTCCCCTGACGGTGCGGATTCACGAGCCGGCCACGGGTTCTTACGGAGCCGGCGGTCCGGTTACGCTGAACCGGACGGGCGTGCCATTCTCCGTGGTCGTGTCGCTGGAGAATTCCGGGACGACTCCTCTGCAGGGCCGCTTGCGCCTTACCGCCATCGATCGCTGGAAGGTGGAACCCGATACGGTGGAATTCACCTTGCGGGGACACGAGCGCAGCGACCGGGAGTTCCGCGTGACAATGGCGCCAGTCACTTATAACGCGCTGTATCCGCTGCACGCGGTCGCCGATGCCGAGGGCGCCGGCGAGCGATTCAGTGCCCATGCCGTAATGATCCTGCTGACCCAGTTCCCGGATCCGCCCCGCGCGGCGCCGATCCCGTGGAAGCCTGTCGGTGTCGGTGAGAACCGGCTGATGGGCCTGTGGCGCCTCGCCGTCCGCCGCGAGACCGCTACGGTCGAGCGGCAGCCCGACGCCGCTCCGAGCTTCCAGGTCGCGCCAGCCGTGGAGTTCGGCATCCACCTGTCCGGGCGGGACGCGATCGCCATGCGCCTGGGTCCGCGACAGCCGTCCAGGCAGGAGAACGTGACTTCGGCCGCCGTGGAATACTGGCTGCAGTTCCCAAAGACCGGTCCCATCCGGCTGCGTTTTGCGAATGCGGCTGCCGGCGGCAGGACCGAAACCGGATTCCGTGTCCGTGTGGACGATTCGCCGGTTTGGGAAGATCTGACCGTGGGCAAATCGTGGCACGACGCCGAGGTGGACCTCAGCCAATTCGCCGGGCGGACGATCCGGCTGAAACTGGAGTGCTCCGGCGCGGGACGGGGCCTTTGGGCCGAGCCGACCATTGTTTCGGGACGACCGCCCGCGCAGACTTCCGGTCCGGTGGAATCCGCTCCGCCTCTGGAGATCGCGCCCGGCAGCCGGGGCATCCTGGATGCGACGATCGCGCTGACGCTCGCCGGACGGCGGATTTCTTTTCATGGATTCCGCGTGCGCGTCCTGGGCGACGAACTGGACGACGCGCGCTCGGCCAGCGAATTGATCGCGGTCCACCGCGAAGAGGCGGGCGGACGGCCGCGCCTGCGGCATCGATTTCGGAGCTGGGCGGGCGACTTCGATCTGCTGTGCGAATGGTGGGTGGAACACGGTACGGCCCGCTTCCGTTTCTGGCTGGAGAACACGCCGCCGGCCAAGCCGTGGCTGCGCGTGTATCTCGAAGAAGCCGGCGCGGGACCCTGGAGCGCGCACCTGGAGCGGGTGTACGCCGGCCTGGGAAACGTGATCCAAAGACCGGGAGCGTTCCGCTTGCCGTTCGACGGGCATCGCATGGCGACCTCGTTCGCGGGTTTCGATTTTGCCGGCGGTTTTGCCCTGGTCGAGGCGGTGGATGCCGTGCCCGATCGTTTGGAAGTCGACCCGCAGGAGCGCATCTGTACCCTGGTGGCGCCGCACGCCCAAACCATCACCTTCATTCCCGCGCCCAACGTATGGGCGGCTGTAAAAGTCTGGCGGGAGATGCGCGGCGTCGCAGCCGCCGGCGGCGTGTCGAAGCTGGCGGGTCGTTTTGTCTTCGACCTCTGGAGCGGGCGCTATCGCGAAAGCGCCGACGCGTTGGAAAAAGCCTTTGCCTGCGGCCTCACCGACGCTGTGGTCGTCTGGCATAACTGGCAGCGCTGGGGCTACGATTACCGGCTGCCGGACATCGTCCCGCCCAATCCGCAGTTCGGGACACCGGCGGAGTTTGCCGCGCTGGCGCGCGCCTGCGCCCAACACGGCGTGCTGTTCGCGCCGCACGATAACTACATCGACTTCTACCCCGACGCCACCGGCTTCACCTATGCCGACGTGGCCTTCGAACCCGATGGCTCTCCGCACAAAGCCTGGTATCACTGGGAGAGGCAGGCGCAATCCTACCGCTTCCGCCCGGACCGCGTCCGGCCGTTCCTGGAGCGCAACCTGCGCGCCATCCGGGATGCCATTGCGCCGACGGCCTATTTCATCGACGTGTGGTCGTCCATGGCGCCCTGGGACTACTGGTCGAGCGATGGCGAGTTTTTCGATCGCCAGGTGACGCGCAGCGCCTGGGGCGAAAGCTTCGCCTGGATTCGCGACTACCTGGGCGGCGCGCCGCAGATCTCCGAGGCCGGGCACGATCAGTTGATCGGATGGCTCGACGGCGCGCAGGCCAACCACCTGCGCGTGGAGACGCCGCCGGCGAGCGGATTCGTGTGGCTCATCGCTCATGAAGATGCCGAGCGCATCCCCTGGTACGACATGGCCTGGCACGACAAGATCGCCCTGCACGGCGCCGGCTACGAGGACCGCTACGCCGCCGGCCTGGATGAGAAGGCGCACGGCATCTACAGCGCCGATTACCGGTCCACGGAAGTGCTCACCGGGCACCCGGCGATGGTCAAACAACCGTTCGGACGCGAGGTGGTGCGGACCTATTGGCTGCTGCACGATCTCATGCGGGCGCTGGCCATGCGCCGCATGACGGCATGCGAGTTTGTGGGCGGCAACCTGCACCGCCAGCATGTGACCTGGGAGGGCGGCGAGGTCTGGGTGAATCGCGGTCCGGATGACTGGGAGGCCGCCGGGCACGTGCTGCCGCAATACGGCTTCTACGCGCACGTGGGCCCGGTGGAAGCGGCCATGGAACGCCGAGGCGGGAACATCGCCGAATGGTCGCGCGGTCCGGACGGCGCGTACCGCGACGGAGAGCGTATCGCGCCGGACGGGAAGCGCCAGCAACTGCCGGCTGTCAACCCATAACGTTGGTTATCGGTCCTTAGCCAATAACCGGGACGGAAAGTACCTTTTGCTTATGGCGCAGTCGCACCGGGACATGCTACTCCTGATTCTGTCGGACTCGAGAGCAGTTCCGTCCGGCAAGCGCGACACCTGGTGACTCATGCCCCTGGAAACGGCGCACCGTTACAATTTCCGATACGGCGGCATCCTCGCGAATGCTCCGCGAGCGTCCGGGGTCTACGCCCTGTACCGGGGCGAGGAACTCTACCACATCGATGGTAGTGACAGCATATACTCCGCCTTAATGGGCCATTGGGATCAGACGAACGGCTCCCTTTCAGCGGACATGCCGACGTCGTTTGCGTTCGAGCGGTGTGACTCGGAAAACCGGCACGCCCTGCTGGTGCAGTTGGTCTTCCGCTGCCGCCCGACGGAGAGCGGACGCCCGGAACTCAAGGCCCGGGAACGCTGATGTGCGCCGCCTTGCCGGCGCTCACTTTGGACAGCTTACTTAGGTACTGATTGCATTTGGTTGTCTTTCTGCGGTAGAAGCATACGGCAGAGAGTATTTTTCGTGAACCTGAGAAGAGCGATTCGATCCGTTCTGGCCGGGACGCTGTTGTACATCCTATGCCGCATCTATCTGCCGCAAGTGCGGATGGAGATCGCGGCTACCGATGTGACCATCATCAGCGTCGGCCTGGCCGGCGTCTTTACGTTTCTGGTCTATCGGTTTAGCTGATCCGTGGTCGGTATACCTGCCTGCCGGCGCTTCGCCGGCAACCCGGCCGGATGCGGCGTGCCGTCCCCTGCATTACTGCCCGTCGATTCCTGCAAAAGTTGCCCCGCCCAGTTTCGTGCGAACGTAGTCATATACATGAAAGCCGCAATTCTGCTTCTGGCCGCCTTCGCATCCGCCGGACTGGCCCAAGTCCCGGCCTCGCCTGACCGGCACGACCAGGTCGACAAGATCTTCGCCAAGTGGGACTCCACCATCTCTCCGGGCTGCGCCCTGTCCGTCATAAAGGACGGCCGGATCGTCTACGAGCGCGGGTGACGGGATGGCGGACCTGGATCACGACATCCCTATCAATCCCCAGACCGTCTTTCACGTCGCATCCATCTCCAAACAGTTCACCGCCGCGGCGATTCTGCTGCTGGCGCAGGAACACAAGCTGTCGCTCGACGACGATATCCGCAAATACCTCCCGGAGCTGCCCGACTTCGGCGCGCGCATCACCATCGGCCACCTGATTCACCATACCAGCGGCCTGCGCGATCAATGGGACCTGCTGGGGCTGGCCGGATGGCGATACTCGCTCGACCTGATCACCGACGATGACGTCCTGAGCCTGATCTACCGCCAGAAGGATCTGAACTTCAAGCCCGGCGAAAAACACGTCTACTGCAACACGGGATACACTCTGCTGGGCCAGATCGTGAAGCGTGTCAGCGGCCAGTCGCTGCGCGAGTTTACAACCGATCGCATCTTCCGGCCGCTGGGAATGCACAGCACTCACTTCCGCGACGACCATGCGGAGATCGTCAAACACATCGCCTACGGCTACGTGGACGGAGAGGGCGGTAAGGGATACCGCCTCAGCGTGACCAATTTCGACACCGTGGGCGCCACCAGCCTGTTGACCACCGTGGAAGACCTGGCGCTATGGGACGAGAACTTCTATCATCCCCGGGTGGGCGGTCCGGAGCTGGTGGCCGAACAGTTGCGGCGGGGAAAGCTGAACAACGGAAAAGAGCTGGACTACGCCTCCGGACTGGTGATCGGCAAGTATCGCGGCCAGCCCACTGTCGATCATGGCGGCGCGGACGCCGGCTACCGGGCCGATCTGCTGCGCTTCCCGGAACAGCACTTCTCGGTGGCGTGCTTGTGCAACAAAGGCGAGATCAATCCCGGCGATCTGACGCGCAAGGTGGCGGACGTCTACCTGGCGGAACAATTCAAGGAACCGCCGGACGCCGGCGCGGAACCCGCTGCCAAGCCCGTGACGGTCTCCGCCGAGCGCCTGGCGCAGTACACCGGCCTGTACTGGAATGGGGACGAGGAGCGCGCATTGCGCATTCTGTTCCAGGATCAGAAGCTGTTGCTTTTGCCCTCCGAAGAGAACCGCCTGGAATTGTCGGCCCTTGCGGAGAATCGCTTCCGGCTGCTGGTGGCCCCGGTAACCTTGACCTTCGAAGCCGCGGCGGGAGGCTCTCCGGCCCGGCTGAAGGTCCAGTCACAGGGACAGGATCAGCCGTCTGTTTACGAGCGCGTCGTCGAATACCATCCCACGCCCAACCAGTTGGCTGCCTGCGCGGGCAGCTATGTCAGTGCGGAGATCGATCCCACTTATCGAATCGTCGTGGAAAACAGCAATTTGGTTCTGATGCGCTGGAAGTCCAAACCGGAGAAGCTGGCTCCCGTGCTGGAAGGTTACTTCCGAGGTGAGACCGGCACCATCCACTTCGAACACGATGCCGCCGGCAAGGTCACCGGTTTTATGCTGGATACCGGCCGGATCCGGAACTTTCGCTTCCGCAAAGCAAGCGCCCCTTCGGCGCAATGACGCGCCGCGGCGCCGCTCCACCTCGCCATGGGATATATTGCAGTTCATGCATAGAACGCTACAGGTGCGGGTGTGGAGTATGGCGGCAGCCTGCCTGCTGGCCGGGTACGCGGCGGCGCAGGATTTACCGGCGGCGAAACCCGAGTCGGTAGGCCTTTCGAGCGAGCGGCTGGCCCGCATCGCGGCGGCGGTGGATCGCAGCATCCAGGAGAAACGCATCGCGGGCGCGGTGACGCTGGTGGTCCGGCACGGACACGTCGCCTGGCTCAAAGCGCAGGGTATGCTCGACCGCGAGGCCGGCAAACCCATGCCGGCGGATGCCATCTTTCGTATCTGCTCGATGACCAAGCCGATCACCAGCCTGGCGGTCATGATGCTCTACGAAAACGGCCGCTTCCTTCTGGACGATCCGGTCTCCAAGTACATCCCCGAATTCAAGAATCCCAAGGTGTTGGTGAAACCCGCCAACGGACCGTCCTACACCATCCCGGCATCCCACGAGATCACCATCCGCAACCTGCTGACGCACACCTCCGGCCTCACTTATCAATGGAACGGCGATCTGGGCCAGATGTACAAAGACGCCAACGTCGCCAGCGGGATACTGCCGTACGACGGCACGATCGGCGACAGCGTCAAGCGGCTGGCCGGCCTGCCCCTGCTCTTCAATCCCGGCGAGCGTTTCGAATACAGCTTAGGTGTTGACGTTCTCGGCTACCTGGTGGAAGTGCTGTCGGGCCAGACCCTCGACGAGTTTTTCCGGACGCGCATCTTTACCCCGCTGGGTATGCACGACACTTATTTCTATCCGCCGGAAGACAGGCTCGGCCGGCTGGCGGCCGCCTATACCTGGTACCCGGAAAAAGGACTGAGCCGCTTTCCGGACAAGCCCATTGAGGAGGGTCCGTTTGCGTATTCCGCGGATTATCCCTACCACGGGCCTAAGAGGCTCTACGCCGGCGGCGCCGGACTGTGCTCCACCGCCATGGACTACGCGCGTTTCTGCCAGATGATGCTCAACGGCGGCAGGGCCGGCGCCACCCGTCTGATCAGCCGAAAGACCGTCGAGCTGATGACCACCGACCGGCTGGGGAAGATCGGGCCGGACCAGGGCTTCGGGTTGGGCTTCGGTATAGAGGGCGTCAAGTCGCCGCTGGAGGAGCTCGGCTCACCAGGAGAGTACAACTGGGGCGGCTTCTTTTACACGGCATTCTCCGTGGATCCGAAGGAAGACATGATCACGGTCTTCATGGCCCAACTGCACCCCGCGGGCGACCTGGCCCTGGACCGGTTGGTACACGTCCTGGCGTATCAGGCGATTGCGGATTAGGGTTCGCGCGAGATCATCCGCGCGCGAAAACGTTCGCGTTGAGGAAATCGTTGCGGAATTTCCCGCCCGGATCGAACCTTGCCGCTAATTGAATGAAGGCGTCCAGCTTCTCGTACCGGGACTGGAGTTCGCGCGCCGGCAGGGTGAAGAGTTTGCCCCAGTGCGGGCGCACCTGAAACGCGGACAGTTCCCTCTCGATGTCCGGCAGGACGCGCCGGACCGCGGGCCAGTCCGGCTTCCACGTGAAGTGAATGGTGACGCTGGGCCGGCCGTAACAGGTGCTCATCCAAAGCTCGTCGGCCGCGATGGTGCGGATCTCGGTAATCAACAAGTGGGGTGAGATCCGGTCACGCAGGCGCTCCACCGCCAGAATCGCATCCACGGCATGGCGCCGCGGCACGAAGTACTCCGACTGCAGCTCCTTGCCGGCGCTGGGCGTGAATCCCATGCGGAAATGCGGCAGCCGGTCGTACCAGGGGCCGGGCACACCCATTTGCTCGGTGCAGTTCTCGGCGGAGAGTTCGGCGATGGGATGGAGGTTGCGGGTGGCCAGCCTGGCGCCGAAGAACTCCGCGGGCGCTTGGAACGTACCGGCGGCGCCCTCTCGCGTCTTCACCCAGACCTCGTTGATCCGCTGTTTCCGCCAATCGGTGAACAGGCTGACACTATAGCCGCTGGCCTGGATCTTATCGAAATTCTCCCGCATCTCGGCCAGGGGCATATTCTCATACACGTACTGGCGCATCTTGTAGGAGGGCTGCACGTCGAGCGTGACCCGGGTGATTACGCCGAGCGCTCCCAGTCCGACCACCGCGCCTTGAAATAGATCGCCGTCGGATTGCCGGCTGAGCTTGACTTGGTCTCCGGCGGCGGTGACGAATTCGATGGCGGCCACTGCCGTAGCCAGATTGCCGTTCTTCTCGCCCGATCCGTGCGTAGCCGTGCTGCAAGCTCCCGCGATCGAGATGTGCGGAAGCGAAGCCAGGTTGTGCAGCGCGAAACCCTTGCTGTCGAGGTACGGACAGAGCTGTCCGTACGTGATGCCCGCATCCACGGTGACGGTGCGGTTTTGGGCGTCCAGCGCGACGACATCGTGCATGGGCAGCAGGGAAAGCAGGTTGTACCGGCTGTCGGCGATGGAGTTGAAACAGTGGCGCGTGCCCAGCACCTTCAGCTTCTTCCCGGCGCGGACTGCAGCGCGGACTTGATCGATGGACGCAGCCTCGGTCAGCCGGTCCGTTCCGTACACCAGATTGCCCGCCCAATTGGTGAGCCTCTGCGGCGCCGTATCGGCGGAGAGACGGGAAAGAACCGGACCCGCGACGCCGGCCGAAAGCAGGTTGAGAAAGGTTCGCTTGTGCATGGCTGTTACAGGATGATAGCAAAGCCGTCCGGAGGCTGATGCGCCGGCGAATGATAAGCTGGTGTGCAGATCATCTGTCCAGTCGGATCGGGAGAAGGAGCGAATCAGATGCCGCGCATGCAGGAACTCGGAATCGCGATTCTACGTGTGGTGGTGGGCGTGGTGTTCGCCGCACATGGCGCGCAGAAGCTGTTCGTGATCGGCTTCGGCGGAGTCGCGCACATGTTTCAAGGTGTCGGAATCCCGATGGCGCACGTGGCGGCGATCGTGGTCACCCTGGTGGAATTCGGCGGCGGCATCGCCTTGATTCTGGGAATCCTGACGCGCTACGCCGCGGCCATGCTGGTCGTCAATATGGCGGTGGCGGTCGGCAAGGTTCACCTCCACAATGGCCTGTTCGCCAATAAGGGCGGCTTTGAGTTTCCTTTGACCCTGTTGGCTGCGTGCCTGGCCCTGGTCCTGGCGGGTCCGGGAAGCCCGGCACTCAGCCGCAAGTAGACGCGTCCTAACGGACCTCGTGCGCCAGCCCCTGCCGGCGCGCGGACTCGAACACGATCTGGAGTGCGCGGTCGACCTCGGCCGAAGCGCGGCTTTGCTGCCGGTTGACCACCTCCTGCTCCCGGTTGACCACAGCCTGCTGCTGGTTCACCTTCTCCTGCTCCGCATTCACGGTCTGCTGCCTGGCGTTGACGTCCGATTGCAACCGGTTCACGCGATCCTGTTCGGCGGCGCCCCGGTTGGCCAGCTCCTGTTGGCGATTGACCTCTTCCTGCGCGCGATTCACGTCTTCCTGGTGGCTGTTGACGCGCTCCTGCTGGCTATTCACGTCCTCCTGGTGGCCATTCACTTCGTCCTGCCGGCGGTTGACCTCGCGTTGCGGCGCCATAGCCTTCTGGAACCCGGCCAGGATGCTGTCGTCGGTCACGATGTAATCGCGGCCCCCCTGCCGGAACCAGGCAAAATCGGGTCCGTATTGCGCGCGCCAGCGTTCCAGGCGCCCCTCGTCGCGGCTGTCCCAGGAACCGGTCGAGGAGTCGCCGGAGACGATCAGGTATCGGCTGACCTTGGCTGCGTCATGCGCCGGCGCCTGCGCATTCTGCGGGGCCCCGGCCAGGAACAATGCGGACGCCCCCAGCAGGACGGCAGCGGCAGCCGCAAATCGAGTCTGTTTTCCGTATCGAGCCATAACCTATCCAGTGGTTGGACGGCAGGCGGACAAACCGGTTAGCCCGGAAAATCGCTGGAATTCGATTGCGGGATTCTAATAAGCCGGAGAATCGCTGGCTGGGAACGACTCACGAGAGGCCTCGTCGATGGCCTCCTCTCGCGCCTGCAGGACTTCCCGCTCGGCTTCGAGCCAGTCGTCCAATGGCGATCCCGGCCGGCTGCCGCGTTTAAGGTATATCTGATAGGCTCGCCGCCGGACCTGCTCTTCAAAAGAGAGAGGCCGGCGCCGCACCTTCTGCACGATTCGGGCCGCCACGGCGTAGTTCCCTAATTGCAGCGTAACGCCGTCAGGTACCTGGCTGGAAGGTCGGCACCCGGCCGCCGGTATGATTCCATGCATTCATCAGATCGGGCGGTGTGGCCTGGAACACGGTTCCTGAACGCACGAGGGCGGAACCTAACCTTTCCAACGCAGCGCCTCCACGCTGTCGAACAAATGAATATCCGTCCGGAGGGTCGCCAGCGTCCGAAAAAGAAGAGCATTTTCGCGTTCGCTCGCCAGGGTGCCCGCCAGGGCGCCCGCGCTGCTGACGTCCACGTGCCAATCCCGCCAGTCGGCCGGGATGGACTCCAGATGACCGAACTTCGCCAGGACGGCCGCGGTGGACTTGGCGCCCCACCCCGCCAGGCCGGGGTAGCCATCCGCCGCATCGCCCACCAGCGCCAGGTAGTCCGGTATGGACTCGGGCGGCACCCCGAACTTGGCCCTCACGCCGGCCTCATCGAAGAATTTGCGGGTGCGGCGATTGAGCTGCACCACCCGCTCGCCGCGGACGCACTGCGCCAGATCCTTATCGGGCGTGCAGATGATTACGCGGTCCACCCGCCGGTCGCACGCGGCGGCAGCCGCGGCCGCCGCCAGCGCATCGTCCGCCTCGAACTCCACCATCGGCCAGACCACCACCCCCATGGCAGCCAGCTCGTCTTCGAGCGGTTGGAACTGGCTTAGCAGATCCGGCGCCACGCCCGCGCCGGTCTTGTAACCGGGCCACAGGCCGTTGCGGAACGACTCAATCACGTGGTCTGTCGCCACTCCCAGGTGAGTGGCTCCCTGCTCGATCATGCCCCGCACTGACGCCACCACACCGCGCACGGCGGCGACTTCCCGGCCGTCGGAGTCCTTGGCCGAGGGCAGGGCAAAATAATGCCGGAACAGTTCGTAGGTGCCGTCAATCAGAAAAACGTCCATGCGCGCGCCGGGCCATAGAACAGAATACAACCGAATCCGGCTGCACTTCCGCTTCAACCGGCCGACAATAGTAGAAGATGAAGGCTACCAGCGCCGAAATCCTCGAATACGAATCCCTGCGCGACCTGCTCGGACGCTACGTCTCCAGTCCGCCCGGCAAGGCGGAACTGGCGAACATCGCGCCGCACAACGACACCGCGCGTCTGACCGCCGACCTGGCCGATGCCGCCGAAGCCGTGGAGTATCTGCGCTCAGCGGCCCGTCCGCAAACCGCCGCCCGCGGCGCCGCCATCCGCATCAACTTCGCCGGCTTCCCCGACCTGGGCGAAGCCGTGCACAAGCTGCGCATCGAAGGGGCCAGCCTGGAAGGCAAGGAGATCTTCGACCTGTTCGGCGTGCTGGATCGCGCGGCGGACGCCAAGAGCGTGCTGAACGCGGTGGCCGAACGTTTCCCGCGCCTGGGCGCGCGCGCCCACGGCATCGGCGATTTCCGCGCGCTGCTGCAGGATCTGGAAGGGAAGATTCTGCCCGATGGCACGGTGTCGGACCACGCCAGCGTGGCTCTCAACCGCCTGCGCCGCGAAATCGAGCGCCAGCGCAAATCCATCCAGGATTCGCTCGAGCGCTTCCTCAAGTCGCACCAGGAGGAAGGCGTTCTGCAGGAAGAATTCGTCACCATCCGCAACGACCGCTTCGTGGTACCCATCATTGCGGGACAGCGCCGCAAGATCGACGGCGTGATCCACGGCGCCAGTTCGAGCGGCCATACCCTCTTCGTGGAGCCGCTCGAAACCATCGATTTGAACAACGAGCTGGTACGGCTCACCGAAGAGGAGATGCAGGAGGTGCATCGCATCCTGCGCGAGCTGACGGCCCGTCTGCGCGGCCACGCCGAATCCATCCGCCAGACCATGAGCACCCTGGGCGAGCTGGAAATGATCTTCGCCAAAGGCCGCTTCGCCCAGGATTTCGATTGCGCCATCCCGCGTTTCGGCGAGCGCATGCTGCTGCGCGACGCGCGCCACCCTCTGCTCGAAGACGTGCTGCGCCGCCAGCGCAAGTCCATCGTGCCGATCTCGCTCGAGCTGGATTCCCGCACCCGCACGCTGCTCATCAGCGGGCCCAACACCGGCGGCAAAACCGTGTCCCTGAAGACCGCCGGTCTGCTGGCCCTGATGGCCCAGTCCGGGCTGCCCGTGCCGGCCGCCGACGCCGAGTTCCCCATCTTCGGACAGGTGCTAGCGGACATCGGCGATAACCAGTCGATCCAGGAAAGCCTGAGCACCTTTTCGGCGCACATCTCTCACATCCGCGAAATGGCGCTGGACGTGACGCCCGATTCGCTCGTGCTGCTGGACGAGTTGGGCGCGGCCACCGATCCCGAGGAAGGCGGCGCGCTGGGCGTGGCCATCGTCGATCACTTCCGCGCGGCGGGCGCATACACCCTGGCCTCCACGCACCTGCTGGCGCTGAAGATTTACGGCGCCAACACGCCGGGTGTGTTGAATGCCTCGATGGGATTCGACGAACAGACGCTGGAGCCGACCTACGTCCTGCACACGGGCATGCCGGGCAAATCCGCGGGCCTCGAAATCGCCACCCGGCTGGGCATGCCGGAAGACATCATGAATCGCGCGCATGCCGCGCTCAGCGACCGCGAACGCGACGTCGGGCGTTTTCTCAGCGAACTGCACGAACGGCTGAAGGACGCACAGACCCGGGAAACGGATCTCCGGCGCCAGCAGGCGGAGCTCGCCGCGCGTGAAAAGGAGCTGGCTCGCGAATGGGAGAAGCGCGAATCCGCCAAGCTGAAGGAGCTCGAGCGCCGCACCGAGCAGATGCTGGCCCGGTTTGAAGAGCAGGCCCAGCAGACCATCGGTCAGATCGTCGAAGGCGCAGCCCAGCGCAAAGCCGCCGAACAGGCCCGTCGCCGCGTGGCGAAGACCATGCGCGAACTGCGGGAAGAATTTCAGACCACCGTTCTCTCCACGCAGGACGAAGCCCGCCAGGGCGAGCTGCAGCGTCCCAAGATCGAGGAAGGCGCGCGCGTGCGCCTGCAAGGTATCCGCGAGCCGGCGCGCGTACGCCGGATACTGGGCGGCGGCCGTCTGGAAGTGGAAGCCGGTTTCATGAAGATGCAGGTTTCCGTGGACGACGTGATCGAGGTCCTGCCGGAATCCTCGGGCGGCGCCAGGCTGCCCCAGAACGTGAGCTTCAAACCCGCGCCCGAGCTGGCGCCCGTGCACCAGGAAATCAACGTGATCGGCCAGCGCGCCGAGGCAGCCCGCGACCAGGTGGACCAGTTCCTCGACCGCGCCGTGATGGCCACTGCCAGCCGCGTCCGCATCGTGCACGGCCACGGCATGGGCATCCTGCGCAGAGTTCTGTGGGAGATGCTGGCGGCCCATCCGCACGTCGAGAAGTACTACCAGGCTCCGCAACAGGAGGGCGGCGCCGGCGCCACCATCGTCGAGCTGAAAGACTAGACTCGCGGCGCAGCTTGCTATCCTGCGGTGTTGATCGACCAGACCAAGCTCCTGCTACGCCTCTATTGGCAGCCCGCCGCGGCCATGGGCGGCATCCTCGATCAGGGCAGCCTGCTGTACGCCAGCCTGGCGGTGCTGGCCGTTTCGTTCCCCTATCGATCGCCGTTTTATCTGTTCCTTCTGCTGCTGGCTGTGTTCTATGTGCCGGGACTGTTGCTGCTGGCCAGGGTGTTCGCCGGCATGGGCGGCACTCTGGGCGGGGCATTCAGCCGCGACTACTCGCCGCTGTTGACCTGCACCGCCATGGCCTGGGCGGCCGCCAACCTGCCGGTGGCAGTGCTGGCCCGCGTCCTGCCCCTGCGCATCCTGCTGCCGCTCTCCGCGGCCGCGCAGCTCTATTTCCTGGTGATGGTCTTCTTCGCGGTGCGCACCGTCTTCGGCACGGAAAATCGCCGCGCCGCGATCATCGTGTGCCTGTCCTGGATTCCACTGGTCGCCGCGGGCTTCCTATGGGGACCTCTGCGTTACCTGCTGGGATGGCTCGCTTCGCCGTTCTTTCTGTTTTATGCCTTTTACTTTCTCGGCGGCGAGATCGGCAACCTGGGCGCGGGTCTGCGCAGCCGGCAGACCTTTCATCGCCTGTTGAACACCGCGGCCCTCAACCCCCACGACGCGGATGCCCAATATCAGCTCGGCCTCATTTATCAGCAGCGCCGCCAGGCGACGGAAGCCATACAGCGCTTCTCCAGGGCCGTGGCCATCGATCCGGGAGAGACCGATGCGCATTTCCAGCTCGGCCGCATCGCGCGCCAGCAGGGCAGGCTGAAGGAAGCCCTGGACTCCTTCCAGATCGTCTATGACCAGGACGACAAGCATAGCCAAAGCGAGATCCTGCGGGAGCTGGGCGCGGTGTATCTGGCGGCGCGGCAGTTTGACGACGCCCGCAAGTTTCTGGCGGATTACATCGTGCGGCGGCCGTACGATCCGGAAGGCCAATACTACCTGGGAGAGGCGCTGGAAGGCCTGGGACACGCGGCGGAAGCCCGCCTGGCCTACGCGCAAGCTGTCGAAGCGGTACGCACGGCCCCGCGTTATCGCCGGCGCGTGATCGCTTCCTGGAGCCGCCGGGCGCAAAAGCAGCTCAGCAAACTGCGCGCGGGTTGAGCTTTCGGGTCAGTCGCGGCTGGCCGCGGCGCCCGCCAGCCGGCGGGCCTTGACGTCCCGCATGGGCGGCTGGCCGAAGAACCGGCGGTACTCCCGGTTGAACTGGCTGGCGCTCTCGTACCCGACCGCGAAGGCCGCGCTCGCCGCATCCAGATCGCCGGTAAGCATGCGCTGCCGCGCCATGTGCAGGCGCAGGCGTTTCTGGTATTGCAGCGGACTCATGGCCGTCAAAGACCGGAAATGATGGTGAAACGTGGACACGCCCATGTGCGCGATGCCCGCCAGATCCTCCACGCGCAGGGGCTGGGTGTAGTTTGTCCGCAGCCAGGCGATCGCCTTGGCGGTGCGGTGACTCTGGTCCCCCAGCGTAGCGATCGCCCGCAGATGCTTGCCCTGCGGTCCTTGCAGCAGCCGGTAGATGATTTCCCGTTCAATCAGGCCGCTCAGGAACGAAATGTCCTGCGGCGTGTCCAGGAGATCCAGCAGACGGGAACAGGCGGCGAGGATCTCCGCCGGCGTCACGCCGACAGTCATGCCGCAGGCATCGGAAGAGATCTCTGGCGCGCGCGAGTCTTCCTGGTTGAGAATCTCGCGGACCAGCGGCATCTCGAGCAGGAGAAGCAACGCCAGCATGGGTTCTTCGGCCGTTGCCGCAATCACCTGGCTGGCGACCGGCAGGTGCACCGACGTCAGAAGGAACGTCGCGCCGTCACACACATACGTCGTTCCGGCGAGTTCGATGCGCTTCCGCCCCTGCACGAAAATGATCAGCCGGGGCACGTATTCCGCCGAATTACAGGCCGTCGGTTCGCTCCGGCGGTACAGGCTCAGGCCGGGTACGGCAGTTGCCTGTTCTCCTTCGCCATCGGTGTGAGCGGCAATCTTGCGCACCAGTTCCCTCCGCATCGCTTCGCTGCTGATTCGCTCTTCCGCCACTTGGCTTTCGCAACGCTCCTTTGTGTCTAGCGTAACGCTGGATCAACCGCGGAAGTACGGCAAATCCATCCTGCAAGAGGATCAGGCAATAAATCGGAAGGATCGGGATACCGCCTTCGCGGCGCTTGCCTTTAGCCTGGAATTGAAAGAGACGCCCCATGAGACCCTACGTCGTCTGCCACATGCTCGCCTCCGTGGACGGCAAGATCGACGGCGCCGCCCTCAAAGAAGTGACCGGCCACGGCGAATACGAAGCTGCCGGCGCGAAGTTGCAGGCTGACGGCTGGATCTGTGGCCGCGTCACGATGCAGCAGCATTTCGCGGAGCGCGAGCCCTTCGTCCCGTCCGCGAACATTCCGGCGGGGGCGCCGGTGGTCTGCGTCGCCCGGCGCGCCTCGTCGTACGCCATCCCGGTGGATACGCTCGGCAAGCTGCGCTGGTCCGGCAGGGATCTCGATGGCGATCACCTCATCTGTGTCTCGAGCGAGCTGGTCCCCCAGGATTACCTGTCCATGCTGCGGGAAAAAGGTATTTCCTACGTCGTTGCGGGCGCGCCCTCCGTGGACGAACGCGGCGGACATATCAATGGCGCATTTCTCGCGGCTGACCTGGTGGATGAGGTAAGCCTGATCGTGGTGCCCGGCATCGACGGCCGGCACGAGATCGCGTCCGTCTTTGACGGCGTCAGCCCCGCCAGACGCGCCGCCGTTCCTCTCCGGCTCAAGTCCGTGGCGCGGCGTCCAAACGATTCGCTCTGGATTCGTTACGAAGTGGTCCGGTAACTGAACCAGGTTTATAGGAGAAACGATGCAAAAACGCAAGCTGGGAAAAAGCAACTTGGAAGTTTCGGCGCTGGGACTGGGCTGTATGGGGATGAGTTTTTCCTACGGCCCGCCCAAGGACAAGCAGGAGATGACCGCTCTTCTCCGCGCGGCCGTGGAGCGCGGTATCACCTTCTTCGACACGGCTGAAGTCTACGGCCCGTTCCTGAATGAACAACTTCTGGGCGAGGCCCTCGCGCCCTTCCGCGGACAGGTAGTGATCGCCACGAAGTTCGGGTTCCAACTTCGTCCCGACGGGGCGCCCGGCTTTGTGGGCCTGGACAGCCGGCCGGAACGCATCAAGGCTGTTGCCGAGGCGTCCCTCCAGCGGCTGAAGGTGGATGCCATCGATCTGTTCTATCAACACCGGGTGGACCCGGAGGTGCCGATCGAAGACGTGGCGGGAACAGTCAGGGATTTGATCGCGCAAGGCAAAGTAAAGCACTTCGGCCTTTCCGAAGCCGGCGTGCAGACGATCCGCCGCGCGCACGCCGTCCAGCCGCTCACGGCGCTCCAGAGCGAGTATTCGCTTTGGACGCGGACTCCGGAAACGGAAGTGATCCCCACCCTGGAGGAACTGGGCATTGGCTTCGTTCCGTACAGCCCGCTCGGCAAGGGCTTCCTGACCGGAAAAATGGACGAGAACACCAAGCTCGACAGCACCGACTTCCGCAGCACCCTGCCGCGCTTCACACCGGAGGCCATGAAAGTGAATCGCGCCCTGGTCGAACTGCTGGACAGCATCGCGGAACGGAAGAAGGCCACGCCGGCCCAGGTTGCGCTGGCCTGGCTGATGGCCCGCAAGCCCTGGATCGTTCCCATTCCAGGCACCACGAAACTGGCGCGCCTGGAGGAGAACATCGGAGCGCTTTCCGTCGAACTCACGCCCGATGACGTGCGCGACATCGAGACCGCCGCTGCGAAGATCACCGTGCAAGGGGCCCGCTATCCGGAACACGTCGAGCGGCTGACCGGCCGTTGACCAGCAGACCGGAGGACAATTCATGTACCAGACCAAAGCCTATTCCGCGGCCAGCGCCGCCTCGCCGCTGGTCTCCACTACCATCGCCCGCCGCGATCCGGCCGCACACGACGTCCGCATCGAGATCCTGTTCTGCGGGATCTGCCACTCGGACCTGCACACGGCGCGGGACGAGTGGCACGATGCGTTCCCGACGGTTTATCCCTGCGTCCCGGGCCACGAGATCGTCGGCCGCGTCGCCGGCGTGGGTTCCGCCGTCACCATGTTCCAGCCCGGCGATCTCGCGGCGGTCGGCTGCATGGTCGATTCCGATGGCGCCTGCCCCGAGTGCCAGGCCGGTTACGAGCAGTTCTGCCCGAACGTGACACTTACCTACAACTCCCCGGACAAGCACCTGGGCGGCGTCACGCGCGGCGGTTATTCGCGCAGTATCGTCGTGCATGAACGATTTGTTCTGCGTGTCCCCGCCAACCTCGATCCGGCTGGAACGGCGCCGCTACTCTGCGCCGGCATCACCACCTATTCGCCCATGCGCCACTGGGGCGTCGGCCAAGGCAAGCAGGTCGGCGTAGTGGGTCTCGGCGGGCTGGGCCACATGGCCGTCAAATTCGCGCATGCGCTCGGAGCTCGCGTGACCGTCTTCACCACGTCGCCTCACAAAAAGGACGATGCGCTGCGCCTGGGTGCCGACGCAGTGGTGGTGTCCCGCCATGCGGACGAAATGCAGAAACATGCCCGCAGCTTCGACTTCATCCTGGACGCCGTCTCCGCCGGCCACGACATCAACGCCTACATCAACCTGCTCCGCCGCGACGGCAACATCACCCTGGTGGGCGCGCCCCAGAAGCCTCTCGCCGTCTCCGCCTTCGGCCTGATACTCGGACGCCGCAGCCTCTCCGGCTCGCCCATCGGCGGCATCCCCGAGACGCAGGAGATGCTCGACTTCTGCGGGACGCACAACATCACCGCCGATGTGGAAGTGATCCCCGTGCAGAAGGTCAACGAAGCTTACGAAAGACTACTGCGGTCCGATGTGAAGTACCGCTTCTCCATGGCTATGGCTTCGCTCGAATCCGCGTAGAATCAGCCCAGCTTGTACGGCGGCCGGTAGTGATACGAAAGCCACTGGTTGGCCGCCGCGTGGTTCGGAAACCGCTCAGCCTGGGGATCCCACTCCAGGTAGCTTTTCGTCCGCAGCGCCACGTTGCCGATCAGCGTCGCCGCGGTGGACAGGTGTCCGGTGAGCGTGTCGCAATTGGTCGGCTTGCGGCTGCGGACGCAATCGAGGAAGTTGCGGGCGTGTGGCGCGGTATTGATATTGCCTGTGGCGTGGCGCTCCTCCATGGCCGGCGTGCGGCTGCGCGACCATGCCCGTTCGCGATTGCGGTCCAATGGCGTGCGTGCCGGGATCTCCAGCGAAGCGTTCATCTCCGGCACTACGTCCCAGTGCTCCATGTCGATGTACATGGTGCCCTTGGTGCCGCGTACCTCCATCTCCGAGCCCTTGAGGTTCCCGCCCGCGCCGTTGCAGTTGATCTGCGAAAAGCTGACCATCGTCCCGCCGAAATCCCACAGGATCTCGGCCGTGTCCGGCACCTCGCGGTCGTCCCGGACGGCGTACTTTCCACCCATCGCGGTAACCGCCACCGGCGCGTCCTTGCCTAAGCACCAGCGCAGCATGTCCATGTAATGGACGCCGAAGTTGGTCACCTGTCCGCCCGAGTAGTTGTAGAACCAGCGGAAGCGGTAATACATGCGGTTCCGGTCGTACGGCACCTTGGGAGCCGGTCCCAGCCACTTCTCCCACTCGTCCTCGCTGGGCGGATGCGGCGGCGATCCCGGCCCGATTCCGAGCGGCCACTCGTTCACCAGGTGGTAGGATCGCGCCATGGTCACCTGGCCGATGCCGCCGGAGCGCACGAACTCGGCCGCCTCCCGCAGGAACGCGGACGAGCGGCGGTTCAGGCCGACCTGCACCACCCGCCGCGTTTCGTCGGCTACCTGCACCATGCGGCGGCCTTCGGCGACGGTCAGAGACAACGGCTTCTCGCAGTAAACGTCCTTGCCCGCGTGGCAGGCGTCCACGAACATCAGGGCATGCCAATGGTCGGGCGTGGCGATGACCGCCGCATCCACGGACTTGTCTTCCAGCAGCTTTCGGTAATCCTGGTACTTCCGGGGCGTGGCGCGGGACTTCCTGACCGCCAGGTCCATGTAGTCGTCCCGCAGATCGCAAACGGCCACGGTCTCCTGATCGTTCCATTCCAGGAACGCGTCGTGCACCTGGTCGCCGCGGTTGCCGACGCCAATGTATCCCAAGCGAATGCGATCGTTGGCGCCCAAAATGCGCGTGTAGCCCAGCGCGGTCACACCGGCCGCGCCGACAAAACCACGTCTGGACAGTTCGTTCATGGGAGCCCTCCCGGCTACTCGTTTTCGTGCGGCAGCACCGGCACCTCCAGCCGGATCTCCTGCTGGAAACGCGGACGCATGTTCCCCAGCCAGTCCTGGACGTAGCGCCGGTTCAAATCGATGGTGGCGATCGCTGCCGTACCCCGCTGCGGCGCCTCCGCGATCACCGCGCCCAGCGGGTCCAGAATTTCGGTGGGAAAATCGTAGCCCGAGGCGGCGATGAAGGCCTGGTTTTCGATGGCGCGGGCCCTGGCCAGCGTGGTGTTGCCGCCCCAGATGGGCAGCAGGATCAGCTCCGCGCCGCGCAAGGCCAGCGCGCGAGCCGGGTCGGCATACTGTACGTCCCAGCAGATCATCATGCCGATCTTGCCGAAATCGGTTTCAAAGACGGGGTAGTCCAGGCCCGGGGTGAGACCGTCCTCATATTCTTCGCGCGGCAGGTAGACTTTGCGATACTTGCCGGCCAATTGTCCCCGCCGATCGATCAGCACGGCGGTATTGTACACGGCCGTGCCTACGCGTTCATAGAGGCCGGCCACCACGTACGCTTTGGTTTTGCGGGCCAGTTCTCCCAGCCGGATGGTCGTCGGCCCCGGGACCGGTTCGCCGGCGTCCGCCGGATTAAAACGCGTGCCCACCACGGTGATGCCCTCCGGCAGCACGATGATATCGGTCTTGGCTGGCGCCACGCGCTCCGCCAGTTGCACGAACTGCGCCACCGACTCCGCGGATTCGCGGCTCTTCTCCGGATGCAGGTTCAGGGAGACTATGGTCACCGGGCGCGCGGGCGGTGGCGGGATCGCCTCGAAGCTGATATCGTCCCACCACACCATACCCTGCGGCGCGTGCGACAGAAACAACTGCAGCCTGGCGGCATGCGCGTCCGGCGGAGCGGGCGCTTCGGCGGCCAGCCGCCTCCACACGCTGTCGCTGTTGGCGCGGGCGGCGAATTCCGGGAAGCCGGAACGCGTCCCCGCCGCGGTCTGCCAATCCAGAATAGCCAACACCTGTCCGCGTTCGTAGCTCAGGTTCTCGGACTGGTAGTAAGCCGAGAAACGATACCACTTGCCCGGCTCCACGGGGACGCTGCGCTCCCAGCCCCCGTGCACGCCCGAATTGCTGTTGCCGGATACCGCGAGCGAGGCCGCGGAACTGCGGGTCACCAGCGGATCCAGATAAGTCCGCGGCGCGATCTCGGGCCGTGGAGCCCAGGGCCTCCACTCTCCCGCGGGCTCGGCGGCGCCGGCCAGCGCGGCGCAGAATAACCACAAGGCGATGCGTTTCATCATCGACCCGCCAACCTGAATACTCAATATAATCGGTTGGCGGGCGCAATGCTCGCGCGGTCCGGCTCCTTACTTCTTCTTGCGCAGATAGATCTTGCCGTTGAAGGTGGTGAACTGCAGTTCAGGGCCGCCGGCGTTGATAGTGCCGTATACGGCTTTGTCGAACTGCACACGGAAGCGGCCGTCCTTGCCGTGCGTCTCGGTGACCCGCGGACCGGCCGAATTGGCCTCCATGTGCACTTCGAAATCGCTGTAGATCTCGCCGTTTTCCGACTTCATCTTGACCCGGGCGTTGGTATCCGCCGGCATGGTGACATCCACATCGCCGTTGAGCGTGCTGAAGGACATCGATTTTCCGGGAGTCACGCGGTCGAGCGTCACCACCACGTTCTCGTTCAGCGAATGCGCCACTACGGCGCCGGAGATGTTCAGCAATTTCACGCCGCCGTTCAGATCGTCGGCGTCGACTTCTCCGGTCACATGCTCGACACTGATATCGCCGTCGTTCACGCATCGGAGCTTCAAGGATGTATTGAAGGGGACCTGGATCGTCAGGTCCACCGTACGGTTCACGCTGCGCACGCCGACGTGCACCTCGTTGTCCTGCTCTTCCACGCTCAGCCCGGTGCCGCGGCTGTCCAGGCGGTGCATTCCCGCCGCCCTGCGGTCCGGTTTGGACTCGTGGTCTTCGCGCCCGCGCTCGCGGGCCTCCACGATGACGTCCTTGCCGTTATATCCGGTCACCGTGATGCCGCCGTTCAGCAGCGAGGCATGCACGACGGCAGGCCGCGAGGGATCGCTGAGCGGCACGTTGACCCGGTCGGGGGGATCCTGCGCCAGGCAGGCCAAGCCGCCCGCCAGCAAAAACGCAGTGAGATAGGTTACGGTTCGCATGGTTACTGTCCTCGATTGATAATTCGAATGTCGCCGTTGAAAGCGTCGAAACTGATCTCCGGACCGCCGTGGCCGACGCGCGCGGCGGACCAGTCGCTGCTCTTATACACAAACCTGCCGTTGTGGCGCGCGCCTGCCGAAGCCGGCAGCGGCAGGTAAGTCACCGGAAAGTCGGTGTAGACGCCGCCATTGAAGGTTTTGAAACGCAGGTCGGCGGAGAAATCCGGCTGGAAAGCCACCCGCACTTCGCCGTTGAGCGATCCGAAAGAACTCTTCTCCCGCGGATTCTCGCGAAACGTCACCCTCACCTTGCCGTTCAGGGCGTACACTTTGCCGGACCCGGCCGCGTCCGTCATCTCGACGCCGCCGTTGATGTTGTTCACCTTGTAATCGCCGGTGACGTTCTCCACCCGGATCTCGCCGTCGTTGATCGTCTTCAAATCGGTGGCGGTGTCCTGGGGAACTTCCACCTCGAAGTCGTATTTCACCGTGTAGCCGGGATCTTCGTGGATATGCACACCGCCATCGCGGCAGCGGAAAGGTCCGTCCACGTAAAACCGCACGGCGTTGCCGTCCTGCGTGATGTCCAGCTTGACCTCGCTCTTGGCCCGCGCGGCGGCCTCGGCCGATTCCGCGGAGAGATGCTTGTGCGCCACCATGCGAACGTCCGCGCCGCCATAGCCCTTCACGTGGATGGAGCCGAAAACGTTGTCAACCACCACCTTCCTGGGCCCCGCGCCTGACAGGCTGTAGGTCTTCTGAATGGTCTCGTCCTGCTCCACGTCCGCGGCCATCAGCGGCAGGCAGCAGAGCAGCGGAATGAGCAGCGCGGCCATCCCGGCCACGGATTTAGTCGAGGTATCGATCGACATCGGGTGTTCTCCTTTCATTGCAACTGCGCGGCGCCCCACAGCGCCTTCTGCCGGACGTTCCTGTCCGCGGTGGGATTCTTCTGCAAAGCTTCGAGCGATGCCAGCGCGCCCGTATCGCGCGTATCCACGATGAGATCGATCAGCGCGATCTGCACCAGCGGTGAACTCTGCTTGGCCAGCGACTGGCTGAGCGTGCCGCGCACCGAAGGGCTGGCCGAAAACTTGCGCAATGCGTCCACCGCGGCCAGCCGTACATTCACGTTGGAATCATGGTTGACCGCATGCAGCAAGGCCGACAACACCTGCGTGTCGGATTGCTCTACACGATTTGCATAGTCGACCCCGCGCAGCCGCTCGCTAGCCGACTGCTGCTGCAGCAGCGAAAGCGTGACCAGTTGCCGCATATGCTGTACTTCGTCCTGCAAGTGTGCCAGTTCGCTCTGGTTGCGGTTCCGTATGTTGAGCCACTGCCCGGCGATAATGCCGGCGACCAGCAGGGCCGCCGACCACGCCCATCCCCGCCATCCCCAATCGAAAAACGGACGCCGGGCCGGCGCGGCCGGCGCCGCGGTGGACGCCAGTCCCTCGCGGAATGCCTCCAGCGATTGATAGAAGCGCGGCCGCATCGCCGCGCTGGGCTGCTCCTGCTCCAGCAAACCAAGCATTTCCCAGGTCTCCGACAACGCCGCGGCTTCCTGCTTGCACGCCGGACACCCGGCGAAATGCTCCTCCAGTTCCTCGGCTGCCGTCGGGCTCAGACCGCCTGCCAGATAGTCGGCGATGTGTTCCTTCACCTGATCGCACGTCATGATGCCTTCTCTCCCGCCAATTCGAAGAAGATCTGACTGAGCGCCTTGATCGCGCGATAGACCCGCACCTTCACCGTGCCCACGTCGCACGCCAGGATCTCCGCGATCTGGTCGTACTTGAGATTCTGGAAGCGGCTCAAGACCAGCACCTCCCGCTTTTCGACCGGTAGGGTGGCCAGCGCGCGTCGCAGCAGCCCCAGATCCTGGCGGCGGCGCACGATCTCGGACGGGTCCGGCGCGCCGCTGGCCGGCTCGTCCAGGGGCTCTTCCGGCCACGGCGTCTCGCCCTTACGCTTCTGCGCGCCATCCAGGTGGGCGTTCCGCGCGACCTGGTACATCCAGGCCGTGAACGGGCTGCCATCCCGATAGCTGTGCCGGTATTTCAACATGCGGAAAAACACGTCCTGCACCAGATCTTCACTGAACTCGCGACTGCCGGTAAGCCGCAGAAAATAGCGAAACAGCGCGCGATGATGACGTTCGAACAGGACCGCCATCTTCGCCAGGTCGCCATCCCGAACCTTCTGCATCAGAACGTTGTCCGACCGCGCTTCCGGCATTCACCCAATAATACTGGCTAAAGCGGCAAAGGTTACAGGACCGCGCAACTGTCGCATACCCACATGCCGGCCGGGAAATTCTCGCCGCGGGAAATCGCCGGGGCCGACAGACAGATCGCGGAATTTCTCAACAAGGTCCTGCCGCCCTGGCGGAGTTCCAGCCTCCGCCGTTTTGCGATAAGCTGAAACGCACGGCAGCCGATGATAGCCGGAAAAATCTTCGCCGGGGCCCTGCTGGCAGCCGGAGCACTGGCGCAGCCCCTGATCCTGAAGACCACCGTCGTGCTCGACGGCCGGGGCGGTGTGCTGCGCAACCGGCAGATCACGATCGATAACGGCCGCATCGCGCGGATCTCGGATGCCACAGACCGGCCCACCCTCGACCTGAGCGGCCTCACGGTTATGCCCGGCTGGATCGACACCCATGTCCACCCCACCTGGTACTTCAACCAGGATGGACGCCTGGAGTTGGGCGGCTCGGACGCGAAATCCACGCCGCCGCAGGCGGCCCTGGCGGCCGTCGCTAATCTGTACGCCACCCTCATGGGCGGCTTCACCACCGTGCAGAGCGTCGGCGCGCGGCTGGACGGCGATCTGCGCGGCCTGATCGCGCGCGACGCGCTCCCCGGTCCCCGTCTGCTCACCTCCCTCTCGCAGATCAACGAGAAGACCGGCGATGCGCAGCAGATCCGTGCCTTCGTGGACAAGCTGAAGGCGGACGGCGCCGATGTCGTCAAGCTGTTCGCCACCGCCAGTATCCGCGATGGCGGCAAGATGACCATGACCGCGGCACAGATCGACGCCGCCTGCGGCGAGGCGAAGAAGGTGCGACTGCGCGCGGTCGTGCATGCGCATGCCCCGGATGGAGCGCGGGCGGCGATCCTGGCCGGTTGCACGTCCATCGAGCACGGCACGTTTCTGGACGACGCCACGCTGGAGCTGATGGCCGCGCGCGGCGTGTACTTCGATCCTAATTTCCTGGTGCTGCATAACTACCTGGACAACAAGTCCAGGTTCCTGGGGATCGGCAATTATACCGAGGAAGGCTTCGCGGCCATGGAGAAGGCCTTGCCCCTGATGGCGGACGTGCTGCGGCGCGCGCGCAAAGCGCATGTCAAGGTCGTGCTGGGCACCGACGCCGTGGCCGGCGCGCATGGCCGCAATGCCGAAGAGTTCATCTACCGCGTAAAAGACGGCGGGGACAGCCCCATGGATGCGCTGAGGAGCGGGACCTCGGTGGCCGCGGAATCCTTGGGGATGGCGGACAGGATCGGATCGATCGCGGTGGGCATGGATGCGGATATGGTGGCGGTCGCAGGCGATCCGCTGGCCGACATCACGGCGGTCCGGCAGGTCGTGTTCGTGATGAAGCAGGGGAAGATCTACCGGGATCTGCGGTGAGCATGGCGAAAACCAAAGTCCACGACGCATTGATCGTAGGTTCCGGCGCCAGCGGCGGCTGGGTGGCCAAGACCCTGACCGAAGCCGGCATGGACGTGCTGCTGCTCGAAGCCGGACCGCCGCGCATCCCCGCCCGCGACTTCACCGAGCACGTCTGGCCGTACCGCATGCGCTACCGCGGCTTCGGCGACCGGAAGGCGCTGCTCCACGATCAGCCGGTGCAGCGGTTATGCTACGCCTGCGACGAGTACAGCCACCCGTTCTTCGTCAACGATCGCGAGCTGCCCTATACCTTTCCCCAAGACAAGCCCTTCATGTGGATCCGCGGCCGGCAGGTGGGCGGCAAGACCTTCTGCTGGGCGCGCGTCAGCTACCGGTACAGCGACTTCGAATTCCAGGCGGCCGCGCGCGACGGCTACGGCGAGAACTGGCCGATCGCTTACAAAGACCTGGAGCCGTATTACGATCGCGTGGAGCGTTACATCGGCGTGAGCGGATCAGCGGAGGCTCTGCCGCAGTTTCCGGACGGCCGGTTTCTCCCCGCCATGCGGTTGTCCTGCGGCGAGCTTCACGCCCGCCGGATCATCGAGCAGCGCTTCGGCTGGCGATTGATTCCCGACCGCACCGCGAATCTGACCGTGCCGCACAATGGACGCCCGGCGTGCCACTACTGCGATCAGTGCCAGCGCGGCTGCTACACGGCATCCTATTTCAACAGCCCCGCCACCACGCTGCCCGATGCCGCGCGCACCGGACGGTTGACGCTGGTGAGCGGCGCCATCGTGAGCCACCTGAAAATGGACGATCGCGGCAAGGCCGCCGGCGTCGTCTTTCTGGATCGCGAAACGCATGCCGAGCGCGAAGCGCGCGCCCGCGTGGTAGTGCTGGCCGCCGGCGCCCTGGAGTCCACCCGTATCCTGCTCAACTCCCGCTCCCGCCGGTTCCCGGAGGGCGTGGGGGCATCGTCGGGCGCTCTGGGCCATTACCTGATGGACCATTTCACCCTGGAAGACGGCGGCGGAATCATCGCGGCATTGAAATCTTCGCATCGCGAGCCGGTGGGGCGCCCGTCGGGTTACATCGTTCCCAGGTACGTCAATGCCGATCCGCGCTTCCGCAGCCGCGATTTTCTGCGCGGCTATTACCTGGCCGGCGACAGCCACCAGGAACTGTACGGACACGCGTTCGGTATTTCCGGCTTCGGGCGCGAGTTCCGCCGCCAGGTCAGCCAGGAGATTCCGTATCGTTTCGGCATCTACGCCCAGGGTGAGTGCCTGCCGCGCTACGACAACTTCGTGAAGCTGGATCCGGACCGGAAGGATGCCTGGGGGATTCCGGTGCTGCACATCAGCGCCAGCTATGGCGAGAACGAACATGCCATGGCGCGCGCCATGCACGCGCGCCTGAACGAGATTCTGGACGCGATCCAGGTGGACGAACGCCAGCCGCCCTCGGAAAGGCTGAGCGTTTTCGGCAAGAACATCCACGAGTGCGGCACCGCGCGCATGGGCCGCGATCCGAAGAAAAGCGTGGTCAACCAGTTCAACCAGGTGCACGATGCGCGCAATGTGTTCGTCACCGACGGCGCCTGCTTCGTCACGCAGGGCTGCTACGAGCCGACCCTGACCATCATGGCGGTTTCGGCCCGCGCGGCGGATTACATCGCCGCCGAAGCGAAGAAAGGGAACCTGTGATGGAGCCCGACGAGATCACGCGGCGCTGGTGGCTGCTGGGAGTTGGCAGCGGCGTGGCGCTGTCCGGCATCGACGCCGCCCAGCCGCCGCTGCCGCCGGGATTGTATCAGCCTTCCATCGATCACCTGGCGCACGTATTGAAGGATGCCGCGGCCGCCGTAGCGCCCGGCCCGCCGCTGTTTTTCACCGCGGCGGAGTATCGGCAACTGGCGGATCTGGTCGGCAGGATGCTGGGCGAAGACCCCGGTACGCCGCCCGTGCCGGAGATCGCGGCGTGGATCGACCTGATCGTGCACGACGCGGCTGCCGTGCGGGAGGCGGCGCGGTCGCTCTCGCCGGACCACCGCGCGCTGGCCCAGGCTTTTTACGGCGAAGAAGCGGTCCGCGAATTGGAGACCGCCGATCCGCAGAAACTCTGCCGCGAAGGACTCGCCCGCGTGGCTGGGGAAATCCTGCCGGAGGATCCCTTTATCCGCTGGCTCAAGCATCGCGTCATCGAGGGCTTCTATACCTCGCGGGCGGGTCTCAAAGAGCTGGATTACAAGGGAAATTCTTTCTACAGCACCTCACCAGGCTGCGATCGCTGACGTCTAAGTCTGGTAGTGTAATGGAGACATATGATCCCTCCCAGCCAGATCCATCGCCGCGCGTTTCTGGGCCAGGCCGCCACCACCGCGGCATCGCTGCTGTTCGCCAACAAGCTCTTCGGCGAGCCGGACGCCGCTTCCACCCAGCCGAGTCCGGCGCTCGAAAAACTCGCCGCCATCGCCCTGGCCGAGGCTAAGAAGCAAGGCGCGACTTACTGCGACATTCGCATCAACCGCTACCGCAACCAGTTCACCGGCTATCGGCTCTCGCCGGAGCGCGGCGGCACCAAGACCGACGAGGTGCCCTACGTGAACGACGGCACCACCTTCGGCTTCGGCGTCCGGGTCATCGCCAAGGGCCAGTGGGGATTCGCCGCCTCGCCCAACGTGACCGAGGCCGAGATCGCCCGCATCGCGCGCGAAGCGGTTACCGTCGCTAAAGCCAATGCGATTCTGCAAGCCGCGCCGGTCGAACTCGCGCCGACCAAAGGCTACACCGACCGCTGGACGTCGCCCTTTGAAAAGAATCCGTTCGAGGTCGCCGTGGACGAAAAGCTGGAGCTGCTGCACAACGCTACGCGCACGGTAAAGAGCAATCCAAAGGTATTCAGCTCGTTCGGCGGACTCTTCTTCCACTGCGAGGACAAATACTTCGCTTCGACGGAAGGTTCTTCGATCCAGCAGTTCATCATCCAGTCGAACCCCTTCCTGAACGCCAATGCCGTCGACTCCAAGCAGGGCATTTCGCGCGACCGGTCGTACCAGGTTGCGCCCCTGGCGCGCGGCTGGGAACACGTGGTGATGAGCAACCTCGGGGAGAACGCCCGCCGCATCGCCGACGAGGTCGTGGAGCATCTGTCCGCCCCGCCCGTAACGCCGGGCAAAAAGGACCTGGTGCTGCTGCCCAGCCATCTCTGCCTGACGATCCACGAGTCCATCGGGCATTCGACCGAGCTCGATCGCGCGCTGGGTTACGAAGCCAACTATGCGGGCACCAGCTTCCTCACCACCGAGAAGATGGGCAAGTTCCGCGTGGGGAGCGACGTCGTGACTATCTTCGGCGATCGCATTACCGAATTCGGCCTCTCCACCGTCAAGTACGACGACGACGGCGTAAAGACCGTCCGCTTCCCGATCATCGAAAAAGGGATCTTCAAGCACTACCAGACCATCCGCGACCAGGCCCACCTGATCGGGGAGACCGAATCGCGCGGCTGCTGCTACGCCGACTCCTGGGGCAGCGTCCCGTTCCAGCGCATGCCCAACGTCTGGCTCAACCATTCCGACGGAGACACCACCCCGGACGATCTGATCTCGGGCGTGGATGACGGCGTGCTGATCGAAGGTACCGGCAGCTACTCCATCGATCAGCAGCGCTACAACTTCCAGTTCGGCGGCGACGCCTTCTGGGAAATCAAGGGGGGTAAGAAGCGCGGCATGATCTCGCGCGTCGCCTACCAGTCACGCACGCCGGACTTCTGGCAGGCCTGCGACGCCATCTGCGGCCGTGCCTACTGGCAGCAGTACGGCCTGTTCAACGACGGCAAAGGCGAGCCCGCCCAGATCAACGCCATGAGCCATGGATGCGCGCCGGCGCGATTCCGGCAGATCAACGTGCTGTTGACCGATTGAGGAGCTTGCGATCATGCTGACCCCACAGGATGCCAAAAACCTTGCCGGCAAGGTGCTGAGCTATGCCAGGCTGCCCGGCTGCAGCGTGTATATCAATGCGTCGGAAAACGTCTTCATCCGATTCGCCAACAACGGCATCACCACTTCCGGCTACAGCCTGGATCAATCGGTGGGAATCGAATCCACTACCGAAGATCATCGCTCCGGCAGCGCCAACGTCAGCGAATGGAGTGACGAGGCGTTGCGCAACGGAGTAGCGCTGGCCGAGCGGCTGGCGCGCGTCTCGCAGCCCGATCCCGAGTACATGCCGCCGCTGGGTCCGCAGAAATATCCGGAGCTGGCCAATTTCGACAAAGCCACCGATGAAGCCCGCGGCGATGCCCTGATCGGCCACGTGAAGGCCGTCATCGATGCCGCGCGCGCCAGCCGGCTCACCGCCGCGGGATTCGTGCAGCGCTCCGCCAATTGGGTGGCGGTCGCCAACAAATCCGGACTGTTCGGCTTCCATCGCTACACGGATTCGAACCTCACCAACACCATGCGCAACGCCGGCGGCACCAGCTCCGGATGGGCCACCCAGATCTCCACATCCATCAAAGATCTGAACGGCGAGGAGGCCGCCCGCATTGCCGTCGAAAAATGTGTGAAAGGCGACGGCAAACGGCGCCTGGAGCCAGGCAAATACACCGTGATTCTGGAGCCGGCCGCGGTCAGCGACCTGATCGGCTACCTGGCCTACGGGTTCGGCGCCCGCGGCGCCGAGCAGGGCCAATCGTTCCTCAGCAAGAAAGCCGACAAACCCGGCCAGACCCTGCTCGGCGAGAAGCTGTTTCCGGAGTACATCACTCTGCGCAACGATCCGTTCAATCCCAAGCTGTCGGCATCGCCCTGGAGCGGAGGACTGCTTCCCAACGAGAAGATCGCCTGGATCGAAAACGGCGTCGTGAAAAACCTGTTCTACGACCGCTTCTGGGCGCAGAAGGCCGGTAAAAGGGCCACGCCGTATCCGGGCAACCTGGTCCTGGACGGTCAGGATCATTCGCTCGATGACCTGGTGAAGGCCGCCGACAAAGCCCTGCTGGTGACCCGCCTGTGGTACATCAGGCTGCTGCAGCCGCAAACGATGCAAGTCACCGGCCTCACGCGCGACGGCGTGTTCCTGGTGGAAAAAGGTCAGGTGACCGCGCCGGTGATGAATTTCCGTTGGAACGAGAGCCCGGTGCGCGTGATGCAGAATGCCAAAATGCTGTCCCGGCCGGTGCCCACGCAGGGAGCGGAATCGGGGTCGTCCATGGCTCCCGCGATTCTGGCCACCGACTTCAATTTCGCCAGCATATCCGACGCGGTCTAGCCGGTCTACTTGATCTCCACCTCGTCGATATAGAACTCGAACTTCCCTGTGCCGGCGGGGCCGAGGAACCCGAGGCCGGAAAGGTCGTGGCCGTCGGTGCCCAGGCTGGCGAACGGAAATACATACTGTTTCCACTCCGGAGCCGCCACGAAACTGCGGAACGTCGGGTTCTGTCCCTGGGTTTCGGTGAACACCAGGAGGCGGCAGGTCTTGCCGTCGCCCTTGGCCCAGAAGCTGATGCTCTTCTTGTCGGAAAGATCCGCGGGCTGCATCATCCCCGAACCGGGAGAGTAGAACACTCCGGCGAACATGAACCCGGCGCCCTTGACGTTCTCCCCGGCCACTCGCAAGGCGCCCTTGGAGCCGTTCGCGCCGCCCGCCACCGCCTCCATGGCGGCCGTCGATTTGCCGCCCATCACCGAGTCGGTCAGCACGGCCCAGGCGCCGAAATGCGCGCTCACCTTCAAATCGTCGAACGTGCTGACTACGCCCGATTCCGATCCCTTTGGCTTGGGCGCCGGGGGTGTCCCGGCCTGCCCGTTCAGATCCGTCACCTTGAGCGCCGCCTTTTTGGTATCCGCCGAGTTCGGCCCCACCATCACGTCGAAGATGCCCGGCTCGACCACGCGATGCATATCGGCGTTCAGCATCGACAGCATATCGGGAGTGATGGTGAATTCCACCGTACGCTTTTCGCCCGGCTGCAGCGTGATGCGCTCGAAGCCCTTCAACTGCATGACCGGCTGCGTGACCGATGACACCCGCTCGTGCAGGTAGAGCTGGACCACTTCGTCGCCGGCGCGTGAGCCGCTGTTGGTGACGTCCACCCGCGCCTTGCTGGCGCCGCCAGTCTCGATCTTGGCCGGTTCCAGGCGCAGGTTGTCGAACTTGAACGTCGTGTAGCTCAGGCCGTAGCCAAACGGGTAGAGCGGCTTGCGCGTGCTGAAGGCATACGTCCGGTTCGCCGAGGGCTTGTGGTTGTAGAAATCGGGCAGATCGCCCACCGAGTGTGGAAACGTGATGGGCAGTTTCCCGCCGGGATTCACATCGCCGAACAAGACCCGCGCCGCCGCGGTTCCGCCTTCCTGTCCCAGATACCAGCCTTCCAGGATCGCCGGCACATGCTCGGCGATGTAATTGATGGAGAGCGGCCGGCCGTTGATCAGGAACACCACCGTGGGCGTGCCGGTCTCCACCACCGCCTTGACCAGGTCGTTCTGCGCGCCCAGCAGGTCCAGCGAATCGCGATCGCCCAGATGATTTTCCGACCACGCTTCGCGATTGGTGCTTTCGTTTTCGCCGACCGCCAGAATCGTCACATCGGCCTTGCGCGCCGCTTCCACGGCGGCGGCGATAGCGGCAGCCTGTGCCTTCGGATCGGCCAGCTTGACGTCGTTCTCGTACCATCCGCGCCAGCCCTGCCTGGCGGTCGTGATCTGGCAGCCCTCGGCGTAAATTACCTTAGCCGAGCCGGCCCGCGCGCGAATGCCGTCCAGAATGCTGACGCCATGGCCGGGTTCTCGACTGTAGCCGCCCAGGTGCACGTCCGCGGCGTTGGGGCCGATCACCGCGATGGTCTTGAGCTTGCCGGGATCCAGCGGCAGCAGGTTTTTGTCGTTTTTGAGCAGCCCGATGGCCTTCTCCGCAGCTTTCTCCGCCAGTTCGCGATGCTCGGGGCCGCTGGTAATCTTCTCGGTGTAATCCGGATCGACATACGGATCGTCGAACAGGCCGAGCCGGAACTTGGCCGCCAGCACGCGTCCGGCGGCCCGGTCCACCTCGCTCTCCGCCACCTGGCCTTCGCCGGCCTGATCGGTCAGGGTGCGGTAAACCGAGCCATCGGAGAGGTCGAAGTCGATGCCCGCCGCCAGCGCCAGGCGCGCGGCCTCGGCCATATTGGCGGCCACGTGGTGCGTCTGCACCAGCATCTGCAGGCCGTCCCCATCGGACGTGAGCAAGCCCCGGAAGCCCCACTCCTGCCGCAGAACCATATCCAGCAGCCAGTGATTGACATGCGCCGGAATGCCGTCGATCTCGTTGTAGGACGCCATCACGCTACCCACGTGCGCCTCCTCCACGGCGGCCTGGAACGGCACCAGGAAGTTCTCGCGGATGATCCGCTCGGAGTAATTGCCGGGGGCCGTGTTGGTGCCGCCCTCCGGCTGGCCGTGCACGGCGAAGTGCTTGGCGGTGGCCATCACGTGATGGTTGTTGATATGGAATTCGTCGCCCTGGAGCCCGGTGACGGCCGCCACGCCGATGCGCGACGCCAGGTACGGATCTTCGCCGTACGTCTCTTCGGTGCGGCCCCAGCGCGGATCTCGGGCGATATCCAGCACCGGCGTAAAAACCTGGTCGACGCCGGCGGAGCGCGCCTCGTCGCCGGCGGCTGCAAATACGCGCCGTACCAGCGCCGGATCCCAGGTGCTGGCCAGCGCCAGGGCTTGCGGAAAACTGGTGCTGCCGTTGGCCATGAAGCCGTGCAGCGCTTCGCTCATGAACAGCCAGGGAATGCCCAGCGGCGTCTTTTCGCGGCGGTAGCGCTGCACGGCGTTGCGCAGAATGGCGGCCTGCCGCGGCGTAAACTGCGAATTGTCGTCGTAGAGCCCCTGTAACGCCAGGTTGGCCTGGTCGGGGCGATATGTGCCGGTGGTATCGAGCAAGGCGATGTGCGGATCGTCGCCGCCGCAGATTTCGGCCACCTTCTCCTCCAGCGTCATGCGGGAGAGCAGGTCCGCCACGCGCTCGTCGATGGTCCGCTTGGCATCGCGGTATGCCGGCGTGAGGCCCCCCGCGGGGCTTCCCTGCTGGCCGAATCCGATGCAAGCGGACAGCAGGGCAAGAACTGAAAAACCGATGAGGAGCGCCTTACGTGTGGAGCGTGGCATTCGTTTCTCCGTTGGGGCCGTTTGGAACCCCTATAGTACAATCAAACGCGGAGAATCGGCCCGCGAGATCTGTTTTACTGCCGGCCCTGGAATTCCACCTTGCCGTCGATCACGGTTCCCACGCAGTGCGTCGTGTACTCGAACGGATCGCCGTCGTACAGGGCCGCATCTCCGTCCTTGCCGCTTTCGAGCGAACCGGCGCGGTCCGCCACGCCGATCAGCCTGGCGGCATCGATCGTGATGCTCGCCAGCGCCTGATCGAAAGTCAGCCCGTTGGCCGCCGCCGCCGCGGCTTCGAACAGAATGACGCGGGTCTTCGGAACGTAGCCCTCAAAACCGCTCTGCAGCGCCCAGGGGATGCCGGCTGCCTGCAGGTGCGCGGCAGTCTCGAAGCTGGCGTTTTCCTCTTCGCCCAATTGCCGCTGCATGGTCGCGTGTACGATCACCGGCACGCCCGCCGCCTGGATCTGGTCCATCACCAGGTCCGCTTCGGCGGCGCCATCCAGAATCAAGTGGAAATGGAACTCGTGCGCCAGGCGCAGCGCGTTCATGATGTCCCGCTCCCGATTGGCTGTCACCAGCAGCGGCAACTCGCCTTTCAGGATGCGGGTGAACACCTCCAGGCGCAGGTCGCGATCCGGCGCCTTGGCGGGTTTGTCTTTGTCCTTCTCCGCGGCCGCCTTGTCGAGCTTCTTTTGGTAATCCTGGGCCTTGAGGAACTGTTCGCGCAGCATGGCGATCTCCTTGGCGCGCGTACCGGGACTCTTGCCTTCCCCGCGTGCCCGGCCCTGATCGCCCAGGCTCGCCGCCACCATCGAGACCGGCTTCACGGTGGCCTCCTCCACGGTGTTGCCGCGCGTCTTCACCACCATCAACTGGCCCGATACCAAGGCGCCGGGCGCATGTCCGGTGTTCATGGTCGTAACGCCAAAGCTGCGCACCCATTCGATCAGCCGCTCACGCGAATCGTAGGCGTCCACCGCCCGCAACTCCGGTTGCATCGGCGCGCTGGTCTCCAGTTGGTCCTGGTCCGTCGGCGCATTCAGATACCCGCTCAGCCCCACGGTGGTGTGCGCATCCACCAGGCCCGGCGTCACGATCTTCGCCGTCAGAACCTGGTAGCCCGCCGGAACCTGCACGGACGCTGCCGCGCCCACCGCCGCGATCTTCCCGTTCGTGATCACCACCACTCCATCCGTCACCGGAGCGCCGGCCATGGTGTAGATCGTGCCCCCGCGGATCGCCAGGTTCTGCGCCAGCGCCGAGGCGCAGACCAGCGCGCCCGCCAGAAGTCGCCCGCTCATTGGATCTTCTCCCCGTCGTCGTCGGTCCAGCCGGGCGTCTGATCGTGCCCCGCGCCGTAGCCGCCCACCGCTTCCAGGCGGTCCGTCGGAAGGCCGCGGTCGAACACCTTCCGCCCTTCGATCCAGGTTTCCAGCACGTGCGTGTACACGCTGAACGGATCGCCGGAAAGGACGATGAAATCCGCGTCCTTCCCCGCGTCGAGCGAGCCTACCCGGCTGTCCAGATCCAGGATTCTGGCGTTGGCCATCGTCACTCCATACAGCGCTTTGTCGCGCGACATGCCCGCCCGCACCGCCAGTGCCGCGGAGCGCAACAGCAGGCGCGAGTCGGTGATGGGATCGTCCGTATGGAATCCCACCAGCACGCCGGCCTTCTCCAGCACCCCGCCCGTGATCATCAACGCATCTTTGGCTTCTTCCTTGCCCCCCGGACTGTCGATCACGATCAGCGATACCGGAACGTTCGCCTTGGCGATTTCGTCCGCCACCATCCAGCCGTCGCTCACGTGATGCAGCACCACGTGAAAATGAAACTCCCGCGCCAGCCGCAGTACCGTCATGATGTCGTCGTGGCGGTGCGTATGGAACTGAACGGTGCGCTTGCCGTCCAGCACCTCCACCAGCGCCTCCATGTTCAGGTCGCGCGCCGGCATCTTCTCCGCATCGCCGTGGGCGGTCGCGATCTTGTCCCGGTATTCCTCGGCTTTCACATACTGCTCGCGATCCAGGGCCGCGGACTTGGCGCGCGTGCCCGGGAACGGCGCCGCCCGCCGCGAGTTGGTCCCGTTGGCCATCTTCATGCCGCCCGCGATGCGTCCGTCCGGCAGGTGAATCAGCAGGTCTTCGATGGTCTTGCCCTTGCGCAGCTTCAGGTACAGCGTCTGGCCGCTGAGCAGATGGCCCGAGCCCGGCATGACGTTGGCCGTCGTCACCCCGCCCGCGCGGGCCTTCTGGATGCGCGCGTCCAGCACGTTGATCGAATCCAGCACGCGCACGTCCGGCTGGATCGGCGCGCTGCCGTCGCCGCCCTCCGGCTCCCCAATGTGACTGTGCGAATCCACCAGTCCCGGCATGATGATCTTGCCCGTAACGTCGATCCGCCGCGCGCCGGACGGAATCTCCGTCGAGCCCTCCGCGCCTGCCGCCACGATCTTGCCGTCCGCCACCACCAGCACGCCGCGCTCGATTTCGGGACCCGAAATGGGAATCAGCTTCGCGCCGGTAAAGGCCAGCGGCGGCTGTTGCGCCAGACAGATCGCCGGCACGCCGCACAAGAGCGCGGCCAGCCATGGTTGGGATGATTTGTTCATGGTGGGAAAGATCTTCTACTATATAACGCTGAAACAAGATCCCGCTACAATGTGGTTCGGAGAAGAACATGCCGAACTCGCACGCGCCCCGCCTCTGCCTGGTACTGCTGCCGCTGTACGCCGTCCTGGCCTTCGCCGGCGGCCCCTACCCGCTCCGCGTGGGTCCCGATCACCGGCATCTGGTGGATAGCACCGGCGCGCCGTTCCTGGTTCAGGGCGATGCCCCCTGGTCGCTGATATCGGGAGTCACCCGCGAAGACGCCGAACTGTATCTGGAACGCCGCCGCGGGCAGGGCTTCAATTCGATCATCGTCAATCTGATCGAGCACAAGTTCCACGGCCCCGTGAATCGCTACGGCGAGGGTCCCTTCACCACCCCTGGCGATTTCTCGACGCCCAACGAGAAATACTTCGCTCACGCCGACTGGGTGATCCGCAAGGCCGCCGAAAAAGGCATCCAGGTTTTTCTGGCGCCCATCTATCTCGGCTACATCGGGACCGACGAGGGCTGGATCGAGGAGGCCCTGGCCAACGGACCGGAGAAGTGCCGCGCCTGGGGCCGCTACGTGGGCCGCCGCTATCGTGATTTCGACAACCTGGTCTGGCTGATCGGAGGAGACCGCAATCCCGATACCGCGCGCGCCGATGTGGATGCCGTCGCCGCCGGCATCAAGGAGTTCGACCAACGCCATATCTTCACCGCCCATTGCCACCCGGAAAACTCCGCTGTCAGCCGGTACGGCAACGACGGCTGGCTGGACCTGAACACTACCTACACCTACAACATCGTGCACAAGATGCTGCTCGCGGACTACAACCACACGCCGCCTATGCCGTACGTTTTGATTGAAACCAGCTACGAAGGCGAACACAACGCATCCGCGCTGCAGATCCGCAGGCAGGCCTATTGGGCCATCCTCTGCGGCGCCGCGGGCCAGTTCATGGGGAATCGTCCCATCTGGCTGTTCGATCCCGGCTGGCAGGCGGCGCTCGATTCCACCGGTGCGCGGGATATGGCCCGTCTCAAAACCTTTTTCAGCCGCCAGCCGTGGGATCGGCTGGTGCCGGATGAAAAGCACGACGTGGTAATCGACGGGCTCGGCGAATTCAACGGCCTCGACTATCTGGCGGCAGCCCGCACTTCCGATGGCGGGACCGTGATCGCCTATATTCCGACGGCCCGCCCCTTCACGGTCGACATGGCCAGGATGGCGGGGAGCAAAGCCAAAGCGTCATGGTTCAATCCCCGTACCGGAGAATCGGCCGCGGCGGGTGAGTTCGCCACCCGCGGCAAAAAGCAGTTCACGCCGCCGGGCGAAGGCGACTGGCTTCTGGTGCTGGACACCGCCTCGCGCTAGCCGGTTCAACGGCTCCCCTTGCAGCCGGTGGTCTCCGCGGTGTAGACGATGGACGCGATCTTCCAGCCCTCCGCGGTCTTGAGCAGGCTCACCGAATCGACGCCGCAGTGGCTGAACTGCCCGCTGTGGCGGAACTCGTACTCGCCCCAGACCTGCGCCGTACGCCCGTGAATCAGCACTTGCGGCGCGCTCGTGAAGTGCTCCAGCAGGTCGCCCTGGATCGAGGCGATCCGCGTCAGGAAGTCTTCGATCGGCATGCTCGCCGGCGCGCTCTGGTCTCGCACCGAATACAAGCGGGCGTCGGCCAGAACCGTGGCGCGGATCATCGCCGCATCGTGCCCCGCCATTCCGTCGAAGAGCTTCTGCACCGTGGCGGCGGCGTCCTTCTCGTCGGAGGCTTGGCAAAGCAGCGGTACCGCGGCCAACAACAGCGGGAAGAGGAGATTGCGCATCGATATATTATGCACCGCGGAGTAAAGTAGTGGAGTGATCCGATCCGCAATGCTGCTGTTGTTCTGCGCCGCCGGGTTCGCCCAGACGGATTGGCCCTCGTACGGCAACGATCCGGGCGCCATGCGTTACTCCAGCCTGCGGCAGATTCAAACGGAAAATGTCGGACGGTTGAAGCCGGCCTGGACGTTTCGCACCGGTAAGCCCGGATCGGAAGCAGTGCCCATCGTCCTCGACGGCGTGATGTACGTCACGGCGCCGGACGGCGTCTACGCGCTGGTGCCGGAAACCGGCGCGTTGCTCTGGAAGTACGATGCGGCGCCCATGGCCCTGCGCGGCCTGGCCTACTGGCCCGGAGGCGCGGGCTTGCATCCGCGCGTCTTCGCCGGCAACGGCCAGTTCCTGCTGGCGCTGGACGTGACCACCGGCCAGCCCGCCCCGGGATTCGGGAACGAAGGCCGAGTGGACCTCAAGGCGGGCGTTTTGGACGGATTGAAGGATGGGCGCTACGCGCTTCAATCGCCGCCAGCGGTGTTCCGTAATATCGTCATCACCGGATGCAGCAACGGCGAGGGTTCGCCCACGGCCGGCGCCTACGGCGATATTCGCGGATGGGACGCGCGCACAGGGAAGTTGCTGTGGACCTTTCACACCGTGCCCCGGCCCGGCGAACCGGGATCGGAAACCTGGCCCGCGGGCGGCTGGAAGAATCGCTCCGGCACCAATGTCTGGGGCTTCTTCACCGTCGATGTGCCGCGCGGGATCGTCTACGCGCCGTTGGGCGCCCCGACCTCCGATTTCTACGGCGCCGACCGCGTGGGCGATAACCTCTACGGAAATTCGCTGGTGGCCCTGGATGCCCGCACCGGAAAGCTGAGATGGCGGCAGCAGTTGGTGCATCACGATATCTGGGACTACGATCTGGCGGCGCCGCCGGCGTTGTTCGACGTCCATCGCCATGGCAGCGACATCCCCGCGGTGGCCCAGATCACCAAGATGGGCCTGCTGTTCGTGTTCAATCGCCTGACCGGCGATCCTATCTACGGGATGGAAGAGCGCCCCGTGCCGCAATCGGTCGTCCCCGGAGAGGTGACCGCCAGATCGCAGCCCTTCCCCTTGCTGCCTCCGCCCCTGGCGAAGAACACGTTTCAAATGTCGGAAATGTACAACCGCTCGCCGGAACACGCACAATTCTGCAAGGAATTGTTTGAAACGAACCGGATGAAGATTGGCGGGCCCTACACCCCGCTGCCGCTGGAAGGAAACGCTCTGTTCTTTCCGAGTACGCTCGGCGGCGGCAACTGGGGCGGCGTATCGGTGGATCCCGGGCTCGGCTTATTGTTCGTGAACGTGATGCACGTCGGCCAGTGGGGCCACATGGAGAAGCGCGGCGGCGACTATATGCGGACTTCCGCCTATGGACCCTACGCCCGGTTCTGGGATCCCCGGACCCGCATCCCGTGCCAGAATCCGCCCTTCGGCGAATTGGTCGCCGTGGATCTGGCGACCGGAAAAATCGCGTGGCGCTCCGCGCTGGGAACGATCGCATCGTTGGAAGCTGTCGGCGTGCACAATACCGGGACGTTGAACCTCGGCGGAAGCCTCGCCACCGCGGGCGGCCTGGTATTCATCGGGGCCACCAACGATTCGCGATTCCGGGCCTTCGCATCGCGGACCGGAAAGCTCCTCTGGGAAACCCGCCTGGAAGCCAGCGGCCACTCGAGCCCCATCACTTACCAGGGACGCGATGGCCGCCAATACGTCGCGCTGATGGCCGCCGGCGGGGGCGGCTTTCTCGACGGCGGGTTGAGTAACAGCCTGGCCGCCTTTGCCTTGCCTGAGGTTCCACGCAAACCGCTCCCGGCTTCCGTCACCAGGGCCGTGGCTGCTGCCGCCGCGGCCAGGCGCGGCCAACCGGCCCTGGGTGCATTCCCGCCGTTGGTACTGCCGCCGGGCGGACCCGCCGCATTAGTCAAGCGAACCTGCGGAACGGGCTGCCATTCGATCGAAGTCGTCACCAGCCAGCGCAAGAAGGCCGGCGAGTGGAGCAACATCGTGCAGGCCATGGTGGCCCGCGGCGCGCAAGCTTCCGACGCCGAGGTGAAGGCGATCGTGGAGTACCTCAGCCAGACTCTGGGCCCATAACTCAGTCCAGGAATTCTTCGATATAGGCGTTGTCCTGCTCGTCGTGCAGATCCGTGGTGTCGCCCAGTATGTAGCGATACTCAAATCCCGGCCCCAGCGGCACCGGCCGCGACATCCAGTTCGTGGGATCGGTCCGCAACACCCGGCGGCTGCCCATGGCATGCACCAGGTCGTCCAGATCCCAATGCAGCGCGAAGCCCGGAATCACCGCATCGAACAACGCCGTGTTCATGGAGTGCTCCAGCGCGGCGCGCAGGCTGTAAGGAGTCCGGTCCAGCCAGATCTTGCCGATGCGTGCATCCGCGGCAGCCGCCAGTAACAGCCAGATCCCCTTCACCCCGCGGGCCGTGGCGCGAATCGACCCGGGATCCACGTCGGGGCGGGCGGCCAGCAGATCCACGCCGCGCAGAATATCGTGCGCCCGCATGGACGGCAGATTGCCGCCGATCTGGTCGGCCCGCGCGTTGGTCAGCCAGTTCCCCACGTACGGCCGCTCCCCTTCCCCCGGCGAATCGCGCGGCTCCAGTTCCAGCACCACGCGCCCTTGCCGCGCGATCCTCTCCGCCAGCGCGGAGGTGGTCGGAATCCAATAGCTGCTCATCTTGTCCGCGACTATCAACACCGCCGGTTTTCGGCCGCTGGTGTGCGGGAGGTAAAGCCTGCCGCCGATCTCCACGCCGGGCTCGCTCTCGAACTCGACGCGCTGGCCCCCGTCCGTCGCCTTCACCACCGGCGATGCGCCGTCCGTTGGAATCTGCAGCCGCCGCAATTCGGCCTGCAGTTCCGGGATTGTTTCCTGGCGCTTCTTGGCGCGGAATTCCTCCCGGATCAATTCGTATAGCTTCCGGCTTCCCGGCTCGTTCTCCACGTTCCCGCTGGCGGTCGCCTGCAGCTCGTGATTGGTATACATCTTCACCGGCTGTTCGCGCGGATCGCCCTGGCCGTTCTTCAGCCAGCGGATCATCCATTCGTAAATGGCCTCGCGCGTGGCGAGCGGCGTGCCGTGCGGACCGGGGCCCACAAACAGGCGCAGCTTGTCTTCGGCGCCGTAGAGGCCGAACCAGCGGCGCGCTTCGTCATAGACCATCCGGGCTCCCGCCGGCGTGAAATAATCGCCCTCCGTCGCCAGGATCAGCCAGGGAGTCGGCGCGGACAGCTCCACGTAATCGGCCATGTCCAGCGAGCTCGCCAGCAGGTGCGGCGGGCTCATCTCCGAGTCCGGATCGGGACCGGCGAACAACAGCCGGTACGAATTGATGAAACAAGCGGGCGCCACTGCCTTCAGTCTCGGGTCCAGCGCGCCGATGAAGGTCGTCAATGCGCCGCCTCCCGAGCATCCCGCGGCTCCCAGGCGATCCGCATCCACCTCGGGCCGGCTCGCCAGGTAATCGAGCGCCCGCTTCGCATCCCAAATGAAGTAACGGGCCACGCTCTCGCCGATCAGCATGCTCTGTGCCCCGGCCTGAATGTGCTCCGGAACGGACCAGCCGGCCAACGCCCCGTCCACCCGAGAATCGTAGGTCTGCTCCCGTTCGCCCTGGCCCACCGGATCGAAGGCCAGCACCACGAAGCCTTTCAAAGCCAGGTTCGCCGCCAGCCGCTGACCCTCGGGTTTGCCCTCCTGGGTGTGGCCGGCCTGCAGCAGGATTCCCGGATAGCGGCCGGCCTGGCTCGGCCGATAGAGGTTGGCAGTCACATAGAAACCGGGCAGGCTTTCGAAGATCACCTTCTCGATGGTGTACCCAGCCGCCGCGATGCGCCCCGTGACCCGCGCGTGCAGCGGACCATCGTAATCGGGAAGGCCGCCCAACAAAGCCACAAACGTATCCCGCACCTGCTGCTTGCGGTGTTCCGCCTCCGCCACCGAGCGAACGCCGGCCACCGCTTTTTCCCGCTCCGCCAGTTGATGTTGCGCGATCCGATTCATCCAGTCCAACAGACGGTCCGGGACGGCTGGCTGGGACCCCAGCGGACTGAGGCACAAAAAGAGCAGGCTCCAAGGGGCGATCCGTCTCATAACAGCCGATCCATGCGACTCCCAGAATAACAATTAGGATCGCGCTCCTGAGGCGTTACGCAACCCTCCCACCCAACCAGGCGGCCCCACTACAATAAAGACGTGCGCTTTGAGATCCACCGGGCGGAGGCCCGCAGTATCCTGTCCGCGACTTCCGGCTTCATCGCCCAGGCGGGTTTCACCCATTCGCTCACTCCCGCGCGTAACTGCACCTTCGGCTGTACGTATTGCTACGTCCCCACCATGCACATCTACGGCGGGCTCCAGCCCGGCGATTGGACGAATTGGGGCCGCTTCACGACTTTCAAAAGCAATGCGCCGGACTTGCTGCGCCGCGCGCTGCGATCCGGCCAGGTGATCTACTGCTCGCCCCTGGTGGATCCGTATCAGCCGGCCGAAGAGTCCGCCTGCATGATGCCGCTCCTGCTGGAGGCCCTGATCGCCCGGCCGCCGCGCGTCTTCGCCCTGCAAACCCGCGGGCCCTTGGTGCTGCGGGACCTGGCGCTCCTGTCCCGGCTGGCGGAGCGCACCATCGTGCGCGTGAGCTTCTCCCTTACCACGGATGACGAACGAGTGCGGCGCTGGTACGAACCCCACTGCGCCTCTATCCCCGCCCGCCTGGAAACCATGCGCCGCCTGCGCGCGGCCGGCATCCCGGTGTACGCCACGCTCGCGCCCCTGTTGCCCTCGAACCCGGAGGCGCTCGTGGACCTGGCCCTGGCCGCCACCGGCAACGACATCGTCGGCGATCCTTTCCATGTGCGGGCAGTCAAGAAGTGCGGCGCCACCACCCGCGATGCGGCGCTCAGCATCAGCCGCGTGCGCGGATACGACGAGTGGCACGACCCCGCCTTTCAGGCGGCAGTGGTCGAAAGAATGAGGCGGAGAGCAGCGGCCGCCGGCAGGCGATTCGCCACCGGCCCCGGCGCTTTCGCCTGGCTTGCGGAGACAAATCATGACGGCAACGGCAATAGCAAACGAAGTTCTGGAACGGCTGGAGATTGAACCGGTCAATTCGGGCGCCTGCGACGGCGATTGGATCGCGGAGCCATCCGGCGGCGAACTGGCGTCCATCAATCCGGCCGACGGCTCGGTGATCGCCCGCGTGCGCATGGCCGGCCGCGCGGATTACGAGCGCGTCACCGCCACCGCCGCCCTGGTGTTCCGGGAGTGGCGCATGATTCCGGCGCCGAAACGCGGCGGGATCGTGCGCGAAATGGCGGACGAGCTGCGGCGCTTCAAAGCCGATCTCGGCGCGCTCGTCACCATGGAGATGGGCAAGATCCGCGCCGAGGGCCAGGGCGAAGTGCAGGAGATGATCGATGTGGCCGATTTCGCCGTGGGCCTCTCGCGCCAGTTGTACGGCCTGACCATGCACAGCGAGCGTCCCGGACATCGCATGTACGAACAGTGGCATCCGCTGGGCGTGGTGGGCGTGATCAGCGCCTTCAACTTTCCGGTGGCGGTCTGGTCCTGGAACGCCATGATCGCCGCGGTCTGCGGCGATTGCGTGCTCTGGAAGCCATCGTCGGATACTCCCCTCACCGCCATCGCAGTCCAGAAGATCGCCAATCGGGTGCTGGCCCGGCATGGCTTGAAGGGCGTTTTCAGCCTGGTCATCGGACGCGGCGACCCGGTCGGCGAGGCCATGCTGAACGATCCCCGCGTGCCCCTGATCAGCTTCACCGGCTCCACCCAGGTGGGCCGGCGCGTGGCGCAGACCGTCGCCCAGCGCATGGGGCGGACCATTTTGGAGTTGGGCGGCAACAACGGCATCATCGTCATGAACGATGCCAACTTCGACCTGGCCCTGCGCGCGGTCTTGTTCGGCGCGGTGGGCACGGCCGGGCAGCGCTGCACCACCACCCGCCGCCTGTTCCTCGAAAAGGGCATCGCAGCCCGCATGACGGACGCGCTGGTCAGTGCCTATAAACAGGTGACCATCGGCAACCCGCTCGATCCCGGCACGCTCATGGGTCCGCTGGTGAATCCGCGGGCGGTCGAAGACATGATGGAGGGTCTCGCCGCCGTGCGGCAGCAGGGCGGTGAGGTGATTTATGGCGGCGGCCGCCTGGGCGGCTGTTTCGTGGAGCCTGCGCTCGTCAAGGCCAAGGCGGACATGCCCATCCTGCGTGAGGAAATCTTCGCGCCGATCCTCTACCTGGTGGAATTCGACGATCTGGATCAGGCCATTCACTGGCACAACGACGTACCGCAGGGCCTCTCGTCGGCCATGTTCACCACCAACCTGATTGCCGCGGAGCGTTTCCTCAGCCACGCCGGCAGCGACTGCGGCATCGCCAACATCAACATCGGCACCAGCGGCGCCGAGATCGGCGGCGCCTTCGGCGGCGAAAAGGACACCGGCGGCGGACGTGAGTCCGGCAGCGACTCGTGGAAGGCTTACATGCGCCGGCAGACCAATACCATCAACTGGTCGTCGCAACTGCCCCTGGCGCAGGGAATCGAATTCCACGTCGGGACCGCGGATTAGCGCCCGCTGGCGGCGCGCCGGACTGCTAGTCTGAAAGCAGGTCCCATGCATCTGTTTATGACCCTGGCCCTGTTCGCCGCCTCCACGCCGGCCGTGGTTCTCAAGCCCGTGGCGAACATGTATGCGCAGGCGGACGACCACACCGAAGTGGTCTCACAGGCCATCTACGGCAGCAACGTCGCGGTCATCGGCGAGAGTCCCGGCTGGCTGCATGTGCGCACCGCCGACGAATACACCGGATGGATGTCCGCCAGCGACGCCCGCCGCCAGCCGCCCTATGCCACCGCCGGCCGCGTGGCGCGCGTCTCGGAGCTGTTCGCCCATATCTATTACGAGCCGAACGTCACCACCCGCCGGCCGCTGATCACCGTGCCGTTTGAGACCCGCCTGGAAGTCGTCGCCGAACCCGAGGACAACCCGCGCTGGATCGAAGTACGCCTGGTGGACGATCGCAGCGGCTGGCTGCAGCGCGGCGACATCGCCTTCGACGCGCAGCCGCTCTCCATCGACCAGACCATCGAGCTGAGCCGCCGCTTCCTCGGCCTGCCCTACACCTGGGGCGGCACCTCCAGCTTCGGCTACGATTGTTCGGGCTTCACCCAGATGCTCTGCCGCCGCCGCGGCATATTGATGCCGCGCGATGCCGATCAGCAGGCCGCCTGGAGTGGCGTGGTCCCCGTATCGCGCGACGCGCTCCAGCCCGGCGACCTGCTGTTCTTCGGCAGCGGACCCGATCGCATCACCCATACCGGCATGTACATCGGCGGCGGCCAGTTCATCAATGCCACCACCTGGAGCCACCCCGTGATTCAAATCTGCGATCTCAATGATCCGCACTGGAGCCATCTGCTGGTGGCTTGCCGGAGGCCGAAATGAACCGCCGCCATTTCTTCGTGGCGCAGGCCGGCTGGCCCGCATTGCTGGCCGCGGGCCTGCCGCGCGCCACCCTCACCACCGAAATCAAGCGCATCAAGCTGCGCCACACCTGGACCACTACCATGTCGTCCAGCGCCTATCGGGATACCCTGTACCTGGCCTATAGCCGCGACGGCATCACCGGGCACGGCGAAGGCGCGCCTATCGTTCGCTACCGCGAGAATGCCGAAGACGCGCGGCGCGCCGTCGAATCCGTCCGCGGCCTGTTGACGTCGGCCGACCCCTGGCAGTTCGCCAAGCTCATGCAGCAGGTCTTCGCCCAGGTGAGCGGCGAATGGGCCGGCAAGGCGGCCATCGATATCGCGCTCATGGACTGGGTCGGGCAGAAGCTGGGCGTGCCGCTCTACCGCTATTTCGGACTCGATTCCCGGGATGCGCCGGTCACCACGTTTTCCATCGGCATCGACAATCCCGAGATGACCCGCCAGAAGGTGCGCGAAGCGGCCGATTTTCCGGTGCTCAAGATCAAGGTCGGGCTGGACACCGACGAAGCCACCATCGCAGCGGTCCGCAGCGTCACCCCCAAGCCCCTCCGCGTGGACGCCAACGAAGGCTGGAAGGACAAAGAAGAGGCCGTGCGCAAAATCAACTGGCTCGCCGGCCAGGGCGTCGAATTCGTGGAGCAGCCCATGCCCGCGGACATGCTGGAGGAGACGCGCTGGGTGCGCCAGCGCGTGCATCTGCCGTTGATCGCCGACGAGGCCTGCCGGCACGCGGCCGACATACCCAAACTCGTCGGCGCCTACGACGGCGTCAACGTGAAGCTCGATAAGGCGGGCGGCATCCTGGAGGCCCATCGCATGATCCAGGTGGCCCAAGCGCTGGGTCTGAAGACCATGCTGGGCTGCATGGTTTCGAGCTCCGTCTCGGTCACCGCCGCCGCGCACCTCTCCCCCCTGGTCGACTACGCGGACCTCGACGGCAACCTGCTGATCGCCAATGATCCGTTCAGCGGAGTGCTGGTCGAGAAGGGCAAGCTGATTCTGCCGGACCGCCCGGGCCTCGGCCTGAAGCCGGCATAAGACCGCGCCGCGATCTATTGCGTAACAGTCAACTGCGTCGCGACGCTCTCCACGCCGCCAACCGACACCACCACCGGCTGCACGCCCGGCGGGGCATCCGCCGGAATCGTATAGTTGATCTGCACCACGCCCACGGCCCAGGTCGGCAGACCCACGAAATCCAGCGTCGCCGTGGCCCCGCCGACGGTCACTTTCACGGCTCCCACCGGTGCGGGCAGATCCGCCAACGGAGTGTTGGCCGCCGGCGCCGCGCCATCTGCCACCGGAGGCGATAGGGCCCCTGCTCCGGTCATGTACAACACGATCTCCTCGCCACGCGCGGCCGTCGTGTACGGAACCGGAGCGTTGTTGTCGAAGGTGAAGATCGCGGGTGCGATCGGCTGCGCGATCATCGAGGCGGACGTCATCGCCCCGTTATTATGGATCACCAGCAGCACCGCGCTGTTCGTGGGCGTCTCGTACGGTACCTGGATGTTCAACTGCGTCGGCGACACGTAATAGAGCGGCGCCGTGACATTGTTGATCGTCACCCAGGTGCCGCCCATCATGGTCGGCAGAGGCGTCGCGGGAGCCGCGCCCGTTGCCGGCGCCAGGTTCGATCCGAACACACTCAGCACTCCGCCCGGAGCCAATGCTGTAGTAAAGGATGCCCCGTTCAACTGGCTGCTGACCGCCGGTACGCCGTTGCCCGCGGACGTGATGGTGACCGTCTCGGTAGCCGTGGAGCCGTTGTAAGAGCCATCGCCGCCGTATACCGCCGTGACGCTGTTGGCTCCCACCCCGAATTGATAGCCGTTCACAGTCAGGCTGGCGGTCACATGGCCGCCGGACACCACTAATGGCGCCGTACCCAGGCTGAAGATGCCCACCGAAAATGTCACCGTCCCCGTAGGCGTGCCCCCGTCGCTGCTGGCGACTGCAGCCGATAATACGGTGCTGCCGGCAAATGCCAGGCTGGTCACGCTGGCGCCCGCGGTCATGGTCACTGCGGCTTTGACGCGCACCCCGCTGCCGTGCCAGGCGTTCACCAGGTTATGGATGTCCACCGAGCCTATCCCGGTGGTCAGATCGTAACCCGCGCCGGCATCGTATCCGATCGGCGCGGCCGTGCAGCCCCGTCTGCTGCTGCACGGCGTGACGATGTTGCTTCCCTGGGTCACGTCGTGATAGACGCCGCTGGTAGATGCCAGCGCGTAAAACCGCGGATTCATGTTACCCAGCCCCGCGCTCGACTGATAGCCGTTCGTAACCAGGTACTGATTCAACAACGCGGCCACACCGGCAAATTGCGGCGGCCCCACCGACGTGCCGCCGATGATCCCCAACTTCCCGCCGGACACGATCACATACCCGTCTCTGTCGGCCGAGCCGGAAATCGATACGTCCGGCACGTCGCGCGCGCCATCCGCCGGGGTTCCCGTCTGCCACGACGGCTTTGTGAAGTACACGCTGAGGCCTCCCCCCGTCGCAGTCGGCGTGCCGTCCGTTCCGCTGTCGTTCCAGGCGACCTCCGGGATGTACGACAACGCCGACGAATTCGTGGCTGAGTTCACCGTGCTCCAATACGTGCCGCCGCCTTCGTTGAATTCCGTGCCGCCGATGCCGGTCACCTGCGGGACCGACGCCGGCATATCCACCGAAATGCTGTTGTTCGTCGCCGGATCGGTCCCGCCGAAGCAGTCCGCCGCGCCCGCATCGCCGGACGCCGCAAACCAGGTGATGCCCTCCGTGTTGGCCTGCGTGGCCCAGCTTTGAAACGTCAGCGCGTCGGAACGGGACGTCTGCAACTCGCAATCGCCGTAACTCAGGCTGATCACCGGAGCCAGGTTCTGATCGATGGCGTATTGCACCGCGTCCAGGACGTTGGGCGCATAAACAAACAGTATCTTGGCATCCCGCGCTACCGATCCGGACAGCTCCAGGTCCAGGTCCGCTTCATCCAGGTCACAGCTCGCGTCACTTGGGTTACAAGTGCCGGGATTCACATTGCCGGGCACTAACATGGTTTGTGGATCGTTCGCCGGCAGCCCGAAGTTATTGCGGTACTGTTCGATGTCCGAGAGATTGACTTCCACATCCCCCGCCACCACGATCTTCTGGCCGCTCCCGTTGATCCCGGCGTGATACAGCGGGCTGATGTCATAGATAGTAGCTATATCGTCCGGACCCAGTTGATGACTGCTGCCCAGATTGTCGCGGGGCCGCAGGCTGCGCCGCGCCATCGGGTGGAGATGAAAATCGTGCAGGCCGTGAATCGCGCTCACCACGCCGCTCATGGCCGCCGGAATCGATGGTTCCGTTGCGTTCGCGTAGTGCGATACGCCGTTCACCAGGTAGCGGTGGATCTGGGTGCCGAACGCGCTCTCCACCTGCGCCGCCGCGCCGCGGAACACAATGGCATTGCGCCCGCGCGCTACCGACTTCACCGTGAGGCCCTGCTGCGCCAGCCAGCTCAGCATCTTGTCCACATCCGCCTGCTCGGCGCCGAACCGGTCCGCGTACTGTTCGGGTGTCAGCCAGCGATGATATTCCGGCGAAGCCGGATCCTGCTGCTGTTCGAGCAGGCGATCCAGGTCCGCCTGTTGCGCGGCCGACGGCCTCAGCACCAGCATCAGGTAAGGCATTTCGAACGCTGGATCGATGCGGCCCTGGTCTGCGCCCAGCCTGATTCGAGGACTAACCTGGCCGGCCAGGGCGGTGCGCCGGTTGTTGTCGATCGCGGTTGCGATCCGTATCTCCCCCGCCCAAAGGGAATGCGCAAACCACAGGACCGTGGCCCATAAGGTTACGCTGCGCATCTGCCTGCTCGAAGCGTACATGATGATAAGGACGAGTGCGCCGCCATGCCGGTTTCCCGGCCGGTCCCGGAGACGGTTACACCGCCGGCCGCGTCCGCAAAGCCTGTTCCCAGCCCGTCTCCAGTGCCGTAACCACCAGCGCGATCCACAAAAGGTCCGCCAGCAGCAGGTGGAAAAGCTGCATCCATACCGGCGCCAGCAGCAGCCAGTTCACCAGGCCCGCCGCCAACTGCGCCAGTACCAGGATCGTCACCATGTTGCTCCAGCGCACCGCTCCCGCGCGCCGCGCCGTAACCGCGGTAAACAGCAGGAACACGCCGCCCGTGACGGCCACCACCGGATGCATGGCGCGCAGGCGCAGCAGCGCCACCGCCGTCCCCGCGAACTCCTGTTTCATGCCCGACGCGAGAGACGACGCCGGAAACAGGGTATCGCCCAGGGCCGCCAGCGCGCCGCTCACCGCTACTGCCAGCGCGATCGGCAATGCCGCCATAATGGCTCCCGCCGGCCGCCGCCATGGACGCGTCGTGGCATCCCCGCCGAACCATGCCGCCAGCGCCAACATCGCCAACAGGACCTGCGTGTTCACCAGGTGCGCCGACAGGTATACCGCCCGCCCCGCCGATGCGTTGTGCGCCACGTAGCGGAACAACACCAGCCCGGCGCCCAGCAGCGCCTCGACAAAAAAGAACGCCAGCGAAAGCACCGCAAAGAAGCGTGAACGATGCCCTCGCGGAAACGCCCGGAACGCCCAGATCACCAGGCCCGCCACCGCGATCATCGCCACCAGGACGCTGGCGCGATGGGTGAATTCGATGACAGTCTGCGCCTGCGGCGCGCGCGGCACCACCACGCCCTGGCACAGCGGCCAGTTGTTGCCGCAGCCGTCGCCGGACCCGGTCGCCCGCACGTACGCGCCCCACAGCACCACCAGAATGTTGTAGGCCAGCACGCCCCAGGCTGCCCGGCGGAACCGCCCGTCAGCCGTACCCTGCGTCTCGCGCGGCGGCGCGCCCGCTAATGCCTCGGCCATTCCTCCACTGTACCGCGCTCATGCTACGCTGAGCCGGTGCCGGACCTGATCGATCTCAGTCACACCGTGGAACACGGGCTGGTCACCTACCAGGGCCTGCCCGCGCCGCTCATCTGCGACTTCCTGAGCCGCGAGGACTCCCGCCGCATCTACGCTCCCGGCACGGAGTTCCACATCGGCAAGATCGAAATGGTCGCCAACACCGGCACCTACGTAGATTCGCCCTTCCATCGCTACGCCGACGGCCCGGACCTTTCCGAACTGCCGCTCGCATCCCTGGCCGATCTCGACACGGTCGTGGTGCGCCATGCCGGACGCGCCATCGGCCGCGCAGCCTTCGGCGATCTGGACCTGCACGGCAAAGCCGTCCTGGTGCACACCGGATGGGACCGCCATTGGGCCACCGATCGATATTTCGAAGGTCACCCGTTTCTGACCGTCGATGCCGCGCGCCACATCGCCGATTCCGGCGCCGCGCTGGCCGGCATCGACTCTCTCAACATCGACGATACGGCGGATCTCAGGCGGCCCGCCCACTCCATCCTGCTGCGCGCCGGCATCCCCATCGCCGAGCATCTTTGCAACCTCGGTGCGCTACCCGAACGCGGCTTCCGCTTTTTCGCCGTCCCGGTGAAGGTCAAGCGCTTCGGCACCTTCCCCGTGCGCGCCTTCGCCATCGTTTAGCGGCGCTTCAACGCTGGCTGGCTTCGCCCCCCGCCACCTTCTGCAGAAATTCCGCCGACTTGCCCCGCGGAATCGACAGCGAGCGCCACTCGGCATGCTGGTAATGTTTCGCCAGCAGCACGATCTGTCCGATATGGCAGGCGTAATGCCCCAGTTGCCGGTTGATCGCCTGCGTCACCGAGTGCGCCTCGCCGCGGATCGTCACCGTCCGCCCCAGGTCCGCTTCCGTCAGCGGCTCCAGTGCCTGGAACACGTAATTCCAGCCGGCCTCCCAAACCGCCATCAGCTCCGCGCGGGTGGCCGGCGGGTTCTCAAACTCCGTGTCGCGATTGCGGTCGGGTTTCTCGCCGTCGCTTGATAGAAAGTCCGTCCACCGCGACCGCATGTTGCCCGCCATATGTTTCACGATCACCGCGATGGAGTTGGCCTCCGGGTCCAGAGTCACGAACAGTTGCTCGTCGGTGACCTGCGCCAGGGCCGCCTCCGCCATCTTTCTGTAATTGCGAAACAGCGTCAGTGAATCTTCCAGGTGCGAAGTCGTGAATTTGAGTGCCATCTCTACCTCTGGGAAATTATAAATAAATCTGACAACTGTCCGTTTGTCGCCCGGATCTCGGTGACATCCGCGCGGCGGCGGCCGCCATGTCCAAACCCACCTCTCGCTGGGACTAAGCGACACAAAACCGTTGAGTTTCCCGTCAGATATGCCAACACAGGTGACATACAAATTACCATAGGCGGCCCGGTGAAATGCTGTAGGATCAGGCCCTGGCGAATTGGTAATCTCTTAACCTCACCGGCCTGCGCGTCTCCTATATCGGCCAGGGTACCCGCGACCTGGTTTACGCGCCGGACCTGAATCAGTCAGCCTACTCCACGACGTTCTTCGCCGAGCAGCCGCTGAGCAGCCGTCCGTACCCGAACTGGGGCGTAGTCAACGATCGTGCGGTGGGCGCTACCATGAACTATAACTCGGCGCAGGCCGAAGTAACTCACCGCTTCCGCCAGGGACTTACCTTCAACTCCACTTATACCTTCGCCAAGAACCTGGCGGACAATCAAGGTCCCGTGCCGGATCACTTCGCCGACGAAAACGCGGCCACCGTAGCATGGATGCTTACAACCTCAAGGCTGAGTACGGGCCGGTCTGGGGCACTCGCCGCCATCGCTGGATCACCACCGCACTCTACGAGTTACCCTTTGGCCGCGGCCGCCGCTTCCTCTCCAGCGCCAGCCGTGTCACCGATGCCGTCCTGGGCGGATGGCGGCTGAGTAACATCTTCCTGGTGCAGAGCGGACCCTTTGAGACGCCGTACTTCAATAATGGCGATCCTTCGGGCACCGGCTCGGGCCTGATTGGCCGCCAGCAGCATCCCGACCTCATCGGCAAACCGGCGGTTTCCAACCCCACCGCCGCCGCGTGGTTCAACCCGTCGGCGTTCACTTGTCCCGGTACCCCTAACTGGAGCATCGGACAGCCTTGCACCATCGGCGACAACCCCGCCAGCGACCTGGCTCCCCTGGGCCGCTTCGGTGACGCCGGCATCGGCATCGTCACCGGACCCGGCACCGTGAATCTGAACACCGCCCTCGGCAAAGCTTTCCCCATCACCGAGCGCGTCAAGCTCAAGATCGAAGCGTCGTTTACCAACCTCTTCAACCATGTGAACCTGGCCGATCCGGTGGCGGCCATCGACAACCCGTCGTTCGGGCAGATCACCTCTGCGCGCGGATCGGATTTCGGCGGCTACCGCACCGGACAGGTCTCGGCCCGCATCGACTTCTGAGCCTGGCGAAAATCTGGGCCGGTTAGGTCCCGTCCTCCGGCCCGGGAAACACCTGCGCGCGAAAGACGTTCAATCGGGCCCCGGCTGTTTGATAGCCTTTGGAACCCAGACCGGCTTTGGCCGACAGCGCGCTCATGAATTGATCGGCGTTCCATTCCCGGTGCCGCGCCACCTGCGGCAGCAGCAGCGCCTGCCGGCCCGCGTATTCGAGCGTAGCCCCGTGCTGGCCGACGCGGAAAGCGCGCGCGTCGCGGACCGGCTTCATGGGCGTCAGGATCGAAATCTCGACGTCGATGCCGCCTTCCACGCCCAGCACGGTGGGGAAGCGCGGATCGTCCAGCGCGGCCCGCAGCGTCATCTCGGGCACGTTCTCCGCCAGCGACTCCAGGCTCGTGCGGTTGCCTACACAGCCCAACAGCCGGCCTTCCTGGTGCAGGCTGACGAAAACGCCCGCCCTGCGCGAAAGCGGCGGCGTCATTTCGCGCGGCGGAATGGGCCGGTGTTCCCCGGTGGCCCGCAGGTAGCGCAGGGTCTCCTGGGCGCTTTCGAGCAGCAACTCCTGCCCGGCGGCGTCCACCCCGAACGACCGCGCCGGAAAATAGCCCAGCACGCCGTAGCTCACTGTGTGCTCGTAGTCGCCCGTGACGTCGCCCGAAGTGCGGTAGTCCAGAATATCCTGGAAAACCTCCTCGCCCCCCACCAGCGCCAGCATCTCCAGCCACAGCGCGATAGGCTCCCTGCCGCACACCGTGGCGCGATTCTCGCCGACGGTGTCCAGGAAGGCTTGCGCGTCCAGGCTGGCCGCCCCTGCCATCAGAATGTGATCCAGGCAGCTCAACCGCGCGGATATGGCCGAATCCACCTGGAACGGCTGGTAGCCGAATGCCCGGCCGAAATGCGTCAGGTCCGAGCTCACCAGGAAGATCGTCCCCGGTTCGCATAGTCCCGCCAGGACTTCCGCCGCCGCCCGGCGCGCGTGCGCGTCCAGGTGGCTCACAAACAGCGGAACCACCCGCGCCTCCGGCGCCGCCCGCTGCAACAGCGGCAACTGGATCTCCACCGAATGGTCGCAGATACGGTCCTCCGGAACCCAGTGAAACGGCCGCTGCGCCCCCAGCCGGTTCATTGTCTCGCGATCCACCGCCACCTCGCCCAAAGGCGTCTGGTATTCTTCGATGGCCGGTATGGTGACGCCCGCCGGTCCGCCCCGATGCGCAAAGCCCAGAATTACCGCGCGGCGAGGTTTCTGCCGGCGGACATAGCGGTACGCGGCCGCCGCCACCGCGCCCGAATACTCCAGGCCCGCATGCGGCACCACGAATCCCCGCGGATCGGGCAGCAGATACGAACCGGTTCTTTCCTCCGAACAGGCGAACAACTCATCGAGCAGGCGCTCGAGATCCGTGCGGCAGCCTGGATACCACGTGCCGCCGTAGGGCGAAACGTGCACGGATTGCATATGTCACCCACATCGGCCGTTCAACAGCAGATGAACGTCGTGCGACTCGCGCGGTACGCCGCGCCAGACGCCCGGTATCGCCTCCGCGCACACCGGACAACGCCCGTCTTCGGTCAGCCGGTTGCGCAACACCCGGAACCCGGTCCGCTCGATGACCGCCGTCGCGCAGCGCGGACAATACGTACTTTCGAGCCGGTCCAGCTGCCCGGGCAGATTTCCCGCGTAAACATAACGCAGCCCCGCCGCCTGCCCGATCTCCGCTGCGCGCTGCAGGGTCCGCGCGCGCGTGTTGCCCTGCCCGAACATTTTGTAGTCTTCGTGAAAGGCCGTGACGTGCCAGGGAATATCCAGTGAAATGCCGGCCAGAAATTCCGCCATGGCGGTCAACTCCGCCTCCGCATCGTTGAACCCCGGAACCACCAGCGTCACCGTCTCCAGCCAAAATCCCATCTCGTGTATGCGCCGGATGGAATCCAGAATCGGACCCAGCCGCCCGCCCAGCTCGTGATAGTGGCGATCGTCGAAGCTCTTCAGATCTACCTTGTAGAGATCCACCCACGGACGCAGATAGTCGAGCACCTGCGGCGTCCCATTGCCGTTGGAGACGAAGCCGGTAGTCAGGCCGGCGGCGCGCGCCTCCCGGAAGACGGCCACCGCCCATTCGGCGGTGATCAGCGGCTCATTGTACGTGCTGATGACGCTGGAGGCGCCGGCGCGGCGCGCCGCCTCCACGATCTCGCGCGGCGTAATGCGGGTGAAGTCCAGCGACGCGCGGTAGTCCCGCAAGGCCTGCGAAGTGACCCAGTTCTGGCAGTATCCGCAGTGCAGATCGCAGCCCAGCATGCCGAAGCTGAGGGCCCGCGTCCCTGGCAGGGCGTGAAAGAACGGCTTCTTCTCGATCGGATCGGCGTGCAGCGCGCTCACGTATCCGTAGGGCACATACAGCTTTCCCCCCCGATTGAAACGCACCTTGCACACGCCCGCAAAACCGGAAGGAATCGGACAAGCGTGTCCACAAGCGTAGCAGCGGACCCGGTTGGAATCGAGAGCTTCCCAAAGATCGCCCTCGTGGACCTGCGCCGAGAGTTGTTCAGCCAAGGTCTCCATATCAGACCTTTGATTGTCTGGTCTTATTTTAGCGCGGGGCGCCGCGGAGGAGGGATGAGTCTCTGCGCGCGAGCGGCCCGCTCGAGTCGGAACCGGAGCTGGCCTTATGCATTGCGGATGGCTGCCTGCCGCGGGATCGCTCCTACTGCGGAGCGCACACCGTGCAGGAGGTCGGCAACCGCCGGATGAGCGATCCGGTGGACGGCGTCCTGCGGCGCATGCACTTCCCGGACTGAGCAGGTCCCTCTGCTACCCTGGAATTTCGTTGCGACATGGTGGAAACGATTCAGTGGACCCCCGAAGGCGTGGTGATGATCGACCAGACGCGGCTGCCGCTGGTCGAGGAGTATGTCACCTGCCGCACCTATGAAGACGTGGCGGCAGCCATCCGCAATATGGTCATCCGCGGCGCCCCCGCTATCGGCGTGGCGGCGGCTATGGGCGTGGCGCTCGGCGTGGCGCACGCCGGCGGGACGGATCTCGACGCCGACGTGGCGCGGATCTGCGACACCCTGGCGCGCACGCGTCCCACCGCCGTGAACCTCTTCTGGGCCCTCGATCGCATGCGGAAACTCTACCAGTCGCTGCGCGGGCGCCCCCTGGCGGAAATCCGGGAGCGCCTCGCCGCCGAGGCCCGGCAGATCCGCTTGGAAGATATAGCCATCAACCAGGCCATCGGACGCTACGGCGCGGACCTGGTGCCGGACGGCAAGACCGTGCTGACGCACTGCAATGCCGGCGCCCTGGCCACCGCCGGCTACGGCACTGCGTTGGGCGTGATTCGCGCCGCGGTGGAGGCCGGCAAGCGGGTGGATGTGTTGGCCGATGAGACGCGCCCGTTCCTGCAGGGCGCCCGCCTTACCGTCTGGGAGTTGCAGCAGGACCACATCCCCGCTACCTTGATCACCGACAATATGGCCGGCCATTTCCTGAAGTCCGGCCGCATCGGCTGCGTGGTGGTGGGCGCCGACCGCATCGCCGCCAACGGCGACGTGGCCAACAAGATCGGCACCTACTCGGTCGCCGTGCTGGCCCGCGAGAACGGCGTGCCCTTCTACGTGGCCGCGCCCGTTTCCACGCTCGATCTGAACCTGCCGTCCGGCGACCGGATCCCCATCGAGCGCCGTCCGGATGCCGAAGTCACCCACGTCTTCGGCCACCCCGTGGCGCCCGCCGGCACGCCCGTCGAAAATCCGGCCTTCGACGTAACACCGAGCCGCTACGTGACGGCCATCGTCACCGAACGCGGCGTGGCCCGCGCGCCTTATATCGAATCCCTCCGCCGCCTCTGCGCCTGACAGCTTCTTAAGAATTTGCCGCCTAACCTATTGCTTCGATATTCGTCACAGAAGTATAATTCCCGGAAGCATCATGTTTAATCGCGACTTGAGCAAAGGCAGCGCCGAACTCCTGGTCCTCACGTTGTTGGAGGCCCGCCCCCGCCATGGCTACGACCTCGGCAAGTTGATCGAGGAGCGCACCAACGGCCAGATCCGCTTCCGGATCGGCTCGCTCTACCCCATCCTGTTCCGCCTGGAGGACCGCGGCCTGATCGCCGGCCGCTGGGTCGAAAAGCCCAGCGAGCGCCGCCGCCGCTGTTACCGCCTCACGCCCGCCGGACGTAAGTTCCTCAAGGCCCAGCGCAGCGCCTGGGACGAATTTGTGGCCACCATCAACCAGATCGTGCGGCCCAGCCATGCCTGACTGGTCCGCCTACGTCCGCCGCCACCTGCGCCTGCACGGGTTCACCCCCGAGCGGGAAGCCGAAATCATCGAAGAAGTCGCCCGCCAGCTCGAAGACGCGGCGGGCGAAGCGCAGCGCCTCGGCGCGGACGAAGAACAGGCCGGCCAGGTCGCCCGCCGCCACATCCCCGATTGGGACGCCCTGGCCCGCGAGTTGGAAGAATCTCACCGTTGGAAGGAATCCGCTATGACCGCCTGGCAGAATGCCGCCGAAGACCGCGATCTGCGCGAACATGGAAAGCTCACCTGGTTCGCCGGCTGGAGCCGCGACGTGCTCTACGGCCTGCGCGTGCTGGCCAAGCACCCCGGCTTCACCGCCGTGGCCGTGCTCACCATGGCCCTGTGCATCGGGGCCAATACCGCAATCTTCAGCCTCATCGACGCGGTCATGCTCAAATCGCTGCCCGTGCGCGATCCGCGGCACCTCATGCTGCTTAAATGGTCCGCGCGCGGCAAGATCAACGCGCACAGCGAAAGCTCCTACGGCGATTGCGCCCACAGCAATGTGGAGAACGATGCGCACAGTTGCTCTTTCTCCAAGCCCTTCCTGGAGGACGTCCGCCAGCACGGCCCCTTCACCAGCCTGGCCGAATTTGCGGGCGCCGGCGCCATCACCGTCAGCGGACATGGCAGTGTCCATCAGGCCGACGGACAATACGTCTCGGGCGACTATTTCCAGACGCTCGGCGTCAGCCCGGCTGCCGGACGCGTATTGGTTCCGGCCGATGACACGCCGGGCGCGCCCGCGGTGGCCGTGTTGCAGTACGCCTACTGGCAGCGCCAGTTCGGCGGCGACCGCTCCATCATCGGCAAGACCCTGGACCTGAATGGGCTTCCCTTCACTATCGTCGGCGTAGCCGCGGAATCCTTCGCCTATCTCACGCCCGGTAACTTCCGCGATCTTTCGGTGCCCCTGATCCAGCGCCGCAATCTGCAGCAACGCTACGCCTGGACGCCGCACGAGGAAGATGCCGGTTCCTTCTGGATCGTGGCCGCCGGCCGTCTGAAACCCGGCATCGATCCCGCGGCGGCGCAAAGCCAGCTCACCGCCCTCTTCCTGAATAATCTGATGCACGCCGATAAGCCCATGGCCAAGCCTCAGGATGCGCCCGCGATCACGCTGGTCTCCGCACAGGATGGCTTGTCGGGCCTGCGCGGCCGTATCTCCACGCTGCTATACGTCCTGATGATCGCCGTCGGCATCGTCCTGTTGATCGGCTGCGCCAATGTCGCCGGGCTCCTGCTGGCCCGCGCCGTGGCGCGCCAGAAGGAGATCGCCGTGCGTCTGGCCCTGGGCGCCGCCCGCGGCCGGCTGGTTCGTCAACTGCTCACCGAAAGCGTTACGCTCTCCACGTTGGGCGGCGCCCTGGGTGTCCTCCTGGCCTGGTGGGGCGCCCGCGCTCTGATCGACTTTGCCATGAATGACACCGGCCGGCCGCTTCGACTCTCGGCCGATCCGGATTTCCGGGTCCTCGGCTTTACCCTGGCGGCTGCCCTCCTCACCGGAATCTTATTCGGCCTGGCGCCGGCGCTGCGTTCTATGCGCATCGATCTCACCCCGGCCTTGAAAGACGGCGCCGGCGCCGTCAATGCCCGCCAGGGCCGCTTCCGCCTCGGCAATATCCTGGTAGTGACCCAGGTGGCGCTCACCGTCGTCGTGCTGGTGGGAGCCGGACTGGTGGTGCATACCCTCCAGAATCTGCGCCATCTCGATCCCGGCTTTGCCACCGACAACCTGCTCACCTTCGAGGTTGACAGCACTCTGACCCACTACAAAGACGAGCGCCTTGCCGAATTCTATCGCGACCTCCGCGACCGCTTCGCCGCCATCCCCGGCGTGACCGCGGCCAGTTACTCGGATATGGTGCTGCTCAGCGGAAGCCTCTGGACCACTGACTTCCACTTACCGGGCACGCCTCCCAAGGCCACGCGGGATGCCGACTTTCTCCCGGTCGGTCCCCGCTTCTTTGAAACCATGAAAATCCCGGTCGATCGGGGCCGCCTGTTTAAGCCCGAAGAATACGAACTGGCCGCCAAGGTGGGCGCCGACAAGAAACAGAGAGCCCAGGTGCTGGTGCCCGCCATCGTCAACGAAACGTTCATCCACTCCTACTTTCCGAAAGGCGATCCCCTGGGCCGGAACTTCGGCGATTACCGGCCCGACCCCGCCGACGATCCGGATGGCACGCCCCGCGCCGGCTGGCAGATCGTGGGCGTCGTACGCGACACCAAATACGACAGTCTGCGGCGGGCCATCAGTCCCACCATTTACGTCCCCGCCTCGGCCGGCGGCTCCTTCGAGCTGCGCACCACGCGCGATCCCCTGGCCCTCGCTCCCGACGTGCGCCAGGTGGTGCGGCAGGCCGGCAACGGCATCCCCGTCGTGAACGTCAAGACGCAGCAGCAGCAGATCGATGCCTTGCTGTTCCAGGAACGCCTGATCGCGCGCCTCTCCAGCCTGTTTGGCCTGGCGGCATTGCTGCTGGCGTCCATCGGAATCTACGGCCTGCTGGCCCATGAAGTGACCCGCGGCACGCGCGAAATCGGCATTCGCGTGGCGCTCGGCGCGCCCGCCGGCCAGGTGCTGAGCCGCGTGGTCCGCCACGGCGTGACGCTGGCCGCCATCGGCGTGGCCATCGGCATCGCCGGATCGGTGGCCGTCACCCGCCTGCTGGCCAGCATGCTTTACGACGTCAAGCCCAGCGATCCGCTGACCCTCGCCGGCGTCACCGTGCTCCTGCTGCTGGTGGCCTTGATCGCCTGTTATATCCCGGCGCGCCGCGCCACCCGCGTCGATCCGCTGGTGGCTCTGCGCCAGGAATAGTCGGCGTCCCGCTGCTATCGCTGAAACTCAAACAAGCCCCGGTGTGAGCCGGGCCCCGCGTCAAAAGAAGCCGGATAAGTGGCGCCGGTCATATCGTAGCAGACCGTCAGGTGGTCCGCCGAGACCTTGTAGATCCCCTTCAGCTTGCCGCCATAAGTTCCGGCGGGCGTCTCGTGGTGGAATACGTCCACCCGGCCGTGGGCCGGATCCAGCGTGATGTTGTAAGGGTCGGCGCCGCGCTGTTGGTTCACCACGATGTTGTAATGATCGCCGCTCACCACCCATTGCATGTCGGCGGATTGCACCCGGCCGTTTTCGGTAACCGAGACCAGCTTCCAGGTACCCTGCCAGAGCGCCTGGTCATCCGAGCTTCCGCCCGGGATCGCCTGCTTACATCCGCAGAGCCCGATGAGCAGACTTCCGATCGCCGCCGCGTATACGATCCGCATGAATGCCGGCCTCCCGCCCGTATTTCAGCACTTGCCGTTGTGCATCAACTGCTCGATGTTCACCAGCTCCGTGGGATAGTTGCCCGAGTAGCACGCATAACAATATTCGTGCCGCTCGCTGTCGCCCACCGCCTCGCGCAGCGACGCCAGCGATAGATAGCCCAGCGTGTCGGCTTCCACGAATTTGCGGATGTCTTCCACGCTGTTATTCGAGGCGATCAGCTCCCGCTTGGTGGGCGTATCCACGCCGTAGAAACACGGCGAGATCGTGGGCGGGCAGGAGATGCGCAGGTGTACTTCGCGCGCGCCCGCCTGCCGCACCATGCGCACGATCTTGCGGCTGGTGGTGCCGCGCACGATCGAATCGTCCACCAGCACCACGCTCTTGCCCTCCAGCAGGTAGCGCACCGGGTTGAGCTTCAGCTTCACCCCGAAATCGCGGATGGCCTGCGACGGCTCGATGAACGTGCGGCCCACATAGTGGTTGCGGATCAGCGCGTGGCGGAACGGCAGCCCCGACTCGGCCGAATACCCCAGCGCCGCCGCCACCCCGGAGTCCGGCACCGGCACCACCAGGTCGGCATCCGCCGGATACTCGCGCGCCAGCAGCCGTCCCAGCATCTCCCGCGATTCCTGCACCGCGCGTCCGAACACTATCGAATCCGGACGCGCGAAGTACACGTGCTCGAACGCGCACTGCGCCAGCGGCCGCGCCGGCGAATACCGCTCCCGCGTGACGCCTTCCGGCCCTACGATGATCATCTCGCCCGGCTCCACGTCCCGCAGGTACGCCGCGCCGATCAGGTCGAAGGCGCACGTCTCCGACGCGAATACGTAGCAGGCCCGCCCGTTCAATTCCATCTGGCCCATGGCCAGCGGGCGGAAGCCGTTCGGATCGCGCGCCACGATGATGCGGTCTTCCGCCAGGAACACCAGCGAAAACGCGCCCTCGATCTGCAGCAGCGCATCCCGCAGCGCGCCCGCCAGCGTGCGTTCCGAAGAGTGCGCCACCAGGTGCAGGATCACTTCCGTGTCGCTGTTGGCCTGGAAAATCGATCCCTGCCGTTCCAGTTCCGCCCGCACTTCGATGGCGTTGGTGATGTTGCCGTTGTGCGCCACCGCCACCCGACCCTTGTTGCACGCCACCGAGAACGGCTGCGCGTTCAGCAGCACCGTGTCGCCGGCCGTGGAGTATCGCGTGTGCCCGATCGCCAGCTTGCCCGGCAGCTTCGCCAGGACCTCGTTGGTGAAGATCTCCGCCACATGCCCCATGGCTTTGTGACAGTGGACCTGGTTGCCGTCGCTGGTGCAAACCCCCGCGCTCTCCTGCCCGCGATGCTGCAGCGCGTGCAGCCCCAGATATGCCATCTTGGCGGCCTCTGGATGGCCGAATACCGCGAATACGCCGCATTCGTCGTGGAATTTGTCAGGCATGGTTATGATTGAAGCTGGCTTTCGAGCGATCCATTGTAAATCGACTGCAGGCGATCCAGGGTGATCGAAACCAGCATGGCGCCGCGATTCGCGATCGCCATCCCTGATTTCATGGTAAGCCCTGCCTGCGGCGCTGGCACCCGGTGACGCGCCGCGATCTCCGCCACCCGGGCCGGATCCGCCGTGGCCACCAGGATCCGTGACGGCCCTTCGTGGAACAACAGAAATTCGGGCGCCAGGTCCGAGTCCAGGTCGAGCGCCGCGCCCACCCCGCCCAGGCAGCACTCCGCCAGGGCCACCGCCAGGCCGCCGTCGCTCACGTCGTGCGCGGATTCGGCCAGGCCCTCGCCCACGATCTCGCGCATGGCGTCGTGTACCCGCCGCTCGTGTTCCATGTCCAGCGCCGGCGGCAGGCCCCACATCTCGTCCAGCATTACTTTCGCGTATTCCGTACCGCCGAAATGGGTTTCGTCGCAGGTGCCCGCTCCGCCCAGCAGCACGACCGGACGGCCCGGAGTTTTGAAGTCGCGCGCCACCGGCGCGGCGGTCTTCAGCAACCCCACGATGCCCATCACCGGCGTGGGCCAGATGCCCTCCCCCAACGTCTCGTTGTAGAGGCTGACATTGCCTCCCGTGATTGGCGTCTCGAAAAAGCGGCAGGCTTCGGCCATGCCTTCGATAGCCTCCGCCAGTTGGCCCATGATCTCCGGCCGCTCCGGATTGCCGAAGTTCAGGCAGTTGGTCGCCGCCACCGGATGGGCCCCCACCGTCGCCAGGTTCCGGCAGCACTCCGCCACCGCCAGCTTCGCGCCTTCGCGCGGCGACAGGTAGCTGTAGCGCCCGTTGCCGTCCAGCGACATAGCCACCGACGTGCCGTTTTCCTTGATGCGCACGATGGCCGCGTCGCACCCCGGTCCGGCGATGGTATTCGTGCGCACCTGGTAGTCGTACTGTTCCCAGATGTACCGCTTCGAGCAGATATCCCCAGCCGCCAGCAGCTTCTCCAGCGCCGCGTTCAAGTCCCCCGCCGGCAGCGCCTTCGCAGGCGCCATCCGGCGCGCCGGCGATTCCACGTGCGGACGGTCGTAGAGCGGAGCTTCGTCCGCCAGTTCCCGGTTGGGGATCTCGGCCACGATGTTGCCGTGTTGCCGGACGCGCAGCAGTCCGTCACTCGTCACTCTTCCGATGGTGACCGCGTCCAGGCCCCATTTCCGGAACACCCGGAAGACTTCCTCTTCCCTTCCCTTCTCCGCCACCAGCAGCATGCGCTCCTGCGACTCGGAAAGCATGATCTCGTACGGCGTCATGCCCGTCTCGCGCTGCGGCACCAGATCCAGCTCGATCTCGATCCCCGTGCCGCCCCGGCTCCCCATCTCGCACGTCGAACAGGTCAGCCCGGCCGCACCCATGTCCTGTATGCCCACGATGGCGCCCGTCTGCATGGCTTCCAGGCACGCCTCCAGCAGCAGCTTCTCCAGGAACGGATCGCCCACCTGCACGTTGGGCCGCTTCTGCTTGGATTCCTCCGTGAACTCCGCCGACGCCATCGACGCGCCGTGTATGCCGTCGCGCCCCGTCTTCGCGCCCACGTAAATCACCGGGTTCCCGGCGCCCGCCGCCCGCGCGTAGAAGATGTCTTCCTTCTTCGCCACCCCCAGCGCGAATACGTTCACCAGCGGATTGCCGTTGTAACACCGCTCGAACACGCATTCGCCGCCCGCCGTGGGCACCCCGAAGCAGTTGCCGTAATGCGCGATGCCCGCCACCACGCCCTGCAGGATGCGCCGGTTGCGCGGCCCGGCTTCCGGATCGTCCAGCGGGCCGAAGCGCAGCGAGTCCAGCACCGCGATGGGACGCGCGCCCATGGTGAAAATGTCCCGCAGAATGCCGCCTACGCCCGTCGCCGCGCCCTGAAACGGCTCGATGAAGCTGGGATGATTGTGCGATTCGATCTTGAAGGCGATCACGTACCCGCCGCCCGCGTCGATGATGCCCGCGTTCTCGCCCGGCCCCTGCACCACCAGCTTGCCGCGCGTGGGCAGCTTCTTCAGGTGCAGGCGCGAGCTCTTGTACGAGCAGTGCTCGCTCCACATCACGCTGAACACGCCCAACTCCGTGTAGCTCGGCTCCCGCCCCAGAATGTCCACGATCTTCTGGTATTCCGCCGCGGTGAGCTGATGCTGCGCGATCAGGTCCGGGGTAATCGCGATGGTGCTCATAGCTGCAGCGCCGGCTGCGCGGCCATTACCATGGAACGGAAAATCACCAGGCCGTCGCGCGACCCCATCAGCGGTTCGCTGGCGCGCTCGGGATGCGGCATCAGGCCCAGCACGTTGCGGCGGACATTCAGAATACCGGCAATATCTCGCATAGAGCCGTTCGGATTGTCCATGTAGCGGAACGCCACGCGATCCTCGGCTTCCAGTTCGTCCAGCGTGCGTTCATCGGCGATGTAGCAACCTTCGCCGTGCGCGATCGGCATGCGCAGGATCTGCCCTTTCTGCGCCGCCCCCGTGAACGGAGAATGCGTGGTCTCCACCCGCAGCCGCAGCTCCCGGCAGATGAACTTCAGCCCGCAGTTGCGGATCAGCGCCCCGGGCAGCAGTCCCGCCTCCACCAGGATCTGAAATCCGTTGCACACCCCCAGCACCAGCCCGCCATCGGCGGCGAACTTCCGCACCGCCGCCATCACCGGTGAGAATTTGGCGATGGCGCCGCAGCGCAAATAGTCGCCGTAGGCGAAACCGCCGGGAAGGATTACGGCATCCACATCGCCCAGCGTGTGCGAATCGTGCCAGATGAATTCCGCGCGATGCCCCAGGTTGTGATTCACCGCATACCAGGCATCGTGATCGCAATTACTGCCGGGAAAGACAATAACGCCAAATTTCATGGCTCGAGATTTCACCCTGGGGAGGTTACGTCCCATCATACCAGACCGGTTCGCGCATCGCGCAATTCACCGCCGGTTCTGGCGTAACCATTCGCGCCGCGTGGGGTATCCATCCGTAGCGGCGGCCAACCCGGCGGGGATGCCGCCGTCCAACGTTTAGCATGCGTTACGCTCTCCGCACTCTCGGCCGCTCCCCCGGCTTCACCATCGTTGCCGTGCTGACCCTGGCCCTGGGCATCGGCGCCAACACCGCTATCTTCAGTCTCGTCGACGGCGTGCTGCTGAAACCGCTGCCTTATCGCGATCCCCACGGCATCATGCTGGTCTGGGAAAAGCCGCCCGGCGGACTGCGCAACGGCATCTCCACCCTGAACTTCCTCGACTGGAAGAATCAAAACACGGTCTTCACCCACATGGCCGCCTCCCGCGGCGATTCCGTGACTCTGACCGGATCGGGCGAACCGGTCGAACTCCCGGGCGAGCGGGTCTCGGCTCCCTACTTCGATATCTTTGGTACGCAGGCCGCGCTCGGCCGCACCTTTGCCGCCGATGAAGACCAGCCCGGTAAATCGCAGGTCGTGGTGCTCAGCCATCGCCTGTGGGAGAATCGCTTCGGCGCCGATCCCTCCATCATCGGCCGCAAACTGACCCTCAACGGCAAGCCCTGTACCGTCATCGGGGTACTTCCCGCCCATGGACCGTTCGATCGCGCCTGGGCCCAGCTCTGGATGCCGTTCGAATTCGCGCCCGCCGACATGACCCGCGATTATCACTGGTTCATCGCCTTCGCGCGCCTGAAGCCCGGCGTCACGCTGAAGCAGGCGCAGGCCGCGATGGACGCCATCGGCGCGCGCATCGCCGCCGACTATCCGCAGTCCAACAAAGGCTGGGGCGTCACCGTCGAGCGCTACGAAGATCGCGTCGTCGGCCCGGATCTCCGGCGCTCGCTCCTGGTCCTGCTGGCCGCGGTCGGCGGCATTCTGCTCATCGGCTGCGCCAATCTGGCGAACCTGGCCCTGGCGCGCGGCGCGGCGCGCGAACATGAGATCGCCGTGCGCGCCTCGCTGGGCGCCGGCACGGGGCGCCTCATCCGCCAGTTGCTCGCCGAAAACCTGCTGGTGGCGGCGGCCGGCGGCACACTCGGCCTGGCCGTGGGCTTCGGCATGATTCGCGGCCTGGTGCTCCTCGCGCCCCCGTACTCATTGCCGCAGGAAGCCGCCGTCGCCATCGATCCGGGCATCCTCCTGTTCACCGCCGCCATCTCTCTGCTCACCGTCCTCCTGTTCGGACTGGCGCCCGCCTTCCACGCCGCCCGCGTCGATCCCGCCGTTGCCGTCAAGGAAGGCGGCCGGTCCTCCAGCGGCGGACGCTCCGGCGCCCGCCTGCGCAGCGCTCTGGTGGTCGCCGAGGTGGCCCTGGCGTTTGTGCTGCTGGCCGGATCCGGTCTCCTGCTGGGCGGCTTCTTCCGCATGCTGCGCGTGGATACCGGCTTCGACAGCCTCAACGTCACTACCGCGCGCCTGCCCGTGCATCGTGGACGTTTTCCTCAATCCGCGCAACTCCTCTCCTACCTGCGCCTGCTCGACGAGCGCCTGCGCGCCACCCCCGGCGTGCGCGACGTGGCTTTCACCAATGCCCTGCCCATGCAAGGCTGGGGCGACGGCATGCCGTTCCTGATCGCCGGACATCCGTTCGTCGATACGGCCAACCGGCCCGCCTGCTTCTATAAACGCGTGACGCCGTCGTATTTCCGGACGCTCGGCATGCGCCTGTTACGGGGCCGCGCGTTCACCGGCGCGGATGGCCAGGGATCCTTGCCCGTGACCGTGATCAGCGAGACCATGGCTAAGCGCTATTTCAAGGGCGAAGACCCCATTGGCCGCCGCATCCTGGTGCAGGAGATCCTCTACGGCCAGCCCGGACTGGGGCCCGAGATCCCCTGGGAAGTCATCGGCATCGTAAGCGACGAGCGCACCGGCAGCCTGACCGATCGCATGAGCCCGGGCATGTACGTCACCTACGCCCAGAGCCCCGCCGACGAGTTGAACCTGGTGCTGCGCGCCGCGGGCGACCCGCGCCCGCTGGCCTCGGCCATCCGCGCGGCCGTGCATGCCGTGGATAAAGATCAGTCCGTCGCCGATCTGCAGACGCTCGACCAGATCAAATCCGGGACCGTGGCCAGCGACCGCATGCAGACCATGCTGCTGGCCATCTTCGCGGCGGTGGCCCTGCTGCTGGCGGCCATCGGCATCTACGGCGTCATCAGCTATTCGGTGACGCAGCGCATCCACGAGATCGGCATTCGCGCGGCCTTGGGCGCCGGCCGCGGTAGCCTGCTGTCCCTGGTGATCGCGCGCGGCATGCGCCTCGCTATGGCCGGGTTGGCCATCGGTCTGGCTGGCGCCTTGGCGCTCACGCGCCTGCTGGGCGTTCTGCTGTTCGGCATTTCACCGCGCGATCCGCTCACCTTGCTGGCCGTGGCGGCGATTCTTGCGGCGGTGGCCCTGCTGGCGTGCTACATCCCCGCGCGCCGTGCCGCCGCCGTCGATCCGCTGGTCGCCTTGCGCTACCAGTGAAGCGTGGCGCCGCGCCTCACCGGCCGCTCAGGCATCCGATCTGGCGCAGCAGCTCCTGAAACCGGGCCCGTGTGCGCAGCCGGTCGAACCGCGGCTCCACTTTCAGCCAGGTCAGCCAGGCATCTTTCTGCCGGCACGCCTCCTCCAGCCACTCCAGCGCGCGTTCCTCGTCGCCCAGACCCGTGTGCACCAAGCCCCGCCAGTACGCCGAGACGTACCGCTGCCGCGCCAGGTCCTCCAACTCCCGCAGCCCCGCGGCGGCTTCCGGCGCGCGTCCTGCTGCGGCATACGCGTACGCCAGCGCTGCCAGGATTGCCGGCTGGTCTCCCGCGCAGGTCCGCGCATTGTGCAGCTCCACGATGGCCTCTTCGGGCAGCTCCATCTGCGCGTACGCCAGCCCCAAAGTGTGCTGCGCCGCCGCCAACTTCGGCTCCATCGCCAGCACCTTCCATGCCTGTTCGGACGCGCCCGTGAAATCCCGTCCCACGTACCGGCCCCAAGCCACCCCCACATTGACCAGCGGCGACAGCGGATCCAGTTCTTCCGCCATCCGCAATTCCCGCGTGGCTTCTTCGCGCCGTTCGAGCGCCGCCAGGTGCGTGCCGTATGCCAGGTGGATGGTGGCCGCGCCGGAGCTCAACAGCAGCGCCGTGACATACTCCGCTTCCGCGCCCGCCCAGTCCCATTCGAACAGCCGCTTCACCGTGGCCAGCGCCGCGTGGGCTTCCCCCAGATCCTGCTGCGTGTCCACCGCCGCCAGCGCCGTCTCTTGCGCCCGCCCGCGGATCTCCCCCGTGGGAGCCGTGTTCAACAGCGCAAAATTGCAGTAAGCCTCCGCCAGGCCGGCGTACGCAAAAGCGCATTTCGGATCCCGCGCCAGGGCGGCGTTGAAATGCGCCACGCCTTTGTGCAGATCCTCTTCGGTGAGCCTCTGGCAGAAGAAGCGTCCCTTCAGACAATCTTGCCGCGCCTCCGCCACCTCGGGACTCACCGGTACCAACTGGATCCCGGACCCGCCGCGGGCTTCCGCCGATCCGGCCACTTCTTCCACCGGCGCGATGAAGCGATAGCCCAGCCCCGTGCGCGTTTCGATAAACCGCGGTGTGCGCGAAGTATCCCCCAGCGCCCGCCGCAGCGCATTCACCGCCGTGTTCAGACTGCGATCGAAACTCACGTGCAGGCCGGGCCATAGCTGGTCCGCCAGATCGTTGCGCATCACCAGTTGCCCCGGCGTTTGCAGCAGCAGCTCCAGAATGCGAAACGGTTTGCGCTGTAGTTTGATGCGCAAACCGTGTTTGCGCAGCTCCTTGTTGCCGAAATCTACCTCAAATGCCCCGAACCGGAACTTGGAATTGACCTGCATGGATTTTGACATGGGGAATGACATGAGCAGCTAAACCCTTTCAAATCCACCAAATACAAGAGCACAAACAATTGACCGCCTGCTGATAAACCAATCCTGTGCTGGCTCTCATCTCAGTCATAGACGAAACAAAACCCTCAAAGGCTTCAACCGGCGAGGACTATTTCAGAGGAAAAAGGAGAACCATCATGAACACACGTAAATACTTGGTGACGGGTTTGGCGCTCATCGCGCTGGTACTGGGCTTCACGGCTGTCCAGGCCAAGGCCGAACCAGTGCTCAAGGGCAGCTTCGAATTGCCTGCCGCTGTCTACTGGGGCAACACCCTGCTGCCGCCCGGTGAGTACACCATCTGGATGAGCACCGAGGTCCGCGACCTGGCCCACGTGCCGATGATCCATATTACCGGCGAGGGCGTCACCCTGAACCTGCTGGCCGTTGGCCGGCCGCTGCCCGAATCCGGACGCAATGTCCTCGAGATTTCCGATCTCGGCGGTACGCACGTGGTGCGCGCCTTCGACGCCGGTCTTCTCGGTCAGTCCTTCGCGTTCGGTGTGACCAGGACGGTCAAGAGCAAGGCCCTGCGCGCCAGCAATGACCCCGCCACCATGGTCGTAGTCAACGCCGGCTTCTAAACCGGCCAGACCCGGCCACGTCGCCGGTTTTCCTGTTCTCTTTCGTCTTGATCGCGGGCCGGTGAATTCCGGTCCAAATACAAGAAGGGCGGCTTACCCTCGGGTCGTAGACTCAAGTACTCCGTTGCCGGCCATCCGATTTGCGCGTCAAGCGCAACGCCTGAAGTTGGCGTCTGAAAATCCGGCCGTCCAGGTACCTTATACCGCCTGCCTACGCCCCGGGGTGGTCGCCGCCCCCGTTCTGGCCCGGTTCCATTGATCACCTCCCTGCCGTCCGAAATCACGGCCGGCCACTTGGTGCTTTCACGCTGGAACCATCACCGGCTGGTTCCACCCACAGTGTCCCTCCAACCCTTCCCCTTGTCAATAGGTTTGAAGTACCCGGATAATCGAAAGGGGACGAACGATAACGTGTTCGATCGCTGGCTCTCTCGCAAATCGCCACCCCTCACCGGCGCGCCCGCCGTCCGCCGCCAAAAAACCTATTCCGGACAAAGCGGTTACGTTTATCAGTATTTCTATAACGGCCACCGTCCCTATAAGCGCGACCGCGCCGCCGGCACCGAATACGTCTTCGAAGTTTCCGGCGACCGCAAGAGCGCCCTGCTGGTCTCCGTCCTGCTCGCCGATTCTGCGGTCGAAGACTGGCAGGAACGTCACGGCCGGGCCATCCACCCCAGCGAACGCTACGCCATCGCCAAAATGGCGCTGTTCCAAGCCTTCGACGAGCGCCCCGATCCCGCCTCCATGGCCGCCGACGTCAAGGTCCGCGCCGCCGACGTGGAAGCCATCCTCATCAACCTCGGCATCGAATAGCTTTCGCCTTACAGCACCTGGAACGCGACGTTGCCCGCCAGCGTCCCGCCCGGCGTCACCACCTGCAGTACGCCCGTGCTCGCGCCCGCCGGCACCGTGGTCTGGATCTCCGTCGGCGAGACCACCGTGAATACCGCCGCCGTCCCGTTGAACGTCACGCTGGTCGCGCCCGTCAGATCCGTCCCGATGATCGCTACCTTGGCCCCTGCTGCGCCGAACCAGGGTACGCTCCGCACAAACGGGCCCAACCCCATCGACAGTCTGAATACTGTACCTTTGCTGCGGGCGCCTCCTGTATCCGTCGTCCCGTAAAAACTCCCGTCCGTCCTCTGCACTAATCCACCGAGAGGACTCGCGCCGTCACTCCCGCTAAAGCTGTGCAGGACCGTAAACCCGCCCGACGGCGTGACCTGAAATATGGTGCCGGCGTTGTGGTCCCCGCCTTGAGATGTCGTCCCGTAGAAGTTCCCGTCGGTGCCCAACGCCAGTTGCCCAAACGGGCGCGACCCGTTGCTGCCGGCAAACGTAACCAGCGTGTCGAGAACTCCGTCCGGCGTCAATTGGTATACCGTCCCCAGCGTTTTCGCTCCGCCTTCGTTCGTGACGCCGTAAAGCTTACCGTCCCTGCCTTCGACCGGCGCCCATGGCGACCTCCCGTCGTCGTTATGGAAGTTGTATACGACCGTGACCTTTCCGTTCGCCGCCATCGAAAAGACCGTGCCGAATCCTTCCGCCCCGCCCTCTTCCGTAGCCCCGTATAGCAGTCCGCTCGCGGCTTGCAGGATCTCGCCCATCGGATAGGCGCCATCCTGGGCAGCCTTGAATCCCGGGAAATCGTGCAGTATCGTGAGCATTCCGGCGGAAGTGATGCGATATACCGTGCCTTCCCCGTACGTCCCGCCCGAGTTCGTGGTTCCATAAAACCGCCCGTCGAATGCCTGCGTCAGCCCCGCGAAAGGTTGGCTCCCGTCCATGCAGTTGAAGGTGTACAGATCCGTGTGCCGGCCCCCCGCAGTGGTTTTGAAAATCGAACCGCACTGCGCCGCGCCGCCGTACGCCGTGGTACCGTAGAACCCACCTGCGGACGTCATCGCCAGGCTCCCGTCCGGTCCCTTGCCCGTGTAGACACTCGTCACCGTATTCAACTGGCCTCCCGCCGTCATCACGAATACCGTGCCGCGTCGGTATGCGCCGCCGTTGCGCGTGGTTCCATAAAGCCCTGCGTCGAGCCCCTCCACCAGAGACTCGTTCCCGGGATTCTCGCCGTTGGTGCCATCGAAACTTGCCAGGGTGGTGAATGTCTGTGCCTGCGACGCCATCCCGATTGTCAGAAACAAAATCAGCCCTCGCATGCCGAAGGATTATATCCCGGTCACGCCGGTCCGAAATAAACAGCGGTACTGCTGTCCGTGATCCGTCATACGCTTGCCGCGCCCTCCCGCATTTCGCGGGGCCAATACCGCCAATGCCGGTGCTATGGTGAAGCCGGATTCGGGCCCCTCCGCGCCCATTGGTTCCGTTCCTTCAAAAACCTCTAATCCTATGGCGACAAAGAAACAGATCGCGGCCAACCGCCGCAATTCCAAGCGCTGCACCGGCCCCAAAACCGAGGCCGGCAAAGCCGTCTGCAGCCTGAACGCCCTGCGCCACGGCTTCTACTCTTCAGCCATCCTTCTCCCCGGCGAAAACCAGGACCAGTTCGACGACATCCGCGGCGGCCTCGCGGACCTCTACCGCCCCCAGGACGACCATCAACAGCAACTCATCGATTCCCTGACCGCCATCAAGTGGAAAATGCGCCGCGCCGAGCTGTTCGAAGCCGGCATCCTCACCGAATTCGCGGACCAGCCCGTCAGCCTGCTCCTCCCCTACTACGATCGCATCACCCAGATCCACGGCCGCCTCCTGCGCGCTTGGCTCAAACTGGTCAAGGAATTGGAGTCCATTCGCACCACCCGCCTGCGCCTCGCTCCCGCCGCTAGTGCCAACACCTCTTCCAAGTGCTGTGCGCCGGAAAGCCCCCGCCATACCCCGCCCGCCGTTCAAAACACGATAGATAGCCTTCCCGGCCCAATCCCCATCACAATTAGTGAAACTAATACTACATAATAAGCACATTCCTGTTGCCTAATACTCGGGAAGCTGTTACACTGAGAGCTTCCACGGAGAAATATGACCGAGTCCACGTGTATCCCCGGTCTACCTGAACCCCAGGGCCTCTACGACCCGCGCTTCGAGCACGACGCCTGCGGCATCGGCTTCGTGGCCAGCATCCCCGGCCGCAAATCCCACGACATCATCCAGAAGGGCATCCAAGTCCTCATCAACCTCACCCACCGCGGCGCCTGCGGCTGCGATCCGGAAACCGGCGACGGCGCCGGCATGCTGATCCAGATCCCCCACAAGTTCTTCGCCCGCGAGTGCGCTGCCCTCGGCTTCACCCTTCCGCCCGAGGGCCGCTACGCCGTAGGCATGACCTTCCTTCCCGTGGAACCACACCAGCGCCTCTCCTGCGAAGGCATCCTCGAACGCATCGTGCGCGAAGAGGGTCTCACCATCCTGGGCTGGCGCGATACCCCCGTTGACGGCGACGCCATCGGCCGCGTCGCGCGCGCCTCCCAGCCTTATATCCAGCAGATTTTCATCGGCCAGAACGGGGAGCCGCTCCCGCCCGCCGATTTCGAACGCAGACTCTACATCGTCCGCAAACGCGCCGAAGCCGAAGTCGCCGCCACCAGCCTCCCCAACAAAGGCGACTTCTACATCCCCTCGCTCTCCTCCCGGACTATCGTCTACAAGGGCCTGCTGCTCGCGCCGCAGATGGCGCACTTCTACGGCGAGCTCTCCGATCCCGACGTCATGAGCGCTCTCTGCCTCGTGCACCAGCGCTTCTCCACCAATACCTTCCCCACCTGGCAGCTCGCGCACCCCTACCGCTACATCGCCCACAACGGCGAGATCAATACCCTGCGCGGCAACGTCAACTGGATGCACGCCCGCCAGTCTGTCCTGCGCTCGCCCCTGTTCCGTGACGATATAAATAAACTGTTCCCCATCATCGCCCCCGGCGGCAGCGATTCCGCCAATTTCGATAACGCCCTCGAGCTGCTCTTCCTGGCCGGCCGCGATCTGCCCCACGTCATGGCCATGCTGATTCCCGAAGCCTGGTCCAGCAACCCGCACATGTTGCCGCAGAAGCGCGCCTTCTACGAGTACCACGCCTCGCTCATGGAGCCCTGGGACGGCCCCGCCGCCATCGCCTTCACCGACGGCCGCCTCATCGGCGCCACCCTCGACCGCAACGGCCTCCGCCCCGCCCGCTACGTCGTCACTCACGACGACCTGGTCGTGATGTCCTCGGAAACCGGCGTCCTGCCCATCGCCCCCGGCAACATCAAGCACAAAGGCCGCCTCCAGCCGGGCAAGATGTTCCTGGTCGATACCGTCGCCGGCCGCATCGTCTCCGACAAGGAAATCAAGGAGCGCCTCTACACCCGCCAGCCTTATGCCCAATGGCTCGCCGAAAACCAGGTGACCCTCGACCAGCTCGCCGAACCGTCCCGCGAGTATCACACCGATCGCGACACCATCCTCTGCCGCCAGCGCGCCTTCGGCTACACCGACGAAGATCTCAAACTGATCCTCGCCCCCATGGCCGAAAAAGGCGAAGAGCCCGTCGGCTCCATGGGCACCGATACGCCCCTCGCCTGCCTCTCCGACCGCCCCCAGCCCCTGTTCAACTACTTCAAGCAGTTGTTCGCGCAGGTCACCAATCCGCCCATCGATCCCATCCGCGAAGAGATGGTGATGTCGCTCATCAGCTACATCGGCACCGAGCGCAACATCTTGGAAGAGACCCCGCAGCACTGCCATACCCTCAAGCTGCCGCACCCCATCCTCAGCAACCGCGATCTCGAAAAACTCCGCCGCGTGTCGCACGGCGACTTCCTGGCCACCACGCTCCCCACCCTGTTTCCCGTCGCCGCCGCCAACCCCGCCGGCGGTCCGGCGGACTGCGCCGCCAGCCTGGAGCGCGCCCTCGATTCCCTCTGCCGCCGCGCCTCGTTGGCCATCCAGTCCGGTTACACCCTGCTCATCCTCTCCGACCGCGGCCTCGACCGCGAGTACGCGCCCATCCCCAGCCTGCTGGCCCTTACCGCCGTGCACAACCACCTGGTCCGCGAGAAGACCCGCACCCAGGTCGCCCTCATCATCGAATCCGGCGAGCCGCGCGAAGTCATGCACTTCGCCCTCTTGATCGGTTACGGCGCCAGCGCCGTCAATCCCTACCTCGCGTTCGAAACCCTGTCCCAGCTCCCCGATCCCGCGCAGGCCCAAGCCCACTACATCAAGGCCGTCAACAAAGGCCTGCTGAAGACCTTCTCCAAAATGGGCATCTCCACCCTGCAGAGCTATCGCGGCGCGCAGGTCTTCGAGGCCATCGGGCTCAACAGGGAGCTGGTCGATAAATACTTCACCGGCACCGCATCCCGCATCGAAGGCGTCGGCCTCGACGTCCTGGCGCGCGAAGCCCAGATGAAACACGCGCTGGCCTTCCAGCCCGTCACCCAGCACGATACCGAACTCCCCGTCGGTGGCAATTACCAGTACCGCGTGCGCGGCGAATATCACCTGCTCAACCCGCTGACCATCAGCAAGCTCCAGCACGCCGTCCGCCAGCCGAACCCGCAGACCTTCCAGGAATACACGGACCTGATCGATAACCAGAACCGCCAGCTCTGCACCCTGCGCGGCCTGCTCGAAATCAAAAAGTCCGCGCATCCGGTCCCCCTCGCGGACGTCGAGCCCGCCGCCGAGATCGTGAAGCGATTCGCCACCGGCGCCATGTCCTTCGGCTCCATCTCCGCCGAAGCCCACCAGACCCTCGCCATCGCCATGAACCGGATTGGCGGCAAGTCCAACACCGGCGAAGGCGGCGAGGACGAAGCCCGCTTCCAGCGCGACGCCAACGGCGACTGGCGCCGCAGCGCCATCAAACAGGTCGCCTCCGCCCGCTTCGGCGTCACCGCCCACTACCTGGTCAACGCCGACGAGCTGCAGATCAAAATGGCCCAGGGCGCCAAGCCCGGCGAAGGCGGCCAGCTTCCCGGCCACAAAGTGGACGAGGTGATCGCCCGCGTGCGCCACTCCATCCCCGGCGTGGGCCTCATCTCTCCCCCGCCGCACCACGACATTTATTCCATCGAAGATCTCGCCCAGCTCATCTACGATCTCAAGAACGTCAATCCGCGCGCCCGCATCTCCGTCAAGCTCGTGGCCGAGGTCGGCGTCGGCACCGTGGCCGCGGGCGTCTCCAAAGCCCACGCCGACGTGGTCCTCATCAGCGGCGATTCCGGCGGCACCGGCGCCTCCCCGCTCAGCTCCATCAAACACGCCGGCATCCCCTGGGAATTGGGCCTCGCCGAGACCCAACAAGTCCTGGTCATGAACGACCTGCGCAGCCGCATCCGCGTCCAGACCGACGGCAAGCTGCAAACCGGCCGCGACGTCGCCATCGCCGCTCTGCTCGGCGCCGAGGAGTTCGGCTTCGCCACCACCCCCCTGATCGCCCTGGGCTGCATCATGATGCGAAAGTGCCATCTCAACACCTGCCCCGTGGGCATCGCCACCCAGGACCCCGTGTTGCGCGCCAAATTCCAGGGTCAGCCCGAACACGTCATCAATTTCTTTTTCTTCATCGCCGAACAGGTCCGCCAGTATATGGCGCAGATGGGCTTCCGTACCTTCAACGAAATGGTGGGACGCGTGGACATGCTCGAGGCCCGCCGCGCCGCCGGCCACTGGAAGGCCCGCGGCCTGGACTTCTCCGCCATCCTGCACAGCCCCCAGGTCCCCGCCCGCATCGCCCGCCGCTGCGTTCAGGGCCAGGATCACGGCCTCCAGCAATCGCTCGACTTCAAGCTGATCGACCTCGCCCGCGAAGCCCTCGATCACCGGACCCCCATCCAGATCAAGCTCCCCGTGCGCAACGTCCACCGCACCGTGGGCGCTATGTTGAGCGGCGAGATCGCCCGCCGCTACGGTTCCGCCGGCCTGCCCGATAACACCATCCGCTTCGATCTCACCGGCTCGGCCGGCCAGAGCTTCGGCGCCTTCCTGGCCAAAGGCGTCACCCTCACCCTCGAAGGCGATGCCAACGACTACGCCGGCAAAGGACTCTCCGGCGGCCGCCTGGCCGTCTTCCCCCCGCGCGACTCCACCTTCCTGCCCGAAGAGAATATCCTGATCGGAAACGTGGCCCTCTACGGCGCCACCGGCGGCGAGGCCTACTTCAACGGCATGGCCGGCGAGCGCTTCGCCGTCCGCAACTCCGGCGCCACCGCGGTCGTCGAAGGCTTGGGCGACCACGGCTGCGAATACATGACCAAAGGTCTGGTCGTCGTCCTCGGCAAAACCGGGCGCAACTTCGCCGCCGGTATGAGCGGCGGCATTGCCTATGTCCTCGATGAAGCCGGCGACTTTGCCGAGAAGCGCTGCAACCCCGCCAGCGTGGACCTGGAACCCGTCGGCGGCGATAGCGCCCTCCTGCGCTCCCTGATCGCCAATCACGTCGCCCACACCGCCAGTCCCCGCGGCAAATGGATTCTGGAAAACTGGGATGCCATGCTGCCCCGCTTCGTCAAGGTCTTCCCCCACGAATACAAACGGGTGCTGCACGGGGCGCCCCCGGCCCGCTCCGCGGAGGTGGTCCGTGGGTAAGGCCACCGGCTTCCTCGAATACCCGCGCGAAGTGCCCGCGCGCCGTCCGCCCGCCGAGCGCATCCATGACTGGTTCGAAATCTACCAGCCCTTCCCCGAGGAAAAGATCCGCGCTCAGGGCGCCCGCTGCATGGACTGCGGAGTCCCCTTCTGCCACACCGGTTGCCCGCTCACCAACATCATTCCCGACTGGAACGATCTGGTTTACCGCGGCCGCTGGCAGGACGCCATACGCGTCCTGCACGCCACCAACAACTTTCCCGAATTCACCGGCCGCATCTGTCCCGCGCCCTGCGAGGCCGCCTGCGTCCTCGGCATCAACGAACCGCCCGTCACTATCAAGCAGATTGAAAAGACCATCGTGGACCGTGCCTTCGACGAAGGCTGGATCCGCCCCGAGCCCCCCGAAACATTAACCGGCAAACGTGTCGCCATCGTCGGCTCCGGACCCGCCGGCCTGGCCGCCGCCCAGCAGCTCCGCCGCGCCGGCCACGCCGTTACCGTCTTCGAAAAAAACGACAAGATCGGCGGCCTGCTGCGCTACGGCATCCCCAATTTCAAGCTCGAAAAACAGTACGTCGATCGCCGCCTCGACCAGATGCGCGCCGAAGGCGTGGAGTTCGTCCCCAACGCCCACATCGGCCATGACGTGCCCGTAGCAGACCTGCGCCGCGATTACGACGCCATCCTGCTTTCCGGCGGCGCCGAGCACCCCCGCGACCTCCCCGTCCCCGGCCGCGAGCTGCATGGCATCCACTTCGCCATGGAATTTCTGGGCCGCGCCTCCACCGTCACCGCGGCCGGCAAGCGCGTCGTCATCATCGGCGGCGGCGACACCGGCGCCGACTGCCTGGGCACCAGCCACCGCCAGAAAGCCGTGTCCGTCCACCAGTTCGAGCTGCTGGCCAAGCCGCCCCTGGAGCGCGCCTCCTCCACCCCCTGGCCCCTCTGGCCCATGCAGCTTCGCACCGAAAGCTCCCACGAGGAAGGCGGCATCCGCGAATGGCGCGTCTCCACCACCGCCTTCACCGGCGACGGGCACGGCAACCTGAAACAGCTCCACGCCACCCGCCTCGACACCAACGAAGCCTTCACCATGGACGCTGACTTGGTCCTGCTGGCCATGGGTTTCCTCGGCCCGGTGAAGGCAGGACTCCTGGACACTCTGGGGGTGAAGCTGGACCAGCGCGGCAACGTCCAGACAGACGGCTACATGACCGGCATCCCCGGCATCTTCGCCGCCGGCGACATGCGCCGCGGCCAGTCCCTGGTGGTCTGGGCCATCGCCGAAGGCCGCCAGGCCGCCGCCGCCATCGACCGCTACTTGATGGGGCGCCGGCTATAGCCCGCGGACTTCCTCCCGCGTTCCGGCGGACGTCAAGGACTGACGACGATATTCGGCGTGTTGCTCGGGGAGTTGCCGATCGTCACCTGCACCGGATAGGTTCCTGCCCCAAGTTGAGGTACCTGCGCGTTGATCTGTAACAGTCCCACAAATCCCGGGGTCAGGCCCGAAAAGAGCACACCGGCGGCAACCCCGCCGATCGTGACAGTGGCCCGCTGAACGGTGTGTGATAGTGGCGCTTCAGGCGCCGGGGTTCCGGCCGGTACGGCGTTGTCTAACTCGCCGCCGCCCGTCGCGTAAATAGTTATGTAGCTGCCGGCTTTCGCCGGATTGCCCGGTCCGTTCAGTGAGTAGTCCTGGTTCTGCACCACCGCGAATGTCGAGTTGTAGACAAAAATGCCCGGCGCGGCGCTCGCTACGGGGACCTCCACCGAATTACTCGCTACCCCACCTGTGCTTACGGACAGGACAGCAGTCTCGGCAGGGATCCCGTACGGCACCTGAAAGTTGATCTGCCCATTGTCGAGGTACAGCAGGGGAACGATAATGCCGTTCACAGCCACCGCGACGTTGTCTAGCTGGATGGGAAGGGGTGTTTCCGATGCACTGACGACACCGGAAGGATGGAGACTGGTCCCAAAGACTGTCGCAAGTTCGCCCGGCACAAGGACGGACGCAAAGCTGGCCGCATTCACAACGCCCTGGCTCGTGATCTGGGGCTGACCCGAAAACACCGGTGACATATCCCGAATCATCATGGACGCGACGTAGCTATTTCCCGCCTGCGTTAGATGCGTCCCATCTGTTGAGATATATTCAGGTGCGTCTCCGCTGTTCGCAACATTGTAAGTGCCGGTTATCCATTGTTCCGCCAGCGGATCGATGAAATGAACGTTATATGGGGCCGAGCCATTCTTGATCGCGTCGCGTTCGGGAAGTTTGCTGACGTTCTGGGCCCCGCTGACCGACTGCGGGCCTATCACGAACACCGTCGCTTGCGGCAGGGCGGCGCGTAGTGCGGAGTAGAAGGAATCGACCGCCGCCTGCAGCGGTTCCGGGGTGGACGGATCGTTGCCACCTCCATACACGACCACAATGTCAGGGTTCTGGGACACGATCTCGGAAATCCTTTGGCCGAAAGTCTTGTTCCACGTGCCTCCGGCCAGATATCCGGTTCCGCCCGCCGGCTCGTTAACCCAGTTCCAGTTAAAGTAATCGCCGACATATGCGAAGTAGCCGACCGAGAGCACCGGTCCGGCAGGAATGGTATACGAGTCGCCGAAAAACACCGCCTTCAGTTGCCTCAGAACAGCAGATGCCATCAGGTTACCCTGCGGAAGTAGGACGAGGCCTCCAAATAAGTAAGTGTCGTGCACTTCAAGGTGGAAATGACGTTCACCGCCTTGTGCGAAGTGCAGCTTCGTAAACTGCGCGACGAATTGGTTTACTGGTTGCTGGGGATCGGAGACATACTGCTGTTGAAGCCACACACCGTTCACGGCCAGCCGCCAATCCGAAGGCGAACTCGATAAGAGGTTTACAATCTCGAGATCCTCCGAATCCGAATTGAAGTCTACATGCCAGGTACTTGGGTCAGGAGACGGGCCAAAGCACCTCAAGTACAGGCTGGAAGGCTTATATTGACTGGCGGAATGGCAGTTACCCCCGCCGTAAGAAAAGCGAGTGTCTGTCCAATCTATAGAGGGCGTGCTCTGGCCGGAAATGCTCGACGTTCCGAGCGTCGTGGTTATCACCGGCGAGGGATTACCAGCAAGACACCTAATAGCAAATACACTGATAAGTGACACAACCAGTGCCCATCGGAAACTGGAGTAGATCATAAGCAACTTCGCGACGATGATTCTCGCATGTCATCGGTAGATTAGCCAGTATTAACCATCGTTAACTGCAGGCCCTGTCCCCTCCTCCAGCGCAGTCCCGTCAACGCGTCGTCGTTCTGCTGGCCATGGGCTTCCTCGGCCCGGTGAAGGCAGGACTCCTGGACACTCTGGGGGTGAAGTTGGACCAGCGCGGCAACGTCCAGACAGACGGCTACATGACCGGCATCCCCGGTATCTTTCGCCGCCGCCGCCATCGACCGCTATTTGATGGGGCGCCGGCTTTAGCCCGCGGACTTCCCGCCGGATGGATTGCCGCCTGGATCTCTGCCGTGCTCTGCGGCGGACCCTACACCACCCGGTCCATCTCCAGAAACTCCTGCACGTGCGGGTGCTCCGACTTCACCAGGTCCGCCGGCGGCCCGAAGAAGATCACCTTGCCCTCGAACAGAAACACTACCTGGTCCGCCACCTTGTACATCAGGTCCAGATCGTGCGTCACCACGATCGACGTCAGCTTGAGCTGCCGCTTCAGCCGCAGCATCAGATCGCTCAAATGGTCCGACATCAGCGGGTCCACCATGGTGGTCGGCTCGTCGTACAGCACACACTGCGGCTGCGCCGCCAGCGCCCGCGCGATCGCCACCGCCCGCTTGTACCCCATCGACAGGTCCGCCGGATGCGCGTCCCGGGCTTCCGGAATGTCCACCATGCGCAACAGGCCGTCCACCACGTCTTCCTTGTTCTGCTCGTTGTAGTCCTCGCGCAGTTCCATCGAAAACAGGACGTTCTCCGCCACCGTCAGCGAATCGAACAGCGCCCCGGACTGAAACACCATGGTCACCTTCCGCCGGATCCGCCGCAGGTCGGCCTCCGCAAAGTCCGTGATGTCTTCGTGCGCCACGATCACCCGCCCCTCGTCCGGCTTCAGAAAACCCATGATGTGCGAAAGCGTTACGGACTTGCCCACGCCGCTGCGCCCGATGATCGCCACCGTCTGGCCCGCGTCCACGTGAAAGTTGCTGTCGACTAAAACCGGCTTGTCGAACGTCTTATATACGTGGCGGAACTCGATGTAGTGCGGATAGTGTTCACTGGGCGTCATGACAGGCCCATTCCTCGGGGGTGTTGAGATTTTCGAAACAGGCGGGATCGTCCACTTTTCGGATGCGTACGTCCAGGCCGGCCAGCGCGCCGCTCACCCGCCGCACGCCCGCGTCGAGCGCTGTCTCCAGCGCCGTCCGGCAGCGCCGGTGATATACCGCGCACAACGGCTCCCACCTTCCGGAAGGACCCGCGGGCACCAGCGCGTCCGCGCCGTATCCTTCGGCCAGCTCCAGCAGCTCCGCCAGGAACCCGGACGCCAGCGCCGGCATATCGCAGGCCGTCACCAGGTTCCAGTCCGCCGCCGTGTAGCTCAACGCCGACGCGATGCCGCCCAGCGGCCCCAGGCCCGGACGGCGGTCCGGCAGCACCGGGTATCCCAGGTGTCCGTATTTTTCGGGATCGCCGATCAGGCGCACCGATCCGGCCGCGGCTTCCACCAGCGCCGCGACATGGCTTACCAGCGCGCCGCCGCGATACGGCAGCAATGCCTTGTCCCGGCCCATGCGGGAGCTTGTCCCTCCGGCCAGCACGAACCCGGCTCGTCCCACACGGAAATGATACCATTGAGATTAATAGCCGCTGGCCGAGAGGACTGAAACACGACCTTGCGAAAATGTTTTATAATCGGCTGGATGTGTAGCGCGGCGGCGATTGCCCTGCAAGCCGATGGCGGAGCCGTGTCGGTGGTCCGCACCGACCCGCGTACCGGCCGCCTCATACGCACGGTGGTCCGTTCCCATCCCGCCCCGGTGCGCGTGGCCTCACCCCGGTTGAAAGATACCGTGGACCGCATCGCCCAACAGAATCAGCTTCCTCCCAATCTCGTTCATTCCGTCATTCAAGTCGAAAGTAACTACGATCCGAACGCGGTCTCCTCTAAAGGCGCGCTGGGCCTCATGCAACTGGTCCCCTCCACCGCCCGCCGCTTCGGCGTATCCAACGCCTTCGATCCGGCGGACAATATTCAGGGGGGCGCCCGCTATCTGAAGTATCTGTTGCAGCTTTACCATGGCGACGAATCCCTGGCCCTGGCCGCTTATAACGCCGGCGAAGGCGCCGTGGCGCGCTACGGCGGCATTCCGCCATTCCCCGAAACCCGGGACTACGTCTCCAAAGTGCGCCGGCGCCAGAACGACGCGCCCCCCGAAACCGGTAAGACCCCTGCTGCCGTCCAACCCAACGATGCGCCGCCCGCGGATGCCGCCCCGGCCGTGGTGTACAACCCCATCCGCGAGGTGAAGGACGCCTACGGCAGGATCCGTTACGTCTCGCAATGAAGGCCGTATGATACGGATGATCATCCCGCTGCTGGTTCTGGTGGGCGCTGGTCTGCAAGCCGAATCGCGCGCGGATGAGTTGCGCCAGGTCACTGCCGTCCGGCTTTGGCCCAGCCGCGAAGCCACCCGGGTGGTCATCGAAGTCAGCGGCCCGTTCGACTTCCATGCCGAGCGCGCCCACGACCCGGAGCGCATCTTCTTCGATATCTTCCGCTCCCGGCCGCATATCGACGGCCGCCGCTACTACTCCAAGCCCTTCGACGACCAGCTCGTCAAGAAGATCCGCGTGGCCGAAACGCTGGTCGGCGTCACCCGGGTCGTCCTCGATCTGCAAAGCAAGGCGGACTACACCGCCACCCAGCTTTCCAACCCCGACCGCCTGATCGTGGAAGTGCGCCCCAAGGGCGAAGCTCTGCCGGCCCCCACGTCCGCTCCCGTCGAGACCAAGGCTGCGCCGCCGCCCCCCGCGCTGCCTTCTTCGCCGCCGTCCCTGGCCGCGCCGCCTCCCGCCATCGCCCAAACCCGTGTCCCCGCCGCTGAACCTCGCATCCCCACCGCCGAATCGCGCGCCTCGGCCGGAACGCGCGCCGAACCCGGCCGCGCCGCCAAAATGCCCAGCAGCGGCGCCGATTCGCTCACCCGCGCCCTGGGGCTGAAGATCCGGCGCGTGGTCCTCGATCCCGGCCACGGCGGCCACGACGATGGCACCTCCGGTCCCGGCGGGTTGCTCGAGAAAGACCTGGTCCTGGATGTGTCGCTGCGCCTGGGCAAGCTCATCGAGTCGCGCATGGGCAGTGAGGTCATCTACACGCGCACCGATGACACCTTCGTTCCCCTGGAAGGCCGCACCGCCCTGGCCAACGAAAAGAAGGCCGACCTGTTTCTCTCCATCCACGCCAACTCTTCGCCCTACCCCCGCATCGGCGGCGTGGAGACGTATTATCTGAACCTCACCAACGCCAGGGACGCGCTGGCGCTCGCCGCGCGCGAGAATGCCTCCTCGAACAGTTCCATCTCCGAGCTGCCCGATCTGCTGCCTAAAATCGCCATGCAGGATAAGGTCGAAGAGTCCAAGGAATTCGCCGGCCGCATTCAGGCCGCCCTGTTTCCTTTCGCCGCCCGCTACGACCCCGGCATCAAGAACCGCGGCATCAAGAAGGCCCCTTTCGTGGTCCTGATCGGCGCCAAGATGCCTTCCGTGCTGGTGGAGATCGGCTTCCTCAGCGACCCCAAGGAAGAGAACCTGCTCAAGCGGTCCGAGCATCGCCAGCGCCTGGCCGAGGCCCTCTATCGCGGCGTATCCCGCTACGCCCAAAGCCTGAGCCATTTCGAAGTCGCCCAGGCCTCCGGCCGCCTGAAGAACTGAGCCCCCGCCGCATGCGCGTCCTGGCGTTCCGGCACTCGCCTTCGGAAGGCATCGGCTCTATCGCGGACGTTCTGGCTGCCCGCCGGATCCGCTGCCAGAACGTCGATCTGTATCTCGATCCCGGCGCCCCTTTCAGCCTGGAAGGAGCCGCCGGCCTCATCCTGATGGGCGGCCCTATGTCGGTCAACGACGATCTGCCCTGGATTCCGCGCGAGCTGGCCGCCATCCGCGAGGCCGTGTCCCGCGGCGTCCCCGTGCTGGGCATCTGCCTGGGCTCCCAGTTGATCGCCAAAGCCCTGGGCGCGCCGGTCTATCGCAACCCGGTCAAGGAAATCGGCTGGTCGCCCGTGCGCTGGACGCCGGCCGCTCGAACCGACGCCTTGTTCGCCGGTCTGGAGGGCTCCCAGATGGTGTTCCAGTGGCACGGCGAAACCTTCGACCTGCCGCCCGGCGCCGAGCTGTTGGCCGAATCCGCGGCCTGCCGCCATCAGGCGTTTCGCGCCGGCGCCAATATCTACGCCCTCCAGTTCCACCTCGAAGTGACCCCCGCCATCATCGCCGATTGGCTCTGCCTGGACGCGGCTTGCGGCGATGCCCGTGAAGCCCTCGCGCCCGTCGACCCGTCCGCGCATGCCTCCCGCGTTGCCGAGGTCGCCGCCACGGTCTTCGGCCGTTGGTGCGGCTTGCTACTCTGAAGATGCATGGACGAGCATGGAGGCGCCGCCGGCAAAGGTCCGCGCTGCCCTGCCTGCGGCTGGACCGATGTGCGCCGCTCCGCGCCCCACAGCTTCCTCGATCTGCTCGTGCGCATCGTCGGCCTGGTGCCTTATCGCTGCCGCAGTTGCGGACTGCGGTTTCACCGCGCCCGCCAGCACTTCCCCCATCCCGGCGACCGCTTCGAACCGCAGGCTTGACCGCCCGTTCCTGCTAACCTAACACCATGTCCGCCGCTGCCTCCGACATCGTCCTCCGCGCCGAAAAGCTCTCCAAAGTCTACCGCTCCGGCAAGGCCGACCTGGTGATTTTCGATCGACTGGACCTCTGCGTGCACCGCGGCGAAATGCTCGCCCTGGTGGGTGAATCCGGCGTGGGCAAGTCCACTTTGTTGCATTTGTTGGGCGGTCTGGACAGGCCCACGAGCGGTACGATATACTACGGTTCGATAGACATTTCACAGCTCGCGGATTCGGAGCTAGCCGGTTTTCGGAATCGTGAAATTGGGTTCGTCTGGCAGATTCACTACCTGTTGCCGGAGTTTACGGCGCTCGAAAATGTGATGATGCCGTTGCTGATCCGGGGGGTGCCGCACGGTGAGGCGGCAACGGATTCGCTAGCGAGGTTGGATGAAGTCGGGCTTCAGGCGCGCGCCACGCATCGCGCGGGGGAACTATCCGGAGGAGAGCAACAGCGCGTCGTGCTCGCGCGGGCTCTGGTCGGCCATCCTTCCGTCCTGCTGGCCGACGAACCAACCGGAAACCTCGACTTCAGGACCGGCGAGATGATCTTCGACCTTCTGGCGCGCCTGCATCGTTCCCACACGCTCACTTCGGTCCTGGTCACTCACAATCTCTCCTTCGCCAGAAGATGCGACCGCATGCTGATGATGGAGGGCGGAACGCTGGTCGCGCTTTCCGGTAATGCCGCGCATCCGCAGTCCGATGGATAGTATCTTTAGTATTAGGGGGCGTCACGGTCATGTTTGAACGTTATACGGAAAAGGCCCGCCGGGTAATCTTTTTCGCCCGTTACGAGGCCAGTCAGTTCGGCAGTCCTTATATTGAGACGGAGCACCTTCTGCTGGGCCTGCTGCGGGAGGATAAGGCCCTGGCCAACCGGTTCCTGCGCTCGCATGCCGCTGTCGAATCGATCCGCAAACAGATCGAAGGCCACACCCAGATTCGCGAGAAAGTGTCCACCTCCGTCGATCTGCCCCTGAGCCACGAGTGCAAGCGCGTGCTGGCCTACGGCGCCGAGGAGGCCGAGCGGCTCAATCACAAGCACATCGGCACCGAGCATCTGCTGCTGGGCCTGCTGCGCGAAGAGAAGTGCTTCGCCGCCGAGATCCTCCACGAGCGCGGCCTGCGCCTCTCCACCATTCGCGAAGAGCTGGCCCGCTCGCAGTCGGAAAAGGTGGCCGCCAACCGTCCCAAGGAAAGTTCCCTGCTGGCCGAGTTCAGCCGCGACCTGACCCAGGCCGCCATGGACAACTCTCTCGATCCCCTCATCGGGCGCGACTTCGAGCTGGAACGCGTGGTCCAGATCCTCTGCCGCCGCACCAAGAATAACCCCGTCCTCATCGGCGAGCCCGGCGTCGGCAAGACCGCCATCGTGGAAGGCCTGGCGCAGCGCATCGCCGAAGGCGACGTGCCTTCGTTCCTGGCCGACAAGCGTATCCTGGCGCTGGATCTTTCCCTCATCGTCGCCGGCACCAAGTACCGCGGACAGTTTGAAGAACGTCTGAAAACCATCATGAAAGAGTTGATGGAGAATCAGAACGCCATCATCTTCATCGACGAGTTGCACACCCTGGTCGGCGCCGGGTCGGCGGAAGGCTCGCTCGACGCCGCCAACATCTTGAAACCCGCGCTCTCCCGCGGCGAGATCCAGTGCATCGGCGCCACCACCCCCGGCGAGTTCCGCAAGTCCATCGAGAAGGACCGCTCGCTCGAACGCCGCTTCCAGGCCGTCAAGGTCCCCCCGCCGAGCGAGCAGGATGCCATCAAGATTCTGTTCGGCATCAAGGATCGCTACGAGAAGTTCCACGCCGTCGGCTACACCGACGATGCCATCGAAACCGCGGTGTTCACCTCCAGCCGCTACATCCCCGACCGCTTCCTGCCCGACAAGGCCATCGACTTGATCGACGAGGCCGGCGCGCGCGTGAAACTGCGCCAAACCACCCTTCCCAGCGACCTGGCCGATATCCAGAAGCGCATCAAGTTCATCGTCCACCGCATGGAGAACGCCATCGCCAATCACGAGTTCGAGAAGGCCCGCTTCTACTCCGACGAGGAGCGCAAGGAGCGCGAAAACATGCGCCAGTTGCGCGAGAAGTACAACCTGGACGACACCTCCACCGGCATCGTCACCAAGGACGACATCGAAGAGGTGGTGGCGCGCTGGACCGGCGTGCCCATGACCGCCATCAAGGAAGAAGAGATCACCAAGCTGCTGCGCATTGAAGAAGAGCTGCACAAGCGCGTCATCAGCCAGGAGAAGGCCATCTCGGTTCTGGCCCGCGCCATCCGCCGCTCGCGCGCCGGATTGAAAGCCAGCGCGCGGCCCGCCGGATCGTTCCTGTTCCTGGGCCCCACCGGCGTCGGCAAGACCGAAGTCGCCCGCGCCCTGGCGGCCTTCCTGTTCGGCAGCGAAAAATCCCTGATCCGCTTCGACATGTCCGAGTTCATGGAGAAACACTCGGTCTCCAAGCTGATCGGATCGCCTCCCGGATACGTGGGCTACGAAGAGGGCGGGCAGTTGACCGAGCGCGTGAAGCGCTCCCCCTATTCCATCATCCTCCTGGACGAAATCGAAAAGGCCCATCCGGACATCTACAACATCCTGCTCCAGGTGTTTGAAGACGGCCAGTTGACCGACGGCCTGGGCAACCAGGTGGACTTCAAGAACACCATCATCATCATGACTTCGAATCTGGGCGCGCGTTTCCTCGAGAAACGCGGCCACCTGGGCTTCTCCGCCCCGGCCGCCGAGGGCATTCCCTCCAAGATCGAAGACATGGTGCGCGGCGAAGTGAAGCGGGCCTTCAATCCCGAGTTCCTCAACCGCCTGGACGACATCATCCTGTTCACCTCGCTCAATGACGACGACCTGCTGAAGATCATCGACCTGATGGTGGGCCAGATCAACCAGAACCTGGAAGCCAAGCAGATCAAGATCACGCTGCTGCCGGACGCCGCCAAGTACCTGTTGGAAAAGACCTGCGCCGACCGTAGCTACGGCGCGCGCCCGCTGCGCCGCGCCTTGCAGAAGTTCATCGAAGACCCCCTGTCGGAGGCGCTCATCCAGGGCTCGCTGCCGCGTCCCGCCGACCTCGAAGTCTACCTCGGCGACACCGGCATCTACTACCGGCCGGTCAACGCCGAGCAGCCCGTAGCCGCGGGCGACGCCCCCGCCGAGCCGGTCGCGGGCGTGCCCCTGTACACGTTCTAAGGGCCGGCCCTGACTCTTGATTACGCCCGGCTGCGCGCCGCCGCGCCATGAACCGCCCAGCTCCGCCCGGCCTGAGGGCCGTCGGCATATTCCTGCTGTTCGCGGCCGTCATGGCCTCGCTCGCCGGCGTCACCTTGATCTGGCGCCATGCTCCGCTCACCCGGATGTGGCGGCTCAATCCGCGCGCCCACACCGTGCTGGCCCCGCTTGGTGCCGCCGCGGGAGTCCCGTTTCTGATCCTGGGTATGTGCCTGGCGGCCGCCGCGGTCCTCTGGCTTCGGCATCGCGTCTGGGGATGGCGCCTGGCCGTGGTAATCGTCGCTCTCCAGACTTTGGGCGACCTGGTCAACATGTTCCTGGGCCGCGTGATCGAAGGCGGCGCCGGCGTAGCGATTGCCGGTGCGCTGCTCGGCTACCTGCTCTGGACGCCGGTGCGCGCCGCGTTTCGGCGGCCGCCATCCTGACTGCCCGCGCACGGCGTTTCTGCTATACTCACCCGCTATGCTGATCCGTTTCGCGGCTGTCCCATTTCTGCTGCCGGCAGCTATCCTGGCGCAGGGGCCATTGACTCCCGGCGTCAAGCCTTTCGTCTCCGTGGATGATCCGGTGGTGGCGCTCGAACACGTCCGCGTCATCGACGGCGCCGGCGCCCCGCCGCTGGAAGATCAGACCCTCGTGATCGGCCACGGCCGCATTCTGTCCGTCGCACCCGCCAGCCAGGCGCACGTTCCGGAAGGCGCGCGCCGCATCGACCTGCCGCGCCACACCGTGATTCCCGGACTGGTCGGCATGCACGAGCACCTGTTCTATCCGTCCGGCGGCGGCGTGCCGTTGTACAACGGTCACGGCATGAGTTTCCCCCGCCTTTACCTGGCCAGCGGCGTGACCACCGCGCGCACCGCCGGCACGCTCGAGCAGTACACCGACCTCAACATCAAGAAGATGATCGACGCCGGCCGCATGCCGGGTCCCAAGATGTACATCACCGTCGGTTACCTGGAAGGCAAGGGCAGTTTCACCCCGCAGATGCCCGAATTGGCCGGACCCGAGGACGCGCGCCGGTTCGTGGAATACTGGGCCAGCCAGGGCGCCACGTCGTTCAAAGCTTATATGCACATCACCCGCGCGGAACTGGAAGCGGCTTTGACCGCCGCGCATGCCCGCGGGCTCAAGATCACCGGCCATCTGTGCTCGATCGGCTTTCGCGAAGCCGCCGCGCTGGGCATCGACAACCTGGAACATGGCATCGCCGTCGATACCGAATTCATGGCCGGCAAACAGCCGGATGTCTGTCCGCCCGGCCCTACCGCCGAAGACTTATCGAAGCTCGATATGAACGGCGAGGCCGTCCAGCAGACCATCCGCGAACTGGTCGGCCATCACGTGGCGGTGACCTCCACGCTGGCAGTCTTCGAGGCGGCGCCGCCGCTCACCGGGCGCTTCATCGACGCCCTGTCGCCGGATGCGCTCCGCCTTTACCTCACCGGCCGGGACCGGCTGCCCGATGCGGTCCGCAGCCGGAGCGCCCTGCGGATTCGGAAGGAATTGGAATTCGAGCGCGCCTTCGTCCACGCCGGCGGCCTGCTCATGGCGGGCTGCGATCCCACCGGCAACGGCAGCGCCGTGGCCGGATTCGGCGACCTGCGGAACCTGGAATTGCTGGTGGAGGGCGGCTTCACTCCCGTGGAGGCGATTCGGATCGCCACCCTGAACGGCGCGAAGTTCCTGGGAATCGACGACCGGACCGGATCCATCGCCGCCGGTAAAGAGGCCGACCTGGTGGTCATCGACGGCGATCCCGCCAGCCGCATCGCCGACGTCTCGAAGGTGCAACTCGTGTTCAAAGACGGCGTGGGCTACGATCCGGAGAAGCTGCTCGAATCCGTGCGCGGCCAGGTGGGACTGCACTGAGGGCCGATGGCGCCGGCCCGACCCGTTGTCTGCGCCCTTTGCCTCGCGGCGGCGATGCTGGCGCCGGCCCGCGCCCAGGAGCCCTGCACCGTCACCCGGCCCACGGCGCAGTTCCGGATTCCGCACGTCGCCGGCGATCCGCCGCTCGACGCCGACACCGCTTCTCCGGTCTGGCGTCACGCCGCGATCACGAGTCTGTCGAAGGACTGTAGTAAGCAGGCCGACTACCCGTGGCTGCGTACCGAAGTGCGATCGTTCTGGACCGACAGCCATCTCTACCTGCTGTTCAGTTGCCCTTACCGCGAATTGAACGTCTTCCCGCCGGCCGTGGGCGGTGGACCGCGCAATCAACTGTGGGACCGCGACGTGGTCGAGATCTTCCTGGGCGACGACTGGAAGAACATCCGGCACTATCGCGAATTCGAGATCGCGCCTACCGGCGACTGGATCGATCTGGCCATCGATCTGGATCGCGAGAATTATGACCGGAACTGGCGCTCCGGATGGACCACCGCCGCGCGCACCGATACCGCGCGCCACATGTGGTACGCCGCCGCCCGCATTCCGCTGCGCGCCGTCAGCAACGCGCCGGTAACACCCGGAACCGAATGGCGCGCCAATCTCTACCGCATCGACGGCCCGGGACCCGATTCGCAGCGGCGTTTCCTTTGCTGGCAGCCGACCTGCGTGGTCCATCGCGATCCCAACCACGTGCCGGAGAACTTCGGCACCCTGGTCTTCACCGGCGATCCCGAGGCGCTGGAGCAGGGCCGGCGCCGCTTCGAAGCGCGCTGCGCCGGCTGTCATGGCGGCGACGGCATGGGAGGCGAGCGCGCGCCGGCGATCGGCAGCCGCGATCGCGAGCGGCTGGCTTCCGACGCGAGCGTGCGCGCGCTGATCCGCGGCGGCATTCCGGATGCCGGCATGCCGGCTTTCCCGCTATCCGAGCCGGAGTTGTCTCAACTGGTCGCCTTCGTCCGCTCGCGTGTCACTCCCGCGCGCGAGAGCAACCCGCCGGGCGATGCGGCGCGGGGCGAGGCGTTCTTCTTCGGCGAGGGCCGTTGCGCGCAGTGTCACACCATGCAGGGACGCGGCGGCGTGACGGGTCCGGACCTGAGCCGCGCCGGCGAGGAACTGACCCTGGCGGAGATCGAGCAGTCTCTCCGCCATCCGGCATCCCGCCCCCAACGCGGCTACCAGGTGGTCACGCTGCGGCTGCGATCCGGCGCGGCGTTGCGCGGACTCCTGCGCAACGAGAGTCTCTACGATCTCCAGTTGCTGGATCTGGAGGGCCGGCTGCGCCTGTTCCGCCGCGACGAGATCGGGGCCATCGAGCGCCAGTCAGCGCCGTACATGCCGCCGGTGCGCGCCGATGACAGCCAGTTGCAGGATCTCATCGCCTACCTCGTGAATCCGCCGGAACGCCAGCCGGTGGCCGGTGACACCGCGCGCCCCGGCGACATCGCCTGGGAGCGCATCGCCCATCCGCAGCCCGGCGATTGGCCCACCTATCACGGGCAGCTCAGCGGGAACCGCTACAGCAAGCTCGATCGGATCGGCCCACGGAACGTGGCCCGCCTGGCGCCGCGATGGATGTTCCCCGTCCCCGGCGCGCGCCATCTGGAAGTGACCCCGGTGGTGGTGGACGGCGTGATGTACGTGACCAACGTCAACGCCGCGTGGGCCCTGGACGCCGCCACGGGCCGCCGGATCTGGCACTACGAACGGCCGCGCAGCCAGGGCCTGGCCGGCGACGCGGCGGGCGGCATCAACCGCGGCGTGGCCGTGCTCGGCGGCCGCGTATTCCTGGTCACGGACAATGCCCATCTGCTGGCGCTCGATCGCGTCACCGGCGCCCTGCTGTGGGACACCCGGATGGCCGACTCCGCCCAAAACTACGGCGCCACCTCCGCGCCGCTGGTGGTCGGCGATCTGGTGATCTCCGGCACCTCCGGCGGCGACGAAGGCATCCGCGGATTCGTGGCTGCCTACGACGCGGCCACCGGCAAACGCGCCTGGCGCTTCTGGACCGTTCCTTCGCCCGGCGATCCGGCCGCCGCCACCTGGGTGGGCCGCGCGCGGGAGCATGGCTGCGCCTCCACCTGGCTCACCGGCACCTACGACGTCGAGACCGCCACGTTGTTCTGGCCCGTCGGCAATCCCTGCCCCGACTTCAATGGCGACGAACGGCAAGGCGACAACCTCTATTCGGACTCCGTGGTGGCGCTCGACCCGCGCACCGGCGCGCTGCGCTGGCATTACCAGTTCACCCCGCACGACCTGCACGATTGGGACGCCACCGAGACGCCCATGGTGGTGGATGCGCCTTTTCGCGGACGCGGCCGCAAGCTGTTGCTGCAGGCCGATCGCAACGGCTTCTTCTACGTCATCGACCGGACCGACGGCCGCTTCCTCAGCGCGGCGCCGTTCGTGCGCGCGCTCACCTGGGCCAGCGGCATCGGCGCGGACGGACGGCCGGTGCTGATGCCCGGCAGCGAACCCACGCCGGCCGGCGTGCGCGCCTGCCCATCCATGGACGGCGCCACGAACTGGATGTCCACGGCGTTCGATCCCCAGCGCCGCTTGTACTTTGTGATGGCGCTCGAGAAGTGCAACATCGTGGCCAAATCGTCAGCCGTGTGGAAGGCCGGCGAGTCGCTCTACGGCGGCGGCGCGCGCGAGGTGCCGGGCGAGACCCCGCGCCAGTATCTGCGCGCCCTGGACCTCGATAGCGGCCGCATTGCCTGGGAGGTTCCGCAGACCGGCGCGGCCGAAAGCTGGGGCGGCGTGCTGGCGACCGCCACCGGGCTGCTGTTCTACTGCGACGACGCGGGCGCGTTCGCGGCCGTCGACTCCGCCACCGGCGCGCCGCTCTGGCACATGCACCTCAACACATCCTGGAAAGCGTCGCCCATGACCTACCTGGCGCAAGGCCGCCAATACGTGGCCGTGGCGGCCGGCGGCAACGTGGTGGCGTTCGCCTTGCCCGAATAGCGCAACCGCGGCTACTGCACGTACAGCGGAACCTGGGCGCTGGCCCCGGGACCCGCGGCGATGATCACGAAGTTCTCCCCGGAGTTCAACCCCGACGGCACCACCGCGTTGATCTGGCAGACACCCGTGATCAGGCCGGGAGCCGGACCGCCGTACAGCAAGTGCATCGGCACCGGATTCGCGAACAACGGATTCTGACTGATGCTCAACTGGATCGAATAGACCTGCGTGGCTACCGGCGGCACGTTGACCATGCCATCCACTCCGGCCGGCGTGGTCTGCCCTAAGCCGGTGCCGTACATGGTGACATACGTTCCAGCCGGCGCCGGATGCGTGGGCCCATTGATGGTGCCGTCCTGATTGACGATGGCGCTCGGAAAGATCGCGGGAGCGCTGCCGATGGAACTGACGTTGGTGGTGGAGGCGGTGCCGCCCGGCGCTACCACGCGCACGGTCTGCAGGCCGTTGGCGACTTCGTACGGTGCGATGACGTTGATCTGCCCGGCGGTGACATAGATGATGGTGGCCGGCACATCGTCGAAAAAGACCTGCACGCCGGCATCGGGATTCACGGCCTTGTTATTGGATACGCTCCAGTAGGCCGGCGTGGACGGGCCCAGGTAGTGCCCGAAGAACGAGACCAGCTCGCCGGGGGCGATGCCGCCTCCCAGGAAGCTGGCCGAACTGACCAGTTGCGAGAAGGTGGGAACACCCGGCATCGCCGGGGGCGTGTCGGGCGTGACTCCGCGTATGACCGCGGCCTTGCCGTCGGCGATGTACAGCGTGCTTCCCGTCACCGCAATCGCGGTGATCGAACGCAGCTCCGCGCTGGCGGCCACTCCGCCGTCGCCGCTGTATCCGGCCGCGCCGTTGCCGGCCACCGTTTGGATGATGCCGGTATCCGCCGCGATGCGCCGCACGCAGAAGCAGGTGGTGTCGCTCACGAAGATATTGCCGGTCGCATCCACGGCGAAGCTGTTGGGCTGGCAGACCGCGGCCAACGTGGCCAGGCCGCCATCGCCGATGTAGCCGCATCCGCCTACGCCTCCCAGGATGGATACCGCTCCCGCCGCTGAGATCTTCAAGAGGTAATAGGTGTTGATGCCTCCGATGTACATGTTGCCGCCGCCGTCCACGGCCAATCCGGCCACGTCGCCGATGCCGAACTGCGTGGCGTTGGAGGTGGTGCCGCTGAAGATCGCCTGCCCGTTGCCCGCGACCGTGGTGATGACGCCGGTGCTGGTGTTGACCTTGCGCACGCGCTTGTTGCCGGAATCCGCGAACAGCAGGTTGCCGGATGGATCGAACGCCATGGCGCTGACGTAACCGATCTTGGCGCTGACGGCCGCGCCGCCGTCCCCGGAGAAGCCCACCGCACCGGTGCCGGCTACGGTGCTGATGGTGCCGCTCGCATCGACTTTGCGGATCAGGCCGCCCTCGCCGATGAACAGGCTGCCCGCCGAATCCACCGCCAGGCCTACCGGATTGAGTTTCGCCAGCAGCGCCGAAACACCGTCCGCCGTGCTGTTGCCGCCGCCGGCGAAAGTAGTGATGATCCCGGTGGCCTTGGTTACCTTGCGAATCACGGTGCCGCTGGAAATGAAGAGATCGCCCCCGGCATTCACGGCCACGCCCGTCGGATTGTTGAGCACGCCGCCGGGAGCCAGTCCGCCGTCGCCGTTCCCCGTGGTCCCGGCGATGCTGGTAATGATGCCGGTGGTGGCGGTGACCTTGCGCACGCGCTGATTCCCGGAGTCCGCAATATACAGATTGCCGGCGCTGTCGAGCGCCAGGCCCAGGGGCGAAGTGACTTCGGCCTGGGTGGCCAGTCCGCCGTCTCCGGTAAGCCCCGACGAGCCGTTGCCCGCCACCGTGGTGATGATGCCGGTGGCCGCGGCGATGCGGCGGATACGGTCTCCGTCGATCAGCGACAGGTTGCCGTGGCTGTCGATGGCCAGGTCGCCGAGTCCGCTGAAGGTGGCGTTCAGCGCGCTGCCGCCGTCGCCGCCGGAGGGCGGGTGGCCGGTGCCGGCGTAAGTGGTGATGATCTGCGTGGTGGCCGCGATCTTGCGGATGCGCGCCTCGCCGTAATCGGAGACATACAGGTTGCCGGCCGAATCGACGGCGATGCCCTTGGGCTGCACCAGCGCGGCGGCGGTAGCCGGTCCGCCATCGCCGGCGAAGATCGAGCTGCCCGTGCCGGCGATCGTGGCGATCACGTTCGAACCGGCGGCGATGCGGCGCACGTAACCCGCCAATTCGGCGATGTAGATATTACCGGCCGCATCCAGGCAGAATTGCTGCGGATTGTCGAGCAAAGCGCTGGCCGCCGGTCCGCCGTCGCCCGTGTGGCCGTTAGTCCCGGATTGGCCGGCGATGGTGGTGACCGTGCCTTGCTGCAGGTTGAGTTCGCGCAGCATGGAGCTGTCCAGGAACAAAATGTTGCCCGCGCTATTGACGGCCAGATAAGTGGGCACCATGCTCACCGACAGCGCCGGCCCGTCGCTCTTGCTGGACGTGCCGGGCCCCGTGCCCGCGGCCACCGTGATGATGGTGGTGGAATGGTTCAACTGCAGAATGCGGCCGGAATCGGCGATGTAGACATTGCCCGATGCGTCCACCGCCACGCTCTGCGGATTGGAGAGATGGCTTTCGAGCGCCGGCGCGTTGTTCACGAAACCGCCGCCGGCGACGGTAGTGATGATAGCCTGTCCGTGCGCGTGGGCGGCGCAGAAAACGGCCGCCACTACGCAGAGAAGGCGCGAAAGGAGATGGGAAGATGAGTGAGTGAACATAGATCGCTTCGTCCACCATAGCACTCGCGATTCCGTACGACAGGCTTTTGCCCGCTACGGTCTGCGCCCAGACGCGGCTGGAGCGGCGGGTCCAAGAGACTCACCGCCGTGTCGATGTGGCGCACGGGCCGCTTATTCCACGCGCAGCGCGCGGATGGGATCGATGGCCGCGGCACGCCGCGCCGGCAGATACCCGGCCAGCACCGCGCACGCCGCCAGCACCCCGGCGGCGAGAGACAGGATCGCCGGATTGTACGCTTCCACACCATAGAGCTGATGCGCCAGCAAACGCCCGCCGGCCAGGGCCGCCGGGATTCCGATCGCCAGGCCCACTGCCAACTGCAGCAGCGCGTCACGCAGAATCAGGGTGACGATATTGGGCCGGTCGGCGCCCAGCGCCATGCGTATGCCGATCTCGCCCGTGCGGCGCGCCACCGCATAGGCCGTGATGCCGTACAATCCCACGCAGGCCAGCATGAGGGCTAAGCCGCCAAATATGCCGGTGAGCCGCGCGATCAGACGGTCCTGGTTGAAATTGCGCGCCAGTTGCTCGTCCATGGTGAGCATGTCGAGGACCGTCAGGTTGGGATCGATTTGGGCCAGCGCGCGGCGCACCGCGGCGTTCAGATTCTCCGTGGGGCCGGCCACCCGCAGCTCAATATCGCCGATGTAGTGCGAGGCGATCATGAACGACATCTGCGGGTCTTTCGAGATCTGCAGGAACGGCATGAAGAATGTCGGATAGGCAGGCCCGCGGGCATCCTGATACTTGGTGTCTTCCACTATGCCCACGATCTCGAACTCTCCGCTGTGCCGCGGATCGCCCATGCCGAAATGCTTGCCGATGGGATCTTCCTTGGGGAAAAACTTGTGCGCGAATGCCTGATTGATGACGGCGACTTCGGGTGAGTTCGGCGTGTCCGCCATGCCGATGGTGCGGCCGCGCAGCAGGTGCGTGCCCAGCGTCTCAAAGTAGCGGGGACCGATGCGATTGAAGGATGCCTCGGCCTCCTCCTCCGGCGGACGGCCCTGTATATGGATGCCGAAGCTCCAGTTGTCGCCGCGCATGGGGCTGTAGATGGAGTAACTGGCGCTGGCCACGCCGGGAATCTGCGTCAGGCGCGTCTCGATCTGATCGTAGAGGACGCTCAGTCTCTCGGGCTTATAGCCGGCCAGCGCCGGGTTCACGCGCACCACCACGCGGCCTTGCGGCTCGAATCCGAAGCGCTGATTCTCGAGATTGCGCAGCGACTGGGTGAGCAGGCCGGCGCCGATCAGCAGCACGGCGGAAAGCGCCACCTGCATCACCACCAGCGAGCGCTGCGGCAAAGAAGTGCGATCGCGCGTGGAGCGCCCCGCGCCGCGCAGCGCTTCGGCCGGATCCGAGCGCGCCGCGATCCAGGCGGGCGCCAGACCGAAGACCATCCCGGTGAGCAGCGACAGGAGAAAGGCAAACCCCAGGACGGCCAGGGAAGGACTGGCGTCGATGGGGACATAGTGCGCGCCGCGGAAGAACACCAGCAGGATGGTGCGCGTACCGGCGAAAGCCACCGCCAGGCCGGCCAGTCCGCCGGCGACCGCCAGCAGCACGCTCTCCATCAACGTCTGGCGGATCAGCCTGGCGCGCGGCGCGCCCAACGCCACCCGGATGGCGGACTGCACCCGCGACGCCGCCCCGCGCGCCAGCAACAGGTTGGCCACGTTGGCGCAGGCGATCAACAGCACCAGCCCCGAGAGAATCATCAACAGGCGCAGTCCGGCGGACGTCTCATCCGCCATGCTGGAAACCCCGCCGCCGGCCGGCGTGACCGGGATCTGTTGTCTGCCGATCTTGGCGCGGTCCTGGGCCGACAAATCAGGCCGCGCGGCCAGCCATCGTTGAAGCATCGCCGTCACCTTGGGCTGGATACCGGCCGGGTTCACACCCGGCCGCAGGCGGCCGATGGCGTAGAGCCAATAGAATCCGTCGCGGTTCAGGATCGAATTCGGACCGTGGAGCATCGGCTCTGTGGCGATGGGGATCCAGAAGTCCGGCGGATCCGCGCGCAGGCGGTCGCCGAAGAATCCCGGAGGCGCGATGCCGGCGACGGTGTACGGCACCTGGTTGATCGTGAAGGCGGATCCCACGACGGAGGGATCCAGGCCGAAGTGCTCCTGCCAGGCGCGGTAGCTCATCACCGCTACGGGCGCCGCATCGGGCTGGTCGTCGGCAGGCGTGATCGTGCGGCCGGCGAATGCGTTCACCCCGAACGTGGAGAAGTAATTCCCGGAGATCATCTCGCCTGCGAAGGGCAGCGCGGGGGCGTTCGAACCGTTGCGGCGCACGCTCAAATCCGTTTGGCCGCCTTCAAAGGCGGCGATCTCGCGGAACTCGGGTGTGTGATCGCGCAACTGCCGGTAGAAGGCGTACGAGAAGATATCCCAGCGGTCCTGCATGCCGCCCAGCACGCAGCAATTCTCGCCACGGCCCAGGCGGTATAGCTCGTGCGGGTTCTTCACCGGCAGGGATTTCAGCATGACCGCGTGGATCAGCGTAAAAATGGCGGTGTTGGCGCCGATGCCCAGGGCCAGCGTCAGCACGCATGCCACCGTAAAACCGGGAGCCTGCCGCAACCGGCGGAATCCGTAATGTAGATCGTTTTTCAGAGTCATCAGGGCGTCGTCCCCCGGACCGGCGGCGAGCCCGCCCGCGTCTCAAATCCTAACTACGAGGACGTGCTCAAGCAGGTTCCGTTAGATTGCCGGGACGGCGCGATGCAAAGAAGGATTGCAGCAGTTCCACGCACTCGGGCGCCCGCACGCCTTCCACGATCTCCAGCCGGTGATTCAGCAGGTCCGAGTCGGCGATCCGGAATTTGCTGCGCACGCCGCCGAAACGCAGGTCGCGCCCGCCGAAGACCAGCCGGGAGACGCGCGCGGCGACCAACGCGCCGGCGCACATGACGCAGGGCTCCAGCGTGACATAGATGGTGGCGCGCTCCAGGCGGTAGTTCGCCGCGGCGCGGGCGGCCTCTCGCAGCGCCAGCATCTCGGCGTGCGCGGTCGGATCGTGCAAGGCTATGGGCGCATTCCGGCCGCGTCCGACAATCTCGCCCTCGATCACGATCACGGCGCCGACAGGCACTTCGCCCGCCTCTCCGGCTTCGCGGGCCAGTGCCAACGCCTCCCGCATGAAGATGTCATGCATTGTCCTTTTAGCATAGAATGGGAAAAAACCGCTATGTTCCGATACCTGCCCCTGATCGTCAAGAATTGCTGGCGCAATCGCCGGCGGACGGTCCTCACGGTCCTGAGCGTGGGCGTTTCCATGTGCCTGCTGGGCGTGCTGATCGCGGTCTATCACGCGATGTATATGAGCGATGCCACGCCCGAACAGGCGCTGCGGCTGGTGACGCGCAACCGCATATCGCTGACGGTCGAGATTCCGCAGTATTACCGGGAGCGCATCCGCAAGGTCCCGGGGGTCAAGGAAGTGATGGCGTCACAGTGGTACAACGGCGTCTATAAGGACGCGCGCGATCCCAAGAATTTCTTCGCCCGCTTCGGCGTGGACCCGGAGAAGCTCTTCACCATTTATCCGGAGCTGCGCATTCCCGAGGACCAGAAGCAGGCGTTCATCCGCGACCGCACCGGCTGCGTGATCGGCCGCGACCTGGCCGACAAGTTCAACTTCAAAATCGGCGACCGCATCACGCTGACCGGCGATATCTTCCCCGGCACGCTGGAGCTGACCGTGCGCGGCATCTTCGACAGCCCGCGCATGAGCCAGATCCTCTACTTCAACTGGGCGTACGTGCGGGAGGGCCTGCCCGCAACGCGCCAGGGCGACGTGGGAACCTTCAATATTCTGTGCGACAGCCCGGCGGTGGTGACGCGCGTGGCGCAGGCCATCGACAATGAGTTTCGGGATGCTCCGGTGCAGACTCGCACCGAAACCGAGCAGGCCTTCACGCTGAGCTTTGCCTCCATGCTGGGCAACGTGAAGATGTTCCTGTTCAGCATCTGCGCGGCGGTGATGTTCACCGTGCTGCTGGTTTCGGCCAATACCATGGCGATGTCGGTGCGCGAGCGGGTGCGCGAAGTGGGCGTGCTCAAGACGCTCGGGTTCACCGGCGGCAACATTCTGCTGATCATTCTGGGCGAAGCCTGCGGGATTTCGATCGCGGGCGGCGCCATCGGTTTTCTGCTTTCCACCATACTCACCAGCGGCCTGCGCAAAAGCCCGGCGGGGTTCTTTCTGCCGCCGATCCACCCCTACGATCCCTCGGTGGCCGCCGCTTGCATTCTGGTGGCCGCGGGCATCGGCCTGATCAGTTCCTTCGTTCCGGCGTGGGGCGCGTCACGCACGCCGATCGTGGAAGCGTTGCGCAGCACCGATTAGGATCCGCCATGGCCATTCCCATCGCCTACAACCTCCGCAATCTGATTGTCCGCAAGACCACCACGCTGATGACCGCGCTGGGGATCGCGCTCACCGTGGCGGTGCTGCTGGCGATCATGGCGCTGCTCGCGGGCCTGCGCACTACGCTCGCTTCGAGCGGCGACCCGCTGCAGATTATCGTGATGCGCAAGGGATCGGATTCCGAGCTGGTTTCCAATTTCACGCGCGAGCAGTTTCAGGATCTGAAGTTCAAGGCGGGCATCGCCCGCCTGCCGGACGGCGATCCCATGGCATCCCTCGAAGTGGTGACGATCATCAACCTGGCCAGCGTGGACGCGCCGGACGGCATGAACGTGTCGGTGCGCGGGCTGCTTCCCGTCGGCATTGCCATGCGGCGGAACCTCAAGCTCGCGGCGGGACGCTGGTTCGAGCCCGGCAAGCGGGAAGTGGTGGCCGGCAAGTCGGTGGCCCAACGCTATCCCGGCGCGGCCATGGGCAAGCGCCTGCACTTCGGACGCGGCGACTGGACGGTGGTGGGCGTTATGGATGCCGGCGCCAGCGCGCAGAACAGCGAGATCTTCGCCGACTTGAACCAGGTCAGCTCCGACCTGCAGCGCACCGAGGTGCTGAGTTCTGCCCTGGTGCGCGCTACGGACGAAACCGCCGCGCATGCCCTGATCAACAGCATCAACGACGACCAGCGCCTGAATATGGGCGCCATTTCCGAGAAGGATTACTACGCCGAGCAGACCCGCTCCGCTTTGCCGATCGAATTCATGGGCGTCTTCGTATCGATCATCATGGCGGTCGGCAGCAGCTTTGCGGCCATGAATACGATGTACGCGGCGGTGGCGCGGCGCTCCCGCGAGATCGGGACCCTGCGCGTGCTGGGCTTCTCGCGCGGCAGCATCCTGTTCAGCTTCTTCGTGGAATCCGTGCTGCTGGCCGGGTTGGGCGGAATTCTGGGCTGCCTGCTGGTGCTGCCCTTGAACGGCGTCACCACCGGCATCGGCAGCACCACATTTTCCGAGCTGGCGTTCGCCTTCCGGGTGACGCCGGCGATCATGCTCCTCGGTGTGGCGTTTGCGACCGTTTTAGGCGCGGTGGGCGGACTGTTCCCCGCGCGCATGGCGGCGCGCAAAGAGATCCTGGTGGCGCTGCGGGCGGTTTGAAATGGATGCCGAACTGAAATCTCTGCGAATCGACCGCGACAAGAAGCGTGCGGACGAGCCTTCGAAGTGGGCCACGCGCTGGATCGTGGGCGGCGTGATCCTGTTTCTGCTGGCGGGCGCGGGGCGGTTTGCCTACAGCCGTCTGACTGCCGCCACCGAGGTCGAGGTGCAGCGCGTCAAAGCCATCAGCACCGGCGACGCCGCGCGCGGCGTGGTGCTCAACGCCACCGGCTATATCGTAGCCGCGCATAAGATCGAGCTGGCCGCCAAGGTGATCGGCAAAGTGAAGTGGATCGGCGTGGATAAGGGCGACAAGGTGCGCGAAGGCCAGGTGATCGTGCGGCTGGAAGATGACGAATACCGCGCCCAACTGCAGCAGGCCAAGGGCAACCTGGCGAACCTGGAAGCCCACCTGGCGGAACTGGAGCACGGCTCGCGGCCGGAGGAGATCGCCCAGGCGCTGGCCAATCTGAACTCGGCCAAGGCCGACATGGAAAATGCCCGCGTGACGCTGGAGCGCACGCGCAAGCTGGTCAGCCAGGCGGTGATGTCGCAGCAGAACCTCGACGACGCCCAGGCCCGCTACGACTCCGCGGTGGCAAAGGCCAACTCGCTGCGCAAAGCCTACGACCTGGTGCGCATCGGACCGCGGCAGGAAGAGATCGACGCCATGCGCGGCCAGGTGGAACAGGCGCGCGGCGCGGTGGCCTACGCCGAGACGAATCTCTCCAATACCATCATCCGGGCGCCGGTGACCGGCACGATCCTGGAGCGCGCGGTGGAGATCGGCGAGTTCGTCACCACCAGCTTCGTGGGCGACCGCGGCGCCAAGGGATACGTGGTCTCCCTGGCGGACCTGAACGATCTGGAAGTGGAGCTGGATATCAGCCAGAACGATTTTGCCAAACTGCACATGGCCCAGAACGCCATCGTCAACACCGACGCCTTCCCTGACCGCAAGTACGATGGCTTCATCCGGGAAGTCTCGCCGGAGGCCAACCGGCAGAAGGCCACCGTGCAGGTGAAGGTAAAGGTCGCGCATCCGGACGACTATCTGCGGCCGGAGATGAACGCCAGCGTGGCTTTTCTCGCCGACGAGAAGAACAATGCCGCCGCTCCCTCGCAGCCCATGGTGGTGGTGCCGGCTTCGGCCATCCGCGATAACCAGGTGTTCGTGGTGCTCGACGGACGTGCCGTCACGCGGCCGGTCAAGGCGGGGCCGGCCAACAGCCAGGGCGTGCGCATCGAACAGGGGCTGATCGGCGGCGAAGATCTGATCGTCAATCCGCCGGCGGCTTTGAAGAACGGCGACCGGGTGCGCCGGAAGGTCTGATCCGATATGAGCGAAACCGTTATCGAAACGCGCAGTCTGACCAAGGAGTTCGTCCGCGACGAGTTTCACGTCGTGGCGCTGAAGAACATCGACATACGGATCGACAAGGGCGAGTTCGTGGCGCTGATGGGTCCGTCGGGATCGGGCAAATCGACTCTCCTGCACTTGATCGCCGCCATGGACCAGGCCACCGGCGGCGAGATCCGGGTGCTGGGCCACAACCTGCGCGAGCTGAGCGACAGCCAGATCGCGCACTGGCGCAACGAACACGTGGGTTTCATCTTCCAGCAGTTCAACCTGATTCCGGTGCTGACCGCCCTCGAAAACGTGGAACTGCCGCTGAAGCTGACGAACCTGAAAAAGCAGGAGCGCATCGATCATGCGGCGACCGCGTTGAAACTCGTGGGGCTGGGCGATCGCCTCGGGCACTATCCGCGCCAGCTCTCCGGCGGCCAGGAACAGAGAGTGGCCATCGCGCGCGCCATCGTCACCGATCCGGCGCTGATCCTCGCCGACGAGCCCACCGGCAACCTGGATGCGGCATCCGCCGACGACGTGCTCACCATTCTGTCGAAGTTGAATAAGGAATACGGCAAGACCGTGGTGATGGTGACGCACGATCCGCACGCGGCCCGTTTTGCCACTAAGGTGCGACATTTGGAGAAAGGGGAGCTGCTGGCCGAGGATGCCGTCCCGGCGGCGCGCTGATTTATGGCTGAACTGGAAATCCATCACGAGGGTGGACACGAACATGACCGCACCGGCCAGTTGGTCGGCGTCCTGGCTTCCGTGCTGGCCGTGTGCCTGGCGGTGGTGACCATCGCGTCGCATCGCACGCACACGGAAGCCATCATCAAGAAGTCGGAATCCAACGACCAGTGGCAGTATTACCAGGCCAGCCGTCTGAAGTTCCACAACCTGGAACTGGGCGAACGCCTGATCGCGGCGCTGGGACCCAATAGCCCAGCGGCGCAACAGACCCTGGCGCAGTTCGCCAAGGACAAGGTCAAGTACACCGAACAGGCGAAGGAACTGCTGGAGAAGGCCCGCGGTACGAGCGAAGCGTCGGAGTCCGCTGAGCGGCGCGCTTTGCGCTACGACTTTGGCGAGGGTCTGCTGGAGATCGGGCTGGTCCTCAGCTCGCTCTACTTCATCGCGCGTAAAAGGCTGTTTCCGGTGGCGGGCGCGATCGCGGGCGTGGCCGGGATCGCGATCGCGGCTACCGGGTTGATGATGTAACACGGATTCATTGTTCGCCGCGCGAGATCGTGACCGAAACGTCAACATCCTGTAACTCCGTTGAAACTGTCGAAATCTATAATTACCTCTGACGTTCCAGATACAAGCTCGTATCCCTGGACCATAGGAGGTTTCGATGAGAAGAACAGTTCTGTTGTGGGTTCTGTGTCTGACCGCGCCGCTGCTGAGGGCGCAAGATCGCGCGGCGCTTACCGGCACGGTGACGGATCCGACGGGAGCGGTGGTGATGAGCGGCATCGTCAGCCTGCACTCGCCGGTCACCGGGCTGCACCGCGAGACTCTGACGAATGCGTCGGGTATCTACGAGTTCTCGTCGCTGCCGGTCGGAAGCTACGACCTGGCCATCAAGAAAGACGGCTTCCGCGTCTTTGAGACCCGGCAGATCGATCTCCTTTACGGGCAGACCCGAACCATCGACGCCCAACTCCAGGTGGGAAATCTGATGGACACCATCAATGTCACCGCCACCGCCGACTCCGTGAACCGGAGCAATGCCGAGGTGGGCGGCGTAGTGGAGGCTCCCCAGATACGCGAAATCCCCATCGACGGGCGGAATTGGGCCACCCTGATGACCCTGGCTCCGGGCGCCGTCAACACGGGCGATGGCGCGCAGCGCAGCATTAACTTCGACGGGCACTCCCTGGATGACAGCAACTTCACCTTCGACGGCATCGACACCAGCGGCGTCCAGGAACAGACCCAGAAAGCCGACACCAGGCTGAACGTTTCCCTGGATTCCATTCAGGAGTTCCGGGTCAGCTCCGCCGTCTACACCGCCGAATCGGGAGCCGCCGGCGGGGCGCAGATCAATGTGGTCTCGAAGAGCGGGACCAACGACTATCACGGATCGGTCTTCGAATACCTGCGCAACAACGTGCTGGATTCCCGGTCACCGTTCGATCCGACGGATATTCCGCCGTTCCGCCTGAACCAGTTCGGCGCCCAATTCGGCGGGCCGATCGTCAAAAACAAAGCCTTCTTCTACGCCAACTACGAGGGCCTGCGCCAGGAACTCACCAACACCATGATCGGCTTCGTGCCGAACGCGGCGTTCCGGTCGCAGGTGGTCGCGACGTCGCCGGTGCTGGGGCCCATCGTGAACGCGTATCCCGTGGGACAGACGCCGGTGGACGAAAACACCGACAAGATCACGGTCGGAGAAAAGAACACCACGCGCGAAGATTCGGGGATGTTCCGCTTCGATTACCGCTTCTCCGACAAATCCACGGCCTACGCCCGCTACAACATCGACAACGCCTACATCGACAACCCGAGCGACGCCCTCGGCACCCGCAACGTAATCCCCCACGTGCCGCAGAATCTCGTCCTGGAATACCAGAGCATCATCTCCCCGGCCCTCATCAACGAGGTCAAGTTCGGCCTGAACCGCGCCAACTATCACAATTGGACCTACGGCACGTCTCCGATTTCGATGACCACGGAAAGCTTCGATGCGCTCAGCGACAATACGCTCGACTCCGAGATCGGCACCACGTTTTCCTACATCGACAACCTGACCTGGTCGCGCGGCCGGAATAACTTCAAATTCGGCGTCGATATCCGCCGCATCCGGCTGAACAATTCGGGCAACACCATCACGGATTCTTCCATCGACTTCGCCACGCTGGACGACTTCATCAACAACCGCGCCGATGATATCCAGGTGCTGGCAGGCGAAGGAATCCGCGGCGACCGCCGGACTTTCTACATGGGCTACGCGCAGGACGAACTCAAACTGACTCCCCAACTGACCCTCAACATCGGTCTGCGCTATGAGTATTACAGCGTGGCGCACGAGATCCTGAATCGCGCGGCGGCAGTCGATATTTACGGTTGCGGCGGATTTTGTCCCACCGGCACGCCGTTCTACAGCCCGAACACACACGATTTCGGACCGCGCTTGGGACTGGCCTGGGCGCCCGCGGCCTGGCACGGAAAGACGGTTCTGCGGACCGGCTACGGAATCTACTACGGCGGCAATCAGAACGATGACTTCAGCGACCCCATGGAAAGCGCCGTCCCGCGTTACAACGTCACGTCCGACGACGTCCCGAATCTGTCCTACCCCATCAACCCGTTCATCGAACCGCAATACGCGCTCTACAGCCCGAAGGCCATCGACCGGCATCGCAAGGACCTGTCCTACCAGAACTTCAGCTTCGCCCTGGAGCAGCAACTGCCCGACAGCTTCATGGGACAGATCGCTTACGTGGGCGGCCTGGGACGCCATCTGTTCGACAAGTACCAGGTCAACCTGATCGATCCCACGACGGGCCAGCGGCCCCTGGCGCAATTCTCGCAATTCGGCCTGAAGGCTAACGACGCGAACGATAGTTTCAACGCCATGCAGGTCTCGGTGCAGCGCCGCTTCGTGAACGGTTTCCTGTGGCAGACTCAATACATGTGGTCGCATGGCATCGCGGATGGTTCGATCGGCTCCGGCACCAGCGTGGGTTTCGAGGATATGGCCTGCCGGGTCTGCGATCGCAGCGACTCCCCCATCGACGTGCGGCACACCATGACGTCCAACGCGGTTTACCAGCTTCCATTCGGCCGCGGACGCCGCTATCTCAACTCCAACAGTCTGCTTTCCAACGTAGTGGGCGGCTGGCAGTTGTCCGGCCTGGCCACGGCCAGCACGGGGCGCCCGGTGAACATCACCATCAAGCGCAAGGCCGGCGCGATGCTGGACGGCAACACCAGCAGCCAGCGGCCCGACCTGGTCCCCGGGGTCTCCATCTACGCGGCCAATCAGACCATCGACAACTGGTTCAACCCGGCGGCATTCGCCGTTCCCGCCGCGGATACCTGGGGCGACCTGGGCCGTTACACCGCGCGCGGTCCCGGCTATTACGAGATCGACACGGCGCTGCAGAAGGCGTTCCCCATCAGCGAGCGTTTCGCCCTGAACTTCCGCGCCGAAGCCTTTAACCTGTTCAACCATCCCATCTACGACAGCCCGTCGGGCAACCTGTCGTCGGGTGGTTTCGGGCAGATCACCTCGATCCTCAACACGGGCGCGGTGGGCACCGGCACGCCGCGGCGCATCGAGTTTGCCCTCCGGCTGGATTTCTAGGTGCGGCGGATGAAGCCACTGGTTCTACTCTTTTTCGCGGCCACGGCGATGGCCGTATGCGCCGCGGCCGAAGACAAGGTCGTGGGCGGTCCGTACGCTGTCAACGTAGGAGAACGGTCCGCCACGGTAGTCTGGATCGTCCAGAGCGGGCAGGTCTCCGCCGGCACACAACCGGGCCAGGCCGACATCAGCCAGCCGGTGCTGCACGCCGAGCGGGTCTCGTTCACCGGCCTGAAGCCGGGCACGACCTACTACTACAACGCGACCGGGACCCCGCAGGGGCAAGGGTCTTTCAAGACGGCTCCCAAAGGCCCGGCGCCGTTTCAGTTCGTGGTCTACGGCGACACACGCACGCGCCACGACGTACACCAGCAGGTGATGCAGGCGGTTCTGCGGCACAGCAATCCGGAATTCGTCCTGCACACCGGAGACCTGGTCGCCAACGGCGCCGACGCGTCCCTGTGGCCGGTGTTCTTCGACATCGAGCGCGCGCTGCTGCGCCAGGCCGCCTTCTTTCCCGCGCTCGGCAACCACGAACGCAACGACCGGAATTTCTACGATTTCTTTGACCTGCCGGCGACGCCGTATTACTCGTTCGATTGGGGAGCCTGCCACTTCATCGTGCTGGACAGCGACATCCACAACGCCGCCCGGAGCGAGGGCGCGCGCCAGGCATTCTGGGCCGAGCAGGTCCGCTGGCTGGAAGAGGATTTACAGAAGAGCCAGGCGGCCGGCTTCCGCTTCGTGATTGCCCATCATCCGCCCCTGACCGCCGTGCAGCGGCGCCAGGGCAGTAACCCGGAGATGACGGCGCTGATACCCATGTTCGAGAAATACAAGCTGACGGCCGGCTTCTTCGGGCACGATCACAACTACCAGCACTATCTCAAGAACGGGGTGCACTACTTCATCACCGGCGGCGGCGGCGCGCCCTTGTACGACGTGGATAGCCCGCCGCCGGGCATCACCCGGAAAGTGGCGCGCACGGAGAACTTCCTGGTGGTGAACGTGAAGGACGCCAGCGTGCGCGTCGAAGCCTTCAAGCCGGACGGCGAGACACTCGACACGGCCGAACTGAGCAAGTAAGGTCTGGGGGCCGCGGCCCTGCTACGGCTGCGCGCCGAAGGTGGTCCACGGCCGCGACGGCATATCCTTGAGAATCGGCTTCTGCCAGGCAAATTCGCCATGCTTGCGCAGGTGCGGGGCGGCCTTGAAGCCGATGCCGCAGGAATGCCCCAGCGCGGCGCGGAGCGTCATGGCCTCAGCCATGGCCGCATCCGTCACCTTGGATTGCACCGCGCCGGCGGTGGCGTAGGGCGGCTGCCAGGGCAGGTCGCCGCGCGGCGACAGGTCGATATGCCCGCACAAGGTGTGTTCGTCCGGGTCCACCTTGCCTTCCACGGTGTCGAAATGGTCGGCCAGGAAGCGCTGCGCGGCCGCGACATCGATCTTGCCCTTGTTCGCGTTCATCAATTGCAGCCAGCGCACGTGCCGCGCGTTGGCGCTGTCGTTGGGGTCCTTCAGGTCGAAGTCGGTCTCCTCGCGCGCCAGCTTCTCATTGATCGGAAAATTGGACCCCACGAAATAGCCATCCTTGGTGCGGTCGAGCGTCACGTTCTTCAGGCCCAGCTCCAGGCTGGCGATCTCGTTGGTCTTGCGGTCGGCCACCAGCCAGTCGTTGGCGTAGCCGCCGTTGTTGCCTTCCTTCATGATGCGCGCGAAATCGTCGATGGATGCCGCATACTGCATGGCCTTGCGCGCCCGCACGAACTCCGGAATGCCGTTGGGATCGAATCCGTTGAAGCGGCTGATGGTGGTTTCCGTAATCATGATCCCGGCGGAGTTGATGCCGAAATCGTCGCCGCTGTGGATCAGGCCGGCCATGCCGTCCATCAGGATGCGGTTGCCTTTGGCCGGCACGATATCGAAGATGATGTTCCAGCGCTCGCCGGTCTCGTAGCTGGTCCAGTTGTTGTGGCCGATCACCACGCGGCCGTCCCTGGTGTAGCTGCCGGTGGCCACGAACGCGCTGCAATGTTCGCCCACGGGCGGCAGCGCGGGCAGATCGTGCTGCTTCGCATCCCACTTATCGAAGTACGGAAACTCCAGCCAGGCATTCAGCGCGACCACGTCCCAGACGTCCAGCTTCACGCCGCGCGCCGCCGCGCCATCGGCGATGCCCTGCAACTCCGCGCGGTATTCAGCTTCCACGTGCGGCCACAGCATGGTCCGCGCATGGTCGCGGAAGAACTGCCAGTCTTTGTGCTCCTCGTGTTGCATCTCGAAGGAGATGGTGTGCAGCGTGTCGCGGATCTCCGGGGCCAGCAGGTAGCCGTGCTGATAGCCGATCTCGGAAGGGTTGCCTTCCAGATGCACCCAGATCCAGCCGTTCTGTTCGGCATGGCGGGAGGCACGTTTCAGGCGCTGATCCATCTCGGGTTCGCGGGAGGCCAACAATACGGCCAGTCCGGCCAGGAAAACCACAAGCACGACGGCGGTTCGACGCATCCCGTTATTATAGTAAGGACGCCACCGCCATGTCCGACACCACACAACTACGTAAACTGACGGCGCACGTGAAAGCCGCGGGTTGAGCGTCCAAGCTGAGTCCAAAGTTGTTGGACCGGATCTTGGCCAGCATGCCGCGGGTGACGAACGAAAACGTGCTGGTGGGCTTCGACACCGCCGACGATGCCGGGGTCTACCAGTTGACGGCGGAGCTCGCCCTGGTGCAGACAGTGGATTTCTTCACGCCCATCGTGGACGATCCATTCACCTATGGCGCCATCGCGGCGGCCAATTCGCTCAGCGACGTGTATGCCATGGGCGGGCGGCCGATCTCGGCGCTATCGATCCTGGCCTATCCGTCCAAGGGCGATCTGGACGACCTGGCGGAGATCCTCAAAGGCGGCGCGGAGAAGATGCGCGAAGCCGATTGCGCCATCCTGGGCGGCCATAGCGTGGCCGACGACGAGATCAAGTTCGGCTATGCGGTCACCGGCACGGTGCATCCGCGGCGCGTCAAGGCCAATGCCGGCGCGACGGCGGGCGATGCGCTGGTGTTCACCAAGCGCCTGGGGACCGGGGTGATCTCGACCGCCTTAAAGCGCGGGATCGCGCGCCCGCCGGATGTGGCGGCGTCCATCGCTTCGATGCTGGCCCTGAACCGGGGCGCCTGTGAAGCGATGCTGGCCTACGAGGTGCACGGCTGCACGGATGTCACCGGCTTCGGCCTGATCGGGCACGCGCGGGAGATGGCGGCCGCCAGCGGCGTGACCCTGGAGATCGCGGTGGATCGTCTGCGGTTCCTCTCCGGGGCGCTCGATTACGCGCGCCAGGGGGCCCTTCCCGGCGGATTGAAGAACAACCGCGAATTCGCTTCCTGCGCGGTGGAAGCCGCGCGCGAACTGCCGGCGGAGGTGGAAGATCTGCTGTACGATCCACAGACTTCCGGCGGCCTGCTGATCACCCTGCCGGCCGCGCAGGCGGCGGCCCTGGAGCGCAGCTACCCGGAAGCATACACCGTCGGGCGCGTTCTGCCGCGCCAGGCGAAACCGATTCGACTGATATGACCGAAAACCGGATTATCGTGGCGCTGGACGTAGACTCGGCCGCCGAGGCCCGCACCCTGGTGACGCGGCTGGGCGCGCGGGTCGGCTTCTACAAGGTCGGCATGGAGCTTTATGCCGCGGCCGGCATGGACTTCGTGCGCGAACTGGTGGGCCAGGGCAAGGACGTCTTCCTGGACCAGAAGTATTTCGACATCGGCGAAACCGTACGGCGGGCGGTGCGCGTAGCGGCGCGCGGCGGGGCGCGCTTTCTCACCGTGCACGGCAGCAGCCAGGTGATGCGCGCGGCGCGCGAAGGCCGCGGCGACTCGGCCCTCAAGATACTGGCCGTCACCGTGCTCACCAGCTTCAACCAGGACGATCTCACCGACATGGGATACGACCGGCCCATCGCCGACATCATCGCTCTGCGCGTACGCCATGCCATGGAAGCCGGCGTGGACGGGCTGATCTGCTCGCCGCTGGACGCGGCGGTCGTGCGCGCGCTGGCCGGCCCGAAGTCCATCATCGTAACGCCCGGGGTTCGTTCGGGCGGCGCGGCCCAAGGCGATCAGAAACGCGTCGCCACCCCGGCGGAAGCTATCGCCAATGGCGCGGATTACGTGGTGATCGGCAGACAGATCACGCGCGCGGCCGATCCGGCGGCGGCGGCCGCGCGAGTGGCCGAAGAGATCGCCGCGCCGTGCCGTTAGTCGGGCTGATCTCCGACACGCACGGACTGCTTCGTCCCGAAGCGCTGGCGGCGCTGGCCGGAGCGGAACTGATTGTCCACGCCGGCGATGTCGGCAAACCGGAGATACTCGACGCCCTGCGCGCCATCGCGCCGGTGGTTGCGGTCAGGGGAAACGTGGACCTCGGCGCGTGGGCGAAGAAGCTGCCCAAAACCGCGGTGGCCCAGGCCGGAGACGCCCTGGTGTATGTGCTCCACGACCTCGATGAGCTGGATCTCGACCCGGCCGCCGCCGGCTTCGCCGCGGTGGTCAGCGGCCATTCCCATCAACCGCGGAGCTACCGGCGTGCCGGCGTGCTCTACATCAACCCGGGCAGCGCCGGCCCGCGCCGCTTCCGCCTGCCCGTCACGGTCGCGCGGCTGCATGCAAACCAGCCGCCCTGGCAGGTCGAGATCGTGGACCTGATCGCCCGCTGAAAGCCATTGAATCTGCCCCCCACCGGGACTACTATATGAGTGGAAGGTATTGAGATGAGAATATCCTTGTTGATATTGGCGGTCCTTCTATTTTCGCCTGGCGTGCCCGCATTTTGCCAGGCGGGAGGAGCCGCTCCCCTCATGAACACCGTGGAACCGGAATCCGGAACGATCGGCGACATTTTGACCGTTCACGGAGAAAGACTGGGAGCCAGCCAGGTAGCCGCGCTGTTTTTGACGGACGGCAAGCACGATACCAAAGTAGTGATCACGGAGCAGACACCCACGTCCATTCAGTTCAAGATCCCGCCCGAAGCGAAGGCCGGTCGTTTCGCATTGATGGTCCTCACCAAGGGCGAGAAGGTGGAGTACATCGAAGAGCCGGTAAAGGTAACCATCGAGGCCCCCCCGGGCCGCCCGGAAACCTCGCCGCCGAACCAATAGAGGTAGCTCAATGTTTGACAGTCTCGAACAGAGAATCAAGCAGGATGATGCCGCGGAGATTTCGAGCAAGGAACGAATCTTCAAGATCGCACTGATTGCCCTTCTGTCGGTGGTGTTGTTCGGAGGACTCTACCTGGCTGTCCAACTGCTTCAATAAGGACGGGCTGCGGCCGCTGCGGAAACGCCAGGGGGATCGTTGCGCCATTTACCGGTTTGTTCCGCTGGAACTGCGCCGCAACGTCAGATCGAGCGTCTTTTTCTCTCCATCCGCCAGGGTTACCTTGGTGATCCGGGCGGCAAATCCGCGCGCCGACCCCGAGAGTTCGTATTCACCCGGATTCAACGAAAGAATGTAATGTCCCGCCCGGTCCGTTTCACCGGCGGTCACGCGGCCGGTGGTCACGTGGGTCGCCGAAACGTGCGCGCGGGCGATGGACTCGCCCTGAAGTCCCCGTACGGTTCCGGACAGCGTCGCCGTGGCGGCGCCGGCGAGCCGGGTGGCAAGCATCGCGGCGCATAGCATCAGCATGCGGCCCTGCACGTCCATTTGGATGCGGACCCGCGCGCGAATGTTCCTGGATTTCTATTGACAGATCCGCCGAATCGTGGCATTCTTCCTATAGACAGCTATAGGAACAGCCGGTCATGGGAACCAACAAGAACGACATTCTCCAAGGCAGCCTGGCGCTGCTGGTCCTGAAGACCTTGCAGTACGGACCTATGCACGGCTGGGACATCACACTGCACATCCAGAAGATCTCGCACGACGTTCTGCGCGTGGAGGAGGGTTCGCTTTACCCCGCCTTGCACCGCATGGAACAGGAGGGCTGGATCTCCTCGGCGTGGGGCCTTTCCCAGAACAAGCGGCGCGCGCGATATTACCAGCTCACGGCCGCCGGGCGCCGCGAGTTGGCCGGCGCGGAGGCAAACTGGCGCGAGGTGACCAAAGCCGTGGCGCGGGTACTGGCGTTCGAGGCTGGAAAGGCATAGCGGTCATGGGATGGATCCGCCGAGCCCGCGCCCTGTTCCGCCGCGACGCACTGTCCGCGGAGATGGAGGAAGAGTTGCGCTTCCATCTCGCGATGCGTGAGGAACAGAACGCCGAGGAGGGCCTGCCGCCGGAGGAGGCCCGCGCCGCGGCGCAACGGCGCTTCGGCAACGCTACGGGCGTGCGCGAGCAAATGCGGGAGGCCGACCTGCTGACCTTTGTGGAAAGCATTGCGCGCGACCTGCGCTTCGCGGCGCGGATGCTGGCCAAACACCCGGGATTCACGGCGCTGGCGGTGTTGGCGCTGGCGGCCGGCATCGGCGTGAACACCGCGGTCTTCACGGCGTACAAAGCTTTTCTGCTGCGGCCCCTGGATGGCGCGCATCCGGAGGAGCTTTTCAACATCTATCACAGCCGGCCGGAGCACGCCTACGACCCCAGTTTCAGCTATCCGGATTTCGCGGCGCTGCGTGACCATGACCGCTCGTTTTCGGGCATCCTGGCGGTTACCGGGGACGAACTGACCATGACTGAGGCGGGCGCGGCGCCGGAAGTGCGTCCATCCTTCGGAAGCTCGGTGGTGACGGCGTTGGGATTCCGGCTTCCCACCTTGCTGCGCGGCGGCGCGGAATATGTGAACGCGGCCATGGTATCGGAGAACTTCTTTTCCGTCCTGGACGTGAGCGCGGTGCGCGGGCGCGTGTTTCTGGAGCGCGACGCGGACGAACTGGGCCGCCGTCCGCAATTGTTGATCAGCGAGAACTATTGGGAGCGGCGCTTCGACCGCCAGGCTTCGGTTTTGGGGAAGGTGGTCAAGCTGAATGGCACGGCATTCACCATTGTGGGAGTGACGCCGCGCGATTTCATGGGCACCTTCACCACGCAAGTCCCGGACTTTTGGATGCCGCTGCGCCTGGAGCCTCGCGTGGATCGCCACTCCGACCTGCTCACGAATCGGGAAAAGCCGTGCTGCACCCTGATCGGACGGCTGGCCGCCGGAGTCACGGTAGCCCAGGCGCAGGCGGAAACCGACGCACTGGCCAACCGGCTGCGGGTCTTGCATGCGCCGGGTTCCGCGGGCAGCCAACCGCTGACGATCCAGGTGGCGCCGGGGTCGCCGTTCCAGCGCCCCGAACAGGATCCCAAGCTCAGGCTGGTGGTGGCTGTGACCCTGGGCGCGGTCGGCCTGGTGCTTTTGATTGCCTGCGCCAATGTGGCAGGCATGCAACTAGCGCGGTCGGCGGCGCGGCAACGGGAGATCGGGGTGCGCCTGTCTCTGGGGGCCAGCCGCCAGCGGCTGATCCGCCAGTTGCTCACCGAGAGCGCGCTCCTGGGCCTGATGGCAGGAGTTCTATCGATGATCCTGTCATTCTGGTCTTTGCGGGTATTAGTCACGCAATCGGCCGCCGCCATGCCGCTCGCCTGGGGAACTTTCGCGCTGCACATCAATCCGGACCACGCCGTGTTTGCCTACGTTTTCCTGGTCTCGCTGCTGGCCGGCATTCTGTTTGGACTGGCGCCGGCGCTCGAATCGTCGCGGCCGAATCTCACCGCCGCGCTCAAGGAGGAGGGCGCCCGCTTTGCGTTCCGCCTGGGCAACCGCCGCCTGCGGAATGCGCTGATGGCCTTTCAGGTGGGCGCATGCCTGTTTCTGCTGGTGATGGCAGGCCTGCTGATTCACAGCTCCGCGCGTGCGCTGGACGTCCAGCCGGGTTACGAATCCAGAAATGTTTTGGAACTGGATGTCAGTTTCCCGGCCGCGTTCGACTACGGGCATGCCCGGCAGCTCGCCGAGGTCTATCAGATCCGGGAGAAGCTTCGCGCGCTCCCCGAGGTCACCGGCGTGACCGTCGGCCGGTCGCCGGACGGCGGTGGACTGCGCATGGCGAAAGTGGCGCACGCCGGCCATACCGTTTTCTACACTTTCGTTCTGCCGAACTACTTCGACACACTCGATATCCCGCTGGCCGCCGGGCGGGCGTTCGACGGCCGCGCGGACAATACCGTAGTCGTGAGCGAGTCCGCCGCCCGGCGCCTGTGGCCCGGCGTGAATCCGATCGGACGGACGGTCACATTGGATGTCTCGGGCGAGTTCCATCCCGACGGCGAACTGGCCCCCGGGAGCCGGCCCTACGTGGTGTCGGGTGTCGCCCGAGATACGCGCGGCGTACTGCTGGATGGCTCCGATTCCGAGAAGATCTATCTACCGCTGCCGGCGGATCGCCTGGACCAACTCCCCATATTGATGCGGACCGGCACCGATCCCATGTCCCAGATTCGGGCCGTCGGCATGGCCCTTCACGAGGTGGATCCGAGCCTCAGCGTGGACGCCATCACCCTCCAGGATGCGCTCAGTAACAGTCCGCAGTTTGTGCTGGCGCGGTGTTCCGGACTCTTCGCCAGCCTGATCGGGCTGTTGGGCCTGCTGCTGGCATCGGCCGGCATCTTTGGCAGCGTGAGTTACGCCGTGGTCCGGCGGACGCGCGAAGTCGGCATACGCGTGGCTCTGGGCGCGACCGAGCGGGATGTAATCCGGCTGGTGCTGGCGGAGACGGCGCGGCCGGTTGCGACCGGCCTGGTGGCGGGGCTGGCGGCGGCCGCCGCGGCAGCCCGGTTGCTACGCGCTATGCTTAACGGGTTGAGCTCGCTCGATCCGCTGGCATTCGCCGGCGTATCCGTGTTCTTTCTGGGAATCGCGATGCTGGCCGCCTTCGTCCCGGCGCGCCGTGCGCTGCGCATCGATCCCATGGCGGCTTTGAGGTGCGAATGAAATCTCTGCCTGCCTGGCTGGTTGCGGCCGCGGCCGCCATACTCCTGCTGGCGGCGCCGCCCGCGCCGCATTACACCTGGAAGCATCTCTCCACCGCGACCGGCGATCTGCCGGCGCCCAATCGCGGCACGGAGCAGACCTCGGCCACCGTCGCCGATTTCGACAACGACGGCGTCAACGATTTCGTGATCACCGAGCGGACCGCCGCCGACTCGGTAGTCCTGTTCCGGCGCGGACACAACGGCTGGTCGCGCTACGTGATCGAACCGGAGCCGCTGCACATCGAGGCCGGATCGGTGGCGGTGGACGTGGATGGCGACGGCGATCTGGACTTCATCGCCGGCGGCGACTGGAAGAGCAACCAGATCTGGTGGTGGGAGAATCCGTACCCGAAGCTGGATCCGGCCAAGCCGTGGCAGCGGCATCTGGTCAAGAACTCCGGCAGCCCCAAACATCACGATCAGATTGCTGCCGACTTCGATGGCTGCGGCAAACCCGAAATCGCGTTCTGGAACCAGGATGCGCACGGGTTGTTTGTCGCCAAGATCCCGCCCGATCCGCGCGCGGCGGAATCCTGGCCGATCACGGAAATCTACCACTATTCCGCCGACAGCGAACCGGTGCCGCGCGGCACACCGGCATCGTTTCGCGGGGTGAATGAGCACGAGGGTCTGACCGCCATCGACATCGACGGTGACGGCCGGATCGACATCGTGGGCGGGGGACGCTGGTTCCGCAACCTGGGTGGATTGAAATTCGAAACCAACCTGATCGATCCCAGCTACAGCTTTTCGCGCGCCGCCGCCGGGCAACTGGTCAAGGGGGGCCGGCCGGAAGTAGTCTTCGTGGTCGGCGACGGCGACGGTCCGCTGAACTGGTACGAGTGGGTGAAGGGCACCTGGATTCCCCATCGCCTGGCGGACATACATTACGGCCACAGCCTGGCGGTCCTGGATGTGAACGGCGACGGCAACCTGGACATCTTCTGCGCCGAGCAGCGCCTCAACGGCGCAAACGCGGACTCCAAGATCTACATCTTCTACGGCGACGGCCAGGGCGGCTTCACGCCCACCATCGTCGACCGCGGCTACGATCTGCACGAAGCCAAGATCGCCGACCTGAACGGTGACGGACTGCCGGACATCCTGGGGAAACCCTACGACTACCGGACGCCGCGCCTGGATATCTGGCTCAACCAGGGCCAGACTCGTTGAGCACATCGCGCCATATGGTGGCGTCCGGACCCGACAGCTTGCGGAACAGCGCGAAATAGGCGGCCGACTCGCGGCGCCGGCCTTCTTTGTCGAGGGTCACGCCGCGCAGCCAGAACAGGCGGGGAAAGTAGAGCGAGTAGAGCACCGGCAGTCCGACCGCCTGGGGCAGCGGGGTGAGACGCAACAGCGGTTCGGCCTTCTGCCATTGTCCGGTCTCCACGTAGGCCCAAGCCAGCAACAGGGACAAGCCGTTGTCCAATTCGCCCGTCGGCTGCGCGTAAAGGTGTTCGAGCGCCGGGGCCGCAGGCTGAAACTGTTTGGCGAACAGCAGCGCGTAGGCGCGGGCATACTCGTTGAGGACCGGCGGGGAGGGCGGCGGGGAGACGCCGGCCAGGAAAGCTATCAGCGAGGAGACGGCGGCGCTGGCAGGCGTGGCTTCGGCCACGGCCTTCCGGGCATGTTCCGCCGCGCGCGCGCCATCGTCCAACTCGAGCCACCAGAGGGCCAGTTGGGTATCGACTCGAGCGTCATTAGCGGCCAGGCGTTCCAGGTTGCCGACGGCGGCCCGGCGTGCTCCGGTGGCCCACTGCCATTCCGCGGCCTGTAGAGCCACATCCGGATCGCGGGCCGCGCGGCGCTCACCGGCGTACCGGCCGAAGAGCGCATTGGCGCCCGCGATGTCGCCGGTCATCAAGCGGGCCTGGGCGGCCTTCAGCAGGGTGCCGCCGTTCAGAAACGCGGGCGACCGGGTGTGCGCGGCCAGGTAGAATTGTTCGGCTTCGGCGAAGTGCCCGAGCACGAAGTGGACATCGCCCAACGAGTCCAGCGGATTCGGTTCCTTGGGGCGAAGCTGCTCATAGCCGCGCAGGACGCGAATGGCGGTCGGCAGGTCGCCGGAGAAGGCCGCCGCATATCCCATGCTGTTGAGCGCCAGGAGGTCATCCGGCCGGAGGGCCAGGGTGCGCCGGAACTCCACGATGGCTTCGGTGTAATCGCGGACGCCCATCAGCGTTTCGGCCAGCGCGCGATGGTGGTTCGGATTGGCCGGATTGAGGCGCGCCAGTTCGCGCCGCGCCTGGATCTGGGCGCGAAAGTCGCCGCGCAGCAGGGCTGCGTCCAGGTCCAACGCCGCGCGTTGCGGTTGGGCGAAGCGGTTCGCGTGCAAGCGGGCTTGCGCCGCAATCCGGTCCGCTCCGGCGCGATCGCGCCCGGTCATGGTGGTGTCCAGCCAAAGCACCCAGGCCCGGCCGAAATCCGGATCCGCGGCAATGGCTTGCGCGAAATCCCGGGCCACCGCGGCCGGATCGTGTCCGCCGACGCTCGCATCCAAGGCAGCGGCATATGCCTGCAAGGCTTCCGTGCTGCGCGTGTCGAAGGACTCGGCCGCGCCCATCTGGCGCGCCAGGGCATCGGCCAGCGGGAAGATGCCGCCGCCGGCCGGTCCGCGGGCGGTGGCCGTGCGGATCATCTGTTGGGTGGCCAGATCTTCCTCCACCGCGGTGGCCTCCAGCGTGCCGCGGGTTACCGAGAAATATCCATAAATGGCCTGATTGGCGCCCGCTACCAGAGCCCCGGTCCTCTCCGTCGAGATTCCGGGGGCGGCGGGCCGGGGGCCCAGCGAACTGTCGAACGCATGCAGCGACGGAAATTGAATCACGCCGCGTTGCAGAGTGCCGGCCAGTTCGCCGGCGAGTATTTCGGAGAAGCCGCGGCCCATCCACTCGAGCGCCGGATCAGCGGAGAGATTCTCGAACCGCAGAACCGCCACCTGGGGCACGACCTGGGGGCCGCGGCGGCCGCAGCCCGTCATGAATGCGAACAGAGAACACAGCAGAGCCTGGCAGGCGGAAAGCCCGCGCCGCCGGCTACAATACACGCGGCTCCAGCTTGAGCAACTCCTGGAACGCGGGCAGGTCCCGCATGGTGGCAAACTCCGGATCCTGCATCAGCTTCTTGCGATCGTTGAAGCCTTCCTCCAACGCCTTGCGGATATACTGCAGGGCGCGGTCCTTCTGGCCCTCCTTGGCGTAGACCTTGGCCAGATAATAATGGAACTTGGCGCGCTCGTCCACGGTGCGCTCCTGCAGCAGCACTCCGTAGGCACTGTGGTGCTCGAAGACTTCGGGATCAAGTTGCAGGGCCCGGTCGTAAGCCACGGCAGCCTCTTTGTATTTCCTTTCCGCGAAATACGCGGTGCCCAGGTTGCTATAGATCGACGCGGAATCCGGCGCCAGGCGCAGGGAGCGCTTGTACATGCGGATGGCCCGCCCGTAGCGCTTCTCGGCGTAATAGACGGTGCCCAGGTTGTTGATGGCCTCCGGATACTTGCCATTCAGCTTGATGGCCCGCCGGTAGCGTTTGGTGGCAGCGTCCAATTGCATCATCTGGTGGTAGGCGATGCCGATCTTGTTCCAGATGATCGCCGAGTTCTGGGGCGCCTGTTCGTAGACGTCGATGGCTTCGCGATACATCTTGCGGGCCATCAAGACATCGCCGCGCTGTTCGAGCGTCAGTGGTTGCGGAACGGCGTTGGATTCGGTGGGAGTGGCATTTGCCGGCGGGGCGCCGGGAGCGGAAGTGGCCTCTTGGGCGCGAACGCCCGAAACCAGGAAAACTGCCAAAGGTACGACAAGGTAGCGAGCGGAAACCATACGGCCTCCCTTTGCCTTCTATTTAAACACACCCAGAAGGCGGCGGAGCAGGCTCTTTTTCGGTTTGGGCTTTTCGGCGGGCGCGGGCTGGACCGGCGGCGGAGGCGGCGGGCGCCGCACCGCGACCGTGGTAGGCGGAGGACTCACATGGGGGGACACTTCCAGCGCCGGGGGCGGGGTGGGCACTTCCCAGCCGGCCACGTTGGTGACGCTCCGCTGGCCATGGTTGTGCAGCGGGCAAGTAGTCACCGGCTGCGTGCCGGAGATGTAAACTTCGCTGATGCTCTCCGGACAATTGGGCGTAGCCAGCATGCCGGATTCGGGATCGATCTGCGCCGAGACGATGCCGTCGGGAGCTGCGAAAGGACGCACATCGCTGTACTCGCGGTACTTCAGCGCCTGCTTCATGAAGGCCGTCCAGATGGGGAGAGCCGAGTGGGCGCCTTCGAGGTCCAGCTCGCGGTTGTCGTCAAAACCCACCCAGACGATGCAGAGAAGGTTGGAAGTATAGCCCGCAAACCAGCCGTCGTGGGAAGTGCCGGTCTTACCCGCGGCGGGCGCGGTGAAGCCCAGCGAACGCACGCCAGCGGCGGTGCCCGACCGCATCACCTCTTCCATCAGATTGGTCATCAGATAGGCGACTCGCGGGTCCAGCACCTGGCGTTTCTCGATCTTGTTTTCGTAAATCTCGCGGCCGTCCTGGGAACGCACCATGTTGACCACGCTGGGTTCCACGCGCACCCCCTCGTTGGCGAACATGGTGTAGGCGCCGGCCATCTCCCAAGGCGTCACGTCGTAGGAACCCAAGGCCACCGCCGGAGTGGGTTCGATATCGTTTTTGGAGTCCGGGCAGATGGGCGAATCGGCCGCGCTGCACAGGTCCTCCTTGGCCAGATCCACCACCTGGTCGAAGCCCACCATCTCGCCCACCTTCACGGTGGCCACGTTCATGGATTTAGCCAGCGCCTGGCGCAGGGTAACGGTGCCGTGAAACTCGTGCTTGAAGTTGCTGGGTTCGTAGGGCTTGTTGTCGTACCAGAAGGTGGTGGGCTCATCCACCACGGTGGTGCTGGCGGTCAGAATCCGCGGGCCGCCCTGGATGGTGGTATTCAGCGCCGCGGCGTAGACGAATGGTTTGAAGATGGATCCCGGCTGGCGTTTCGCCATCACATGATCGAGCTGGCTGACGCCGTAATTGGTGCCGCCGGAGAGCGCCTTGATTTCGCCGGTATGCGGATCGAGCGCGATCAGCGCGCACTGCGCCTCCGGGATGGTCTGGCCGCGGAACCGCCGCTGCTTGCGGACCAACTCGTTCACCGCGCGCATGCCGGTGCTGACGGCCTCGGCCGCGGCCCGCTGCAAGTTCAAATCGAGCGTGGTGTAAACGCGGAACGAATTGGACTGGAAATCATAATCCTGGAACTGGCGCTGCAGGAAATCGTTCACTACATCCACGAAATAGCCGAAGTAGGGAGCGTCCAGAGACTGGCTGACGCCGGTGGCCAAGCTCAGGTCGGACTCCACGGCCTGCGCGTACTCGCGGTCGCCGATCTCGCCGTTCTGGCGCATCAGCGACAGCACGATATTGCGCCGCTCCTTCACGCGGTCCGGATACCGGTATGGGTTGTAGTAGCCCGGACGCTGGATCATGCCGGCCAGGGTGGCGGCCTCCGGGAGTTTGAGCTGGCTGATGTCCTTGCCGAAGTAGGCTTCGGCGGCTTCGCCAAATCCGTTGATGCTGAAGCTGCCGCGGCGGCCCAGGTAGATCTGGTTGGCGTAATATTCGAAGATCTGCTGCTTGGTCAGCGTCTGCTCCAGGCGCAGGGTGATCAGCAACTCGGCCAGCTTGCGGGTCCAGCGCTTCTCCGGCTCCAGCCAGAAATTGCGGGCCAGCTGCTGGCTCAGCGTCGACGCGCCCTGCTCCTTGCGTCCCTCCTTCAGATCCACATACGCCGCTTTGACGATGCGCAGCGGATCGAAACCCTGGTGCTGAAAGAAACGCTTGTCTTCGGCGGAGGTGACCGCGTCGATCAGGACTTTGGGAATGTCGGCGAACTTCACCAGCCGGCGCTTCTCGCGATTGCGGTCGAAGAGGTTCGTGATGAGCTGCGGTTCCAGGGGATATTCGGGCCGCGCGGTATTGTCGCGCAGGGAGACGATCTGCGAAATGCGGCCGCCCGCGAACTTGATGACGCCGGCTTCCTGATCGAAAGCCTCGGGCCCGGGATAGATTTCGATCGAATCGCCGCGCAACTGGTAGCAGCCCACGGCATTGGAATGGGATTCGGAATAACCGGCCCGGTGGAGCTCATCGGCGATGTCCGCCGCGGTGATGACGTCGCCTACCGCGACCAGGCGCGGTGCGGCGTAGATCTTGGAAGTATTGGCAAAGGGTCCGGCGCGCAGTTTCTGATCGATCAGCCGGGAGTACCTGGTGTAGTAGTGAACCAGGACGCCGGCGCCCAGCAGAAACGCCAGGGTGCACGATATGGCGAGCGTCTTTCCCAGGGGGTGGAGCAGAAACCGGACCAGGTAAGCTCTACGTGGTACCCGGACACGCACCTTCTTCCTGGGGTCGGATCTTTTTGCTGCCACCAACTACAATTCTCGCACACGTGCCGAGCCTGCCTATGTAAGGTTCCGCAGGGTTGGGCGCTCAATGGCTGCCGGCGCCAGGATAGAAATGCAGATCCACGGTGTAGAGGGGCAGATCGACATGGACGATGTAGCGCACGTCCAGGTGCACGGTCCCGGGCGCGCGCTGGATGCGGATGTTGTTGGAGGTCACTGGCAGTTCCAGATCCGCGGCTTTGGCCAGCACCCAGGAGCGCAAGACATCGTCGGAAGCCGCGGGAGCCGCCGGGCGGCGCGCGACATCCGCTACGAACCGCTGCAACTCCTGATCGTGCAGGTAAATAGGAACCAGCTTGACGCCCAGATAAACCAGAATCGCAAGCACCAGTACGCCGGCGGCCTGACGCAGTCGGGCAGAGATCACGGACGCTCATCCGCGTCGTGCGCGGAGGCGCACAACTCGTCCCAGATTTCGCCGTGGGGGTTCCACTCGGGATTCTCCAGGCCGGAGATCTGCAACTCCTCGAGTTTCAGCGTGCCATGCCCGTAGGGGCAGATGTACTCGATACGGGGCCGCCCCAGCAGCAGCATGGCGCCCCACGACCCGGTTTCCACCGGCATGCGTAAACGCCGCAGGCAGACGCGGCAGCGCAGGCGCTGGTCCCGGATGCAGAGATACAACAGGCCGCAGCCCAGCAGAAACCAGAGTCCGGTCAATAAGGTGTACTGCAGGTCGTAGCCGAAGCGAGGCGGGGCGAAATTGAGGAATCGCGGCGGCGCGGGCCAGGAATGGTTCAGCCAGCGCAGCAGGCCGTACATCACAGCCGCAGACACACCGAGCTTTGCCGCCAGATAGCCCCAATACCGCATAAACGTTAGATGCCGTTAAGCAATGCCAAGTTCCGCGGCCGCCGCTTAACTGCGGAATAAGTTCCGCGCCAGGAACAGGACGTTCGCCGGACGCTCCGCCAGGCGCCGCATAAAGTATGGATACCACGCCCCGCCGTACGGCACATAGAGGCGCAGACGGTAACCTTCGTTAACCAGCCGCCGTTGGATATCGCGGCGGATCCCGTAAAGCATCTGAAATTCGAAGGAGTCGCGCGAAATCTTGCGCGACTCCACGAACTGTCTGGTCTGTTCGATGATTTTTTCATCGTGCGTGGCTATAGCCGGATAGACGCCCTTCTCCAGGAGAATGTTCATTAATTCGACGTAATTACGGTCCACGTCGGACTTGGCCTGAAAGGCCACCGCCGGCGGCTCCAGGTAGGCGCCCTTGCACAACCGCACGCGTATCCCGCGCGCGCACAACATCTCCACGTCGCCGCGGCTGCGGTGCAGGTAAGACTGGATGACCGTGCCGGTGGCTTTATAGCGCGCGTGCAGATCGCAGACCAGTTCCAGGGTGCGGTCGGTGTATTCGCTCGATTCCATGTCCACGCGCACGAAGTTACCCATGCGGGCGGCCTGTTCCACCAAGGCTTCGACGTTGGCCCGGCATTCACTGAGCGACAGGTCCATGCCGAACTGCGTCAGCTTGAGGGAGACATTGCCGTCGATCCCCAGAAGTCCGATTTGGCCCAGCGCCTTCAGGTAAGCATCGCGCGAGGCGGCGGCTTCCGCCAGCGAGGTCACATTCTCGCCCAGATGATCGAGGGTGACGCTGATGCCCTCGGCGTTGATCCGCTGGCAGGTGGCCAAGGCGTCGGGTAAATTGTCGCCGGCCACGAATCGCGCCGACAATTTGCGGGCGAGGCGCGAGGTCTCCATGAACTTTCGCAAGTGCTTCTGGCGCGAGAGAAACAGGAAAAAAGTGCGCATGCTACTCCACCATACCTCGCCGGCGTTCGGAGCAGCGCTTCTGGCGATTCGAGGCCCCCTTGCCATATGGCGAATAAAAGGCGAAAATAGGGAATGCCTGAATTGATCGGCATCGCCAAAATGGCGGCCCGGAGCGAACGGCTCCAGGCCAAGTCCGCTGTCGAATACTTCGAAATCGAAGCCCGCAGCATTCTCAACCGCACCAAGCCCAATATGCCGTTCCAATGGACCATCAATCCTTACCGCGGCTGCGAATTCGGCTGCCAATACTGCTACGCCCGCTACACCCACGAATTCATGGGCCTGGAAGACGGCCGGGAATTCGAATCCAAAATCTACGCCAAAGCCGGGACCGCGGACCTGCTGCGCCAGGAACTGCGCCGCATTCCGCGCACCGACCACATCGCCCTGGGCACCGCTACGGATCCGTATCAGCCGGCCGAGCGCCGTTTCGGCCGTACCCGCGCGCTACTGGAGGTCTTTGCCCAGGAGAAGGGCTGGCGGCTGTCGATCACCACCAAGTCCGACCTGGTGACGCGAGACCTCGAGTTGCTCGGCGAAATCGCCCGCCGCAACGTGCTGGCGGTCAGCATCACCATCACCACGCTCAACCGCCGCCTGGCGCGGCAGCTCGAACCGCGCGCGCCGCGTCCGGATCTGCGCCTCGCGGCTGTCCGCACGCTGGCCGCGGCCGGCCTGATCGTGGGCGTCTACCCCAATCCGGTGATGCCCATGATCACGGATGCCGAGGAAAGCCTGGACGCGCTGGCATCGGCTGCCAGCGGGGCCGGCGCGCGGTATTTCGGCGGCGGTCCGCTGTTTCTGATGCCGGCGGCGCAGAAGATCTTTTTTCCGTTCCTGGAACAGCGCTTTCCGAAGCTGGCCCGCCCGTATCGCCGGCTGTACGCGCGCGGCGCGTACCTGGGTCCCGGCTACAAGGCGGAGTTGCGCGACCGCATCGCCCGCATACGCGACCGCTACGGGCTGGCCGCCGCGCCGCTCGAATATCGCCCCGAGCTGTGGGAAGGCGAAGAGCAAGGCGACCTGTTTCCGTTACATTGAAGCTGAATGGATCTTGCCGAGTTCGACTACGCGCTGCCGGAAGAGCTGATCGCGCAGACGCCCCTCGCCGACCGCGCCGGCTCCCGCATGCTGGTCATCGACCGCGCACGGGGCACCTGGGAAGACCGCCGGTTCCGCGATCTGCCGGGCTACCTGGGGGCGGGCGATTGCCTGGTACTCAACGATTCGCGCGTTTTTCCGGCGCGCCTGTTCGGGCATCGCGCGGGCGTGCACGCGCTGCCGATCGGCAAGCGGAACCCGGCGCGCCGCGAGTATCTCACCGGCCAGGTGGAAGTGCTGCTGCTGCGTCCGCTGGACGCCTGGGCGCGCGAATGGGAAGCGCTGGTCCACCCGGGCAAAAAGATGCGCGTGGGCGAGCGCGTGAGCTTCGCCGCGGACCTGGAAGCGGAGGTGATCGCCCGCGGAACCTTCGGGGAGCGCACCCTGCGCTTCCACACCCGCGGCGACGTGTACGAAGCTTTTGAGAAGATCGGCCACGTGCCGCTGCCGCCATACATCCGGCGGCAGGACGAAGCCGCCGACCGGGAGCGCTACCAGACCGTCTTCGCGCGCGAGCGCGGATCGGCCGCGGCGCCCACCGCCGGCTTGCACTTCACGCCGGAGGTATTGGACGCCTGCCGCGCGGCCGGTGCGGAACTGGCGTTCGTCACGCTGCACGTCGGCCTGGGGACTTTTCAGCCCATCCACGGCGGCCGCATCGAAGGCCATCGCCTGCACCGCGAGCACTATCGCATCACCGCGGAAAACGCCGCGCGCATGGCAGCGGCCCGCCGCCTGGTGGCCGCCGGCACGACCAGCGTGCGCACGCTCGAAAGCGCCATGCGGGCGGGAGGCCTGCGCGAATCCGCCGGCGAAACGGACCTGTTCATCTACCCCGGCTTCGAGTTTCGCGCGGCCGGCGCCATGCTGACCAATTTCCACTTACCGCGCACCAGCCTGCTGCTGCTGGTCTGCGCCTTTGCCGGAAAGGATCTCACGCTGGCCGCGTACCGGCATGCCGTAGAGGCGCGCTATCGCTTCTACTCCTACGGCGATTGCATGCTGATTGTGTGACTACACCACGCCGCGCCGCGCGATGGTATCCCGATAGAACTCGGCGCTCAGTTTCGGCGTGCGCTCCTGCGTATCGAAGTTGACGTAGTAGATTCCGAAGCGCTTGGTGTAGCCGTCGGCCCACTCGAAGTTATCCACCAGGCTCCACAGGAAATAGCCGGTCAGGGGCCAGCCCTCGGCGACGGCCCGCTGCGCCAGGGCCAGGTGGTTGCGCAGATACATCACGCGGTCGGTGTCGTAGACGTGTCCGTCCGCCTGGAGATGGTCGTCCGCCGAACAGCCGTTCTCGGTGATCATGACGTTGTTCACGTTCCAGATCTCCTTCAGATGCCGCGGCGCCCAATACAGGATCTGCGGTCCGAAGTAGATCCATGGCGACGCCATGTGCGGATAGGATGACGGATTCGGCACCAGGGCAAAGCCGCCCTTGGTCTCGGCGGCGCGCACGTAGGCCGGCGCATAGCAGTTCAGCCCCACGAAATCGAGCTTGCCGCCGATCGTGCGCATATCCTCGGGGGTGAACTCGGGCGCGTTGGCGCCGGCGGACGACAGATATTCGTCCATGTACTTGCCTTCCAGAACGGCGGTCAGGAACGGCGCATTCACCTCACGCATGGCCTTCCGCGCAGCCGCGATGTGCGGTTCGGTCTCGAGCACCGGCACGCACATGGTGGGATTCTCGGCCAGGCCGACCTGGACCGGCCGCCGGGCGGACGCGCGTATGGCCGCCAATCCCAGGCCGTGGGCCAGCAGCCCGTTGTGCCGCACCTGGTTGACCTGGCGCGGTGGCAGGCGGAGCCCGGGCGCGAACACGCCTACGGCATATCCCAGGTCGGTGAAGCAGGAGAACTCGTTGATGGTGAAGAAATGCGAGACGCGGTCCGAGAGCCGGCGCGACACGAAACCGGCATAGCCGGCGAAATAACGCGCCGTATCGCGCGACTGCCAGCCGCCGATGCGGTCCTGAAGGGCCTGCGGCAGGTCCCAGTGAAACAGGGTGACGTACGGCTGAATGCCCGCGCCCAGCAGCGCGTCCACCAGGCGTTCGTAATACGCCATGCCTTTCTCATTGGGTTGGCCGTCGCCGTCGGGGAACACCCGCGGCCAGGCGATCGAAAAGCGGTAAGCCTTTACGCCCAGCCCCTTCATAAGCTGTATGTCCTGCGCGTAGCGGTGGTATTGATCGGCCGCTACGTCGCCGGTGTGGCCCTGGGCGATGTGTCCGGGCTGGTGGGTGAAAGTATCCCACACCGAAGGCTTGCGTCCATCTTCGTGGACGGCGCCTTCCACCTGGTACGAAGCGGTAGCGCATCCCCAAACGAATGAGTCGGGGAAGCGGTAAGCGGCAGGCAAATCGGCGGGCGGCGCGGCGCCGGCCAGGCTCTTTCCCGCGCCGGACGCCAGGGCGGCGGCTCCGGTCAGGGTGGCGAATCTACGTCTAGTGGTTTGCATGATTAACTTTCAACATATTAAAAAACGCCAAAAAAGTCTTTGACAGTGCGCCGCGGAGTGATATACTCGCTCAAAATACAGTTCGGCGTCCTCGCCAGCGTGTAGCGGAGCCCTCCTGAACGCCGGATACCAGAGGGGTGGGGGCGGGCATTGCTCGCGCGGGATCAAGTCCCGCAGCGTGGCCCCTCCCGCCCTGAAGATCGGACCACTTATCCATCAGAACGGCCACGGCCGCCAATTGGACTTTTTGGGCGCGGCTTGGACCGGGGCAACGCCGGAGAAGTGTCCCGGCGGCAGAGTGCCGAATGCCACTTCGCCGGCTTTGAATCGCAGGGGCCGGTCCGTGACCATTTCGACCGTGCTGCCCTTGGCCAGCACCGCGTCCGGACCGCGCGTCAGCAGCACCGTCATCAGTCCGGCCCCGGCGCCCGCGGCGGCCCCGATGCCGCCGCCCATGGCGTAGTGCCGGGTGGCCGAGCCGGCGATCAGGCCGACGGTAGCGCCGGCGCCGGCCATCTCACCCACGGTCTGCGCATCGCCGGCTTTGTTTCCTTCGCTGATCACCTTGCCTTCGTTCTTGTTGAACTCTTCGCCACCGCTACCGTCGATGCCGCCCAGGCGCGCCCGAAAGTCGCGCGTGACGCCGTTGGGCAAAGTGAGCGAGTCGAATCGCAGGTACAGCTCGGCGCGTCCTTTGACCCGCCCCGGACGCTTGAATTCAGTGATGGTGCCGGCTACGTAGCTCCCGGGCGGGATCACGATGCGCCCATTGGCCAGAATCGGAAACACAGTTTCCAGGTAGACGCGGTCGCCCACGGCCGCTGTTTTGGTGGTCACCGTGTTGATCAGGCCCAGCGGGATGCGGGTTCCCGGCGGAACCACATATTCGGTGGGCGTATCCTGCGCCGTCAGGATACCGGATGCGAAAAGGACAGCCGCCCCAACCAGTCGCCGCGACATACAAGCCCCCTTCTGCCATCTTACGGCTTCGGACGCCGGCGCGTTTCGGGGTTCGCTCAGCCGCGGTACTTAAAAACAGCCTCGCGCAGGGGAATGCCCACCAGTTCGATCTTCCCCAGGTCCCGCGGCCCCACTCCCAGAGCCTCGGCCAGTTGCAGGGTGCTGTCGCACTTTTCAAACGGCGGGGCGCCGCGCACGGCCAGGGGATCGAAACCCATGAGGGCCATACACACGGCGTCCGTAGCCACACAGTTGGTGCCGGCTATGAGCAACCCCGGCTGGATCGCCCGCGAAGGCCGGATCCAGGGCCCTTCGCCGCCGTTCATGGAATGCACGGCCTCCACGATCGCCAGGTCGATGGGCCGCGCCGCGACCACATCCGCCACGATGCGCGGGATCCGCCAGGTGTCCTCCCGCGGCGTGGTGGGATCGTTCTCCGCCGGCGCCGATTTCGAAGGCTGGCGGCTGCCCAGGTGCATGATGCCGCGGCCGCCGTGCGGCTCGATCGACGGCTCGTCGACGCCTGCGCCGTCCCCGTAAATCGTCACCGGCAGGATGCCGAAACAATTCTTGATCGAGAGCGTTACGCCGGCGGTGGCGTGCTCTTTCATCTTGGCCAGCGAAACGAAGACGTCGCAGTCCCGGTAAGAGTGATTCAGGTCGAAGGCGCGGAAAATGTGGCCGCCGTGGGGCGTCGGCAGGCGCACGTAGCTCTTGGCGCGGCCCAGGTAGTTCGTGTTTTCGAACTCCACGCGCGGCGCCGCGTTCAGAATATCGCGCGGCTCCCAATTCGCCTGGAGCATGAACTCTTCGAACGGCGCGGAAGTCGACCAGCAGGATTCCAGCACACGGATGCGCTGCGCGCCCGCCCGGCCCATCAGGTGCACCGCGGCGGCGACTACCCGCGGATGCGTGTAGTGCGTATCTTCCGCCGGCAGATAGCCGAGGCGGTAACTCGTATCGCCGGTCATGTTGACCTTGATGGCGACCGTCTTGCCCTTGACCAGACGCTCCAAACCGCCGAGATGATCGAACATGCGCTGCATGGCCGGCAGAAGCTCCGGACCATAGTCGCGGCAGCGGGTCACCGCGACGCGCGGCGCCGGGCCAGCCGCCGCGGCAACGGGAAACGGGCGCACGAGGGCCGCGCCTGCCGCGGCCGCCAGCCATTGTCTGCGCGTGCAATCAGGCATGTTCCAGAACCTCCAGTTCGATGCCGCCGTACACATCCAGCGGCGGCAGATGCACCTCGACGCCGCCGCGTTGAGCCGCCATCCTGAGCGGCTGCGGGCCGCCGTGCTCGAACGACCAAAGCCGGGCGGAGCGGAACTCTCCCGCCAGGCGCGCGCTCGGCGGATCGTCACCCGCGCCGCCGCCGTAATTGATGACATGCGCCAGGCGGTGCTTTCCGTCCGGTGCTTTCGTGCAGTATCCCGCCAACAGAAATCCGTTAAAAAAACGCACCCGATCGTAGCGGTGGCTCAGCAGAATCTGGGCATCCTGGGCCACTTCGTAGGGATCGGATGGCGCCTCGCGGGCCACGGCGATGGTGCCCTTGCCCAATCGGCGGATCTCATAGCGGGGATGCGATTGCACGGGGGAGACGGCGCCCGGCAGTTTGCCGAACGCCGGCACGGCGATCAACAACCCGCCGCGCTCCACGAACTCGAGCAGACCCTGCCGCAGATTCGAGGCGGGCGCATCCGTGTCGGTGTAGAGCACCGCGCGCAGGCCGCGCCACGATTCCGGGACCGCATGGCTCTTCTCCACGATGTCATAGGTGACGTTGGTGCGGGCCAACAGGTTCAGGAGTTCGTGGCTGAAGAATTCGTTATCGCCGGCGAAGCTCGACACCACTGCCAGCACGCCGTCCGCCGGCCAGATCCCCCATTCCGCGTGCGCCTGAAAGAATGCCACGGCGGCCATGAGCTTGCGCCAGCCGTCGCGGTTCGCGGCTAATTCCCGGTCCGGAGCGATGGCCCAACATCCGCCGTGCGCCGCGCCGTCCGCCACCGCCACCAGGTGCCGCGACAGCGGAATGATTTCGCTGGTCTTGGGCGGATCCGCGATCACCCAGACGGTGGCGCCGGGCTTTTGGACGCGCGTCAACCGCACCAGCCAGCCGTTCGAATCGATCCAGAGCGCGCCGGTCGGTCCGGCGGAGGCATCCCCCTGGCCCGGCGTCATGCGGATACCCGGCCACTCTCCCTTCACGATGGCGACACCCGCGGGCGGATGCTCCGGATCGCAAACCGTCAGCCCCTGCCGGCGCGCGCGCTCGATCACCGCGCCGTAGCCATCCGCCGCCGGCAGGATAAGAGCACCGACACCGGTGTCCTTGAGTAGGTCCAGCAAGGCGAGGTCATGCCAGCCTGCCGGCCAGCGCAGAGGCCAATTCGGATGCACACGTCTATTATATCGGGCCTCGGCCGCGGGAGCCGTTTTGCCATACCATGACAGAGTGGGGAGCAGGAAGCTGACCATCGCCGCCGCGCAGTCGCAGTCGCTCCCCGGCGACATTGCACGCAACGTCGCGCACCATTTGCGCTTCGCCAGGATCGCTGCGGAGCACGGAGCCGTGCTGCTGATTTTTCCCGAGCTGTCTTTGATCGGGTACGAACTCGCGCTGGCCGCATCGTATCCGCTGCTCCCGGACAGCCCGGCACTCAATCCCTTGCGGCGGCTGGCGGAGTCGGCCCGGATGGTCGTCGTGGCGGGCGCCCCGCTGCCGGGAGCGCGCGGCTTTTTGCACATCGCGGCATTTGCCGTGCATCCGGATGGCTCGGTACAGACCTACACGAAAGAGCACGTCCATAGCAGCGAGGAACCGGTTTTCACTTCCGGCCCCGGCGGACCCCCGCTGCACGTGGCAGACACCGTGGTGGCGTTGGCCATCTGCCGGGACGCGTCCCAGCCGCAGCATGCCGCCAAAGCCGCGGCAGGCGGAGCCAAGGTGTATGCCGCGGGTGTGATGGTCGACGATCCCGGTTACCCGCGGAAGATCACGCTCTTGCAGAAATACGCGTCGGAGCACCGGATGGCTGTTTTGATGGCGAATTACAGCGGAACCACCGGCGGGTCGTTATCGGCGGGCCGCAGCGCGATCTGGTCGGACGATGGGCAGGTTGTAGCCGCCAGCAGGGGAACCGGGGAGTGCCTGGTCATCGGCCACAAAGACGATAACGGCGCTTGGCACGGCGCCGTCATACCGGTATGACTGTGTGGGGACCGATCGCCAAGATGCGCGCCACGCCGGGTCCGCGCGATAGCCGATCAGGATCCTGATCGAAGGCAAGCTGGCGATGCCCGGCCTCTGGTGGCCGGCATGGAAAGCCGGGCGATCGCCGCGCCGGTGGGTGGAATCGGGATTTCCAGTATCCCTTAAGAGAAGTCCGCTTCCGCCCGGCCACTCTTTTCGGTGCTGCGCCGATCCTGCCTCGCCGGTACCATGACTGCGATGGTGTGCCTGATCTACTGGTGCGGCTGCCTGGGGTGGGCCGATCGTCTGGCGCGTGCCGGCGATCCGGCCGCAATGCGGCTGGCGCCGGGCGACGCGGACATCCGGCTGCGCCTGGTGGGAAATGACGTGGCCGGCCTGCAGGCGGCTGCCGCGCTCGATCCGGGCAATGCCGACGCCTGGATCCGGTTGGGACTGGCCGCGGAAATCCACGGCGACGACAGCACAGCGGAACTCGCCCTGCTGGAGGCCGCGCGGGTCAGCCGGCAATATGCGCCGCGTTGGACACTCGCCAATTACTACTTCCGCCGCGGCGATCGCGCGCACTTCTGGACATGGATGAGCGCGGCGCTGCGCATGGGCTACGGCGAGCTGGATCCCGCGTTTGCGCTCTGTTGGAGCATGAGCCGGGATGGCGCCGAGATCCGCCGGCTGGCAATCCCGGAACGCGCCCCGGTGCTGAACGCGTACGTGCGATTCCTGCTGAGCACCGGCCGGCTGGCGGCCAGCGAACCGATCGCGGCGTCCCTGGCGGCGCGGGGCGGCGCGGATGACCTTTCCACGCTGGGGGCGTGGTTGAACTTACAGTTGGATCGCGGGTCTGTGCCGGTCGCGGTGACGGTCTGGAACACGCTCTGTGCCCGGCGCCTGCTGCCGTATGCCGCGATCGACACGGAGCGCGCGCCGCTGACCGATGGCGATTTCGGAACCGCATCGCCGGTGAGCGGCGGCTTCGCCTGGCGGTTGCCGCCGGTCAACGGCGCCGCGGTGGCATGGGACCGGCGCGGACGGTGGCTTCGTATCGATTTCAGCGGGGACCAGCCGGAGGCCTGCGCGCCGTTGCTGGAATATGTTCCTTTGAGGGCCGGCCGCATCTACCGCCTGCGGTTTACATACCGCACGGCGTATATCGCGCCGGCCAGCGGCCTGAGCTGGAGCGTCTACGATGCGCGCACCGGCGTGGATCTGGCGCAAGATTCGCCGTTTCTCTCGAGCGACGAGTGGAAGCCCGCCCAGGTGCGCTTTCGCGCGCCGGCCTGCGGATTGGTGCGGGTCACCCTGGTGTGCCGCCGCGTTTCGGGGCAAACGCGCATCGCGGGGTGGGTCGAACTGCGGGCGGCATCGATGGAGCCAGGCATATGACCGGCGCGGCGATGCTGGCAGCCCTATTGAGCTACGCCATCCTCACGCTCTGGGTCGGCGCGGATTGGGCCTGGCGCGCGGCCGAGATGGCAGCCTTCGGCGGCGTGGCGTGGTGGGCGGCGCGGCAATGGCGGCGGGCATCGCCGGTGCGGTGGAGCGCATGGCTCGTTCCTCTGGCCACGGCGCCGGTCTGGGGACTGGTGCAGCTTGCTTCGCGGCGTACGGTCTATCGCTGGGGCACCTGGAACGCCGTGCTCAACTGGACGGCATGGCTGGCATTATTCTTCCTGGCGTTGCAGGCTTTCGCCCGGCCTGAGGCGCGCCGCTGGTTTCTACGCTTCGCGGTATGGTTCGGCGGCGGGCTGAGCATCCTGTCCACGCTGCAGATGCTCACGGCGCACGGCCGCATCTACTGGCTGTTCGCCAGCGGCTATGCGGATTTCGTGATGGGACCTTTCGTGAATCGCAACCAATACGCGGCATTTCTGGAGACCATCCTGCCGATCGCCTTGTGGCAGGCGCTGCGCGGCCGCCAGGCGGCGGTTAACTATGTCCTGGCGGCCGCCATGTGCGCGTCGGTGGTGGCCGCGGCCTCGCGCGCGGGCACCCTGCTCATCGCCGCCGAAGCTGTGGCGGTTCTGCTGCTCGCCTGGCGGCGCGACATTCCGGCAAAGGAAGTACTGCGGGGTCTAGCGGTGTTCGGCATCCTGGCGGTCGTGTTCGCGGCCGTGGCGGGCTGGCAGGTGTTGCGCCGGCGCATGCAGGATCCGGATCTGTTCGCCGGAAGGCGTGAGCTGCTGGCTTCGTCGGCGGCGATGTTCCGCGAGCGGCCGGGGATGGGTTTCGGTTTGGGCAATTGGGCGCGCGCGTATCCGGCGTACGCGCTGTTCGACGACGGAACCTACGTCAATCAAGCGCACAACGACTGGGTGCAATGGGCCGTGGAGGGTGGCATGCCTTTCCTGCTGGCGCTTCTTACTTTGGCCGGAATGGCGGCGCCCGCGGCCATCCGCTCGGTGTGGGGAATCGGGCTGCTGTCGGTCTGGACTCATTGCCTGGTGGAGTATCCGCTGCAACAAAGACCCGCCATCGGCGCGTGGTTTTTCGTGTTGTTGGGACTACTGGCTGCCCAACGCCCGGCTCACGGCCGCGAGCGATATGCACTTGACAGGACCCTGGGACGGGTGCATATTGAAGGTGGAGCGAGGATGGAATGTGATCCTCAATCCGCAGGACCCCTTCTCAAGGGGAGTAGCTGATGCCCCCATGGGGCAGCCTTTTGTGGAAAAGGAGGAAGTACACATAGAACCAGTCCACAAGAAGGGCGGCTACCGGCTTCCTAGGCTGACCGGCTGCTGAGTAGTGACGCGCCGGACGCATTATGCGATAGGCGCCGCGGTACTTGCACCGCAGTCAATGAGACTCCGCCGGCCGGGAAGACGTGACAGCAGGAGCGGGCGGCCGCCCATCCTTTTGTTTTTTCCCTCCTGTATTTTCCCCGAAAATCGCGGACCGCATCGCACTGTAATCAACTCCTATTAGGATCTCCCCTAAAGAATCAGACCTTTTTGTACGAATATCCGATTCCGCGCCGATAAAGATACCGGAGGGCATCTTTAATGAAGTTATCGGTCATTTTAGCGGCGCTGACGGTCGGCGTCTTTCCGTGTATAGTTACCGCGCAGGCTCCTGCGGTGCCTGCGCCGTATCAGGCAGTCTACTCCCTGGACCAGAATTATCTGGACACTTTCAACAGCGTCCTGACGGCCCAGGGCACCCCGGCGCCTTATGCCGGAATGCAATGCGGCTCCCTCAAAACGGCCGATTCAAACGCCGGACCGTCGCTGCTGAACTCTAATCCGACACAGCAGCTCAATGCGCTCAAGGCGCTGGGCGTCTCGTGCGTCGAGGTGCATGTCAGCTTCCCCCTGCTCTACGAACCGTACATGATAAGCCAGGGACAGTCGATGGCCGACTTCGAAAATTATTACAGCAACCTGGCGGCACAGGTCCGCGCCATGGGGCTGAAGCTGATGGTGGAAAGCACGGTACTGTTCACCAGCAACGTGACTTCGCGGGCGGGCTGGAATACGGCGGACTTCTATGCCACGCTCGACTGGAACACCTATCAGCAGGCACGGGCGCAGACCGCGCTCACCATCGCGCAGACGCTCCAGCCGGACTACTTCGTGGTGTTGGAGGAGCCCGATACGGAAGCCATGAACTCGGGACAAGCCAACGTGAACACGCCGTCGGGAGCCAATGCGCTGCTGTCTCAGATATTGGCCGTCCTGCAGCCGGAGCGCCAGGCGGGGATGAAGATCGGGGCGGGCGCCGGCACCTGGCTGGCCGGATTTCAGCCGTTCTTTCAAGGGTTCGTCACGCAGCCGATGGACTTCGTCGACATGCACATCTATCCGATCAACAACGGATTCCTGCCGAACGCCTTAACCGTCGCCAGCATGGCCGGGGCCGCCCACATGCCGGTCAGCATGACGGAAGCCTGGCTGCACAAGGAACTCGACAGCGAACTGGCGGTGCTGACGCCCGACCAGGTCAGCGCGCGGGACGTCTTCAGCTTCTTTGCCCCGCTGGATCAGTATTTCCTCGAGACCATGCGCAACATGGCCGCCTACATCCAGGCGACCTACGGCACTCCGTTCCTCTTCATGAATCCGTTCGCCTCGGACTATTTTTTCGCGTACCAGACCTATGACGATTCGACGTCCGCGATGTCTGCCAGCTACCTGCTGAATGCCGAGAGTTCGCTGGTATCGCAAGCCAACAAAAATGCCCAGTACAGCGACACCGGTATGAGCTTCTACGCCGCCAATGTTCCGGTCCCCGACACGATACAGCCCACGGTGCCCGGAGGCTTGTCGGCCGGTTCCTCGAATCCGACCACGGCAACTCTGAGCTGGAACCAGAGCCTCGATAACATCGGCGTGGCCGGCTACCACGTTCTGCGGGACGGCGTAGTAGTGGGCACGACCGCGCTACTCGTTCCCGGCAATCCGCCGACGAGCCTGGTCTTCCAGGATTCCGGGCTCAGCGAGGCCACCACTTACGCTTACAGTATCCAGGCATTCGATCTGGCCGGAAATCTGTCGCCGCTCTCGCCGGCGGCCAGCGTGCGGACCGCGGATGCCACACCGCCGACCGCGCCGGGCAATCTGAGCGCCAGCGCCGCCTCGGCGCAGAAAGTCGTTCTCTCCTGGTCGCCAGCGGCGGACAACACGGGCGTCAACAGCTACAAGATCTTTTCCGGATCCGCGCCTGCGGCCCTGGTCCAGCGGGCCCAAATCGCGGGCACGGCGACCAGTTACACGGATTCTGCGGTGTCCGCGGGCACCACCTACTATTACGGCGTGGAAGCCACGGACAAATGGGGCAACGCATCCGCGATGTCGTCCCTTGTGGCGGTGACTACGCCCCAGCCGCCCGCGGCGCCTACGGGCTTGTCGGCTTCCACTCCGTCGGCCACGAAGCTGGTCCTGAGCTGGTCGGTCCCGGCCAATGGCGGCTTGCCATTGCAGTATTTCCTGGTATTCCGCGGCAGCTCGGCCAGCAACCTGGTGCAGGTCGGAACGCCCACCAGAAACAGCTACACGGACACCTCTGTAACGGCAGACTCAACCTTCTACTACGCGGTGGCGGCGGTCGATTCGGGCGGCGACGTCTCCGCGATGTCCGCGGTCCTGCGGGTGACCCTGCCGGCCCTGCCGCCGGCGCCGCCGAACGTCGTAGCCACGGCCACTTCCACCAGCAAGATCAGCCTCACGTGGAGCAAGGTCAATGCGAGCCTTCCCATCACCTGCTATTACGTTTACCGCGGCACCTCCGCATCTAGCCTGCACCAGATTGCAAGCAGCGCTCAGACTTCCTTCAGCGATGCCTCGCTATCGCCGGCGGCGAAGTATTATTACGCCGTCCAGGCGGTAGACCAGGGCGGCGATCTTTCGCCGCTCTCCGCCACGGTCTCGGCCACCACTCTGGCGTTGCCCTCCGCGCCCGTCAACCTGGCGGCGGTGGCGGTGTCCAAAGCTCAGATCAATCTGACTTGGGCCGCGGGGCCCAGTGGGATGGCGCTCTCCTCGTTCCAGATCTTCCGCGGCAGCTCGCCATCGAACCTGACGCTGCTCAAGACCGCTTATGCATCGACCACCAAGTCGACCGATTATCCGGTAACGCCGGGTACGACTTATTACTACGGGGTGAAGGAGACAGACAAGGGAGGTAACATCTCCCCCATGTCCAAAGTTGTGGCGGTCACCACGCCGTCGCACTAATCAGCCGGCATTCCGATTGCACACCGCGCCGGTCCCGTTCGTAAGCGGGACCGGCGCGGCTATTTTGCGGGCTCGTCGATTTTCAGGAACTGGTCCGCGGCCACGTTCTTCAATACCTGATCGATGCCGCTCGGCCAGTGGATTTCGACGGCGCTGATTTTGGTCTCTTCCCCCAAGCCGAAATGCACGCGCTTATCGCTCGAGGACATGAATCCGGAGCTGATCGAAACGTGGTTATAAAGCGCGCGGCCGGAGGCCGTGGTCACCTTCACCCTGGCGCCGATCGCATCGCGCGCGCTCTTGTGGCCGGTCAGGCTGAGTATCAGCCAATGATTTCCACTGTCGGCGGTGTTGATCAGGATCCGCGGCGGCTCGTTCAGCGAGGTCACCACAATATCCATGGCGCCATCGTTGTTTAAATCTCCAAAAGCCGATCCGCGCTGATAGCCCTTGTGCAGGAAGTCCTTTCCCATATCTTCGGAGACATCCACAAACGTCTTGCCGCCCTGGTTTTCGAACATGGTGTCGTGCTGCGGCGACTTCTCGTTCACCTGGTCCACGTCGCCGTTGGATGAATAAATGTCCTTCCAACCGTCGTTATTGTAGTCGATGAATCCGTTGCTCCAGCCGGAAAAAGGCTGGCTCAGGGCTTGGATCTTGGAAGCGTAAGGGAACTGAAAAAGACTGCCCCGGTTGCGCAGAAGCTGCCAGATCTGGCCCATCAGGTTGTTGTAAAAAATGTCCACATTGCCGTCGTTGTCGAAATCCTTGGCATCGGATCCCATCGACGACCCGGTATGCGCGCTCTCGTTGTAGGCCACGCCCAGTTCCAGCCCGCGCTCCTCGAACGTGCCGTTCTTCATGTTGATGAACAGAGAGTTGGGCTCGGTGTCGTTGGCGATGAAGACGTCCGGCCAGCCGTCGTTGTTGAAATCCGCGATCGAGATCCCCATGCCCTTGCCGGGCGAGGCCGCCAGGTGCGATTTTTCGGTGACATCCTCGAACTTGCCGTGTCCCAGGTTGTGGTACAGCCGGGGCGGCACGCTGGGATAACGGCGCGGATCGCAGTAATATTCTTTGCTGCCCATGGAGCAGCGCAGATCCGTCTGCGGCGTCCAGAACGTGTAGTTATCCACGATCAGGTCCAGCAGGCCGTCGTTGTCGTAATCGAACCACGCCGCCACCACGCTGAGGGTATTGGGGGGCTTGCCCCCGATGCCGGACGCGGCGGTCACGTCGGTGAACGTGCCGTCGCCGTTGTTGTGATACAGGGTGTTGCGGCCGGCGGCGCAAAGGAACAGGTCCTCGTAGCCGTCGTTATCGTAATCGCCCACTGCCACGCCGAAGTTGAAGTCGAGATCCTTGCCCGTGAGTCCCGCCTTTGCGGTGACATCTTCGAAGGTCCCGTCGGCGCGTTGCTTCAACAGGCAGTTGTAGTACGAGGGGTTGGTCTTCTTCATTTCCGGGAGCTGCGCGCCGTTGGTGAAGAAGATGTCCAGCAGGCCGTCGTTGTTGAAGTCGAACAGGGCCACCCCGCCGCACATCGGCTGCGGGAAGTACTTGTGGCCGCCCGGGCTGTTGTTGCTGATGTAAGAGAACTTCGAGCGCGGTGCCACGTCCACGAAGCCGGGCCGTTTGGGGGCCTGCACGGGCCGCCCGGAGTACAGCAGAGCGAACGCGCTCAAGCAGAGACCGGATATAATAAGAGCGATCGTGCGCTTCAGGCATTCCTCCAGCAAGTGGGCGCGGGCGTGAAAGTCTTAATCCCCATTGTAATCGCAGCCGGCGTGCTTCTGGCCGAATCCGCCGCGGGCCCCATCGTTTTCGAAGAGATCGCGGAGCGCGCCGGCCTGCACTTCGTCACCGATAGCTGTCCCACCCCCAACAAGAACCAGCCCGAGACCATGGTGGCCGGAGTGGCGCTGTTCGACTACGATAACGACGGCTACCTGGACGTATACGTGGTCAACGGTGCGGCTATCCCGTCATTGCGGAAAGAGGGTCCCCAATACTGGAACCGGCTGTACCACAACAATCACAACGGGACTTTCTCGGACGTGACGGAGAAGGCCGGCGTGGCGGGCGAAGGCTACGGCATGGGCGTCGCCATCGGCGACTACGATAACGACGGCTGGGCCGACATCTACGTGGTCAATACCGGGAAGAATCAGCTCTTCCGCAACAACCACGACGGCACGTTCAGCGATGTGACCGACAAGGCCGGCGTGGCAGGAGGCGTACTCGACGGCAAGAAGATGTGGTCGGTCTCCGCCGCCTGGGTGGACTATAACAATGACGGCCTGCTGGATCTGTTCGTCTCCAACTATTGCAAGTGGGAGGTAAACAAGGATCCCTTCTGCGGGCCAAAACCCGGCCTGCGCGCATACTGCCATCCCAACAACTACGCGAATCTGCCCAATACTCTCTACCGCAACAATGGCGACGGCACATTTACGGACGTCTCGGCGGAGACCGGGATCGCCAGGTATCCGGGCAAGGGCATGGGCGCGGCCATCGCCGACTACGATGGCGACGGCTTCATGGATATTTTCGTGGCCAACGACAACCGGCCGAACTTCCTGTTTCACAACCTGGGCGGGAAGAAGTTCGAAGAGGTCGCGCTGGAATCCGGCGTGGCCTACACCCAGAGCGGCAGCGCCATATCGGGGATGGGCGCGGATTTCAAAGACGTGGATAACAACGGGCGCCCCTCGATCTGGCACACCGCCGTGGAACACGAGTCCTTCCCGCTGTTCGAGAATCGCGGCGACGGCCAGTTCTGGGAACGCACTTTCCAGATGCATCTCACCGGAACCCGCGACATGTCGGGCTGGTCCAACGGCATCTTCGATTTCGATAACGACGGCTGGAAGGACCTGTTCGTGGCCCGCGGCAACGTGCTCGACAACGTCGCGGAATTCTCCAACCGCAAATACGAAGAGCCCAACACGGTGTTCCGCAATCTGGGCGGCGGCAAGTTCGAAAACGTGAGCGCCGAGGCCGGCCCGGACTTCCAGAAACCCGCGGCGCACCGCGGCGTGGCCTTCGGCGACGTGGATAACGACGGCCGCATCGACGCCGTGGTCACGGTGCTCAACGGGAAGATGCAGTACTTCCACAACATCACCAAAAACACCAATCACTGGATCCTGTTGAAGCTGGTCGGCCGCAAGAGCAACCGCATGGGAGTGGGCGCGCAGATCCGGGTCACCACCCCGGACGGCATGAAGCAATACAACGAGGTGACCACGGCGGTGGGCTACGCCTGCTCGAGCGACGCGCGCGTGCACTTCGGCCTGGGCGCATCCAAGACGATCCGCGAGATCGACATCAAGTGGCCCAGCCGCATCCACCAGGTTCTGCACGACGTGCCGGCGGACCAGATTCTGACCGTCGAAGAACCCGCTTCGTGATCCCGCCGCGCCGCGGGCTATCCTGGACGTAGGAGGGGCGCATGTATCCGCTCAAGAAAGGCAAAGTCGCCAGCCAGGCCCACGTCGGCCTGCCGGCAGGGACGTTCGAGGAAGAACACGGCCGCAAGGGTTTCTATGGAAAGAGCGCGCATCTGTATCACGCGCACCCGCCCACGGGCTGGATCCGTTTTGAAGGCAAGCTGCGGCCGCACTGTTTCGATCTGAACCGCCTGGAACCTTCCGACCTCCGCGATCCGCAGGGGCAACCGGTGGCTTTCCTCGGAAATCACGACGTCAAGCTGTATGTCTCCCGCCGCTCCACCCCCATGCCGTTCTACTATCGCAACGCCGACGGCGACGAGTTGATCTTCGTGCACCGCGGAGAGGGGACCATCGAGACGGACTTCGGGCCGCTCGACTTCGAGCGCGGCGATTATGTGATCGTCCCGCGCGCCGTCACCTACCGTATCGTGCCCCGCACGGCCGACAACTTCTTTCTGATCGTCCAGTCGCGCGGCGAATTCGATCCGCCGGACAAAGGCCTGCTGGGCCAGCACGCGCTGTACGATCCGGCGGCCATCGTCACGCCGGAACCCGCGCCGCAATTGGACGACCGGCGCGAGTGGGAGGTCCGCATCAAGGTTGACGACGAATTTTCCAAGGTGTTTTATCCGTTCAACCCCATGGACGTGGTGGGATGGAAGGGCGACCTGACGGTGTGGAAGATCAACATGCGCGATATCCGCCCGGTGATGAGCCATCGCGCGCACCTGCCGCCCAGCGCGCACACGACCTTCGTCACCGCCGGCGCGGTGATCTGCAGCTTTCTCCCGCGGCCGCTCGAGCAGGACGCCGACGCGCTCAAGGTGCCCTTCTTTCATCGCAACACGGACTACGACGAGTTCATCTTCTACCACGACGGCGACTTCTTCAGCCGCGACAACATCAAGGCCGGCATGGCTACCCTTCACCCGCGCGGCATACACCACGGCCCGCACCCCAAGGCGCTGGCCAACCAGGGCAAGAAGGCGTTCACCGACGAGAGCGCGGTGATGCTGGACGGGCTGAATCCGATCGACGTGCTGCCCGCCGGGCAGGACGTGGAGTGGAAAGAGTATTGGATGAGCTGGATGGAGAAGAAGCCGGCGCCTGCTACGGCTTGAACTCGCGCACCATCTGCACGCAAGCCTTCACATTCTCCACCGGCGTCTCCGGCAGGATGCCGTGGCCCACGTTGAAGATATGGCCCGGACGCGAGCCGGTGCGCTTCAGCAGTTCGGCGATCTTCATCTTCAGCTCCGGCAGCGGCGCGAACAGCGCCACCGGATCCAGGTTGCCCTGCACCGCCGAGCGGTAGCTGATATCCATCCACGCCTGGTCGATGTTGATGCGCCAATCGACGCCCATGACGTCGCCGCCGGCCGCGTGCAGTTCCCGGAAGAAGCCGGAAGCCCCGGTGCCGAAGTGGATTACCGGCACACCCGTAGCGCGGATGCGCTCGATCAGCGCGCGCGAATACGGCTGTACGAAGCGTACGTAATCGTCCGGACCCAGCGCCCCCACCCAACTGTCGAAGACCTGGATACAGCGCGCGCCGGCGGTGACTTGCAGGCTGGCGAAGGGCGCCTGCACGTCCACGATCTTGCCCATCAGGCGGCGCCACAGGATCTCGTCGGAGTACATCATGCGCTTGGTGCGGATGTAATTGCGCGAAGCGCCGCCTTCGATCATGTAACTGGCGAGGGTGAACGGCGCGCCCACGAAACCGATCACGGGCACCTTGCCGGCCAGCGCCCGCACCACGGTCTGAATAGCTTCGCCCACATACCCGAGATCGTCGGTGTTGGTGGTGGAAAGTCCGTCCACATCCGAATTGGTGTGCACCGGATTATCGATCCGCGGGCCTTCGCCGGCCGCGAATCGCAGCTTCAGCCCCATCGGTTCCACCGGCAGTAACAGGTCGGCGAAGATGATGGCGGCGTCCACGTCCAGAATCTCGACCGGCTGCAACGTCACCGTGGCGGCCAGATCCGGACGTTTACAGATTTCCAGGATGCCGTGCTTCGCCCGTATTTCACGATAGGGGCGCAAATAGCGGCCGGCCTGGCGCATAAACCACACTGGACGAAAATCGGTGGGTCGGCGCTTGCACGCATCCAAAAAGCGGCTTGTCATGGGAGCCACGCGCATGGCTGTTCCGTCCTGTCTTCGCAAAAAAAAGCGCGATATCCGTGAGGATTGTGATGGGCCGCCCACTGGCGGCCGTTAATGAAAAACGGTTTGCACCACGCCTCGCTGTCGATGGTGCGCGGTGTGACGATGGAAACCGAGAGCATGCCCGGCGCCGGATAACCCGTGCGCGGGTCCATGATGTGGCTGTACACGTGGCCGTCGGCGACGAAGAACTTCTCGTAGTTGCCGGAGGTGGAGAGGGAATCGTTTTTCAGGAATACTTCGGCCACGCTCTTGCGTTCATTCTTCGGATCGCGAATCATGATGCGCCAGCCGCGCGGCTCGTTGGGCGGCGCGCCCAGTCCGTAGATGCTGCTGCCGGATGCCGAAACCAGGGCCGTGGTGATCCCTTTCGTCTTCAGAACCTCGACCATGCGGTCCACCGCATAACCCTTCCCGATGCCGCCGGGATCCAGTTCCACGCCGGTCCGGTCGAAGCTCACCGTCTGGTTCGCCTTATCCAGATGGACGTGCTGGTAGCCCACATGTTGCAGGGCCGCCAGGACCTCGGCGCGATGCGGCAGATGGCCGGTGCCTTTGTAGAATCCCCAGACCTTCATCAGCGGTCCGACCGAGATATCGAAGGCGCCCTCGCTTTCGCGGCTGTACGCCTGGCAGGCGGCCAGCAACTGGAACAATTCCGCCGAAACGTGAACCGGGTGGCGGGCAGCCTCGCGGTTCACCTCGCTCCACTCGCTATCCGGCTTGTAGTTCGAAAGCATGCTGTCCAGTTGCCGCACTTCATCGAAAGCCGCATTGACGGCAGCCTCCATGCGGTCGCGGTCGTATCCGTAGACGGCAATCGAATAGGCGGAGCCCATGGCCTCGGCGCTCTGCTCGAGGCGCAACATCTGGCCCGGGTCCGCCGGCAGGTGCAGGGTACGGCTGACTTGGGACAGCGCAGCCGAAGCCGTCAACAAGAACAAAACTACCACAGTTTGTTTGACTTTAGGGCTGATTTTCGGTGGTTCCACGCTTTTTTTTCGCCCTCTTCAGCAGGATCTCGACCCGGGCGGAAGCGTCCGGCCAGTTCTCCCGCTCAAAGTGCAATTCCGGAATCCTCCGGAGGTTCAGGCGGCCGGCCAGCTCATGACGCAGAAAATGTCCGGCATGCTCGAGGGCCGCCATGGCGGCGTTCTGCTCCTGTTCGCCGCCGGCCACGCTGACCTTCACGGTGGCATGGCGCGAATCCGGGCTGACCGTCACGTCCGTCACGTCCACCGCGGTCAGGCGGGGATCGGAGAGCTCAAATCCGATGATCTCGGACAGCTCCTCGCGGACGGCTTCCGAGACACGCTGAGAGCGGTGCTGATCCATTCACATCCACTCCACCGACGTGCGCGCCAACCCGGCGCCGAGCAACGCGGCGGCTTCTCCTTCGACCGACTGCAGCACCTGTTCGGCGTGGCCGTGGTCCGAGGAGACGGTTACGGCGGCCACCACGGAGCGCTGCCAGAGATCCTGATAGTCGATCTCGGCCACCGCGACGTTGAACTTGCTGCGCAGCCGGTCTTTCAGGCTCTGCACAACGTGCCGCTTGTCCTTCAGCGAGTGCGCGTCCCGCAGGACGATTTCGAGCGTGAGCACCCCGATGGTAGCCACGGCCTCAGGCGAAGACCTCGCTGGCCACGCGTTCGGTCACGAAGGCTTCGATGATGTCGTTCTGCTTGATGTCGCCGAAGTTCTCGAGCGTGATGCCGCACTCCTGGCCGCTCTTCACTTCGCTGACGTCGTCTTTGAAGCGGCGCAGAGAACCGATCTTGCCGGTGTAGACCACCACGTTGTCGCGCAACAGGCGCACTTCGCTGTCGCGGGTGATGGAGCCGTCCTGTACCAGGCAGCCGGCCACGTTGCCGACCTTGGTGATCCGGAAGGTCTCGCGCACTTCGGCTTTGCCTTTGTAGACTTCCTTGAAGACGGGCTCCAGCAGGCCGGACATGGCGCGCTTGATCTCGTCGGTCAGGTTGTAGATGATCGTGTGCAGGCGGATATCGACCTTCTCCTGCTCGGCCAGCGCCACCGTGTTGCGCTCCGGGCGCACGTTGAAGCCGATGACGATGGCGTCAGAGGCCGAAGCCAGCAGCACGTCGGATTCGTTGATGGCGCCCACGCCGGAACGCAGCACGCGCACCTTCACTTTGTCGTTCGACAGCTTGTGCAGCGTATCGGTCAGCACCTCGGCGGAGCCGCCCACATCGGCTTTCAAAATGATGGGGAGCTCGGTCACCTCGCCGGCCTGCAGCTTCTGGTGCAACTGTTCGAGCGTCAGGCGGCTGGACTTGGCCATGGCCGCTTCGCGGACTTTGGCTTCGCGGAACAGGACGATCTGCTTGGCTTTGGCGGTATCGGTGACCACCTGGAAGTCGTCGCCCGCTTCCGGCAGCGATTCCAGGCCCAGCACCTCGACCGGCGTGGAAGGCTCCGCATCGCGCACCTGATCGCCGCGGTCGCTATACATGGCGCGCACTTTGCCGAACACCGCTCCGCAGATGAAATAATCGCCTTGCCGCAGCGTGCCATTGCGCACGAGCACCGTGGCTACCGGGCCGCGTCCGCGGTCGAGTTTGGCTTCGAGCACGTTGCCCAGCGCGGGACGCTTGGGGTTGGCCTTCAGATCCTGCAGATCGGCCACCAGCAGGATCATTTCCAGCAGCAGGTCGAGGCCGGTCTTCATCTTGGCCGAGACCGGCACCATGACCGTATCGCCGCCCCAATCTTCGGCCAGCAGGCCGCGATCGGCCAGTTGCTGCTTGATGCGCTCGGGTTGCGCCTCCGGCTTGTCGATTTTGTTGATGGCTACCACGATCGGCACCTTGGCGGCGCGGGCATGGTCGATGGCCTCGAGCGTCTGCGGCATCACGCCGTCGTCGGCGGCCACCACCAGCACCACGATATCGGTGACCTTGGCGCCGCGGGCGCGCATACGCGTAAACGCCTCGTGGCCGGGCGTATCGATAAAGACGACTTTGCGGCCGTCCTTTTCGACGTAATACGCGCCGATGTGCTGCGTAATGCCGCCGGCTTCCTTGGCCGCCACATTGGCCTCGCGGATGGAATCGAGCAGCGAGGTCTTGCCATGGTCCACGTGGCCCATGATGGTAACCACGGGCGCGCGCTTCACCAGGTCTTTGGGATCTTCGGCGACCTCTTCCTTCTTTTGGGCTTCCTGTTCGTATGTGATGGTGCTCGTGGAAGCGCCGAACTCGCGGGCGATCTCGGTGGCCAGCTTCGAATCCAGAGTCTGGTTCACGGTAAGCATGATGTTGCGCTGCATCAGCTTCATGATCACCTGGCCGACGGTGACGTCCAGCTTGGCCGCCAGTTCTTTCACCGTGATGCCTTCGGTCACCGTAATCTCGCGGCTGACCGGCGGCGGGCCGGACGGCGTCTGGCGGCGGGTGGACGGCCGCAGGATCTTCTCTTCGATCTCCTGGTTGCGATCGCGCTGCTGCCGCGATCCGCGCTTGTCACCGGGACGCCGCTGTTGGTCGGGCGGCGGCGGCGCGACCGGCGGTTCCATTCCGGGGCGGCGCGAAGTCGGATGCATGGGACGCGGCCCGCTGCCGGGGCGCACCGGTCCGCCGGGCCGGGCGGGCCCGGGACCCTGCCGGGTGACGAGCGGCTGGCCGGGGCGCAAGGGTCCGCGATAGATCGGCTGGCCGGGAGCGGGCGCGCTCTGCGGCCGCGAGGGGACGCCGGGGCGCGGCGCCGGCGGCGCCGGCATGCCGGGTGCGGCGGCACGCGGTTGCGTGAGCTTGGCCAACAGATCCGCCCGCGGCGGCACCACCGGACGGGCCACGGGTTGTCCGGCCAAGGGACGGGCGGGAGCGGCGGGAGCGGCGGATCCTGCCGGAGGCGCCGCCGGCGGAGCCGGAGCCACCGGACGCCCGGAAGGAGTCGCGGTGGTGCGGGCCACGATCGGCGGCCGGGGCAAACCAGCCGTGGGACGCAGCGGATCGTTTACGCCGGGCGGCAGCGGCTGCCGCGGGCCGGTCGAAAGCACCTGGCCCGGCCGCATCTGCGGAACGGGTTTGACAGCGGGCGCAGCCGGCCGGCCCGGCGCGATCACGGCGGCGGGCGGCGCCGGTGCGGAGGGCGCCGGCGGTGCGCTGCCCGCCAGCGGCGGACGAATCGGATGCGAAGCGCGGCCCGCGGGACGCTCGAAGGAAACCGCGTCCCCAACCGGGACGGGCGCCTGTTCTTCGGCCGCTGCTTGAGGCGGCGCCGGAGACTGCCCTGACGCGGGCGGAAGCGAGGCTTCCGCCACCGGAGCCGGCCCTTTGACAAGCGCCGTCGCCTCGCCGGCCTGCCCGGACGGCTCGGGCTCCAGCGCGGCGTGATCTTCGGGAACTTCCTGACCGAATAGCCGCCGCAATTTGATGGCGACATCCTCGTCGATCGAGCTGGAGTGGGTCTTCTTTTCCGTCACGCCCAACTCGGGCAGCCGGTCAAGGATCTCGTGCGCCTTGACTTCCAACTCCCGCGCCAGCTCATTAATGCGAATCTTGTTCATAGTTACGAAACTGCTCTGCGGAGGCGCACCTCACTCGTTGGGCAAACCGCTGTTTTCCGACTCGTCGTGAGAAACCGGCCCCGAGTCTTTTATGGTATCAGACTCGCCGGAGGACTCGGAGTCTTCCGGCGCCGGCGCGTCGCCTGCCGCAATCGGCGGTTCCTCCCCGGCGAGGGGCTCGGCGACGGCGTCCACCGGCTCCGTGACGGCCGCCGCGGCCTCCTCCGGGATGGCTTCCTCCGGGATGGCTTCCTCCGGGATGGCTTCCTCCGGTACGGCTTCCTCGAACTGACCGTAATAAGCTGTGACCGAGTCGCGAATGTTCTCCACCATCTCCGGATCGACGCCGGGGATCTCCTGCAACTGTTCCGGCGTCATGCTGCCCAGCCGGTCGATGGTGCCGACGCCGGCCTCGGCCAGCTTCGCCGCCAGGTCCTCGGCCATGCCGTATGCCACCAGGGCGGACACCGGCTCGCTGGGATTCACCAGGGCCGCCATCGCCGATTCCACCTCCTGGCGCTTTTCTTCCTCGCTCTTGATGTCCACCTTCCAGCCGAGCAGCTTGGCCGCCAGGCGCACGTTCTGCCCCTTTTTGCCGATGGCCAGCGATAACTGCGAGTCGTCCACAATCACTTCCATGTGCTTCTCGACGGCGTCCAGGATCGTCACGCGGCTGATCTTCGCCGGACTGAGCGCATGCGTGGCGAAGACCACCGGATCTTCGGAATACTCGATGATGTCGATCTTCTCGCCGCGCAATTCACGGATGATGGATTGCACGCGCATGCCCTTCATGCCCACGCAGGCGCCCACGCTGTCCACATCGCGGTCGCGGCTCTGCACCGCGATCTTGGTGCGTTCGCCGGCTTCCCGCGCGCACCCCTTGATAGTGACGGTACTGTCGTAGATTTCGGGCACCTCCTGCTCGAACAGGCGCATCACCAGCTCCGGCGCGGCGCGCGAAACCACCACGCCCGGCCCCTTGCTGGACTTGTCCACGATGCGGATGACGCAGCGCACGCGATCTCCTACGCTGTAACTCTCGAGCTTGGACTGTTCTTTCTTGGGCAGGCGCGCTTCGGTCTTTCCCAGGTCCAGGATGTAATCCGGACCCTCCACGCGCTTCACCGTGCAGTTGACCAGCTCGCCGGTGCGGCCGGAGTATTCGTTGTAGACCGTCTCCCGCTCCGCCTCGCGCACCTTCTGAAAGATGACCTGCTTGGCGGTCTGCGCGGAGATGCGGCCCAGCAGATCGGTCTTCTTGGGAATGCGGACCTCGGCCCCGATCTCGGCTTCGGGATTGATGCGCCGCGCTTCGGAAAGGGTCAGTTCCTTGGAAGGATCTTCCACCGCTTCAACGACCTTCTTCACGGCAAAGAGCTGCAACGCGCCGGTCTTGTCGCTGATTTCCGCCACATAATCCTCGGTGGTGCGAAAATGCTTGCGCGCGGCGATCAGCATGGCGTCCTTTACGGCGTCCAGGACGATCTGCGGATCGATGCCCTTTTCCTTGCTTAATATTTCGATAGACTGAAAAATCGTTTCCAAAGTATTTCCTCTTCTATCCTGTCGTTGATTTCTTCCGATTGGCGAGGAGGGCCCTACCACTCAAACTTCAAATTCGCCTTTTCCACCTGTTCGAACGGGAAGCGGATCTGGCGCCCGGCGGCATCCAAAACGATCATGCCGTCGGCAAAGCCCGCCAGGGTACCTTCCCAGTGGCGCTGGTTGTCCACCGGCGCGCGCAGGGTGACTTTCGCCTTCTTGCCCAGGAAACGCTCAAAATCGCGCGGTTTCAGTAGTTTACGTTCGATGCCCGGGGAACTGACTTCCAGCGTGTAGTGTCCCGGCACCACGTCCTCGACGTCCAGAATGGTACCCACCTGCTGCGAGATCAATTCGCAGTCGGCATGGTTTACGCCTTCCGGCTTGTCGATGGAAATGCGCACAAACTGGTTGCGGCCGCCGCCCTTGACCTCCACTTCGACGACCTCCATGCCTTCGGACACGGCCACGCGCTGCGCGATTTCCTCGATACGGTTTGCGATTGCCGGGCGCATTGATTGCGATTCGTCCAACAAAAAAGTGGGCTTTCGCCCACTCCCTGGTTTCGACACTCCAAGTCCCATTGTAGCGCGGCTGGGCGGAAAAGCAAGCGGCGTCGAACCGCGCCCTACCGCCCGGCGGAGAGAAAAGCGGGCATTTTACTTTACGGCAAAAAGTACTTGCGCAGTGGGATGCCGGCCTGTATAATACGAACGTGGCCCATGTCCACCCCATCCGTCCGCCGCATCCCGAGCCGGTCGCCCTACATGCGCATGCCATCGACAATTTGCGCTACATCCGGTCGGCCATGGAGCGGGCCGGATCGTTCACGGCGGTTCCGGGCGTAGGCGGCATCGTGCTCGGCTGCACGGCGCTGGCGGTGGCAGCGCTGGCATGGCGCATGTGGAACGGCGATTCCTGGCTGGCGGCCTGGTTAGGCGAGGCGGTGCTGGCAGGTTTGATCGGGGTGGCCGCCGCCGCGCGCAAGTCGCGCAAGGTCGGGACGCCGCTGCTGTCCGGACCCGGCCGCAAATTTCTGCTGGGTTTTGCGCCGCCATTGCTGGCCGGCGCGGTGCTCACGCTGGTGCTGTTTCGCGCCGGCGATCTGAGCCTGTTGCCGGGCGTCTGGCTGCTGCTCTACGGAACCGGTGTATTGTGCGGCGGCGCGGCTTCCGTCAAAGTGGTGCCGCTGATGGGTGTGTGCTTCATGGCTGCCGGCGTGGCGGCCCTGGTTTGCCCGGCGGCTTGGGGAAATGCTTTCCTGGCAGCCGGCTTTGGCGGTTTTCACATCGCCTTCGGAATCCTGATTACGGTGAAATACGGTGGCTAGACAGAATGCGCTCCCGCGCGAACGGGAAAAGAAAGCCAGCCCGGCGGGGATCGCGGGCGGCGCCCCCAAGTTGGACCGGCTCATCCACGAACGCCTGCGTCTCGGCATCCTGAGCGGCTTGGCGGTGAACGAATCGCTGACGTTCAACGAGTTGAAGAAGCTGCTCGAAACCACCGACGGGAATCTCAGCGTCCACGCGCGCAAGCTGGAAGACGCCGGATACGTCTCCTGCAACAAATCGTTCGAGAACCGGCTGCCCAAGACCGAATACCGCCTGACCGCGGTCGGACGGCGCGCCCTGGAACGCTATCTGGATCATATGGAGGCTCTGATCGGAACCATGCGGGAGCGGTGACTCCCCTTTTTTGGAGTATCACTTTATGTTACAAAGTTCTCGTCTTGAAACCGGCCGCCTGCATGCGGCGATCATCATGGATGGCAACGGGCGTTGGGCCCTGGCGCGCGGACTCCCCCGCCTGGCCGGGCACCGCGCCGGCGCCGACGCCGTACGCCGCACGGTCGAAGCCGCGCCGGACCTGGGTATTCAAGTCCTGACCCTGTTCGCCTTCTCCTCCGATAACTGGCGCCGGCCGCCGGAGGAGGTCAACGCCCTGATGCAACTCCTGGCCGAACACCTGCGTTCGGAAACCGCCCGCGCGGTCGAAAACGGCGTGCGCACGGAGGTCATCGGACGGCGCGACCGGGTCGGCGGCGTACTGGCGGAGGCCATCGCGGAGACCGAAGCCGCCACCGCCGCCGGCGATCGCCTGCATCTGCGCATCGCCGTGGACTATTCCGGCCGCGACGCCATCGCCGGCGCCATGCGGCAGGCCGCCCACGCCGGGATCGTCTGCCGCGAGTGCCTGGACGAACAGTTGGGTCCGCCGGTGGACTTGCTGATTCGCACGGGCGGCGAGCAACGGCTCAGCGACTTCCTGTTATGGGAATGCGCCTACGCCGAACTGATCTTCTCGCGGCGTATGTGGCCGGACTTCGACCGGCACGATCTGGAGGCCGCCGTCCGCCAGTTCCAGGCGCGGCAACGGCGCTTTGGAGCCATCCCTTCCCTGGTCCCCCACGCCCCCGCACCGGCAATGACCGGCGCCTGGCTCGACTGAACCGTATAGAACTGTTCAGTGGGCAACTCGCCCCCACTCCCGGGACACCCGCCGCACCCCCCATGGTATGATTTAAAAATCCGGGGGGTTGGCTATGGACTCCGATAGACATAACAAGGGCCGTTCAGTGGTATTCGTCCCGGCGGTAATTGTCGCGGGCGCTTTGGCGGCCGGCCTCTGGGCGCCTGGCGTCGCCCACTCCGCCAGCGGACCGTCCGAAGGCGACCTCAAGGCCAATGTCAAGTCGTTCGCCACGGCCTACGCGGTGATCGAAGAGAACTTCGCCGACGCCATCGCTCCCGAAAAGGCCATCTATCAGGGCGCCATCCCCGGCATGCTGCGCACCCTCGATCCGCATTCCAACTTCCTGGACCCCGAAGAGTACCGTCTGCTGCAGCAGAACCAGCGCGGGCAGTACTACGGCGTCGGCATGGAAGTGACCATGGACGGGCCGCACGTGGTGGTGATGCAGGCGTATCCCGACTCGCCGGCGGCGCGCGCCGGATTGCGGCGCGGCGACACCATCGTGCAGGTGGACGATCACAACGTGGATGGCGAGGATTCCGGGGCGGTGGCCGACCGTCTGAAGGGGCCGCGCGGCACACAAGTGAAGGTCGGCGTGCGGCGGTATGGCACCAGCCAGATCTACTCCGCAATGGTGACCCGCGGGGAGATCTCTCCCACGGTTGTGGATGCGTTTTGGGTCCACCCGGGCATCGCCTACGTGCATATCACCACCTTTGAAAACCAGAGCGCCCACCGCGATATGGAAGAAGACCTGCGGCGCATGGGGGAAGACAACATCAACGGCATGATCCTCGACTTGCGCGAGAATCGGGGCGGCCTGGTGAACGAAGCCGTGGCCGTCGCCGGTTACTTCCTGCGTAAGGATCAGACGGTGGTCTCCCATCGCGGACGCTCCGAACCGGAACAGGTATTCCGCGCCAAGGTGGGAAATCACGGCCGCCAGTATCCGATGGTGGTGCTGGTGGACCGCAATACGGCTTCGGCTTCCGAGATCGTGGCCGGCGCTTTGCAGGATCACGACCGCGCCTGGGTGATGGGCGAGAACACGTTCGGCAAAGGATTGGTGCAGGCTCAGTTTCCGCTATCCGAGGACGCCGCCCTGCTGCTGACGATCGCGCGCTATTACACGCCCAGCGGCCGGCTGATCCAGCGCGATTATTCGCATCGATCGTTCTTCGATTATTACTACCACAATCGCCAGGACGACTCGCCGAACGCGAACGATGTGAAGATGACCGACAGCGGGCGCACGGTGTATGGCGGCGGCGGAATCACGCCGGACGAGAAGTTCCCGACCCAGTTGATGAACGCTTTCGAGCGTCACGTCGAGTATCCGCCATCCGGCGGAGGCAGCGAGTTCTATCATTTCGGTTCGGTCTACTTTGGCGCGGCCAAGCCGGCGCTGCCGTCAGGGTGGTCCCCCGATAATAGCGTGGTGGAACGCTTCCGTGCCTATCTGCGCAAGCAGGGTGAGGAATTCACCGACGCGGAGTTCAACCAGAACCGGACCTGGGTGGAAGAACGGCTGCGGGAGGAGATGACCGCTCGCGCGTTCGATCAACGCACCGCCGACCGGCTGCGTTGGACCAGCGATCCCGAGATTCAGCAGGCGGTGGACAGCCTGCCGCGCGCACACGCGCTGCTGGAGCAAGTGAAGCGGGCCATGGCGCGCCGCACGACCGGCTGATTCACTGCACCCAGACCAGTACCGTATTGCCGGACGTCCCATTCGCCGAGACCGCCACCGGCACCGCCCCGGATACCCCTGCCGGGACGATTACGTTCACCTGCCACAACCCGGCGAATCCCGGCGCCAGGCCGGCAAACGGTACGTCTGCCGGCAGATCGCCCACCGTGGCGGTCACCGGAAGCTTGACCCAGGATAGCGTCGTGGAACTCGCCGCCGCCCCCGTCGCCACGGCCGGCGATACGGCGCCCAGACCCGTGCCGTACAGCAGGATCGCCTGCCCCGCCGGGATCGGATTGGCCGCCGAATTTACCGAATAGTCCTGATTTCGGGCCGCCGCGTATGTGCCATCGATCGTGAAGATCCCAGGTCCGGTCGCGGCGATCGTTACCGTTTGCGAAGCCGATATCCCCGCATGGGTCACCGTCAGGGTGGCGCTGCCGGGAGCCGTCTCCCACGGGACTTGCGCGTTGATCTGCAGCGGAGATACGTACAGCAGCGGAGCCGCGATTCCGTTGATCTGGACAGTGGTGGCGGCCATCGTGTCCGGAAGCGGCAGTAGCGAGGGCTGCTCCATGCCGGGCGCCAGGTTCGTACCGTAGATGGAAAACAGCTCGCCGGGGCTCAGGCCCCCCGCCGGTGTGGCGGCATTGATGGCTCCGTTGGCGGGAAATGCCGGCGCCGGCACCGCCCATCGATACGTCGCCAGAGCGCCGGCAGGTAATGTATCGGCGAAGCTGTTTCCATTCCAGGTGACCGCGAAGGTCGAACTGCCCGTCGCGGCGTTCAAAACCAGCAGGACCACCGACCCGTCAGGATTCCGGAATGCCACGTCTTCGATCGACCCGGGGCCGAAGGTATTCGAATCGATCCTGAATGCTCCCGGCAGTACGAACTTGCCCAAGTGGCCCAGCACGTAATACTCGACATTGCGCGTCACCTTCGGCGGGGAGACGCTCGAATCGATCGTCACCACGCCGCGGCAGGATGTACAGCCGCCGTTCTGCGGTCCGGAATTCTGATCGAGCGCGATGTTCCACAGCGTGATGCCCCGCGCCCAATTGCGCGTCGCTCCGATCGGCAGGTTCTCGGCGTTCCACAGCAGGTCGCCGGCGAAGTTGGACCCCACCGATCCGGTGCATTCCGTGAACCAGATGTCTTTGGACGGATAAGCCTGCTTCACCTGCGCCTGCGCGCTCACATCGCCCGCATAGCAATGAAAGGAGCTGCCCGCGAGATACGCATAGGCGTGGCTGTCGGCCAGCAGCGCTTCCGGATACTGGGTGTTGTCCCAGTTATGCTCGTAGCCGAAAACCTTGACCGTGCCCAGCCCCGCGCCGGCCAGCGCGGGTCCCAGATAGCCGCCGATGAAGGCCGCCTCGTCCGCGCTGGAGACGTAAGCCGTGGGATATCCGCTGTTCCAATTGAGCGGCTCATTCTGCATGGAGACGGCATAGATCGGTATGCCCTGCTGCCGATAAGCCTGGATAAACCGGACAAAATACGCGGCCAAGGCCGGGAAATCGCCGGTGATGACATTGCCGCCGTTCATCGTCCCGGTGGTTTTCATCCATGCCGGCGGACTCCACGGCAGCGCCTGGACTTGAAGGGCGGGATTGATGGACAGCGCCTGCTGCAGAAGCGGAATCAGGTAGGACTGGTCGTGGGCAATCGAGAAGTGCTGTAGATCGGGGTCCGTCTGCCCGGCCGGCAGATCGTCGTAGGAGTAATTGCCGCTGGCCGAGAAGTCGCTGGCTCCCATGGGCTGCCGCAGCAGTCCGATCCCGATCCCGGCGTTGGGATCGAATAGGCTTTGCATCAAAGCCGCCCGTTGGGCAGCACTCAGCTTGTTCCAGATGACCCAGGCGGCCGAATCGGTGAGCGAGGCGCCCACGCCGTCCATTTGCTGGTAGGTGGTGCCGCTGTCCACGGAAATCGTAAATTGGGGCGAGCCCGCCGGAACACCCGGCGTAAAAGCCAGCCCCGTCCGTGGCGCCAGCAGGCGCGACTGGTCGCCATATGTTTCGGTGACCTGTACGGTCTGCGCGGCGGCCGGACGAATGACTGCCGAAAGTCCCAAGGCATACAGAAAAGCGGCCCGCATGCCTTATTGTAGTAGCCGTAATGCAACCGGAAGTTTTCCCTAGGGAAACATTAAAAATCTTTACAGAATATTTATAGAGTGGTATCCTCCATCAATGCAGGCGCCCGCCCAAGTCGGAGGATTCAACGCTTGGTGGCCAGTGGTGATAGTGGCTGTCATCGGCGTCTTATTGGTGTGGGCGCTGCGCAGAAGATCGCCGTAAAGGGCAACAATGGTTACCATTAGCAACAGCTTCGGTGAGTTATCGGCAAGGCGTCCCCGGCGCAAGTTTCCGATCGAACAAGAGGTTCAATATCAATGCGTAAAAGGCAGCCGTATTTCTGCCTCAGGCAAAGGAAGGACCCTGGAAATCGGCAGCCGGGAGATACGATTCACCACGCAGCATCTTCTTAGAAATGGGCAAAAGATGCGGCTGGCAGTGGATTGGCCCGCCATGCTGGATAATAGCTGCCGGATGAAGTTGGAGATCCACGGTTGGGTGGTTCACACCGAACCCGGCGAGGCGGACGTAAAGATCGAACGGTACGAATTTCGCACCCGCGGCGCGACAGTGGCTGTCATGAACGCGTTCGCGGATGCTTCATAAGGTTCGCGCCCGATCCGGACGTAAGGGAAACACCGGTGCGGGATGGCATCCCCGCGCATGACGGGCTACGCGCCGGACGATAGTAACGAATTGGTACGCGGAGCGGCTACAATTGTGCGCAGGGCTCCCTGATGCGCGACTACTCCGCCTCCTACGACACGATGACCAAGGTCATCTCGGCTGTCGTTTGTCTCATGCTGCTCGGCATCGTTCTGATGCTCCGCGTAATCTTCGTCGAAGCGATTGTTCCGGTGTTGATCCTGGCGGTCTATGCTTATTCGCCGCGGGGTTACGCCACTGACTCCACCTCTCTGATCATCAAGCGGCTGATCGGCAACATTCGCGTGCCGCTCGCCGGCATCCGGGAGGCGCGCGCCGGTACTCCGGCCGATTTCACGGGTTGTGTCCGGCTGGCCGGCAGCGGCGGCTTCTTCGGCTATTACGGCTTGTTCCGGACGTCCAAACTGGGAAAAGCCAGTTGGTATCTGACCGACCGCAGCCATACGGCCATCGTGAGGACGGAAGCTAAGACATACGTGCTGAGCCCCGACGATCGGGAAGGGTTCTTAGCCGTCCTGGGCGCTCCCCAAGCCGCCGGTACGCCTTACGCAGCGGCGTCGGGCGGGAGCCACACCGGCGCGATCTTCGGACTGGGATTAGGCGGCGCGGTGGTGGTGCTGATAACCCTCCTCCTGCTCTATTCGCCGGGTATTCCCGGTTATACCTTGGCCGACCGCTCCCTGACGATTCACGACCGGTTCTATCCGGTGACTCTGAAGCTCGATACGATCGACACCGCACATCTCAAAGTCGTGGATTTACCCGAGGACCGCGAATGGCGGCCGACCCTGCGTACCAATGGCTTTGCCAACCCGCACTATCAATCCGGCTGGTTTCGGGTCGCCAACGGCATGACGATACGCTTGTACCGTGCGGGCGGCAATCGGCTGGTGTTGATCCCACCCAAGAGCGGCGGCCCTTATGTTCTCTATCAAGCGCGCGACCCCGGCGCATTTATTGCAGAATTGCAGCAGGCTGCTGACAGCGGGAGGCCAGGATGATACCGTCGCGGCGGCAGTTTTTGGCTTTACCGGCGCTGGCGGCGGGCCAGGCCGGGTCGGGCCATAGTCCCAAGATCGTCTGCGTCGGGGGACATCCGGACGACCCGGAATCAGGTTGCGGCGGCACCCTGGCCCGCTACGTGGCCGCGGGCGCCCGTGTGACGATCATTTACCTGACCAGGGGTGAAGCGGGGATCCCCCACAAGTCACATGCCGAAGCCGCGGCGATCCGCTCGGCGGAGTGCCTGGCGGCCTGCAAGATTCTGGGGGCCCAGCCGATCTTCGCCGGCCAGATCGACGGCGCCACGATCGTGGACACTGCCCAGGCGGAATCGCTGAGCAAGCTGATCTTTGCGGAGAACCCCGACGTCGTCTTCACGCATTGGCCCATCGACTCGCACCTGGACCATCAGGCGGCCAGCACGCTGACCTATCGCGCCTGGCTGGCCGCGCGCGGGAAGTTCGAGCTGTATTACTTCGAGGTGGACCTGGGAAGCCAGACCATGGGCTTCCATCCCACCGATTATGTCGATGTGACCGCGGTAAGGGAAACCAAGAAGGCCGCGCTGTTCGCCCACCAGAGCCAGGATGGCGAAGCCATCTATCGCGATTACCACAAGCCCATGGAAGATTATCGCGGGCGGGAGTCCGGATGCGGCGCCGCGGAGGCGTTCGTACATCTGGCGCGCGTGCACAGCGGCACCCGGCTGCCCGGTTAAGTCAGGTACACGTTACGCGGGCTGGGGGTGTTCGCCTTCGGAGAGGCCGGGCAAACGGCGGGTGGGCTCCGGACGCAACACCTGCTGGGTGCCATCGCCGGAATCCTTGGGCGGCGTTGGGCCGGCCTGGGGCAACGATTCGCCGCGGATGATCTGCATGACTTCGTTGCCATCCAGGATCTCCCGCTCGAGCAGGGTCTCGGCAATCCGTACCAGGGCGTCGGAACGTTCCTCGATGATGCCGGCGGCCGTATCGTAGCCGTTCTGCACCAGTTTCTTGACCTGTTCGTCGATGCGGACGGCGGTCTCTTCGCTATAGTCGCGGTGCTGGGCGATCTCGCGGCCCAGGAAGATCTGCTCTTCCTTCTTGCCGAAGCTCAGCGGACCCAGTTCGCTCATGCCCCACTCGCAGACCATCTTGCGCGCCATGTCCGTCGCCCGTTCGATATCGTTGCCGGCGCCGGTGGTCATGTGGTGCATGTAACGTTCTTCGGCGATGCGGCCTGCCATCAGGATGGCGAGCCGCGCCTCCAGGTACTCCTTGTTGTAGGAGTGCTTGTCGTCAATGGGCAACTGCATGGTGACGCCCAGCGCCATGCCGCGCGGGATGATGGTGACCTTGTGCAATGGATCGGCATTGGGCAGCACCGCCGCCACCAGCGCATGGCCCGCCTCGTGGTAGGCCGTATTACGCTTTTCGGCGTCGCTGAGGATCATGGACTTGCGTTCCGCGCCCATCAGGATCTTATCCTTGGCCAGTTCGAAGTCCACCATCATCACGACCTTACGGTTCTGGCGGGCGGCGTTCAGAGCAGCCTCGTTGACCAGGTTGGCGAGATCCGCGCCGGCCAAACCCGGCGTGCCGCGGCCCAGAACCGAGAGATCCACGTTGTCGCCCAGCGGGATCTTCTTGGTATGGACGCGCAGGATCGCTTCGCGCCCGCCGACGTCGGGAAGCCCGACCACCACCCGGCGGTCGAAACGGCCCGGGCGCAGCAGCGCCGGATCCAGCACGTCCGGACGGTTTGTGGCGGCCACCAGAATCACGCCTTCGTTCGATTCAAAGCCATCCATCTCGACGAGCAGTTGATTGAGAGTCTGCTCGCGTTCGTCGTGCCCGCCGCCCAGCCCCGCTCCGCGATGCCTGCCGACAGCGTCGATTTCATCGATGAAAATGATGCACGGCGCGTTCTTCTTGCCCTGCTCGAACAGGTCGCGCACGCGGCTGGCGCCCACGCCCACGAACATCTCCACGAAGTCCGATCCGGAAATCGAGAAGAACGGCACGCTGGCTTCCCCGGCGATAGCGCGGGCCAAAAGGGTCTTGCCCGTACCCGGAGGCCCGATCAGCAGTACCCCTTTGGGGATGCGGCCGCCGAGCTTCTGGAACTTCTGCGGCTCGCGCAGGAACTCGATGATCTCCTGCAACTCCTCCTTGGCTTCCTCCACGCCGGCGACATCCTTGAATGTCACCTTCTTCTGCTGGGTGGAGTGCAACCGGGCGCGGCTCTTCCCGAAGCTTAACGCCTTATTGCCGCCACTCTGCATCTGGCGCATCATGAAGATCCAGAACGCCAGCAGCAGGATGAACGGGGAAGCCTGCACCAGCAGGGAGAACCAGGGATTGGAGTTGGTGTCCTTGATTTCGACCTTTACGCCATTCTGCGTCAAGAGGTCGTACACCGCCGGATAGTTGGTGGGGATCAAGGTACGCATGCCGCGATCGCCCCCCTGGTACAGGCCGTGCACCTCGTTGCCGCTGATGGTAACTTCTTTGATCTTATGATCTTTGACCTGGTCCAGGAAGTCCGTGAAGGCGATCTGCTCCTCGGCGGGATGCTTGCTCTGCTTCACGATGGTCCACAGCAGCACCGCCAGACAGATCAGAACCACCCAAATTATGCCCGTTTTGATACTAGAATTCACGAAACCTCCTACAAACCGGAGCCACGAGGCCAACCGCTATCAGTATAGACGTTGGAAACAGCCGGCTCGATTCCATCCAGGTTACGCCTCGATGACACGGATATCCAGAACCGGGCCGCTGGCAGCACCCGCGGCAAACCCCGCCGCCGGCCCGAAACGGTGCGCCCACACAATCTCCTCGCCCGCGGTAACGACCGGCCAGTGCCGCCGCTCCCACAGAGGAATGCGCGCCTCCTGGAACATGATCTTGATCTTCTCCGGCCCGCGGCGGCCGCGCGGCTGGTATTGATCGCCTGGCCGCCAGTTCCGCACCTCGAGGGAACCAGTGATGCGATCCCAGTCCAAATACCCTACGCCACCATTATATACGTCGCTTGACGTTTTCGTTACGGTATTATTTTCAGATAGTTCCGTTTGTAGTACGAGGCGCTCGCCCGGTACCCGCACGGCGCCTGGTACCGGGAGGGGCAGGCGATAGTTGCGGTTCTCCAGATTGCCGGTAGCCGGCGGCGCGATCCGTAGCCAGTCGAAAGAGCGGAAGATGTCGAGCCCGGGAATCTGGATGCGGCCGTGTCCCTCGCTGGTGCCGGCCAAATCCAGAACGCCGGCCAGGTGTTCGAATCCGATGCCGCACAGATCGCCTTTGGCCGACTCCACGGCAGCGCGCACGAACCGGCGGGCGACGGCCAGCGGCAGGCCAGCCAGGAAATCGGTGCGGAACAGCACGGCAGGCGGCGCGACGGTCAAATGCCCGGCGGCAAGACGGCGCAACTCCGCGTCCCAATACGATTCCTCGGCCTGCGCCCAATCGGCCAGGTGGGCCAGGGTTTCGGGCAGCGCGGGATTCCAGTCCCGGGTGAGCTGGGGCAAAAGGGAATGGCGGATCCGGTTGCGGGCGAAGGCCTCGCTGGCGTTGGTGGAATCCACGCGCCAGGGGACCTCACGCTCGCGCAGGAACTGCTCCACCTCCCGCCGATCGATTTCGAGCAGCGGCCGGACGATGCCTTCCCGGGTGACCGGACGGATGCCGGCCAGGCCGGCGGTCCCGGCGCCGCGCAGGAACCGGAAGAGCACGGTCTCTGCCTGGTCGGACCGGGTGTGGCCGGTAGCCACCCGGTCGACCTTGCCGGCGCGCAGCAGGCTATGGAAGAAATCCAGGCGGGCATCGCGGGCGGCCTGTTCCAGGTTCTCGCCCGGCTGGCGGCACAGCCCGGTTTGCACTTCAAACGGCAGATCCATGGCCGCGGCCAGATCGCGCACGAACGCCGCATCCTGCCGCGACTCCTCGCCCCGCAGCTCGTGATCGAAATGCAGCACCGTGAGCCGCAGCTTCCAGCGCGGCGCCAGTTCGCGGAGTGAATGCAACAGGCACACCGAATCCGCCCCGCCCGACACCGCGACGCCCACGCGTTGATCCGGCTGAAACATCCCGTAACGCGCGATGGTTTGCGCAATCCGTTCGATTATCACAGCGATCACTTCAATTCTACGATGCGGTTCAACGGCGGCTGCGCCGCCCGGTTTTCGCGCGCTCGAAAACGGCAAATCGATCCGCGTGCGGTGTCGCCCGCAGCCGCACCTGCCGGCCGATCTCGAGGACCTGATCGGCGCCGGGATCGTACGCCGGCCACGGCGGAAGGCCCGGGCCATTGGGGTCGCCGGTCTTGGCGAATTGCGTCCAGTATCCGGTCATCAGGTCGATGATCTTCCGGTCTTCGGCGGTGGTCGGGCCCCAGCGGCTGGGCCGCAGCCATCCCGCAACAAAGTTGATCTCCAGGCCGTGAAATGCGCCGAAGCCGGCGTACTGGCCTTTGGCCGGATAGGAGAAGTAGTAGAGCCAGGCTTTCTGCCCGGCGCGCGCCGTGTCGGCGGCAAAAGCGTGCGCGGCGTTGCCGTAACGATAGTCGGTTAGAAGTGCGGCGTAGGCCGCGGGCACGTCCGCATCGGTGGCCGCCGGATACAAGCGCAGGACCTCGCCGGCCTGGTCCCCAAAACGGTCCCGCACATAAGCGCGGTAGTGGGCCAGGGTCGGCGGCCCTCCCAAATCGACACCGCCGAGCACAGAGGCTTCGTCGGAGTTACTGCCCACGATCACCGGCACCTTCGCCTGCCGTCCTTGGGCAAAGGCCGCCGCCGGCTGTTCGGTCAGCACCCACCCATCCACCGTGCCGCCGGCGTCGAAGTTCAAGTCCGGGGAACGCGCGGAGGCGTCCAGAATTTCTTTCACCGGTTTGGCCCGCAGCTCCGCCAGCGCATGCGGACCTTCCGGGACGTGCAGACGCCGCGCCAGGCGCAGACCGATCTGTTCCGCGGCGCCGCTGCCACCCTCGTAGCGCGCGGGAGTCCGCAGCGCCGGCGAAATGTAGTTGCTGCAGGTGCAGCTCTCCAGGATGCCGCGCTGAAACAGGCCGCGTGCCAGCGGCGACGCCATCAGGTAGCAGACCATGACGCCGCCGGCCGACTCGCCGAAGACGGTCACGTTCGCGGGATCCCCGCCGAACCGGCCGATATTGCGCCGCACCCACGCCAGCGCCGCGATCTGGTCCAGGATCGCGTAATTTCCCGAAGCACGCTTCGGTGATTCGGCGGTCAGCGCGGGATGGGCCAGAAACCCCAGCGCTCCCAGGCGGTAATTGAAGCTGACCAGAACCACACCCTGGCGCGCCAGGGCCGGCCCGAAAGGCGGATATTGGCCGGTGCCGCTGACGTTGCCCCCGCCGTGAATCCAGACCATCACCGGCCGTTTCGGTCCGGCGGGATGATCGGCCGGGAGGTTCGCGGTCCACACATTCAGGTAGAGGCAGTCTTCGGACGTGCGGAAAGTGAAGTACGGTTCGATCGAGCGCGCCAGCTCCGTCCGCACGGCCTGGTAGTACGCTTCGGAATCGGCCGGCTGCGGACACGCCGCACCGAACGCCACCGCCGGGCGGACGTTCGTCCATGGCGCCACCGGATGCGGCGGCTGCCAGCGCAGTTCCGCGGTCGGCGGCGCGGCGAACGGGATCCCCAGAAACATGACTTCATCCGGCCGGCTCCCGAACCTGGCGCCGGCGATCCTGCCGGAATCGACCTCCACCACCGGCGGGGATTGCGCCATGGCCGCGCAGGCCGCGCCCAGGAGGAGGAGAAGCCGCATGATAGCCTTAGCGTAGACCAACCCATGGAGCCGATCAATTGAGCAACGACATAACGCAAATGGCCGCCCGCATCCGCCTGTTGCTGATGGACGTGGATGGCGTGCTGACCGACGGCAAGCTGATCAACGTGCCGGACGCGCTGAACCCCGGCCAGATGGTGGAAACCAAGGGCTTCGATTCGCAGGACGGCATCAGCCTGCAGTGGATGAGTTGGAAAGGCATCGCCACCGGACTGATCAGCGGGCGGGTATCGCCGGCCACCGCGGAGCGGGCCAGGCAGTGCAAATTCCGCTATATCTACCAGGGCCACATCGAAAAGATCCCGATCCTGGAAGAGATCATGGCTGACGCGAAGGTCACCCGGGAGCAGGTGGCTTATATCGGCGACGATCTGACGGACGTGGTGGTGATGCACCGCGTGGGACTGGCGTTTGCCACGGCCAACGCGCGCCCGGAAGTGAAGGCCCAGGCGCATTACGTGACGGCGGCGCCGGGCGGGAGCGGCGCGGTGCGCGAAGTGGTCGAAGTGCTGATGAAGGCCCAGGGCTACTGGGAAGAGATTCTGCGCAAATACGAAATCGCGTAAGTCCGGCGCGCCGCCGGTCAGCGTTTTTCCGCCAGCATCGCGGCTATATCGATGGGCGGCACGGCCACGCCGCGGCAGCAGTCTCCTTCCGGAATCGGGCTGCCGTGCGGGCAAGTGCGGGGATGGCCGAGGAAGGTGCAGATGCGGTCAGTCACTTCGGGGCTGAGGATGTGCTCGAAGGTGCAGGCGTTCTTCTCGATGGAGCCTTCGTCGCGGATTGCCAGCACGTCCATGAAGAGGCGCTCGGCCAGGCGGTGGCGGCGGATCACGCTGCGCGCGCGTTCCTCGCCGCGCGGCGTAAAAGCCACCTGGCTGCCGCGCAGTTCCACCAGCCCGATGCGCGCCATCAGGGTGCAGACCTGACGGTGCTGGGCGGGCGTGAAGTGTTCCGGCTCTTCGTGAAAGCTTTGTTCCCGCGCGGCCCACAACTGTTCCAGCACTTCGTCGAAGTCCTGGTTCTCCTCCATGCTGAAATGGGTGGTCTCGACGATGCGGCCGTGTTCCAGGTTCAGGCGGATGTCGGCGCAGCGGCCCACCTGGCCGTCATGCGTCACCATGAGGATGGTGCGCCCCTGGGCGTGCAGGTCGGTCAGCAGGCCGAGGACGATCTGCTCGTTGGTGGCGTCCAGATTGCCGGTGGGCTCGTCGGCCAAGATGATTTTGGGATCGTTCACCAGCGCGCGGGCGATGGCCACCCGCTGCTGCTCGCCGCCGGAGAGTTGCGACGGCAGGTGCCGGGCGCGGTCCTTCAGCCCCACGCGGTCCAAGGCGTGGCGCGCCTCGGCCTCGTCCGTCATGCTATGAAAGTATTGCGCCAGCATCACGTTCTCCAGCGCCGACAGGTGCGGGATCAGGTGAAACTGCTGGAAGACGAAGCCGACGGTCTCCGCGCGAAAGCGGGCCAGGGCGGCGCGGCTGAGCGTGGACGTATCCACGGAATCGATGCGCACGGCGCCTTCGCTGGCCTGGTCCAGGCAGCCCAGAATGTTCAGCAGGGTGGTCTTGCCCGAGCCGGACGGGCCCATGATAGCGATCCACTGGCCGGCGTCGGCGGTGAAGCTGACCTGATCGAGCGCCTTCACCGGCGCGGACCAGCCGCCGTCATAGGCCTTGCTGACGTTCTCGAGTTCGACGAATGCCATGGTTCCTATTCTCCCCGCAGGATGACCGCCGGCTGGATGCTGCGTATGCGCGCCGTGGCCGCCAAAGTGGCCGCCGCCGCCACCGCCAGCGTCACGGCCGTCACCGGCAGGAAAACAACGTAATCGACTCCCACCGCGGAATCCGGGAAGATCTGCCGCCCGATCCCCCAGGCTACCAGCAATCCCAAACCGTAGCCGGTGACCGCGGAGACCGCACCAAGGACCAGCGACTCGGAAAGGAACAGCGCCGCAATCTTGCGCTCGGCCGCGCCGATAGCCTTGAGAATCCCGATCTCCTGGCTGCGTTCCAGCACCAGCGCACTGAAGTTGCTGCTGACGCAGAGCGTGGTGATGCCCAGGATCAGGACGGTCAGCAGGAACAGGGTGGAGCGAATCTTGAGGACTACGTTGGCCTCCGTCTCGGCGACGGCGTGCAGCACACGCACGTCGGCGTGGGGAAGCTGCCGGGCGAGCGCCGCGCGGATGGCATGCAGCCGGCGGCCGTCGCCGCGCACCTGGACGATACTGGCGCGGTTGCCGGTGAACGGCACCATGATCTGTGCGTCTTCCGGCCCGCCGGTGGATACGATGCCGCGCAGCACGCAAGCGCCGCCGTCGAGGGCCAGCTTCTGCTCCAGTTGCAGGCGGAAGTGCGCGGCCACGGACCTGCCGGCCAGACACTCGCCCGATCCGGCGGTGCGCAGGCCGTCGACGCGCCAGTAGCTGGTGAGGGGCGCGGCGCGATGGAAGTCGATGCCCGCCAGCACCACGGGCTCCCCGTTCAATCGTCCGACGGTGTACAGGAACGGCGCGGCGGCGGCACCCTGCTGTTCGGCCAGGGCTACGGCGGCCAGCGAAACCGTCTGCGCGCTACCCGCCGGGGCGACGATCAGGTTGGCGCCGAAGCCGCGGAATTGCGCGCGCATCTTGCGATCGATATCGAAGTAGACGGAGAACAGCGCGGTGGCCAGCGTGGCGGCGACGGCCAGCGCCGAGAAGGCCAGGGCCAGGCGCCGCTTGCGGAATTGGATGGCACGCAGTACGAAACGGAGGGACATCCCGGCGATCACTGGCCGCCTCGCAGAGTGACCGCCGGCTCCAGGGCCAAAGCGTGGCGCAGCGGCTGGGCCGCACCGGCGATCGATGCGGCCACTGCCGCGGCCACCACCAGCGGTCCCAGCAGAGCCGGCGTATCGAGCGCGGCGCGAAATACGGCGCGTCCCACCCATCCGGCCAGCAGCACGCCGATCCACGATCCGATCAAGCCACCGGCCGCGCCTTCGAGGGCGGCCTCGGCGGCAAACAGCGCGGCCACCATACCGTTGCCCGCGCCGGTGGCCTGCATGATGCCGATCTCGGCGCGCCGCTCCAGCACCGTGGTGGCCATGGTACTCCACACCGTGAGTCCCGCGGAGGCCAGTCCGGCCAGCGCGATCAGCAGCATCAGGCCGCGAATCTTGCCCAGCACTCTGCCTTCGTTATCGGCCACCCGCCAGATGGGCCGTGCCACCGCCATAGGAAGCGCCTCCTCAATCTGGTGGGCGATGGAGCTGACGTAGGGTGTGCAGTACCAGCGGTCGTACTCGGCGGGCGACATTCGGGCGGGATCCTTGCGCGCGAAATCGTCCTCGGGCTTGGTGAGCGCCGCCACCTGCACCGCGTCCACCTGCCCCAGCCTGCCGGTCAGCCGCTGCAAAACTTCCAGCCGGGTATAGATGCGATCTTCCTCGTCGCCGCCGGTGGTAACGATTCCCGCCAGCGTGAATGGCTGTCCGAAGAGCTGTAAGGTATCGCCGGGTTTCAGCCCCAGCCGGCGCGCGACTGCGCCGCCGGCCATGGCCTCGCGCGAGTCCTCATCCCGCACGGGATCGTCGATCCATCGCCCTGCGATCTTCCAGGCGCTCCCCAGCGTGCGCAGCCCGGCTTCCTGCGTGGCGCCGTCCGCGCCGCGGAAGCGCCGCCGGAACCAGACGCCTTCCACAGGCACGCCGCGTCCGCCCAGCGAGACCACGGCCTGGAGCGACGGTGCGAATCCGGTGATGTTCAAATGCCAGAACGTGGATTTGATCTTGGGCACTTGCGCTTCGGGGATATAATCCTCCGCCGCGACCGGCCGGTAGTCGACGCCGCCGATCTCGACCGGCAGCGAACGCGCTTTGGGCGTCACCATGAGGTTGGCGCCCAGGCTCTGCAACTCGTGATTGACGCGATCGCCGATCTCCAGCATCACCCCCAGCATGGCGGTGGCGACCGCCGCTCCCAGGGCCACCGCGGCCACGGTCATGGCCTTGCGGCGCGGCGCGCGGCGGATCGACTGGCTCACGAAGCGGATGAACATGGCGCTAACTGGGATTGCGGAAGATGTTCGCACCCGGCGCCAGTTTGTCGGCCGGGATCACCAGTTGGCCGCTCTGAACCTGGGAGGCGATGGGGATGGGATTGCATCCGCCCTGCGAGCCGATGCTGGGGATGAAGATCGCCGACGAGCAGTTCTTGCAGATGACGTTGGGGCCTTTCTGGTAATAGCCCTGGTTGCCGCAGATCTGGCAGGCGTCGAAGGCCACGGCCAGCGACTGGTCCGGCCGCCGGATCACGATGAACCGTACGTGCACGCCGTCTTCGTCGATGGTGAAGCGGTGCAGGGCGCCGTCGTTCACGCCGGCGACCGGGATGCTCACCTTGCCATCCACGATGGCTACGGCGGTGGCGGGAGACAGTTCGGTGGTCGACTTGGCGTAGATGAACTCGGCCGTGATGCTGAGGATGAACACTCCGGTGGCCAGGCAGGAAGCCGTCATCCACAGGCGCTCGCGCTGGGCCGACCAGCGGGCTTTGCGCAGCGCCGCGCCGGCCAGGCCGTCGAGCGGGGGAGCCTGGCGCTGGCGGTACTCCAGCAGCAGCATGGCGCCCGCCAGCGCCAGAATGGCCACAAAGAAGAACACTTCATTGCTGACGATGGGCCCGATGAGCGCCATCTCGCGGCGGCTGGAAGGCAGCACCTGGCTTTCCGACAGCTCGTGCAACCCGGTGATACCCAGTTGCACCACGATGACCGTCAGGATCACCGTGGTCATGCGGAAGAAGCGCCGCAGATCGATGCGTACGGTGCCCCGCACGAAGCTGACGCCGAACAGAACCGCCAGCCCCAGACCCAGCGCGATGCCCACAAAAGCGAGCACTCCGTCGGTGTCGAAGCGGACCGCGGTGAGCATCAGGACGGTTTCCACGCCTTCCCGGAAGATCATGAGAAAGACGAAGAGGAAAATGCCCCAGCGTCCGCCCTGGCTGCTTTTTTGTTGCAACTGAGTTTCAATTTCGCCTTTGATGGCGCGCGCGTGGCGATTCATCCAGAGCACCATGGAAAGCACGAAAACGGCGCTCGCGAGCAGCGTCCAACCCTCGTAAGCGTCCTCGCCAAGGCCCAGCCGGGAGAGCAGAAAGGCGAAGGCAAAGCTAGCAAATACGGCGGTTCCAAAGGCGCGGTGGACGGCAGGCAACAGGTCCCGGCGGCCGATCTTGCGCAGGTAGGCGATGGCGATGGCGATGACCAGCGCGGCTTCCACGCCCTCCCGCAGGGTGATGATCAGAGTCTGCAACATAGTTGCAAGTGGGTTTACTCCGCTATTGTAGCGCGGCGGGAGGATTTTCGCTGCCGGCGGGCGTTGGGCACCTTGCCGATACGGGGATCGCGGGCCCGCACCAGTTCGCAGGCGCGCAGCGCCGCCTCCTCGAAATCCGGCGCGTCGGCCGGCAGCACCTGCCATCCGGTGATGGCTTTGCCCAGCACGCCGACCGATCGCATATGCGGAAATTCGCGGCGCAGGCTTGCGTGGTGCTCCTCGGTAGTCGCCAGCCACACGCCGTTGTCGGGCGACGGACCCGGCTTGTCGCGCAGGATCAGCACGATCTTCTCCCCGACGTAAATCGCCAGGCAGCCGAACATCGGATTGGTTCGCGGGGAGACCGCGGTCAGCGCCTCCAGGACGAATTCGTGCGGGACCTTTTTGCGCGGCTTAAAGTCCGGAAACGGTTCGGTGCGGCGTTTGGACATGCGTAGGGCCTCCGTCCCTCAATCCCAGTTTTTCACCTTGGGCCAGATCTCGGCCAGCGGCCACTTCAGGCCGCGGCAATAGAAAATATCGAAATGCTCGTACGGCATGGCGTAGGGATGGCCCACGTGCGCCACCTTCTCGACACTGGCGTAGTATTGCTCGAGTTCCGCCTGGCGGCCCTGCATGACGATGACGCTCTCGCCGGTATAGCCGCGCGGCCCCCAGAGGAAATAACTCTGATGCCCGCTGATGGCGGCCGGCAGGCCATACTTGGGGCCGAACAGATCCACCGCGCCGGCCTGCCCGTAGTTCTGGCCAAAGATCGCGGTCCGGGCGCGCACGTCCGGCGGCAGGGCCTGGTACACCTTCGCCACCGCCTGCACCATCTCTTCCCATCCGAATTGGTCGGCGTAGAGCTGCGGCAGCGGTCCGAGCTTGTGGTTCTCCACCCTGGGCTGCTGGAAGCCGGTCGCGCGGGCGTAGCGGATGTACGTCTCCGCCGGCAGCACGGGCACCACGAACGGCGCAAAAAAGATCCCCATCAGCAGCATCGCGGCCACCCAGGCCGGCTTCACCCAGCGCAGCCTGGGCGGCTGCAGCCAGGTTTCCCAGGCCACCCCACCCGCCGCGAACAGCATGGGAAATGCGGGCCACGGATAATACACGCGCGGGTCCATGATCATGATTACGGCCATGGTGACCAGCCATGCCCAGCCCAGCGCGCGGTACGGCTTGCCGCGCGCGCCGAACAGGAAATACCACAGGCCGGCCAGCCAGATGGGCAACGCCAACGGCAGCATGGTCAGCGCCTCCTGAGCCAGAAACGCGAGCGGCGCCAGATCCACGTTGCGGTGTGAACGCCGGATATTGGCCTGCAGCTCCAGGAAGGGAAAATGGTGCTGCGCGTTCCACAGCAGGTTCGGCAGGAAGACGAGCAGCGCCAGCAGCCCGCCCAGCCACAACCATGGTGAGCGCAGTTGGCGGCGCTCCGGCGTAGCCAGCAGGCCCACCACGATGCCGAAGCCGAAGATCAGCATGGAGTGTTTGTTCTCCAGCCCGATCCCCGCCAGCAATCCGAACCACAGCCACAGATTCTGCCGGCCGGTGCGGACGATGCGGATGACCGCCCACGCACAGCCCATCCACAGCAGCGGTTCGAAAGCGTTCATGGAGAACAGGCTGTCCATGGCCAGAAAACCGGGCGCCACCAGCGCGGCGAGCGCCGCCAGTCCCTGCGCAAAGCGGCCGCCGCCGAGCTCGCGCGCGATCAGCCCGGTGAGCAATACCATGCCCGCGCCCGCTATCGCGGGCAGCAGCCGGATGGCCGGCAGCGACCGCCCCAGCGTCACGCGGACAAACGCGGCCAGCAGCGCGATCATCGGCGGCTGATCCACGTAACCCCAGGCCAGATGGCGCCCGCATGCCAGGTAATAAAGCTCGTCCACGAAGTAGCCGTAGTTGTGCCCAGCGTACAAGTGCAGCACCAGCTTGGCCGCCGCCAGCCACACCACGACCATGGCGAGGCCGGGAATTACGGCTTTGCGATCAGTTGCCACACAGCCTCCTCCATCGCGGGCGAGCAGATGACGCAGTTGCCGCCGTAGATGGTGACGTTGCCTTGATAATCGAAGAAGCGCGCGCCGGCTTCTTCGGCGATGATCTTGAGCGGCGCGAAGTCCCAGGGCTTGCCCGCGGTTTCGATCCAGATTTCAGCTTGGCCGCGGGCCACCATGAGCGCGTCCAGGCATCCGCCCATGCTGCGCACTGCCCAGAACTGTCCCATCCAGCCGAGCAATCGCGGGGCGAACGGCTGGTACATGGCGGACGTCAGGCTGTCGAAGCACGCCACCGCCTGGCTGGCGCTGGCGATGCGCGACGCGTGGATCGGAGCGCCGTTCACGAAAGCCCCACCGCCGCGCGACGCGCTGTATAACTCGCCCAGCGCGGGCATGGCCGCGAAACCAGCCACCGTTTCGCCCTCGGCTTCCAGGCCGATCAGCACCGACCACGCCGGATTGCCGCGCACGAAATCGCGCGTGCCGTCGATGGGATCGATGATCCAGCGCCGGCCGCTGCGCGCCTCCTTCTGCGCGCCTTCTTCCCCCAACAGGCCGTCATCCGGAAAGGCGCGCGCCAGTTCCGCGGCGATGAACTGCTCGCATTCGCGATCGGCGCGGGTCACCGGCGAGTCATCGGACTTGGCTTCGAATTCGAGACCGGTGCGGTAGTAGCGCATGGCGATCTCGCCGGCGCGCTGCGCGATGGCGCGTCCGGTTTCCAGTTCTTTCGTAAAGTCAGGCATAGGCCTCAATGAAGTAAGATAACGTTGATGCTGAATTTTCGCCAGTTTGAGGCGGGACCCGACCCGTTCGGACGCAAATGGAACGTCCTGTTCAAGTGGCTGCAAACAGCCATCTCGCTGCGTCACAGCGATACCATCGACGTCAAATTCATCCTGGAAAGCGATGGCGAGCGCACGCCGAAACAGATCGCGCTGCCGCATGCGGACGTTATGGAACTGAGCCGCCGCACCAATCATCCGGTCACGGATGCCTGGTGCTCGCGCCTGGCGGCGCTGCACCTCAAGAAGATGGTGGAGAGCGGCGAGGATCTGGAGAAGGAACTGGTGACGGTGCGGCCCGCGGAGCTGGCGGCCTACGCCGCCGAGATCGCCGAAATGGAACGCGCGGCCGTCCCGGCATAGCGCCCGGCGCCCGTCAGGGCCATGATCCGCTCCCTGACCATCGCGGACATCCCCGCGGCCCTGCGGCTGGCTGCCGCCGCGGGCTGGAACCAGACCGCCGCCGACTGGCACGACCTGCTGTACCTGGCTCCGGATACCTGCTTCGCCATCGTCAGCGGCGGAACGCTCGCCGCCACCACGGCCGCGATCTGCTACGGGCAGAGGCTGGCATGGATCGGGATGGTGCTCACCGATCCCGCCCACCGCCGGCGCGGATTCGCCCGGCAGTTGATGGAACATGCGCTGGAGACCCTGACCGCGCGCCGCATCCACTGGATCAAGCTGGACGCTACCGACATGGGCGCGCCGCTCTATCGCCGGCTTGGTTTCGAAGACGAATCTGCCATCGAGCGCTGGCACGGGATGGCACCGCGCACGGCTGCGGCGGAGACTGCCGCCTGGGATCCTGGCTGCGCCGATCTGGATCGCGCCGCGACGGGGGTGGACCGTTCGCAGCTACTGATTCAACTGGCGCCGATGGGGGCCGCGGCCTGTCCCGGCGAAGGTTATGCCATGGCGCGTCCCGGCGCGCAAGCCGCGTACTTCGGCCCGTGCATCGGCCGTTCGGTCGAAACTGCCGGCCGTCTCCTCGCCTGGCTGGGCCTGCAATATCCGCAACAGCCGGTCTACTGGGATTTGTTGCCGGACAATTCCGCAGCCGTGCGCCTGGCGCGCGCGGCCGGGTTCGCGCCGGAGCGGCGTCTGACGCGTATGGTCCGGGCAGGCGTGCCCGGGGCCCCGCCGCTGGCGCGGCACGATGCGCAGGTCTTCGCCATCGCCGGCTTCGAATACGGGTAGCCCAAACGTGTGCGACATTAGATCATCGGCATGCGCAAGCGCTTCTACTGGAAACTGCGGGAACGCGAAATCGTACTGGGAGAGCGTACCGTCATCCTGGGCGTCCTGAACGTCACGCCCGATTCTTTCGCTGACGGCGGCAGGTATCAGGACCCCGATCGCGCCTTTGCCCGCGCCCTGGAAATGGAAGAGCAGGGCGCCGACATCATCGACATCGGCGCCGAATCCACGCGGCCCGGCGCGGTGCCGATTTCCGCGGCCGAGGAGCTGCGGCGTCTCATTCAGGTCTTGAAACGCCTGCGGGGCCGGCTGACGGTCCCGATTTCGGTGGACACTTACAAAGCCGAGGTCGCCGAACGCGCCCTCGAGCATGGCGCCGAGATCATCAACGATCCCACCGGCCTGACCTTCGAGCCGCACCTCGCGCGCACGGCCGCTAATCACGACGCGGGCCTGATCCTGAATCATATGCGCGGCCGTCCGGAGACCTGGGCCAAGCTGCCGCCGCTACCCGACGTGATGGGCACGATCGTGCGGGATCTGGAGGCCACCGTCAGCCGCGCGCGCCACGAGGGCATCGACCGGGCCCGCATCGTGATCGATCCGGGCCTGGGCTTTGGCAAGCGCAAGGAGCAGAATTCGGCGATTCTGGCGCGACTCCGGGAACTGGCCGGCCTGGACTTTCCGATCCTCGCCGGCCCTTCGCGCAAGTCCTTTCTGGCGCATCCCACGGAACGCGAGACCTTGTTCGCCACCGCGGCCGCCGTGGCGGCGGCCATCCTGGGCGGCGCGCACCTGGTGCGCGTGCACGACGTGGTGGAAATGCGCGCGGCCGCGGACGTGGCCGACGAGATTCTGCGGCAGGCTCCGGCAGGCTGATCGCGCCGCGGACCTACGGCGCCACCCAGTCGATAGCGAAAACCTCCTGCGATCCGTTGTCCCGCAGCACGATCGGCTCGTCTTCGGGAGTCAGCGACAGGGACGTGCCGTAAAACCCGGTTACGTGAATGTCCTGCAGGCCCACCACGCGCTCCGGTTTGCGGCCGGATACCGCCACGCGCATCACGGCGGGATTCACGGTGCCCTGTATGTAGTAGATGTACCGGCCATCGTGCGACCAGCAGGGAAAGCCCAGATTCCCGCGCGCCAACTCGCGCCATTGCGTGGAGGCAAAGTCGAAGGCCGCCAGCCGCGTCGAGTCCAGGCTCAGAGCCGCCAGGAAGCGGCCGTCCGGCGACCAGCGCGGCGAAAAGTAATCGTTCGACCCGGGTACGTCGCTCACCGCCGCCGTCTGCATATCCAACAGGTGAATATTCGGGCCGGAGCGCGCCGTAAGACCCGAAGGACCCCCGAACGAAAGCCGCTTTCCATCCGGCGCCCAGGTGGCGTCGGAAGCAGCCTCCGTGAAGCTCTTCAGCACTTCACGCGGCGGGCCGCCGCTGGCCGGAATTCGATAAAGCCGGGGCACCTGTCCGGTAGAAACGACCGTGTAAACGATCTCCGAGCCGTCCGGCGACCATCTTGGCAGCAGGACGCCCGAGCCCGCCGCCGGCCGCGTGAGCTCGAGCCGCTCGCTGCGGTCCATCCGGCTCCGCCACAAAGCGCCATCCGGGAAAGTGACGTACGTGACCCACCGGCCGTCGCGCGATACATTCAAGAAGTCGGCGGAGATCCCGGCGAGCAACGGCACGAACTGGCCGGCGCGGCTTACGTAGTGCACCGCTTCGCCGCGGGACACCATCCCCACTACAAAAAGCCGTTTGCCGTCGCGCGACGGCAGCGCCTGCTGGAATGGGGTGGCGCCGTTGGTCAGTTGTACCGGCTTGCCGCTCACGCGCCGGAAAGTCCGCGGTTCCGCCAACGCCCAGATCTGTCCCTGCCGCGCGAAGATGAAATACCTGCCGTCCGCCGTCCAGACCCCGCAACAATCCTGGGCCGGGCCGGAACCGCCGGCGAAGAGCGGATGCGTCTGGCCTTTCTCCACGGACGCTTCCCACAGCGCCGACGAATTCTTCTGTTCGTCGACGACGGTGAAGCGTATACGCCGCTTGTCGGGTGACCAGGCGATCTTCCCGACCATGCCGGGCACGCTGGCGAGCTTGCGCACCTTGCTCCCGTCGGCGGCGGCAATGAACAGATCGCCCTGGCGGGAATAAGCCAGGCCCAACCCATCCGGGGACCAGGCGGCCTGCATCGCGTTCAGGCCTCCGATCCGGTACGGTGAGGCGCCCAGGATCGGCACGCTCCAAAGAGGACCTTCACCGTAGGTGACCACCTCGCCCGCCAGCAGGCTCGCGCCGTCCGGTGAAACGCCGAACAGCCTGAAGAAAGGAGACGGCATGGGGATGCGCGCGGTATCTCCGCCACTGATGGACATCTGCGAGATCCAATGGCTGGCGCCGCTGGTTTCGCTCAGGTACAGCCGCACGCCGTCGGTGCCGCACAGGTCCTTCATCACGCCATCGTTGCTGATCTGTTTGTAGTCCAGCGCCCGGGGCGGCGGCAGCGGCCGGATGCCAAGGTAACCAAGAACGGCGGCCGCCAGCACGATCGGTATGGCGGCGGTCCACCAGTGCAGGCGCGGGCGTAACTGCGTCACGGGCAGCCTGCCCGAACTGCTGTCGCGCTTCAGGCGCTTCAAGTCCGTGCGCAGGTCGGCGGCGGACTGGTAGCGCAGGTCGCGATCCTTCTCCAGCGCCTTGCTGACAATATGCTCCAACTCGGCCGGCAGTGAGGGATTCAACGGCAGCAGCGGCGCCGGTGACTCCGTGAGAATACGATGCAGGGTGGCCGTGCTTGAATCGCCGCCGAACGGATGCCGGCCGCTGGCCGCTTCATACAGCACCACGCCGAAACTGAACAGATCCGTGCGCGCATCGAGCGGCTCGCCGCGGGCCTGCTCCGGCGACATGTAGGGAATGGTTCCCACCGTCATTCCGGGACTGGTCAGCGAATCCATGCCGGGGTCCGCGCCGTTGGCGACCGTGGTGGCCTGGCTGGCGGAAGACGGGCCGGAATCTTGCGGCTTGGCCAGGCCGAAATCCAGGATCTTGGCCTCGCCCCGGGTAGTGACGAAAATGTTGGCGGGCTTGATGTCCCGGTGGACGATCCCCTTGGCGTGCGCGGCCGCCAGCGCATCCGCGATTTCGATCGCCAGGTCCACTAACTCGGCCGGCTTGGGCGGCCCGTTCACCTCCACCAGACGTTTCAGCGTGCGGCCCTCCAGGTATTCCATCACCAGGAACGGCTCGCCGCGGAACTCGCCCACGTCGTGGACCACGCAAATATTAGGATGGTTCAAAGCCGACGCGGCGCGCGCCTCCCGCCGGAAGCGTTCCACGGCCTGCTCGTGCGAGCCGGGCGAACCATCCGGCTTGCCGTCCCCCAGGCCCAGCCCGTCGCGGCGCAGGAACTTGAGCGCGACCGGGCGGCCCAGCCGGATATCCTCGGCTTTGTAGACTACACCCATGCCGCCGCCGCCCAGCTCCGCGACGACGTGATAGTGCGAGACGGTCTCACCCACCAGGCAGGGCTTGGGCTCGTGCGCCAGGGCCTTGGCGGCGACTTCCAGGGCCGGCCTTTCCAGGAAACTGCCGCTGGCGGCTTCATGCGCCAGCAGCGACTCGATCTCCACCCGCAGGTCGCTGTCTCCGGCACAGGCCTCCGCCAGGGCCGCCGCGCGACGGTCCTGCGGCAGGTCGAGCACAGCGTGATACAACTCCTCAACCCGGCGTAGACGTTCGGATTTCATGACCAGCCTCCCGGCCCAGTTCCCGCCGCAACCAGTTCTTGGCAAACTTCCAGTCGCGCATCACTGTCTCGGGCGATGTCTTCAGCACTTCGGCTGTTTCTTCCACGCTCAGGCCGCCGAAGAATCGCATCTCGACGACGCGGCTCTTGCGTGGGTCCAAGGCCGCCAGGGCGTCCAGGGCGCCGTCCAGGGCCACCAAGTCCAGTTCCGGCTCCGCCGCCACCAGGGCTTCATCCAGTTCGAGCGGACGAACTTCGGCGCCGCGCTTCAAAGACTGCCGGCTGCGCGCCCAATCCACCAGGATGCGGCGCATCACGTTGGAGCAGGCACCGTAGAAGTGCGCCCGATTGCGCCAGTTCGCCTGGTCCGTGTCCACCAGCCGCAGGTAAGCCTCGTTCACCAGGGCCGTCGTTTGCAGAATATGGCCGGGGCGCTCATGCGCCATGTAGTGCCGCGCCAGCCGGTGCAGTTCCGCGTAGACCAGCGGCACCAGTTGATCGAACGCTCCAGGATCTCCCTCACTCCAGGCCTGCAGTAGTTGGGTGACCTGGTGGGATGACGGCTGCATAATCAGACACCATTATCCTAAATCTACAGCGGTTCGACGCACGCGCCACCACCGCCGTTGCATCCGGTTCCGCCTGCCTGGCAGTCAAAAAATATTGCCGGCGCCATGCCAGTTTCCGCCCCCGGTTTCCGCCATGTAGGGTGAGGGCAACCGCAGGGTTGACCTGATGATCAAACCAAAGGAGATTCGGTCATGAAATCGCTACGTTTCACTTTATTGAGCTCTCTGGCGCTCGCCCTGCTAGGCCCCTGCTTCACCGCGGGACTGGCAAATGCGCAGGGGTTCACCGGGAAATTCTCACTGCCGTGTGACGCCCACTGGGGTCTGGCCACTCTGGCGGCGGGCGACTACTCGTTCATTCTGGATCGCGCTCCGGGCGGCTCGCTGCATCTGTTCCGGGGCACCAAGACCGTCGCCATGATCTACGCCCAGAGCTTCAACCAGTTGAACGCCGGCCGCCCGGCCCTGCTGTTGGTCAACGACGGCACGGCCACCACGATCCGCGAGATGAGGCTGCCAACTTCCGGCATGGTCCTCTACTACGCTCCGCACAAGCCGAAGCGCGGGAGCGCTCAGGAAGAGCGGCAAACTGCTCAGTTGGTTCCGATGACTGTCACCGGGGCCGCTCAATAACGGTGGGGGACTGCGGGCGGGGCAGGCGCGCGACGCCTGCCCGCCCCCGCACCGCCAACCGATTGCTAACCACCGGCCAGGTCAATATTACATAACTCTTACAAAAGGTGTGGTTTCGTCCTGCTAGTTTGAAAGTGTGACTGTCGCTCCCGCCCCCATACCCTCTTCCTCAGAGGTAATCGATTTTCCCGATAAAGCAAAGATGAACTGGCCTACGACCTTGGCCCTCGTGCTTTTGCATGTAGGAGCCATCGCCGCCCTGTTCACCTTCAGTTGGATCAACCTGGCGGTCACCCTCTTCTTGCTCTGGTTCGCCACTGGACTCGGCATCAGCATGGGCTACCACCGTCTGCACACCCACCGCTCGTATCAGGTGCCGATCTTTTTGGAGTACCTGTTCGCGGTGTGCGGCGCCATGACTTTCGAAGGCGGTCCGATCTTCTGGGTAGCCGTCCATCGCATCCACCACCAGAGGTCCGATCAGCCCGGCGACCCGCATTCACCGCACGACGGCGGCTGGTGGGCGCACGTGGGCTGGATCCTGTTCGGCGAAGCCAAGCACAACAATACCCGCCTCATGTCCAAGTACGCGCCGGACCTGGCCAAGCATCGCTTCTACGTCTGGCTGAATAACTGGCACTGGCTGCCCAACGTGTTGCTGGCCGGGCTGCTGTTCGCCATCGGCGGCCTGTCCATGATGCTGTGGGGCGTCTTCCTGCGGACCGTCATCGGGCTGCACGCCACCTGGCTGGTCAATTCCGCCACGCACATGTGGGGCTCCCGCCGGTTCAACACCCGCGACGATTCCCGCAACTCCTGGTGGGTGGCGCTGATCACCTTCGGTGAGGGTTGGCACAACAATCATCACGCTCATCCCACCTCCGCACGTCACGGCCTGGCCTGGTATGAACTCGACATCTCCTGGATCCAGATCCAACTGCTGCGCGTCCTGGGGATCGCCAAGGGCGTGAAGGTCGCCAAGGTCCATAGCGAACTGCCCCAGCGCGACGCCGCCTGAAAAGCGCAAAGGGGCGCGCTTCCCGCGCCGCCCCGTCTTGGAACCGAATTTACAGCCTTTTTACACCACCGCCACAGAATCTCTCCGCCCTGGTTCTACAATCGGGAGCATGCGTCGGTTGTTAACGGGTTTCTGCCTGATTTCCCTGGCGGCGAGTGCACAGACGCCGCCTTTTTCTTTCTTCGCGCGCCGCGACATACTTCCTTCGACATTCAGCAATGGTTTTGCCGGCTCCGCTCTGGGCGTCGCCGATTTCAACGGCGACGGCATCGCGGATATGGCCATTGCCAGCGCCTCCGGCTTTGTCATTGTCTCGATCGGGTCCGGTAATCTGACCTACGCGCCGGCGTTCTACGCCGCCCCGGGGGACCAATTCGGTCCGGGCGAGCCGGAGACCATCGTCATCGGCGACTTCAACAATGACGGCCACCCCGACTTTGCCGTCGGCACGTTTAACGGCGGCGTCGGCATCTACATGAATAAGGGCGACGGAACGTTCCTGGGGCCGGTCACTTATCAGGTCGGCGACGACCTGGGCCTGGCTACGGCGGACGTGGATGGCGACGGCAATCTGGACCTGGTGGGCGAAGGATTCATCATGCTCGGCCTGGGCAACGGAAAATTCGAAGTCCCAGCGCCGCTGGTGCGCTCGAGCACGCGTCCGGCCGGCCGGCGCCTGGCCGCGCCGCAAGCTACCAGCATCATCGGCAGCACCGTTGCGCTGGCCGATCTCAACGGCGACGGCTTCATTGACGTGGTGGTCACCGGCTCCCTGGTGTTTGGCGAATCTCAGGTGGCGCTGGGCAACGGTAATGGCACTTTCGGCAAGTTCAAGTCCGCGAATCTGCCGCAGGCCGCGGCTCAGGTGGCGATCGCCGACTTCAACGGCGACGGCAAGCCGGACCTGGCCTTCTCCCTCACCAACGGATCGGCAGCCGTCTGCCTGGGCAACGGCGACGGCACGTTTCAGAAGCCGCAAGTGATTCCCGTCAGCAACACCGCGGGACAAGCGGTGATCGCCGCCGACCTGAATGGCGACGGTAAGATGGACATCGCCGTGGTGGATCTGAATCGCGGCGGCCTGACCTTGGCCCTGGCGTCCCCCATGGGCGTGATCTACGGCAATGGCGACGGCACCTTCCAGCGCGCCGTCATTTACGAAACGATATTTCCGTTCGATATTGCAGCCGGCGATCTCGATGGCGATGGCCGCCCGGACCTGGTCGTCACCGGCGGCGAAGAAACCGATCCCCTGATCTTCGCGTTTCTGGCCACCCCTAACGGCTCGTTCCAGGCAGCGCCCCATTTCAGCACCCAGACGACCGCCCCCGAAGCCTTCGCGGCCGGCGATTTCAACGGCGATGGCAAGATCGACCTGGCCGTCACCGGCACGAAATCCAATAACGTCGGCATTCTGCTCGGCAACGGTAGGGGCGGATTTTCGGCCGGCGGTACGTTTCCGACCGGTCCGTTCCCCGTCGGCGTCGTATCCGCCGACTTCAACGGTGACGGCAAGGCCGATCTGGCGGTGGTCAACAACGGCCTCGACAACGTCTCGATCCTGCTGGGCAACGGCGACGGCACCTTCGGGCCCGCCGTCAATTTCGGCGCGGGTCAGTCGCCCGTGTTCGTCATCGCCGCCGACTTCAACGGCGACGGCAAGATCGACCTGGCCGTGACGAATTCCGGCGGTTCGAATCTCTCGGTCCTGATGGGCAAAGGCGACGGCACCTTCTCGCCGCCCACAAATTTCGCCACCGGCAAAACACCCGAGTTCCTAGCGGCCGGCGATCTGAACGGCGATGGCCAAATCGACCTGGCGGTGGCGAACAATGGCGCCGGCACGGTCTCCGTGCTCTTCGGCAACGGCGACGGCACCTTCCAGTCCCCCGCTACGCTGGCAACCGGCGGGACGTTTCCGGCGGGGATCGCCATCGCGGATTTCAACGGCGATTCAAAACCCGACATCGTGGTATCGAACAATGGCAGTTCGTCCGTCTCCGTGTTCCTGGGCAATGGCAAAGGTTCGTTCCAGAACGCGATCGCCAGTCCGGTGGGCTTTTCCAGTGAGCCGTGGGCGCTGGTCACCGGCGACTTCAACCGGGACGGAAACATGGACGTCGCCGCGGTAGCCTATGGGCTGCAGGACATCGCCCTGTTGCCGGGACTGGGTAACGGCTCCTTCGGGCCCGTCACCCTGGCCGGCGCCGACGCCCTCCCGTTCGCCATCGCCAGTCTCCCGTTGAGCCCGGGAAGGCCGCGCGATCTGGTGGTGGTCAACGAGGAGCGCGGGCTGGTCTCGGTGCTCCGCGGCACGGCTCGTTGAGGAGAGGATTATGCGCAGACCATTCCGCCGTGTCGTCTTCGCCGTCCTGTGCCTGTCATGCCTGGCCTTCGCTGCGGCGCCCCCGCGCGCGGCGTTCGTGGCGCGCCGCGACACGCCGATAAAAGGCCCCGGCACCACCCTGTCTCCCGGAGAGGCTCCGCCGTCCAACTTCGCCATCGCCGACTTCAACGGCGACGGGCGTCCCGACGTGGCAGTGCTCAGCGCCGTCACGAATTCGCTGGTGGTGATGATCGACACCGGCGGCGGCAGCTTCCGTGCCGGCCCCGCCACCAATGTCGGACTGGTGCCCGCCGCCATCGTGGCCGGCGACTTCAACCGGGATGGCAAATCCGATCTGGCCATCGTTTCGTTGAGCGGACTCGGCATCCTGCTCGGCAACGGCGACGGGACCTTTCAGCCCCTGGTGAACATTCGCGGCGGCTACGGCAATGCCCTCGCCGCGGCGGATTTCAACCATGACGGCAAACTGGATCTGGTGGTGGGCTACACGCAATCGGACACGCTCGATCTGCTGCTGGGCAACGGAGACGGCACGTTCCAGTCCATTGTCAGCGTGCCTGCCGCGGCGAATGCCGTCTTCCTGGCCACCGCCGACCTGAACGGCGACGGCCTGCCCGACATCCTGGCTGCCACCGGCGCGCAGGGTGAAATTGCCACCATCCTGAATACCGGCAACGGGACCTTCGCGGCGCCCATCCTGACGAGCGTCCCTGGCGCCACCGTGCTCGCCACCGGCGACTTCGACGGCGACGGCAAAGTCGATGTGGCGTGCGGCGCGGATGTCTCCGGCTCGAACGCCGTGGTCCTGCTGCCCGGCGCGGGCGACGGCACGCTCGGCAGTCCGGTCACGGTCGTCAGCGAAGGGACCGGAGGCGGTCCGCTGGTGGCAGCGGGGGACTTCAATGGCGACGGCAATCTCGATCTGGCGGCGGTCCGTCTGAGCCTGGGCAGCGTCGCGACGCTGGTACTGCCCGGCCATGGCGATGGCACGTTCGGCACGCCCACAGCTTATCCAATGGCCGGCCCGGTGGCTCTCGGTGTCGCCGACTTCAACGGCGATCGCAAACCGGACATCCTCACTGCCAACAGTTTCGACAGCGTGTGTCTGCTCTCCGTGTTGCTCGGCGCCGGCGGCGGCGCATTTCAGGCTGCGCCGCAAACGACGCTGTCCAACTTCGCTGGCGGAAGCAGCGCCGTGGGCATGGCCGCGTCGGATCTCAATGGCGACGGCCTCACCGATTTTGTGGTTGTGGAATCCAAAGGCGTTCAGGTGCTGCTGAGCGCCGGCGACGGCACGCTGGCCGCCGGCCAGTTCCTGAAACCCGCTTCGCGCGCCAATGCCATGGCCCTCGCCGATATCGACGGCGACGGCCGGCCGGACTTGATCCTGACCGGCAACTCCAACAATGTCTCCGTGTTCCTGGGCAATGGGGACGGGACCTTCCAATCGCCGCTCAACTCCGCCGCCGGCGCCCCGCAAGGGGCTGTGGGGGTGGGCGATTTGAACCGCGACGGCCATCCCGACCTGGCCCTCATCGTGGGCTCGTCCCTGGCCGTCATGCTGGGCGACGGCCACGGCCACTTCGCGGCTCCCACCCAGGCCTTCGCCGTGGGAAACGAACCGGTGTTCATTACCGTCGCGGATCTCAACCACGACGGCAAGCTCGACGCGGTCGTCGCCAATATCGGCATCACTACGCCGCCCTCCAGCATTTCCCTCCTGCTGGGAAATGGCGACGGCACGTTTCAGCCGCAGACGAACCTCCCGCTGCCCGCCAATGCCGCTCCGTGGGACGTCGAAACCGCCGATCTCAACGGCGACGGCAACCTGGACATTGTCTCATCGAACAACAACGAAAGCTTTCTCAGCATCTATCTCGGCCGCGGCGACGGGACCTTCCGCAGTCCGTTGAAAGCTCCCAGCGCCTTCGCTCCCGAAAACATCGTGGTTCAGGACTTCAACGGCGACGGCGTGCCGGACATTGCCGTCATGAGCTTTGGCGAGGAAGATGCCGGCATGCTGATCGGCAAAGGCGACGGCACCTTCGCGGCGCCGCTCTTCTTCGGAGCCGTGCCTTCGCCGGCGCTCATCGCCGCCGGCGCCCTGACGCCCGGCGCCCGTCCCGACCTGGTCCTGGTCAACGCCGCCCAATACGCGGTCCTCCAGAACGTCACCCGCGGCGGCTTCTAACCGCGCCGGCTTCGGTCGAGCCAAGCCAGGCGCGGGTGCTTGCTACACTAGAGGAGCAATGGCGGCAAACCTCGCACCCGTCTCCAGCCTGGTTGGTGAAGTAGCCGACCTGCGAGGCATGCGCGAGTGCCTGCAGTGGTTCACCCGCGAAAAACAGTGGATCAACGATATTCACTTGCAACTCTGCCGCATCCCCGCCCCCACTTTCCTGGAACATCAGCGCGCGGAGTGGATGACGGCGCAATTGCGGACCCTCGGCTGGGAGGCCGGCGTCGACGGCGCGGGCAACGTCGTCGCTTCGCCCGACGAGCACGCCGACGGCCCTTACGTGGCGCTCACCGCGCACCTCGATACGGTCCTTTCGCCTGCCAGAAAAGAAGACATCAGCGTGGAGGCCGACGGACGTTTTCGCGGTCCGGGCATCTCCGATAACGGCGCGGGACTGGCCGCCCTGCTGGCGATTGCGCGCGCGCTCAAAGTCTGCCGGCCGGCCGATGGCTGGCACTCCAGCCTGCTGCTGGTGGCCAACGTGGGCGAGGAAGGCGAAGGCAACCTCAGCGGCATGCGGCACCTCTGCAAGCAGTCGCCGCTGGGCAAAAAGATCGCGGCATTCCTGGTTCTGGACGGCGCCAGCACCGAACATATTACCAACCGCGCCCTGGGCAGCCGCCGCTTCGAGGTGATGTTCAGCGGGCCCGGCGGCCACAGTTGGAGCGACTACGGCATCGGCAACCCGGTGCACGCGCTGGGACGCGCCATCGCCCAGTTTACCGGTAAGCGCCTGAACGGCCAGCCCAAGTCCAGCATCAACGTGGGTTTCGTCGAGGGCGGCGCCAGCGTCAACGCCATTCCGGCGATGGCGCGCGCCAAAGTGGACATACGCTCGGAGAGCAACGAGAAGATGGATGAGCTGGTCGACTCTCTGACCGCCGCCATCGAGCACGCCCTGGAGTTCGAGAACGAGCAGGCCAACGGCGGCAAGATCGCCGCAAAGATCCGGGAGATCGGCGCGCGGCCGGCCGCCAATCTTCCGGAAAATTCGCCCATCCTGTCGTATCTCCGCGCGGTGGACAGCCACCTCGGCATACGCTCGCATCTGGACTGCGCTTCCACCGACGCGAACATTCCGATGTCGCTGGGCGTGCCGGCCCTGTCCATCGGCGCCGGCGGGCAGGGCGGGGGCGCGCACACGACCATGGAGTGGTTCAAGCCCGAGGGGCGGGACCTGGGATTGAAGCGCATCCTGCTGACCCTTTGCCTGCTGCTGCGCGACCCGCAAGTTGCCGCCGGAAGCTAGTGTCGCTGCAAATTGATAAGCGCCGGGCCCGCCGGGCGGAAGCCGCGCTGGTCCTCGATACGGTCATCTGGGGCGCTACTTTCGTGGTGGTCAAGCAGGCGCTGCGCGACGTGTCGCCGGTGCTGTTCCTGGCATTGCGCTTCACGCTGGCCACGGCCGCCTTGTTGTTGCTGTTCCGCGGATCGTGGAGTCATCCGCAGAATCCGCGCTGGTCGCTCCAGGGAGGCATGCTGGCGGGCCTGTTCCTGTTCTCCGGCTATGCCTTCCAGACCATCGGCCTGCAATACACCACGGCGCCTAAATCGGCGTTCCTCACCGGTACGACTTCGGCCCTCACGCCGCTGCTCGCGGCCCTGGTCTATCGCACCCGCCCCGCGGCTTCCGAGGTTGGCGGGGTGCTGGTGGCCACCGTGGGCATGGCCCTGATGACCCTGCCCGGCGCCAGCCTGGCGATGAACCGCGGCGATCTGCTCACCTTGGGTTGTGCGGTTTGCTACGCCTTCCACATTCTTACACTGAGCCGCTATTCCGCCAAATCCAGTTTCGAACTGCTGGCTACCGCCCAGATCGGCGTATCGGCGTTGCTGGCCTGGTCGCTGTTTCATTGGATGGAAGTGCCCCGCATCCGTTGGACCCCCGGCGTATGGACGGCCATCGTGATAACGGGCCTGTTCGCCACCGCGGTGGCCTTCACCTTCCAGGCTTGGGCGCAGCGATACACTTCGTCCACCCGTACCGCCCTGATCCTGATGCTGGAGCCTGTTTTTGCCTGGATTACGTCATACATACTGACCGGTGAGACATTGTCGCGCCGGGGGGCCGCCGGCGCCGCCCTCATCCTGGGCGGTATCTTGTTGGTGGAGTTGAAACCGCGGCCCCGGCGTGGGCATCCATCCGGATAGGTTGTGATGCGAGGAGTATAATGAGGGGAAGACCGTTCGCGGCTCGCGCCGAATGTCCGAGCTGCGTGCGTCATGCCCAAGCGGTGAGTTCCGCGTGAGGAGCAAGCAAAACTCATGAGTTTCTTCGACAAGATGCGTAGACAGAAATTCCTGTCCTTCACCTTGATATTGTTCACCCTGGCGACCGGCGTCGTGATCGGAACCCTGATCAATACCGGCGCCAAAGCCGCCAAGGATAATACGGGCGCGCCCGGTGCGACGCCGCTGACGATCCCCAACCCGGTGCAGTTGCAGTCCGCGTTTTCCTCCATCGCCAAGCAGGTCGAGCCGAGCGTGGTCAATATCGCGACCACCTACCTGCCCCATCCCGCGGCCCAATCGCGCAATCGCCGCCGCGCCGCGCCGCAGCAGCCGGATGAAGGCGATGAGGGCGACCAGGGCGATCAGGGCGACCAGGGCGGCATGGAAGATTTCTTCCAGCGGTTCTTCAGCAACCCCTTCGGCAATATGCCGCAGATGCCCCAACGCCGCGGCTCCGCGCTGGGCTCCGGTGTGGTAGTGGACCGCGCCGGCTATATCCTCACCAATAACCACGTGGTCGACAAAGCCGACCGCATTCAGGTGAAGTTCCTCAACGACACCACCCAGTACGAGGCCAAAGTCGTCGGCGTCGACACGCCCACCGACCTAGCCGTGATTCGGGTCGAAGGAAAGAGCAATCTGATGCCCGCGCGCATCGGCAATTCGGATGCCGTGCAGGTGGGCGACTGGGCCATGGCCATCGGTTCGCCGTTCGGCTTCCAGGCCACCGTCACCCTGGGCATCATCAGCGCCAAAGAGCGCGACGTGGATCCCACCCAGCAGTTCCAGCACTTCCTGCAGACCGACGCGGCCATCAATCCGGGCAATAGCGGCGGCCCGCTGCTGAATATCAACGGCGAGGTGATCGGTATCAACACCGCCATCGCTTCTCGTTCCGGTGGTTATCAGGGTATCGGTTTCGCGCTGCCCATCAACCAGGCGGTCAAGGTCTACAACGAGATCATCAAGAACGGCAAGGTTACGCGCGGCTCCATCGGGGTGAAGTTCACGCAGTCCGAAACCGCCCGCGCCGAAGCGCTGCTGAAATCCCACGGCGCCAAGGACGGCGTCTTCATCGAGGAAGTCGCTCCGGGCGGACCCGCCGACAAGGCTGGCATCAAGCCGGAGGACATCATCGTAGCGGTGGACGGCAAACCCATCCACAACGGCAGCGAGTTGATCGATCGCGTCACCAACACGGAGTTGGGCAAGTCCCTGACCATCACCGTGCTGCGCGACGGCAAACACGAAGACTTCCACGTGGTCGTCGCCGACCTGGCGCAGATCTTCCCCGACCGGTTCGGCAACGGCAAGGAGGAAGAGACCGAACCTTCCGAAGGCACGCAGGCGCGCTTCGGCATCACCATCGAGAACCTGACGGATGCGCGGCGCGAGAACATGGGCGTTAAACAGCATGGCGTGCTCATCAGCGCCGTGGAGCCCAGTTCGTTTGCCGATGACATCGGCATGCAGCGCGGCGACGTCCTGATCGAGATCAAGCCCGGTGGGACGATCAGCACGGTGGAGGATGTCAAGCGCATCCAGAATTCGCTCAAGCCCGGCCAGGCCGTGGCTTTCCGCGTGCTCCGTCAATCGGGCCGCAACGAGTGGGCCCCGCTCTTCCTGGCGGGCACCCTGCCCAGCAACCACCAGTAAGGACGGGCGGGATTGCCCTGGCGTATCGCGATCGTGCTGGTGGCCGCCGCCGTCCTGACGGCGGCCACCCCCGCTAAGAAGCCCGCTAAGAGCAAGGTGAAGCACCCCGGCGGACACGTGGCGGCGCACAAAAGCACCGCGAAAAAACCTGCCCGCTCCGCGCCGGCTCACGCCAGCACGCCGAAGAAGACTACCAGCCGCCGGACCGGCCGGCGCACGCTGACGGCGCATGCCGCCCGGCCCCGGACGCGTTCCGCCTGGCACCCCGCGCAGACCGCCCCCACGCCGGAACGCTATAAGGAGATCCAGCAGGCGCTGGTCCAGAAGGGTTATCTGCACGGCGAGCCCAGCGGCAGATGGGACCAGGATTCCATCGACGCCCTGCGGCGTTTCCAGCACGATCAGAATCTGGATGCCAGCGGCAAGCTGGATTCGCTGTCGCTGATCGCGCTGGGCCTGGGCCCCAAGCACTGATTCCCAAGCGCCGCGCCGCTTCCTTCCATGCTCCAGTTCTTTCAGTCTCTGCTGCCCTTGCACAATCCCATCGGCTTCGGGGCGGCGGACTTCATCGAGCTGGAAGGCGCCCTCCTGCTGGTGCTCTTGATCCTGGCTCACACCCGCGCGGGCGCCTATGCGCGCAAGCTCGCGGGGCACACCCGCTGGTCGATGCTGTTGCTGGCCCTCCTGCCCGTCGCGCTGCGCCTGGCCATGCTGTCGCGCAGTCCGGTGCCCACGCCCAACGGCTCGGACGATTTCGCGCATCTGTTAGTGGCGGATACCCTCCGCCACCTCCGGCTGGCGAACCCGGCGCATCCGATGCATCAGTTCTTTGAAACCACCTTCGTCTTGCAACAACCCACCTACAGCGCCATCTTCCCGATCGGTCCGGGTCTGGTGATGGCGATCGGCTGGACTCTGTTCGGACATCCGTGGGCCGGCGTGGTGCTCTCCGTGGCGGCCATGTGCGCGCTGTGCTACTGGATGCTGCTCGCCTGGACCACTCCCGGCTGGGCCCTGGCGGGCGGCCTGCTGGCGGTGATCGAGTTCGGGCCGCTGCGCTACTGGATGAACACGTACTGGGGCGGCGCGGTTTCGGCCTGCGCCGGCTGCCTGGTCTTCGGGGCCCTGCCCCGCTGGCGCCAGCACCGCCGCACTCGCGACGCCCTCCTGCTCGGCCTGGGGCTGGGAATCCAGTTGCTGTGCCGGCCGTTCGAATGCATCTTGCTGGTAGTCGCAGCGGCCGTTTTCTTACTTGCCGACTGGAGGACTCTTCCCCGGGTCGCCGGTGTGGCCGCACTGGCGGCTTTGCCTTTCGTCTGCCTGACCCTGGGGCAGAACAAACAGGTCACCGGCAGTTGGGGGACTCTCCCGTACGTCCTCAGCCGCTATCAGTATGGCGTCCCCACCACGTTCACTTTCGAATCCAACCCGTCGCCCCATGTGGCGCTGACCGCCGGCCAGCAACGCGACTACGAGGCGCAATCGGCCGTGCACGGCGCCGGCCCCGATACCGTCGCCCGTTACCTGGGCCGTCTCGGCGAGCGCGTACCCTTTTACCGGTTTTTCTTTCTGGCGCCCCTCTATCTGGTCCTGCCGCTGGCCCTGCTCTTCCTGCGCGAGTGGCGCTATCGCTGGGTGCTGCTGGCGCTGCTGCTCTTCGCTCTGGGAACGAATTTCTATCCCTACTTCTACCCGCATTACATCGCCGCCGCGACCTGTCTCTTCGTCCTGGTGAGCGTGGCCGGATTGCAGCGCCTGGCGCGCTTTAGTCCCGAAGCCGCGCTCCTGATCGCGTCCTTGTGCGCCGCGCAGTTCCTGTTCTGGTACGGCTTCCACCTGTTCGCGGATACCAACGCGTCCGGCGCCATGCTGGTCTACGACAACTGGGACTTCGTCAACCACGGCGACCCCCAGGGACGTATCGCCGTGCGGGACCGCCTGGCGCGCGCCCCGGGCAAACAGTTGGTGTTCGTGCGCTACTGGCCGCGTCACATGTTTCAGGAATGGATCCACAACGCCGCCGATATCGGCCGCGCCCGCGTCGTATGGGCTCTCGATCTCGGCCCGGAACAGAACGAGAAACTGCGCCGCTATTATCCCGATCGCGCCGCGTGGCTGCTCCAGCCCGACGCGCGCCCGCCGCTCCTGGCGCCCTATCAGCTCGAGCCCGAGCCCAAACCCGTCGCCCAACCGAGCCCGCCATACCACGGCATCCAACTGCTGCCGGTACAATAAGGCATGCATGCTGGGTTCGCCCGCGCGGTGCTGCCGGTGGCCGCGTCCGCCATCGCCACCGGTGCCGAAGGCTTGGATGCGGCCGAGACACGCATCCCCACCGCGGATGGCGAAATCCCGGCTTATTACGCGCGGCCCGCGGCCGGCGGCGCTTTCCCGGCCGTGCTGGTGGTCCACGAGATCTTCGGCGTTGACGAGCATATCCGGGACGTCTGCCGGCGCCTGGCCCACGCCGGTTATTTCGCCGTGGCGCCCGAACTCTTCGCGCGCCTGGGCGATATCTCCGGAATCGCCGATATCCAGGAATTGATCAAGCTCGTGTCGCGGGTTCCGGACGCACAGGTCCTCTCCGATCTGGACGCCGCGGCCGCCTGGGCTACCGGCACGGGCAAGGCGGATCCCGCGCGCCTGGCGATCACCGGATTCTGTTGGGGCGGCCGGATCGCCTGGCTCTACGCGGCCCATAACCCGCGCCTCCAGGCCGCCGCCGCGTGGTACGGCAGGCTGACCGGTCCCACCGATGCGCTCCATCCCCGGCATCCGGTGGATGTCGCCGGCTCGCTGCACGCGCCCGTGCTCGGTCTTTATGGCGGCCAGGACCAGTCCATCCCGCTCGATACTGTCGAACGGATGCGCGCCGCGCTCCAGCAAGCCGGCGCCGCATCCGAGATCGTGTTGTATCCTGACGCCGGCCATGCCTTTCACGCCGACTACCGCCCGAGCTACCATGCGGCAGCCGCACAGGACGGCTGGAAACGTATGCTGGCGTGGTTCGCGCGTTAAATCACTTCGCCGCCGGCACGCGGGCGTTGTGCGCCGCCACGAAACCTAACACACCCGCTGCCGCCAGATTGGAGCAGGCGTACAGCGGCGTCTGCTTCGGGTTCCTGCGCACCAGAAAGTGCTGTGCGGCCAGCGCCCCGGCTACCGTCCCGATCTTGATCCCCAGCGATCCGTAACTGAAGCGCGCCCCGGTAGACAGCATTGGATTCGATTCGGCCTTGCCCCACGAGGTGGCGGCATCCGCCGCGGAGGCGCCGGCGGTCAGCATCTGGCTCACCCGCCAGACCACCCGCCATCGCGACGGTCTTTCGGCGGCGGACATGGACGACGCGAGTAACCCGGCCAAAAGAAGCAAAAAAGTGCAACCGCGCATCACATAGACTACTTCGGCGGTTTGAGGCGATCGCATGAGTTGAGGTCTGGTGTATTGTTCTTCAAAAGCGCAAAGGGGCGCGTCTGTCCGCGCCGCCATAGAGGACAGGAACCCGCAATGTCGAGCGGCGTGGGCCGAACCCGTTGCCTCAGCCTGCCCTTTTCTTCGCTACGATTGTCCGTATGCGCAACCCGGCGCCCGCCCTGTGACCCACACCCTCGAATTCGTCGTGCGCCACGGCTACCTCCTGGTGTTTCTCTGGGTCCTGGCGGAACAGGGCGGATTGCCCGCCCCTTCCCTGCCCCTGCTCCTGGCCTGCGGAGCTTTGGCTCACGATGGACGGTTGAGTGCCCCCTGGATCGTGCTCACCGGCGCGGCGGCCTGCCTGACCGCCGACAGCTTCTGGTTTCTGCTGGGACGCCGCCGGGGCGTCAAAGTGCTGCGCCTGATCTGCCGCCTCTCGCTGGAACCGGATTCCTGCGTCCGCCAGACCGAGACCGCCTTCCAGCGCTACGGCAGCCGGTCCCTGCTGGTCGCCAAGTTTATTCCCGGATTCAGTGCCATTTCCGCGCCTATGGCCGCCATCGTGGGTGTCCGGTTTGGCCGCTTCATTGCGTTTGACCTGGGCGGCGCGCTGGTCTGGATCAGCTCCTACTGCGCTCTCGGTTGGCTCTTCCGTAAACAGCTCGATCGCGTGGGCGACTTCGCGGAGCGCATGGGCTCCTGGCTGGCCGTACTGCTCATCGCGCTGCTGGGCGCCTGGATCGCGTGGAAATTCATCCAGCGCCGGCGGTTCTTGCGTAAACTGGCGGTGTCCCGGATCACCGCCCAGGATCTGCGGGCCAGGCTGGACGCCGGTGAAAAAGTCGTCGTGGTGGATGTCCGCAGCCCGCTCGAGAGTGACTTCGACGCGGTGCCCGGCGCCCTGCGCATTCCGCTCGAGGAGTTGGAAACCCGCCACCTGGATATCCCGCGCGACCGCGACATCATCCTGTTTTGCAGTTGACCCAACGAAGCCTCCAGCGCCCGGGCGGCGCTGCTGTTGCAAAAGCGCGGGATCGTGCGCGTGCACCCGCTGGTGGGCGGCGTGGACGCCTGGCGCGCCTTGGAGCGATAAATGATAGAATGCCCATCGCGTGCAAAAACCCTCTCTTCTCGCCGAAGTTATCGCTGAGTTTTTTGGCACCCTGATTCTGATCCTGTTTGGCGTCGGCGTGGTCGCCATGGTCCTGCTGTTCGGAAAAGGCATACCCGGCGAAATCGTGCATGGCGGATTCACCAACATCACCTTGGCCTGGGGCCTCGCCGTCACCATGGGCTGCTACGTCGCGGGCCGCATCTCCGGCGCGCACCTCAATCCCGCGGTGACCCTGGCGTTCGCCTGCTTTCGCGGTTTCCCCTGGCGCAAGGTGATGCCCTACGTCCTGGCGCAGACCGCCGGCGCTTTCCTGGCCGCCGCCCTGGTCTTCTGGAACTATCTGCCGGCCTTCCACGCCGCCGATCCCAAGCTGGACCACACCGCCGGCGTTTTCACCACCTTTCCCGCTTTCCCGGACCAGCCCAGCGCCGGCTTCCTCGACCAGACCATCGGCACCGCGTTGCTGCTCTTCCTGGTGATGGCGATCACCGACGAGCGTAACCAGCCCCCCGGCGCCAACCTCTCGCCGGTTCTGATCGGCGCCGTCGTGGTGGCCATCGGCATGTCCTTCGGCGGCATGCACGGATATGCCATCAACCCGGCGCGCGACTTCGGCCCGCGCCTGTTCACCGTCATCGCCGGATTCAAAAACAACGGCCTGACCGATGGCAGCCTGGTCTTCTGGGTGCCCATCCTGGGACCTTTGCTGGGCGGCGTCATCGGCGCCGCGGCCTACGATTGGGGTATCCGCCGGTTTCTGCCCGCTTGAGCTTCCCCAATCCATCGCTTAACCGCAAGCCGGGCGCGCGGTTGCGCTATAATGACATTTTGCGTCTTCCCCGCTCCGGGTGTTCCTATGTTCCTTAGCATCAAAGAGATGGAATTGCGGAAGATTCGTTTCGACGAAACTTTCGCGCCCGGGGAACTGGATTTCGAGCCGGATGAAATCCGGCAGGCGGGTCCGCTGCATGCCCGCGGAACGGCTGAACTGTTGGCCAATACCGACGGCGAAGTCCGCATTCAGGGCCACTTCGACGTGCAGATGGAGGCGGAATGCGACCGTTGTCTGGGCCGCGCGCAGTTTCCGCTGAACACCGATTTCGATCTGTTCTACCGGCCGATGTCCTGCATCGCGCGCGAGGAGGAAGTCGAGATCGACGAAGGGGAAGCCGAATTGGGTTTTTATGAAGGCGGCGGGATCAAGCTGGAGGACATTCTGCGCGAACAAGTCCTGCTGATCATGCCCATGCAGCGAGTCTGCGGAGAGAACTGCCAGGGGATCTGTCCTGCCTGCGGTAAAAACCGCAACGAGTCGCCGTGCGATTGCAGGCTGGACGCCGGCGGACGCTGGGAAGCTCTCCAGGGTCTCAAAGACCTGAAATCAGAATTGAGGTAACGAAATGCCGAATCCGAAACGACGCCACTCACAGCGGCGCACACAGAACCGCCGCGCGCACGATGCGCTGAAATCCGCGGGCATGTCCGAGTGCCCCAACTGCCACGAACCCAAGCTGCCGCATCGCGTGTGCCCGCACTGCGGACAATATAAAGGCCGCGAAGTCGTCGAAGTCGAACAGGAGTAGCCAGACAAGCCCACATGCTCACCATTGCCGTGGATGCAATGGGCGGAGACCACGCCCCGAAAGCGGAGGTCGAGGGCGCCGTCAGAGCCGCCAGAACACTGGGAGTCAGAGTGATTCTGGTGGGCCGCCAGGAAGTGGTGCGGCGGGAACTGCAGCAGTACGACGACCATCGCGGATTGCCCCTGGAAGTAGTGCACGCCAGCGAACAGGTGACCATGGACGACATGGCCGCCCGCGCGGTCCGCTCCAAGCGCGATAGCTCCTTGCGCGTGGCCTCCCGGCTGGTGCGCGACGGCATCGCCCAGGGCTTCGTCTCCGCCGGCAACACCGGCGCCGTCATGGCCACCGCCAAGATGGTGCAGGGAGTGCTGCCCGGCGTCGATCGTCCGGCTTTAGCCGGTATCTTCCCCACCCTGATCGGCAAACCGGTGGTTGTGATGGACGTGGGCGCCAACGTGGATTGCTCCCCCCGCATGCTGGCGCAGTTCGCCGTCATGGGCGAGATCTACTCCCGCGTTGTCCTGCACCAGCCCAAACCCAAAGTCGGCCTGCTCTCCATTGGCGAGGAGGAGCACAAAGGCAACGAAACTACCCGCGCCGCCACCCCGCTGCTCAAAAACCTGCCCCTCGACTTCATGGGGAATGTGGAGGGCCGGGATATCTACACCGGCAAGAGCGACGTCATAGTATGTGACGGGTTCATCGGCAACGTGGCCCTGAAGGTCAGCGAGGGGCTGGTGGACATGGTGAAACAGATGTTGCAGGAGTCCCTGCGCGCCACCATCACCCGCCAGATCGGGTATGTGCTGGCCCGCGCGGCTTTCTCGGACTTCAAGAAGCGCGTGGATTACTCCGAATACGGCGGCGCACCCCTGCTGGGAGTCCGCGGCATTACCATCATCTGCCACGGCCGCTCCAATGCCAACGCCATCAAAAACGCGGTGCGGGTGGCCGCCGAGTTCTCCAGCGGCAACGTGAACCAGCGCATCGAAGACGAGCTGTCGAATGGCCACCGCCCGCTGTAACAGGCTCGCGCTGCTCCTGCTGGCGGCCGCGCTGCCGGCGGCCGCCCAGGGTCCCAATTATGTGCGATGGTCGCTGACGCTGGATCCCCCGACGGCAGCGCCCGGCGCGACAGTGATCGCCCGCCTGGCGGGCAGCATCGACCCCGGCTGGCACGTTTATTCGATGTCCACCGCCGCGGCCATCCCGACCACGCTCAAGCTGGCGCCGAATCCCGCGGTCGCCGATTCCCGCGTCTTCCAGGCGCCGTTCAAAAAGGCCTACGATCCGAACTTCCAGAAGGACACCGAAACCTACCAGGACTCCGCCGTTTTTCTGCTGGAGCTGCAACTGTCACCCACCGCGGCGGCTGGGACTTCGGAGATCTCCGCCACCGTCCGCTACCAGGCCTGCAACGATAAGGTCTGTATCCCGCCCGTCCGCCGTACCGCCACCGCCACCCTGACCATCGATCCCGCCGCGCACGCGGCCGCGCCCGTGATTCCCGCCGGATTCACCGCAGCCAACGCCGCCAAACCGGACACGCCGCAGACTCGAGACCAGGGCCTGGCCGCCTTTCTGCTGCTGGCCTTCGGCGTCGGCCTGGCCGCCATTTTTACCCCTTGCGTCTTCCCCATGATCCCCATCACCATGTCGTTCTTTCTGAACCGGCAGGGCACCCGCCAGGAAAGCGTATTTCACGCCGTCCTGTTCTGCCTGGGGATCGTGGTGCTCTTCTCCGGACTGGGCCTGGCGACGACTGCCATCCTCGGCCCGTTCGGCGTGGTGCAACTGGGATCGAACCCCTGGGTCAACGGCTTCATCGCCCTGGTGTTTCTGGCGTTCGGCCTGAGCCTGCTGGGCGCATTCGAAATCACTATCCCGTCGTCCCTGCTCACCCGGCTGGATCGCGGTTCGCAAAAGGGCGGCATCGCCGGCACCTTGCTCATGGGCCTGACCTTCGCCCTCTCGTCGTTCGCCTGCGTCGGACCCTTCATGGGCACCCTGCTGGCCGCCTCCGTGGGCAGCGGCGGCATACGGCCGCTGGCGGGCATGGTAGCCTTCGCCTCCGGACTGGCCCTGCCGTTCTTTCTGCTGGCCCTGTTCCCGTCTTATCTGAAACGGCTCCCCAAGAGCGGCGGCTGGATGGCCCGCGTGAAAATCGTCATGGGTTTCATCGTGCTCGCCGCCATGCTGAAGTATCTCTCCAGCGTCGACCAGGTGCTGCAGTGGAACCTCATCACCCGCGAGCGATTCCTGGCGGCCTGGATCGTGCTCTTCGCCATGGCCGGACTGTATCTGCTGGGCTTCGTCCGCCTGGAAGGCATCGCTAAGGACGCGCCCATGGGACTCGGCCGCCTGCTCACCGGCATGGCGTTCCTGGTATTCGCCATCAGCCTGTTTCCGGGAATGTCCGGAGCCCGGCTCGGCGAGCTGGATGCCTACATCCCGGCCGCCCCGGAAAACGCGTCCGGCGCCGCGTCCTCCGGCGGCGGGCTGGTGTTCCTGAAGAACCAATACCGCGAAGCTCTCGACCGCGCCCGCCGCGAAAACAAGCTGGTGTTGGTCACCTTTACCGGCTACGCCTGCACCAACTGCCATTGGATGAAGGCCAACATGTTCACCCGCCCGGAGATCGCCGCCGCGCTCGGCAAGTTCGTCCTGGTGGACCTCTACACCGACGGCACCGACGAGGCCTCCGCGGAAAATCAGAAGCTGGAAGACTCCCGGTTCCACACCATCGCCATCCCGTACTACGCGATCGTGGATCCGGACGGCAACACGGTCGCCACTTTCCCCGGCGCCACCCGCGACGCGGCAGCTTACCTGGCCTTCCTCGAAACCCGCGCCCAGCCGGCCACCAGCGCCGCCGCCGCCCCCGCCACCCCCGCCCCTCACAGCGACTTGAGCGGCTTGCCCGTGACCCGTCTCAACGGCGCGAATTTCGACCCCGCGTCCTTGCAGGGCAAGGTCGTGGTCCTGGACTTCTGGGCCACTTACTGCGTGCCCTGTCTGAAAGAGATTCCGACCTTTAACCAACTTCACCGGCAGCTCGCCGGCCGCGGCGTAGTGGTGCTGGGCGTGTCCATGGATGAGGATGGCGGTGCGCCGCTGGTCGAGTCGTTTCTAAAGAAACACCCGATGAACTACCCGGTGGTCCTGGCCGGCGGCAAAGCCGGCGACATGTTCCACATCGACAAGCTGCCCACCACGGTAGTCTTCGATCGCCACGGCAGGCAGTTGCAGCGCTTCGAAGGCTACACCCCGCCGGACGCCCTGGAGAACGTGGTCAAGACCGCGCTTTAGCCCTATTCGGTCACGCGCACGAACAGCACATCGAGTTTGCCGGAGGCGCCCTCTATATCGGTAACCTCGACTTCCAACGGGTACAGGCCCGGGCGTAGCGGCGGCAAATTCACGAATACCTGCCAACCGCTGTGCCGGAGATTCTCGCGGCCGAAATATGCCGCCACATCCGGACGTTCGTAGAACTGGCGTATCGTATTAAGGTCCCGGCCATTGAGGCTCAGCTTCACCTCTCGGACCGGCGCCCCGAGGCGCCGGCTGGCTGCCCAACCCGCGATGCGCAGGTGGCTGCCGCTGCGGCCCTGTAATTCGCGTGTATCGAGGTAGCCAAAGACCGCGCCCGCGGGTATGGCGGCGGCAGGCTGGTCCGGCGCCGGCGCCGCTTTCCACGCCGCCAGCGCGTCCTTGGCTTCGTCCAGATCCACAAAGCTGCTCAAATGCCGGTTGCGGCTGACGCAGTAAGCACAATTGGCATGTACTTCTCCACGCGCAATGGATCTCCGGATGGCCCGCAAGGTCTCCCCGTTCCACACCCGGTCGAGGTCACCCGAGCCGGAGACCGTTCCAATATCGCCCCGCATCGAGCAGCAGACCGTAGTGCTGCCGCGCGCTGTGACAAAAAGCGACGTCCACGGATAGACACAATAGAACGGCTTCAGAGACTCCTGCGGCCGCGGCGCTTCCTCGACCCGGCTGAAGATACTCACCAATTCGTCCGCGGCATCCTGGTCTGCCTCCCGATAGACCCGGTCCAGGTCGATATACACCCCATAACCGATGTTGGCCTGTTCGGCGAGTGTCCGGCCCTCGGCTATCAACGCTTCCACCCGCCTCCGGTCCAGACGGGCTAACGAATAGTCGTGGCACAGCTTGCCGTACGGATCGTCCGATCCCGGCGCGTATTTCTGGTGATGAAGTGTGTTTACCGCCAGGAAGCAAACGTTCAGATCCGCCAGCTTGCGCACCAGGGCCGGCAGCTCGTGCAGATTGTCGGACTGCGCCACAAAACCCACTACGACCTGCGGCTTGGTGGTGTTGCTCTCCTGCTTCCTTCTCTTGATGTACTCCAGGATGTCCCAGATCTTTTGCAGGTCCGCGCCGCGCAGCCGCTGCATCGTATCCGGCTCGGCGCCGTCAATGGAGAACACCAGTTGGTCCCACCCGAGATCCACCAGCCAGTCCACCTCGCTCCGGTCGATGACGACACCGTTGGTGGTGCCTTCCACCCAGCATTCATGACGCTTCAGCCGCTCCACCAGCGAGCGTAGCCGGGAGTACAGGAACATCTCCCCGTACCCGGAAACCCGGACTTTGACGGCCGCCGCGAAGTATGCGTCCGCTTCATCCACTACGGCGTCCGGCAGATTACGGGGAAGAATCCGCGGCGTGCCCGGCGGATCGAAGGAATGGCCGCATTTTGCGCAGCGCAGATTGCAGCGCGCCGTGGTTTCCAGCCAGAGCAGTAAAGGCTTGCCCTCAAAGAATCCCTGCGCGTCGATCTCAGCCCGCTCTCCTGAGGCTTGCCCGATGGTCCGTAAAACGAGCTCGAGATTCGCGAACTTCTGGTGTGGTTTATCCCCCATCCCGATCCTGGCTTGACCCCATCAAATATAACATCGGACACGATTGGGACCTAGCCATGCGGGGCGCGGAGCCAGAGCCCGGAGGGCAAAATAGCGGCGGTCATGCCGCGGCTGCATGGCGCCGCGGAATCCTCAGGCCAGCCGGAACAGGTGCCGCGTGCGGGCCGTCCAGTCGCTGCTCGAGAAGATGCGCGGCCCCACCTGGATCAGCCGCGGCAGCATGTCGAATACCGACCCCGGGGTCCAGTTGCCGCCGGACCGGGTGCGGTAGCCCTTGCGGTTCAGCTCCTCCGCCACCATCGACAACGGCGCATCCTGGACGATCAGGTCCATCATCAGGATCAGCGCCTGTTTCTCCTGGGCGTTCTCCTCCAGGTGGTTGCAGTCGGACGACACGCGCATCCCGTAGGGGACTTCCTCGCTCAGCGCGCCTTCCGCCTCCGCTACCTCCCGTTCCCATTCCACTGCTGTCAGCTTCCAGCCCTGGCTGACCTTCCGCTCCACGTACTCCGGCGTCAGCGGACCCGTGGGTACCTCTCGCACCCGTTGCAGCTTGGCCATCGACACCACCTCCGCGCCACCCCTGAGCAAGCCGGTTGCCGCTCCAAACCGCCTGTTTTCCGGGGCCGGACGCCCGGATTTGTGCGCCGGTGGGATTCCCCGTCCCGCTGTTGGGACATCCCAACCCGGCCCCCGCGGACCGCTTGCTATACTGGCCTTTTGATGCTGCGAGTCCGCTTCGCGCCGTCTCCCACCGGCTTTCTCCACATCGGGAGCGCGCGCACCTTCATCTTCAACTGGCTCTACGCGCGCCATAACGGGGGCGCCATGATCCTGCGCATCGACGATACCGACGTCGAGCGCAATACCCAAGCCTCGCTCGATTCCATCTTCGACGGGCTGCGCTGGCTGGATCTTGGTTGGGACGAGCAATACCGCCAGTCCGAGCGTCTGGCCGTGCATCGCCGGATCGCCCAAAACATCTTTCAAAAAGGGCTGGCTTATCGCGATTTCACCCCGGCTTCGGGGGACGCGCCCGAGCCGGCGCGGGCCGAGGGCGCCTGGCTGTTCCATCCCGGCATGCGCGAATTGTCCCCCGCCGAGAGCGACCGGCGCGCCGCCGCGGGTGAGCCGTATGTGCTGCGCTTCCGTGTGCCCCGCGAGCAGGCCGCCAGCGTGTGCTTTCGCGACGCCGTCTACGGCGAACAGAACAAGTCCACCGCCGACATCGAAGACTTCGCCCTGCTGCGCAGTAACGGCGCGCCCACTTATCACCTGGCCTCCTGCGCCGACGATGCGGACCTGCGGATCAGCCACATCATCCGCGGCCAGGATCATCTCACCAACACCTTCAAGCACGTGCTCATCTTCCAAGCCGCCGGCGTCACCCCGCCGGAGTTCGCGCACCTGCCGCTGCTGATCGCCCCCGACGGCGCCAAGCTCTCCAAGCGCCGCCACGGCCCCGTGGTCAGTGTCACCACCTACCGCGACTACGGCTTCCTCCCGGAGGCCTTCGTAAATTTCCTGTGCCTGCTCGGGTGGTCGCCCAAGGACGATCGCGACCGCATGAGCCGCCAGGAGTTGATCGGCGCTTTCTCCTTCGAAGGCATCAACCGCAGCAACGCCGTGATCAATTTCACCGAAGAGGATCCCATCGATCCCAAGGCCCTGTGGCTGAACGGAGAGCATATTCGCACGTTGTCCGTCGAAGATCTCGCCGGGCGCCTGCTTCCCATCGTGCAGGCCGCCGGCTTCGGCGTGGACCGCGATCGTATGCTGGAGATCACGCCGCTGATCCGGGAGCGCATCAAGCTGCTGCGCGACGTGCTGGCCGTAGGCGATTTCTTTTTCCGGGCGGAACTCGCGCCCTACGACCCCGCTGAATTGATCCCGCAGAAGGGAGACGCGGCCATGGCCCGCAAAGCCCTGCAGCACGGCCGCGACGTGCTCGCCGTGACCGGGTTCACCCACGATGCGCTCGAAACCGCCTTGCGCTCCGCCGCCGGCTCGCTGGGCCTCAAAACCGGCCAGATGTTCCAGCCCATTCGCGTCGCCGTGTGCGGGCGCAAGAACGCGCCGCCGCTGTTCGCTACCCTCGAGGTGCTCGGCCGCCAGACCTGCCTCGCGCGCATCGATCAGGCAATCGCAAAACTGCCATAGGAATTGATCCCATGAACCCCACTCCCGGCCCGTCCAACTTCATCCGCGACATCATCATCGAGGATTTAAAGACCAATAAGTATGGTGGCCGCGTGCATACGCGCTTTCCACCCGAACCGAACGGTTATCTCCACATCGGCCACGCCAAGTCGATCAACCTCAATTTCGGACTCGCACGGGAATTCGGCGGCAAATGCAATCTGCGCTTCGACGATACCAACCCGTCGAAAGAAGAGACCGAATACGTCGACTCCATCATCAAGGACGTCCGCTGGCTGGGCGGCGACTTCGAGGACCGCCTGTTCTATGCCTCGGACTACTTCGATCAGCTCTATGAATGGGCCGTGCAGCTGGTCAAATCGGGCAAAGCCTATGTCTGCGATCTCACCGCCGACCAGGTGCGCCAATACCGCGGCACCCTGACCGAGCCCGGCAGGGAAAGTCCCTGGCGCAATCGTTCCGCCGCCGAGAACCTGGACCTTTTCGAGCGCATGCGCGCCGGCGAGTTTCCGGACGGCTCCCGCACCTTGCGCGCCAGGATCGACATGGCGTCCAAGAATCTCAACATGCGCGATCCGGTCATGTACCGTATCCTGCACGCCGAGCATCACCGCACCGGCGGCAAGTGGTGCATCTATCCGATGTACGATTTTACGCACGGCCAGAGCGACTCCGTCGAGCGCATCACCCACTCCATCTGCACGCTCGAATTCGAAGATCATCGGCCGCTCTATGACTGGTACATCGAGCAGCTAGGCATATACCATCCGCAGCAGATCGAGTTCGACCGCCTCAACCTGACCTACACGCTGCTCAGCAAGCGCAAGCTCCTGAAGCTGGTGCAGGACGGGCACGTGCGCGGCTGGGACGATCCCCGCATGCCCACCATCTCCGGCATACGGCGCCGCGGCTATACCCCGGAAGCCATCCGCAACTTCTGCAACTCCATCGGCGTCTCCAAAACCAACGGCACCATCGAGCTGTCGCTGCTGGAGCACTTCCTGCGCGAGGATCTGAACCGGCGCACTCCGCGCGTGATGGCCGTCCTGCGCCCCTTGCGCGTGGTGATCGACAACTACCCGGAGGGTGCCGTCGAACAGATGGAAGCCGTAAACAATCCCGAGGATGCCGCCGCGGGCACTCGTGCCGTGCCCTTCTCCCGCGTGCTCTACATCGAGCAGGATGACTTCCGCGAAGTGCCGCCCAAGCAATTCTACCGGCTTTCGCCGGGCCGCGAAGTCCGTTTGCGCTACGGCTATTTCGTCAAGTGTACCGGGGTCGCGAAGGATGAGAAGACCGGCCAGATCGCCGAGATCCATTGCACGTACGATCCCGCCACCCGCGGCGGCAACGCGCCGGATGGCCGCAAGGTCAAATCCACCATTCACTGGGTTTCGGCGGCCCACGCCGTGGAGGCCGAAGTGCGGCTCTACGATAACCTGTTCAACCGCGAAGACCCCGGCGACACCGAGGAAGGCGAGACCTTCATCGCTAACTTGAATCCGAATTCGCTTGAAGTGTTGGCCGGCTGTAAGCTGGAGCCCTCGCTGGCCGGCGCCGCCGAGGGCGATCGATATCAGTTCGAGCGGCTGGGCTACTTCTGCGTGGATCCCGATTCCTCTCCCGGCAAGCTGGTTTTCAATCGTACCGTGGCTTTGCGCGACACGTGGGCTAAGATCGAGAAGGCCCAGCAAGGCGGCCGGAAGACCGCATGACCATACTCGGGATCGGTGGCATTCTCGGGGACGCCGCGGCGGCGGTCCTGAAAGATGGACGGCTGGCGGCCGCGATTGAAGAGTCCAAGCTGAGCCGCCAGGCGTTGAAACCCGGGGCTCAAGCCAGCCCGACGGGCTTGCCCGAACAGTCCATCGCCGCCTGCCTGGCCCTGGCCGGCGCCGAGCCGGGCCAGGTGGACGCGGTGGCCATCGCCCGGCCGTTCGCCATCGGTCCGGAGGCGCCCCTGCATCTCCAGTTGCGCGCGCGTTTCCCCAACAGCCGTATCGTGGTGGTGGAGCATCACACCGCGCATGCGGCTTCGGCTTACTACGCGTCGCCCTACGACCAGGCCACCGTCCTGACTCTCGATCGTGCCGGCGATTTCCGCTGCGGCACGCGCTGGCGCGCAGCCGGATCCCAGCTGACTCTCGAAAAGGAGCTGTATTATCCCGATTCCCTGGGCGATCTCTACGGGCGGGTGACCGAGTTGCTCGGCTTTCGCGCCAGCCTCGAGGAACACAAGGTGCAGTGGCTCTCGGCCGCCGGTGACGATCGCTTCCGCGATCTGTTTCTCGAAATCATGCCCATGCGCAACGGCGAATGGCCGCGCCTGGACCGTTCGTTCTTCGATGCCGAGCGCCTGACGCAAGGCGGATTCAGCGCCCGCTTCTACGCGCGTCTCGGGCTGGAGGATGGCGCCCCGGTCCCGGAAGCCCTGCGCGCGCCCCTGGCGGCCGGCGTTCAAAGGGCCGTCGAGCAGACCGCCATCCACATGGCCGGCGAGGGCCGGTATCTTTGCTTCGCCGGCGGCCTGGGCCTCAACGCCCTGTTGACTTCCGCCCTGGAGCGCTCCCGCTTCGAGGGCGTATTCGTGCAGCCCGCGGCGGGCGACGCCGGCACGGCCCTCGGCGCCGTCCTGCACGCCTGGCACGCGGTCTATAACCAGCCGCAGCGGGTTGCGCTCGATAATCTGTACCTGGGTCCCAGTTACACCGCCGAAGAGATCAAGCGCGTTCTCGAAAACTGTAAGCTGCGCTTCCGGTACATTTTGACTACCGAGGAGACCATCGACACCGCCATCGCGCTGCTGGCCGATAACCAGATCGTCGCCTGGATGCACGGCCGCATGGAGTTCGGCCCGCGCGCCCTGGGCAACCGCAGCATCCTGGCGTCGCCCCTGGACCCTTACGCCGCGGAGAACCTGAACGCGTACATCAAGCACCGCGAGCCCTTCCGCAAATTCGCCGCCTCCGTGCCGGCCGAATTGGCTGCGGAATATTTCGAGTGCGGCTCCAACGCGCGATTCCTGGCCACTACCGGCCGCGTGCGCCCCGCCCACCGCGCCCGCTTTGCCAGCGCCATCCTGGAGGGCGACCTGATCCGCGTGCATACCGTCTCCGAGCACGACAATCCGCTCTACTGGAAACTGCTGTACGCCGCCGGCAAGGCCACCGGACTGCCGGTGCTCTACAATACCTCGTTTAACCTGTTCAGCGAGCCGCTGGTCTGTACCCCGCGGGATGCCGTCCGCAGCTTCTACTCCTCCGGCATCGACGCCATGTTTGTCGGCAATTTCCTGCTCCAGAAGTAAGACTCCCATGCGAACCCTGCTGATATGCTTCCTGGCGCCCTGCCTGTGGGCCCAGGTCCCGGATGACAAGGACGACTTGAAGAATCCGGTGGCCGGGCAGGCCGATGCCATCGCCGCCGGCAGAAAACTGTATCTGGAAAGCTGCAGCGGCTGTCACGGGCCTACCGCCGAGGGCGGCCGCGGACCCAACCTGGCGCGCGGCGACCAGGTCCGCGGCGCCACCGACCGGCATCTGCTCTCGGTCATCACCGGCGGCGTAAAGGGGTCCGACATGCCGCCCTCCGGCCTGCCGGCCGCCAAGGTCTGGCAGATCGTGGCCTATCTGCGCAATCTCACGGCGGTGGCCTTCGACAGCATGGCGCCGGGAGATTCGCGGGCCGGCGCGGCGCTGTTCTATGGCCGGGCCGGCTGCGCCGGCTGTCACACGGTTCGCGGACGCGGCGGCTTTCCGGGCCCCGATCTGAGTAACATCGGACGGGCGCTTTCCATCGCGCAACTGCGTCAATCCATCCTCGATCCGGATGCCGAGATTGCCGAAGGCTATCGCGGTGTCACGGTAGTGACTCAGTCGGGAGAAACCATCTCGGGAGTGGCTCGGGACGCCACCAACTATGCCTTCCAGATCCTGGATACGCACGGCGATCTGCACCGGCTGCTGCGGTCCGCCTTGCGCGAAGTGACTTTCCGGACGCAATCCCTGATGCCGCATGATTACAAACAGCGGCTGACCGCCGCCGAGATCGACGATCTGGTCGCCTTCCTGGGCCGGCAGGCGATCCGGCAAGTCTCCGCCGGCGCCGTCACGGCGGCGGCTTCCGGGGGCGCGGTCTATGAACGAATCCGCCAGGGGGAAGGCGCGGATTGGCTGACCTATGCCGGCGATTATGCCGGCTGGCGGCACAGCCCGCTGCGCCAGATCACGGCGGCGAACGTGGGTTCCTTGGCTTCCGCCTGGGTCTACCACGTGGACGGCGCCACCCACCTGGAGGCCACGCCGCTGGTGTACGACGGCGTCATGTACGTCACCAACAGCAACGAGGTGCATGCGCTCGACGCGCGCACGGGCCGCCGCATCTGGACCTATCGCGACGATCAGGCCAGGCGCAGCGATGTAAACCGCGGCGCCGCCATTTTAGGCGACAGCCTCTTCTTCGTCACCAGCGACGCGCACCTGGTAGCGCTCAATCGAAAGACCGGCGGCGCGCTCTGGGACCGCGAATTCGCCGGCCCCAACCGCGGCGCTTTCGCCACCCTGGCGCCCATGGCCTTGAAGGATCGCGTCATCGTAGGCGTGTCCGGCGGCGATACCGGCGTGCGTGGCTTCGTGGCCGCGCTCTCCGCCGCCACGGGCGAAGAGCTCTGGCGCTTCTGGACGGTCCCCGCCAAAGGCGAGCCGCTCGCCGATACCTGGGGCGAGCTGGGTCCGGAATGGGGCGGCGCGGCCACCTGGCTCAACGGCACTTACGATCCGGAAACCAACACGCTCTACTGGACCACCGGCAATCCCTGGCCCGACTTCTACGGCGGCGCGCGCCGCGGCGACAACCTGTACTCGGACTCCCTGCTGGCGCTCAATGCGGACACCGGCAAGCTCAAATGGTATTTCCAGTTCACCCCGCACGACACCCACGATTGGGACGCCCAGGCCTGGCCCGTGCTGCTGGATGCCGATTATGGCGGCCGCCCGCGCAAACTGGTTCTGCATCCCAACCGCAACGGCTTCTTCTACCTGCTGGACCGCATCACCGGCGAGTTCTTGCGCGCGACACCCTTTGTGGAGCGCCTCACCTGGGCCAGGGGCATCGACGCCAAGGGGCGCCCCATCGAGATTCCCGGCATGGAGCCGTCCCCCAACGGCACGCGTGTGTGTCCCTCGGTCCGGGGAGCGACTAACTGGATGTCGCCCTCCTACAATCCGCGGACCGGGCTGTTGTATGTGCCCACCCTCGAACAGTGCGACAGTTACATGTCATCGGCCAAGGTGCCCGAGCCCATGAAGAACTTCGGCGGCACCGGCGGCGAAGCCATACCCAGAGAACCGGGCCGGTTCTTCCTGCGCGCCATCGACCCGCGCACCGGCGAAAAGCGCTGGGAGTATCCCATGACGGGCCACGGCGACATGTGGGCCGGTACGGTTTCCACCGCGGGCGGGCTGGTGTTCTTCGGCGACGATGACGGCCAGTTAGTCGCCGTGGATGCGGCCACCGGCGGACATCTGTGGCATTACTATCTGGGACAGAACCTGACCGCCTCGCCCATCACCTTCATGGCGGACGGCAAGCAGTATGTGACCATCGTGGCCGCCACGGACGTGTTCACCTTCGGCCTGTTCGAGCGCGCCGCGCCGCGATAGCGCACCCGCGCCGCAGCTCCGGCTATTGCTTGATGATGGTGCCGTCGCGGCGGCGGACTTCGCCCCAGCCGCCATCCAGCCGCCGCCGCTCTTCGCCCTCGAAGCTCCCGTAGGGATACTTGGCGGCCAGCTTCTCATCCACTTCGATGCCCCAGCCCGGCGCGTCGTTGGCGTAAAGCGATCCGCTCTTCAGCACCGGGCAGCCGCGGAAGACTTCCTGCAGGCGGTCGTTGAAGGGCGAATACTCCTGGATGCCGAAGTTGTAGCAGACCACGTCCAGCGTGACGTTGGCCGCGTGCCCGATGGGCGAGACGTCGCCGGGGCCATGCCAGGCAGTTCTGACGCCATGGATCTCAGCTATGGCCGCGATCTTGCGCACGGGCGTAAGGCCGCCCGCCTGCGTGACGTGGATGCGTATGTAATCGATCAGCCGCCCGGTGATCAGCGGGGTCCACTCGTGCGGGCTGTTGAACAACTCGCCCATGGCGATGGGGGTGGCGCACTGGCCGCGGATCTGGTGAAAGTAGGCGATGTCTTCCGGCGACAGCGGATCTTCCATGAAGAACATCTTGAAGCGCTCCGCGTCTTTCAGGAACTGCACCGCCTGGTTGGGCGAGACCCGCTCGTGCACGTCGTGCAGCAACTCGACTTCGTCGCCTAATTGCTTGCGGCACTCCTCGAACAGCTTCAGCGCGCGGCGGATGTAGTAGGCCGGCTCGAACACCGCGCCGCTGCCCGCGGAGCCGTAAGCCGCCATGCCCGGCACGCCCACCTGCACGCGCACGTGGCGGAATCCCTGGTCCATGAAACGGCGCGCCTGAGCGATGGTCTGCTCGATCTCGGCGCCGGAAGCGTGCGTATAGCAGGCCGCCGCCTCCCGGCATTTGCCGCCCAGCAGCTCGTAAACCGGCATCTTGGCCTGGCGGCCCTTGATATCCCACAGCGCCTGGTCCACCCCACTGATGGCATTGTTCAGCACCGGACCGTTACGCCAGTAGGAGCTGTTGTAGCAGGCCTGCCAGATGTCTTCGATGCGGTCGGCCGGCTTGCCCAGCAGGAACGGGCGCAGGTACTTCTCCACCGCCGCATTCACCAGCTCCGCGCGCTGCGTGAACGTGGCGCAGCCGTAGCCGTAGAGGCCGTCCTGGTCGGTAGTGATCTTGACTACCGAGAGGCGCAGCCCCGACGGCGCCGTGGCGATGACGGAAACGTCTTTGATAATCGGGGTGGGCAGGCCGCGCCCCGCATTTTGCGCGCGCGCCGGCAACGCGGCCACCGGCGCGGCAGCCAGGCTCGCCAGAAGAGAGCGCCGGGAGACTGTTCGGCTCATGAGAGAAACTCCATTTCATGCAGATCGATATGCCGGCCGGACCCGCGCGCAATCGTCAACCGCGAGACCAGTCAACGGGCCGCCGGACTCGGCCGGCGCCGGCCACACGCGCGCCGCCTTCTCCGCGCCGGCTTCCACCCCAATGCCGGGGGCTTTCGGGAAACGCGGCTCCGCGCACGGCACGGCCGCGTATCCGCCAACGATCGGGTATCTAACATCGTTGTCGTTGAAAGTTCTCAACAGTTCTGCGAAGTCTGAGTTCATCCGGGCCACCCGGCCGCCCCGCGTGCGCCTCCACCACCATCTGCCATGCGGCTTCGAATAGGGCCGCCGGCCCGAGACGCTGCCAGTACGCGATGTCGAACGAGCGGTCCACGTCGCGCAACCGGCCGTAGCGTTCCATGGTGAATGGGGGCCGCTGGCTCATTGCACCCTCGATTGTAGCGCCGCGCGCTACTTGCGCTCTTTATACTCCAGCATGCCCTTCAGGCTCTTCAATTGCTCGCTGATCTTCCGCTCGCGCGAGACCAGCGAAAGCACATACACCACCAGGATCAGCCAGGCGGCCAGAAAGCCGTAAAACATGAAGGTGAAATTACGTGTGTCCATGAGGATCTCCGTTAAACAGCGTGGGCGAACCGCCGCATCGAATCGACTTCGCGTTGCACTTCCTCCTGCCGCAGGCGGATCAACGTCAGGATCACCGCCAGCAGGATAAGCGCCAGCAGATTCAGCGCCGCGGTCCAGTACATCGCCGGATCGATGCTGCCGCCGCCCCAAAAGACCGGCTGCGGATGCTGGGTGCGCCACCACTTGATGGAAAAGAAAACTATGGGGACATCGGCGAACGCAAAAATGTTGAAGACCGCCGCGATGCGCGCCCGCGCGGTGGGTTCTTCGATGGCGTGGCGCAGCATCAGGTAGCCCGCATAGAGCAGCCAGCAGATGAGCGCGGAAGTGAGGCGCGCGTCCCAGGTCCACCAGATGCCCCAGATGATACGGCCCCAGATCGATCCGGTCACCAGGTTGGCCGCCAGGAACGCCAGGCCCACTTCGGTGACGGCCACCGCCACGGCATCGTGCCGGAAGTTCTTCGTCAGCAGGAACAGTACGCTGGCGACGAAGGCCACCGCCGAGCACAGCATCGCCGTGATGGCGGCGGGGACATGAAAGAAAATGATGCGGTAGATCATCCCCTGCGACGCTTCGTCGGGAAGCTGCATGAAGATGGAGTAGAGATTGCGAGCCAGCAGAATAGCCGCGATCACCCCCAGGCCGTAAATCAGTTTTTCACGCACAAGTACACTCCTAACCCACCAGCACCGTCTCCACCAGGACCAGAGACAGGGCCGTGAAGATAATGTCGAACGACACCAGCAGGCGCAGCCAGATCTCGTTTTCGCCGCCCAGCGGTTTGCCGCCGATCAAGTCCATACTCAACTGCATGGCGCTCATCAGGCACGGAATCAGCATGGGATACACCAGCAGCGGCGCCATCAATTCGCGCAGCCGGATGTTGACGGTCAGCGCGCTGAAGATGGTGCCGATTACGGTGAGTCCCCACGTACCCAACGCCAGGACCAGCATCAATGACCAGAACTGGCTGGTCCAGTGCACATTATAAAAAATGCCGAAGACCGGTAATGAGACCAGTTCCACGGCCAGCACCAGAAGGAAATTCGCCAGGGCTTTGCCCAGGAAGAGCGCGGCGCCGGAGACCGGCGCGGCCACCAGCGCGTCCAGGCAGTCGTTGGGCACCTCGCGCGCAAAGCTGCGGTTCAGCACCAGCGTGCCGGCGAAGGCGAAGACGATCCACAACAGACCGCCGGACATGGCCACCGTCTCCCTTTCCGTCGGATCGAAGGCGAAACTGAACAGCACCAGGATCACCAGGGAGAAGGCCAGCGAGGCGTTGATGGCTTCCTTGGTGCGCAGTTCGGCGCGCAGATCTTTCCGGGTGATCACCCACGTCTGGCGGAAGAAGTCCATTATTGGAATCTACCTTGGGGGTGGCGGGAGCCGGTGCCGGGCGTCATCGTCAATCCTCGCCGTAATGGGCGTAGACCCATCCGGGATCCTCCACCATCTGCGGCGTACGCTCGCCCTGGAACGCGGTTTTGCCGCGATTCAGCAGGGTCACGTGGGTGGCCAGTTCCAGCGCCTCGCGCAACTGGTGCGTGGACATCACCACCGTGCGGCCTTCCGCCAGGGCCTCCCGCAGCAGGCGTTGCAGCACCGCGATGGCGCGATCGTCCAGGGCGGTGAAAGGCTCGTCGAGGAGCAATACGGCCGGCTGATGCAGGAAGGCGCGCGCTACCGCCAGCCGCTGCCGCATGCCGCGCGAGAACTCGCGCACCAGGCCGTCCTTGACCCGGTCCAGACCCGTCCGCTCCAGCCATTCCAGGGCGGCCTGGCGCGGATCGGCCAGATTGTAGAGGCGCCCGAATAGCGTCAGGTTTTCGAAGGCGGACAATTCGTCATAAACCGAGATGCCGTGGCCGATCCAGCCCACGCGGCGGCGCGTGGAGGTCTCGCGCGGATCGTTGCCGAAGATGCGCACCTGGCCGCGGCCGGCTTTGGAAAAACCGCCGATGATGCGGAGCAGGGTGGTCTTGCCCGCGCCGTTGCGGCCGATCAGCGCCAGGCAGGCGCCCGGTTCGGCGTGCAGCATCACGTCGCGCAGAGCCGGGTAGTCGCCGTAGAACTTCCAGACACCTTCAGCGGCGACCGCGTTCATTCTTTCCTTTCGCGGCAGCGGCGGGCGACGGTTGGGCGCGGTAAAGCACGATGAAACCCAGCGCCAGGATGCCGAAGGCCAACGCCAGAATCAACTTCATGTTCTGGCGCAGTACCCGGGGCGAGACCTCTTCGAGCGACGGGCCGTTGTCCCCGGCATCCGAGTCGGCGCCGGCCACCGGCATGCTGCCGGCAATCTGGACCTTGTAATCGTCGCCTTTGACGCTGAAGACCGAGGCTTTGGATTGCGGCTCCTGGCCCTTCAGCTCCAGGCCTTCGCCCTGCAAAGTGAGGCCTTGCGGCGCGACCAGCAACGTCGGCTCGTCCGTCTTGGCCAGCACCTTGCCTTCGTACTCCGCGCCCGAGGCATAAGGAATCACATAGTTGATCTGAAACTGAGTCTCGCCGGGCTTGATCGGAAAATCGACCTTGTAGATATCCTTCCGGTTGGTCTTGTCGGCGGCACGGTCGATGGGCATGCCCTGCGGCGCGGTGGCCTTCACCTGCACGATGCCCTTGGCGGCTGTGGGCAGATAGAACTTCAGGGTGCCGCCGTCCGGATCGTTGTAGGTGGTGGCGCCGCCGTTATTGAAGATGTAGCCTTCGTTGACGTTTAGCTTGTCGCCGCTGGGCTGGAAGATCAGGAAATGCCGTGCCACCCGGGCGCCGCCGGGCTGCTTGGAGGAGTTGTAAACGTCGAGCGCCAGGCCGGTGGTCGCCGAACCGGGCGGCAGGATGTGATTGTAAGTGACCCCGTCAAACGCGGTCTGGATCAGGCTCGGCCCCTGCGGCGTCTGATCCATGTGGAACGTCCCGTCCGCGGCGGACTTCACGCTCTGGATCGACTCCATGCCCGCCTGGCCCAGCTTGTAGAGCGTCACCGTCGCGCCGGCCGCCGGTTTGCCCGTCGTCTTGTTGGTGACGGTGCCGTCGATGGCGGCCATGGCCGGAAACGACGCCAGGCACAGCGCGGCCGCGAGCGTTCTCCGGTTCATGGCGCCACCCCCATGGGCTTCCCGCATTCCCCGCAGAATTTCAGCGGCTGGGAGAACTTCGCATGGCAATGCGGACACGTCAGCGGATCGTACGGCTTCGGCTCGACTCTCGGCGGCGGCACGGAGCCGTTGAGATTGAGTTCCGCTTTCAGGCGATCGACCTCCGCCATCACGCCGGCGAGTTCCTTTTGCAGGTCTTTCTTGGTCTGCTGATAATCCTGGTCGGAAAGCTTGCCCACCCGATATTCGAACTGCAGGTCGCGCAGGTTTTCGTAGATGGCGGCCTTGCGTTCGTCCAGATGGCGGAAAGGGGAGACCGGCTCGGGTTCGGGCAGATCCTTGGCCCGTACGGCCAGAATGAAGACGATCACTCCGACCGCCAGCAGCGCTGCTATCGCGATAATCATTTATTCCAGGTGCGCCAAATCCTTCTCGATCTGCTCTTGGTACTTAGCCAACTCGGGATCGTCCGGGGCCGGCCCGATTTCGGGAATGGCGCGCGGCCGCCGGTAACGCCGCACGAACCACCAGATCAGCGCCAGGCCCGGAATAATGAGCAGGTACGGCACCAGCCATCCCATGGCGTTGGGATCGCCACGGTAAATTCCGGGACCGTAATCGGCAATGAACTGGTCGATGATCGCCTTGTCCGTCCAGCCGGCCGCCTGAAGCTTGGCTATTCTTTCCTTGGCGGGTTTCGAAAAACTGCATTCCAGCATGGCGCAGGTGGCCACCGTGTCTTTGCAGCCGCATTGGCACGCCAGGTGGGCGGCCACGCGGCGGGCGTCATAACTGGGTTTCTCCGCGGTGATGTCGGCCAGCAGAACGGATCCCCCGGCCAGCCCGATCAGCAGGCCGGAAATCCAGCCCGCTCGCTTATTTCGGAACTTCGGCATACTTTCTCGTGATCCCCACTACCTCCGTGCGGGCATATTGCAATTTGACTTTGCTGGGCGCCAGGCAGATCAGCGTGCCGCCGATCAGGATCAGTCCGCCGATCCAGATCCACGAAACCAGTGGAAAGACGTACGCCTGGATCACCGCGCGCTGGCCGTCGTCGGACATGCCGCCGAAATTGAGGTAAAGATCCTCATTCAGCCGCGCGCGCAGGCCCACCTCCGAGGTCCCCTGCCGGCTAGCCTTGTAGAATCGCTTCTCCGGTTCCAGCGTGCCGATCACTTCGCCGCCTTCGGAGACCGCGATGGTCGCCCGGCTGGCGCTGTAAAGATCGTTGTCGCTTTCCTTGATATCGGTCAGGCGAAGCTGATAATGGCCCAGATTCAAAGTGCTGCCGACGGCCATTTCCTTCACGTCCTTCCGGTTGAACGCCGCGCCGGTGAAGCCGATAAACATGAGCACGATGCCCATGTGCACCAGGTAACCGCCGTACCGCCGCGTGTTGCGATGGGTCAGCTCCACCGTGGCGCGGACGAGATTCATGCTGTTCTTGGCCGCGATGGCGCGCGCGCCCTTGTAGAACTCCATCAACACCGTAAGGGCCACGAAGAGACAGAAGCCGAACGAGATCAGCGCATAGAAACCGCGCGCGCCGGCGGCCAGCAAAGCGCCCACCAGCACCACCGCCGCGATGCCCGGCCACAGAAAATTACGGCGCAGGCTTTCCATCGAGGTGCGCCGCCAGGCGAACAGCGGACCCACCCCCGTCAGCAGCAGAAGGAACAGCCCGATCGGGATCATCAGCTTGTTGAACCATACCGAGTCCAGGCTGATCTTCTCGCCGGAGACCGCTTCCGAGATCACCGGAAACAGCGTGCCCCAGAGGACGGCGAAACAGCTCGCCAGCAGGATCAGGTTGTTGAACAGGAAGCTGGACTCCCGCGAGATCACGCTCTCCAGTTGCGCTTCACTGCGCAGATACTGCAGGCGGTCCAGGATCAGGTAGGTCGTGGCGGCGATGGTAATGGCCAGGAACGAAGTGAAGTACTTGCCCAGCGGACCCTGGGCGAAAGCATGCACCGATTGCACCAGGCCCGTACGGGTCAGCGACGTCCCGAGGATGCAAAGCAGGAACGTCGCCGAGACCAACACGATGTTCCAGACCTTCATCATGCCTTTCTTCTCCTGCATCATTACGGAGTGCAGAAAAGCGGTGCCGCTGAGCCAGGGCAGCAGGGAGGCGTTCTCCACCGGATCCCATCCCCAGTAGCCGCCCCAACCCAGCACGTGGTAAGCCCACGCCATGCCGAGCATGATGCCGGTGCTTTGAAACAACCAGGTCACCAGCGTCCAGCGGCGCGTGGTATGGATCCAGGCATCGCCGGGCTGCCTGGTGATCAGCGAAGCCACCGCAAAGGCGAAGGGCACGGCGAATCCCACGTATCCCAGGTAGAGCATCGGCGGATGGATGGCCATCGCCGGATATTGCAGCAGCGGGTTCAAGCCGTTGCCGTCCTGCACCGGCGTGATGGAGCCTTCGAGCGCCAGCATCTTGAACGGGCTGACCACGAAGTTGTTCAGCAGCAGGAAGAAGGTCTGCACGGTCATCAGCACGCCCACCACGTAAGGCATCATGTCGCGATGCTTCCGCCGGTTGGTAAACACGACCACCGCCGAGTACGTCGCCAGCAGCCAGCTCCAGAACAGCAGCGAGCCTTCCTGTCCGCCCCACCAGGCCGCGAACTTGTAAAGCAGCGGCATGCTGCGGTTGCTGTGCTGGGCCACGTAGGAGAAACGGAAATCGCCGGTGACCAGCCCGTAGACCAGGATGCCGGACGCCACGGTGATCAGCAGCCAGACGGAGTAGACCGCCCGCTCACCGCTAATCACCAGAAAAGGCTTGCGCTTAACGCGTCCGACGACGGACGCGACGACCGCGTATAAGGCGACACAGAACGCCAACAGCACAGACAGCGACGCCACATTTTCCATCGACTACCCCTCTTAAATGGACTTGTTGACAGGAGGCGCCGGAGCATTGCGCAACTGGCTCGGCTTGGCCTCGTATTTGGAAGCGCATTTCGCCTGGATCTTGCTGGCGTGGAAGACGCCGTCGTGGCCCATGCGGCCATCGGCCAGGGCTTGCGCGCCGTCACGGAAAGTGTCGGGGAGAGGATCGCTGCCGGCGTACGCCACTTTGAGCTGTTGCTTGTCCTGCTTGAGGACGAACAGGACCTCGCCATTGGCGTGCTGGATGGAGCCGGCCGCCACATCGCCGGCCACGCGCATGCGCTGCTGATAAGCCCGATCGCCCATTTGCGAGAGCTCGGAAATCGTCTTGTAGTAGGTCTTGGTCTCGCTGGCGGTGGAAGTGGCGAGCCACACCAGAGCGCCGAGAATGATCGCGATCAGGACGGCAAACTTTCCGTATTTTCTCATACCACCCTCTGAAGACAATAGTATATCCAAAAGCATGCAGGTGCGCCGGGGGCGGGGAGCCCCTGGAGAACCCATCCAGGCTCCGCAATCGCCGGGAAGGGCGAGGCTTAGCGGCGCCAGGGTGGGCCCATAGCCGGCGCCCGCGGACGCTTGAAGCGAGGGCCCGGCCGGGGCGCGCCGGGGCCAGTTACCTAGGTGGATAACCTTAGTTAATTCAAACCTTAGTTCGTCTTGTTATGCCGGAATCCGACGGGTAGAATTGGGCATGCGCTCCGCATGTCTCTTACTGGCACTTACAGCTCTCGTAGTGCCGGCTCTTCACGCGCAACCTACGGTCGTCACGAATCCGCAGGTGGCGGCTACCAGCTTCCAGGCCCAGCTTTCCGGAACTGTCAACCCGGGCGGTGAGCCGACTACCGTCTGGTTCCGTTATGGCGTCGACAGTAACTTGAACAGTAGCCTTTCCACCCTGTTCGCCGACTTGGGAGCCGGCACCAAACAAGTTACTTTCTACGCCAAGATCATAGGTCTGACCGGCAATACAACTTACTATTATCAGGCGTATGCTACCAACGCCACCGGTACGGGCAAAGGCGCGATTGCGAGTTTCACCACTCCCGCTACACCGGTGCTGAGCCTCGGCGTGAAAGATTCCGGAAACTTCGCGCAGGGACAGAACGGCGCGACTTATACCTTGACCGTCAGTAACGACCCCGCGGCCGGCCCCACCTCCGATTCGGTGGGCGTAACGCAGACACTCCCGGCGGGTCTCACCCTGGTTTCGATCGGCGGCCAAAACTGGAGCTGCCAGCAGAATACCTGCCAGCGCAACGACTTGCTGGCCCCCGGCGACAGCTACCCGCCGATTAACGTGGTGGTGAACGTGGCGCCCGACGCGCCCGCGCAGGTCACTTACAAGGCCACCGTTTCGGGTCCGGGGGTGCAACCTTTCACCGCCACGGATGTCACCACTATTAAGCCGCTGACGGGCGAGGCGCAGTTCATCAATACCCTGAGTGCGGCGATCGCCGCCGAAAGTGAGTCCCTGAGCGCCACGGTGCGGCCCCTGGTGTTGGGCGGCAACCTGGCTCTCGCCAATGGCGCCATGATCGCCGGCGTCCGCCAGGATGTGCTGCTGGACTATGTGGACGGCTTGAAAGCCGCCGGCGTGCAGCGCGTGGACCTGAATCCCGGGATCCTGTCGATGAATGACCCTAACGCCACGGCGCTATACGATGCCGTCGTCCAGCACATCCGCCAGCTAGGCCTGGAACTGGCGCTCAATCCGGAGGTCAATACCGGGGACCTGGGGAGCAAACCGAAGTTCCAGGACTTTCAAAACACCGCGCTCCAGACCTATCCGCAACTGGCGGCCCGCTATCAGCCCGACGAGTTCGTCATTGTTCACATGCCGACCACCATGGCGGCCCGCATGGGCATCCAGACCGCGCCGTCGGACTGGGACGGTTTCATCCGCGCGGTGGCGCCCCTGATCAAGTCCGCGTCGCCGCATACCCGGCTGGGTGCTGGAGATTTCTACAGCCAGACCGAAACCGCGTTTTACCAGGACTTCCTGGGCATTCCGGACCTGGACTTTCTGACCATGGAGATCTTCGACGACGCCAACTTCGAAGGGTATACGCAGTGGGCCATGGAAGCCCATACGGCGGCCGATGCCGCCCATCCCAATGGCAAGGGCGTGTACATCGACCAGACCTGGGCCCCGTATTACCTGCCCACGCCGCTGCCCGCCAACTGGCAGGCGCAGCCCATGGACAGCCTGGCGCTGGTGGGACCCGCCAATTCCGATTTTGCCGCGACGGATGCCAGTTGGCTGCAAATGATCGCCCAATTTGCGTCTGACAACGGGATGGAAGCCGTTACCGCATACACCACGGAGGCCTTCTTCGCCTATGGGACGGCCAACGCCGACAAGTTGAGCGAGCCGGCCTATTCGGCCGCGGCGCAGCAGGCGGTCTTGCAGGGTCAGTTGACCGGCACGGGCCAGGGCTATCGGGCCGACAGCCAAAAATTCGCGGTGCCGCAAGCTGTCAGCCTTTCGAGCGCCAGTTATGCCACGCTGCCGACGGTCTTCAATCCCACCTGCGGCACGGGAAGTAATCCGTGCAATGCCAACGCCACCGTGGCGCCGGATATGCTGGTGGCTGCCTTCGGCGCGGATCTGGCAATCGACCGCGCTTCCGCCAACTCCGCCACTTTTCCCGTCACCCTGGCCGGCAGCACCCTGAAACTGATCGACAGTTCCAATACCAGTTTCGACGTGGGGATGTACTTCGCCTCGCCGGGACAGGTAAATTACCTGGTTCCTTCGAATGCCGCGCCGGGGCCGGCCGGTATCACCGTCACCAGCAGCGATGGCACCCGGACCGGCGGCACTTTGCTGATCGCGCCGGTAGCCCCGGGACTCTATACCGCCAGCCAGACCGGCAGCGGACCCGCGGCCGGCATCGCCATCTGCGCCGGGACCTGCTCGGGATGGCCGAATTCCCAGGGCAACGGGCAGTTCTATCAGTACACCTTCGCCAGCGGCTGCGTACCGGGCAGTTGCTCGCCCCAGCCGCTCAGCCTGGGAGGCGCGTCGGACCAGGTGGTGGTCGAGCTTTTCGGAACCGGGATCCGCCACGTGTCCTCGCTGGCCGCCGTCACGGCGTCGATCAACGGTCAAAACGTCCCGGTGATCTACGCCGGTCCGCAGGGACAGTACCCCGGCTTGGACCAGATCAACGTTCTGCTGCCCCACGGCCTGGCCGGCAGCGGGACCGTGAACCTGGTGCTCAGCGTCCAGGACAGCGTGAATAACGTGAATGCCTCGGCGAACGCCGTCACCCTGAACATTATGTAACGGCGCTCGCGGATCGCCCGCAATTCCCCCGCAAGGATCGGATAGCCAGCCGCCCCGGGCCGCACGTAAGCTCGAAGTATGGCGACAATGATCAGTGACACTCAGGCGATGGCTTCCGCCGACGAACAATCCTACTGGGAGGCGAACTTCTGGGAGGCGATGCAGACCCGCGACGCGGGTATGGATGGCGTCTTCTACTACGCCGTGATTTCCACCGGCGTCTACTGCCGCCCGTCGTGCCCCTCGCGGCGGCCGCGGCGCCAGAACGTCATCTTCTTCCAGCGCCGCGCCGCGGCAGAAGAGGCCGGCTTCCGCGCCTGCCGGCGATGCCATCCCGAAAAAGAACGCGCCCGCGACAGCCACTCGGACCTGGTCGAAAAGATCTGCCGCTACCTGGAGCGGCATCTGGATGAATCGGTGACGCTCGAGGGCCTCGGCCGCGCGTTGCGGCTCAGCCCCTTCCATTTGCAGCGCAGTTTCAAAGCCGCCACCGGAATCACGCCGCGCGCGTACGCGGATTTCTGCCGCCTGGGATCTTTCAAAGGCGCGTTGCGCCAGGGCCTCCCGGTCACCACCGCGCTCTACGACGCCGGCTACGGCTCCAGCAGCCGCCTGTACGAGCGGGCCGCATCGCATCTGGGCATGACCCCCACCGCATACCAGCGCGGCGGCGCGGGCCTCACCATCCGCTACGACGTTCTGGATACGCCCATCGGGTTGCTGCTGGTGGGCGCGACTGCCAAAGGCATCTGTGCGATCCGCATCGGGGATTCGCCGGGCAAGCTGGAACAATCCCTGCGCGACGAGTTCCCCGCCGCGTCTCTCGCGCGCGACGCGGCCTTCCTGAAACCTTGGGCCGATCGGTTGCGCCAACACCTCGATGGCCGCCTCCACAAACTCGACCTGCCCCTCGATATTCGAGCCACCGCTTTCCAGCGCCGCGTCTGGGAGTATCTGCAAACGATTCCTTACGGCGGCACACAGTCGTATAGCGCCATTGCCAGGGCGATCCGCCACCCGCGCGCCGCGCGCGCCGTGGCGCGCGCTTGCGCGGCGAATCCGGTGGCCGTGGTCATCCCCTGCCATCGCGTCGTGCGCGCCGACGGCCAGCCGGGCGGATACCGCTGGGGAGAAGAGTGCAAAGAGAAACTATTGGAGTTGGAGCAGCGTCGCCCCTGAATGCTACAATGCTCCGTTATTCGAAGGAGCATCGGCCACGAGGAATCCTCTGATTGCTGCCGGCCTGACGGTTTTCTGTTTTGTCCTGGCAGCCTCCGCGCAAGTCAACGTCCTGACCTATAAGAACGACAACGCCCGCACGGGGCTGAATGCGAGTGAGCCCCTGCTTGCGCCCGCCAACGTGAGTCCCGATCGGTTCGGCCAAAGATACACCCGCACCGTGGATGGCTACATCTATGCGCAGCCGCTCTACATGGCCTCGGTGCCCATGGCCGACGGGACGGTGCACGACCTGGTACTGCTGGCCACCGCGCACGACAGCGTGTATGCCTTCGACGCCGACGATAACCTGGGAACCAACCTCTGCCCGCTCTGGCGCGTGACCTTCATCAATCCCGCGCAGGGCGTGACCAGTGTTCCCTGGAGCGATGTCAATTGTCCGGTCATCTACCCCGAGCTCGGCATCACCGGGACGCCGGTGATCGATCCGGCGACTTACACCATGTATCTGGTGGCCTTCACGAAAGAGGTGGCCGACAACGGCAAAGTCCGCTACGTGCACCGCCTGCACGCCCTCGACATACGCAATGGCGCGGAGCTTCCCGCCAGCCCCGTCGAGATACAGGCCAGCGTTCCGGGGACCGGCGACGGTGGCTCTACCGTCACTTTCGTTCCCCTGAATTACAAGCAGCGCGCCGCCCTCCTGCTCGCCAACGGCATCGTATACACGTCATGGTCGTCACACTGCGATGCCGGCACTTATCACGGCTGGATCATCGGCTACCGCGCGGACAACCTGCAGCAAGCCGTCGTCTACAACGTGACCCCCAATGGCGCCGGCGCTTCTTTCTGGGGCGGCGGAGCGGGCCCCGCCGCCGACGCTGACGGCAACGTCTACGTGGTGTCGGCCAATGGCACGTTCGATGAGACCTATTCCGCGCCCGACCTTGGCGACAGCGTCATTCGGCTTACTCCCGCCGGCGCCGTGGCCGATTATTTCACGCCGTTCAACCAACTCGATCTGGCGAACCTGGATCTCGACCTGGGATCTTCCGGCGCGCTTCTGCTGCCGCCCGAAACCGGCAGCCAGAGCCACCCCAACCTGTTGGTGACCGCCGGCAAGGAAGGCCGTATTTACCTGGTGGATCGCGACCACCTGGGCGGCTACACCATCGGCTCGGATGCGGGCGCGCTCCAGACCATCACTTTGGACGGCCAGGGGGTCTTCGGCTCGCCGGCCTACTACGCCGGCAAGGTCTATTTCTCCGCCGGCAGCGATCGGTTGCGCGCCTTCGGTATTTCCAACGGCACACTGTCGGCCAGCCCGGTGTCCAGTTCCGCCACGGCGTTCGCGGATCCGGGTGCGGTGCCGGCGATCTCCGCGAACGGCGCTGCGGACGGCATCGTCTGGGCCATCGAACTGGGAGACGGTACCGGAATTCTGCATGCCTTCGACGCCGCGGATCTGTCGAAAGAGCTGTTCCGGGATGTGATGTCGGCCTGGACCGAATTCGCCGTCCCCACGGTGAGCGACGGCAAAGTCTATCTCGATGAGTTCAACAACCTGGTGGTCTACGGTCTTGATCCCCCGCCCGCCGGCAGTATCGGCGGCGTGGTCAACGCCGCCTCGTTCAACGGTGAGATCGCGCCTGGCTCTCTGATCTCCATCTTCGGCACGGGCCTGGCGCAGGCGGACGCCGCGGCCCGGCAGATCCCCTTGCCGATCTCGCTCGCCGATACCTCGGTCAGCGTGAACGGCGTGCGCGCGCCGCTGCTGTACGTCAGCCCGGGCCAGATCAACGCGCAGGTGCCGGCCGGCACTCCCACCGGTTCCGTGAGCCTCACCGTGGTTACTTCGCAATCGGCGTCGCGGCCCGCGTCTCTCAACGTGATTCCGGCCGCCCCGCAGATATTCGTCGCCAGCGGCACCCGGCTCTTGGCCCTCAACCAGGATCTATCCGTGAACGGCCCCGTTCATCCGGCGCCGGTGGGCAGTGTGGTAACCATTTTCCTGACCGGCCAGGGCGCCATGACTTCTCCGGCCGCCTACATCGGTGGCGTGATCGCCCAACTGCCCTACGCGGGTCCCGCCCCGGAAACCGTGGGGGTGGCTCAAATGAACATCGTCGTGCCGGCCCTCGCTCCCGGCGATTACCCGTTGCAGGTCGAGATCGGCGGCGTGAAGAGCAACAGCGGCTTGATATCGGTCGACTGAAGTGGCAGCCGGATCCCTTACTTCGTCAGGCCGGGCACGTAAACCGCGCGATACCCGTTCACGCGCGCTTCGGTGCCGATCACTTTGATGATGTGGCCCATGTTCTCGGCGCCCGCCGTGCGGATGTCCACGCCGCCGTCGCGCCGCGGATCGTGCTCCTCGGGCATCAGCATGTACAGCGTGCCGTCCTTGGTCACCAACCCGACCGGCTGCCCGTTCTGCGCGCACTTCGCCCCGCAGCCGCGATGCTTCTCGCCGTGCTTGCCGAGTTGCAGATAGCAGGAGATGTCCACCACTTCGCCCACCAGGGTGACCTCGTGGCCCGCTTCCGGTTTCTTGTCCACGCCGGCCGCGATGGTGGTCGCCGACCAGGGCTCCGCGCTGGTGTGGCCCAGCGTTGCCGCCGGCGCCTCGTACGTGCCGGTCTCCACTTTCATTTCAGGATGCAGAATGCCATGGGTCTGCGCCATCAAGAGAGCCGCCGCACAGGTGGTCAAGGCTCCGGACAGAATGACTTTTACACGGTTGGACATGGTCCCATTAGTGTACTACAGCCATTGCCGTTCGGGACCCCGGACTGTTGCCCCACGATACAATATCTCCGTGAAAGCACTGGTGCTGATTCTGCCGCTGGCCGCCGCGCTGGCCCAGCAACCGCCGCCTCGCCAGGTGGAGCTGCTATGGCCGGGTGGAGCTCCCGGTGCGATCGGCACGGAGGATGCCGACAAGCCCGGCTTGACGCTTTATCCCGCGGGCGGGCCGCACGCCGTCCCCACCGGCGTGATCGTCTGCCCCGGCGGCGGGTACGGCTACCTGGCCAAGGATCATGAAGGCGACCAGATCGCCCGCTGGCTCAATTCGCTCGGCGTCTCCGCTTTCTTGTTGCAGTATCGCATCGCGCCGCGCTATCACTATCCGGCGCCGGTCCTCGACGCGCAGCGCGCCATCCGTTTCGTGCGCGCGCACGCGGCCGCGTACCACATCGCGCCCGAGCGCATCGGGATCTGGGGCTTTTCCGCCGGCGGTCACCTGGCATCCACCACGGGTACGCATTTCGATGCCGGAGACCCGCAGGCCGCCGATCCGGTCGACCGCCTGAGCTCGCGGCCGGACTTCATGATCCTGGCTTACCCGGTGATTTCGTTCACCACGCCTTACACCCATCGCGGATCGCTGCGCAACCTGCTGGGCGACAATCCCGATCCCAAGCTGGTGGCCAGCCTCTCCAATGAAACCCAGGTGACCGCCAATACGCCGCCCACCTTTCTGTTCCACACCGACGAGGACCACGGCGTGCCCGCCGAGAACAGCGTGCTCTTCTACCTGGCGCTGCGCCGCGCCGGCGTGCCGGCGGAGCTGCATGTGTATGCGCGCGGCCCCCACGGCGTGGGCCTCGCGTCCACGGATGCCGTGCTCTCCACCTGGAGCGCGCGGCTGAAGGATTGGCTTGAGATTCGCGGCCTGCTCCAATAGTCAGCCGGCGGCGCTGGTCGCGCTGCCCGCCCTGACGCCCGCCAGTGTGGTGGACATCCTGGTAGTGGCGTTTCTCATCTACCAGGGCCTCATGATCGTGAAGGGAACGCGCGCCGGTCCCATCGTGGCGGGCATCATGATCATGGTGCTGCTGTACGTGGTGGCCCTGTACACCGGCCTGGAAGCCGTCCGCTCCGTGCTTTCCTATATCGTGCCTTACCTGGCGCTGGCCGTGATCGTGTTGTTCCAGTCGGAGATCCGGCGCACGCTGGCGCGCCTGGGACGCCGGCGTTGGTTCGGCAGCGTCTACCAGCGCCCCGAGTTCACCGAGGACATTCTCATCGCCGTACGCCGCCTGGCGGCTACCCGCACCGGCGCCCTCATCGTCATCGAGCGCGATATCGGCCTGCGCACCTTCATCGAGAGCGGCGTGCGCTTGGACGCGGTTCTGTCCAGCGATCTCTTGCTCGCCATTTTTCACCCCGGCGCCGCTTTACACGACGGCGCCGTCATCGTCCAAAAAGACAAGATCGCGGCCGCCAATTGCTTCCTGCCCCTGGCCATCAGCCCCCAGGTGGCCACCACCTTCGGCACCCGGCACCGCGCCGCCATCGGCATCACCGAAGAGAGCGACTGCCTGTCGGTGGTGGTATCCGAGGAAACCGGCCGTATCTCGGTGGCCGCTTTTGGAGAGCTCAATACCGGCCTGAACCTCTACGAGCTGGACGAGCGCATCTGCACCCATTTCGGCATGCGCCGCGCCGCGCCCCACCTGATCGACGAATTTGCCGCTGACATCCCCATGGAAGTGAATCCTCCCGAGAGAGGCGAACCCAAATGAAGCGCTTCTTTACGGAGAATATAGCCTGGAAGCTGTTGGCCCTGGCGGCGGCTGTTTTGTTCTGGATTTCCGTGGCCAGCGAGCCGGAGCTGGCCACCTTCATCACCGTCCGCGTGGAATACAAGAACCTGTCGCCGGACGTGGAGATCGATTCCGACCTGGTGGAGACGGCCATGCTCGAGGTACGCGGTCCCTCCGGCGAGCTGAGCAGCCTGCCCGAGGACCGCCGGCGCTACGCCGTCATCCTGGATCTCTCCGACGCCGAACCCGGAACGCATACCTTCACCATCGATCGCAGCGACGTGCATCTGCCGCGCGGCGCCCAGCTCGTGCGCTCTATCCCTTCTCAGATTCGCATCAACATCGAGCCCATCGCCACCCGCACCGTGCCCGTGCAAGTCCGCTTCGCCGGCGACTTGCCGCCGGATCTGCGGGTCGTGGAAGCCACCGCGGAACCTTCCGCGCTGGCCATCGCCGGACCTGCCAGCCGCGTGGCGCGCATAACATCCGTCGAGATCGACCCGTTGCGCCTGAAACCCGCGGTCGGCTCCGCCGATTACCGCAGCGAGGCGTTTCTCCAGGATCCGCGCGTCCGCTTTGTGGACTCCACCCGGGTTAAAGTCAAGGTTACGGTCGGAAAGAATTAGATGGGCAAACAACTCTTCGGCACCGACGGCATCCGCGGCGTGGCGGGAGACTATCCGCTGGATGCGCCCACCGTGCATGCCTTTGGCGTGGCGTTGGGCGCCGATCTGCGGCGCCAGTCGCCGGAGGCTCAAGTCCTGATCGGCAGGGACACGCGCGAATCCGGCCCCTGGATCGCGGCGCAGGTCGCGGCCGGGCTGGCGCGCCAGAGCGTGCCGGCGGTTTCGGCGGGCGTCATCACTACGCCCGGCGTCGCCTGGCTCACGCGCTCCGACGCCTTCACTGCCGGGGTCATGATCTCCGCTTCCCACAACCCGTATCAGGATAATGGCATCAAGGTGTTCGGTCACTCCGGATATAAGCTCCCGGACGACGAGGAGCACGCCATTGAACAGGAGATCTTCCGCCAGTCCGGACAGCCCGCCGGCCATCCGGTGACGCCGCCGGAGGACCCGAGCCTGGCCGGGCGCTACACCGACTATCTGGCGTCCACCGCGCCGGACGGCCTGACGGGCATGCACCTCGTGGTGGACTGCGGCAACGGCGCGGCGCACCAGCTCGCGCCCGCCCTTTTCCGCCGTCTGGGTGCGCGCGTGGAGACCATCTGCGATCGGCCCAACGGGCGCAACATCAACCTGGAGTGCGGCGCGCTGCATATCGACAGGCTGCGCGCCGCCGTGCTTGCTGCTGACGCGGATGCCGGCGTGGCCTTCGATGGCGACGCCGACCGCGCCATCTTCATCGCCCGCGGCGGCGCCATCGTGGATGGCGACGCGGTGCTGCTCATCGCCGCGCGCGCTATGAAATCCTCCGGTGCGCTGAACGGAACGCCGGTGGTGGCCACGGTCATGTCCAACCTGGGGCTGGAGCGCGCCCTCGATCGCGAAGGCATCCCGCTGCTGCGCACGCCGGTGGGCGACAAGTACGTCCTCGAAGAGATGCTGCGCGCCGGCTCGGTGCTCGGCGGCGAACAGTCCGGCCATGTCATCTTCCGGCAGTTCGCCACCACCGGCGACGGCCTGCTGACCGCCCTGCGGATCCTGGGCATTGCCCGCGCCGCCGGCCTCGGGCTGGACCAGTTGACCGCCGGGCTCGAGATCTATCCCCAGCGCCTGCTGAACGTGCGCGTGCGCGAGCGGCGGGTGCTCCACGAACTCGCCGCCGTGGCCCGCGAGATCGAGAACTGCCAGCGCGAGTTCGGCGCTTCGGGCCGCGTGCTGGTGCGCTTCTCGGGCACCGAGCCGCTGGCCCGCGTCATGGTGGAAGGGCCGGACAAGGCCCGCGTGGATGAGTTTGCCGATCGCATCGCCACCGCGATTCGCAATGAGATAGGAGCATGACATGCGTAACTTTGTTCTGATTGCGGCGCTGGCCGCTTCGGTGCCGGGCATCGCCGCGGCCCAGGCGCGCCTGCCCGAATCCCAGGAAGGTTGGGTATCGCTGTTCAACGGCAAGGATCTGACGGGTTGGGTCAACGTCGGCGCGGAGCACTGGACCGTGGAGGACGGCGTCATCCATGGCGTCGGGGTCACCAAAGGCTACGGTTACCTGATGACCGAAAAGCACTACCAGGACTTCGAGCTGGCCATCCGCTTCCAGTGCGTCACCGGCGGCAATAGCGGCATCTTCTATCGCACCAGCTTCAAGCCCGGCACCGCTGACGTAGCCGAGGGATACCAGTTCGAAATCGACCGCAACCTGTACCACCACACCGGCGGCATCTACACCGCGCGGCGCGGCTGGATCGTGTGGCCGTCCCCCGATAACGAGTTGGTGATCAAGCCCCTCGACTGGAACGACTACGTCCTGACCGTGGTGGGCAATCATTTCCGCGCCCGGCTCAATGGCGTGCAGGTGATCGACTTTACCGACCCGCTGAATGAAGTGGACGACGGCGCCATCGCCTTGCAGTTACACGCCGGGGGCGAGGCCAACATGCGCTTCAAGGATATCTATATCCGCGATCTTTCCCGGCGTTGACCGCCAATGCAATTGCGCTATGCTACAGGAAAGCGCTCCGGTGCGCCAGACCAGGCTGCGGCGGAGACGTCGATATCGCTTTTTCTGGAGACCAAAAAATGACACGCATGTTAACGCTGTTTCTGACGATGCTGCTGTTCGGGTCGCTGCTCTGCTGGGCCGCGGACAACCCGGCGGTGGGCACGTGGGATGTCGTCACCACCGACGACGCCGGTCAGACCTCCAACTGGACCCTCGTAATTAAGGCGGATGGAGACAATTTGAGCGGCACGCTTACCGGCGACCCGGGCGAGTTCAATCTTTCGGATGCCAAGCTGGACGGCAACTCGCTCACGTTCAAGGTCGTGGTGAACGAGGCCACCTATACTTCCGAAATTACCTTGGACGGAAATAAGTTCGAAGGTAAGTATAAAGGTCCGGAAGCGTCCGGCACCTTAAAAGGCACCAAGCATACGTAGGTTGGAGTGATGCGATCGTGAGGCGGGCCGGCCTGTGCGGTCGGAGTTACAGGCCCGGCCTCCCAACTTCCAGCTTCGCCGTGCCGCCGTTCGGATCGCTGAATTCGTAAACCTCGGGCGTGTCCGAGATCTTTTTGATCGCTGCCTGTTTCCACGCCAGCTTCTTCGAAGCGGCGCCTTCCTGATACCAGCCGCTCAAAATGTAATTCGGAGCCGCCGCCGATCCCGCCTCCGTGCAGGCGTCCATCCAGTAGCGCGCGCGGGGGGCCGGTCCCTGGCTGGCGCTCACCCACTCCGGCTTCCAATGATTTTGACCGCGCATCACGCAGAAGAAGTGGAGATTTAAGTGGCGGCAATATTGGCTTTCAAATACATCCAGGTGGAATGCGCGCTGCCAGCCGCCCGGCGAGTACGTGGCGGTCAGTTTCAGTTCCTCCTGCGGATTGGTGCTGCCATCGCACGGCAGCCGGCTGGCGACCCGCAGCCCCTCGACCTGGTTGACCGCGTCTCCACCGGCATGTGTGCGGGCGTATAGCGCGGCGCCCACTCCCAGCACGGTCACAGAGGCAATCAGAAGGCCGGTCCGAAGCATGACGACTCCATGGTAACGCACCTGCTACAATAGCGTCCCGAGGTGTAATCATGCGCAGATTGTGGATCGCGGGAGCTGCTGTGGCTGTCATGTCCGGCGCCCTGTGCCCGAGCGGACGAGCCCAAAACCGATTTGAGATCGTCACCGGCAAAGCATTCGACTCCGCCGTGCCCAAAGACTTCTACCTGGAGGGGAACGCCATCCCCACCGAAAAACGGAACGCCGTGCTGGTGAAGACCCCCGCCGGAACGCGCGCATTGTTTGCTTTGATCGACACCACCGGATACGCCGCCAGTGTGCAGTCGAAGTACGTGGGCATGATCATCACCGAAGGCGACCTGACGGTGTGCGGCCACAAGATCGGCGTGGGCAGCTACGGCTTCGGTTGGGAGTTGCCCGGTACCGGCGTGGATCAGCCTGGCAAGTTCTCCCTGTATAACCAGGCCGGCGCCCCGCTCGCCGATTGCACCGCGCCGCGGCAGGGCGCCCTCAAGATGCCGCGGCCCTTGCAGCTAGTCGTCGCTAAGGATGGCGCGGCCCGCCTGTATCACGGCAAGCACTATATCGCCCTGCAGTAGCTTATGGCCATCGTCGCCGTCGCCGGGCGCAAGGGCGGAGTAGGAAAGTCTACCATCGCTGGAAATCTGGCGGCCGAGTTTGCCGCCATGAAACGCAGCGTGCGCCTGCTGGATGCCGATCCGCAACACAGCCTGGCGGCCTGGGCCGCGCAGGGCCCCGGCATGCTGGCGGGCTGCGTCGAAAAGGTGGACCCCGCCTCCGGCACGCTGCGTTCCCGTGCCCGCCAGGCCGATAAAGACTTCGACATCGTGCTCATCGACACGCCGCCGGGCAACCGCGAAACCACCTACGAAGCGGCGCTGGCCGCGGACCTCATGCTGCTGCCGTGCGGGCCCTCCCCCCTCGACCTGTTCGCCTTGCGGGAAGCGCTGAATCTCTCCTTGAAGGCGCGCGCCGAACGCCGCTCGAAGAAGCCGCGCATCCGCTTCGTGCCTTCGCGCGTGGTCATGTCCACCAACCTGGGCCGCGGACTGGCTTCTTCGCTCAAGGACATGGGCAAGAAGGTCCTGCCCGCCATCGGTCAGCGCGTGGTGGTGGCCGAAGCCGTATCGAGCGGCCTCACCGTCGTCGAGTACGCGCCCAATTCGCCGGCCCACGAAGAATTCCGGGAACTGGCCCAGGCCGTGGATAAGATCCTGCGCAAATAGCGTCCGGCCGGCTATCGCGGCGACCAGAAAATCTGCACTTCGCCCACCGTGGCGGAGTGGGCATAGAGCCGCGCCAGCCCCAGCCGCGCCGCTTCGTCCTCGTCCTCCGTGATTTCTATCGTCGCGAACTCCCGTGCCTGAATCCGCCGGTCCAGTTCCTTTCGCGAGACGATGTGCAGGCGGGCGGCCATCGCCGGCGGAAAATCCAGCTTGTGGGAGTCGGCCAGTTCCATCCCCGGCGGCGGTGGATGGCGGGTCACGAAATACGTCAGCTCGTCGGCCAGTAGCGGCGCGTGCGCCGGCGTGACGCTCTGCACTTTGGCGGCGCCGGCTTCCAGGTCGCCCCAGGTGAAATCGTCCCGGCCGGCGTAGAGGCTCTTCGCCAGGCACAGAATCATGATCCCGCTGGCGATCAGTGCCGGCCAGAACGGCCGGTCGGGGCCCGCCAGCCGCGAACCCGCCGCATACAGTCCTACGCAGGCCGGCGCCGCCAGAAACGGTACCGCCAGCAGGTAGTAGCGGGTGAATGTCGGCGCCGCCGTGGAGATGTGCAGCATCAGCGCCCCGGCCAGCCAGCCGCACAAATAGAACTCCCGGCGCAACTCCTCCGCCCATGCGCGGTGCCGGTGCAAGAACAGCAGTCCGAACACCGCCAGCAATCCCAGCAGCCACGCCTGCGGCGAACCGATCCACGCGGACCACTCGCCGATGTTGTGTTCGAGCGCGCCTTCCCAGTGCCGCTGCCGGTACAGCATGTTGTACTCGAACACGTTGAAGATGGTGTTGCGCGGATTCTGCGCGAACAGCCATGCCAGCGGCGCGCATGCGGCCCCGGCCCCGGCCGCGAACCCGGCCGCTTTCGCCCATCGGCTGCCCCTGCGGTTCGATACCAGCATCCAGGCCAGCAGCACGGGCGCCACCGGCGCCGTGAGCAGCGACGAATTGGCGGCGGCGGACGACAGGAAACCGGCCGCCGCCGCCCGCCCCCATCCCGCGCGATCCACCGCCGTTACGGTGAGGAGATAAGCGCTCACGATCAGGAAAAGGCACAGTCCGTACGCCTGTCCGATGGCGCCGAATTCGAACACCGCCGTGTTCGCGCCGATCAGCGCGGCCGCGGTCAGCGCCGCCGCGAGCCGCCAGCGCGGCTCCGGAAAGCGCCGCCAGACGTAGCCGGACATCAGCAGCACCGCCAGCGACGTCATCACCCCTGCCACCGCGTGCGCCGTGCGCCAGGTATCGCCGAAGATGCGCATCCAGCCGGCGTTCCAATAAGCATTCAGCGGGGTTTGCGAAAAGCAGAAATCCAGGTAGGGACGCCGTCCGCGGTCGATCAGTTGCGCGGTCAGCAGGTGGAAGCCTTCGTCCCAGGCGAACGCGCGCGTCTGCGAATAGAGCAGCAGGACGCCCGCCAGCAGTGCCACGGCTGCGCCCCACATCGCGCCGGGACGCCGGCGGCTATGCGCAGTACCGTCTGGCATATTCTTCGCGCGTGGCGAAGCAGTTACGGTCGAGCGCCCGGTCGATCGCCAGCACGCCATCCAGATGATCGATCTCGTGCTGCAGCAACTCCGCAAGCGCGCCCGCCGCCTCCACGCGCCGCGCCCGCCCGGCTTCGTCTTCGTAGCGCACCGTCACCCGCTCGCTCCGCTCCAGGTATACCAGCAGGTCGGGAAACGAAAAACAGTCGTCCCACAGGCGGAACTTGGACTCGCTTTGTAACTCGTACTCCGGGTTGCGCATGGCGTACGCCGCGCCTTCGAATTCGATGTAGATGAGCCGCAGCGGCGCGCCGATTTGCACGGCGCTGATGCCCCGGCCGAAACCATGCGTACGGCGGAATTCGTGCAGCGTGTCGCGCAGGTCGGCGAACACCGGCGCGGCCTCCGCCGCCGCGGGCACCGGCGCGGACACGGCGCGCAGCATCGGATCGCCCAGTTGCAGGATACGTCGGATCGCCATCTTCCACGAACATAGCACGGCGGGCGCAATCTCCCGCCCGCTTACAGGAACGCCATGGTCTTGACGCCGGAAATGTCGAACCGCTTGCGGCAGCGCAGATTCTTGCATGCCACCTTGTCGTCCAGCAGAACCATGTAGCTCTGCGACTTGGCGAAGCGTGCCCGGTCGCGCTCGTCGGCGCCCGGCGGCAGGCGATCCTTCTTCTTGCGTACCATCCAGCGCAGTTCGTAAGTCTCCGACGACCGGCAGTACGGGCAGTGCAACGACGCCGGCTTGGTCGTCTGCGACTCCGTGTAATAGGCGCGTTCGTCCACGGCGATTGCCTCAGCGCTGATCCATCGGGATCCAGGGCATGCCGTCCGGATTGCCCTTGTACTCCGCGCGCGGGCGGATCAGCCGGTTGTTCCGGTATTGCTCCAGCGTGTGTGCGGTCCAGCCCGACATCCGGCTCACCGCGAACACCGGCGTAAATAGATCCACCGGAATGCCCAGCGAATAATAGGTCGAAGCCGAATAGAAGTCCACGTTCGCGATCAGGCCTTTCTCCGCCTTCACCGTCTGCTCCATGGCTTGCGACATGCGGTAGAGTTTCTCGTGCCCCGTGCGCTTGCCCAGTTCTTCGGAAAGGACCCGCAGATGCGTGGCCCGCGGATCTTCCGTGCGGTACACCCGGTGGCCGAACCCCGGAATCTTGATCTTGCGCGCCAGCGTGCTCTTCACCCGGTCCACCGCGGCTTCCTCGCTCGAAAGCTGTAGCAGGATCTTGATCACGTCCTGGTTGGCGCCGCCGTGCAGCGGCCCTTTCAGGGCTCCGATCGCCGACGTTATCGAAGAGTAGATGTCGGAAAGCGTGGCGGCGGTGACGCGGGCCGCGAAGGTGGAGGCGTTCAGTTCATGATCCGCGTGCAGGATCAGCGCCACGTCGAAGGCGTGCTCCATCACCTCGTCCGGACGCTTGCCGGTCAGCGTGTATAGAAAATTCTCGGCGAAGCTCATCGCCGGATCCCCGTTGATGATGTGCAGGCCCTTGCGCAGGCGATCGAACGTGGTGACGATCGTGGACGTTTGTGACATCAGGCGCAGCGCTTTGCGGCTGTTGGCCTCCGGCGTCATGTCGGCCGTCTCGGAATCGTAAATGCCGAGCATCGACACCGCCGTGCGCAACACGTCCATGGGGCCGGCCTGCGGGACCGTCTTCAGGAAATCCACTACCGCGGGCGGGATGCCGCGGTTCTGCGCCAGGCCGTTCTTGAGCTGATCGAGTTCGCCCTGCTTGGGCAGCCGTCCATTCCACAGCAGGAAGATGGCTTCCTCGAACGTCGCATTGTCCGCCAGCGTGTGGATGTTATAGCCGCGATAGCTCAGGACCCCCGTGTATCCGTCGATGTAACAGATCTCGGATTCGCCGGCGACCACACCTTCCAACCCCGCTACTGTAGTTCCCATGCTGCTCCCGTCTCGCTCTCTACCTATTTTATGACTTGCCCCGCCGATCCCGTCCGCTCACGTCCCCACCTGGCAGACTTGGAACGGCGAGAAGCCGATCGTCAGGTCGCTGCGTTGCACCCAAAGCGCCTCCTCCCGGTTCTGCCCGGAGTCCACCGTGACGATCACGCCCGAACCGCAGGACCGGCTCCGCACCACCGCGTAAGGCCCGGTGTGCGTGCCGGGACCCCAGTCCTTCATGAATTCGTTCATCGAATAATCTCTGCAGGGATGCGCTTCGGTGCAATTCCAGAGCGCGTACGCGTCCTTGTAATCCTGGCGCTGCAGCAGATCCAGGAAGGACTTCACCCGGCTCTCCTGCCGGTGGTTGCGCAGGATCTGCGCCAGGCGCGCCACCGATTGGATGCGCAGCACCTCCGTCTTGTCCCAGCCGAACAGCACGAACCACAGGAACAGGAGCAGCAGAATCGCGGCTCCGCAGAAGATGATCAGCTTGTTGCGCCGTTCGCGCCGTTCGTCGCCGGCCCCATACTGATCGAGATAGCCAGGCATGGAATGCCCCTACTTCGCCGGATACGCTTTGTCGTACGCGGCAACTGCGTCGGCGGTCAAATCCAGCGCGGGTTTGAAGAACACCGTGCTCTGGACGTCCACCACCACGTCCAACCCTTTTTCGGCAGCCAGCTTGCGCACGACTTCCTGCATCTTCTGGCTGCTGCCGCCGAGAACCTCCTGCCGCTCCGCGTTCACGTCGGCCTGCAGATCGTCGGACATGCGCTGCAACTGGCGCTGTTTGAGCTGCCCCTGGGCGTTCAAATCGGATTCCGCCGCCGGCGTGAGCTTCCCGGCATTCGCCTGCAACTGCTGCTTGATGCCGTCGATCTCCCGCTGCAGCTTTTCCATCGCCTGCTGGCGCGGCCGGTATTTGGCCTCCATCTCGGCTTGCGCCTTCTTGATCTCGGCCGTGCCCAGCACCGCCCGCTGCAGGCTGACCACGCCGACCTTCGTCTGGCTGAAACCGGCCGGAGCCAGAGTGACCAGGGCGAGACAAGCCACGGCCAGCCGCGCCCCAAAACTGTAAGACATGGGAAAGGAACTCCTTTTGATATTTCGAAGAAATATTAAGGTTAGCACAACAGGTGCTGGATACTTGGAGCGGGTGCGGGCCGGGGCCCGCACCCGGATTTCGCCCCTACAATCCCTTTTGCGTCAGGAATTCCACCAGGTCCACCACGCGGCAGGAGTAGCCCCATTCGTTGTCGTACCAGGAGACCACCTTCAGTAAATTGCCGTCCAGCACCTTGGTCATCTGCCCGTCCACGATCGAGCTGTTCGGGTTGTGCAGCATGTCGCTCGATACCACCGGGTCTTCGGTGTACGCCAGGATGCCCTTGAGCGGGCCGGCGGCCGCCGCCTTGAACGCGTTGTTTACCTCCTCGGCCGTGGTCTGCCGGCTGGTGACCGCCACCAGGTCGACTACCGAAACGTCCGGCGTCGGCACGCGCATCGAATAACCGTCCAGCTTGCCCTTCAACTCCGGCATCACCAGTCCGATCGCCTTGGCCGCGCCGGTGGTGGTGGGAATCATGTTCAGCGCCGCGGCCCGCGCGCGCCGCAGGTCCTTGTGCGGAAAATCGAGCACGTTCTGGTCGTTCGTGTAGCTGTGGATGGTGGTCATCGATCCCTTGAGGATGCCCACCGTGTCATGCAGAACTTTCACTACCGGCGCCAGGCAGTTCGTGGTGCAGGAGGCATTCGACAGGATGTGGTGCTTGGCCGGATCGTAGGTGCTGTCATTCACGCCCAGCACCACGGTGACGTCTTCGTTCTTGGCCGGCGCCGAGATGATCACCTTCTTCACGCTGCCGCGAATGTGCTTGCAGGCTTCCTTGGCATCCGTGAACTTGCCGGTCGACTCGATCACAATCTGCGCGCCCACCGAGTTCCAGTCCAGTTGCGCGGGATCCTTGGTGGCGAAAACCTTGATGCGCTTGCCGCCTGCCACGATGGTGTCGCCCTCGGCATGAATCTCTTCCGGCAACGTGCCCAGCACGGAGTCGTACTTGAACAGGTGCGCCAGCGTCTTGGTGTCGGTAAGATCGTTCACCGCTACGAATTCGATATCCTTCCGGTGCAGAGCGGCCCGGACCACATTCCGGCCGATGCGGCCGAAGCCATTGATGCCAACCTTTACAGCCATTTGTTCTCCTAGAATTTTGAGTGTGTGGATTACTTTAAAGGATATCAGGAGTACACTATCCGGTGCAACCGCAATAAAAAGGGCTGAATTACTATTTATTCCGGCGGCAGCCGCGGATCGGCTACCTCGGTTCCCAGGCCCGCGTATTCCTCTTTGACCTTCACGACTTTGCTGCCGTTGAAAGTCACGAAGACGATCTTTCCCGGCGGCTGCCCGAAGACCCAGTCCTCGAATTCGATGCCGTCCCGTACCTCGCGCGACTTGTGCGTGGGGTGGCCCAGGGCCAGCAGCACCTGGTCCCGGTCCATTCCCTCGATGACCTTCTTCGCCGCGATGGCCTTCTGCACCGGCGCCGGCAGTTCCTCCGCATAAAGTTGCGCCGCGCTGTGCCTCTCGAAATCCAGCACCGGCGCCAGCATCTTCTTTACTTCGGCCGCCTTCATCGGCTCCAGCGGCTTGTGAAACAGGATCTCGATGGTCGTGCCGCCCGGCGCGTTGGAGTCACCGCGCCCGATCGGACGCATGGGGCCCCCGCCCCCCACCCCGCCCCCGATCTCCGCGCTGTCGTACCATTTGCGGCCGCCGTTGAATCCGCCGTTGATCTGTAACACGATCCGGTCCGCCTCGATACCCACCTTGGTGATGTGCACCAGGTCGCCCACCCGTCCGGCGGGACCGTACTCCCGCGCGGCGTCCTGCCACACCTTCCGGTCCATGGTGCCGGTGGACTCGAACGGCAGGGCCTTCTTGGATCGCGGCAGAAACTGCTTGACCGTGGCGTATTCCGCCACCAGCCCGCGCATCAGCTCGATCCGGTCCTGTTCGGTGAGTTTCTCCGCCGCCTGTAACAGCGGGGTAATCGATATCAGAAGAAGGGCGACCGCGGTTCGCATGAGAGCGGCTCCACTTGCTCCTATTGTACGACGGGCGGCGCCCGCTTTTTTTTAATTCCGCTTGACTCTGACGTAACGTCAGACCCCAGGATAAATAAGGAGGGCATGTGGTTGCGAACGAGTTCGCCCGCTTGGCGGGCGTGACGGTCCGGGCGCTGCACCATTACGACCGCCTGGGCCTGTTGCGTCCCCGGCGCATGCGCAACGGCTATCGGGCCTATCGCGAACAGGACCTGGTGCGCCTGGAACAGATCGTCGCGCTCAAGTTCGTCGGGCTGCCGCTGCGGCGGATCAAAACGCTGCTCGATCGCGGCGGGCTCGAACTGGCCGCCGCCCTGGCCTTGCAGCGCCAGGTGCTCGAAGCGCGGCGCGTCCTGCTGGATCAGACCATCAAGGCCATCCGGCAGGCCGAACGCGCGGTCGAGTCCGGGCAGCCTCCCGCCACGGCAGTCCTGAAGAAAATCATCGAGGTGATGGAGATGCAAAACGACGCGGAATGGACCATGAAGTATTATGACGAAGCGGCGCAGGCCAAGGTCGCCGAGCGGCGCAAACTGTGGTCGCCCGAATTGCAGGAGCGGGTGAGCCGCCAGTGGATGGAACTCATTCGGGACGTGGAAGCGGCCCTGGCAGAGGATCCCAAGGGCGAGAAAGGACAGGCCCTGGCGGCGCGCTGGATGGGCCTGGTGGAAGAGTTCACCGGCGGCGATCCGCAAATCGCCGGCGGGCTGGCTCGGCTGCAGGCCGATCGCGCCAATTGGCCGGACCACGCCCGGCAGCAGATGCAGCCTTTCCGCATCGGCCCCGAGGTTTGGGGATTCATCAATCAGGCGATCGCCGCGCGGAAATCGAAGTAGACGGCGCCATCAGAAATCGTGCCGCGCGGCGGGGCCAGTCTTTCACCATGCACGGCCTCTCGATCAGGGCGAAGTATACCCCGCTGATCGCTAACAGCAGCGGCAGGTAAACCGCAATGTGCCGGGCATAGGCGATCAGTTGGTAGTGAAACAGATAGATGGTGTAACACATCCCGCCGGCCGTAACTATGACTTCATTCCGGAGCAGCCGGTTGAATACTACGCCCCGGAACGTGCCGATATAGGCCGCCAGGATCAGGAACGGCAGCGCGGCCCACACCGTCAAGTCGGCCGGCAGGAAGATCAGCGGCAGCGAGACCAGCGGTGCCAGGTCCCAGTACCGACTGGTCGCCGGCCGCTCGCTCCAATCCGCCGCGTAGATATCCGCCAGCAGCAGCCCGGCGAGAAAGAACTGGATGGCGTAGAGAATGCTCAACCGCATACGGTCCGGCGCGTTCCACCACAGCATCTGTAGCGCCCCCGCGATCAGGATGCCGCCGGCTAGCACGGTGCGCCGGATCGGCTTCGCGCGAATCCGGAAGACCTGCGCCAGCAGCGGCGCCAGGCAATAGAACTGCACCTCCACCTCCAGCGTCCAGGCCACCGGGTTGATGTCGCTTTGCCGCCCGAACCACAGGCTGTGCAGGTAGACCATGCTGGCTGCCAGGTGCGGACCGAGCACGCGCGCGCTCTGTCCGCCCGCCAGCACCAGCAGCGCAAAGCAGATCGCCAGGTTGAGGACATACGGCGGCTCCAGGCGCGTCAGCCGCCGCAGAAAGTAGCGCTTCAGCCGAACCGCGGGACCGGACTTCAGGTGCTGCTCCGCGAAGGGCAATCCCAGGATGAAGCCGCTGATCACGTAGAACAGGTTCACGCCCCGGTAGCCGTGCTGTACCGCGATGCTCAACGCATCGTGCCCCGCGGGTGTGGTGAATCCGTGGAAATGAAACGCCACCACCGCGGCGATGGCCACAAAGCGCAGCCCGTCGATTTCGGGCACGAACCTTCCGCCCGACGTGATCCGCCGCAGGTGGCGCCACCACGGCCGGTTCATCGCCGGATGGCTTTGAGGAGGCGGCGCGCCGAAAACGTCACGATCCCGAAGAACACCCCGAAGCTGATCAGGATCACGGCCAGTTGCCGGCTGCGCGAGAGATACCGTACGTTGGCCTGCTCCAGGAAGATCCGCAGACGCACGCCGGCCGCCCGCGTTCCCCGGTTCTCGATGGCGATGTAAGTGTCCGGATCGTGGACCGAAACGCGCAGCAGGCCCCGCGGACCCACCGGCGTGGTGGCCGCTTCTTCGTGGTCGCGTCCCATCCGCCAGGCGTTTAGGTCCGCTTCGGAGAGCATCACCAGCCGCACCTGCGCGTCCGGTCGGTCCGCCTGGAAAACGCAGTCCACGATCGCCGGATCGTGCGTCAAAGCGCGCGGCACATACCGCCAGTCGCTGGCCGGAATTTCGAAGTGCTCGTCGATCAGGTCCACGCGCGAGAACGCGGCCAATAACAACAGTACGGCGATCATTTCGATAAAATAGCCACTATGAACCACAGTATGGCACAGCCACAGGAAGCCATGGCTACATTGGAAACGCCAACGTGGAAGACCGGCCTGGGTTGGTTGGGCGCGGTCCTGCTCGCCGTGGTTTTTGTGGTGTCGGGCGGCTGGAAACTCACGGACCCGTTCGGTGCGGCTGTGCGCATGGCCGAAGCCCGGGTGCCGCAATCGCTCAGCCTGGCGGCCGCCATCGGGTTCGGTATCGCGGAAATGTTCACCGCCGTGCTGCTCTTGGTACCGCGCTTCCGCCGCTGGGGCGCCTGGCTCGCCGCCGCCATGCTGGTGGCGTTCATGATCTTCATCGGCAGCCACTACGCCGCCTTGCATGGCAAGGACTGTAGCTGCTTCCCCTCCCCCGGCGGCTTATGGGGCGCCGTATTGGAGACCCTGGGGTTGGCCGGTGTGGTCGGCCCGGCATTCTTTGTCCGCGATGCCGTCATGCTGGCGCTGGCCGTCATCGCCGGCCTCTGCGCGCGGCGCGCGCAAGGGTTGCGGCACGCGATGCTCGTTCTCGGAGCGGTGGTTGTGTTCGCCGCGGCGTCCTACGGCTACGGCGTCATGCGCCAGACCGGCGTCAAAGCTCCCGACACCGTCACCGTGAATGGCCAACCGTATTCCCTGCAATACGGCAAGATCCTGATCTTCTACTTCGACCCCGAATGCCTGCACTGCCTGGATGCGGCCAAACGCATGTCCAGGTTGAACTGGGGCGACACCCGCATCGTCGCCGTCCCCATCAATGTGCCCCAGTTCGCGCAAGGCTTCCTGGATGACACGCACCTGAAGGCCGTCATATCCACCGACCTGCTCCGCTTGCAGAAGATCTTCCCCTTCGTCAACGCGCCCGCGGGAGTCGCCCTGGTCAACGGCCACGAGAAGATGGCTCTCACCCAGTTCGAAGATCCCGAGCCGGCCAATACCCTGCGCAAGATCGGCTTCATTCACTGATATCCAGCCCACCCCCTCGGAACTTTGCGGCCACGCTGGTGTCGAATCAAGCGAGGCTACCGATATGGCGATGACGCCGGGCCAGAAAGCCCAAATCAACATGACTCCCATGATCGACATCCTGCTGGTGCTGATCATCATCTTCATGGTGATCGCTCCCCTGGCGTCCCGCGGCCTGCACACCCTGGTGCCGCAGCCCGCGCCGCCGGACCGCCCGAGCGCGCCGCCCGCGCGGGATATCGTGGTCACGATCTGTGCCGACGGCACCCTGCGTCTCAATCGGGAGCCGGTGGCGCGCGCGAACCTCGCCGCGCGCCTGTCGCACCTGTTCCAGTACGCGCCCGATCGCGTCATCTTCGTCCGCGGCGAGAAGGGTCTGGAATTCCAGGCAGTTGCCGGCGTCATCGACATTGCGCAGGGCGCCGGATTCCGTCGCGTGGCGCTCATGACCGACTGACGCCCGATCCCGGTCACCCGTCTCCCCGAAAAATAATCTCTTCCCTGACAACCACAAAGCGCGATCGCCTGGCGTGTCGGCCCGCCGCGCGTGCTTCGCTGAATATCGGGATGTGCGTCCGGCGCCCGCTCGCCGGCGGCATCCAAAATCATGCACAAAAATGCACAATTTTGCACAATTCTGCACAATCGTCAGATGGTGTAGCCTGTTTCTGTGAAGGCTGAAGACGCCGAGCTGATTCCGGTCGAGGGACGCGAAGTGCGCGTGACCCATCCGCAAAAGCCCTACTTCTCGCGGCAGGTCAACCTCTCCAAACTCGATATCGTTCGCTATTATCTCTCCGTCGCGCCCGGCGCCCTCGCCGGCATCCGGGATCGTCCCATCGTCCTCAAACGCTTCGTGGACGGCGCGGAGGGAGAGGCGTTCTATCAGAAACGCGCGCCGCAGGATCGGCCCGCCTGGGTGCGCACCGTGACCCTGTCGTTTCCCTCCGGCCGTACCGCGGAGGAAATCGTCATCGACGATGCCGCCGGCCTGGCCTGGATTGTCAACCTCGGCTGCCTGGAATTGCACCCGCATCCCGTGCGTTCCGCTGATCTGGACCACCCCGACGAGTTACGCGTCGATCTGGATCCCGGCCCGGGCGTTCCCTGGTCCGACGTGCGGAAGGTCGCGCTGGAGGTCCGGGCGTTGCTCGCCGAAGCCGGTCTGCGCGGCTGGCCCAAAACCAGCGGCTCGCGCGGCATGCACGTCAATGTGCGCATCGCGCCGCGCTGGACCTTCGCCGAAGTCCGTCGCGCGGCCCTGGCTCTCTCCCGCGCCGTCGAACGCCGGGCGCCGGCGCTGGCCAGTTCCAAGTGGTGGAAGGAGGAGCGCCACGGCGTGTTCCTCGATTACAACCAGAACGCCAAGGATCGCACCACCTGCTCGGCCTACTCCGTGCGGCCCCTGCCGGACGCACGTGTCTCCACGCCGCTCGATTGGCGCGAAGTGCCCGATTGTGACCCCGCCGATTTCACGGTTGAAACCGTTCCCCGGCGTTTCGCCGCCATCGGCAATCCGCACGCTGGCATGGATGATGCGCCCGGCTCCCTCGATGCCCTGCTGGAATGGGCGGCGCGGGATGAAGCCGCCGGCCTGGGCGACGCGCCCTGGCCGCCCCATTTCCGCAAGATGGAAGGCGAAGCGCCGCGGGTCTCGCCTTCCCGCGCCCGGTCGGCGGCCAAAAAACCGCGCGCTAAGGCGCCGCTCGTAGTGGTGGCGAATTCTCCCGACCGCGCGGCGGCCCTCGCCGGCCTGGAACGGTGGAAGGCCCAACACCCGCACGTGGCGGAGCTTCTGGCGGTGGATGACGTGCTGGTCGATTCCATGCGGGGCCGGTCGTCCACCTGGACCCGCATCCGCGTGAACCTCCGCCACGTGCCGGAAGATCTGCGCCCGCCGCAGCAGACTCCCGATCCGGATGACGATCCGACCCGCGAATGGCGGGCCTACTGGGCCGCCCGCAAGCAATCGGGGAAGGCCTGAAGCAGGCGGCTCTACCCCCGCACGGCGAAGATGGCGGCCAGTTCCTGCGCCGGAACCGCTTCGAGCTGCGCGTAGGTGCATTCGCCCGGCCGCTTGTCCGTGCGCCATCGCCGGAAGTGAGCCATGTGGCGGAACCGCGAGCCCTGCATGTGCTCGTACGCCACCTCCGCCACCAGTTCGGGACGCAGCGGCTCCCAGGAAAGATCCTTGCCCTGGCTCCAGCGGCTTTGCATTCCCGGCGCGCGCCGCCCGCCTTCCGTCTCCCCCGGTCCCGCCCATCGCTTCCACGGATGATCCGCCAGCGCGTCCCGGCGGAACGGCGTCAGGTACTCCACCAGTTCCTGCCGCTTGGCTTGCGTGAAACTGGCGCAGACACCCACGTGCTGCAACACGCCCGCATCGTCGAAAAGGCCCAGCAGCAACGACCCGACCGCTGTCTGCTCCCCGTTTTTGTACCAGCGGAATCCGGCCACCACGCAGTCGCAATCCCGCTCGTGCTTGATCTTGAGCATCACCCGCTTGTCGGCTTCGTACGTGCCGGAAATCGGCTTCGCCATCACCCCGTCCAGGCCGGCGCCTTCGAAACGCCGGAACCAGTCCGCCGCTACGCCCGGGTCTCGGGTGGCCGGCGTCACGTGGAGCGGCGGCGCCGCCGATGCCAGCAGCGATTCCAGTTCCCGCCGCCGGCTTTCAAAGGGCGTCTCCCGCAGATCGCGATCGCCCGCCGCCAGCAGGTCGAAGAACACGATGGAGGCTGGCATCTCCTGGGAAAGAAGTTTCACCCGCGAAGCAGCCGGATGGATGCGCAACTGTAATGCCTCGAAATCCAGCCCGCTGTCCTTCGCCACCACGATCTCTCCGTCCAGGACGCAGCGTTCCGGCAGTTGCGCCAGCAGCGGCCCGATCAGCTCGGGAAAGTACCGGTTCAGCGATTTCTCGTCGCGGCTTTGAATCGCCAGTTCGTCCTGGTCGCGAAAAACCAGCGCGCGAAAGCCGTCCCATTTGGGCTCGAAGATCCACGATCCGCCGGCCGGCAGCGCGTCTACGCGCTTCGACAGCATCGGCAGGACAGGCGGATTCACCGGCAGTTTCACCCTTCCATGCTATCAGCGGGCGGACTCCAGCCGCCTCAGGTATTCCACACCCTCTCCCCACGGTACCGGGTAGGCTCGCCGGCAGGTCCGGCAAAGATAGTGCCCCTTGATCGGCTGCATCGCGTTGTGGTGAAACCAGCGGCAATACTGCGCCGCAAAGCGTCTCCAGCGGTCTCGCATATCACCCCCCCCTAACTTCCTGCTGTGGCTCTTGCAGGCGGGGTTCCACTGTGAAGGCCGACGCTGATTCAATCCGCCGCTTCCGCGGAACGCGGGCCTTCCGCCGGCCGGGCAAAAACTCCACCCTCCCTTCCGGCGCGTTGACTTATAATAGGAGGAAGCCGTAGTGAACAGGGCCACATCCCCAAACAAGGACCGCTATAGATGTCGACGCTAGAAGTGTCGCCGGCCGAGCCGCGCGTGAACCAGGGCCGGCACGCAGTAGTCAACGATTTCTCCATACAAGTTGCAACCGTAAATGGATCGGGCAGCCAGACAGCCAACACGGTGCTGATGCGCTCGATCTTCCAGATGGGCGTTCCGGTTTCCGGCAAGAACATGTTCCCGTCCAACATCGCCGGGCTGCCCACCTGGTTCACCATTCGCGCCAGCAAACACGGGTACATCGGCCGCAAGAAGGAGATCGACTTCCTGGTAGCCATGAATCCGGAGACCGCGCGCGAGGACGTCATGAAGCTCGATAGCGGCGCCGCCGTGGTCTACGACGAGCCGTTGAAGCTCGACGCGCTGCGTTCCGATCTGCATTTCTATCCCGTGCCTTTCGACAAGCTGGTGGTTCCGGTTTGCCCCGATCCCAAGCTGCGCAAGCTCGTCCGCAACATGATTTATGACGGCATCGTGGCCTGGCTGCTGTCGATCGAAATGGACGAGATCCACCAGGCGCTGGTGAAGCAGTTCGGCAAGCGCAAGGCCAAGGCCGCGGAGTTGAACTGGGGCGCGGCGCGGGCCGGCTACGACTACGCCGGCCGCACCTTCACCAAGAACGATCCCTACCGCATCGAACGCATGAACAAGAATGCCGGCAAGATCATCATCGAGGGTAATACCGCTTGTGCTCTCGGTGCCATGTTCGCCGGCGTGACCGTAGTCACCTGGTATCCCATCACCCCGTCCTCGTCCCTGGTGGAATCGCTGATCGGCTACCTCAAACGCTTCCGCATCGACCAGGAGACCGGCCGCGCCACCTTCGCCGTGGTGCAGGCCGAAGACGAGTTGGCTTCCATCGGCATGGCCTTGGGCGCCGGATGGGCCGGCGCGCGCTCCATGACGGCTACCGCCGGGCCGGGCATTTCGCTCATGTCCGAATTCGTCGGCCTGGGCTACTATGCCGAAGTGCCCGCGGTGATCTACGATGTGCAGCGCGTAGGCCCTTCCACGGGACTGCCCACCCGCACCATGCAAGGCGACATCCTGACCAACGCGCTGCTCTCGCACGGCGACACGCAACACCCCATGTTCTTTCCCTGCTCCCCCCTGGAGTGCTTCACCATGTCCCAGGAGGCCTTCGATTTCGCGGAACGCTTCCAGACCCCTGTGTTCGTCATGACCGACCTGGACCTGGGCATGAACAACTGGATGTCGGATCCGTTCCCCTACCCCGAAAAGCCGATCGATCGCGGCAAGGTGTTGACCGCCGAGGACCTGGATAAGCTGGGCGGATTCGCGCGCTATAAGGACGTGGATGGCGACGGCGTCGGCTACCGCACTCTGCCCGCCACCAATCACCCCGCCGCCGCTTATTTCACACGCGGCAGCGGCCACAACGAGAAGGCCCAGTACACCGAGCGGGAAGACGATTACATGCACAACATGGACCGTCTGGCCCACAAGTTCGACATCATGCGCCGGCATGTCGCGGCCCCCGAGATCAAGTATCGCGACGACGCCCAGATCGGCTTCGTGGCGGCGGGCACCTCGCACTACGCCGTGGATGAGAGCTGCGACCAGTTGCTTTCCGAATATGAGATCCCGGCCAGCTATTTCCGCCTGCGCGCCTATCCGTTCACCGCGGAGCTGGTCGAGTTTATCGACCGGCACGAGCGTGTCTATGTCGTGGATCAGAATCGCGACGGTCAATTGCTGGCTCTGATGCGCCTGGAGATGACCCCGGAACAGATCGCCAAGTTGCGCAGCATACGGTATTACGGCGGGCTGCCTCTGGACGCCCGCACAGTGACGGACGATGTCGTCCGCCAGGAGGGAAGATGAGCACCGCCGCAGCGCCCCCACCACCGAAGAAGGTCAATCGCCTCGGCCTGGAGGTCCTCAACTACAAGGGCTCCAAGACCACCTTGTGCGCCGGTTGCGGCCACAACGCCATCTCCGAGCGCATCGTGGAATGCTTCTACGAGCTCGGCGTGGAACCCTGGCGGGTAGGCAAGTTCTCGGGCATCGGCTGCTCCTCGAAGTCCCCCGCCTACTTCCTGAGCCATTCGCACGGATTCAACGCGGTGCACGGCCGCATGCCGGCCATCGCCACCGGCGCCATCCTCGGCAACCGCCGTATGTTGGGCCTGGGCGTCACCGGCGACGGCGATACGGCTTCCATCGGCATCGGCCAGTTCATGCACCTGGTCCGCCGCAATCTGCCCATGATCTACATCATCGAGGACAACGGCGTGTACGGTCTCACCAAGGGACAGTTCTCCGCCACTGCCGATCTGGGTTCCAAGCTCAAGACCGGCGTGATCAACGATCTGCCCCCCTTCGATTGCTGCGCCCTGGCGCTGCGCTGGGGCGCTACCTTCGTCGCCCGCTCCTTCTCCGGCGACAAGAGGCAGTTGCAGGCGTTGCTCAAAGCCGCCATCGCCCACGGCGGTCTGTCGGTCATCGACGTGGTCTCGCCCTGCGTGACCTTCAACGATCACGAGGGCTCCACCAAGAGCTACAGCTACATGAAGGAGCACGAAGAGGTCCTGCACGAACTGGATTTCGTCCCGTCCTACGACGACATCTCCGTGGAGATCCCCGAGGGCGAAGTGCGCGACGTCGTCCTGCACGACGGCTCGCATCTGCGCATCCGCAAGCTGGGGCGGGATTACGATCCTACCGATCGCATGGGCGCGGCGGCGGCGCTCGAAGATGCCGCCAAGCGCGAAGAAGTGCTCACTGGCGTCCTCTACGTGAATACCGAAAAGCCGAATTTCCTGGAGATGCTGCACCTCATGGAGGAGCCCCTCGCCACCCTTCCCCAATCGAAGACGCGGCCCTCGCCGGAAGCGCTCGAGGAAATCATGGAAGAGCTGCGGTAGATCCGCTCAACTGCGCCAGGCCCCAACCCGCGGCCTCGCTCACCACGGGTTCCTCCGACGCCGCCAGCCTCTCCAGCGGCGCCCGGAACTTCTCCTGTTTGCTGTTGCCCATCGCCAGCGCCACGTTGCGCAGGAAACCGGCATAGCGCGCCCGCGGAATCGGCGTGCCGCGGAACATCTGGCGAAACTCGTCCTCCGAAAGCCCGGCCAGTTGCTCCAGCGGCGGCGCGAAGTGCGCGGCGGCGAAGCCGGGCTCCCGGCTGACCGGCGCGCGCCGGTTCCAGGGACATACGTCCTGGCAGATATCGCAACCGAACACGTGACGCCCGATGCCCGCCCGCGGCGCCTCCGGCGCCGGCCCGCGCAGTTCGATCGTGAAGTACGAAATACACAGCCGCGCATCCAGCGCCCACGCCGGACCTTCCGCCCGCCGGGTGGGCACGATGGCCTCCGTCGGGCAGGCGTCGATGCAGCGCGTGCAGGTGCCGCAGCGGTCCGGCGGCGGCCGGTCCGGCGCCAGGTCCAGCGAAAGCAGCACCTCGCCCAGAAAGAACCACGAACCCATCGCCTGGTTGATCAGACAGCTGTTCTTGCCGATCCAGCCCAATCCGGCATGCCGCGCGTAAGCTCGTTCCAGCAGCGGCGCCGTGTCCACGCAAATCTTCCAGTCGAACGGCGCGGATGCCTCCGCCCGCAGCCGTTCCACGATCGCCGCCAGCCCGCGCCGCAGCACGTCGTGATAATCCTGGCCCCAGGCGTAGCGCGAGATCCATGCCCGGTCGTCGCCGCCGAAGCGCGTCGAGTACGGCTGCGGACCGTTGTAGAGCTTGCCCACGCACAGAATCGACCGTGCCGAAGGCAGCAGGCTGCGCGGATCGTCGCGCAGCGCCGCGCGCCGGTCGGTCAGGTATCGCATCTCGCCCGCCATGCCGGAGGCGGCCCATTCCCGGTAGTACTTCGCTTCCCCGGCGGGCGCCGCCGCGGCTATTCCGGCGAGTTCGAATCCGCACTCATGCGCCAGTTCTTTGATGCGTTCCGGGTGCATGGATGGCGAACTTCTCGCGATATTTCTCCGGCATGCGGCAGGGGCGCAGATCGCGGTTCAGAAAGATGTGCCGGGTCTCGCCGGTGGCCAGCTTGCGCCCGTCCGCGGCACGCCGCATCTCGTAGGCGAAACGCACCATGCGCGGGTGGGCCTCCTCCACCCACGTGCGGATCGTGACCTCTTCGTCGAACCGCGCCGGCGCGGCGTACCGGCAGCGGGCCTCGGCCACGGCCAGAAAAACGCCGTCTTCGCGCTCCATCTGTTTGTACTCGAAACCGCAAGCCTTGCAGTATTCCACGCGGCCGACTTCCATCCACACCAGGTAGTTGGCATAATACACCACGCCCATCTGGTCGGTCTCGGCGTAGCGCACCCGGATCCGGGTCTCCTGCGGCGGCATCTGCGGCAATTGTAACAAGGCGCAACGGAGAAGCCGCCTGACCCGTCTGATACACTACGGAGAAAGTGCGCGTGCGCATTGTATTCTTTGGGATGCTCAAAGACATTGCCGGCCAGGCCGAGGAGCAGCTCGATCTGGACGCCGGCGCCACCCTGGGTGCGGTTTTTGATCACTATTGCGTCCGCTTCCCGCGCCTGCGGGAGATGGCTGCCAGCGTGCTCCTGGCGCGGAATCACGAATTCTCGCCGCCCGCTACGCCCTTGTCCGAGGGTGACGAGATCGCCCTTTTGCCGCCCGTCAGCGGTGGCTCGGACTACCTCCACCAGATCGCCGAAAACGGTCATTTTTTCGGGCTCACCGGCCATCCCATCGACGCCCGCAAGTTAGCCGCGCGCCTGCTGCAGGGCGCCGACGGCGCCGTGGTGACTTTCGAGGGCGTCGTCCGCAACAACACCAATGGCCGCGCCACCCACTTTCTGGATTACGAGTGCTACGAGCCGATGGCCATCAAGTTGATCGCGCGGATTGGCAGCGATATTGCCAAGGCCTATGCCATTGACCGGATCGCCATCGTGCACCGCCTGGGCCGCATGTTGATCGGCGAAACCAGCGTCGTGGTCATGGTCACCGCCGCGCATCGCCAGGCCGCTTTCGAGGCCGCGCTCGAGGGGATCAATCGCCTCAAGCGCGTGGTGCCCATCTGGAAGAAGGAGCACTTCGCGGACGGGGAAGTCTGGGTGGAAGGAGAATGGGACCGCCATGCGGCGCTCACTCGCGGCGCTTAGCGCCGCCCTGGGACTGGCGGCAGCCTTGAGCGCGCAGATCCGCGTGAACGTCAACCTGGTCCGGGTGCTGGCCACCGTCAAGAATCCCGCCGGCGAACTGGTGGGCGCGCTGAACAAGGAAGACTTCGAGGTCCTGGACAATGGCGTCGCCCAGCAGATCTCCGTCTTCGAGCGCCAGACCGCCCAACCCCTCTCCGTGGCCCTGATGGTGGATGCCAGCGGTTCCACCGCCAAGGATCTGAAATACGAGGCGGATTCGGTGGTGCGCTTCCTGCACGCCCTGTTCGCCGAAGGCAATCCCAAGGACGCCGTCGCCCTTTACAGCTTCAATTACGAGGTCACCGTCCACAATTTCTTCACCCATAACCAGGCGCCGCTGGAGCACTCCCTGCGCGGTATCACGGGTGAGGCGGGAACTTCGCTCTACGATGCCATCTACCTGGCGTCGCGCGACCTGGAGCCGCGTGACGGCCGCAAAGTGATGGTGATCGTCACCGACGGCGGCGATACCACCAGCCGCAAGGACTTCCGTGAGGCGCTGGATGCCGCGCAGTTGGCCAACGCCTCCATCTACCCCGTGTTGGTCGTGCCCATTACCAACGACGCCGGCCGCAACCTCGGCGGCGAGCATGCCCTGACCACCATGGCGGCCGGCACCGGCGGACGCGTGTTCCAACCCACCCTGGGCGCCGCCTTGGATACCGCATTCACCGAGATCATCAAGGATCTCCGCACGCAATACCTGCTGGGCTACTATCCCAAGAACGTTCCCCTGACCAGAAACCCCTTCCACCGCCTGACCGTGCGCGTGCGCCGCCCGGATTTGCAGGTAACCGCGCGCAACGGATATTATGGAGAATCGGTGGATGATCGCGGGGCTTCCGGCGCCCGGGTCACCGTCGTCCCGGACGGGACAAGCGAGGAGAGTTACTTACGTCTAAACACGGTGGAAAACCGGGGAATCGCGCTCCCGAGCAAACCTTTGAGGAAGTAAGATATCTCCGCCATCTCATCGAGGCTGAGATTCCCATTCGCGTGAAGCTGACCGATGGTGAGGAAGTCGTCGGCACCATCGAGTATTACGATCACTCCTTTATCCGGTTGACGCGCAAAGACGGTCCCAACCTGTTTATCTACAAGCACGAGATCGTGTATCTGGTCGAAGGGGCGTAAAGCGTAGGGATGCCCGCACCCCTGGAAGCCGCGGTCGAAATTGCGCGCGAAGCCGGCGCGCTGCTCGCCAATTACTACGCGCGGCGCGTGCCCTACGAGTTGAAAGCCGAGTTCGATCTGGTCACCGAAGCCGATCGCGCCTCCGAGCGGCTCATCGTCGAACGCCTGCGGTCGTGGTTTCCCTCCCACGGCATCGTCGCCGAGGAAGGCGGCGGCCACGCGGGTTCATCCGAGTATCGCTGGTATGTGGACCCGCTCGACGGCACCACCAACTTCGCCCACTCCTTGCCCATCTTCAATGTCACGATGGCCCTCGAATACGCGGGCGAAATGATCGCCGGCGTGGTCTTCGATCCCCTGCGGCAGGAGATGTTCACCGCCGAACGCGGCGCGGGCGCCTGGCTGAACCAGCACCGCATACGGGTCTCGGCCGTCGCCCGGCTCGACAGCAGCCTGCTCTGCACCGGCTTCCCCAGCCGCAAGCGGCACCTCAGCATCAATGTGCACTTCTACCATCAGCTCGCCATGGCCACCCATGGCGTGCGGCGCACCGGATCGGCGGCCATCGACCTGGCCTGGGTGGCATGCGGCCGTCTGGATGGCTTCTGGGAATTCGGCTTGAATCCCTGGGATATCGCGGCGGGCCGCCTGCTGGTTACCGAGGCCGGCGGCCAGGTGTCCGACATGCGCGGCCAGCCGCATGCCTTTTCGTCGTCACATCTGCTGGCCGACAACGGCCATCTGCATGCCCAGATCCTGGAGATCTTCGGCGAGGTTTTCGCCGGCCGTTACCGCGTGCCGCTGCCGGTTATTTGATTTCTGCCGTGTTCTATGCTGGAGGTCAGATGTTTCGACTCTGCCTGGTCATGGCGTGGGCCCTGTCCGCCTTCGCTCAGCCAACTCCCGAACAGATTCTGAAGCAGGCCATCGCCCTGCACCAGGGCGGCGACATGGAAGGCGCCATCCGGGAGTATCGGGCCTACTTGAAACTCCGCCCCGATTCCCCCGACGTGCGCTCCAATCTGGGCGCGGCCCTGGCCCGGACGGGCCGCTACGGCGAAGCCGTCACCGAGTATCAGGCCGCGCTCAAGCTGCGCCCGCACGAACCCCATATCCAGCTGAACCTGGCGCTCGCGTTCTACAAACAAGGCGAGATCGCGAACGCGGCCCGGGAGTTGAGCGCGCTGCACGCCGCCGAACCCGCCAGTCAGCAGGTCGTCCTGGTGCTGGCCGACTGCTGGCTGCGCATGGGCCAGAATGCCAAAGTCATCGACCTTCTCACGCCGCTCGATAAGGAGCAGGGCGATCTGGCCATAACCTACATGCTGGGTACCGCCCTCCTCGCCAACAAGCAAATCGACCGCGGCCAGCGCATCATCGATCGCATCCTGCGCAATGGCGATTCCGCCGAGGCGCGCCTGCTGCTGGGCATGGCCAAACTGCAAGCGCTCGAGTATCCGGACGCCATCGCCGATCTGAAAAAAGCGGTGGAGTTCAACCCGCACCTCCCGGATCTGTATTCGTATCTGGGACAGGCGCAGATGGCCAGCGGCGACATGGCCGCCGCCCGCGCGGCCTTCGAGAAAGAACTGGAGCAGAACCCCAACGACTTCGAATCGAACCTGCGGCTGGCCGTGCTGCTGAAAGAGGACGGCGATTACGACAAGGCGCGCGCGCTGCTGGCGCGTGCCCTGCGCGTGCGTCCCGGCGATCCGGGCGCACTGTACCAGGAAGGCGCCGTGGATTTGTCCGCCGGCAACATGGATCGCGCCTGCGCCACCCTGGAAAAAGTAGTCAGGGATTCGCCGCAGTTTCTGGAGGCGCATGTCTCGCTGGCGCAGGTTTACTATCGCATGAAGCGCAAGACCGATGGCGACCGCGAACGCGCCATCGTGCAGAAGCTCAAGGCGGAGCAGGATGCCCGGCAGTCCGGCGGCGAGGCGCATTAGCACCCGCCCGGCCGGGCGGTAGAATGGAGTGCACCTCGGAGGCAGCGCCCATGAATCGTCGAGACCTCTTCAAGACCGCGGCCCTGGCGGCCGCCGGCGCATCCGCGCCGCAGTCCCGTGCCGCGGCCAACGACCGGCTGGGAATCGGCGTCATCGGCTGCGGCGGCATGGGCCACATGGATCTGGCCGATTTTGAGAAACAGCCGGATGCCGAAATCGTCGCCGTGTGCGACGTCTACCAGCCCAACCTGGAATCCGCGCATAAGCTCACCGCGGGCAAAGCCCGCGCTTACTCCGACTTTCGCAAGCTGCTGGAAGACCGCGACGTCCACGCCGTGGTCATCGCCACCCCGGATCATTGGCATCCGTTCATCACCGTGACCGCGTGCGATGCCGGCAAGGATGTCTACGTGGAGAAGCCCGTCTCCAACGTGGTGCGTGAAGGCCGCCTGATGGTGGAAGCCGCCCGCCGCAACCGGCGCGTCGTCCAGGTCGGCCTGCAACAACGTTCCGGCTCGCACTTCCAGCGGGCGGCCCAAATCGTGCGCTCCGGCCAGATTGGTGAAGTCCATTACGCGCAGACCTGGATTCACGAGACCGGTTCGCCGGAAGGCCTCGGCATGCCGCCGGACTCCGAACCGCCGGACGGCCTGGATTACGATCTCTGGCTGGGTCCGGCGCCCAAAGTCCCCTTCAACCCCGCGCACTTCCTGGGCAACTGGCGCTCCTTCTTTGCCTACGGCGGCGGGCGCATCACGGATTGGGGCGTGCACCTGGTGGATATCGTGCACATGGCCATGGGCGTCGACCGGCCGCAGGCCGTTACGGCGTCCGGCGGCAAGCTCTACGTCCACGACCGCCGCGATACGCCCGACACGCAAGAGGTCACCTGGGAGTATCCGGGCTTCCTGCTGCACTACACCTGCCTGCTCCACAATTCCTACGGCCACAACGGCGACGCCGGCCACAAGCCGTTCGGCAGCTACGGTATCCAGTTTCATGGCACTCGCGGCACTCTGTTCGTGGATCGCGCCGGCTACCAGGTCACGCCCCAGATGAAGGATCACACCGAACCGGGCGGCATCTCCTTCCGCGCGGCGTTCGACGATCTCACCGGCATCAGCATGTACTATGAATTGGAGGGCACGGCGGGCCGCGGCACCACTTCGGTGCAGCACGTGCCGCACGTCCGGAACTTCCTCGATTGCGTGAAGAGCCGGGAACTGCCGGTGGCGGATATCGAGATCGGCCATCGAACCACCACGGCGTGCCATCTGGGCAATATCGCGCTGCGGCTGAAGCAAAAGCTGGCCTGGGATGGCGAGCGCGAGCGTTTCGTCGGTAATGACGAAGCCAACCGTATGCTGGTCCGTCCCTATCGCGCTCCCTGGAAGCTGGAGGGAATGGAGGCCTAGAAGACGACATGACGGATCGGCGTGGATTCATCAAGGCAGCCGCGGCGGCCACGGCTGCGTCATATTCCCGCATCCTTGGCGCCAACGACCGCATACGGATAGGCGGCATCGGGACCGGCGGCCGCTGCCAATACCTGCTGCACCTGCTCAACCAGGGAGGCGGCAGCCAGATCGTCGCCGTGTGCGACGTCTACGAGCCCCACCGCCAGGAAGCCATCGCCAAGCTGGCCCCCGACGCCCGTGAATTCACGGACTACCGCAAGCTGCTGGAGTTGTCCGACGTGGACGCGGTGGTGATCGGTTCGCCCAATCACTGGCACGTGCCTATGACCCTCGACGCGATCCGCGCCGGCAAGGACGTCTACGTGGAGAAGCCGGTCACCCATCGCCTCGAGGAAGGCGCGCCGCTCATCGAGGCCGTGAAGCAATCCGGGCGAATCGTTCAAACCGGTATGCAGCAGCGCAGTTGGCCGCATTTCCAGCAGGCTCGCGACCTGGTAGCCGCCGGCGGCCTGGGCCAGGTGACTATTATCCGGACCTATTGGTATCAGAACTATCTGCGCGGCCGCGCGGTCCCCCACACGCCCATGGATGCCTCCAAGCTGGACTGGAAGATGTTCCTGGGCTCCGCCCCCGATCAGCCGTTCGACGAGGAACGCTACCATAACTGGCGCTGGTTTTGGGATTTCGGCGGCGGGTCGCTGTCGGACTTATTCCTGCACTGGGTGGACGTGGTGCACTGGGCCATGTCCAGCGACACGCCCACCGACGCGCAGGCTACCGGTGGCAAGTATCTCATCCCGGCGTGGGATTGCCCGGACACGCTCAACGCCGCGTATCGCTATCCGGGCAACTTTCTGGTGCATTTCGATTGCAGCCTGATGGGATATCTGGAAGGCGGCGGCCTGATCTTCCACGGTTCCAAGGCCCTGATGCGGCTGCATCGCGGCGGCTTCGCGGTCTACCCCGAGCAGCCGCGCTACACGGAATTCCCCGATCTGAAGGACGTCGCGCAGCAGGTCGAATCGCAGCACGACGGCGCCATCGAACATCTGGCCAATTTCTTGGACTGCATTCGGTCCCGCAAGACGCCTAACGCGCCCGTGGAAGTGGGCGTGGCCGCGGCGCGCGCCGCGCACGTGGGAAACGAAGCCCTGCGCAGCGGGCAAACCGTGCGCACCTAGAGGACGGCGGCGATGGACAAACGCGAGGCGCGCCAGCAGTTCAAAGCGAAGAAGACGCCGCGGGGTATCTTCGTCATCCGTTGCACGGCATCCGGCCAATCGTGGCTGGGGCCGTCCACGCATCTCGACTCCGGCCAGAACAGAGCCTGGTTTGAACTCCGCCAGGGGATGCACCGCAACGCGCGCATGCAGGCCGCCTGGCATGCGCACGGCGAAGCGGCATTCCGCTACGAGATCCTGGAGACGTTCGATGAAGATCTGTCCCCGCTGCTCGTGAAGGATACTTTTGCCGAGCGGCTGAAACACTGGAGCGGTGAGTTGCCGGACGCGGAGCGGCTGGATTCATGGCGGAGTTAAGAACCCTGACGCGGCGCGGCCTGTTATCCCTGGCCGCCGGGTGGCCGGCGGCGTACGCGGCCACCCTCGCCGCGGAGTGGCGCCGCATGGCTTCCGGCACGGATGGCGTGGTGGGTGTGGCGGCTATGAACCTCGGCTCGGGGCAGCACCTCAGCCTGCGCGGTGACGATCGCTTCCCGATGGCCAGCGTCTGCAAGCTGCCCATCGCCATGCAGATCCTCGCGCTGGTCGACGCAGGCAAGTTGTCGCTCCGATCGCGGATCGAAGTGCTGCCGGCGGATGTGACGCTAAGCTACAGCGACATCGGCCATCGCTGGGCCAGGCAGAAACAGTTCCCGCTCGACGAACTGCTGGAATTGATGATCGCGCGCAGCGACAACACCGCCGTCGAGACGCTGTACCGGATCGGGGGCGGCGCGCCGGCCATCATGACGCGCTTGCGCGGCTGGGGCCTGGACGGCATCCGCATCGACCGTACCGAGAAACAATGCGGGCTGGATGCCGGGCGCGACATGCGCGCCTTCATCGCCGATCCGCGCGATACGGCCACCCCTGACGGCACCGTGCACCTGCTGGCGCGGCTCTTTCGCGGCGAGCTGCTTGCGGCCGCTTCGACGGCGCATCTCATCCGGATCATGGAATCCACCGCTACCGGCCCGGGACGGATTAAAGGCCTGTTGCCGCCGGGTACGGTGGTGGCGCACAAGACCGGCACCGCGGGTACCCGCGGCGGCTTGAACGGCGGGACTAATGATGTAGGCGTGATTACCCTGCCGCAAGGCGCCGGGCAACTCGCCCTGGCTATCTACGTCAAGGGCAGCACGCACAGTCTGCCGCAGCGGGAAGCCGTCATCGCGCGCATCGCGCGGGCCGCTTTCGACTCTGCACGATTGGAGTGATGCATGAAATGCGCGCTGTTGCATGAACCCGGCGGGCCGCCGCGTTATGAAGAGCTCCCCGATCCGGTGCCGGGAGAGGGCGAGACGATCGTGCGCGTGCTGGCTGCCTCGATTAAACCGGTCGATCGCCAAATGGCGTCGGGAACTCACTATGCCAGCCCGCGCGAATTTCCCGTAGTCTGCGGCATCGATGGCGTGGGGCAACTGGAGGACGGCACACGCGTGTTCTTCGGCGGTCCGCGGCGGCCGTACGGCGCGATGGCGGAGCGCACAGTCGTGGCCCGCGCCCGGTGTTGGCCGGTGCCCGCCGCGCTCGACGATGCCACCGCCGCCGCGCTGCCCAACCCGGCGCTTTCGAGCTGGCTGCCATTGATGTGGAGCGCCAGGCTCGCCGCCGGCGAGACCGTCCTGATTCTGGGCGCCACCGGCACCGCCGGCAGGCTGGCCATCCAAATCGCCCGGCTGCTGGGTGCCGGCCGGGTGGTGGCGGCGGGCCGCAATCCGGAAGTCCTGCGGCAGTTGCCGGCGTTGGGCGCCGATGCGGTGATCTCGCTGGACGGTCCCGACGCCGATATCACCCAGGCCTTCGCGCGCGAAGCCGGCGAAAAGGGCTACGACGTGATTGTGGATTATGTTTGGGGCCGGCCCACCGAACTGTTGCTGGCGTCATTGAATCGCGGGGAGTTCTCCATGAAGCCGGCGGGACCCCGCCTGATTCCGATCGGCGAGAGTGCCGCGCCGGCTATCTCCCTACCAGCAGCGGTCCTGCGCAGCGCGGCCCTTTCCATTCTTGGGGGCGGCTTCCCACCATTCCCAAAGTTGCTGGAGGCCTTCCATCAAGCCCTGGCGTACGCGGTTGAAGGCAAGCTGCGAATCGCAACCGAACGCGTGAAACTGCAAGACATCACGGAAATCTGGCGGCGGCCGGCGCGCGGCCCGCGCCTGGTCGTTATCCCATGAGGGATCGCTGCCGGTAGCCGCGGTCCGTTGCCCCGGGGACCAGCTCCAGGGCCATGCGGAGATCCGTTACCTTTGTATCCAGCGCCTTCTGATCGGTGCGCGTCAGGCCGTTGATCCGCGGAAGCACGCTGCGAACTTTCAGATAGACCTCTTCCGCCTCCGCATAAAACAAGGAATCCGCGGACGCGGCTACGTTCGCCAGGGCGATCCCGCGGTCCAGTTCCGTGGCAACCATCGGCAGGCCGATCAGAGCCGGCACGCCGATTTGTGCGGCCACAACCAACAGGAACAGGGAATGCAGCAGCTTCACAATTTCAGCTTACTCCTTTGGGCGCGGAGCAGCGCTGGCGGCCGGCAGATTCTACCAGCCGCCGCGCGCCATCGTTTCGCGCGCCAGGGTGGCCAGTTCCGGCTGGACCAACTGCCGGTAGTCGGCCAGCCTCATGTGTACTACGTCCCGGTGCGTGCCGCCGTTGAAGGCGATCTTCTCGTCGGCGAGCATGCTGCTGTCCAGGTGGACCGGCATGTCGTAGAGCTCCCCAAAGGGCGGCATGGCGCCCAGTTCGCAATCGGGAAAGAGCTCGGCGAGTTCCTTTTCGGTAGCCAGGCGCGCGTGGGAGAAACCCAGCATCAAGCGCAGCTCCTGGAAGTCCACTACCTTATTGGCGGGGAGCACCACCATGCGGTAGCCGTTCTCAGCCAGGAAAACCACGACCTTGGCTACTTCCTGAGCCGGAATGTGTTCGGCCGCGGCAACTTCCCGGGCCGTGTAAGCAAGCGGGTGAACGGTGTGGGTGTAGGCCACGCCGCTGTTATCCAGAAGTTCCTGGAGACGGACTAACAGCGCCATAACAACCTCCACTGCTTGGATTGTAGCGCTAACATCATTTCGATGGACTGCCAGTTCTGCCGTATCGCAGCCGCCCAGGTCCCCGCGGCCATCGTCTTCGAGGACGATCTGACTCTCGCTTTTCTGGATCACCGGCCACTATTTCCGGGACACTGCCTGCTGATCCCCAAGGTGCACTACAATACCCTGGCGGACCTGCCGGCGGACCTGATCGCACCTTTGTTCGCCAATGCGCGCAGGCTTTCCGGAGCCGTGGAGCAGGCCATGGCCGCGGAGGGCTCGTTCGTGGCGATCAATAATCGGGTGAGCCAGAGCGTGCCGCACCTGCACGTCCACATAGTCCCGCGCCGCAGGAAGGACGGGTTGCGCGGCTTTTTCTGGCCCCGCCACAAGTACGCCAGCGACGCCGAGATGGAGAACGTGGCGCGGAGCTTGCGGCAGGCGCTGGCACGTTAGAATTCCAGTATGGAATACGTCAACCTGGGTTCGGCCGGCGTCAAGGTATCGCGCCTCTGTCTGGGCGCGATGACCTATGGCTCGAAGCGCTGGCGTGAGTGGGTGCTGGAGGAGGAGGAGAGCCGTCCCTTCATTAGCCGCGCATTAGAGTTGGGTATCAACTTCTTCGACACCGCGGACATGTATTCGGTGGGCGTAAGCGAAGAGATTCTGGGACGGGCGCTGCGGGATTTCGGTCCGGGCCGCGACCGCGTGGTGATCGCCACCAAGGTGTTCAACCCCATGGGCGACGATCCCAACCAGCGCGGGCTTTCGCGCAAGCACATGCGCCACGCCATCGACGACAGCCTGCGCCGCCTGGGCACCGACTACGTGGACCTGTACCAGATCCACCGGCTGGATCACGAGACGCCCATGGAGGAGATCCTGTTGGCGTTGGACGACGTGGTGAAAGCGGGCAAAGCGCTCTACGTGGGCGCATCGTCCATGTTCGCGTGGCAGTTCGCCAAAATGCTGTACCTGGCCGATGCCATGGGCGTGACCCGCTTTGTGTCCATGCAGAATCACTACAATCTGATCTACCGCGAGGAAGAGCGCGAGATGCTGCCGCTATGCCGCGCGGAGGGTATCGCCGTAATTCCCTGGAGTCCGATGGCGCGCGGGTTCCTGGCCGGCAACCGCAAGAAAGAAGGCTTCGGCGAGACGGTGCGGTCGAAGACCGACGAGTACGCGCAGGGGATGTACTACCAGTCCTCGGACTTTGCCGTGGCGGAACGTGTGGCCGGCGTAGCACGGGCGCGCGGGGTACCGAATGCCCAAGTGGCCCTGGCGTGGATCCTGCAGCAGCCGGGCGTGACGGCGCCCATCGTGGGCGCGAGCAAGATGCAACACCTGGAAGATGCCGTGTCGGCCCTGAGTATCAGGCTGGAGGAAGCGGAGCTGAAGGCCCTGGAGGAGCCGTACGCACCGCATCGGATCCTGGGGCATTCATAAGTAAGCTCACGCTTCGCGCCGCACGTACTCGAATTCGAACGGCTGCCCGTTGATCCCGTGTGTCGGCTTCGAAATCCAATGGGCGATCTGGCCGGGCTGCATCACCCCCACCATGAGGTTGCGCACATAGGCGAAGTCCTTCGCGCTCGGCAGAAACTCGTCGCGGCGCTCGTTCCATTGTTCTTCGGCCAGCCGGCGGCCCTGCGGATCGAAGTAACTGCCGGCATATCGTCCGATGTGGCGATGGAAACGGCGGTCGGGCAGATGCAGCCGGAATTGAATCTCGTGTTCTTCGATCACGCGGTTCCAGCGGTCCAGGCACTTCTGGCAATCCTCGACATACGCGTCGCGCACCACCTCATTCATGGCGTTGCGCATGGGTATCTGCTCGCCTGCCACGGCGTAGGCCTCTTCGAGCGCCAGGTGATCCGGGTATTTGCGCTCCATCGGCCGGCCCTTCATGCCGGCGCTGAAAAAACTGGCCGCATTGCTCGACACTTCGCCGCCGAACAGATCGAGGCTCAGGCTGAACCACAGGTTGATGTACTTTTGAATCGTCGGCAGATCCACCGCGCCCTGGCGGCGGACATCGTCGTCGCCGGTTTCGCGGATCAACTCGCAGGCGCGCCGCACCACCCGCCGCACACCGGACTCGCCCACGAACATGTGATGCGCCTCTTCGGTCAGCATAAAACGGGTCGTACGGGAAAGCGGATCGAAGCCGCTCTCGGCCAGCGCCAGTAACTGGTACTTCCCGTCGCGATCGGTGAAGGTCGTGAACATGTAAAACGACAGCCAGTCTTCGATGGGCTCATTGAAAGCCTCCAGGATGCGTGGCTTGTCGCTCGACCCGCTGCGCCGCTCCAGCAACTCCTCGCTTTCTTCGCGGCCGTCGCGGCCGAAATAGGAGTGCAGCAGGTAGACCATGGCCCACAGGTGACGGCCTTCCTCCACGTTGACCTGGAACAGATTGCGCAGGTCGTAATTGCTGGGTGCCGACTGGCCCAGCAGCCGCTGCTGTTCCACGCTGGCCGGCTCCGTATCGCCTTGCGTGACGATCAGCCGGCGCAGCATGTTGCGGTATTCGCCGGGCACTTCCTGCCACACCGGCAGACCCAGATGATCGCCGAAACCCACGCGCCGGTCATGTTCCGGCGGCGCCAGGAAGATGCCCCAGCGGTAATCGGGCATTTTGACATGATCGAAATGCGCCCAACCGCCCGGTTCCACGGAGACAGCCGTGCGCAGATACACGCCGTCGGCCTGAAAACCTTCCGGGCCCATGTCGCTCCACCACTGCATGTAATTGGGCAGCCAGTGTTCCAAGGCCCGCAGGAGGCGCTTGTCGTTCGAAAGGTTGACGTTGTTGGGGATGCGTTCGTAGAGGGACATCTAGGTCCTCCGCCAGTTGAATTGCGGACGCTCCGGTTTGCCGTAGAGCGTGAGCGCGCCGCGTTCGCCGGTGGCGTTGGGGCGCGAGAAGATCCAGTTCTGCCACGCCGAAAGACGCCCGAAGATCTTGCTGTCCGGATTCTCGGCGCCCGCAAATCGCAGGTTGGCTTCCATGCCGGTCAGCGCGTCGGGCGACAGACTGGCGCGTTCTTCAATTGCCACGCGCAGCTCGTCTTCCCAATCGATCTCGTCCACCGCGGCGGTGACCAGGCCGGCTTGTTCGGCGGCCTCGGTAGCGAAGGGTTCGGATGCCGCGGCGATCTTTTCGGCTTGCGGCGGATCGGCCAGGAAGCGGACCTGCAGGCGCGACAGGCCGTGGGTCATGGGCAGCAGCCCGCCATTGAGCGGCGACGCCGCCATGCGCACCGCGCCGCCGGAATCGCGCAGCATATAGATCCGATCCGCCGCCAGCGCGATTTCCAGCAGGCTGCCGGCGAAGCAGGAGCCTTCATCGGCCACCGCGAACAGTGTGCGCGCGGTCAGATCGAGGCGGCGCAGGGTGCGCGCCATCAGCAGCAGGGTTTCGTGGGCCAGCCAATCGGCGCGCTGGCTGAAAAGCGAGGCGTCCGACTGGAGGACAGCTTGCAGGTCCCCGCGCGTCTTCAGAATCACCAGGCCGATCTCGTCGTAATAGAGCCGCAGGCGCAGGAGCGCATCGTCGAGTTCGCGGAAGGCACGCAGAGGATCGTAATCGGAGCCCGCCTCGATCGTCAGTTCCGCGGTGCGCTGGTCGCGATGCAGACACAACCTCACGTGCCGGTAGCGCACGGCATCCGGTGTCACTTGCGGGCCGAGCGGCTCGAGTACGATGCCCGGTCCCCTGGGCTGCGTTTCCCGCGCGGCCAGGGCCAGCGCGCGCGCGCGCACGGCTTCCTGAAAACGGCTCTTCGGAAACAGGCCGTCAACCAGGCGCCACTCGACGGCGCGCTTGCCCTTGACACCTTCGGCGAGCGTAGCGAAAACATCCGCCAGATCGCGCCGCACTTTGCGCTTGTCGATCACCCGCGTGAGCCCGCCGGTGCCGGGCAGCACGCCCAGCAGGGGAACCTCGGGCAGGCTGACCGCGGAGTTGCCATCGTCCACCAGGTAGATCTCTTCGCAGGCCAGCGCCAGTTCGTAGCCGCCGCCGGCGGTGGTGCCGTTGCAGGCCGCGATGTAGTGCTGGCCGCTGTGCGCACAGGCGTCTTCAATGGCCAGGCGGGTTTCGTTGGTGTACTTGCAGAAGTTGACCTTGAAGGCGTGCGCCGACGTCGCCAGCATATGTATGTTGGCGCCGGCACAGAAGACGCGGTCGAGACCGCCGGTGATGACGACCGCGCGCACCTCCGGATGCTCGAAGCGCAGCCGCGTCACCGCGTCGGCCAGCTCGATGTCCACGCCGAGGTCGTAGGAATTCAGTTTGAGTTTATAACCGGGGACGGCGGGCGACTCTTCGTCCACGGCGAGAGTCAGCGTAGCCAGCGGCGGATCGACCGTCAAGCGCCAGTGGCGGTACTGCGAAGGATGTGTCTCGAGTGCGTACCCAGCGGAGCGGCTTGGCCCCATACCTTCATCTTACAGCGGCACGGACCCAAGCCGGCGCGGCGGTCTTACTGCATGATATTCGGCTGCTCGACGGTCTTTTTACGCCGCGGAGCGCGCTTCTTGGGCGGAGCCTCGGAGCCCGGCTCGGCGGTCTTGCGGGTGCCGCGCCGGCGCGGAGCCGGTTGCAGAATCTCGGCCGCGGTGGGCTGTCCTTCCACGATCGGCTGCGGCTCCTCGGCCTCTTCTTCCACGGCCGACTCCGGCGCCGGCTCGGGCGGCGCGGGCGGATGGAACTCCGGTCCCAGATACACCAACAGGCCCTTTTCCTCGTCCGGATTGATGCGCACCACGAGCTTGTCCTGGGCATAGTTCAGCAGTTCGCTGAACTCCTGAAAGCCGAACTGCTTCCAGTCGTAATCCGGATGCTCCTGCCTTACCCATTCGGCCAACGCGTCGGCCACTACACCCTCATCCACTTCCAAGCGGTGGGTTTCCAGCACATCCCGCAGCACGGGTAGAGCCGCTTCCGGACGTACCGAGGATTTCTCGGGACCCGCCGATCCGATGCGCTTGATCATGTAGCGGCCCTCGCCGCCGGTGACGTGCACGAAGTTGGATTTCTGGAGCTTTTCCACGAAGTCCGTGAACGAGCTGGATCCGTACACTTTCTCACTAAAGGCCGAATCGAGCTGCAACATAGTGGATTTCAGCAGCCCCAATTGCGGCCGCACGCCGCGCCGCTCCAGGACTTGCAGCGCGCGCTCCACCAGGGGCATGGCCTGCGCCAGATCGAGCGGGGCGGGACGCTTCTGGGGCGGCTGGCTACGCTGCGGCTGCGGGCCGCCCTGGTGCGCCTGCCGGTGCGGCTGCGGCGGCGCGGACTGTTTGGGCTCGTCGAGCAGCGACTCATAGCTGATGAACTCGTGACAGTTCTTTTGCAGAATCGTGCTGGTAAAGGCTTTGCCGCCCAGCACGAATACGCGCTTATCGTATTGCTTCAACTTGTTCAGCAGGGCGATGAAATCGCTATCGCCGCTGACGATCGCAAAAGCGTTGATGTGATCGTGCGTGAACGCCATCTCCAGCGCGTCCAACGCCAGGTTGATATCGGCGCCGTTCTTGTCGCCGCGCGGAGACGGATCGCGCTGCACCATTTGCACGGCGTGCTCGGTCATGGCCCGGGTGGCGGCTTCCTGCCGGCCCCAGTTGGCATAGGCGATGCAGGTGACGATTTCACCGCGTTCCTTGAGCGAATCCAGTACGGCGGCCACGTCAAATTCCCGATGCAATGTGGACTTGACGCCGATCTCGATGTTATCGAAGTCGATGAACACGGCCAGTTTCAATTTTTCTTCCATTTAACTTCCTTTTGAGGCGCTCGACTCTAGCGTCGCCGTTGGCGGATCGCGTCAGCTCCATGCACCCTGCGTGGCGCTGGTACGTCGTTTTTGCGGCTCGTAGCCGCGCCGCCGGGAAAACCGGTTGGTTCGCGAAGGCGGGGCAGCCTCTACAAGTTTATCCTAAAGTGGGACGCGGTGCGGCAACGATCTTCATCCGCGACCGGGTGCTCCTCCTTTTACCGGGCTAGGGCTTCGGTGGCGCCCCGGCGATGCCTTCCCGCACACGCTGGTCGGCCTGCTGCTGCTTTTCGTTGGCCTGCTTTTGCAGCCGGTATTCGCGGGCAGCCTCCTCCTTGCGCCCGCTGCGGCTGTAGGCCGTGGCCAGTTCGTAATGCGCCATGGCGCTGTTGGGATTGAGTTTCACGGCGGATTCGAGCGCCGGGATGGCTTCCGCCGTACGGCCGTCCGCCAGCAGCGTGCGGCCCAGGCCGATGAATGCATCGGCGAATCCGGCATCCAGCGTGGCGGCGTGGCGGAAATGATCGATAGCAGCCTGGTCCAGCCCGTCGCGCCGGGCCAACTCCCCGAGCACGTACTCGGCGCCGGCGTTGCGGGGATCGATCTTGAGCTCTTCTTCAAATTCGCGGCGCGCGTCGGCGGTGGCGGCAGCCGACTTCGGATTCGAGAGCAGCAGCCGGCCAATGCGATAGTGGATTCCCGGCAGGTCCGGGTTCCGCTTCAACACTTCCCGGTACTCGGCCGCGGCCTCGCTCCATTTGCCCTGGGTCTCGAGCGCTTCGGCGTTCAGCTCGTGCACCTGGTACGAGGAGGGGTCGGCGGCAATCAATCTCTGCGAGGCGCGCAGCGACAGGTCGGAGAAGACGTGCACGGAAAGATAGAGCACTTCCGGATCGTCGGGGAACTGTTTGTTCAATTCGGCGAGGAACCCGAGCGCGGTGTCCAACTCGTTGAGGGTCATGCCGCAACGCACTCCGTCTATGGCCATCCGCTTGCGGACGTCGGGATCGGCCGTTTTGGCGATGGCCGATTTCAGCGCCGGCACGGCTTCGCGGCAGTGGCCCGCTTCAGCCAGTTGTTGCGGAGTCTGGGCGGCGGCCACGAAAATCGCGGCCAGCGCGGCGACCCATACGCGGTTCACTTGCGACACTAGATTCATTTTAAGCTGCTAAAGGAGGCTGAAGGTTCGATCGATGGGCCGCGGCAGAAGCCGCTCGAGGCGCGCGTAGAAGGCAATCACCGGGTCCGGCGAATTCAGCAACGCATCGATCACCGCGTGCATTCCGTGCGGATCCGCGAATGCCCGGATCAGCAAGGTGTTCACGGGATAGAACCATTCTACGCGGCGATCGCGCCGATAACCATCCCGTTCGAGCCAGGCGAGCCACGAGCGAAGCAGCAGATCGCGATCCGGAGGGTTCGGCGCGAGATCGAACAGCTCGCCGTAGTACTGGCTTTTGGTGTGGAAGCACTCGGCCGGATGGTCGTCGGACCTCCAATCCAGCAGCGCGGACAGGTACTCGCGCAATTGGCCGCCCCATTCGGGCGTGGACCTCTGCGCCGCCGTGAGGGACAGGCCGTTTTTTCCCAGGGTCAGGTCTTTGAAGCGGCTGGTGAACTGCGTGCATTCGGGAGAAGTACACAGCCCCGCCGCGTCCTTGCAGGCCTCGCCTTCGTACTTGCGGGCGGAGTAGGCGCGCCAGGCGGCCAGCAGAGGCTGCACATCGATGTTACGGTTCCGGCATACCGCGGCGAGCGCGGATATGGCGGTTCCGGCTTCGCCGGCGACGGCGGAAGATCGCGGGTCAGGCGAAAGCTGTGACAGCGTGGCCGCGAAGGTATCCACCAGGGTTTCGAGTTGCGCCGGATTGAGGGGTGCGCCGGCCAGCATCTGCGCGACCGCCTCCGCCTGCACGATAGAACCGCCGGCGGAGGCGTATCGCTCCATCAGGTGGAACGGCTCCTCGGCGGCGATTTCTTTGGCGCTGTAAGCCCGCGATGCGACCTCATTGAGCGTGGCATAAAAAATCGACGGGTCGGGCGCCATGGCGTCATCGCAGTCCGCCGGCATTATGCGAGGCGCGGGCATATCGGCGAATAGCTGGCGCGCCTTCCGGTAATCGATGGGGAGCATCGCGTCCACCGCGCGGCATTGCAGGGTACAGGCATCCAGGCCTTGCAGGTAGGCTTTATCAAACACGCGGACCGGGGCGCCGGGCCAGCGGCGGCGCGCGAACGGCTCCTGGGCGGCGGACGCCAGGTGAAAAGCGTCCTCGATGATTTGCCGCCGGAAGGCCACGTCATCCAGGCCCGGCGCGGCGGCGATGCGCAATAACGTATCCGCGGCAAACTCGCCGGGCAGAGAGCGCGCGCCGTCGGCCAGATCGGCCCAGATGCGGGGCCGGGGTGCGCCGGTCGGCGCCGCGGCGAACGCGGCGGGCAACATACCGGCCCACAGGATGTAGGCAGGCCAGCGCATGGCCTACGATTGGAGAGTCATCGTCTGGGGATCCCAATGGCAGACGCGCTGTTCGAAGTAGCTGACGTTGGACAGCAGCGCGGGACCCGCCGCGCGGAACCCGAACACGGGATCCTCTACGACGGGCTTGCGGCTGCGCACGGCGGCGATGAAGTTGTGATGGTGGTCCAGATGATCGCTATAGCCGCGCGGCGGCTGGTATTTATCTTCGTTCACCGGCCGCATGGCGTCCGCATTGGGAGCCTGCGGCGGATACTTCGCGCGGTACTCTTTCAAGAAGGCTTCCTGGATGGCTTTGGGGAAGGTCTCGATGGTGTAACCGGGCTCGGTTTCGCGCGGGGTCCGGGTGACGGACACGCCGCCGCCGATGGTTAGAATGCCTTCCGATCCGACGAAACGGAAGCCGGAAGTCTCACCCGCGCCAGAGACGAAATTCACCCGCAACGCGAGGTTGAAAGCGGGATGGCGGTCGGTCGCCGGGTAATCGTACAGTCCCAGGAAGACATCCGGCACGTCCCGCCCGTCTTTCCAGAATCGCAGCCCGCCGGTGGCGAACACGCGGGTGGGGCCAATGGCGCCGGTGACGAAATGCATGCCGCTGAACAGATGCACGAACAGGTCGCCGGCGACGCCGGTGCCGTAGTCGCGATAGTTCCGCCAGCGGAAAAGACGCACGGGATCGAACGGCACCTTGGGCGCGCGGCCCAGGAAACGATCCCAGTCGATGTTCTCGGGCGTGGCATCGGGCGGAATGGAGTACTCCCACGCGCCGATCGCGTCGTTGCGGTCCCACCAGGCCTCCACCATGTTCAGTTGGCCGATGGCGCCGGCTTGCATCAACTCCTGGGCCTTCTTATACACGATGGAGCTGACGCGCTGGCTGCCGACCTGCATGATACGGCCGGTCTTTTTCTGGGTTTCGACCACGTCGTGGCCGTCCGGCACGCGCTGCACCATGGGCTTTTCGCAGTACACATCCTTGCCGGCGTTCATGGCGTCGATGGAGATTTTGTTGTGCCAATGGTCGGGCGTAGCAATCAGGACCGCGTCGACATCGGATCGGGCCAGCACTTCGCGATAGTCGCGGGTGGTGAAAAGATGATCGCCCCAGCGCTCTTTGGCGTGCGTCAGGCGGCCCTGGTAGATATCGGAAACCGCCACCAGTTCGACGCCCGGCACTTTCTGCGACGACTCCGCGTCACCGTTCCCCATGCCTCCCGCGCCGATGAGGGCGACGCGAATGCGGTCGTTGGGGGAGATCTTCTTTCCGCCCTCGTCCGCGGCGGCGAAGCCGGAGGCGGCCAAGCCGGCGAAAGTGGATGCTTGTAGAAAATGACGTCTGGTAGGCATGCGGATTTCCTGAGTATTGATTCCAAAATACCAGAATGAGCCAAAGGCCGCGCGGCGGCAGCAGCTATTGCTGTTGCTGCTGTTGCTGGGGCGGCTCTTCGGAAGGCGGAGGCTGTAGCGGACCGGCGGCCGTCTCTTGCAGGTGCTCGTGACCTTCTTCGTCGAGCGCGGGCCGCACCCGGACGTCCACGGAGAGGCGCTGGCCGGCATGGCCTTTGTACACGCCGCGGACAGGCGCGACATCGCCGTAATCCCGCCCGTACGCCACGCGCACGTGACGCAGGTCGACCGGCTGTCCCAGCGTCGGATCCAGGCCGAACCAGCCTTCACCGGGCAAATACACCTCCGTCCAGGCGTGCGATGCCTGACCGCCAACGATCTCAGCGGCGCTGGCGCCGGGCTCGGCGGTGGAGTTCGGCATCAGGTATCCGGAGACATATCGCGCCGGCAGTCCGCGCATGCGCAGAATCGCCAGCAGCAGGTGCGAGAAATCCTGGCAGACGCCGGCGTGTGTGCGCAGCGCGTCTTCGATGGACGACTGGACGTGCGTGGCGCCTTTCTCGTAGCGGAACTGGTCATGCACCAGAGCCGTGGCGGCGCGGGCGAATCCGGATACGGAGCCTCCGCTGGCGCGCGCGGCCTCATCCGCGAGTTCCCGCACCGCGGACAGATGCGGCGAGTAAACCGTGGGGCCCAGCAGATCGTAAAATTCGTCGAGCGCCTCGGCGTGGCTTTCCACGTCGCGCAGCGCGATACCGTCGTCCGGCAGCGGACGCGGAGGGTGAACCAGCACCACCGAGTCGGCTTCCACGCGCAGATGGCGGTGCTCGGCCAGGACGTTGAAGCGGTGCACCCAGTTGCCGTAGGGATCCTGGTACGTGGAAGGCCGGGCCACCGGATCGGTGGAGAGCCGGAACGACAGGCAGGTCTGCGTGTCATCCTGGCGCGGCCGCAGGCGGACTTCGTTGTAGCTTTCGGAAACCGGGCCGTCGTAGGTGAACTCGGTGATGTGGAACAGGCTATAGCGGTTCATGCCACCACCGCGTAGTAGAAATACTTGCGGGCAACCTGCTCTCCAATGCCGCGGCAGGTCTTCTGAAGGTCGGTGAGAAAAGTGTGCAGACCACGCGCAAAAATATCCTCGATGCGATCATAGCGCAAGCTCTCGAGCAGCTTACCGGTGAGGCGTTCGGCCTCGTCGGCGTAGGCTCCGGGACTGGTCCCGCTGATGGCGCGCAGGGACTGCTGGACCACGCCGATGTTAAAGCGGATGGAGCGCGGATGCTCGGCATGCAGCACCAGCAACTCGGCCACGCGTTCGGGCTGGATGCCGGCGTGGTATTGCCGCCGGTAGAACTCGTAGGCGGCGACGGATTTCAGGACGGCCATCCACTGATGATTGCCGGCCTCGCCGCTGGCGGTGGACTCCACCAGTTTGTGATACTCGACGTCCACGATGCGCGCGGTCATTTCCGCGCGTTCCAGGGCGCGGCCGGCTTGCAGGAAGTTCCAACCCTCGTCGTGCGGCAGGGTGTCGTCGGCCACGCCGTGAAAACTGTGGCTGCCGAAGCGGATCGCATTGCAGAAGCGGTGCGGACCGACCGCGATCTCCTCCTCGGGAGTATAGCGGGTCACATTGTGGTAGAGGCTGTTGATGTCTTCCCAAAGCTCGCGCGAGATGCGGTCGCGAATGGTGCGGGCGTTTTCGCGCACGGACGTGATGCACTGGACGATCGAGCTGGGATTGTTCGCACTGAAGGCGAGAAACTCGAAGACGTTGCGCGGGGTAGCCTGTTCGTATTGCGCGTTGAAGCGTTCTTCCTCGCCGGTGATGGCCACCAGCGGATCCCAGCGCAGGCGGTAGGCGTGCGGCGACTGCTCGATCATCATGTGGTAATTGACGTCGAGGATGCGCGCGGTGTCCTCGGCGCGCTCCATGTAGCGCGCCATCCAGAACAGGGAATCCGCGATGCGCGAGAGCATCACGCCGCGCCCCGCAGGACCCAGGTATCTTTGCTGCCGCCGCCCTGCGACGAGTTCACCACCAGCGATCCGGCCTGCAAAGCTACGCGCGTCAGGCCGCCGGGGACAATGATGACCCGGTCTCCGTCGTACAGGCAGTAGGGGCGCAGGTCGATGTGGCGCCCGGCCATGCGTCCGCTGCGCGGGTCGTGCGCCGGGCAGCGGGACAAAGCGATAACCGGCTGCGCGATGTAGTTGCGCGGATCGGCGCGCAGGCGTTCGCGGAATTCGGCGATCGCGGATTCGCCGGCGGCCGGACCGATCAGCATGCCGTAGCCGCCGGACTCGCCGACCGCCTTCACCACCAGTTGCGGAAGGTGATCGAGCACATAGGACAAGTGCTCCGGCTTGGAACACAGGTAGGTCTCGACGTTGCAAAGCACCGGATCTTCACCCAGGTAGTAGCGGATGAACGCCGGCACATAGGCGTAGATAGCCTTATCGTCGGCGACGCCGTTGCCGACGGCATTCGCCAGGGCCACGTTGCCGGCGCGATAGGCGCCCATCAGGCCGGGAATGCCGAGAATGGAATCCGGGCGGAAGGCCAGCGGATCGAGAAAGTCGTCGTCGATGCGGCGGTAGATCACATCCACGCGGGTGAGGCCGTGGATGGTTTTCATGTAGACGATGTCGCAATCCACCACCAGGTCGCGGCCTTCCACCAGTTCGATGCCCATCTGCTGGGCCAGAAAGGTGTGCTCGAAGTAGGCGCTGTTGTGGATGCCGGGCGTGAGCAGCACCATCACCGGCCGCTCGCCGCCGCGGGGAGACAGGCGGCGCAGGATCTCGCAGAGTTCCGCGGGGTAGTGATCGATGGGCAGCACGTTGTGCAACTGGAAAGCGCGCGGCAGCGTACGCGTCATGACCTGGCGGTTTTCGAGCACGTAGGAGATGCCGCTGGGCGTGCGCACATTATCTTCGAGGACCAGGTACTCGCCGGTCTTGGAATCGCGCACCAGATCGATGCCGGCGACGTGGGTGTAGATGCCGCGCGGCACCTCCACGCCGATCATCTGGCGATGGAAATGGCGGCAGGAGTAGATCAGCGAACGCGGCACGATGCGGTCTTTCAAGATGCGCTGCGGGCCGTAAATATCCTGTAGAAAAAGATTGAGCGCGCGGACGCGCTGATCGAGTCCGCGCTCGACATGCGCCCATTCGGCATGGGGCACGACGCGCGGAACCAGGTCGAAAGGGAAGAGCCGCTCGGTGCCGCGGCCGTCGCTATAGACCGTGAAGGTGATGCCTTGCAGGAGGAAGGAGAAATCCGCCAGTTCGCGCAGTTCCTGAAACTGCGCGGGCGCCATGCCGGCCAGCTCCTGGTAGATCCCGGCGTAGTGCGGGCGCGGCTGGCCGGGGGCCGCGAACATCTCGTCGAAAAACGAGCCCGTATCGTAGCCCTGGAACAGGTGATCCTGGGCGAGCTGTGCCTGTTGGACGGGCAATCAAAGTAGTATAGCAACCGCCCGCCGGCACCCGGCCAAGAAGTTTTTTGTGGGGCCTATAAACGGCTCTTGGGAGGGGATCGCCGTCAGGGCTGCGCGGCGATGGGAGCGCGCAGAACGGTGATGGAGGCCTTCGGCAAAGCATAAACGACGTCGACTCCTCCGGCGACGGTCGATTTCACCGGCGGGCCGTCCGGATCGGCGTGCCCGTTGGCCCCGTTGGGACGCCATTGGTACTCCTCGGCGCCGAACGACACGCGCGACACATCGCCGCTGAAATAACGATCCGGATGGCCCGCGCCGCCGGCAAACCGGATGGTGACCGCGTGGGCGCGCTCGCGATCCTTGTTGACCAGCATCACGGACCATTGCCCGTCCGGCCGCTCCAGCACGTACGCCGTCACCAGCAGATTGCCGAATGCGTCGCGCACTTCGCTGGCGGCGCGGAAAACGCGATGCATCCGATCGACCGGCTGTGCCCACTCCCTGGTTATGAGCTGGGCCGCAAAATAACTCGCCATGTAGCCGGTGATGCGGAAATCGCGATCCACGGTGAACATACCGAAAGTGCCCCAGGAATTATTGCAGCCGCGCGACAGGCGTCCCGGAATGTAGTGGAAGAAGTAACTGCCCGTGCCGCCGGAGGCGAACAGAGCGCCGGTGTAATCCGCCCACCACAGCCCGCCCATGATGTCGACGAAGGCCTCACTGACCTGCGCTCCCAGGTTGACCTCGGTCACGAAGATCGGCGTGCCGGGCGGCAGGCCGTCGTCTTTGTATGTCTGAATGATGTGTCCAATGTTCTCCGGCTCGCGGTAGAGATCGTTCCAGGACGTATTGCAGTCATCGTAGGGGTAATGCTCGAACGACAGGAAGGCGAAATCGCGGATGCGCCCATGGCTGCGCAGGTAGTTGAAGAAGCGGCCCAGCCACGAGACATTGCCCTCGCTATCCGGCCACACGCGTACATCCTCAATCACTCCCTCGAACGACGGCCCGCCGAGCTTCGCCTCGGGATCCACCTTGTGAATCGCCGCGGCGAATTGCAGGTACAAGGCCCCGTAGTCTTCCGGCAGCATATGCTGGCCGTCGGCTTCTTCGCCCATTTCGACGTACGCGAACGGATACCCGCGATGCTTCAGATAGGCGATCTGAGCGGCGGCATCTTCGGGCGTGGAGTAGAGTACCGCCACGGGGACGATGGCCGGAAGCCCACGGGTGACGCCGCTGGTAAAGAACAGGTCGAAGCCGACCTGGTCGCCGCTGGCCTCGGTCAGGTCACTTTCGGCGTGCCAGGGATCGACGGAGGAACAGACCGTCTCCGACTGTTGGCGGTTGGGCGAGTGCTTCACCACGTCGGCAAACGCGCCGGCCGCCGAAAGTGTCCCGGCATACAGCTCGCGGATCGCGAAGCCCACACAGTTGCGCGGGTCGGACGCACCGTGAGAGTCGCATGTGCCGGACGATTTCAGCATCCAGATGCGCAGATAGCGTACGGACGTCATCCACGACGCCAGGCGCAGCGTCACCGTTCCGCCCTTGCCGTTATCCATCGCACCGAGCGGAAACGTCTGCCACACGCCGCCCGCGGGGGAGTCGAACGGGTTGGCTTGGCCGGTCCAGAATTGAACGCGATAGTCGGTGGCGTACGGCGCGGCCCAGGCGATGCGCACGGCGTTGATCTCGGTGCGGGCTCCCAGATCCAAAGTCACCCACTGCGCATGGTCCGGTTCGCCGGTAAAGGAGTGCGTCAGATACGGATTGCTTTTCCAGTACGTATTCGGATCGCCGTCGGTCAGCCGCGAGTAGCCGGTCCCGTCGCCCGCGGTGAAGCCGCGGTGAGGCAGAGGCGCGGCCCAGGAATGGCGGATCGGCGCGCCGGGTACCGAATCGCCTGTGAAGTAGCCTTCCTTCGCGGCGGGATTGCTCCAGGCGCCCTTGGGATTCCAATGCCAGGCCTCGGCGAACAACTCGGTATTCTGCCGGTAGCTGACCGGCTGCCATCCGGCGGACTGGATTTTGGCGATGAACTCCGGGGTCATCACTTTATCGGTGACGTCGCCGCGCAGCCGGTCGATGCCCGCACCCAGCGCATGGAAAGGGCTGAAGGAACTGACCGCGTGCTCCGGCGCGGCATCCACCACCACGTGGCCGGGCGGCGCGTGACGCTGCGCGAATGCAGACGCCGCCAGAATCAGAATCGTCGCCGAAACCTTCATCCTCCACCCATGATACGGTCTATCGCCTGCAGCACGACCTCCGGCCGCGCGCGGACGCGGATGTCGTCCGTCAGATTCATCCAGCGGACGGTGCCCCGGCTATCGACCAGAAACTCCGCGGGCCGGGCAATGTCCTGTCCTTTCTCTCCAGCCCCGGGGTGCAACAGGTCGTATCGGCGGATCACCTCCGTGTGAGGATCGGAGAGGAAGGTAAAGCTGTAACCCTGGCTCCGGCAGAGCTCGCGGGTTTCGGCGCCGGTATCCACGCTGATAGCGACCAGCGCGACGCCGCGCCTGCGAAACTGGTCCAAATGCGCCTGGAAGCTCCGCAACTCGGAGTTACAGAACGGTCACCAATAGCCGCGATAGAAAATCAACAGCACGGCACGGTTCGCCCGCCGAAGCTCCGTCAGTGACACCGGCCTGCCATTGGCGTCGGCCAGCGTGAAATCGGGAGCCTGCTGGCCGGGACGCGGCGCGGCAGCCGAAACCGGCACGCGACGCGCGAAGACGAAAAGTCCCCAATAGAAGAGGCCAAACAGAGTGACCGCCAGGACACTGAGCACGGGGGCTGCGATCTTACCGCGGTAGCGCTCGGGCGAGCCGTAGGCCCTCTTCAGCCCGACGGCCAGCATGCACCCGCCGGCCAGAAACATGGCGAGGTTGGGCCAGGGAAAGTCGCGCGTGCCGGCGAAACGAGTGAAGACGGGTATGTAGCTGAAGGTGGCCAACAGCGTGAGGGCGAATCCGAACCAGGCTAGGGCGTTGAACTTCCGGTGCATTCCGCTTATTCTATCTCCGGCACGGCCCGCTCAATGGCGGATTGAGACCCGCGGCGCGATACGCTTCGAACAGCGCACCGGTGGCCGCGTCATACTTGGGTGGACCCGTCCGGTTGGCTTCCTCCAATTCCACCAGGTAGGTGTAGCGCGCCAGCAGCAGGCGGCTGCGAAATACGCCGCCGGCCCATGCCACACGCACCGGCTCGCCGGGCTGCCACAACTGCCCGCGCACAGAGGAAGTCAGCAAGGCCAGCTGTTGCGCGGCATGGTGCAGAATGTCGCGCGCCACCGGATCGCCCGCGGCGGCGATGGCGTCCACCCGCGGCGCCAATTCCGCGACCCGCGAGCGCGGCCACTCGTCCGTATAAAAGCGGTGCAGCAGGTCGTTGGCGCCGGCAGCTCCGGTGGATTCCAACAGGCCGGCGCGGAGGGCGGTGGGTGGACCCCATCCCTCTTCCGCGCGCAGCGCGGCGCGCAACGCCTGCCGCACGATGTCGAACGCGGAGCCCTCGTCGCCATAGATGTAGCCCCATCCACCGGTACGCGCGGAACGCCCATCCGCATGGCGGCCGAAGGCGATCGAGCCGGTTCCGGCGATGGTGATGATGCCGGGTTCGCCGGCGGTGGCGCCCGCCAGCGCGATCACGGCATCGTCGGTTACTACCAGGTTGTCCGCCGCCAGAATCTGCTCGAGGATGGCCTGCTTGTCCGCGGGTCCGCCGCTCATGCCGAAACAGGCGGCGGCGAAACGCGTGGCGCCGGGATCCAGGCCGGCTTGCGCGCACGCCGCGCCGACCGCGTCCGTCACCGCGCGCACCAGTCTTTGCCTCCCCTCGGCGCGTCCGGCGTGATTGCAGGGGCCGCCGCGCCCGACGCCGATCACGCGCCCGGTTTCGTCGCCGATCATCGCGTGCGTGTCGGACTGCCCGCCATCCACGCCCAGGAAGAGTGGCGGTTCACGACTCATAGACCCAGCGCCCGCCCACCATGGTCCGCTCGATGGGAATCTGAATCAGGGTCATCGGGTCGACGCGCATGGGGTCGCGTCCCAACACCACCAGGTCCGCCAGCTTACCCGGAGTAATGCTGCCTTTGATCTTCTCTTCAAACGAGGCGTACGCACCGTTGATCGTCCCTACCCGGATGGCTTCCTCCACCGTCACGCGCTGGCGCGGTCCCCAGACATTTCCGTGGCTATCGGTGCGCGTCACCTCCGATTGCAGCGCCATCATAGGTTCGAACGGACCCGGCGGATAGTCCGACGCCTGCGTGACCCGTATGCCCGCATCCAGGAAGCTGCGCACCGCAAACATCCAATTCAAACGTTCCGGCCCATATTCGCGCATCTTCTCCCCGTGATAGTAGACGTACGTGGAGAAGGGCGTAGGAATCGCGTCCAGCGCACGGATGCGCGAAATCAGGGACGGGTTCACCACCGTGCAATGTTCCAGCCGGTAGCGCGGATCGGAGCTGGGAATCTCTTTCTGCAAGCGCTCGTAGATGCGCAGCATCATATCGATCGCCGCATCGCCGTTGGCATGCGTCCCCACCTGCCACCCGGCCAGCCGGGCCTTGCGCGCGGTGGCGTACAATTCCTCTTCGCCGGCCACCTGTATACCGCGATCGTTGGGCCGCCCCACGTACGGTTCGCTCAACCAGGCGGTCCGCTCCGAGATGGAACCGTCCGCCACCAGCTTGATGGCGCCGACCCGCACCCATTCGTCGCCCAGCCCGGTGCGGACGCCGGCCGCGATCATGCGGTCCAGGAACTCATGAGCCAGAAAACAGTACACGCGAAAAGACAACTCGCCCGCCGCGCGGGCATCCTGGTAGGCCAGCAAATCCTCCGGCGATCCCTGGCACTCAGTCGAGGACGTGATGCCGGTGCGCACCAGCATCTGCGAGATCAGCTTGATGCCTTGCCGCATTTCGTCGCGGGTGAAGTTGACCGGAAGAAGCTTCCAGAACGGCCGGGTGGCGTTTTCGCGGAGCCCACCGGTGAGACGCCCGGTAGCCGGATCTCGATCGAACTTGCCGCCGGGCGGATCGGCCACCTCTTCCGGAATCTCCGTCCGCCGCAGGGCCAGAGAATTCACGTACGCGGTGTGGCCGCCGCGATGTTCGATGAAGACCGGGTTCCGGGGCGCCGCGGCATCCAGATCCTCGCGCGTGAGCTTGCGCCCTTCCTTGGTTTTGGTGTCGTCGTACTTAAAGCCGATGACCCAGTCGCCCGGCGGGATCTTCGCCGCCCGGGCGCGGATGGCGTTCTGTATCTCAGCGATGGAACGCAGGTCGCAATCGACCCACTTCAGGTGCCGTATGCCGGCATAAGAGGGATGCGAGTGCGCATCAATAAATCCCGGCACCACGGTTTGGCCGGCGAGGTCGACGCGACGCACGCCGGCCCGGCCCAAGACCCGGATCTCATCGTTCGAACCCACCGCCAGAAAGCGCGCGCCGGCGATCGCCACGGCCTGGGCGTGGGGCTGCGCCGCATCCATGGTGAGAACGTTGCCGTTGAACAGGATCAGATCCGGCTCGGTCTGCCCCGCGGCGCTCAACGCGGCCGCGCCCAAGCCGCCCAGAAAGGCGCGCCGCGACGGGGTATGTACCCTCATGATCCGACTCAGTGTATCAGAGGATACCGACGGCCGAACCCCCTACGTCGCGGCGGGCGGGTTTCAGGCTACTTTGCCGAGGCCGGGCGTAACTTGAGCCGGAACCGGCCTGGGCCCGTAAACCCGGGCGGCTGCTTTCCAGCCGGCCACATTCAGAATTACCAGCGAAATAGCTCCGACAAAGGCTGGGATCACATAGACGCCATTCATGGCGAAGGCCCAATGTCCCACCACAGGCGACCCCAACCAGGCACCCAGCCAGGCTACCGCGAGTTTTGCGTACACCGCATCCGGACCCGTCAGGAAGCGGTACCGCAACCCATAATGGAAGACCACAGTAACGATCGCGGCGACCACGGTGATCACCACGAAAGATGCAAAGGTCATCCCGATCATCTTACTACCTCCCTGGGAACTAACATCCCGATCACATTATCTCACGCTGAGATAATTGCGGCGATGGTCGAGTTACTAAGTATCGACACTCTGATGTTGATGATTGACTAATAACAACTTGAATATCGCAACCGCATTTATATTCCGGCGGGCCGACGGTGGTACGAATGATCACTTCCGGCGATCCGCCGCGCGGGCCCCAGGTTCCGATGACGGACGTGGGAAAGGGAACAGGCCGAGTCAGCATTTTGTAACACCCGGATCCCGACCGCTGTTGTACCATATCACAGGAGGCAATCCATGTTCACACCCGAGCAAGCTAAAGGTCTCTCCATGGTTTTCATGCAAAGCCTGGGCCAGGAAATTCCCATCACCCGGCGGGTTCTCGCCGCCGTGCCGGACAGCCAACTCGATTTCAAGCTGGGCGATAAAGGCCGCACCGCGCGCCAGCTCATGTGGCACATCGTGCAGAGCGAGAATTGGTTCGGCACGAGCGTGATCGCCGGCAAGTTCCCCATGGACCCGGAACCGGAACCGCCCGCTACGGTCGCCGAGATGCTGGCTTATTATGACGAGCACATGCCGGCCATCCAGGGTCAACTGGCGGGACTTTCGGGAGAACACCTGGCCACGCCCACCAGCTTCTTCAACGTGTTTACGCTGCCGGTGGTTCTTTACATGGATTTCTGGATCAAGCACACGGTGCATCATCGCGGGCAACTCAGTATGCATCTGCGGGCCATGAACGCGCGGGTGCCGGATGTCTATGGCGGCAGCGCCGACGAGCCGTTCCAAATGCCCGCCACGGCGTAAGCGCCGGCGGCGCGCGCTGTTTTTAGAGAGCAACGATCTGCTTGCCCGGGCGCAATCTGCGTCCAGGTTTACTATAGGTATACCCAAATAGCTTGCCGCGCGGCCCGCCTGGATTACAATGCATCTATGAAGCTCTATCTTGCGCTCATTGCCATGCTGCCGGCGGTCGCGGCCGCCCCCGATACGATCAAGGGCAATGCTCTTGGAAACCCTAACGCCCCTCTGATGTTGGAAGTGTTCAGCGATTTTCAGTGCCCGGCCTGCAAGAGATTTCATGACGAAGAGCTGCCCCTGATCGTCAGAGACTATGTGAACACCGGGAAGGCGTACCTGATCTACCGGTATTTCCCGCTGTCGCAGCACCCGTACGGGCGCAAAGCCGCCGAGTTAGTGTGCGCCTGTGCCCAGCTCGGCAAATACGAACAGGCCGCCAACGTGTTGTTTGCCAATCAGGAGATGTGGGCGCAGACCGGAAAAGTGGACGAGACCGTAGCCAGCATCTTGTCTCCCGCGGAACAGAAGCGGCTGCCGGCCCTGCTGAAAGATCCGCGGGTACAAAGCCCCATCGAGCACGATCTGGCGGAAGGCCGCGCGCTGCCGGTCATCTACACACCTACCGTCGCGGTGAGTTACAAAACCAAACACTTCAATCTCTATGGCGAGGGATTGTCTCATTATGACTGGGTCAAAACCGCTTTCGACGATCTTCTCAGGCACTAAGACACCCGCGGGAATCGCGGCGATGGTCCTGCGCGTGGCGCTGGGCGCGATCTTCATCTACGCGGCGTGGATCAAACTGCGCGAGCCCTGGGCGTTGTTCGCCATCAGCATCGCCTCCTACCAGGTGCTGCCGGCCTGGGCCGTGGAGCTGACGGCGCGCGTTTTACCTTGGTTCGAATTGACGTTGGGCGTCCTGTTGATCGTGGGGTTGGTGCGCAGGCCCGTGACGCTGTGCACGTCACTGCTCCTGCTGACCTTCTTCAGCCTGATGGTGCGCGCCATGATCAAGGGCATGCAGATCGACTGCGGCTGTTTCGGCCCTGGCGAACAATTGTCGTGGATTACTCTGGTGCGCGACGGCGCTTTGCTGGCAGCGTCGCTGTGGCTGACCGTGATGGCCATGCGGCCGGGCGCCTTATCGCACACGCTTTAGCAACAGCGCCCAGTCGAGCCACCCCGGCGTAGGCGGCGACTTCCAGCGCGGTCCCTCCACCGGCGGCAGGGGCACCCATTCTCCGGTAAACGCACTGAACCAGGCAGCCTGGTATTTCCCCGGTTGCAGGTCCACGGTGACGTCGCCTTCGCTGGGCAGATAGATGGCGTAGATCTCGCCCGGCTCAGCCAGGCAATAGGCGCCTTTGCTGACCAACTCGTCGTGAGGCTCCGTCTTCCACCATTCGAAACTGGTGAAGAAATCCACCATGTGTTCGTAGCCCTTCAACATCACCATGGTGTCGTCGCCGCGGCCGTTGATCCAGCCGCCGCCGGTATCCGGCCAGATGTTGGTGCCGCGCCGGGCGGTTTCACCCGCGGTGCCGTACGCTCCCGCCATGGCGATATCCCACGCCACATGGCGAAGCGTTTCCGAGGAGTCCGCTCCGGGCCCCTCCGCCCAGTGCGGGTAGTGGTCTTCGTAGCCGTACTCTTCGTTGGCCTGCGGAATGATCCGGCCCGTCTTCATCTGGATCTGCCGCTCTTCGAGCATCAAGGCGTGCTGGTGGCGCGACCAGTCCTGGATGGACGTGAAGCCGAACCAGGCGGACGCCCGGTCCTGATGCTCCCGGTGCACCGGATGGCTGGAAGCCAGGTGATGATAGGGATCCCAGCCTTCCAGCAGCGTGCCGGTCTCGTGCGCCCACTTGTCGTCGCGGAAGCTGTCGAGGTCGTCGCCCAGATCCCAGGTGATGTTCGAGAAGGCGCCCAGCCGCGCGGCGGCGTAGCGGAAGTAGCGGTGCTCGTCGTCACTGCCCGCCGCGGGATGGATGCGCCCGTCGCCGATATCCTGGACCACGGAGATGATCATGTCGCGCTCGCGGGCGAAGCGCAGCATGCGCTCGTACTTCTGCCAGTACTGCACATCGAAGTGCGTGTAATCGATTCCCGGATTGTCGTAGCTTTGCGGGCGCTGGGCCAGCCACGGCCGCAGCAACAACGTGAAGTTTTCGCCGGTCATCAGCGGTTCGCCATAGACGGTGAACGTTCCGCCGGAAAGCAGCACGCGCATGCGATTGATCTTCAGGGCGTGCAGCCGATCGATGGCATTGCGAATGAAGCGCTCGTCGCGCCAGCCCATCAGCCAGAAGGCCGTCGTGCCGTTAAAGAAATAATGCTCGCCGGTGCCTTCCCAGATGAAATGCCAGGGATATTGCGGATCGACCCGAATGGGGCCGCGGCGGTGGCCGTCGGTGGCGGCAAAGGCGCCCTGGTAGGATTTCTCGGTATCGCCTTGCCGGTAGGTGATCGCATAAGTGTAATCGCCCGGCGATGAGGGCATGAAGCGGATGCGAAAAATGCGGCCGTCGGGGGAATCGCAAAAACCGTCGACCGGGGTAGCCGCGGCGCCGCGCTTGGCGAAGGATCCGGTCAGGCTGGCGCCGGTAAATGGATTGTCCGCGCCCGGCGCGGCGACGGTGGCGGTGACTTCAACGAAGTCGTAGGCTGGGACGGCTGGCGCGGATTGCGAAAACGTAACGTCGGAGGCCGCAAGCAGAGGGCACAGAACGAGCAGGCTGGCACAGAGATAACGCACCATGCCCACACTGTAGCAGCCCGCGGGACTTGCGGTTATTCCAGGCGGTAGTTGGGAGCTTCCTTGGTAATCACCACGTCGTGGACGTGGCTTTCGCGCAAGCCCGCCGGCGAGACACGCAGGAAGCGCGCATTCTCATGCAGATCGCGGATGCTCCGCGAGCCGCAATATCCCATGCCGGACTTCAAGCCGCCCACCAGTTGATAGACCAGTTCGGCGAGCGGCCCCTTGGCCGCTACGCGGCCCTCGATGCCTTCCGGCACCAGCTTGGAGTTGGGGTCCTGGGCATAGCGATCGGCGTTGCCCTGCATGGCGCCCAGCGAACCCATGCCGCGATAGGTTTTAAAGGTGCGGCCCTGAAACAGCACCGTCTCGCCCGGGCTCTCGTCGGTGCCGGCGAGCAGGCTGCCGATCATGACGCTATCGGCGCCGGCGGCAATCGCCTTGGTAATGTCGCCTGAAAACTTGATGCCACCATCGGCGATCAGCGGTACGCCGGCCTGGCGGGTGGCCCGGGAGCACTCCGCGATCGCGGTAAGCTGGGGGACGCCCGCGCCGGATACCACGCGCGTGGTGCAGATCGATCCGGGCCCGATCCCCACCTTGATGCCGTCCACACCTAGAGAAATCAACTCACACGCGCCCTTATAAGTGGCCACGTTGCCGGTGATGAGCTCGGTATTCGGCAGCGCCCGCTTCACGGCTTTGACGGCGGCCATCACGCGCTCCGTGTGTCCATGGGCGGTATCGATGGCCAACACATCCACCTTGCGGGCGACCAGTTCCTGCGCGCGCTCGAGGAAATCGTTGGTGGCGCCGATGGCCGCGCCGACGCGCAGACGTCCCTGATCGTCCTTGGCCGCGGTGGGATATTTCAGCTTCTTTTGAATGTCCTTGACCGTGATCAGGCCTTTCAGATTGTAATGATCGTCAACCACCAGGAGTTTTTCGACGCGGTGTTCGTGCAGGATGGCTTCGGCTTCTTCGAGGGTGGTCCCGACCGGGACGGTAATCAGGTTGTCCTTGGTCATGACGTCCCGGATGGGAATATCGGAACGTGTTTCAAAACGCAGGTCGCGATTCGTCAGAATACCTACCAGGCGGGTGCCTTCGGTGACCGGAACGCCCGAGATGCGAAAGCGGCTCATGACTTGGCGCGCGTCGGAGATCATCTGGTCCGGACCGATGGTGATGGGGTCCACGATCATGCCGCTTTCACTCCGCTTGACCCGGTCGACTTCTTCCGCCTGGCGCTCGATCGGCATGTTGCGGTGAATGATGCCGATGCCGCCCTGCTGCGCCAGGGCGATGGCCAGGTGTGACTCCGTCACCGTGTCCATGGCCGCGCTGACAATCGGGATATTGAGGGCGATGTTGCGCGTAAGATGCGTGCGCGTGTCGGCCTCCGCGGGCAGCACATCGCTGCGCGCCGGCTCGAGCAGGACGTCATCGAACGTGAGGCCTTCGGGAATGCCGTCTTGGATCATAAGGTGATTTTTACATCATAGCGTAGGCGGACCGACGGCCGGGGCGGCGCGCAGGCGCGATTTTAACGGCTGGCGGGCGCTTGACGCAACCTGCAAATCACAAGGGAGTTAACAGGTGTTTTCTTAGTCGGAGAGGCGGCTTCCGAACTGGCGGGTGATGCTCGAAAAATTGTAGACTGGTTCTTTGCGACCAGCCTGGAGCTAAGGACCGTATGTTTCGAATGAAAGTCTGCGCAGTCTGCATTGTTCTCGGCATTGCCTCAGCCGCCGTCTTCGCGGCGCCCAAGAAAGGGGATCCCGAAAAAGGGAAAGAAGTCTTTCAGCAGTGCACGCCCTGCCATAACGCCGACAGCACGGAAAAGAAGATGGGCCCCGGGCTCAAGGGCCTGTTCAGCAAGGACAAACTCGCCAACGGCAAGAAGGTCACCGAGGAGAACGTACGCAGCCAGATCGATGAGGGCGGCAACGGGATGCCCGCCTACAAAGAGATGCTGAGCGACGACGAGAAGGACGACCTGATCGCCTATCTCAAAACGCTGTAAACCGGGCCCCCGATGCCTGGTGTCGCCGCCTCCGTCGAGAAGGTTCCCCACTCGCGCATTCGCGAACTGGCCGAGATCGCCATGTCCATGGATGGCGTCCTGCGGCTGTATTTCGGCGAATCCAACCTGCCTACGCCGGATTTCATCAAGCGCGCCGCCGCCGAGGCGATGGCGAACGGCTACACCTTTTATACGGAGAATGCGGGACTGCCGTCTCTGCGCCAGGCGATCGCCGCCAAATACAGTGAACTCCACGGTGTGAACCTCGATCCGGCAACGGAGATCGTGGTCACCGCCTCGGGCGTACAGGCGCTGAACGTCGGTATCCGCGCGGTGCTGGATCCGGGCGATGAGGCGCTGGTATTGACACCGGCATGGCCCAACGGCTCGTCCATCGTGGCCATGGCCAACGCGACGCCGCGCCAGATCCCGCATCCCTTGCGCGGCGACCGCTATGCCATCGACTTCGAGGCGCTGGAAAATGCCGTGACCGGGCGCACCCGCCTGCTGCTTTACACTTCGCCGTCGAATCCGCTGGGATGGGTGGCGACGGGCGACGAACAGCAGCGCCTGCTGGACTTCTGCCGCAGGCACGGCCTGTGGCTTCTCGCCGACGAAGTCTACGATCGGCTGTATTACGCCGGCGGACCGCTCGGCGTCCCGGTGCCCTCCATTCTTTGCAAAGCCACCCGGGATGACGCGGTGATGGTGGTGCAGTCGTTCTCCAAGGCCTACTGTATGACCGGCTGGCGCGTCGGCTGGCTGATCGCCCGCCGCGACCTGGCCCACAAGGCTACGCAGTTGAACGAATTCATCATTTCGCACGCGCCCAGCTTCGCGCAAAAGGCCGCCGAAACCGCGTTATCCCGAGGCGAAGAGGAACTCGCCCGCATGCTGGAGCGTCTCAAACAGAATCGCGATCTGTGCCTGGATGCGCTGCGCGGCATGCCGGGTGTCACGGTGCCGGTTCCCGACGGCGCCTTTTACCTGTTTCCGAAGATCGCAGGCCTCGGCGACTCGTTCGGATTCTGCCGCCGGCTACTCGAACAGTGCCGCGTGGGATTGGCGCCGGGGGTTGCGTTTGGCGCCGGCGGTGAAGGTTCGGTGCGCATCTGCTATGCCGCCGAGCCGCGGATTCTGCAACCCGCCATGGATCGTCTGGACCGCTTCTTGCGCGTCTCGTATTGAAATTCCCGTAACGCCCGTAACGCCCGTAACGCCCGCGCGATGCAGTAGATGTACTGGGCCAGTACCATGATTTCGCGCAAATGTTGATCCCCATCCGAGCCTGCAATATATTCGGAGACGGTAATCCACGGAGGATCTTCGCATGACCAAGATGCGGCTTCTGCCGATCGCCGGCTTGCTGTACACCAGCTTCCTGGCGCAACCAGGCGCGGCCCAAGCCACCTTCGAAACCATCTACTCTTTCGGCGCATATCCGGACGCCCAAACACCGCAGGGATTGATCGCCGGACCAAACGGCGGGCTCTACGGCGCGGCCACCACCGGCGGGCTGTACGGTTATGGCGCCGTCTTCGCGTTGCAGCCTCCCGCGTCTGGCGGCGGCGCGTGGACCGAAACGATTCTCTACAGCTTCGCGCCGCAGAACGGCGACGGGTTCTTTCCCATGACGAATCCGGTGGTCGGTTACCAAGGCGACATCTATGGCATGACGGCGCCGTACGGCCCGCCGCTCTCCGTCGTATACCAGGTTCGGCCAGTGCCGCGCGGCGTTCCTCCCCCGCCGGGAGGAACGTGGACCGAGAACGTGATTTTTCATTCGCCCTACTACGATGCCCTCGGCTTTTTCGACAATTGGGTCGTCCCTGGCCCGCATGGCAAACTGTATTGCGCCTCGGCCTACGCCGTCTTTGAACTCACGCCTCCAGGCGCAGGCAGTCCGCCCGGCACGGCGTGGACTGAGACCGTGCTCTCCGACAACCTTTACCTTGGCTTTGGAGGTGTATTTCAAGGACTGGCCGCCGGCCCCTACGGCGTGCTCTACCTGACCGCCAATTATGCCGGCGAAGGATACGGCGCGATCATCTCCCTCAAGCCGCCGTCCACCAGTCCGGGAAGCTGGGTCGCCACGACACTTTATAACTTCACGGGCCAGGCCGATGGAGGCGTACCCATGGAACCCGCGGTTCTCGGGCCGGACGGAGCCATTTATGGCACCACCAGCCAGGGCGGCGCGAACGGCTTAGGCACGGTTTTCGAACTGGCGCCGCCGGCCCAAAAGGGCGGCGCCTGGACCGAGAACACCTTGTACAGCTTCGGCCCTGGCGACTCCGGCATCGCGTCCTCGCCGCCGGTGGTTGTCAATGGGAAGATCTTCGGCACGACTGCGCAACCCTACGACGCTCCCGTCGTTGGCGGCGCCGTTTTTGAATTGCAGAAGCCGGCTTCCGGCGCCGGCCCGTGGGCTGAAACGGTTCTCTACACCTTCGCTGGACAGGAGCCATACGGACCGCTGGTTCTGAGAAACGGGGCGCTGTACGGCTCGACCAATCCGAGTCCGCACGCTTTTATTACGCCCACCGGCCCGGGCATTGCTTACAAAATACAACCCTGACTGCCGCACGAAAGGAGATTGCGTATGAGGACTCTTCAACTGATCGCTTTCGCCGCCGCGGTGACTGCCGCGTGGCTGCCATCGCGTTGTGGCGCCCAGTTGACTTACCACACGCTATACAAGTTCTCATTCGACGACGGGTCGCCGAACGGAGTGATCGCCAGCGGACACGGGACGCTCTATGTGACCACCGGCGGACCGGTTTACGAAATGTTGCCCGGCGCGCCCGGCACCCACTGGTGGAAGAAAAGGCTGCTCTATCAGCCCGATCAGAGTTCCGCCGCGATCTACCCGAGTTATTTGGCGGTAAGCGCCAGCGGGCGCCTCTTCGGCGTGGGCAGTGGGGGTTCGTCGGGTCTCGGCTCGGTTTTCGAGTTGCTCCCCACTACCCCCGAAGCTCCGTGGACAGCGCAGGAGCTTTACAGCTTCACGGGTGCGTCCGGAATGTACCCCAGCATGGCCGTTGCGGCCAACAATAAGTTATACGCGGTGGCGCCCTATGCCGGGTCCTTTGCCTACGGGACGGTAGTGGAACTCACACCACCAGCGTCCGGCGCCGGTCTTTGGAGCGCGCGCGTCATTTATAACTTCACCGGCGGTCCTGACGGAGGCTCACCTTGGGGACTGACTGCAGGGCCTGATGGAGCGCTCTATGGCACGGCTCAGAACGGGGGCAGCTTCGGTGAGGGCGTGGTATTTGAACTGAAGCCTCCGCCCGCCGGCGCTCCGCATGGCGCACTCTGGACCGAAAGCGTCCTGTACAGTTTCATCGGCGGCGAAGGCGGCGCGAACCCTTACGAGCCTCCCATAGCGGCCAGCGACGGTACCTTGTACGGAGTCACACCAGGCACCGTGTATCAGCTCTCTCCCGGCCCCGGCGGCGTCTGGACGCAAACCATCCTATACAGCTTCTGGAACGATCCTTACGGAGGTTCCGATGGCCCAATCGTGCTGGAGAACGGAGCCATTTATGGCAATCTTTCTCCGTTAACCTGTATCTGCACCTGTTCCGGCGGCTCACTGTTTGAGCTAGAGCAACCCGCGCCCGGCCAGCCCTGGATCGAGAACATTCTCCAGACGTTCCACTACAACTCTCAACCTTACGGAAGTCTCGTCGTCGCCGGCAACGGCGCAGTCTTCGCAACCACGTATGGCGGTCCGGACCTGGACTCCGGGCTTCTATACACATTAGATCCCACTCACTCGACCCCGGAGGATTTCTATGAAACGCCCGTACCGAATAGCGTTTGCGGCGGCCCTCGCCCTGCCACTTCTGGCGGCTGGCGGCGCTAAGCAGGCCGGATACGAGGTCTTATATCGCTTCACAGGATATCCCGACGGGGCCACACCCCGGGGGTTGATCGCCGGACCGAACGGTGTCTTCTACGGTGTCACGGCCTACGGGGGGGCCTACAATTACGGGACCGTCTTCCAGTTGACGCCTCCCGCGGCTCCGGGCGGAAGCTGGACGGAAACCATCATCCATAGTTTTCAAGGCTGGCCCAGTGACGGCCTATATCCTCCATCGGCTCCAACTCTCGGCGCCAGCGGCGAATTGTATGTCGTGAGCCAGTCCGGCATATACGAATTCCAGCCCGGCCCCTCGGGAACCTGGACCGAGACGGCGCTCTACACCGCTATCACTCCCGTCGGCAGCGTCGTCATTGGGGCCGGCGGCGAACTCTACGGTGTGACCAACGTTGGTGGCAAGTACTACGATGGAGTCGTCTACGAGTTGGCCCCTCCATCGGCTCCGGGCGGCACGTGGACTTACAGTACCTTATATGATTTCACGGGCGATGGGCGTCAACCTTCCGGCCTGGCCATCGGCGCGAATGGCGCACTCTACGGCACGACTTACTACGGCGGCAGCTATGGCGCTGGCGTTATCTTTCAACTGACGCCGCCAACCGTCACCGGCGGCGCCTGGAACTATGATGTGATTTATGCTTTCACCGGCGGCGCCGACGGCGGTGCGCCCCTGCAGCCGCCCACTATCGCCGCTGGCGGATCCCTCTATTGCACTACCACGGAGGGTGGAAGCGGCGGCAAGGGAACAGTCGTGAAAGTGACGGCCCAAGCCAGCGGCATCTGGATCCCGTCCGTCCTGTACGATTTTGCATCGACCGGCGATGGCAGTCTGCCGGATTCCCCGCTGATTCTCCACAATGGTGCCCTCTTCGGTGCCACCGTCACGGGCACTTCCGCGCGCGAGGCCGGCGGCACGGTCTTCGCCCTAGGCAAGACCGCCGCTGGCAGTTGGGCGGAGACCGTACTCCACGCCTTTCCCGGCGCGGCCGGACCGGCTGGCAGTTTGGCCATTCCCGGCGATGGCGCCATCTACGGCACAGCCACAACCGGGCCCGGAGCCGATGGCTTGGGCATGTTCTACCAGGTTGCTTTGCACTGAGCTTGAGCTCCGGCGCGGCTCTTGCGGATCTCGTACTAGAACTGCGGGGACGCGTCTGTAACCTAACCGGCTGCCGGACACTGGAGCGCCGGGGGTCTGCTCGTGTAGACTGAAACGAATGCGAAAGGTTCGAATCCGCACTTTTGCGCGGATACCGTCACTTCTCCTGCTATTGTTACCGGGCGGGGTTTGGGCCCAGAGTTTTCAGGGTGTTGTCACCGGACAGTATGATAACTACCGGTCAGGGGCCAACCTCCAGGAAACGATACTCACTCCGTCCAACGTCTCGGCCGGCGGTTTCGGTTTGTTGTTCACGAACACCGTGGACGCCAATATCTTCGCCCAGCCTCTTTATGTTCCTAACGTCAGCATCAAGGGCGGAGTCCACAACGTCGTCATCGTGGCCACGCTGCGCAATTCCGTCTATGCGTTCGATGCGGATACCGCGCAAAGCGCGCTGTGGCACGTGTCGTTGGGCCCGCCGGCGAAGATCGGCTTTCCGGCGTCGCCGCTGATAGGGATTCTGAGCACGCCAGTAATCGATCCGAAATCCAAAGTCATCTTCGTGGTGGCACTCTCCAGCCAGTCAAACCTGCCGGTCTATACGCTTTACGCTCTCAACCTTCTGACCGGCAAAGGTCTGGCCCATATCGCCATACAGGCGGCGGTGACCGGGACGGGCGACAATTCGCAGTCCACGCCTTGCGCGGCATGGGATGGCGGCGCTTTCGACCCTCCCTGCGTTCCCTTCAAGGCCCTGGAACAGTTGCAGCGCCCGGCTTTGCTGGAGGACAGCAGCAATTCGACCATTTATGTGGGCTTCGGCACGCGCAGCGGATCGGAGGCTGTCAGCCCCTATCACGGCTGGCTGCTCGGGTATCAGTTTACGGGCACCGCCTTCACTCAGACTTTCGCTTTCAACAGCACGGCGAACGCAACCCAGACCGGACAGGCATGTTCGGGGTCGGCCCCACCCAATAACCAATGCGGCCACGGGGGCGGCATCTGGATGTCCGGACGGGGACCGGCGCTGGACCCCACCGGCATATACGTCGTTACCGGAAACGGCGGATTCGGCGGAGCGGGCACCGGCAACTGGGGCGAGTCGGTGCTGCGGCTCGACAATCTGGGCTCCGTGCAGGACTCTTATACGCCGAACAATTACGTCAGTCTGAACGCGGCGGATTTGGATCTGGGGGACGCGGGCGCGATTCTCTTCGATAGCTCGAATCCCGCCGCCTCGAACCTGGCGCTGGCCGCAGGGAAGACGGGTAAGGTGTACGTGCTCAACCGGTCGAACCTGGGTGGGTTCAACAACGGGCCGGCCGTGCAGACGTTCATCGGCACCACCTCAGGCTGCGGCAGCGGACCCGGGCAATCCGCTTGTTACGAGATTCATGGCATGGCATATTGGGCGCGGGCCAGCGCCGATCCGCTTCTCTATCTTTGGGCCTGGGGCGACTCGCTGCGCGTTTGGGATTTCCATAGCGACACCAACCAGTTCAAGCTGGACGCCAACCAGGGCAACCTGGCCATTTCGAATTTTCCCGGCGGCGCCATGGCGATTTCCGCGAACGGCGACAGCGGCGGGATCCTGTGGGCGGTCGTACCGGTGCGAAGCACGTCGGCCGCGCAACCCGGCGCCCTTTACGCTTTCGATGCGACGAATGTAAGCACACCGCTGTGGAACAGCTCGGACTACTGGTACGCCACAAAATTCACAAGTCCTACGGTGGCGAACGGGAAGGTCTATATAGCGACCTCCGTTTCACCCCCGGCGGTGACTCCATCCTATTCGCCTGAGCTCCGCGTATACGGTCTGTGCGGCACTTGCACGCATACGCCGGCGGCGTCTGAGTTGCAGAAGGGCGCCGTTCTGCGCGCGGCGGAGAAGTGACCGGCGCGTCTCAGACCGCGTAGGTGTCTCAGGCGTACCAGGATAGCGGGCTGGTACGAAATCAACCCATTCGTTAACTGTGGCGTGCAATCTCCTCCGATCTGTGGTACATATTAGGTTTACAGCATTGGCGGGTTCCCTGACCTGTTTTTGCTGGCGCGCTTAGGTCCATTCCACGAAACCCTCCGGCAACCCAACATTCGCAACTGTAACGTGGAATCTCGCGAGCGCACCCGGGGTTAGAGATGCATCCCTCCCGTGAGTTTTGGAGTAACGCAATTCCCCATGGATAGCGACAGAAAATATCGACAACCGGGCTATATGGACTCGGACCGCTCAGGCTTCAAGGAGCGGAGAGGCGGCGACGAGCGTCCCCGCACACCGGGTCCCAAGCCGCCCATCGACATCACCGGCCCGCGCCTGCCGCGCCTGGTGCAGGCGGTGACCGCGTCGCGCTGTTTCAATTGCGCCACGCAACTGCCCAACGGGATCGACTGGAACGGCAACTGTCCGAAGTGTAACGTCGAACTGCATTGCTGCAAACAGTGCACGCATTTCGAGCCGTCCACCCGGTTCCAATGCGCAAAGCCGATTAAAGAGCGCATCGCGGTCAAGGACAAAGCCAACGAGTGCACGCTCTTCGCGCCGCGGGTCACGGTGGCGCGGGATGGCAGCGCGGCCGCGCCGCCGCCCGGTCCGGTCATCCAGGCGCCCACCAGCCCGGATGCCGCGCGCAGTGCGTTCGATAAGCTCTTCAAGAAATGATCAGGGTGTCCGCTCGCTGTGCCCCGCGGTCTTCAGATGAGGGTAGAAGTTCAGGTCTTTCCCCGTTAACCATTTGGTCGCGAAGATAATCTGTCCGGTGTGGCCGGAGAAGTGTTCCACCACGTGGTAGATGGCTTCGAGCACGGTCACGTCATAACCCTGCACCGCGATACGGCGGGTCAATTCGGTGAGCGGCAGGTTCTCGATCACGGCGGCGGCCTCGTCGACCGCCGTCCGCAGGTGCGCCGCCAGTTCCGGCGCTGTCATCCCGCCGCGCGCGGCGAATTCCGTGTCTCGCTGGCGGACGTCGGTTTCTCCGCCGACGCCGGAAACGATCCATTGCCGAACGTTGCCGCTTAAGTGCCGCACCAGGTTTCCCACGGCGTTCTCGCTATCCGCGCCACGAGTCCAGATCTGTTCGTCGGTCAACCGGCTCAGGCAATCCGCGATGCGCCCGGCGGCCTGCCGGAGCTTGCGGGCGGAATAGTCGAGAAAGATGCCGGGACAGGAGTCCATATGCTGCCAGCATACCGTGATCGGCGAGCCCGTTCAGCCCAGCCGCGTGCTAGATTATCCTCGTGACACGACCAATGACCATGGGAGTAATCGTCGGGAATCGCGGTTTCTTTCCCGACCACCTGGCGAAAGAAGGGCGCGAGGAAATCATCAAGGCCCTCACCAGCGCGGGCATCGAGCCGGTGGTGCTGAGTCCCGAGCAGAGCAAATATGGCGCGGTCGAGACGCGCGTGGAATCGCGCAAATGCGCGGACCTGTTCCGGGCCAACCGCGACCGCATCGACGGCGTCATCGTCACGTTGCCGAATTTTGGCGAGGAGCGCGCCATTGCCGACACTCTGCGCCTGGCTGACCTGAACGTCCCGGTCCTGATCCAGGCGACGCCCGATTCCGCGTCCAAGATGTCCATCAAGTTCCGCCGCGACAGTTTTTGCGGCAAAATGTCGGCCTGCAACAACCTGGCGCAGTACGGCATCCCGTATTCGATCACCACGCGGCACACGGAAGCGCCGGATTCGGAGATCTTTCGCCATGACCTGGAGTGGTTCGCGGGAGTCTGCCGGGTGGTGAAGGGCTTGCGCAAGGTACGCATCGGGGCCATCGGCGCGCGTCCGGCAGCCTTCAACACGGTGCGTTACAGCGAGAAAATCCTGGAGCAGCACGGCATCTCGATCGAAACCGTGGACCTGACCGAGATCCTGGGCCGCGTCCACCGCATGAAGGATACCGACGACGACGCGCAGCAGAAGCTGGCGGCCATCAAGGCCTACGTCTCGACGCAAGGCATCTCCGAGGAAGCGCTGATGAAGATGGCCAAGCTCGGCGCGGTGGTGGACGGCTGGATGAAGGAAACCGAAGTGGTGATGAGCGCGGTGCAATGCTGGACCGCTCTCGAGGAATATTTCGGCATCGTGCCGTGCACCATCATGAGCATGATGAGCAACGACCTGCTGCCCAGCGCCTGCGAAGTCGATATCTGCGGCGTCGTCGGCATGTACGCGCTACAACTGGCCTCCGGCACGCCCAGCGCGCTGCTCGATTGGAACAACAATTACGGCGACGATCCCGACAAGGCCGTCTGCTTCCATTGCAGCAATCTGCCCAAGCACTTCTTCGCCGATGTGCGCATGGATTTCCAGGAAATCATCGCCGGCACCGTGGGCAAGGCGAACACATTCGGCACCTGCGTGGGTCGGGTGAAATCAGGACCCATGAGTTTCTGCCGGCTGTCTACTCACGACACGACCGGGAAACTGCGATCCTACGTGGGCGAGGGCGAGTTCACCAACGATCCGCTGGACACCTTCGGCGGGGCGGGGGTAGTGCGCATCCCGCGGCTGCAAGACCTGCTGCGCTATATCTGCCTGAACGGGTTCGAGCACCATGTGGCGGCGAATTTTTCGACCGTCGCCGGCATGGTACACGAGGCCGGAGCGCGTTATCTCGGCTGGGAAATGCACTGGCACCAAAATTGATCTAAGGCGGTCGTTGTCCACTCGTAGCGTTGTGACCCTCGGCGCGGGGGCGATCCTCGCGGTGACCGCCGGTGCCCTCCTACGGCGCTCCCCGGTCGTGCCGCCGCGTCTCACTCTGCAGCCGTCCGCGATCGTCGCTGACGGTTACGACATCGCGACTCTCTGGATAGACAGTAGCGCCAAGCCGGCCGTCACGCTGGCCGGCAATCCGCATGTCGCGCGCATCACGGGCAGCGACGGAGCGCGCGTACGAATCCGTGCCGGGGTGATGCCGGGCCATGTCCGGCTGCGCGCCACCCTCCCGGGCGTTCCTGCCGCCGAAATCGAACTCCGGGTCACCCCCCTCTTTCGCGACAGCACCGAGGACGGCACGCCCGATTTCCTGCGTCTGGAAGACGATCGCGACCGGCTGGCATTCCGCCGCCGCTTTAGCTGGCTGGCCGAAGCGCAGTATTTCGAACCGGCCGCCACGCGTCAACCCGAGATCAAAGACTGCGCGGCCCTGATCCGCTACGCGTATCGCGAGGCGCTGCACGGCCAGGACTCGGGCCGCATGCCGGCGCTGGGGTCCACCGCCAAGTATCAGTATCCTTACACGCCGCTGGGCGCGGAGCTGTTCCGCGTGCGCCAGGGCGTGTTCGAACCGGCCGACCTGACAGACGGCACGTTCGCGCAGTTCGCCGACGCCCGCACCCTGTGGCGCTTGAACACGTATTTGGTGAGCCGCGTGCTTTCCGCTGCGCTGCCCGGCGATCTGCTCTTCTTCAGGCAGGAATCCGGCGCGGAGCGGTTTCACAGCATGATCTACCTCGGCCAGAGTCAGATCCAAAACGACGGCAGGCGGTATATCCTGTATCATACCGGCCCGGATGGTAACGATCCGGGCGAGATGCGCCGGCTGACGGTCGCGGAACTGACCGGCTTTCCACGGCCCGCATGGCGTCCGTTGGCTGCGAATCCCCGTTTTCTGGGTGTGTTCCGTTGGAACATTCTGAGGAAAGAAAGTGACACTCCTGTCGAGTAAGAGTCTCCGGCTTGTGTTTCTCCTGGCAGCCGCGGCAGCCGGCCTGGGCCAGGGTGAAGACGATCCGTACTTCGCGCTCTCCAGTTCCCAAACCTACGGCACCAACGGCCAGCCCAAGATCTTTGTGAATGGCTGGAACGTGGACGCGCTGGACTTCCGGGTCTACCGTATCCACGACCCCGTGCAGTTCTTCCTGCAACTCGAAAACGCGCACCAGTTCGGCGGCAACGTGGCGCGTCCGCCGCGCGAGCGCACGCTCCTGGAAAGCATCCACATCTGGAAACACGCGCTGCGCACCGAGATCCGGCGTTCGCTGCGAGCGCAGTTTACCGAGTCGCCCAGCGCGCATTTCGAGAGTATGTTTCCGCCAGCGGCCGCACCTGCGGGGAAAGGGACGCAGTACGCCGAAGCGCCGGTGCTGAATTCGCAGCAACTGGTGCTCACGTTCCATCAGCCGGTACAGAGCAAGTCACGATGGCAGCAGTCCACGGTGGACGTGCCGGTGCATGAGAAGGGTGTGTACCTGGTGGAGGCGGTCAGCCGGGACCTGCGAGCCTACACCATCCTGATGGTTTCCGATATCGCCATGATCACCAAGACCGGCCGCGACCGGGTGGTGAACTTCGTGGTCAACCGGACGACGGGCCAACCGGTCCCCGGGGCGAGTGTCGCGCTTCTGACTCGCGACGACCGTCTGGGCAACGCCGAGACCAACCGCGACGGCTTCGCCGAGATGCGGCTGCCGGCGCGCGCCGAAGATATTCGCCTGGTGGCGCATGCCGGCGCGGATGTCGCGGTCAACACTACGGGTTACTTTTTCGGCGCGAACCCGGACCAATGGACGGGCTACGTGTACACGGACCGGCCCATCTACCGTCCGACGCATACCGTGCATTTCAAGGGGATCCTGCGGCTGTATGCCGTCAGCGGGTACCAGGTCCCGGCCGGACGCGCCGTCTCCGTGACCATCCAGGACCCGGAAGACAAGCCGGTCTACCAGAAGACCCTGACCACCAGCGCCAATGGGACGATTCACGATGACCTGGAACTGCCGGCGGGCGCCGCGTTGGGCTTTTATAACATCGAGGCGAAATCCGGCGATGCCTTCATGAACGGCAATTTCGAGGTGCAGGAGTACAAGAAGCCGGAGTACGAAGTGCGGGTAACGCCCGCCCGGACGCGCGTGCTGCAAGGCGAAACCGTACAGGCCACCATCGACGCGCGCTATTACTTCGGCGAACCCGTGGCCAACGCCCAAGTGACTTACGCGGTCTATCGGACCCGTTATTGGTTTCCCCTGTGGTACGACGCCGACGACGAGACCGAAGAAGTGGCGCAGCCGGGAGACGACACCGATGACTCCGGCGACCAGGTGGGCGAGACCAAAGGACAGTTGGATGGCGACGGCAAACTCACCGTTACCGTGCCGACGGCGGTTTCGGATCACAAGTGGGACTTCGTCTACCGGATCGAGGCGCGCGTCACCGACAAAGGGAATCGCGAAATTACCGGCCGCGGCTGGGTGGTGGCGACGTACGGCAGCTTCGCCTTGAATGTCGCGCCCGACCGCTATTTCTATGTGCCCGGCACGGCGGGCAGTTTCAAGGTGCAGGCGCGTGACTACGACAATAGGCCGGTCAGCGCCGCGGTGCGCGTCGACCTGCTCACTTACAGTTACCGGCAACCGGGCGAGGGTCAGGTGAAGGCGAGCGCCGCCGCGCGCACTGGCACGGACGGAAACGCGGCGGCCACGCTCCAACTGCCGGCGGAAAGCGGCATGTATCGGCTGCGGGTGACGTCCCATACGCCCGAAGGACGGGATGTGGAGAGTCACACTTATCTGTGGCTCTCCGGCGGCACCGGCGCCTATTGGGACACCGGACCGAATCGCAACGCCCCTATTGTGACGGACAGGAAGAGCTATCGCGCCGGCGACACCGCCCGGTTGATGATCGTAACCGGCCAGCCCCACACGGCGGTGTACGTGAGTGTGGAAGGCCGCGACCTGCGCGAGTACAAGCTGGTGCGCTCGGCGGATTCCACGGCGAGCTTCGACATTCCGGTGACCGGCAGCGACGAGCCCGGCATCACCGTGGCGGCCTGCTTTGTCCGCAACGGCGAATTCTATAAGAGCGATAAGTGGATCAAGGTGCCGCCGGTGGATCACCAGTTGAACGTGAAGGTGTCCACCGACAAGCCTCAGTATCTGCCTGGGCAATCCGCGGATTACCGGATCGCGGTGACTGACGCCGGCGGAAAGCCGGTGCCGCGCGCGGAGTTCAGCCTGGGCGTGGTGGACGAAGCCATCTACGGCATCCGCAAAGACACCACGCAGGACATCGTGAGTTTCTTCTTCTCGCGCCAGTGGAACCGCGTCGTCACCAGCAGTTCGTTCAATTACTTCTTCAATGGAGAAGCGGGGAAGCGCCGGATGCGGCTGGCCGATCTGCGCCCCACGTCGCGTCTGGCGCAGTTGAAACCCGAGCGCCTGGTGCAACCCAAGGTGCGAAAAGCATTTCCGGACACCGCGTTCTGGTCCGCCGATGTGGTGACGGACGATGCCGGACAGGCGCGTGCGAAAGTCGAATTCCCCGACTCGCTGACCACCTGGCGCGCCACGGCCCGCGGCGTCACGCCGGACACCAAGGTGGGCGACGCCACGCTGAAGACCATCGTGCGCAAGAACCTGATCGTGCGGCTGGCCGTGCCGCGGTTCTTCGTGCAGGGCGACGAGGTGGTGATCTCCGCTCTGGTGCACAATTACCTGGCCTCGGCCAAGACGGCGCGGGTGTCGCTCGACGTCGCCGGACTCGACATCCTGGAAGGCGCGACCAAGGACGTGCCGGTCCCCAGCCGGGGCGAAGCCAAGGTCGATTGGCGGGTGCGGGCGCGGCAGGTCCGCACGGCGAGCATCACCGGCAAGGCGCTGACCGACGAAGAATCCGACGCGCTGCAAATGGATCTGCCGGTGAACATTCCCGGCGTGAAATTGTCGCAGGCCCATGGCGGCGCCATGCCCGCGGGCGGGGCGACGGCCTTCGATCTGGGCTTTCCGGACAAGGTGGAACCCGGCTCGCGGTCGATCTCGGTGCGTGTAGCGCCGTCGCTGGCGGCATCGATCTTTGCGGCGCTCGATTACCTGACCTCGTTTCCATATGGCTGCGTGGAGCAGACTATGTCCAGCTTCCTGCCGGATATCACGGTGCAGGCGGCGGTGCGCGACCTGGGCCTCAAAACCGATCTCGATGAGGCCGCCCTGCACGAGAAGATCAACGCGGGCCTGGAGCGCCTGTACAACTTCCAGCATCAGGATGGCGGATGGGGCTGGTGGGAGACGGACGACAGCCACCCGTTTATGACGGCGTACGTGGTGGCAGGCTTGAAGCAGGCCCAGGCGGCCGGCGTCGAGGTAAAGCCGATCGCCATTCAGAAGGGCGCGGCGTGGCTGCACCGGGATTATGCCGGCGACCGGCAGCTCGCTTCCGACCTGCGCGCCTATATGCAATACGCGCTGGGACAGGCGGGATGGGTGGATCGAGCGGCGCTGGACCAGTTATTCGAGGCGCGCAGCAAGCTATCGCCGTACGGCACGGCCATTCTGGGCCTGGCGCTGGAGCAGGCGAAAGATCCGCATGCCGGGGACCTGGCTGCCGCGCTGGCACAGAACGTGGAGCAGAGCCAGGAGGAAGCCTGGTGGACCGCCACCCGCGATTCCCTGCTGGATTTTTCGGAAGACGCCACACCCGAAGCCACTGCCTACGCGCTCAAAGTGCTATCGCACGAACGGCCCGACAGCCCGCTGCTGCCGAAGGCCGCGTTGTGGCTGATGAACCACCGCAACGAGGGTTACTGGTGGTCGTCCACCAAGCAAACGGCGATGGTTATTTACGGCTTGACGGATTATCTGAAGGCCACCCGAGAACTGAATCCGGACTCCACCGTTACGGTGTTGGTGAACGATCAGCCGGTGCTGACGCGCAAATTCGACCAGCCGGCCGGCCCCAGCCCGGAACTGACCATCGATGAGTCACGGCTGCAGCCGGCCGTCAATCACATTCGTATCGCGAGCAGCGGCACGGGCCGCATTTATTATTCGGTGCGGGAGGAGTACTGGACCCGGGAAGCGCGTTTCGAGAAGACCGGGTCGGTCTCTCTGAACCTGCTGCGCGATTACTTCCGGCTCAAACCGAGTCACGAAGGCGACCGCATCGTGTATGACACGGCGCCGCTGGAGGGTCCGGTGGCGGTGGGTGACGTCATCGCCGTTCGCTTGACGGCGACGGGATCGGAATGGCGGTACATGATGATCGAAGATCCGATTCCCGCCGGGACGGAATTCATCGATCGCGACAATGCCTATAAGCTGCGGAACCCGCCTCCGTGGTGGGCGTATTTCTTTACCCGGCGGGAACTGCACGACGACCGGATGGCTTTGTTCCAGACTTATTTTCCGCGCGGCCAGCAGACTTATTTTTACCTGCTGAAGGTGGTCAATCCCGGCGTCTTCGAAGTCAGTCCGGCGCGCGCGGGTCCCATGTATCAGCGGGAGATCATGGCGACCAGCGAAAGCCGCCGGCTGGAGGTGAAGTGATGCGTATTCTGGTCGCGATTCACCTGGCGGGCAATGCGCTGCTGCTTTGGCTCGGCTATTACTGGCTGGGCATCGGAGAGAGCCGCGGCACGGCGCTGGCCTGGAGCGCGCTGGTGGCTTTGACCGGTCTGCTCCTGGCCTGCCATCTGCACGGCGCCACGTTGGCGTACTTTGCCATGGACAAGCGCCGATTGAGTTCCGCATTCCGTACGGTGACCAGGCGCCTGGCCCTCCTGACCACCGCCGTGCTGGGGTTGCTCGTAATCTATCTGCTGCTGGCGCAATGGGCGGTCTACAGCGCCAAGCCGGCCTTCCGCATCGCTTCCTGGCTGACCCTGACGTTCCGCAGGCCCGTGAAGCCGGCCGCCGTGCAAAGCGTTCTCGACGGCGGGCTTTGGCTGGTACGGTGGGTGGCGGTTCCGGTCATTGCGCTGCCGCTGCTCTCGGGCATTGTGACCGGGCGGCGGCGCGGACGCTCGCTGCTCTATTGGGTGGAGGTGCCGATTCTGCTGGTGTGCGGCCTCTGGTTGCCGCTGAAATTGATCGCGTGGGTGCCGCAAGTAAGCGGTTTCGGTCTGCAGATGTTCAGCCTGGCAGTGCGGCTGGCGATCGCTTATTTGCTCTTCGTTGCCGAGTGGCTGGCCTTGGAGTTCATCACTTCCGGCGGCAGGCCGCGCGTCACCCAGCCTAGCACCGCGGCTTCGCCGTAGCGTTTCACCAAGAGATCCGTGGCGCTCCTCTGCCCCGCGAGATACTGGACCAGGCCTTCCCGAAACCAGAGCGGCAGGCCGGCTACGGCTCGCGATTCCACGAGCACATGGAACAGCTCATGCCGGATGGTGGAATCGAGAACGCCGTGGCTGCGCAGCACCTCCACCGGCTGCATATGGATGCGGCGCCCTTCGGTGTACGCGGCCACCGTCCCCGGCTCGCCGGTGGAGTTGCGATAGTTGTCCAGATCCGGGTAGACGCGGATCTCCACGTCCGGCGGCATGGGCCAGTTCACCCGCTGCCGGGCGGCGCGGGCTTCGCGCGCCGCAATCTCGAGCACCGCGCTGTCGCGCTCCGGCCGGGTGGTCCACAATACCAGACCTTCGCCGCTCAGGCGCTGCCAGGCCAGTCCACGCGCGGTGACGCCCAGGGCCGTACCGGGATAGTAAAACGCCAGAATGTCCTGGTACGACCGTCCTTCCACGCCCATCTGGTCCGCGCCGCTCTGGCAGAGTCCAACGCCGCTGCCCGCGCCGCGGCCCTGAAAGATGACGTGTCCGCCCCCGGACTGGACGTCGTACAGATCGCTGCGGATCGCATTCCAGCCCAACGCGCGATCCACCGCGAAGCGGAACGAACCGGCACTGATGCGCACCGATCTGCCGCCGCCGGTCATAGCGAGCGTGGCGGCGCGACCGGAACCGGTGCGGGCAACGATCGCAATTCGATCGAATGAGGGCGGCGCCTGGAGGGCAGCGTCCGCCAGCGCCTGCGCGATCCGACGCGGATCGCCGGCCCATTGCCAGGGTGCGGCGCCCGCCCGCATGCAGTAGGGATCGGCATGGCTCGTCAGGTACGCGGCGGGATCGGCTTCGGTTTTCCCGCCGCAGTCGCGGGTATAGGGGGTGAACGCGGGCCTGCCTTCGAACCACAGCAGTTCGCCCGCCGTGGCGTCGGCTGCCGCCTGCAATCGGGGCGTGATGCCGGCGAGTTCCACGCGCTGGCAATGCGTGGTGGAGCAGAAATCGTAGCCTTCGGCGGCGTGCCGCCCGCGCAGCCGGATGGCATATGTGCGCGCCGCCACGCTCATCGCCCGCAGGGCCGCGTCCGAGCGGAACACGCTGCTCTCTCCGGCCAGCACACCTGCCACATATCGCTCCAGAGGCACCTCCACGACGCCGGTCTCCAGCCGGACCTTGACGGTGGGAGCCGTCGCCAGCGCCGCGAACAGCAAAACGTGAATCACAGGCGCCCCGCGCGAAAGGCCTGCAGAATACGGCCGGCGATGGGCGCCGCGTCCGAGCCACCCGAGTGGCCCTGCAGCATCACCGCAACCACTGCGTCCGGCGCACGGCTGGGCGCGAACCCGGCGAACCAGGCGATGGGAGTTCCGGAGTCCGCCACCACGCTGCCCGTCTTGCCCGCCACCTGCCCACCAATCCCCGCGCGCCGGGCCGTACCGTACGCGACCGCGCCTTCCAGCCCGGCCATGACGGCCTGCATTTCGGGACGTTCGATGCGTAGCGCCAGCACTCGATACGCCATCGCCAAACCCGCGGTGGTGACGCGTATGTGCTCCTCACCCAGCGCCTGCAAACGGTTGGCATCCACGCTGGACACCGGCTCCACGCGCTCCGCCAGCCCCGCCAATTCGCGGGCCAACTCGCCCGGTGCGAACCGTTCCGCCACATGCGCTACGAAACAGTTACAGGAATAGGCCAGAGCCGTATCGACGCGCATGGGAAAGTCCAACCGCGGATGCGAGCAATCGAACGACCGTCCCGCGATACGCAGCCGCCCCGGGCACGGGAACGACTCCGCCGCGGTGAGCTTGCCCGTGCGAAGCAAGGCTGCCAGCACGAAAGGTTTGATCGCAGATCCCGGCGGCGCGAGAAACCTGTCGGCCACGGTCGAGTTGCACACCGCGATCCGGCGCCGCGTACGCACATCGATCAATACGGCCGCGCCTTCACCGGAAGCGAAGAAACGGGCCAGACTGGCGGGCGCTGCCGCGCTGCCGGACGCGCAGGACGCCAGGGACAAGAGCAGGTTCCGCCGCGTGATGGTCACACCAGCCATTTAACCCCAGTTAACCAAATTGAGTATGGTATTGCGGGTCAGCCGGCGAAACGATGAGTGGATAGCGCATCGCGCCGTACGGGGGCTGGGTATGAAACGTCTGTTGCAGGTATTGCGAATTGAAGACAGCGGCCAGGACCTGGTCGAATACACCTTACTGATCGCCTTTGTGGCACTGGCCAGCACCGGCATGTTCCTAAGCGCGGGACAAGGCACCAGCCAGGTATGGTCCAGCGCGGACAATGTGCTCACCACCGCGGCAACCGGACCTTCGTCGTCGCCCGCGGCGCCCGGAGGCGGCGGCGGTGGCCGTGGCGACGGGCACGGCGGTGATGGCCATGATCGGCACTAGCCGTCTCTGGTCAGACCTCCAGCTTCCAGGGCTCCCGGTAGGTAGCCAACAGGTGTGGCTGCATGTCATTCTGCCCGCAGGTCCAGGCTTTTTCATCCCAATCGATGCGCGACTTGAAACGCATCGACAGGTTCGCCAGCAGGCACACGGTTGACGAACGCACACACGTTTCGATGTCGCTCATCGGTTTTTGACGCGACCGGATGCATTCCAGGAAATTCCTCCAGTGAGGCACATTCATGTCGGACATGGCATGGTCCCGCTCCCAAACTTCCGGCTCGCTGTTTCGCTTATTCGGAATCAGCCGGCAACTGCCGCGGTTGACGAAAAGGGTTGCCTCCGTGCCGTGAATCATCGTCCCGGCGCCCTGGCCGAGTCCGAACATGGGTAGCGGGTTGCAGGTGCGGCTTTCGTAGCTGGAAAGGAAATTCTGGTAATAGAACGTGGCCAGCATGGTATCCGGCGTCTGGGTATTGTCCTCAACATAGAACTTATTTCCCATGGCCGTGACCGCCAGGGGCATGGCCTCGCCGAAGCACTGGTGGATCGGATCGATCAGGTGCACGCCCCAATCGGTCATGGCCCCGCCGGCGTAGTCCCAGAAGTAGCGGAACGTGGGGAAGGTGGCGGCCTTGACGCCCCAGCGATTGGGGTTGAACGGCACTTTCGGCGCCGGTCCGAGCCACATGTCCCAATCCAGATCCGCGGGCGGGTCGCCATCCGGCGGATTGCCGAAACCCTTCTGGTCCGTCAGGCCGCTCTGAAAGGCGTGGCAGAACGTCACGTCGCCCAGTTTGCCGCTCTTTACGAGTTCCACGGCCTTGAGAAAATAGCCTCCGGAGCGCTGCATGGTGCCGGCTTGCACGACGCGATCGTATTTGCGCGCGGCCTGCACCATCTTCTGGCCCTCTTCCACAAACTTGCAGGCGGGCTTTTCGACGTAAACGTCCTTGCCTGCCTTGCACGCCTCGACGGCCATGTAAGCGTGCCAGTGATCGGGCGTGGAGATGCACACCGCGTCGATGGATTTATCCGCCAGGATTTCGCGGAAATCATGTACCGCCTTCACCTCGAATCCCTTGCTGCGGGCGGCGGACTCGGCGCGCTCCAGGTGGGGCCGGTATACATCGCAGACGGCGACCGGCTGGGCCTCCGGAATGCGCATGGCGAAATCCAAGTTGCCGGAGCCCATGGCGCCGATCCCGATAAACCCTACCGTGATGCGGTCATTCGCTCCTTTGATCCGGCCCGTAAACAGGGAAGTGGTGAGAGCGGCTCCGGCACTGGCCAGCGCGGTGCGCCTGGACATCTCGCGTTGCATGGATGGTTGTGCTCCTTTATTTTGGTGCTGGGATGCAATTACTTCGAAGCACTATTGTATACGCCAATCCGGCGCACGATTCGAGGGATCGGGTCGATTCAGTGGCAGATTGCTGGTGAGCGCGGTAGGAATCGAACCTACAACCTAGTGATTAAGAGTCACTTGCTCTGCCAATTGAGCTACGCGCCCGCTTGAGGTTTTACGGCTGGCCTGGCGACGCCCACGGCGCGCCAACCTCAGATTATATCATCGTCTCGCCCCTGGCGGACTCCAGGGACGCAGCGGCAATCTGCGCGATATCCAGCAGTTTGGGCGGCGTCTGGCTGAGCGTCCCCAGGGCATCGCGGAACATCGTCTGGCAGAAGGGACAGGCCGTTCCCACCACGCCGGCCCCGGTGGCGACCAACTGGCCGGCGCGTTCGATATTCACACGTGCGCCCTTCTCCTCGCCCAGAAACATCTGGCCGCCGCCCGCCCCGCAGCAGAACGAACGTTCCCGCGTGCGTGCCGGCTCCGCGGCATCGCCCCAGCGCGCAATGACGTGCCGCGGTTCATCATATATATTGCGGTAGCGCCCCAGATAGCACGGGTCGTGGAAGGCCACCCGTTCCCTGCCCTCGGTTCGCGCGGGCAGCTTGGTTTGCATCCGCGCCAGCAACTCGCTGTGATGCTCGATCTGGAAGTCCGCCCCAAACTCCTTCCAATCCTCGCCGATGGTGCGCACGCAGTGAGGACAGATCGAGAGCAGCCGGGTCACTTTGGCGGACGTCATCTGCTCGATATTGGCCTCCGCCATCTGCTGAAACAGCAGGTCGTTTCCCAGCCGGCGGACCGGATCGCCCGTGCACTTCTCCTTGCGCAACACGCCGAAGGTGATGCCCAGGTGGCGCAGCACGCGCACCAGCGCCAGCACAATCTCCCGTCCCTGCGGGTCGTACGACCCCATGCAGCCCAGCCACAGGCAATACTCCTGGGTGCCGTCGTAGAGCGGCAGCTCGTTCTTCTCGATGAACTTCTGCCGCTCGCTGGAGGCAAAACCCAGCGCGTTGCCGTTGCGCTCCATGGCCAGGAACATCTTGGAGCCATGGTCGTCTTCCCACTTGCCGGTGTTCACCGCGCCACGGCGCAGGCCGATGATCACGGGCAGGTGCTGGATGCCCACCGGGCACTGGAACTCGCAGCTTCCGCAAGTAGTGCATTGGAACGCGGCTTCCGCCGAAATGTGCGGCCCCAGCAGCGCCGCTTCGTTACCGGGACCCTCTTCATTCAGATAATGCCGCAGCCCCAGGATGATCTCCTTGGGGTTGAGCACCTTGCCCGTGTTGTACGCCGGACAGTGTTCCGTGCAGCGCCCGCATTCCACGCAAGAGTAGGCCTGGAGGACGTCCAGCTTGGTGATGTCTTTGCCGGTGTCGAGTCCGAAATCCTCGTCTCCGACCAGCGGAGGGATTTTGCTGAAGCCGTCGCGCCGCAGGAAAACGGTGGCCGGGCTGATCACCAGGTGCAGATGCTTGGTGTGCGGAATCAGCGGCAGAAACGCCAGCAAGGTGGCCGTGTGCAGCCACCAGTTGATGCGTCCCGCGGCGGTGGCTTCTTCCAGCTTCAGACCCGCCAGGTACGTGACCATCAGGATGAAGATGAAGAGCGCGATCACGCCGGATTCCGGCGAGACTGTGCCCAGCCATTTGGGCTGCGCCACGAAGCGGCGGACCGCCAGTCCGGCAATCGACACCGCCACGGCCACCGCAAACACGGCCACGAATTCAAAATAGATGCGGCCGAATCCGCCTTCCCGGCTGAGGAACGGCACGCCGAAGCCCTCGGCCAGATGATTCAGAGTAATCAGCGCGAAGGCGCAGAAGCCCCAAAACACGAACGCGTGGGCGAGACCCGGCAGCGGACGCTCGCGAATGACTTTGCCCTGCAACAACACTTCCCACACCAACTGCCGGATGCGCGGCGCCAGGGGCCGCAGGTGGAAATCGGGATTGCTGCGCGCACGGCGGATAGCATCCACCGGTTTGCGGAAACGGCGCCAGAAAAGCAATCCGGAGATGCCCAACAGTATCGCCAGGATCGCCATCTCCAACCAGGATGGGTGGACCATGCGGTAACCTTGAATGTAGCACGCAATCCGCGAAGTCAGCGGTAACTTATCCCGACGGAGTCTCTCACTTGCACATCCTGGTTACCGGGGCTGCGGGGTTCATCGGTTCGCACATGTGCGACCGCCTGTTGGCTGAGGGTCACTCGGTGGTGGCTGTCGATAACTTCCTCACCGGTTCTGCACAGAACCTCGCGGATCTCGACGGCAACGCGAACTACCGGTTCATCCGCCACGATATTACCCAGCCGCTCGCGTTTGACGGACCGCTGGATGCGGTGCTGAACATGGCCTCGCCTGCCAGCCCCAAGGACTACCTGGAGCACGCCATCGAGACGCTGGACGTCGGCAGCGCCGGGACGCGCAACATGCTGGAGCTCGCCCGGGCGCGCGGCGCCCGCTTTCTGCTGACTTCCACATCGGAATGCTACGGGGATCCCCTGGAGCATCCGCAGAGCGAGCAGTACTGGGGCCACGTGAACCCGGTCGGCCCCCGCTCCTGCTACGACGAAAGCAAGCGATTCGCCGAGGCACTGACGATGGCCTACCATCGCACCCACGGCGTACGCACCAACATCGCACGTATCTTCAATACTTATGGGCCGCGCATGAAGCTGGACGATGGCCGCGTGGTGCCCGCCTTTTTGAGCCAGGCTCTCGACGGCGAGCCGATCACTATTTTTGGAGACGGCTCGCAAACCCGCAGTTTCTGCTATGTGAGCGACCTGGTGGACGGCATCTACCGCTTGATGCAATCCGACGAGCGCTTCCCGGTGAATCTGGGGAATCCCGACGAAATGACCATCCAGGAATTCGCCGATGCGATTCGGGAACTTACCGGCAGCCGATCTCCGATCCAATATCGTCCGTTGCCGGAGGACGATCCGAAGCGCCGGCGCCCCGATATTTCGAAGGCGCGCCGCGTGCTTGGATGGGAGCCGCGCGTCACGCTGGAAGAAGGCTTGCGGCTGACCCTGGAATATTTTCGCGCGCCGCTCTGATCCGCCTCCCCGCGGGCTAAAATACCTCTGATGAAACGTATCCTTCGGTTGCTCGCGATCGCCGTCGCGCTGCTGCTGCTGATCGTGGTGGCGCTGCCGTTTGTGATCAACCCCAACCAGTTCCGCCCCACGCTGGAAGCGGAACTGACCAAAGCGCTGGCGCGCGAAGTCAAAGTCGGCGACCTGAAACTGGCGATCCTGTCCGGAGGCGTCACGGCTGACGATCTTTCGGTGGCGGACGATCCGGCCTACAGCGGTTCACCGTTTCTGCATACCCGGTCCCTGACGCTGGGCGTGGACCTGTGGCCGTTGATTTTCTCCAAGCGGCTGCACGTTACCCGGATCGTCATCGACCAGCCCGAGATCGATCTGATTCAATCCGCGGCGGGAGACTGGAACTTCTCCAGCCTGGGCGGCAAGTCGAACAAGCCCGCGGCGCCGCCCCCGCCCGCCACAGCCGGGGCCGGTGCCGGTATGAATCTTTCCGTCAACCTGGTGAAGATCACCAAGGGGCGCCTGACGTTTGCGCAACGCGCTTCCAACGCCAAAGCGCGGGTGCTGGAGGATGTCAGCATGGAACTGCGCGACTTCTCCGCCAGCGCCGCTTTTCCGTTCATGCTGGCGGCCAAACTGGCGGGCGGCGGCGACATCCAACTCAACGGTACCGCCGGACCCGTGGATGCCACCGATGCCGCCGCCACGCCGGTGAAAGTCAGCGTGAAACTGAACGGCTTCGACCTGGGTGCGGCCGGCCTGGAAGGCTCCGCCGGGCTCGCCGGGCTGATTTCGATTAACGGCATGGCGGCTTCGAACGGAAAAACCGTCTGGCTGACCGGGCATCTGAAAGCCGAGCATTTGAAGCTGGCTAGAAATGGCACACCCGCCAAGGAACCGGTGGAGTTCGACATCACGCTCGATCACGACCTGCGCAAGCGCGCCGGGGTCTTGCGCCGTGGCGACATACACATTGGCACAGCGCCTGCCAGTCTCACCGGGACCTATGCGGCCCAGGGAGATTCGGCCACCATCGACATGACGCTTTCCGGCCCCCAGATGCCGGTACCCCAGCTTGCCGCCATGCTGCCGGCCTTTGGCGTGGTGCTACCGGCGGGCTCCTCATTCGAGGGTGGCACCGCCAGCGCCAAGCTTACATTCACCGGACCCGCGGAGGCATTGGCGACCAGCGGCACCCTAGCCCTGAACAACACCCGGCTCACCGGCTTTGATTTGGGGTCGAAGATGTCCACAGTCGAGAAGCTGGCGGGCATCAAAACGGGGCCCAACACGGATATCCAAACCTTCAGCGCCACGGTGCACATGGCTCCGCTGGGATCCACGATTCAAGACATCAAGCTGGTCGCCCCGGCGCTCGGCGAAGTGGAGGGCGCGGGGACCATAAGCCCCAGCCAAGCCCTGGATTTCAAGATGCGCGCGACCCTGCACACGGGAAACGCCGCCATGGCGCTGATAGGAGCCAAGAGCGATACGGGTGTGCCGTTCCTGGTCGAGGGTACGGCGTCCAATCCCGTGTTCCGGCCGGACATCAAGGGTCTCGCGACCCAGCGGGTGCAGGCCATCGAGAAGCAAACGGTCGGCAAAGCCGCCGGCAGCTTGCTGAACGGGGTGCTGGGCAAAAAGAAGAAGTAGCGCGATCTATCGCGCGGCGAGATCCTGCAGGAACACGGCGCGGGCCTGTTTGAATTCGTCCGGCAGCATCGGTCCCAGGCGGGCCGACTGCCCGGCTGTCTGACGTTCTTCGCCAAAAGTGGCGGAGACCGACTGGAACGCCAGCAGGCACGCTTCCACCAACTCGCCGGTATACCGATCCGCGGCGTCGATCAACTCGTTGGCGCGTCCCAAAATGGCTTCTGCTTGCGAAACGCGCGCGGCGGAGCCCTCCAGGATCGGGCCTGGCGCGAGGTGCGGCGCGAAAGCGGCGATCAGCAGGCTCCAACGGTCGAGGACCGTGAGAGCGCCGTAACGATGGCGGTCGAGAGACATCTCGTAGGCAAATGCCGAGCCTTTGGACTGGTCCTGGAGCTTGCGCAGGTACATCGCGGCGGAGTTCAGTTCGCCGGAAAGGGCGTCGACGAAGGCGCTGACGCAGCCCAGGAACTGCGGTTCGGAAAGGCTGGGATAACGGGTGATCCGCACCGGGTCAGGCGATGTGGTCGCCCAGGGCGCGCTCGACCTCGGCGGGATCGACCCTTTCGCCATTGTTCAGACGCACCAGGCAGGACTCGATGATCTCCTTGGCTTCCTCCTTGCGGAAGTTCTTGATGAAACCGTCGTAGAAATGCTCGCCGTTGAGCGCGTGATTGATCTCGGTTTCCTTGTTATGGTCCTGCAGTTCGGTAAAGTAGACGACGCGGTACTTGCCGGAGTACTCGGTCTCGCGGTAGATCTCGAACATTACTTTATCGGACTCGAACGCCATACCTTAGAAAATACCATAGCCAAAAAAGGCCAGGCCCGTGTTTGGGAGCTCTCTCTAGTGCATGGCCGCGGCGATGATCAGGCTCATGCCGATGGCCACGGCGCCGGCGAAGATGGCCACGGCCAGATTTTTCTCCTCGATCAATTCGCGCCACAGCTTGAGCGGCGTCAGCTTCACCAGGAGGGCCGCGGCCACGGCGAACACGGCCAAGCCCAGAGCCGCGAAGATCACCGCATTGACCAGGGGATGTTCGGTCATCGACCGGCTAGAATATCAGGAATCGTGCGGGCCGCAAACCGGCGTCGCGCCGGCCGATAAGAGATGGCGGAGGGTTCGCCCGGCCGTAGTGTGGGCGGCGCGCCATGGATGAATCGGCATCACGGCGGCAGAAACTGGATACCTGCGTCGCGCATATTGCGCGCGCCGAAGGTGTGCCGCCGTTCTGCCAGCACGCCAACGAGGTCATCACCCGCACTCTCGATCTGGAGGGCGGCAGTTCCTCGGCGCTGGCGCGCGTGGTGCTGAAGGATCTGGGGTTGACCGCGCAACTGCTGCGCGCCGCCAACTCCGCTTTATACAACCATTCCGGCCGGCCCATTCTAAGCGTGCCGCACGGCATCGTGCTGCTGGGGTGGGATACGTTGCGTACCCTGGTCAGCACCGTGCGGTACATCGAACACTTCGCGCACCGCTCCCCGGGTCTGCGGGAGTTGATGCTGTTGTCGCTGTTGAGTGCCGTACACAGCCGGGACATCGCCGCCAGAGTTGGCTATCCGCGGCCGGAAGAGGCGCACATCTGCGGATTGTTCCGCAACCTCGGGGAGGTCCTGATCGCCTGCCACTATCCCGCCGAGTACGCCCGGATCATCGTCACCATGCACGGCGAGAACATCCAGGGGCGCGCGGCCTGCCTGCGGGTTTTGGACTTTTCGTGGGACGATGTGGGGCTGCGGGTGGCCGGCGGCTGGAACATGCCGCCCAAGCTCTATGTCTGCCTGCGGGGACTGGGCGGAATGGCCGGGTCGCTGGAGGACCGTTCCCTGGCTTCGATTACCGATTACGCACGCGACCTGACGCACGCGTTGTATCGCATTGGCGCAGGGCTCGAAGGTGTCGGTCTGCCTTGGATCGTGGATGCGCACGGGCGGCGGACGTTGATTCCGGCGAGCGAATTAGGGCACGTGACGGAGGCCGCCATCAAGGAAACCGAGGCTACCTTCGCCGCGCTTGCCATCCCCAGCCGGGACTTGCGGCTCGACCGGCAGGCGGACGTAGCGCGGCGCCTGCGGGCCGCGGCGCCGGCCTTCGACGCCGGCGAATTGCGCACGCTGGATCGCGCCATCGAGGACGCCGCCCGGGCCCTGGCGCGGGACGACTTCGAACTGACCGCCGTGATCAGTTCTCTGCTGGACGCGGTGCATGGCGCCGGCTTCGATCGCGCCGTGTTCGGCCTGTTGAACGACGAACAGACCTCCGTCCGCGGGCGCCTGGCCAGCGGCGGGACCGGGGAAGACGTACTGCGCCGGTTCGATTTTCCCACGGATCAGCGCGACGGACCCATCCGCGCCGTCCTGCAGCGCCGGGTGGACCTGCTGGTCGATTGCGCGCGTGACGGGCGGTACGACCGCAGCGCGCTGGTAAGCACGATGGAACCCTCCGCGTTCGCCCTGTTTCCGGTGATAGTGGATCGAAAGGCGGTGGGATGCCTGTACGCGGACCGGCTGAGCGCCGCGCCGGACCTGAATATCGTGCGGCCCCTGCTGGGCCGCGTGCGGGATGCCGTGGCGGTGGCCCTGCGCAAGCAGTCGCTTCGCGGCGGCGCGCCCGGGGGAGAAAATATTTCCGCTTGACATCCGGCCTCGATAGTACTAATTTCTTAGTATGAGACGTCCGGACAAGGTTCTCACCGGCCAGGAACTGGAGATCATGAAGGTGGTCTGGGAGCGGGACACCGCCACCGTGCGGGATGTCTACGAGACCCTGCGCCAGCACCGCAAGGTCGCGTATACCACGGTCATGACCATGATGAAGATCCTCGAAAACAAGGGCTACCTGCGCCGCAAGCAGGTAGACCGGGCCTATGTCTACCGCCCGGCGCAGCCGAAGAACCGCGTCATCGGGGCCATGGTGCGGGACTTCGTCAACCGGGTCTTCAACGGCTCGGCGGAGCCGCTGCTGGCGCACCTGATCGAAGACCGCGGACTGACCGAGACGGAACTCGAGGAGATCCGCCGGCTCATTGGAGAGCGCTGACATGGACGCGCGCTGGTTCGGCAACCTGGCGGCATGGAGCGCGCAGAGCGCGATCCTGATCGTGGCGGCGGGCGCCGCCGCCTGGCTCTTCCGTTTGCGCATGCCGCGCGTGCGGCTGGCATACTGGCAGGCCCTGCTGGCTCTGTGCATTCTGCTGCCGGCCGTGGAGCCCTGGCGTCCCGCACCGGAAGCCCGTGTCGAAATCGTCATGGGAGCGCCGCACGCGATCGCCACCGGGCATGTGGCGCCGCTGGCGCTGCCCTGGCGCGGCGCGCTCCTGGCGATCCTGGTGCTCGGATGCGCCATACGGCTGGGATGGCTGGCGGCGGGTCTGGACCAACTGCGCCGCTTGCGGCGGGCTTCGCAATCGCTGGCTCCGCCACCGCACCTGGAAAAGCTGCGCGGGGCGCTGGCGCCGCGGGCGGAATTCGCCATGGGACCCGCGGTAACCGGTCCGGTGACGTTCGGGCTGCGCCGCCCGCTGATCGTGTTACCCGGCTCGTTTGCAGGCCTGCCCGAAGCCGCGCAGGAAGCGGTGGCGTGTCACGAACTGCTGCACGTACGGCGGCACGATTGGGTGGTGACGGTGGCCGAGGAATTCGTCAAAGCCGCGTTGTGGTTTCATCCGGCTGTATGGTGGGTGGCGGGCCAGATTCAGTTGGCGCGCGAGCAGACCGTCGATAGCGAGGTGGTGCGGTTCACCCGAAATCGCCGGGAGTACCTGGACGCGCTGCTGGCCATCGCCGGCAACCGCGCGGCCCTGGATCTGGCGCCGGCAACCCTGTTCTTGCGAAAGCGTCATTTGAAGAAACGGGTGGCGCTGCTGTTGGAGGAGATTACTATGTCGAAACGTACGCTGATTTCGTTCTGCACCGCCAGTTGCGGCGTCCTGCTGGCAGCCGGCTGGCTGGCTCTGCATACATTTCCGCTGCAAGCGGCCGCGCCGCAGGAGGATTCCTCCCCGCTGCTCCATAGCGTGGCGCCGCGGTACCCGGAGGCGGCTCGCGCCAAGCACATCGAAGGCGACGTGGTGCTGGAGCTGCAGATCGACGCCGAAGGCCATGTGACGGACGCGCGCGTCCTCAGCGGACCCCAGGAGCTGCGGCGCGCCGCCTTGGAGGCGGTGCTGCAGTGGCACTATTCGCCGAAGGCCATGTCGCTGCCCACCACCACACAGGTCACGGTGACGTTCAAGCTGCCGAAGGATGGCGCACCTTCCACCATGGTGCCCGCTCCGCCGCCGGTGTTGCAACCTTTCACCTTGAAGAGCATCAGCGTGGATGGACTCTCAGCCGCTGCGCGCGCGGAGCTGATCGAGCATCTCCCGGTGCATGTAGGCGAAACCGTGGACAACGACGTCATGCGATCGGTGGCGAAGGCCGCGCGCGATTTCGACGATCACCTGATGGCGGCGGCCGGCCGGAACGACGGGACCATCCGCATCTTTCTGATGCCGCCACTCCCGCCGCCAAACGCGGGCACGCCGCGGATTCGGGTCGGCGGCAACGTGCAACAGGTCAAGCTGGTGAAGAAGGTGCAGCCGGTCTATCCGCCGGATGCCAAGGCTGCGCGCATCGAAGGGGCGGTGCAACTGGAGGCCATCATCGCCAAAGACGGCACGGTCGCCAACCTCAAAGTGCTGAGCGGACCTCCGGAGCTGGCCGCGGCGGCGCTGGAGGCCGTCCGGCAATGGCAGTATCAGACCACGCTGCTGAATGGCGATCCGGTAGAGGTAGTCACGCAGATCAACGTAAACTTCACGCTGGCAAGGTAGAGCCAGCCGGACTACTTGTACAACAGGTACTTTTCCCGCAGGCCGACAAACGCGGCCACGCTGTCCGCCATCCGTTGCTGTATGCCGCGCGGGTCGTCGCCGGCCGCCAGTTCACGCGCGACCTGCGGACTGCCGATCAGCCGCAGCCCGGCTTCGAAATCGATCTTTCCGGGATAGAGCTTCTGAAGGGCGGCCGCGATCTCCAGCCCCAGGCGCGAGGAGTCGAACGCGTTGCGGTCCAGAATGACGAAACGCACGCCCTCCATGCCGTTGAAGCGCGTGGCGTACACCCGCACGCCCGGAATGTGACGGCCGTTCAAATACTCCGCCAGTTCGGAGCCGTGAATGAAGGCGGCGCCGATCTGCTCAAAGGGCGCATCGGTGCCGCGGCCGACCGAATAGTTTTTGGAGTACTCGAGCAGGGCCACGCCGGGATAGAGCAGCGCCGCGTTCAGGCTGCGCATATTGGGCGAGGGATCGATCCATAACAATCCCCCGTCGTCAAACCAGTCGCCGCGCTGCCAGCCTTTCATCGGCACCACTACCAGGCGCGCGCCAATATGATTCTCGCCGTTGAACAGGCGGGCCAGTTCCCCCATGGTCATGCCGTGGCGCAGCGGCAGCGGAAAATATCCGACGAACGAGAGTTGCGACGGATCGAGCATGGGCCCTTCCACGTGCACCCCGGTGATAGGATTCGGGCGGTCCAGAACATAATACGGGATGCCGGCTTTGGCCGCGGCTTCCATGGCGTAAGCCATGGTGGTTTCGTAAGTGTAGAAGCGCGCGCCCACGTCCTGAATATCGAACACCAGCGCATCCAGGCCGCGCAACATCTCGGGCGTCGGCCGCCGGGTTTTGCCGTAGAGGCTGAATACGTGGATCCCGGTGGAGGGATCGGTTATGTCGGTCAGCCCTTCGCGGTCCTCGGCGCCGGCGAAGCCATGTTCGGGAGAGAACAATGCCGTCACCTTCACGCCCGCCGCGCGCATCACATCCACGTTGCGCCGCCCGTTTCGATCCACGCCCGTCTGATTGGTGATCAGTCCCACGCGTTGGTCGCGCAGCGGGGCGAAGTTTTCCGCGGCCAGGACATCCAGCCCGGTGAGCGTTTGCCCATCCGGTTCCACTTCCCGATGCAGCCCCGCTCCCGAAATGGTCTCGTTGTACCCGGTCAGCGCCACGCGGGGCGTTTCGATGCCGATCGCCGCCGCAACGATGGTCGCCACCCTGCCGCGCAGGCTGGTGATGGCCGGGCGGAGATGGGGATGGACGCTGTTGGCCAGCAGGATCACATAAGTGTCGCTCACCGGATCGATCCAGATCGACGTACCCGTAAAGCCAGTGTGGCCGAAGGAGCCGATGGGAAACAGATCGCCGCGATTGCCGGAGTAAGGCGAATCGATATCCCAGCCGAGGCCGCGCAGGATTGGCTGATCCGCGGGGCTCTGTGGGGTGGTGAACTTCTCCACGGTCAGGGGACTGAACAACCGTCCGCCGCCGTAGGCGCCCTGGTGCAGCAGCATCTCGCAGTAGCGCGCCAGATCGTCGGCGGTGGAGAACAGGCCGGCGTGGCCCGCAACCCCGCCCATATTGCGTGCCGTTGGGTCGTGTACCACGCCCCGCAGGGGCGCGGCGCCCGGCGCCGGACGCTCCGTCGGCGCGATGCGCGGCTCCAGGGATGCCGGCGGCTGGAACATGGTTTCACGCATGCCCAGCGGCTCAAAGATCTCCTCGCGGGCATAATCGGACAGCAGTTTGCCGCTCAGCCGGTGCACCAGCTCGCCCAGCAGGATGAAGTTGATGTCGCTATAGACGAAGCGCGTGCCGGGCGGACCGGCCGGCTTTTCGATCATGGCCCTGTGGATGCCCGTCTGGTAGCCGCTCCACGCGGGCTGCAGCGGGAGGTCCGGGGGCATGCCCGAGAAGTGCGTGAACAGGTTGCGGATGGTGATGTCGCTCTGGCCGCCTTGAAACTCGGGCAGGTATTGCGTCAGCCGATCGTTCAGCCGGAATCGGCCCTGGTCAAACAGCTTCATCAACGACGGGGTGGTCGCGACCACTTTGGTCAGCGAAGCCAGGTCGAAGATCGTATCGACCGTCATGGCTTCGGTCTGCGGCACCAGCGCTCTGTAGCCGTAGGCCCTGCGGTGCAGGATCCGTCCCTGGTGGCCCACCAGCAGCACGGCGCCCGGGATGCGGCCCTCGGCCACGGCCTGCTCAACGGCTTGATCGAGCAGAGGCGAGGCGGAGAAGGTCTGCGCCCAGGCGGCGCCGGCCGCCAATAACATCGACAGCAGCAGCTTCATCTCATCTTCTACACTATACTGATGCCAACCCTCATTCAAAACGGAACGGTGGTCACGGCGGAGAGAACATTTCCGGCGGACATCGCCATCGACGGCGGCAAAATCCGCGAAATCGCCGCGCACATTCCGCCCGAGGGCGCCACGCGGATTATCGATGCGACCGGCATGTTTCTACTGCCCGGCGGCATCGACGTGCACACGCATCTCGACATGCCGTTCGGCGGCACGACCTCCAGCGACGACTTCGAAACCGGCACGCGCGCGGCGGCTTTCGGCGGCACCACCACCCTGATCGACTTCGCCATTCAGGCGCGCGGAATGAAAATGCGCGAGGCTCTGGATACCTGGTGGAAGAAGGCGGAGAACAAGGCGTCGATCGATTATGGCCTGCACATGATCGTCACGGATCTGTATGAAGCCGGACTCGAGGACATGGACGCCATGGTGCGCGAGGGCGTGGCCAGCTTCAAGCTGTTCATGGCGTATCCGGGTGTGTTGATGGTAGACGACGCCACCATTTTCAAGGCGCTGTCTCAATCGGCGCGCAACGGCGCGCTCATCTGCATGCACGCCGAAAATGGCGGCGTTATCGACGTGATCGTGCGCCGCGCCCTGGCGGAGGGCAAGACCGCGCCGATCTATCACGCCCTTACCCGTCCCGCGACCGCCGAAGCGGAAGCCGTACACCGCGCCATCGCCATGGCGGAGATGGCCGGCGCGCCGGTCTACATCGTGCACCTTTCGAGCGAAGACGCGCTCAACCAGGTGCGGGAAGCGCGCGACCGCGGCCTGCCGGCATTCGCCGAAACCTGCCCGCAGTATCTGCTGCTTTCGACCGACGACCTGGCGCGTCCCGGTTTCGAAGGCGCCAAGTACGTGTTCACGCCGCCGCTGCGCGAGAAGCATCACCAGCCGAAATTGTGGGATGGTCTCAGGAACGACCATCTGCAGGTGGTCTCGACGGATCATTGCCCCTTCTGCTTCGCCGATCAAAAGGCGCTTGGCAAAGACGACTTTACGAAAATCCCGAACGGCGGCCCGGGCATCGAAAACCGCCTGCAGCTCATCTATCATTACGGTGTGAACGCCGGCCGGATCAGCCTGAACCGTTTCGTGGAACTGGTTTCCACTACGCCCGCGCGCCTCTTCGGCCTCTATCCGCGCAAGGGCGAACTGGCGCCCGGCAGCGATGCCGACATGGTGATCTGGGACCCAGAGGCGGCCCACACCATCAGCGCGGCCACCCATCACATGCGCGTCGATTACTCCATGTTCGAGGGCTTCCAGGTGAAGGGCAATGCGCGCATGGTGCTGTCGCGCGGCGAAGTGATCGTGGAGGGAGACCGTTACCTGGGCCGCCCGGGGCGCGGCGAATTTCTGAAGCGCGCCGCCCGCGGCGGAGCCTGGAAGTGAAGGATATCCGCGGCAGCGCGCTTTACAACGAGGATCTGGCGCCCGTCCCGATGACCCGCCGGGATTGGGATACCTACAACTACGCCGCGCTTTGGGTGGGAATGAGCGTCTGTATCCCGACCTACATGCTGGCTTCGGGACTGATCGCCGGCGGCATGAACTGGTGGCAGGCCATCGGAACCATCCTGCTGGGCAACCTTGTCGTGCTGGCGCCGATGCTGCTGAATGCCCACGCCGGCACGAAGTATGGCATTCCTTTCCCGGTGCTGGTGCGGGCCTCGTTCGGCGTGCTGGGCGCCAACGTGCCGGCCATCCTGCGCGCGTTGGTGGCCTGTGGATGGTTCGGCATACAGACCTGGATCGGCGGCCAGGCGATCAACGCCATGCTGGGCATCCTGGCGCCGGGTTGGGCGCATTTCGCCGGCGGTCCCGCGGTCTGTTTCGTGCTCTTCTGGATGCTGAACATGTTGGTGATCTGGCGCGGCATCGAGACCATCAAGTTTCTGGAGGGCATCGGCGCGCCGTTCATGCTGGCGATCGGCGTCCTGCTGCTATGGTGGGTCACGCGCAAGGCCGGCGGCTTCGGACCGGTACTCGGCGCGCCCAGCCGGTTTCATTCGAGCGCCGAGTTCTGGCGGTTCTTCGTGCCGGCACTCACCGGAATGGTGGGGTTCTGGGCCACCGTGGCGCTCAACATCCCGGACTTCTCGCGCTACGCCCGCTCGCAGAAAGCACAGATGCTGGGACAGGCGCTGGGCCTGCCTACCGCCATGACACTCTACTCCTTTATCGGCGTCGCGGTGACCTCGGCCAGCGTGGTGATCTTCGGCGAGGCGATCTGGGATCCCGTCGCGCTGCTGGGCCGGTTCCATCAGCCCGCCGTAGCCTTCATCGCCCTGATCGCGCTGCTGCTGGCCACCCTGAATACCAACGTGGCGGCCAATGTCGTCTCGCCCTCCAACGACTTTTCGAATCTGAATCCTCGCCGGATCTCGTTCCGCACCGGCGGGCTGATCACCGGCTGTCTCGGGATGGTCATGATGCCCTGGAAGTTACTGGGGAGTTATAGCGCCTATATCTTCGGCTGGCTGGTGGGTTACTCCGCACTCTTGGGACCGATTGCCGGCGTGATGATCGCGGATTACTTCGTGGTCCGCCGCCGCCAGCTCGTGCTGGACGATCTATATCTTCGCCAGGGCTGTTACGAATACGCCGGCGGCTTCAACTATCGCGCGCTCGCCGCCCTGGCCGGAGGCATTGCCGTGGGTTTGGCGGTCCACGACTACGCCTGGTTCGCCGGGTTCCTGGCGGCGGGCGCGCTGCACCTGATTCTGATGCGCGGCAGGGTTACTTGACCGCCGTGGCGGTCAGCTCCACCTGTATCTGACCCTTAGACGCCAAATCGTCCGACGAGAAGACCAGAGTGCTTTTATTCAGCGGCACGATCACCTTGGAGTTCCATTTGTTCTGGCGGATCACGGGCGGATTCTGCGATGACGCCACGCTGCTCACCTCTGCTACCAGATTCATGGTCAGGTTGCCGTCCACTTCCAGCGGCGTATTGCAGTCGATGTTGACGCCCACATCGGCGTAGCTGTAAGAGCTGCTCCCGGGACCGATGGGCACCGGAATCTTGCTGCCCGTGCGGATGCTGCAGCCGCGATCGCCGGTCCCCATGGTGGTCCAGTAATGGCGGGCATTGATCACCTTCCCGTTGTCTACTTCCCTCACCACAAAATCGAGGTGAAAGAACTTGATCCCGTCGTTTTGAGCAAAGGCGGCGCCCGCCATGGAGGCGAGTAATCCGCAAGCCAGAATCAGTCTCGTTCGCATCAACATGATCGCTCCTTTTCTATTTCTTCTATTTCGATTCAGTGCTATCCAGAGGCGCTATCTTAAGCTTTTCGATCCGGAGGGGCTCGTCCTTCCGCATCATAAATTCCCGCGCCTGGCCAGGCTCCCGGGCCACGAATGCCAGCAGAGCGCGTTCGTCACGCGTGAGCGGCGCCGGCGTCGGAAACACGCGACGGCGGGGTAGCACACGGGCGGGCCGGAGCGGCGGTCGGGCGGCTGCCTGGACCATGGCGATCTGCGGAGGCCGCGGCGCAGCCACTCGTAAGGCGAGTTCTTGCGGAGCAGTCCTCAGCCACGGCGCCGCCATCAACACCAGGCCCGCCGCTACCGGCAGAGCCCACCACGCATATAGCCGCCACCGGCGCCGCGCCCGAATCCGCTGCCAGACCCGTTGTTCCAGCCCCGCCAGCGGCTCGGCATTGGCGTACTGTGCCAGAGCTTCCGCCATCATGCGATCAACCGCATCCGGCGCTTCATTTTCCATAACGGCCTTCCATCAACCCTGCCAGCTTTTGCTTCAGAATTTGCCGCGCCCGCATGATGCGGGTGCGCACGGTCCCTTCGGCGATACCCATCACCTGGGCGATCTCGCGGGAGCTCATTTCGTCCACCGTCGACAGCGCCAGCGGTTCCCGAAGCTCCGGCGGCAGGGCATCCACCAGGCGATGCACGGTTGCGGTCCAGTCCGCAGCGATGGCCGCGTCTTCCGGACTCGCGCCGCCGGCGGCCATTTCCATGTCGATGGCTTCGTTTCGCACTTTGCGCAGCTTGTCGACGGCGAGCCGCCACGCCACCCGCGCCAGAAACGCCTTTTCGTTCTCGACCCCTTCCCACGAGCCCGCGCGATAGAGCCGCAGAAACGTCTCCTGCACCACATCGTCGGCATCGTGGGTATTGCGCAGCATGGCATAAGCCACGCGGAAGACGAACCGCGACTGGCGCTCCACCAATCCAGCGAACCGCGCTTCGCGGGCCGCCGTTTTCGGCTCCGGGAACGCGATCGCTGCAGCCGCCTCCATCATCATCAAGTGGTTCCACCAGCTAAGACTGCCGGAGGAGCGGAAACGTTCAGATTTTATTGGTGACGTTGCGGCAGGATTGACAAAACCTTACAAATTTACGCGACCGTCTGTCCTTAGGCCGTGCCATACTCGCTTCATTATGACGATCGCCGCCTTTAAGGGCTTGACCGGGATCGCAATGCTGGCTGCTTTCGCCGCCGGCGCCGAGGCCCAGTCGCCCGCCAATCTCGGGGCGGATTACTCTTTTGAGTTCTTGACGCTTCCGTTCCAGGGAGCCAGCAATGACTGGTATGCGCTGGGCGTGAACGAGGCAGGCTCCGTGGTTGGCTATTACTGGACGGTGAAGCCTTGCTTCCCGGGGGAAGGATGCACCATCGGTTACCTGATGGACAGCAGCGGATACGATAAGTTCTACGTTGGCAGGTACACGATGATCAACGGCATTAACGATGCCGGCCTGTTTGTGGGCAGGTTAGGCGGGCCCACCCCCGAGCCGGGTTTTCAGTATGACCCGAACACGGATACGTTTACGCTCATAGCTTTTCCCGGGGCGCAACTGACTATCGCCAACGGCATCAGCAATGCCGGCGCGGTCTGCGGCCTGGCCGAATTCGGAGGCAATATCAGCAACGGGTTCATCCTGCAGGATGGAGTCTACACGCAGGTTGCCTATCCGAACACGACGGATAACGAGCTGTACGGGATCAATTCCAGCGGACAGGCGGTGGGCTGTTCGCGTCCCACGCTCGACCAGATCCAGGGCTACGTTTACCAGAACGGCACGTTCCAGACGCTGAACTACCCCGGCGCGACGGCGACCTGCGCCTATGGCATTAACGACAATGGCGTCATCGTGGGTTCTTACGCAACCGCGGGGCTTCAAATGACACGGAGCTTCGTTTATCGCGACGGTGTGTTTTACCCCTTCGATCAACCGAATTGCGATATCACGCTGGTCTACGGAATCAACAATCATGAAGTGGTCGTCGGAGCGTCATGCGGGGGCAACTTCATCGCCACGCCGGTAGAGTGACTCAGTGACTATTGCTTCAGGGCGGCGGCTTCCTGCAAATAACGGGCCGCGTCGGCATCCTGGTGCGCCGCCTGCGCCGCCCGCGCCAGCCGCAACGTCACGGTATACAGCAGGTTCGCCGCGGCCGGATCCTGCGCATTGAGCTGATGCGCCCGCCCCAGCACGCGGTGCGCCTCGACATCCTCCCCCAGGTTCGCCAATACCGCTCCGTACAGGACGTTCAGTTGAAAGAGATCGGGCCAGCGCGCGACGGCCTGGGAGATGGGGGCGCGGGCCTCCGCGAACCGGCCCATCCGAAAATAGGTGTACGCCAGGTTGTACTGCATCTGCGGCGACTGCGGCTCCAATTCCGCTGCCCGGCGCAGAAGGGGCAGTGCATCCTCCGGATCGCCGTGCTCGCCATAGATGGTGCCCAGCATGGTGAGCCGCGCCGCATCGTCCGGATCGTACAACCGCGCGCACAGGGCCCGCGCCTCGGCGCGCGGTCCGCTGTCGAGTTTCTGCGCGCACTCCGTCCGCAGCGCGCTTTCGTTAGTGTCGCGCTGGCGTAAATCCGCCGATTGCGCAAACGCCTGCCGGGCTTGTTCCTCGCGCCCCTGCTGGCGGTACACCATGCCCAGTTGGTAGGGAGCCAGTGGATCGCGCGGGTTGGCGCGCGCCGCCTCCTTCAGCCACTTTTCCGCCGCGGCCGGATCGCCCTGCTTGAAACACGCCAGGCCGAGGTAATAAGCCGTGTCGGGAAAGGGAGGCTTGGCCATCGCCTTGGTGAGATTCCGCACAGCCGCGGCATAGTTCCGATCGTTCAGATCCAGCCGGCCTACATAATAAGCCACACTGGGACGATCACCCGCGTCCCGCCGGACCGCCTCAAATTCGCGGCGCGACTCGGAATTCTGCTTCATCTCGAAGAGCGCGACCGCCAGGGGAAAGCGCGCGCGCATCACCAGCTTCGGATCGATCCGCAGCGCCGCCCGAAATTCGCTCACGGCCTGTTCGTAGCGGTCCTGCTTCAAGGCGTCATAACCGCGGCCCAAATGCCCTTCCGCCGTATCGTCCGCGGCATAGAGACACGGGGCCAACACAGCAAGGGCCAGGAGAGCGATGCGGTTCGCGGCTGTCACCACAATTATTGTAAGGAATCCGTCGCGCCGCGGACTATACCAGCGAAACCCATGATCCGGATTCAAAACCTCTGCAAGAGCTTCGATCGACGGCCGGTGGTGCGAGGCCTGTCATTCACCGCGCCGGACGGAGCCATCACCGGGCTTCTGGGCGCCAACGGCGCGGGCAAAACCACCACGCTGCGCATGATCTGCGGCGCGCTACAGCCGGAGTCGGGCACCGTCGCCCTGGACCGCAGCCAACTGGGCGCGCTGCTCGACCACACCGGGCTCTACGCGCGCCTGACCGTTCGCGAGAACCTGGAATACTTCGCACGGCTGCGCGGCATGCCGTCATCCGCGCGAGAACGCCGTATGGGTGAAGTGCTGGCCACGCTGGGGCTGGAGGACATCGCCGCCCGCCCGGCTGCCCGTCTCTCCCAGGGCCAGCGCATGCGCGCCGCACTCGCCCGCGCCATCGTGCATGCACCCCATAACCTGGTCCTGGACGAGCCGGCTAATGGGCTGGACATTCACTCGGTCAGGGCGCTACGCGATTTCCTGCGCCGCGAGCGCGATGCCGGCGCCTGTGTGGTCCTCGCCAGCCACATGCTGGAAGAGGTGCGGACGCTGTGCGACAAGATCGTGATCATCGATCGCGGCTGCCTGGCGGCGGAGGGAACGCCCGCCGGGCTTTGTGCCAGCACCGCCAGCGCGTCGCTGGAGGACGCTTTCGTGAAACTCACCCGCACGGAGGAGATTGCCGCATGTTGAATCATGCCCTGATGGTGACTCGAAAAGAAGTAGCCGACCACTGGCGCGACCGCCGCAGCCTGGTCTCCGCGGTATTGTACGCGTTGATGGGGCCGGCGGTTGTTTTCATGGTTTCGCTGACGACGCACGTAAGCAACGTGCTGATCGGCATGATGTCGGTCTTCACCCTGGTCTCGACGTTCGTGGCTGGCATGAGCGTGGCCATGGATGTGGTGGCCGGCGAGCGGGAGCGCCGGTCGCTGCTGCCGCTGCTGCTGAACCCGATCGCCCGCCGCGACATCGTTATCGGCAAATGGCTGGCGGTGAGCTTGTTTGCCGCAGGCGGTATGCTCGTCAATCTGCTGGGTTTTGCATGCGTGCTCCACACAGCGCGCCCGCTGCTGTCGGCGGCGGCCGGACTTCTGCCGTTGGCACTGCTCGCGGCGGCGCTGCAGATTCTGATCTCCACGGAGTGCCGCGCGGCCAAGGAAGCGCAGAATTATCTCTCGATGCTGGTCTTCCTGCCGATGCTCGGCGGCATGTTCCAGGTGTTTCACCCCGCGGCCGCGAGCGTCTGGGCCGCCGTATTGCCGGTATGGGGACAGCAGGTCCAACTCACGCGCTCGATGAGCGGCGCGCCGGTCCCATTCGCGCCGGCAGGGGCGCTGGCCTGCTTCACCGCGGCCCTGGCCTTGCTGATCGTGGAAGCGGCCGCGGGCCGCCTGCGGCGTGATGAAATCGTCTATGGAGACTGATGCCGCCTGTGCGGACCTGAGCTTCGCTGCCACCTTGGACCGCTCTACGCTGGAACACGAGTTCGACCGGCTACTGGCCGAAAACGGGCCGGGGATGGCGCGCCTGGCCGCCAGTTACACCAATACGCCCAGCGACCGCGACGACTTATTGCAGGAGATCGCCATGGCCGTCTGGCGGGCCCTGCCGGGGTTTCGCGGCGAATGTTCCGCGCGTACGTTCCTGTACCGTATCGCGCACAATCGCGCCCTCGCCTACCTGGCCCGCAACCGTTCGCTATTTCCGGCGGCTGGGGCAGAGACGGATGCCCCCGACCCCGCACCCGATCCGGAATCCGGCATGGCTCGCGCGCAAGCCGCCGAACGCCTGCACCGGGCGGTACGCCGGCTGCCGTTGCTTTACCGGCAGGCGATCACGCTGACCCTCGAGGGCCTGAGCTACGCGGAGATCGCCGAAGTGCTGGGGATCTCGGAAAGCAACGCCGGGGCGCGTCTGAGCCGCGCGCGTCTACTACTGCGCGAAGCGCTGGAGACAAGCAAATGAGCCTGGATACCGAACTCGAACAATGGCGCGGCGCATGGCAGTCGCCCGTAGAGGTACCCGCCGACCTGCGGCGCCGGGTAGAGCGCCAGGCGCGCCTCCTGCGCATCATGCTGGCGGGCGACATCCTGGTCACCGTCGTGATCGGCGGCGGGACCATCCTGCTGGCCATCCGCTCCCTTCGTCCCGATATGTGGCTGCTGGCCGCGACTACCTGGCTGTTTATCGCCGCCGCGTGGGCGTTTCGACTGCACGCTACCCGCGGCCTGTGGGCGCAGCCCGCCACGGATACGACATCGTTCATCGACCGGCTGATCCAACACTGCCGCGTGCAACTGACGGCCACGGTGTTCGCCGCCGTCCTGTTTACCAGCGAGATCGCGTTTTGCCTGGGCTGGATCCACCAGCATCTCGCGCCGCGGCCGCCGCTGGTCCGCTGGCTCCTTTTCAGTTCCGTCTTCATCGACCTGGTTTGGGCCGGCGCCCTGGTGTTCTTCAGCTTGCTGATCTGGTATCGCCGCCGGAAACGCGCCGAAATGGTATGGCTGCAGGCTACCCGCCATAGCCGCTGATCGGATCCACGCCACCCAGACACACAGGCCAACACAGATAAGCCATAATTTGAAAAGGTGCGTAAGCGAATCTTCTACGGCTGCGGCATCGTCCTGCTTGCGATTTCGGTGGCCCTGGTAGTGTGGCAGGGCTCGTTCAATTTCGGCAAATACGGACCCGCCGACCCCCAACAGACGTTCATCTTCTGGGCCATTTCCAGCCTGATCTTCGTGCTGATGGTGACCCTGGGCTTCATGCTGGTGCGCACCATCGTGAAGCTATACGTCGACCGGCGCAGCGGGCGGGAGGGTTCTCGCATTCAGACCAAGCTGGTCATCGGCGCGCTGGCCCTTTCCATCACGCCGGCGCTGTTCCTGGTCCTGTTCAGTTACGAAGTGTTGAATCGCAACCTGGACAAGTGGTTCAGCCAGCCGGCCGCGGATTCGCTGCAAACCTTCGTGCAGATCTCCGATACGCTGCAGAACGAACTGCGCGACGAAGCCGAATTGCAGGCGGCCCTGCTGGCGGCGCAGCCTGAGACCGCCCTGTTGCTGGAGCGCGGCATCCGGACCCCGGGCTTTCTGGAGCGGTTCGCCAAGGAGCAGGATCTGGCCGCCGCCGCGATCGTTCCGGTCAGCGGAGATGCTCCGCTCGATTCGGTCGGCGCCTACCCGATTCAGGCCGGCGGCAGTCAGACGGTGATCGCGCGCCATGCCGTCGAAATCGACGGCGCGCTGAAGGGCACCGTAGAGCTGGCCGTACACGTGCCGATTAATTTCGCCGAGAAGCAGCGCGAGATGGAGAAGTCGGTCAACGCCTACAAGGAACTGGCCTTCTCGCGCCGCAACGTGCGCACGTTCTACCTGTTGTTCATGGCCATGATCACCCTGTTCGTGCTGTTCGTGGCCACCTGGATCGCGCTGTTCCTTTCCAAACAGATCAGCACGCCCATATCCGCGCTGCTGCGCGCCGCGGGTGAAGTCAGCAAGGGCAACCTGAAACATCGCGTTCAGGTCCGCGCCATCGACGAGTTGGCCAGCCTGGTGCGCGGCTTCAACGAAATGACGCACGAGCTGGAGGCGAATAGCCGGGAATTGGATGCGCGGCGCCGTTTCACCGAGGCCATCCTGGAAAGCATCCCCACCGGCGTGATTTCGATCGGCGCCGACGGCTACATCCGGCGCGTCAACCGTGCGCTGGCCAGCATGTTTTCCGGCGCGCATGTGACCGCCGCCACCCGCCTGGAAGATCTTTTTTCACGCGAGGACACGGCTGAAATCAAGTATCTGATGAAGCGCGCGCGCCGCACCGGCCTGGCTTCGCGGCAACTGGAGATGCAAGCCGGCGGCCGCACGATGCACCTGGCCGTAACGGTTTCGGCGCTGGAGGAGAAGCTGACTTCCGGATTCGTCATCGTGCTGGAGGACACCAGCGAGCTGCTGCGCGCGCAGAAAGCCGCGGCCTGGCACGAGGTGGCGCGGCGCGTGGCGCACGAGATCAAGAATCCGCTTACGCCGCTGGCCCTCTCGGCGGAGCGCATGAGCCGCCAGTTGGAGCGGCTGCCCATCCCGCCGGAGAACAGCCGCATCCTGCACGAATGCACGGACACCATCTCGCGCTCCATCGAGAGCGTCAAGACGCTGGTCGACGAGTTCGCGCAGTTCGCACGCTTTCCCGCCGCGCAGCCGGTGCGCAGCGATCTGAACGAGGTGGTGGAGCGAGCCCTGGCGGTGTTCCACGGCCGCCTGGACGACATCGATATCCGCGTGCAACTCGCCGCTGACATGCCCCCGGTGAACATCGACAAAGACCAGTTCCAGCGCGTCGTCGTGAACCTGGTGGATAACGCCGCCGAGGCGATGCAGGATTCCCTGGTGAAGCGCCTGCTCATCACCACCCAACCCGGCGCCGCCGAATCCGTCGAGTTGGTGATCGCGGATACGGGTTGCGGTATTTCGGCGGAGGAAAAGGAAAAGCTGTTTCTGCCCTATTTCTCGACCAAGGGCCGGGGCACCGGCCTGGGCCTCGCCATCGTCAACCACATCCTGGCCGACCACGGCGCGCACATCCGCGTGGAGGACAATCCGCCGGCCGGCGCCCGCTTCACGATTGAGATCCCCGCCTTGATGGAGGCCGAAAACGGCGAGCCGGCCTTGAAGCCGGAAGCCGCGCGCGCATGAAACCCGCCCGCATCCTGATCGTGGACGATGAGCCGGACATCCGGCGATCGCTCGCCGGCGTGCTGGAGGACGAAGGCTACGAAGCCCATGCCGTAGCCAGCGGCGAAGCCTGTTTGGAAGAGCTGGGGCGCCGTGCCTGCGAACTCGTCCTGCTGGACGTTTGGCTGCCGGGCATGGACGGCATGGAAGCCCTGACGCGCATTCAGGAAACACCCTTTCCCGACCGCCCGGTGGTGGTGATGATCTCGGGGCATGGCAACATCGAAACGGCCGTCAAAGCCACCAAGCTGGGCGCCTTCGATTTTCTGGAAAAGCCGCTCACCATCCAGAAGATCTCCGTGGTTGCTAAGAATGCGTTGGAGCACCGCCGCCTGCTGATCGAAAACAGCCGCCTGAAGGAAGGCGCGGAATCGCGTTACCGCATCATCGGCGAAAGCGTGCCCATGAAGGCGCTGCGCCACGAACTGGCGCTGATGGCGGGCACCAACGGCCGGGTACTGATCTACGGCGAAAGCGGCACCGGCAAGGAACTGGTGGCGCACGCCCTGCACGCCATGAGCCCCCGCGCGCCCGAGCCGTTCGTAGAGGTGAATTGCGCGGCGATTCCCGAGGAGCTGATCGAAAGCGAGCTGTTCGGCCACATTAAGGGCAGCTTCACCAGCGCGCACGAAACCAAGATCGGCAAATTTCAAAAGGCCGACGGCGGGACGATCTTTCTGGATGAAGTCGGCGACATGAGCCTGCGCACGCAAGCCAAGGTTCTGCGCGCGCTGGAGGAACAGCGCTTCGAGCCGGTAGGCGCGGGCGCGTCCGTCCAGGTGGACGTACGCGTGGTGGCCGCCACCAACAAGAACCTGGAAGAAGAGATCGAGCGTGGCAATTTCCGTGAAGACCTGTTCTATCGTCTGAACGTCATACCATTTCACGTGCCGCCGCTGCGCGACCGCCGCGAGGACATCCCTCTGCTGGCCGATTACTTCCTGCGCGAATTCACCACCGCCTACGGCCGCAAACCCAAGGAGCTGACCGCGGAAGCCTACGGACTGCTGCAGGATCATCACTGGCCGGGCAATGTCCGCGAGCTGCGCAACTTGATCGAGCGCATCGTGATTCTGAACCCGCAGGTGCGCGTGGACGCCCGCCACATCCCGCTGAACGTGACCCGCCGCCCCGCCGAGCGTCCCATGGACCGTTTCGGCAGCCTGGCGGAGGTGCGCGAAGCCGTCGAGCGCGAGTACATTCTGAAGAAGCTCGACGAAACCAACGGCAACGTGACGCGCACGGCGGAGCTGCTGGGGCTCGAGCGCAGCAATTTGTACCGCAAGATGAAGACGCTGGGGATCGGGCCGAAGGAGTAACGGCTAGGGCGCGTACAGCAGGACTTCCGTGTAGTAAGGCCCAGCCAGTGGGACGCTTCCCAGGAATCTAAGCCGGCGGTCCATTGCGTTCTTCAAAATCTCACTGACATCCTGTGCCGCGCCGTAAAGCACCATGGCGCGCGCGCCGGCCGGCAACTCCCGTACGCGTGTCACTATGCTGTCCGCCTCCACCACAACCTCGTCCCACCCGAGATGACTACTGTTCTCTTGTGGGAAGCCAGGTCAATTCCAACCCCTCCGGAGCCGGCACAGGCTCTCTGGAGCCTCTGTGCCAGCGTTCTGAATGCTTAGAAAGCGAGCTTAGTCTGGGCCATAGAAAAGTGATCGCACATCCCCCCAGGAGCGCGGAGACCCACAGGACCGGAGCATGGTATCTGCCACACACTTGAATGCAAACGAATGGCAAGAAATAGCATACTGACCCGGCAGCCAAGTACATCGCGCCGCGGTTTCGCCGCGATATCCATACGCCCACCGCGCCCAGTATGGTAAGGAGCCATTCCGCCGGTGCCGTCCAGCCCTCGCGCGGATTCGTGAACCAGTAATAGAACACCCGCGCCGCCGACAGTGAGAGGAATCGGCGCGGATGCGCCGCGATCCATCGTACGCCGTCGTGCAGCCGCATTCGGTTGTATGGCCCTTCTCCCATGGAGGCCACCCGCATTGCCTCGCGCTCATTCTGGGTAGGGTGGTGGTTCGCCAGCGCGGCATTGGCACGCAAGAGAGGTCCGGCCTCGTCGTTGTTGGATATGTAGAGTTCCAGACCGAGGTTGTCGCGTACGAAGTACGGCGTTCCCAACTCGACCCAGTTTCGAAGAACCCAGGGGCCTGTCACGCCCAGGGCCACCAACATGGAAACCGCGGCGAAGCGGCGGCCTCTCGAGACGGACACCAGCAGAAGCATCGGCAGCGAGACGGGATTCGCCAGGAGGCAGACGCCGGACCACAATCCTGCGCGAACAGCTCCATCGCTCAACACCGCCATGGTCGCCGCCAGCAGAAGCGCGGCGGAGAGCGCCGTCTCCCATTGGGGCATCATCCAGCTTGACAACACCACCAGAATGCCGCCCACATTACCTGGCGCGGCGCGGCCATATATCCGTTGCGAAAGAATCGGCAGGAGAGCCGCCGTCAGGCCCCACAGGAAGGCGTTCACGAAGATGGCACCAGCGACCACCAGCGCGGGCTGCCGCAGCAATATCATGATGGCCGCCAGGATGGCGGGATAGACCGGCGCTACGTGAGCGGTGGCGCCGGTCACGCTGCCAAACGGGTCCTGAAAACGGCCCGTAGCGGCGAGGCTCTTGGCGACGGAGATGATCTCGTTATGAGATCCGAAGGCGGCGTTGCTCAGGCCAAGCGGCACCTGCGCGACCGCCGCCAAGAATCCCACCGCCAGCAGCGGAAGGGACAGGTGCTGCCTGCTCCCAATGGACCGGCGCCACGCAAGTCGTACAGCAATAAGCCATTGGCGTCCGCGCAGAGATGTCCCGCCACCATCGACACCTATAGAAGCGTCTGCCACCAGACAGGGATAACAGACCAGGTTTGGTCCGGACAAGTTGCCGAAAGAAAACAGGGGAAATTGGCAAGACCCGTGAAGCACTGCCCAGATCTACAGCAATGCCTGCTTCAATTGCGCTTCGTGCCCTCGAATCCACCCGAAAATATCCGTCAGCGTCGCCCGCGCATCCCGCGCCGGGCGCCAACCCTTCACCGCCGTCAGCCGCCCGTGATTCGTGTAATAGATGCGCACGTCCGCGGGCCGCGTCTGGGCCACCTCGGCGATCGAGAGACGGTTGCCGGTAATCTCTTCGCACAACCGGGTCGTCTCCTTCAAGGAGAGGCTGAATTCGAATCCGCCGCCCACGTTGAACAGGCGGCCCTTGTAGGTCTCGAAATTCCCGATCTGTTCCAGCAACAGATCGCAGAAATCGTCGATGTGCAGAAAATCGCGCACCTGCCGCCCGCTGCCGTCAAAGCCGATGTACGACAGACTCCGCCGGAAATAGTGGGCGGCCATCCACAGCGCGATGACCCCCTGGTCGGTCTTGGCCATCTGCCAGGGACCCGTCAGAATGCCGCAACGGTTGATGAGACAGCGAATTCCATACGCGTCGGCATATTCGGTCACCATCAGTTCACCCGCCAGCTTCGTCATGCCATAAAGCGAGCGGGCCCCTTCCAAAGGAAAGTCTTCGCCGATCCCAGCCGCGGATACGCCCGCTACGGTCTGCACCGGGGCAAGCTGGAAACGGTCCGGCCCTTCTTCGTAAGCCAGTTCGTTGAGCCGGCGGTAGGGATAGACCCGGCTGGTCGAGATGAACACAAAATCGGCGTGGACGCGGCGGGCCAACTCCAGACAGTGATAGCAGCCCGTAAGGTTAGTATCGATCACATACGCGGGCGATCCGCCATAGCCGGCCATGGGGGAGGGTTCCGCCGAGCACTCCACGATCAGGTCCGGAGGATCCGCCAGGCTGGTCAGATCGGGCAGCGACCGTATATCTCCGTGTACGAATTTCACGCCACCATCCAGCAGCCGCCCGAGGTTGAGTTCCGATCCGCGCCGGTGCAGATTATCGAAGGCCGTAACGGCAATTTGCGGGAAACTCTTCTTGAGCGCCAGCGCGAGATTCGACCCGACAAAACCGGCTCCCCCGGTGATCAGGACGTGCTGATGGATCGGCATATCCGTGCTTCAGTGTAACAATAGAAGGATGCCGCGCATCGAGGGCATCAGTGACGAGCAAGCCAGCATCTTTACTCGTGGCGTCTATGCCGCCGCCCGGCACAAGCTCGGCCGTGTGCCCGAGCCCTTGCGGATCACCGCGCATCAGCCGCGCCTGCTGGCAGCGCTCGGCGGGATGGAATTGGCCCAGGAGGCGATGCGATCGCTCGATCCGGTGCTTGAGGCCCTGGCCGGCATCCGGACCGCTATGCGGATCGGGTGCCCGTTTTGAATCGACATCGGATCTGCCGTCGGCAGAAAGGCGGGGGTCACGGAAGCCAAACTGATGGCGCTGGCGGAATTCGAAACCAGCCCGGAGTTCAGTGAATTGGAAAAGCTGGTCTTACGCTACGCCACGGCGATGACCGCCACCCCGGTGGAGGTCCCCGATGAAATGTTCGACGCGTTACGCGTGCATTTCAGTCCGCCGCAATTGGTGGAACTGACCGCGGCCATCGCCTGGGAGAATTATCGGGCGCGCTTCGATCACGCCTTTGGCTGCCAGGCGGAGGGCTATTCCGAGGGAGCCTACTGCCCGCTGCCATCGCACCGCTGACCTGCAGTCACTTCACCGCGAAATACACCAAAGCCACGATCACCAGGGTAAATAACAACCCGATTCCCACCAGCGTCAGCAGTTCCTTGGGCAGCGACTTTCCTTCGTTCGGGTCCGGCAGGTGCAGCTTGGCCAACTCGTCCACGGGGAGGGCGGGCTCATCGCGCACCGTCTCGGCGGCCTGCGGAAAGCCCTCCAGCAGGGCGCTGTCCGGATCGCCGTAGAAGTGGATACGCCTCTCGACCGTCTCTCGCCAGCGGGCGGCATCGATGCGGATGCGCCGGGCGAGCAGCGGCGGCAGGCTGGCCTGTATTTCGTCGGGCGAGCAGGGCTGGATTGGTTCCACCACCCAGAATCCCAAACTGTCGGCCAAACGGCATCCCAGGTGCACCAGCGTTAACAGATCCACCTGCGCGTTGCCCTGCGGGTCGTGATGCCGGGCGGCCACCATTTGAAAGTCCGGGGGCAGGTTCCAATGCTCCGCCAGCATGCGCCCGGCGGCGCAGTGATCGATGCCTAGCACCTCTTTCTCGCAGTCCAGCAGTTCCAGGGCGTTCCGGTCCGCGTGGCGCAACAACTCGGTATATTCCTTCGGATATGCCAGCAGCAGCCCCAACCGGCCCACGTCGTGAAGCAGGCCGGCGGTGTATGCCCGGTCTTCAAACGCCGCACAGGACCTTGCCAGTTCGTCAGTCAGTAGCGCACAGGCGAGCATGTGCCGCCAGCAGCGCGACAGCTCCTCGATGTGTAAGACGGCTTTCATGTGGTTGGATGTCGCCACCGTCATACATAACGCACGCACGCGGCGCAACCCGAGCACCACCAGGGCCGATTGCAGCGAGTCGATTTGCCCCCGAAATCCGAAAAGGGGCGAGTTGGCGACCTTCAGGATCTGGGCGGAAAATGCCGGATCGGAGGAAATGAGCGCCACCAGTTCCCGGATCTCGACGTCTTCCCGCGCGAGCAGGTCGAGCAGCCGCAACACGATCGGCGGAAATGCCGGGATCCTGGCCAGCAGCCCTTTCCGGTCGGTTTGTACGGCATCCACGCAACCCTGACCCACAATTCCCTCATCGGCCAGTAGCCGTCGAAATTAACCGGGCCTTGCGTTTATCAGATCTACAGGTTCTTTTATCTCTTGTAATCACTGCCTTAGGCGTTTCGGTGCGGGCTCGTGAGGAAGGTTACTATCGGAAGGAATGGCTTCCGAGTTCACCCTCCTGCTGCGACACAACCGCAACTATCGCTATACGTGGCTGGGGCAGGTGGTGAGTGAGACGGGGGACTACTTCAACAACATCGCGGTGTTCAGCCTGGTGCTGGCCGCCACGGGGTCCGGCCTGGTGGTCAGCGGCGTGATGCTGTCGCGCGCCATCCCCGCGGTCCTGGCGGGTCCGGTCGCCGGCGTGACCCTCGATCGCTGCGACCGCCGGCGCATTATGCTGGCCAGCGATCTGGTGCGCGCCGTGGTGGCCCTCAGCTTTATCGTCACCGTCCGCCACCCCTCCGCCTGGCTGCTGTACCTCCTCAGCGCGCTGCTGATGTTCGCCTCCCCGTTCTTCACCAGCGGCCGGGCGGCCATTCTGCCCATCATTGCCAGTCCCGCGGAATTGCACACCGCCAATTCACTGACGCAGACCACCCAATGGGCCACCCTTACGGCCGGCACCATGCTGGCCGGGTTCGCCGTAGCGCGCCTGGGGTTCGCCTGGGCGTTCGTCATCAACTCGGTCTCATTTGTCTTCTCCGCTTTCGCCGTTTGGCGATTGCACACACCCGCCGGGTTCGTCCCCGCGCGGCGCGAACTCCACGCGATGATACGGCCCTGGCACGAGTACCTCGAAGGCCTCGCCTACATTCGGGCTACGCCGCTGGTCTTCTGGATCGGCATGATCTCGGTCGGGTGGGCGATGGGCGGCGGCGCGGCCCAGATCCTGTTCGCCCTCTTTGGCGAGCAAGTATTCGGACGGGGCGCCGCCGGAATCGGGACCATCTGGGGTTTCGCCGGGGTGGGCCTCCTGATCGGCGGGTGGCTCGGCCACGCAGTCGGGCGCCACACCACCTTCGCCGGCTACAAGCGCGCCATCTCGATCTCATACATCACGCACGGCCTGGCGTACGTAGCATTTAGCCTGATGTTCAACTACGGCCTGGCCTTGGCCTGCATCTGTCTCTCTCGCGTCGGTATGGCAGTGAGCTCCGTGTTGAATTACTCCCAACTGTTGCGCCACACGCCGGATCAATTCCGAGGGCGCGTGTTCTCGACCATGGAATCGCTGCGCTGGTCGGTCATGATCGTTTCCATGGCTCTGGCCGGCATCGCGTCCCAGTACTTCAGCCCGCGGGCCATCGGCGTGGTGGCGGGCCTTCTCGGCTCATTGACGGCCGTGGCCTGGGCTTGGGCCGACGGTAGCGGGCGTATTCCAGAACCCGCGCTGGTCACCGAGACATCGACATTCTCAACCGGCGACGATTGCTAGCCCCAATCCATTAATCTCAAAATGCTATTGGATTGCCGGGGGCATGGTGATATTCTCGTCCCAACGTTCAGAGGGGGCATTTGTGACTCGAGAGAAACTCGTCCGATTCGCTGGCTGGCTGCTGCTGGCCTTACTGGTCAATACCGCGTATATTGCGGCATTTGCGTCCGCCACTGTCTTCTACATGGGCAATGTGGTGCTGCATCTGGTGCTGGGCACAGTGCTGGCTGTTGCCCTATTGTGGTTCATCCGCCGCATGCCGGCCGCGGGCGCGCTGTTTCTCATCGCCGCCGCCCTGGGTATCTATCTCGCCGTGGCCGGAAACACGACGCCCCATCGCCGCATCCTCCAGATCCATATCGCCGTCGCAGCCGCCGCGCTGGCCGCCTTTCTGCCCTATGCCATGACCCGTGCCGGCGCGAACTTCCGCAAGGCGTATGGCGCCGGCCTGGCGCTGTTGGTCCTCTTTCCCGCTTCGACCATGCTCTACCGCAAGGTGCATCCCGACCCGTACGCCCGCATCCACAACCCCACGGTCGTGCCCGTAACCATGAATGAAGAGGGCGGCGGACCCAAGTCGCCGTTCTTTCCCTCGTCGGCCAAGACCAACGTCGGAGGTATCATCCCATCCAATTTCTTCATGGATTCAGAGGCCTGCGGACGCTGCCATAAGGATATCTACGAGCAGTGGAAGAGCTCCATGCACCACTTCGCGTCGTTCAACAACCAGTTCTACCGCAAGTCCATCGAATACATGCAGGATGTCGTGGGGACGCAGCCGAGTAAATGGTGCGCCGGCTGTCACGACCATGCCGTCTTTTTCAACGGGCGGTTCGATCGGAAGATCAAAGACCAGATCGACACGGCCGAGGCGCGCGCCGGTCTCTCCTGCACCTCATGCCATGCCATCGTCCACGTGGACAGCTCCATGGGCAACGGCAGCTACACGATCCGGTATCCGCCGCTGCACCAACTCCTGGCCAGCAAGAACAAGTTCATCCAGGACGCGGACTATTTCATGACCTATCTCGATCCGGAGCCGCACCGCCGCACTTTCATGAAGCCCTTCATGCGCGAGGATGTCGGCGAGTTCTGCTCGGTCTGCCACAAAGTGCACTTGGACGTGCCGGTGAACAGATACCGCTGGTTCCGCGGCTTTAACGAATACGACGGCTGGCAGGCCAGCGGCGTCTCGGGCTTTGGCGCGCGATCGTTCTACTATCCCGCCAAGAGCGCCAATTGCGCCGATTGCCACATGCCGATGGTCGCTTCCAACGATCCGGGCAATATCCATGGACAGGTCCACTCGCATCGCTTCCCGGCGGCCAACACGGCTGTGCCGTACGCCAACCAGGACGAGAAACAACTGGAAATCACCGAGAAATTCCTGCAATCCGGCATTGCATCCGTGGATATCTTCGCGGTCTCGCCGGTGAAGGAACACGGCACCCTGATGGTCAGGCGCACGGGAGAAGGTCCGCAACTGATGACGGGATTCGCCGTCGGCGAAGAAGCCGAGCAGGCCTCCACCGGGGTGATCCGCGATGTCGGCCAGGTGGCCGCGCCGGTCGATCACTCCGGCATCCACCTCGAACCCGGCTCCACGAACCGCATCGACGTGGTGGTCCGCACACGCAAGATCGGCCACTTCTTTCCGGGAGGAACCGTGGATGCCTTCGACGTCTGGCTGGAACTGAAAGGCCAGGATGCCGATGGCCGCGTAATCTTCTGGAGCGGGCGCGTGGATGACGATGGCAAGGGTCCGGTGGAGCGGGGCGCGCATTTCTACAAATCCTATTTGCTGGATGCCGATGGCAACCCCATCGACAAGCGCAATGCCTGGGCGGCCCGCAGTCTGCTTTATGTACGCCTGATCCCGCCGGGCGCGGCCGATACGGCGCACTTCCTGGTGAAGATTCCCAAAGACGCCCGCGGTCCCCTCACGTTCACCGCTAACCTGAACTACCGCAAGTTTTCGTATTACTACACGCATTTTGCATACGCCGGTCAGCCCAAGCCGGGCCAGGATCCCAAACTGCTCACCGCCGCCTTCGATGACCGGCAATTCAGCTTCGATCCGCACAATATTCCGTCAGACGTCTCCGGCCAGATCAAGGGCCGTATTCCCGATCTGCCGATCATCGTGGTGGCGTCGGCCAAAGCCACCATTCCGCTGGGCAAATCCGAGTGGACTCCCGTGGTGTCCAAGGCGGACCGGGAGCGCTGGAACGACTGGGGCATCGGCTTGCTGCTCCAGGGCGATCTGAAAGGCGCTGAATACGCCTTCAAGAAGACCACCGAAGCCGAGCCGGGCTATGCGGATGGCTGGCTCAACGTGGCCCGCGCCCTCATCCAGGAAGGCGAGATCGAGGCTGCCAAACCTTACGTCCAAAAAGCGCTGGAGATCAATCCCAAACTGGGCCGCATCTACTTCTTCAAGGCCATGATCGAGAAGGCCGAGGGCAACTATGACGGCGCACTACAGTCGCTGAGCACTACCTTGTCCACGTACCCGAGCGATCGCGTGGCCCTGAATCAAGCGGCCCGGATCCTGTTCCTGCAGCGCAAATATCGGCAGGCCATCGCCTACCTGGATCGTGTCCGGGCCGTGGACCCCGAGGACTTGCAGATGCATTACACGCGCATGCTGTGCCTGCGCGGCCTGGGCGATGCGGCGGGGGCCGCGCGCCAACAAGCGTTATTCGAGCGCTTCAAAGCCGAAGAATCCTCGCAGGCAATTACCGCCAAGCCGCGCCTGGCCAGCCCGGAAGACAACAACGAACGCCAGCCGATCCACGATCACGAGAGCGTGCCGCTGCCCGTACACGCGCCGGCAGCCGTCAGCGCCGCGGAATAGGAGGCGCCGATCGGCAAACGCGAACGCCAGCGATCGATGTACGAGGTCGGCGGTGTTTCGACTGCGCAGCGCCTGGCCCTGGCCTTGTGTGCCGGCCTTTGGGTGGCGCTGGCCTGGTGGCTTCTGTTTGGCGGGGGGCTGGAAACTGCCGGCGCCTGGTTCGGAAGGAAATGGCCGCCCGGCGACCCGGTCCGCCGGGCCAGCCTGGCCGCCGGCTTTTCTATTTATTACATTCGCGTTCTCTTTACTGAGTTCGTCTTCCTGCGGCGCGGCGTGAGTTGGAGCGAGGTCTTCACGATCGTCCCCTGGATCCTGTGCATCTACGTGTGGCTGTCGATTGCGGGCGGCACGAACGCCCATGCCATGGGTGTGGCCGGTATTATCGGCATGCCGGCGTTCATCGCCGGGTCCTGGATGAACTCCAGTGCGGAATACGCCCGGCACGTCTGGAAAAGGCGCCCTGAGAATCGCGGCCGTCTCTACACCGGGGGGCTGTTCCGGTACTCCCGCCATCCGAACTACCTGGGCGACCTGATCTCCTTTTCCGGCCTGTGCCTGATGTGCGGAGCCTGGGTCACTGCCGTGATTCCTCTGCTGATGCTGGCCGGCTTTGTTTTCGTCAACATCCCGATGCTCGACGCGCACCTGCGGGAGAAGTATGGCGCTCCGTTCGATGCCTGGGCCGCCCGAACGCGGAAGCTCATTCCATGGGTTTACTGACAGCCGGGGCCGGACATTAACCTTCGGCTACCCGGGCCGCCCGCACCCCTGCGCTATAATATTGGAGGTATCTGCCACACCCTGAGAGGTATCGTGTTCCTGCGCACTTTCTTCCGTCTTTTTACCCATATACAGCTCATGCCCATCCTCGAGAGCGGCGAGGAGACGCTGGTCGGCGGCCAGGCCGTGATCGAAGGCGTCATGATGCGGGCCCCGCACAGCTATTGCGTCGCGGTCCGCCGGCCCGACGGCCAGATCGTCACCGAGGAGAAGCCGTTGGCCCGCATGTCCGAGCAGCACCGCATCTTCAGGTACCCCGTGGTGCGAGGCGTGGGAACCCTTTATCAGGCCATGGTCCTGGGTCTCAAAGCCCTGAAGTTCTCGGCCAACGCTATGCTGGGCACGGAGGTCCCGGAGGCGCCCCGGGCCGAAAAGGCCGAAAAGAAGGAAATTCCGAACTGGGCCATCAGTCTGAACCTGGTCGTCTCGCTGGCGTTCTTCATCTTCATGTACAAGTTCGTGCCGCTGTTCGCCGTCACCAACCTCGAAAAGGTGTACCCGGTCCTCCAGGGCCGCATCGCCTTCAATGCGGCGGACGGGATCATCCGCATCGCGATCTTTCTGGCGTTTCTGTTCGTCATTTCGCGCATGAAGGATATCCACCGCGTCTTCGAATATCACGGCGCGGAGCACAAAGTGGTATTCAATTACGAATCCGGCAAGCCGGTGAACGTGCAAAACGCGCAATCGTTTACCACCTTCCATCCCCGTTGCGGCACCAGTTTCCTGATGGTGGTGATGGTGGTTTCCATGGTCGTCTACACGCTGATTCCCTTCTCCGGGTTCGGCATGAAGCTGCTCTGCCGTGTGCTCCTGCTGCCGGTCATCGCCGGCGTCAGCTACGAACTGATCCGTTTCGCTGCCAGGCGGCAAGGCTCATTCCTGGCCGCGCTGGCGGCTCCCGGCCTGTGGCTGCAGCGCATCACCACCAAGCCTCCTTCCGATGACCAGGCTTCGGTGGCCATCCACGCGCTCGAAGGCGCCATGGCGCTGGAGCAATCCCAGGGCGGCGAACTGGTCATCGCTTAACATCCATGGAATTCGCATCCAAACTGCGGCAGATCGAGGTGCGCTTCGAGGAACTGGAGCGCCAACTCGCCGATCCCGCGATCATTGCCGACGCCGCCGAGTATCGCAAGACCGCCAAGGCCCGCAGCGACATTGAGGAAGTCGTGGAGAAGTACCGCGAGTGGAAGCGGGCCAGCGGCGACCTGGAGCAGGCTCGCCCCATGCTGGCCGAAGAGGACGCCGATCTGCGCCAGATGGCCGTCGACGAAGTCGCCCGCCTGGAGCCGGAGATCCAGCGCGTCGAGCAGGAATTGAAAGTCCTGCTGCTGCCCAAAGACCCCAACGACGAAAAGAACGTAGTGCTCGAGATCCGCGCCGGCACGGGCGGCGACGAGGCTACCCTGTTCGCGGCCGAGATCTTCCGCATGTACTCGCGTTACGCCGAATCGCAGCGCTGGCGCATCGAAATCACGTCGTCATCGGAATCCTCCGTAGGCGGCCTGAAGGAAATCATCGCGCTGGTATCCGGCGACCGGGTCTACAGCAAGCTCAAGTACGAAAGCGGCGTGCATCGCGTGCAGCGCGTGCCGGTCACCGAGCAGCAGGGCCGCGTCCATACCTCCGCCATCACCGTAGCCGTCTTGCCCGAGGCCGACGAGGTGGAGGTGAAGCTGGATCCCAAGGACATCCGCGTGGATACGTTCTGTTCCTCCGGTCCGGGCGGCCAGTCGGTCAACACCACCTACTCCGCGGTGCGCATCACCCACCTGCCCACGGGCCTGATCGTCTCCTGCCAGGATGAGAAATCCCAGATCAAAAACCGCGCCAAAGCCGAGCGTGTGCTGCGTTCCCGGCTCTACGAAATAGAGCTCGAAAAACAGCAGGCCGCGCTGGGAGCCGAGCGCCGCAGCATGGTCGGCACCGGCGATCGCAGCGAGAAGATCCGCACCTACAACTTCCCGCAGAACCGTGTCACGGACCACCGCATCGGACTCACTCTGCACCAGTTGGATATCGTGATGGACGGGCGTCTCGACCCCATCATCGAGGCCCTCACCACGCACTACCAAACCGAGAAACTCAAGCAGCAGAGCGAGGCCGGCAGCGTCGCGGCGTAGTCCGGCATGACCGTTCAGACCGCTTTGCTCCAGGGCGCCAGGCTGCTGGAGGATGCGGCCGTTCCCGTTTCCCGCCTCACAGCCGAAGTGCTGCTGGCGCACGCCTTGCACCGCGAACGCTCCTACTTGTTCGCCCATCCCGAACACGAGCTGACCGAGCTCGAGTGGATCCACTACGGCCGTTACCTGCATGAGCGGTTACAGGGCAAGCCCACCCAATACCTCACCGGAAGCCAGGAATTCTACGGCCGCGTGTTCCGGGTGACGCCGGACGTACTCATCCCACGCCCCGAAACCGAACATGTGGTGGAAACGGCTCTGCGCCTGGCGTCCCACGCGGCTCGGATCCTGGATGCCGGCACCGGTTCCGGCATCCTGGCCGTCACGCTGCAGCTCGAAACGAAGGCCGCCGTCTGCGGCACCGACATATCGCCGGCGGCGCTGCGCGTCGCGGCTCAAAATGCGCAGACCCTGGGTGCGCCCGTCGCCCTGGTGGCCTGCGACCTGATATCTGCCATAGCCGACGAATCTATGGACCTGATCGTCTCCAACCCGCCCTATGTTCCGCTGTCCGACAAAGCCGGCCTGCAGCGCGAAGTCCGCGATTGGGAGCCGCCGGTGGCCCTCTTCGCAGGACCCACCGGGCTCGAGATCTACGAGCGCCTGTTGCGCGATGCCCGGCGCGTTCTGCGTCGCGGCGGCCGGCTGATCGTGGAACTCGGTTTCGGCACGCACGACCGGGTCGCCGCCATGCTCTCCCATGGCTGGCAGGACATCGAAACGGTGCCGGACCTGGCCGGCATACCGCGCGTGCTGGCCGCCAGGCGCGGCCATGCGTAAGCGGCGGTCAGCCCGCACATCGGCTGCTAGAATGATAATGAGTTCGATGGTTTACGGAGGATTGGCATGTCCGATCGCGAAGAGATGGAAGACCGGTTGGCGAATAATATCGGATGGTTTGTGGCAGGTACGGTGGTCGGTATGACCGCCGCCATCCTGTTGGCTCCCCAGAGCGGCAAGAGAACCCGCCAGTTTATCTCCGACAAGACCCGGGAAGGAAAAGACGCCGTAGCCGGAACCGGCAAGGATGTCTACGACCGCAGCAAGGATATGATCGAAAAAGGGCGGCAACTGGTCGAGGACGCCGCCGATTTGTTCGAGCGCGGCCGCAAGCTGGTGCGCGGCGAATAAGGAATGTCCGCCATCGAACTGGGCGGCTTCCGTATCACGCTGGTCCGCGAGGACATCTATTGGTGGGATGGCGGCGCGATGTTCGGAGTCGTGCCCAAGACTCTCTGGGGTCCCAAAACCACCCCGGATGAGTTTAACCGTCTGCCGCTGGGCTTCAACTGTTACGTCATCGAAACCGGCGAACACACCATCCTGCTCGAAACCGGAGGCGGCGACAAGCTGGATGCGCGGCGGCGGGAACGCATGAAACTGCCGCCGGAGCCTAAGCCGCTGCTCGCAACCATAGCCGCCGCCGGCATCGACCCGGAACGTATCGACATCGTCGTCAACAGCCACCTGCATTGGGATCATTGCGGGTGGAACACCATCCTCACCAACGGCCGGCCGCGGCCGGCTTTTCCGCGTGCGACGTATTTCACGCGGCGGGGCGAGTGGCTGCACGCGCATCGGAATCATCCCCGTGACAGCATCGCCTACATCGCCGCCAACTACGATCCGCTGGTGGACGCGGGCCGCATGCGCCTGATCGAAGAAGATACGGATGTAGCTCCCGGCGTGCGGTTGTGCCTGGCTCCGGGCCATACACCCGACATGATGGTCGTGACTGCGGCGTCCTCCGGGAAGAATTTCTGTTTCCTGTCGGACCTGGTGCCTACCGCGGCGCACGTTACGCCCACGTGGGTGGCCGCCTTCGATCTAGACCCGGTTCAATCCATCGACAGTAAGCTCGACTGGCTCACCCGCGCGGCGTGCGGCGAATGGATCTGCGCTTTCGCGCATGAACCGAAAGCCGCATTCGCGCGTATCCTTCACCAGGATGGCAAATTCGAGGTGATGGCATGTGGGCCTTCGTCGCCGTAGCTGTCTCTGGCTGCCTCTATTACTTGTCGATCGGTCTGGGGACGTTCTGGCCGGCGGCGTGGTTCGCACCGGTGCCGGTCCTGTTGCTGGCCTTCCGGTCCTCGTCCGGCAAGGCCGCACTGGCGGCCTTCGCGGCCTATTTTCTGGGTAGCCTCAACCTGTTCTCGTATTTCGCCGGGTTCTCGCCCGTGCCGCTGGTGCTGGCGATACTCGCCTTGCCGGCGGCCGTGTACGCCGGATCGGTTCTGCTGGCGCGCGCCGTAGCGGCGCGCACGCCCGCCTGGATCGCGGTGTTCGCCTTCCCGGTGACCTGGACCGCGTATGAATTCCTGGTCTCCCTTACGTCACCGCATGGCACGGCTACCAGCCTGGCCTATTCGCAAGCCAGCTTTCTGCCGGCGATCCAGGTCGCATCTGTTACCGGTCTGTGGGGGATCACTTTCCTGGTGACCCTGATTCCCTCCGCGATCGCCGTAGCCTGGGCGCGCCGCGACGTTCGGGCGCTGATGCCGGCCCTGATCGTCGGACTGGCCGCGCTGGGCTTCGGCACCACGCGCCTGGCGCGCCATCCCGAGGAGCCGCGGGTGCGTGCCGGCCTGGCAGCCACCGACCGGGGTGTTATTTCCGCGTTCCGCACGGCAGACCCGGCCCTGGCGCTAACGGTCGCGCGTGCCTATGCGGACCGCGTGGCGCGCCTGGCCGCGCAGGGCGCCCAAGTCATCGTTTTGCCGGAGAAGTTCGTCGGCGTCACGCCGGCAGATTCCGACGCCATCGAACAGATATTCAGCCAGGCCGCGCGCGACCATCGGGTAACCGTAATCGCCGGGTTCAACCGCTTCTCGGCAAGCCCGCCCCTCAACCAGGCCGTGGCCTTCGGGCCCGACGGCAACATCCTGCTGACGTACGAGAAGCATCACATGCTGCCGGGACCCGAAACCGGCTATGAGGTCGGCGCGACACCCGGCCTCCTTCCGGGCCCGGGTGCGCAGTGGGGCGTGGCGATCTGCAAGGACATGGACTTTCCCGCATGGTCGCGCGCCTACGGCCGTCGCGACGTCCGCTTTCTGGCAGTGCCGGCCTGGGATTTCGTCGTGGACGCCCGGTTGCACTCCCGCATGGCGGTCTTGCGCGGGGTCGAAGAAGGATTCACCATTGCGCGAAGCGCACAGCAGGGGAATCTGACTTTCAGCGACGCTTATGGGCGCATTCTGGCCGAGATCTCCAGTTCTACTCCACCCGACGCGCTGCTGGTGGCGAACATACCCGGCGGTCCGGGATCGACCGTTTATCAACGCTTTGGAAACTGGTTCGGCTGGACCTGCGTGATCGCTGTGGCTGCCTTTCTCGTAATGCTATTCAGGCGGCCGGCTCATCGGTAGTCCTCGTCCGAGATCTTGGCGGCGTATACTGTTTCCCATGCTCAGAAATGCCGGGACCCTTGCGATTCTGTTGTTCGCCGCCAGCCTGCCTGCAGCCGCCCAGCTTTCCCAGCCCACGCGGGAGCTGATCCGCGTCAACCCGCACGTTTATTGCGCCACCGGATACGCGCTCGGCAACGTGATCTTCGTCATCACCGGCGCCAGCGTGGTGGTCGTCGATACGACCGAGGGCCAGGAGCCGGCCGGAGCGGTCCTCGGCGACTTCCGAAAGATCTCTACACTGCCGGTGAGCTACATCATCTACACTCACCACCATGGCGATCATATCCATGGCGCCAAGGTGTTCGCCGGCCCGGCAACCAAAGTCATCGCGCAGAAGAACCATTTCGAAGAGATGCGCAAGTTCCGCCTGACGCTGGCCTATAATCGCAAACTGAACCGGGCGCAGTGGGCCGCGCATGTGCCTGCCGCCGAGCGGGGCACCACACTGGGCGTCGATTTACTGCATCTGGGCGAGAGCGGATACATCCCGCCGCAGATCACTTTCGGCGAGGAGTACAAGTTCAGCGAGGGCGGGCTGCGCTTCGAGTTGTATCATACCTTGGGCGAGACCGTCGATCATCTGATGGTTTGGCTGCCCGATCTCGACACCCTACTGCCCGGCGACCTGTTTTACTGGAGTTTTCCGATGCTGGCCAGTCCCGGCAAACCCGACCGCCCCGTGCTCGATTGGGCCGCATCGCTCGACCGCATGCGGCAACTGCATCCGGCTTACCTGGTCGGCTCCCACAGCCGGCCGCTGTCCGGGCGCGAGGCTATCGACCAGGCGCTCGCCAACTATGCGCGCGCGATCCGCTACGTCCACGACGAGACCGTCCGGCGCATCAATGCCGGCGAACCGCTCTGGCAGATCCGGCAGGAGGTGCGCCTGCCGCCGGAACTGGCTTCCAAGCCTTACCTGCAGCCGGTCTACGGTACCGTGGCTTGGGCCGTCAACGGCGTTTTCCGCCAGTATACCGGCTGGTACGATTTCGATCCGGCCCATCTGGACAGCGGCGATCCGGCGCTTCTGCAGCGGGCCCTGGCCCAGGCCGCGGGCGGTTCAGCCGCCATCGTAGCGCGGGCCCGTCAGGCCGCGGCGGACGGCCAGCTTCAACTGGCCTTGGAACTGGCGGAGACCGCCATCGGAGCCGATAACGACACTGCCGCCCGCCGTCTGCGGGCGGAATTGCTGGAGCGGATGGCGGCGCAGAACAGCAACGGGATCGCCCGTAATATCTATCGCGAAGCCGCTGTTGAAGAAGGAAAGGCGACGCCGTGACGACAGCTCTGCTGGCGGATCCGGTCTACAAGCGCCACCTCCCCGGTCCCGGCCATCCGGAGCGGCCCGCGCGGTTTGATGCGGTACTCTCCGCGCTGGCGCAGGCGGGATGCGTGGAACGGATGCTCCGCGTCCCTCCCCGCGCCGCCACGGAGGACGAATTGGCCACCTGTCACACCCGCGGCTACATCGCCACCGTAAAAGACGAAGTGGGACGCGGCTACGAGCAACTCTCGACCGGCGACACCCAACTCGGGGAGGCGTCGCTCGAGATCGCGTTGCAGGCCACCGGCGGCGTCCTCAACGCGGTGGACGCGGTGGTGGAACGGCGCGCGCGTAACGCATTCTGTGTGGTGCGCCCGCCCGGTCATCACGCCACTCCCGGCCGCGGCATGGGATTTTGCATCTTCAACAACGTAGCCGTGGCGGCGCGTTACGCCCAGCGGCGTTACGGCATCGCGCGGGTGCTGATCGCGGATTGGGACGTGCATCACGGCAACGGCACGCAGGATATCTTCTATCAGGATGCCTCGGTGTTCTTCTTCAGCACCCACCAGCATCCCTGGTATCCGGGTACCGGAGGCCCGTCAGAGAAGGGCGAAGGCGCGGGTGACGGCACCACCCTCAACTGCCCGTTTCCAGCCGGTTCGGGGCGCGCCGAGATCGTGGGAGCGTTTCAGCAACATCTCCCGCGCATTGCGCATGACTTCCGGCCGGACCTGGTGATGATCTCGGCCGGATTCGATTCGCGGTCAGGCGACCCGTTGGGCCGCTTCACGCTGTCCGACGATGACTTCGCGGATCTAACGGCATTGATGCTGGAACTTGCCGATCAATACGCCGGCGGCCGCCTGGTGTCCGTCCTCGAGGGCGGCTACGATCTGCAAGGCCTTGCATCCGCGGCCCTGGCGCATGTGTCCGCGCTGATCTCTCCGGCTCCCATGGCCGCGCCGTGAGCCGTGCCTACCGAGTTTTATCTCGTGGCCTCCGGCGCGCCTTGATATCATGATTGTTCGACATGGCGTTGATCGCCGTTTCCGGACAAGCTGGTTGCCGGTTTGAAGAAGTTGCGCGCCTCAGCGCCCACCGCCTGGCGTTCGAACTGGTGAACGAATCCCGCGTCCGCACGCTGATCGACGGTGAATTCGGCGCGGAAACACATATACCCGAAAAGGCCCGCGGCGATGTGGTGGCTTCCATCCTGGCGCATCTGGCAGCCGGACATCATTTGATCTATTGCGGCCCCGGCGCCGAAATGCTTTTCCGGCAGTTTCCCGGCACGCTGCGCATCCAGGTCGTGGCGCCGGACTCGGTGCGGATCGGCAACCTCATGCTCGACCGCCGCCTGGAACGGCCTGCCGCGCGTCAAATGCTGCGTGAACTGGACGCGGCCCAGCGCCAGCAGTACAAGGATATGTTCGGCCGCGCCCTGGCGCCCGCCTATTGGTTCGACCTGATTCTGAACGCGGAGTGCATGGATGCCGAGCAGATGGTGGAGTTGATCCAGGGCGCGGTCCGTTCGCTGGGGCTCAAAGAACGCGGCCATCTCTCTCCCGCGGCTGAAGCTCAGATCCAGTTTCAGATCCGCCTGCGCCTGGCCCGCCATGGCATCGTGCCGCGCGGGGCCGCCCGTCTGACGGAAAAATCGTTCGCGCATCAGAGCGAACAGATCTTCGCCAACCTGTTGGACTTTTACCGTATCGCCTGGGAGTACGAACCGCGCAGTTTTCCGATACAGTGGGATGCGGAGGGCCGTATCGCCGAAGCGTTCACGCCCGATTTCTATCTGCCGGAGTTCGACCTGTACGTGGAACTCACCACCATGAAACAGTCGCTGGTCACGCGCAAGAACCGCAAGATCCGCCTGCTGCGCGAATTGTATCCGCATTTGAACGTGCAGGTCTTCTATCAGAAGGATTTCGAGAACCTCATCTTCAAGTACGGCCTGGCGGAGCGTCCCGCCAAGGTATGAGCAAAGACCCCGGGCCCGCAATCGAGCGCGTCCTGTTCACCGAAGAACAGATCGCGCGGCGCATCGAGGAAGTGGCGGCCGAGATCAGCGAGCGTTACCGCGGCAAAACACTCAAGCTGATCGGCGTGCTGAAGGGCTCCGTCTTCTTTCTCACCGCCCTGGCGCGCCATATCCAGATACCGGTCAAGATCGACTTCCTGGCAATCTCCTCCTTCTCGAACAAATCCGGCGCGCCGGGCGTAGTACGCATCGCCAAAGACCTGGATGACAGCATCGAGAACGAGGACGTGCTGCTGGTGGAAGACATCGTCGACACCGGCTTGACGCTCCGCTACCTGCTGCAGACGCTATCCAGCCGCGGCCCTAATTCCCTGGCCGTGTGCACGTTTCTGGATCGCAATTCGCGCCGCCTGGTGCAATTGCCGGTGGAGTTTCGCTGCTTCGAGATCCCCGACCGGTTCGTCATCGGCTTCGGCCTGGACCACAACCAGCTTTACCGGAATCTCACTTACGTGGCGGTGATGAAGACGGAGAAAACTTAGCGCGATCGGATCCGGATGCTACCCGTGGCCGAAGTGCATCAGCCATCCCAGCCCGAAGAGCACGGCGACGAAACATCCGAAGACGTACAATCCGTACCGCAGGCGTTCGTGATCGGTCCGCCTGGTGACCACACCCATCACCACGGAAGTGAACAGCGCGAACAGTAAAGATGCTTCCAGGTGGGACAGATTCATCTTAGGCATCAGCTTTTCCTCCGCGCGGCGATCTCGAACGCGTCCACCATGGCCAGAATGTTGAGCAGTCCCGCAGTAACCAGAAACTTGGTGCCGTAGTCGTGCACCATTCCCGGAACATCGGCCTGGTTGTAACCCAGCCAGACGGTGAGCAGGTACAGAAGGCCGGATGCCAGATCGCCGATGAAGCCACCGGTGTTAATCAGGAAGGTGAGCAGGTCGCCGGTCTGCGGCTGAAACATCGCGCCGCGCATCATCAGGCCGCAAAGATACATCAGGGTGATGGAAACCAGCAACAGGACGGCCCGGCCATTCCGCTTGAGCAGGAAGTGGCCGCCGCCGGGAACCAGCCAACCCAGCGCGACGGGTCCCGCCCAGACGCGGAGAGGCGGCATGGGCTCCTTCGGTTGCTTTTGCTTGGATGCCATTTCTATGATTTTAGCAGGTCGGATCTGGCGGCCGTGATGTATGCTGGGATTCTGGATGGATGGTTCATGGCCCGCAAGTATGTGCCGTTGCTCGCGGTGAGCGCCTTGGGCGCCGCCGGAGTCGCCGGTACGTTCCAACCCCTGAACATCAGGCCCGGGCTGTGGGAGATCACGTTGACCGTGCAGACGGCCGGCGCCCCGCCCATGCCGCCCGAGTTGCTCCGGAAACTCACAGCGGAACAGCGAGCGCGTATGGAAGCAAGCACTAAGTCCGGCAGTGACAAACAGACTAACGTCAAAAAAAGCTGTCTCACCGCCCCGGAACTGCAGCATCCACTCATGGTGGGATTCGGCGATCCGGAGAATTGCCGCCAGAATGTGTTGACTTCCACGGCCACGCTGCAGGAGATTCAGGTTGATTGCGGTAAGGGCCTGGCGATGGGTGGCGGCACCATCCGGATTAAAGCAACGGATCCAAAGAACGTCACGGTGACTTCCGAGTGGTCCGGGACGGATAGCTCCCGGACCATCAAAATGACTTCCAGCGCAACTCTCAAGTGGCTCGGCGCGGACTGCGGCGCGAAGCCGGCGCCCATCGGGGCCCCCCCGGCCCCCAAATCAACACCGCCCGCCAAGCCGGCAGTGTCCCTCGACGATTCCGGCAATTACTACACCTTAGGCAAACAACAGGCGGCCCACAGCGATTTCCGCGCGGCCGTGGACTCGTTCGGAAGCGCCCTGCAACAACATCCAAACGACGCGACGGTCTTCAATGCGCGCGGCTACGCCTACCTGCGCCTGCGGAATTTCGCGGCTGCCGTTCATGACTTTACGGAAGCGATCCGCTTGCGGCCGGGCTACCGGAACGCCTATCGGAATCGGGCTATCGCGCGCCGTAAAAAAGGCGACGCCCAAGGAGCCGCCGAAGACGAACGCGCGCTCGCCGGGCTGAACGGTCATCTGTAAACCGCTACACGATGGTCGCCCCGCCATCGACTACGATCGTTTGGCCCGTAATATAGCCGGACGCGGCAGAAGCCAGGAAGACCGCCACGCCCTTCAGCTCGCCGGCCTGCCCGACCCGTCCCATGGGAATGCCGGACTCGATGTACGCCTGCGCCGCCTCCAGGACCTTCTCCGTCATACGCGACGGAAAGAAGCCGGGCGCGATAGCATTGACCCGAATGTTGTGGGGCGCCCACTGCGCCGCCAGTTCGCGGGTGAGGCCGAGCAGGCCGGCTTTCGAGGACGCATAACCGGCATAATGAATACCGCCGGGCATGGCGCTCTTCAGTCCCGCGATGGAGGCCACGTTGATGATCCGTCCGCATTTGCGCTGGATCATCTCGCGCCCACAGGCCTGTGAGAACAGGAATGCGCCCGTGAGATTCACGTCGATGACCTGCTGCCATTTATCGAACGGCATCGCTTCGGCGGGCGCGCCCCAGGTGACCCCTGCGTTATTCACCAGGATGTCGATCCGCCCGTAAGCGGCCAGGGTCTGTTTCACCACCGCTTCCACCTGGCCGGGCTTGGAAACATCGCACAGCGCGCCTTCGCAGCGGAATCCGCGCTGTTTCATGGCCTCGACCGCGGGCGCCAGCCATTGCTCGCGCCGCGCCAGCAGCATCAGGGAAGCTCCGGCTTCCGCGAGGCCCGCGGCGATCTCTTCACCGAGGCCGCGCGAGCCGCCGGTAACTAAAGCGACTTGTCCGGTAAGATCGAATAACTGTTGGATTGAGCTCATAACTTGTCAATTACCAGCCGGGCGATCCTCTCGCGATGATAAGTGGCGTCGCCGAACATCAATTCGCCGGCCTTGGCGCGTTTGTAATAAAGATGCACGTTGTTTTCCCAGGTGAAACCCATGCCGCCGTGCACCTGGATACCCCGGTTGCCCACTTCGCGAAAAGCATCGCTGGCATAGGCTTTGGCGACGGAAACGGCCACGGTGGAATCCGGCGCGCGCTCCTGGAGCGCCCATGCCGCGTAATAAGCCGCCGACCGCGAACTCTCGGTGAGAAGCAGCATGTCGGCGCAGAGGTGCTGCACCGCCTGGAACTGTCCGATGGGAGTGCCGAACTGTTTTCGGGTCTTGGCGTATTCGACGGCGATCTCCATGACACGCTGCATCCCGCCCACCATCTCCGCCACGAGGGCCACGGTAGCGACCGCGAGCACGCGTTCCAACGCATCGCGCGCGGATTCGCCGACCGCCAGGAAATCGCTTTCGGCGACCGGCACCGCGTCAAAATCCAGTTGGTAGAGTTTGCGCGTTTCGTCGAGGGCCGGTAAGCGCCGTATGGTCAGCCCGGGCGCGCCGCCGGACACGACGAACAATCCAAGATCGTCGCCGCAACGTGCCGCGCAGACGATGAAATCCGCGGCCACGGCGTCCATCACGAACATCTTCCGGCCGTCTAGCGCGAACCCGTCCGGCGTGGCGCGGGCCTCCAGCCGGACTGCGTCCGGCTCCCAGCGCGCATCATCCTCCAGCAACGCAAAAGCGGCGCGGGCCTCCCCCATGGCGATGCGCGACAGGTACTTCCGCTTCTGCGCCGGATTGCCGGCTGCGTCGATGGCCGCGCCGGCGAGCAGCACCGTGGATAGGTAAGGCCCGGGGACAAGCGCCCGCCCCATCTCTTCCAGCGCTACCGCCATCTCCACCAGGCCCAGGCCCAGCCCGCCGTACTCTTCCTCGAAAATGATGCCGGTCCAACCCTGTTGCGCCATCTTCTGCCACAGGCCCGCATCTGCCGCCGTGGCCGTATCCATCAGGCGCCGCACCTCGGCGATGGGACACTCGGCGGAGAAGAACTCCCGCGCCGAATTCTTCAGTACCTTCTGGGTCTCAGTCAGTCCGAACTGCATGGCGCGGTCCTCAGTAGCTCTTGGGCAAGCCCAGCACAAAATGGCCGATGATGTTGCGCTGGATCTCCGAGGTGCCCGCCTCGATGGTATTGCCGCGCGCCCGCAGCCAGGTGTAGGCCCACTGTCCGTCGTCGAAGGCCGGTTCGGCGCCGCGGGTCAACTGCCCGTAGGGGCCGAGCAGCTCCATCGCGACCTGCTGGAAACGTTGATTCATCTCGCTCCAGAAAATCTTCTGGATACTGCCCTCCGGACCGGGCATACCTGTCTGCATCACCCGGCTTATGGCGCGCATCTGATTCAGGCGCATAATCTCGATCTCCGCGTAGCTCTGGGCCAGCTTCTGGCGGATTAGCGGATCCTGCGCGGCGGGCCGTCCGTTACGTTCGATCTTGTGGGCCAGTTCCACCAGGCGGGCGAACTGCCGTTTGAAGGTGATTTGCAGACCGGCGCCCAATAGCGCGCGTTCATGCATCAGCGTACCCAGCGCCACCTTCCAGCCGTCGTTGACACGTCCCACCACGTTCTCCGCGGGGACGCGCACGTTATCGAAAAACAGCTCGTTGAACTCCGTCTCGCCGGTCATCTGGCGCAGCGGGCGCACTTCCACACCGGGGCTGTGCATGTCCACCAGCAGGACCGTCAGGCCCTTGTGTTTCTCCGCCGCGGCGTTCGTGCGCACCACCAGTTCGCACCAATCGGATGCCCAGCCGTAGCTGGTCCAGACCTTTTGACCGTTGACGATGAAATGGCCGTCCTCGAGCCGGGCCTCGGTGCGCAGCGCCGCCAGGTCAGAACCGGCGTTAGGCTCGGAAAAACCCTGGCACCAGATCTCTTCGCCGCTGAGGATCCTGGCCAGATAACGCTGCTTCTGCGCCTCGGTGCCGAAAGCGATCAGGGTCGGGCCGACCAGTTCCAGGCCCAGGATCCCCGGCAGCGGCGGAGCTCCGATACGCGCCATCTCTTCGGTGAAGATGGCTTTTTCCATCAGGGTGGCGCCACGGCCGCCATATTCTTTGGGCCAGGAGAGGCCGGCCCATCCGCCCTCGTACACCTGGCGCTGCCAGTCGCGCAGAAAAGCGAAACGTCCGGCGAGGCTTTCGGTGGCGGATTGCCGCGCCTCCCAGTCGCGCGGAACGTGAGCTTCCAGCCAAGTGCGCAGTGCGGCACGGAACTGCTCTTCTTCCGGTGTGGGGTTGAGATCCATATCGTGCTCCGGGTACGAGTCAATGAGTATATACGAATCAGCGAGACCGCACTACTGCAACCGGCACAACGGATCACCTACCACGATGTTCTGCCAGCTCAGCCCCGGAATCGCGGCATAGTAGCTCTCCGCCAGGTTGCGGCCCTGGAAGTAAGCCGGAAACAACTGATCGGGGTGAGGCGTGAACTCCAGGTACGGTTCGTACACGTGGCCGGAGCAGCCGGTGGCGCCTTCGTGGATGTAATCCGCCGTCAGAGTCTGCGGAGAACCCACGAACCAGTGTGACGGATCGGCCCAGGTGCCGATGTTCCACGCGGCGGGCGGGCGCTGGAACGTGCGGCCATCGGTGGAGACATACTCGCTCACCAGCGCTCCCGGCAGCCATTGGAAGCCCAGGTCGCGCTGGTGGCGGTTGGGATCGTTCGATCCCCACCCGGCGTAGCCGATCACCTCCCGCACGCCGGTGAGGACTTTCGGGGACTCATCCAATATCACGCGATCTTGGGGCAGCGCCAGGGCCGCGGTACGCAGCCAATTGTTGCCGGTGCGGTCGTCGGCGGACTTCAGGTCGAACACGAACTTGCCGCGATTGCGCGCCGCGAGCGAACGGTCAATCATGCCTTGGATGTCGGTGAAATCGTAGCCCGCCAGGCGCGTCACCAGATAGATGGGAAACCGCTCGTGGCGAAACGGCTGATCCTTCTGGCGATAATACGGGTTCGGCACGAAGCCGGCGCGCGGGAAACGTTTGCCCTTCATTTTGGAATAGAGCAAAGTCAGTTCGGAATCCACGGAAGACGCATCGGAAGTATGGCCTCCGCCGCTGCCCGCCACTTTCAGCGGGACCCCCATGGTGGTCACGATGTAGAGAATCCGTTCTTGGAGCTTTGCTTTGGCCAGGCAGTTGGCGATCGGCTGCTCGACGCGCGTGAGGTACGTTTGCCAGGAGATCTCCTCCGTTTCCGGCGGGATGTTCAGCATACAGACATTCTTGAGGGGAATGCCGCGCTTGCGGACATAGTAATCCGCTGTGTGGCGCGAGAGATTGCTGACGCGGTTCACAACCAGCAGGACGGTTTCGCCGCTCTGCGACCGCAGGGCCGGCGCGCAGACCAGGCCGCAAAGGACGGCGATGTAAGGCCGGGGCAAGGCGTCACTGCCAGTATCGCATGCCTTCCGGCGCAGGGTGATACGATGCTCTGCCATGCGTACCTTGATCTTCGTTGCGGCGTGGTCCGCGATCCGGCTTTTGGCCCAGCCGTATCCGTTTCAGAACCCCAACCTGCCCGTGGAACAGCGGGTCGAAAATATTCTGTCGCTGATGACTCTGGACGAGAAGCTCGCCTGCCTCACCACCAGCACCGCCGTGCCGCGCCTGCATATCCCCGATGCGGGCGGCACGGAGGGCCTGCATGGCCTGGTGCGCAAGGGCGACTTCGGCGGCAAAGCCATCACCACTACGCAGTTCCCCGAGGTGATCGGTATGGCGTCCACCTGGGATCCCGCGCTCATCCGGCGCGTGGGAGCCGTACAGGGATACGAAGCCCGCTACATTTACCAGAACGAGAAGTATAAGAGCCACGTGCTGGTGGTCTGGGGACCGAACGCCGACCTGGCGCGCGATCCGCGCTGGGGGCGCAACAACGAAAGCTACGGCGAGGACCCTTTCTTTGACGGAACCATGGTAGTGGCCTTCATTAAAGGCATGCAGGGCGACGACCCCAGGTACTGGCAGGCCGCTTCGCTGATGAAGCACTTCCTGGCCAACAGCAACGAGACTACGCGCGGCAGTTCTTCCTCTGATTTTGACGAACAGTTACTGATGGACTATTATTCGGTGCCATTCCGCATGGGATTTGTGGAGGGCGGTGGTAAGTCGTTCATGGCATCTTACAACGCCTGGAATCACGTTCCGATGACCGTGAATCCGATCCTGAAGAAGCTGGCGGCCGAGAAATGGGGCGCCGATGGAGTTATCTCCTCCGACGCCCTGGCGGTCGAACTGCTGGTGGATCCGCGGCATTACTATCCCACCAGTGAAAAAGCTGCGGCCGAGGCGATCAAGGCCGGCATCAACCAGATTCTCGCCTTCTTCATCAACGTACCGAAGGTGATGAAGGCGGACCTGGACAGCCACCTGCTGAGCGAAGCTGATATCGACGCGGTGCTGAAAGGCAAGTTCCGGACGGTCATCCGGCTGGGCCTGCTGGACCCGCCCGCCATGGTGCGCTACGCGAAGATCGGCTCCGCCGGCGAGCCCGAGCCCTGGACCACCGAGCAGCACAAGCGGGTAGCGCTGGAGGTGGCGCGGGAATCGGTCGTGCTGCTGAAGAATGCCGGCGGTTTTCTGCCGCTCGACAAGGCATCGCTCAAGTCCGTCGCGGTGATCGGACCGAGGGCCAACGAGGTGCTGATCGATCTTTACGGCGGCAAGCCCCCCTATGCCATCACGCCGCTGGAGGGCATTCGCCAGGAGGTGGGCTCGTCCGTGACCGTGAACTATGCTTCCGGCAACGAAAACGATGCCGCGGTTAAGGCGGCGCGGGCGTCCGATGTGGCGGTGGTGGTGGTCGGCAACCATCCGACGTGCAATGCGACGAATATCATCGCCATGTTCAACCGGGACGTATCGAGCAAGCCCTGCGCCGACCCGGGCGAAGGACGCGAAGGGCGCGACCGCGAGTCGATCGATCTGTCGCAGGAAGAGCTGGTCAAACAGGTGTACGCCGCCAATCCCAAAACCGTGGTGGTCCTGGTTTCGAGCTTCCCGTATGCCATCAATTGGACGCAACAGAACGTGCCGGCTATTCTGCACATTGCACATGCGGCGCAGGAGCAGGGCACGGCCATTGCCCAGGTGCTTTTCGGCGACTATAATCCCGCGGGCCGTCTGAATCAGACCTGGCCCAAGTCGATCGACCAGTTACCGCCGATGATGGATTACGACATCCGTCATGGCCGCACTTACATGTACTTCAAAGGGGAGCCTCTCTATCCCTTCGGTTATGGACTCAGTTATACCACGTTTGAGTACTCCAATCTGAAGTACCGTCCGGGAATCGTAACTGTGGAGGTGACCAATACAGGAAAGCGGGCCGGAGACGAAGTCGTGCAGCTCTATACCGAAGCTCCGGACGCCAAAAGGCTGCGGGCATTCCGGCGCGTGACACTCAGGCAAAACGAGAAACGCAAGGTCGAACTGCCGTTCACCGCGGCCGAAGGAGCCAGCCACATATTTGTGGGAGGCTCCTCCGCGGACCGGCGGCTGGAAGCCACTCTCAAGGCGCCACGCTAAGCTACGGCGCCCAAGTACAGGAAAAACTGGTGCCGTCGCTCGAAACCGCGCTGCACGTAGATGTCTGCGGACTCGAAGAGCTGCCCACCTTGTTGATCTCCTGGACCGCGGAGCCGAAGTCCGAGATGGGGCCGCTCACGGTACTGCTCGTGGCGTAATTGGTGCCGCTCACACCGGAAGTATCCTCTCCGAAAAGGACGGTACCGAAGTCGGACATCGGCAGGATGCCGCCGCCGCGCGTGCAGCAGGGCGCTTCGGCGATCCATTCCGCCGAGGTGCGCTTGGCGCTCGATACGCTGGCGCTCTTCGAGTAGGATTTTCCCGTAGTTTCGTCGATGATGGTGACCGTGAACTTGCTGCCGCTATAGGTCACGCTGGCGGACATGCGGTCGCCGGCGTGGATCGTCAGGCTGGTGATCTCGTAGGAAGGCTGCGGATAGAATTCATACCAGGCATAGTAACTCGCCCGGGTGCCCACGCAGTCGGAATCGGTTCCGGTCTGTTCCACCGATGAGGAGCTGTACCCGTCAATGCCGACCCAGAACGACGAATATTGATCTCCCCGGACGCCCTTGCAGGTCGCCGTCGGCACTGTCCAGGAGCCTAGGGCGGAGGTGAAGGACGTTCCGGTCACGGCGTATCCGCTCCAGTTCGTACTGGTCGAGGTTCCGTCGAAGTGATCTTTCCAATCCCGAATCGGCCCATGCTGGCGATGAGCGATTTTCCCGGCAGTATCCAGTGCCGGTGCTGTCCCCGAACTCTGCGCAAACGCAGGCAGGAACGCAATGGCGCCCACTAATCCTATACGTATCGATCGCATTGTGTTGGTTAACCTCCGTTAGTGCTAATTGAAAAAGTATCCGGCCACCTGGAGCCGAATTTGAGCCATTATACACCACCGGACGGTCGTGTCAAGATAATCCCCGATAATCCCTGACAATTCCCGGAATGAGCGTGAACTTCGCCGGAAACGCCGCGTCGTCTCGCCCCGGCGGCGGGATCAGCGTAGCGTAAGCGTATTTCGAATCCCGCGCTGCAAAGGAAAGCGGGCCAGTATTTAGACATTTTGAAGCGGCGCCTGCCCGGCACGCGTACTCCGGCGATCGGCACACGCGCGGCGCGCGCCGAAGGTGATACGATTAGCCTGCTCTTGGGCTGGGTGCACCATCAACTGGGGGAGATTCAGAAATGTCTGAACAGCGTGACGCCGACCTCACGACCGGCATGGAACACACCGCACTTCCCACGCGGGCGATGGAGGGAGCGGAAACTGCCGGTACGGTGATCGGGCGATATCATTTGCTGCAAAAAATCGGCGAAGGCGGCATGGGCGAGGTCTGGCTGGCGGAGCAAAGGGAACCGGTGCGGCGGCGGGTGGCGGTGAAGCTGGTCAAGGCCGGGATGAACAGCCGCGAGGTGATCGCGCGCTTCGAGTCGGAGCGGCAGGCGTTGGCGTTCATGGATCATCCGGCGATCGCCAAGGTTCTGGATGCCGGCTCGACTCGGCAAGGCGCGCCGTACTTCGTAATGGAGTACGTGGCCGGTGTGCCCATCACCCACTACTGCGATCAGCACAGGCTCAGCACGCGGCAACGCCTGGAACTGTTCATTCACGTCTGCGAAGGGGTGCAGCATGCACACCAAAAAGCGATCATCCATCGCGATCTGAAGCCCTCCAACATCCTGGTGACCGAGGTCGACAGCGTGCCCGTGCCGAAGATCATCGACTTTGGCGTGGCCAAGGCGCTCACCCAGAAGCTTACGGCGGAGACGATGTTCACCCGTGTAGGGGCGATCGTTGGGACGCCGCAATACATCAGCCCGGAGCAGGCGTTGTCGTCGGGCGAGGACATCGATACGCGGACGGATGTTTACTCGCTGGGGATCGTTCTCTACGAGCTACTGGCGGGGGCGACGCCAATCGACCCGCGCAAAATGGCGTTCGAAGAATTTCTGCGGAGGTTACGCGAGGACGATGCGCCGAAGCCGAGCACCAGGATCCGAACGCAAGATCCGGTCACGTCGACAGAATTGGCACAGAAGCGGCAAACCGATCCGACCGCTCTAATCAAGCTGGTGCGCGGGGATCTGGATGCGATCACGTTGAAAGCTCTCGAAAAGGAGCGGGCGCGGCGTTATGGATCTCCGTCGGATTTCGCGGCTGATATCGGGAGGTATCTGCGCAATGAACCGGTACTGGCGGTAGCGCCTTCGGCGGCGTACCACGCGCGCAGGTTCGTACGCCGTTACCGGGCGGCGCTGGCGACGCTGTGCGCATTTGTGGTTGTGCTGATGGCAGCGGCGGGGGTGAGTATCTGGCAGAGTGTGGCGGCGCGGCGGCAGCGGGACCGCGCGGATGCCGAAGCGGCCGTCGCCAGGGCGGTGAATCAGTTTCTGCAGGACGACTTGCTGTCGCAGGCGAATCCGGAAGCGCAGAACGGCGCAGACGCAAAGCCCGATTCGGATGTGAAGGCACGTACGCTGTTGGACCGTGCCGCGGCAAAGGCCGGCAACCGGTTCGCCAATCAGCCGCTGGTGGAAGGTGAGGTCCAGCATACGATCGGCAAGGCTTATATGGGGCTCGGTCTTTTCCCGGAGGCGGAACGGCATTTGCTCCGAGCCCACGAGCTCCTGGCGGCACAGCGCGGCGCAGACGATCCGGAGTCGCTCGATATGCTGATGGCTCTGTCCGGCGTTTACATAAACGAAGACAAGAATGCCGCGGCCGTGGCTGCCGCGAAAGCGGTCTATGAAGGGAAAACCCGCAGGCTTGGTCCGGCCGATCCGCAAACCGTGGTCGCTATGCAAAACCTGGGAGCGTTATACTTCCAGAACAATCAGTATGCGGAAGCGGAACCTCTGCTGAAGAAAGCTCTGGAGATTCAATCCCGCCGCATCGGTTATGACAATATCGATACTTTGAATACCAGCGACAGCCTGGCTGCGCTCTACATTTCGGAAAGCCGGTATGCCGAGGCCCGCGAGCTGCTGGCGAAGGGACTAGAGAGTTACCTGCGGCTGTATGGCCCAGACCATCCTTTCACGCAACGCGAGAGGTTCGGTTTAACGAAGGTGTTGTTAGGCGAGGGCGATTACGCGCAGGCGGAGAAGGTGGGCGAACAAGTGAGCGCGGCCGATCGCCGGGCGTACGGCCCGCGGCATGTCAACACGCTGTATTCGAACAGCATCCTGGGCCAAATCTACGTGGAAAATGGCAAAGCGGCGCAGGGAATCGCTTTGCTGGAGAAGACGCGGGACGATTTCCGTGCCATGGAAGGGCCGGATGCAAGGGACACACTGAAACTCGAGTTGGCACTGGGGTGGGCTTACGACCAGCAAAACGAGCCGGCGCGCGCAGAGCAGACGTGGCGGCATGCGTACGAAGGTTACCGCGGGCTGGGCACTTATGAAGCGGCCTACACGGCCGATGCCGCCGAGTTGTTAGGCCAGAATCTGACTAAGCAGCATAAGTATGCGGAAGCGGAGCCGCTGCTGCGCCAGGCAATGGCGATCCGGGAGAAGGGCGACGCGGGGGATTGGGGACGTTTCCGGGCGCAGGCGTTTCTGGGCGCTTGTCTGGCCGGCAAAGGGAGATATGCAGAGGCCGAGCCATTGCTGCTCGGCGGCTACGACGGCATGCGGCAGCGGGCGGCGCTGATGCCGGCCAAGCAGCGGAAGTTCATACGGTCCACGGGGGAACAAATCGTGGACTTGTACACGCGCTGGCAAAAGCCGGAGCAGGCGGCGCAGTGGCGCGCTAAATTGTAGTGACCGCAACTCTCGCGCTCCGGCCGGTTCCAAATAACCTCGTGCCATAGGCGGCACGACGGTGCTGCATGATCGGGAAGGCCGGCCGTGGCAGATCGAAGAGCCGCCGGATGCCCCGCACACCCGGATCTTAAGGGCAGGCGCACGAGCCATACGCCTCGGCTGGTGGGGCGGCGTTTTCATGCGCGCAATGCGTCGCCCCCTCAGAGGTGTGATTTGTTGGAGCCAGACGCCTATCTGTCGGTGGCCATGAAACTCGAAAAGCCAAAGTCGCGCATCACGCCAGTGGCTCCTTCCAGGTAGTACCCGATACCTGGATTGCCGTTTGTAAACCTGTCATCGCTGAGTTGAATCATCTGGGCACCATTTATGTACACCGTGAGGACTTTTCCGATCATGGTGGCCTTTACCACGTCTCCGTCCTTGACTCCGTACGCCGAGCCGTACGTCTCTTTCAACATGGTGAACCTGCCCAGCGGGCCCTCCCACCTGGCGATGTTGCAGTACGCCCGCGGAATTTTGGAGCAGCGAAACATGACCTCATATCCAGTGCAATTGTGAGGGGAAATGGAACTCCGCAGGCGCAGTTCCACCTCCTCCAGGACCTTGCCGTCCTGATTGGGGTTCATCGAGTGCACCGTGGCTTCAACCGTCTGGTCCGGTCCCCACGTGCCCTTCAAAATGGCTGTGGAGTCATCGTATTTTTGCGGCGCTGGCCGGCGCCCGCCTATTTCCGTTCCAAAGGCAAAGCGGGGCGTGGTCCGGACATCGGTCCAGTCCAGGCCATCCGCGTGGCCGTTCAGCCATTTGCCGCCTTCCGAAATTGGATTCTCCGCATGCGGAAATCTGGTCGCATAGGGCCCGTGCGTCCCGCCAGACCTGGGAGCCGCCAACCAGGCGAAACATCCCGTCCCGGGAGGCAAGATCCCCACCAGCAGGAACATCACTATCGCTGAGGACCAACTGACCGCTTCACGTGCCGTCTTTTTATCCAGCATGATCGACTATTGAAGCACACAAGTACGATCCGCCCCCAAGTGCGCGGTGGGCTAGCGGTTCGGCTGAACCTGATCTAACACGGCACGGATCGCTCCCCGCAATTCGGATTCGCTCCGCTCGCCGACGGACTGCCAGCGCACCACGCTGTCCGGGCCTATTACAACCAGTGCCGGTATCTTATGAACGCCGTAGTGACGGCGCATCTCGCGGTTCCTATCGAGTAGAATTGGCATCCGGTAGCCATTCTCTTCGACGAATTTCTCCACCGTATCAGGATCTTCGTCGCTGACTCCATAAAACCGGACGGCGCCGCCGAACTCCGCGCGGAGTTTCTCCAGCGCGGGAAACTCGTCGCGGCAGGGGATGCACCAGGTGGCCCAGAAGTCGATTACGATGACCTTGCCCAGCAGGTTCTGCAGATCCACACCTTCGCCATTCAAGGTCTTCACCGTGAAACCGGGGGCGCGCTCGCCGGTTCGCAACGGCTCCATCGCGTCAGGCGCCGTGCGGACCTCCGTCCATCCCGGTTCCGGATCAAAGTGAAACAGAGAGTCGCGGACCTCCTGGTTCAGCTCCACTAGCTTCACGTTTATGGTGACTGTGGTCCGGTCATCCGGCGCCCCGCTTTTCTCGTTGTCCCGCAAGACCAGGAAAGTTCGCTGATCCACCAGTAGTTCGATCTCGGTTCCGGCAGCATGCCCGCGGATCGTATAGCAGCGTGCCTTCTGGTGGCCTAACTCGAAATCCCGCGGCTTGGCCATCACCGGATTTTGCAGAGTCTTGGGTAATGCCGCGAACCGGTCAATGATCATGGAATCGAGAGAATCGTGCAGATCCCGGCTGGCGGCCTGCGCGTCGTGCTCTTCATCGCTATCGCCCGTCGACGTGGCGGAGACGCGGGACCACTGTTTCTTGGAACCTAGGGCCAGCCAGACATTCCTGCCGTCGTTGATGGTCAGCGCCTGCTGCTGCGGCTGTTTCATCAGCGCGAAATAGCGTCCGCCCGGTGCGTTTGCCAGTTCGCATTCGATTGCCATGACTTGCGCGTGGCCCGCCGCGAACCGGGTCTCTTCTTTTACCGCGATTATGTGTACGGCTTTCGAGCTGCGGTAAATCGAGGCCACCTGGTCCAGGACCTCTTTCGCTGTGAGTCCCTTCGCGCAGCCGGGGAGAATTAGCACGCCGAGACAGACTAAATAGCGCATGGCCGGCTCTACTCGGGCGGAAGCTCGTCGAACTTGATCACGGCGTCGGCCGCGTACTTGCGATATTGCTGAAAGCGTTTCTCCGTCTTCGTGCAGACGGCGCCGCTATAGGTCTGGATGCGGACCCGCGTAGTGGCGGCCATCGGCACGAAGAAGTCCGCGTCTCCGATTCTCACGAAATCATAATCGAGCGTCTGCTTCGCCTCTTGAATCGGGAACGAGGGCGGGATACCAGTCGCCTCCTGCGTGATGCGCAATATGGAGTGGCGCTGCGGGTCCACGAAGATCGATCCGCGGGATGACACTTTTGCTCTTTGCGGGCCCGCGGTCGGGTCGCCGTCGTACTCGATGGCATACACAGGCCGGGCGATGCGGAAAGAAAGGACGTGGCTCCGCCGGCCGCGCAGGGCAACGTCCTTCTGCCAGGTGAAGACGGTCCGGCTGGCGGAATCGAAGATGTCGCGCAGGGTGCTGCCGAAATCGCCCATGGAGAGCGCTCCGCCGGCCGATTCGTACGAAGTGTCTTTTGCGGTGCGGCCATTCTGCGAGATCAGTTTGTGGTTCTCCCTCTGGTCAAAGTAGCTGAGCTGCGCGGTGAGCGTGTCGACCAGGCGCCAGGCTTCCTGGCCGGTTTCGTCAACGTAGCGGCGGGTTTGTTCGACGCAGATGAAATCAGGAAGCTGGCGAGTATACGCCAGGGAACCAGCACGGATTTCCTCAACCAGCTTTGCCTGTTCCGCGGACGAGGGCGGAGACTGCGCCGCCCATGCCAGCCAGCAGATCGCCGGCAAGATGGGAAGGCAACGGCACGTCATGACGTATAGGTTAGTACGCTGGTATCGTGCAAAGCAATGAACGGTTCCGAAAATCTCTTTAGCTCCTGAATTCCAGTCGACAACCCGCTTGGCGATTTAGGCCCCGGCGCCGCCTGCCTTGACCCCGAGCTGGTGGACCAGATCCTGGTGTACCTCTTCGGCGGAACCCGCGCCGTCCACCACAATCACCAGTTCTTTGCGGCGGAACAAGTCGAGAATGGGCTGTGTCTTGGTGTGATAGTCCTGGAGGCGCGCCTGCACCGCGTCGGGCGTGTCGTCGGGCCGGGAGATCAGCAGTCCGCCGCAGATATCACAACGATCGGCGACCGCGGGGCGGTGGAAGATGAGATTGTAATCCAGGCCGCACTTGGAGCAAAGCCGGCGGTTGAGAATACGCTCCTGAACGACCGTATCGGGCACATGAATCAGTAGGACAGCATCGATGTCATAGCTTTCGAGAAAGAACTCTGCCTGGCGGGCATTCCGGGGGAAGCCGTCCAGGATGAACCCGTAATTCCAGTCGTGATCGTTCAGCCGTTGCTTGACGACCTCTTCCACGATGTCGTCCGATACCAGCTCGCCTTCCGCCATCGTGCGTCGGATACGGGCGCCGAGTTTGGTATGGCTCTGAATGTGCCAGCGGAAGATGTCGCCCACGCTGATGTGCACAAGGTCGAGCGATTCCTTGAGCATTTTCGCCTGAGTGCCTTTGCCGCATCCCTGCACTCCCATGATGATGTACTTGTGCATGTCAGAGTTCCTCCGTCTCCAGGATGATCTCACGAAATCAGGTGCGGTTCGCCAATAGCCAAAGCCCCAAACTGACCCGTGAACTCAACCGGGGACAGCCAGACTGGCGCAGCGGTGCCTTGCGCCGCTGCCTTCGCGGGCCTACAGATCCGCGTTCAAGAATCCAGTCAGTAAGCCCGCCGGCCTGGTTCCCCTCTCCATCGGAGTTTTCGCGGCGTTCGTCCGAAACTCCGCGGTGCGCGGCCGCCCCCTGCCCCATACTCGTGGCATGAGAACATTCATTCTGATCACGCTGCTTACTGCCGGGGTGGCTGCGGCCCAGACCTGGCACTTCGCCACCGATTATCACTACTTCGACGCCAAGGGCAACATGGTCCGCACCGAGCGCGTCTCCGGCGACTACACTCGCCTGCCCGAGGGCCTCGCGCGCTGGAACAACGTCACCGCCGGACCCATCGAAGCCCCGCAGAAACGGGACTTCATGGAGGGTTTCACCTACCGCCCGGACGCGGATAAAGCCACTCTCCAGCCCGGCTTCTTTAAAGGTTTCCCGCCCGCCGCCATCGAAGCGCGCAACCTCGTCTGGGACACCCAGATGATCGAAGGCTTCGCCTCGCTGCTCGCCGAGAAGCTGAAGCCCAACCAGATCTACCATCTCCCCGACGCCGCCGACCTTTCCCTCGGCGCCCTCGGCTCGTTCCACCACAAGGACGTCCAGATCGTCTGGACCGGCACCTCCCAGCGCAACGGCCAGGACTGCGCCCTGATCGACTATCGTGCCCTCTTCAACCAGCTCGACATCCAGACCCCCGGCATGACCCTCACCGGCCGCAGCGATTATTGGGGACAGATTTGGGTCTCGGCCAAGACCCACCAGATTGAATACGCCACCCTCTACGAGGAGGTCTACGGCGAGGTCGTTCTCACCGGCCAGGAAAAACCCCAGCTCGTCGCCGTTTTCCGCGTTGGAACCCTGGCGCCCGCGGTACAGTAGCAGGAGGAGGAAGATGCCGAAAAGCCTCCGCATCGTCCTGGTATGCGTGGCCGCGGCTGCCGTCGCGCCATTTGCCGTGCTCCTGTTTATAGGCAGTTGGCGCGAGTCGATGACCTTCCGCGTCTTCGTCACCGGTCTGGTGAATTCGTTTTCGGTCGGTGTTCCGATGGCGTACCTGCTGCCGGCCGTGGCCCGCCGCATGGGAGGCCGCGGCGTCCGCCTGATCCTCACGCTCGCCGGCGCGGCGTTGCTCATCACGGCGGCGGGCTGCCTGGCCGGCGCCGCGATCCTGCTCGTCCTCGGCATGCTTCCCGCCGCCAGCTTCTGGCAGCAATACGCCTTCAGTGTCCGCATCGCCGGCGCGCTGGCCGTCGTCTTCACCATCGCCATCTTCGCCTTCGAGGTCCTCACCAACCGGTTACAGGAAGCGCGCGCCCAACTCCGCGAGCGCGAACTCCTCGCCGCCCAGGCCCGTCTCCAGTCACTTGAATCCCGCATCCACCCGCATTTCCTGTTCAACACCCTGAACTCCATCAGCTCGCTCATCCCCGCCAACGCGCAGCTCGCCGAGGACACCGTGGGCCGCCTGGCCGCCCTGCTGCGCACGTCGCTCGATTCCAGCCGGTGCTCCCTCATCCCCTTGGCTTCCGAGCTCGATACCGTACGCAACTATCTCGAGATCGAAAAGACCCGCCTCCGCGACCGTCTTCGCTACCGCTTCTCCATTCCCGAAACCGCCCTCACGGCCCTTGTCCCACCTTTCTCCGTGCAGTGTTTGGTCGAAAACGCCGTCAAACACGCCCTCGCGCCGAACATCGAGGGGGGAGAACTCGAAATCGCGGCGGACGTCGCGGGGGACGGCGCCCTGACGCTGGAAGTCCGCGACAGTGGCCCCGGTTTCGGCCTCGACCGCATCGAGCCAGGGCACGGCCTCGAGAACCTCGTGGCACGCCTGGAAACACTCTACGGCCCCTCGGCCCGCCTCGACGTGGCCCGCCGCGGCGGCCGTACCGTGGTAGCCTTCACCGTACCGGTGACCCGTGAAACTGCGAGCCTACATCGTTGACGACGAGCCCCTGGCCGTGGAGCGCCTGGCCCGTCTCCTCAAAAAGACCGGCCGCGCCGATCTGGCCGGTTCCTCCACCAACCCCGTGCAGGCCCTCGACTGCCTCCGCGCCAACCCCGTCGACCTTCTCTTCCTGGATATCCGGATGCCCGGGATGTCCGGCTTCGATTTGCTCGCCGCCCTCCCGCGCCAACCCGTAGTCATCTTCACCACCGCCTACGACGAATACGCCCTGCGTGCCTTCCAGGTGAACTCCGTCGACTACCTTCTCAAGCCCATTGATCCCGCCCACCTCGAACGCGCCCTCGACAAAGCCGAACGGATGAGTTCAAGCGATGCCGGGCGTATCCTCCAACGGCTCGAAGCCGTCCTCCGCGAGCGCGCGCCCGGCCACCCCACTCGCATCGCCGCACGCCTCGGCGATCGTGTCTGTTTCCTTGAACTCTCTCGAATCACCCATTTCTATGCCGAGGACAAGCTCACTTACGCCATCGTCTCGGGCAAGCCGCATTCCATCGGCCACACCCTCACCGACCTGGAACAGCGGCTCGACCCCAACCGGTTCCTCCGCATCAGCCGCGGCGTCCTCGTCAACACCGTCTGGGTCAAAGAAATCGCCCCCGGATTCGCCGGGGGCCTGCTCCTGCGCCTCAACGATGCGAACGGGACCGAATTCGCCGTGTCCCGGACGCGCACCCGCGTTGTTCGCGAGCGCCTCGGGTTTTGAAAGCGACGAGCAACCCATCGCCCGCCAGCGTGCTCACGACAGCGCCGACGGCTCCGGCACATCGCACATCATGGCGGGACCGGCGCAGCCTTCTCCGCCCGATGCCCCGATGCAAACCCACTTTTGTCGCCGGCGTCAACTTCGGCCGGCGATCTGGATCTCGACTGGAAGCCTCCGAAGGTGTGGTTGGCGATGTCCCTTGATTATCCGGGCCTCGTGGTCTCGCAACGAATTCAACTCGCCTTGCCGTATCTTCCTGGACAGCATGCCATCGCCGACGCGATCGGGCATCTCGAAAGCTTCCATGATCCGTCGGCGCGCCTCGTCGTGACGGCGCAGTTGAATCCATCTCGCGCGGCAAGTCGTGCTCGACGGTACGCCGGACGCAGGCATAGAGAAACTCCGCCGCCGTGGCATCGCAGTAGCGATGACCGGCGGTGTCATTGGGCACCTCTACATTGCGATCCGGTGTTGGCCACCAGTTTGTGCTTGGCCCGCTGCCGTTTCCCCGGTAGCGTAGCTGCGCTTTTCATCGTGACCACTTCCGTGCCTCCTTGCGGCGCTCGGCGCTGCAGTACCGTTGGCGCACGTGCCGCGGATGAAAACGTTGCTCGTATCCCTTGAGTAGACAGCCGCAGTCGCCGCCCTTGCCGCCAGCGCTTGCGCCTGCCAGCGGCTTGATTTTTGCACGGGCGTGTAGGACTCTCGGGAGTGCCCATGGGAGGTGATGACTCCCAGAAGCTCCTGCCCTGAAGGGGAATCTGTCTCCGGGGCCAAAGCAGATCGTTACGTCAGAAACATTGGCCCCGTTGGGGCGGTGCGGGCAGTCTTAAAGCGCGGCTTTCATGACCTTCCGATAGTTATCGAGTACTTCGCGACCTCGTTCTGTCAGCCGGCAGATGGTCAGCGGGTATTTCCCGCGGAAGGTTTTCTCGATTGCCACATAGCCTGCCTCTTCCAGCTTTGATAAATGAACTGACAGGTTCCCCTTTGTAAGCTTCGTGGATTGATGCAGATACTGGAAGTCGGCTTCCTTGACGGCCGCCAGCAACGCCACCACCATCAACCGCGCCGGCTCGTGAATAATGCGGTCGACCTCCGCGAGTCGTTGAATCTTCGCGCTCATCCTATTCGCCAGGCTCGATCGGCTGCCGGATGAACCGCAGAAACACCATGCCGCCAGAGATAAGAGCCAAGAGGCCCTGGAAGCCGAATATAACTGCGAAACCGATCTCGAGCGAAACTCCAGCGAAAGCAACCACCATGCCCGTTGCTGCCATGAGCACACCGCCGATGACGAATCGGGGGAGTTGACCGGCCCAAGCGGCAAGCGCGCCTCCAAACAACCCGGTTCCCGCTAGTACCCAGCGGTCCGGGTTTGAAGACTGAGTTACGACTCCGAACAGCAGGGTGGCCGCTACCACGGCAACAGCGATCCCGGCGCCGATCTGTTTCCGGCAAATCGGTTTGGGTTCTACATAGCCCACCCGCTCGATTAGATATCGCCGTCGCACCCACTTCAATGCCCACGGGCTGCCCATGCCGAGAACTGGAATCAGCAAAGCGAGACCAACAACGGCTGCTTTAAAACCGATCGAATCGCGTGGCAGAAGCACCAGCGCGTAGCTGAGGATCCCGACAACGAGGAAGCTTAGCCCCATTGCAATTTCCGGCAAGCCGTCGCGGTTATGAGCCCTCTGGATCAGGCGCTTCGCAATCGCGTTCGGATCACCTACTGGAGGACAAGATGATGAACTTGTCATGTTATGTTTCTCGTAGACTAGTCTACATTGCAGACTAGTCTATTCCGATTGTGCTCTTGTCCTCAGCGTTTGTCAAGCCGCAAGTTCGGTTCGAGACCCGTTCTCAACCCCTGTCGAAGCCCCACTTGCGCGTCTTCACGGCCGAATCGCCGCGGCACTATGAGTCAGTTCTGGCAAGTACACATGGGCTATTTCTCGAAAGCGCCGAAGCGCATCCGGCGCAAGGCCCGGGTTACTGGTACCCAAGCTGCTTCGAATCGCTGCTGAAATCGATGAAGTACCCGGCATCGATGCCGGTCGCCGAAAATGGATTCTGTAATGGATGCATCGCCAGAAAGAGGTACCCGTGGTCCACTGTGGCTGTCGGCATGGCATTCAGAATGAACTGGGGCACGGTCAGGGTCTGCTTCGTGGCATCTTCCACGCAGGTAAATGCGGTTCCGTCACCTCCGGAAGAAGACGCACCCCCAAACAGCACATAGCCGGTTGGATTTGTTCCATCCCAGGTAACCGTCAGCGGGCGGCTACGATCAACCACCTGGATCGTATCTTTGTTTGTCCACTGCAAGGCGCCACTGATCAGTGACGCAGTGAATGGACCCACCGTAGCCCCGCCAGTCGCCGATATGGTGTACGCGCCGGCCGGCAATTCAGTGCCGGCTAATCCAATTGCCAACCCGGCCTGATACTCCCCGTTGGAGATCTCGGACAAACTCCGCGTGCCAAGGGGACCGGAAAGGACAAGTTGCGCACCCGCGTCGCGCGCCCTGCTGGTGACACCCCATTGCTGGGACATGAAGGGCCATGGCTTGGCAATCGTACACGCACCGGCGGGCGGCAATATCGAGCCAAACTGGGCGGCGACACTGTTGAGCCCATTGAGTTGCGTAAATCCGGCAGCCGCACCGAAATCGTTAAACGATTGCGCCAGGCGGATGACGGCGTCCGTATCGATCTTGTGCGCCTTGGAGCCTCGCAGGTACTTCCTGAAGAGAGCTTTGAGCAGGCGGACGCGCCGCGATCCGTGCGCCGCCATGAGGCGCTTCACATCCTGCTGAGACACTTTGACGTGGAGCAGCCGGGATAGCCCTTCTGATAGACCCTGCAAGAAAGAGAAGCCGGCGGACTGCAAGAGGGGTATCGGACCAATGCCCACCACGCCGAAGGTAACAGCCTGGCCGCCTTCAATTTTGGTGATCAGGCCAGCCGGGACGCCGACTCGGTCCGAGCAGGCCTTCCCGGGTGCTCCGATCGGAATCGTGGTGAAATTGCTGACCACCCCGCCCGACCGCACCGCTACCGGCACGAAGCATCCCAGAGGCGCTGATGAGGGTACCTGGAATACGATTTGATCCAGCGCGGCACAACAGCCAGAACGGCCCGCGTACTGGACGGTCGCTGGTTGGTTTCCGACGAAAACTTCCGTGCCCGGGAACTGGTTACCAGGGAGCGGACCTGCAGCTTCATCTCCATCCACGGGACCAAGACCGGTTCCCCAGATGATCAGAATATCTCCGGAGTTTACCGGGTTCGCGGAGGAGGCAAGCTGGTAGTTTGCGCGGGTAATAATGCCCGCACCAATACCGTTGCTGGTCGCACTGTACGTCCCAAAGGCGCTATCCACGACGGTGATCGGCACGGGGTAGCTGGATACCTGGTCATACGTAACGGTGAGAGTGCCGCTTCCGGCAGGCACGCCGGACGGCAGGATCGCAGCCACCTGATCCCACAGCGTGTAGATCATGATTGCGTTCCAGGAGGTTCCTCCCATCGTTATCTCAACCGAGGTCCCGGCTAACGACGGAGGCAGTGGAAAGCTCTGTGCCTGTTGAAGCTGGCCGGGACCGAGATTCTGGCCGAAAACCACGAACAACGAGCCCCGAGCGATTCCGTAGCCGCCTTGGCCGGATTCCGCGTAGCTGGCTGAATTCGCAACAGCCGCCACCCAGGGCCCGAAGAACTGACCGTCTACCGGTCGAGTGAAACTCAAGATGACGACCGCAATTACAGAGTGAAACAGAAGAGCTCGCATGATGTCCTCATTTGAATCGGATCAAGGAGATTCCTGAGTGCTGGCCTCGGTTGCATCCAGCGGCAGAGTGCTCCTGCCGCGGATCGGCGTAACCCGCAGGCTGAACCGGGGTGATCGAACCAGCGACCAACTCACCACGCGCCACGGTCCCCACAAGGACATCCACCCGGAGATCGGCCGGCAGTGGCTCTCGGCCGCCGGCTCCACGGTGGAAATGGGAGCCGAGCCGTGCGCGGTGCGATCGGCGGCCGGACCGGGCGGCTCGATCTTCAACGAAGATTCCGGCATCTTTCAGCCTTGCTTAAATACATCAAACGGTCTGATTATCTCAATCTGGAACCGTGAAGACAAGGTGCGCCAGGGCAGGTGTCAAGGCAGGAGCGCACTGATGCGCGCACGATCGAAACCGCAACAATCGCGAACCGTTTCGGCCCTCCGCCGCGTCCTTCACGCGCTCCTTTGGCGTCATTTTCCGTCCGGTCCCGGAATGAAAACACGGGGAACCTTAAGCGCTCTGTGGTTCTAAGGAGTTGTTCGGTCCACAACAGATGTAGAATGGATTCGCTGGAGGAAGACTGCATGCCGAAAAAAATCGATCCGCTGAACAAGAAGAATTATGCCGCCGTCACCGCGTCTCTCTGCGTCTCGGACGTGAAAGCCGCCGCCAGTTTCTATCAAAAGGCTTTCGGATTTGAGAAACGCGGCATCATGAACGGCCCAGATGGCAAGCCGGTACATGCCGAATTGACAATGCGCGGTACAGCCCTGATGCTCGGTCCGGAGATGCCTGAGATGGGTGTGCGCAGCGCCAAGAATGCCGGAGCCTCGCCGACCACTCTATATTTGCTGGTCGAGAACGTCGACAAGGTTTTCGCCAAAGCAGTGAAACTTGGCGCCGCAGCCCAAGGGCCGGTCTCGGACATGTTTTGGGGCGATCGCTGTGGGCGCCTGGTCGATCCGGACGGATACGCCTGGTACATTGCCACCCACATCTCGGAGCCGACGCCAGCCGAGATGAAGAAGAAGATGATCGAGGATATGAAGAAGTGGCAGGCCCAACAAGCACAACCATCTCCGAGCGCGTAGGCCGCGCCTAACGGGCGTGACACCCGCACACAAGTGGTTTAGCGACTCCCGCAAGCAGCGCTCGGGGCCCATAACAGGTGCCCCGATCGCACCATGGTAGGCGTCGGCCATGGTTCCCGCTACACCTGCGGCGGTGAAAGCCATGCCCATCACGTCCCGCGATTCGGCCTGCACAACCGCCCCACCTTGCGCGGATGCCTGGACGGCTCTTCGCCACGCGACCGCTTCCGGAGGCGGGATTCTCATGGCACGAGACTTCTTAGAACTTGACCATGACGCCGGCACTAATGGGGGCTTGGCCGTGCCGAAGATCTGGGAACCAAACGGGCGGATCGATTTCGCTATGTACGATCGCAGGGACTGGCGCGATCTGAAGATTGAGAGAAGATCGCGAGCGCTTGCACTAACACGGTTCCGGCCATGCGGCAGAAGAATTCCCGGATGCTTCTGAGGTCGAGAAACGACGCCTGCTGCGGAGGGTTCTGAAAGGCGCCTCCTGGAACGGGGGTGAGTTGCGGATGTCGCTGCTGGAGCCGCTTGAGAAATTACGACTTTCGAACTCGGTAACTAGCGGAAACGACGAGCGGTCAGAAGCAAAAATAGCGAAATTTGATAACTGGCGGAGGAAGAGGGATTCGAACCCCCGAACGAGTTGCCCCGTTAACGGTTTTCAAGACCGCCGCCTTCAACCACTCGGCCATTCCTCCACTCTCGATTATAGCGGCTTCTCCCAACCCGCCCCCGAGCTGACGGTCGACAATCCTCTTGGTCGCCTGCTGCTACCAATACTCGCTGGTGGCTACAAGAGGTGCGCCGGATACGATCCGCCCACCGGCAGCCGCTTCATTCGCACTCCCGTGTCGCGCTGCCGCGCGTGCGGCGGCCAGGTGCGGGACGATCTGACTCCGCCGCGGGACATCGCATGTTCGGACAAAGCATGAGCCCGGATCCTCGCAACGCAACCGCGCTACATAAGGCAGCCCGCAGGCTCCTGCCCGCCAGTCCGCGCAGGGCTGATGGAGGCTGTCGCCCCTGGTTCGGAGCGCTGCTCGCGCTTCGGACGAAAGCGTTAAACTCTGAGAAGCGACAAGCCCATGGACAACGCGAGAGTATTCCGAATGACGTTCGCGAGCGTCTACCCGCTTTACGTCACCAAGGTGGAGAAGAAGGGTCGTACCAAGGAGGAGTTGCATGCGATCATCCACTGGCTCACAGGCTACGATGAACAGGCGCTCCAACAGCAGATCGACAAGAAGGTCGACTTCGAGACTTTTTTCGCCCGGGCGCCACGGATCAATCCGAACGTCTCCAAGATTACCGGCGTGATCTGCGGTTATCGGGTGGAGGAGATCGAGGATAAACTCATGCAACAGATCCGCTACCTGGACAAGCTGGTGGATGAATTGGCAAAGGGAAAGGCCATGGACAAGATCCTGAGGAAGTGAGCAGGGATACCGGTATTTGTCGTCGTGGTTCTCCGAGGTATGCGCGCTGCGCCTTAGGACACCCCGGCCCGCTCGATCGCATGCGGCGGGCGGTGTCCTGAGTTGGCACGAGCTGGCGTCCTCACATCATGTCTTTCGTTTCGGGTGATGCGGTGAGACGCTGGGGAGCCAGGCTGCCCGGCTCTCCGGTAATAGCGGCCAGCGAAGCGGCGGTGGACCAGCGGATGCGCGTGCCGCGCTCGACGTCCCATCGCCGGAATTAAAGTAGAGTAGACCGTATGCAACCATTCCCTCGCTTCGATTTAGCCGGGCAGGTGGCGCTGGTGACCGGCGCCGCGCGCGGTCTCGGCCGCGCCATCTCGCTGGCGCTGGCGCACGCTGGCGCGGATGTGGCGTTGGGGTTGCGCGACGTGCGGGCGCATGGCGGCCTGCCGCGGGAAGTCGAAGAACTGGGACGCCGCGCTTTGCCGCTACAGATGGACGTTACCAGCCTCGACCAGATCCGACGGGCGGTGGACGATGCTGCCGCGCATTTCGGCAGAATCGATATTCTGGTCAACAACGCGGGAGTCGCCCCGGAAAACCCGGCCGAACACGTGCGCGAGGAAGATTTCGACCTGACGCTGCGCGTGAATCTAAAGGGTACTTTCTTTGCCAGCCAGGCGGCCGCGCGCGTGATGATCACGCAAAACTTCGGGCGCATCATTAATATGGGATCGCAGGCCGGCTTCGCCGCGTTGCCCACCGAGTCGGTGTACTGCATGACCAAAGCCGGCATCGCCCACCTGACCAGATGCCTGGCGGTCGAATGGGGCCGATACAACATCACGGTGAATGCCGTGGCGCCTACGTTCATCTTCACGCCGGGCACCGAGGGGGCGTTGGCCGATCCTGCCTTCCGCGCCGACGTGGTGGAGCGTATCGCCGCGCTTCATCGCATCGGCGAGCCGATGGATGTCGCCGGCGCGGTGGTGTTCCTGGCCTCGCCGGCCGCGTCGCTGATCACTGGCCACACCATGCTCATCGATGGCGGATGGACGGCCCGATGACAGCGCCTCTCCACTCACGGCGAGTGATGAAAGCGCGACGCGGGGGCTCCGGCTTTCAGCCGCAGGATGTGGCGCCCGCGAACCTCCCGGCGGTCCGCGCGGTTCAATTGGAATCTGCGTGCGGCCGACTGTCTCAAAGAGCTCCGGCGTGACGTAGCGGGTGTCATACTGTTGCCGACGGGTGAGGGAAACAGCGAACTGAAGCTCGCCTGAAAGTCCCCCTGCCTGATTTGGGCGATGCGCCGGGAGATGCCGGCTCCATGTAAAGACTCCAGCCACAGGCTGGTGCGTAATATCGCGTCCACTGCCTGGTTGACCGCCGGCCAAGCCTCCCTTGCAAAGTTCAAACAGCTGTTTTAAAATGCTGTTTGATGCCGCAAAGAAACAGAAGGCGCCCCGCCCATCCGCCCGACGCCACCGAAGAGCGCCTGCTCGAAACCGCCGGCCACGTCTTCGCCGAAACCGGCTTCCAGGCGGCCAAGGTGCGCGATATCTGCGCCCGCGCCAAAGTGAATCTGGCCGCCGTGAACTACCACTTCGGCGACAAGCTGGGGCTGTACCAGGAGGTCCTGCGCCATGCCGCTTGCATTGCGGGGACCGCGGCCACGTTCGATCCCACTCTCTGGCGGCCGAATCCCGAGGCCCGCCTGCGCGCCTACGTACACAACGTGCTCACGTTAATGTACGGCGAAGGTCATCCGGCCTGGCCCGTACGGCTCATGACCCACGAGTTGGCGCAGCCAACTCCGGCTCTGGATGGCGTGGTGGAGGCCATTGTGCGGCCCCGTCATTACGCCGCTTGCGCCCTGGTGGGCGGCATCATCGGCCGCGCGCCGGACGATCGCACCACCAAGCTGTGCACCCAGAGCATCATGGGCCAGATCATCCTGTACGCGCACGGCCGCGAGGTCCTCAAACGCTTGTGGCCGGAATTGAAATTCACTCCCGAAACGCTGGGCGAGATTGCCGATCACATCGCGGCCTTTTCTTACGCCGCCCTGAAGAGCATCGCCCGCGCGACCCGAAAGGAAGCAGCGGCCGCACGAACGCGGCCCGGAAAGAGAGCCGCGCAATGAAGAAGAAGGCCATCATTCCCATCTTGCTGTTGCTGGCGATCGGCGCCATCACGCTTTGGCGCGTAGTCCTGGCCAAGCCGGGCGGACCGGCCAACGCCGTTTTCCTCAGTGGCCGCATCGAAGGCGACGACTCGGCGGTGGCCAGCAAAGCCACCGGCCGTCTGCTGGAAGTGCGGGTGCGAGAGGGCGACCTGGTCAAGGCCGGCGATATCATCGCGGTCCTCGACGATGAGCAGGCGCGCGCCCGTGTGGAGCAGGCCGATGCCAGCCTGCAGCAGGCCGAGGCTCACCTGCAGTGGTCCCGGCGCCAGATCGCCGTGCTCGAAGAGCAGCTCAGCCAGAACGCCGTCGAGACCAGCCAGTCCAAAGTGGACGCCAATGGCCGCGTTTCGCAGGCGGAGGGCCAGTTGTCCGCCGCCGAGGCCGACCTGGCGCAGCAGGAGGCGGCCCTGAAACTGGCGCTGTTCGATAAGGACGCCTACACCCGCCTGGAGCAGACCGGCGCCGTCTCCGAGCGCCAGGCCAAACAGGCGGTGACTACGGCGGAAACCCAGGCCGCCCTGGTGGCCGCCGCCCGCCGCCGCGTGGAAGCCGCCAAGGGCGCCCTCACCGCCGCCCGCGCCACCCTCGCCAATCCCGATATCCGCGGCCTCCAGGCTTCCACCTTGCGCAAGCAGATCAGCTTGCAGCAGGCCGACATCGATAGTTCGGCCAGCAGCGCATTAAAAGCCCGCGCCGCGCTGGCAGAAGCGCAGGCCAACAGCAAGGACCTCACCGTAACCGCGCCCTTCGATGGCACGGTCGTCACACGCACCGCCGAGCCGGGAGAGGTGCTCACCGCCGGCACGCCGATCGTCACCCTTCTCGACCTGCACAAAGTGTATCTGCGCGGCTTCATCCCCGAGGGGCAGATCGGACGCGTCAAAGTGGGGCAGCCCGCGCGCGTGTATCTCGATTCGAATCCCAAGCAGCCGCTGGACGCCGGCGTGCTGCGCATCGACCCGCAGGCCACCTTCACGCCCGAAAACACGTATTTCCGCGACGATCGCGTGAAGCAGGTGGTGGGCGTGAAGCTGGGCTTGAAGGCCGGGTTCGGATACGCCAAACCGGGCATGCCCGCGGATGGCGAAATCCTGGTGGCGGGGGACACATGGCCCGGACCGCCGCGCGAGTAACGCAGGCGCGCCCGCTTCCCGGCATCCGGCCACGAGGTCTGTCGAAGTGAACGTAATCTCCACCCGCGATCTGCGCAAAAACTACGGTCCCGTGGAAGCCATCCGCGGCATCGACATGCAGGTCCGCGAAGGCGAGATCTTCGGCCTCATCGGCCCGGACGGCGCCGGCAAAACCAGCACCTTTCAGATCATGGCCGGCATCATGGAAGCCACCTCCGGAACCGTCGAAGTCTTCGGCAAACCGGCCCGCGAATCGCGCGCGCTGGTAGGCTATCTGACTCAGACCTTCAGCCTCTACCCGGACCTGAGCGTGGCGGAGAACATCCGCTACGTGGGCGATCTGCGCCACGTGCCGCCGCAGGAAATCGCCGCGCGCGGCAGCCGCTATCTGCGCATGTTCGATCTGCATCGCTTCACCGGCCGCCTGGCCGGCCGCTTGAGCGGCGGCATGAAGCAGAAGTTGTCGCTGGCCTGCGCGCTGGTGGCGCAGCCGCGCGTGCTGCTGCTCGATGAGCCGACCACCGGCGTCGATCCCGTCTCCCGCCGCGAGTTCTGGGACACGCTGGCGCATCTGTCCGCCGACGGCCTGACCATCGTGGTCGCTACGCCGTATCTCGACGAAGCCGAGCGCTGTCACACGGTGGCCCTCATGCACCTCGGGCAGATCCATCAGAGCGGCACTCCGGTGGAACTGCGCGAGAGCCTGGGCATGCGCCGGCTGGAGATCCACACCGACCGGCTCGCCGACGCCGAAGACCGGCTGACGGAAGCCGAAGACGGAGTCATCAGCGATGTCCAACGCTTCGGCGATCGGCTGGACATCATCGTGCGCGATCCCGAGGCGGGCCGCGCCGCCATCCAGGAGACCTTGGCCAAAACCGGTATCGCGGTGCGCGATATACGCGTCGCCGATCCCATGCTGGAGAACACCTTCGTGGCCCGTTTGCGCGCCATGGGCCAGGAGATGCACGTGCCGCCGTTTCCGGGCCGGCATCCGCACCGCAACGTCGCCGGCCAGGTGGCCATCGGCGCGCGGAACCTGACCAAACGCTTCGGCGATTTCACGGCCGTCCACAACGTCAATCTGAGCGTGCATTATGGCGAGGTCTACGGCCTGCTGGGGGCCAACGGCGCCGGTAAGACCACCACCATCAAAATGCTCTGCGGCCTCCTGGAGCCCACTTCCGGCACTCCGCAACTGGCCGGCGGCAACGGCCACATCCGCTCCGCCGCGGTGCGCGAGCGGGTCGGATACATGTCGCAGAAGTTCTCGCTCTACGACGATCTGGCCATCGACGAGAACCTGGAGTTCTTCGCCGGCGTGTATGGGGTCCCGGCGGGCGAGATCGCCGAAAAGAAGAACTGGATCCTGGAGTTCTCGGGCCTCCGCGGCAGAGAGCAGCAGATCACCGGCAGCCTGCCCGGCGGCTGGAAGCAGCGCGTTGCCTTCGGGGCCGCCACCATGCATGAGCCGAGCGTCCTGTTTCTGGACGAACCCACCTCGGGAGTGGATCCACTGGCCCGCCGCGCATTCTGGCGGATGATCAACCGGCTGGCGGATATGGGGACGGCGATCCTGGTCACCACGCACTATCTCGAAGAGGCCGAGCAGTGCAACCGGCTGGGATTCATGGTGGCTGGAGAACTGGTGGCCGAAGGCGCGCCCAGCGCCATCAAGGCGGCCCAGTCCGGCCATCTGCTGCAACTGCTGGTGGATCAGCCGCAGCGCGCGGCGGATCTGCTGAAAGAACAGATGGAGCGCTGGCGGGTGTCACTGTTCGGCGACCGCCTGCACGTCATCACCGACGAGAGCGTGGCGGCCGCCGCCGGGCATCTCACCGCGGCATTGCGGGATGCCGGCGTGGCGGTGCGGGAGATGCACGAGGAGAACTTTTCCCTGGAAGACGTCTTCATCGCCACCGTCGAGAAGGCCCGTCAGGAGGGCAAATTTGCCGCCGAGGATTAAAGGAGGGCCGGGACGTCAGTCCGGCTATGGAAGCCTATGAGACGCATCTTCTCTCAAGCCCGCAAAGAGCTGATCCAGATTTTCCGCGACCGCCTGGCCCTGGCCCTGGCGCTGGTGCTCCCGCTCATCCTGCTATGCCTGCTGAGCTGGGCCATCTCGCTCACGGTTCACGACCTGCCGCTCGTCATTCAGGATCTGGACGACTCCACCGCCTCGCGCCGTTTCGCCGACGCTTTCCGCGCCAGCCTTTCCTTCCACGTCGTCTCCTGGCCCACCGACCGGCAGCCGGAAGATGCCTTGACCGCCAACGCGGCGCGCGGCGTGCTGATCGTCCCCCGCAACTTCGGCCGGGACCTGGCCCGCGGCGCCAACACCCAGGTGCAGTTGCTGGTGGACGCCACCGACGCCAACACCGCGCGTATTGTACAGGGCTACGTCAACCAGGTGACCAATGCCTTCAACCGAACCAGCGGGGCCATGGCCGGGGCCATGCTGGTGGGCGCCCAGGTGCGGCTCTGGTACAATCCCGGCCGCGACTCTCCCAAGTTCTACAGCCCGGGCATTTTCGTGATGGGCATCTCCATGTTTCCCGCGCTGCTGGCGGCGCTGGCCATGGCCAAGGAGGGGGAACAAAAGACCATCCTGCAGGTGTACGTCTCCAGCATCTCGGCGCACGAATTTCTGCTGGGCAAGATCCTGGCCTTCATGGTGATCGCGGCCTTCGAATGGATCCTGGCCGTGATCGCCCTGCTCACTCTATTCGGACAGCACGTCGCCGGCGATCCCACGGCGTTCATCGTGGGCAGCGTCCTTTATGCCTTCTGCGTGGCCAGCTTCGGCACCTGGGTAGGCGCGGGCATTCCGAACCAGGCCGCCGCCATCCAGATGGTAGCGCTGGGCGGCTTTCTGCTCGTCTTTCTGCTCTCCGGCCTGATCTTCCCCGTGGAGAACATTCCGGCCGGTCTGCGTTGGGTCTCCAACATCGTCTGGGGCAGATACTACATCGAGATCGTCCGCGACGCTCTGTTGCAGGGCGGCGGATGGCCGGCCATGTGGTTTCCGGTGCTGATGATCGCGGCACTGGGCGCGGTGTTCTATACGCTCGCCTGGCTGACCATGCGCCGCATGCAGGTGAAAGCATGAGCCGTTTACACGCATTGATGAAGAAGGAATTCGCCCAGATCCGGCGCGACAAACGCCTGGCGACCTCGCTGATCATTCCGCCCACGCTGCAGATCCTGCTCTTCGGTTTCGCCCTGGATGCCACGGTGTCCAACCTGCGTTTGGGCGTGATCGACTGGAGCCGCACCCCGGAGAGCCGCGAACTGATCGCGACCATGACCCAGAGCAAGAGCTTCCGCCTGGGCGGCGATTACTCCTCGGTCGTGGACATGCAAAATGCCATCAGCCGCGGCAAACTGGATGCCGGCATCGTGGTGCCCTACGAGTTCGCGCGCGACATACGGCGCGGCACGCCGGTGGACGTACAGCTTCTCTTGAATGCCGCCAATGCCAATACGGCCACCATCGCGCAAGGCTACGCCCAGGGGGTGATTCTGTCGTACAACCAGGCCCTGGCGCGGCAGGGCATCCGGCCCCGGGTGCGCGTGGCGAGCGCGGCGCCGCGGGACCGCCATGGGATTGTAAATGCCGTTACGGCGTTCCTTTATAACCCCGGATTGGTGAATGCCTGGTTCATCGTCACCGGGACCTTCGGCGTCCTGCTGATCCTGAACGGTTCTCTGGTGGCCTCTACCGCCATGATCAAGGAGCGCGAGCGCGGCACCGTGGAACAACTGCTCATGACGCCCGCCAGCACCACGGACATCGTGATCGCCAAAATCCTGCCTCTGTTCTTTCTGCTGCTGGTCATGGCCACGCTGGCCATTGTCATTATGCGGGTGTTCTTCGCGGTCCCGGTCCGCGGCAGCCTGATCCTGCTGGTGTTGAGCGCGGCGCTCTGCATTCTGTGCGGCATCGGCATCGGCACCTTTGTGGCGACTTTCACCAAGTCCGCGCAGCAATCGCAAATGACCGCGTTCTTCATTAACCCGCCCCTGGCCACCCTCTCCGGGTCGCTGACGCCGGTCGAAGCCATGCCGTCCTGGCTGCAGCCGGTCACCTGGCTCAATCCCATCCGCCATTTCGGCATCATCGCCCGCGCCACGCTGATGAAGGGCAGCGGCATCGACGTGTTGTGGCCCAATTTTCTGGCGCTGATCGGTTTCACCCTGGTGATGCTCTCTCTAAGTATCTGGCGGTTCCGCAAACAACTTGGATGATACGACCATGAACAAATCACTCCGCGCGTTGGCTCACACTTGCCTCCCGGTGTTCTCCCTGATTTTTTTCGCGGCGGCGCTCCTGCAGGCGCAAGTCCCGCCGCCACCGTCGACGCCACCCGTCCAGTTGCCGCTCTCGGGACGCGGTGGGCAAGGGGGGTCGGTCAATACGATCGAGACGCCCGTACCGGGCGTCACCTCCAGCGTCAACACGCTCAACACCTCGGTGCAGGTGCAGGGTCCGTATACCGGCAGCGTACCCGGAGCCGGCCGGCCATTCTCCGGCAAGCTGTCTTTGCGGGACGCCGTCGCGCGCGCCCTGGAATACAACCTGGGCACGGAAGGCCTCACCCAGGCCATGCGCCAGGCACGCGGACAGGCCCGCGTGGCGCGCAGTTCGCTGCTGCCCAATCTGAGCAGCTACCTGCGCGAATCGGTGCAACAGACGGACCTGGCCGCCTTCGGACTACGCATCAATATCCCGATTCGCGGCTTTTCCATTCCAACCGTCGCCGGCCCTTTCAACTACTTCGATCTGCGCGCCACGCTGACCCAGACCGTCGCCGACCTCACCGCGCTCAACAATTACCGCTCGGCGCAGGAACTCGTCAAGGCCAACGAAGCCTCGCTGCGCGACGCCCGCGACCTGGTGGTGCTGGCCGCCGGCGGCGCCTACCTGCAGGTGATCGCCGCCCAGGCGCGAGTCCATTCCGCGCAGGCCCAGATCGACACCGCGCAGGCCATCTTCAGACAAACGCAGGATCGCCGCAAAGTGGGGTTGAATCCGCAGATCGACGTGAATCGCAGCCAGGTACAGTTACAGACGCAGGAGCAGCGCCTGATGTCGCTCGAGAATGATCTGGCGAAACAGAAGATCAACCTGGCGCGGATCACCGGCCTGCCGCCCAGTCCGGATTACCAGGTCACAGATGATGTTCCCTATGCGCCGGCCCCCGACCTGAGCCTGGAACAGGCACTCAAACAGGCCTTCGAGAATCGCGCGGATTTGCAGGCCGCGGCCGCGCAGGTGCGCGCGGCCGAACGCGCCCGCAGCGCCGCCAGATGGGAACATCTGCCCTCCTTGGCGGTTTCGGCGGACTACGGCGCGATCGGCGTCAATCCGGGACAATCCCACGGCACCTTCACGTTCGTGGGCACGCTCCGCATCCCCATCTGGCAGGGCGGACGCATGGAAGGCGAAGCCCAGGAAACGGACGCCGCGCTGGCCCAGCGCCGCGCGGAACTGGCGGACACGCGTGGCCGCATCGAAGCCGACGTCCGGGATGCTTTCCTGGATCTGGCCACGGCTGCCCATCAACTGGAAGTCTCGCGTAACAACCAACAGGTCGCGCGTGAAACTCTGGCGTTGACCCGGCAGCGATTTGAGGCCGGCATCGCCGATGCGGTAGAAGTCACCCAGGCACAGGAAGCGGTGGCGGGCGCGGACCTGGATTACATCACCAGCCTCTTCGCCCACAACCTCGCCAAGGTGGAATTAGCCCGGGCGACCGGCAAAGCCGAGGAGCACCTGGGCCAATTCCTGCGCATGCCCTAAAACGCGCATGCCCTAAAACGGCGACCGCATGCCCTTGCGCCGGGAGTGTGTCCGGCGCCTAATGGCCGTTCTGGCGCAGCCATTCGCGGAAGGCGTCCCGGTACAAGGTGATGCCTTTGCGCGAGTAGCGCAGGTACCCTTCGCGGCGGAACTGGTTCATGTAGTGGGTGACGATCTCGCGCGAAGTGCCCACGTACTGCGACAGCAGCTCATGCGTGAACGGCGTCATCTGCGTGGCCCCATCCGCCTCCGGCGTACCCAGGCGCTCGGAAAAACGGATCAGCGAACGAGCCAGCCGGCGGGCGATATTGTCCACCGAGAAGCTCTCGATGCGCTGCGCGAAATCTATGGTCCGCTGCACCAGAATCTGCAGCAGCGCCACGGCCAGCCGCGGACGCTTGCCGATGATATCCTCGATCTCGGCCGCCGTCCAGGTCATCAGCTTGGTACTTTCCAGCGCCGTGGCCGATTCGGCGCGGTGCGGCAGATTCAACAAGGCCGACTCGCCGAAGAACTCGTCGGTCTGATAAATGTCCACCACGACTTGATGCCCGTCTTCGGCCATCCGCGAAACTTTGACTCTGCCTTCGATCACCAGGTACAGGCTGGTGGAGGGTTGGTCCTGGCTGTAAATGTTCTGACCCTTCTTGTACTCCACGATGGTCGAGCACGGGAGATGGGCCAATGGATCTTCCAACGTCCTTTGAGGTGCAATCACTCTCGCGGTACTTGCCATGATTCCTCCAAAATTATCTTGATTCGGTGTCATTTTTGTTGCGCCTCCGATTGTGGAGCGCAAGTCGGCGAAACGGTCTTTAGACTCTCGACGGTCAGAACCGGCAGCGGCTGGCCATCCGCGAGCCGTCCCTCAACCGTCACCTTTTCCCCGATGTGGCGTGCGAAGTTATCCTCCGGCGATCCGGCCGCCGGCCGCAAGCGGGCGGTGGGCTGTAAGTCCCTGTCGTTGGTGAGCACATATTCCCCCTCGCGCTCATCCACGCAGCCGGTAAGTGAAGTCCTGGCGGCCTTGCCTGACTTCGCCAGGCAGGTCGTCCCGCTAGCAGCGATCAGAATGAAGACTACCAGGCTCTGCAACTCCACTCCTCTTCTTCGGCGCCCTCTAGAGCACGCTGGGTGCCATACGTTCTGTACGGTACCGTGGCACTCAATACAATATGGAACCCGACACCCTCTAGTACAGTTTCGCACGAGCTGTGAGAAATGTGCTGTGTAGACCTTGCACCACTGTGCAGGATTTGTTAGCACGCACGCGCTTATCATGGAATAACCCGATCATGCGTAACCTGCTCGTTCTTCTTGCGATCCCCCTGTGCGCCGCGGAGTACTCCGCACCGGCGGGGATACGGCCCGCGCTCCGGCGTCCCGGCGCAGCCAGTATTCTGCCCGGCGGCCGCATCATTTCCCCCCTGGGCCATCAATACTTTACCGGACCCGGTCCGTTTGGACTGGCGATCAGCGCCAGCGGCAAATCGCTGGTCTCCGCCAACAGCGGGCCGGATCGCTTTTCGCTGACGGTACTGGAAGAGGAGAAGAGCGACGGCTGGCAGGTCCGTCAGCTCATCGCACCCAGGAAGCGGAAGCCAAAGGGCGACGGCAAACCGGGAACAGACCGGGACGACACGCAGTGGCACAGCGTCTTCATGGGAGTGGCACTGGCCGGCGAGCATAGCGTCTACGCTTCAGACGGCAACACGGGCTTCGTCCGCCTGATCGACCTGTCCACCGGCGATACCCGGCGCGTCTACGATTTGAACCGTGACGGCTTCACGGACAGCTTCACCGGCGACCTGGCGTTCGATTCGCAGCGCGGCATCGTATGGGTCCTGGACCAGGCCAACTTCCGTATGGCAGCTATCGATGTACATAAGCACCGGGTGCTGTCGTCTGTGCGCCTGGGACGGTTGCCCTTCGCACTGGCTCTATCCCCGGGCAAGCGAAAAGCTTATGTCACGAATGTCGGGATGTTCCAGTACCAGGCGATTCCCGGAGTTACTCCCGGTAACTTGCGCGAAACAGGATTACCCTTTCCCGCGTTCGGCTTTCCCTCGCCGGAGTCGCGCGACGGCGTGCGCGCCGGGACGGGCAAGGGCCTGGTAGATGTGCCGGGGCTGGGCGATCCCAATGTGCGCGAATCCAATTCGTTGGCGGTGATCGACCTGAACGATCCGGCGGCACCCAAACTCGAAACTTTCATCCGTACCGGCCTGCCGTTCGGCGCCGGCAGCGACGGCGGAAGCAGTCCCTCGGGAGTGGTAGCCACTGCTGACCGCGTGTTTGTTTCCAACGCGCACAACGACTCCATCACGGTGATCGATCCCCAGGCGAACCGCGTCACCGGCGAGATCGAGATTCGCATACCCGGACTGGAGCAGGTACGCGGGGTGCTGCCCGTCGGCATGGCCTACGACGAATCGAGCGGCTGGCTGCTGGTGGCCGAAGCAGGTATCAACGCGGTGGGAGTGATCGACACGCGGCAGTCGAAGGTAATCGGACATCTGCCCGTAGCCTGGTTCCCCAGCCGAGTCCTGATCGACAATGGTCGCGTCTTCGTCACCAATGTCAACGGATCCGGCACCGGTCCCAACGTATGGCAGAATGCCTTTCCGGTAGGCCCGGACACCGAGCCGGTGTTCATAGGTACCATGCGCCGCGGCAGCATCTCGGCTTTCCCGTTGCCGGCGGCTTCGGCGCTGAAGGCGATGACCGGGACGGTGATGGACAACAACGGGCTTCACCCGCGCGATGAACCCGCCGGCGCGCTGCCCTCTGCCGTCAAATACGTGGTCCTGATCGTCAAAGAAAACCGTACCTTCGATGAGGTGTTCGGCGACATCCAGAAGTTGGCGAATGGCGCCTCGGTCATGGGGGCGCCGGGGATCGCCCGCTTCGGGCGCCTGGGCTACGCCGCCGGAAAGGGCCATCGCCTGAGCCTGCAAAGGGTGGACGTGACGCCCAACCACCATCGTATGGCGCTGCGCTGGACCTTCAGCGACAATTTTTACGCCGATTCGGAAGTCAGCGTGGACGGGCATCACTGGCTGGTGGGCGCGTATCCGGATGCCTGGACCGAAACGTCGTTTCGCGCCTCCTACGCCGATGGCCGGGATTTCCGTTTTCCGACCACCGCGCCGGGGCGCTTCAGTTTCGCCGAGGGCAATTCGTCCGTGCATCCCGAAGAACAGCCCGAGGGCGGCACCATCTGGCACCACCTGGCGCGGCACGGCATCAGCTTTCGCAATTACGGCGAGGGTTTTGAATTGGCGGGCGGCGACGAGAGCCCCGGCTACAAGCCTACCGGCGCGCGCTTCGTGACCAATGTGCCGATGCCGGAGCCGTTATTCCGCAACACCTCTCGCGACTATCCGATGTTCAATATGAACATCCCGGACCAGTACCGGGCGACTCAGTTTATCCACGAGATCCAGGAAAAGTACGTGCAGGGCGGCGAGCCCTTCCCGCGCTTCATCTTCATTCACCTGCCCGACGATCACATGACCGACCCGCGTCCGCAGGACGGCTACCCGTTCGAGGCCTCCTACGTCGCCGACAACGATTACGCCCTCGGCCGGATCGTGGAGTTTCTCTCCGGGACCCCCTGGTGGCGGGAGATGGCCATCTTCGTCACCGAAGACGACGCGCAGGGCGGGCGCGACCACATCGACGCGCACCGCACGGTGTTCCTGGGCATCGGACCCTACTTCAAGCGCGGCTACGTTTCGCACGTGAACACCAGCTTCCCGGGAATGTTGAAGACCATTTTCCGGCTATTGGGATTGCCGCCGTTGAATCTGTTCGATGCCGTGGCCAGCGATTTGAGCGACTGCTTCACCAGCACCCCCGATTACGAGGGCTATCGCGTGCTGCCTGAAGATAAGCGGCTGTTCGATCCCGCGGCGGCGCGTGAACCGCTGGACCCCAAGCCGTCCGTCAAGATGGACGATCCGGCGGAGGTAGTGCGCTAACCGGTCTTGGCAGGCGGCTTCCCCACGGGCAGGCGCAGCCGGAAGCATGCGCCCTGGCCCGGCTCGGATTCCGCCCACATGTCGCCGCCGTGATCCAGCACCGTCTGGCGGGATAGCGCCAGTCCCAGGCCCAGGCCGTTTTTCTTTCCGGCGCTGACGAACGGCTCAAACAGGCTGTCGCGGATCTCGGGAGCGATGCCCGGACCGGTGTCCCGCACTTCCGCGATCACGAAGCCGTTTTGCGCCTGGGCCGATATCTGGACACATCCGCCTTCGGGCATCATTTCGAGGGCGTTGCCGACCAGGTTGGAGAACACCCGCTCCATGCGGTTGCGCTCCAGCGGCAACTCGATCTCTTCCGGAACCTGGATCTCCAGTTCCACGTGCTGGGTCTCCGCCGAGGCGATCAGCGACTCGCAGGCGGCCGACGCGACCTCCCGCAAGTTGCACAATTCCGCTCCCCCCGCGTTGCCGCGCGAGACGTTCAGCAGATCCTGCAGCAGCTCGCGAATCCGGCGGGATGCGCTGTAGATATTGGCGGCCAGCCGCTTGACCTGCGGCGCGGTCAGCTCGGAATCCACCAGCATCTCCGAGCCGCCATAGACCGCCGCCAGCGGATTGCGGAGGTCGTGTACGATGGAGCTCGACAGGCGGCCGATAGTCGAAATGCGTTCCTGGCGGATCAATTCCTGGCGCGCCTGCTGGATGGAAGCGCACATGGCGTTGAAGGTCTGCGCCAGGCGCCCAAGCTCATCCTGGCTGACCACCTTCACCTGGTGCGCATAGTTCTGGCGCGCCACCTCCGCGGCGGCACGGTCCAGCTCTTTCACCGGCTCGACGATGCGCCGCGCCAGAACGTAAGTCAGGCCCAGGCTGGCGGCCACGGCCAGCAGCCACAGCATGATGATATTGCGCCGCAATGCCGCCAGCCGCTCGCTGGCGGCCTCGAACGAGCGCAGAATCCAGAGATCGCCGATGGGCCGGCCTTCGATATCCAGCAGCGGCGTGGGGCGCGCCGCGTATTCGGTGCCGCCGTCCTTCAGACGCTCCAATCCCGGACGCGCGGCGATCTTGGATGCCAGCAGGCGGGCGTTCGCCGGCGCCAGCGTGGACGCCAGCGGCTCGCCGCGCGCGAGAAACAGGAAATCGCTGTCGCCGGTGGCTTCCTTGAGCCGTTTGGCCACCGCGCTATCTACCCGATACCCCGCGACCAGCACGTTCTGCGGCACGTTCTCCAGATACACGGGCGTGAACACGGTCTGATAGAGACGCCCGCCGCGCACCAGGAAACCGGAAGCCTGCCCGGGAAAACGTGCCGCCGCGCTGCGCACATCTTGCGGCGTCACGGCCATGCCGCCCACCGAGGCGATCACGTTGCCGGGCGCATCCGTGACCAGGAAATCGGCGTCCTTGATGGCCAGCCTTTTCCATAACTCGCTGGCCGTGTCCCGTATCGTGGCGGGATCCCGTGTCCCGAACACCGCGCGCACGTCGGACATCTGGCTGAGCGTCAGACTGACGGAGCTGAGCAGCTCGGCCCGCGCTTCCCACAGGGATTGATACGCCTGGAAGCTGGCGCCCAGCTCGTCTTCCATGGTCCGCGTGGTAGTTTCCACCGCATTGCGCAGCACGATCCAGCCGGTCAGTGCGAAGAGCAGCGTGATGGCCGTGGAAGTCGAGAGCAGGATCTTCCACAACAGCGACAGGCGGGAAAATCGGGCGATCATGGGTTGGGCCTGTACGCCGGCTGATCGTCGATGACCGGCGGATAGTCTTTGCCCCATTTGTTCATATGCGGCGCCGGGATGTAGCCGGTCTCGGAAATGGTGATTGCGGGAAGGGCCAGGGCGCCGTTTTCCACGCTGACCGGCCGTTCCAGAGCCTGCAGGGTCTCGTCCGTGGCTCGCTCGTGGAAGACGTGCAGCGTATATTTGCCGGGCGGCACGCCGCGCACCTCAAACGTCCCGGACGCTCCCGTGACCGCGAACCAGGGCGTATCCAGCACCGCAATCACGGCGCTCATGGTGGGATGAATATTGCAGAACAGGCGCACGATGCCGGCGCGCGTGAAGGTGACCCGCTTGCTGGTATACGGCTTGTAGAGGCTCAAGTCGAAGATCTGGCCGCTGTAGTTGGAAAACACGTTGTGGAAGATGGGATCGTCGTTCGGAAAATCCACCGCGCCGCCCACCGGCACGGCCAGCACGTGCGGTTCGAAATGCTTGTCTTTCTGTCGCATGGTGTAGCCCTTGTGGGCGGCACTCGCCGGTATCGCGGCGTGTCCGGAGGCAGGCTCCAGCCAGACCACGACGCCGCGAAAATCCCGGCGATGACGCACGCCCGGGTCATGCGAATCCGTCAATACCACGCTGCCCGCCACCGTGGCGCAGCACGACGGCAATAGCCAGATGCTGCTAAAACAGATACGCCAGAGCCAGGTCATAGTGATTATTGAGGCGGGTCCCACTTTCAATATACGCAGTGCGCGCCTGGGAGGCTTCCACCCCGAGTAACACGTTGGGGGCCAGGCGATAGAAGAGATTGCCGCCGAACAGCCAGTTGCGGGCGATGGCGTAGGGCCCCAGGTCCGCCGCGCGCCCGTCTTCCAGGCCCGAAAAGATATGGAATGAAAGCCGCGATGTGGCGAGCAAGGTCAACTGCCCCCAGCCGCCCCGGCTATGCACCGGAATCACCATGCCGTCCGGCAGGACCCGGAAGCCGCTGAGGCCGCCGACCGGCCCCACGTTCTGCCCGCTAAAGAATGCGCCGGTGAATTCCAGGCGCCGCCACGGATTGGCAAACCAGTCGAGCGAAAACAGGTTGGACGACACCGAACTGCCTTCTACGTGCGTGATACTCGTATGGAAGCCGGGCGCGATCTCGATGCGGCGGCCGTCTTCGGCGCCATGGTAGAACTCGAAACGGCCTTCCGCGCCGGGCCGGGCGGGTTCGGGACTGTAGGCGCTCTGCGTGTACGGGTTAGCTTCCGCGGTTTCGACGATGCCGAATTGAGCCCGCAGGCCGGTATCGGGCGTGAAGCGCAGTTTCTGCTCCAGGCGCACCTGCGGCATCCAGTACCACAGGTTGCCTGCGCCTGACAGCGCCGGGACTTCCACCTGCGCCAGCGAAGCCGGTTCGCGGGGCGCAAAGATCGGGCTCTCCACACCCGCCATGATGCTGCGGTTGGCCCAATCGATCTGTATGTTGCCGGTCCGCAGCCGGAAGTCCTGGTCCAGCGGTGTGCCGGAGCCTCCCCCGAAATCCATGAACACGGTACCGTGCACCTGGCCGCCCAGAAAACTCTGCGGTCCGGAGTACTCCAGTCCCACTGTAGTTTGATAAAAGCTGCCGCCGGCGGTGGCGTGATTGCCGAACCACGCATAGGTGGGATATTCCTGGCCGCCGCTGCCTTTGGAGTTCAGATAACCGTTGAACAGCGCCATGCCCGTGAGACGTATAGGAAAGCGCTGAGAGGCTTCCACCTTGGTTTGCTCCAGTTCCGCCGTACGCGTCTGCTCGACGGCTACCTTTTCGGCAAGAGTCGGCGCCGCTTCCGGGGCCGGGGGGGCGGCCGGCGGCGCCTGGCCGCGTGCCGCGGCCAGCTCCTGGCGCAGTTGATGGACTTCGTCCACCAGCGCGCGGTTCTGCTGTTCCAGGCGGTCCAGACGCTCCAGGATCTGCCGAATCTCCGGGGAAGCGGTCTGCGCCGCCAGCGCACCGGACAGCAGCAGTCCGGGCAGGATGCGCCAGACGAATACCGCTGCCCGGCTACGGGGAACGATCGGGGGACTTGGCATCGAGAAGTTGCTCCAATTTAAGCCGCACCTGGGCGGGTGAATAAGGTTTCGGGAAAAATGCATTGGCGCCCATGGCTGCCAGGCGCGCGGGAGTGCCCGGATCGGTGTCCCCGCTGACCACGATGATGGGCAGAAGCCGGTGGCGCGGTTCGGCGCGGATACGCTCGATGAACTCGAACCCATCCATGCGCGGCATATTCAAGTCGGTGACCACGGCGCGCACGGCGCAATCCGCGCTTTGGAGCAGACGGAGGGCCTCCTGCGCGGTGCGCATGATAGTCACCGCAATGCCGGGTATGGCCAGGAAGGCCACCTCCAGCGTGGTGGCGCAAGTGGCCGCATCCTCGACGATTACGACGGTCCCCTCGGGCATTCCAGGTTCCTGTTACACCTCTTGTGTACATTTTCTTCCATTCCGCGGGCCGGGCGGTACGAGCGCTGTAAAAAAGCTGTAAAACCTGGTTTGAGCTTCGCCGCCGCCGGTTCCGGCGGCGCACCGCTGCCGCGCCCCACCTCGACCGCCCGTGTTACACTCCGTTTTCAAATGGGAGTTTTACCGTGAAAACCTACGAAGGCAAGGACATCCGGAACGTCGGTGTGGTGGGCCACGGCGATTCCGGCAAGACGACGCTCACCGCCGGATTGCTCTTCACCGCCGGAGCCACCAACCGGCTGCTGCGGGTCGACGAAGGCAATACTATCACCGACTTCGACGAAGAAGAAGTCCAGCGTAAGGTCAGTATCTCCACCGCCATCGCCGCCGCGGAGTGGAAGAAGACCAAGATCAACATTCTGGACACACCCGGCTACAACATTTTTATTAACGACACGCGCGCCGCCCTGGTGGCCGCCGATGCCGCGCTGGTGGTGGTCGATGGTGTAGCCGGGGTCGAGGTTCAGACCGAAAAGGTCTGGGGCTACTCCAACGACTACAAACTGCCGCGGGCAATCGTCATCAACAAGCTCGATCGTGAACGGTCCAGCTTCGAACGGGCGCTGGCCAGCGTGCAAGAGGCTTTCGGTCGTACCGCAATTCCGGTTCAAATACCCATCGGGGCCGAGCGGGACTTTAAGGGCATGATCGACCTGATCCGCATGAAGGCCTATACATTCACGCCGGACGGCGACGGCAAGGGCAAGGAAGGCGATATCCCGGCGGACCTGGCGGCGGCCGCGCAGACCGCACACGAGGCGCTGGTCGAAATCGTCGCCGAAGGGAACGATGCCTTGATGGAGGAGTTCTTCGACAAGGGCACGCTGCCGCCGGAACACATCCTGGAAGGCCTGCAGTCCGGCATCAAGGAGCTGCGCTTGTTTCCGGTGTTGTGCGCTTCGGCTCTGCATAACGTCGGTGCGGATCTGATTCTGAATTTCATTGTGGAGAACCTGCCGGCGCCCGTGGAGCGCGAAGTTGTGGCCCAATCGAACGGCGAGGAGACGCCCCGGAAGATTGCGGAAGCCGGCGCGGCTTCGGCCTTTGTTTTCAAAACGACGGCTGACCCGTTCGCGGGGCGGATCACCTATTTCAAGGTGTACTCGGGCGTAGTCAAGAACGACGCCAACCTGCAAAATGTCGAAAAGGGCGGCGCCGAGCGCCTGGCGCACATCGGCGTGCCGTTTGGAAAGACGATCACCCCGGTGACCGAGCTGCATGCCGGCGATTTGGGAGCGGTCGCCAAGCTCAAGGATACGCTGACAGGCGATACGCTGGCCGAGAAGGGCGCGACCGGTATTTATCCGCCGGTGAAACTGCCGGAGCCGTCCATTGCCTTCGCGATTGAAGCTAAGTCCCGGCAGGATGAGGACCGCATGGGCAACGCGGTCCACCGGATTCTCGAAGAAGATCAGTCGCTGCGTTTTTACCGGGACCCCCAGACCAAGGAATTTCTGTTGGGCGGCAGCGGACAGCAGCATGTCGAAGTTGTGGTCAGCCGGCTTAAGAAACGCTATGGCGTGGATGTCACCCTAAAAGCGCCGAAAATTCCGTATCGCGAGACCATCCGCGGACACGCCGACGTGCAGGGCCGGCACAAGAAGCAGACCGGCGGCCACGGGCAGTTCGGCGACTGCTGGATCAAGATGGACCCGCTGCCTCGCGGCGCCAAGTTCGAATTCGTGAATGAGATCTTCGGCGGCTCCATTCCCAAGAACTATATACCTGCCGTGGAAAAAGGCATCCTGGAGGCGGCCGAAAACGGCTTCCTGGCCGGATATCCGATGGTGGATTTCCGGGTGGTGCTGTACGACGGCTCGTACCACGACGTGGATTCCTCCGAGCTTTCCTTCAAACTGGCGGCCCGCAAGGCTTTCAAAGCGGCCATGCAAGAGGCCAAGCCGGCGCTCCTGGAGCCCATCGTGAACGCCGAGATCCAGGCGCCGGTGGAGTATGCCGGCGATCTGATGGGGGACCTGAATGGGCGCCGCGGCCGCATCTCCGGCATGGATACCAAGGGCAACACGCAGTTCATTCGCGCACAAGTGCCGATGGCGGAAATGCTAAACTACCAGAACGACCTGACGTCCATGACGCAGGGGCGCGGTTCGTTCACCATGGAATTCGATCACTACGATTTCGTGCCGTCGCAGCAGGCGGAGAAGATCATCGCGGCGGCCAAGGCAGCCAAGACCGGCGAAGAGGAAGAAGAAGAATAGCGTTCCGCTCGGGACACACAGGTGTTTCCCTTGGACACGGTTGACGCGGCCGGGGTAATGAGTTAGATTCTAGGTTACGTTTGAGCTACAGGTTCCCCGGGACCAGGCTCCGAGCCTTGCGGGAACCTATTGATTCTAAAATCAGTTCGAAGGATCTTTAGTGACCAATCGAACCCGGCTGTTTTTCTTTATTTTGTGCGCCTCCCTCGCAATCGCCACCGTTGGGTGCGGCTATAATCAGCAGTCCAAATTCCAAACCGCATTTTTACCTTCCCCGCCCCGCCCGGCGACTGCGCCCGTTGTCGATACGCCTCCTGTATTAGAAGCAAATCCGTACTTGCGCGATTCACCGGTCCTGCTGCTGGAGAAGAAGAATCCGGCGGCGCCGACCGAGGCGGAGTTGCTGATGCAGGAAGCCGACCAGGCATACCGCCGCGGTAAACGCGCTTACAAGGCCAACGACGTGCCCCAGGCGCGCCGGGAGTTCGACAACGCCGTCGACCTGATGCTGCAGGCGTCTGACGGCAGTTTGCCGGACCGTCACGCTTTCGACGCGCGGATGGACGAAATGGTGGACGCCATCCACCGCTACGATCTGGCGGGGATGGGCGCCGGTGTGGAATCCGAGGCGGCGCAGTTTGAGAAGTCGCCCCTGGAAGACCTGCTGCAGATGACCTTCCCGGTGGATCCATCGCTCAAAGACAAGGTCAAGGAGCAGGTGCGGGCCACTGCGTCGCAGCTCCCGCTGGCGGTGAACGACGCGGTGCTGGGCTACATCAACTACTTCATGGGCCGCGGCCGCAAGACCATCATTGCCGGGTTGGAGCGCTCCGGACGCTACCGCGACATGATCGAGCGAGTCCTACAGGAGGAAGGCGTCCCCCTGGAATTGATCCACCTGGCGCAAGCCGAATCCGGATTCTTCCCGCGCGCTATTTCGAGTAAGGCCGCCGCCGGCCTTTGGCAGTTCGTGGCCTGGCGCGGCCAGGAATACGGACTGATGCGCACGCCGTACACGGACGACCGCCTCGATCCGGAGAAGGCCACCCGGGCTTCCGCCCGGCACCTGCACGACCTGTACAACATGTTCGGCGACTGGTACCTGGCCATGGCTGCTTACAATTGCGGACCGATGGCCGTGGCGCGCGCCGTGGAGCGCACGGGCTACGCGGACTTCTGGGAACTGCGCGACCGGCACGTTCTGCCGGCGCAGACCAATAACTACGTGCCGATCATCCTGGCCATGACGATCATGGCGAAGAATGCCGCCGAATACGGCCTCCAGGACCTCACTCCCGAACCGCCCCTCCAGTACGACACCATTCAGGTCGATTCGCCGACGCATCTGGCGCTGATCGCAGACCTGACCGATTCCCCGGTGCCGGAGTTGCAGGAACTGAACCCGGCGTTGCTCAAAGGCGTCGTGCCGGCCGGCTACCCGCTGCATGTCCCAAAGGGAAGCGGCAGTGAATTGTCGGCGGCCCTGCAGATGATTCCTTCTGACCGGCGGGCTTCCTGGCGGATGCACCGCGTGGCGGCCGGCGAAACCCTGGCCTCGATCGCGCACAGCTACGGAATGGCTCCTGCGGCTATCGCCGCCGCCAACAGCCTGCAATCGGGTGTGCCTCTGGCCGGCGACCGCCTGCTGATCCCGGTGGCCTACCATCCCCCGGCGGCCGTCAGGCATGCCGCCGTCAAGCGGCATTACGCGCGAGCCACCCGGCGGCGCCTGCCCAGCACCACGCGTACCGCCTCCAACCGTACGCCTCGCTCAACCGGCGGGGAATAAGCGCCACAGGCGCGTGACTTCTATTTGACAATCCGGCTCACGTCCACCAGTGCGCCTTCCCGGGCGGCGTCGGACGGGTTGGCCACTACCATCTCGCCGGGCGCTAACCCCCCGACGACTTCCAGCTCCGAACCGAGATCCTGGCCGATGCGGATCTGCCGCAGATGCACGCGGTGATCCGGCGCCACCACCGCCACCCGCGGGCCTTCGCGTCCCAGAATCAGGGTGTCGCCCGGTATCATGATCGCCGGCTCCGCGCGCCCGGCCGAGAAGCGCAATTGCGCATACATGCCCGGCATCAGCACGCCCTTCGGATTGGACACTTCGAGCACCGTCAACATGGCGCGCGAGGTGGCGTCCAGGGCGTTCGCAATGCGCGTGACCCTGGCGGAAAACACCTGGCCCGGCAGTTCCTGGACGCGCAACTCCGCCGTCTGCCCCGGATGCACGGACCCCACATAGGTCTGCGGCACGTTGACGAAGATGCGCAAGACCTGAATCTGGGCGATGTGGAAAAGCTCCCGGGCCGCTCCGCCATTGCCGGAGTTGATCAGCGTGCCGATATCCACGTTGCGATTGGTGATCACTCCGTCAAACGGCGCGGTGACACGCGCGAACGATTTCATATCCTGGAGGCGGTGCAGATTGGCGTCGTTGGCGCCCACCATCTGCTGGGTGGTGGCGATGCTGGCCTGAGCTTTGGCTACCTGGGCCTCGCCCACCGCGAAATCGGCTTCTTTCTGGTCCGCGTCCTGGCGGGAGACCACCCCGCGGTCCGCCAGGCGCCGCCAGCGCTCGACGGTCAGCCGCGCCAGGTTCAGATTGGCTTTGTACAGCTCCAGGTCCGCCCTGGCTTCGTTGAGCGCGGACTGCGACTGCTGCAAAGTGGCGCGCGCCTGCTGCAGTTGCTGGTCGAGCTCCGGCGTATCGATTTCAGCCAGAAGCTGTCCGGCCTTGACATGATCGCCATAGTCTACCAGGCGGGATTTCAGATAGCCGTCCACGCGCGCGAAGATGGGCGAATCCACCAGCGCCTGCATGTCCCCTGGCAGATCCAGGGTGCCGTGCGCCGGAGCCTCCCTGGCCAGGGCCACCTCTACCAGAGGCCGCGCGGATGCCTCACCCCGGGCCGCCGCCTGCAGCGCCCGCTCGCGGGACAGGCGGGGCAAAATTCCGCCGGCCATGGCTGCGGCGACCAATATGCCAATGAGCGCGAAGAACGCCAGCAGCGTTCCGCGGCCGGTACGCGGACGCGGGCGGGCGGGCGTCTGCGCCTCCCGGTCAGCGATCATAAGCCTCCACTTCCGCCTCGTGCTCCAGGTAGGTCGGAGGATTCCGGCGCAGCACGCTGTACACCACCGGCACGAAGAACAGGGTCGCCACCGTCGCCACCAGCAGGCCGCCGATCACGGCGCGGCCCAGCGGCGCGTTCTGTTCGCCGCCCTCGCCGATCCCCATCGCCATGGGCAGCATGCCCACAATCATGGCCAGAGCAGTCATGATCACCGGGCGCAGCCGCGTGTAACCGGCTTCCAGGGCCGCCGTGACCGAATCGGCGCCTGTGGCGCGCACGTCGTTGGCAAAATTCACCAACAGGATGCTGTTCGCCGTAGCCACTCCGATGCTCATGATAGCGCCCATCAGCGACGGAACATTAATCGTCGTCTGCGTGACAAACAGCATGAGCACGATTCCCGACAGCGCGCCCGGCAGGGCCATCAGGATGATAAACGGATCCAGCCAGGACTGGAAGTTGACCACCATCACGAAGTAGACCAACACCACGGCGAAGAACATGCCAAAGCCCAGCCCGATGAAAGAAGTGCGCATGGTCTCCACCTGGCCGCGAGTTTCGAAGAAACTGCCCTTGGGCAGCCGCGCCCGGAACTCGTCCAGCACGTTGCGCACGTCGCGGGCGACCGAGCCCAGGTCGCGATCCTGCACGTTGGCATACACATCGTACAGCGGCTGGACATTATAGTGATTCACCACGGACGCCGTGGAACCGCGCTCCAGGTGCGCCACGTTATTCAGCAGTTGCGTGCCCGAGCCGGCCGCGGCCCGCACGGGCGTATCCAGCAGCTCGGCCGTGGACGACATCTGGTACTCCGGCGTCTGCACCGCGATCGGATAGTCCACCTGGTTCTGCGGATTGATCCAGTAATTGGGGGCCAACTGGATGTTGGAGGCGAGCGAAATCAGCAGGCTGTTGGCCACGTCCGCCTGGGTGAGTCCCAGTTCCCGGGCCCTGGTGCGATCCACGTTGAAGCGCAATTCGGGCGCGTCCACGACCTGTTGCAGGTGCACGTCCACCGCGCCCGGAACGTGCGCCAGCCGCGCCGTGATCTGGCGGGCGAGCGCGTAGTTGGCCGCCGCATTGGAGAGCGGCCCGATCACCTGCACGTCAATTGGCGCCGGCAGGCCGAAGTTCAGGATCTGGCCCACGATATCGGCCGGCTGAAAAAAGAAGGTCAGCTCCGGAAATTGGCGGCCCAGCCGCGACCGGATCTCGCGGATATACTGCCAGGTGGAGGCGTGCTGGGGTTTGAGCGAGATCAGCACTTCCCCGTCGAACGAGCCGATGGTGGCAGTGTCGCTGAGCGCGATATTGAAACCGCTATAGGGCAGTCCGATATCGTCGAGCATATCCGCCAGTTCGGCGGGGGGAACGATCTGTCGAATGGCATCTTCCACCTGCCGGAAATAGGCTTCGGTCTCTTCTACGCGGGTGCCGGCCGGCGCGCGGACGTGCAGGCGTATTTGCCCGGCATCCACCTGCGGAAAGAAATCCGTGCCGATGAACGGAATCAAGGCGATGCAGGCGGCCACGATCAGGCCGAAACAGACGGCCACCAGCTTGCGGTGCGCCAGGGATGCGGCCAGCAGGCGCCGGTAGGCCTCCCGCGTCCGCTCGAAGCGCACCTGAAACCCATGGTGAATGACAGCCATCGGTCCATGCCCGACGTGCTCCATCTCGCCCGATTCATCCCGGTAGCGTTCGGCTTCCCCGCGCAGCAGATACTTGACCATCGTCGGAACCAGCGTGCGCGACAGGATATAGGAGGCCATCATGGCCAGGACCACGGCCAGCGCCAGCGGAGTGAACAGGTAACGCGCCGCCCCGGTAAGGAAGATCACCGGCACGAAAACGATACAGATACAGAGCGTGGAAACGAAAGCCGGAATCGCAATCTGGCTGGCGCCATCCAGAATGGCCTTGATGATGGGCTTGCGCTGTCCCAGATTGCGGTGGATGTTTTCGATTTCGACCGTGGCATCGTCCACCAGAATGCCCACCGCCAGGGCCAGGCCGCCCAGCGTCATCACGTTGATCGTCTCGCCCAGCAGGTTCAATACCGCGAGCGAAGTCAGGATCGACAGCGGGATCGAAATGCAAACGATGATGGTGCTGCGCCAGCTTCCCAGGAACAGCAGAATCATGAGGCCGGTGAGAAAGGCGGCGATCGTGGCTTCCTTGAGCACGCCATTAATGGCAGCGCGCACGAAGACGGACTGATCGAACAGCAGCTTCAGCTTCAACGCGGGGGGCAGCGTGGAACGGATGCGCGGCAGAATCTGTTTGATCTTGCTGACGATACTCAACGTGGAGGAGCCGCCATTCTTCAACACGGTAAGCAGCGCGGCGCGGTTGCCGTTGTGCCGCACGATGTTGCTCTGGATGGCGTGGCCGTCGCGGACGTGCCCCACGTCGCGGATGAACACGGGACCGCCGCGCGTCTGTTTCAGGGGAATATTGTTGAACGCATCGGCCGATGGCGGCAGGCTGTTCAGGCGCACCACGAATTCGTTCGGGCCGATCTTGGCGATTCCTGACGGAATAATCAGGCTCTGCGCGTTGATGGCATTGACCACGTCACTGGCCGCCAGGCCCTGGGCGTAGAGCGACTTGAGGTTGATGTCCACCATGATCTCGCGCGGCCGGCCGCCATACGGCAGCGGGAAGCTGGCGCCCTGCACGGTAGCCATCTGGGTGCGGATGAAGTTGTATCCGTAATCGTAGAGCGCCTGTTCGCTCAGGGTGTCGCTCGAAATGCTCAACTGCAGAATCGGCACGCTGGACGCGTTGTAACGCAGGATGGAGGGTGGCGTCATGCCGGTGGGCAGCGAATGCAGCACGGACTGCGATGCCGCGGCGAGTTGCGCCACAGCCGCTTCCACCTTGGCATTGGGATGGAAGAACAGCTTGATAATGGAGAGCCCCGGCAGCGATTGCGACTCCATGTGCTCGATATCGTTCACCGTGGTCGTAAAGGCCCGTTCGCAGCGTATGGTGACCACTTCCGCCATCTCTTCGGGTGAGATGCCGCCGTACGCCCAGATCACGCTCACCACCGGAATATTGATCTCCGGGAAGATGTCGGTAGGCATGCGGAAAATCGCCAGCCCGCCCAGGATGACGATCACCAGGGACATCACCACAAACGTGTAGGGGCGCCGCAGCGCAAGCCGGACAATCCACATGGGGGAAGAGACTTAGGACCATTCTATTCGGTTTCGCGGGCCGGGGTCAGAACAGGTCCATCTGCCGCAGCCGCATGGGCCACAGGCGGACCGGCATGGGAGCGACTTCCAGTTCGCTGCTGAGCCACATCTGGCCCCGTTTGCGGGCGCGCGTGCGGCGGGTCGTGGCCAGACGCTGGGCCGCGTTGCGCTTGGAGTGGCAGCTCGGGCACAGCACCGTGAGCGCCGTGCGGTCCGCCGGGTCCGGCGACAAATGGGACACGTTCAAGAGCCGGTGCGGGCGGTGGCACATCTGACAGACGTTGCCCGCCGCGTCCAGCATGGCCAGGCGCAGCTTGCGCCAGCGCGCATCGTAGTACTTTCGGTACTCGGCTCGAATGGGCATGGCAGACGCCGCTAAGTGTCATTGTCCTGCAACATTAGCGATTGTCAAGCCCGCCAGGACGTGCGTGCCGCGCGGGGGCTTATTGGATGACGGCGTCGGTGAACAGTTCTTCGAAGGCGGCCCGTGTGTCGGGGAGCCTCTGGAAATGGTACTTGCTCATGCGTAGGGCCACGCCGTTGGAGTCGTGGCGGACCAGCCGGCCGGAAATGCACAATTCGAGAAACGGGACGTTCCCCAAAACGGCGGGCCAGCGCACCGCCAATTCCACACAGGATCCGCTGATGAGGCCGTTATCGGCATGAAAGAGGACGCCGCCGCTGCTGATGTTCCCGGTCCGGCCGGCGCCGGTCGAAACGACTCTGTCGTCCTTGATGATTCTGTACTCTAACTCCAGCTCGATGGGGTAGCGGCGCTGTAATCTGCGATCGCCACGAATGAGTTCTTTGGGCACCTGGGTCTCCTGGAAAGCCTCATTATGGGACAGGTCTTTACCCAAGATGAAGTCATGCGGGTACTAACGAAGTACGTGGCGGACCAGTGCCGGAGCGGGCACTGCAGAGGCCTATGGCAGCATTTCCGCGGGGTCGGCGACGGTCAGGCGCAGCGCCGCGCGCAGGCTCGGGGACTCCGACAGGCGCAGCATGGCGAACACCGAGCGCAGCAGCGCTGGACCTTCGTTGGGCCAGAGATCCGCAATCGCGCGCGTCACGCCGTCTTCGCACTGATAGAAGAAGCGGTCCACCCAACGCGGCCGGCGCGCGCCGGGATGCGAGCGCACGATGTCCTTGACGGTTTCGAACCAGCGGACGCCCAGCGTCTCGCGATATTGCGGCATGAACAGCACCGTGCTCGCGCCGGCGCGCACTTCGGCGGCGAACTCGGCAAAACTGGCGGCGTGCGTGAGGTTCAGATTGGCGTTCGGTTCGAGGCCGTGACGGTCTCCGCCGGAGATGGCCGGCTTCTGCCAGGCGCGGGCCAGATCGATGGCCTCGCTGTTCTCCTCCCAGGAGCGCAGACCGTTCAGCTCGATCGCGTGGATCCATTGGCCGTAGCCGGAAAGCAGCGCGGCCAGCGTCTCCCGGTGATGCGCCGCGCCGATGTCGGCTTCGTCCCACAGCGGATGGTTCAGGACGATGAGCACTTCGTGGCGGGCGTGCAGCCCGGCGAGCCGGTCCGCCAGGCGCGCGGGCGACGGATCGGCCGTATAGTCCGCCAGGTCCGCGGCGATGGCGCGGGCCTGCCCCAGCGGGAGATTGTGTATGCCCAGGTGGAAGAAAGTCGGGCCGAAGGGTACGGTCCACTCGGTCGAGACCGGCGCGGCCGGCGCGCAAGGGGTCCGCCGCAGGTCTAAACCCGCCTCCAGGTCGTCGTGATCGGTCAGCGAGACGATGGGTTGCAGCCCCATGCGTGCGATCTGGCGGGCCTCCAGCCGATAGGCTTCATCGGGCGCCAGGGGAGGGGTCCACAATACCCGCGCCAGCGCCATATCCCGCCCGGTGGCGCGGCGGTGTTGCCAGCCCGCGACGCGCAGCACGGCGGGAATCAAAGGAAAAGGGAGCTGGAACGAGTTGAGAAAACGCAGGTTCTCCCAGGAATGGTGGGTGTGGCCGTGCAGCGAAACCGCGGCGGGATGGCGGCGGGGCGCCTCCCGGTCTTTCCAAAGAAAATAGAGTGAGGTTTTCTTCACGGATCCTCCGGGTGCGACAGAACATTTCTACGATGAAATGTTCTATCTAAAGGGTAAGGTCCGGTGTGTTGCGAAACGATGAAGGCCAGGTGAAATTATGACGGCAGCCGCGTTGAGCTGCGGCCGCGCAGGAAGCGGTCCACCACGGGCCGCGGAGCATGCCGCAGATCGGCCATCATGAGCACGTCCAGCACGTGCGAGAAATGCGGGTCGATGTTGAAGCCCAGCACGCGGCCGCCGGCCTTCATGTACTGCTTGATCAGGATGGGTACGCCCTTGCCGTCGCTTTCCAGATCGGCGATGGGCGCGGAGAGCTCTTCGACCTCCTTCAGAAATCGGGTGATAGCCTGCGCGTCGAACGACCCGCCATGGATGTGGCGAAAGGGCTTCCGCGGCCTGATGAATTGCGCCAGCCGCGCGTCCTTTTGGGTCTCCAGGTAACTGACCAGTAACCGCCGCGAAACCGGATTGTAATCGTTGCTGATGCTGACGGCGCCGAACAGTACGGCGCATTCCGGATGTGCCGCGACATACCGCGTAATCCCTTTCCAAAGCAGCAGCAGGGGAGCGTACTGTTTCTGGTATTCGGGCCGCACGAAGGAGCGGCCCATCTCGAGCGCGGGTCCGGTTTGCGCAAACAGCTCGGGGCTCAGCCGGAACAGCGTGTTGGAGTACAGCCCGCGCACGCCGAACCGCGGCAACAGGTCCGCGGTGGGCCCCAGGCGGTAGGCGCCCGCCACTTCGCGCGCCGCCTTGTGCCACAGGAACAGGTGCAGATAGTGGGGATCGAACCGGTCCAGATCGCGGGGACCGCCAGTGCCCTCCCCCACACTGCGGAACGTCAGCTCGCGCAGACGCCCGATCTCGCGGAGGCAATGGGGAATCGCGCCGGCCGCCGCCAGGTAGACAGCGAACTCCTCGTTCTCGCACACCGGCGCCAGGCGGCCGGTCTCCTCGATCAGCGCTTCGCGGGGCATCTCCGCGGCCAACGGCATCAGCCGCTTCTTGGCGACCGGCAGGGGAAAGCCGGCTAGCCCGGCCGCGCGCTGCGAATCGCGGCAAGACAGCAGAAAGGTGCGGAAGCGCAGGTATTCGATGGCCTCGCCTTCGCCCGGAAAGGATTTTAAGGCCTTGGCGGTGACCGGCCGTCCGATGCGCACGTCGATGTTGCGGCCGCGCTTGTTCAGCGTCTGCCGCGGCAGGTCGGCGGTACGCAACCGCGGGTGCAGCGCGCCGATCAGTTGGAAGCCGAGACCGTTGGCGCCTTTGAAGTAGACGGGCAGCGCGGGGCAGTCGGCCAGGCGGATGAGATGCGCCACCGCAGGATTCCACGGTGGATCGACCACCCCGCGGCCGCGCCAGTCGATGCGCGCCACGTCGCCGGCGGGAAACAGGGCCAGGACGCCGCCGCCGGCCAGCCACTCCAGACATTCCCGCATCGGCCGGCGATTCTCGCGGACGCTCGCGCCGCCGCCGTAAGGATTGACGAAGATGAAGCCGGACCGCAGTTCCGGCACGGAAGCCAGCAGCGAGTTGGCGACGATCTTGAAGTCCGGCCGCACCCGCCGCAGCACGGCGGCCAGTATGGCGGCTTCCAGGAAGCCGAACGGATGATTGGCGGTAACCACCAGCGGACCGGAGGCCGGCACGCGCGCCAGATCGCCGGGCGCCACGTGATAGCTGACATCCAGCAAGGCGAGCAGCCGCTCGAAGGCCTCGCTGCCGCCGGACTCCCGGCAGGCGGACTGGAGCATGCCCCCCAGCCGATCGACCTGCAGGAGTTTTTGAATGGCGGGCTCGACCGGCGCCAGAAAGCGCTTCCACGGTTCGTTGAACAACGCGCCGAGGTCAATCGGGACGAGGGGAGAGATTCCCATGATTACCGTATAGCGCCCCGCCCGTTACACCCGAGTGAAAACCAGGTTAGGGCTCCATCAAAATCGGGTATGCTGGATGGGACCTGAATTTCCTATATGCGAATATTTCTCACGGGAGCCACAGGCTACATTGGCGGCGCGGTATGCGACGCGCTGCTCCGCGCCGGCCACACGGTGGTGGGGTTGGTGCGTTCCCAAGAGCAGGCCGTCCGGCTGGCGGCCAAAGGAGCTGCCGCGCATCCCGGCGATCTGCGGGATCCGGGGGACCTGGCCGCCGGCGCGCGCCAGGCGGACGCGGTGATCCACACGGCGCTCCTGCCCGCTGCCGATGCGGGAGACGTGGACCGCCGCGCCGTCGAGGCTATGCACGGGCCGTTGTTGATCTATACCAGCGGCTGCTGGGTGCTGGGCAACACCGGCGACCGCGTCGCGGACGAGGATACACCGCTCGCGCCCACGCCCCTGGTGGCATGGCGGCCGGCCGTTGAGCAACTGGTGCTGGCGCGCGGACGGGGCATCGTGCTGCGTCCCGCGATGGTCTACGGGCGTGGCGGCGGACTGCTCCAATCGTTCGTGCAATCGGCCCGGAAGCACGGCGCCGCGCGCGTGATCGGCGATGGCCAGAACCGGTGGACGTTCGTGCATGTGGACGACCTGGCGGATTTATACGTGCGGCTGCTCGACGCGCCGCCGGGAACGCTGCTGTTCGCGGCGCATGGCCCGGCGCTGCGGGTGCGCGAGGTAGCCGCGGCGGCCAGCGGGGCGGCGGGCGCCGCGGGCAGAGTCGAATTCATCCCGCTCGCCGACGCACGCCTCAGCATGGGCCCGCTGGCCGATGCCCTGGCGCTCGACCAACAGATTTCGGGCGAGCGCGCCAGGCGCTCGTTGGCTTGGCGGCCGATCGCCCCTTCGGTGATCGACGATCTCGCGACCGGCGCCCAAGCGTAAAGGGAGAGGCTATGGATCCGACCAAACTGCGGGCCTGGTGGTTTCACCGGCAGGGACTCGACGGACGGCTCCGCGGCGCGAGCACGGCCGCCGTGCTGGCGGAGACGGGATGGGCGCGCTCGGTCGGAGGCATAGGGCCGTACCTGACGCTCTTCGCGCGCAACCGGGCGTCGCGGGAATCGGTCGACGCGGCCATGGCCGATCTGGAGATACACGAACTGCCATCCGTCCGCGGCTGTACCTATGTCCTGCCGGCGGACGATTTTGTCCTGGCGCTGACCGCCGCCGAGCCCTTCGGCGCCGCAGATATGAAAGTCGCGTACAAGCTGGGGGTTACCGATAAGGAGGTTGCCAAGCTCTGCGACGCGGTGCGGAAAGCTCTGGAGAAAGGTCCGCTCGATCCCGATGGGATCCGGCAGGCCACCGGGAATGCCTCCCGCAGCCTGGGCGAAGCGGGAAAGAAGAAGGGGTTGACCACCACCCTGCCGCTGGCCTTGGGTAAACTGCAGACCGACGGCGAAATCCGGCGCGTGCCGGTGAATGGCCGCCTGGATCAGCAGCGCTACCGTTACTGTCTGTGGCAGCCGAACCCTCGCCGCGGGTTCCGGATGGAGGCCGCGGAGATCGCCGCGGAACTGGCGCGGCGCTACTTCCGCTGGATCGGTCCGGCCACGCTGGCCGAGTTCCAATGGTTCTCCGCCCTGGGCGCCAAAGCCGCCCAAGCCGCGGTGGAACCGCTGCGGCTGGAGACGCTGGCCGGGGAAGACGGGCTCATGCTGCTGCCGGAAGATCGCGCACGCTGGGAAGCCTTCCGCGTTCCCAAACAGCCGCAGTACGCCTTGGTGGCCAGTCTGGACGGTATCACGCTCCTGAAGCGGAACACCAAAGATGTCATCGATGCGGCGGATCTGAAGAACCCGCTCTTCCGGAAGAAAGGCTATGCCGGCGGAAACCTGGCGGACCTGCCGAGCCATGGGATCTTCGATCGCGGGCGCCTGATCGGACTGTGGGAGTACGACCTGGACAGCCGGTCGGTCGCCTGGGCCTCGTTCGTAGCGCGCGGTAAAGAACTAACGGCCGCCGTGGAGGAGACTGCGGAGTTCGTCACGGCCCAACTCGGCGACGCGCGGTCCTTCAGCCTGGATAGTCCCCAGAGCCGAAAGCCGCGCATCGAGGCACTGCGTGCGGCGCTATAGCGCCCGGACTTACTTGACCGGCTTGGGCTGGATCGTAATCCCGGGTTTGGCCATCGTGGGCGGGGCCGCCGGTCCGAAGTATTCGGGATTGAAAACCACGTTCTTAGCCGTCTTGAGGTCTTCCATCTTCTTGCGGATCAGTTCCTGGTCCAGCCGCCTTTCGATCTCCGGCCGGACTTCCACGAACGTCTTCTCCTGCCGCGATTCGACTTTAATGATGTGATAGCCCTGCGGACTCTTGATGGGGGCGCTCAGCTCGCCCACCGGGATGGTGAAGGCAATCTGTTCCACCGGCGGCGGCAGGCGGCCGTGCCCGATGGTTCCCAGATCGCCGCCGTTGTTGCTGGCGCTGGGATCGTCGGATTCGGCTTTGGCCACCGTGGCGAAATCGGCGCCGTCGGCCAGCTTCTTGCGAATGTCCGTAGCCTTTGCCAGGGCTTCGTCGTCGGCCAATTCCTTGGCGTCCTTCTTCAGCATGATGGGCGACCCTTTCGCCCGCACCAGGATCTGGAGGACTTTTGCCTGCAGGTAATCCGACTTATGCTGCTCGTAGTATTCGCGGGCGCTGGCCTCGTCGGCTTTGGTCTCCTTGACCAGTTCCTGGTAATAAAGCTGTGCCATCAGTCTTTCGACCTGGCTTTCCAGTTGTTCCTTGTAAGCCGGTGTGTCGTCCAGTTTGTGCGCGTGGGCTTCCTGGGCCAGAATCTTCAGCATCACCACGTTCTCGGCGAACTGGCGGCGGCCCGTAGTGCGCATCTGGTTGCGGTATTGCGGCGGGAGGCCATCGAGCAGACGATCGAACTGCGCGGCAGTGATCTTCTCGTCGCCGACACTCAGTACGACCGTGTCAGGAGAGACGGAGCCGGCCCCGGGGGGCATCACCGGCACGGCAGGCGGCTTTGGCGCCTGCGCCGTTGGCGCTGGCGACTGGGCCAGCAGACATGCCAGGGGCGTCAAAAAAAGAAAGAGTTGCAGGGATTTCATCCACTCCATGATAGCAAAGAGGTCCGGCGAGGCTGGTTCTGCGTGACCCGCGCCGGGCCGTCGTACACTGAGGGAAGTGAGCCGCACCGGCAAACCGTCTCCGCGGGCTGAGGAAACGCTCGGCGGGTTTACCTGCAATATCTGCGGCGCGCACAACTCCTCCACCGCTGCCGCCACGGAGCGCGAGCGAGCTACTTGCCTCAATTGCCACTCGTCGATCCGTTTCCGCTCCGTCATGCTCACGCTGTCGCGCGCGCTGTTCGGTCTGGATCTGAAGCTGACGGAGTTTCCGGTGTTGAAGAGCATTCATGGCCTGGGATTCAGCGATTCCGATACTTACTCCGGCTATCTGGAATCGCGTTTCAGTTACGCCAATACTTTCTACGATCGTCAGCCGTGTCTTGATCTCTTGCGGCCGGATGAGAAAGAATTCGGTAAGTACGACTTCCTCATCTGCAGCGACGTTCTGGAACATGTGCCCGCCCCGATCGACCGCGCTTTTCTGACGCTCGGGCGCCTGCTGAAACCCACTGGAATTCTGATTGTCACCGTCCCCTACTCGCTCGAAACGGACACCATCGAGCACTATCCGGACCTGACCGCATCGGTGTTGACGGAGATCGGTGGCCGGACCGTCCTGGTGGGGCGATCGAGCAGCGGCAAATACCGCGTCTTCGACCAGCTCGAGTTCCACGGCGGAATCGGCTCGACCCTGGAGCAGCGCATCTTTTCCGACGCCGGCATCCGCGCGGGTCTGGCTCGCGCCGGATTTGTGCAGGTTCGCTTCGATCCGGTGGAGAGCCGTGCCTTTGGGGTAGTCTATGCGGCGCCCTGCTCGCTGCCGATCGTCGCCAGGCGCGGCCCGCTGTCGTTCGACGCCGCGGCCATTACGGAACTTGTGGGCCAGTGGAATCGCGTCTGGGGAGCGATCGAGGCATCGCGGTGGATCCGATTGGGGCGGATATTCGGCGTCGGACCGCGCCGGGAGCCGCGGAGTTAGTGTCCGCTGTCGGCCGTCTTCACCGCCAGCGTGCTGCGCTTGCGTCCGAACGGAAAATAGATGGCGAGTCCGACCAGGAGCCAGGCGAAGAAGCGGAACCAGGTGCGTAGCGGCAGCCCCATCATGAGGACCAGGCAGCAGGCGATGGAGATCAGGGGGAATAGCGGGACGAACGGCACGCGGAAGGCCCGCTTGCGCTCGGGCTGCTTTTTGCGCAGCACAATCACGCCGGCCGAGACCAGCGCGAAAGCAAACAAGGTGCCGATATTCGAAAGCTCGGCGAAGGTGTCGATATCCCAGATGCCCGCCGGGATCCCCACCAGAAAGCCGGCGATCCAGGTAGAAATGTGCGGCGTCTGGAACCGGTGATGCACCGCGGAGAAGAAGCTGGGCAGTAACCGGTCGCGCGACATGGCGAACCAGATGCGCGCCTGGCCATACTGGTAGACCAGCAGCGAGGAGATCATGCCGGCCAGCGCGCCCGCGGTGACCACCACGCGCAGCCGGTTGTAACCCAGCGCCCGCAGGGCATCGGCCACCGGCGAAGCCGAGGTCAGGGTGGAGTACTTGACGATGCCGGTCAGCACCAGCGAAACCGAACCGTAGAGAATCGTGCAGACGATCAGGGTGGCGATGATGCCGAAGGGCAGATCCCGTTGCGGGTTGCGGCACTCCTCGGCCGCGGTGGATACCGAATCGAACCCGATATACGTGAAGAACACGATCGAAGCGCCGGTGAGGATCCCGGGAAAGCCGTGCGGAGCGAAGGGGTGCCAGTTGGAGCTGTTGATGGCGCGGGCGGCGCCGAAGCAGAACAGCAGAATAGCGCCGATCTTGATGAGCACCATGGTGGTGTTCGCCTCGGCGCTCTCCCGCACGCCGCGTATCAGCACCACGGTCACCAGCATGGTGATCAGCAGCGCCGGAATGTTGAAGATGCCCGCCGGTCCTCCCGGCGCCGGTATCGGCGGATAGGCCAACTGCGCCGGCAGATGCGCGCCGAACAGGTTGTCGCACAGGTCTTGTATGTACGCGGAGAATCCCACCGCCACCGACATGTTGGAAACGGCGTATTCGAGGATGAGATCCCAACCGATGATCCAGGCCACGATTTCGCCCAGGATCGCGTAGGCATAGGTGTAGGCGCTCCCGGCGATGGGGATCATGGAAGAGAGTTCCGCATAGCAGAGCCCCGCGAACAGGCAGGCCAGCGCGACGAGTGCAAACGAAACGGTGATCGCCGGACCGGCGCCCGGCCTGCCTAACTGCGACGCCGCCTTCGTTCCGTGCAGCACCAGGTCGATCACCGTGGCTTCCAGGATCGACTTGGTGGGGATGATGGTGCCCGCCGCCGCGGTACCCGTCAGAGTGAAAATGCCGGATCCGATCACCGCACCGACGCCGAACGCGGTGAGGGTCCAAGGGCCGAGCGTCTTGCGTAAACGCTTTTCGGGCTCCTGGGAGGCCTCGATCAGAGCGTCGATGCTCTTGGTGCGGAATAGTTGGCTCAACGGCCCGTCCCGGTTAGCGTTTGCGTTGGCCTTGCGCCATTTTCTTCACTTTTCGCTTCATCGAGCCGCGGGCCACACCCTGCGCGCGCTTGGCTTTAGGAGCCACTTTCTTGCGCGCGGTGCGCTTCAGCTTCTTGCGTTCGGTTTTATCGGTGATTGCCTTGGTGTTCATTTATCTTCGTTATTGTACCTGAATCGCGAACTCAGCCGCGCTTCAGACCGGCGTACTTCTCGACCAGTTTCTTCAGGCCGTAGCGCGGAAAGCTGACCGTGATCTTGGCGTCTTCGCCTTCGCCTTCGCGGCGCACCACGGTTCCGGTGCCGTACTTGGGATGCTCCACGGTCATCCCGGCGCGGGTCCGCCGGGCCGGCGATTGGGCCGCCGGCTGCGGCTTGGGCGCCACCGGCGCCTTGGGAGGAATGATCGGTGGCGATTGCCGCGCCGGAAAGGCTACCCCGCGTTCGGCGAAGAATTGCGAGATGTTCTCCAGCGAATTGTAGGTCTTCCCGGTGAACGTGTTGCGATTCGCGCTCTGCCGCACCTGGTAGCGCTCGGCATGCAGGTCCATTTGCGGAATGGCGTCCGCTTCGCCAAGATTGTCGGTCAGATCTTCCGGCAACTCCGCCAGAAACCGCGAGGGTACGGTGCGCTCCTGCTCGCCGCCGCCGAACCGGCGCCGGTATTTCGCCCAGGTGAGATACAGGCGCTTCTGGGCGCGCGTCATACCCACGTAGCACAGCCGGCGCTCCTCTTCGAGCGCGGCCGCCGAATCCATGCACCGCTGGTGCGGAAACAAGCCCTCTTCCATGCCGGCCAGAAAGACGATGGGAAACTCCAGCCCCTTGGCGTTATGCAACGTGAGCAGGCTGATCTGGGCCTTCTCGTCTACCGCATCCGCGTCCGCTACCAGGGCCGCGTGATCCAGGAAGTCGCTCATGGTCTCGCCCTGCTCGGCAGCTTCCGCGGCGGCGTTCACCAGCTCGCGCAGGTTGTCGAGACGGGCCTGCGACTCGGGCGTATTCTCCTGTTCCAGCATCCGGCCATACCCGGTGCGGTCCAGCATGAAGCGTATGGCGTCCGGCGCCGCCTCGCTGAGCACGCGCAGCGACAACTCCTGGATCATGGTGCGGAACGCCACCAGGGCCGACTGCGCGCGCGCCGGAAACAACTGCTGGTCGATCATGCGCGAGATGGCATCCCACAGGCTGAGCCCGTTTTCCCGGGCGAAGACTTCCACCTGGTCGATGGTGGTGCGCCCGATGCCGCGCGCCGGCGTATTGATGACGCGCAGCAGGCTCACCGAGTCCAGGCTGGACAGGGCCAGCTTCAAATACGCCACGGCGTCTTTGATTTCGGCGCGCTGATAGAAACTGAAGCCGCCCACCACTACGTACTTGCGTCCCCGCCGGCGCAGCGCTTCCTCGATCTGCCGCGATTGCGAGTTGGTCCGGTAGAGCACCGCCGCGTGATCGGCGGGCTCGTTCGACAGTAACTGCTCGATGGTATTGGCGATGAAAGCGGCTTCGTTCTCGCCGTCCCACCCGGCGTACAGTCCCAGCACCTCGCCGCGTCCGGCTTCGGTCCAGAGGGTCTTGCCTTTGCGCGCCTTGTTGTTGGCCACCACCGCGCCCGCCGCCGCCAGAATATTCTTGGTGGAGCGGTAGTTCTGCTCCAGGCGGATGGTGCGGGCGCGCGGAAAATCGTGCTCGAAATCCAGGATATTCTGGATGTCCGCGCCGCGCCAGCTATAGATCGACTGGTCCTCGTCGCCCACCACGCAGACGTTATCGTGCGTGGCGGCCAGCAACCGCATCAGCTCGTACTGGCTGCGGTTGGTGTCCTGGTACTCGTCGATCATGATGTAGCTGAGCCGCCGGTTGTATTGCGCGCGGACGGCTTCATCGTGTGCCAGCAGGCGCACGGTCTCGAGCAGCAGATCGTCGAAGTCCAGGGCGTTGGCTGTGCGCAGCGACCGTTCGTACTCGTCCCAGATCACCGCCAGCTTGCCCGACGTCGGATCTTTGGCGTCGCGATACAGATCCTGCGGCGTCTGCTTCAGATTCTTAGCGTGGCTGATCCGCGAGAGCGCCGCGCGGTACTGCATGAACTTGTCGTCCAGGCCCAGGTGATGGTACGCCGACTTGATGAGGGCCATCTGATCGGCATCGTCGTAGATATTGAACCGCCGCGTGAATCCGGGCCGCACCTGCGCCAGCGGTTCGCCGTCGCGGCGCAGCAATCGTACGCAGAACGAGTGAAAGGTGGAGATATTGGGTGAGGAGGGCAGCTCGACATCGCTCAACAGAGCGGCCACGCGCGCGCGCATCTCGTCCGCGGCCTTATTGGTAAAGGTCACCGCCAGAATGGCGGACGGGGGCACATGCCGCGTCATAATAATATGCGCGATGCGATGGGTAATCACCCGCGTCTTGCCGCTACCCGCGCCTGCCAGGATCAGCAGAGGTCCCTCGGTGCAGGTCACGGCTTCGCGCTGTTGAGGATTGAGACCTTTCAAAAAGTCCATGGCGAGGAGGACTCTTCGAATTTTACCATGCGTGCGCGGTTAGCCCTGCGTTAAGTTAACTAAGGTTGGAGCCGTGCGCAGATTCTCTCTCTTGTTACTCCATCTTATTCTGCTGGCCGCGGGCGGATTACTCGCCGTGCGCTTTATCGCGGGGCCCTTTCGTTTGCCGCTGGTTACGGTCTATTCGCCGATCAACGCGGCAGGCGCCACCGCGGTTTCGTTCCTGCTGCTGGCCCTTGCGTCGACCCATAATAAGAGCCGCGCATCCGGTCTTCCCTGCATTAACCAATGGGTAATCCTGGCAGGCCTATTAGTTATCGTGGCGGCCTCGTTCGGGCGCAACCTCAACGCACCCTTCGTCTACGACGACTATACGCACATCGTGCAGACGTCCCACGCCACGTGGCGTATTGTGCAGGACGCTTTCCGTCAGGAGCCCGGCGGGCACGGTTTGTTCTTCCGCCCGATCGCGTTTATTTCCTACTGGGTGGACTATCAATGGGCCCGGGCCGTCGCCACGCGCTGGCATGCCTGGAGCATGGCGGCGCACGTTGTGAATGCGTGGCTGGTTTACCTGCTCGCTATGCGGTCGGGGTTGGCGCGAACGGGGGCGGCGGGCGCGGCGCTGGTGTTCGCCCTGCACGGGTCGCGCGCGGAGACCGTCGCCTGGAGTGATGCCCGCTCGGATCTGTTGGCCACGTTCTTTTGCCTGGCCGCGCTGCTGGCGCTACTGGGATATTGCCGCGGCGGCCGCAAAAGGTTCCTCGTCCCCGCCGTGCTGGCGACCGCTTTGGGTGCGTATACCAAGGAGTCGGCTTTCTGTCTGCCGCTGCTGCCGCTAGCGTTGCTGCCGGTCCTGAATCACGCGGAGCGGGGACGGGCGGTGCGGGCCGGCCTGGCGCTGACGATCGAATGCGCGGCGCTGTTCGCTTATCGCTGGTGGGCCTTGGGCGGCATCGGCGGCTACGCGGATCGCACCGGCGTGAGCGCGGTCTGGCATTCGCGGCCGCTGCACACGTTTGAAGCTTTGTTTTTCCGCCAATGGGCATTCCTGTTCTTTCCCGTGAATTGGTCCGTGCCCCTGGAGTGGTGGCTGCGGATCGCGGCCGCGGCATTCATCGCCGTACTGCTGTTTTGTGCGGGTCGGGGCGCGGCATCCAGACCGCATCTGTTGGCGGGTATCGCCTTCCTGCTGGCGGCCAGTCTGCCGGTCCAGCATCTGCTCCTGTTTCAGCCGGACTTCGCCGGCGCTCGTGTCCTGTATCTGCCGCTGGCCGGGCTGGCGATCTTCTGGGGCGCCTGGCTGGGCGGGTTATCCCGTCGCGCGCAATGGGCCGGAGGGGCTGCGCTGTTGGCATTCAACCTGGCGGCATTGGAGCATAATTTGCGACCTTGGCGGACCACTCCGCAAGCGGCGGTGGCGGCGTGCCGCGCGGTGGGACATGCCCTTGCGCAGGATCCCCGTCCGGTCATTCTGAGCGGGCTGCCGGATCGCCTGGACGGCGTCTACTTCCTGGGCAACGGATTCCCGGAGTGCGTGGAGATGAACTCCGGGCAGCCGATGCGCAGAGTCTACGTGACCGGGCGCAGTCCGGGTGTGCCGCCGGCAAACGCGCGGTGGTTTGTGTGGAATGCGCAAACCGGTACGCTGCAGTCGCGCGACGGCGGACCGGTCAATTAGAATCAGGCAGCAAATGCTTCTGGACTTTGCCCAGCGCGTTGCGCGGCAGCGCCGCCAGCCGCACAAAGCGGCGCGGCACCTTAAATGACGCCAGCTTGTCGCGGCAGCGGCGTTCCAGTTCCGCCGCGTCAAACAGCGCACCGGCGGCCGGCACAACATAGGCTACCGGAACCTCGCCGCGCACCGGGTCCGGGACCGCGGCCACCGCCGCCTCGGCCACCTCCGGCTGTTCCATCAGAAGCTCTTCCACTTCCCGCGGATAGATGTTGAATCCCCCGGAGATGATCAGGTCGCTGCGCCGCCCGCATAACGTGTAATACCCGTCCGCGGACATCGCCGCCAGGTCGCCGGTGCGGAACCAGCCGTCGCGAAAGGCTTCGCGGGTAGCGTCCTCCCGGCGCCAGTATCCGGCAAAAATGTTCGGACCGCGCAGGTGTACCTCGCCAATTTCGCCGCCGGCCACCGGTCGTCCCTGGTCGTCCAGGAGCCTCACCGAAACGCCCGGAAGGGGCCGCCCCACGCTGCCGGAACGGCGCTCTCCGGCGTAGGGGTTGGCCATGTTCATCATCGTCTCGGTCATGCCGTAACGTTCCAGAATCGTGTGTCCGAACAGCCGGCGGAACTCCTCCAGGACCTGCGCGGGAAGCGGCGCCGAGCCGCTCACGAACAGGCGCATACGCGCGCCGATCTGGCGCGCCGATTCCGGATCGCACCCGAGCAGCCGCACGTAGATGGTGGGCACGCCGAAGAACAGGGTCGGACGGAAGTCCAGGAACTCATACTCGGCCTTCCCGTGCTCGAAGCGCGGCAGCAACCGCATGCGGCAGCCGGAAATCAACCAGCAGTGCAGCCCATTGCCGAGCCCATGAACGTGGAACAGCGGCAAAGCCAGCAGAAAGCGGTCCGCGGCGGCGATCCGCCAGCAGGCCAGCAGGTTCAGCGCGTTGGCCAGGAAGTTATTGTGCGTCAGGATGGCTCCCTTGGCGGCGCCGGTGGTGCCGGATGTATAGATGATGCCGGCCGGGGTGTCGCCATCCAGGACGATCCGCGGACGCTCCTCGGACTGCGCGGCGGCCTCGCCCGAGAGTTCGCCGACATTGTCTGCCGTGACGAAGCCGCGCGGCTCGGCGTCGCTCAGAATGTGCGACACTTCGCGATCCTTGTAGAGCACGTTGACGGGAACGAAGATCACCCCCAGGCGCACGCAGGCCAGGTAGATATCGATCCATTCCACACCGTTCGGAAGCTGCACGGCCAGCCGGTCACCGCGCTCGAAACCGCGCGCAACCAGCGCATTGGCCGTGCGGTTGGCGCGCGCGTCCAGTTCTCCGAAGGTGAACGTCCGGCCTTGAAATTCAAGCGCCGGCTCGTCGCGGCGGCCGATGAAGGACAGGTCGAACAGATCCGTGATCGTCATTCGGGTAGCGGTTTGCCTTTCGTCTCCTCGCCCCAAGGTAACAGCAAAAGTCCGGCCAGGAAGGCGGCCGAGGTCCAGGCCACCGGTTTACCGATGGTCTGATATTGGGATACCGCGGCGCCTACCGCCATGGTGACGCCGGACGCCACGAAGCGTCCGGCCGACGTGGCGAAAGCGAATGCCGAGGCACGGCACGCGGTGGGATACTGCTCGGGCAGCCACAAGGTGTAGACCGCAAAATTCGCCCCGCCCACGCCGATGAAAACCAGCGACACGAAAAACCAGGCCAGGGCGTGCCGCGGCAGGTAGAACGCGCAGCCGAAACCGAGCGCGATGGAGAGGAACATCAGCAGGAAGAAGAAGCCGAGCGCGGCCCGCCGTCCGATGCGCTCGCACAGCGCGGGCATCAGCACGCACCCGGCGATGGTACAGGCCGACAACAACATGGTGGCCCAGGAGGCGAGGCGCGCCGCGCCCGCGGCATCCCACCCGGCGCGCGCGGCCAAATGCATCACCGACGACGGCACGTAGACGGAGCCGGCCCAGAGGCCGGTCATCGAGATCAGCAGATATGCCGTATTCAATAGAGTGCGGCGGCGGAACCGCGCGCTAAACAGGGCGCGCAGCGGTTGCGCCAGTCCCGCGATACGGCCGGATTGCTTTTGCCAGCGCTCGGGTTCCCGCACACCATAGCGGATCAGCCCGACCAGGAGCGCCGGCGTTCCGCCTACAGCGAACATCGCCCGCCATCCGTAACGTGCGCCGATCCAGTAATTCAGGAATCCCGCCAGAAAGATGCCGAAGTAATAGCCGGTGTGCATCAGGCCCGAGCCGAGCTTTCGGTGCGATTCGGGCAGCGTCTCGGCGACCAGAATGCCGCCCAGGGTCCACTCGCCGCCAATGCCCAATCCGGCCAGCAGGCGAAACACCGCCAGTTGCCAGACGTTCGCCGCCACGGCCCCCAGGAAAGTGAACAGCGAGAAGCACAGGATGCTGAGCATCAGCGTACGCACGCGGCCGTAGCGGTCGCCGATCGGTCCCCAGACGAACGCGCAGCCCCAGCCCACCAGGAAGAGCGCGAACAGCAGTCCGCCGTAATAGCCGATGTGGGCGGCGGTGGCGGCGAGCCCGGAGCGCGGCAACAGGTCCTTGAGCGCCGGTACCAGCACGAGCGCGAAAATGAACGAGTCCATGCCGTCCAGGGCCCAACCTCCCCAGGACGCCAGGAATCCCCGGATCTGGTTCTGCGTCAGCGACACCTGCATGGGTTCACAGACTGTAATATTGAATCATCAGGTCAACTATGACACGACTCCTCGTCTTGAGTTTCTGGGCCGCGGCGCTGACCGCGCAGCCATCGGCCGGCCTGGACGACAAACTGGCCGCGCCCATCCGCTCCGCCCTGGAAAAGAGCGGCGCGCCGAGCGTGTCGGTGGCCATCGTCATGGATGGCCAAATCGCCTATGCCAAAGCCTTCGGCAGTGCCGATGTGGCCAAGAACCGCGCGGCCGGCGCGGATACCCGCTATGCCGTCGGCTCCGTCAGCAAGCAGTTCACCGCTGCCGCTCTGCTGCTGATGCAGGAACAGGGTAAGCTCTCGCTCGACGACAAGGTATCCAAATACTTCCCGGAGTACACCCGCTCCGGCGAAATCTCGATCCGCCAGTTGCTGTCGCACACCGCGGGCTACGAAGACTTCGCGCCGCAGGATTACATCATTCCCGAATGGCTGAAGCCCACCACGCCCCGAACCCTTCTGGATCGTTGGGCCAAGAAGCCGCTCAACTTCGATCCCGGCACGCGCTGGCAGTACAGCAACACCAACTATGTGCTGGCGGGCGAGATCTTCGAAAAGGCTTCGGGCCAGGGATTGCTCCCCTTCCTGCGGGAGAAGATATTCGAGCCTCTCCGGATGCAGACGGCAGGCGATTGCGAAGCGTCCAGTCCGGCGGATGCCACCGCCTATGGCCGGTTTGCGCTCAGCCCTCCGCGCGTGGTCGCGCGCGAGGCCTCCGGCTGGTACTTCGCCGCCGGCGAGCTTTGCATGACCGCTTCCGATCTGGCCCGTTGGGATATGGCTTTTCTGGAGCACAAGATCCTGTCCGAGAGTTCCTACGCCGAATTCACGCGCCAGGTGCAGCTCAAAGACGGTGATCTGACGCACTATGCGCTGGGCCTGCAACTGGGCGATATGGGCGGAATACCCACCATCTCGCACGGCGGCGAGGTATCCGGATTTCTGGCGTTGAACCTGGTGCTGCCCACGCGGCATGCCGCCATCGTGCTGCTCTCCAATGAAGACGGCGTCAATCTGATCGGCCCGCTTTCCCGCCAGATCGCCGAAATCCTCTTCCAGCCCGACCAGCCGCCGGCTTCCGCCAGGGATACCGAGCAGGTGCGGGCGGTTCTAGAGGGGTTGCGCAAAGGCAAAATCGACCGGCCGCTTTTCACCGCCAACGCCAATTTCTATTTCCGGGATACTACTCTGCAGGACTACAAGACCTCGCTCAGTCCGCTGGGCAAGCTGAAATCGCTGACGCGGACCGGCGAGAATCTGCGCGGCGGCATGACGCATCGCTCCTATCGGGCGGAGTACCAGAAGAAGACCGTCCTGCTCAACATCTACGTCATGCCGGATGGCAAATACGAACAGTTCCTGGTGGTGGGACAGCCATAGCCCGCCGGCCGCCCTTATTTCGGCACCGGGCCGGTCTTGCGTCGCTCGCTGCCTTCTTCAGAGATCAACAGACTCAGAATTCTGGACAGGAAACTGGCGGATAGCACGATGCCCAGGATGACGAGCGTCAGGATCACCACGGCCGATGCCGCCGCGACGGATATCCATCGCATCAGAATTTCTCCCCGCGTGCAGTTTTGCCCGGTCGAGCCGCACGCTCTGACTAATTAGGTTGTGGCGGTCCGGAATAGGTTACATGCGGCCGGTGAAGATCGTGCTTTGTTGGTACTAACGATCTCGATGGACGCGCACGTAGACAGCGGGGCCGGGGAGGCTAACTCCGGCCGCCGGTCCGCGTCTACTACCCAGGTGTCGCCAAACTGGGTATTCTTTTAGGAAGCACTCATGATCCGACAACTGTCACTTGCCCTCCTTTGCTTTGGTACCGCCGCGCTCGCGCAACAGACCGGCGCGGTGGGTGATTGGCCGGATTGGCGCGGGCCGGACCGCAACGGCATCTCCCGCGAAAAGAATCTGCCCGAGAAATGGTCGCTCGACGGCCAGAATCTGGCCTGGAAGGTACACTACGGGGGCCGGTCGACGCCGGTCATCCTCGGCGATCACTTGTACCTGGAGAACACCGCCGGGTCGGGCCAAACCGAGCAGGAAAGGCTGATGTGCTTCCACGCCGATACCGGCAAGCTGTTGTGGGAGCACAAATACAACGTCTTCCAGAGCGACGTGCCGGCGCACCGCGTAGGGTGGGCTTCGCCCGTTGCCGACCCCGAGACCGGCAACGTGTACAGCTTCGGCGTCAACAACCTGCTGGTAGCCTTGACCAGCGACGGCCAGGAGCTGTGGGAGCGTTCCCTCACCGAGGAATTCGTGCCGTTCACCACGCACGGCGGGCGGACCGTTTCGCCGATGATCGACGGCAACCTGGTGATCGTCAGTACGCCCACGTCCACCTGGGGCACGCAGGCGAACCGCGCGCAGCGTTTCATCGCGCTCAATAAGCGCAACGGCGACATTGTCTGGGTGAGCACACCGGGCGGGCGGCCTTACGATACCAGTTACGGGCCGATGAATATCGTCACGGTGAATGGCACACGGCTGCTGATCACCGGCGGCTCGGACGGCGCCGTGCTGGCCATGAAGCCGCAGACCGGCGAGCCGGTCTTCAGCCTGGTGATCGCCAAGCGCGGCTTGAATACGGGCATCGTGATGAACGGCAAATACGCGATTGCCTCGCACGGCGACGAAAACCTGGACAGCAATGAGATGGGCATGATCTTCGCCTTCGACGCCACCCGCCGGGGCAAGCTGGGCAAAGACGCCATCAAGTGGTCGGTGCCGGGATTCGTGGGCGGCTTCTCCTCGCCGGTGATCGACGGCGACCGCATCTACCAGGCCGATAATTCCGGAACGCTGTTCGCTTTCGACGTGGAGACCGGCCGCGAGCTATGGAAACAGAACCTGGGCAGCGTGCAGAAGGCGTCGGCGGTATTCGCGGACGGCAAGGTCTATATCGGCGCGGAGAGCGGCAAATTTTATATACTGCGTCCGCACGCGGACCGCTGTGACGTGCTGAGCGAGGTCGAGCTGCCGGTCGCCCAAAACGGGATCACCTCGCAAAGGGTCCCGGAGCCGGTGGTGGCCGCGGCGGCGGTGGCCCGCGGGCGGGTGTATTTTGTTTCGAGCGACGAGTTGTTCGCTATCGGTCCAAAGAAAACCGCGGGGCAAGCCTGGAAGCCGATCGCGCCCACTATGGAACAGGGACAGGGTGATGTAGCCTGGGTTCAGGTGGAACCGACGGAAATGGTGCTGAAGCCCGGCCAGACGGTTCAGTTGCACGCGCGTCTGTTCGATGCCCAGGGACGCCTCTTGCGCGAAGACGACAGCGGCACGTGGTCGCTCGACCATCTCCGGGGCACGGTCGCAAATGGCAGATTCGAAGTGGCCGCCGGCGACGTGGGCCAGGCGGGGTTGATCAGAGCGACGGTGGGCGGAGTGACGGGTGAAGCCCGCGCGCGCGTGATTCCGCCGCTGCCGTGGAACGAAACCTTCGATTCCTACGCGGTCGGCAGCTTGCCGCCGCATTGGGTGAGCGCGCAGGCGGGCCGTTTTCAGGTGGCCGAACTGGACGGCCAGAAGGTGCTGGAGAAACAGCCCACCGACACGTTGTTCAAGCGGATGAAGGTGTTTATGGGGCCGGCGGACTGGTCCAACTATACCGTGCAGGCGGACATACGGATTCCCGAGAAGCATCGCCAGATGGGCGACGCGGGCATCACCGCACAGCGCTATACGCTGGTGGCGTTCGGCAACAACCAGCGCCTGGAGATGAACTCCTGGCAGCCGGAAGTGGCGCGCCGGGTCTCCGCGCCGTTCGAGCTGAAGCCCGATACCTGGTACCGGCTGAAGCTGCGCGTGGAGAATACGCCGGACGGCAAGACGCGCGTGCGCGGCAAGGCCTGGGCCGTGTCCGATCCCGAGCCGGAGGCGTGGCTCATCGACCGCACCGACCCGATCCCCAACAAGCAGGGCAGTCCGGGGCTTTTCGCCGACGCCCAGTTTGGAGTATATTTCGATAATTTCAAAGTGACGCCAAATCAATGAAACGCGCCTTACTGCTCGCTCTCGTCTGCTTACCGGTTTCGCTGTGGGTGCTGGTTGCGTCCGATCCAGGCACCGGCGATTGGCCCATGTGGGGCGGCACGCCCGATCGCAACATGGTCTCGTTCATGAAGGGCATTCCCACCACCTGGGATCTGAAAACCAGGAAGAACGTGAAGTGGATGGCGGAGCTCGGCTCGCAGAGTTACGGCAACCCCGTGGTGGCGGGCGGCCAGGTCTACTGCGGAACCAACAACGAACACGTGCCGCCGCGCGACCCCCAGGACGTCGGCGACCGCGGCGTGCTGCTGTGCTTTCGCGAGTCCGACGGCAAGTTTCTGTGGCAGCAGGCCAACAAGAAACTGCCGCAAGGCCGCGCGCTCGACTGGCCCTTTCAGGGCGTGTGCTCGTCACCGCTGGTGGAGGGCGATCGCCTGTATTACACCACCAACCGCTGCGAAGTGATGTGCCTGGACACCCACGGCGACGGCAACGGGCACGCAAAGATCGTCTGGAAATACGACATGATCGACGAGGTTGGCTCGTCCCCGCACAACATGTCGAACTCGTCGCCGGTGTCCTACGGCAACCTGGTGTTCGTGGGGACGGCCAACGGGCAGGACGAGAGCCACGTGCACATTCCCTCGCCGCGCGCGCCTACCATGATCGCGCTCGACAAGCACACCGGCAAGAAGGTCTGGGAGGTGAACAACGTCGGCGAGCGCATCCTGCACGGGCAGTGGTCGTCGCCGGCGGTAGGCAAGGTCGGCGATACGGTGCAGGTAGTGATCGGCGAAGGCGACGGATGTGTGCGCGGCTACGAAGCGGAGACCGGCAAGAAGCTGTGGGAATTCGATCTGAATCCCAAGGATTCGGTTTGGCCCAAGACGCGCAACGAGGTGATCGCCACGCCGGTGATCTGGGAGAACAAGGTGTTCATCGCCAACGGGCAGGATCCGGAGCACGGCGAGGGCGTGGGACACCTGTACGCCATCGACGCCACCAAGCGCGGCGATATCACCCAGACCGGCCGTATCTGGCAGTACGACAAGATCCGGCGTTCGATCTCGACCGGGTCGATTTATAACGGGCTGCTGTTTTACTCCGATTTCAGCGGATTTCTGCATTGCCTGGACGTGAACACCGGTAAGGAGTATTGGACGCAGGACCTGCTGTCGGCCGTGTGGGGCTCGCCCATGGTGATCAATGGCAAGGTCTACCTCGGCGATGAAGACGGCGATATCTACGTGCTGGAAGCGTCCAAAGAGAAGAAGCTGAGCTCGCAAATCAACATGGGCAGCTCGGTGTATGCCACGGTGGTGCCGGCGCACGGCACGCTGTTCGTCATGAACCGCAACGAGCTGTGGGCGCTCAGCGAGAACCAGTGAACTTCGACCTGCGGACGCGCGTCGTTTTCGGCGAATCCAGGTTCGCCGAACTGGGCGGGCTGGCGCGGGATCTGGGTTTCCGGCGGACATTGGTGGTCTCCGATGCGGGACTGGCAGGCACGGGCTTTCCGGCGCGGGCGATCGAGATGCTCGGACAGGCGCACCTGTTCGACGGCTTCTCGCCCAACCCCGATACGGAGATGGTGAAGGCCGGCCGCGTCGTGGCGGCGGCACATGAGATCGATTCGCTTGTCGCCTTGGGCGGCGGCAGTTCGCTCGACTGCGCCAAGGGGATCAACTTCGTGCTGACCAACGGCGGCAACATGCGCGACTACTGGGGTTTCGGCAAGGCTTCGCGGCCGATGCTGCCGATGATCGCCATTCCCACCACGTCGGGGACCGGCAGCGAAGCCCAGAGCTACGCCCTGATTTCGGATTCGTTGACGCATGTGAAGATGGCCTGCGGCGATCCGAAGGCGGCGTTTCGCGCCACCATACTCGACCCGCTGCTGACGCGCTCGCAGCCGCGCGCCGTGACGGCTGCGGCGGGGTACGATGCGATCTCGCACGCGGTCGAGAGTTACGTCACCACCCAGCGGACGGCGGCATCCGTGCTGTTCGCACGGGAAGCCTGGCGGCTGCTTTCGGCGAACTTTGCACGCGTGCTGGCCGATCCCGATGATCTGGAGGCACGCGGCGCCATGCTGCTGGGGTCGCATTACGCCGGCATCGCCATCGAAAACTCCATGTTGGGCGCCACGCACGCCTGCGCCAATCCGCTGACCGCGCATTACGGCACAACGCATGGCGTAGCCATCGCGGTGCTGCTGCCGCACGTGGTGCGGTGGAATCGGCAAGCCGCGGGCGGACTGTACCGGGAGTTGGGCGCGGCGGACCTGGCGGACGATCTGGCACGTATGGCGGAAATCGCCGGGCTGCCGGCGCGTCTGCGGGATTTGAGTGTGACGGCAGACGCGCTTGGGATGCTGGCCGGGGAGGCGGCGGCTCAATGGACCGGGCGCTTTAATCCGCGGCCGTTCGACGCCGCCGGGGCGCTCGAAATCTACCAGGCGGCGCACTGAATTTACAAGCCTTTTACAGCTTCCTCACTTGCCCGAGCGGGCGTCTCTGTTACGGTTGAGACTATGAAGACAGTCTTGTGCCTGGCGGCGTTTGCGGCGATCGCCCCGGCGGCCAGCTCGATTTTCCAGGTGGTCCGCACTCCCAACGAAAACTTCAACAACGGCCTGCTGGCGATTTCGGCGTCGTCGCCGAACGACATCTGGGCCGTAGGGCAGTCCACGATTCATTACGACGGGACCGCGTGGACGGCCTTCCCCGCCCCCGGAATCAAGGGCAACAACACCAGCAACCTGGGCGGCGTGTACGACGTGTCGCCGACGGAAGCGTGGGCGGTGGGAACCACCGGCATTACCCTGGGCAACCTGCAGCAGGTGATCGAGCATTGGGATGGCTCCCAATGGAGCGTCTATCCGGGTCCGACGTTCGCTCCCGGCGATCAGCCGAGCCTGAACGCGATGACGGGCATCGCTCCGAACGATATCTGGGCCGTGGGCAGCCTGCTGAGCAATAACGGCCAGTTGCTGAGCTTCCTGTTCGAGCATTGGGACGGGACTTCCTGGACCGCGACCACGATTCCTTCCGGCGACGCCTTTCTGTTGGCGGTATCCGCGGCTGCCAGTAACGATGTCTGGGCCGTGGGTTTCACGGGGCCCGAGAACGACAGCAGCCGCACGCTGGTGATGCACTACGACGGCAAAAGCTGGCGGCAGTTCGCCACGCCCAGCGTGGGGAGTGGAGCCAATCAGTTCAACAGCGTGGTGGCGATGGCGCCGAACGACGTATGGGCCGTCGGTTTCTCCATGGCTGTGCCGCCGCCGAAGCGGGTCCCCAACCAGACCCTGATCGAGCACTGGAACGGATCGAGCTGGGCCGTGGTGTCCAGCCCCAACGTGGGACCGAACAGCGTGTATCAATCGAACACGCTGTACGGCGTGACGGCGGTTTCATCGTCGGACGTCTGGGCGTTCGGCTCGTACTTCGCCGCCAGCGGTTCGGGGCACCAGATGACGCTGCTGGAACATTGGGACGGCAGTTCCTGGACCATCCAGCCGAGCCCAAATCCGGGAGCCAACGGCAGCTTCCTGTCGGACATCCTGTTTGCCGGAGTCTGCCCGTCGCCCGGCGACGTGTGGATCGTGGGCGCCGAGGATCATGCGCCTTACGACATCACGCTGGCGATTCACAGTACCACGGCGGCGCCCATGGACCCGCGATAGAGCATCACATGTCTTCCAGCTTTAGCTGGATATCGGCTTTGGCCCAGGCGGCTTTGAATTCGCGCTCGACCCAGGCGGCCTCTTCGGTTTTGCCCTGGGCCGCCAGCGATTTCATGAGCCCGAACAGCATGCGGCCGTTGCGCGGCGAACGCTTCACACCCGCGCGGAACACGGCTTCCGCTTCCGCGGGCTGGCCCGCGCGCAACAGCGCCGCGCCCAGCGACTCGCGCACGGGATAATACCAGTCCGGCGGCTCGTCATAGGTGAACTCGTCCTGCTGGGCCACGGCCCGCTGCCAATGCGGCACGGCTTCGGCGGGCGTGGCGGACATGCGCGCGCTCACGATCTCCAGGGCCAGGGCCAGCACATCCGTGGCCTTGGTGTACCCATAGTAGGCGTCGGCGGGAAGATGGGCGCGGATGTCTTCGAGTGCCGCGCGCTCCCGCCCGGCCGCGGCAACATCGCCCCTGGCGGCGAAGGCCACCCCGCGCGCGTATCGCCACATGGCCACGGTCTGCCGCAGGCTGTCTGCTGGCTGCGGCGTCTTCAGGATGCCGTCCCAATCGCCGAAGCGTACCCGGCCAAAGATGGTTACCGCATTGAATGCGTCGGCCATCTCGGGCATGGTCTTCAGCATGGGCTCCAGGGCCGCGGCCATCTCGGCGGCGGCGTGCAGGCCGTCGGCCTGGCGGCCCTCCATCCAGCGCGCGTAGGCGATGAAATGCAGGTTGTGGACGTAGTAGGCGCGGTATCCGCTGTGCGTGATCCCGGTCCGCTCCATATATTCGCGGTCTACCGCCACGGCCCTCTCGTTGAGCGAAGCCGCCATTTCGTAATCGCCCGTCACCAGCCAGATGTGCGCCGGCATATGCACGATGTGGCCGGCCCAGGGTACGATGCCCATCAGGCGCTGCGCGCTGGGGATGCCCCGCTCGGGGGTGGGCGACGACTCCACCGAGTGGATGTAGAGATGGTTGGCTCCCGGATGATCGGGCCACCGCCGGAGCACCTCTTCCAGGATGCGCTCGGCTTGGGGCACGCCCGCGGCCGGCGTGCCGTCGTTGGCGTACCAGTGCCAGCGGACCGGAATCAGCAGGCTCTCGGCGTAAAGCGTCAGCGCGTCAGGGTCGTCGGGCCAGCGCTTCGCCAGCGCGCGCGTGGCGTCGATGTACGGCTGCGGCTGATATTCCGGGCAGCGCGCGGCGGCGGCGCGCACATAGGCCTGTTCCTCCGGCGGCGCGCCGGCGATCTTCATCCCGGCCGCGGCCGCCTCGCAGGAGGCCTTCATGTTGTATTCCGCGTCGCCATCCATGTTGACGTACGGGCCTTGCGCCATCGACATTCCCCAGTAAGCCATGGCCGCCGACGGATCCAGCTCGGCCGCTTTGCGAAACGAGCGCAGCGCTTCGTAGCGGTTGAAGGCGTAGATCAAGATCAGGCCCTGATCGAAGAATTTTTGCGCCTCGGCACTGGCGGTGTGGATCGGGTGATGCCAGATTCCCAGGCCTGGATACAACTCGACGGGCTTCTCCTGCGCAGCCAATAGACCCGCGGACAGCAAGCAGACAAAGAGCGTTCTCATAATCCCCTCAGAAGCGCAAAGGGGCGCGTCTGCCCCGTTTTGCGCGTGTTCCTCAAGAGACATGATACGTAAGTTGCGGACGGTTTGGATGGGACGACGCGTTTCGACCGCCGGCTAACTGACGGCGATCCGATGCAGCGTTTTGAAGAACTCCGGAAACGAGACCGAGGCCGCCTCCGCGCCGTGAATCACCGACTCGCCATCGGCGGCCAGCGCGGCAACGGAGAACGCCATGGCAATGCGGTGATCGCCGAAGGAATCCAACTCCGCGGCATGGAAATGCTGGCCGCCCGGAATTACCAGGCCGTCCGGCAGCTCTTCGACGGACACACCCATGCGGCGCAGATTGTCCGCCACCGTCGCGATGCGGTCGGTCTCCTTGACGCGCAGTTCGCCGGCATCGCGAATGGTAAGTCCTTCTTCGCTGGCGGCGCCCAGCACGGCCAGCACGGGGATCTCGTCAATCACGGCGGCGGTGGTGTCCTTCTCGATGATCCCGCCGCGGACGCGCGACGCGGTGACCACCAGTTCGCCCTGCAGTTCTCCGTGGCGGCTTTCCACCCCGGCGATGCGCAGGCCGGCGCCCATGCCCGCCAGAAAGTCGAGCAGGGTAGAGCGGGTGGGATTCAATCCTACTCCGCGGATAGTCAGGCGCGAACCGGGCAGGAGCAGCGCCGCCACAATGAAAAAGGCGGCCGACGACAGATCCGCGGGCACCTCCAGGTCGCAGGCGTGCAGCGCCGGGCGGCCGGGCAAGGCGATGGTCTTGCCTTGCACGCGGAGATCGGCGCCGAATTCGCGCAGGGCGATCTCGGTGTGGTCACGCGATCGTACCGGCTCGCGCACGATGGTCTCGCCTTCCGCGTACAATCCTGCGAACAGCACGCAGGTCTTCACCTGCGCGCTGGGCACGGGCAGCGTATAGTCGATGGGACGCAGACGGGCGCCGTGGATTTCAAGCGGCGGGAAACGGCCGTCGCGGGCCGCGATCGATGCGCCCATCCGGCCGAGCGGATCCATGATGCGGCGCATGGGACGTTGCGACAGGGACTCGTCGCCGCCGATGCGGGTGGTGAACGGCTGCGCCGCCAGGATGCCGGAGAGCATGCGGATGGTGGAGCCGGAGTTGCCCGCATCCAGATCGGAATCGGGCGCGCGCAAGCCATCCAGGCCGCGGCCGCGAATGGTCACCTCGGTCCCGTTCTCCTCCACGTCTGCGCCCAAGGCGCGCATGGCATTCAGCGTGGAGTGGCAATCCGCGCCGGTGGAGTAGTTCCGTATGCGACTCTCTCCATCGGCGATGGAGGCGATCATGGCATAGCGATGCGAGATCGACTTATCGCCGGGAAGCGTGATGGAGCCGGACAGAGAGCGCACCGGCGAGATTCGTTCGGCCATCGGAACATTCCATTTTACCGTGTGCCGCCAGCCGGCCTTCAGTTCGACTTCTCCACCAGCGCGCGCACCGAAATGCGGTGATCCAGAATCAAGCGGCGTACCTGGGCGGGCGTCAGCCGGGCCATACGCCGCACCGCCGCGCGTTTGCGCAGCATGCGGGGCAATAACAGCAGCGCCGCCAGGTCCGCGCGCACGATCGCCGAGGCGAGGCGCAGCTTGTTAGGAAAGCCCGGGAAACGCGCCATCTCGCCTTTCCCGCGCGCCGCGGCTGCCACGCCTCCCGCCAGGCGCAAGGCGAAATAGAACGGATTGAGCAGCAGCAGGCGCCAGGGGAAAAGCTTGGCGGCCAGCAGCACGCGATTGCGCTCGATCAGGAAAATGCGGCGCGGGGAACCGGCGTCCAGGCTGCCGCCGCGATGATGGCGCACCACCGCCTCCGGCGCGTAGCGGCAGCGCCACCCGGCGATGCGCGCCCGCAAGCCCAGTTCGGCATCGTCGGCGAACATGAAGAAGTCTTCGTCGAAGCCGCCGATCCGGTCCAACATTGCTTTGCGATACATGGCGGCGCAGCCGTCCGGCCACAGGCAATCGCGGTCCCGATCGTATTGGCCCTGGTCGATCTCGCCCGTGCCCCGGCCGCGATTCTGGCCGTCCGGATAGATCAGGTGGCCGGCTTTGTCGATGCGCCGCGGGTCTTCGTAGACCAGCACCTTGGCGGCGGCCATGCCGACTTCCGGCGCGTCGAAGGCGCGCCGCAGAGCGGCCAGAAAGTCAGGTTCGGCCTCGGCGTCATTGTTCAATAGCGCGATGAACGCGCCGCGCGCGGCCGCGAATGCCTGGTTATTGGCGGCGCAGAAGCCGCGGTTCTCGGCGTTGGCAATCACGCGCGCGCCGAATTCCTCGCGCGCCATTTCGGCCGAGCCGTCACGCGATCCGTTGTCGACCACGATCACCTCGAAGCGCGCGTCACGCTGCCGCGTCAGCGATTCGAGGCAGGCCCGCAGGTAATCGCGCCGGTTCCAGTTGACGACGGCCACCGAGATCTCGGGCGGCGCGGGAGTCATGCGGGATCAGGGCCGGGGCGAGGCGGACGCCTGCGAGGCGGTGACGGTCAAGGGATTCGCCAGGTGATGCTGCGCGTAGTATCCCGGCCGCACGCGCTCCACGATCTGCGCCACCGGCCGCTCCAGCACGCGGAAGTACGGTTGCGGGTTCAGCCCGATCCAGAAGGCCCAGGCGATCAGCGGGGCGAATACCGCGATCTCGCGAAACGACAGGTCGCGCAGCTTCAGGTTCTTCTCGGAGATCTCGCCGAGCATGGTGCGCTGGAACAGCCAGATCAGGTAAGCCGCGCCCAGGGCGATGCCCACCGCCGCCCAGAACGCCCAGTTGAAGGACATCTGATAGGCGCCCTGCAATATCGTGATCTCGCCGATGAAGCCGTTGAGCGCCGGCATGCCGAGCGAGCTCAGAGCCGCGATCAGGAAGACGATGGTGAAGATCGGCATCACCTTCATCAACCCGCCGTATTCGGAGATCTCGCGCGTGTGGCGGCGCTCGTACACCACCCCGACGATCAGGAAGAGCATACCGGTCGAGATGCCGTGGTTGATCTGCTGGATGATGGATCCGGAAATGCCCGCCGGATTCAAGGCGAAGATCCCCAGCGTGCAGAAGCCCAGGTGGCTGACCGAAGAATAGGCGATCAGTTTCTTCCAGTCCTTCTGCATCAGGCACACGGCCGCGCCGTACACGATGGCGATGATGGAGAGGATCGACATGATGTAGACGATGGTGGTGTTGCGGGCGGAATCCGGCAGCAGCGGCAGCGAGAAACGCAGGAAACCGTAGGTGCCCATCTTCAGCAGGACGCTGGCCAGGATCACCGAGCCGGCCGTGGGCGCCTCGGTGTGCGCATCCGGCAGCCAGGTGTGGAACGGGAACATAGGCACCTTCACGGCGAAGCCGACGAAGAAGGCCCAGAAGACCCACCATTGCATCGAGGGCGTGAGGCTGGTGCGCAGAAGGTCGGCGTAGTCGAAGGAGTAGGCCTGGAATTGCGTGTAATGCTGGAAGTACAGCGTCAGGATGCCCAGCAGCATCAGCACCGAGCCGATCAAGGTATAAATGATGAACTTGATGGCCGCATACGCGCGCCGCTGGCCGCCCCAGATGGCGATGATGAAGTACATGGGCACCAGCACGGTCTCCCAGAAGACGAAGAACAGCAGCAGGTCGAGCGCCATGAAGACGCCCAGCATGGCGGTCTGCAGCAGCAGGAAGAAGCAGTAGTATTCCTTCAGCCGGTTCTCGATGGCGTTCCAACTCGACAGGATGGCGATGAAGCCGATGGCGGTGGTCAGCATCACCAGGAGCATGCCCAGCCCGTCCACGCCGAGGTGGTAAGAGGCGCCGATGCTGGGAATCCAGGAGGCCTGCTCCTCGAAGGCCCAGGTCTTGGTGCGGTCAAATTGGAAGACCAGCGGCAGCGATACCAGGAAGCCGGCGAACGCGACGATATTGGCCCACAGCTTGATCAGGCGCGGCTGCGAGGAGGGCAGGAACATCAGAACCAGCATGCCGGCCAACGGCGTGAACAGCACGATGGAGAGGATATGGTCCATAGGGGAACGGAGCAATTATCTTATCACCGGGGGCCGCGTCATGGTGCGCGCAAGGCGGGCACTCAGGCCAGGTCGATGGTGAACGTGGTTCCTTTGCCCGGCTCGCTGCGCACGGCGATCTTTCCGCCGTGATCGCTGACCACCGACTGTACGATCGCCAGCCCGAGCCCGGTGCCATGCGTCTTGGTCGTGTAATACGGGGTGAACAGGCGCGCGCACTCCTCCGGCGTCAGCCCTTGGCCGGTATCGGCCACCTCCAGACGGACGCCGCCGTCGTGCACCGTGGTGCGGACCGTGAGGGTGCCGCCGGCGGGCATGGCGTCGATGGCATTGAGTACCAGGTTCTGGACGGCGCGTGCGATCTGGCCGGGATCGGCCTGCACGGCGCGCAGGTCCGCCGCCAGTTCCAGGCGCGCTGTCACGTGCGCGGCGGCCATCTGCGCCTCGAACAGTTTCAGGCTCTCCTTTACCAGGGCGTTGAAATCGACCGTCTCGAGCTGCGGGCGCGGCATTTTGGAGAAGTCGCTGAAGCGCCCGATGATGCCGCGCATCTTGCCCAGTTCGGCCAGCAGCGTGGCGGTGCTCTCGCGAAAGACCTCGTCGAACTGGTCGGGATGCGCTTCGCGGGCACGCTGCAGGTTTTCCACCGTGATCTGCAGGGGGAAGAGCGGATTCTTGAGCTCGTGCGCCAGCCGCCGCGCCAGTTCGCGCCAGGCCGCCACGCGCTCGGCCTGCAACAGGCGGTCGCGCTGTTCCAGCAGATCGCGCGTCATCTGGTTGAAGGCCGCCGCCAGGGCGCCGATCTCGTCGCCGGAGCGCACATCCACCTGCGTATTCCAGTCTCCGGCCGCGACCGCGCGGGCTCCCGCCGCCAGCGCCTCCACGGGACGGGTGATGCGCGCCGTCGTCCACATGGCGACCAGCAGGGCGAGCAGAATGCCGCCCGCCGCCACCAGAATCTCCACCCGGCCCAGAAAGCGCTCCAGCCCCACCTGCTCGGCGCGCGAGCTGCCCACCAGGAAGGCGCCCATCAGTGCGCCGTCGGGACCGGGCAAGGGAATGGCGTGGAATGTCTCGGCGCTGGCGGCGTCGCGCGACCATTGCACGGTGCGGACCGCCTCGGCGCTGGGACGCCGGCGCAATGCCTCGATCAGCGGCATCAGGCCGGCGGTCTCGCGCAGGGCACCGTTGGCGCCCACCACCAGTTGCGGCTCGCGATAGAGCAGCGCGCGCATGCCCACGGGCAGCACAAAGGACGCCACAAAGTCGCGATCCAGGGCCTCGCCGCCGATCACGTACAGTTGGCTGTCTGCCACCCGGGCGACGCGCACCGCGATCAGGCCCAGGGCGGTGTCGGTGGGCAGTTCTTCGCGTTTCAGGAAGGGCGGCTGGGTGTCCCAATCGTCGCGGCGGGTGACCCAGTCTTCCTGATACAGAAACCGCGCCGGCCACTGCGCCGACGAAATGATGCTGCCCGCGCCCGATACCAGTTCCAGAAAATCCAGGCCGTGCGCGGCGGCCACCTCGTGCGCCGTATCGACGTAGGCCGCCGGATCGGCATCCGGGCGTCCCAGCGCGATCACCATTTCGCGCATGCTGTCCGCGGCCGCGATGTCCCCGACCTTTTGGGCGATCTCGCGCTGCCGCCGCTGGTACTCCTGGCGGAACTGGGCGATGGCCGCGTCCACGCGCTGCCGGTCGAGGCGTTCGAAGGCGCGGCGGGTGGTGGTGGAGACAATGGCGCCCACGAACACCACCGCCAGGACCATGATCCCGGCGAACGCCAGCAGCAGTCGGGTGCGAAACGTCATGGCGTGTTGCCCGCCAGCCACAGATTATCGAAGCGCCAGTCGCCCAGCCGGGTGAGGGCCGGCGGCGCGTAAACGCGCACACGCGCGGCGGCGCCATAGAGATCCGGCAGATGGAACAGCGGAACGACGCGATCGTCTTCGAGCAGGCGCCGTTCGGATTCATAGACGGCCTGCAAGGCGCCCGGGGCTGAGGGGGCATGGAGGCCGAAGCTGGCGGCCAGGTCCGCCAGCGCTGCCGCCGGGTCCAGATCGTGCAGGCGGCGTTCCACCAGGCGCACATCGGCGGGCTGGCCGGGCGGCAGCACCTGCACCGTCAGCCCGGCATCCCGCGCATTGACGGCCACGCGGTCGGCCAGCAGGCGCGCGGCGGGGATGGCCGGATCGAACGACAGCGTAACGGCCCGCGCGGCGGGCGGCAGGGCGTTCGCCAGCGCGCGGGCGCGCGAAAGATCGGGCGATGGCGAGAATACAAGCGCGTATCCGCTGATCCACTGCGGCAACAGGGCCGCTGCCGCGTCGCCCTGTTTTTGCAGGAGAACGGTATGCATGGCCGCGCGGTCGAGGGAAAGCGCCAGGGCCTGGCGCAGGCGCGCGTCCGGCAGGCGGCCCGGCTCGGCCGCGAGCGCAATCAGCCGGATATCCGCCGACATCCACACGGTCCGGCCGTGATCGGCGGCGCGCCTGACGTCGGCGGGGGCGAGTTCGGCAAGGTCGGTCCTGCCGAGTTCCAGATCCGCGAGCTGATCGCGCGGCGCGCGGCCCAACTGCACTTCGATGCCATCCAGGAACGGGCGGCCACCCCAGTAATCCTCGTTGGCGGCAAAGGATGCATGTTTGCCGGCTTCGAACGCGGTGAGGCGGAACGGCCCGCTGGGGACCACGTTACGGTCCGCGAGGTCGAACAGCAGGCGGGCGATGCCGCGCTCGGCGCGGAAGACGACGGAGTCGCCATTGGGGACGGCCCCCGGCAGGGACGCCAACGCGGCGGGTGTCAACGGCGCACCGTCGTGCAGCCGCACTCCCGGCCGCAGAGTGAATCGCCAGCGCCGGCCATTGCCTTCGTGCTGCCAGCTCAGCGCCAGCCAGGGCTGCGGCGTGCCGGCAGCATCCAGCCGCACCAGCGGCTCGTAGACCAGCGAGCGCAGCGGACCGGCCTCGACGGCATCCAGGGACGCGGGCGCGGCGCGCATCTCCACGCGCAGGGTCCCGCCGTAACGCGGATGCGTGGCCGCCGCCGCAGCCAGCGCACTAAGAGCCGCAAGCGGGAGCCAGGCTGTAAGCCGCATAACGTCCGGTTTCCAGATCGTGAGATACGACGGTGGCGGAACTGCCGGCGGACCACAGGGCCGCGATCCGTCCGGTCACTCCTACGGCCGGTCCGGCCGCGGCCGCAGCGCCGTTGCGGAGCTCGAATGGCTGGACCGATTCGGACTGCGCCACTACCAGGCGCGGACCGCAGGGCGTCTGCAGGCCGGCCGCATCGCCGTCCCAGGCGTCGATGGCGGCGGTCTGATCCCATGCCGGCGAATAGACCCGGGCGCGCCCGTCCACACCGGCTGTCAGCCAGGCGTCACCCAGCAGCGCGGCGGAATAGAACGGCGGAATATCGTGCGCGCCGCCGGGGGAGGCGAATATGCGGCCGGTGAAGAAGTTGCGGGCCGAGTCGAAAGACGCCAACACCCCGGGGCCCAGCAGCCAGGGGTCCTGCGAGTCATGGCATTCGACAGAAAGCTGCGGCTCGACCGCGCCGCGGCAAATCACGCCCGGCAGCCAGGCGGTAAACGCGGGGAGGCTCAGCGACAGATGCCCGCGAAGGTCGCGCGGCCATACGTGGGCGCCCGGGATCGCCGCCGACTGGCGCGCCGTGCCCTGGAGCAGCCAGACGCCGGAGCCGTCCAGCACCAGCGTTCTGTCGCCGCTGCGAACCGCGTCCAGAATGGGGCGATCCTGCTCCCAGAGCAGGTTGGCCTGGAGCGTGACGCGCGCCGCGCGCGGGGCGGCGGTACGCGGCCAGGACTCCAGCAGAACCTGGCGCTCGCCGCTGCGGCGCACTTCCGCGGAAAGGACGAAATCCGCCAGGTTCTCCGAAATCGTGATTTCGACCGTAGCGGCGGGCGATCCGGCGGGCTTGAATTCAGCTTCGAATACGCGGCGAATGTCCGCCGCATCGGCCGGGCTGAGGCTGGACATGTTCTTCACCGTCACGGCGGCTGGTTCGTGATTTACGACGACGGCCACCGCGCGGGCCAGGTCGTGCGCCGCGCCACCCATGTCCAACGCCAAAAGAACCAATACCAGGGGGCTCAAACCTTCATGATCGCATGCGCCGCGGCCGGCTAAACCAGCTCGTGCATGGCATGGCCGATATCTTCGGCGATCATACGGCGCTTGCTCTTCTCCAGGAAGAAGCTCAGGCCCGCCTGCAGGTAGGAAGGGAAGACCCGCATGCCGCGGAAGAAGAACTGCTGTTCCCGGATCTTGTAGGTCGAATCGGGCGGAATCACGCGGGGCTGGCCGGCGCGCTGCGCGATGTAGTTGACGGCCTTGATGGCGACGTCTCCCATCAGCATCAACGCTTTCAGATTGGGGAACAAACGAAGCTCCTTTTCGAGCAGTTGGGAGCATTGGCGGACCGAGGCGCCCTGGATGCCGTAACCGGACTTGCCGCACTTAATGGCGGTGGTGAGGTAGATACCGTGGTCGAGAATGTCCTGCGCCGATGTAACCGGCACGCCCGCATCGTTGAACGCCTGCACGGTAGTCCGCTGGAACAGCGGTTTGCCCTTGGCGTAATAATTGTCGGCGAGGTCCTCGGCAGCGGCCTCCGAGATCATCACCATGGAAACGGCTTCCGGCCGCAGTTCCACCCCCGGCACGGCATAGCAGCCGTGCTTCACGTCGAGACACGGAAACCCTTTGCACCGTACACACTCATCAACGCGCACAGGATCCTCCTTTTGGCTTACCAGGCCGCAAATCCTGCCATTTATAGTCTACAGCGGCGCCGCCCGGTTTGCGCGCCCCGGGCTATAATCGGCAGCATGCATCACGCCTCGATCCTTGAACTTGCCCTGCCCCTGCTGTTTTTTTCGACCCTGGTGGTGAACGCGCAGCCGGCCCCGCCGGCGGCTCCCACCAACGACCATCGCGAAGTGCGCCATGGCGCCACGGTGGTGGATAACTACTACTGGCTGCGCGAGAAGTCGAATCCCAAGGTGGTCGCCTACCTGGAAGCCGAGAACGCCTACACCAAGGCCATGACGGCGGACCTGGAGCCGTTTCACGATGCGCTCTACAAAGAGATGCTGGCGCGGGTGAAACAGACGGACCTCTCGGTTCCGGTGCGCCGCGGCCCCTACTTCTATTACTCGCGGACTGAAGAGGGCAAGCAGTATCCCATCCAGTGCCGCCGCAAGGGCAGCATGGAGGGCGCCGAGGAGATTCTGCTGGATCCCAACGAGCTGGCCAAGACCCACAAGTTCGTCGGCCTGGGCGCCTTCGTGGTGAGCGACGACCAGCAGATGCTGGCCTACACCGTGGATTTCACGGGCTTCCGGCAATACCGGCTGCAGGTCAAGGACCTGCGCAGCGGGGAGACGCTGGCGGATACGGCGGAGCGCGTCGATTCGGTGGAGTGGGCCGCCGACAACAAGACGCTGTTCCTGGTTACCGAGGACGCGGTGACCAAGCGCAGCGATAAGCTGTGGCGGCACGCGCTGGGCAGCAGCGGCCTGGAACCGCTCTACGACGAAAAGGACGAACTGTACGACATCGGCATCGGCAAGACGCGGGATAAGAAGTACCTCACGCTGTGGATCGGCAGCAAGGACACCACCGAGTGCCGCATCCTACGTGCGGACCAGCCGGAATCGAACTTCACGGTCTTCCTGCCGCGCGAGAAGAAGCACCGCTATTATGTCGACCATCGCGGGGAGCTGTTCTATATTCGCACCAACCAGGATGGGCGCAATTTCGGCATCATGACCGCGCCCGAGAGCAATCCGGCGCGCAAGAACTGGAAGGTGTTTTTGGCGCAACAGGACGACGCCCTGCTGGAGCATTTCGATCTCTTCCAGGACTTCGCGGTGGCGGTCACCCGCTCGCAAGCCGTGGACCATCTGCGGGTCTACCAGTTTCGTACGGGCCAATGGGAGGAGATCGCGTTCCCGGAGCCGGTCTATTTCGCGACTCCGGGCGGGACGCCCGAGTTCGACTCGAAGACCTATCGCTACCACTACCAGAGCTTCATCACACCGCCGAGCGTTTACGATTACGACGTGGCCGCCGGAAGCTCGACGCTGCTCAAACGGCAGGAGGTATTGGGCGGCTACGACCCCACGCAGTACGTCTCCGAGCGGCTGTGGGCCACGGCGCGCGACGGTGTGAAGGTGCCGATCTCGATCGTGTACAAGAAGGGCTTCGTGCGGGACGGGCATGCGCCGCTGTTTCTGTACGGCTACGGCTCGTACGGTATCGGCACGCCGGCGACGTTTTCGAGCAACCGCCTGAGCCTGCTGGATCGCGGCATGGCCTACGCCATCGCGCACATCCGCGGCGGCAACGAGATGGGCGAGAAGTGGCGGGAAGACGGCATGCTCATGAAGAAGAAGAACACCTTTTGGGACTTCATCGACTGCGCCAAGTACCTGATCGCGGAGAAGTGGACCTCCAGCCAGCGGCTGGTAATCGAAGGCGGCAGCGCCGGCGGCCTGCTGATGGGCGCGGTGGTCAACATGGCCCCCGACCTGTTCCGCGCGGTGCATGCCGCGGTGCCGTTCGTAGACGTGATGAACACCATGATGGACGCGTCGCTGCCGCTGACGGTGGGCGAGTACCTGGAATGGGGCAACCCCAACGAGAAGGCCGCGTACGACTACATGAAGACCTACAGTCCCTACGACAACCTGGAGAAGCGGGCGTACCCCGCGATCCTGGTGACAACAAGCTTCAACGACAGCCAGGTGATGTACTGGGAGCCGGCCAAATACGTGGCCCGGCTGCGGACGCTGAAGACGAACGACACGCCGCTGCTGCTAAAGATCAAGATGGAGCCGGCCGGTCACGGGGGCGCGTCAGGGCGGTACGACCGCATGAAAGATCAGGCGTTCGAATACGCCTGGCTGCTGGCGGAGGTGGGGATCACGAAATAGCCGGGCGCGCATTTTTTTACGAACGAAGCCAATAAGTTCTTTGTTTTCAGATATTCAATTTTCAAAGATCGCATGGCGCGCGGGCCAGCAACCGTGCCGAAGGTAGCATGGCGGGAGGCTGGGAACAGCGCCGCGCGGAGGGTAGGTGTCTGGGCTGGGGGCGTTTAGGGGCGGATGCGCGATGGTGACTCCCAGAACGAATACAGCGCATTACCGGCCAGGCGCCGGGCGTTGGGGTACTGGGCGCGGATCCGGGGAGGCGGGCCGGCCTGATCGCATAGCCAGGCGATAGAGCGAATCGTGGACGGCGGGCGATCGAGGGTGGCGGCGCCGTGGGGAGGAAATACCAACCAGCCGGAGCCTTGCGGCATGGCCCAGACTACATCCGGGAAGTCGTAGGTGACGGTGCGGATATTGGGCGCCTCGAAGGTATCGCGCAGGCAATAGATCAGTTTTTCTTCCGGCGGGCCGTCCATGGAATCGACGAGACGCGCTATCTCGCGCTGAGAATTCTCGATCAGCCGGGTAATGCGCGGGGTGGCACGGAGCAGCAGAAAGGGCAGCCGGGTGGGCCCGGGGCGGATGAAGAGATCGTACGGGAAATAGCTGACCAGCAAGGCCACGGCCACACCCGCCCCGGTCCATCGCAGTCGCGTCAGGGGCCGGCGCGCAAACCAGGCGAGCGGGAGAGCCAGGGGCGGCAGCGACAGCGCCAGATATCCGGGCTGGGAGAAATGAAACAGGAAAACCAGGGCCAGGTTCGGCGCCATCCAGAGAAAGAAGAATGCGGGCGTGGCCCAGGCGGAGTGCGGCGACGGCCGGCTGGTTGCATCCCGGGTACGGAAAGCGCCCCAGGCTAACACGGCGGGGACGAAAGCACACAGGGCGACGCCAAGCGTGATACACACGTCCAGCAGCATGTGCACGTGCCGCATAGGCGAAGCGCCGTAAAAGACGGAGGTCTTCTGGAAACTGACGGCCATCTGCTGGTGATTGAGGGCCGACAATACGCGGAGGCCGCCGGTCAGGCGGGCGGTGGGCAGCAGCCAGGCCAGCCAGCAGACGGCGGCAGCAACGATACCGGCAACAGCCGGAAGCGGCTTTTGCCGTCCGCCGCGCCATAGGGCATAGAGCAGCAAGGGCGCCAGAAAGACGGCGCCGCTGGGACGGAATCCGCCGGCGATCGCTGCCAGGGCCAGGCCGGGTACGGCGAGCCGCAGGCGCCCCATGCCGATCCGGGCGGCCAGCCAGCCGGCGCAGCACGCCTGAAACAAGTCCACGGCATAGATCTGCGACGAGGCGGCGTTGAGGCAGACCACCGGCGAGAAGGCCAGCAGCCAGGCGGCGGACCATCCGGCGGCGGTCCCCAGGAGATCCACGGCCAAGGCGCGAAAGAAAAGCAGCGCGGCGATGGTGAACAGCAGGGCCAAAAGGACCTGCGCCCGGTTAGGGTTGCCGAGCATGGGCGTCAAGCCGCGCAGTGCCAGGATCCACAGGGGATAGCCGGGAGGGTGCGGCTGGTGGCGGAGGATGTCGAAGTCGAAAACACCGCGATCGAACTGGGAGGAGTCCCAGCCGAACGAGTAGCGGGCGCTCAGACCGGGTAGAAGCAGCGCCAGCCACAATACGGCGAGGAACCAAGCCAACCACTGACGAGACTGATCCGGACCCCGGGCTTGCATGCGTGCGGAGGCATTATTACAGCACGCGGCTGGACCGCCGGTCTACTGCCCTGCCCCAGCGGCTTACCCCAGTTTGGGCGGCAGGTCGGTCATCGGCCCCATCCACAAAAGCTCGCGGTCGATATCCGGGTGGAGCTGATACTTGCGCCGGACGGCGGCGATTTTTTCGCCGCGGACATCGATCTTCTGGAGGTCGAACTGCCCGATGCCGAATTGGCCGCAGAAGTTCAGATAGCCGATCCACCTGGCATCGATGCCCATGACTTCGACGCCGACGCGGTCCGCCGCGATGTAATCGGTGGAAGCGATGGCCAGGCGCGACGGGACCGGCGTGCCCGAGGACGGGCCGTTGCCCTCCATACCTTCGAAGCCATCGATCAAAGTGGCGCCCCAGAAGGGGCGGAGCTTCTGGGCGGTGAGGAACATGTTGTAGTGGGTCTGGCGCAGGCCGACGTGGTAGCGGCGCTTATCGTTCCAGCGCGGGGTCTCCTTGGGAGCCGAATGCAGAGGAGCGCCCAGGACCATATTCTTCACCGAGAGCGTGGCGATCACGGTGTTGTGGGTCTTCAGGATGGCGGAGCAGATGACGAAGGCATCCGGGTCGGCGAGCCGCGCGGCCAGACGCACGGGCTGGGGGTGGATGTCGAAATCCACCAGCGGCATGGTGACGTAGCGCGCTTCGCGGTTCAGATCGACGAGGCTCACCTTTTGCGCGCGCCGCTCGGCCGCCACCCGATCGTAGCGGAAGTTCTCGAAACCCTCCATGGTTTCGCCGGCGGAGGACTCGGCGATGATCACCGGCCCCTTGAAGCGCGGTTCGAGATAATCCAGGATGCCCTGAATGGCGTCGGCATTGGTGGCGGCCAGGGGATTCACGGTGGAGACGTTGTTGGGCTTGATGACGGCATACTTCTTCTGGCGCAACAGGGGGCGGATCTGGTCGTCGATGGCTTCCAGGGCCGCATGCGCATTCTTGCGCCGGTCGTCGCCCTTGACCAGGGAAACGGCGGGGGACGACGCCGGGCTGCCGGGCACATCCGGGAACGGGTGCGCGCGCAGTAAACCGTGCGCCAGCAACGCGCCGGAACCGCCTAAGAACAGGCGCCGCGAAAAATCAGTTGGCATGAAGGGCCGCTCCGATCTAGAATCAGATTTTAGCATCTGATAAAGAGGATATCCATGCCGGAATCATCACGCCGCAACTTCCTTCTCGCCGGGCTGGCTGCGCCCGCCGCGGCATCGGCTGCCCGTTCGTCGGCCGACGAACAGAACCACCCCTCCCATCCGCCGATCGCCAATCCGATGCTGCGCTACCGGGTGCTGGGCGACACCGGGCTAAAGGTCACCAGCGTAGGCTTCGGCTGCATGATCACCTCGGACGCCAGTGTGATCGAGCGCGCGGCCGACCTGGGGATCACGTATTTCGACACGGCGCGGGTTTACCAGAGCGGCAACAACGAGCGCATGGTAGGGGCCGCGCTGAAGGGCAAGCGCAACAGCATCACGTTGTCGAGCAAGTCGGGCGGCAAGGACAAGACGGCGGCGCTGGCCGACCTGGACACCAGCCTGAAGGAACTGGGGACCGATCACCTGGACATCTGGTACCTGCACGCCAAGACCAAGCCCTCGGACGTGACCGACGATCTGATCGATGCGCAGCAGACCGCCAAGAAGGCGGGCAAGATCCGCTTCGCGGGCGTCAGCACGCACAGCGGCCAGGCGGAACTGATACCGGCGCTGGCGGCGAATCCGCACATCGACGTGATCCTGACGGCGTACAACTTCAGCATGGGGCAGACGCTGGATGCGGCGATCGCCAAGGCCCAGGACGCGGGCAAGGGCATCGTAGCCATGAAGGTGATGGCCGGCGGCTTCCGCTTTGCCAAGCCCGGCACCAAGATGTACGACACCTTCAAGAAGGACGGTGCGCTGCTGGCCGCCCTGCGCTGGGTGCTGAAGAATTCCAATATCGACACGACGGTTCCGAGCATGACCGATATGGATCAGCTCGATGAGAATCTGAAGGCTATGACCGGCGGCTTCGGCAAGTCCGACGAAGTCCTGCTGGCCCGGCAGCTGGAGTACATCGCGCCGATGTATTGCCGCATGTGCGGCGCCTGCGATGGCTCGTGCGCCAAGGGCCTGCCGGTCGCCGACATCCTGCGCTACCTCACATACGCTGACGGATACGGGCAGTTTTCGCTTGGCCGGGAGCGATTCTTAGAGTTGCCGGCGGAGGTAGCGCAGGTGCGATGCCAGGAGTGCAGCACCTGCACGGTGGAATGCCCGCACGGCGTACGCGTGCCGCACCGCCTGAGCCGCGCGCAGGAACTGTTCGCGTGAAGCGGCTGCTGATCGGCCTGGCCGCCGCCGGGCTGTGCGCCGCGCAGGTTCCCCGCTGCGACCTGGTTCCCGGCTGGACGCAGCAAGGCGCCGCCCGCGCCTACGATGCCAGCAATCTCTACGAGTACATGGACGGCAACTCCGAGGGCTACCTGCTGTACAGTTTCGTAGCCATGCACGGCGTCACCTGCGTGCAGGGCGGCGATTCGATTCTGATCGACATCTCGGAATTCGAAACGCCGGACCTGGCGTATGGGATGTTCAGCGCCAACCGCGATCCGCGGCTGCCGGCGGAAGGGCTGGGAGCCGGCGGACAGGTCACGCCGCGGCGGGCGATCTTCGTAAAAGACCGCTACTACGCGGAACTGGCCGCGAATCCGGACAAAGACCACACGCCGGCGTTGCGAGCGTTCGCGGCGGCTATCGAGCGGTTGCTGCCGGGGTCGAGCGCCGTCCCGGCCGCGCTGGCGTGGTTCCCGGCGGAGGGCCGGAAGTCGGCGCGGCTGATTCCGGAGAGCGTGTTGGGGATACGCATCCTGAAGCGCGGGTACGTGGCGGAGTACGATTTCGGCAAGGCGTTCGTGGACGAGGAGGCCAACGCGGAGGCGGCCGCGGCGGTGATGGACAAGCTGCGCGCGCGCTTCGGCGTGACGGGCGAAGCGATCCAACTGACGGATCCGTATCTGGGGCGCCTGTGCTTCATCCGCAAGGGCCGGTACGTGCTGGGGTACGCCAACGTGGCGGAGGGTCGCGATCCGGCGGCGCTGGCCGCGGGGTTGGCGGAGCGTCTGCCGTAGGCGCGGCCGTCCGGCGCCGGATTGGCGTAAGCTGGAGAACATGCTCGCGCACTTTCCCCAGGCTGTTCCAGAGATTCCGGTCAGCAATGTCGAGAAGGCGGCCGAGTATTACGTGAGTGTGCTTGGTTTCCACTTCGACTGGGGTAATGACAAGGGCGGGATCGGGGGCATCTCGCAGGGGGAGTGCCGGATGTTTCTGACGAATGCACCATTCCGCGCATCTTACGGGAACGGCGGGCGGGTGGTGGTCTGGCTGAATCTGGACAGCAGAAACGAAGTCGACGAACTGTATCGTCGCTGGCAGGAGGCGGGGGCGAAGATCGTGGCTGAGCCGGAAGACAAGCCTTGGCACCTGCGCGAGTTCAGGGTCGCCGATCCGGACGGCAATCAACTGCGCGTGTTCTACGACTTTTCCCGGGAACTGCGTTCCGGCACGACGGGATGAAGGCCGATGACGAGGTTCCCGTCCTTTATGGCGGCCCGGGCAGACCCGCCCCTTTTGCGCTTCTGAGGAATGGCTTTCTGGCGGACGCCGCGTTCGTGGACGGCGGTCACGTCTTTCATAACGTGTTTGTGGACTTGTTCTACCTGCGTGAATTAGTGCGCCCGAATGGGCTGGTGATCCTGGACGATTGCAATTATCCGTCTCAGTGGCCACCGCGGTCCGGTACTGCCAAGTCAATACCGGATGGGAACCGGTGACGATGCCGGCGGCTACCCGGCTGCGTGCATTCCGGCTACCGAATTCCCGCACCGAGCCTGACTTCGAGAGCTTCCAACCGTTTTGAGTCTTTTGCAGTACTTTATTCCATCACCAGGGGACCCTTGTGCGGTCCCGCCTTCTTCATGAAGAACATCAGGGGAATGACGGCCAGGAAGATGATCCCCAACAGCCAGAAGCTATCCACGAACGCGAGCATGGCGGACTGCTGCTGCACCATGCCGTAGAGCATGCCCTGCGCCACGGCGCTGCCCTGGGCCCCCAGCGTGTGGGTGATTCCGGCGAGCGCCTGCTGGTAGGCCGGATCGAAGGGCGTGAGGTGCTCGACCAGGCGGGCCTGGTGGAACTGCGCGCGGCGGGCCAGGATGGTGGTGACGATGGCAATCCCCGAACTGCCGCCGACATTGCGCGCCAGGTTGATGAGTCCGGTGGCGCTGCCCATCTTGTGTTTCTCGACGGTGGCAAAGGCCATGGTGTTGATGGGCACGAACAGGAAGCCCAGGCCGGCGCTCTGTACGACGCGCGCCATCATAGCCGTGCGATAGTCGATGCCCAGGTCGAAGTGGGCCATGCCGAACAGGCCGAAGGCCGATACGCACAGGCCGAAGATCACCAGCCAGCGGGCCTCCACCTTCGAGAGCAGGAAGCCGACCAGCGGCATGGAAAAGGCGATGACCAGGCCGCCCGGAGACAGCACCAGTCCGCTGCGCATGGCGGTGTAGCCGAGCAGGGTCTGCAGGAAGACGGGCAGCAGCATGGTGCTGCCGTACAGGACGAAACCGAGCAGGAACATGGTGGCCGTGGAGATGGCGAAGTTTCGGTTCTGGAGCATGCGGAAATCGACCACGGGCTCCTTCTGCCGCAGTTCCCAAACCACCACGGAGAGCAGGGCGACCACGGCCAGAGCGCCCACGGTGGCGATGAAACCGGACGAGAGCCAGTCGTTTTTCTGGCCATCATCCAGCATGATTTCGAGGCAGGCCAGCCCCAGGCTCAACAAGCCGAGGCCCATGTAGTCGACTTTAAGGCCGCGCCAGGCGCGGCGGATCAGGTAGGCCGGATCGAAGATCAACATGGAAGTCAGGGTCAGCGACAGGACGCCGATGGGGATGTTGATGAGGAAGATCCAGCGCCAGCTATAGTTGTCGGTGATCCAGCCGCCCAGGGTGGGGCCGATCACCGGCGCCACCACCACGCCCATGCCGTAGACCGCCATGGCCATGCCTTGCTTGTGGCGCGGAAAGCTCTCCACCAGGATGGCCTGCGAGATGGGCTGCAGGGCGCCGCCGCCGATGCCCTGCAGGACGCGGAAGACGATCAGCATGCCCAGGCTGGGGGCGAAACCGCAGAGCATGGAGCTGATGGTGAAGAGCGCCACGCAGATCATGTAGAAGCGCTTCCGGCCGATCAGGGAGGAGAACCAGCCGCTGAGCGGCAGCACGATGGCATTGGAGACCAGGTAGGAGGTCAGGACCCAGGTGGCTTCATCCACGGTGGCCGACAGGCTGCCGGCGATATGCGGCAGGGCCACGTTGGCGACGCTGGTATCCAGCACTTCCATGAACGTGGCCAGCATCACGGTCATGGCGATGACCCAGGGATTGACGAAGGGGACACCGGTAGTGTGGCTGCCGTTCGGTTGCATGTGAAACCTCGCCTCAGCGGGTGATGATAGTGGCGTCCACGTTCATGCCGGGGCGCAGAATGACGCCCTCGGGGAGGGAGTCGAAGACGATTTTTACGGGGATGCGCTCCACCACTTTGACGAAGTTGCCGGTGGCATTTTCGGGCGGCAGCAGGCTCATGCGCGCGCCGGTGCCGCCGGCGATGGAGTCCACGCGGCCGGCGATGGTGCGGCCGTACATATCCACGTGCACTTCGGCGCGTTGGCCGGGGTGCACGGCGGCCAGTTGGGTTTCTTTGAAGTTGGCGGTCACCCAGACGTCCTTCAGCGGTATGAGCGCCATCAGCGCCTGTCCGGGCTGGACGATCTGGCCGGGCTCCACGGATTTCTTGGTCACCTCGCCTTCGGTGGGCGCAACGATAGTGGTGTAGCCGAGGTTCAACTCGGCGGCGTCCAGGTTGGCGCGCGCTTCCTGCACGCGGGCCGCGGCGGAGGAGGCCTGCGCGGCGGTAACTGCGACCTGCTGCTCGCCGGCCTTGGATTGGGCCACCTGAGCGCGCATCTGGGCCACGCGCGCCCGGGCGGCTTCGGCGGCGGCGCGCGCATTCACGTTACCCTGCTCGGCCCACCGCACACGGTCCGCAGCGCCCTTCAACTGGGCTTCCGTCACTTTGGCGGCGGCCACGTAGGCGTCGAACTGCTGTTGCGAGATCTCGGTTTTGGCCACCAGGGGACGCATGCGGGAGAGGTCCGCCTGCGCCTTCTCGTTGTTGGCCTGGGCGGCGGCCAGGTTGGAACGGGCTATGGAGAGATCGGTGACCGCCTGGTCGGCGGCGGCCTGCTGCTGGGCGGCCTGGGCTTCGGCACCGGTTAGAGCCGCCGACACGCCGGTGGTGCCAGTGGTGGTGGTTTCGCGGGTCAGCGGCACGGTCACCCGGGCCGCGCGCGCCTGCGCCTCGGCCAGCGCCAGGGCGGCCTTGGCCTGGTCCACCTTGGCCTGGTAGTCCCGCGGATCGATGCGCACGAGCACGTCGCCGGCCTTGACGTGCTGGTTGTCCCGGATCAGCACTTCCGCCACGCTGCCGTAGATCTTGGAGGCGATGGGAACGATGTGTCCATCCACCTGGGCGTCATCGGTGGACACGCGATAGCGGTAATGCAGCCAGAAAAACAGGGCCGCCAGCAACAGAATCAAGCCGCCGCCGAGCACCACGAACAGCACCCGGGAGCGCGGCCCGGGAGCACGGGCCAGAATCTCCTGGCGTTCCTCGCCCACTGGTTTTTCCTCTTCCATCGTGTAAGTTTCCATCGTATCCTCTCGTATGGCCGACTGGTATTTACTGGGTGTAGACAGCTTCCATCTGCCCGGTGGCGTGCGCCAGGTCGGCACGCGACTGGTTATAGCGGTACAGCGCCACGATCTGGTTGTCGTTGGCGCGGGCCAGGGCATCCTGCGCGGTGATGACTTCGATATTGTTGGCGACGCCGGCCTGGAAGCGGTCGCGGGCCTGCGTGACTTCCTCGTTGGCCAGACTCACGGCCTGGTTGGCCACATCCACCTCGTGGCGGGCAGCGGACAAGCGCGCGACGGACGTGCGCACCTGCAAGGCGATCTGGTTGCGCTGGTCCTGCTGTTGCTGGGCGATCTTGCGCAGTTCGAGATCGGCCTTGGCCTGCTGGGCGGCGATGCGCCCGCCGGTGAACACGGGGACGTTCAGGGTCGCCCCGTAGGTGTAGGAAGGTATGGCGGTGGCGGGCGTCAAGCCCTGCTCCGACCAGAACCCATCGAAGGTCACGGTGGGATAACGGGTTTCGGCCGCCTGCCGGCGGGCCAGTTCGGCCTGCCGCCGGGCGTGCACAAGCGCTTTCATCTCCGGACGGTTGGCGTAGGCCGCGTCCAGGCTCTGATCCACCTGTATGGCGGGCGTCTTGAAGAAGCTCACCTGATCGGCCAACTCGATCGGCCGCCGGGGATCGACGTTCAGCAACTGCGCCAGTCCATATAGCGATGTTTCGAACTGCGTCTGCGATTCAATCAGCCGCTGCCGTTCGTTCTGCAACTCGACATTGGCGCGCAGCGTGTCGATGCCGGTGCCCACGCCGTTCTTCTGCATGTCGGCGGCCTGGTCGTAGAGCGCCTGCGCGAGATCCACGCGAGACCCGGCGGCTTTGACGTCGGCGGCGGCGCGCAGGCTGCCGAGATATTGGGAGACCACCAGCATGGCGATCTGTTCGCGGACTCCCTGATCCCGCGCGCGCTCGGTGTTCACTCCCTCCTGAGCCGCGCGCCACCGGCGCCAGAGCGTGAGGTCGAAGACGGGAACCGAGAAGTTCGGGCCGGCCTGGTAGACCTGGAAGGGGCCCAGGTGGCCGGGGAACGGAAATCCGGGAACGTGCTGCAAGCCGAACAAGGGGGCTACGGCCAGACGCCGCGTCTGTTCGTAGACCTGCATATTGGCCTGCGGCAGCAGCCCCGCGCGGGCCAGATTCTGATCCTGCTGGCTCTCGGCCACGTTGAGATTGGCGATCTGCACCTGCGGATTCTGCTGGAGCGCCATCTTGACGGCGTCGGTCAGGGTAAGGCGTAGGGGGGCCGCATCCTGGGCGCGGCTGGTACCGGCCAAGGCCAGGGTGACCGCAATGGCGGCCAGGACGGTTGGAGCGGCGTGCGTAATCTGGTCCACGATGCAGCGGTTGAGGGGGCTGCGGGCCAGCAGTTGGGCGCCGCCATGGTGCATGCGCGCCAACAGGCTCCTGCCCGCGCAGTCGATGTAGCCGACATCCGCCAGATCGATGACCACGCCGCGGCCGGGCGTGGCGGCCAGCATCGCGTTCCAGGCCTGCTCCAGTTCGTCGACCCAAGGTCCCGTGAGCTTGCCTTCGAGTTTGAAAGTGGTCGCCTGATCCGATTCCTGAGTGGTGATGCGGAGCATGCGCTGGGGAAGGCACGCCGGCGGCCAACGCAAAGAGCAAATTTGTCAATGGCTTCGCCCGGCATGCCGAAAAGTGCCGATGCCGATACTGAGACACCCGCCGTTATTTCGGCGGCGGCCGTAGATACGGTTCTGCCTTGCGGACGGAGGTATTCGGTATAGCACTACTTACCATTTAGTAATAGAACGGCTCGAATAGAGTGGGCGCGGCAGGATTCCGGGGAGAGTATTGCGCCAGGACGGAGGCGGATGTATAATCAAACCCACGCTTTCCCCGAAAGCTACATTTGCGGGCCTAACTATAGAATTAAGGGATGCGGAGGGGGTTAATTTCAATGAGAGGATCATCCGTTCGTAACGGCGCTTTACTAGCCGTACTGGCCATAGTTGGGGCGAAAGCCCAAGATCAGGGCAGGGCCGCCGTACAGAAAGCGCTCGAAGGGGAATATCACCTTACGAAGGCCACCGACGACAAGTCCGACATTGTGACCGCCGGCTCGGTACTTGTGCTCCACAAGGACAAAGTGCTGATGATCGCGGCTACCTCTGCCGCCAACCCTTGCATGAACACTTACAAGGACGGAAGAATCGTGCCGGCCAGGGCATGCGGCGTGGGGGAGAAGCTCAAGCGGTTCGGACGGTTCATACCGGGCAACAGCAACGCGCCATCCGTGCAGACCAGGAATTTCGTTTCGGGCGAGAAGTTCTGGGTAACCAAGATCGACGTCAGGAACAACGGGGTGGTGTTCGATTTCTTCACGGACGCCATCGACGACACGCGGTATATCGCGGCGCTGACGATTCCGTTCGGAGCCTTCGTGCCGTCGCCGGAGGAAGCCCTGAAGGTGGTGCGCGAGGTCATCACCGCGGAGCCATCCGAGGATGCCAAGGGCAAGGGAGACAACCAGCAGGCCGAACCGCAGCAAGGCCAGCAGGAGGCTCCGGCAGCGCCGCAACAGGGCCAGGCGGAAGCGCCGGCCGCTCCGGCGCAGCCCGCCGAAGCCGCGCCCGCTCCGGCTGAAGCGGCTCCGGCGCCCATCGAGGCGCCTCCGCCGCCGCCCGCCGACCCGGTGGAGGTCAAGGTGGGCCAGACCGAGGAGCAGGTAGTGGCGGCTCTGGGGCAGCCGCTCAAGAAGGCCAAAGTAGGCGCCAAGGAGATCTATTTCTACAAGGATCTGAAGGTGACTTTTGTAAACGGAAAAGTGAAGGACGTCGAGTAACGGGGCCTTGACGGAAAGCGAACCAGGGGTAGTTGACCAGGAGACACACTTCAATGACGACACGTAGCATTCTCAGGATTTCATCCGGGTATCTGGCGTTGCCGCTTGCCTTGCTGCTATTCGCCGGCCCGGCAGTGAGCGCCTCCAAGCCGTCGCAACCCAAAGCGCCGTCCAAACCCGCGGGAGGCGGTGGAGGGTCTCACCCTCAGTCGGCGCAGCCGCATGGCGGTGGCGGTGGTGCTTCGCATGGCGCGACCACCTCGTCGCACGGCCCCACGACGTCATCGCATGGCCCGACGACCTCATCGCACGGAGTCACGACCTCGTCCCACGGGGAAGCCACGACTGCGGGACATGGCGGAGCTACCACTGCGGGACATGGCGAAGCCACCACTGCGGGACATGGCGGAGCCACCACTGCGGGACATGGCGGAGCCACCACGGCCACGGGCCACACGACAGGTGGCGCCGCGACGGGTCATGCCGGAGGCAGCAATACGGCGGCCGGCGGCCGCACTGGCGGCAATGCCGCGGCTGGCGGCCGCACGGCAGGTGGCGCCACGGCGACGGGCCATGCCGGGGGTAGCAATGCGGCGGCCGGCGGTCACGCGGGAGGCGCAGCGGGCGGCAGCGCTTCTGGCGGACGCACGTTCGGCAAAAACGCGTCGGCCGGCGGGCATACTGCAAGTCCCAGCGCCGGGCACGTGAAGACCGTCGGAGGTTCGCCGGTAGCCAAGAACCACACGGTTGTGCAGACCAAAAGCGGCAGCACGGTGGTGCGGCGCCCGGGCGGGAAAGTGGCCACGGTGCACGATGCCAAGCGCGGCGTCGAGGTGCATCATGGACTGGCGGGCGGCCGGCGCGTGGTGGCCGAGCGTCCGGATCACAGCCGGGTGGTGGCCGTCCGCGGGGGACACGGCTACGTGCAGAGGCCTTACCGGTATCACGGGCACGAGTATGCCCGGCGTTCCTACTATTATCACGGCCGCTACTACCACGCCTACTACGGGCGTTATTATTACCACGGCGTGTGGGTCAACCCGTATTATCCGACTTATTATTACCCGCCGGCCTACTATGGCTGGGTCTACAATCCATGGGTAACACCCGTGGCGTATGGCTGGGGATGGGCAGGCAATCCGTGGTACGGATACTACGGCGCGTATTTCACGCCCTATCCGGTATATGCCAGCGCATCGCTTTGGCTGACCGACTATATCATTGCCAATTCGCTGATGGCGGCTTACCAGGCCCGATTGGATGCCCAGGCACAGGCCGCGGCGCTAGATGGTGCGGCGCCCCTCTCGCCGGAAGTGAAGCAACTGATCGCCGACGAGGTTAAGAACCAGATCGCCCTCGAAAACAGCGAGTCCAAGACAGCCGGGAATCAGAACGCCGAGCCGAACGATGCTTCGAGCAGTATTCAACGCCTGCTGGACGACGGCCATGCACACGTCTTCGTAGCCGGCCAGGACCTGGACGTGGTGGATGCCGACGGCAACGAATGCGCGCTGAGCGAAGGCGATGCCATCCAGCTTACCGGCGGCCAGATTGCGCCGGACGCGACATCCGTGAGCCTGGCGGTGCTGGCCAGCAAGGGCGGCAAGGAATGCCCCAAGGGCGCCCTGGTCGCGGTCCAGCTTACCGATCTGCAAGAGATGCAGAACCACATGCGCCAGACGATCGATCAAGGCATGCAGGAACTGCAAACGAAGCAGGGAAAGGGCGGACTGCCCGCCGCCCCGTCGTCCGCCCGGAGCGCGCCGGTCGAATCGGCCATGGCCAGCAGCGCGCCACCGCCGCCGCCGGAACAGGAAGTGGCTTCCGAGATCAACAAGGAAGCGAAGGAAGGGGATGCGGTTGAGCAGCAGGACACCAGCGAAGCAGCCGCGGGCGGCCCGAATGACAACACCCCGCCGGCGGAAGCCCCCAGCATCCAGGCCGGCCAAAGCATCGACGAGGTGACGGCGGCGCTCGGCCAACCCAAGGAGAAGGTGAATCTCGGCGCCAAGCAGATATACGTTTACAAGGATCTGAAAGTGACCTTTGTGAACGGGAAAGTCACCGACGTGCAGTAGGCGTCGCAGGCGGCAGCGGGGAATTCCCCGCCGCACGGCGAGGATCGCTCCCGTCCCGGGATTTTGGGGACTGTGGTTGGGACGCGGATGTTGAGCATCGCGTCCCTGCTTACAATCCACCAAGAGGAGTGCCTTGCTTTACGCGAAGGCATTGGACGATGAAGAACCTCCGCGTGCGATTCGTTGGGTTTTTGCCCTGGCGGGCACTGCCATAGCGCACGAGGTTCTGACGAACGATTCCATTCTGAAAATGGTAAGTTCCGGACTTAGTAAAAGTCTGGTTGTCAGTATGGTCCAAAACAAACGGGGTAAGTACTCGCTGACCCCGGATGACCTGGTCAATCCTGTTATACTTTGGTTAGTTATGTGCCCCGGACTCTATTGCACCTTAGAGAGGGAGCAGGCCAGAATTGTTGTTTCAACACGCAGTTCTGCGACTACTTGGACGTAATGAGCCGGTAAGGCTCGAAGTCTTCCCAGACCTGCTGAATCGACCGGTCGCTAAAATCGCGAACCTTTGCCTGCAGCACGTTCTTTTCGGAATAGATCTCCAGTTCAACCTGGCCGCAACTCGGGGAAATCGCGTCGGGAGGGTAGGTGTAAAACCCCTCATTCGCTTCATCGACCGCACTTCTGCCGTACCTCGTCGCGGCGTACAGAGTTCGCATAATCTTGCTCGGCTGGATGGGGGTCACCTCCTTATTTCCACATCGCAATACCATACGGTAGAAATCCCCCTTGTAGGCGAAGTTTGGAATCAGATGAAGTCCACGTTTGATCCCGAACTTTGGTACGGCAATGATTTGAAGCACTGCCTGATACTCTCCGATGTATTCTGCCCAATTCCTCAGGTCTGCCATAGGATCGAACGTAGGCGCCTCGGCGCCGCGACCTTTCAGCCGCTTCTGCCGGGTCTGTGCAGCAGCAGCCTTACCGTGGTTACTCTCCCAGTACTTGAGGATGGGGGTTACCAACACAACATGGTAGTCCCCCTCGGAAAAGAAGTAGGCTTTTCTGTCAAACTTCGTACTGTATGCGGCAGTCTTAATCGCGTCAATGGGAAATGCGGTCGTCGGCTCGACCGGCAACAGCTCAGCGCTTGGGACGGGGACCGAAGCTCGTTTCGCCTTGGCCGCTGCCACCACATCCGCGGCTTCTTCAACCCTGATGATTCCCGATACACCAGGGCCACTTTGAAGGTCTGGGTCGTGGAAAGTCGTAATGCCAATCACTTTGCCAAACGAGTTAAAGAGCGGCCCGCCTGAATTACCGTGGTTTATGTTGACGTCGGAGATGATCACTTTTGTCTCAACTTTGCTCACAATGCCTGTAGTTACGATCTTCGCCTGGTGAAGCGGGCTACCAATTGTAAACACACGCTCACCTTCGACTGCTATCTGTGAGGCGGGCGTAACATCTGCCAGGGGTGCGGGCAATGCCCCCGGAAACGCTCGCCGGTCAACGAGCAAAACTGCAACATCCTTGGCGGGATCTGAGGCAAGGAGCACAGCTCGAACCTTTTGGCGCTCATTTTGCACGGCAATGTACTCGGAAGATCCAATCACATGTTGGTTGGTCAAGATGAGGCCGTCGTCATCTATAAAGAATCCCGTTCCATGACCAAGTTCGCTCCAGACCGTGACGACGCTATTTTGGTACTTCTTAAACAGTGAAGCCAAGTCATCTAATTGCCTAACGGCGGTGGGTCCCGGGGCAGGCGCCAACGCTGTTACCTTCGCGTTGTCTACGCTCAGGTCGACACTCGCCTCGCCTTCGGGTCCCAAAACTACGGGTACGTCCCAACTATACGAACTGCCCGCGAACTCGACAGGAGTGGGCGAAACTAAGTGATAAGTCCCACAAATAGCCTGAGCGTGCAATTTGCCGTCAAAACCCGTCGTTAGCGACCGGGACGCTTGGCCCTCCCTCCGCAACTCCAGTTTCAGCTTCGGAACCGGCTTTAAGTTCAGGTCTTTGTCCACGAGCTGCGCCGTGATGCTAATTACGCAGGATGGCTGTTGGGCAAAAGCAATGCCCAGCGCAGCCGCTATGAGGCCTAGCAGGCGTTTCCCCATTGCGAATCGCGTGTTGGACAGCGCGCAGCAAAAAGCTACTACGCACGCCTCCGATCCGCCACCCAGGGCGCCAACATGCACAGGAACCACGGTGGTCATAAGCTAAATCCTCCTATGCCCCGTACACAGTCTCCGTCAACGCGGAAAAGTGAAGCCGGAACGAAACCGGGCGCATTATAACCAGTTGCGCAGTCGAATAGATTTTACTACAAGAAGGACGGGCAATGGCAAGAGATGCTGCCGGATGTAGTGAATTGGTAGACCGGCGGCATTTTAAGGCACATCGCCACGGCCAGCGTGGTCAAGGGCGATGTCAACGCCCATATCGAAGGCGCGCATAGCCGCAATTTGGTCAAGTCGCCCGTAGAGATCCTGGTTTACGCCCCGGAAGGAGTGGCGATCACTGAGTACCAGTTGATTCATTTGCACGAGAACTCGAACAATCGCGAGTTCCGCACGGTGACGGGTGGCGTCATGCATCAATCAGGGGGCGCCACGCGCGACATTGTAGCCTTCGAAGGCAAGAAGATCGCGCCGCGGACTTACAAGGTGACACTGCCCACTCTCGGCGCCGGGGAATTCGGATTTTACCGCCGGAGGCGGTCACGTTAGCGAAGGGCGCCTCAATCGGCAAGATGTACACATTCCACCTGCTGGAATAGCGGGGGATCAATTCTCCGTGGAGTGCAGGCCACCGGCACCGGCGCGGAAGACCACGTTCGTGCGGACCGGGTCGTCGTCCAGTTGCTGCTGGCAATTCCACAAACACGCGCCGCAGAAGACGCACTTCTCGCGGTCGAAGACGGGTACCCCGTTGGGACCGGGGGTGAGCGCCTGGCCGGAGCACATCTCGATGCACAGCCTGGTGGCGCAGCGCTCGCAGAAGTCCGGGTACAGAATCCGGACGTGATCAGCGTAACCTGCCGGCGCTTGCACCTTGCCGCCCACCAGCAACGCGTCCTGCTGCGACATGAGCAGCTGCCCGTCGAACGGAATCGCGGGCCAGCCGCAGCGATCCATGAGCGCGTCGTGCACCGCGGCGCCGCGCGTGTAACATTGCTGCCGCACCTGGGCGATCTCGCCGGCGGTCAACTTACCGCGATAATACTCCTCGCTGCCGGGCATCAGTTGCGGCTCGCCGGGGACCCACATGCGGCCGCGGGTGGCGCCCGCCAGGGCCATGCCCAGCAGGCCGCTGGCCACGCCGCGATGGAATCCGTCGCGGGCGCGCTCGGCCGTGCGGCCTTCCTGCTCGACCCAACTGGCGCGGCGGCGGGCCCCGTAGGTGGCTTCGAGATTAGCCTTGGTGAACGGCTTGCCCGCCGCGCGCAGTTCCATCACCGCCGCGGCAAGCTGCGCGCCGGTGGTCCAGGCTTCGTCGACGCCGGAGCCGGTCAGCACGTTGGTGCTGCCGGAACATTCGCCGATGCGGGCATAGCCATCGCCCACCAGGAACGGTTCGCCACGCTTGCCGGCTTCCTGCAGCGACTTGGCGCCCCAGGAGCGCAGCGTGCCGCCCTCCAGGTAACGCCACAAATAAGGATGCTGCATGTAGTGCTGCAGGTAGCGGTACGAGGTGCGGGCCGGGTTCTGAAACCAGGACGGCACGAAGATACCGACGGTGGCCACGCGATTCGGCTGCACGTAGAAGAAGCCGAAGATTTCCGGCTCGGGATAGCCGAAGGTGTGGAAGACGGTGCCGGGTTCCAGATCGACATTCTCGCGCAGCTCGACCACCATCTTCGTGCCCACGGCCCATTCGTGCTGATGGTGGCCTTCGGGCAGTCCTACGAAGGCGTCCAACTGCCGGCCCACGGCGCCCACGGGGCCGTCGCCCACCACGGTGAGGCCGGCACGGATCTCCATGCCGGGCATATAGCCGGCATCCGGATGTCCGGCGCGGTCGGTGCCCTGATCGAGCAGGCGTACGCCGGTCACGCGATCGTCGTCTGCGATGAGCGCTTCGGCCACCGGCATGCCCGGCCAGATCTGTATATTGCCGCCGGCCATGATTTGCGCGCCGGTCCATTGCAGGAACTGGCCGATAGAAAGCACCAGGCCGCCATCCTTGCGCAGAAAGGGCGGGGTCCACGGCAGTTCCCAGGCCTGGTGGCGCGGCAGGCGGAGAAGGCGCAGGGCGCGGTCCAGGGCGCGCAGGGTGAACGAGCGGCGGCTGGCCCCGATGGGATCGAGCAGGTATACCAGCCTTTCGTGGCGCACGGCGGCAGCCATGGGAATCGCGGACGGGTCCAGGTCGGGGTAGGTGGCGCGAATGCCGCGCGCGCGGGTGACCGCGCCGGAGACGCCGAATCCGACGTCATCGGCGCGCTCGTAGCAGATGACCTGCAGGTTCGGGTCGCCCGCGCGCGCGAGGGTCGCCAGGAAACCGCCCATGGCCGGCCCGAAGCCGACACAGACGATATCCACGTCCATCGACTGCCGCTCTTCGCTCATGCCGGATAGTCCAAAGCCTCGGGGATCATGACGTGTTTCAGCGCTTCGGCGGCGCGATCCTTGGCCAGATAGGCGCCGGTCAGACAGCCATCCATGCGGACGCGCAGCCGGCTGAACTGGTCGTACCCTTCAAAGCGCGCGCAGGGACCGGCTTTCGGCTGATGGGTGCCGTCGCTTTCGATCACGTCGGTATAGCCGCGGGCGATGCTGGCTATGCCCGGAATCATGCCTTCCATGGCTTCCAGATCCTCGGCGTGATAACAGGAGGCGCAGCCTTCCGTGTCCCAGGACGGATGACGGTTGTATCCGAAGACCAGTTCGGCGCAGATGCGTCCGACTTCGCCGGCGGCGCGGGCGCTCTGCACGTGGCACAGGTCGGTGAGGAAAGCCAGCGCGCCGGGATCGACGTCATGACCTCCCTGCGCCTCCAGTTGCAAGACGTCCAGGATCTGGCAGCGCGCGGCCAGCAGCCAGCACAGCGCGTCGGCCAGCGGGAAGGTCACGCCATGGCGGGAACTCTGGTACAACCGGGTTCCCTCGGCGTCCACGGCCTTCTGCAAATGATGGAGCGACCATAGCCACATTTGCATGGCGGTGCCCAGCGTGCAGGCGCCGGTTCCCGGATGGGTGGAGGCGATCGTGCGCATCTCGCCGATCCATTGGCGGAATTGCGCCAGGAACAGCTCGTCGGCCATGGTGAGGGTCAACTGGCGGCGCTGCACGGCTTCGGGGCCTTCGTAAGTGGCTTCCAACTGGGCGTCCATCCACTTGTGGCCCAGGAAGCCGGGACAGTCTTCGGTAATGCCGTAACCGCCCATCAGGCTGACCGCCTCGCGCATCATGTTGGCGCCGTGGCCGGTATTCCAAAGCTTGCAGGCGGGACAGAGGACGTTGGCCACCGAGTCGAGAAGCGCGAATTCGATCATGGGATCGGGGGCCGGGGACCGGGGGCCGGGGCCGTGCTGAGCGTTCAGATAGGCCAGTGCCTGCGCCTGCAGCTTACGCATCGCGCGCAAGGTGCCGGTGCCGCCGCCGATGCCTTCGGCGGCGAACTTTTCGTTTTTCAGACGCTCGAGGGGATCGAGCTGATCGAAGAGGCGGGCGGCCGCGAAACCCAGGGAGGCGCTGGCTTCGCCGGTGGCCCAGATCTCCACCAGGCGGTGCAGCGTGTCCTCTTTTAGCTGGAGACCCAGCTCGTAGCGCGGCGAACCGGGCGCCGTGCCTTCGCCGCCGCGGAAGCGTCCCCGCTGGTAGCGGATGATGGGCTCGATGGCCGAGAGCAGCTTGGCGGCGGTCATGACGCCGACGGTGACGCGCGTGCGCCGGAACACGGCTTCGATGATCTCGCCATGGCTGTAGCGCGGTACGATGACGCCGCTCTTGACCGTGTAGCCGCCTACGATGCGGCTGGCCGGCACGCGCAGGCTGAGGATCGGATCGCTGGTGGAGGAGAGCTGATGGACCAGCTTGCGGGTAGGGGTGCCGCGGTCGAAGGTGCCGGGATCGGTTTCGTGCACGATGATCATGCACGACTTGGAGATGCGCGCATCGCCGGTATCCACAGCCGCCGTGACGAAGTTGGCGAAGCCCATATTGGTGATGAAGCGGCCGCGCTTCTCGACCTGGAGGATAGGCTCGGCGCCCTCTTTCCACTCCACCACCCGGACCTTGCCGGCCAGGATGCCGGTCTCCACGCCCACGTACGGGATCGGCTCGGTGAGGGCGAAGGCGCCGCGCCAGGGTTTGCGATCTTCGCCGGGCTGCGCCGGCGCGCAGAGGCGCAGGTAATGGTCGCGCTGCTCGGGCGTGCCGCGCTCGTGGATGGGCGACAGCGCCAGGCAACCCGCCAGGCTGCCGGTGGCCGCGCCGGCATCCACCCAGGCCAGCTCAAAGGCCACCAGGGCCAGCGCCAGATTCTTGGGGCCGGCGATCATGCCGCCCTGCTCCGGATCGAGGAACACGCCAGTGACGCCGGACTCGTCGAAGTGTTGCAGCAGGCTGGCCTTGGCAGCGGTCCAGGCGTGCGTATTGCGGGCGCCCTCGGCCACCAGCCGGGCCACCGGCCCGCGCGCTACCGCGCGCGTGGATTGCACCAGCATCTGCAAGTCGTAGCGGTCGGAGAAGCGCCAAAGGATCTGACGTACATCGTCGCCGGGGAGGGCGCGCAGCATCTCGGGTGTGCGCTCAACGGCTGTGGGCATGGGGGCCGTCCTTTCTGGATTACGTGATGCTTGCAATCCCAGGGCCATCCAGCGAATGTTTTTAGAGTTAGATAGTTAGAGATCCGCAATGGGTAAAGCTGGCTGGCTAATGGGGTGAAGTCGCGCAGCCGGTTTCGGGCGGACCGGTTTAGCGGCAGTTTCTAGCCGAAGAACTTGACGGCCATGCGCTGCCACCAGGGCCAGTCGTGGCCGGTGCCATCGCCCCAGACATCCAGCCAGTGGGGGATCTGTTTCCGGTCCATGATGCCGGCGAGGCGCAGGTTCTCCTGGAGGCAGATGTCGGTCTCGCCGGTGGCCAGCACCAGGTGGGTGCCATTGCGGTATTGGGACAGGTAGCGGTCGTCGTTGAGGTTGGGGAGGAAATCCGGCGGGCAGTTGAAATAGCAGTTGTCGTCGTAGTAGCCGTTCAAAAATTGATGGATGTCGAAGGCGCCGCCCATGCTGACGCAGGGCCCCACCAACTCGGGATGGCGGAGGGCGAAGTTGACGCAGTGATAGCCGCCGAAACTGCAGCCGGTAACCGCGCAACGCACTGCGGGATTCAGCGTCCGGATGAAGGGGATAGCCTCGTGCAGCACGTAATTCTCGTACTGGGTATGGCGCAGGGCGCGCTCGCGGGGCGAGACGTGCTTGTTGTACCAGCTCTCGGAATCGACGCTATCGAGGCAGAAGGCCTGCAGACGGCCGGCGTCATACTGATAGCCGACGGCGCCGATCATGCCGCGGTCCTCGTAGTCGTAGAAACGGCCCATGGAAGTGGGGAAGACGATGAGGGGCATGCCGGCATGGCCGTAGACGAGCAACTCCATGTCGCGCTGCAGGCTGGGACTGTACCACTTGTGGTATTCGCGGTTCACTCGGAATAGTATAGCCTGCCCGGCGGTGGGATCAGGCGCCGGGGGCCACGGGCTGGGGGGCCGGCGTCTCCCATTTCGCAATTACGACGCTGGCGAGACAGTTGCCCAGAACATTCACAGACGTGCGGGCCATGTCCAGCAGGGCATCGACTCCCAGCAGCACGGCGATTCCCTCCATGGGAAGGTGGAAGCTGGCGATGGTGGCGGCCAGGACCACCAGCGAGCCGCGGGGCACGCCGGCGATGCCTTTGCTGGTGAGCATCAGGGTCAGCATCATCAGCAACTGTTGGCCCAGCGTCAGGTGGATACCGGCGGCCTGAGCGATGAAAATGGACGCCAGCGAGAGATACAGCGTGCCGCCATCCATGTTCAGGCTGTAGCCGGTGGGGATCACGAAAGCAACGATGTGTTTGGGGACGCCGAACTCCTCCATGTTCTCCAGCGCGATGGGCAGGGCGGCCTCGCTGGAGGCGGTGGAGAAGGCGATCAGGAAGGGTTCGCGGGCGGCATGATAGAACTTGCGCACGGGGATGCCGACCAGCAGCATGACGCCGCCGAGCACCAGGGTGACGAACAGGGTCTGCGCGGCGTACATCGTCAGGACCAGCTTGCCCAGGCCCAGCAGGACCGCGAAGCCCTTGCTGCCCACGGTTACGGCGAGCGCCGCGCCGACACCGAACGGGGCCAGGTACATAACGTAGCGGGTGTAGCGGAACATGACCACGGCGAGCGCATCGCAGAAATCCACGACCGGCCTGGCCTTGTCGCCCACGGCTCCGCAGGCGGCGCCGAACAGGAAGGCGAAGACCACGATTTCGAGGACGTCGCCGCGCGCCATGGCGTCGATAATGCTGGCCGGGAAAACGTGCTCAATAGTCTCCGCGGCGCCGGGATGCGCCGGCGGCAGGGCGGCTTCGGCGGCGGTCTGCTCCAGCCGCATGCCCGCGCCGGGCTGCGCCAGGTTGACGGCGGCCAGTCCGATGACGAGGGCAAAGCTGGTGACGATCTCGAAATAGACGACCGCTTTCAGGCCGATGCGGCCCATACGCTTCAGGTCGCCGGTGCCGGCGATGCCGTAGACCAGGGTGCCGAAGATCAGGGGGGCGATGATGGAGCGGACCAGCCGCAGGAAGATAGTGCTGACGGGCCCCAGACGGCGCGCCACATCCGGCGCGAAGATGCCCAGGGCGATGCCTGCAACCATGCCGATAAAGATCCAGGCGGTCAGCGACAGGCGTTTCAACGTTCGCCCCATTTGAGTTTCTGGCGCAGCACGTCGAAGAACATCATGCGCGGCGGGCGGATGAGGTTGAGCGCATAGCTCGAGCTGCAGCAGACCACGCAATCGTCTTTTTTGAGCGGCTCGCCGATCTGCCCGTCGATGGTGAGGAAGACGGACTCGTCCTCGCCGCGGCAGCGCACCTTCACCACGCTCGATTCGGCAACCAGTACGGGACGGTTGGTGAGCATATGCGGGCAGATGGGCGTGAGGCAGATGGTGGGCACGGAGGGAAAGATGATGGGGCCGCCGGCGGAGAGCGAATACGCGGTGGAGCCGGTGGGCGTGGAGACGATCAGGCCGTCGGCCTTGTAGGCGCACATGAACTGGTGGTCGACGTAGGCGTCCAGATCGATCATGCGGGCAATGGAGGACTTGGTGAGGACCACGTCGTTCAAGGCTTCGTAGCGCGAGACGACGTCGGCGTCGCGCTGGACCTCGGCATGCAGGAGCTTGCGGCGGCCGATGCGATGTTCGCCGCGGAGGGCCCGTTCGAGCTCGGGGAAGAGCTCGTCGATGGTGATGGCCGTGAGGAAGCCCAGGCCGCCGAGGTTGACCGCGAACAGCGGGATCTCGCGGCTGCCGATGGCGCGGGCGGCGGAGAGCAGGGTGCCGTCGCCGCCGAGGACGATGACCAGGTCGCAGCCTTCGGGAACGGCGTCGCGGGAAAGGCCGCCATCGCGCGCGGCGTAGAAGCCGGTGCCCACGTCGTAGCGCAGGCGCAGGCCGCGCGCTTCCAGCCAGACCAGCAGCTTAGGGACCAGTTCGACGGCGGCTGCTACCGCGGGTTTGGAGATGATGCCGACCGTCTCAATGGGCATGCAGGAGGAACTCCCGGTTCCCTTCCGCGCCCAGAATCGGGCTTTCCATGAGGGATGTTTCGAATCCCAACCGGCGTGCCGCGTCGTTCACACGGCGGCAGGCGGCTTGCTGCAACTCCGTTTCGCGCACGATACCACCCTTGCCCACTTGTCCTTTGCCGACTTCAAACTGGGGCTTGACAAGTATAACCATTTCGCCGGCCGGTTGTAACACTTCTTTTATGGCGGGCAGGATCAGCGTGACGGATATAAAGCTGACGTCGCAGACGGCCAGATCGATGGGCTCGCCCAGATCCTCGCGGCGGAGGTAGCGGGCGTTGAGTTTTTCGTGCAGTACGACGCGGGGATGATTGCGGATCTTCCAGTCGAGCTGGCCGGAGCCGACGTCCACGGCGTGCACGCGCGCGGCGCCGCGCTGGAGCAGGCAATCGGTGAAGCCGCCGGTGGAGGCGCCCACGTCGAGGCAGACGCGGCCAGCGGGATCGATGGCGAAATGGGTGAGGGCAGCATCCAGCTTGAGACCGCCGCGGCTGACGAAGGGCGGCTGGGCGAGGACCTCGATGACGGCGTCAGGCTCGACCGGCTGGCCGGCCTTCCGCGCCTTGTGGCCGCCGACTACAACGTCGCCGGCCATGATGAGGGCCTGCGCCTTCTCGCGGGTGGGAGCGAGGCCGCGCTCGACCAGCAGACGATCGAGCCGCGGTTTCATGATTTGCGATGGACGATCAGGTCGGCGAGCTCGTGCAGGCGCGCGGCACGGACTCCGAAGGGCGCCAGGGTTTCGTGGGCCAGCCGGCATTCGGCTTCGGCCATGCGATGCGATTCCGGGACGCCGTAGACCGCCGGGAACGTGATCTTGTGCTGCTGCGCGTCCTTGCCGGCGGTCTTGCCCAGGGCTTCGGAAGACTCTTCGACATCGAGGATATCGTCCACGATCTGGAAGGCCAGGCCGATGTGTTCGCCGTAGCGGGAGAGGGCTTCGTACTGCGCGCCGGCGGCGCCGGCGCAGATGGCGCCCAGGCGGAGGCTGGCACGCAGGAGGGCGCCGGTCTTGGCGCGGTGTATGGATTCGAGCAGCGGCGCGGTAGGCGGCTGCCCTTCGCCTTCGAGATCGGCAACCTGACCGGCGATCATGCCGCCGACGGTGCCGGCCGCGGTGGCGAGCTCGGCGATCATGCGGGCCTTGCGGTCGGGGGGGGTGGTGTGCATGGCGGCCAGAACTTCGAAGGCCAGGGTGAGGAGCGAATCGCCGGCGAGGATCGCCATGGCGTCGCCGAAGACTTTGTGACAGGTGAGCTTGCCGCGGCGGTAGTCGTCGTTATCGAGGGCCGGAAGATCGTCGTGGATGAGCGAGTAGGTGTGGATGAATTCGAGGGCGCAGGCGGGAGTGAGAGCGGCGTCGGATGGGCCGGCCACGGTGGCGGCGGCTTCCAGGCAGAGGATGGGGCGGATGCGTTTACCGCCGGCGAAGAGGCTATAGCGCATGGCGCGGTGGATGGTGGCGGGAGGGGTGGATTCGGGCGGGACCAGGCGGTCGAGGTGGGCGTCGACCAGCTTTTGCTGCTGGGCGAGGTAGTCGCGGAGGTGCATGTGTGACGGAAGAATTAGTGTAGCGGCTTGAGGGGCGCGGCGGTTGGCAGGAGTTTCTCGGCGGCAAGATTACCCCGCCGGCTGACGTGGCAGATGCTCTCGTGTTGTGCGGGATCTTACGCCTCGAACCTGCCGAAATGGCGCTGGCGTGGCGCTTGCAAACGCTGGCAACGGCGAACGGAATCGAAATGTACGTACCCAATCATGGCGGTGCAGCACCACCGCCAGGGGCCGTCTCCATTCAGAAGGCGATTGGCCGCGCCGACTACGTCCTGGCGATCATCACGGCGGGCGAAGGTCCCAGCGTTCAGAACGAGCTCCGCTACGCCCTGGAAAAACGGAAACTGGTCATCCCAATCGTTCGCGTCGATCTTGCCGGCAGCCCGCTCCTGGCCCAGTTCCCGCGGGTCTTCACGTTTTCACCGTGGGACAGCCCGGAGCCCGTAGAAACGCAGATCGTGGAGTTTCTCAAAGAACAGCAGGTCACGCGGGAGAAACAGCAGGCCATCGGAGCCTTGGCCGCCCTCGGTCTTGGACTTCTGCTCCTTGTCTCTCTCAACAAGGAATAGCCTTGTTATTTCCCCTTCTTGCCGTTGGCCTATCGGAGTCCGTGGAAAGCGTGAGGGTTTTGGACTCGATGCTACGCCTCCTGCTTAGAAGCGAGTGCATCATGGGTATCGGACGCATACGGAGTTTGCTAGCCCTCGGACTGATGCCAGGGGCCGCGGCAGCGATCTGGGCGCAATCGTTCACTCTCCTTCCAGGCGCGGCTTACCCGGCCGGGAACGGACCCCTCGCCATCGCATCGGGCGATTTCAATGGCGACGGCAAACCCGACCTGGTTGTGGGCAACACCTCGTCTTCCGGCGTTTCCGTTTATCTGGGCAATGGCACCGGCGGGTTTGCCCCGGCCGCGACGGTTTCGGTTCCGGACTGCGTACTGGAGTTCGTGGCCACGGGCGACTTCAATCGCGACGGATACACGGACGTGCTCGCGGTCTGCGCCCTTCAGAGCACCATCTGGGTGATTCCAGGGCTGGGCACCGGCCAATTCGGCAAGCCCATTTCCACTACCATCCCCAACATTATTCTTCAGGGGGAAGTGGAGGGCATCTTCCCCGATTTCGTGGTGGCCGATTTCAACAACGACGGTGTGCCCGATCTGGTTCTCGGCCTCATCGACAGCAGCTTCGACAAGAGTTCCTTTTCGATCGATCTGCTACTCGGCAATGGAGACGGCACATTCAGCCTGTCTCCGGTCGTTTCCGCGGGCCAATCGCCGTCCCTGCCAGGCGTGATCCTGGCCGGCGATTTCGACCGCGACGGCAACATGGACCTGGCCGTCGCCGGCGGCCCCATGAACCCGGGAACAGCCGCCCTACAGATCTATCTGGGCAACGGCCAGGGGGCGTTCAAGCCGGGCGCCGGCATTACTCTCCCCGCCGGAATGTCCGCCGGCTCGGGCACCGTCGCGGACGTCAACGGGGACGGCATTCCCGATGTCATTCTGACGATCGCCGGCGACAGCGGAGCAGAAATCGTCGTCTTCCGGGGCTCCGGCGACGGTACATTCAAGCAAATTTCTGGGCGGTTGCAAACCGCGCTTATCGTGGGGATAACTGCGGCGCACCTTCGTGACGCCAGTACGGTCGACCTCATTGGAGTGGTTCTCGACAAAGGCAGCGATGAGTTTACGGTGGCCGCGTGTGCTGGAAACGGTGACGGGACCTTCCAGGCTGGGGTTCCGGTAGTCTTCCCGTCGGGTTTCATGCCCTGGCCGCTCGCCGTCGTAGCCGGTGATTGGAACGGCGACGGTCTCACCGATATAGCATTCGCCGCGCTACCTACCGGGACACTGCTCACGGGCTCACCTTCCAGCAATAGCCTTGCAGGATTGATCCAGCTGCTGCAATCGCTGCCTGCCGGTGACCTGGTTGTCATCCTGAATGGCGCCACGCCGGCACCTGTGCTGGCCGTTTCGAATTCGCAACTTCAGTTCTCCTATGTTGCCGGAGGAACCGCACCGCTCCCGCAAACGGTGGCGGTCTCCAATTCCGGCAGCGGCACCCTCAACTGGACCGCCCAGTCCGACTCCCCCTGGCTGGCTGTTACTCCCGGTTCCGGCTCCGGCGCTCGAAATCTCTCGATCTCGGTCGCGCCGGCGGGTCTGTCGCCCGCCACCTACACAGGCCACATCCAATTGGCTGCTTCCGGCGCCGCCGGCAGTCCGCAGAGCGTTACCGTGACGCTCGCGGTTTCGGCGCCAAGTACGGCGCCCACGATCACCGCCGTCGTCAATGGCGCGAGCTTCCAGCCGGGCATCGAAAGCGGGTCGTGGGTCACCATTCTGGGATCGAATCTCTCTAAAACTTCGCCCGGCCGCACCTGGACGGCGTCCGAGATCGTCAACGGGAATCTGCCTCAGTCGCTCGATGGCACCAGCGTGACCATCGACGGCAAACCGGCATACGTGTACTACATCAGCCCCACGCAACTGAACGTGCAAGCGCCCACCGATTCCGTTACCGGAACTGTGGCAGTCGTGGTCACCAACGACTCCGAGAAAAGCGTCTCCTTCAGCGCGCAATTGGAAACCGCCAGCCCGGCGTTCTTTCTCTACCCGGGCACGTCGAACCCCATCGTCTCCCGCTTCCCGGACTACGCCCTGGTAGGTACAACCAGTGCGCCGGCTCATCCGGGCGATGTGCTGATCATATGGGGGACAGGTTTCGGTCCCACCAAACCACCCACACCTGCGGGAATCGTAGTCACCGGTGCGCCGACCACCGCGACCTTGCCGGAAGTAACCGCCGGTGGCGTAGGAGCGCCGGTGAGTGCCGCGGTACTCGCGCCGGGGAGCGCAGGCCTGTACCAGATCGCCATTCAACTCCCGTCGACGGTGCCCACGGGTGCTGTGGCGCTCGAGGCCTCGGTCGGCGGAGCCATGTCACCTGCGGGAACGACGATCTTCGTAAGCGCGCAATAAGCTGGCGTCGCAGCCGGCGCGAGGCCCGGCACCGCCCGGAAGGCTATCGAGCGCCATCCACGGCACCGTCAGGCCGAAGAGCGCGACATTTTGGGATCTATGCGTGCGTTCGTGCCGCAGCGAAGGGTCCGCGAGTCACGGCCGTAGCCTCCGGCATGACCTCGAACTGCTTCACCGAAATGTCTCGTATGGACGGGAGTCCTCTGAGCCGTGCCACCAATGGACCGTTCAGGTAGGCATCCAGTGACGCCTGGCTATCGAATAGATAGATACCGCCAGCTTCTTGTGCAACCGGGTTGAGAAGCCAGATCTTCCACTTTAGTCCAGGCACATCGAGAAAGGCATGCGCGACCGAATCCGTCATCTTCTGATATTCTTCGACCGGCACATTGAGATTGAAATTGATCTGCAGAATCATGTGAAACGTCCCCTCTGTATTTTGTTTGAACAAGCCCATCCAATGGGTTGGCCCTCAGGACAATCCTCGAATTGCTGAGCATTGTTTTGGTCTTTCGCGTTGACAGTTTCAGATTCGCACGCGGACCGTTTTCAGAGCGTTCTCTTTCCGTGCGATCCGGCGTTATTCGGACGAGGACGAGCGTTGGCAGTTGGGCGGGAAAGAACGCTGGTCCGCCGAGCTGGCCCAAAGATCACTCTGAATGTCAACCTATGGCAGCGACCGCCGGTGGTAGTCCGGAAAAGCCGGATGGCGCAGCTTCGCAGGCGGATTGTCCTTCAGCTCCTCCAATACGACCTCAACCGCCTTCTCAAGCTGCGGATCATGCCCCTTGCGAATGAGCGCCGGGTCCTGCTCGACTTCAATATCAGGCGGGACGCCGATGTTTTCCACTTCCCACTCGCCCGTGAGCGGATTGTAGATGCCCGAACTGGGCGCGCCCAGGAAGCCTCCATCCATCAGCACCGGCCCTCCGGCCATGCCGACCAGCCCGCCCCAGGTACGCGCACCGATCAGCTTGCCCACGCCGGCGCGCCGGAAATACCAGGGCATGGCATCGCCGCCCGAGCCGGCGCGTTCATTGATGATCATCACCTTCGGTCCGAAGATCCCCTGCGGCTGCACCAGGGGCTCTCCGACCCGGTTGGAGGCCGCGCTGAGCAGTTTCCTATTCAGGATCTCGGCAATGTCCGTGGCCAGCAGCCCGCCGCCGTTGAATCGCTCGTCGACGATGGCGGCTTCCTTGCCGATCTGCGCGTAGAAGTAGCGATTGAATGCAGTCAACCCGCCATTGGCCGTATCCGGCATGTAAATATAAGCCACCTTGCCGCCCGTCATCTGATCGACCTTGCGGCGGTTCTCTTCGATCCAGGCCAAGTTTCGCAGGCGGCCCTCGTCGGGTAGGGGAACCACATCGACCTGGCGCGAGCCGGAACCGTTCGCGTCCGGGCCGACGCGCAACAGTATGGATTTGTCGGCCAGCCCTTCGAAGAAACTGTACACGTTTTCAGGAGGGCGCACCTCACGGCCATTGACGGCTAACAGGTACTCCCCGGCTTTCACATTAACGCCTGGCTGGGTAAGCGGTGCGCGAAGCTGCGGATTCCAATTCTCGCCGCCATAGACGCGTAGAAAGCGGTACCGGCCGTTGGCGACCTCGTAATCGGCGCCCAGCAGTCCGGTCTGGACGTGCTGCAATTCGGGCAGATCGCCGCCGCCCGTACCCATGTGACTCACCACCATATTGCCCAGCATCTCCTGGAACAAATAGGTGAGGTCGCTTCTGGTGGCGACCTGGCGGAGGTAAGGCTCGTAGTTCTTCTCCGCCTGACTCAAATCCAGGCCGTGAAAATTGCGATCGTAGAACCAGTAGCGCTCGGTCCGCCAGGCCTCGTGGTACATCTGTTTCCATTCCTGGACCGGATCCACGCGGACTTCGATGCCGGAGGTCTTCAGCACGCCTTTTTGAGCGCCGCCGCCCGGCGGTGGGGCCGGACCTCCGCCTGGCCCGTCAGCCATGGGGCGGAGGGCCGCGATGATCCAGTTGTCGCCTTGCCGATAGAGCGCCTTCTCGCCGCCGAACGACATACGGAAATCGTTCACCCCCGCGAGGGGGACGTCGCTCTTGCGGGTCTTGAGGTCGTACCGATGGACGGTCTGCCCAGGATTCTCGGCTGGACCATCGGCAGCCGGAGGCGCAGCTTCCAGCGCCAAAAGAGTCCCTGCCTTGCCTACCTGCAGCGCGGTGTAGCGCCGCGGCGGCATGGGCACGCACAAAATCCGCTGATCGATGCCGTCCAGATCGATTTTGACGTTCGGGACGGCCGGTTTCGATTTGGCCGTTTCGGCCGGCTTGGCTGCGTCCGCCGCGGGCCTATCGGATCCCGCGTCGGGTTTGTCACCGTCGGCGGACTTCTTGTCCTCGGCGGACTTCTTGTCGTCCGCCGCCTTTTCTTCGTCGCTTTCCGGAGCAAACGGAGAGGGCAACGTTTTGTCGAGCACGGCCAGGTAAACCGAACTGGTGAAGGTGCGCTCCACGGCGTGAATGTCCAATCCCAGGCCCTCGCCCGAATTGGTGCTGGCCGCGAAGTAGAGATATTTGCCGTCTTTATCGAATACGGGGTTCGTGGCATCGCTCATCCCGTCGGTCACCTGGGTTGATTTCCCGTCCACGAGCGAGTACAGGCAGATAGCGCTCAACTCGTTCGGCAGCACCTTGGAGTACGCCAGCCACTTGCTGTCGGGAGACCATGCACCGGCGATGTTTCCGCTGCGCATCTGATAGGTGTCCTGCGCGATCTCGATCTGCTTCTTAGTCTCCAGGTCCACGTACCAGAGACGCTGAAAGCTGTCCACCAGCGCGATCTTCCGGCTATCCGGAGAGAACCGCGGAGAAAGATAGAAGCCAGGCTTCAGCTCGATTTTGGTAACTTCGCCGGCACCGTCCTGCGGCTGGACATGCAGCGCGTACTCGCCGGTCTCGTCGGAGAGGTAGGCAATGCTCTTGCCGTCCGGCGACCACTGCGGTTCGCGTTCCATGACTCCGGGCGTGTTAGTCAGATCGCGCGCGTCGCCCTTTTCCGCGGGAACCGTGATGATTTCGCCGCGCGCGGCAAAAACAGCCCGCACACCGTTGGGCGAGACCGCCGGTGTGATGAGATGCCGCCCGACGTTGACGAACTTCGGCCGCACCTCCCCAAAGTCGCCCTGCACGCGAATGGTCACGGGCTGAGTTTTGCCGGATTTTAGGTCATAGAGGTGAATCCCGCCGAACTGTTCGTACACGATGGCATCCGGCCCCAGCGATGCCGACTTTATATCCAGCCCATGATTGGGAATGGCCTGATGGACCGAATCGGTCTTTGTGTCGTAGAAAAAGAGCGTGGCCGGGCCGTTGCGGTCCGACAGGAAGTAGACCCGGTCTCCAGACCACATGGGGTTGAAGTCATTCGAGTTCGCTCGCGGCACCTTGGTCACGCTGCTGTCCGAGAGGCGGGCGAGCCAGATGCGCGTGGTCTGGCCGCCGCGATATTTCTTCCACATGGTGAAAGCGCGCGCCACCGGCCCATAGGCGATCGACTGCCCGTCCGGTGACATGGATGCCTCGTAACCGCTGGGGAACGGCAACTTCTCTTCTACGCCGCCGTCAGCCGGGACGGTGAACATTTCCGCGAAGCGCGAGTAGGCGGTCCGTGTCGAACTGAAGATGATACTCTTTCCGTCCGCCGTCCAACCCAAGACGCGATCGGGGGCCGGGTGCCAGGTGAGTCTTTTCGGCACACCACCCGCAGCCGGAACGACGAAAACGTCCACATTGCCGTCATATTCGCCGGTGAAGGCGATGCGCGTGCCATCGGGTGAAAAAGCCGGATCGGTTTCGTTGCCGCTCCCGCTGGTGAGGCGTACGGCGTCGCCACCCTCGCGGGGCACGCTCCAGAGATCGCCGGCATAGGCAAATACGATGTGGGTTTTGCTCAATGTGGGCTTCTGCAATAGCAGTGGACCATCGCTGGCGAGGCCGGCAGCCGCAAGGGCGAGCAGGGCGATCAGAAGACGCATTCGGTTCCCCCTTCCGTTGGACAATTCAGCATACACCAATCGCGTCGCGTGCAATCGAATCGCCCGGGATCAAGCCGCGTGCGATACAGCCGTTGCGGGCGACTACGACCGCCATCGTTAGGCGGCAGGAAGAGCATGCATGCCGCCAGTAAGCCAGCGGCGAGTGAACTCCGTAGCAACCTTGTGGTTTCAAACTCCACGAGCGATCCCAACAGGCTGCTATGGGGCGTACGGCCGTTCTACTTGCTCAGGGTGGCGATCCAGTTCACCTGTTTCTTGCCATCGAGGCCGTTGCCTACAATCGTGCTGCCGTCGGCAGAGATCGCCAGCGCGTCCGTAAGTGTGATGGAAGCCGGGATGTTTGCGCCCAGGTTGTTCAATGCAGTCTGAAGCGACTGCAGTCCGGACGTCGCCGTCCAGACGAACGCTACATACCCGCGGAGATTGCCGCTGAACCCAACTACGGTGCCATCGTCGGAGATGGAGTTGGCAAAGCTTTGGTCGGTGGCCTTGCCGCTGAGCGTGCCCAGGTAGGTGACACCGGCGGCGTCGGAGTACACATAGGCGATGGCCGAGGGCGCTTTCGGAGGGATATTCTGGCCCACAATCTGAGAGCCGTCGCTGGAGACGCCGTAAGCTTCTCCCATGGCATTGGGACCCAGGAACAGATCCGGCTTGCCGAAGTTCACCCAGCGGACGGGGCGCCGGCCGCTATCACCCTCCCAGAACCCGACGATCGTCCTCGAATCAGCCGAGATGGCACTCGCGCGGCTGCTATGGCCGGCCGGATAGCCGAGCGACCTGGCGCCGGACTTACTGGTCCACACGAAGCCTTCGGCGTCTGAGCAAGTCCAAGCCAGGCCGACCACCAGGTTGCCCATGCCGTTGATGCCCCAGCCGGAACCCCACGCGTTGCCGATCGTGGTGCAACCGTTCCTCGGGTGCCCCAAATCCTGCCATCCGGCAGCGGTCCAGAGGCCGGGCGTGCCATAACCGTCGGTACCGATAATGCCAGTGGCAATCGCCGCACCGTCGCGGGAGATGGCGATGGAGCCATTGTTGGGATCGCCCGGCCCCAGGTCTTGAAACCCATCGGCAGCGGTCCAGCGGAAGATCTCGCCGTAGGCATTGGCGGCGATCACGCTGCCGTTACCGGAGACCGCCATGGGAACGGAATAAGAAAAAGGAGCGGACAGAACCTGGAACGTGGCCGTGGCGGCCATGCTTGGTATGGCCGCAGCGAACAGGCCAATGCTCAGGGATAGTTTGCACATTCGGTTAGCAATTCCTTTTGGGGCTAGTGTGGTTTGTAAAGACTTCGCGCGGCGGCGAAGCAAGGCGACTGGTTGACACAGTCTGATTGCCTGAGAGACAGATATCGTAGTCTAGCACTGGGGTCCGGACGGGGCAAACTTCAAACCTTTACCTTTACCGATACTCCGATAGCTGGGCAGATAGGCCGCCTGGACTTGCGATAACATGAGCGGTCATGCCAGTGTTCTCGCGCGTGAAAGCCTGGTTCGCCAGGCTATGGCAGCAGATCCGTCCCGGCCCGGAAGCCCGCCGCGGCGCCGTCTGGGGCACGCTGGCGGCTGCCGGCGCTTGCGTGGTCATCGCCGGTCTGTACGCCAGGACCGGGTTCGGTTACCCCTTTGACTTCGCCCTGGCCCTGGTGGTGGCGGGCTTACTCATACCGCTCGTAATGTTGGCGGCCGCGCTCTTGCTCACCATATTCCGGCACCTGCCGCGCATGGCGACAGGTTTGATGATCGGCGCCTGCGCCTTCGTCATGCTGATCTGGGGGCCGCCGCAACTTGGTTTCGCCATGGCGGTGCTGGTGGGTGTCGCCGAAGGATTCCTGGGCGCCGCGGCAGCCACGATCATCGCCGGCGGATTTCCGCAAGTCGCTCTTCTCAAGAAGGTCATCACGCTCGTTCTACTCGTGATCGGCATCGGTTTCAACGCGGCGCTGATCTGGCTGTTCGCGCGGGATGGCTCGCTCGATCAGCTCACCGCCTGGAAGCCGCCCGCGGCCACCCTGCCTGCCCTGTTGGATGCCGCCAACCCGGCGCTGCCCGGGTCGTATCGCGTGCGTACCCTGTTCTACGGCGCGGGCAACGATATCCGGCGGCCCGAGTACGGGGCGTCGGTAGCCATCAAAACCCCCACCGTCGATGCATCGGACTTCTTCAAGGATTTCGGCGGCTGGAAGAGCTGGGCACGAAAGAAATATTGGGGCTTCGGCATGGACAAGCTGCCGCTCAACGCGAGGGTGTGGTATCCGGAGGGGCCGGGGCCTTTTCCGCTGGCGCTGATGGTGCATGGCAACCACAACATGGCGGAATTCTCCGATCCCGGCTACGCGTACCTGGGCGAACTGCTGGCCAGCCGCGGCTTCATTCTGGCTTCGATCGACGAGAATTTCCTGAACAGCGGCCTGTTCCACGATCCGCCCAAGCAGCAGCAGGTACGGGGTTGGATGCTGTTGGAGCATCTCAAGCTGTGGCGCGGCTGGAACACGGCCGCGGGCAACCCGTTTCGCGGCAAGGTGGACATGGACCATATCGCGCTGATGGGACATTCGCGCGGCGGAGAAGCGGCGGCCACCGCCGCGGCGTTCAACCGCATGCACTACTATCCGGAAGACGCCAACATCCGCTTCGATTACGGCTTTCACATTGAAGCTGTGGTGGCCATCGCGCCGGCCGACGGCCAGTACAAACCGGCCGGGCAGCACCGTTGGATCGAGGATGTAAGCTACCTGACGCTGCAGGGCGCGTACGATGCGGACGTATCGTCGTTCATGGGCAGCCGGCAGTGGGATCACGTGCGCTACACGCAGCCGGGTCCCTGGTTCAAAGCCGAGATCTACGCCTATCGCGCCAATCATGGGCAATTCAACACCGTGTGGGGCCGGAACGACGCGGGCGAGCCGCTGAGCTGGCTCCTGAACCTGAAGCCGCTGATGCCGCCGGACGATCAGCGTCGCATCGCTAAGACCTACATCGCGGCGTTCCTGGAGGCTACCCTGAAAGGGAGGCGCGAGTATCTGCCGCTATTTGAGGACTGGCGCGTGGGACGCGCGTGGCTGCCGCAGACGATTTACATCAATCGCTATCAGAATTCGTCTTATATCCCGCTGGCGGGCTACCAGGAAGACGCCGACCTGACCACCGCCACCGCGCCCGGAGGCCGCATTGCCGCCGAAGGCCTTTCGGTCTGGCACGAAGGGCGTATTCCCTGGCGCGACGGCAACCGCGATTACAACGGCGTAACCCTGGGATGGAAGCGGGCCAAAGGCATGGCGGCGCCGGTATACGCGATCACCCTGCCCGCAGGTGCGGCGGAGCGCTGGCGCCTGGGGAAGAGATCCACGCTGGAGTTGTCCCTGGCGGCGATGGACGAAGACGCTCCGCTGCCGGGCAAGAAGAAAGACGACAAGCCCAAGCAGCCTGAGAAAGCAAAAAAACAGCAGCGCGAATCGCCGGACTTCACCATCGAACTGGAGAGCAGCGACGGAGCCATCGCCGCCGCGCCGGCCAGCCGTTTCGCCGCCATCCCGCCGCCGCTCAAAGAGACGTTCACCAAACTCGCCGTCCTCGAGAGCGTGGGCTACGAGAAAGACTGGGAGCCGGTGCTCGGAAGTTTGCGGGCGCCGCTGCCGGCATTCGAGGTCCGGGGGACCAAGCCGTTCGACCCGGCCCGGATAACCGTCGTCCGGCTGAGATTCGATCGCACGCCGATGAGCGTGATCACGATCAGCAGCATAGGTTTCGCACAGGAGGAATGATGAAAACTTTCGCGTTAGCGATTCTCGCGGCCGCCGTGGCCCTGCCGGCCAGCGCGCCAAAAGGTTTCGACCATTGGACCGCCGCCCAATTGCGCGGATTGGAGAAGAAGCTGTCGCCCAAGATCAATGCCCAGAAGATCGCCACCGAATCGTTGGGAAGCTATGGCAACCACAGCTTTCTGGTGGCCCACCGCGAAGGCGATGGCGAGGCGGAATTGCACGAGACTCAGAACGATGTAATGGTGATCGAGACCGGCGAAGGGACGCTGGTGGTGGGCGGAACGGTAGTCGAACCGCGCACGACCGCGCCGCATGAAATTCGGGGCCCATCTATCCGGGGCGGCGAGAAGATCCCGGTGGCCGCCGGCGACGTGGTGCATGTCCCGTTGCGCACACCTCACCAGATGCTGGTGGCCCCGGGCAAGCAGATCACCTATTTTGTGGTCAAGATCGATTAGCCCGCGCTACGCCTGTACGGCTTTGCGAGCGGCCGCGTCGTCGTGGCTGTCCCCGTAGATTGAGGGCACCTTGGCGCCCATGGGACGCAGGTAAGCCGACAGTTGTCCACGATGGTGAATGATGTGGTTCAGCGACATCCGCAGATACATCACGGCGGGCAACTGGAGCATACCGCGGAAGTCCACGATCTTCATCAACTGGTCGGCCGAGAGTTTGGAGAGCCGGTCGAAGCTGGTGGCGAAGGCTTCCGCATACCAGGCGGAGATGGCCGCCGGGGTATTCAGGGATTCGGGGCGGCTGCCGCGCACGGCAAAGTTGAACTCGCCCGCGGCCACGCTGTCCATGAAGAAGACGTCGGCGGAGGCGATGTGCCACGCCAGTTCCAGCGCGGTTTTGGAAGTGCCGTCGGGCCGGTAGCCGGACTGCTCCGCAGGGATGGCTTCAATCACCTTGCGAGACGTGCGATGCTCGGTTTTAAGGGCGGGCAACGCCATCTGTAACAGAAAAACAGCTTGTTCGGGTTGGAGCGGTTGCATAGTAAGAAGTATAACCTCGGCTATCGAACCAGCGCCGACGACCTGCCCGCGAAGTCCAGCACCCAGGACGGGAAGATGCCCAGGAACAAGGTGCCGATGGCGGGAAGCACCAGCGCGGCGCGCAGGCCCAACGGCAGCGGTTCCAGCCCCGCGGCCGCCTCGCTCGGCTCGCGGAAGTACATCACCACCAGGACGCGCAGGTAATAATAAGCCGCTACGGCGCTGTTCAGCAGGCCGAGCACGGTCAGCCACACGAGGTGGGAATCGAGCGCGGCTTTGAAGACGTAGAACTTGCCGAAGAATCCGCCCGTGAGCGGCACGCCGATCAGCGACAGCAGGAAGATGGAGAGCAGCGCCGCGGTGACGGGTTGCTTTTCACCAAGGCCCGCGAAATCATCGATGGCCAGGAATCGCTCGCCTCTGCCGGAAAGGTGCGCCACTACCGCGAACGCGCCGATATTCATCAGGGCATAGGCGGCCAGGTAGAACATGGCCGCCGCGGCGCCCACCTGCGACCGCGCGGCGAGGGCCACCAGCACGTACCCGGCGTGGGCGATCGAGCTATAGGCCAGCAGCCGCTTGATATTCGATTGCGTCAGCGCCGCGAAGTTCCCGATGGTCATGGAAAGCAGCGCCGCGCCCCAGACCATCGGCTGCCAGTCGCGTCCGATGCCGCCGAAGACGGTCATGAAGATGCGCAGGAAGATAGCGAAGGCGGCGGCTTTCGGGCCGGTGGCGAGAAACGCGGCCACCGGGGTGGGCGCGCCCTGATAGACGTCCGGCGCCCAGATTTGAAACGGCGCGGCGGACACCTTGAATGCCATGCCCACGAACATCAGCGCGGCGGCCACGCCGATGAAAAGTGGAGAAGGCGCGGAATTGCCGGACAGGGCCTCATGCAGACCGGTAAGATACGTGCCGCCCGTCATGCCGTAAATCACCGCCACGCCATAGAGGAAAAACGCCGTGGCGAACGATCCCAGCAGGAAGTATTTCAACGCCGCTTCGTTGGCGCGCTTGTCGTCGCGCAGGTAGCCGGCCAGTACATAGCTGGCGATGGACGAGATCTCCAGTCCAATGAAAATCAGGATCAGCTCGTTCGCCGATACCATGATGCACTGGCCGGAGATGGAGAACAGCAGCAGCGCGTGATACTCGCCGGCTTCGGCGCCCTCGCGCGCCAGGTAGCGGTAGGACGCCAGCACGGTGAGAATGCCGACGCTGATCACCAACATGCGAAAAAAAGTGGCAAAACCGTCCACTACGAGCATGTTCGAGAACGCCGCGCCCGGCGAGCCGTTGGCGATCACGGCGCCGATGCCGGCGGCGACCAGCGCGAGGAGCGAAAGGTGGCCGTAGATGCGCTGCGACTGCCGGCGGAGGACCACATCCAGCACCATGAGCAGAGTACCGGCCGTGATGAGAATGATCTCGGGCAGGAAGCGGATGTACTCCTCGGCGGCCGGCCAATTAACGGGCATGCGCCACCTCCGCGGTCATCCTGTTCTTCTTCACCTGAAACTGGACGTTGACCTGGGTCTGATCCAGAATCTTCGCCGTGGTGCGCCGCACGGCCGGCAGGAACGATTGGGAGTAGACGCCCATCCAAACCATCATGGCGATCAGCGGCATGATGGCGGCCCATTCGCGCGGCTTCAGATCGAACAAATGGCGCTTCACTTCGTCGGACGTCTCGCCGTAGAACACGCGCTGGTAAAGCCAGAGCATGTAACACGCCGACAGGATCACGCCCAGGGCGGCGAAGATGGTCCAGTGGAAGTTCGCCTGCGCGGAACCTTGCAGCACCAGGAATTCGCCTACGAAATTATTGAGCAAGGGCAGCCCGATGCTGGCCAGCATAGTGATCATGAAAACGGTGGAAAGCCAGGGCGCCGCGGTGGCCACGCCCCCGTAGTCGGCGATGGCCAGCGAATGCCTCCGCTCGTACATGTAGCCCACCAGAACGAAGAGGGCCCCGGTGGAGATGCCGTGGTTCAGCATCTGGTACACCGCGCCATCCAAGCCCATCTGGGTGAAGGTGAAGATGCCCAGCACGACGAATCCCAGGTGGCTCACCGACGAGTACGCCACCAGTTTCTTCATGTTCGGCTGGACCATGGCGACCAGCGCGCCGTAGATGATGCCGATGATGGCCAGCACCACGATCCAGGGCGCGCAGGAGCGCGCCGCGCCCGGGAACATCGGCAGGCAGAAACGCGCCAGTCCGTAAGTGCCCATCTTCAGCATGACGGAGGCCAGCATCACGGATCCGGCGGTGGGCGCTTCCACGTGCGCGTCGGGCAGCCAGGTGTGCAGCGGGAATATGGGCACCTTCACGGCGAAGGCCACGAAAAAGGCCAAAAAGAGCAGCATTTGCTGCTGCGGATTGAAGGCCAGTTTGCCGCCCTGGAGCATCGCCAGGATCTCGGGATAGTTGAACGTGCCGGCGTGATTGTAGACGTAGATAATAGCGGTCAGCATCAGCACCGACGCGGCGAACGTGTACAGAAAGAACTTGAGAGCCGCATAGATGCGGCGCTCGTGTCCCCAGATGCCGACCAGGAAATACATGGGCACCAGCGACACTTCCCAGAACACGTAAAACAGGAACAGGTCCTGCGCCGCGAATACGCCCGTGAGGCCGAACTCCAGCAGGATCAGAAAGGCATAGTATTCTTTGGTGCGCTTCTGGATGTACTTCCAGGAAACCAGGACGCAGATGGGCGTCAGGAACGTGGAGAGGATGACCAGCCACAGGCTCAGCCCGTCGAGCGAGACGTGGTAGTGGATCTGCGGCGAGTTGATCCAGACGAAATCCGTGACAAACTGTTCGGCGGCGGTCCGGCTGTCGAACCCGATTGCCAGGCCCAGCGAGGCGAGGAACGTGACCAGGGAGAAGCCCAAGGCCATGGCGCGGATAGCGCCCTGCGCGCTGCGCGGCATAGCCAGCAGCACCAGGAAGCCCAACAGCGGCATGGCGAGAACCACGTCGAGCAGGTTCATCGCAGGCCTCCCAGCACGCCGATGGTCAGCAGCAGCACCACGCCGCCCAGCAGCACCCAGGTGGCATAGCTGCGTATGTTCCCGGACTGCAGGAGCTTCAACACGCCGCCGATGCCGCGGGCGCGATTGCCGACCCCGTTCACCGCGCCGTCGATTACGGCGACATCCACCGCTTTCCACAAAACCTCGCGCGAACCCGAGACCAGCGGCGTGACCACCACCGCGCCGTAGACCTCGTCCACGAAGTATTTGTTGTAGATCAGCCGGTAGAGTCCGCTCAGACTGGCCGCCAGTTGTTCGGGCAGTTCCGGCCTGGCCACGTAGAACAGCCACGCCAGCGCGATGCCTCCCAGGCCGAAGCCCACCGACACCAGGACCGGTCCGATGTCTTTGCTTTCTTCCGCCAGCGGAAACAGCGGCGCCAGGAACTCCGGCACCTTGAACAGGGCGCCGCCGGCCAGCGAAAGAGCCGCCAGCACCGCCAGCGGCACCAGCATCACCGCGGGTGACTCATGCGGATGCTTGTGCGGATCGCCGCGATATTGGCCGAAGAACGCCATGAAGATGGCACGGAAAACGTAAAACGCGGTCATGCCGGCGGTGATCACGCCCACCCAGTACATCCACGGCGCGTGCCGGTCGGCGGCGGCCAGAATCGCGTCTTTGCTGTAGAATCCGGCGAACGGCGGCACACCGGCGATGGCTACGCTGGCGCACACCATGGTAGCGAAGGTCCAGGGAATTTTGCGGCCCAGTCCGCCCATGTTGCGCAGGTCCTGTTCGCCCCCGAGCGCGTGAATCACGCTGCCGGATCCCAGGAAGAGCAGCGCCTTGAAAAATGCGTGGGTCACCAGGTGATAGATGCCGGCGGAAAAGGCCCCCACACCCGCGCCCAGGAACATGTACCCAAGCTGCGACACGGTGGAGTAGGCGAAGACCTTTTTGATATCGTTCTGTGCCAGGCCGATGGTGGCCGCGAAGAAGGCCGTGGCCAAGCCGATGATCGCCACCGTCTCCATGGCGGCCGGGGCATGCGTATAGATCGCCGCCGAGCGCGCCACCATGTAGACGCCCGCCGTCACCATGGTGGCGGCGTGGATCAGCGCCGACACGGGCGTGGGACCGGCCATGGCATCCGGCAGCCAGACGTACAACGGGATCTGCGCGGACTTGCCGCAGGCGCCGACCAGCAGGAGCAACGCGATCGCCGTGAGGGTGCCTTCCGACCTGGTGTTGACGGAACTGAAGACCACGCCGAAATCCAGCGAACTGAAGTTGGCCACCAGCAGGAAAATCGCCAGCGAGAATCCGAAGTCGCCGATGCGGTTTACGATGAAGGCCTTGTTGCCGGCGTCGGTGGCGAACTTCTTATCGAAATAGAAGCCGATCAGCAGATAGCTGCACAAGCCCACGCCTTCCCAGCCGACGAACATCACCAGGTAATTCGCCGCCAGCACCAGCGTCAGCATGAAGAACATGAACAGGTTCAGATAGGCGAAGAAGCGGTAGTAACCGCCTTCGTGCGCCATGTAGCCGATGGAGTAGATGTGGATCAGCGAGCCGATGCCGGTGACGACTAACAGCATGACGGCGGTCAGGCGGTCGACCGTGAAATCCATGCCGACGCTCAGAATGCCGCTTTGGATCCAGGTGAAGTACTGCTCGGTGTGGGCCACGCTGAGATCGCCCAAGGCGAGCAAAGTCTTCAACACCCAGGCGAACGAAAGCAGGACGGATCCGATGGCGATGGTGTTGATGACGGCTTTCGACAAACGCCGCCCAAAGATCCCGTTGAGCAGGAACCCGGCCAGAGGGAAGACGGGAATGAGCCAGAGTTGCATCAGTTTTTCAGCGAACTTACGTCATCGATGTTTAAAGTCTTGCGGTTCTTGAACACCGTCAGGATGATCGCCAGGCCGACGGCCGCCTCCGCCGCCGCCACCACCATCACGAAGAAGCTGAAGATGTGACCGTTAACCTGCTTCCACTGATAAGAAAAGGTGATGAAACTCAGGTTCACCCCGTTGAGCATCAGCTCGATCGACATGAAGACCGTGATGATATTGCGGCGCAAGATAAAACCCGATGCGCCCAGCGCGAACAACACCGCACTCAGGATCAGGTACCAGGAGACCGGCACTCCGCTCATGTTATTCGAGCTCCTTGCGCGCCAGCACCACCGCGCCCAGAATGGCGATCAGGATGAGCACGGAGACCACCTCGAAAGGCAGCAGGTACTGGGTGAACAACGCGCGTCCCACGTCCGCCGGCGTTCCCCCGCGAAAGCCTCCGAAATGCACGATGGCCGCGCCCGGAAACAACTGCTGGACGAAGTAAGCCATCAGTCCCAGAAAACTGAACAGCAGCGGCAGGCCGAGCAACTGGGCCATCCAGGACCGCCCGCGGCGGGTCTCCGCGCCCGCGTTCAGCAGCATGATCACGAAGACGAACAGGACCATGATGGCGCCGGCGTACACGATCACCTGCGCGGCGGCCAGGAATTCGGCGCCCAACAGCAGGTACAGCACGGCCAGCGATCCCATGACGCCGATCAGCGAGATGGCGCTGGCAATGGGATGCGTCTGCACCACCACGTTGATGCCGCAGATCACCGCGATGGCCGCGAAGATGAGGAAGAGGATTACGTCCATGTCAGGAGAACAGAGCCACCAGCAGGCCGGTGACCAGCAGATTCAGGACGGCCACCGGGAACATGAACTTCCAGGCGAAGGCCATCAGTTGATCGTAACGGAAACGCGGCAGCGTCCCGCGCACCCAGATGAAGACGAACAGCAGGAAACCGGTCTTGGCCGCGAACCAGAAGAACGGCATCAGCACAGTCCGCAAGGCGGGGACCAGGAACAGCAGCGCCAACAGGAAGAAGACCACCGCCACGGCCGGCAGCGTCAGGCGGTCTTTGCGCCGCGCCGGGTTCAAGCCGTGATACAGGGAAATCGCGGCGGCAAAGGCAAAAACGGCGGGGGCCACGAAGTTCGATCCCGCCGACGCGGGCCATAGCGGCAGCCATCCGCCTAAGAACAATGTCGTAGTGATGGAGCAGACCGTCACCATGTTGGCGTATTCGGCCATGAAAAACGACGCGAACTTCATGCTGCTGTATTCGGTGTGAAACCCCGCCACCAGTTCGTTCTCGGCTTCCGGCAGATCGAACGGTACGCGGTTAGTTTCGGCGAATGCCGCGATCAGGAACAGGATGAAGCTGAAGATCTGCGGCATGGGCGTCTGGAAAATGCTCCAGTGCGGAATGAAGCCCAGATAATAGCCGCTCTGCTTCTCCACGATCTGGCGCAGGCTGAGCGTATTGGCCAGCAGCAAGGGCGCGGCCACCGCCATGCTCAGCGGCAGTTCGTAGCTGATCATCTGCGCCGAGCTGCGCAAGCCGCCGAGCAGGGCATACTTGTTGTTGGATGCCCACCCGGCGATGGCGATGCCGTACACGCTCATGGACGAAATCGCCAGGATGAACAGCAGCCCGATGTTCAAATCCGTGAGTTGCATCCAGGTGCTGCCCCCGCCCGGCAGCTGAACCTCGCCGCCGAACGGGATCACCGAAATCGAAATCAGCGCCATAGTGACGGCGAAGAAAGGCGCGGCCAGATAGAGAAACTTGTTGGCGTGCGGCGGGATCAGGTCTTCTTTGGTGATGAGCTTGATGACATCCGCCAGCGGCTGGAGGAGTCCGTGCGGCCCCACGCGCGATGGCCCCAGGCGCACCTGAATATGCGCGATTACTTTGCGCTCCACCCATTGCAGGTACGCCAAGGTGGTCAGCAGGGCAAACGCCACCACCGCAGCCTTGATCAGGCTCAGCAGGAAAAAGTTCATTTATCGATTGCCGTGGCTCTCCACCACGGAGTTCAGTACCTTAGAATAACGCCCCAACGTGCCCGAAGTGAAAAGATTCTCGTGGGCGGAGCGGATCAGCTCAGGGCGTCCATCGAGCGCTATGCGCCCGTTGAGTGCCGCGGTCTGCGCCGCGCCACCCACCTCCAACACCGGCAGGGGAACATCGTAGCCATGCACGTTCTTTCGGATTTCGGCGAAGACCGTATCCGGAATCCAGGGTCCCATCTCGGCCGCCACACCCATTTCGCGGGCCAGCAGGCCCATAATCTCCAGGTCCGGCTTGGCGCCCATGGCGCCCACGGCGCGGCGCAGCCGCTGCACCTCGCCGCACACGTTGGTCACCGTGCCGTTCTTTTCGTAGGCGGAAGCCGCGGGGAACACCACGTCGGCGGCCTGCGCGGTTTCGGTCAAAAACAGGTCGTGGACCACCGTGAACGGGCTGCCCGCGCGCGCGCCCGGATTCGCGCCCACTATCCACAGCACATCCAGGTCGCTCGCGGCCAGCATATCGGGCATGGCCAGCGCGCCGGGGTCGGGCAGCAGGCCCATATCCACCGCGCCGCGCGAATTGGCATAATCGACCAGGCAGATGTACCCCACCGGGATGCCGAGCGATTCACCGAACTCCACCAGCTTCGCCACATCGCCGCCCTTGATGGAGTCGTCGAACAGGATTACCAGTTCGGGCTCGGCCTTCAACCGGTCGCGGAGCGACGTCATCGCGTCCAGACCCGCGCCGCGCACGCTGGCCGCCGCGTACTTGTCCTCGCGCACCGGCCTTGGCGTAACCACGTAAACGTGCGCCTGGCGATGCCGGTAATTCGCGCGAATCTGGAACGACAGGAACGGCTGTTCCAATGCCAGGTCCGCGCCGATCACCAGCACCGCCTTGGTTTGGTAGAGATCCGCGGTGGTGGCGAGCTTGCCGGACTTTCCGCTGAGCGCATCCAGCAGGCTCCGGACATCACCCGTGCGGTGGTGATCGATGTTGCCTGTACCCAGGATCTTCCGCGCGAACTTCTGCAGGTAGTAGTTTTCTTCGTTGGAAGTGTGGTTGGAACCGATCACGCCGAACTTGCCGCGGCGCGCGCGGACTTCGGTGAGCTTGGCCGCCACGGCGGCCAGCGCCTGCGACCAGGACACTTCCTTGAGCGCGCCGTCGATACGCATCAGCGGCGCCTGCAGCCGCTCGGGGTGGTTGTAGAAGTCGAAGGCGTAGCGGCCCTTGATGCAGAGAAACTCGCCGTTGATGCCGGAGCGGTCGCGATTGTTTCCGCGAATGATCTCGTTGTTGCGCACGCCCAGCGTGGTCTTGCAGCCGTTGGCGCAATGCGCGCAGATCGCTCCCACGTGCTGCATCTCCCAGGGACGGGTGTGATAGCGATAGATACCGCTGGTGAGCGCGCCCACCGGACAGATATCGATGCACATGCCGCACTCGTCGCACTCCAGGTGATCGCCCTTGTTGGGCGCAATCTCGGAGACCACGCCGCGGTTGATGACGCCCAGCGCGGCGACGCCCATGCCTTCGTTGCAAATGCGTACGCAGCGGTAGCAGAGGATGCAGCGGGGATTATCGAAAAACACCACCGGCGACCACTGCTTCTCGTCCACGTGGACCTTCATCTCGGTGAAGCGGCTTTCGCCCGCGCCGTAGCGGAAGGTCATGTCCTGCAATTCGCACTCGCCGCCCTTGTCGCACACCGGACAATCCAGCGGATGGTTGCCCAGCAGAAATTCCAGCATGGACTTGCGCGCGGCCGCCACCTGCGGCGTTTCCGTGCGCACCACCATGCCTTCGGCCACCGGCAGAGTACATGCCGTCATCAGCTTCGGCATCTTCTCCACTTCCACCAGGCACATGCGGCAGGCGGCCTGCAGGCTCAGGCCCTCGTAGTAGCAGAAGGCGGGCACCTCGATGCCGGATCGCTTGGCGGCATCGATGACCAGCATGCCCGCCGGCGCCTGTATAGCGCGGCCGTCGATTGTGAGATTGACCAGGTCAGCCATTTACGCGGTCACCAAGTCGCGCGCGTGCTCGTATGGGCACGGTTTCCCATTCAGATGATCTTCAAACTCGTGATAGAACTTCTCCACGATGGAGATGGTGGGCAGAGCGGCGGCGTCGCCCAAGGGGCAGAACGTCTTGCCCAGCATATTCTTCGCCAGGTCCCCGATCAGGTTGATGTCGCTGCGTACGCCCATCCCGTCGTGAAACCGCTGCAGCAGCTTGCGGATCCAGGTGGTGCCCTCCCGGCACGGGATGCACCAGCCACAGCTTTCGTGCGCATAAAAACGCATGATGCGCAGCGCGGCTTTCACCATGCAGGTGTCTTCGTGCATGATTACCACGCCGCCCGAACCGAGCATGGTTTTGGCCTTGGCCATGGCGTCGTAGTCCATGGTCAGACCTTCGCACTCGGCCGCCGTCAGCACCGGGCACGACGATCCGCCCGGAATGAACGCCTTCAATTTCCTGCCGCCTAAAATACCGCCGCCGACCTCCTCGATCATGGTTTTGACCGGGAAGCCCAGCTTCAACTCGTAAACGCCCGGACGGTTCACGTGGCCGGTCAAGCAGGTCAGTTTCGTGCCGCCGGCCTTGGGTACGCCGAGCGCCGCGAACGCCGCACCGCCATCCCGGATGATGGCCGGCACGGCGCAATACGTCTCCACGTTGTTCAGCACCGTGGGAGACTGGAAGGCTCCCACCACGGCGGGAAACGGCGGCCGTATGCGCGGGATGCCGCGCTTGCCCTCCAGCGATTCGAGCAGCGCGGATTCTTCGCCGCACTCATAGGCGCCCGCGCCGGTGTGGGTGTACAGATCGAAATCGAAACCCGTGCCGCGGATGTTCTTGCCCAGATACCCGCGGGCATAAGCCTCCGCGATGGCCCGGTCCATGATTTCGATCAGATAGCGGTACTCGCCGCGAATGTAGATGTACCCCGCGTGAGCGTCCACCGCCAGGCCCGCTATGAGTGCGCCTTCGATCAACTGGTGCGGATCGTTCTCCATCAACAGCCGGTCCTTGCAGGTGCCCGGCTCGCTCTCGTCCGCGTTGACCACGATGTACTTCGGCTTGGGAGAGGAACGCGGCACGAAGCTCCACTTCATGCCGGTGGGAAAGCCCGCGCCGCCGCGGCCGCGCAGGTTCGAGATCTTGACTTCCTCGATGATCTGCTCGGGCTTCATGCCCGCCGCTTTTTCGAAGGCCCCGTAACCGTCATTCGCCAGGTAGGTATCGATGGCGGCCGAGTTCTCCAAGCCGAAGCGGCGGGTCAGGACTCGGGTTTCGAGCGGATGGGGTTCGTTATACAGCATCGGTTATTGAATCTTCCTCAGGCCGTCGATGAGCTTGTCCAGCTTCTCGGGAGTCACAAAATGGTGAAAATCGTAGTTCACCTGGATGGCCGGCGCCCACGAGCAGGCGCCCATGCACTCCACCTCCTCGAGCGAGATCTGCCCGTCGGCGGTCACTTCCTTGTGGCCCACGCCGACCTTCCGGCAAGCGTGCTCCCAGAGTTCCATCCCGCCGCGCAGCAGGCAACTGATGTTGGTGCAGATCTGCACGTGATACTTGCCCTGCGGCTTGCGATGCAGCATGGAATAATAGCCGACCACCTCATCCACCTGCAAAGGAGCGACCCCGGTGCGCCGGGCGACCTCTTCCACCAACTCAGGCGTCACCGCGCCAATCTCATCCTGCGCATATAACAGCATGGGGATCACCGCCGAGCGCTGGCGCCCCGGCGGATAGCTGGTGAGCAACCTGGCAAAGCGGGCTTCCAACTCAGGAGAAAAGGTCATCAGTTATCGGTCACAATCTCCCAAAACAAAATCCATGCTGCCGATCGACGCGATCACGTCCGCGATCAGCGTCCCGGCCACCATGCACGGCACGGCCTGCAGATTGCCGAAACTCGGACCGCGCACGTGCACTCTGTACGGACGCGTAGTGCCGTCGCTCACCACGTAATAACCGACCTCGCCACGCGGCGATTCGATGGTCTGGTACACTTCCCCGGCCGGCACGCGGAAACCTTCCGTCACGATTTTGAAATGATAGATGAGCGCCTCCATCTGCGTCTTCATCTTTTCCCGGTCCGGCAACACGACGTGCGGCGCATCCGCGGTCCAGCGGCCGCCGGGCATGCCTTCGAGCGCCTGCTTCACGATGCGCGCGCTCTGGCGCATCTCTTCGACGCGCACCTGGTAGCGCGCATACACGTCGCCTTCGGTGCGCGTGGGGATCTCGAAATCGAACTTCTCGTAACTCGAATAGGGTTCATTCTTGCGCGAGTCCCACTTCAGGCCGGCAGCGCGCAGCATCGGACCGGTCACGCCCAGGTCCAGCATGTCCGCCAGCGTCATATAGCCGACGCCGCGCGTGCGCCCGATCCAGATGCGATTGTTGGTGAGCAATTCCTCGTACTCGTCCACCTTGCTGGGAAAGGCGTCAATGAAGGTCCGCACGCGCTGCTGCCAGCCGCGCGGCGGCTCCAGCGCCAGCCCGCCGATGCGGAAATAGCTGGTCATCATGCGCTGGCCGGAGTACATTTCGAAGATGCGCAGGATGTCTTCCCGCTCGCGGAAGCAGTACAGAAACACGCTCATGGCGCCGATGTCGATGGCGTGCGTACCCAGCCAGACCAGGTGGCTGTTGAGGCGCGTCAATTCGGTCAGCATCACGCGGGTCCATTGCGCCAGTGGCGGAATCTCCAGGCCCAGCAACTTCTCCACGGCCAGGCAGTAGCACAAGTTATTCGAGAGCGGCGCCAGGTAGTCGATACGATCGGTGAGCGTGACACCCTGCTGGTAGTTCTTGACTTCGAACTCTTTTTCGATGCCCGTGTGCAGGTAGCCGATATCCGGCTGGCACTGGACGATGGTCTCGCCATCCAGCTCCAGTTGCAGGCGCAGCACGCCGTGCGTAGAGGGATGCTGCGGACCCATGTTGAGGGTCAGGCTGCGCTTCGCAGCGGTAGCGCTATCCGCCACCTCCGGCTCGGGAATTGCAGTTGTGGAATCGCTCACACGCGCGACCCCGTTACCGCATAATCTTTGCGCAACGGGTATCCCTCCCATTCATCCGGTAACATGATGCGGCGCAGGTCCGGATGGTTTCGGAAACGGATGCCGAACAGGTCGAACGTTTCACGCTCGAACCAGTTGGCGCCGCGCCACACCGGGGTAACGGAATCGATCTCCGAATCGCCGCCGGGCACCCGGCACTTCAAGCGGAGGCGCTCGTTGCGGTCCACCGCGAGCAGATGGTAAACCACCTCGAACCGTGGTTCCTCCGGATACCAGTCCACCCCGGTAACCGTGCTCAGGCGGGTGAAACCGCGTTCCTGCTTGAGAAACCCGCACACGGCGACGATCTTGTCCCGCGCGATTTCGAGCGTCAGCTCGCCGCGGTCGAACTTGCCCGCCGCGACAGCCTCCGCATCGAACGCATCGAGAGCCGCCGCCGCAGCGTATTCTTTCAGATTTTCAGGAAGCATGCGATCCAGACTATTTTTGCGACTGGCCCGCTCCGGACCAGTCCAGCGCGCCCTTTTTCCAGATGTAGAAGAAGCCCGCCAGAACCAGCGCAATAAAAATCAACATTTCAAAAAAAGCGAAGAGCTTCAATTCCCGGAACACCACCGCCCAGGGATACAGAAAGATGGCCTCGATATCGAACAGGATGAAGAGCATGCCCACCAGGTAGAACTTCACACTGAAGCGCTCGCGGGCGCTGCCGGTAGGTGTGATTCCGCACTCATAGGGCATGTCCTTGACGCGATTCCGGACTTTCTTGCCCAGAATGTACGAAATTCCGATCATGCCGGCGGCCACGGCCAAGGCGATCAGTCCCTGCAGCAGCACGGGCCAGTAAACCTGGGGATACGTCTGGGGCATGGTTAAATTTGACTATAATGGTTGCCGAAGAACAGTGTCAACCAACGCCTGGATTCAGATCGTGGTCAACGGTGAAACGCGTACACTGGCAGCCGGTCAGACGATCCGTCAATTGCTGCTGGACCTCGGACTCGATCCCGCCCGCGTAGCGGTAGAGCTGGACCGCCACATCGTCAAACCACCGCAGTGGGAAGCCACGGCGCTGGCGGACGGCGCGCGCCTGGAAATCGTCCAGTTCGTCGGCGGCGGGTAGAACGCCGGCGGGCCGCTGGGTATCCCGCATGCTACCGTAAGCCTGGAGGGCGCGTCTCTTTTTATATGTACCGACTGATCCCCGTCATTTCGCTGATCGCGCTGGCCGCGTTTCCGCCGCTCCGCGCCGCAGATCCTGGAGGCTTTTCCGTGCCCATCACCTACTACAAACTCCCCAACGGCCTGCGCGTGATCCTCTCGCCCGATACCACCGCGCCCACGGTGGTGACCGCGGTTTACTACCGCATCGGGTTCCGCGTTGAGCCGCGCGACCGCACCGGATTCGCGCACCTGTTCGAACACATGATGTTCCAGGGCTCGCAAAACCTGGGCAAGATGGAGTTCATCCGCCTGGTGCAGAAAAACGGCGGCATCCTCAACGGCTCCACGCGCTTCGATTTCACCAACTATTTCGAGCTGCTGCCGTCCAACAAGCTCGAAACCGCCTTGTGGGCGGAGGCCGACCGCATGAAAGGCCTGGCCATCACCGAAGACAATCTGAAAAACCAGCAGGGCGTGGTGTCCAACGAAGTGAAAGTGAACGTCCTCAATCAGCCGTACGGCGGATTCCCCTGGCTCTGGATGCCGCAATACGCCAACGAGAACTGGTACAACTCGCATAATTTCTACGGCGATCTGAAGGACATCGAGGCCGCCACGCTGTCCGACGTGCAGGCCTTTTTTAAGACCTACTATGCGCCGAACAACGCCGCCCTGGCGATCGTCGGCGATTTCGAGCCGGAACAGGCCAAGCAATGGGTGGCGAAATACTTCGGCGGGATCGCGCCGGCCAAGTTGCCGCCCACGCCGGATTTGACCGAACCCCGGCAGGAAAAAGAGAAGACCGCCACGCGCAAGGACCCGCTGGCGAACCGCCCGGCGCTGGCGTTCTCCTATCACATGCCGCCGCGCAATTCGCCCGAATACTTCGCCATGGGGCTGCTCGACCAGATGCTGGTGCAGGGCGATGACAGCCTGCTCTACGAAGAACTGGTCAAGAAGCACGGGTACACCGGCGGCGTCTCGGGAGCCATCAACGAACTGGGCAACATGTTCGATTACGACGGTCCGATGCTCTGGACCGTCTCGTTGTTCCACGACGCCAACATCAAGTCCGAACAGATCCTGGCGGCGGCCGATGCGGTGATCGAAGGCCTGCAATCGAAACCTGTCGAGCAAAGCCTGCTGGATCGCAGCATCACCAAGATGCGCTCGAACCTCTACGATACGCTGACCCAATTCGGAGGCTTCGGACGCGCCGACCTGATGGCCTGCTACGCGCTGTTCGACGACGACCCGGCCAAACTGAACAGCCTCGAATCCGAGTTCCGCCAGGTGACCCCGCAACTCATCGAGCGCACGGCGCGGGAATACCTGCGGAAGACCAACCGCACAGTGTTGCTGATCGAGCCGGGCGCCCCGCCGCAGAACGGCCACAAGGAGGGTGCCCGATGAGACTCGTCTGGAGTGTAATCATGCTGAGCGCTTTATCGAGCGAAGTTTTCGCCGGTCCTAAAGAGACGCCTCCGCAGGGGCCGCCGCCCAAGCCGTTCCACCTGGCCCCCACCACGGACTTCGTTCTGCCCAACGGCATGCGGGTCACGATTGTGCCGTATGGCGTGGTGCCTAAGGTGGCGATTCGCGCCTACGTCGCCGCGGGCGCCATCGATGAGTCCGCCGGCCAGGTGTGGCTCTCGAAACTGAATGCCGCGCTGATGAAGGAAGGCACCCATTCGCGGTCCGGAAGCCAGGTCGCGCAGGACGCCGCCGATATGGGCGGACAGATGGAAATCGACGCCGGCTCCGATTACACCTCGGCCGGCGGCGTAGTGCTTTCCGATTTTGCCCCCAAGTTCATTGCATTGCTGGCGGAGGTGCTCGACCAGCCGGCGCTGCCCGAGTCGGAGCTGGCCCGCCTCAAAGCGGATCTCGTCCGGGAGTTGGCCATCGACAGATCCGAGCCGGGAGCGCTGGCGCGCGAACGCTTCCTGCAAACCATGTTCCCCGATCATCCCTACGGCCGCGTGTTCCCCACCGAGAGCGAGCTGAAGGGCTACACCATCGCCGACGTGCGGGCGTTTTATAAGAACAACTTCTCGGCCGCGCGGACTCACCTATATATAGCCGGCAAACTCGAGGGCGATCTGCGCCGCCCAGTTGAGCAGTCGTTTGCCAGTTGGGGCAAAGGGAGCCCGGCGCCCGTCCTGCCGGCGCACCCGGTAAAATCGCGCTCGTTCCAGTTCATCGACCGTCCCGGCGCCGCGCAGTCGAATCTGCTGCTGGGCTTGCCTGTGGCTGCACCGTCCAGCCCCGACTTCATCAAGCTGGACGTGATGAACTCTCTCCTGGGCGGCTCGTTCGCTTCGCGCATCACCAGCAATATCCGCGAGCAGAAGGGCTACACTTACTCGCCTTTCAGCTCCGTATCGACCCGTCGCCATCTGGCCTACTGGGTCCAATCCGCCGACGTCACCACGGCCGTCACCGGACCCTCGCTCAAAGAGATCTTCTACGAGATCGATCGCCTGCGCAAAGACCCGCCCTCGGAAGCAGAGCTCAAGGGCATCCAGAACTACCTGGCCGGGCTCTTTGTCCTGCGAAACACCATCAGCCCCGACGCCATCATTGGCCAATTGCACTTCGTCGACTCGCAAGGCCTGGACCGCTCCTACCTGGCGACCTACGTCCAGAAGGTGATGGAAGTGAAACCTTCAGACGTACAAGGCATGGCGGAGACTTACATCGTGCCTTCCAAGATGACTGTCGTGGTGGTGGGCGACAAGTCCAAAATCGCGGACCAGTTAAAGCCCTACGAATAAGTCGCATCAGGGCGTTACGGTGAAGGCGCTCGTCGTGCTCGTCCCCCCATTGGGAGTCTCGACCGAAATGGGTCCGGTGGTAGCGCCCGGGGGGACCACGGTGTAGATCGATTTCGCGCTGGCGACTCTAAACCCGGCGGCCGTGCCGTTAAAAGACACCGCCGTGGCCCCCAGCAGATTGCCGCCCACGATAAGTACGGCCGTGCCGACCGGTCCGCTCGACGGGCGAAAGGTAATGACCGCGGGCTTCGGCGGTGCGAGTCCGGCGTTCAGGGTGTACACCGTACCGCCGAAAGTGGTCTGCACGCCGTAAAGCAGGCCGTCGCTCCCCTGGATCACGGCCGGACTGGTGAAATTCGGATTCCCCCCTGGACCCATGGTGGCCAGCGTAGTGAACTGGCCTGCCGTCGTGATCTGGAAATCCGTGCCGGGGACCAATCCGGTGGTGCCGTACACATTTCCGTCGTCGGCGCGGGCGGTCCCAGTCAGCGGAAATCCTCCGTCGGCTCCACCCGTGAAAGTGTGCTCCAGGCGAAACGATCCGGCCAGCGAAACCGAGAACAGGGTGCCGTAATTATTGGCGCCGCCGAACGCGTTGACGCCGTACAGGCGTCCGTTGCCGGCTTGGGACAGGTTGCCGATCGGTGTGGCGCCGTCGTTACCAGTGAACGTGTAAATCGTCGTGAATTTGCCTGACGGAGTTATGCGGTACACGCTGCCGTTGTTACTCAGCCCGTACAGGTTTCCGTCTGAAGCGAAGGTGAGCGGACCGGCCGGCGCGCCTTCCGTCCCCTTGAACGCGTGCAGCGTGACCGGCTGGCCGGACCGGTTCAAGACGTAGACCTGGCTGGGTACCGACGGGTCAAAACTCGACAGCGTGCCGTAGAGTACGCCTTTGGGGGTCTGAATCAACGAATACGGTGTGATCGTGTTGGGTTGTGCTGAAAAACTATACAGCACGGACACGTTGCCGGCCAGATCGGACTTGAAAATGGTTCCATTCTGCCCGGATCCGCCGCCGATCGTGATTCCGTACAAGGTCCCGTCAAAGGCCTGTAACAGGGTGTCCTCGGGTAGGTTGCCCTCAGTGGCGCCGTCAAAAGCGTGCAGGTACCTGATGTTGCCGCTGCTGTCGATGCCGAACAGGTCGCCGGGCACGCCGCTTCCCGGGCCCGCGCTGGTTGTGCCGTAGAAGATCCCGGGACTGGTTTCCACGAGTGTACACATGGGGAAGTGCGGTCCGGCGCTGGGGAACGTGTGCAGGACGTTGAAATCAGACTGCGCGCGAATCGCCCACGGGCTGGCGCAGAGCGCGGCAGTCAGGAACAGGTGCCGATGGAGCTTCAGGGAGGTCATCATGGTCTGATTGGATGCGGGCGTGGTACGCCGCGTTACCTGCCGCAACGTTACGAAAATGACGATTCGTCATCCGGCTAAGATACGAACATGCACCGGCTGTTGATTCTCGCTATGGTCTTTTCCGGAGGTCTAATGTCCGCTGCCGACTTCGACCAAACCCTGGCGGAACGCTTCGCCCGGCTGGCCCTCGACTGTGTTCACCGGGAATACCCCAACAAGCTCTCGCACCACCTGAACTCGGATGCCGACGTGAAACCGCCGCGCCAACTGACTCCGGCTTTTTACGGCTGCTACGACTGGCACTCCTCGGTGCACGGCCACTGGCTGCTGGTACGGCTGGCCCACCTCTTTCCGCAGGCGTCCTTCGCCTCGGATGCGCGCCGCGCCGTAGCCCAGTCTCTCACCCCGGCCCATATCGCACAGGAGGTGAAGTATCTGGACGGCGCGGGCCGCAACACCTTCGAGCGTCCGTACGGCCTGGCCTGGCTGCTGCAACTGGCTGCCGAGCTGCGGGAGTGGGACGACCCCCAGGCGCGCCAGTGGTCAGCCAGCCTGCGTCCGCTGGAGCAGGCCGCTACCGCGCGCATGGCCGCCTGGCTGCCCCAGCTCGATCATCCGATCCGCAGCGGCGAACACGGCAATACGGCCTTCGCTCTGGGGCTGATGCTGGACTACGCCCGCATCAGCGGCAACGCGGAGTTCCGCAGCCTGCTCGAATCGCGTGTGCGGGCTTACTACCTGAAGGACCGGGAATGCCCGCTCGCGTACGAGCCTTCCGGAGAGGATTTTCTTTCGCCGTGCCTGGCGGAAGCCGACGTCGTGCGCCGGATCCTCCCGCCGGCCGAATTCGTTCGCTGGTTCGACGGTTTCCTGCCTCGCGTAGATGTGGAACAACTGCAACCCACCCGCGTTAGCGACGTGAAGGATGCCCGCCTCTACCATCTCGCCGGTCTGAACCTCAGCCGCGCGTGGATGCTGGAAGGCATCCTGTCGAAGCTCCCCGTGGCGGATACGCGCCATCAGGCCCTCGCGGAGCTGTACGGCAAGCTGCGGCAGGCGGGTCTCGAAAGCATCCGCAGCGAACACTACGAAGGCGGCCACTGGCTGGGCAGTTTCGCCGTGTATCTGGTGAGCCGCCGCGGCCTTTCTTGAGGCTTACCAGAACCAGGTATCCACTACGCGCGGCGCCGCGGGCGAGCCGCGCAGAACCTTAGTGGCGAAGAGCACCTGCGCGTTGGGCCTTTCCCATTCGCCCTCCGGCATGTATACCGGATTGGTCAGCAGTTCTCCCGCCGCCAGGGTTCCCAGCATCGTCAGGCCCGCCGCCAGGACAGTCGGCTGACCGGTGGTCTGGTTCAACACCCGCGTCACCAACCCGCGATCCTCGCTGACGGACACGAACGGCGCATCCACGCGAATGCTCCAGCTCACTTTTCCGTAGTCGAGGATGGAACAGGTGAGCGTGGGGGCATCGAAGCCAAAGGTGAATCTGAGTTCCTCGGCCAGCCGGACGCCCCAGTCGTTGTTCAACCCGCCGATCAGCACCGCCGGACCCTGCCGGAGATCGTCGAGCCCCACCTCGCTCTCGTGCGCGATATGATACCTCGCGCCGTAAGACGCCAGGAATCCGGTCAGGCTCGCCAACGTGATTGCATCGGAGAAAGGAACTTTCTGAGTTTCCAGCAGCATTACCTCGGCCAGCGTGAGCTGATCCTTCGGCTTGCCGGGTGTACTCTCGCCCAGCACCGGTGCCAGGCCGGGTCCTCCCATGCAAAGCAGCACCGATCTGCCGCTATCCAGCAGCGGGGCCCAAAAACGATCGAAAGCCTGCCGGGCGGCGGTGCCGGCCAGAGCGCTGCCGAAATGCGGGACGTACGAACCGGGCGCGAAGTCGATCCGCAGCAGGCCCGCCTGGGAGTTCTCCTGGTAGTATTGGGCCAGCCGGCGGCGGACGTCGCCGGCCGTGCTGCGCACGATATGGTCGGCGGCCGTATCGTATGCCGCCGGCCGTCCGAACACCTCGACTCCGATGGTGCGCTCCTTGATCCGCTCGGCTTCGCCGGCCAGGGTGCGCTCCACTGCGTAGCGCAGCATGGCCGACGCACGGCGGCTGTGGCGGAAAGGTTCACTGGCGAGGATACGCTCCAGTTGTTGCCGCACCTCGGCCTCCGCATGGGCAATGCGCGCTGCCATCTGTCCAAAATACAACAGTGCTGGCCGCAGGTGCTGGACGGTCCCGCACCTGAACCCGGGACCGTCCCGTTCTTGCCGCCCACGGAGCGCTTCGATACTAATGAACCATAATGCATCTCCGTCGCTTTGCCTCCCTGATCGCGCTCTGTTCCTGCGCGGGCTACGCCGCCTCGTCGGGCGACCGAATCAACGACTTGATGAAGCAGATGACCCTCGAAGAGAAGGTCGGACAACTTTCCCAGGTCGGCGGGTTCGCCTTTCTGCCCAACATGCCCAAGCCGGAGGATGAGATTCGGAAAGGACACGCCGGATCCATTCTGTGGGTTTCGGATCCGGTAGCCATAAACAAGCTGCAGAAGATCGCGGTGGAGGAGAGCCGGCTGAAGATCCCGCTGATCTTCGGGCTCGACGTCATCCATGGCTTCAAGACCATCTTCCCCATGCCCCTGGCTTTGGCCGCGTCCTGGGACATGGCCTTGATCGAACAGGTCCAATCCGCCGCGGCCAGCGAAGCGCGTCCGGCTGGAATCGCGTGGACGTTCGCGCCCATGGTCGATATCGCGCGCGATCCGCGCTGGGGCCGCATTATCGAAGGCGCGGGCGAAGATCCCTTTCTGGGCGCCGCCGTCGCGCGCGCACAAGTGCGCGGTTTCCAGGGGACCGACCTGGCTTCCCCCTACCACCTGTTGGCCTGCGCCAAGCATTTCGCCGGATATGGCGCCGCCGAGGGAGGGCGCGACTATGATTCGGTGTACCTCTCCGAATCGCAATTGCGGAACGTTTACCTGATCCCGTTTCACGCCGCGCTGGATGCCGGGGTAGCCACGTTCATGAGCGCCTACATGGACCTGAACGATGTGCCGGCCTCGGCTAACGCCTTCCTGCTGCGGCAGGTGCTCAGGGACGATTGGAAGTTCAGCGGATTCGTGGTCAGCGACGCGAATGCGGTCGGCGACCTGGTTACCCACGGCTTCGCAGCGGATCGCGCGGACGCCGCCCGCCGTGCCTTCACGGCCGGCGTGGACATGGACATGGCGAGCGGCACCTATATGAAGGAGCTTCCGGCGCTCGTGCAAGCAGGCACGGTATCGGAAACCTCGATCGATTCGGCGGTGCGCGAGATTCTGGAAGCCAAGGTCCGGCTGGGACTGTTTGAACATCCCTACGCCGATCCGGCCCTGGCTGAGAAGACTGCCGCGGACCCGGAGCATCGCCGCCTCGCCCGAGTCGCCGCCGAGCGCACGGCAGTCCTGCTGAGGAATGAAGGCGATCTGCTTCCGTTGGCGAAGAACGGCGGAACGGTTGCGGTCATCGGCCCGCTGGCAGATTCCAAGCGCGACCTGTCGACAATGTGGACCGGCCTCGGCATGCAGGTCGGCGAGACCGTCTCCATCCTGGAGGGCATTCGCGGCAAACTCGGCTCGGACGCCACGGTCGAATACGCTCCCGGCGTACAGATCTCCAAGCGCTACCCGTCCATGTTCGAAGGCTTTCTGGGCGGCAAAAAGGTCGAACCCTGGTCGCCCGCGCAGGCGGACCAGGAATTTGCCAAGGCGGTGGATATGGCCAAGCGGGCCAACACCGTCGTCATGGTGCTGGGCGAGTTGGCCATGATGGACGGCGAATCGGCTTCGCAGGGATCGCTCGAGTTGCCCGGACGGCAGAACAAGCTTCTGCAGGCGGTGGTCGCCACCGGCAAGCCAGTCGTGCTGGTGCTGGTAAACGGCCGTCCGCTGGACATCGAATGGGCCTCCGCGCACGTTCCCGCCATTCTGGAAGCCTGGCATCCGGGCAACGAAGGCGGGAACGCCGTGGCGGACCTGCTCTTCGGCGACGCCAATCCTGGCGGAAAGCTGCCGGTCACCTGGCCGCGAAATGTCGGCCAGGTGCCGATCTACTACGCGCACAACCTGACCCACCAGCCGGAGACCTCTCGGGGCTTTCAGTCGCGCTATTGGGATCAGCCCAGTTCTCCGCTGTACCCGTTCGGCTATGGCCTGAGCTACACGAAATTCTCGATCGGCAACCTGAAGGTGAACGGTAACGAAGTGACCGCCGACGTGCAGAACACGGGCGCGCGCGCGGGCGCCGAGGTGGTCCAGATGTACTTGCACCAGCGCTCCGGCCGCGCCTCGCGTCCGGTCCGGGAATTGAAAGGCTTCGAGCGGATCGATCTGGCTCCCGGCGAAAAGAAAACCGTCAGCTTCAAGGTCGGTCCGCAATCGCTGCGATACTGGAGCGCCGCGCGGCGGGAATGGGTGCAGGATCCGGGCGAGTTCGACGTATGGGTCGGCGCGGATTCCAACGCCTCGCTGCATGCCACCTTCAAGGCGGAGTAGCGGCCACTTCGGCAAAGAAAAGGATACGAGCATGAAGTTCGCACTGGCTATGTTGCTGATTGCCGCCGCGGCGTACGGAGCGGACAACGCCTCGCTGTCGGGGAAATGGACCCTCCATTACAACATCAGCGGTTATACCGGCGATCTCGATTGCACCTTCAACCAGAACGGCAACGATGTCACCGGCGCCTGCAAGAGTCCGGATGCCAACGTATCCGTCACGGGCAAGGTGGATGGCAAGAGCGTCACGCTGCAGTATAAAACCGAATACAATGGCGACGAGCTGACGGTCGTGTACACCGGCAAGATCGAGTCGCCCGCCAAATTCAGCGGTACCGTGACCGTTCAGCCCATGGGTGCGGACGGTGATTTCACTGCCACGCAAGCCAAGTAAATAACGGAGCGCGCATGAAGCTCAACACGTTCGCCGCCGCCGGCTGCCTGCTCGCGGCCGCGGCCGGGTTCTGCCAGGATCCACCGCCGGTTTCCACGGACTCGATGCAGCGGGGCTTCCTCAACCCGCCCAACTCGGCCCGCCCGCGCGTGTGGTGGCACTGGATGAACGGCAACATCACCAAGGAAGGCATTCAGCGCGATCTCGAATGGATGAAGCGCGTGGGCATCGGCGGTCTGCAGAACTTCGATGCGGCGCTTATGACCCCGCAGGTGGTCGAGAAGCGCCTCGCCTACATGACCCCCGAGTGGAAAGATGCCTTCCGCTACGCGGCCGGACTGGCCGACCGGCTGGGCCTCGAGATGGCCATCGCCTCCTCGCCCGGCTGGAGCGAGACGGGTGGTCCGTGGGTCAAGCCGGACCAGGCCATGAAAAAGCTCGTCTGGAGCGAATTGCGCGTCCCCGGCGGGACCCGATTCGAAGGCGCACTGCCACATCCGCCCTCGGTTACGGGTCCCTTTCAGGCTGTTCCTTACCATGAGGATTTCGGCACGGCCGGCGCGCCGGCTCCGCCGCAGTATTATGCCGATGCCGCGGTGATCGCCTATCGGCTGCCAAAAGCCGCGCCGCCGGGAAGCCCGCCCGCCACGGTTACGTCGAGCGCCGGGTCCGTTGATCCGGCCCTCCTGACGGACGGCGATCTCCTGAAAGGCGTCAAGATCCCGCTGGGCAAGGACGGCGGGTGGTTGCAGTATGACTACGCGGCGCCATGCACGATCTACGCCGTCAGCCTGGCCCGCCCCGCCGCCGCCATGTTTGGGGGCGCCGCGCCGGTTTCGTTTCGCCTGGAGTCGAGCCGCGACGGCAAAACATTCCGCACGGTCGCGGACCTGCCGGCCACAGGCGTCGCTCAGGAGACCGTTTCTTTTGCGCCGGTCACCGCGCGGTACTTCCGTCTGCGGATGGAAGGCGAGCCCGCGCCCCCCGGCTTCGGAGGTTTCTTCCCCGCGCCCGGCGTGGACCTGGGATTTTTTGCCGCCCTGGGAGGCTCGGGAGCGGCCCAGGAAGCGCAGGTAAACGAGTTCGTTCTCTACCCCTCTCCACGTGTGAACCGCTTCGAAGAGAAGGCCGGGTTCGGCTTGGTGCCGGACTATTACGCCATTGCCACACCAGCCGTCGATCCCAGCCTGGCCGTGGCGTCCGCGGACGTCGTCGATCTCACCGCGCGTAGGCAGCCCGACGGTTCGCTCTCCTGGACTCCGCCGGACGGTAATTGGGTGATTCTGCGCCTTGGATATTCACTCACCGGCACCACGAACCATCCCGCCACCAAGGAAGCCACCGGACTGGAAGTGGATAAGCTCGACCGGCAGGCCGTGAAGTCCTACATCGACACGTATCTGGGATCTTACCTGGAGACGCTCGGCCCGCAGCTCATGGGCGGGCACGGCGTGCGCGCGCTGCTTACCGACAGCATCGAGGTAGGGCCCTACAACTGGACGCCCGACCTGGTGGCGCAATTCAAGCGCCTGCGTGGATACGATCCGACGCCGTTCCTGCCCGCCCTCACCGGAGTCGTGGTGGGCAGCGCGCCGCAAAGCGACGCCTTTCTTTGGGATTTTCGCCGCACCCTGGCGGAACTGACCGCCCAGAGCCACTACGGCCAAATCGCCGGCAGCGCCCATGAACACGGCTTGACCTACTATGGCGAGTCGCTCGAAGGCACCCGTGTCTCGATCGGCGACGACATGGAGATGCGCCAGAACGCGGACGTCCCGATGGCCGCCATGTGGACCTATCCGCCGGATAAAGGCCCGCATTCGAATTATGTGATCGACATTCGCGGCGCCGCCTCCGTGGCGCACATATACGGCCAGAACCTGGTGGCCGCGGAATCCATGACCTCCGCCCTGGCGCCCTGGGCATTCTCGCCGCGCATCCTGAGACCCATCATCGACCTGGAGTTTGCGCTGGGTGTGAACCGGCCGGTAATTCACACCTCCGTCCATCAACCGATCGAGAAGAAGCCCGGTCTGACGCTCCTGATCTTCGGTCAATATTTCAACCGGCACGAAACCTGGGCCGAGGAGGCGGCCCCCTGGATCACTTACATCGCGCGCAATGCCTATATGCTCCAGCAAGGCAGGTTCGCGGCCGACGTCGCTTACTTTTATGGCGAGGAGGCGCCGCTCGCGGGATTGTACGGCGACGACCGGCCGCTGCCCAAGGATCTTCCGGCCGGCTACGGTTTCGATTTTGTGAACTCCGACGTTCTGCTGCACCGTCTCACGTTTGCGAACGGCGGCTTGGAGACGCATAGCGGCATGCACTACCGCGTGCTCTACCTGGGCGGCAGCAGCCAACGGATGACCGTGCCGGTCTTGCGCAAGATCCGCGACCTGGTGAGTGCGGGCGCGGTGGTGATCGGAGAGCGCCCCACCGGATCGCCCAGCCTGGCCGATAACCAGTCCGAGTTTGCCGCGCTGGCGGACGAGTTGTGGGGCAAAGGCAGAGTCAGAGGTGCCGATGTCAATCACGTCCTCGCCTCACTCGGCGCAGCCCCTGATTTTGATGCCGGCCCTGCGGCCCAGCCGCAGGAAATCATGTTCGTGCATCGCCGCCTTACCGATGGCGACATCTATTTTCTTTCGAACCGCACCGATCGCCGCCTCAACATCGATGCCAGATTCCGGGTGAGCGGCAAGAGGCCCGAACTCTGGCATGCCGACACGGGCGCCATCGAGCCCGTTTCTTACCGCATCGAGAACGGCCGCACCACAGTTCCGCTGCGCCTGGAAGCCAACGAGTCGGTGTTCGTGGTCTTTCGACAGCCCGCCGCCGCCCCGTCCGTCACCGACTCCGCCCGCCGGGAGACGCCGCTCGCAACCCTGAGCGGAGCCTGGCATCTCCGCTTCGCGCCGGATCTCGGCGCGCCTGACGCGATCACCCTGGACCGTCTCGCGTCCTGGAGCGACAACCCCGATCCCGGCGTGAAATACTACTCAGGCACCGCGACGTACTCGAAAGCGATAGACGTTCCCGCCGCCTGGCTCACCGGTGGACGGGTAATGCTCGATCTGGGCGACGTTCGCGAACTCGCGGAGGTGTCCGTCAACGGCCGTTCCTTCGGCATCGTCTGGCATCCGCCCTTTAAGCTGGACGTCAGCGGTGCGCTGAAAGCCGGCAAGAACACGCTGGAGATCAAAGTGACGAACCTCTGGGTCAACCGCCTGATCGGGGACAAGCAGCCGGGCGCGAAGAAATACACGTTCACCGTGATGCCGACCTACAAGGTGGACGCGCCTCTGCGGCCTTCGGGCCTGCTGGGCCCAGTCAGTCTGTCCGCCGTCGCGTCACGTTAGATCGTCACGATTTGTTGGCCGCGGGTGCCACGACGTAGACGTATTCGAGAATCTCTTTGCCGTTATTGGTGACGTTATGCCGGGTTGCGGGAGGGATGTATACCAACTCGGGCGCGGCAATGTCACGGCCGGGTTGGCCTTCGATCAAAGCCTGGCCCGTGCCATGCAGGATGACCAGTGATTCTTCATGTTGCCCGGTCGAATGCCAGCCGACTGACTGACCTGGCTTTAGCCGGACAAACCCACTGCGCATGCCGGCCGTTTGCGGCACGCCTTCGAGCAGCGGGCAGTCGCCGCTCGCACATCGCAGCGGAATGGCCAACGGTTGCCTGGTAGGAGCCTGCGAAGCAAGGGGTAGGAGCGCCATGGCGAACAGGACGGATAACTTAGTACGCACGCCTCATCAGTAACACATTCCTTCCCTCAACTGCGCGATCCAACCGCACATCCGACGGTGGTGCGAGCCGGGCCAATACACCCGGCGGCAATCGGCGCACACACGGAATTCGTCGCACCATGCCAGGATCTTTGCCGGCGCCACGCCTTGCACCTCCGCTTTCGACGCCACCCGCAGCAGTCCGTTGCAGACCATGCAACGGGTGAACGGACGCAGCATTCCTGCCAGGTCGAAGCGTTGCACCACTTCCGCGGCCTGCCGCCGGCTGTCGGTCTGGCGCAGCCAATATCCGTGGGTCACCGCGGAGTGTTTCAGCACGCCCCGGTCCCGCGTCAGCAGGATGCGGTGCTGCTCGGACGAGATCGTCACCAGTTTCCGGTCGCCGGCGCGCTTGTCGTAGAGGGTGTCGAACCCCAGCATGCGCATGTAACCCGCCAGCCTGCCCAGGTGAACGTCCAGAACGAACTTCGGCTCGCGCAGCACGCGCGGGCGGAGCCGCAGCTCCGGGGTAATGTCGAGGGACTCGAACATCGGATATACCGCCACGCGGTCCCCATCTTGCACCAGGCACCCGAAGTCCGATGGTTCTCCGTTTATCAGAATCAGTTCCACCTCTGCATGCGGCACGCCGCAGCTCTCGATCAGATCCTTCACCGAGGCGGGCACGAAGAACTCCTTTTCGATCGTCTGGAAGCGCGTGCCCGGTGGCAGATGATCGTTCAACTCCGCATAGAAACGAAATCCGGCGCGGCCCATTATGCGGGCTTCGCGGTGGCCGTGCCTTCCGGTGGAGCGAAGAAGACAATCAGAGTCAGATCCTCCACGACGTCGTGAAAGCGATGTTCCACCGTGGCCGGCACGTAGATTACGCTGCCGGCGCGAACCGCCTGGTTTTCATTGCCCACGCGAATGGACGCACGGCCGGCGGCGACGTAGTAGACCTCGTCCTCCATGTGCGGTTCCTGATGATCTTCCTCGCCCGCCCGCAGCGTGTAAAGGCCCACACTCAGGCTGGGCGCCCGCAGGAACTCCAGGTACGACCATTCGAGCGCGGCACGCCGCCGCTCGATCTCGTCCAATTGGAAGAAATCCATGCCTCAGTGTAGCGCCCGGCGACTGGGAATCAGCCGCCTTGTCCCCTCCCGGGCATCGTCCTATACTGGCGCTTGTTGGAGAGAAGCGTTGCCTGGGCCTCTCCGACGGGAGGAACGCAGTGGCTGATTGGACGCGAAGAGGATTTCTCGGATCGCTTTCGGGCGTGGCAGCCGCAACGTCGCTTGCGGCTCAGCAGAGCACTCGACGGGGATCTATCAAGATCACCGACCTGAGGTGCGCCATCATCGGCCGCAACCCGGTCGTCCGGATTGTCACCGATCAAGGCATATCCGGTTACGGGCAAGCCGAGTCCACCAAGGCGTACCTCAAGCCCATGGTGCTCTTTTATAAAGACTACATTGTGGGCGAAGATCCCACCGAAGTCCAGAATGTGATTCTGAAGATCCGCCGCCTGGGAGCGTTCAAGCCCTGGGGTTCGGCCGTGAGCGCGATCGAGATTGCCCTGTGGGATATCGCCGGGCAGGTGGCCGGCGTGCCGGTGTACAAACTGCTGGGCGGGAAGATTCGCGACCGCGTCCGCGCCTATAACGGCGGTGTCCGATTCCCCATGACCGGGCAAACGCCGCAGGACTACGCCGAGAACATGGCCCGGATGAAGGAATCCAAGGAAGGCTTCACGCTTATCAAGCAGGCAGTCGGCTTTCACAATCCGGCCATGATGCGCGCCATCCCCGACGGCTGGTACGACCAGCCGCGCAAGGGGGGCGCGCACCCCGACCGCGGTCTCCTGACGGAACGCGGCATGAAGTATATCATTGCCTGCGTCGAAGCCATGAAGAAGGTCCTGGGCGACGAAGTCGGGCTGGCCCTCGATTGCGGACCTGGCTGGACGGTGAAGGACGCCATCACGTTTGCGCGCGCGCTCGAACCGCTCCACATCACCTGGCTCGAGGATCTGATCACAGGCGATTACACGCCCTACCCGAACGCGGAGGTTTTTCGGGAAGTCACCCAGAGTACTTCGATCCCGATTCACACCGGGGAGCAGATCTATCTTCGCGAGAACTTCAAGGACCTCATCGAGAAGCAGGCGGTGAACGTGATCGGCCCGGATCCGGAAGATGTGGGCGGCATCGCCGAACTGAAATGGATCGCGGAATACGCCGACCTGCACGGCATTCTGGTCGCTCCGCACGGGATCTTCGACGGGCTGATCGGCCTCGCCGCGCACGTCCACATGGCCGCGGCCCTACCCCAGAATTACATCGCATTCGAGTATCCGGTGGGCCAGCCGGCGTGGTGGTACGACATCGTCGAGGGGTTGCCCGACCCCATCGTCAAACGCGGCTTCATCGACGTTTGGGACCGTCCGGGCCTGGGCGTGACATTCCGTGTGCAGCCGGCCAAATCGCACCTGGCGGACGAGGATCGCCACTTCTTCGACTGAGGTTCTGCGGCGCCTGATATTTTGCGCTATATAATATCAGTAGTATGCAAAGCTCGAAGTCGGATCTCCTGCAGGGCACGCTGGAACTCCTGATCCTCAAAGCCGTAGCCCTCGAGCCCGTGCACGGTTACGCCATCGCGCAGCGCATTCAGCAGGTATCGCGGGAGGCGTTGCAGGTGCAGCAGGGTTCGCTGTATCCGGTCCTGTACCGCCTGGAAGAGCAGGGCTGTGTCCAGGCGCGATGGGGCGAGACCGGTCACGGCCGGATGGCGAAGTTCTACAGCATCACCAGGAAGGGCGCGAAAAGACTCCAGTCCGGGCGCGCACAATGGGAACGCACTGCCGCGGCCATCGCCTTTGTGCTCCAGGCGAACGAATAAAAGGAGGCGCGAAATGCGTTGGCTGCGGCCTTTGTTCCGGCGTTCCGCCGTGGAGCGCGAAATGGACGCCGAGCTCCGTTTTCATTACGAGCAGATCGTAGAAAACCTCCGGGCGCGCGGCCTGGACCCCGCCGAAGCGCGCCGCCGCGCGCGTCTCGAGTTTGGCGGCCTCGAACAAGTGAAGGACGACGCCCGCGAGGCGCGCCGGGCGGACCGATGGGAGCGCATCCGGCGCAGTCTCGCCCTGGCGGTGCGCAACCTGGCGCGCAGCCCCGGCTTTAGCGCCACGGCTCTGCTCACCCTGGCGCTCGGCATCGGCATCAACACCCTCATGTTCTCGATGCTCGATCAACTGCTGCTGCGCAACCTGCCGGTCCGCGATCCCGAACGCCTGGTGGTGTTTCACGGCAATTTCATCACGCCGGGCATGTATCGCAACAATAGCCGTAAGCTCTCCTTCTCCTGGCCCAAGTACATGGACTTTCGCGATCACTGCCCGGTCTTCAGCGGCGTGGCCGCGCGTTTCGTCACCCCCGGCAGCCTGGAGGACCACGGCGTCGCCGAGAACGTCGAGGTGGAACTGGTGAGCGGCAATTACTTTGAGGTGCTGGGGGTGCGTCCGGCGATCGGCCGCCTCTTCACTCCCGCCGACGGACGCACGCCTATGGGCGATCCCATCGTGGTGCTCGGCTATTCCTACTGGCAACGCCGATTCGCCGGTGACCCGTCCATCGTGGGCCGGCAGGTGCGCGTCAATGGCATGCCCATGACCGTGGTGGGCGTTTCCGCGCCCGGCTTCCACAGTCTCGATCGCGGCAGCGATGAAGATCTCCGCATTCCCATGGCGATGAAAGATCTGTTCACGCCCGGATGGCGCGGGACCAATGCCCAGTGGACGCGCGAACGCTTCTGGGCCTGGCTCGATATCGTCGCGCGCGTCAAGACCGGCATGCCGCCGCGGCAGGCGGAAGCCGGCGCCAACGTTTATTACCACCAGGTGTTGCGGCAGGAAGCCGGGATGCTCTCCGACTTCCCCCACCGGAAGGAGTTTCTGAACGACCATCTGGATCTGCTGCCCGCGGCGGGCGGACTGATGGACCAGATGGGGGACGAAAAGGCCTTCTTCTGGGAACTCATGGCTATCGCCGGTGTCGTCCTGTTGATCGCTTGCGTCAACCTGGCTGGTCTGCTCATCGCCCGCACCGCGGCCCGGCAGCGCGAGCTCGCGATTCGCCTGGCGCTGGGAGCCGGACGCCTGGGGGTGGTCCGCCAGCTTGTGACCGAGAATCTGCTACTGGCCGCCGCGGGAGGAGCCGCCGGCGTGCTGCTGGCCGCCGCATTGGCCGCCCCCGCCGCGCGCTTCCTGGCCGATGCCGGCGATCTCATCGATACGCCGCTCGATTGGCGTGTGCTACTTTTTTCCCTGGCCGTAACCGCGGCTACGGCCCTGGCATTCGCCATTGTGCCCGCGCTGCAAATCCGCAAGGCCGGGTTGGCCGATGTCCTGAAAACGGAAAGCGGCGCCAGCGCCAGCCGCGGACAAGTGCGTCTGCGCAAAGCCATGGTCGCCGCGCAACTCGCGTTTTGCGCGTGGCTGATGATCGCAGCGGGCTTGTTTGCGCGCTCGCTCGCGCAGTTGAAGTCCGTGGACCTGGGGTTCCGTAGAGACCACCTCATCACTTTTCAAATCGACGCCGCGCAGAGCGGCTATAAGCCGGATGCAGCGGTGGCCTCCTACCGGCGGCTAACCGCCGCGCTGGCTGCCTTGCCGGGCGTGACCGCCGTGGCGAATTCGGATTACGGCGTATTGACCGGCAATGTAAATCTCATGATGCTGGACATCGAGGGTTACCGTCCACCCCCGCCGGACCGGTACGCGATCGTTCGCGAACTGGTCGTCTCGCCCGCCTACTTCCGGGCGCTCGGCATGGAGATCCAGGCCGGGCGGGATTTCACGCGGGCAGACCTGCGGCAGTCCGCCCGCGTGGCCATCGTCAACCAGGAGTTCGTCAAAGAATATTTCGGCGGCCAAAACCCGGTGGGACGGCACTTCGGCTGGTTCGGTGAACGCCAGGCGCCGTGGGAGATTGTCGGCGTGGTCCCCAACCAGCGCTACGATGGGCCGGCGGAAGGCCTGTTTCCGTTTTATTATCTGCCGTACGAGGACGGCAACCGGCTCTCGTTTTACGTGCGCACATCGCAGCCGCCGGAGGCGCTGACGGCTACGATCCGGCGCATCGTAGCGCAGACCGTGCCCGGCGTGCCGATCGACCACCTTCGCACTATGGAGGATCTGTTCAGTTCCACCATCGGCGACAAGACACGGATCGCGGCGCTGGCCACCCTTTTCGGCGTCCTGGCGACGTTGCTGGCGGCCATCGGCTTGTACGGCGTCATGGCCTACACGGTGACACGGCGGACGCGGGAGTTCGGGATCCGCATGGCGCTGGGAGCCGCTCGCGCCGACATGCAGCGCATGGTGCTGCAAGAGGTGGCCGCGCTGATTGCCGCCGGCCTGGCGATAGGCATCCCGACCGGCATAGCTTTGGCGCGCCTGATCCGTTCCCAGTTATTTCGCGTTGCGCCCATGGACGCGCCCGCCGCGGCTCTGGCGGCAGGCGCCGTCGCGGTCACTGCTCTGTTAGCCGGATTCCTGCCCGCGCGGCGCGCCACGCGTGTGGATCCGGTGCGCGCCCTCCGCTGGGAGTAGGCTCGAGAAACCTGTGGCGGCGTTGCGCGCTGAGGGCGGAACGCCTTTATAACGCGTGCCAGAGACCGCGCGCGATGCCGGCGGCCTGCGGCGCCATCTGCAGGCCCACGCGCAGCGCGATCAGCATGACTGGCGCCAGCACCCATCCGGCGCCCCTTCGCAGCGGGCGTAGCGCGGCCAGAAAGATCAGCGCGGAGAATGGCCGCGCGTAAGCGTAGACGTTCCCCCAGAAGCCCGGCGCACTGGTCGCCAGAGCCAGGCCGATGAAGGCCAGGATGGCCCATTGTTCCACATCCCATGGACGCCGCAGCAGTTCCCAACCGCCGGCCGCCATGAGCGCCAGGCATGCGCAGAGGGCCAAAGTATCGGCACATTGCAATGAGAGGTTCAACCACGGGCCGAACGGATAATGGACGGGTTGAAACAGCTTCATGAGAATGCCGATGGCCGGGTAGCGAAACAACCAGTGGGGCAAGAGTTTTTCCGGATGGGTCACGGCCGCCGGCGGCAGACGGCGCCATACATACAAGTACCAGGCCGCCGCGGGCAGGATGGCGGTGGCAAACCCGGCCGCGCGCCGCCAGCGTCGGGACGCGGCCTCGTGTGCGCACTGTGCCGCGAGGAGCAACGCGCCCGTCTCGCGCACCAACGGCGCCAGCAGGAGCACCACATAAAGCCGGGTCCCGGACTGCTCCTTCGCGTAAAGAACGAAAGCCACGCAAAGGGCGGCCAGGGCGACGTCCACCGTCATACGATCGATGGACGTGAGAGTGGCGGGTAACAATAAAAACGACAGTCCCCAGGCTGGATGATGCTGCTCCAGCACGGCGTAGCGTCCCAACCAGTGAACGCCGAGCAAAACCCAGAAGAGGACTACGACGATGTATGCCGCATCCACGAACGGACCCTGGCCGGCCGCCGCCAACCACGCCATGGCCGGAACCAGGATCCGCTCTTGGCGCATCCGCGGCGAATCATAATAACCCGCCCAGTCTGTGCGAACCCAGGGGGCGTGCGCCACGTAACGGTAGAACTGGCCGTCATAGCCGGGGGACCCAGGGAAGCGGTACGTCCCCGCGGCCAGTTCGGGGGGCGCCGGATGGGTTTCGCCCGTCATAAACAACGCCGTCCAGTTATCGCTGTAGTTGAAGTGGACGGTGGCAGCCTGCCAGCCTAGGACCGCCGCGGCGGCCGCCGCGGCGTACAGCCAGGCCGCCACGCGCTTGGCGGCGAAGTGCGGCCCCGCTGACTCCGTGATAACTTGTGTGCTTCGCTGCATGGCGCTCAACATCTCAATCGTGATCCCAGTCTACAACGCAGCCCGGTACCTGGAGGCATGTCTCGCCGCGATTCGCGACCTGGACCCTGCGCCGTTTGAGTGTCTCGTCGTGGACGACGGCTCCACCGATGACTCACGGCAGATGGCCGGGAGGGCCGGAGTCACCGTAATTACCTCAGCGCAGAGGCGGGGACCGGCTGCCGGGCGCAACCTGGGTGCGCGCGCGGCGCGGGGCGATATTCTGCTTTTTGTGGATGCCGACGTGGTGCTGCCGCGGGACGCCTTGTCGCGCATAGCCGCACGATTCTCAGCCGACCCGGAATGCGACGCCCTGATCGGATCCTACGACTACGATCCAGCCAGCCCGGACCTGATATCCCAGTATCGCAACCTCCTGCATTGCTACGTTCACCAACACGGCGAAGTCCGTACGTGCGCTTTCTGGACGGGTTGCGGCGCAATTCGTAACTCGGTTTTCCGGGCGTTCGGCGGTTTCGATGAGACACGCAAGCGGCCTTCCATCGAGGACGTGGAACTGGGGATGCTGATCCGCCAGGGCGGCGGCCGGGTCTGGCTCGACAAAGGATTGCAGGTAAAGCACCTGAAGCAGCTCAGCTTCTTCGGGATGTTGAAGACCGACCTGGCGGACCGCGCCATTCCCTGGACGCGGTTGATTCTACGCCTGCGCCGCATGCCGGCGGATCTGAATCTCAGGTGGGGACAACGCTTCAGCGTATTGGCTTCCGGGTGGGCCGCGGCGGCGCTGGTTCTGGCGTTGATTTCGAGCGCGACTTCCGGAGGGCCGGTGGCAAAGCCGCTGATCCTCTCGGCCGCCGTGGCCATGCTAGCCGTGGTGGCGCTGAATCGCGATTTCTACCGCTTTCTGGTCCGCCTGCGGGGGCCTCTGTTCGCGGTGCGCGCGTTTCCGCTGCATTGGCTGCATTTCCTGTGCGCCGGCGCCGGCTTTGCGATCGGGTTTGCCGCGCATGCCTGCGGTTCCCGGCGGCAGCCGGCCGCGGAACGCCTGGACACGGACGAGCCGGTCTGTGCCGCCGCCCAGCCGGCGTCCGGCACCCGCCGGATTTGATTCATCCCGATAACCGGTTACCATAATGCCTTCGGAATGGACCTGCTCCTTCGCTACGCTCGCCAGCAGTGGCGTCCCGCTGCCGAAGCCCTGGTTTTCGCCGCCGTCAACCAGGTTTTCGGAATGGCGGACCCGTTTATCTTTCGCGGGCTGATCGACGGATATGTGACTTCCTCACGTCCTCATAATCCGCGCGGGTTCATCCTGGGTACTGGGCTGTGGCTCGCCGCTATGGTCGCCGCCGCCACCATCGCCTGGGCCGCCAAAACCTTGCAGTTGAGCCGCGCGAGCGAGGTTTCGCAGAAGGTGGCTTCCGCCATGTTCGCGGACGGCGTGCGGCATGCGTTGGAGATGCCGTATGCCGACTTCGAACACACGCGAAGCGGCGAAACACTCGACCGGTTGCAGAAACTGCGCTGGCGAGTAGAACATTTTGTCGCCGGCACGATCAACGTGCTGTTCTTCTCCCTGGTCGGCGTGGCGATCGTGGTGGCCTACGCCGCGACGGTACATGGGTTGATCTCCCTCTACCTGGCTTTCGTGGCGGTGACTATGGTGGCCCTCAGTATAGCCCTGAACCGCAACCTGGCGGCCGTGCACGAGGATGCCTTCCGCGAAGGTACGGCGCTGGCGGGCGCGGCTACGGAAGCACTCCGCAATATCGAACTCGTCAAAAGCCTGGGCTTGGCCAAGCGGGAGATCTCCCGGCTTCACGAATCTAGCGGCCGCATGCTGACCCTGGAATTGGAAAGCATCCGCCGCATCCGCCGGTTTAGCTTCTTCCATGGCGCCTGCGTCCAGACCATGCGCCTGGTGCTGACCGTACTGCTGCTGTATTTCCTCTACCGGCGATCGATTTCGATGGGCCAGTTCTTTGCACTCTTTCTTTATGCGCGATTCCTGTTTCAACCGCTCCAGCACATAGGCGCGGCGATTCAGGACTTCAGTTCGACGGAAGCGGCCCTGGAAGCTTTCCGCGGGCTTCTCCAACTCCCCCGGGAATCCAGCCCGGCACAACCGGTGCGGGTCGGCACGCTCCGTTCCATCGAGTTCGACCGCGTGCGATTCCAGTACGCCACGGCGCTGCGGCCCGCGCTCGACGGCCTGTCGTTCCGGGCCGTGCAGGGCGAAACCATCGCTTTCGTAGGACCGTCCGGGGCCGGCAAAAGCACCATCGTGAAACTACTCTCCGGGTTGTACGCGCCGCGCCAGGGTCAGATTCTTTACAACGGCGTCCGGCAGAGCGAGGTCGCCCTCGACGAGCTGCGCGAGCGGATCGGCTTGGTCACTCAGGAGACGCAACTGTTCTCCGGATCCATCCGCCAGAACCTCCTCTTCGTGCGGCCCGAGGCCAGCGACGCGGATTGCCTTGGAGCCCTGGAACAGGCGTCGGCACAATCGATCCTGCGGCGCACCGGACAGGATCTCGAAACGATCATCGGCGAGGGCGGCATACGGCTCTCGGGAGGCGAGCGCCAGCGCTTGGCCATTGCCCGCGCCCTCCTGCGCCGGCCGCACCTGCTCATCTTCGATGAAGCTACGTCGTCGCTGGATTCTCTGACGGAAAGGGAGATCACCGAGACCATCGGCCTGCTGTCCAGCCGGACGGATCTGATTACGATCCTGATTGCCCACAGGCTGTCCACCGTCTCCCGCGCCGACGTCATTTACGTGCTCGACCAGGGACGCATCGTGCAGTCCGGAACGCACGCGGAACTGTCGGCTAACGGCGGGCTTTACCGGGAGATGTGGCTGCAACAGGTGAACGGGGAGGGCGAAGCGCGCGGCGTGTGACGGATGGCGCGCCAGTGTCATGCAATCGCAGCGGGCTGTCATCATTGGCGCGGGTCCGGCGGGCCTCACGGCCGCCTACGAGCTGCTCAGCCGCACTTCGATCCGGCCGGTCGTGCTCGAGAAAAGCGACTACCTGGGCGGGATTTGCCGGACGGCCATTTACAAGGGCAACCGCATCGACATAGGCGGCCATCGTTTCTTCTCCAAGTCGGATCGCGTGATGAAGTGGTGGCTGCAAATGTTGCCGCTGCAGAGTCCGCCTACGGAAGCGGATTCCGATCCAGCCGACCAGGATCGGGTGATGCTCCTGCGCCCCCGCAAATCCCGCTGCTACTACCTGGGCCAGTTCTTCGACTACCCGATTTCGCTGAGCGCGGACACCCTCGCGAAACTGGGGGTGCGGCGCGCGTGCCGGATCGGCGGCAGCTACCTGCGCAGCGCTCTGTTTCCGATCAGGAGAGAAGAGACGCTCGAGCATTTCCTCATCAACCGTTTCGGCGCGGAGCTGTACCGGACGTTCTTTCGCTCCTACACGGAAAAAGTGTGGGGCGTCCCGTGCGACCGGATTAGCGCGGAGTGGGGAGTGCAGCGCATCAAGGGACTGTCAGTCGGCACGGCGGTGCGGCACGCGCTGAAGAGAACGCTGCGCGGGGGAGACGGCAGCCTTTCGCAAAGAGACACGCAGACTTCGCTGATCGAACGGTTTCTGTATCCCAAGTTTGGACCCGGACAGATGTGGGAGGAGGTGGCGCGCCGCATTCGGGAAATGGGCGGCCAGATCCTCACTGGATACGCAGCCAGCCGGCTCACCACCGATGGCTGGAGCGTCCGGTCCGTGCAAGCCATTCATAAGGCATCGGGGCGGCGAGAGAGTTTCGAGGCGGATTATGTCTTCTCGACTGCGCCCATCCAAGAGCTGCTGCGGGCTCTCGATGCGCCACCGCCGTCTAATGTGCTGGAAGTGTCCGATGGCCTGGTGTATCGCGACTTCATTACCGTCGGCGTATTGGTGCGCTCACTCAAGATCAGCGACGCCACCGATGGAGGCAGGACACCGATTCGCGATAACTGGATTTACGTCCAGGATCCCGGCGTACGCCTGGGCCGGGTGCAGGTTTTCAACAATTGGAGTCCGGACCTGGTGGCCGACCCCTCACAGATCTGGCTCGGGCTGGAGTATTTCTGTTCGGCGTCTGACGGTATCTGGAACCTGCCTGACGACGAGATGGTGGCCCTGGCGCAGGAGGAACTGGTCAAGATTGGGCTGATCGACAGGGGCGAGGTGATCGACTCGACGGTGCTGCGGGTCGAAAAAGCGTACCCGGCGTACTTCGGCAGTTTTCACCGATTTGGCGAGATCCGGGACCATATCGATCAGTATTCGAATCTCTATCTGATCGGGCGTAACGGAATGCATCGCTACAACAACCAGGATCACTCCATGCTGACCGCCATGATGGCCGTGGACGGCATCCTGGCCGGCGAAACGGACAAGGCCAGGTTGTGGCAGGTGAATACCGAAGCAGACTACCTGGAAGGCGCCACCTAGAGAGCTCGCGCGAATTTAAGAAAAGCAGATCTGAAACACACGATTAGATATACTCTGGTATGGCCGGGAGCCACCCTGTGGAGAATCGGATCGCGTTTTCGGTGATCGTGCCGTATCGGAACGAAGCGCAGCACATCGGCGCCAGCTTCGCAGCGTTGCGGCAGCAGTCTATCCCGCGTCACCGATACGAACTGCTGTTTGTGGACAACGGATCGACCGACGGAACAGCCGCGCTGGTTCCCGAGGGTCCGGGTATTACTCTGATCCGCGAGGACAGGCCCGGATCCTACGCCGCCCGCAATGCCGCGATTCGCCGGGCGGCCGGCGAGTTCCTGGCCTTTACGGATGCGGACTGCATCCCGGAGCGCGATTGGCTGGAGCAGGCGGACATGGCAATGCGGGATGGAGGTGCCGCCATCGCCATGGGCCCGCGGATTTGTCCGCCGCGCAGTGCGCTGGGAGCCCACCTGCTGCAGGATTACGAGAACGTAAAAATGGAGCGCATCCTGAGACAGTTCCCATCCCGATTCGCATTCGGTTTGTGCAGCAATATGATCGTCCGGGCGGATGTCTTTCGGCGTGTTGGCCTGTTCGACGAGTGGGATCGCGCCGCGGATACCGCTTATGTTCAGCGCGTGATGCACTACGACCCTGCGTATCGGGTCGTCTTCCGGCCCTCTATGCGTGTGACGCATTCAGGAGTGCACACCACCGGCCAGGCTCTGCGCAAGATGTTCGTGTACGGGGCGAGCAATATCCGGCCGGCGCGTTTCAACGGTTATTCCCCGCTCGACCTGCGCCAACGCTGGGGACTGTTTCGTCTGTGCTGCCGGAATGCGCGCTACCAGCCCTGGCATCGTTTCCTGCTGTTCGGCCTGCTGATGTCCGGCGGTTTGCTTTATAAGAGTGGCGAGGTGAAAGGACGAATATGCCGTTGAACGGAGCCTTGATGGGTACATTGCGGCGCTCCAGCGCGGGCGTCAAGCATCGCCTCGAAGATACCGGCCAGCACGTGAAACGAACGTTGGTGCGCGCAGGGTTGGCGCCGGCGCCGTTCCGCATCAAGGCCGCGGTAACGGACCGGTGCAATTTCCGCTGTCCGACGTGCCTCAAATGGAAAGACGTGCGTGCGCAGGAAGAGCTGTCCCCCGCGCAATGGCAAGCCGCATGGCGGCGGTTGCGGAAGTTGCCGTTGATGAACGAGGTCACCATCGGCGGCGGTGAGCCCTTCGCACGCCCCGGAATTCTCGATATTCTGGCGTCCGCCAGGGAGGAAGGCTTCTATACCGTGGTGATCTCCAACGGATGGAAGATCACGCCGGAGACGCTGCGGGAACTGGCCCGGCTGGGAGTCAATCGTCTTATCCTCTCGTTGAACAGCCTCCGCGAGTCCGTGCATGATGGCACCCGCAATGCACCGGGCAGCGCCAGGCGCGTGCTGGCTTTGATCGAAGCTTGGCGGAGTTTCCGCAAGCCCGAACTCGCCATTGAGGCGGTGGTCATGGAGGCCAATGTCGGGGAACTCCCCGAGATGGCCCGGTTCGTCCGCGACATGGGTATGCAGGGTCTGATCTTACAGGCCCTCGCACCCCCGGAAACGCACTATGCTTTTGCCGGGCACGACGCCATGCCTGTGCTGGCCCGGGACTGGTATGAGAACGACGCGGCGTGGGTCCGTTCGCTGGATCTGCTGCGAGCCGGACTGGCGGAACTGCTCGCCCTGAAGCGGGCCGGCGCGCCAATCTTCAACCCCAGTTGGCAATTGAAGTGTATGGCCGCGTATTACGAGAATCCGCAGTCCATACTTTCCGTACCGTGCGTCGGACCGGTGTCCACGATGCATGTGGATCCGTTTGGGAACATCCGGCTGTGCTACGGTCTGCCACCCATCGGGAATGTCCTGCGCGACTCGCCCCGGGAGATCTGGCGCGGCGCCGCGGCGCGAACGCAACGGCGGGAGAAGCGGTCGTGCGATCAGATTTGCCGGATTCTGAACGGGAACCTGTAAGTGATCACCGTCGTCATCACGACGCGCAATGACGAGCGCACAATCATGGAGTGCCTGAGTTCCCTGGTGCCGCAGACAGCCGGCTCGGGACACGAGATCGTGGTGCTCGACGATGCGTCCGCGGACCGGACCGCTGCCATTGTCAAAGAGAAATACCCTGCGGTCCGGCTCATCGCCGAGCCACGGCATGTCGGCTGGGTGGTCATATTGCGCCGGTACATCTCCGAGCTGCGGGGCGATGCCGTGGCATTCCTGGGATCCCACTGCACGGCGGACCCGGATTGGCTGCGCACGGCGGAGTCCCTGCTGGACTCAGGCAGCCAGGTGGCAAGCGGATTTGGCCGGCATGGCCGCGGACGCTGGCTGGACCGCTTCGAAGCTTTGTCGATGCATGCGGAGTACCTTCGGCATCAACCGGGCGAGGTCAGTATCCTTTGGGACGACAACTTTCTCATCCGCCGGGACCTTCTCGCGCGAGCGCTGCCGGCGACCTCGGTGGCACTCTCGGATGGAACGGGAGCTACGTTGTTATCGCGTTGCTTGCATGGAATGGGCGAAGCCCTCCCCTATCGGCCCGAGCTTCGCATCACACATGCCGGAACCTCAGTGAAAGCACAGTTTCGGACCTGGAGCCGCGACATGGCGCGCAACGCCATCGATATACGCCGGGCTGACGCTACGATGCCGTTGGCGGGCGCCTTGAGCTGGGGGCCGGTGGCGGCGTTCCCCATCGCGGCGGGACGCTGGATTCATGGATTGAAAGGAATGATCGGATCACGGCGTGATTTGGGCGTGGGCTTCGCGGAGTTGTTCCTGCACGGACTGCTTTTCACCCTCATCATGGCCGCGTACGGTGGCGGACTCTTGCGTGAACTCATGAGCCGGGAGGTGCCTGGTGAGCCGGACTTGTCTGCCTGATTTCCTGGTGATCGGGGCTGCCCGGGCCGGCACAACGTCTCTCTACCGCTATCTGAAGTCCCATCCACAGATCTACCTGAGCCCGATCAAGGAACCCAAATATTTCGCTTATCCCGAAACCCGGCCCACACTTGTGGGCCCGCGCCGGAACTCACCGCTGGTCTGGAAGATCGAAGACTATCGCCGGCTGTTCCAGGCGAGGGCCGGTGAGATCGCCGCGGGAGAGATGAGTCCGCAGTACCTCTATTCCGAATGCGCTCCGGCTGCGATCCGGAGGCTGATTCCGCAAGCAAAGCTGATTGCAATTCTTCGCGACCCCGCCGAACGGGCCTTCTCCCATTTCTGTCACAACCGCAGCGGCGGGGTTGAGCCGCTTTCGGACTTCGCGGCCGCGCTGGCCGCCGAAGACGAGCGGATGGCCCAAGGCTGGTGGTCGAGCTTTCACTACCGCCATCGAGGATACTATGCCAGGCAGCTCAACCGTTACCTGAAGCTGTTTCCGCGCGAGCAGATTCTCGTGCTTTTATATGACGACATGCTCGCCGATTGCCACGCGTTTCTAAGAAGGATCTGCGCATTCCTGGGGATTGACGAGAGCCACAAGTTCGACACCACGGAGCGTGACAATGCAACCGTGGGAATCCCGCGCAGTCCTATTCTGCGCCGCTTTCTGCGTTCGGCCGGCCCGGCAAAGAGCACCATCCGGACGGCTCTGCCGCTGGCGGTGAGATCGCGGCTTTTCCGCTGGTTCTCCCGTCTCGTCTTGCAGCCCAGGCCAGTATTGCAGCCGGGCGTTCGTGCGCAACTGGTATCCGGGTTCAGGCCGGAAATATTAGAGCTGCAGGAATGCATCTGTCGGGATCTCTCAGGCTGGTTGCGGTGCTGATATTCCGCGTGAGTCCGCCATGATCCTCGGCATGTTAGCCGAAATTCCACTTCCGTGCCTCATTGCAAGGGTGTAGATTGTTAGCGGATGCCGCACAACGAACCATCATGGACGATGAAGGGCGTGCCTTGCTGGGGCCGCAATTGTTCGATTTGCTGCTCTTGAATGTTGCAGTGATCGACCTGGACTTTCGAGTCGTTGCCGCCAACAAGAACTTTCGCGAGTTCTTCGGTAAGTGGTCCGGCAAACGGTGTTCTGAAGTGTGCAACGGCGTTGCGCCAATTGCAGGGCCGAAGCCGTATTCGAGGATGGCCTGGTACGATCGTCGAACGAAACCAGCGTGAATCGCGAGGGGCGCGCCTGCTTTCTGCGAGCCGACCTGGCGCCGCTGCTTGATCCGCACTTCTTTTGCTTAACCGCTTCGCAACACCGTGCGTCCAGATCCCGCCGAAGCCGTCCTCACCGAAGATCTGGCGGTTGGGGATCCGCAATATTTAGCGCGGCGCCTCGCCGACGACCAGGACATGCCATCCTCCGTGCTGACGGACGTGGAGGAACGCAGGTGCGCTGGTTGCCAATTTCCTCCTGCTCCCCGGCTGCATGCAGGAGGAAAAGAGGCGGCTCACCCACAATTCGGCCCTCGCCTCAGGCGTTCCAGTCTACCCGGTGCGAACGTTCTACTTGGCCAAAGGGCCCGCTTCGGACCCAACCAGGCACACCGGTGGGCACGCTACTTCTTCTCGGCGGCAGCGAGTTTGGACTCCATTTCCGCCAGGCGGCACTGCGATTTCCGGTTTGCAGGAGAACGCCGGCAATCTGGTCGCGGATTTTGAGATACGCATCCACCAGGGGATGATCGCTGGCCCGCACCTCGTCCGGTATAGTTTTGTGAGAAACCGAAGAACTGTAATTTACCAGGGCGGCGCAGACGGCCAGTAACGGAGGGAGTGGCCTGCTGGATGCTCTATGCGATGGCGTGGGAAGGCTGTTCCCGGGCCGGCCGGCGGGTCGCCATAATCGGCTTTCGTGACCACGCTACGAAGGAGGCACAACATGTTGTTGCACCGGACCGTAATTTTTTCTGTGTCTCTCACCACAGAGCGACAAGCATAGGAGGAATCGATCGTGTTACTTCTAATCCTGTTGATTATTCTGATTTTTGCGGCAGTTCCAGCTTGGCCGTACAGCCGAGGCTGGGGTTACTACCCAAGCGGAGGGTTGGGCTTAATCCTGCTGATCCTCATCATTCTGATGCTGATGGGCACGTTGCATTTCTAACCACGCCTTGGCAGCTTGATTGTCATCATCCAGGTGACCTTCGATACCGCGGAATAGGCAAGGCGAAGAGCTAGGCTCCCGGTAGAAGAAGGCCACCTGGTAACGAGAAAGATAGGAGGACAAACTGTATGTCAGGAAAGAACACTGCAGTATTCGGAATTCTCCGCAATCGCGCGGCTGCGGAAGAGGCAGCCGATGCGCTGATGTCGCAGGGATTTCGCGCCGAGGACATGTCGGCGCTTTTTCCCGACAACATCGGGACGAAAGATTTTGCACACGAGAAACATACCAAGGCCCCAGAGGGCGCGACCACCGGAGCGGGAACGGGAGCAGTCATTGGCGGAACACTCGGACTGCTGGCCGGGATCGGCGCAATTGCGATTCCCGGACTCGGAGTATTTATCGCGGCCGGTCCGATCATGGCAGCCTTAGCCGGCGCGGGGGGCGTCGGAATCGCGGGTGGTATTCTCGGTGCGCTGATCGGACTCGGCATACCGGAATTCGAAGCCAAGCGTTACGAAGGCATGGTGAGGCAGGGCCACGTGCTGATGTCTGTACATTGCGACAACTCCGACTGGGCCAAGAAAGCCAAGAATGCGCTCGAAGTCGCAGGGGCAGAGCACATCTCGTCTACCAGCGAGGCGGCGGCGGACTATGGCCAGACCGATCAACCCCGGGTTCGCCGCGGAGGCGGACAGGGAGTTTAGAAACGTTCGGCTTGGAACGGCGATCGGCGCCGATCGCCTTTGCGTGAGGCGGTTGATATTCCCGGTGCGTTGCTGGCAACCGGGCAGAAAGCGAACCAACCGGGGAAAGTTTTACACTAATGCCCGCCTGAACCAGCGGACTCGCGGCCGAATTGGCGGTCGTCCGCTGTCCCCCGACTGGAATGTGCAGGAAACTCCCCACACCATGGCTGGACACGAACGGGTCGAGCGGTTTCCAAAGCCAGTGCTTCCATCCCTTGCCGGTGTGCGAGACCTCTGCCCGGAGCCGGAGTAAGCCGTGTAAGTCATAGCTTCCGGGTATTCAGGCCGAGAGTGCCACCCAGCGTGCGTCACGTCAAAGCTGCCATCCTATACGAGCTCGTCCGCCACCTTCAGGTAGTTTTCTGATAGCGGCGTATTCCGAGGGTCGCCACCCACCAAGCGACGCCGAATACTGTGTAACTCGAAACGCAGAGGATTCCTGCCCGACTGCTTGGGCAGGATTCTCAGCCCGGCGTCCATCCTCCCCGTCGGAACCGTTTCGCCAAGGCTACCTCCCGCGTCATTGACCAGCATCCGGCATCATTTTGGCTGAGGCGCTCCTGCGCGGCCGGCGTTGCTGCGCTCGATCCAGCGATAGACTGAAACCCCGCTTCCCGCTATGGAGAACACGATGAGGGCGATCAGGCATGCCTCGGCCACCGGGTTGTGGGCGAACCCCAGGATCTGTGGCCCGAACCAAAGCCCAGCCGCACCCAGAGCGCAATAGCGAACCAGCCGCGCGGCCCCTATCACCACCGCCATCCGCCGCGCGGGATACTGCATGGCGGCGGCTACCATGATGACCGGCGTGAACGGAAACGGTGGCGGCGCCAGGGCGGCCGTGACCAGCACCCAGCCTCCCTGGCGACTGATCTTCCTCTTGAGGACATCGAGGCGGCGCTTCGTAAAGTGACGTTCGAGGCCCTTTTCGGCAGCGGGGCGTACTACCAGGTCGACCAAAACGCAGCCCAGGACGGAGCCGGCCGATGCCATAACCGCCAGGGACAACATGCGGGGAAGCGTGTGGTAGCGAGCGGTCAGCGCGATGAGAAGCAGATCGGTGCCGAAGGGAGCGAACAGGAACGAAGAGTCCAGAATCGCCAGGATCAGGAGTCCCCAGCCCCCCAGCTTCAACAAGGCCACAAACAGGATACGCGCCAGGTGTCTCAGCGTGCTGTCCTCCGCTTCCGGACTACCCAGGCGAGTAACATCGGCTCTCCATGGCCGGACCGCGCTTCCGGTTCAGATCCAAATTCAGCGTGCCGGAGGGCCCTCCTCAAGGGCCGGCTCCTCCGGCTTCCGGTGGGCTCCGCCAGACAGCGTGTAGTAGGCTTGAGTGGGCACAGCCAGCGCCGTCCCGGCCGTCTCGACTTCGTCCAGAATGGCCAGGAAGAGCTCCTGCTGTGTCTGTAGAAACCGGTCGTAGTCGGGTGTCAGCACGTATGCGAATATTTCCACATCCAGCGAGTATGTGCCTACGCCGACAAAACGCACCGGTATGGGTCCAATCTCGATGTCGGGCCGCTTAAGCGTGTGTGTGATCGAATCGAGCAGTGTCCGCACCTGGCCGGGAGTTGTGTCCCGTTTCAGGTTCAACGTCAGGTGAAACAACATCTTGTCGCGCTGGGAGAAATTCTCGAGCGTGGTAGATGAAAACAGTCCGTTGGGCACGGTCAACAGCGTGCGGCCGACCGTACGTATCCGCGTGGAGCGCAGTCCGATGTCTTCTACCGTCCCCACCTGGTCGCCGAAGCGACAGAAATCGCCAATCGCCACGGGCCGGTCAGTAATCACCGCGACGCCTCCGAACAGGTTCTCGACGGTCTTCTGCGCCGCCAGCGCCAGCGCCACACCTCCCACCCCCAAGCCCGCCAGGATGGTGGACGTGTTGTATCCCCAGGCGCTGAGGATAGCCGCGGCGGTAAGCGCCACCACCGCTATCTTCAACACACGCGAGGCCAGCGGCAACACCGAGTAAGTGAAGCTCTCGCGTTTCCCTCCCAGGATCATTCGGAGCCGCACCTTGCCGAAGTCCAGAATCCGCATGCTGAACCAGCCAAGCCCCGCGAAAAAACCCAGTGCGACCGCGCCGTCCAGATAGCGGCGCAGAGCGGGCGAGGGCCCGATCCATTCCATGCCGGCGCGAAAGGCGGCCACCGCCACGAGCAGGCGGAGCGGCCCGATGAAGATATCCAGCAAACTCGCGTTTATGCGCGGTGCGAAACGTCCGAGCACGGGGTGCAGGCTCCGTAACGTCAGCCAGGAAACCCAGCGGGAAATCACTGCCACCGCCGCCGCCAACAGCAGCAGCGCGATCCAGCGCCACGCCGTCGTATCCAGGAAGGTCCAATTCACCAAAGCGCCTGGCAAATACTTCTCGATGGGGGAATCGCTGAGCAGTCGCGCGAGTTTGGGAATCAACTCCACGCTGGTGGAAGAGAAGACCCACACGGAAGATCCCGAGCGCAAGGTGATGCGTTCCAGATCCAAATCCACCGTTTTGCCGTCGAGGGTAAAGGAGTCGACGCGTTCGCGATTGGAACCCGGATTCGCTCCTGCCGGATCCTTGCTGAGCGCGGCCAGGTCGAACTGCGTATCCCGCTCCAGAATGGTTTCCAACTGGCGCGCAAGCTGGGAACCGTCCTTCATCCTTTGACCCGCCGGCCATTTCCGAACATCGATGTACCGCCAGGCCCGTCGATAGTCCTTGGCGCGGCAAACCGCCAGAAAGGCTGCCACGGAACTTTGTGGGGAATCGCGGTTCAACGGATCCTGCGCAGCACAGGTGCAGAGGGTTATTGCCATGCACGCGATCGCGCCGCAACGAAACATCACGATCAGCCCGTCGCGGTCCGGCGATAGCATGCGTGCCGGGCGTTCCTCAGATATCGCCGTGCGAAGCCGTTCGTCGCGGCGCTCCGCGCGATCCGCACGGGAGCCTTCAATGGACGCCGCCTTATCCGCATGTCTGAGCCTGGCACGCGGACGGCGGTTGCCGGGAGTATCAGGAGCCGGCCCGGACCGGGACGGCTCCCGACTGGCCTATTGAATCTGGATTGAACTGACTTTGATCTCATCACCGCTCAACTGGCCCTCGACTTTGGCCATGACCTGATTCTCGTTGGCGTTGGGGGTCGCGGGACGGTTAGCGCTGTTGGTGTTGTTCTTCATTGCCTCTTCCGCCTTCTTGTTTCCCGCGGCGTCCAGTTTCAACATCTTTCCCGAGACCTGGATGGCGAATGAACTTGTGGAAGTGGTCGGCGCGCACGTACAACTGGTGTCCACCAACACACCCGTAAACGTCTCCGCGAACGCCAGCGTGGAAGCGAATAGCACGACGCCGGCCATCGTAATCATTCTAAGCATGGGTTCTCCCTAGTCTGAAAATTGTCAAAGCGGCTGTAGTAGCGCCGTGCAGGTTTGATGCCAGGACCATGAGATGAACAAGGTTGACAGCACGAGCCTTCCGCCGCCGGCGATTCTCGCGTAAAAACTACATCGGCTGTGAGTCAAAATGTGGCGGGGCGCCTCGATGCCCCGCAGCGACGTTAGCAGGGGACACCGCAAGCGGCTGGGATATACCTGAAGCTAGGAGAATGTTTGTGCGTTAGCTAAGGCACATCCGGTGGCTCAGTCCAAAAATCGCGCCGTGGTTACAGATCGGCGCCGTACAGACTCCAGCGAGCCGGTTGCGGGCAGGCCGATGACACCGCTGCCATCGCTGCCGCCTCGAAAATGGGAGGGCGGTGCGGGGGAAACGCAGACGCGCGCGGGACGCATACCGCGCGCGTCTTCATGTTACTGCAGGTCGATCCAGGTGTGTCCTGTAATCGTGGTACTACCGACCGTCGCAGTGGTCGTAATCTTGGCCGCGCCCCTAACCGGCGCGACACAGCCGTTGCAGGCGGTTGGACCCAAGCCGATCTCGTCCCAGACAAAGGTCAGGAACGGTGCCGTGCCGGGGCCCAGATTGGTAAGGCCGCTCTGATAGACCACGTTGTTTCCCTGGGTGATGGTCTCGCTCACCATAACCGAGCCACTGGCTGAATTAGATGTGAACGACCAGTAGACCTGTCCGCATGCGCCAGAGGTGCAATCCGACAGATTCCAGTCCTGATAAGGGATACCGAGCACAATACCGCCCGCGGGTATGCTCGAGCAATCCGGATCTGTGCCCCCCGTGAAGCATGGCCATTGCGTACCGCCGGAGGAATCCGTGGGCGGATAGGTCCCCAGCGCGATGATACCCATGATCAAGGGCGATTTGACGGCGCTACTCATGCCGGCAGGGAGTTGAATCGTTTTGGCATGGGGCCGCCGCGGCGTTTCCGCCTGTGCCGTCCGCCCCCAGCATCCCAGCACGAGTGCCGCTGCCACTACAACTAACATCCGGATTGTCTTTTGCATTGATTTGTAACTTCCTCCATTTTGAATTAGAAACATGCCGAGTAATCCGAACCCGTGGTGTCAGTCTGTTTTCCCCGCCATGCCCCGCCGGCCGCGCGTCGCGGCGGCGAATTCAGTATCTCCCGCCGGGGCATGAAGTGTCAGTGCGAAATACCTCAAGACTCCGGCCACACATGTCTCAGGGAACCCATTCCGGTTTGAGGGCCTGTCCGGTTTCTCACTCCCGCGGCCGGTGCCGCGCCCCCGTTCACACGCCGGCACGCGTGGCGGACGTCGTCATTATGGCCGGGTCGGTAACATGATGGCGCCCGGCATCCACCTGGCTGCGAAGTTGCCAGCGATGCAGTTTGTTGAGCAGCGATTTATAACAGATGTTCAAACGCTTGGCCGCGTGCTTGCGATTCCAATTCACTTCATTCAGCGTGCGCAGGATCAACTCTTTCTCCGCCTGCTCCGCCGCGCTGGCGGAAAGCTCGCGCAACGACAAGGGAGGCGCCGGCGCGGGCGACTGCCGGGGCGGATCCAACGCGGGGGCGGTGCGCGCCAATTCCGCCAGGGCCTGCTCCACACTGGGCAGAATCAGAAATCGCTTGACGGCGTTTTCCAGTTGCCGCACATTGCCGGGCCAGGAATACTGCGTGAAGGCCGCCACCAGTTCCGGCGGCAGTTCGTCGACCGTGCTCCTATACTTGGCCTTGTATTTGTCCACGAAGTACCGGCATAACGCCGGGACATCCTCGCGCCGCTCGCGCAACGGTGGAACCTCGACGGTGATCACGTTCAGGCGGAAATAGAGGTCCTCGCGGAAACCTCCGCGCGCCACCAGGTCCTGGAGGTTTTTGTTGGTGGCAGCGATGATGCGCGCCCCGGATTGCAGGGTCCGCGTGGCGCCCAGCCGCGCATATTCACCATCCTGCAACACGTGCAGAAGCTTGGCCTGCAGCATCGTACTCATTTCCGCGATTTCGTCGAGCATGATGGTCCCTTGACCGGCCAGCTCGAACTTGCCGGGCTTCTCCCGCTGCGCGCCGGTGAAGGCTCCGCGCTCGTGTCCGAACAGTTCCGATTCCAGCAGGTCCGCGGGCAGCGCCGCGCAGTTGACTTTGGCGAAGGGCTCGGGCCGTCCCGATCGCGCGTGAATGGAGCGGGCCAGCACTTCCTTGCCCACACCGGACTCACCCATGATGAGCACGGGGACATCCGCCGGCGCTACCTGGTCACAGATCGCCTGCACCTGAAGCAAACGGGGATTGGAGGTGGCGAAACCGGGGCCTGCCGCTGAACCGTTTCGGGCGCCGGTCTGCTCTTCTTCGTCGATCACGCTCAGGATGACAGTCTCCAGCTCGTGCTCATCGAGCGGCTTCACCAGATAGTCGAGCGCCCCCAGACGAATAGCCTTGACTACCGTCGCCACTTCCTCCACGTCCGACAACACGATCGTCGGGACGCGGCGTCCGTTCTTCGCCAATTCCGCCAGAACCTCCAGTCCGTCCACGTCCGGCAGGCGGATATCCAGCAACAGCGCGGAAGGCGGGGGTACGCACGCCAGACGGCAAAGCGCCTCGGTGCCTGAGTCGAGACCGACTGCCGAGAAACCGCGCGCGGTCAGGAGGCCCGACAGGTGCGCGCGTGTGTCTGCATCGCCATCCACTACCCAAATGGTGTGATTCTTACAGTCGTGTAAGCGCACTCCCAACTGGTTGCACACGCTGGGCCGAAATATCCGACCTCACAGTCGTTCAGGACCCTTTTCGTGACCGGCCTCACTAGCCTGCGTATCTCACTTATATAGAAGGCTAGTTCGCAGAAATTCGAAACGGTAATGTTTTTCGTGCAATGTTTGCTTCTCGAGTCATTCGGTTGAATTTCCGCCGTTTCTGTGTGGATGACTGCAATAATTACCTCGTCCGGCGCCCCGCCGGAATACGCGTTCGGGAAGGTTCAAGCAAAACTCGGTACGGCTTACGCATTCACGACAATGGCCGTGGGCTGAGACGTGGGGACCATCACCCGCGTGGCCGGCACGGCGCCGCCAAAGGCAGCGGGCTGATACTCGGGGACCAGTTCGCGGATGTGCGACACAATAGGGTCCCGGGCGCGCTTGGCGATCAGGAACCGGAGGTAATCGAACCAGGCCACAATGGCCGTCCAATCGGGCTGTGGTTGCTGGAAGATGCGGATCTTGTCGTGATAGGTGGGCAAGAGATGCTCCTGGGCGCAGTTGATTTCCTCGAAGAGCTTCTCGCCCGGACGCAATCCGGTGAATTGAATATCAATATCCTCGTAAGGTTTCAGCCCGGCCAGCCGGATCATGTTAACGGCCAGATCGACAATGCGGATAGGCTCACCCATATCGAGCACAAAGATTTCCGAGTCCGTGCCCATGGACGAGGCCTGCAGGACCAGCGACACGGCCTCCGGGATGGTCATGAAATAGCGCTGGACCTCCGGATGCGTGACGCGCACCGGCCCGCCGGCCGCGATTTGGGATTGAAACACCGGCACCACGCTGCCGTTGCTTCCCAGCACATTGCCGAATCGCACGGAAACACAGGTGGTTTCTCCGCGCACTCGCGGAGCTCCGGCAACAATCAGCTCACAAGCACGTTTGGTCGCGCCCATGACACTGGTCGGATTGACAGCCTTGTCCGACGAAATCATCAGAAAGCGCGGAACCCGCCGGCGGCGCACCGCGTGTACCAGGTTCCAGGTTCCCACGATGTTGTTCTCGACCGCCTCCAGAATGTGGGATTCGAGCATAGGCACGTGCTTGTAAGCCGCTGCGTGAAACACGGAGTCAATCGCGTGGCGCTCGAACACCTCGGCCAGGCGCCGCGTGTCGCGGATGTCCGCGAGGGCCGCCACTACCTCCAGCCGCGGGTGCCGGTCACGGAGTTCGCACTCGATGCGGAACAGGTCGCTTTCGGCCTTATCCAGGGCGATAAGCCGCGCGGGTTGCATGCGGGCCACTTGCCGGCAGAGCTCCGACCCGATGGACCCGGCGGCGCCGGTGATCAGCACGCTGCGTCCCGCTACGGTCTCCCTCATGGGCCTGTCGTCCAGTTCCACCTGCGGCCGGCCGAGCAGATCCGCCAACTCCACGTGCCGGACCTGGGGGAGCAGGGCCTGCCTTTCCAGCAGATCCGCCAAGCCGGGGACGGTCTTGCAGCGCACCCCCGCGGCTTGACAGTTGGCCAGCGCCTGGCACTTCTGCCGTCCCGTGGCGGATGGCATGGCGATGACGATCTCGTCAACCTGCTGGCGGGCACGATTGAGACGCGCCACCAGGGCGGCCGCCTCCCGGCCCGTACCGAGCACCTGCGTGCCCGCGATGTCGGCGCCGCGCTTGCTTTCGTCATCGTCCAGAAAGCCCGCCACGTAGTAGTTGAGAGACGGATTCCGGCGGATTTCCTGCAGCATGGTAGCGCCGGCCGCGCCCGCGCCGTATATCAGAATACCGGATGCCGGTACCCGCGGCCGTCCCCAGGTGGGGAGAAACAGCAGCCAGAACCGCGCCAGGATGCAGCAGAGGAAACAGACCAGGAAGTCGATGAGGTACACGGAGCGAGGATACGCCGGACCCATCCACAGACGCGCCGCCACTGCAAACAGAAAAGAGGCCAGCACGTTCCACATCAGCAGCCGCCCCAAGTCGCGCGCTTCGGCGTGCATGCGCAGGCTGCGGTGGAACCGTCCGCAGAAGAAAAGCCCGGGTTTGATCAGTATCGCCAGCAGCAGGCCCCGCCAAAGCATAGGCGCCACCGCCGGCGGTGGAGAGAATTCGAACCGGAGCTGGAACGCAGCGTCCACGGAGAACGCCGCGATCACGAAATAACTGGAAACATCCAGAATGCGTAAAATGACGTGGCTTGTTTTGGGCATCACACTTTTGCCGTTCCTTAGTGCACTAAGCTGACTCGCGGGGTCTGAAGCCGGCTGGCGGCAATTATCTCCTTCACGCAGTGCGCCACGCGGTTAACCTGTTCTTCGGTCATGGCAGGATACAGAGGCAGAGAGACGCTGCGCAGATAGAGATTGACGGCCCGGGGGCAGTTGCGCCCCGCCAACTCCTGCCGGGCGAAATACGGATGCAGAGGGATCGGGATGAAATGGACGCTGGTCCCGATGCCTCTATTTTGCAGCGCATCGATGAACTCCTGCCGGCTGATATTCAGCAGATGGGGTTTCAAACGCACGATGTACAGATGCCAGGAGTGCCGCACGTGGGGCGGATCGGCCGGCAGTTCCAGCTCATCCAAGCCGCCCAACGCCTGGCGATAAATGGCGGCATAGCGGGCTCGGGTTTCGATGAACGACTCGAGCTTGCGGAGCTGCTGGACGCCCATTGCGGACTGGATGTCCGACAGGTTGTACTTGAAGCCGGCGTCCACCACTTCATAGAACCAATTGCCGGTTGCCGTGTAACGATTCCAGGCGTCGCGGCTCATGCCGTGGAGAGAAAGCATGCGCATCTTCTCGGCCAGCGACTCATGCGGGGTAGTGATCATACCCCCCTCGCCCGTGGTCATGTTCTTGGTGGCGTAGAAGCTGAAAACCGTGGCGTCGCTGGCGCCCGCACCGCCGGTCGCGCCGACCGGGCGTCCCTGATAATGGCTGCCGGCGGCGTGCGCCGCGTCCTCAATTACGTAGAGCTGGTGTTTCCGCGCCACGTCCCAGATCGCATTCATCTCGCAGGGGAGTCCGCCCAGGTGCACCGGCACGATCGCCCGCGTGCGGCGGGTGACGGCTTTGGCGATCTCGCCCGGATCGATATTGCCGTCCGGACCCACGTCCGCCAGGACCGGTCTGGCGCCTACCTGCAGAATCGTGTGCACGGTCGAACAGAAAGTCAGCGGCGTGGTAATGACTTCGTCGCCCGGCCCGATGCGCAGAGCCGCCAGCGCCAGATGCAGGCCCGCCGTGCAGGAGATGACGGCTACGGCGCGCGGCGCGCCCGCGTAAGCGCTGAACTCCTGCTCGAAACGCGCGGTCTGCGGTCCGGTGGTCAGCCAGCCGGAGCGCAAGGTCGCCTCCACCGCGCGCACTTCTTCGTCGCCTATGGAGGGCAGATGAAAAGGAATGAATGGATGTGTGGACACGGAATCTCCTCGGTCGCAGATGGAAGTGGCGGGGCAGGCGGTGCCGCCTGCCAACGGGCTATTCTGCCAGCGCACGCAGGACCTTCTTCGGATCGAATCCTCCGGGGAACAGGCAATAACGCATGGTCAAGCACAGCAAACGCACGTCCCGGCGCAGCGACCGTGACTCCTGATAAGCCACACTCAGACGCAACTTGGCCGGCAAGATGACGGTGCGATAGTAGGCCTCCGGATCGGCGGCCGGAAGCAGCAGGTTCTCCTCGTCGCGGTAGGCCAGGCTCGCCAGGTCCGTAATTCCGGGCCGCGACCGGAGCACGGCCCGCCAAAGGGTATCGTCGAGTTGGACGTATTCGGGCACCTCCGGCCGCGGTCCGATAAGGCCCATGTCGCCCCGCAGCACGTTATATAGCTGCGGCAGTTCATCCAGTTTGAACCTTCGCAGCCATGCGCCGGTCGCGGTAATGCGCTGGTCGTTCGCCACGGTGATGGCCGGGTTCCGGCTTTTGGCGCGGCGCATGGTCCGAAACTTGTAAATGAGAAAAGGCCGGCCGTGGCGGCCGATCCGTTGCTGCCGGAAGAGGATCGGCCGCCCATCAACGACCAGGATGGCGAACGATAACAGCAGAAGGAGCGGCGCGAGAAGCACGAGCATGGTGAAAGCCGCAGCCGCGTCCAGTACGCGGAACAGCATCTCCCCGGTGATACGGGCCGATTTCATATCAGGCTGATACACTCCTGGTCGATTTCCAACAGCACCGACCGCTGCAGCAATTCCACGGAAAGAACCAGGCGAAAGGGTGGTTTTGCGCTGGTTACGATTCCCTCGATGCCGGCCAGGGCGCCGTCCGTGATGCGGGCACGCTGGCCGCGCACCCAGTAGGGATGCGGGTGCATGGAGACCTGTTCCTGCATGGCCCGGCGTAAGGACCAGATCTCCTGGTCGGCCACCGGCACCGGAAGTTTGCCCGCTCCCACCAGGCGGAGAACGCCCGGCGTGGTGAGGATCGGGAGGCGCGACTGCCAGGCGAAGCGGCAGAACAGGTATCCGGGAAACAGGGGCAGATCGAACGAACGGCTGCGGCGCCCGTACCGATGGCTGTGCGCGCACAAAGGCAACAGCGTCTCGTACCCTTTGTTACACAGCACTCCACTCACTGTCTTTTCGTGCCGCGGCGCGATGCGCAGAGCGAACCATTGGTCCGCGTTTTGAGTGACAGGCATCGTTCGTTACTCCTCCCGGGGGCTCGAGCGAACCGGCAGGCTACCGCCCGTTCGCGTGCCGCCCGGCGTACGCCAACGTGCTACGCCATTGCAAGGATCGTTCCATCAAAAGCGCGCATCGCGCGGACCGGCGCCTCTGGCTGACAAATGAATGGGTTTGGCCGAAAATGGCGCGCGCCACGGTCCGGCGGCGGTATTGGGAAGAGGTAGCGCGGGTTCGCGTTGCGGTAACACACTTCCGTCCGGCAGGCACCACGGCGCGGCAGTCCGATTGCAAGACATGCCCGGGATTAGGTCTCGCGAAACACGTTTCCGCTTATGCCCGGCATTTCTCCCAGCAGGTTTCACTCAGTGATCCAGGGGCCGGCGGCCGAGGCGCTGGAGAAGCTCTCCGCACACTCCGCGCGGATCTCTAAAATATGGAGCCAGGAACTGGCGGAGATCGGTCTCGACGCGAACCGGCTGGTACCTGGAGGCATCGACTTTGCGAATCTCGCGCAACGTCTCCGCCGCGCCAGGTATCCGGAATTCCGCCGGCGCCTGCAGGCTTTTGGAGAAACGCTGGCCGGGCGATACCCGCGGCTGGACCGCGCGGTCGCGGCGTCGGACCGGCTGTTCGAGATCTGCCTGCCGTTTGTGGCGGCCGGAGAAAAACACGCGCTGCCGGTTCTGGCCCTCGCCAGACTATACGCGCTGGCCGGTCTGCTGGTGATCTCCGGATACACCGGGCAATGGGCCGCCGGGCGGAAGACACTGGTCGAGGCCAGCCTCGCGGAAAGCGAGGAGCGCCAGCGCCGCATGTCCACCTACATAACGCGCATCTACGAAGAAGAACGGCACCGCCTGGCGCAGGATCTTCACGATGAAGTCGGGCACGACCTGATCGTGGTGAAGCTGCACCTGGAAATGATGGCACTGGATGCCCAGGCGAACCGCGCCACCCGCGCCCGCCTGGCACAGGCCATCCAACTGGTAGCGCATGCCATCGAGGCGGTGCGCAGGCTCGGAAAGGATCTGGGGCCCGCGATCTTCGACGACCTCGGCTTCCTGCCCGCCATGCGGTCTTATCTGAACCAGTTCTCGGCGGGCACTGGAATTTCCGCGGCATTCCGGGGGCGCTTCGTTCCGCACGATCTTCCGATGACCCATCAGGTGGCCTTGTACCGGTTGATGCAGGGAGCCCTGTCGAACGTGCTGCAGCACGCCGCCGCCAGACACGTGACCGTCTCTCTGGATAGTCCTGAGACCTCCGTGCTGGTGATGACCATAGAAGACGACGGCGTCGGATTCGACATGGCGGAGGCCGCGGCGCACGGTTCGTTCGGTATCTCGGCGATGCGGGAGCGGGTGGAGCTGCTGGGCGGCACCATCCGCATCGAGTCCCGGCGCGCCGGCTCGCGTTCGCGCAGGCACGGCACCCGGATCGAGGTCATGCTGCCTCTGCTGCGGAGAGAAGTGGCATGAACCGCGGTTCCCACAAAAGGATCCGGGTGGTGGTTTGCGACGATCATGCGCTGTTCCGCGAAGGCGTCAAGACGATCCTGAACGCCCAACGCGATATGGAGGTCGTCGGGGAGGCCGGCGATGGCCAGGAAGCCGTGGATCTGGCGGTGCGGCTGAGTCCCGACGTGGTGCTGATGGACATCTCCCTGCCGGTCCTCAAGGGCTTTGACGCGGTACGCCGGATCCGCAAGGTCCGCGCCGCCGTGAAAGTGCTGATCCTGACCGTCTACGACGATGAGGACCTCGTGGGCCGCTGCCTGGAGGCGGGCGCCGCGGGCTATATCTTGAAAGACTCCCCGCCGCTGCAGTTGGTCTATGCCATCCAACGCGTGTACCAGGGGGAACCGTACATCAGTCCCCGAATCCTGACGGCGGTGGTCCGCCAGTATCTGTCGCATCCGGTGAAATTCAAAGAAGGATATGACCTGCTCAGCGACCGCGAACGTGAGATTCTCACGTTACTGGCGGAGGGGCACACGCTCAAAGATATCGCCGGACAGCTCAACCTGAGCGTCAAGACCGTCGATGCGCACAAGGTAAATCTGATGCGCAAACTGGATCTGCACGACCGGGTGGAATTGATTCGTTATGCGATTCGCAAGCGCATCATAGAGGCGTGAATATGGCGCATGCCGGAGGCTCGGCGAGGGCTGGAAGCCGGGTTCCTTTTCGTGGAATTCATATGCTCCTATCTATCGATTTCCAGTGACAAGCGAACCCGGTGCGCCGCCGGGGCCGATGCCAGCCAAGTAGTTTCCAGGGTCAGTCGCGCTTGCAGACATTGGCAAGCTTCGTGCTTCGGTCCTGTCAGGGCGTTGCCGGGCAGACCGAGAAGCCAGCGAACGCGTCTCTCGAGCCCGGAAGGAGCATTCATGGCACATCCCGCAATTTCAGCTCTCTCCCGCGGTCCGGCGCCGGCGGAAACCGGCAGAGCCGGTCTCGAGCTGTTCTCGACATGTCCCTCGTCGCTGGAACCCCGGGAGTCGTACGTAGACCGGATCGTGCAAGCGGCGCAATGGAGCGAGCGCGCCGGATGCACGGGGATGCTGGTGTACACGGACAACTCCATGGTGGATCCGTGGCTGGTCTCCCAGATCCTCATCCAAAACACTCGTTCGCTCAGCCCGCTGGTCGCCGTGCAGCCGGTATATATGCACCCTTATACGGTGGCCAAGATGGTTGCCACCCTGGCGTTCTTATACCGGCGGCGAATCTATCTGAACATGGTGGCGGGCGGGTTCAAGAACGACCTGGCGGCACTGAACGACAGTTCGCCGCACGACGACCGCTACACGCGGCTGATCGAATACACACAGATCATCCAGGGGCTGATGCAGGGCTTTCCGGTCACCCGGGCCGGGCAGTTTTACAGTGTCACCAACCTGACGTTGAACCCGCGCGTGCCGCCGGACCTTCGTCCCGGTGTTTTGATGTCCGGCTCATCGGACGCAGGACAGCGGGCGGCCCGCGCGACCAATGCCGTCGCGGTCACGTATCCGGAGCCGCCGGAGTCCGGTACGTCGATCAGCGGCCCGGGCGGAGTGCGCATCGGAATCGTAACCCGTCCCCGTTCCGACGCGGCGTGGAAAGCGGCCTTGGCGCGCTTTCCATCCGACCGCAGAGGACAGCTTACACGCCAACTGGCCACCAAGGTATCCGACTCAAGCTGGCACCATCGGCTTTCGGAGGTCGGCCGGGAAGCGGCGCGCCCGCGCCGGACCTATTGGCTCGAGCCGTTCGAGAATTATCAAACGAACTGCCCGTACCTGGTGGGCAGCTACCAGGAGGTGGCCGCGGAGCTGGAGCGCTACATCGCCCTCGGGCATCGTACTTTCATTCTCGATATTCCCGCCACGGAGGCGGAGCTGGAGCATACGGCGGCCGCCTTCCAGACCGCGATGGAGAGGGCCGGGTTGTGATCGCACGTTTGCAGGACTGGCTCGCGCTGCAGGCCGGCCGCCGCCCGGATGCCCCCGCTGTGATCTTCCGCGGCCGAACCGCCAGCTATGGCCGGATCGAACAGAGCAGCAACCGGTTGGCGCGCGCCCTGCGAACCGCGGGCTGCCGCGCCGGAGACCGCGTGGGCCTGCTGCTGCCTAAGTCCACCGACGCGATCGTTGCTATGTTTGCAGCCTTGAAAGCGGACTGTATCTATGTGCCGCTGGATACGGCCAGTCCGGCGGCCCGGCTGGAACGCATCCTGCAACACTGCGAATGCCGGTGTGTCCTGGCGGAGGAGTCCAGCGCCGCCCTGCTCGACAGGCTGGTCCGCTCCCCGCGGTGGACGCCGGCACGAATTGGTTGGATGGACGACGGCCCCGCGCTCTCCGGTCCCCGGATGGGCTGTTTCTCCCGCCGGGACCTCGACGGATTACCGGATGCCCCGGTTTCCTCAAGCAATGACGCCGCCGCGCCGGCGCACATTCTGTTCACGTCCGGATCCACGGGCACGCCCAAAGGCGTAGTCATCACCCACGCCAATGTGATGCAGTTTGTCAGTTGGGCCTTGCGGTATTTCGGGACTGGTCCCGAAGACCGGATCTCGGGTCATCCGCCCCTGTATTTCGATCTCTCCACGTTCGACATCTTTGGAACCGTCGCCGCCGGCGCACAGCTTCACCTCCTGCCGCCTGAGACCAGCATTTTGCCTCACCGGCTGGCGGCCTTCATACGCGACGCGCAACTCACGCAGTGGTTTTCCGTGCCATCCGTGCTTCAGCACCTGCGCAGCTCCGATGCCGTGCGGGAGAACGACTTCCCCGCCCTGCGGCGGGTCTTGTGGTGCGGCGAAAAGCTGGCTACGCCCACTTTGCGGTACTGGATGCAGCGCCTGCCGCATGTCACGTTCACCAACCTGTATGGCCCTACCGAGGCGACCATCGCCAGTAGTTTCTATCGCGTCCCCGTGTGCCCCCTGAGCGATGATGCCGAGATCCCGATCGGCGCGCCATGCGATGGCGAATCTCTTCTGGTCCTCGACGAGAGCCTGCATCCGGTGCGCCGCGGCCAGATCGGAGACCTGTACATCGCGGGCGCCGGGTTGAGCCCGGGTTACTGGCGCGATCCGGCCAGAACCGCGGAGGTGTTTCTGGCCAACCCGCACAGTTCGATGCGCGCGCCCAGAATCTACCGGACCGGCGATCTGGCGCGCCTGGGCGAGGACGGCATGATCTACCTGCTGGGACGCCTGGACTCGCAGATCAAGAGCCGCGGATATCGCATCGAGTTAGGCGAAGTGGAGACCGCGATCCAGGCGGTGCCGGGCGTGGAAGATGCGGCGGTCGTCGCTATCGAGTCCGGCGATCTGGAGGGTAAATCCATCTGTTGCGCGTACGTGCCGTCCGCCGCCGTGGACCTCCCGGTGGCGGCCCTCAAACAGGAGGCTGCGCGCGTCTTGCCGCGCTACATGATCCCAGTCAGTTGGATGGCGGTGGCCGCTATGCCGCGCAATGCAAACGGCAAAACCGACCGGCCGTTGCTCAGGCAATGGTTTCGAAGTCGCGCGGAAGGCGGCCTCATCGGAAGCCGCGGCACGACGGCCGCCGGCATCGCCGTGGTGCAGGATCAATGAGCGTATCCATGGAGCGCCTCACCGGGGAACCGGCGGACGGATTAGCCCCCGAGATCGCCCGGTTGATGCAGGAGAGGCTGGGCGTCCATGTGGGATCGGCGGACGATGACCTGATCGCATCGGGCGTATTGGACTCACTCACGCTGGTCCAGTTGTTGGTGGATCTGGAAACCCATTTTGGAATTACAATTCCGCTCGAGGAACTGGAACTCGATGACGTGCGCTCGATCGCGGTTCTGGCACGCCTGGTGACCAGGCGCCGTTACATCTATGCGCAATCCGGAGCCTTATGACCATCATCGGAATTAGCGGGCTGGAAAATGCGGTGCCGTACAAGAAGTCCCGCTGGCCGGGTCTCGAGGAGCGCGAATATCGCATCTCGCAAGGACACGACGCAGCCGCCGTCCTGGTGGTGGACGGGGCGCCGGTGGCCGCCGCGGCGGAAGAGCGCTTCAACCGCGAGAAGCACAGCGCCCGCTTTCCCGTCCGGGCGATTTCCTGGTGCCTGTCGCAGGCGGGCTTGCAGATCGGCGACGTGGACGAGATCGTGCATTCGTTCGATTACGCGCCGTACCGCCGCATGTGGTCGATGGATACGGAGACCGCCCGATTCTTTCAGGAGGTCTGCTCCCGGGAGACGCTTCTGGAACAGGTTCACCACCGGCTGCCCGGTTTCCCGGACGAGCGCGTATATTCCGTCGATCATCACCTGGCGCATGCCGCCAGCGCCTACTACACTTCCGGCTGGGACGAGTGCCTGGTGGCCGTGGTCGATGCCATGGGCGAAGCGCACGGCGCGTCCATATATCGCGCCCGCGGAGGCCGCCTCAAACCGTTGGGCCGCATCTCGGCGCTGGATTCCATCGGCATTCTGTATTCACTGGTGACACTGCACCTGGGTTTCGATTTCAACTCCGACGAGTACAAGATCATGGGGCTGGCGCCCTACGGAGATCCGGAGCGGTTTCGCCCCGTATTCGAAGAGATGGTGGAACTGGGCCGGCAGGGGAGCGTTCGCATCCCGGCGCTGCGTTTGAACCGCACCCGCGAAGAGCGCGAGAACTACACGGCCACGCGCCGCTTTCTCACGCGGCGGCTGCTCCCGCCGCGCCGGCCCGGCGAGGAGATCACGGATCTCCACCGGGACGCCGCCGCGGCACTGCAACAGTGCCTGGATCGAGTCATGCTGCATCTCTGCGGAAGTTACAGCCGGGCCACCGGAGCGCGGCGCCTGGCGCTGGCCGGCGGCGTGGCTTTGAATTGCACGGCGAACAGCCGCCTGTTGAAGTCCGGCATTTTCAAGGAGATTTACATCCAGCCGGCGGCCGGCGACGATGGCTCCGCCCTGGGCGCCGCCCTGAACCGCGCCGCGATGGCCGGCGAGGTCCGCAACGTGCGGATGCCGGTCCCGTTTCTGGGCCCCTCCTATGACGCACGCGATATCGCGCGGGCCCTGGCCGCCTTTGGCAGCCCGTTGGAAGTGCGGAACCACGCCAACCTAGAGGAGACTTGCGAGGTGGCCGCCCGCCTGATCGCCGAGGGCCGCGTGATCGCGTGGTATCGGGGGGCCATGGAATTCGGGCCGCGGGCCCTCGGGCACCGCAGTATTCTGGCCGATCCCGGCAGGCCGGAAATGCGCGACCGCATCAATGCCATGGTAAAGATGCGGGAGGCGTTCCGTCCGTTTGCGCCCGCCGTGACCCTGGAACAGGTGCATCACTGGTTCGATGTGGCGCCCCTGACCGAAATGCCGTACATGATCACGACGGTGGATGTCCGGCGCGAGGTGCGGGATCGACTGCCGGCCGTTACACACGTGGACGGATCGGCGCGGGTACAAACGGTCTCCGCCGGAGACAACCTGGATTTTCACGCGCTGCTCCGCGCCGTGGGGCGGGCCACCGGCCGGGAAATGGTGTTGAACACCAGCTTCAATGTCAAGGGGCAGCCGATCGTGAACACGCCCGAAGAGGCACTGCAGACATTCGCCCGGACCGGAATCGAGTACCTGTTCCTGGAGGAGACCATGATCGGCTCTCCATCCACGGCAGCGGAAGGATACCGGGCCGCAGCTTGCAACTCGTGGGCAGGCAAGACCGCCCGCGCCACTGCGGGGGCAGGCATGCAGCCGGTCGCGTCATAAGGAAGGTTGAAAATGGCCACGCTAGCATCAACGACTCCATCGCTCCACATCCACCCGGCCGTGAGTCCGGGATGCCCGGTCCCGGAAGCCGTCAGGAGACAGGCGGCCCTCAGGCCGCATGCGGTCGCGGTCACCGCTGGCGCCCAGGTGATCACGTACGGCGAATTGGAGCGGCAGGCCAATCGTGTCGCGCGCAGCCTGACCTCCGTGGGCGTGCGCACCGGCGTAGCGGTAGGCTTGTGTCTGCCGCGGGGTCTGGAAATGGTCGTGGGCGCTTTGGGAATCCTGAAGGCGGGGGGTGCATACGTCCCGATGGATCCGGGCTACCCGGCGGCGCGCCTGGCATTCACCCTGGAAGATGCCGGCGCCACCGTAGTGCTGACCGACCTGCAGACCAAACAGGCCTTGCCGGCCGGAAAATTCCAAACCATGATCCTCGATCCGAACGAGGCATCCGGGGACGACGAATGTGCGCACCTGGAGATCGGTCCGGAAGACCTGGCTTACATCGTTTACACCTCCGGCTCGACGGGAACCCCGAAAGGCGTAGAGATCACGCATGCCAATCTGTCGAATCTGGTCGCGTGGCACTGCCGGGCGTTCTCGGTGACGCCTGAGGACCGTGCCAGCCACGTGGCCGGCCTGAGTTTCGATGCGGCCGTCTGGGAGCTATGGCCGTACCTGGCCGCCGGCGCCAGCGTCCACCTGGCTGACGACATCACGCGTTCATCGCCGGAGTTGCTGCGGGACTGGTTATTGGAGCGGGCCGTCTCGATTGGATTCGCGCCCACACCGATTGCCGAACGCCTGATCACGCTGGAGTGGCCGACTAAAACGCCGCTCCGCATTTTGCTTACCGGGGGCGAAATGCTGCGCCGATGGCCTTCGTCCGGCTTGCCATTCCGGCTGGTCAATAATTACGGACCCAGTGAGTGCACGGTGGTCGCCACGTCGGGCGACGTGCTGGACAGCGGACAGCCGGCCGGGCTGCCATCCATCGGCGCCGCCATCGATGGCGCCTACACTTACGTTCTGGACGATCAACTGCAGCAGGTGCGATCCGGCGAACTCTACATAGGCGGCGCGGGTGTGGCGCGAGGATATCGCCAGCGGCCCGACCTGACCGCCGCCCGGTTCGTCCCCGATCCGTTTCGCGGCGACCCCCACGCGCGTATGTATCGTACCGGAGACCGGGTGCGCGTTCTGGTGGATGGGCAGATCGAGTTTCTGGGACGGGTGGACGATCAGATCAAGATTCGCGGTTACCGCATCGAACCCAATGAGATCACCGCAGCGCTCAACCGCCGTCCGGCCGTCAGCCAAAGCCAGGCGATCGCGCGCGAAGACACCGCCGGAGAGAAGCGCCTGGTCGCATACCTGGTCCTGCGGCGCTCGGGCACGGTCAATGCAGCCGAGATTCGCGACTTCCTCCGCCAGTCGCTGCCCGAATACATGATCCCGGCGGCCTTCGTGGCCCTCGAGTCGCTGCCGCTGACACCCCATGGCAAGATCGACCGGACCGCCCTTCCCGCGCCTCACCCCGGGAACACTCTCGGAGACGGGCCGCAGGCGGAGACGCAACTCACGGATGCCCAGCGGCGTATCATCCGGATTGCCGCCGTGCTGCTGGAGCGCGAATCCATCGGGATTCACGACAACTTCTTTCTCATGGGCGGCCATTCGCTGCTCGGCGCGCAGCTCATTGCCAACCTGCGCAAGTCCTTCGGCGTCGAGATCCCCTTGCGATCGCTGTTTGCCAACCCCACGGTGGCGGGACTGGCCGATGAGATCAGCCGGCTCTCTCCCAATCCCGGCACGGTTTCCGAACCGTCCGCCGCGGCGCAGACGGAGGCAGCCTGGTGATGGCGGCCGCCCCTGGAGCGGAACTCAGCTTATACCACCTGCTGGAGCCGGAGACCCTGGCCGATCCCTATCCGCTTTATGCAAGCCTGCGGACCCGCGATCCGGTCCACTGGGATCCCTACCTGCACGCCTGGGTAGTGACCCGGTACGCCGACGCGGTACACGTGCTGCAGCACTTTCGCGCCGAGCGCATGCCTACACCCGGGGAGTTGGCGTCCATGGACCTGGGCGATCTCGATCCCATCGCGCAGGTGCTGGTGCGGCAGATGATCTTTATGGACCCGCCCAGCCACACGCGCATCCGGGCTCTGGCCGCGGCGGCCTTCACGCCCGCCCGCGTCGACGCGTTGCGCGCCCACATCCAGGAAATCACGGACGGCTACATCGACCGGGTAGCGCCCCGCGGCCGTATGGACGTGATCGCCGACCTGGCGGACCTGCTGCCGGCCACTGTCACCGCCGAGTTGATGGGAATTCCAGTGGCGGACCGCGACCGTTTGAAAACCCTCTCCAAGAAATTCTCGGAGATGCTGGGCAATTTTCAGCACAACCCCGGACGCGCGTCCATCATGCTGCAAACGGTGGAAGAGTTGACGGCGTATTTCAGCGAGCAATTGCGGGAGCAGGAAACCCAACCGCGCGAGGGAGTCGTCCGGACGCTCATGAACGCGGAAATCGAAGGAGACCGGCTAAGCCGCGAGGAGGTGATCGCCAACTGCATCATCACTCTCACGGGCGGCCTGGAAACTACCACGAATCTGATCGGCAACGGACTGTACATCCTGCTCCGCAATCCGCAGGAGTTGGCGTACCTGGAGTCCGATCCCTCGCGGCTGCCATCCGCCATCGAAGAATTCCTGCGCTACGAGAGTCCCATACAGCAGACCGCGCGCCTGGCGCCGGACGATTTGGAATTGGGCGGAAAATCCATACGCAGGTCCGATGCCGTGATCTCCGTGATCGGCGCCGCCAACCGCGACCCGGAGCGCTTCGCCAATCCGGACCGGATCGACTTGGCCCGTACCGACAACCGGCACCTGGCCTTCGGCTGGGGCGCCCATTTCTGCTTCGGAGCCCCCCTGGCCCGGCTGGAGGCGCAGATCGTCTTCCGCACGATACTTCGCCGGATGCGGAACATCGCGCTGGAATCACGCCCGGTGCGTTGGCAGAACAACACCACCTTTCGCGGCCTCGAATCTCTGCCGATCACTTTTGAACTCGCGGCTTAGCCGCGCCGCGATGCATGCTCAACGGTCCTGGCTGCAGCGCGCCGATCGCAGTTCCCCCCACCGCGGGACGTGGCACACCCTGGTAGTCCGCTGCCACGGCGGCGACGGGTACGCCGGCATGCGCCGCGGGCGATCCCGGCCGGGGGACGAAATCGTAAGGCGCCGCAATGGTATTCACGAACATGGGATCGGTGTCCATCAAATTGGCGCCGACCGCGCAGCCGGCGCCTTCCTCCATAATCGAGGCGGTTCCGGCCACCAGGTTGTGGTCTACGGCGCAGCCGTCGACCGATGACTGAAAACGGACCACGGCCGCCTTACGAACATCGTAGAAGATATTGTTCCGGATCGTCACCGCGGACTGCTTGTTCCACATCATGATGTCTCCCCCGCCGGGCGGATTCACAAACGCGAAGGTGTTGTTGGCGATGATGATATTGGCAAGGCCGTCCGCCATCTGAATGCCCCAGCCTCGCGACAGGCTATAGAAAATGTTATTGGTCACCGTGAAGTTCCAACCGCGCAAGTACAAGCCATGATCGAGGGAGCTGACATTGGTGCGGCCTATATCGTGAAAGGCATTGCTGTCGATCACGAAGTCGTGGCAGTTCGGACTGGTGTACATGCCGTCCAGGCCATAAGTGCTGGATGTCTGGCGATTGCCGATATACTCGATCCGGTTGCCGCGCAGCGTGATGTGATGGGCGGCGCCGTTGCTGTGGATGCCTTCACGAAATCCATGCGTGATCACGAAGCCTTGAATCACGATATACGACGCATTGGCGAGATCGAAGTAGGAATCGCAGACCATGCGGCAGTCCAGAACAGCCCCCCAACGATGCTCCGCCTGGAAGGTGATCCAGGCGTCCGGCTTGCCCGAACGGGCCAACACTACCGGGCTTACGTTGGAGTCCGCCGCGTCTCCGGCGGTCACCGCGCTTCCCGGACCGTAGGTGCCGTCACGCACCAGCACGGTGTCGCCGGGACCTGCGGACTGCGCCGCGCGCGCCAGGGTGGCGAACGGCGCATGCGCCGTGCCCGCATTCGAATCGGCTCCCTCGGGCGAAACATAGTAGGTAGCGCCGGGCAGTTCGGCCGCGGCGACCAGCAGGATCGGCAGCAGTCGCAAGTTCATCGCGTTAGTTGCGAAAACAGCCGGGGGGCGGCGGCGCTGCGCCGTCCCGGCCGGACGCAATGCCACATTCCGGCCAGAAATCCCAAGCCATATCCGCAATGGTAGACGGCGATCACACCCGGCAGAATGGCCATCGACAGGAAATCCAGGGAGCGCGCGCCGGCTCTGGATGCCACCAGGCAGACCAGCACATAAGCCAACATTCCGATCCCCAGGACACACCCCACATCCGCAGCCAGGGCGCCCGCGCCAGCGATCGCGGCGCCGGCAAGCAGCAGCATCAGGGCCAATAGCAAACCCACGAGCAGGGCCGGCGCCAGGTGGCGCCAGGCCGCCAGGGCTTTGTGTTTGCGGATCACGGCGACCTTCCAGTACCCATACTGCGCATACTGGCGGAACAGCGCGGCCAGCGAATTCCGCGGCGTGTAGCAGGACTTGATCCTGGGCGTCTGCCACACCCGCCCGCCCAGCCGCCGCAACCGGAAGTTGAACTCGTCGTCCTGGTTCCGCACCAGTTCCGGATCGAACCAGCCGAACCGGTCGAACACCGCGCGCGGCCAGCATCCCAGATAAACCGTATCCACTTGCCCCTCGTAATGCGGATCGTGCGCCCGTCCGCCGCACAGGGGCGATCGGAAGGCCGCCGCGATCGCCTTTCCGATCCTTCCACGCCCTTCGGCGATCCACGGCCCACCCACGTTGTCCGCACCCGTTTCGGTCAGTGCGCGCACGCACGCGCGAATGTAATCGCGGGCGTAGGTGGTATGCACATCCATCCGCACAATCACGTCTCCAGCGGCGGCCTGGATCGCGGCGTTCAGCGCGGCCGGAGTGACCCGGTCCGGATTGTCAATCATCCGCACTTCGCCGGCGGCGGCGTACCGGGCCAGGATTTCCCGTGTGCCGTCGTCGCTCATTCCGTCGGCGACCAGCACTTCCATTCGCCAGCCTGGTTCCAGATCCTGAAGGCGCACCGAATCCAGGAACTCGCGAATGTGATGCTTCTCATTACGGCAAGGAACGATTACGGATATCTTCATCTGCCGCCTTCCAAAACCTGGTACCGATTTGTCGCAGTAGGGTGATTGAGTACAGAATTTAGGGTCGGTTCCCTATAGCCGCGGTGCGGGAAAGCACATAGCATTGGCTGTAGTTGAACGTACAGAAGGCCGCGGTCGTGATCTCAGATTTCCGGTTGCTTTTCCCTTAGCGAATCTCGCTCACACCATCGCGCCGTTGGCTTGAACCCGCCACTTCCAGCCGCCGCTCTTTTTGACCGGTCTCGAAACGATCGAGGATACGTGTGTCTTATTAAACCGCAAGGAACGCGATTCTATGAATAATACTTTAGTGCTGTTAGCAGTGTGCTCTGTGTGCGCTCTGGCGAGGTCCCAGGGCGCCACCTATTACGTGGCTCCCACCGGCAACAACGCCAACTCCGGAACGTCGTCGGCTCCTCTGAAAACTCTCTCTAAGGCGGCCTCCAAAGCCCAGAACCCCGGCGACACCGTGATTGTCATGGACGGGACCTACTACAACGAGGGCGCCGTAGCTCCAAACTACGTGGTCACCCTGAATCATTCCGGAACATCCGGCCATCCCATCACCTTCCGGGCCCAGCACCGGGGAAAGGCCATTCTGGACTCCGGCAATACCTCTACCGGCACGAGCTGCAATGGCTCCAGCGCGTATTTCAATCTGTACAACGCGTCGTTCATCGTGATTCAGGGCTTCGTCATCCAACACGCGTGCGACCAGGGAATCGAGAGCAACGACAGCGCGCATGACGTCACCATCCGCTGGAACACCTTCCAATACATCGCCAACCGGACGATCACCGACCAGGACGGCCGATGCGGGATCTACCTCAACAGCAGCGAGTACAACTTCACCTTTGACGGAAACACGTTTCACGATATCGGCCGCACCGGCGGTCTTTCCTACAACGACCTGGATCACGGCATTTATGCCCACAGCCAGAATACGACGATCATCAACAACGTCTTCTACAACATCAGCAAAGGCTGGGCTATACAGCAGGCTGACGGCGCGGTCCACTGGCTGATCGCTAACAACACGTTCGCCTTTCCCAGCGCCGGTAACGGCCAGATTATGCTCTGGGACAGCGGCTCGGATCTGACCATCCTCAACAACATCTTCTACGAACCCGTGGGTTACGCGCTCGAACGTTATACGTCGACGCTCAGCGGCTGCACCGTTGAGAACAACATGGTCTACGGCGCCTCCAGTGTGATGGGCGATGCCAGCGGATGTAGCCTGGGTTCGAACCTGCTCGGGCAGAATCCCATGTTCATGGACATTCAGGCGATTCCCTATAACTTCAATCTTCAGACCGGCTCTCCCGCGATCAACGAAGGCGTCTATTCGTCCTCCGTGCCCGACGACTATACCGGGAGGATGCGGCCGGTCGCCTCCACCACGGATGCCGGGGCATTCCAGCCCGGGGCAACCAACGGGCCGGTGGAGCAAATGCTCGACGCACTGCGCGGACCGGTAAGATAGGCCCCGCGTCACTCCGCACCCGCCAGGCGGACTTCGTCGGCCACCAATTTCCCGGCCGGGATACCGGCCGGGGCCGCCCTTCGCGACGAGTCGATGCGGCGTTCGATCCTCTGTCCCAGGGCTATCGCCGGCAGTTCCAGGAACCGGTACAGAACGTAAGCTACCGCCAGCGCCAAGGGCGGCAGGCAGACGACGATCAACCAGACTGGCAGCCAGCCGTGCAGTAGATGGACCAGCGCCAGCAGCACCACCAGGTGCGATAGGTACAGGCTATAGGACACGCGTCCTACAAACAGGCATGGCTTCCTCTCCAGCATCCGCCGCGCCTGGCCCGATCCGATCACCAGGAGGAGCAGCAGCACGGCTCCGAAATGGGGGGCGATGGACGCCGCCTGGCGCACCGCGTGGCTTGCGGCGTGTGACACGCTGTGCCCGCTCAAGAGCAACACGGCCGCGGCCAACAGCGACATTCTGAAGGCGGGACGCAGGGCTCGAATCCGGCGCTCGCATTCCAGCCGGTGTTTGGCGATCACCGCGCCCGCGACGAAGAGGAATGCATACTGCGCGGAATCAATCAGCCAGAAGTTGCCAGCGCGGTTCAGCGCGAACATGGCCGCCACGCTGACGGCCAGAGATACGGCCAGCGTCTTGCGCCAATCAGCCCGGGTGACGGCCCACATGATAAGCGGAAAGACGAGCGAGTAACGCATCTCATGCACCAGGGACCAGATCGGGTTGTCAACGAAATTGAGCCTCGCCTGGCCCAGCATCAGCGCATGATCGCGGATAAGCGCTCCGCTGACCGGGTGATTCCAGGACGCCTGGAACCACTCGCTGAGCTCCGGCGCCGGACGCGCGGACAAGGCCGTCATGACGAGCATGGCGGCGGCTACGACCGCAGCATATGGCAGATAGATGCGGCACACGCGTTTCGCGCAGAACGCCGCGTAACCCGGCGGTTGCGGGCGCAGCAGAACCAGCCCCAACACGAAGCCGCTCAGGACGAAGAAGACCTTGACCGCCGCGTCCCCGGCCCACAGCAGGCTGAGCGGCGGATAGCCCAGTAACACCGTAGGAAGCGTGGCGTGCCGCCCGTGTAGGACCACATCCGACCACACCGGAAAGGTCATCAGGCAATGGCCCAGGACTACGACGGCGGCCGCGATGCCGCGCAGCGCGTCGAGCGAGTCGTATCTTTTGGGCTTAGCTGGCATGCGGACCCGGGCGGCTATACCGCAGCCGGGTTTTCACCCGGGCGGCCACCAGCGAATTCGTCGCATATAACGGGATTCTGGGAAGCAGCCACGGCGCCGCGCAACCATCCGCGGCGCCCGCACTCATGGTCGCGGCCGAATCGTAATATCGCCGGGCCAAGGCGGCCGCCCGCTCACCGATCGCGAGGGGGCTGCCGAAGGGATATGCCAGATGCCGGCAGTCGCGCCCGCAACGTTCGCTAACCACGTCCCGGCTGTGCTTCAACTCGAACACGAGCTCGTCGTCGGTCAGCGCCGACATGGCCGTGTGCGTCACACCGTGACTTTCGAAACGGATCAAGTCCGTTTGCGCAAGTTCACGCGCCTCCTGCCAGGAGATGGGGAGCTCGGGCTGCAATCTGCTTCTGGAGATGCCTTCCCGTTCCACCACCTCCACCAGCTCTTGAATCATGGGCCAGTAGGCTCCCAACGGCTTGGAGTGCCACCACAGCTCCATCTGTTCCGCCGTTTTCCGGAGAGCGCCGCGGCGCGAGAGGTCGAGCACGCCGCCGTGCAGAGCCAGTTTGCGGGGCGGCAGGTACGGCGCCAGGCGCCGCCACCACTGAAACGCCATTCCCTCCCCCGTTTCCAGATACTGAACCGGCAGATAAAACGTAGCAGGCCATTGCCGCGCCAGGAACAGCCGCGACAGCGCCCGCACGTTGTCCCCTACACCGTCGTCAACGGTGATGGCAAACAGGCCGCGCGTCGATCTTCGCTGCGCCAGGCGCCGCGTGATCTCCGTCAGCGGCACAGGCTGGTCAGGCGCCAGGCATTCGACGAAACGGGCCAGGCGTTCCGGCGGGATCTCATGGAATGCCAGCACAAATCCGCCGGTCAGGCGCTTGGTCCACTGTAACCAGAAACCCATCGGGTGATTATTCACTCCTGCGAAACACGCGCCAAACGGGGCGGCCCGCGCCGCTTGACGTCGCGTGTTTCTGTCCTTTACGGCGGCGCGAGCAGACGCGTCCCTTTGCGCGCCTAAGCCGCCACGGCAGCCCGCGGCCGGGCTGCAGCAAAAGCGTTGGCCAGTTCCGTGACAATACCAATCACGTCGTGAACTTCGCCGGCGCGGCGCCGGCCGGCGTCGCCAAGCTGCGTTCGCAGCGCGGCATCCGACATCAGCAGTGCGAGCGCGTTCGCGATGGCATCCACATCTCCCGGCGGCGTGAGGAGCCCAGTCCCGGGCAGCACCAGTTCCGGGATGGCTCCGCTGGCGGCAGCCACCACCGGGATGGCGTAGCTCATGGCCTCCACCAGGGCTACGGGGATGCCTTCGTGGTTGCCCCACCCCAGCTCCAGGCTGGCCAGAACCACCACGTCCACCTCGCCGGCGGCGTACATCGCCAGCAACTTCGCATGGGCAACGGCCCCCAGAAACCTCACAGAATCGCTGAGATGGAGGCTCTGGGCCAGGGCCTGCAGTTCCGGCCGGAGTTCTCCGTCACCCGCCAGCCACAACTCGCCGGCCGTCCCGCGATCCTGCAACTTCCGCCAGGCCGCCAGCAGGAAACGGTGTCCCTTGACTTCCGTCAAGCGGGCCGGACACAGCACCACCCGGGATGACCGGATGCGTTTCGCCGGCACTTTGGGAAGGGCCACGCCCATGCGCAGCAACTTTACATTGGCCTCCGGCCCAACTCCCCGAACGCGCGCCATCCGCAGCCCATCCTCGGAAATGAAACGGGCGAAACTCGCGCTCCGGGCCTTGAGCGACAACAGATTGTCCTCCACGATGTCCCAGCGGTGTGCGGTGAAGCTCCACGGCACGCCGGTCAGTTCGCTGGCCAGCCAGGCCATGGTAGCCGTAGTGCCAGCCCAATGACTGTGTATGTGGCTGGCGTTCCAGCGGGTGGCCAGTTCGGCCAACCACAGCGCTTTCGGAAGCACCGCCGCGTTCTTGGCCGCCATCGCGAGCGAACGGCTGGTCTCCAGGGCCCGCGCCGCCGCCAGAGTCCGGCGGGGCATTTTTATCGCGACGCGGGCAGCGCCTGCCCAAACCCGGCGCGACCAGAGCGGTTCGCGGGACGCACGTTCGAGCAACTCCTCGCCGTGCAGGATGGGGCCGCGCGGCGAGCGCGGGACCACCAGAATATCGTGGCCGGCTGCGACCAACTGCCGGATCTCCGGAATCAGGAACGCCTCGGTAGCACCGTGCGGAAGACGGGCCGTAACGTAGATAATCTTCATCAGTTGGCTTCGAAATACCGCAGCGCGCGGTTGGGACCGAACGACAATGCGACGCGATAGACCTGCACATAACCGCTGGCCATTCGCTCCAGGCCGAAGGACGCCATGGCGCGGAAGTGGGCGGCGCGCCCCATCGCGCGGCGCTCATCGGGGTTCGCCATCAGCCGGTCCATGGCGGAGGTCAAGGCCGCCCGATCGGCCGGCGCCACCAACATCCCGGTCCGTCCGGATTCGACCAATTCCGGAACTCCGCCGACCGCCGTGCTGATCACCGGCAGACCGGCAGCCATCGCCTCCATGACGCAGAGCGGGTTTCCCTCCCAATCCGACCCCAGTACGAAAACATCAGAAGCCGCCAGGCAGGCACCCACGTCATATCGCTTCCCCAGCAGATGTACGCGGTGCTGGAGTCCGTGGGTCTGCGCGCAGGCCATGAGAGCATCGCGCAGGTCGCCGCTTCCCATCATGACCAGGTGTGCTCTGGGATCGCGCAGGCCGGCGAATGCCGTCACCAGCAACAACGGATTCTTGACTTGTTCCAGCCGGCCGACGAAGGTGAACAGAACGGCATCACGGTCGAAACCTTCCTGCTCCCGCCAGCGCTCGCGATCATGGCCGCTGCGGCAGTAGCTGCCCACCGGTATTCCGTTGGGCACCAGGGCCCGGCACTCTTTTCCGTACAGCCCGCGAAAGCTGGCGGCGACCTGCCGCGAGATCGCCACCGGCAATACGCTGCGCCCGAATGCCAGGCGGTTCAACAGCCGGCCGAAAGCATCCGTCTCATATTGAGCCAGGCTGTGCAGCGTGTGCACCACGGCCTGCACACGGCGCCGCAGCGCGACGGGCAGGACATAACGCAGCACCGACATATGTGTGTGCACCACATCGGGACGGAACTCATCGAGGACCCGCTCCAGCCGGCTGTACATGCGCGGATCGAACCCGGCGCGCTTCCCGAGATGCCAGAGGGGGATGTTCTTCTGCCGCAGCTTGTGCTCGATCGGGCTGTTGGTGGCGGCAAAGAGGCTGGCGCCGCCGACGTCGAGCATATCGGCCAGGCCGGTCATCAAATGGCCGGCCATCTGCTCGGCGCCGCCGACACCAAAAGACGGAAGGACTTGCAGTACGCGCATTCGCCCACCCACCGTACTTAAATCGCAGGCTTCTGTATCAGCCCCGCATAGTGCGTGCATAAAAACGGCATGGCCTGAAGGGCGTCCGCCAAAGGCCACGACCACGGCGCAATCAGGCGGGCCAAAGGCGGTGCCAGCAGGGCGGGAAGCAACCTGATCCGGCATACCGGGAACAGAGCCCGAATCTCGGCCGCCCGCAGGCCGCGCGCGCGCGGATTCCGCGGATTGTCCATCCGGGGATCGAACCAGAGGATCGCTCCTCCGGGCCGCAGGACACGCAGCATCTCGCCGGCTACCGCCCGCTTCAAGGCCGGATCGGACATGTTCATGAACACCAGGAATTGACTCACCAGGTCAAAAGACCCGTCGGGCCACGGCAGCTCCGAGGCGCTGCCTTGGCGCAGGTCGGCTTGCGGCAACCGGTTGCGGGCCTGCGCGATCCGCTCCGGCATGAGATCGATGCCGGCCAGGTCGGCGGGGCTGGCTCCCAATTGCACGTACGCGAGCAGCCAGGCGCCGCTCCCGCAGCCGATGTCCGCGATGCGGCGGCCATCGAGCGGCAAACCCGGCGCGCGGCGCAGCAGACGGATCACGGCGCGCAGGGTGTGCGTATGCATCAACAGATTCGCCTCCCGGGACAGGTCGTAGTAGCCCGCCGGGATCTCACGGGTCCGCCGCTCATACTCGGCGGCGATACGCTCAATGTCGGCCCCGGCGTAATTCATAGTCAAACCTGATCGCGATCCGTCACCACGCGGCGTGAGTACAAATGGGCGGCAAGCAAGCCGAACAGGAGCCACGTGGGTTTGAAGTATTCCCACGTGAGTGCGCAAACACCCACGGCCCACACCGACAACAGCACCAGCCAGAAACACCTCTCGACGTACCGCATCTGCCACGCGGCATAATAAAGGCCGGCGAGCAAGCCGAACAGCAGCAAGGCGCCGACGACTCCCAGTTCTACCAGCACGGACAGATACGTGTTGTGTGCCACATAAGGCATATCCACGGCCCTCAGCACCGCCGCGCCGTAGGCTCCCGCGCCCACTCCCACGAAAGCATGATCGCGAAACGACTCCAGGCCTGCGCTCCAAAGCAGGGTCCGGTGCGTCAGGGTGCCCTGCGTGATTTCGGCGCCGATCGACTGGTAGCGGCTCCAGGCGTCCTCGGGCACCAGGGAGACCCCGATCGCCAGGCCCGCGGCGCACGCGATCACGAAAGCTACCCGCTGCCAGCGCGGCAGCCGCGACATGATCAGCGGGAACAGTCCCAATCCAATGATGGCGGCCAGCAGCGCCCCGCGCGATCCACACAGGAGAAGGGCCGTAAAACAAATCCCCAGGTGCAGCCAGCAGAAGAGCACGGTAAGCGGGCCTTTCCTTCGCGTCAGCAGGTATAAGGTCATGGGGACGCTCAGGGCCAGCATCAATCCCAGATCGTTCTCGTTGATGCCATACGCGGAGTAACGCGAGTCATGCCATTTGACCTTTCCGGCTTCCGCCCACAGATCCGCGGCCTGCTTGCCGATTGCGAAATTCACGATGGTACTGATGGCTAACACGGACGTTCCCAGCACGTAGGATTGGAGCAAGACCGGCACGCGGCTCTCGGCAACCGCCAGTTCCCAGATCATCCACACGGCGGCCAGCAGTTGGATATACGTGCCGGCCCTCTCGAGAGTGCTCTGGCGGTCGATGGTCCAAAGGATGCTGAAGGCGGCCCAGGCCATCAGGGCGCACATGCCCGCGTGCAGCAGCGACGGTCTGCGAAACCGGCCTGTAACGGCGATGCGCAACAACACGAGGACCAGTGTGATCAAGCCGATCCACCGGCCCACGACAAATCCATCCAGCAGGGGTATCGACTCTTCCCAGGGGACTGCAAATACGAAGCCGCAGAGGGCGGCAAAGGCCACCTGGTCGAGCGCCTCGCCAACCGCGTACGGCTGGCACCCGGTGATGGTGTAGGATTCCGTCTTCACGCCAGTTCCGCCTCCGCCAGCTTGGCCGCCGCTACGGGCCGTGAAACCCGCAACCGGCGATCCACTCTCCAACCGATCACCGCGGTTCCAGCGAATTGAACCAGGGCCGAAGCCAGCACCGCATTGGCGGCGCCGTCCAGGCCGGCTTTCGGGATCGACCAGGCCGAAACGGCGAGACCGGCGGCGGCCGCCGCGGCCAGCATGGGAACCTGAGGGGTCAGGCTGCGCGCGGCGGTAACCACGTACCCCGCTCCGCTGGCGGCGAACGTCACGGCTCCCGCCATCATCAGCCGCACGAATACTTCCTGCCGCAGCGCGTACTCCGGCCGGAAGAGATGCGCCAGAATCGGGCGGCCAAAAAATACCGCCGCTGCTACGCCCGCACTCCCCAGCGCGGCTCCTACCGCGGCCGCCACGGCCAGAAATGTTCGAAACGCGGCGCGGTCGGCGCGCGCACAGGCCTGGGCCACCGGCAGGAAGATAGACTGTCCGCAGGCCGAGACAACCAGGGTTCCGGCACTGAGCAGGGATGCCATGGCCGAGAAGATTCCCAGTTCCGCGCTGCCCAGATGCGCCTGCACAAAATAGCGTGGGATGTTGGCGCTCAAACTTCCCAGCATCGAAATGAAGCCCAGGGGCAGCGCCAGTCGAAGCAGACTGACTAAAAGGCGATGGCCGGGGGGACGGAGCAGACGCCAGTCGAAGCGAAACGGATGGCGCGACTCGCCCGCGAAACCCAGCCGCGCGTCCCAGGCGAACAGGATGGCCAGGCGTCCCGCGGCCAGGCCCAGGACGGCCCACAGCACGTCGTGCGTAACGTACATGACTACGCACAACGTTCCGAGCGCCAGGGGGCCTTTCATCAGCAGAGAGCGGGCCACGCGGTCCAGGCGGTTGTGCTTCTGCATCCAGCCGTAGCAGGTTTCCGCGACGTAGTCCACGGCCTGCGCGAAGCCGACGGCCAACACTACGCACCCGCGCCGCCAGCCGGACCCGGCGCTGATACTGACCGCCGCGACCACGCACAGGGCCAGCCCCAGCGAGACCGTGCGAAACGCGGCGTATTGCCCGAGCGTGAACTGATCCTGCACGTCCGAGGCGATCACCGCGCGAAGCTGCAGGTTTGCAAACAGCAGGATGGGAGCGGCGACGGCCATGCCCAACGCGTATTCGCCGAGCTGGTCCGGCGTACCCAACTTGGCCAGCGCTACCACGATGCTCCACTGGCAGGCGTAATAGAGAGTGTTCCCCGAAAGCACCTGCGCGAAGTCGCTCTTGAGGCGGCCTTCGATCCGTGAGATTCTCATAGGCCTGATTACGGCGGTTTCTGTAAGTGAAGGCGCTGCTCAGCTTTGCGCGGCGCCGCGGCCATGGTAATGACCGTACTGACGTTCATATACGCGGGCCTGTCCGGCGCCCATTTTCCAGTCGTTAAGAATCGTACCCAGCACCGGGATCTGGTCCTGTAACAGCCCCTGATACACCGCCCCCAACTCTTCCCGCCGCCACCTGTTGGCGCGGACCACCATAACCAGGCCGTCGGAGAGTTTTCCCAGAATGCGGGCATCGGAATACAGCAGCATAGGCGGCACATCGATGAAGATCAGGTCGAAGTGCCGCTCCAGGCGCTGCAACACCGCCGGAAGGCTTGCGGAGTAGAGCACCTCGGGCGACGCCGTGCCGTCCGCGCCGCCGGTAAGCACGGAGAGGTTCGGAATCTGCGTCCGCTGCACGTACGACTCCAGATCCACCGCGCCGAATGCCGTGGCGGCTTCTTCCGTGCGCAGCAGCTCCGCCAGGCCGCGGCCATTGGCCAGCTGGAACCGCTCGTGCAAACAGGGCCGGCGCAGGTCGGCATCGATCAGCAGAACGTTCTGCTTCCGTTCCGCGGATGCGATTCCCAGGTTGGTGACGATGGTGGTCTTTCCTTCCGCCATGTCGGCACTGGCCACCACGTAAACCCGGCCGCGCTGCCGGAGGGCCGTGCCGCCGGGCGCGCGGAACAGGATCGATGTCAGAACAGCGCGCAAGGATTCCTTGAACAGGGATGGCTGCTCGGACTCCCAGATCGCCAGTCCCCCAGGGTCCCGCCCCATCGCGTGGACCGTCCGCGTTCGTCCGGCCGAAGGCACCACGCCCAATTCGCGGAAGTTGGTCAGCTCGCCGGGTTGTTTTACGCGGCCGGGACGCGCCCCGAGAAATGCCAGTCCCACGCCGAAGATACTGCCGGCAGCCAGACCCACCGCCAGATTCAACGGCAAGTTCGGGCTGTAGGGCAACGACGGCGGCAAGGCGGCGTCGATCACGCGAACGTTAGTCATCCGCATCGACGATTCCGCTCCGGCCGTCTTGGCTTTCTCAAGCACGGAGTCATACAGCTTCTGCGTGGTTTCCAACTCGTTCCGCAGGACGTTATAGTGCCGCTGCTCCTCGGTCTGATGTTGCACCTTTCGCATTTCGTCGGCGAGCGATTTGGAGAGCATCTGTTCCAGACCCGCGGCCGCTACGTAGTCCGTGCGTGCTCTTTCCAGGATCGACTTGCGCTCCTGGTCGATGGCCGCTTGCACTTCCGAAATCTGGGCCCGGAGCCGTGTCACTTTGTAGTAGTCCGGGGCATAGATGGTACGCAATTCGGCCAATTGCCGCCGCATGGTTTCCAGGTCGGTCTGATACTGGTGCAAAGGGCTGGCGGACGTGCCATCCGGGCTGAGATCCGACCGGTTCGCGGCGGCGGCGTCATAGCGGGCCTGCTTGGCCGCCCGGTCCGCCTGCGCCCGCGTGTACGCCTCTTGGATCTCGCGCAGGCTGTCTTCGGCGGGAGTGTGCTCGCCGTCGGTCAGAATCAGGCCGGCACGGCTGGCGAAATCCTGCAGTTGGGCATTCTGACTCTCCAGCTTGGCCTTGAGCTCGGCGGACTGTTTATTGAGCCATTCGGTGGTGTCCTGCACCAGTTGCCAGCGCGCCTCGCGATTCAGATTCATGAACTCCGAGGCGGCCGCATTGGCGCCGCGCGCGGCCCGGACGGGGTCCCGGTCCGCGTAGAAGATCTCGATAACCTGCGACTGCAGCGAGGTGCGCACGCGCAGCGCCTTCCGGACGAGATCTACCCGCTTTTGATCCGGCATCGGCCCGATACCCATCCGGTCTGCCACGCGCCGGGCCAGCGTGTTGCTCTCCAGCAGCTTGACCTGGTTCTGGAGATAGTTCTCGGGCGAGGTATTCGGAATGACCGGAGACACGGGCGAGATCTGATAGAGAGCCTGGTCGTTGAAATCTTCCAGTTGCAGCGAGGTGCGCCCCCGATAGACAGGTTTCATGAGGAAGGTGGCAACGCCTCCCGCCAGCAGACCGCAGATCGCACACAGCGCCATCACCGCCTTCCGCCGCCAAAGAAACGCTGCCAGCGTATGCACAGCCGCCGGATCGCCCGCCCGAACCCCGGGCTCGGCTACCACAATGTTCTCCACCAGGGCAGGTGACCGCGCCGGGGCTCCTCCACGACGCATCACTGTCACTGGATCGGTGGGCACCAACATAATAAATAGTCCTCTCGCTGAGTCAATCAGATGCTGCTGTCGCCGTCGAACAAAGAAGGCATCCAGGTCTCGGGCTGCCGCAACTCGTCGCCCAGTTCACGGTTGTAAGTCAGATAGTAGAAAAGCCAGCATCGCAGCCGGCGGCGATACCAGGCGCCCGTTCCCGGCACCCGGAGCCGGTCCAGCCAGCAACCCGCGTTCTCGACCACGTGAATCCGCTGGCCGCGGCCATAGCGCAACATCCAGGCCAGCGCCGGCCGCAGCAGCTCTTCATAGCCGGAGAATGCCTGGAAGTCTACCAGCCGCATTCTCCGCAGGCCCAGCTCCGGATTGTCCTGGCGGTCGAAAACGGCGTAGGCCACCAGGCGGTTCTGTTTGGCCGCCGCCAGAATCCGCACGTCATCCCGCCGGCCAGTGGCTCTGAAATGCCATTCGAGAGCGCTGCGGTTGCGCACCGCCAACAAGCGTGCCTGGTTCTGGTTCTGCAACTCTTTCCAGAACTCGTCGAATCTTGCATCGAAATGTGGGCAGATTTCGAAAGCCGTGTCCGATGTGGGGCGCCCGCCGGGTTGCCTCCGCAGCGCGTCGGCCACAGACAACGCCGCGCCCAACGGGTATGCCAGCATAGCGGGGAGGCGTACCGGGGCGGTTCGCAGGATACTTTGCGCGAATCCCAGGTGTCCGGTGATCCAGAAGCCGGTCCGATCCCAGTATCCGGACGGCGCGCGGCGGAAACGCAGTGCCTGCATCACGCTGCCGGCGGCTTCATTCGGCGTGGTGCAGACAAACAGGTCCACGCCCGGCTGTTTCAGGAAACGGTGCAGCAGCGTCACGGAATGGCTGCGATAACCAGCGTCGACGACCCAGGAATACGGCGTGGCGGCGCGAATGGTTTTGCCGCGCAGCCGGTATTCCAAGGGGAGATTGCCGACGTAACCGCGGATGACCCCGCGCGCGTCTTCCAGGACCCAACCGACGGGAGCCGAACTGCGCCCGCTAAAGGCCGGATTCGAGGTCCACAGAGCCGACCAATCGGTGTAGGACCGGCTGGTCAGTCCGTTCCTGGCCTGCAGCGAGGCGATCCCCGGGTGGTCCTCCAGGCAGGCCTCCCGCAGCACCGGCGCGAACACGCCACGCACTGTTTCTACGGCCGACTCCATATCACGATCCCCGTGATAGCCTGAACCGCCGCCTCCAGGGCGCGATTCCCGGCCTTCTTGAGACTGTTGTCCGGAACCACAAGAATGTCGTTCGGCCGCATCATCATGTCTTCGGATTGGCCGGCCATGATCTTGCGCAGATCCACCGGTATCTCGCGCCGCTGCGCGTCACCCGGGGATACCCGCACGATCCGGGCATGCTGAGGCGCGGGTGTCGGACCGTACCCTCCGGCGGTCGATACCGCCTGCAAAACGGACATAGTGCTGTGCTCTTTCAGGGTAATTTCTCCGGGTTTCTTCACATCGCCGATCACGTAAATCAGGTCCGCGGTCGGCACGCTGATCACATCGTGGGGAAAGATGGGAATATTGTCGGCGGGGTTCGCGCCCGACATCAATTCCTTGATTTCCACCGTCGCCACGCTGTACTTTCCCGTCGCATCAGGCCAGGCGTTGCGCAGCGGAATGGCGCCGTACCGGATTTCGCGGGTGATGGTCACGTGGGGACCTGCATCTGGCCGCAAGCCATCACCCAATGCCAAAACCTCCGCCAATGATTTGCGCCCGCGCAATTGATGCACCCCCGGGTGGTTGACCGCGCCCATGATGGACACCGGCTGGCTGCCGAAATCCACGATCTCCACGGAAATCTGCGGCTTCACGAGGCTCTTGGATAAGCGATCCGCCAGCCTGGCCTTGAATTCGTCCAAGGTCAAACCGCTGGCCGGCACCTTGCCGGCAATGGGCAGGTCGATGTCGCCGCTGGGCTCGATCCGGACGGTCCTGTCGGCCAGTTCTTCCACACCCAAAACGCTGATCTTGATCTGGTCGTCTGCCCCGAGTACGTATCCGGCGGCGCCGGCAGGCTGGCCGGCCGCTTGACCGGCCATTAACACAATGCCTCCCAGGAGCAGACTCACCAGTCCGGCACTGCTGATTTGGCTGTAATGAGACATAGCTACCGCATTCTCACGTGCCAGTGACACATCCGGCCGCCGCACGTACTGCTGATTCAGCACGCCGCGTGCCAGCCGCATATTGCCGGTTAACGCCGCGATTCGCGGACGCCACGCGTCCGGCAGTCACAATCGAGGGCAACGGCGGTATCAGAAGCGGAAGCCGTGTGCCTTCGAATGATGACCAGACGTGCGGAGATTATAGTGGCACCTGCGTTGCTAACCGCCTAGAGAGCATGCCCGCGACATCCCCATGCGCGGCGGTGGCTGTCCGTGCCGCCACACTGGCGGACCACCTTCAAATCGCCAGCCTGGAGTCCCGCTACGGCCTGGGTACCAGGAATTACGAAGAGTGGAGCCATCTCTGGCTGGCGAACCCGGTGTTCCGTGAACATCCGGACTGGACCATCGGCTGGGTGGTTGCGGACCAAGACCGGCGATTGGTGGGTTCCCTGGGACACATTCCGCTGGCGTACACGTTCCAGGGCAGGCGCATTCTGGCGTGTTCGGGGCGAGCGTTGGTTGCCGAGCCGCCCTACCGCAGCGCCTGCCTGATGCTGCTGGACCAACTGATCAATCACAGTCAGGCGGATTTGTACTTGAATAATACGGTGGGGGCGGACGTGGCGCCGGCGTTCCACTTATTCGAATGTTCGCGCGTGCCATCCGGTATCTGGGACCGGGCGGCATTCTGGATCACGCGATATCGGCAAACCATCACGGCGTTTCTGCGGCCGCGCTTGGGAGGCGCGTCCCATCTCCTGAGCCACCCGCTGGCCGCGGCAGCCTTCCTCAACGACCGGCTGAAGGCGGCGGGTTTGCGCGAAAACGACGTCCGGGTGAGCGCCTGCACGGCCTTCGACGATCGGTTCGACGACTTTTGGGAAAGCCTACAAGCCAGGCTGCCACACGTGCTCCTGGCCGTCCGCACGCGAGAGACCCTGGCTTGGCATTTCAAATACAAGTTGGCGAAGAACCAACTGTGGATCGCCACCGTAAGCGACGGGCCCCGGCTGGTGGCTTACGCTATCTTTGAACGGAAAGATCCGGGCGATCCGATCGCCTGTTTGCGACGCATGCGGCTGGTCGACTTTCAGTCCCTCGACGGGGGTACGGCACTGCTGGCGCCCATCCTTCTGTGGGCCTTGCGGAAGTGCGGCCAGGAACGCATTCATCTGTTGGAGAACGTGGGGCGATGGCTGGAAAAAGGAGAATGGGTGGCTTCGGCGGCGCCCTACCGCCGCAAGCTTGCCACCTGGACCTACTTCTATCGCGCCGCTAAGCCGGGCTTGGCGCACAGTCTGATGGATCGCGGCGTCTGGGCGCCGTCCCTGTACGACGGTGACGCCACATTGTAGGCCGGACCCCGGGATCGAAACTGGCTAATGCGGGTATTCGAGATGTCCACCGGGACGCCGGCCCCGAGGCCCTGCAGGAGGGGGAACCCGGATACTGACGTCGGAGAAGCGAGCGCCGTGGACAATGCCGTCGAACCGGGCTCATGTTGGGATCCGTATCCGATTTCAGAATACCAAGCCCTGCCTCATAATGTCTAACTAGCTGAAAATACAATAGATTTAGTCACGTCAAGGCTCCTGTTTCTACTGGATTGCGGCGCCGATCTTCGGTACGATCGCTGGGGAGTTCTGATGCGCGTACTTTTTTCGACGATCGGATCGCGTGGTGATGTCCAACCCGGTGTGGCGCTTGCGTCGGAATTGAAGGCGCTCGGCCATGAAGTCAGCGTCTGTGTGCCGCCCGACTTTCGCAAGTGGATTGAGAGCCTCGGCATCCCGGTGATACCCATCGGTCCGGAGGTGCGCGGGTTCGCTGCGTCCCGTCCGACGGCCCCACAGCCGCAAAAAGCGCTGGGGGCCGGGCAGAGGCGTCAGATGGCCGAAGCCACGGTCGCGACACAGTTCGACACGTTGATTTCTGCTGCGCAAGAGTTTGATGTGATCGTCGCCGCTAGCGCGCTGCAGGTGGCGGCGCGATCGGTGGCGGAGAAAATGGGTATTTCTTACGTCTTCGCCGCCTATACGCCGGTCGTTCTGCCGTCGCCGCACCATGCGCCACCGCCCTTGCCGGCCTTACCGGGACAGGCTCCACCCACTACGAACAATAACAGCGAGCTTTGGGCGCAGGATGCGGCGCGGTTCAACGATCTGTTCGGCGCCGCGGTGAACGCGCGCCGGGCATCCCTGGGACTGGCCCCCATCGACGACGTACGAAGTCATATGATGACTGACCAGCCGTGGCTGGCCGCTGATACGACGCTTGGACCGTGGCCCGATCCCACGGATAGCCGCGTCTTCCAGACCGGCGCATGGATCCTACCAGACGAGCGTCCGCTGTCGCGCGACTTGGACGAGTTTCTCGAGGCCGGCGATCCGCCGATTTACTTCGGCTTCGGCAGTACACGCGCGCCTGACGAGGCGGGCGCGGCGATGCTCCATGCCGCTCGCGCGCTGGGCCGCCGGGCGATCGTATCGCGCGGGTGGTTCGAAGACTCACTGGTGGCCAACGATAGCGACTGCATCTCGATTGGCGAGGTCAACGTGCACAGGCTGTTTCCGCGCGTTGCCGCCGTCGTGCACCACGGCGGCGCGGGAACCACGACGGCGGCCGCGCTGGCTGGCGCGCCGCAAGTCGTGATCCCGAATCACTACGATCAGCACTATTGGGCGCGCCGAGTCCACACGCTAGGCATCGGTACGGCGCACGCGGCGGGCGCGCCAACAGGGGAGTCTCTGGCCCACGCTCTCGCGCAGAGTCTGCGACCTCAGGTGGCTGCGCGCGCGCGCGCTGTTGCGGCCAGGGTGCGCCAGGACGGCGCGAGGGTTGCGGCGGAGAGATTGGCCGCGTTTGCGTGACGATCGCGTTCCTGCTCACCGTGGCCACCGTAATGACTGTCTCGCTATGCTGGAAAGCGCCGCTCGAAGAACTGGACAACCCGGCCAGAACGCCGAAACCGTCACCTCGCGCTACCGCTGGAGCAGCGGAGGACCAGCGGAGGAACGTCATTACCCCTTCCCAACGCCAGCAAGTGATTCCCCCAAACGGGGAACCGAGTCGGGCCAGCCTGGAGAATGCCATGATCAGATGAACCGCTCAAAACGCCCAGTGCCACCGGTGCCGACCAGCGGGTGCTGGCAATCGACTGAACGCCTCCGGAAACGGGGCCTGCGACCTGGATGGAGCAGTTCTAAACCAGATCCGGTCTAAGATTAAGGACGGGCCTCATTCAGCAGTCCTGGCATTTCCCAGGGAAGGCATGTGATTGAGTTGCCAAAACTACCAGACTCGCTCGAGCGTTTACACCTACTGCGGTGGAGAGCCCTTCTAAAACGACAAGTTTTACGGGCGATCATCTCAAATGGCATCAATCGCAGGAGCGGCGGCATGATGCGGCCAAGCCCCCCTTCAGTCTAAAACCGCCACCCCCCGCTGCACTGCCTGGTCATCCCACGCGCACCGTCACTTATTGCGGAAGACATGGCCAACCGATTTCGTATGATCAGTGGAGTCGAGAGCAATTGGAACTTGGGCCGCCCGCGAGAACGATCCTGAAATCATAGATCGTATCGGGATTGCCGAGACGATTCAGTTGGCCGAGACCCGCTTCGCCCAGTTTGCTGAGGAGTATTTATCGTCGTGGGCCGATACCGACCCACCGATTCCGACGAATTTAACATTTGCGGCAAGCTTTAACGGGGATACAGTGCGTCTGTGGGAAATGGCAACAGGGCGTGAAGCCGCGATTTTGGCGGATATGGCTTGAAACCGGATGTCATTGGCTGGAATCTTATTTGGCGAGTCGCACCGATTCGAAATAGGTATTCGGTGCTCCGCCAAAGCGGAGCACGGGAAGATAAGTGCATTATCGTCCGGTCAAACCGTCGAGGCGCCCGTTCTGGCATAACCAGTTTCCGTGGACCATGCATGTCGCCGAGCGGCCACTTCGCCGCGATGCAGATAATAGCAGATGCGGGTGATGCGCAAGCCGGCGAAAACGCCATTCACGCAGTCGTCACCGCTGTCGGCTTTACTGGCTTCCGGCGCGCTGCTGAAACCCAGGTTCAACCTGGTCTTCGAAGCCCGACCATAGCTATTGGTATTACGCGCCCGAACCTGCTTCGAGTGGTGCACACGGTCTATCGGGCCGCCGAGAAACAGTCAGCAGAAATCGGGGGGGACGGGCCATGCTGCAGACCGTTGGAGCAGCGGAGGAGAAAAGAAATTCGTTTCTGCAGTGCAGCGCTGACACAAATTATCACATACTCATCTTCTTTTGAATGTTTACTGCGAAGGAAGCGCGGGAGACGGGACGCGACGTCCGGAAGTCGTAAATCTGCCGACCGCGCCAATCAGCTCTTATTATGCTAAAAAAAAGTTTTGAAAAAACCTAGTAACTATTCGTAATTCGCTGTACAATGAGCCTGGCCTTGTGCAAATACCGGAGTCGAGAACTTACAAGATAATCGGTAGAGCGCTACGCGTTGTTCGATAGGCGCCTAAATTCTATTAACCCTTAGTTTTGCTCATAGTACCTCCAGTACTAGATTCCCGCGACGGGCTACGAAACAAATGTCATGCGCGGTATGACCAGCATTCTCTGAATTGGGAGCGTGGCCGGCCGGTCCAAAGGAGTAACTAATGGCCTTTTGCTGGACAACAATAAATTCAAAAACTGCGGGCATTATATGTGCGTATCTTCTGTTCCTGCCTGCATTGGCGCGCGCCCAGCGTGGCGATGTAGTGCTAGGCATGACCGCCATGACCGTGGGCTCGGCTGCTGGCAATGCTTCGATTGAGGTCGCGGCCTCATCGACGACCGGTTGGACTGCCAGTACCGATGCACCGTGGCTGCACATTCCGGCTGAAATGGCGAGTGGAACCGGAAACGCTTCAATCCAGTTTAGTTACGATGCCAATCCGGGAAACGGCTCCAGATCCGGAACGTTGAGTATCGGCGACCAGGTGCTCCTCGTCACGCAGGCAGGAAGTACATACACGCCGGTAAATGGGGTTACGACCGCCGCGATACAGGGATTGAGCAAACCCTTCGCGGTGGCGTTGGATGCAGTAGGCAATTTGTACATCGCCGACGCCTGGAACAATGTCATCTCGGAGTGGAGCCCCGCCACGCAGCAAATCACTACGTTGGTATCAAGCGGGTTGAACAGGCCGCATGGCTTGGCTGTGGACAGCCAGGGCAACATTTATATTGCGGATACGTATAACAACGCGATCGAGGAGTGGAACCCAGCCACGCAGCAAATGACCACCCTGGTATCGGCCGGACTCAATGCACCCATGGGGGTCGCAGTCGATTCCGCCGGAAACGTCTACATCGCCGATTACGGCAACAACGCCGTCGAGCAATGGAATTCCAGCACATCTGTGCTGAATACCTTGGTAACCGGGCTAAGCCATCCTACGGGCGTCGCAGTCGACATACTGGGCAATGTTTATATCGCCGACTTCGGCAACAATGCAGTAAGGCAATGGAACGCCGCGACCCAACAGCTCAGCACCGTGCTGGCGGCTGGCCTGAGTTATCCCAACGCCCTGGCCGTGGACGGACAGGGCAATGTATACGTGGTGGACGGCAATTATAATGCCCTCATCGAGTGGAACTCCGCTGCGCAAACGGCCGGGGCCCTGCTGACCTCTGGCATGGAAGGATCGTTCGGCGTGGCCACCGACGGGCAGGGGAATTTCTATATTGCCAATACCAGTACGAGCAGCATCCTGGAATTTTCGACCGGCAGTTTCGGCCTACTGAACACAAACGTGAGCGAAGGGCCACAAGGGGGCATCGATTCTGTAGCCGTCCAGTTGCTCGGCGGAAGCGTGATCGTGTCTGCCTCGAGCGACCAGCCGTGGCTGACGATAACCGGAGCAACGGCGAGTTCCATTAGTTTTTCGTTCCTGGCTAATCCGTCGCCAGCCAGCAGGGTGGCGCACATCACGGTGCTTGGACAGCAGATCACGGTCACGCAGTTGGGCGATACTGCCGCGAGTATGGTGAAGACGGCGGGCGATGGCGAGACAACGAGCGTCGGGCAGGCGTTCCCGATTCCTCTGCAGGTTACTATTACCGACGCGGCCGGCTACCCGATACAGGGCGTGCTTGTAAACTTCCAGGTGACCCCTGGCGCGAGCGGAGCCGCCGCCCAGTTCGCATCAACTCCCGCCACGGCTGTAACCGATACAAATGGCAATGCCACGGCTCCCACGCTGACTGCTAACAACATTCCAGGCCAGTTTACAGCTACCGCGACAGGCGGGGGCTTAACAGCGGTTTTCACGCTGACCAACATCAGCTATACTCTTGGCGCTAACTCGGCGTTGGTCGGGAGCGAGGGCGGTAGCGGCACAGTACTGCTGAACGCCAACGGACCTTGGAACGCATCCAGCAACGTGTCGTGGTTGACGCTTGCTGACGGAAGCACCAGCGGTACCGGCAGCGCGATCATTCAGTTCAATTACACCACAAATTTCAACCTTGTACCCCAGACCGGCATTTTAGCCATTGCGGGGTTAAGCTTTGTCGTGACACAAGCCGGCAGCGGTTACATACCGACCCCAGTGATTACGACACTAGCTGCAGGATTGGATGGCCCGCGGGGGTTGGCGCTTGACCCACAAGGTGACGTTTACATTGCCGAGACAGGGGCCAATGATATCAAGGAATGGGTAGCTGCCACACAGCAGGTCGGCGTGGTGTTAGCGACCGGATTAAATAGCCCCGCGGGTGTCACGCTCGATTCCCAGGGAAATATCTTTATTGCCGATACCGGAAATGGCGCAATTGAGCAGTGGAGTGCCGCGACCGGGCTGGCCACCCTAGTACCTGGTCTGTCGAATCCACTCGGCGTGGCCACCGACCAGCTCGGAAACGTTTACTTCTCCGATACCGGCCATAATCTGGTCGGCGAGTGGAATGCGTCGAGTGGCCAGGTAAGCACGCTGGCAGGAACCGGTCTGAGCGGACCAGGAGGCATTGCGGTCGACTCTATTGGCGACGTTGACTTCGCGGACACTGGCAGCAACGCGATCGACCAATGGAACGCGGCAGGTCAGACCTCTACCGCGCTAATCTCCTCCGGACTCAGCGCCCCGCTCGCAGTGGCGGCGGACGGACAAGGGAACTTGTACATCGCCGACACTGGCAACAATGCTGTCAAGCGATGGAACGCTGCGACGCAACAAGTTATCACGATCGTTTCGAGCGGCCTCAACGGACCGTCTGGCCTGGCGGTTGATGCGCAATCGAATGTCTACATCTCCGACACGAATAACGGCGCTATCCGCAAGTTCACCCAAGCCTACGTCGCCCTGGATTACTTGAGCCGCATCGAGGGCGCCGCGGCTGGAAGCGACGCACTTGCCGTACAGGTGCTGCCGGCAAATACGCCGTTATCCGCTACCAGTGACCAATCCTGGCTTACCATAACGGGCATTGCCGGTGGCGTGATCAGTTTTTCGTACGCGGCCAATTCTAGTGCGAACAATCGCACCGCGCATATTACGGTACTCGGCCAGCAGGTCACTTTGACGCAAAGTGGCGATGCCCCATCGTTCATTGTGAAGTCCGCCGGCGACGGACAGAGCATTGCCGTCGGGCAGGCATATCCAGCGCCTCTCCAAGTCACCGTAACGGACACCGCTGGACTGCCGGTATCGGGCGCTACCGTCACATTTACCGTCGTGACTGGTTCCTCGGGTGCGACTGGCGCTTTTGGATCCGCATCCACCGCTTCAGTCCTGACCGATCAGAATGGCCTCGCGACCGCCCCCGTGTTAACCGCGAACTCGACGGCGGGGGCTTTTACGGTCAATGCCAGCATCAATGGCCTCAGCGTGACTTTCAATCTTACGGTTCTGGTTTACAGCCTGGAAGCAAACAATGCCAACGTGGGAAGCGGCGCCGGCAGCGGGGCCGTCTGGCTGTTAGCGTCGGGCCAATGGAGCGTCACCAGTAATGCCTCATGGCTCCAAGTGGCGGCAGGCAGTGCGAGTGGTACCGGCAATGCACTTATCCAGTACACCTATAGCGCGAATACCGACACGGCGGTGCGCTCCGCAAACCTGAATATCTCAGGCCTGAACTACGCCGTAACCCAAGCCAACTCCAGCTACGAGTCAATCATGCTCTCGAAGACTCTGGTGGCCAGCGGGATCAAAGGTCCCCAGGCAGTAGCTGTGGATTCGCTCGGAAACGTCTACATCGCCGATACATTGAACAATGCCATCAAGAAATGGACAGCTACGACGGGAATACTCTCCACGCTGGTTTCCGGACTGAACAGTCCTCAAGGAGTGGCCGTAGACTCGCAAGGCGATGTCTTCTTCACCGACAGCAAGAACAATGCCGTCAAGGAATGGATGGCGTCCAAGCAGTCGGTGGTCTCACTGGTATCCACAGGATTGAGTGTTCCAATGGGCGGGGCAGTGGACGCGCTTGGCAACTTTTATTTTGCGGATTATGGCCACAATGCCATCAAAGAATGGATAGCCGCCACGCAGAAGGTTGTTACGCTGGTCTCCGGATTGAACGGTCCGTCCGGTGTAGCGGTTGATCCGCTCAGCAATGTGTACTTCGCCGACTCTAAGAACAATGCGATCAAGGAATGGATCGCGGCCAGCAATAAAACCGTTACCCTGGTGTCGTCCGGCCTGAGCGCGCCACACGGTGTGGCGCTCGATTCCGCGTCAAACCTGTATATAGCGGATACGAATAACAATGCCATCAAGCAGTGGAGCCCCGCCACACAGCAGGTCTCCATTCTGGTGAATAGCTCGCTAAAGACGCCTACGGGAGTCGCGGTCGATAATCTCGGCAACATATATGTAGCCGATACCGGCGATAGCGCAATTAAGCAATACACGCCGGGCTTTTTCGCTTTAGGCGCGACTAGCCTCAGCGAGGTAGCGCAAGCCGGTACGGACTCAGTTACGGCCCCCACGATCCCATCCAATCTACCCATGACGGCCTCCAGTAATGCGACGTGGCTGCAAATCACCGGCACATCCGGCGGAGTAATCAGCTTCTCATTTACAGCGAATACGTCCGCGACGAGCCGCACGGCTCAGATCACGGTTTTTGGCCAGACGATAACGGTTACCCAGAACTACGATGTGCCAGCGAGTATGACCATCGCCGCGGGAAACAACCAGAGCACTTCCATTGGAAGGGCATTTACCACCGCGCTCCAGGTCAAGGTCCTGGATGCGCAAAACAAGCCCGTAAGCGGCAGCCCGGTCACATTTACGGTAACTCCTGGAAGCAACGGTGCGGGTGCCACCTTTGCGTCCTCGACGCCGGTCTCAACAAACTCGAACGGCCTAGCCACCGCGTCGAAGTTGACCGCAAACAACATCGCTGGCAGTTTTACCGTAACCGCAACCGACGGAACTATTAGCGTTGTCTTTTCTCTGAGATCCCACTGAGAGGAAAATGAAATGCCAAACCACGACAACCCAAACCGCCGCGAGTTTCTGGAACGGCTCGGCGCGGGAGCCATCCTGGGCGCGACGGGATTCTGCGGCGCCCGCGCACGGGCGGCTTCTACCCAGGCTGCCTGGGCCCCACCACCGGCTCTGCAGAGCCCGAACATCCTGCTGATCATGGTGGATCAAATGCGCCTTCCCATGTGGATGAGCGCCGATCAGGTGGCGTCGCTACCCCAAGTCTTGCCGAACATTTGTGGGCGTATTCAGAACAACTCATACAACCTTGGTCAATATTTCATTGCCGCGACCGTCTGCACTCCTTCCCGCGCGGCACTGCTGACCGGGTTATACGCGCCGCAGACCGCCATGTACGGCACAGCGGCGAATGCGGGCGGCCTCGGCACCGCGCTAAACCCGGCCTTTCCGACCTGGGGTCGAGCTATCGCCGCTCTGAACCCCGCCTATGCGGGAAACGCCTGGTGGTTTGGCAAATGGCATCTTTCCGATGAACTCAATTCCGTGCCTCTAAGCCAGTACGGCTTCAACACCAGAACCTATCCCGGTGGGCAGGCGCCGCCTTACAACCCTTCGCCGGACGGTGCGCCCAATGAAGGCACTGATGGAGGGCTCTTCGGAAACCAGGTTTGGGCGAACGATTCCATGATCGCGAATGACTTTATCGGCTGGCTGCAGGGGCAGGCTCCCACCAGCCCGGCGCCTTCTTCACCTTGGTGTGCCACGGTCAGCTTCGTGAATCCTCACGACATCACGCAGGCGCCGAGCTGGCTCCTAAGCAGTTCTTACCCGCCTCCGTATCCGCATCCGCCCGTCTACTTTCCTCCTCCTGTGGAGCTTAGCAGTCCGCCACTGTTCTACAACAGCAATCCGGCGCTTTGGAACTGGGAGGACTTACCCAACGTAGCCAACAAGCCCAGCCTGCAGGTTGCGTACTATAACTATGTCAACTCGAGGCTGGGATCCATACCGTTGGCGCAAATGCAGCTCCTGCTGAACCAATATATGTTGCTACAGAGCTATGTGGATCAGCAGGTGGGGGCCGTACTTGACGCACTAGCCAGTTCTCCATATGCGAACAACACGGTGGTTCTGTTCCTTTCTGACCATGGCGAATATGCCGGATCGCACGGTATGCACACCAAGGGCTTCGCAGTTTATGACGAGTCCATTCGCGTGCCGTTCTACGTGCAGTTCCCCGGGCAGACCGGCTCCATCGCTATGAACCAGATGTGTTCTGCCGTGGATGTGTTCGGCCTGATCTGCGATCTCGCCACCGCTGGCAGCGGCCAGTGGATGCTGGCCTATCCGGATCTGGCCAACCGTCAGTCCTTGTGGAGCTTTCTCTACAAGAACAGCAGCGAGACCAGGGTGGCTCCCGGACCTGTGGGCATACCTTTCGTGTTGCACACCTGCGACGAGGGTAACAATGTTTTTGCATACTCGCATATTACGTGCATGCGCACCAAGCTCGACCTTAATGCCGGCGCTGTTGGCGCCAAACTAGCCTGCTACGCAAATTGGGCTTCCTGCTCGGTTTACCCCGACAACTCGGCTCCGCAGATGGAATTCTACGACTACAATCCGTCAACCAGCAACAACACAGCCGAAACCGGCAACGACTTCAACAGCCCGAACGGCACGACCTTGAACACGCTTGCGCAGTATCAACGAGTCTTCGGCACATGGGGGCCACCGGGCACCGGAACCGGAATCATCGGCAGTGAACTGAATGCCCCCTTGATCGGAGTCGGCACTGATGGCAACCCGCTCAACCAGGCGCAGGCCGTCGCGCAGCAGGCGTACCTGAATTGGCTGGGCAGCAACTCGGGATGTTCCAACAGCAAATCCAATGCGCTCGGGGAGCTACACAAGATGTGATCCAGTAATCCTCGATTTAGCCGGACCGCCCATCGCATCTCAGCTCTATTGGTGTGCGCATGTCCCATCATCGAGGCCGGAGTTTTTGAGATATGTCGCAGTTCTCGTGGCGGAAGAGCTGAGGCCGCCAGGTAATCGTTCGAGGACGGCGTTGCCGTTGGCGTTGAACTGGTGCACCGTGATGCGGACTCAAGAGAAGCACGAACAGCGCAAACTGTTTCGCATTGGGCAGTATCATCCCGCATCTCCAACCTCGGAGGCTTGGAACTTGTTTGGATTTCCAAAGTCCGCTGTTTTCATACGGCGGCCCGAAGACGTGGCGCTAGGCGGCCCATGCGGTCCGGTGTCCGGATGGTCGTTGCTTGTGCCGGAAAAAAAACCGGCGTGCCCGCCGCTCGCTGGTACAGTATAATCCATCGTTGTGAACGGATTAGCGCGTGTGTGATAAGATGAACTTTCCGCGTCCGCCGAGGTCACATGCCGAGATTTGCATTGGTGCTCTCGTGGGCGTACGCCGTTGCCGCACACGCCGCAAGCTATTCGACTTACATAGCAGACTCTTACTCGTATCAAGTGTCCGCCATTGCCGTGGATGCCGCGGGTGATACCTATGTCACCGGCAGCCGCGCCATAGCAACCCCAGTGGGGAACTGGCCGATAACCGACGTATTTGTTACCAAGCTCGACCTTGCCGGAAATCCTACGCTCCTGGCCACTTTCAGCGGGAAAGGCACGGACCAGGGCAATGGCATCGCGTTGGATCCGGCCGGAAATATCTATATCGTTGGCAACACCACGTCGCCTGACTTTCCGCTGCGCAATCCCATCCAGAGCGCGTCAAATCCCCGAGGCACTGGTTTTCTCGTAAAGATGACGCCCGATGGCTCCGTCCTGTATTCGACCTATCTTGGCGGAACCCTGGCCTTCAGCGCGCTGCACAGCGTGGCCACGGATGCAAGCGGTAACGCCTATGTCACGGGCCAAACGTACGCTTCCGATTATCAACACACGGCCGGTCTGCCGGCGGATGGAGTGTTCTTCTATGGAGCGGGCGGCCCGATCTCGGGCGATTTCTTCGCAAAAGTGAGTGCCGGCGGCACCCTGGTTTACGCCGGCGTTCTGGCCTCCGGAGAGCACGATTGTGGCGGCGGCAGCACTTGTTTCCTGGGACCTGTGAGCAATTCGGGATCTGCCATCGCCGTCGATACCTCGGGCAACGCCTACCTTGCAGGCTTCGCGGGCGGCATGGATCTACCCGCATCGCCGGGAGCGCTATTGGCAAGGGGCCTGGGAGCCTTCGTCGCCAGGATCAACGCCGCCGGCACAGGTCTGGATTATCTCACCTATCTCGCGACTGCGAACTTCATTCCGGGCGTCGCACCTTCATCGAATCCGGGCACCTTGTTGAACGCCATCGCCGTCGATGGCCAGGGAAACGCGTACATAACCGGCGCCACATCCGATCCGCAGTTTCCCGTAACACCTTCAGCATTTCAGACCAGCCTCGGCAGCCCGCTAGGACCGGGTTATCCTCTGCAGGAGCCGGGTTCGAATGCCTTTGTCTCGAAGCTGAATCCTACCGGTACGGCCATGATCTGGTCCACCTATCTCGGCGGCACGGGATCGGACACCGGGTACGCCATGGCTCCCGATGCTGCCGGAAACGTCTGGGTGTCCGGCACTACCCAGTCGCCCAACTTTCCTAAAGCGTCCGGATTTCCCGGCGGCACCGAGTTTCTGGCGGAGTTGGATGCCACCGGCTCGTCCCTTCTTTATTCGTCGCTCTCGCCAGCCGACACTGTGGCGCAGGCGCTGGCTGTGGACTCCGGCGGCACGGTGCACTTTGCGGGCGCCACCGGCGGAGTCTCCGCGTTCTCGCCGGGATCAGCGCCTGGGCAGACAGCCGCGCCCTGGCTTTTTGGAATCGCCAACTCGGCCGGTGGAGCGCTGGCCGGACGGATCGCGCCCGGCGAACTGTTCTCGATCTACGGCCTGAACTTCGGCCCCGCAACACCCCTTACGGCAACCTTTGATGCCGCCGGCTTTCTGCCCACGACCCTGGGCGGCGTGCAAGTGAACGTCAACGGTATCCGCGCGCCGCTGCTATACGTCTCGGCCACCCAGATCAATGCCGTGGCCCCGGTTGAACTGACGCCGGAAGCCGTCACGCTTGCCCTCTCCGCTGCGCCCGATTTCCGAACCATGGTGGTCCCGGCCGACCCGCAGGTTTTTGGCGTCGCGATCAATCAGGACGGCACGCTCAATTCGCAAACGAACCCGGCGAAGCCCGGCTCGATCGTCTCCGTCTGGGCTACCGGCAGCGGCTATTTTCCAGGCAACGACGGTCAGTCGGCCACCGCCGCCGATGAGTTCTGCCAATCGGAGGGCTACTGCGCCGTCTTTGATGACTCTGGCGTTCAGCTCGCCACGCCCTATATTGGCGCGGCTCCCGATGTGGTGAATGGCGTCATCCAAATCAATTTCCAGGTCTCGGCATCGCAGAGTTACTACCTCGAGGTGATTCCAGGTGGCACGGCGAGCCCGGTTTACAGCGGCTACTTCGGAGTTTACGTCTCGCCATAGCCCCCGGCGATCCGCCCCACTACCAAGAACGGCTCCGTCCCATTATCGAGATGTCACAGTCTTGACCCGGCTTTTTTGCGGTGCGGATTCGGCGAAATACGCTGACCTGCGCACTTTGACGCTGCGCCGGTCCCGCCGTCGCAGCATCGCCCTCCGGCTATCGCCACTCCGGGCGAACGTAGTGTCGTGCGCCGAATCCCGGGCGCGTGGTGTTCTCCGGCTGCGCGCGCCGCGATCCGGCCGGCCGGCGCGTTGCGCGCATGAAGACGCCGGGGCCAGGGGAAGAGCGATCGCGAAGCGAGGCGGGGCAGAGCGGCGGATTAGCGGATTCGATCCGCCCCACGAAATATGAGCCAGTGGCCCTGCTGATCGCGAGGCCGGGCGCCGCGCCACTCCGCTCTGGGCGCAGGCGACCGGTGTCCGCTCTTCGAACGGAGCTCGGCTGCGGACATTCCGGGTGATGTCGAGGCTGTGCCGGAGTGATCCGCCGCCACTTCGGATCGACCTAAGGGTTGTTCGTCAAACTGGTAGGCGTGCGGCGCATCACCGGAAAATCCGTCGAGGAATCCAGCCCTCGGGTCGGGGTCTTCGGCCAGGGTTGAAGCGTCGGCTGGAGAGCCCGAACTTAGAGGGGTGGTTGGGATGCCTCCCCTACGGGGCGCAACTCCCGGAGTACCCGGTCCAATATGGCTGGCATGCGGGTACCGACCGCAGTTGACAGTCCTTCCCGCATCTCGGCGGAAGAAATGGCAGCACCGAGCAGGGTAAAGCGCGCTTGCGTGACCAGCTTCAGAAGTCGAATCGCCTGAACCGCGGAGAGATTATGGGCATTATCTTGACGTTCCTCCAGGCCGGCAAAAGGCTCCTCGAATAACAGGACGGGCTCCGCCGGCGCGTCATCTTGCACCGCGTCGATCACCAGCACCCGCTCCCGTCCTTCCACGTCCGTGGCGCAGCACAGCAGGTCCGTCTCGCCGCTGATGACGTCCACGTCTTCCGGAAGCCGCGGGTCGCGAGCCAGACGGTCCGCCACGGTACAGCCGACCCCGTCGTCACCCATCAGCGGATTGCCCAAGCCGATTACCAGCCGTGGTTTCATGCCCGGCGCACCAGGTGCACGGAGCAGGAAATGCATGGATCGTAAGCGCGGGCGATCATTTGCAAACGTTTGGCCAGTACAGCATCCTGGCGTTCCGTGCATTGCTCCACCGCGCGGCGGAAATGCAGCTCCATGCTGGCGGCGTTCATGGCGGTTGGAGTAACGACGTCGGCGGAGACGATCCGGCCTTCGGCGTCATACTCGTAGCTGTGAATCAGCAGACCCCGCGGAGCTTCCGTAATGGCCGTGCCGGTTCCGGCATGCGGATGCACACCAACCGGACGCTCGTCTTTGATGCCGTCCCGCAGCAACTGCTCGATGATCGCCAATGCCCGCTCCACGTCGCCGATCAGTTCCAGGGCTTGAGCGCGGTTGTTGTCCATCGGGTTATCGGCCGGCAACTGGAGGCCAAGCCGTCGCGCCGTGGAGGCCAGTTTTCCGGCCAGGCGTTGCGGGTGAATCGCCAACCGTGCCAGAGCGCCCACCATGAACGGCTTTCCCCGGAACCGGCTGTGCTTGGCAAGCGAATGGGGCACGGCCTCCTCGTTGGTGAGTGACTTATACTCCGTGCTGTGCAGCACGTGCCTCTCGCCATCGCAGGCCACCATCACGCGGTCGCCCGCGTAATAGCTGTCCGGGTAAGACGAAAGCAGCGCGGCGCAGACCGTGGGACAGCGGCAGAAATCCGTTTCGGGGAGGGACGACATGATGTCGATCACGGCATCCGCGTCCTTCATGCCCTCGATCAGCGCGCTGCGCAGTTCGAGCAGGCGGTCTATAGCCGGTACCCGGCCAAAGCCGCCGGGCACGGCGTTGACCGGATGGATCGCGCGTCCGCCGACGGTCTCCTGGATGAGATTGCCCATCTTCTTGAGCCGCAGGCCGAGGAGCACCGGCGCCGGCTTATCCCCCGCGAGTGCGATCGCGCTGGGATAGTCCAGGTAGTCCGGCAATGCCAGCAGAAAAAGATGCAGGGCGTGGCTTTCGATGTTCTCGCCGCGATAGAGCAGCTCGCGAAGCAGCTCAGTCTGCGGACTGACGCGCACATCAAATGCGTTCTCGGTGGCCTTCAGAGAGGTGAGCGAGTGCGCCACCGAGCAGATGGAGCAGATCCGCGAAAGCGTGGGCGCGACTTCATCGAAGCGTTTCCCGCGGACTAGCGGCTCCAGCAGGCGTGCACCTTCAAATACGTCGAAGCGGACGTTGGCGATCTCATCGCCCTCCAGTTCGACGGTGATGCCGCCATGGCCTTCCACGCGCGCCAGGTGATCGATGACGACGGTCTTCATGAGGCAACTCCTGCGGGTGCGAAAGTTCGCAGATGCATGGCCAGGTCCTGCCGTTCAAATCCCTTCTCCTCCAGCATGTTCACCAGAGACGGCAGGTTGGCGTCCGGCGCCGGACCGCGGCAACCGATGCACGGTATGCGCAACTCGGGACAGCGTGCCTTGCAGCCGGCCGCCGTAATAGGCCCGCAACACAGTTGCCCGTGCTCGACCAGAAGGCAGTTGTTTTCGAGCATGCGGCACTCGGTGCAGACCGGATAAGCGGGATAAACCGGCGCATCGCCATTCAGCAGATTGGCGATGGCCTCCAGAAAGTGGTCCTTCTCTATGGGGCAGCCCGTGATGTTCAGATCCACTTTCACGATTTCGTGCAGCGCCTGCGCCGGCACGGCATCGTAGCTGGGTCCCGCTTTGCCATACACCTCCTCCAGGAGCGTGGCGCGATCCGCTCCGCGGTCCAGGGCTGCTACGCCGCCCCAGACGGCACAGGTGCCGAGCGCCACCAGGGTCTTGGCCCGCCGCCGGATTGCCCGCAAGCGTTCGGCATCCGCGTTGCTCAACACCGCGCCTTCCACCAGGGCCACGTCGAGCTGGCAGGCGACATCATTTTCCGAAGATGCCATCAGAAAGTCGCGCACATCGATCAAGGAGACCAGGTCCAGGAGCTGGTCCTCGCAATTCAGGATCACGAGTTGGTCTCCCGCACAACCCGTGAGTCCAAAGATGCCCACGCTAGGCTTGTTCATCAAATCATCTCCGGCAGGTTGATGGCATCCCAATACGTGAAGATGGGGCCATGCAGACAGGTGTACTTGTAACCGATGCTGCAATGGCCGCATTTGCCGACACCGCATTTCATGCGCCGCTCGAGCGACATGAGAATGCGGTTCTTGGGAAAGCCGAGCTCCAGGAGCTTCTGCAAAATGAATTTATAGACCACCGGGGGACCGCAAACGGCGGCGTAGGTGCGGAGCGGATCGATTTTCACGTGATCGAACAGGGTGGGCAGCAGGCCCACGTGGTTTCTCCAGGTTCCGGAAGGATCCGCATCCACGGTGAGCAGGCAGTTCATGTCGGTACGATCGACCAGCGCCAGCAATTCTTCGCGGAACAGCATGTCCTCGGGCCGCTTCGTCCCGTACATCAGGGTGATGTTATTGAATATGTCCCGATGGTCCAGGGCGTACCACAGCAGCGAACGCAGAGGCGCCATTCCCAGGCCGCCGGCGGCCAGCAGAATATCGCTGCCGGTCATCGCCTGTATGGGATAGCCGTTTCCATACGGTCCCCGCACGCCCACCAGGTCATTGGTCTGCAACCGGTACAGCGCGCCGGTGACGCGCCCGACGCGCCGCACGCACAGCTCCAGCACCTCGGGACGCGAGGGCGAAGACGAAATCGATATGGGGGCCTCGCCGGCGCCGGGGACACTCAGCATGATGAACTGCCCGGGCTGGTGGCGGAAGGTCCGCGCCAGGTGGTCCTCCAGAAAACGGAGGGTGAACAGATAGTTGCTTTCCACCATCTTGTAGATGCGCACAATCCTGGCCATATGCGGCTGGTATGGATTGTCGATCAGCGTGGGATGAAAGTGCGCGGCTTCATCGGTTAGCAACATCTTGAACCCTCCTTAGCCGGTCGATCACCTGCACCACGTCGATGTTGACGGGGCAGGCGCTGATACATCGTCCACAGCCGACGCAGCTTGGCCGCCCATATTCGGCCACGAAGCCGCGCTGCTTGTGATAAAAGCGGAACTTGATGCGGCTGGCGCGCGGCCCGCGGAAGTTTTCGCCGTTCGCTACCAGGGCATGCTCGGCGAATAAGCAAGAGTCCCAGGCCCGCGTGCGGTTGCCGGCCCGCGACCCCAGTTCTACGCTGTCGATCACATCGTAGCAGTAGCAGGTCGGACACACCATGCTGCAACTGCCGCAGGACAGGCATCGCTCGCCCAATTCCTGCCAGATCTCGCTCTGGTACTCCATCTCGAAGATCTCGGGAAGATCGCGGATCTCCACATCCAGTTGGAAGGCGCGGCGCTTGTTCGCCGAGCGGCGCTTGTAGTCCTCGATGTCGGCCGCGTCCACCGTTTCGAAGACTCTGCCGGTGGCCAGCACCATGTCATCGCCCAGCGCCGTACCTACCAGCACCTGGTAGTCGTCGCCCGTATCGTAGAAAAACAGGTCGAAGCCGTGGTCTACAAAATCCGCCCGCATGGAGCGGCAGAAACACTGCTTGTCGGGCGCACAGTCGATCCCGATGATGGCGATGTTCTTTCTGCGCGTTTGATAATAAGGATCGTTGTAGCGTCCGGCAAACACGCGGTCGAGAATATTCAGGGCGAAGACATCGCAGGCGTGCACGCCAAACAGAATGATCCGCTGCTCCAGGCCCTCGGTACACGGCTCGAAACCCGCGCCGGGGCGATAACGAAACAGAGTTTCCCTTGGAGGAAGAAAATACTTCTTCGGCGGAAGGATGGTGCGGTCGTATTCCAGTCGGGCGTCGGACCAGCGAGTCAGCCGCTTGAAAACATAGCCGCCATCCTGCTTGACCGGCGCATGCAACTCACCGAATTGTTGGACGACCGATGCGAACAGATCCAGCTTCTCCTTGCGGAGCTTGAGAATCTTCAAAACGGCCTCCCGGGCGCCAGCGTCGGCCCCGTTTCCAAGTATAGGACTTTAACATCCGAAATTAAAGCAATGCACGCCTGTGGCCGCAAGTACCACAATCGATTGCATTTATCTATGTTTACCAAAGGAGCCCGCGGGCATCGCGGCGACTATCTCCAAACCTGAAACAGGTTGCTGTATTCGTCGGTCCAGAGCGGACCGGGCTTCGGCCGGGCGGGGTCCGCGAACCTTTGCAGCTTCTCGATGGTCGTGCTCCAGCCGGACACGATGTCCCAGTCGGCGGCGAAAGTCTGCTCGCCGGGATCGGCCGCGCTATGAATGTGCACGACGGATTTTCCCATCGCCGCGGCCAGCGATTCCACCACGGGATTTAAATCAAGATACGAATTCGTGATGTGGACAGCCAGGGCGGACTCGCGGCACAGTCGTGCGAAGTACACCTGGAACGCCTCGCGGGTCAGCAGATGAACGGGAATCGCATCGTCGGAGAAAGCATCCAGCACGATCAGGTCGAAACTCTGCGGCGGTTCCTGCTCGAGGCGCAATCGCCCGTCGCCCTGGGCGACATCCACAGCCGCGGCGGAGTCCCCCAGGAAGTGAAAGTTGGCGGATGCCGCTTGAATGACCGCGGGGTTGATTTCGTAGAATCTGAAAAGGTCGCCTGCCCGCCCGTAGGCTGCCAGGGTGCCGGCGCCGAGTCCGACGATCGCCACGCGCCGATTCGGCTTTCCTGCGGCTGCCAACAGAAGTCCGACACCCGATCGCGGGCCATAATAGGCCGTCGGAGAGTGTCTGCGGGGAGCCGAAAGGAACTCCACGCCGTGCGCGGTCCGGCCGTTATACAGGGTTCGGATCGCGCGATCTCCCTCACCGCTGTCGCGGATTTGGAGAGTGCCATAAAAGTTCCGCACCCGGGCGACGCGGGCCGCTTCGCCGTGGAAAGCGGAGGCTGCCACGAAAGCGGCCGTCGCGACAGCGCCCCAGCGAATCAACTGGCCGCGCGAAGCAATTCCATAGATCAGGTGGAGCGACAGCAACATCGTGGCGACCAGTGAGACCGGCAGTTCGAGATAGGAGGAAAACACCGCCGGAGCCACCAGCGCCACGAAGATCCCTCCCACGGCGCCTCCCGTGGCGGCCATCAGATAGAAGAACGGTAACTGCCGGCGGGGCGCCGGCTTGGTGCGGGCCAACTCGCCATGGCAAAACAGGCAAAGGATGAAGAGCGCCGCCAGCAGGACGGCGATATCCACCCGCAGTTCGCCAATCGCGCGCGACAATCCGATCCGCCACCCGATCCCGATCCAGGCCACCGGCAAGAGCCAGCGAAATAGCGCCGGACGATACCATCCCTCCCAGCCGAAGCACACGACGAAGCTGAGCAAATAAAGAGTCAGCGCCAGAACCCATAGAAACGGGATCGCCGCCACCTCCTGGCTCAGATAGTTGGCTACCGCGAGCCAGAGCGCGGAGGGGCAGGCCGCCAGAACGATCCAAAGAAAGCTGCGGGAAAGCGAAGCCTTGCCCGGCGCGAGTCCGGCCTGCCGGGTGGCGGGCTCACCCTCGAAAGTCCGGGCGCGGTTGGCGATGGCGGCCATGGTGATCAGCAGCGCCACAAACAGATATCCGGCGGACCAGAACCGCAATTGGGCCGACGCCGTCAGCATCGGTTCGACGGCCAGGGGGTATGCCAGTAGGGCGAGCAGGCACGCGCTGTTGGATAGCGCGAAAAGCCAATACGGAAGATATGCGCCGCGCAGCCCGGCGTACCACGATTGCACCAAAGGGCTGGTGGTGGAGAGCACGAAGAAAGGGAGTCCCACCGAAAGGGCCAAGCCGAGCAGAAGCGACAACGTGGGGTTGCCGGCGGTCCACGCCGCCGGCGTCCGCAGAGGCAGCACCGACAGGCTGACAACCACCAGGGAAAGATGCACCACTGTACGAACCGCGGGGCCGGGAAACCGGGTGATCCAGTATGTATAAAGGTAGCCCAGGAGAACCATCACCTGAAAGAACATCGCGCAAGTGACCCACACGCCGGCCGAACCGCCAAACCGCGGCAGAAGATTCTTGGCGACGATGGGCTGAATCACGAAGAGCAACGCCGCACTGGCTGCGATGGTTACAGAACTGGGCAACTGCTGCATGACGTCCGCAGCCAGCGGCCATTTTCGCGACTGACCCGAGAATATGCGTTCGTGCACGATCTCCCGCGACAGTCTAACACCTGGCCGCCCGTGGTGGCGGTCTATAGCACAAAAATCAAATTGGTGGCAGGACCGATAGGCTTTGGGAATCCTCAGCGCGGTTCCGTTCCTTTCTACACGCCGGGAAGGTTTGGGTGGGAGGAATTGCATAGCGGCGAGACAGCCCGGCACGATCCCGGACTGCCTGCGCCGCTTCTCTCGCGGAATGCCGCGGCCCGCTATTGCACCGGCGGCGGCTCCGGGAGCACCGGGTCAGCCGGCGCGCTGCTGGATGCGGTGCCGTTCATGCCCACTACCGTCAGAGCGCCGTTCATCGTGTACTGAAGCTGGGTGCCCGGTCCGCCCGCCACGGTGGCCGATGTGAGGACCTGCGGGGACGGACTGAACGGTTCGGGATGCATGAACACCGCGGTGCTCCAGCTCCCCGGCGCCAGATAGGCAATCAGCGTAGTCACGGTGTTATTGCGGCTGTTGTATATGACTGTCAGCACGTCAGCCGCATTCGTCAGCGTAACCATCATTTTGCCAGGCGTCGTGGTGGTGTAGGATTTCATTCCAATCACGTCCGTTATGGCGCCGGCTGGGACGGTGTATTGCACCGATCTCGCGGTGGACTTAGTGGGCGTCAACGACACACTGGCCATCAGGGTTAAAGAACCCGTGTGGCCGGCCGTGTTCAGAGGGTCGGAACCCTCCAGCACGGGGCCCAGCGTCCCCGTGAGTGCGATGGTCAGAGTTGCATTCGCGGACGGCTGCGCCGCCAGAGGCAGCATTCCGATCATGCCGATAACTGCGGTAACCGATAATCGTCGTAGTAGCATTCGTTCTTGTTCATCCTTTCAGAAATGTACGGCGCGTATACAGGGGCCATTGGACGGCACGATGATGTCCAAAGCGCGGCACGAGCTGGGCGGGCGGGCACGCACTTGTGTTCGCTTGTACGCTGGTAACCGCATTGCGCGGCTCAAACTGGTGACGCACCAGGTGACACAGCTTACAACCGAAGTCGGGGACCGGATCCGCACCGCTAACTTCATCTCCTTGTTTCTCGATTTCGACGGCACCCTGGTCCCGATTGCGCCGCTGCCCGAATATCCGCGCCTGGATGCCGGCATTGCCCGCACGTTGAACTTACTGTCCCGCCAGGAGAGTCTTCTCACAACCATCATCAGCGGTCGCGCGATTGAGGATCTCTACGCGCGTGTTCGCCTCGAACGTCTGATCTACGCCGGGAACCACGGCCTGGAGATCTTCGGCCGCCAGCTTCGTTTCGTCGAACCTTTGGCATCGGCGCGGCGCGGGCAATTAGAAGCGCTTTCCGAAGAGCTGCTCCTGGCGCTTGGTTCTATTCCCGGGGCCATCGTCGAGAACAAGGGCCTAAGCGCCAGTGTCCACTGCCGCACGGCCACCGAAGAAGACCGCGTGGAGATTCAGCGCGTCGTCTACGCGTGCGCCGCCCGCTACAGCGCGCTATTCCACGTCAACCCCGGGCGGAAAGTCTTCGATATCGTTCCGCGGACCGATTGGCACAAAGGCCGGGCCGTGCAGTGGATCAATCAGCACCTCGGCGAGAGCGGCCAGTTGGACATCTATCTGGGAGACGATGTCAGCGATGAAGACGCGTTTTGCGTGCTGCCGGAGGCTATCACGATCAGGGTGGGCACATCAGGGGAAACTTGCGCTCGCTATCGGCTGCCGGACCCTGCCGCGGTGCACGAGTTCCTCGTTTGGCTGTCGGCAAGCGGATTTCCGCCAGCTCGGAGATCAGGCTGCCGGCCCAGCGATAAACATTGTATTCCTTGACCACGGAACGCAATCGCTGCATCCTCGCCCGGCGTTCCTCTGGCGGCATCGTCAGCGCCTGGCGGACGGCGCCCGCCAACGCATCCGTATCGTAAGGATTGACGACCAGACCGTCCACCAGTTCATGGCTGGCGCCGGTGAAGCGGCTCAGGACGAGCACTCCCTGCTCATCCTGGCGCGCCGCCACATACTCCTTGGCGACCAGGTTCATGCCGTCGTGCAGCGAAGTTACCAGGCACACATCCGCCTCCCGGTAGTACGGCTGGATCTCGGCATGGCTATGGTGCCGGCTCAACAACACCACCGGTCTCCAGGCGCCGGTCTGGAAACGCGCGTTAATGCGGCTGGCTTCCGCCTCCACTTCCGCCGCCAGGTCCTGATAGCGCTGGATGCGCGTCCGGCTAGGCGCACCGATCTGGATGAAAGTGAACTTCTCGCGGTACTCCGGATACAGGTCCAAGAGGCGCTCCACCCCGCGCAGCCGCTCGGGGATTCCCTTCGTGTAGTCGATCCGGTCGACGCCGAGGCCGATGAATTGCGGCTTGCCGCCGAGCTCGCGATACAGCGCAGTGCGTTCTCCTAACGACTGATCCGGGCTGCCTGCGTCGCCCCCGTTTCCGTTGGAAGCCACACTAATGGGGAATGGCCGGACGATGGTCGGATGTTCGCCGCGATTCACCGTGAAGTGCTCCCGGTCGATGCGCGATTCCAACGCGCGGTCCACAGTCTCCAGGAAATTATTACAGTGTGCCTGGATATGGAAGCCGATCAGGTCCGCCCCCAGCATGCCGTCCAGCAGCTCGCGCTGCCACGGGCAGATCCCGAAAGCCTCCGGATTGGGCCAGGGAATGTGCCAGAAGATCGCGACGCGGGTGTCCGGCCGCTGTTCTTTAATCATGCGCGGCAACAGGGCAAAATGATAGTCCTGCACCAGCACCAACGGCTGCTTTTCGCCGCTGATCTCGTCCAGCACGACGAATGCGAACTTGTGGTTCACCCTCCTGTAGTGCTCCCAATCCGGCGAGCGAAAACTGGGCCGCGTATGGGCGATGTGGCAGAGCGGCCAGATGCCCTCATTGGCAAAGCCAAAATAGAAACCATCCTGCTCTTCCCTGCTCAAGAACACGCGCCGGAGCTTGTACTGCGGATGATCCGGAGGCACGCGCAACTGGCCCGCGTCGTCGGAGGTCTCCCGGTCCGCATCTCCGGTGCCTTGCGCAACCCAAATGCCGTCGCTGGCGCGCAGCACCGGTTCCAGGGCGGTCACCAGGCCGCTCGGCGGCACGGACCAGATGATGGAGCTTCCTTGCCGCGAGTGCTCGTAAGGCTCGCGATTGGAGACCACGACCAGGCGGCCGCCGTTCAGCTTTCCTTGCATTGCCACCCGCAGCCGCTCGGCGGTCCAGTGCGCCAGGGCCGCGTCGCGCAGGCGCGCTTCTTCCTCGGCCGCGGCTCGCGCCACGTGCAGGCTGGTGGCCAGTTCCTGGACCTCGTTAGTGAGCGGGCGGAAGATGGCATCCACCAGAGGGCTGGGAGCGGACGCGTCGCCCGTACGTAAATCGCGCAGCCATTGGGCGAGGTGGTGCAGAGGCCGGCCTACACTCCATTGCACCAGCAGCAGTGTGATGCCCACGATCAGCAGCGTTTGCGCCACGCTGGTAACGGCATGCCGCCACACTAAGGCGCCCAGGTAACCCACATTCTGATAAACGGCGATGGCCCCCACCCGGCGGTCATCGCTGCGCACGGGAAACGCGAGTACGTGCATCCGGTCGCCGTGCAAGCGGAGTAAGGCCCCGATGGGCCGCCCCTCCCGCAGGGCGCGCGTGACCGCGGGAGGTGTTCCTGCGAGGTGGGGCGCCAGGCTGGCGGTGATGGCGAGGGCTTGTCCGTTTTGGTCGTACACCGCGGCGCCGGCCAAGCGCCCGCCCTTTTCAAACCGTTGGACGACAGTCTGTAACTGGTCCGAAGAGCCGCTGGCGAGCGCCCGGGCCACCGCACCCGACTGGCTCTCCGCCAGGACCAATGCCTGGCGCTGCACGTCATCGCGCAGGCTGTGCATTTCGGCGGCCGCCTGGTACAGCGCGAAGGCCGCTGAAACCAACGCTACGCAGCCGAACAACGCAAGCATCAACCGGCGGCCCAAGTGCATTCCTTTCCTCCACGACTGCCATCGGGGCCGGGCTGACACAGAGTGGTCCCTGCCATGTCGCGCTGCAAGGCGGATGCCAGATAAGCCGGTGCGGCCGCCAAACCGTACCTTTTCGTACGGCGCTATCTCGTCTTTTGGCCGCGCCAACCGCAGCGTACATTTCTTTTACGGTTCGGCGACTACTTACGGAACGGCCGGCGAGGATCATGTAGATGATCCCAATCAACGGGAATCTCAAAAACAAGGCGAGTCATGAAGAAACGAAAACTGTTCAAGAGTTCGAGCTCTGCCCCTCGCATGGGGCATTGGTTGCTTGCAGCGGTCATGGTATCCGGCGCGTTCTGCCCTGCTTCGGCGCAGACGTCGATCTTCAGCATCATTCCCAGTCCCAGCCCGAACGGCCGGGGAAATACGCTCAATGCCGTTACGGCTCTCGCCGCCAACGAGGCTTGGGCCGTCGGATTTCAGAATGACAATCAACTGAACGGCGCAAGAACGCTGACCGAGCACTGGGACGGCGCGAACTGGAACGTGGTTCCCAGCCCCAACCCGGGATCCACCGCCGGTTGCCGCGGCCAAAACACCGGCAACGTGCTGAACGCCGTGGCGGCGGTAAGCCGGGTCAACGTGTGGGCGGTGGGCTTTTCCTTTGACTGCACCAGCGTCGAAAAGCCGATGATCCTGCACTTCAACGGTTCCGCGTGGCGCGCCGTGCCGGGTCCGGCGTTGCTGAAGAACAATGCGGCGCTGAACAGCATCGCTGTCGTGGCGGCCAACAACATCTATGCCGCGGGTTACCAGCCGGCCGCCAACGGCGCCGTGTTGACCCTCGTCGAGCACTTCGATGGTCATGCCTGGAGCGTAGTCCCGACTCCCAACGCGAATGAGACGGGGAACGTCCTCACTGCCATCTCGGCCAACTCACCGAGCGACATCTGGGCCGTGGGAGACCAGGTCGCACCTAATGTTCCAGTCAATACGCTGGCCCTGCATTTTGACGGGACCATGTGGAGCGTGGTTCCTACGCCCAGTCCGGTTTCGGGTTCTGGACTCGACCAGAACGTGTTGACATCCGTACGCGCGGTGTCAGCCGATGACGTGACGGCCGTGGGCTTCACGCTGGACTTCATCCATCAACAGGAACTGACGCTGGTGGAGCACTGGGATGGCGCCGCGTGGACCGTGATGGAGAGTCCCAACGTCAGCACCGAAGGCGGCGCGGTGAACACGCTGTTAGGGGTTTCGGGGTCCGCAAACAATCTCTACGCCGTCGGATTCTACGGCAACCCAGCCACGGCCGGCCAACCCCAGACGCTTGTAGAACACTTCGATGGCGCGAGCTGGAGTGTCATCGCCAGCCCCACGCGGGATCTGGCTCAACACCTGAACGCCGTGTTCTCGCTTCCGAACTCCCCTAACGTGTGGATCGTCGGTGCGTCCGCTCCATCGGGCGTGCAGGTGGAGACGGGCCTGCTTCAGGCGCCGCGGACTCTGGTTCTGTTTACGCCCATGGGCTGAACGCCGCGGGTTGTGCGGGGGAAGGAATCCGGGGGCCGGCAGCCATCAACGGCACCCCGGCGCTTCCGGGGGCAAAGGCGGAGAAACAATGCCGAAGTTCCAATTCCACGGCGTTCGGCCCTGCGCCCGGCGCCGGCACACGACCTCTTCGTGCAGCTCGTACATGCCCGGCAACAGGTCTGTGCCGGGCCGCGGGACGTCCTTAAAGGCCATGAACGCCTTGCCGGCAGAGAAGGGTTGCCATCGCGGCTGTCCCGGAACGGTCGGCGACCCCGTGCGCACAAAAGCGGCCCAATAATCGGTCATCGCTTCCGAGAGACGCGTTTCCACGGGTGTCGCCGGAATCTTGGGCCACGCCGGCGGTGTGCGATCGGCTGTACCGAACACGTAGGGCAACTCGCTGGCGTGGAAGGCGTGCAGCCCTTTGGCCTCCTCGGCCGGATACCCGTGATCGAAGAAGTACAGAAACGACGGTTCCGCGATGGCAGCCTGTTTGGCGGCGATTCGCTCGGCTGTCCAGCCGTAGAGCGCGTCGCGCGGCTCGGCGAGTACGCTCTCGCTGATGTCGGACGCTGGATAAAGCCGCAGATATGCATCCGCCAGCGAGCCGTAGCGTTGCCGGATCGCCGTAACGTAGTCCGCTTCGTGGGCAGGCGCCGGTGGCGCGAGAAAGCGCAGGGATCGGATTTCACCGCTGTTGAATCCGACCAGCACCGGAACATGTGCCTGTTCTCCGCGATCGAACACGTCGACCAATTGGCGCGGCAGCACGTGTCCATCGATTGTCCCGAAGGGCAGGTAGCCCTTTAACGGTGCCTGGTTGATGATCGTCGCCGGATCCATGGCGCGCAGACCGGCGACGCCGTCCACTCCCAGCTTGCCGGCCAGCCGAAGCCCGATCGCCTCGGCCGGCTCCTCGCCGAATCGCTTGTCGCGGAGTTCCGGAGTCGAAATCATGTAGCCGCTCTCGAGGATCGCCTTCTGGAAGAGGCCGCGCGCGGGGGGCGCCGCCATCAGGTACATGACGCTGAGCGCACCGGCAGACTCACCCGCGATCGTCACCTTGCCCGGATCCCCGCCGAAGGCTGCAATGTTACGCTTCACCCATCTCAGCGCTTCGATCTGGTCGAGCAGGCCGTAATTACCCGAAACGCTGTCGCTCGACTCAGCGCTGAGTCCGGGATGTGCCAGGTAGCCGAGCACGCCCAGCCGGTAATTGATGCTCACCACCACAAGGCCGCGTTTGGCCAGGACGGCGCCGTCGTATATCGTCTCGCTGCCGGAGCCGCCGGTCAGCGATCCGCCGTGGATCCATACCATAACGGGAGCTTTGCGCGCGCGGGCGGGCGACCAGATGTTGAGCGATAGACAGTCCTCGCTCATAGCGGCGGGAGGATCGGCATAGATGCTGGCTGTCCGCGGCGTGGGCTGAAAGCAGGCGGGTCCGAACGCAGTCGCGTCGCGCACGCTCTTCCACGCGGGAGCGGAAACGGGCGGCCTCCAGCGCAACCGGCCCACAGGCGGCGCGGCATAAGGCAGACCGAGGAAGATGTGGAGGCCCCCTTCGGCCTTGCCTCGTACCGGACCGGCGGGGGTGCGCACGATAGGCGTGTCCAGCGCGAATGCCGGGTTCCAAACGTCGAGGATTAAAGTCAATGCAAATGCGAGACGCACAGGCGCCACCGTGAAAGCTCCTTCGCCACAGACGTGTCTTTTCAAGGTAACGCACCGGCGACCCGCAGACAAAACAGGGGGCGCCCTGCTGTCGGACGCTTGGAACTTCACTACCGGTCAGCGCTTCCTGATATTTCGCGGAGTGTGGCTGCGGGACGCGGATTTGGCCGCCGCGCCGGAAAACGGGCAGCTTGGGCAAGACGTGGGCATGCGGTAGTAGGTTTCGACGATGCTCTCGACTCCCATCATCTCCAGATAGTTGAAATCCGGAATCGTGACGAAGGGCACTTGTCCGGGGTCCAGGGGATGTAAGCTGCTTGCGAGACGGCTTCCAGTTACAGGACCAGGTGATCGCCCACATGGTGGAAGCGGTGGCGCGCGTGTGTGCCGGCAAGAGCAGCGCGACGCGATTTGAAGGGCAGCCGATGGGGCCGAAGCCTCTGGTGTAGAATCGAATAATTTCCATGCTTTTAGCCGCCGGGGCCCGAGTGGGCGATTACGAGATTGTTGCGCCCATCGGTGCGGGGGGCATGGGCGAGGTCTATCGGGCGAAAGACACCAGGCTGAGACGGGACGTCGCGCTCAAAGTCCTGCCTGCCGCATTTGCACGCGATCCCGACCGCATGGCCCGTTTCCAGCGCGAAGCCGAAGTGCTGGCGTCGCTCAACCACCCCAACATCGCGGCGATCCACGGCCTGGTGGAACAGGACGCCGTACGCGCGCTGGTGATGGAATTGGTGGAGGGACCCACCCTGGCCGACCGTCTGGCAACGGCGGCCCTGCCGGTCGAGGAAGCCCTCCACGCCGCCGGTCAAATCGCCGAAGCTCTGGAGGCCGCGCATGAAAAGGGCATCGTCCATCGCGACCTGAAACCGGCGAACGTCAAAGTCACGCCCGAAGGCAAGGTGAAAGTGCTGGATTTCGGGCTGGCCAAGCAAGCGGCCGGAACCACGGCCTCCGGGGACCCCTCGAATTCGCCCACCCTGACGGTGGCAGCGACGCAGGCAGGCGTGATCATGGGCACCGCGCCGTATATGGCGCCGGAACAGGCGCGGGGCCACCCGGTGGACCGCCGCGCCGATATCTGGTCCTTCGGTGTGGTGCTATATGAGATGCTGAGCGGCAAGCGGGCCTTTGCGGGGGAAACCACGTCGGACATCCTGGCCGGCGTGCTCAAGCTGGATCCGGACTGGACTGCGCTTCCGGCCGCCACACCGCCTTCCGTGGCCGCCCTGCTGCGGCGATGCCTCACGAAGGACCGCAAACAGCGGCTGCAAGCCATTGGCGAAGCGCGCATCGCGATTGCGAACGCTCTGGCACATCCCGAGGAGGGCCCGGCAGGAGCGGTGGCGGCCGGGCCGCCGGCAGCGCGCGCCGCTTGGCGCCGCGTCCTGCCCTGGGGTTTGGCCGGACTTGCGCTGGCCGCGGCCGTGTATTTTCGCGTCGCCAGGCCGCCGGCGCCGTCTCCGCGAGTGAGGCGCTTCACCATTACTTTGCCGCCGGGCCCGCCTAATTCCCCGGCCGGCATTCCGGACCTCGCCTTGTCCCCCAATGGCAATCGATTGGTCTATGCGGGTACACAAGGCGGAAAGACGCAACTCTATCTCCGCCCTCTGGATCAGTTCGACGCACAGCCTCTGGCTGGAACGGAGGGCGCATCCGGTCCTTTCTTCTCGCCGGACGGGCAGTGGCTTGGATTCTTCGCCGACGATCACCTGAAGAAGGTGGCTTTGGCCGGTGGTCCCGTGCAACCCCTTTGCAGCGTTCCCGCCACTTGGCTCGGTAATGCGGCCGACTGGTCGCCGGCGGGAACCATCTATTTTCTGGACGGGAGAGGTCTCGGCCGGGTCTCGGCCGGCGGCGGCGATTGCGCGCAACTGACACGGTCCGACGGGAGCCAGGGTGAGCAATACCATGATTGGCCGGAGAGCCTGCCGGGCGGCGAATCCCTGCTATTTGGCGTGATCAAAGGGTTCAACGCCGAGAACGCGCACATCGCGATTCTGTCCCTGAAGACCGGAAAATGGCGGACTTTGCCGCAGACCGGGACCAACCCTCGTTATGTGGGACAACGATACCTGGTGTATGCGCAAGACGGCGCATTGCTGGCGGCGCCGTTTGATGCCGCCCGTCTCGAGGTGACCGCCTCCCCGACCCGGGTTGTGGACGGCGTGATGACCGATGCGTACTTCGGCTCCGCTCACTTCGCACTTTCTCCGGATGGAACGCTCGCCTATGTGGCCGGCGGCCAGGCTCAAGCGATGCGGGAACTGGCCCTGGTCGATCAGAACGGCTCGTCCGAAGTGCTGACCCGAAGTCCCGGCGCCTATGAGGACCTCGCCGTGTCGCCGGACGGGCGCCATGTGGCGCTCACCATTCAGGGCGCGACCTGGGCAATTTGGATTTATGACATTGTCCGCCGGACTCTCACGCGTCTCACTTTTGACCACAACGATGGGGATCCGTGCTGGACGCCGGACGGCAAGCGCGTGGTCTACGGCTCGACGCAAACCGGCGTGTTCAAGCTCTACTGGAAGCCTGCGGACGGGAGCGGGGCCGAAGAGGAACTTCAAAGCAGCAAGAACTGGCTGGTCGCCACTTCGTTCGCGCCCGACCAAAAGGAACTCGCCTACATGGAGATCACAGGCGAGAACCGAAACCGTATCTGGATTCTGCCGCTCACCGGGGATCGCCGGCCGCGGCCCTTCCTGACCGCCAGCTACAGCACGGGGATGCCCGATTTTTCTCCGGACGGGCGCTGGCTCGCTTATCAGTCCGATGAATCGGGGCGCAGCGAAATCTACGTGCAACAATATCCCGGCCCCGGAGGAAAATGGCCGATCTCCAACGATGGCGGCGAAAAACCGGTCTGGTCACGCGACGGCCGCCAGCTTTTCTACCGCAACGGCAATAAACTGATGGCGGTCGCCATTCAGACCAAACCCGCCTTCTCCGCCGGCACGCCGCGTCTGCTTTTCCAGGGAGCCTATTTTGTGTCGTATCACGATTACGACGTGATGCCGGACGGGAAACATTTTGTCTTCATCAGGGAGGCCGAACAGCCTCACGGCGCCAGGCAAATCAACGTGGTGCTCAACTGGCTGGAGGAGTTGAAGCAAAAAGTCTCTTCGGAAAAACGGTAGCCGGCCCGCGCGGATACGCGAGGATCCACAGCACCACTTACAAGTTGGCGAGGTCAATGCCCTGAATCCTGATCGAATTGTTTTTAGACCCGCATCAGAATAATTTATTAACAGTCCTGTAACTCTTTGTTTCTTGTGACCGCGCGTATTCCGAGCGGCTGATTTGCGCAATCCCCGCGGATTCCACAGATTGACAAGCCTCCGGATGTATTGGTACCTTCGATTCGATCCAGGCAGGTATTTTGTGCACTCGCCATTCGCATCTACGTCTGATGCGCATGAGTGGTCAACGACGCGACCGGGCTTTCGTATAGCTGCCTTGGATGTATCAAGGGATGAAGTTTCGGATGGTCGCGTCCTTTTAGCCGGCGACCGCCATGAGTTCAAGCGCCCATCGTCCCAAGCTGCGGGCGAGTAGGGCAGTTCCTTGTTCAATCTAAGTACGCCAAAACATGCACGGGCGTAGTGTGCCCAAGGAGGAAAATGCGTATGCACATCAGACGTGTCCGCAGTGTACCAGCCAGCATTGCGCGACGAGGTGTACCCATTTGGCTTGTCTGGATCGGCCTGCTTGCGGGTCCCGCGGCGCAGGCACAGATTGACCTGGGACCGATAACTGTCGGCGCCGGCCTGCGAACCAGTTTCGTGGAGACGCTGCCGGATCCGGGATCCGCGACGAGCCAGTTCACGCTCAACGACATTCGCCTGTACGTGAACGGCCCCGTTTACAAAGACATCAAGTTCATGTTCAACACCGACTACAACAGCGTCACCAATTCCGTGGAAGTGCTGGATGCCGTCGCGCGTATCGAGGTGTCGCCCGAGTTCAATATCTGGGCCGGCCGCTTCCTGCCTCCCAGCGATCGCGCCAATCTCTACGGCCCGTTCTTCGCGCATGAGTGGAACGTGTATACGGACGGCATTCAGGACGGATATCCATTCGTATTCCAGGGGCGCGATAACGGCGTCGCCTACTGGGGCACGTTTGCCAAGCGGGTGAAAGTGTCGGCGGGCGCATTCGACGGCAAGTCGGCCACAGGCATCAAGCAGGCGATCGGCGCCGCTCGCGTCCAGATCGACTTCTGGGATCCGGAGGACGGCTACTACCTGAACGGGACGTATTACGGCGACAAAAACCTGCTGGCCATCGGCGGCGCCAGCCAGGTGCAGGACGGGCACACAGCGGCGACGGCTGATTTCCTGATGGAGCGAAAACTGCCGAACGCCGGAGTCATCTCAATCGAAAGCGAGTATTCCAATTACAACCGGCTGGGCGGCTACAATGCGGCCTATACCAAGAGCCAGGGCGCGTACGGGCTGGCGAGCTACTTGTTCCCCAAAAAGGTCGGTCCCGGCAAATTCGAAATCCTCGGCAAATATGCGCACGCCGAGTTCACCCACGGCGCTACCCCAAGCTACGACCAGAAGACCGTGGAATTCAACTTCAACTACGTCATCAAGCAATTCAACGCGCGGGTGATGTCGTTCTGCCAGAAAGAGAGTTTCAACCGGCAAGTCGCGAATTTCTGGCAGGCGGGCGTCGGACTGCAGTTGCAGATGTGATGCATCGGTTTCAAAATTTCCAGCCTCAAGGAGCGAGATCTATGAAACGTAACGCAGTGCTTATGATGGGTTCCCTGCTTGCCGCCGGGACCGCGTTGTCCACCGTCGCGAAGGCCCAAAACACGATCAAAGTGGGCGTATTGCATTCCCTGTCGGGAACCATGGCCATCAGCGAGACGACGCTGAAGGACACCATCCTGATGCTGATCGACGCCCAGAACAAGAAAGGCGGACTGCTGGGGAAAAAGCTGGAACCGGTGGTGGTGGACCCGGCATCCAACTGGCCCCTGTTCGCCGAAAAGGCGGCGCAACTGCTCGAGAAGGACAAGGTCGCCGTGGTATTCGGTTGCTGGACTTCAGTTTCGCGAAAGTCCGTGCTCCCGGTGTTCGAAAAGGACGACGGACTGCTCTTCTATCCGGTGCAGTACGAAGGGGAGGAGTCGTCCAAAAACGTCATCTACACGGGCGCCGCGCCCAACCAGCAAGCCATTCCAGCGGTCGACTACCTGATGAAGGAGGTCGGCGTGAAACGCTGGGTGCTGGAGGGAACCGACTACGTGTACCCTCGCACCACCAACAAGATCCTGGAGGCGTACCTGCTGTCGAAAGGCGTCAAAAAGGAGGATATCTCGATCAACTACACTCCCTTCGGCTACTCGGACTGGCAGACGCGGGTGGCCGCCATCAAGAGGTTCGGCTCGGCCGGCAAAAAGACCGCCGTGGTTTCGACCATTAACGGCGATGCCAATGTCCCGTTCTACAAGGAATTGGGCAACCAGAAGATCTCGGCGGAGGACATCCCGGTGGTGGCTTTTTCGGTGGGCGAAGAAGAGCTGTCGGGGGTGGACACCCGTCCGCTGGTAGGTCACCTGGCGGCGTGGAACTATTTTGAGAGCATCAATACGCCCACGAACAAGACGTTCATCAACCAGTGGCATGCGTTCATCAAGAATCCGAAGCGGGTGACCAACGATCCCATGGAAGCGCACTACATCGGCTTCAACCTTTGGGTGAAGGCCGTTCAAAAGGCCGGAACGACGAACGTCGAGAAGGTGTTGGCGGCGCTCCCCGGTCTCGAGGTGCCCAACCTTACCGGCGGCACCGCGAAGGTTCTGCCCAACCATCACATCACCAAGCCGGTCTATATCGGCGAAGTGAGAGCCGACGGCCAGTTCCACGTAGTCTGGAAATCGTCGGGCGAAGTGCCAGGCGATGCGTGGAGTGACTATCTGCCCGGCAGCAAGGATATCGAGGCCGACTGGGTGACACTGAAGTGTGGTAATTACAATAAGATCACCAAGAAGTGCTCCGGCCAAAACTACAAATGAGGAAACTCCTTCCATGGGGCGGACGGCCGCTGTCGCTGCTGCTCGCCCTATGGGCCGTAATTCCCGCGCTCGCCCAATCTCCCAATGACGCGGCGTTTCTGGACCTGGTGGGCCAGTTACGCCAGGCGACCTATTCCGAAAAGGAGGACATCGTCGAACGGCTTAGCCGGAGCCAGCATCCCAGCGTGCAGGCCGTGCTTACGGCGCTGCTGGAGGACCGGCTGTATTTCCGGAACAGCGATCAGAAGGTTTTCCTCGTCAAGACAGCCGACACCGATCCCCTGGATCTCATCGATCCGCTGACCCGCAAGGGAGCCGGCACGGCATCCGCCGACAGCCTCACTCAAATCGGAAGCAATAATGCCCTGCGCCGCGCCGTGCGCATGGCGCTGGCGCGGTTCACACTTTCGAGCCCGGACGCGGACGTTCGGCTGAACGCCGTGAGGGAACTGCTGAAGTCGCTCGACGATCCCACCGTGGCTCTCCTCCGGCAGAGACTGCGCATCGAGAAGAATTCCAAGGTAAGAAACGAGATCGACACCGGGCTGGCGCTGGCGGCGCTCGACGGCCCCGACGAAAAAGGGCGTCTGAGAGCCATCGCCACGCTCAAAAACAGCCTGAGCCAGGATGTGCGCAACCGGCTCAATTCCCTGCTCGATAAATCGCCGGATGGCAGCTTCGTCGAAAGCGATGCCAGGGTGCGCCGGGCGGCTGTGTCGGCGGTCGCCACCATTGACGGGCATCGCAGGTTCTATGCCGCCATCGAGACCTTGTTTTTCGGGCTGAGCCTGGGATCGGTGCTCGTCCTGATCGCCATAGGACTCGCCATCACGTTCGGCGTCATGGGTGTCATCAACATGGCGCACGGCGAGCTGATGATGCTGGGCGCCTACGCCACGTACGCGGTGCAGTTGGCGATGCCGGGACACGTGGGAACTTCGATCCTGGTCGCCATCCCCGCGGCTTTTCTCGCGGCCGGAATGACCGGGGTCCTTCTCGAGCGCAGCGTGATTCGTTTCCTTTACGGGCGGCCGCTCGAAACGTTGCTCGCCACATTTGGCATAAGCCTCATCCTGCAACAGGCGGTACGTTCGATCTTCTCGCCGCTGAACCGGTCGGTCCTCACGCCCGACTGGATGAGCGGCTCCCTGCGCGTCAACGACGCGCTGGAGATCACCTACAACCGGCTTTACATCGTGATTTTTACTCTGATCGTGTTCGCCGTGATTCTGCTCATCCTGAAGCGCACGCGAATGGGCCTGCAGATCCGCGCGGTCTCGCAGAATCGCGCCATGGCCAAGGCCATGGGAATCCGTACCGAGTGGGTGGATGCGGCGACATTCGGGCTCGGATCGGGAATTGCCGGCGTGGCCGGCGTGGCGCTGAGCCAGTTGACTAACGTGGGTCCGAACCTGGGACAGTCGTACATTATCGATTCGTTCATGGTGGTGGTTTTCGGCGGCGTCGGCAATCTGTGGGGTTCCCTGATCGGCGGTATGTCCATGGGGATTGTCAACAACCTGCTGGAGCCTTACGCCGGCGCGGTGCTGGCGAAAATACTCGTGCTGGTCGCCTTGATCCTGTTCATTCAAGCGCGCCCGCGCGGGCTCTTCCCGCAGTCCGGACGCGCCGCGGAGGATAAATAGCGGTGCCGCGGCCCGGCGGTTTCCTGGCCGCGCGCGATCGGGGAGGAGCCTGGTTGCTGGCCATCCTCGCGGCCGTCGCGGTACTGGCGCCCTTGCTGAACCAGGTGGCGCCGCCGGCTTCTCCGCTGCATCTGTCGCAGTACGGTGTCGCGCTCATCGGCAAGTATCTGTGTTACGGCATGCTGGCGCTGTCCATCGATCTCATCTGGGGCTACTGCGGCATTCTGAGCCTGGGACATGGGGCGTTCTTCGCCCTCGGTGGATATGCCATGGGCATGTACCTGATGCGAGAAATCGGGGCCCGCGGCGTTTACGGCAATCCGATTCTGCCGGACTTCATGGTATTCCTGAACTGGAAGACGCTGCCCTGGTTCTGGTACGGATTCAACCACTTCCTTTTCGCCATGCTGATGGTGGTGGCCGTGCCCGCTCTGCTCGCCCTGGTCTTCGGCTGGTTCGCCTTCCGCTCGCGGGTCACGGGCGTGTACTTCTCCATCATCACGCAGGCGCTCACCTATGCCCTGATGCTGGCCTTCTTCCGCAACAACATGGGCTTTGGCGGCAACAACGGGTTCACCGATTTCAAGGACATCCTGGGCTTCGACCTGCATGCGGACGGCACCCATACGGCGCTGCTGGTGGTATCCTGCATTGCGCTGGCAGCCAGCTATCTGGCGTGCCGCGCGATTGTGGAATCGCGCGCCGGACGCGTGATCCGCGCCATTCGGGACGCCGAAAGTCGTACCCGCTTTCTGGGTTATCCAGTGGAATCCTACAAACTCTGGCTCTTTGTGTTCTCCGCCGTCATCGCCGGAGTCGCCGGAGCCCTCTATGTGCCGCAGATCGGCATTATCAACCCCAGCGAGTTCTCCCCCATCAATTCGATCGAATGCGTTATCTGGGTGGCGGTAGGCGGGCGCGGCACTCTGTTCGGGGCCATCGCCGGCGCCGTTCTCGTGAATTATGCCAAGACTTATCTCACGGGCGCGTTTCCCGAGGTGTGGCTGTACGCGCTGGGTTTCCTGTTCGTGCTGGTGACGCTCTTGCTGCCGCGCGGCATCATCGGCCTGCTGGCGGGGCGCGGCAAAAGCGCCCGGCAGACTCCCGATGCAGCCATGGATTCCGAGGCGGCGGATATACAAACCAAGCCGGCGGGCGGCGGCCAACAGCCATGATGGTTCGCAACAAGAGACTCTATCTCGAGGACCTGACCGTGAGCTTTGACGGCTCCAAAGCTTTGAACGGGCTTACCCTGTACGTGGAGCCTGGCGAACTCCTGTGCGTCATCGGCCCGAATGGCGCCGGCAAGACCACCATGATGGATGTCATCACCGGCAAAACGCGTCCCGACTCCGGGACCGCCTGGTTCGGAAGTGAAACCGATCTGCTCAAGATGTCGGAAGCCGGGATTGTGGCCGCGGGAATCGCCCGCAAATTCCAGAAACCCACCGTGTTCGAGCAACTGACTGTTTTCGAGAACCTGGAATTGGCGTTGGCCGGCAGCCGCTCGTTTCTGCGCATGCTCCGCGCCCGTCTGACTACGGCGCAGCGAGCCAGAATCGAAGAGGTATTGGAGATCATCGGCCTCGCGGGATTGCGGACGGCGCCCGCGAGCATCCTCTCTCATGGCCAGAAGCAGTGGCTCGAGATCGGCATGCTGCTGATGCAGAACCCCGACCTGCTGCTGGTCGATGAACCGGTGGCGGGCATGACGCCACACGAGATCGATCGTACCGCCGAACTTCTACTCTCGCTCGAGGGGGAGCATTCGATCGTGGTCGTGGAGCACGATATGTCGTTCGTCCGCTCGATCGCGCGGCGCGTGACGGTACTGCATGAAGGCCGGGTAATCGCGGACGGGAATATGGAGGCGGTGCAGAAAGACCCGCGTGTCATTGAGGTCTACCTGGGAGTCTGACGTGCTCGCAATCGACAGGCTGAACCAATTCTACGGAGGCAGCCACACCTTGTGGGATGTGGACCTCGCCGTCTCCCGGGGATCGCGCATGTGCCTGATGGGGCGCAACGGCATGGGCAAGACGACGCTCCTCAAGTGCGTCATGGGGCTGCAACCGGTCCGGTCCGGTGCCATCGTTTTCAACGGAACCGATATGGCCAAACGGCCGGCCGAAGAGCGGGCGCGGCTGGGCATCGGTTATGTGCCGCAGGGGCGCGAGATCTTTCCGCAGTTGACGGTCGAGGAGAACTTGCGCGTGGGCTTGGGCCTGCGCAAGAATGCCCCGCGCCGAATCCCGGACCGCATTTTTGCCTTGTTCCCCGTGCTGGCCCAGATGCTGAAACGCCGCGGCGGCGACCTTTCCGGCGGCCAGCAGCAGCAGCTTGCGATCGGCCGCGCGCTCGTGCTCGAACCGCAGTTGTTGATCCTCGACGAACCCACCGAAGGAATTCAGCCCAACATCGTGCACGAGATCGGCGACGTGATCCTGAAACTAAACCGCGAAGAGGGGCTGACGGTGCTTCTCGTGGAACAGAAACTGCCGTTCGCGCGGCGTGTGGCCAGCGAGTTCTGCATCCTGGACAAAGGCCGGCGGGTGGCCGTCGGCACAATCGGCGAACTGTCGGACGAAATCGTGCAAACCCATCTCAGCGTCTAGACCGCGAGGTGCGGCGGCTGCGCCGCAGCGTCCGGGTACAGTTCCCATATTCTAAAGCCCAGAGCCCGTCGCTCACATTCCTATCGCCGGACAGTGTGATTATAATATAGATGTATTTCTGCTCTATAGCTTCGATTCTGCGAGGAGATTATGGCAGAGAGCTTCGATCCCGGTTGCGCCAGGCCGGCAGGCAGGCCGGTTACTCAACCAACCCACGGCGAGAACATAGACCAACAAGAACAGAAGGAGAGATCGCACATGATCCTGATCGGAAGGAAAGCTCCGGATTTCACCGCGCCCGCGTATCACCAGGGCAAGTTCGTCAATGTCAAGCTTTCCGAATATCTCGGCAAATGGGTGTTGCTTTGCTTCTATCCGGGAGACTTCACCTTCGTTTGAAGCACGGAGCTCTCGGCGGTCGCCGAGACGTTTCCCGAGTTTCAGCGACTCGGTGTGGAAGTCCTGTCTGTAAGCGTTGACAGCGTGTTCGTTCACAAGATGTGGAACGATCAGGAATTGTGCAAGCTGGTGGCCGGCGGCGTGCCCTTTCCGATGCTGTCGGATGGGGCTGGTAAAGTCGGCACGGTGTATGGCGTCTATGACGAAGAAGCCGGCGTGGAGACGCGCGGCCGGTTCCTCATCGATCCGGACGGCGTCGTACAGGCCTACGAAGTCCTGACGCCCCCGGTTGGCCGCAACGTCGCCGAGTCGATCCGGCAGATTCAAGCGTTCCAGCTCGTGCGCGAATCCAAGGGCGCTCTCGCCACGCCGTCCGGCTGGCGGCCCGGTAAGCCAACACTCAAGCCCGGGATCGAACTGGTAGGTAACGTCTGGAAGGAGTGGAAGACCCAGTCGGCATTTGACTGAGGGGCACTTTGAAACACGGAAAGGACCCAGGAGGTTTACTATGGCTCGAAATGCAGGCGAGCGTTACGTCTGTGAGAAGTGCGGAGCGACGCTCGTGTACGAGAAGGCATGTCCATGCGCCGAAAGCGGTGCTCATCGGCACGCGGAGATATGCTGCGGTCAACAGATGAAGGCCGCGGGCGCACCTGCGCCGGCCAGGAAATGATTCTCACCGGCAGGCCCGATCAAAGCACAGGTTCTTGCTGAAGAACGTCAGCACGTGATTCTGAAAGCGATCCGCCACTGCGCTGGTATGCGTGCCGTGATAAATCTCAAACGTGTTGGCGATGCCGTAATTGTCGAGGACTTCGTGTAGCTTGCCCGCCCCGGCGCGCAGGCCATCCTGGTCGCCCACGTCGATCGCAATCGCACGATACTGCCGCAGATTGTGGATGTATTGATCGATGAAGGCCAACGGGGCATTGGCCGTCCACTTGGCGAGCACATCGGGCTGGGGCGCGCCGTCTTTCACCGGCAGATCCAGATAGAGCGGAGGATTCTTCGGATCAGGCGACCATGCGGCGGCGGAGGCTAACTGGGCGCGAGCGAAAAAAGGCAGTCTGGCGGAGTCGGCCGGGGTCTTCACCGACTCCAGCGCTTTAGCGACCTCGGGATTGGGCGCGCGTCCGCCCATGGGCTCGAGACAGCAGGGACTCATGATGTATAGGCTGCCAAAGACATCCGCGTGTTTCATCCCGATACGTGTGGCGCCATAGCCGCCCATGGAGTGGCCCACCAGTCCCCGACTCGTTCGCGCGGCGATCGTGCGATAGTGCGCGTCGATGTAGGCCACCACGTCGCGGGCGATGAACTGCTCGAAATCGCCGGTCGTTACGGAACTCGAATACATCGATCCGTTGTGCAGAGTTTTGGAGTCGGGCAAGACGACGATCATTTCCCGGGAGCCCAAGGCAAAGGCGCCCTCGATCGTCTGCGGTACGTGGATCTCGTGGGTCCACTGCTCGGCGCCGATCGAATAACCGTGCAGCGCGTAGACCACCGGGTAGCGCCGGCTCTTCCCGGTGGCGTAGCTCGGCGGCAGAAAAACGATGACGTCACGGTCCACGGCATCGCCCTCGAGATTACGTTCCAACGCCGTGCCGTGAATCCGGACATGCTCCACAGCCACCGGCCGCGCGTTAGGAACTACCGCCGGCACCTCGGTTTGCACCTGCGCCGCCAGCTTCGGTCGCGGCGCCACGGCCAGGATCAGGCAAATCAGGCAAAACGATTTCATGATTTTCATCGATCAATATTAACGCCAGACACAATCGATCGGCGTCCGGTCCGGCGCCGCGCGCCGGCGCGCGCCTCATCGTTTTGGTTTGACGGTGATGCGGATGTTCCGGAAGGCGCCGGTTTCATCGAATGAGCCGAAGCCGATTTTGCCCGGCCCCAGGCTGAGGTCCACGGCGCGCAGGGCCGGCACCGGCCGCCCATCGACCGCCACCTGGACCGTTCCCGTGACGGAATCGTGCAGCAGCTTGACGTGATACCAGCGTCCGCTGGCCGCGAATGCGGCCGGGCCACGCTCCCCGCTGATGCGCACGCGCTCGCCCCCATAAACGTGAAAAATGCCGTTGTGCACGGGTTGCACGGCGGCGGTGTCGATCGACAGGTGCGCGTAGTCGAAGTGCGCCGGATCGATATAAGCGAAGACGATCATCAAGGAGCGCTCCAGCGGCATCACGTCGGCTTCGATGGAGAGGCGGCCGTACGGCGGGACGTCGGTCAGCGCGAACTGGATCGGACGGCGCGGGCCGGGTAAGGGACCGCGGTGCGTCACCAGGCGCAGGACGCCGCCTTCCGCGCTCCAGTCGGCGGCCACCGGAACCGTCCAGGTGCGACCCATCACGCTGAGGGTATCCGCGCCGTTCGCGCAGAGGGCGGACAGCGCCGCCAGAATCAAAACTCGCCTCGGAGTCACACGAATCACCTTTAAGAACCAATGCTAACAGAGCCGGCAGTCCGATTTTACTTCGGCTCCGATGGCGGGCCGGCCACCCCGTCGGCGTTCCAGGCGATGACGCGGTAGCGCGCGCCAAACATCGCGTGCGGGTCCGTCCAGGGATCGTCGCTGTCGGTGGCGCAGCGATCGCATACGGTCGTCCACTCCTTCGCGCCCGGAGCCATCCGCTCGATCGAGTAGCGGACCGCGCCGGCTGAACCGCGCCAGGCCACCAGGCCGCTCCACACGACCGTGGTCACCACCGGCGCGGGGGGCGTCCCATGTTTCGGTACGGGCTTCCCGGCCATCGCGAAGCCATGTGTACGCAATTGCTGCGCACGCTGTGCCATGTCTTCGGCGGTGTTCACCAGCGTCTTCACGCCCGGATAGTAGAGCGCCCACCACTCGCCGCTTTCGCCCGTTTCCGCGAATGGCAGCTTGGCATCGGCGGGAATCGGCTGGAAGCCGAAATTATCCAGGTGCGCCGCCAGGGCCCAGAACAGGTCGCCGGACACGTTGGCATCCCGGGCGAGCGTATCGAGCACCTGTTGAAAGTCGTCCGTGGTCTTCCAGTCTGTGCGGTCCCAGCCGAATTCATTCACGATGTACACCTTGCCGTGCGCGGTGACGTTGGCCGCGTCCTGGGTAAAAGAGGAGGCGGCCGTTTTCACCCGCCCGCCGCCAAACAGCGCGTCCCAGTGGGGATAATACTCGAAGGTGGTCATGTCCGGGCTGGGATTGTCGAGCACGTTCGGATAGGAGCGAAAAATGCCGCTGGTGTCCAGGTAGAGGTGCCGGGAATCGACCTGCTTGATGTGCCGGCCCACGGTCTCGACCCAATTCGAAAGCTCGCCTATGCTCTTCGGACCGCCCAGGAATGTCGCGATCAGGCCGCACATGTTACAGTTCTCCCAGGCGAGAATCGTCGGATCGTCCTTGTATGGCACGCCGGTGACCCGGTTCACGTGGTTCAGCACGGCGTCAACGTGTTTTTCGAACGCCGCAACCAGGGCCGGATCGCGAAAGAATTCCGAAAGGTCGGACTTGTGTTCCCAGGCGGCGTATTGGCCGATGCCGCCGCCGGAGCAAGTGGCGCAATCGCCAACCAGCGTGACGATCACCTTCAGACCGCGGCGCGCGGCGGCCGCCAGCGCGTAATCGGACGACTCAAAGGCGGCTTCGTTGAACTGTCCCTCCCGCGGCTGGATGCAGCGCGGGCAGCCGACGGTGTCGCCCATGGTCTGCGAACGCACCACGCGGGCGCCCATTTCGACCGCGGTGTCCAGCGCGTCGTCGATTTCGAACCGGCTCGCAAAGCGCGGCCCGGCGGGGTCGTGTGGGCCGTAGCCCTCCAGGCCGAGCCATTCGATGTTCGGGCCGCTGAAGCGGAACGGCCGGCCCGCCAGGGTGAGATGCGTGCCCTCGCGTCGCACGAATTCAGGCGACGTCCCGGGCTGGGCGCACATGACGGTGGTTGAGACCACCGCACCCGTGATCACAATTACCTTACTCGCAAGGCTGTTCATCATCGTATCTTTCTATTATCGATCGGCGCTCCGGCTGGAGCAGCCAAGATAGCCTGGAGACATCGCGGGGCTCCGCGGACTTATTCGCCGCGAGTTTTGAGTAGTGGTGGGCCCGACAGAACTCGAATCTGTGACCTCGTGCGTGTCAAGCACGCGCTCTAACCAACTGAGCTACGGGCCCGTTAGGAACAGTCTACCATGCGAACGCCCGGGCCCGTTCAGAACACCGCCTTCAGCCCGAACTGGATCTGCCGCGAAGTCGTCGCGGTAGAAGTGATCAGGCCGGCGGACGGGCTTACGGCTGCGCCGGAGAAGACGATGGCGTTGGGCGTTCCCAGGTTGGTATGGTTCAGGATGTTGAAGAATTCCGAGCGAAGCTGAAGAGTCAGTTTCTCGGCGACCGCGAAGTTCTTCGCCAGTGACAGATCGAGAGACGCCAGGCCCGGTCCCGTGTAAGTGCCGCGGCCTAGGTCGCCGTAGGTTCCCGCGGGCGGAAGGACGAATGCGTTGGGATTGAACCACTGATTCGGACTCCCGATGACGACCGGGCCCGTGAACGCGGGATTCAGGGAAGGGCGATCGGGATTGCGCGTATCGCCGTCGCCGGAGCGGTTGGCGCCGATCTGCGGGGTGAAGGGGAAGCCGCTGAGCAGCGTCGCGATGCCGTTGACCTGCCACCCGCCGAGCAGGCGGCGGTTGCGCCAGAGGGGCAGCATCCAGGTGGCGGAGACGCTGCCCTGGTTGGTTGCGTTCAAGGCCGAGGGTCCCCAATCCAGGCGCAGATCGTTGCGGTCGAGTATCATTTGCGCCTGGTTGTTGGCCTGCGCGCCGGTCAGCGCCGAGTTCAGGTCCAGACTCTTCGACCAGGTGTAGTTGGCGCGGAATTCAAGGCCCCGGGTGAGGCGGCGATTGAAGTCCAACTGTAGCGCGTTGTAGCTGGTGTTCCCCTCCGTGTACCAGAAAAATCCGGCGCCCAGATAAGGGTTGGGGCGGGTCGCGACGGGGATGTAGAGGGCGCCCTGGGGTACCACGGTGGTGGCGGAGCCGACCCCGCCGGCCTTGCAGCCGTTCGTGCTGGCGCAGATCTGGCCGCGAATCGTGTTGGGGTCCAGGCTCAGGAGGCCATGAAAGCCGAACGATCCGACATACGATAGCCGGAACACGTTGTTGCGGCCGGCCTGCTGTTCGACCGTAAGGCGCCACTCCTCCACCGTCGGCGTCTTGGCGTTCTGTTGTACTCCTTGCGGCGCGTAGGTGGCGCAGGGCGCCGGGACTCCCGGGCCGCAGGACGGCGGCAGCGCCTGGCTGCGCGGAATCGGCAGGATGGACGGCAGGGAGACGCCCGCGAAGGAAAGCGCGCCGTTGTAGGGCGGCAGGGAATTCAACAGGAAGCTGAGATCGTCGATCAGGGAGTAGTAGGTGCCGAAGCCGGCACGGAGCGCGGTGCGTCCCTGGCCGAAGACGTCCCAGGCCAGCGCCAGCCGCGGGCCAAACAGCCAACGGGCGTTGTTCTCCGTAAACGCGGAATGGCCGACCAGGGGGGCGGTCTCCAGAATGCCGCCGCTCGAGATGTAGTTGGCGGCCCGGCCGGCCTCCTCGTTCCAGCCCGTGGTGAACTCATGGCGGATGCCGGCTTCCAGCGTCAGGCGGGGGAGTAATTTGATGGTGTCCTCGATATACCAGGCGCCCATAGAGCTTCTCCAACCCAATTCCGATGGCGCCGGCACGACCTGGAACGTGGTGACCTTGCCTTGCAGGAAAGTGGTCAGGGTGGCGAAACTGGCCTGTCCCAACTGGCGCGACGCACTGTCCTCATTGTCTTCGAGGCGTTGGAGCCAGACGCCCGCGCCGATCTGGTGAATCCCTTTGACGATCTGGACGCTGTCGGTCCAGGTGTACAGGTTGCGGCGGTTCCAGGCGCCGGCGGCGTTGTTGGGTCCGGCGGAGGTAACCGCTCCCGCGCCGGTGGTGGTGACGCCGCCTCCGATGACGATGCCGCCGGGGCCCAGGCCGCTGACGAACGAATCGGCGGATGGAAACGCGGCCAGCGATACCGGATCGAGATTGAAAGCGGCACGCGAAAAACCGGCTTCGAAGGTGTTCAGGAAGCGCGGGGAGAAAACGCGTGTCTCCTGCACACTGGCCACCTGCGCCCTGAGCGTTTCCCGCGACGCGAACAACGGATCGGCGAGCGGGATGGTGTTATCGCCGTCGTCGATAGTGTACACGCCGGTGAGCGAATCGCGACTGCCGATGGCGTAGTCCGCGCGCGCGGTTCCGAAGTCCTCCCGGATGGACTGGCGCGGATTGCTGTAGGAGAGCGCGGTACCGGTGGGCAATCCTCCAACCAATCTCTCGGGACCGTTGGCCGCCGGCCAGAACGACATGTATGGCAACATCGTCGGATTCAGATTGGCAACCGGCTTATAGACTCCGGAGGGGCCCGGCAGCAAGCCCTGCCGCGCCTGGGAATCGGGCACTACGGCGACGTTGCTGACGGCCAGCGCCTGGCGGAATCCTTCGTAGTTGCCGAACAGGAACAGCTTGTCCTTGCGTAGAGGTCCGCCCAGCGCGCCGCCGAACTGGTTCCGGCGAAATGGGGGGACGCCGGACTGGTCGAAGAAATTCCGCGCATCGAGCGCGCTGTTCCGCAGGAACTCGAAGATCGAGCCGTGGAGCAGGTTGCTTCCGGACTGCGTCGCGACGCTCACCTGCGCGCCGGCACGTTTGCCATACTCCGCCCCGTAGGTATCCGTGAGGACGTTGAACTCCCGGATGGCATCGATCCCCAGCAGTTCGCCGCTGACGCCGCCCGGCGTCACGGCGAGTTGGCTCGCGCCCATGTATTCGATTCCATTCAACAGGAACAGGTTCTCCGCCGTACGCCGGCCGTCCACCGAAAACGTGTTGCCGTTGCTGGTGCTGGTGGCGGGACTCTTCATGCTGTAATTGATGGCGCCGGGATTCAAGGTGATCAGATTATCGAAGCTGCGGCCGTTGAGCGGCAGTTCCTTGATCTGGCGATCGCTCACCATGCCCGCGGTTGGCGCGGCGGTGGTATTGACGAGGGGCGCGGGTTCCGAGACGGTCACCTGCTGGGACAGTTCGCCCACCTCGAGCCGGAGATCGACGATGGCCTGCTGCCCGATACGCAGCGTGATTGCGGTGCGCAGGGCGGCCTTGAAGCCGGTTTTCTCAGCCTTCACCTGCTGCGGCCCGAGCGGCAGGGCCAGAATTTCATAGTGACCTTCGGCGTCGGTGGACACGGAACGCGATGCGCCGGTTTCGAGACTCTTCACGGTCACGGTAGCGCCGCTTACCGGACTGCCGGATGCATCCTCGACTCGCCCGGAAATGGATGGAGCAACCTGTGCCCACACGGGCGCCATCAGCAGGGTCACGAGTCCTAGCAGCACCGTGCGCGGCTTGGGTCTAAGGATCATCGTCACTCGCGCAGCCGCCAGCGGTCTGCCACGAATTCGGCGCGCTCCTCATTCCAGGTGCCGAACTTGGCGGCCATCTGCCCGCCATCCACGAACAGCGACGTTCCGGTGATGTAGGCCGCCAGATCGGATGCCAGGAAGGCAATGGCATGGGCGATTTCCTCGGGCTCGCCGCCGCGGCCCAGTGGTATGTTGCGGAAATAATTCTTCAGCACGTCGGGATTCGAAAAATGGCCGCCGGTGAGGCGCGTGCGGATCAGCCCCGGGCAGACGGCATTGACCCGGATGCCGTAGGGTCCCAATTCGTTGGCGACGGTGTGGAGAATGCCCAGTAGCCCGGCTTTGCTGGCGTTGTATGCGGTGAGGTCCGCTTCGCCGTCGTAGGAGTTGGTGGAGGCGGTCATCACGATGGATCCGCGGCGCTGCGGAATCATGAGCCGGGCGGCCATCTGCACGGTGTTGAAGATCCCGGTGAGATTCACGGCCAGGGTCCGCTGCCATTGCTGTTCGGTGATTTCGCAGAGCCCGGTCTCGGCGCCGATGCCGGCATTGGCCACCACGATGTCCGGGACGCCGGTCCGATCGAAGGCGCGCTCGAGGGAGGCGCGATCGGTGACGTCCACGGGATGCTCGTTCTCCAGATCGAAGATCGAGACTTTTGCCCCGCCGCCGGCGAGCACGCGGGCCGCCGCGGCCCCGATTCCGTTGGCGCCGCCGGTGACGACGGCCAGCTTGCCCTGAAAGTCGAAAGCCATTCCACCGTTATACCGGATTCGGCGGCGAAGTTTACGCGTTAGACTGGGTTCATCCCGATGCGGACGACGATTCTGGCCATACATGCACATCCGGACGACGTGGAGATCCTGGCCGGCGGCACCTTGGCGCACCTGGCGGCGGGCGGGCACCAGGTGGTGGTCGTGAGTATGACGCCGGGGGATTGCGGCTCGCGCGACCGGACGCCGGAGGAGATCGCGGATATCCGGCGCGCGGAAGCGGCGGCCTCGGCGCGGCGCATCGGCGCCACATACCGGTGCGCCGAATTCCGCGATCTGGCCATCTTCAACGACAACCGGTCCCGCCGGCGGGTAACCGAGCTGCTGCGCTCGGTCCAGCCGGACGTGGTGATCACCGCTTCGCCGGTAGATTACATGTGCGACCACGAAACCACCAGCACGCTGGTGCGCGACGCGTGCTTCGGCGCGTCCGCTCCGAATTACACCACGGCGGCCATCTCGCCCGCGGCGCCCCTGGCCGCGATTCCCCATCTCTATTTCATGGATTCGATCGGCGGGGTGGATCGGGAAGAGCGCCCGGTGATCGCCGATTTTTACGTGGATATAGAAGCGCAGTTCGAAACCAAGCGAGCCATGCTGGCCGAGCATGCCAGCCAGCGCGAGTGGCTGTTGGCGCAGCACGGCATGGACGATTATCTTCTGACCATGGAGAGCTGGACACGGGAAGCCGGACGCCGGGGCGGCGTAGCGTTGGGCGAAGGTTTCCGGCAGTACAAGGGTCATCCGTACCCCGCTAAGCCTTTGCTGCAAGAGTTGCTGGGATCCCTGGTGCGGCTTCCGATCTGAAACTGGATCGAGCGCGTGTCTAATTAGCCGCCAACAGGCTGGCATCCACGCTGTCGCGGAGCACCGTATCGGAGGCATGCTGTTTCAGGATGGCGCGGGCGCGCTTCTCCAAAGGCTTGGCCTCCCTGGCACGTTTGCTGCGGCGGAGCGCCGCGGCGTAATTGGTCAACACTTCGGCCACCAACCGGTGGGTAGGTCCGAGGACGCGCTCCGCCAGGCTCAGCGCCCGTCGCAGGTCCTCTTCGCCGGCGGTTGGTCGTCCGGCGAGAAAATCCAGAGTGCCCAGATTGACCAGCGGCCGGATGGTGAGGGGACTTTCCGGGCCGGCGGCTTTTTCGTAAATCGCCAGGGCCCGATGCAGATGTTCGCCCGCCATGGGGAAGTCGCGCTGGGACTCGGCCACCAGTCCGAGGGTCATGTAGATCGCGGCTTGCTCCGGGGTATCGTGCCTTCCGTTCGTGTCGTAGATGGCGAGCGCCTTTTCCGCGCGGGCGGCGGCATCGGCATACTTGTCGCGCCGCCAGGCCAGCAACGCCAGGTTGCCCAGGCAGCGCGCCACGTCCAGGTGATTCGGTCCCAGAGCCCGGATGCGGATCTCGAGCGAGCGCTGCCGCAAGGTCTCGGATTCGGCGAGGCGGCCGCATGCCAGGTAGAGCGAACCGAGGTTGTCGAGCGGGGCGGCGACCATCAGGTCTTGTTTTCCGGCCGCGCCTTCCAGCGTGCGGATCGATTGCAGGTAGAACTGTTCCGCCTCCGCGAAGCTGCCGCGGTCCTGCGCCACGGCGCCCAGACTGTTCAGCAGATTGCCGCGATCGGCGGCATGCGAGGAGCGGTCGAGCTTGCCCAGCGCGGTACGCAGAGCGGCCTGCGCGTCGGCGTACCTGCCCTGCCGGCGAAGTTGTTCCGCTTGACGAATCGCGGAATCGGACTCGGTAGCCGCGTAAACGCGCAAACACAAAACCACGATCGCGCAAAGCGTGCGTTTCATGGGCTCGATTTCCGGCTTTGGCCGACAAGATATAGTAAGCGCCACCGGATGCGGAGTCAATAGTTTTGTGAGATTCGGCACCGCGTGCCGCAGCCGCGCTACGGCTGGGAAGGCTGGGGCCGATGCTTCTCCCGGCGGCCCAGGAACTGATGCAGAACGAAGGGGACTTCATCGGGATGGGATGCGCACCAGGCCACGAGGCGCTCGAACTTGAGGGTATCGTCCGCCAGGGCAGCGATTTCCATTAGTTCTGCGTCGATGATCTGAGGATCTCGCATAGTAACTCCAGCATGGCACATTCCGCTTAAAAGCTGCGCAACAAGCCGCTCGCATCCGCGCGTTTTGCGGGCCGCACCAGCGTGACCATAATCAGGGCCGCCAGGCAGGGCACAATGGACGCGACGACGATGATCGGTTGAAAGGAGAAACGGTCCGAAACGCGGCCGATCAGGTAGGTGGAGACCAGCGTCACGAGTCCCGCGCCGGTGCCACTGGCGCCGCTGACCGTCGCCACGGCGCCGCTTTCGAAGACGTCCGCGGGCAGCGAAATGAAAATGGTGGAGCAGGCCGCGTAACAGAACGTCGAGAAAGAGAACAGGCCGATCAGCAGCCAATAGCGCGAAGTGAACGCCGCCGGGATGAGCAGCAGCATAGCCGGTCCGAAGATGGTGACCACCATGCGCCGAGACCTGCCGACAGACCAACCGCGCCGGATCCAGTGGCTCGACAGTCCGCCGCCGAAAAAGTTGCCGAGATCGGCGGCCATGAACGGCGCCCAGAATCCCAGGGCACTCTCTTCCAGGCGGAATCCCTTGCTGGCGAGGTAGATGGCAAACCACTCCGCCATCATGAACCAGTAAGGATCCAGGAGGGAGCGGCCGGCCACGATGCCCCAGGTCTGGCGGAGGCGAAAGATCCGGGAGAGAGGCACGCGGCGGGCTTCGGTGCGCTCGCTGCTTACGGGCGGCCGGGAGCTTTGGATCAGCTTCAGCTCCTCGGAAGTGATGCGCGGGTGCGTCTCGGGAGTATGGTAGGCCTGCTTCCAAACCATCAGCCAGACGAAGCCCAGGCTGGCGGTGAGCAGAAAGACCGGCCGCCAGGTACCGAAGGTGTGCAACAGAAACACCACCAGAAACGGCGCGACGGCGCCGCCGATCGAAGATCCGCTGTCGAACAAAGCCACCGCCCAGGCGCGCTCGCGGTCCGGAAACCACTCCGAAACGGCCTTGGCCGCGCCGGGCCAACCCGCCGATTCCCCCGCTCCCAGAAGTCCGCGCAGGATACGGAAACTACCCAAGCCCTGTGCCAGCGAAGTGCAGGCGGCCACCAGCGAGTAAAATGCCACGCTGATCGACAAGCCGCGGCGGGTGCCCACGCGGTCGAGCAAGCGGCCCGAGACCGACTGCATGACCGTATAGACCGCCCGAAATGCGATCAGGACAGTGGCGAAGTCCGTGTTGCTCCAGCGATACTGCGCCTTGAGGGCCGGCGCCAACACGCTCAGAGTCTGGCGGTCGATGTAGTTGATGACCGTGGAGGCGAACAGCAGGCCGCCGATCCACCAGCGCAGTTTGCGGGTCAAGACGCAGCCTATCATAGAGCCGCGTGAGACGAGCGCCCGCGCCGCTTCGTTGTGCAAACAAAGGACGCGTGCCTGGCTTCACATTGGCACGCGGTTCGCGTCTTGAATCCCGTCGATCCACGCGCACAGAATGAAGTCAAAGGAGACAATCAATGGCAGCTACGTCGGCTCCCAGCCGTTCCCCCGAATCGGAACGTAACATCGCCCGGCGGGCGGAGAGCTATCCGTCGCGCGAGATGTTCGTTCCAAGCATGTTTAGTGGCGGTCCGTTTGGATTAATGCGGCGCCTGTCCGAAGAGATGGATCGCGTTTTTGCGAATAGCCTGGGCCTTTCCCGAGGCTTCGGCAACGCCGGATTATGGTCTCCGCCGATCGAAGTGCGCGAGCACGACGGCAGCCTGGACGTGACCGCCGAACTTCCCGGTCTCAAGAAGGAAGACATTAAGGTGGAATGCACCGACGAGGGCATCCTCATCGAAGGCGAACGGCGGCAGGAGCGCGAGGAAGCGCGGGCCGGATACCGGCACTCCGAGCGCAGCTATGGACACTTCAGCCGCATGATTCCCTTGCCGCCAGGTGCGGAGACAGACAAGGCCAAAGCCGAATTCAAGGACGGCTTGCTGCAGGTGCATGTACCGATACCGGAAAGCAAGCAGCACGGCCGCCAGATTCCGATCGCGTCGTAAAGGCGTTTCAAAAGCGAAGCTGGCGATGCGGTGCGCGTCGAGCACCGGCTCCTGCGAGACCAATACGTAGCGGACGGCGTGCGGTCTGTTACTATTTGGAAAACATCGAGAAGGAGTTTTTGATGCGAAGCGCACCGCTCGCTGCATTTCTTGCCGTTGCCGCCGGATACGCCTGGGCTCAGCCGGCTGAATCCACCCGGCCGCCCATCATCGATATCCATGTACACACGTTCGGCGGCGTACCCGGGGTAGGGCCGATGTGCCCCTTCAATCCGCAGTTCCTGGCCGCCGATCCGCGCGAGAAAGCCGGTCCGATCGGCTGGGCTAAGCAGGATTGCACGGACCTGCTGGAACCTTCGAAGACCCCCGAGGAATATATGAAAGCCATGCTCGCGGAGTACGAGCGGCTGAATGTGACGGCGGTGGTGATGGGCGACGAGAAGTCGGTTGAAAAGTGGCTGGCCGCGGCGCCGCCGGGACGCATCATCCCCGGCACGTCTTTCGAGGAAGGCAACGGAAAATTCCGCCCCGTGGAAGACGTGCGCGCGGCGTTCACTCAGAAGGGATTCAAAGTGATGGGCGAAGTGGGACTGCAATATCAGGGCATGTCGCCCAGCGACTCTTCGGTGGACGCTTATTTCGCTCTGGCGGAGCAACTGGATATTCCGGTCGGCATCCACATGGGCACCGGCGGATCCGGGCGGGCTAACATCACCACGCCGAAATTCAGGGGTTCGATGGGCAATCCCCTGCTGCTCGAGGATCTGCTGGCGCGCCATCCCAAATTGCGGTTGTGGATCATGCACGCGGGATATCCCATGATCGAAGAACTGCTCACACTCCTGCAGGCCAATGCGTATGTCTACGTGGACGTGGCGGGGTTGATCTGGAGCTACCCGTTGAAAGAGGTCCACATGTATATCCAGCGCATCGTGGAGGGCGGCTTCGAAGACCGGGTGATGTTCGGCACCGACCAGATGATCTGGCCCAAGCTGATGGAGACCTCGATCAGCGTGATCGAAGGCGCGACCTATCTCACGCCGCAACAGAAGCGCGACATCCTCTACAACAACGCCGCGCGGTTTCTGCGTTTGAATCATGCGAGCACGGAGAAACACTAGTTCCGGCGGCGTTGCTGGAGGGCGCGCATGAATTCCAGAAACCGGCGCGCATAGCGATCCAGATTCGCGACGGAACCCCCGCCGGCCAGAGGGGAGCACATTTCGTAAGCCACGGCGCCTTCGTAGCCGCCGTCTTCCAGGGCGGAGAGAAATGCCGTGTAATCGATAAAGCCTTCGTCGACCGGCACAGCCTGAACCGACGGCGTGAGCGGCTGGTAGTTGACCAGGGCCGGCACGTATTTGAAGCGTGGGCGCATTTGATAATTGGCTACCGTCGTGTGCACGGTCAGTTTCGCCATCTTGGCGGCCGCGGCAGCGAGATCCGCGCCCTGCAAGGCGGGCGCCCAAGCGTCGAACATGGCGCGGCAGTTCGGATGATCCACCTCGCGGATCAGGTCGTAAAGGCTGTCCACGGCGCAGGCAATATCGTGATGGTTCTGGACGCCGATCGTGACTCCGCACGCGGCGGCCCGGCGCGCGCACTCGCGCAGCGCGTCCACGATCAGCGTCCATTGAGCCTGGGGCGGCGCGGCTCCGCTCTCGTAGCCGGTGAACACGCGAACCAGGGCGCCGCCGAGATCGCGCGCCATCTCCGCCAGTCCGGTCACGTGGCCGATCTGCATCTCGCGGAGGGGAATGTCGCCGTGCTCCAGGCCGGCCGTGAAGTCGGTGTATCCAGCGACGCATTCCATGCGCAGGCCGCCATCCCGCAGCCGCGCGCGCAGCTCTTTTCGCCGTTCCGGGCTCCAGTCGAGCACCGACAGGTGCGGGCGCTTGGCCATCAGCATGACGCCGTCGTAGCCCAGCTCCGCGGCTTTGTCCGCAAACTCTTCGACGGCAAGCGAGACCTGTCCCCAAGAGCCCGAGTAACTCACCGAGTGAAGAACCGATCCCTGAATCATGACTCAGTCCGCAGCTATGAATCGTAGCAGTTTTCGGCCGCAGTCCAGGGGACTACAAGGCTGAAGGTCCATTTCGCCACTGTGATGTTACCCACACTTCGGTTTTCGGTGGGACAGCCTATGTGACTGGCAGTACACGACCGGCACTCCTTGGACTGGGCACGGTATCTTGAATGTTGCCAAAACGGCATTAAAACTATTGCGGACCGGCAACGATTCCCATACAATCTTGAGATGTTTGGCACGCAGAGGGGAATGAATCGCCGGCGTTTTTTGGAGGGGCTGGCATTAGGCGGCGCCAGCCTTCCCCATCTTTTTGCGCCACGCGCTAAAGCCCAGGGCCGGTCTGAACCGGCACCGTGGGCTCCACCACCGACACTGAGCAATCCCAACATCCTGGTCATCCTGGTCGACCAGTTGCGCTTGCCATGCTGGCTGGATAGCGACCAAGCCACGCTCGTGAACCAGCAGATCCTGCCCAACATCGTGGGGCGGATCGGCGCCTGCGCGTTCAACTTTCAGCAGTTCTATGTCGCCGCGACCATCTGCACGGCATCGCGCGGCACGTTCCTCACCGGCTTATATGCGCCGCAGACCGCGTGTTACGCGGATACCATGCAGACCGCCACAATTGCGCCCTTGCTGCCGCAGTTCCCGACCTGGGGCCAGGGTTTGCCGGCAGTACAACCGGCATACGCCAATAATATGTGGTGGTTCGGCAAATGGCATCTCTCCGACTGCATCACTTCCACGCCGTTGCGGCCGTATGGGTTTAATACCCGAACTTATCCGGGGGGGCCCGCGCAGAATCCCTCGCCGGATGGATCCGCCAATGAGGGCACCGATGGCGGCGCCTTCGGGTCTGCATATTGGGCCTGCGACGCGGATATCGCCAATGACTTCGTCGGCTGGATCAATACGCATGCGCCGGCAACACCCTGGTGCGCCACGGTAAGCTTCATTAACCCGCATGACATTAGCCGGGGACCGGGGTGGCTGGACTGCCCATCGGTTCCGCCGTCCGGCGTGGGGAAGCAGAATGTCTATTTTCCGCCGCCTCCGTTTCCACCCGCATCCGGCGCGCCGGGAATCTACGAATCGCCGCCTTCATCCTGGAACTACGAAGATCTGACCGTGGTGACCAACAAGCCCGGCGCGCAGTACGCGTTTCAGCAAAATCTGGCGCTGCAGTATGGGGCCGTCACGGACTGGACCACTTTTCTGAACTGGTACTACTGGCTGCAGAACTACGTCGACCAACAGGTCGGTGCCGTTCTGGATGCGCTCGAAGCCTCCCCGTATGCCTCCAATACCATCGTGATCTTCACTTCCGATCACGGCGAACATGGGGGATCGCACGGTTTGCACGATAAGGGCTCCAGCGCGTACGAGGAAGCGATCCGCGTCCCATTCTATGTTCGGTTTCCCGGGCAGAGCAGGAGCGCCACCTTGAACCAGATGTGTTCCAGCGTGGATTTCTTCGGCCTGATTTGCGACCTCGGCGCGGGCGGCACCGGGCAGTGGCGGTTCACGTATCCGGACCTGGCGACCCGGCAGTCGATGTGGAGTTTCCTGTACTATAACGCGCCGGAAACACGCATCGCGCCTTCCCTGTTCGCTCCATACGTGCTGCACACGTGCGATCAGACGAATGTTCTGAATGGCTACCCCAATGGTCACCTGGTAGCCTTGCGGACCAAGTACAGCCCGTACAGCGTGCATTACCCCGGCGGGAAACTGGGTTTATATTCCGCGTGGGCCAAGGGCACCCTCGTTCCCGGAGGCAGCCTGCCGGACCCCGAGTTCTACGATTACAACCCGGCAACCTCGAACAACACGGCCGAGATGGGCAATGACTACTACAGCAACGATCCCAAGACCAAGAACGCGATTTCCAAGTACCTCGCGGCCTTGGGCGGTTGGACTCCCTTCCCGACCGGTTTGATCGGGGAGGAGCTGTACCGCCCGTTGTTCGGCACAGGTACGGACGGCAATCCGCTCTGGCAGGCGCAGGCCACCGCCCAGTTGAATTACATCAGGTACTTGTGGGGATAAGCTCCGGCGGGTAAGCGCCGGCTAACTTGAGCCGGATTTCGCCACAAACCGGTAACCCACACCGCGCACTGTGAGTAAGTGCCGTGGATGGGTAGGGTCGTTTTCAATGTAGCGGCGCAGCCGGACGATAAAATTGTCGATGGCTCGGGTGTCGGTGTCTTCGTGCAAGCCCCAAACCTCTTCCAGCATGGCCTTGCGCGATACCGGTTTGCCTTCGTGGCGGATCAGATAGCGCAACAGGTTGGCCTCCATGAGTGTCAGCGGGAAGACCTGCTCGCCGACCCGGAGTTCCAGCTTGTCGAAATGCACGGATTTGCCGTCGAAGGTGAACGTTTCGTCCCGCGCGGTCTGCATCTCGCCCTGTGCCATGGATGCCTGCAACCACTCCCGCCGCCGCAGCAGGCCGCGGATGCGCGCGGTCAAAATGGCCAGCTCGAATGGCTTTGTCAGGTAGTCGTCGGCGCCGGCGGTAAATCCACGCAAGACGTCCTCGGCGTGGCCGCGCGCGGTCAACATCAACGTGGGGACGAACTGTCCGGTGTGGCGCATTCTTGATATGACCGTGAAGCCGTCGATTCCAGGCAGCATGACGTCCAGGATCACGATGTCGAACGCCGTGGCGCCGGGCTGGAGCGCGTCGAGGGCGGCTTCCCCGGTCTCCACCACCTGCACCTGGTAGCCTTCCGCCTCCAGATTGAATCGTAGCCCCTCGGCCAGGTGCTGCTCGTCTTCCACCACCAGGATGCGGCTCATTTGACGATCGGAAGCTGCAGGACGAAAGTGGCGCCGCGGCCCGGACCTTCGCTTTCGGCCCAGGCACGGCCGCCGTGGCGTTTGGCCACGGAACGCACGATGTAGAGTCCCAACCCGGTACCTTTCACGCGGGTGGCCAGCGTCCCGGGGACGCGATAGAACCGCTTGAAGATGCGCTTCAGTTCGGTTTTGGGGATGCCCGGCCCATGATCGGTCACCCGCAACGCCACGTAGTTGCCCTCGACCGGGGTAGTTTCCACCGTCACGTTGACCTGGTTGCCGGAGAACTTGACGGCGTTATCGATCAGGTTGGATACCGCGGCCCGCACTTCGTCGGCATCCCCCACGATGGTCATCGGCGGTCCGGCCTGGTAGTGCAAAGAATCCGGCGCCACGTGGTGCAGGGTACGCACGCGCTCCAGGCATTGCTCCACCACGTTTCCCAGGTCGATGCGCGACAGGTTGAGCCGCCGGCTGGTGGCGCCGATACGCCCCGTGCGCAGCACCTGCTCGATGGTGCCCAGCAGCCGGTCGCAATCCTCCACCATGATCTGGTAGAACTCCCGCCGTTTGGTCTCGTCCACCGTGCGCGTCTGCAAAGTTTCCAGGTACAGGCGGATGGAGGCGATAGGCGTCTTGAGCTCATGCGTGACGGCATTGATGAAGGATTCGTGCTGGGCATTGCGGCGGATCTCGCGCACCAGAAAGATGGTGTTGAGCACCACGCCGCTAATGGCCGCCGCCAGCAGCAGGGCGCCCAGGAACAGCAGGATGCCATGCCGCCAATTGAGCAGCACCCAGCCGACATACAGCAGGACCACCACGCAGATGAGACCGGCGCCCAGGGCGATAAAGAAGGCGATGGATTTTTGCCGTCCGGCGACTACCACAACTACAGCTTACAACCGTTTTCCGGTGGCCTGGCCGGTTTCGGCTTCGGGTCGCCTCCCGGGCGCCCGGGCCACTACCTTGACATTCTACCTACCTAGAGTGTCATACTAGACTCGTGGCTAAGAAATCCGATCTTCTGCAAGGCACGCTCGATCTGCTGATACTCAAAACCGTGGCCCATGGTCCCATCCACGGCTACGGTATCGCCCAGCAGATCCTGGTCACCTCCAAGGAACTGCTGCAGGTGCAACAGGGTTCCCTCTATCCGGCGCTGCACCGCCTGGAGCGCCGCGGATTGCTCCAGGCCGAATGGCGCGAAACGGGCAACGGTCCGATGGCCAAGTTTTACTCGCTGACAGCGGCCGGCCGCACCTGCCTGCGCCAGGAGCAGGAACAGTGGCGGCGCTATGCCGGCGCGGTCGCCATGGTGCTCGGATCATAGGGGAGAATCCGCCATGCCTTCCTTTTGGAACCACCGCGAAACCGAGCTGGAGCGGGAATTGGCGCACCATCTGCACCAGCTCACTGCGCAATTCGAGCGCCAGGGATACTCTCACGAAGATGCCGTGCGCCTGGCCAACCGGGAATTCGGCGGCGCGGCGCAAGTGAAGGAACAGTGCCGCGACGAGCGCCGCTGGGCCTGGACCGCCGGCCTGCGCCAGGACGTGACATTCGGCCTTCGCCTGATGCGCCGCAGCCCCGTGGTGACCGTCGCCGCGGTGTTGTCGCTGGCCCTGGGTATCGGCGCCCATACGGCCATCATCTCCCTGATGGATGTGGTCCTCTGGCGCGATCTGCCGGTCCCTGAGCCCCGCCAGCTCTCACTCGTGCAATGGGCCGGCCACGGTTTTCCGGTGGATCTGGCCGATGGCGCTTCGGGCAGCATGTTGCGCTCGGGCGGGTTCGACGTGGCGGATTTCTTCTCGTATCCTGCCTTCGCGCGGATGCAACGCGGCGTATCCCGCCTGGCGGCGGTGGCCGCGTACACCGGACCCGAGCAGGTGAGCGCCGGCTTCGCGGGCCGCCCCACCGTGGCGATGGAGCGGGCCGTCAGCGGCAACTTCTTTGCGGCGCTGGAGGTGCAGCCTCAACTCGGCCGCCCCTTGGCCGATCGTGACGACACTTACGAAGCTCCCGCGGTGGTGGTCCTGTCGCATCGCTTCTGGGCGAATACCCTGGGCGCGGATCCCGGCGTGATCGGGCGGACCCTCACCATCGACAATGCCGCCTACGGCATCGCCGGAGTCCTTCCGCCGGCATTCTATGGGCTGACGCCTGGCGACCCCACGGAGCTCTATACGCCGCTGCACCACGCCAGCCTGCTGCGCCGCGAATCGCGCCGCGCGGATCTGGAGAACAACCGCTATTGGGGTTTCCAGATCCTGGCCCGGCGATCGCCCGGCGTGGACGAATCCCGGCTGCGGCCCGCCATGGATGCGGTCTTTAAAGACTCCTGGACACGCGCGCCGAAGAACATCGCGGCGGCGCCGCGCATTCACCTCGACCCAGGCGCGCGCGGCCTCGGCTTCCTGCGCCAGAACTTTCGCGATCCTTTGCTGGTGCTGGGTGGTCTGGTTGCCTTGCTGCTGCTGATCGCGTGCGTAAACATCGCTAACCTGCTCCTGGCCCGCGGCGTGGCGCGTCAGGACGAATTGGCCCTGCGCCTGTCGCTCGGCTGCAGCCGCGCGCGCCTCATGCAGCAGTTTCTCACGGAAAGCGCATTGCTCGCCGTGCTGGGCGGGCTGGGCAGCCTTGGAGTGGCCTGGTTCACCGCCACGCTGCTGGGCGGCTTCCTGGCGGGCCACGAGACCATCCCCATCGCATTCGTCCTGGATGGCCGTACCTTGGCAGTCGTCGCCATCGGCACACTGGCGGCCCTCCTTGTGTTCGGTGTCTTTCCGGCCTGGCAGGCATCCGGTAAGCTCGAACTGTCCTGGCTCAAAGAGGGCGCGGGCAGCGTGGGTCCGCGCTCCCGTGGATGGCGCAGCGGACGCCTGTTCGTGGGCCTGCAGATGGCGCTCTCGGCCATCCTGGTGATGACCGCGGTGACGTTCACGCGCAACCTGGCTGCCGTCCAATCCAGCGATCCCGGCTTCGACCGCCGCAACCTGATCCTGTACGGCGTGCGGCCGGGCACGTCCGGCTACGACAAGTCCCGCCTGCCGCAGTTCTACTTCAATCTGGAGCAGCGTCTCCGGGCCACTCCCGGCGTCGCCGGCGTGGGCTTCGCGGGGATGCGTCCCATGAACCTGGGCGGCTGGTGGGAAAGTGTGCGTCTGGCCGGCCAGGAGAAGTCCTACGACGTTTCGGTGAACGACGTGACGCCTTCCTATCTTCCGCTGTACACAACGCGCATGGTGGCCGGCCGGAACTTCAACCGGTCCGACACGGCCTCGCCGCCCAGCGTCGCCATCATCAGCGCGGACCTGGCGCGCCGCTTGGGTGGTAACGTGCTCGGCCGCCGGCTGGAGATGACCGATGGTCCGCCGGGCCAGAAGCTCCCGGCGTACGAAATCGTGGGTATCGTTCCCGTCATCGCAGCTACCTCCATCAAAGAGCATCCCTACGTCCTGTGGCTGCCGTTCGAAAGCAGCCGGGCGGAAGCCACTGTCGTACTGCGTACCACGCAATCGCCGCGCGTGGTGCTGCCCGCCATCCGCCAGGCCATGGCCGGCGTGGATCGCAATCTGCCCATGGTGGACACCATCACCATGGAAGCGCAGATCGCCAAAGGCCTGCAGCGCGAACGGATGTTCGCCACCCTGTGCGACGGGTTCGGAACCCTGGCGCTGGTTCTTTCGGTTGTCGGACTCTACGGCGTGATCTCGTATATCGCCTCGCGGCGGCGCCGCGAGATCGGGTTGCGCCTGGCGCTGGGAGCCGGGCCGAAGAACGTGGCCTTCATGATCCTGCGCGACGGCCTCGCCACGGCTGCCGGCGGCATCCTCCTGGGATTGCCCTTCGTCTGGCTGGGTGGCAAGTATTTGCAGAAGGAACTGACCGGCATGCAGCCCACGGACCCGCGATCCCTGATGCTGACGTTGACCATCCTGCTGGTCGCCGCCTGCGTGGCCGCGGGGCTGCCGGCCCTGCGTGCTTCCAGGCTCGATCCCGCCCAGACGCTGCGCCGCGATTGACGCGCCGTTTTTTCAAGATCGCCTCGGCGACGGTAGGATGGATGCATGTGCTTGTCGAAGGTCGAAACCCGCCGTTCGGAGTCCATCTGGATCGTGACGATCAACCGGCCGGAGTCGCGCAACGCCGTGGACGCCGCCACCGCCGCGGAACTGGCCGCGGCCTTCCGCCAGTTCGATGCGGATGCCACGCTGGACGTAGCCATCCTGACGGGCGCGGGGGGCACCTTCTGCGCGGGCGCCGATCTGAAAGCGATCGCGTCCGGCCAGCCGAACGATTTGCGCGCGGAAGGTGACGGTCCCATGGGCCCTACGCGTATGCTGCTCTCCAAGCCGGTGATCGCCGCCATCGAAGGCCATGCCGTGGCGGGCGGGCTGGAGTTGGCTCTGTGGTGCGATCTGCGGGTGGTGGCGCGGGATGCCACCCTGGGAGTCTTTTGCCGCCGTTTCGGCGTGCCATTGATCGATCTGGGAACGGTGCGGTTGCCGCGCCTGATCGGGCAAAGTCATGCGCTGGACCTGATTCTCACCGGCCGCGGCGTGGATGGCGCCGAAGCATGGCGCATGGGCCTGGCGAACCGGCTGGTGGAATCGGGCCAGGCGCTGGCGGCGGCCTTGGAGGTGGCCCGCGCGCTGGCCGGCCATCCCCAGACCTGCATGCGCTCGGACCGGCTCTCCTGCTACGAGCAATGGGGGCTGGCGCCGGAAGCGGCGCTGCGCAACGAATTTGAGCGCGGCCTGGCGGTGCTCGGCAGCGGGGAAAGCCGCGCCGGAGCCCGGCGGTTCACCGAGGGCGCCGGACGGCACGGACGAACCGCGGACTTGCCATCTACTTCAAAGGCCTGATGGCGACTTCCTTGAAGAACACGATATCGTTGTCGCTGTGGTTCTGCAGGCCCATGTAGCCTTCCAGCGGACGCGGGCCACGGAATGGCTCGAAACTGAATTTGCGGGGCGGCACGGGCTGACCCTCGGTATAATCGGTCACCTTGACACCGTTCACCATCACCACGGTGTGCGGACCGTCCAGCGTGATCTCCATGGTGTTCCACTCGGGACCGGGCTTTCCGGGACGCGCCAGCGCCTTGTTTTGGGAATACAGAGTGCCCGTCGCGTGATAGTCGTTCTCGCCGGATTTCTCCGGCTCGTTGTCGATCTGGACTTCGTAGCCGTAGTGCACCGGCATCCATTCCTCGCGCGGCGGGATGGGGATACGGATGAATACGCCGGAATTGTCATTGTGGTCGCGCATTTTGAAGACCACCCGTATGACGCAGTTGCCGACCTTGCCGCCGGTCCACCAGAGCAGGCCCATACCGCCGTGGGTCTGGATCAGGCCGTTCTCGACAGTCATCGAGCCGGGGCCGACGTGTTGCCATCCGGTGAGATCGTGGCCGTTGAACAATTGCTTCCATTGCGGCGTCGCGGCCGGGAGCGACAGGACTCCAAGGGTTAATAGGATCGGAAGGACTCGTTTCATCATATTCACAGCACATTCTAGCGCCTCGCGCGAAATGCAGCGTCCCGGCGGCCGGACGGCTATATTGAAGAGGTGCGGCGGCCTTCCACGATTCTGATCCTGGCAGTGGCTTTCGCCGTAGCCCTGGCGGGCACGTTTGTGTTCGCCGTGCGCGCCGGCCATCGCGCGCGCCTGCTGCGCTGGGAAAACGAGCCCATCCGCGCCTGGATGAGCGTGCCCTTCATCGCCCACACGCATCATGTGCCTGCCGCCGTGTTATTTCAGGCCATCGGTCTGCCGCCCCATCGCCACGACCGGCGGCCCCTGCGGCGCATCGCCCGCGAGCAGCGCCGGCCGGTGGAGGCCGTGATCCAGGATCTCGACCGCGCGCTGGCCGCCGAAGGCCACACGCACCCGGCGCCGGTGACGCCCCAGAGTCCCTGATGCGCGAACAGATTCTGGCGGCCCTGTCGCAATATGGCTCCCCGGCTCTGTTCGTGGTGGTGGCAGTCGCCGCCGTAGGCGTGCCGCTGCCCGTGAACCTGCTGCTGATCGTCACCGGATCGCTGGTGTCGCAGGGAGTGATGCCGCTCTGGCAGGCTATCGTGCTGGCCAGCGCCGGCGCGGTGATCGGAGATCAGATCGGCTACGCCATCGGCCGGTGGGGAGGCTCCGCGCTGGTGGCGCGTTTTGGCGCCATGCTGGCCAGTCCCGGCAAACTGGCCGCCACCGAGGCCCAGGCGCGGCGCTGGGGCGGCACCGGCGTCTTCTTCAGCCGGTGGCTGGTGACCCCGCTGGGCGGAATCGTCAATCTCGTGAGCGGTGTATCGCAGTATCCCTGGCACCGCTTCGTATGCTGGGACGTGCCGGGCCAAATTCTGTGCGCCGTGCTGTATATCGGTCTGGGACGCATCTTCAGCGACCGCGTGCTGGCGCTGAACGATCTGCTGAGCAACATCGTCTGGGGCGTGGTGGCCCTGTCAGCCGCCGTCTGGCTGGGGTGGAAGCTGTGGCGCGCCCGCGCTACTCGCCCATCACCTTGATGATGACCCGTTTGGCCCGCTGGCCGTCGAACTCGGCGTAGTAGATCTGCTGCCACGGTCCGAAGTCCAGCTTGCCTTTGGTTACCGGCACGATCACCTGGTGATGCACCAGCAGGCTCTTCAAATGCGAATCGCCGTTGGTTTCGCCGGTGGCATGATGCCGGTAGCCCTGCCGGAACGGCGCCAGCTTTTCCAACCACTCGTCGATGTCCGCCAGCAGACCGTCTTCGGCATCGTTCACCCAGACTCCCGCGGTGATGTGCATGGCTGAGACCAGGATCATGCCCTCCTGGATCCCGCTCTTGGCGAGCGCGCCCTCCACCTGTTCGGTGATGTTGATGTATTCGCGGTGCTTGGCCGTGCGAAACGTCAGGTATTCGGTGTGAAAGCGCATAATCTACCGCAAGTCCCCGTAGAATTTCCAGCGGGAGACAAAGTCCGGGCTGAGGGGCTGCCTGGTGAGGCTGGCGCGCACCATCTCCACCGGGATGGCGTTCATCTTCAGGATGGCGTCGTGGAAATCGCGGTTGGACATCTTCCCGGAATCCACCAGTTCCTTGTGCAGCGCGCGGAACTGCAGCGCGCCCAGCATGTACGCCACCTGATAGAGCGGCCCATAATAGCCCGATTCGAACGAGCGGCGCACTTCGCCGGCAGCGTTCTCACGCTCGTGACCCACGCGGTTCACCAGGAAGTCGACGCACTGCTCCGCGGTCATCTTGCCCAGGTGGAAACTGATCGAAAAGATGATGCGGGCGCAGCGGTGCATACGCCAGAACAGCGCGCCGATGCGGTCCTCGGGCGTCTTGGCAAAGCCCTGGTCCCACATCAGCATCTCCCAGTGGAGGGCCCAGCCCTCCACCGAAAAGGGTGTCTCGAAGATTTCGCGATACGGGCGGTAGCGCTCGCCCATGAACTCCTGCAGGAAGTGGCCGGGGATGACTTCGTGAAACGCCGTCGCGCGCGCGAAGTGTACGTTGTTGCCGCGCATGGTCATCATCTTCTGCTCCTCGGTCATGCTCTCGACCGGGTACGATACGATGATCACCTCGCCGCCCAGAAAGAAGGGATTGATGCGCTGCCGCTCGGGCGACATCATCTGCATGCGCCAGGTCTCCGCGGCCAGCGGCGGCACGGTCACCAGGTTGTGCTGACCCACGAAATCGACGGCTTCCTCCACCAGCTTCAGGATGAGCGCCGGCTGTTGTCCGGGCGGCACGTAATCGGCTTTGACGTGTTCCAGCGCCTTCTTCCAGTCGTCGCCGTAGCCCAGTTCGCGGGAGGCCTTCAGCATCTCGCGATCGCACCAGGCGAATTCGCGATTGGCGATCTCCAGCAGCTCCTCCGGCGTGTAGGGGATCATCTCGTACGCCAGCTCACTCACCAGCATGTCGCGGCCCACGGCATCGCCGACGATGGTGTCGCGGTCGCCGGGCTTGATGCCGGCCAGTTTCTCGCGGATCAGGCCGGCGTACTTCTCCATGGCGGCGGCCGTGTTCTTGTAAGGCTGGGTTACCCACCAGGTGAACATGGGATCGTAGCCGTCGTAGAACTCGAACCAGCCTTTCAGCATCTCCCGCAGGCGGTCGACCGTGCGCGCAGCGCGAAAGGCGGCGGTCTTCTGGATCTGGATGGCGCCGTTTTTGGGGGGATTGCCGATGCGTTTGGACAACTCGTCGATCTGGTGCGAGACCTTTTCCAGAGCGGCTGCGGCCGCCGGCGGATCCACCGGATCGACGCGCTGGCGGGCGTCCTTCAGCTCGATGAGAGCCGGCGCGAACGGCAGCAGTTCGGCGATCTCCTCCGCGCGCTTGTGGTTCAAATCGAGCTGGCGCAGCTCGTGATCCAGCTTGTTGCGGAAGAGGATATAGTCGACGCGGCCTTCCTGCGGCAGCGCGTTGAAGTCGATGTGTGGCAGGGCCGCGCGCCAGGCCTCGTAGAAGCGCCGCATGACGCGCTCGGTATTCGGGGAAAGCGGAGTGTCGTAGAACGTCCGCAGGCTGCGCAGATCGGCGCGATAGCGCTCCAGCAGCGGCCCCAGATCGGCGGGCGCCTGCCCCAGAATTTCGCGCGGATCGGGAGCCCCGTAGGGAGCCGGCTGCGGACGGCGGATGGCTTGCGCGCTGAGCAGAGCGGCAGCACCGAGCCACAGAGTAATAGTACGGGTAGTCGTGAAGTTCAAATGCTAATAGTTATATCGCACTTGAAGAGTTCGGGGGCGGCGCTAAACTCGTAAGGTATGTCTCGATCCGTGCGGACCCCGGCGCGCCTCCCGAGGGCGCCACGTACACGGTAACGGTGTCCAGTTCCGCGATCAGCACGGGCCCGACAAAAGGCAAGGTGACCGTTACCGATACGATTCCGGCCGGCCTGACCCTGGTCTCCATGGCGGGCAGCGGATGGACCTGCGCATCCAAGACCTGCACGCGGACCGACGCGCTCGCCGCCGGGAAAAGCTACCCCGCCGTTACGGTGACGGTAAACGTGTCAGCCAGCGCGCCGGCGCACGTCACGAACAAAGTCACCGTGTCGGGCGGCGATTCTCCGGCCGCGAGCGCGTCGGACGTGACGACCGTCGATTAGGCGACCTGTGGCCGGCACGGAGGCTCCCGCTACAGCCCCGAGGTGGGTATCTCCAGCTTCGCGGGCGCCGCCGCGCTTCTTTCCTGGCGGTCGCGCACGCGCTTGGGCACGGAGAACCGGAATGAGTTGCCCGGCACCGTCGAAACCAGTTCCCGGACTACGTAAGTGCCATTGATCTCCTCGAGCCGCAGGCAGTTCTTCCTGGACTCCTGGTATGACTCAATCGGGGCCAGCAAAGTGGCATGCAGACCCTCGCCTTCCAGGTTGATCAGCGTAACCCCGGTGATTTCCCGGCTCACGGAGAACTGGTAATCGCCTGGGGGCAGCAGCGTATTGCCCCAGTATGCCTCCGACGGCAGGACGAAGGATCCTTTCAATCCGGTGGCTGCGCTGGCAACTGCGCCGGTGGAGCCGAGCAACAGAGTGACAAGCACAAAACCGGGTGCGTATCGTCTTACTAAGTTCATAACCATCTCCTCTTTGTGACTAGCTTGCTATTGGCTAAGACGATCCGTGGCGCGGTGCGTATGTCAGGAGGAGGTCAATAATTTGTAAACTGGTTATCCGGAGGGCGAGGCAGATGAAACATTACAGTTGGGACAAGATCGAACGCGAAGCGCTGAATCCGCGCATGTGGCGCAAGATCATTACCGGCGAGAAGGCCATGGTGGCGCAAGTCTTCATCGCCAAGGGCGCGCAGGTTCCGGAGCACCATCACGAGAGCGAACAGATTACCTACATCCTGGAAGGTGCGCTGGAGTTCTACATCGAAGGACAGACCGTGGTGGTGTCCGCGGGCCAGGTGCTGCACATCCCCTCCAATGTGCCGCACCGCGCCGTGGCGCTCGAAGACACCCTCGATCTGGATATTTTCAGTCCCGTCCGCCACGACTGGCTCACGCGCCAGGACGATTATCTGCGCCGCGGGTAGATCTATGGACCTCGGAATCAAGGATCGGGTGGCGGTGGTGGCCGCATCCAGTCAGGGCCTGGGCAAGGCCGTGGCCTGGGGACTGGCGCGGGAAGGCGCGCGGGTGGCTATGTGCGCGCGCAACCAGGAAACGCTGGGGGCGGCAGCCGGGGAGATCCGGCGCGATACCGGCGCGGAGGTGATGAACTGTGTCGTGGATGTCACCGCGGCCGAAGCGGTAACGCAGTTCATTGCCGCGGTCGTGGAGCGCTTTGGCCGCGTGGATATCTGCGTGGCGAACGCCGGCGGACCTCCGGCGAAGAGCTTCGCGGATACCAGCCGGGAGGACTGGCGCCGGGCGGTCGAGCTCAATCTCATGAGCACGGTCTCCTTGGCCCGGGAGACCTTGCCGCTGATGCAGCGCCAGGGATGGGGACGATTCATCGCCATCACCTCGGTGGCGGTGAAGCAGCCGGTGGAGAACCTGGTTCTCTCCAACTCGGTCCGCAGCGCGGTCAGCGGGCTGGTCAAGACGCTTTCCCAGGAATATGGGAGCGGCGGCGTACTGGTCAACAGCGTCTGTCCGGGCTACATGGCCACCGCGCGGCTGATCGAGCTGGGGCGCAAGATGGCCGCCAAGGAGGGCGTCGATCCGGCACGGATCGAGGAGAGATGGGCGCGCCAAGCCGCGCTGGGCCGCGTGGGACGCCCCGAGGAGTTCGCGGACCTGGTGGTGTTTCTGGCCTCCGAGCGTGCCAGTTACATCACCGGATCGTCCATTTCCGTGGATGGCGGCCTGGTGAAAGGTGTGTACTGAACATCTCGCGCGCGAAGGGTACCCGGAATCACATTGGGGTAAGATGGATCGAAGCACCCAGACCGCCATATGCAACAATACGATCTGATCGTCATCGGTTCCGGGCCGGCGGGCCAGCGTGCCGCCATACAAGGCGCCAAATCCGGTAAGCGCGTTGCCCTTGTCGAAAAGCGCGAAGTGGTGGGCGGAGCGTGCATCAACACCGGCACCATACCCAGCAAGACCACCCGCGAGGCGGTTCTGCACCTCACCGGATTCGCGTATCAGGGCATCTACGGCGTCAATTACCGGGTGAAAGAGAAAATCACCATGGCCGACCTGGGCTTCCGCGTGCAGCACGTGATCAAGACGGAGACCGACATCACCCAGGCGCAGCTTTCCCGCAACGGCATCGAGGTGATTTACGGTACCGCCCGGTTCGTGGACTCCACGCACATCCGGGTGGAGAGCAGCCGCGGCGTATCGGATTATGAAGCCGGCGTCATCATTATCGGAACGGGCACCAAGCCCGCGGTTTCGCCCAAGGTGCCCCTGAACGGCACCACGATCATCGACAGCGACCAGATTCTGCAGATGCCGGAGATCCCCAAGATCATGATCGTGGTGGGCGGCGGCGTGATCGGCGTGGAGTACACCTGCATGTTCGCGGCGCTGGGCGTGCGTGTGATCCTGGTGGAGAAACGGCCCCGCCTGCTGGAGTTTGCGGATCAGGAAATCGTGGAGGCGCTCTCCTATCATCTGCGCGATCATCGCGTCACCATGCGGCTCAACGAAGAGGTGGAAAGCGTGGAAGAGACGCCGGGCGGCGGCGTGGTCGCCAACCTGATGAGCAGGAAAAAGATCTCCGGCGACGCGCTGCTGTATGCCGTGGGCCGGCAGGGCAACGTCGAAGAGCTGGACCTGCCGGCGGCCGGTCTGGCAGCCGACAATCGCGGGCGGATTCCGGTGGACGACTGCTATCGCACCAAGCAGCCCAACATCTTCGCCGTCGGCGACGTCATCGGGTTTCCCAGCCTGGCGTCGGTTTCGATGGAGCAGGGCCGTATCGCCGCCGCCAAAGCTTTCGGCCTGCCGGTGCATTCCAACCCGGCCACCTATCCGTACGGCATTTACACCATTCCGGAGATTTCATTTATCGGCAAGACCGAGGAGCAGTTGACCGACGAAGATGTGCCCTACGAGGTGGGCGTGGCGTTCTACCGGGAGATCGCCCGCGGCCAGATCCGCGGCGATACTACCGGACGTCTGAAGCTGATCTTCCACCGCGAGACGCGCGAGATTCTGGGCGTGCACATCATCGGCGAGGGGGCCGCCGAGCTGCTGCACATCGGCCAGGCGGTCATGATTCTGAAAGGCACGATGGATTACTTCGTCGATACGGTCTTCAATTATCCGACGCTGGCCGAGTGTTACAAAGCCGCCGCGTTTAACGGCATCAATAAACTGACGCGATTATAAGGTGGAGAACTGACATGGGGCAAACGATCGGCGTCCTGGCGACCAGGCAAGTCGCGGTGGGAGTGGTGGAGGACAATGCACTATCCGGGACGATTCGGGTCTTTCCCGATGCATCCGAGAATCCCGATGCGCTCCGCGCCATGACCGGTGACGAGATTGCCGAATTGATCGGGCAGCAGGTGCTATTGTCGGCCGGCGGCCGGCAGATCGAGTGCGTCGGCGTGGGTTTTCCGGGAGTCATTCGCAACGGCGTCGTGGAGGAGTCTCCCAATCTGCAGCAGATCAAAGGCTTCGGTTTCGAGGCGGCTCTGTGCGGCGTCCTGGCCCGCGGCGGCCTGAAGACCTCCGTGCTGGTCTCTAACGACGCCGACGCCATCGCGGCCGGAGTCGCGGCCACCCGCGGCCATCTGGAGAAGGTGATCCGCATATGGTACCTGGGCGACGGCGTGGGGTTCGGACGTTACCCGCGCACGGAGGGTGTGTGGGAGGGCGGCCATATGGTGGTTTCGCTGAATCCCAAAGAACACTATTGCGGCTGCGGCGGCGTGGGGCACCTGGAAGGCATCGTGGGTCACCGGGCTATGCGCCTGCGGTTCCTGGATATGGAGCCGGAAGAGGTTTTCGCCGCCGCGCACGAGGGCGACGAACGGTGCAGCACCTTCGTGAAACTGTGGCATCGCGCGCTGGCCGCGGCCTCGGCCAGCAGCATTCACTTGGATGGGCCGGGCAAGTTCTTCATCATGGGACCGAATGCACAATACGTGGACCTGGGCCTGGTGGGCCAATACATCCACGAGATGGTGAAGATGAGCCCGCTGCAGGGCAGCCTGTTCGAGATCATTTCAAGCAGCACCGAACTGGCTATCGTCGGCGCCGCGGTGAACGCCCGCCGCGGGTAAGGTTCAGCGCGATTCGATGACTTCCGCGATCCGGGCCGGATCGTTCGGCACCACCACCGGCTGATTCCCGAAGCGCGCCTCGATCGCGGTTCCGTCCGGCGCCTCCAACGCTCCCGTGTGATAGCGATAAATATAGTCGGGGTCCTTCAACAGATTCCCGGTCAGGACCGCCACCACGTCCGCGGAAGGCGCCACCACTCCGGAAGCGGACAGCTTGCGCAGGCCGGCCAGCGTAGCCGCCGAGGCCGGCTCGCAGCCGATGCCGCAGCGTCCGATGACGGCCTTGGCATCCGCGATCTCCTGTTCGGTCACCTGTTCCACGACGCCGCCGGAGCACGCCACCTCGCGCAGAGCTTTGGGCCAGGAAACCGGATCGCCGATCTTGATGGCTGTCGCCAGGGTTTCCGGATGGCCCACCGCCTGGTAAGCGCGGCCGGGCGCGCGCATCAGTTCGTAGAATGGCGCTGCGCCGGCCGCTTGCACCACGGCCAGCCGCGGCATCTTGGCGATGAAGCCCGCGGCGCGCAGCTCGCGTAGCGCCTTGCCGAAAGCGGCGGTATTGCCCAGGTTGCCGCCCGGCAGCACGATCCAGTCCGGCGCGTGCCAATCCCGCTGATCGAGCATCTCGACGATGATGGTTTTTTGCCCCTCGATGCGGAACGGGTTGATGGAATTCAGGAGATAAATCCCCAATTCTTCGGCCAGCACGCGCACCAGGGCCAGGATCTGATCGAAGTTGGCTTCCACCTGCAGCGTGCGCGCGCCGTATTCCAGGGCCTGCGCCAGCTTGCCGTAGGCGATGTTGCCGTGCGGTATAAAGACGATCGGCTGCAGGCCCGCCGCGCTGGCGTAGGCGGCCATGGAGGCGGAAGTGTTTCCGGTGGACACGCAGGCCACGCGCGGCTTGCCGAGTTGCAGCGCTTGCGCCACGCCGCAGGTCATGCCGTTGTCCTTGAAAGATCCGGTGGGATTGAAGCCCTGATGCTTGAAAGTCAGCGCGTCCAGACCGGCGTAGCCGGCCGCCGCCGGCGCCCCCAGCAGCGGGGTATTGCCTTCGCGCAACGTCACCACCCGGTCGAAGCCATCCAGAAAGGGGATGATCTCGCGATAGCGCCATACGCCGCTTTGATCGAGCGGCGCGTTCGACGTGCGCCGTGCGCGCCAGACCCGTTCCAGATCGGCCGGCGCGGCCGCCGGCGCGGGATAAATGACTTCCAGCAGGCCGCCGCAGCGCGGGCAAGTGTAGATTACTTCAGTGATGGGGAAACGCGCGCGGCAGCCCTCCGCGAAGCAGATGAGTTCAGCGGCCATTGAGCTTTAATTATAACGGCGGGCCGTCGGCGGTTATACTAACCTGCATGCTGGCCGTACACCTGGAGAACGGACGAGTCGCCGTGCGCGATGAGCCGCTTCCGGACCGTCCGCCCGGTTTCGCCCTCATCCGCCTCCTCCGCGCCGGCATCTGTAATACCGACCTGGAACTGCAACGCGGCTATTACGGTTTCGCGGGAACGCCGGGCCACGAATTCGTCGGCGAGGTGGTGGAAGCGGATACGGCGCAGTGGATAGGCCGCCGCGTGGTGGGCGAGATCAACCTGGCGTGCGGCCTCTGCAACTGGTGCCGGCGCGGCCTGGGACGTCATTGTCCGCATCGCACCGTGCTCGGAATCGTGAAGCATCCGGGCGCGTTCCGCGAGTACTTGACGCTGCCGGAACGCAATCTGCACGCCCTGCCGGACACATTGCCTACCGAACGCGCCGTGTTCGTGGAGCCGCTGGCCGCCGCCTGTGAGATACTCGACCAGGTCGCGCTGCCGTGCGCCGCGCAAATCGCGGTGCTCGGCGACGGCAAGCTGGGGCTGCTGATCGCGCTGGTGCTGAATGCCCACGGGTATCGGGTGCATCAGTTCGGGCGTCACTCGGACAAGCTGCGCATCGCGGAACGGGCGGGCGTGGCGGCCGCATCGTCCGGCGGCAGCCTTCCCGAAGCGGCGTACGATTGGGTGGTGGACGCCACCGGCTCCGCGGAAGGACTACGCCAGGCCGTCGGCATGACCCGCCCGCGGGGCACGGTGATTCTGAAATCCACGGTGCACGGTCTGGCCGGCATCGATACGGCGCCGGTGATTGTCAACGAGATCACACTGGTCGGATCCCGCTGCGGACGCTTCGCACCGGCGCTCGACCTGTTGACCCGCAACCTCATTCCGGTCGAGGCGATGATCTCCGGCGAATTTCCGCTCGCCGAAGCGCCGCGCGCCTTCGCCCAAGCCGCCGGGAAAGGCACGCTCAAGGTCCTGCTGCGATGACCCGCCGCTTCTGGATGGCGCTGGCGCCCCGCGGCATCTTCGTCTATGAGAACGGCAGCGACCGCCACAATCAACTGCTGAAACTGTTCCTCGGCTTTCGCATCCTGCGCTACGAAGATGCCGACGCCTTTCCCGACTGGAATCCCAGCGCGAAGGTCCGCCTGGAGCGCTTGGTGGCGGAGAAGTCGCGGGATTAACATTTACAACATGAACGCTCATCGGTTTTGCGTCGCGCTACTCGCGGCCAGCGCTGCCTTCGCGCAAAGGCCCATCGTGATCCACGCCGCCCGCCTGCTGGACGTCGAATCGGGCAAGGTGTGGACGCCCGGTGAAGTGCTGGTCAAAGGCGAGCGCATCGCGGAGGTGGGGCCCGCGGTGGCGCATCCCGCGGATGCCGAGGTCGTCGATCTGGGCGACCGCACCCTGCTGCCCGGTCTGATCGACGCGCACGTGCACCTGTTCCTGCACCCCGGCGCGGAGGACTTGCAGACGGTGGAGGAATCCGTGCCCCAGCGGACGATCCTGGCGACCCTGGCCGCGCGCGCGGATCTGATGGCCGGATTCACGGCCGAGCGGGACATGGGCACCGAGGGCGCGGGGTCGGCCGACACCGCCGTACGGAATGCCATCAATCAGGGTTTGATCCCGGGGCCGCGGATGCGCATCAGCGGCAATGCGGTGGATATTCTGGGCGGGCACGAGGACGCCATCAACTACAATCCGGCGCAGCACGTCCTGCCCAACGCCACCTGGGCCAACAGCACGGCCGAACTGGTGACGGTGATCCGGGAGCAGTTCAAAGAGGGTGCGGACTTCATCAAAATCTACGAGACCGGCCGCGATTCGCTGCACGATGGCAAGTTTTCCACGCCGTATCAGTTCACCGAAGCGGAGTTGCGCGCCGCGGTGGAGGAAGCCGCGCGCGTGGGCAAACACGTGGCGGTGCACGCCACCGGCGAACCGGGTACGCTCTATGCCGCGCGCGCCGGGGTGGTCTCGATCGAACACGCCTTCCAGTTGAGCGAGGAGACCATGCGGCTGATGCGCGAGCGGCACATCTTCGCGCTGCCTACGTTCGCCATCATCGAATATTTCGCCGAGCATGCCGCCTCGCCGCGGCAAGCGGAAAACGAACGCCGCATGCTGGAGTTCCACGCCGCGGAGTTTCGCCGGCAGCTAGCGGCGGGGGTGCCGATAGCGATGGGCTCCGACGTGGGGCCTTTTCCGCACGGCACGCAGGCACGCGAGTTCGTCCTGATGGTGAAGTACGGTATGTCGCCGCTGGCCGCGCTGCAAGCCGGCACGCTGAACGGAGCGCACGTGCTGGGCTGGCAGGATCGCATCGGCACGCTCAAAACCGGCTATCTCGCCGATATCGTGGCGGTGCCGGGCAACCCGCTCCAGGATATTTCGGTACTGGAGAAGGTCAGCTTCGTGATGAAGGACGGCGCCATCTATAAACGGTAGTACGCCGCGCTATAAGATAAGTTGAGATTGGAATAATGGCTCTTCGACTCAACTTACCTGCAACCCTTTTTGTTTGCGGTTTAGCGTTGTGTGCCCAATCCCCACCCACCTTGTCGGTAGACGCCGGCGCAGGCCGCCATGCGATCAGCCCCTACATTTACGGTGTCAACGAATGGAGCGACAACGGCTTCGAGCACCTCATGCACGTCCCCCTGGTCCGCTGGGGCGGCGACGATGCCACCAGCTACAACTGGCAAAACAGCGTTAAAAACAATACGGGCGACAATCCCTGGTGCTACGAAAACTACGGCGTGAGCCCAGGTTTTGACGGCTTTCACGCCGCCAACCTGGCGGTGGGTACGGTGAGCCTGGGAACCATTCCCCTGATGGATTGGTCTCCCAAATCCGCCGGCGAGTGCAGCTTCAGTGTGAAGAAGTACGGCCCGCAAACCGCCGCCAATCCCGACAATGCCGATTGCGGCAACGGCATTCTGAACGGCACCGGGCAGCAGATCCGGAACGATCCCAACGACGCCTACATCCCGGTAACCGACGCGTTCGCCCGGCAGTGGGTCGAGCACATCCTGGGTGCATACGGCCCTGCGGGCGCCGGCGGCGTGCGCCTCTGGAGCATGGATAACGAGCCGGAGTGGTGGTCTTCCAATCACGCCGATGTGTACCCGCAAGCCGCGACCTATGATGACATGCTGGCGCGCAACATCAAGTGGGCGACCGCCGTCAAGACAGTGGACCCCAGCGCGCTGGTCACCGGTCCGGTGCCCGGCGGCTGGTCCGGCATGCTGTTCTCCCGCGCCGATATGAATAGCGGCTGGGGCACTCTCCCCTATCAATACTGGGACAATCCCACGGATCAGAAGGCGCACGGCGGTATCGCCTGGATTCCCTACTATCTGCAAAAGATGCAGCAGGCCGGCGCACAAGCCGGTTATCGCCTGCTGGACTTCCTGGACGTACACGGTTATATCGCGCCCGGCAGTCTCAGCGGCTCGGCGGGCGATGCGGCCATGGAAACGCTGCGCATGACCTCCACCCGCGCGCTTTGGGACCCCAACTACATCGTGCCCAACGGCGGCATCTACGACGCTACGGGAGCCCAGGTGGCGCCGCAACTGGTTCCGCAACTGCACCAGTGGGTAGATCAAAACTATCCCGGTACCAGGCTGGCCATCACCGAATACAGTTGGGGCGCGCTCGACAGCATCACCGGCGCCATCGCGCAAGCCGACATCCTGGGAATTTTCGGCGCGTACGGCCTGGATCTGGGGACGCTGTGGGGCACGCCCGGACCCTTGGATCCGGGCGCCTTCGCCTTCAAGATCTTTCTGAATTACGACGGCTCCGGCGGCCAGTTCGGCGGCACGGGTATCCTGGCCGGCAGCAGCGATCCGGATACATTGTCGATCTTCGCGGCGCAGCGCTTCGATTCGGCGCTGACTGTCCTGGTGCTCAACAAGACCGCCAACAGCATCACGGACAGCATCGGCTTGGCCAATTTCACCGCGGCGGGCACGGCTCAAGCCTGGCAGTACAGCCCGGCGAATCTCACCGCGATCGTGCGCCAGAGCCCGGATATCAACGTCACCGGCGGCAGTCTGAGCGCCACGTTTCCGGCATATTCGATGACCCTGCTGGTGATCCCGCAGGCGCCGAGCGCCATGCCCGTACCGCAGCCCGCGGTCTCCGCGGTGACCAGCGCGGCATCCTACGACGCCACCGGCGTCTCGCCCGGCGAGATCGTCACGATTTTCGGCCAGGGGATGGGACCCGCCGCCCTGGCCAATCTCGAAGTCGATGCCAACGGCGTGCTGAGCGACGCGATCGGCGGCGTGCAGGTCTTCTTCAATGGCTACGCCGCGCCCTTGATTTATGTCCAGGCGGCGCAGGTCAGTGCCATCGTGCCGTACGAGATCGCCGGAGTCAAAGCAGTAAACCTGGTCCTCGTCTACCAGGGGAATGCATCGGCGCCGTTTCCGGTGACGGTGGCCGCCGCCAAGCCGGCCATCTTCACCAACGATTCTTCGGGCCGCGGCCAGGGCGCCATCCTCAACCAGGATTACAGCCGTAACGGGCCATCCAAACCGGCGCCGCGCGGGCAATACATTTTCATCTACGGTACCGGCGAAGGCCTGACCACGCCGCCGGGCGTGGATGGCCGCATCTCCGGGACGCCGCTGCCCCAGGTGAGCCTGAAATGTTCGGCTACCATCGGCGGGCAGGCCGCGGCGCTGAACTATTGCGGCGAAGCGCCGGGAGCCACGGCGGGCCTGGTGCAGGTCAATGCCTTGATACCGGACTCGGTCACGCCCGGCAGCGCCGTGCCGGTCACGATCAGCATCAATGGCGTGACCAGCCAGGCGGGAGTGACCGTCGCGGTTCAATGATGCAGGAGTTCAAATGTGGACCTCGCTTCGTGTTTGGGCAGCCGCACTCGTCGCCGTGTGGTGCCTGCGCGCGCAGACCGCGCCCGCGCTGGCCGTGGATGCCGGCGCCAACCGCCACCCCATCAGTCCCTACGTTTACGGCATCAACGAGTATGCGGATTCCGGACTGGGCGCCATCATGCACATTCCGCTGCGGCGTTTCGGCGGCGATGCCACTACTACCTACAATTGGCAGCTCGATGTTGCGAACGCCGCGTCCGACTGGTACTTCGAGAACGGCTTCCAGGGTGCCGGCGGCAGCAGCCTCGCGCTGCCGGACGGTTCCTCGTTCGATCTGTTTCATGAAGCCGACCTGGCAACCGGCACCCTGAGCCTGGGCACCATCTCCCTGCTGGACTGGACGCCGAAAGACAGCACGAGCTGCAGCTTCAGCGTGGCCCGGTACGGCGCGCAGCAGCAGGTGAACCCGTACGATGCCGACTGCGGCAACGGCATCCGCACTAACGGCCAGCAGATCGTCAACGATCCGCACGACGCGTATCAGCCCATCGATCCGGCGTATCCGCAGAACTGGGTAAGCTACCTGGTGAAGCGATACGGTCCGGGCAACGCCGGCGGCATCGCCCTCTGGAGCATGGACAACGAACCGGAATGGTGGTACGGCGTCCATACCGATATTTTCCAGACCCTGGGCACGTACGACGATACGATGTCGCGCAACCTCGAACGCGCGCAAGCCGTGAAGAGCGCGGATCCCACCGCGCTGGTCACCGGGCCCGTACCCGCCGGATGGCTGGGCTATTTCTACTCGCGTACGGACATGCAGAGCGGATGGAACACCGCGCCTTACCAGTTCTGGGACAATCCCACCGATCAGAACGCGCACGGCGGCATTCCGTGGGTCGAGTATTACCTGCAGCAGATGAAACAGTTCGAGCAGCAGCACGGCTACCGGCTGCTGGATGTGTTGGACGTTCACGGCTACGTGGCGCCCGGTGCGTTGCCCGATGACGCCGCCGATCCCGCTACGGAGACGCTCCGCATGACGTCCACCCGCGCGCTGTGGGATCCGAACTACCTGGTCCCCGGCGGCGGCTTTCAGGACGCGGGCGGCAACGAGGTGGCGCCGCAGCTCATCCCGCGCATGCACCAATGGGTCGATGCGAATTATCCCGGCACGAAGCTCGCGATTACGGAATATTGGTGGCACGCGCTGGGCAGCATCACGGGCGCAATTACGCAAGCCGACGTGTTGGGCATCTTCGGCCGCGAGTCGCTGGACTACGGCACCCTGTGGGGACCGCCGGCGGCCGGCGATCCCGGCGCTTTCGCCTTCAAGATCTTCCTGAATTACGACGGCGATGGCGGCCAGTTCGGCAACACGAGCGTCTCCGCTTCCAGCAGCGATCCCGACACGCTTTCCATCTTTGCCGCGCATCGCGTGGATTCGGCGCTCACCATTCTGGTGCTCAACAAAACCACCCGTGACATTACCGATAGCATCAAACTCGCCCACTTCACGCCCGCTGGAACCGCCCAGGTGTGGCAGTACAGTCCGGCGAATCTGTCGGCGATCGTCCGGCAGAGCGCCGATCTCAACGTATCGGGCGGCGATCTCGGCACGACATTTCCGGCATACTCCATGACCCTGCTGGTGGTGCCGGAAGCGCTGAGCGCCATGCCGGCGCCGCAACCGGTGGTCTCCGCGGTGACCAGCGCGGCTTCTTACGACGCTTCCGGAGTCTCGCCCGGAGAAATCGTCACGCTCTTCGGCCAGGGGATGGGACCCGCCAGTTTGGCAAACCTGCAGGTGAATCCCAACGGAGTTTTGAGCAATTCGATCGGCGGCGTCCAGGTATTCTTCAACGGCTACGCCGCACCCTTGATTTACGCCATGGCGACGCAGTTGAGCGCCATTGTGCCTTACGAAATCTCGGGTCAACAGACGGCCAACGTGATCGTGGTTTATCAGGGCAACGCATCGACGCCGTTCCCGGTGACGTTGGCGGCGGCCAGGCCGGCCATCTTCACCAACGATTCTTCGGGGCACGGGCAGGGTGCGATTCTCAACCAGGACTACAGCCGCAATGGACCCGCCAATCCCGCGCCGCGCGGCCAATACGTCTTCATATACGGCACCGGCGAAGGTCTGACCACCCCTCCGGGCGTGGACGGCCGCATATCCGGCACGCCCCTGCCGCAGGCGATCCTGAAGTGTTCGGCCACCATTGGCGGCCAATCCGCGACGCTGAACTATTGCGGCGAAGCGCCCGGAGCCACCGCGGGCCTGGTGCAGGTCAACGCGCTGATCCCCGCGTCCGTGGCCCCGGGCGGCAGTGTCCCGATCGCCATTTCCATCAACGGCGTCAGCAGCCAGACCGGAGTCACGGTCGCAGTGAGGTAACCATGCGAAAGATTCTCGTCCTTGCAAGCCTGACAGTTTGGGGCGCCGCCGCCCAGCAGTCCGGCCCGGCGCTTTCCATCGACGCGAACGCCAACCGGCATCCCATCTCGCCCGATATCTACGGCATCAATTTCTATTGGACTCTGCCGGGCGCGTCCGACCCCGGTTACAACGCGCAGTCCGCCGCCGCGCTGGCGATCCGGCCGACGGCGCGCCGCTGGGGTGGCAACTCCACCAGCACCTATCATTGGCAGTACCAGGTCTGGAACCTGGCCGCGGATTGGTATTACGAAGTGCTGCCGCCGGCCAGTCCCACATTCAACCAGTATGCCGACCTGGTCAGCACCACGGGCGGCAAGATGCTGGGCACGATCCCCGTGCTGGGCTGGCTGCCCAAGGCGAATCAGGAGATGTGCAGCTTCAACGTCGCCAAGTACGGGCAGCAATGCTCGGTGGATCCGTACGCCCAATACCATCCCGTAACCTGCGGCAACGGCGTGGTGCTGAGCTCGACCTGTGCCGCGAATCCGGTCTACATCAAGAACGATCCCACCGACGATTACGCCCAGTTCGATCCGTCGTTTCAGCAGCAATGGATCGACAGCCTCTTGCAGCGTTACGGCCCGGCCAACCAGGGTGGGGTGGCTATCTGGAGCCTGGATAACGAGCCGATCTGGTGGGACACCACGCATCGCGATATCCACCCCGATCCGTATAGCTATGACGAGCTGCTCCACACCAACTTGACCTACGCCGCGGCGATCAAGCAGGCCGACCCCACGGCTCTGGTGAGCGGTCCGGTCAACGACAATTGGGCTTCTCTGTGGTTCTCCAAGAAAGACATTCAGGCCGGCTGGAGCTCACCGGGCGGCCAATGGTATAGCAACCCGGTGGACTACGCCGCCCACGGCAGCACGCCGCTGCTGGCCTGGTACCTGCAACAGTTCCAGCAATACGAACAGCAGCACGGCCAGCGGCTCCTGGACTACGTGGATCTGCACGCCTACATCGCGCCTGCGTCGGTGCAGGACAACCAGGTGAATGGCGTCACGCCGCCGGAATCCGCCGCCGTGCAGGCGCTACGCCTGGAATCGACGCGCGAGTTCTGGGATCCCACTTACACAGTCAGCGGCGACTACTGGATCGTGGATCCGTTTAACCACGGCGCGGCCATCGCCCCGTATTTCATTCCCCGCGTCGAGCAGATCATCGCCCAGAATTATCCCGGCACCAAGCTCGCCATCACCGAGTACAACTGGTACGCCTTCGACACATTGAACGGCGGCTTGGCCCAGGCCGACCTGCTGGGTATCTTCGGCGCCCAGGGATTGGATCTGGCCACGCTTTGGGGCCAGCCCAAGCCCACCGATCCGGCGGCGTTCGCCTACAAGATGTACCGCAATTACGACGGCATCGGCGGCGCCTTCGGCGAAACCGGCGTGCAGGCAATCAGCGCGAATCAGAGCCAGCTAGCCGTGTATGCGGCGCTGCGCGCCGACTCCAATCTGACGGCTATCGTCATCAACAAGACCGGCAACGACCTCAGCAGCACGCTCACACTCGGCAATTTTCAAGCCGGATCGGCGGCGCAGGTTTGGCGTTACAGCGGCGCGAACCTCGGCGCCATCGTGCAACAGCCGGACGCCGCCTTGAACGCCGGCGCTCTGACCGCTACGTTCCCCGCCAATTCGATTACCATGTTGGTGATTCCGCCCGCCAGTTACGCGGTCCCCAAGCCGGTGGTGGCGGCGGTGACCGACGCGGCTTCCTACGGGAAGAGGATAGCCCCGGGCGAAATGGTGGTGGTGTGGGGCTCCGGCATGGGACCCGCGAATCTCGCGGGGTTGATGCAGGATGCCGACGGACTGGTGAGCACCAGCGTGGCCGGCGTCCGCGTGCTGTTCGACGGCGTTCCCGCGCCGGTGGTCTACGTATCGGACAAACAGATTGCGGTGGTGGCGCCTTACTTCGGAACCGCCGGCACCACTACGCACGTGCAGGTGGAGTATCAAGGCGTCCGCTCGGATCCGCTAGCGGTGGCGATATCGCCCACCGCTCCGGCGCTGTTCACCATGAACCAGCAGGGCTGGGGGCAGGGGGCCATTCTCAATAACGCGGATTACAGCGTGAACGGCCTCGCCCACCCGGCGTCCCGCGGCCAGTATGTCCTGCTCTACGGCACCGGCGAAGGCATCACCGATCCGCCGGGTGTGGACGGGCGCCTGGCCACCGGCATCCTTCCCAAGCCGCTGGCCAGGGTCACCGTGCAGATCGGCGGGCAGAACGCCAATGTCACCTACGCCGGCGCCGCGCCCGGCTTCATGCCGGGATTGTTTCAGATCGACGCACAGGTACCCCAGAACGCGCCGGCCGGGAATACCGTGCCCGTGGCGGTGACCATCGGCGATACCACCTCGCAGACTCTGGTCACCATGGTGATTCAATAGCGGCCTGGCTCAGTTTGCCGCCGGACGAATCTCAGCCAGCAAGGCATCCACCTGGCGGACCACCTGGCCGTTCGGCGCGATGTGGATGCCGCACTCTTTTTCGCCTTCCTGCTCCCACCACCAGCGGCCGGCGCGTGGGTCCTCGCAATCGAAGACCGCGCGCGTGCAGGGGCCGCAGCCGATGCTCGGGAATCCCTTGGCGTAGAGCGGATGCACCGGCACATCGTGGCGGCGGATGTACTCTTCCACGTCTTGCCTGTCCCAATCGGCCAGCGGGCTGATCTTCACCACGCCGTCGCGCGTTTCGGCTTTGGGAATATGAGCACGCGACTCCATCTGCGAGCGCCGCAGTCCCACCACCCAGGCGCGCAGACCGGCCAGCTTGCGTGCGAGCGGCCGCACCTTGCGCACGTGGCAGCACAACTTGCGCAGGGCGATCTCGCGATAAAAGAGGTTCGGGCCGTGCGCCGCGATCATGGATTCCACTTCCACGGCCTCCGGAAAAACGATCTCGACCTTGATGCCGTACCGCTGCCGCACGGTCTCCACCATCTGGTGCGTCTCTTCCGGCAACCGGCCGGTGTCGATGGTGAAGACCCGCACCCGCGGATCGATGCGGGTGGCCATGTCGATCACCACCATACCTTCTTTTTGAAAGCTGGTGGAAATGGCCAGCGAATCGCCGAAGGTTTCCAGGGCCCAAGCCAGCACGTCCGGGGCGCCAAGGGATTCGAGATCGGGCAAATGTACCAATCTCTATCAAGATATGGGATATTCTCTCGAAAGTCAAGCCGGAGGGGCCGGTTCGTTGAGTTCATCGTCTGGTCTTGATCTCGCCCGCGTCGGCCGGCGGCGCATTCTCGACGCCGCTGACAATCCCGGCCTCGTAGGCCTGTCCTTCTTCCAGCAACTCGCGGACGCTTTCCGAGTCGGCCGCTGCGTCGCCGGACAGGCCTTGCAAGTCGCCGGCCTGTACGGACTCCGCGGGGTCGGCGCTGGCTTTGAGCCGGGTAACATCCAAGACATTCTCCTCGCCCGGTGCGCTGGGAGGCTTGACCGCTCGTTTCTTGCGTCGCATGACGGAAGGTGGGAGAGCATACCGAGGTCCATTTGGGGGTCGAGCGAGCACGTTAATGTTAAGATGGATGCAGAATGTCGGGGCGTAGCGCAGCCTGGTAGCGCACCTGCCTTGGGCGCAGGGGGTCGGAGGTTCAAATCCTCTCGCCCCGACCATAACTAGTTTATTTTTCATTAGTTTGCAGTCTTCCATTTTTCATCGCTTTCGGAATTTGTGTGCACTTCGCACGAGACTGCACCAAAAATTGCCGCGCTTCGACGTTCCGTCCGGTTCGGCGCGGCATCGGATTTGCGACTCGTCCACTGCGCCAGCGAGACGGCGATAAATCGTCAGCTTGGGTGCCGCGAGCGGCATTTCAGGGGAACAATCACCATGTCGGCTTTTGCATGCGCGCCGGACCGGACGATCCAATTAGCGAGATGGCGACTTCCCGACAACTTGCTACCGTCCGCCCCGTCTCGCTGTGGTGCGACAAAGGATGGACTCACAACCTCACAACCTCAGGCCGGCTCCACAGAGATCACGGAAGATTCCGCTGCGAGGAATTGATGAATGACTTCGCCCTGGCCCACGATGAAGTGCCCGGCGTCGCTGTAGAGAAGTGCTTTGCCTCGCGGCAACGCCTCGATTCGTCTCCTCGTCTCGAAGGAGTCGAGGAGCGCATCTTTGGCTCCAACGATCGCCAGCACCGGCATTTTCAGTGCGGACAAGGCGTCGTCGGTGAGAACAGGCAGCCGGTCTCTCCGTGGTCGCACGTTCTTCTGAATGAGCGCGAAATAGTCCCAGAACTTGCGAAGTTCCGGAGACACGTCCGAGGGTACGCGCACGAGGATGGCCTCTCGGGCTTTGCGCTTGCCCCAAGCCCCACACATGTTCAGGAGCAGGAGCTTAAACAGAATTCCGATCTTTTGACGTCCAACGCCGGCAGGACACACGAGAACCATTCGATCGACGGATTCGGGGTGCCGGGTCGCATAATCGAGCGCCAGCCAACCACCGAGCGAAACGCCGACAAGGGAGAACCGATCAAGGCCCAGCCCGCCGACAAGATCCGACAGCCACGACGCGTACGCGTCCGATTGAACGCTCGGCCGGGAAGGGACGCTCAGGCCCGGTTCTCCAATCACATCGATTGCGTAGACTCGAAACGATCTCGTCAACGCCGCGATGTCGCCCATCCAGGTCATGGAATTGGCCAGAGCGCCGTGCAGCAAAACGAGCGGCGGCTTGTCTTCATCTCCTGAAGCGATGACGAACGTGTCTCCCTGTGAGGTTGGCACATGGAACTGGCGATTGGGCACCGGCCACCGCTCTAGAAAGTCTCGATATTGAGTTTCGATCTGCCGTTGTGACTCAGGTGTCCTGTAAATCGAGCTCATCAATCCTCCTCCACCATCGCTCTGATGATCTTAAGAATGGAAGCTGTTGTTTCGATGCTTCCAATTACAATGACCTTCAGTCGGCCACGCGCGGCATCGTATATGGTCTGCACTCGAAGTGGTTGGGGTTCACTCCCATCGCGGCTGTGCGATGCTCCCAGCAGGAGGTTCGTAACCCGTTCCGAAAGGACCGGGCTCACGGCATCGATATCAACAACGCTTGAGACCTCCGCGCAACGGTGCCGGTGGACTGGTTCCGGATCGAGCGATGAGACCGGCTGACCGGTCAATCCGGCAAGATCCGATGCGCCTATCCGATAGGACTTTCCAATACGAACTGCCTTCAGCCGGCCTTCGCGAACGTAGTTGCGAACCGTCTTGACGTGGAGCCCCAAGCGGTCGGCGACCTGCTCTACTGTGTACAACTTGTCTTCCACACTTGGATAATATAGGGAGTGATAGGGAATGTCAATAGGACCGGTTGAGGCGGTATTGGGAAGTTTATGGCTAGATACCCCGGCCGCGTTGCCGCAAAACGCCCTAACCGCGGAAGTGCCGGTTCGCCGCCTTCGAGCGGATCGTCACATACTGCGAGAGCGGTCGATCTGGATTCCTGCCATAAAGCCGGTCCAACTCTGCCAAAAACGCGCCAACCCGCCGGCGTGCGCCGGCGGTCATCAAACCGTCCGGGAGCCGAAACCCAGCTCTCCAGCCAGTTATCAAGATCTTTAGCCGTGCCGCTTCGCAATCAATCCCCGGACTTTGGCAACCAGATCATGGGGAACGTTCATGACGGTTTCGGAGGACTCGACACCCGCCTCGTCTTCTAAGACGGCGTCCTCCTCGCTCTGGTCTTCGTAATGCTCAAGCACACGCCTTACCCGCTCGTCATCCCACCCGGTCGGAAGTTTGCCTTGGCTCATTGACGTTTCTTCTTCCTGCGTCGTCGGAATGCCGCCAGCGGTTTCCCGGCGAGCTCGTGGGCCGTTATCACAAACACGCTGTCCGGCTGCGGATCAGGGACGTAGATGACCCGAAGATATCGACCCGCGGCTGCGGTCCCAATGCAATTCGGGAGCCTTCGCTGCCGGCCCTATCCTCGCGGGCTTTTCCAAGACCTCGATGACTTCGACTTCATCCACATTGTGGTTAGATATGCGGCAACCCGGTTGCCGGATCCAAATAGACTCGCGTTTCCAAACGTGTTCAAGCCCATTGTAGCGGGCCTGACGGGACTACCGCCCCAACCACCCGGCCCGCGTAACGCGCTAGCCGCGGATCTTGCCTCTCGACCGCCCCGCGGAAATCGGCGAGATGAAGGGAGGTGCCGTTGGAGCGAAATGGTTTGGCCGGTGCTTAACAGCGCAGGCATTCATTGAGGTGCCGGTCGCCCGCCACTGCAAGAGCTCCTCGGTAATCGACTTCGGCAGCCACACCCATGCGCGCGATCCGGGCGTCTTGGTATCTTTGATCTGCCAATCCACCGCCAACTCGTCGATACGCAAGTGGCCGCTCTCCGCATCGAAGTCGTCCCACTTGACGGCGAGCACCTCGCCGGGGCGCAGACCAGGAACGATGCAGATGCGGGTGACCAGCCGGTCGCGGCTCTCCATGACGTCGAGGAGACGCGTAACCTCATCCAACGAGAGAACCCGCCTGCAGGTTGCCCGCGTCGCCGGAAGGATCCGGTAGTGAACGATGCGTGCCTGATCGATGCGCCGTTCACCCGGTGGTTCAAATCCTATCGCCCCGGCCCAAACTCCCGCGCCTCTTCCTTCACCCTCCACCCCCCCCACGATCCGGACCCCTTCACTGCCCTTGCGGCTCGCTGGCGGACGGGCCGCAGCCAAATCGTTCGTGCATCCCTTGCCGAAATCGTTCCCGCTCTTCCGGCGTCATATTCTGCCAGCGCTCGGACCCGCGGCCGGACCGCCGCTGCGGCGAACCACCGCCCCCGAAATGACCGAAAAGAATCCGGCTCAGCGCCAGAATTCCCAGCGCCTGCCAGAACGTGATCGTGCGCCAGCCGAAGATCGCCGGCAACAGCCAGTTCCACAGTTGCTGGACAATCAGGCTGCCCAAAGCGATAAATCCGGTTATCGCCACAATCGCCACCGGCGCCAGAAGTGCAAACTTCTTTCCCCGGCTCATTCCTTTAAACGTCCTTAAAATCGTCATATATGCTCCGTAGCCGTTCGCGCAAATGCAGTACCGCATACCGTTTGCGCGATAGCAGCGTATTCACTCCGGCTCCCGTTTCGGCGGCGATTTCCTTGAAGCTGCGCCCTTCCAACTCGTGCGCCACGAACACCTTTCGCTGCTCCTCGGGTAGCTCGCCGATCGCCTGCGCCAGCTCGTCGAGCAGCACGTGCCGGGCGTATAGCGCCGCCGGTCCGGCATCGGGCGAAGGCAGCAGGTCCTCGAGCCGCAGCGGTTCGTCGTCCTCGCTCGCCACGCGGATATCGCTGAACCGCACCGGCTGCTTCCTCCGGAACAGGTCCGTGATGCGATTGCGCGCCACGCGAAACAGCCACCCGGTCACGTGCTCGATCGGCATCAGCAGGCGGTTGGCTTCCACCAGTTCGTAGAAGACCTCCTGCAAGACGTCCTCGGCGTCCCGCGGGTCCGGCACCCGCCGCCGGATGAAGTTGCGCAAACGCAACTGCTCCCGCTGAAGCACCTCGGAGATCCGCTGGTCCTGTTCCAGTGCCATCTGCTGCGGACTCACCGCGTCGTTCACCTGCTGTTACAGACGAATGACCGGGTACGGATATTGTAGAGAGCGGGTCGGGCGCCTTATTGCGCCGGCGGCTTGGGCAATTCCTTGCGCGGCATCAGCTCCGGATAATTCGCGGCCTGGTACACCAGCGTCGCAATGATCGCCGAGGCCTGCATCAGGTCCGACGGCACCGCGTGATCGTAGGTGTCCATGCTGGAGTGGTGCGTGACGCTGCCGTAATCGAGCGGATCCTGGATGAACTGGAATCCCGGAAGACCCACGGCGTCGAACGACTGGTGGTCGGTCCCGGTAGTGTTCTTGATCGTGACAGTGGTGCCGCCCTCGTCGCGGAACGGCGCCAGCCAGGCTTCGAACAGCGGCCGCATCGCCTCGTTTTCCTGCAGATAGACGCCGCGGATCTTGCCGCTGCCGTTATCCAGGTTGAAGTAGATGGCGAATTTGGCGTGTTCCGGCAGCAGCTTCATGGTCTTCGCATCGCCATAATGCTGCTTCACGTAAGCCTCCGATCCGTACAGGCCCTCCTCTTCGCCGCTCCACAAGCCGATGCGCACCGTGCGGTCCATGCTCAAATTCAGCGTCTTCAGAATGCGCATGACCTCGATCATCACCGCGCTGCCCGCCCCGTTATCCGTCGCCCCCGTGCCGGCATGCCAGGAATCGAAGTGCGCGCCGATCATGACCACTTCGTCTTTTTTGCTGCCGCCCGGAATCTCGCCAATGATATTGGCGGAGTTCACGTCGCTGTCCGAAGTTTTAACTTTCAAAGAAACGCGCACGCGCACCGGAACTTTCTTCTCCATGATGCGCGCGATGCGATTGTACTGTTCCGCCGTGATGGTGAACGTCGGCGGGGCCAGGGGATCGGCGCTCTTGTGCGAGCCGGCCTGCTCGGCGTTGGTCACTCCGTCGTGAGAGCGATCGTCGCGATTCAGCACCCCCAGCACACCCTCTTCGAGGAAGAATTTGTTCCGCTCCGTCTGTAGCTGGATGTGTCCGAAGAACAGCTCGTCGAACACCGCGTCCGGCAGGCTGGCGAAGAACGCCCGCAATTCGTCCGGATCGTCCGGCCACTTCAAATCCTCGACTTTGGCGTAGTTCTTCGCCACGTGCTCGGGCGCTGCCGCGATCTCCGCCAGTTCCGCATCTGTGTATCGGCGAAATTGCGGCTTCGTCTGGGCAGCCGGGACCTTGGGGTCCTCCAGCATGACGAACTTGCCGCGCAGCTTGCCGGTCCATTCCTTGCGGTAGGCCGCGAACTCTTCACGCGCCTTCTTCATGTCGAACGTGCGCTTGGTCGGCGTGATAATCAGCTCGCCGGTGATGGGACCATTGGTCCCCGCCGTCCATGCCAGCGGCGTGGCATCCAGCGGCGCGTAGCGCGGCTCCATCATCTCCACCGACCACTCTTCCGCCGACCACGCGCGCCCGAACGGGCCCCATGGCTCCAGATGGACGTTGCTGAGCCCGATCTCCCGCAGCCGTTGGGCGGCCCAATCCGCGGCTTGAAAGAACTCCGGCGAAGCCGTCAGGCGCGGCCCGTAAACGTCCGCCAGCCACGAGAGATGATCCATAACCTTGGAGTGATCGTAAGCTTCCGTCTTGATCCGCCCCACGATGCCCAGATCCGGCTTCGGCTGGCTCCAGGCCGCGGGCAGAAGACAGATCAGGAGAAAGGTATATCTGCAAACTCGACTTGTACGCATAGGGAGAACGCTCCGTAAGCCCTGTCTGTTACCATAAAACAAATTGACCACCGCCGTTCCAGACATACTGAGCCGTATTGTCGCCGCGAAGCGGGCGCAGCCTCCAGTCACTCCCGCTGTGCGCGAAGAGTGGCGGCGTCTGGCGCGGCAGGCATGCGCCGGACGGCGCGATTTTCACGCCGCCCTGACGGCGCACGCTCCGGCTATCATATCCGAAATCAAGAAGGCGTCGCCCAGCCGGGGAGTCATCGCCCGGGATTTCGATCCGGCCCGGCTGGCGCGGCAATATCAGGCCGGCGGCGCCTCGGCGCTGTCGGTCTTGACCGACGAAGCGTTTTTTCAGGGCGCCCTGGCGGACCTGGAAGCGGCCCGCGCGGCCTGCGATCTGCCGGTGTTACGCAAGGATTTCACGCTCTTCGGCGATCACGTTCTGGAAGCCGCCGCGCACGGCGCGGATGCCATCCTGCTGATCGCCGCGATTCTGGAAACCGCTGAGATTCGCCGCCTGGCGGGCATGGCGGCCGAATTTGAAATGGCCGCGCTGGTCGAAGTGCATGACGAACCGGACCTCGCCAAAGCGGTGGATGCGGGCGCCACCATCATCGGCGTCAACAACCGCGATCTGACCACCTTCCAGGTGACCCTCGCCACTTCGCTCGCGCTGGCGCCGCTCATCCCTGCCGGCGTCGTCAAGATCAGCGAAAGCGGCATCTTCTCGGCCGCCGACGTCGCGGGCCTGCGCGCCGCCGGCTTCCACGCGTTCCTGGTGGGCGAGCATCTGATGCGTTCCCCCGATCCAGCGGCGGCCGTGCGCGAATTGGTGGCCGGATGATGGTGAAGATTTGCGGCATCGCCAACCGCGAGGACGCGCTGGCGGCCATCGCTGGCGGAGCGGCGGCGCTGGGTTTCAATTTTTATCCGGCAAGTCCGCGATATATCACGCCCGCGGCTGCGGCTGCGATCGTGTCCGGCCTGCCCGCCGCGGTTTGGAAGGTGGGTGTGTTCGTGGATGAGCCCGCCGCCAACATCGAGTGCATCGCGCGCCAGGTGGGCCTGGACGTCGCTCAGTTGCACGGCGCCGAGACTCCCGCCCAGTATCCCCGGGACATCCGGGTGTGGAAAGCGATTCGCGTGGGATACGCTTTCACCTTGCCTGAGACTCTGTCCGCCGAGGCTGTGCTGCTGGATGGACCGGCCTCCGGGCAGGTTTTCGATTGGGCGCGCGTGCCGCGGTCCGGCGCCCGGCTGATCCTGGCCGGCGGACTGGATGCCGAAAATGTGCGGCAGGCGATCGCGCAGGTGCGGCCCTGGGGTGTGGACGCCTGTTCGCGCCTGGAAAGTTCGCCCGGCCGCAAAGACCACGTCAAAATGGCGGCCTTTCTCAAGGCCGCCCTGGCGGTGCCGTCATGATGCCCGCGCTGCCCGACGCCGGCGGGCATTTCGGGCCCTACGGCGGCCGCTATGTGCCCGAAGTCCTGATGGCGCCGATCGAGGAACTGGAAAAGGCTTACCTGGAAGCGCGCGCCGATCCGGCCTTCCAGGCAGAATTGGGCGACCTGTTACACCACTACGCCGGGCGCCCCACACCGTTGTACTTCGCGGCGCGCCTCACCGCACAACTGGGCGGCGCGCGGATCTACTTCAAGCGCGAAGATCTGTTGCACACCGGCGCCCACAAGATCAATAACTCGCTGGGCCAGGGGCTGCTGGCGCGCCGCATGGGCAAGCGCCGCATCATCGCCGAGACCGGCGCCGGTCAGCACGGCGTGGCCACCGCCACCGTGTGCGCGCGGCTGGGCCTCGATTGCGTCGTCTACATGGGCGAGGAAGACATGCGCCGGCAGCGGCTCAATGTCTTTCGCATGCGGCTCCTGGGCGCCCAGGTGGTTCCCGTCGGCACCGGAAGCCGCACCCTGAAAGACGCCATCAGTGAGGCCATGCGCGATTGGGTCACCAACGTGGACACCACTTACTATCTTCTGGGCTCCGCGCTGGGTTCACATCCTTACCCGCTGATGGTGCGCGATTTTCAAAAGGTCATCGGCGAGGAGGCCCGCCGGCAGGTTCTGGAAATGGAAAACCGCCTGCCGGATGCCGTCTTCGCCTGCGTGGGCGGCGGCAGCAATGCCATCGGCATCTTTCATGCCTTCCTGCCGGACGAGTCCGTGCGCCTGATCGGCGTCGAAGCCGGCGGAAAAGGCGAGCATCTGGGCGAACATGCCGCCCGCTTCCGCGGCGGCGCGCCCGGGGTGCTGCATGGCGCGCGCAGCTATCTGTTGCAGGACCAGGACGGCCAGGTCTCCCTCACGCATTCGGTTTCCGCTGGATTGGACTACGCTTTGATCGGCCCGGAGCATGCCTGGCTGCACGACCGCCAGCGCGCGGAATATGTGTCCGCCAGCGATGCCGAAGCCTTGGATGCGGCGCGCTTGCTGTGCCGCGCGGAGGGCTTGATCCCCGCTCTCGAGTCGGCGCACGCGGTGGCCGAGGCGGTGCGGCGGGCGCCCGCGGATCGCGGACAAGTCTACATCGTGAACATGTCCGGGCGCGGCGACAAGGACATTGATATTTACCGCGAGAATTTGAAGGAATTGGATGCCTGAACACGGCGGGGTGCCGCGGACGCGCATTTCCGGAATGTTCGACCGTCTGAAACGCCAGGGACGCCGCGCTCTGATTGCCTTTCTCACTGCCGGCGATCCGTCGCCCGAGCGGACGCCCGCCCTGGTCGAGGCGCTGGAGCGCGGCGGCACGGATCTGATCGAGTTGGGCGTACCCTTCTCCGATCCCATCGCCGACGGCCCCGTGATCCAGCGCTCCGGACAGCGGGCGCTGGCGGCGGGCACTACCCTGCACAAGGTGCTCGGCATCGCGCGCGAGATCCGGCGCCGCTCCCAGATTCCGTTGCTGCTGTTCACCTATCTGAACCCGGTGGAGCGCTACGGCCTGGAGACCCTGTCCCGGGACGCGGCCGCGAGCGGCATCGATGGCTGCCTGCTCACCGACGCCAGCGTCGAGGAGGCCGGCGCGTATGTCGAGGCCATGCATCGGCACAATCTGGACACCGTGTTTCTGGCCGCGCCCACCAGCACCGAACGCCGCCTGCGCCTGGTAGCCCGATATTCCACCGGATTCGTCTACCTGGTGTCGCGCACCGGAGTCACCGGCGTGCGCGCATCCCTTTCGCAGTCGATCAGTCCGCTCGTCAACTCCATGCGCGCGGTGACGGACCTGCCGCTGGCTGTGGGCTTCGGCGTCTCGCGGCCCGAGCACGTGGCGGAATTGGGCCATCAGGTGGAGGCCGTGGTAGTGGGCAGCGCCATCGTGCGCGTGATCGAGCAGAACCTCGACAATGCCTCGCTCGAAATCCAACTCGAATCGTTCGCCCGCGAATTGAAGCACGGTTTTGCCCTGAAAACGGCGGAGGCGCGGTGACCCTCGAAGAAGCCCTCAAGGCCCTCGAAGAGTACCGCGTCGCGATCGACGCGGTAGATCTGCGGCTGCTCGAGCTGTTGAACGATCGGACCCGCGTGGTGGAGGATATCGGACGCGTCAAGCGCGCCGCCAGGCTGCCCATCTACGAACCCAAGCGCGAGGACCAGGTTTTTGAAAATGTAACCAGTCATAACCCGGGCCCGCTCACGCCGGACGCCGTCAAACGCATCTTTGAACGCATCATCGACGAGATGCGCACCATCCAAAGAATGCGGATGGAATCGAGCGCCAATGGAGATTCATAAATGTTAGTCGTCATGCAACAGGGGGCCACGGAGCCCCAGATACAGGCGGTGATCGACCGCATGGTCAGCGAAGGATACGACGTGCACCGCTCGACCGGTGTGATGCACACCGTGCTCGGCGGCGTGGGTCCCAAAGCGGACGTGGACCTGGAGATCTTCGAGGTCATGGACGGCGTCAAGGAGGCCCACCGCATCGCGTCGCCGTACAAGCTGGCCAGCCGCAATTTCAATCCGGCAGGCACCGTGGTGAAGATCGGCGGTGTGGCCATCGGCGGCGAGCCGGTTGTGGTGATGGCCGGACCCTGCAGCGTGGAGAGCCCCGAGCAGATCGACTGCATCGCCGCGCAAGTCGCCCGCGCCGGCGCCCGCGTGATTCGCGGCGGAGCCTTCAAGCCGCGCTCTTCGCCCTACAGTTTCCAGGGCCTGGGCGCCGAAGGCCTGCAGTTGCTGCGGGCGGCGGCGGACCGCAACGGCCTGCTGGTAGTCAGCGAGGTCATGGACCAGACCCAGATCCCGCTGCTGCTCGAATACGCCGACATCCTGCAGGTGGGCGCGCGCAATATGCAGAACTTCAACCTGCTGCGGGAATTGGGCCGCCAGCGAAAACCGGTCCTGCTGAAGCGCGGTATCTCGGCGACTATCGAGGAGCTGCTGCTTTCCGCCGAATACGTCATGGCCGGCGGCAATTACGAAGTGATCCTCTGCGAGCGCGGCATCCGCACCTTCGAAACCTACACCCGCAACACCATGGATATCTCCGCCATTCCGGTGGTCAAGAAGCTATCGCATCTGCCCATCGTGGCCGACCCGTCGCACGGCACCGGCCGGCGCGACAAGGTGGCTCCCATGGCGCGCGCCGCGGTGGCCGCGGGCGCCGATGGCCTGCTCATCGAAGTCCATCCCGATCCGGACCGGGCGCTCAGCGACGGCGCGCAATCGTTGCGGCCGGAGCAGTTCGAGGAATTGATGCAGCAACTGCGCATGATCGCGCCCGCGGTGGGCCGCAGCATCTGATGGAAACCGTTGCCATCGTCGGTGTCGGCCTGATCGGCGGCTCTTTCGGGCTGGCCCTGCGGAAGGCCGGATTCCGGGGCGCCATCCTGGGCGTGAGTTCCGCGGCCACCATCGCGGCTGCCCTCGAGCGCGGCGCCATCGACCGCGGCGCGGACCTGAAGCAGGTCGCCCGTACCGCCGACTTGATCTATCTCGCGCAGCCGATCGGACGGATTCTGGACACCCTGCATCACATCGGCGCCATAGCGCGGCCGGAAGCCCTGGTCACCGATGCCGGCAGCACCAAGCACGCTATCGTGACCGAAGCCCGCCGCCGCATCGCGAATTGCCAGTTCCTGGGCGGGCACCCCCTGGCCGGCAAAGAAGCCCGCGGCGTGGCGGCGGCCGATGCGGACCTCTTTCGCGGCCGCACCTATGTCCTGACGCCCGCCTCGCCCGATGAGTTGGACACGCCTGCCGCCCGGACGTTCATCGACTGGCTGAATCGCATCGGCGCGCGCACCGTCGTCCTGGGCGCGGCCGAGCATGACCGTCTGGTCTCGTTCACTTCCCACCTGCCGCAGCTCGCTTCGACGGCCCTGGCCGCCACCTTGGCCCAGCACCTGACCGCCGACGATCTCCAGGTTTCCGGACCCGGGTTGATCGACAGCACCCGCCTGGCGCTCAGCGCCTACGAGCTGTGGCGCGATATCCTGGCCACCAACACGGAGTCCATCGACCAGGCCCTCACCGCCTACATCAACGAGCTCGAACAGATCCGCGAGAACCTGCGCACCCGCTCGGCGCAGGAGGAATTCGTGCGCGCCGCCGATCTCGCGGAACGCCTGCGCGCGGCCGTAAAATAACAGAAAAAGGGCAGGCCGCCTGAAAACTGCAGCCTGCCCCACAGGGAAAAGAATGGGCCCGCCTGCGGACCCATCGAAGTGGCGCGACGTTTGACACGAGCGCAAAGGGGCGCGTCCCGCGCCGCCGCCGGGAGGACCTCGGAAGATCCAAGCGGCGCGCGTCGCCCCGCCTTTGCGTTTATCAAAAGATCAGCTTCGCGGCTAGCTGCAGGTTCCGGCGATCGTTCTCCGACTGCGCGGTTCCGATCGGCGCGCACCCGTAACAGGCTGGAATGAACGACGTCGTCAGTGTGTCCGCGTCGATGCCTTCCACGTACAGATTCGCGTGGTTGAAGAGGTTATAGACCTCGCCGCGGAGCTGTAGCTTGAATCGCTCCGTCAGTTCGAAGGTCTTGTACACACCCAGGTCCAGGTTCCAGTAACCCGGCGAGCGGAACGTGTTACGGCCGGTCATATCGTTCGGATACGGCGGCAGGTCGGAGAAGAAGTAAGTCGGATTGGTCCAGTGATCCATCGCGTTGACTGGAAGCTGTAGGAAGTTGAAATTGTTCGGTGTCGACGTGATGGCCGGCGGCGCGCCGTTCCCGTTAACCGGAACCGCGGAAGTGAACGCCGCGTACGGACAGTAATAATAGTTCCAGGAACAGTCGTAAATGGAGTAGGGCGAACCGGTGCGCGCGGTGAAGATCGGCGACAGCGTCCATCCCCCTAGGGCCTGCGCCATGAACCCGCGCCCCTTGAAGGCGGATTCGGTCCACACGGCGCTCACCACCACCCGCTGCCGGATGTCGAAGTCGGAGCTGCCTTTTCCGATGTTCGGCTCGAACGGATTCAGCAGGCCCAGAACGTAATCGCCGCCGCTCGCCGAGAGGCCGTTCGTGTCACTGAACGAGCTGCTCAGGTTGTCCGTCGCGTGCGCCCAGGTGTAGTTGAAGTTCAGTTGCAGTCCGCTGTTGGCAATGTTGTTCACCATTGACCGCAAAGTAAGACCGTTGTACATGGAATAGGCCTTGTCGCCGCGTACGTTGATGGGACCGTACTGCGGATTCAGAAAGGCATTGCAAACCCCGGACGGTCCGCCGGTGCCATCGTAAAACGCTTCTGAAGCGGCGTAGGAGCAAGGCTGCCCCAGGTACACGTTGCCGTATCCGTAGTAGTTCATGTTCGAGATGTCGTACAGGTGCACGCCCTTCGACCCCGAGTAATCGGCGGCCACCATCACGCTCTTGGTTAGCTGGTGCTCCAATGACAGGCTCCAAAGGTGCGCGTACGCCGTATTGATCTCGGGGTCCACGTTGCGGAGGCTGGCCGTGGGTAGAGTGATACCTCCGCTGGTCCCCGAAAACGGACCGAAGTTACTGGAGGAAATCGGCAGCGCCATCTGTCCCGAACTCACACTGACAGTCTCGTAGTTCGGCGGATTCTGAATCACGTTGAAAGTCACATTGCCGAAGTTCCGCTCGTAGCCGATGCCGTACCCGCCGCGCAGGGCGGTCTTGCCGTTGCCAAACACATCCCAGGCGAAACCCACCCGCGGAGCGAAGTCTCTCCAGTCCTTCTTCCACAGCCCGCCGATAGGACTGTTGGGCGCGAGTTGCACGCTGCCTCCGGCGATACCTTGCGGCGTGTCGGTAGCCAGGCCCGCGGCATAATAATTGGAATCCAATTGCGGATCCTTATTGTGCTGCACGCCGAAGTACTCCCAGCGCAGCCCCAGGTTCAGCGTGAAGCGGGGCGTGACTTTCCAGGCATCCTGCACGTACAGCGCCGGGTCCTCGTAGCGGTTGCTGCGGCTAAAATTAGGCGCCGTCAGCGGTAGGTTTACCGTGTCACCCGGATACTTGCCTTGCGGGTTGATGGCCACCTGGAACTCCGATAACTGCCCCGCAATGAAGTTGCCGATAGCCGAGCCTACATTGCCCTGGCTCAGATATTCCCCCGCGGTTTCGTATGCCCCGAAAGTACGGTTGTCACGGATGTACTCCCAGTTCCCGCCAAAACGCAGGCTGTGCTTTCCGCGCGTCCAGCTTGCGTCTTCGTAAACCTCGGCGAAATTCTGCGGTCCGCCGAACGGAATACCGGAACCCGGCGTGAAAGGATCGTATCCCGGAAAAATAATGCTGTTCCCCAGCACGCTGCCGGCGCCGGACGAGCTCACGTACAACGTGGGAACCGCCGGGTACTGTCCGAACGGATCCACCGGACCGTTGATGCGGTTGAACACCGCCTTCGATTGCAGCACCAGCGACGGGCTGAACGTGTGAATCACCGAGAAGAGAATGTTGTTGTTGAAGTCATACGCTCCGGTGTTGAAGCCGGCATAGGGACTCGAAGACACCGTGCCCGCCATCAGGTTATCGCTCTGCAGGGCGTAGCGGCCGTAGATCTGGGTCTTCGGACTCAGGTTGTAATCGATGCGCTCGACCGTTTGATATCCGTTTTCCGGCGTTCCGCCGCCGGCGTCACCGGGCGCGCTGTAAGCCACCAGGTCGAACATGGGTGCGTCCGGATTGAGGGCGCCGCAGGCCGCTGAACTGCCGCAGAACGGGCTGCCCTGCGCGTTGCCGATCTGATTGATGCTGTACGTATTCAAAACGTTGGCGCCGGGCGCCAGTTTGCCGTAAGTGGAAAAGAACTGCTGCGTATTGGGCGCCGAGGCCGATATGAGGTTGGCGTCCGGAATCACGACTTCGGTGATGGCGCTGCTGCGGATGCGGATCCATTCCGTGCTGCTGAAGAAGAACAGCTTGTCTTTCTTGATGGGTCCGCCGAACGAGTAGCCGAACTGGTTGCGGTCGAACACCGACTTGGGCAGGTCGTAGGCGTTATTGTTAAATGTATTCGACGAGAGCGCCGAAACCCGGTTGAATTCGTACGCCGTCCCGTGAAAGTCGTTGGTGCCGGACTTGGTCACTACGTTGACCACCCCACCCGAGGCGCGCCCGAACTCCGCCGTAAAATTGTTCGTCAGGATGCTGAACTCCTGGATCGAGTCGAGCGGCACCGATTGACCGGGGCCGGTGGTAAATTCGTCGTTGTTCGCGGCGCCATCCAGCAGAACGTTCGTGGACGACTCCCGCTGCCCGTTGATGGCGTATCCCACGCCGCGGCTCATGGTGCCGCCGTCCGATGCGTTGCCCGAAATCGCCACCAGCGCGTAAGGGTTGCGCGTCAGGGTGGGCAGTTCCCGCAGCTCGGTCTGATTGACGGTCGTCGATAGCGTCTGCGTTTCCGTGTTCACCTGCACGGCCGAAGCGCTCACCTCCACCACGGTGGAAGCCTTTCCGACCTCCAGATGCAAATCCGCGGATATCTTGGCGCCTACGGTCAGGGTGACCTGTCGCTGTATCTGCACGAATCCCTGCGCTGTCGCCGACACTTGATACGTTCCGGGCAGGAGATCCGTGACCAGGTATGTACCGGTGCTGCCCGACTGCGTTTCGCGCGTGACCCCGTTCTCCATGGACCGGATAATTACACTGGCGTTGGGGATCGCCGCGCCGGATGGATCGTACACGGTCCCCGTTATCTGGCCTGTCTCCGCTTGGCCAAACAGACGGCCGGCGGGCAAAATAATCAATGTCACAAAAAGCACTAACGCAGTTAGTGCTGGACACCTCTCGTGCAGATTGTCGAACATGGGTAGTTCCTCCTCACCAATGGAGGAATTGTCCTGTTTCGGTGTCCGAAAATGCAATAGATGCCGGCTAACTTCTTTCTGTCATGCTAACTTACTAGTGACACAGGACTTATACTCTTACATAAATCTTATATGCCATCGCTTTTAGAGATGTTAACGCCACCCATCGGCCACAAATAGCTCGGATAACACCTGCTGATAGGAGTACACAATCGTGCCCTCGTTCGCCGAGAGAACCGCCGGCCAGATACGCGTCACGCCGGACAGGTGGAACGGCGCGATTTCCTTCCAATTCTTGTAGTGCCCCGTCTGTAAATCTACGTGTAATAGTGCCGCGGGCACCGCCGCGGACTGAGCCAGCAGCCCGCCTCCGGAACGGCTCCAGTCGAGCACCGTCGGACGAAAGTCGGACGCTACCACCCTGGGTTCGCCGCCCTCCACCGGAAGCACCATCAGCCGTTGCTCGGAATCCACCCCGGCGATCTGTTTCCCGTCCGGCGAAATGGCGGGCCGCGACAGATAAATGGCCGTGCGCAAGGGTTGCGGCGGGGAGCCATCCAGTTTCTGCACGTATAACCTCGCCCCGGCGCCGCCCATTCTGCCCCCCACCAGCAACTGATCGTTGCCGGGAAAGAATCGTGCGAAATCGTACTTCAGGCCGTGTCCTGACAGAACCCGCGGCTGTCCCGGCGTCAGTGGCATCAGGTTCAATACGGTTTGGTCGTTGTCCGGCAGCGTCACTGCCCAATTCCCATCCGGCGAAAGCGCCAGCGCGAAGCCTTCCCCCACGCGAACCGCGCCGCGCGCCCCCGCCCGGCGAATGTACACCGCGTGGTGCGGCCCGCCGCCTTCCCCGGTCTCCTCGAACAGAATGACTTGCCCGTCGGCGGAAATGTCCATCACGTTCGAATAGTCAAACCAGGATAGGTCCTTGCCCTCGGAATCGCCCTGTAACAGCTCTGTCATCATGGCGTGCATCTGCTGACGCGCTACCAGCACCCGGCCCGAAGGGGCAATGTCGAATAAGGTCAGGGTTCCCGGAAACGCCGCGATCAGGCGCAGTTTGCCGGACAGGTTGACGGCGTAAAGCGCCCGCGTGAGCCCCGTACGTGCCGCCGTGAACCAGACCTCGCGCCCGTTGGGCGCCCAAGCCAGGCCTTCGGCGCTTGCCCATCCCGCGGAGAGCGTCTTGCGGATTCCCTGGCTGTCAATCGCCGCAATCTCGCCGCCATCGTCGCCCATCACCGGGTGCTCGATGAAGGCCAATTCGCGTCCGGAGGGTGAGACGCGGACGTCCGATAGCCAACTGGAGCTCTCCCAAACCATCTTGCCTCGCGGATACTCCAGGCTCTCCCGGTTCTTCTGGTAACGGATCACTGCCATGCGCGCGCCGTCGGGAGCCCAGTCCGCGCTCCATATGGCGCGATCCAGAGGCAGTGGCGCATCCCCGTTCAAAGGCACGCGCACCAGGTTCTGATATCCGGCTGGGTCCAGGTTGAAAAGCGCCAGTTCGCCGGAGCGCGAAACCGCCGCCAGCAGCGCGCCCGGAAAACCCAGCGGACGAGACTCCGGGCTGACCGGGTTTACCAGGTACAACTCACGGCTGCTGGCCGTTTCCTGGCCTTCGTAGATGACGCTCTGCCCGTCCGGTCCGAAGCGTGCCGCGGGGATAGTGATGCGGCGAAAAGTGATCTGATGAAACGCAGGTTGCGGCACCGGGGCGCGCCGCACCAGCGACAGCGCGCCGGCTGCGGCCAGCACCCCGGCCGCGAAGATCGCCCAAAACCACCGGCGGCGCATCCGCGGCGGCGCAACCGGCTCCGGCAAGGCGATCTGCGCCGGCGCCACCGTAGCCAGAATCGCCTCGCTGTCGTCCGGCCATGTCTGGTTCTCCAGCACCGGCGCCATGAACCGGTAGCCGTTGCGCGCCAGCGTTTCCACGTAACGGGGATGCTCCGCGGAGTCGCCCAGTGCCAGGCGCAGCCGGTTCACCGCCGTGTTCAGGCCGCTTTCGAAATCGACGAACGTGTCCGCCGCCCACAGCCGCTCGCGCAGCTCTTCGCGCGACACGACGTCCCCCGGCCGGTCCAGCAAAGCTTGCAGCAACTGCAGCGGCTTGCCTTGCAGTCGGACCTTGGACCCGTTCTTCCGGACTTCGCCTGTATCGGTTCTTAGCTCAAATGCGCCAAACTGGAGTACACGTCCATTGCGCTGACCCTGCATGGGCTCCCACTCCTCGCCCCGTTACACTATGTATTCATACTAGGACATTTGGAGCAGTTTGACCAGAGAAATGTCACTTCTATCCCGTGCCTGCCGCCACCTCGCGCCGGTGGGATGAGTTACCATTGACCGCAGTCCCCTCCCATGGTCTACACCTGTTACGAAATGATCCGTGACTGCCGCGCAGCCAAGCCGGAAGGTTGGATCTACTTCCTGAAACACTACGTACCGATCGTGCGCGCGGTAGTAACGCACAACTTCCCCGATCGGGAGCTGGACCGCGCCTTGCTGGAAAGCTTATTAGCCACCCTCTGTCAACCCGCATCCGGCCTCTTCCAATCGCTCGATCCCGCGCCCGAACGCGCGTTTGTTACCGAACTGCGGCAACTGGTGGTCCGCACCCTCTACACTTCCGGGCCGGGTGTGCCTCTCACCCTCGAAACGCTGAGTGCCCTGGAACCGCTGACCGTCACCGAGAAGATGGCTGTCTGGTTTGAGACCATGCGCTACGGCGCCGCGGAAACCGGCCGCATGCTGCGCATGTCAACTGAAACCGCGGTAAAAATCCGGGACCGGGGCGCCGAGCTGCTCCGCGGCGGAATCGATACCTGGAGCCGCACCATCCTGATGGATCAGGGTCTGGCCCTAGGCGCGCAGGCCGCCGTCCTGCACGGGGAAGCCTGCCCCCCGGCGAAAGCCTTCCTGGATCTGATCGATGGCCGGACCACCTGGCGCGGGCGAGAGGAAATGGAGCGCCACGTCAGAGATTGCTGGTATTGCCTGGATCATTACTGCCGCTTGCTCGAAGTGGTGGAGCTGCTGCGAAACGTTCAGCCGCTCGGCGAAACTGAAATCGGGAGTCTCCAGCACGTACTGGGAATTCAGTCTCGCCGGCGGCCACTGTGGCGCAAGCTCCTCGGCGTCAGCCCACGTGAATCTTAGTTGTCTTACCGCGCAGCACCTCGACTCGCTGGTTGAAGACCTGTTGACCATTCGGCGCTCGCACAGCGATGTCATGCGCGCCCGGCCGCAGACTGAATTTGTGCATGTCCGCTACCGTACCGGCGTACGCGCCATCGATATAGACCGAATCTGCCTTTTGATGTGTATCGATCTTCACGGTTCCATGTGGCGGACCCCAGTAATTAGGATAGTAACCCCACCATCCGGGACCGTACCAGCCGGCGCCGTACCAGCCGGGGCCCCAACCCCAGCCCCAACCTCCGCGCCAACCCCAACCGCCTCTGACAAATACGCGGGCGGATGCCGGCGTAGGCACGACCACGAGCAACAACGCCAGCGCAATCATTGCAATTACGGATGCCCTCCAATATCTATTCATCAGCATCTCTCCTTCCGGCCCCGGCAACCCCTTCCGTTTCACCGGAACCTACTAAGTTAGATGCCCCGCATGACGGTTGGATTTCAGACGTCTAAAGCTCTGAGTTATCGCGATTTGCGTGCCAGCCAGATGGTCCGGCAGCCCGGTCCGATCGATGGATTGCGCGCAAAGTAGGGCGTGGCGTCCCGCGCGCGTATGGGTCCAAAACCGGCGTGACGCAAGGCGCTGCGGATCTCGGCCGGACGCCAGCTGATCTCTTCCACCCGTTCGTGAAGCCGGCGCCAACTTCTCCCGCTGCGGATGAACCACTCGACGTCGCTCCAGGCCCTTTCACCCTGCGGGCTATGGCCGTTGCGCATGACCACCGCCACACCAGGCTTCTCGAACCAAACGTTCCCGGACCAGTATTGCCGGAATCCCAAGGCATTATTGACGTCGAAGAAGAACCACCCGCCCGGCGCCAGGGCGGCGGCAACGCATTGGGCAACCCGCCGCAGATCCGAGCGCTTCGGAACGTGGTTGATCGCGTCGTATTCGCAGGTAACCAGATCCACCGGCTGCGGCAGGCGAAAGCTGCGCATGTCCGCCCGGATCACCCGCAGGCCCACCCCGGCGCGGCGTGCCTTGGCACGAGCTAACCGGCACATTTGCTCGGACAGATCCACGCCATACATGCGGATTCCCCGGCGGGCCAGTTCGAGCGCCGTGGTCCCGGTGCCGCATGCCAGATCGCAGGCTGACTTGACTTGCGGCAGAATCGCGGCGAGTACATCCCGGCGCGCGGCGCGCAGCGGGCCGCGGAAAGATTCGAACAGAATATCGTAGTATTCCGCCAGCCACCGGTAAGGATAGGCCATCGCGACTATTGCGCCTGAAGCTGTTCCAGGTACCTCATCAGGTTGTACACGCGAACCGTTCCCAGATCCTGGTTCCCGCCCATGTGCCGGAAGATGTTACCCCAGATCGGCATGTCTTGCGTTCCGTGCGCTACCGGCCGCTCTGTATCCCCGCTGATGATGTGCTGTACCTTGACCTCGGGAAATGTGCCGCCATTTTGCTTGGCGATTTGCGTCAGGTCCGCCGGCGGAGTCTTCAAGGCCGGCGCCGCCGGACCGTCGCCCTTCCCCGTCGTTCCGTGGCATACCGCGCAGTACTCGCGGTAAAGACTCTTGCCTGTGATCGACTTCGCATTTTGGACGGGTACCTTCTTAATCGTCGGCGCCGGTTGTCCTGCCCAGGCGCCGGGAACCATGAGCAGGCTGATCACGCCCGCGGATGCGATTAGTGTTTTCATGCCCATATGATATGTGGGAAGCTCCGGCGATGGAAGGGCCTGGACGATTTCTACGGCAGGTCCCGCCGCGCCACCCGCGAGATGGCATGCACGATCTTGCGATACGGCGGACTGTCGAACGTCTCCCAGCCGGCCCATTCGCCCTCCCGCCAGCTCGCGTAATACCAGCGCGCCAGCAACGCCAGGTACTCCTGCCGCTCCCGCAAGCCGAGCCGGCGAAACGTCATCCCGCCCACCATCTCCCGCAGCTTGCCGTCGAGTGATATCGGCTTGCCTTCCTGCACCTCGAAACTGAGGCGGCACTGGGTCTGCCAGTGACCCTCGCGGACGATCCAAAGCTCCACCGCGTTGGGCGCCGCCGACGGCGTGATGGCCATGCCGTGCAGCGTGTCGATATCGTGCGCCAGGTCGTCGCGCAGCTTGAGCACCTCCTGCACTTTTTCCAGGCGTTTGTGCTGGCGCGCGGCTTCTTCAAAGAGCATCTCTTCGCTGTAGCGGTCGCGCGCCGTCGAGATCACGTCCAGCAGCGAATGTCCCCCGCTCTTCAGAAACTCCTCCACCCGCCGGACTTCGTGTAGATATTCGTCCCGCCCCACCACCTGCTGGCACGGCCGCAGGCACATGCTCATCTCGCCGTAGATGCAGCCGGGATGCTCCGGCGAAGGCGCCAGATCCTCCTGGCAGCGCCGCATCTGAAACAGGTCCAGGAACTGCGATTCGAATCTCTCGGCCGACGACCGGCTGCGAAACGGCCCGCAATAGAGCGCCGGCGCGCGCCCGATGTGCGTGGTGAGCTGGCTGCGCGGAAACTCGTTCGACAGTACCAGCTTGACGTAGGTCGGCATGCGCAGCTTCAGCAGATCCAGATAAGTTTTCGGAAAGTACCGCCTGCCCCACTCGTACATCAGCAGCGTGGATTCGAAACTCGACCCGGTCAGTTGATATTCGATGCGCCGCACCGTGCCCCGCAGATTCAGCAGCCGCGACGGCTTCTCGCGTTCCTTCAGCAGCCGCAGCAGGCGCCGGCGCAGCAGGCTCGTCTTCGCCAGGTAGGGATCGCCCGCGCGCGGCCACAGCAGGAACACCGCGGGGACGTTGGGCACTTGCGCGATGGCCTCGTCGAGGCCGGAAAGGTCAGCGGAAACCTCGATCTGGCTCACCACTCACTTCGAGTGTATTACACCCCCGCCTTACTCGAAGAACTGTTCGTATTGTTCGCGCGGCGCCGGCGCCACCGCGGCCACGCCCAGGTTGTCCCGCACGTGCTCGGCCCGGCTCATGCCTGCCAGCGCTACCGCGATCCCCGGCGTCGAGCGCGTAAACTGGATGGCGCGCTGCGCGTCGGTCTCCAGCCCGGGCAGCAACTCCGCCACTGCTTCCGGCATGCAGCCGATCACCCGCGCCTGCATCAGGGACATGCTGGCAATCACGTGTATGCCCTCGCGCGCCGCGGCCGCCAGCACGTTGTCCGGCTTGTTCGTGTACGCCTCCACCATCCCCAGGTTGAAGGGAAGCTGGATGAATCGAAAATGATGCCCGTCGCCGCCGGCCTCCCGCGCGATCTCCGCCACGTCCGCCAGGCTCAACTGATCCGGCTGGCGATAGCCGTCCCACGTCGCCGTGCCGTAGTAGCGTATGCGTCCCTTTGCGGCCAGTTCCTCCAGACGCATAAACGCCGCGTGCAGGCGCCGGTCGAACTCCTCGCGCGCCACGAAATTCAGCTGTGTCTCCGGATTGTGCAGATAGAAGACGTCGATCGTCTCCACCCGCAGATTGGTGCGGCTGCGCTCGATCTGATCGGCCAGAAAATCGGGCGCCATCGAATGCATGCCGCCGACTACATCCGCGGCGGAGAGTGACGGCGGCACCGCGCCAGGCGTGAGGAAGCCGGCTTTGGTGCAGATGACCAACTCCTCCCGCGCCGCGCCCGACAACGCCTCGCCCAGCGCGCGCTCGGAGCGCTGGTGCCGGTAGTTGATCGCCGTATCGAAGAAGTTGATGCCGGACCGGAATGCCGCCTGCGCCGCTTCGCTGTAACGGCGATCCGTCTCCTCGTCCGGCGCGCCCAGATAGGTGCCCAGCCCCAGGCTCGAAACGGTCAGGCCTTCCACCACCCGGAAGAAGTCCCGGTATTCCGGAAAGCGCGCGGCGTAACGCGCGGTTCCCTCACTCGCCGACGGACCTGGAGTCAATCAGTCTCCGCATCTCCGCAATACATTCCGCCACGGGTTTGGCGCCCTGGTCGCCGTGCTTGCGGTGCCGCACCGATACCTGCCCGTTCTGCGCCTCGCGGTCGCCCACCACCAGCATGTACGGGATCTTCTGTAACTGCGCCTCGCGGATCTTCAGGTTCACCTTTTCGCTGCGATCGTCCAGCGTCACCCGTATGCCGGCATCTTCCAACTGCTTTTGCACCGTGCGGCCGTAATCCATCTGCCGGTCCGTGATGGGCAGCACGATCGCCTGCACCGGCGCCAGCCACACCGGAAACGCGCCGGCGTACAACTCGATCAGGTACGACACCATTCGTTCCATGGTGCTGATGATCGCGCGGTGGATCATTACCGGGCGATGCTCCTTGCCGTCCGGCCCGATGTAATTCAACTGGAACTGGTTCGGTAAGTGGAAGTCCACCTGGATGGTCGAGTAAGTCTCTTCGTGCCCCATCACGTCCGCCAGCTGTATGTCCAGCTTCGGCCCGTAGAACGCGGCCTCGCCCGGCGCCGCGACATACGCCAGGCCCAGCGAGTCCATGGCCTCCCGCAGCACCCGCTCGCCTAACTCCCACATCGCGTCGTTGTCCACGAACTTCGCCGTGTTCGCCTTGTCTCTCAATGACAGCCGGTAGCGGTACTGAGTGATCCCCAGGTCTTTGTAAGCCTGCTCCACCAGTTGCATCACCCGCGTGAACTCTTCCTTGATCTGTTCCGGCGTGCAGAAGATGTGCGCGTCGTTGAGTGTCATGCAGCGTACCCGGCTCAGTCCGCTCAGCACCCCGGACCGCTCGTAGCGGTACATGGTGCCCAGCTCCGCGATGCGCACCGGAAGGTCGCGATAGCTGCGCGGTTTCGATTCGAAAATCAGGATGTGATGCGGGCAGTTCATGGGCCGCAGCACCATCTGCTCGGTCTCCAGGTCCATCGCCGGAAACATGTCTTCGTGATAATGGTCCCAATGCCCCGAACGTTGATATAGCTCCACCTTCGCCAGGTCCGGTGTATAGACGTGCTGGTATCCGGTGGCCCGTTCGCGCTCCAGGATGTACTCTTCCAGCAGCCGGCGGATCGTGGCGCCCTTGGGCAGCCACAGCGGCAGCCCCGCGCCTACCAGTTCGCTGACCGTGAACAGCTCCAGCTCCTTGCCCAGCTTGCGATGGTCGCGCCGCTTGGCGTCTTCCAGCCGCGCCAGGTAGTCTTCCAGGTCTTTCTTCGTGAAAAACGCGGTGCCGTAAATGCGCTGTAACTGCTTGTTGTGCTCGTCGCCCTTCCAGTAAGCTCCCGCGATCGACAGCAGCTTGAACGCTTTGATCTTCGACGTGGAAGGCACGTGCGGGCCGCGGCAGAAGTCGATAAAATGCGGCCCCAGCGTATACTCGCTGAACACCTCCCCGGCCCGCTCGGCGATCAGGTCCTTCTTCATCCAGTCATCCGCGTACTTGCGCAGACCGTCGTCCTTCTGCGTCATGACCCGCTCGTACGGCAGGTCGCGCGCCTGGATCTCCCACATGCGCTTCTCGATCTTTTCCAGGTCCTCGGCGGTGAACGGCGTCGGCCGGTCGAAATCGTAATAGAATCCCGACTCGATGGGCGGCCCGATGCCCAGCTTCGTCTCCGGGAACAGCTCCAGCACCGCCGCCGCCAGCAGGTGCGCCGTGGAATGCCGGTAAACCTGCAGCGCGGCCGGATCCTTGGCCGTAAGAATCTGCAGCTCGGCGTCGGTCTCCAGGGGCCGCGTCAGGTCGTACAGATCCCCGTTCACCTTGGCGACGATAGCGGCGTCCGCCAGGCGCGGGCTGATGCCCCGCGCGATGTCGATGGGCCGGCTACCCGCGACGACCGTCTGCTGACTGCCGTCGGGCAGAGTAATCTGGATGCTGCTCATAGGGAACTTCCAGGTTAACACGTTCACCCTGCCAAAACCGTCTCTAACCCCTTGCGCCAGAATCGCTCCCATAAGTCCACCCGCCATCCGCCGGATCCCCGATGCTAAGTTCCGCTAAGGAAAAGCGCCGGTCGCCGCAAGCGCGGAGGGCCATCCCGGCTGCTACCAAACAAAATTACGAAACGAACCCAATTCAGCGTGCGCAATGCTTACAAATCAGCAACATAGAACCTCGGTGGCTTTGAACCTACAAATTCGCCCCGGCTATAATAATCCGATGGCTCGCACCGTCCGCTGCTCCCTGATCCAGGCCCGCTTCCCGGTTTCGCCGGATCTTCCCCTGGCCGACCTCAAACAGGCCGCCCTCGACAAACACCTCGCCTACATCGCCCAGGCCGCCCAGGACGGAGCCCGCATCGTCTGCCTCCAGGAACTGTTCAACGGCCCCTACTTTTGCGCCGAGCAGCAGGTGCGCTGGTACGATTTCACCGAGCCGGTGCCCGCCGGTCCCACCATTAAGCTCATGCAGGACGTCGCCCGCCGCCACCAGGTCGTCCTGATCGTCCCCGTCTACGAACTGGAACAGGAAGGCATCTACTACAACACCGCCGCCGTGATCTCGGCCCAGGGCGAATACCTCGGCAAATACCGCAAAACCCATATCCCCCACGTCGCGCCCGGCTTTTGGGAAAAATTCTATTTCCGCCCGGGCAACCTGGGCTACCCGGTATTCGACGTGGGCGTCGCGCGCATCGGCGTCTATATCTGCTACGACCGCCACTTTCCCGAAGGCGCGCGGGCCTTGGGATTGAACGGCGCGGAGATCGTCTTCAACCCTTCCGCCACGGTGGCCGGACTCAGCGAACACCTCTGGAAGCTGGAGCAGCCCGCCCATGCCGTGGCCAACGGTTATTTCATCGGGGCCATCAATCGCGTGGGCGTGGAGGCGCCCTGGAACATCGGCGAATTCTATGGCTCCAGCTACTTCTGCAATCCGCGCGGCCAGATCGTCGCCCAGGCCTCCCGTGACCGGGATGAAGTATTGACCGCCGACCTGGATCTGGATATGATCGCCGAAGTGCGCAAGACCTGGCAGTTCTTTCGGGATCGCCGTCCCGACATGTACAGCGCCCTGACCGCAGCCTGAACCATGACGGCCCCACCCCAATTCGACGAGAAATTCGCGGAGATCCATCCGCCTTTGGGAAACCGCGAAGCCCTCATCGAAGCCAATCGCTGCCTATACTGCTTCGATGCGCCGTGCAGCAATGCCTGCCCCACCCACATCGACGTGCCGGGCTTCATCAAGAAGATCGCCAGCGGCAACCTGGGCGGATCCGCCACTACCATTCTGAACGCCAACATCCTGGGACTGAGTTGCGCCCGCGTGTGCCCGGTGGACGTGCTTTGCGAGGGCGCCTGCGTCATGCATCGCTACAACCAGCGCCCCATCGAGATCGGCCGGTTGCAGCGCCACGCCATGGATCGCTTCTATCGCTCCGGCCGGCGTCTGCCCGCCCCGGCGGATACCCGCCCCGGACGCGTGGCCTGCATCGGCGGCGGGCCGGCATCCCTCGCCTGCGCGGCCAGCCTCCGCCAGCGCGGCTTCGCCGTCACCGTATTCGAAAGCCGTCCTCTGGCCGGCGGATTGAATACCTACGGCGTTGCCGAATACAAGCTGCGCCCCGCCGACAGCCTGCAGGAAGTCGAGTTGGTGCGGGCGCTGGGCGTGGAGTTCCGCCTCGGCGCCGAGATCGGCGGCGAGTTGCGCATCAAGGAAATGGAGGAGCGTTTCGACTTCGTCTTCCTGGGCGTCGGGCTGGGGCGCACGCAGCCGCTCGATATTCCCGGCGAACGACTGCCGGGCGTGGTCGACGCGCTGCGTTTCATCGCCGATTACAAGACCCAGCGCAACACCCGCGTGGGCCGGAACGTGGTGGTCGTCGGCGGCGGCAACACCGCCATCGATGCGGCTACCGCCGCCCTGCGCCTGGGCGCCGAAGAGGTCCACGTGCTTTACCGCCGCAGCGAAGCGGAGTTGCCCGCGTTTCAGTTCGAGTACGACCTGGCCAAACAGGAAGGCGTCCGCTTCCACTGGCTCACCCAGCCGGTGGCCATCCACGGCGAGAGCGCGGTCGCGTACGTCGAGTGCGTGCGCATGGAGCTGGGGCCGCCCGATCGCCATGGCCGCCGCCAGCCGCAGCCGCTCGAAGGCTCCAGTTTCCGCCTTGCCTGCGACATGGTGGTCCCCTCCATCGGACAGTCCCGCCTGGTCGATTTTCTGTCGCAGTTCCGCGACGTGCAGCTTTCCGGCGGCTCCGTGGTGGTGGATCCCGCCACCGGCCAGACCACCAATCCGCGATACTTCGCCGGCGGTGACTGTGCCAACGGCGGACGCGAAGTGGTGGACGCCGTCGCCGACGGCAAGCGCGCCGCCGCCGGTATCGCCGCCTGCCTGGAGGCCCTCCATGGCTGATCTCACCACCCGCTGTGCCGGCATTCAGTCGCCCAATCCTTTCTGGCTCGCCTCCGGTCCCCCCAGCAACTGCGGCGACCAGGTGAAACGCGCCTTCGACGCCGGATGGGGCGGCGCCGTCTGGAAAACCATCGGCGAACCCATCGTCAACATCTCCTCCCGCTATTCCTCCGTTGACTGGAACGGCCTGCGCATGATGGGGCTGAACAACATCGAGCTGATTACCGACCGCCCCATCGAAGTCAACCTGCGCGAAATCGCGGACGTCAAGAAACACTACCCCAAACACGCCGTCATCGCCTCCCTGATGGTCGAATCCCGGCGTGAGGCCTGGCACGATATCGTCCGCCGCGCGGAAGACGCCGGCGCCGACGGCCTGGAGTTGAACTTCGGCTGTCCGCACGGCATGAGCGAGCGCGGCATGGGCAGCGCCGTGGGACAGGTTCCCGAGTATACCCGGCTCATCACGAGCTGGGTGAAAGAAGTCGCGCGCACCCCCGTGCTGGTGAAACTCACTCCCAATGTCGGCGATATACGGACGATTGGGCGCGCTGCCAGGGCCGGTGGCGCCGACGGGCTCAGCGCCATCAATACGCTTAACTCCATCACCAGCGTCGATCTCGACACCTTCACGCCGCGTCCGGACGTCGGCGGCAAATCCAGCCATGGCGGCTATTGTGGCCCGGCCGTCAAGCCCATCGCCCTGCACATGGTGCAGCAATTGGCCGGCGATGCGGAGTGCGGCTTGCCGGTCTCCGGCATCGGCGGCATCTCCGGCTGGCGTGAAGCCGCCGAGTTCCTGCTGCTCGGCTGCCGCAGCCTGCAGGTCTGTACCGCCGTGATGCACTACGGCTACCGCATCGTCGAAGACATGATCGAGGGTCTGAGTAACTGGATGGACGAGAAAGGCTTCCCTGCCCTGGATGCCTTTTGCGGAATTAGTTTGTCCCGAGTAAGTGAATGGAAAGACTTGGATCTGAATTATAAGGTTGTGGCCCGCATTCATTCCGACTTATGCATCGGCTGTGACTTATGTTACATCGCCTGCTGGGACGGCGCCCACCAGTGTATTCACCTGGATGGCGTGGATACACCGGAACATCTCCTGGCGCACAGCCGCGCGCGGCGGACGCAAACCCCCTCGCTGGTCGCCGTGGATACCTCCCGTACGCCTGCCGCGCGCGTCCCGCGGGTCGACGAAAACGAATGCGTCGGATGCAACCTCTGCTGGCTGGTCTGCCCCGTGGAAGGCTGCATCACTATGGATCGGGTGGATACCGGCCGGCCTGCGGAAACCTGGGCGCAACGGGCCGCCGCGGGGCGCTGACTCTAACCCGCCTTCGGGTTCATTCCCGCTGCGTCTTCGCGCAAGGGATAATCCACTACGATCGCCCGCCCGTCGCTCAGAGCCCGCACCGAATGCCGTACATTCGGAGGTACGATCGCCGCTGTCCCCGCCCGCGCGACCTGAGTTACTCCGTCAACCGTGACTTCTAATACCCCATCGGTTACTTGCCATACTTCCTCCTGCGGATGGAAGTGCTCGTGGATCGATGCGCCGCCCGTAAATTCGTAGTGCGCAAAGGTCATGCTTGGCGAATGAAAGTAACGTCCGCGCCACCCGGGCAGACGCTCGATCACTGGCAGCGCGCTGGTATCTACAAACGGCATGGACAGCCCCCTCTCCGCCGATTCTAGCACTCCCCCGCCGCGCATGCGGTGATAGGATGAACTTACGCGGTCGCGGCATGAGAAACTTCGTTCTCGCTGCTTTTCTGGCATGGGCCGCCGCCCCTGGCCGGACAGCCACACGCTTCAACGTGGCGCAACTGCAATCTTTCGTCGCATCGGCTCGTTCCGCCGGTGAACCCGATGTTCGGATCTATGGCGAGCTTGCGGATGTGGAATTAACCGAACGTTGGGATGCGCCGGAAATCCCGGACGAGGTCGGCTTCCTCACCACAGAAAGACTTCGCATCATAGCCGCCCGGAGCGTCTTCGCCGGACCGGCCGCCGGCGCCATGGTCCCCGATCCACCGCCGCCACCCGCCGATCGGGATGCAATCCTGGCAAGAGCGCGCCGCTACACGCAGAATTACATCCACGATCTTCCGAACTTCATCTGCACCCGCTCCACCACCCAGTATGACGATGCCGCCCATCGCTACCTGGAGTCCCGCGGTGCGACGTCCACTGAACTGGTTTATGTCCGCGGCCATGAATCGGACGAGCCGCAGATACTGGACCGCCCCGCGTGCCGAGACATCCCCGACGGACTTTCGAGTTACGGTGAGTTCGGCAGTATCCTGGCGGCCCTCTTCGCCGATAACGACCCAGCCGGCATGACCTGGAGCCATTGGGAAACTATCGGCGGCCGGCGAACTGCGGTGTTTGCTTATACGCTCGGCCGTAAACATTCCCACTATGCCATTACCTGGTGTTGTTGGATCTCGCGCCACGAATATCAGCCGCGGCAGACCAACACCGCCTACCACGGCGAAATCTTCATGGATGCCCGCACCGGCGAAGTCCTGCGCCTCACGCGCAAGGCGGCGCCTCCTTTCGGGTTTCCGACCATAGCAGCCGACACCATGGTCCAGTACGCGCCGGTCGGCATCGGCGGTAAGTCCTACCTGTGTCCGGTGAGAAGTATCGTTGTTTCCAAGGCCAAGACCGCGCAAATCTGGCCGAAGGTCATCTATTATCTGAACGACACTACCTTCACCAACTATCGTAAGTTCGTCACCGATACAGCCTTGCGGTGGCTGCCGGCGAACACCCGCGTTCCCGCCGCCGCGGATCCCGCGCACCCGGCGCTTCCGGTATCCGCCCTTCCGATCAAACAATCGCGGCCCGACTGTCAGGTCCAGGTTGCCGCGGCGTTGCCTCAGAAAGACCTCCCGCCTGTGGCCGCTCCGTCGCAGGTGCAACCTGCCGGGACCGCGCCGGAGGCGGAACGCTTCCGCCGCCTCCGTTTCAGCCCCGATGGCCGCTATCTCCTGGGACAGGACGAAACCGGCGTCGATGTATTCGGCTTCCATCCCTTCCGCGTTCTGTTCCGCATCCCCGCCGCTAACGCCAGCCGCGCCGAGTTCACCCCGGATGCAAGTCAGATCATCTTCATCAGCGGCGGCACCCACGCCACCGCCAGCCAGGTCGCCTTTGTATCCGCCAAGCCGCGCGTCGAGCGATGGAACGTCGCGGACCGGAAGCGCGTGGAGTCCACCGCAATCCCCCTCGACGCCTGCGAGGTTCTGCAACTCTCGCCGGAAGGCCGGTACGCGGCGTGCATCGCTTTTGACGGCGTCCTGCGCCTGGTCGCCGTCGCCTCCGGCGAGACACTGTTTGAGAAGAAGGCCGGCCCGCCTCTCACCAGGCGCAACGCCGCCGAGAGCCAGGGCAACGCCACCATCGACTTCTCTCCCGATGCGCGCTTCGCGATCTTCAAGCCCAAAATTGAGCACGCCATCCCGATCGTCTGGGATTTGCGCCACCGGAAAGAGATCGCCCTGAAGAATCATCTGAAACAGATTCGCTGGGCGGCTTACATCTTTGCCGGCCCCGACCGCCTGGTTATGACCTACCACCATTACGGGCTGGCCCGCAACGATCGGATCACTGAGTTGGTGTCCTTCCCGTCCGGACAACTGATCCAAAAACTGCCGCTCCGCAACGGCCGGCTTTCCCGGTCGGCGGACCCGCACTTTGTTTTAGCCCGCCCTCCATCCGCCGGCGGCACACGATTTCCCATCCAGGCTTTCGACCTGCACACAGGCGCCGCGGTCACCGACGCCGCCCCGGTCTTGGACGTGTTCGCCGAGCACTATGTCGCCGAGCGCCCCGACGGCGCGCTGGAAGTGTACGAAACCGGGATGGTGGGCCGCCAGTTGCACGAGCCGGTCCACGTCAGCGGCGAAGTGATCGCGCGTGACAACGGCCGGTTCGTGGTCCGGACCAATGACTACCGCGAAGTCACCTTGCTCGTCGCCGATGACACCGATTTCGCCGAAGGCGCATCGTTCAAAGATATCCAGCCCGGCAGGTTCGTGGACACCGAATCGCGCGAGACCGGAGACGAAGAACTCCACGCCACGTTTGTGCGTCTGCGGGATGCGGCGCCGCCCGCCGCGAATCCGCCCGCGGCCGATACACTCCCTACGCCCATGACCGACGCGCAACGCGCATTTCTCGCCGCCGCGCTCGCCCTCGCCTCCAGCCAAGGTGTGGCGCCTCCGGACTACACCTGTCATCGGCGCGCCGCGCGGTATCGCTCCGATCTCCACACGGACACCTTCTGGCAACTGGCCGGCGCCGTTAGCGGCGACTCGGTGCGCCAGGCCGGCCACCCGGCCGATTACGACGCGGTCCTCGCGGATGTCGCCGGGCTGTCCGATTCCGGCCAGGTCGAATACGGGCACGCCGCGCGGCTCGGCGAACATGACGCGGTCAGCTACACCTATCGCCTGGATCCCCCGCATTCCCACTGGACCGTGCGCCAGGGCGGCCAGACAGTTCGTCCATGGCGCACCGGCACGATCTGGTTCGATCGTCAAACCAAACGGCTGTTGCGCATCGAATCGCGCGCCTCCTGGATTCCGCCGGAGTTCCCATTAGATACGGCCTCCGTGGCGCTCGATTACGATTACGTGCCGCTGCGGGGCGGATTATACCTGGTGCCCACGCACGCCGAGCAGTCGGCGTGCTGGCGCGAGACCACGTCCTGCACCCGATACAGCGTCGACTTCACGGACTACCGTCCGCTGGGGAATTGAGTCGCCTAAACGAACACCGCCAGCGCCGCCAGTTTCCCGCGCGCCGCGCCCGAATCGATCGCCGCGGCCGCCAGGGCGACACCTTCGCTGAAGTCCGCGGCCTTGCCCGCCGCCACCAATGCGGCCGACGCGTTGGCCAGCACGATGTCCCGTTGCGGACCGCGTGCCCCGCCCAGGACCGCGTGCGCGATCTCGCAGTTCCGCTGCCGGTCTCCGCCCTTCAGATCTTCCGGCCGCGCCGGCGCCACCCCGAATTGGTCCGGCGTGACCGTGCGCCGCTCCACGCGTCCCGCCGCGATCTCGAACACCAGGGTAGGTCCGGTGGTAGTGATCTCGTCCAATCCGTCCGCACCGTGCACCACGAATCCGCGCGGCAGGCCCAGTGAGGCAAGCGCGCCGGCGATCAGCTCCGCGAAATGCGCGCTGGGTGCGCCGGCCAACTGCGCGTTGGCTCCCGCGGGATTGGTCAGGGGCCCCAGCAGATTGAAAGCCGTGCGCATCTTCAGATCCACCCTGACCGGATGAGCGTGCCTGGCTGCCGTGTGGATCGCCGGCGCGAACAGAAAGCCGATACCGATCTCGCGGATGGCCCGCGCCGCCTCCGCCGGCGTCATCGGCATCCGCACGCCCAGCGCCTCCAATAAATCCGCGCTGCCGCACTGACTCGATATCGACCGGTTGCCGTGCTTGGCCACCCGCACGCCCGCGCCCGCCACCACGAACGCCACCAGGGTCGAAATGTTGAAGGTCGATTGGCCGTCGCCGCCGGTCCCGCAAGTGTCCAGCAGTGGTCCGCCGCCGGGTCCCACGTCGATGGGCTCAGCCATCTGGCGCATGGCGCGCGCGAACCCCACCAACTCCTCCACCGTCTCGCCTTTCATGCGCAGCGCGACCAGAAAACCCGCGATCTGGGCCGGGGTCGCTTCCCCGCTCAGGATGCTCTGCATGGCTTCGCGCGCTTCGTCGCTGGACAGATTTCGAGACTCGGCGACGTGATGCAGGTAGGGTAAAAGCGGCATGCTATAGTGGGTTCTTAACCCACGTTATCACAAGGTTTCCATGAAAATTCACGAGTATCAGGCCAAGGGCATCCTGGGCCAATACAACGTCCCTGTGCCGCGCGGCGAGGTGGCGTTTATCGCCGACGAAGCGGAAACGGCAGCCAAGAATTTGGGCGGCAGCGTGGTGGTGAAAGCGCAGATCCACGCCGGTGGACGCGGTAAGGGCGGCGGCGTCAAAATCGCCAAAAATGCCGCGGAAGCCGCGGAGATCGCGCGCGCCATGCTGGGTATGAAACTGGTGACGCACCAGACCGGTCCGGACGGCCGCATCGTGCAGCGGCTTTTGATCGAGGAGACCCTGCCTATCCAGCGGGAGTTGTACCTGGGCATCGTGCTCGATCGCGCGCAGGGCAAACCGGTGTTCATGGCATCCGCCGCCGGTGGCATGGAGATCGAGGAAGTCGCCGCCAAAACCCCCGAGCTGATCCTCAAAGAAACCTTCGACCCTGGCGTCGGCTTGCTGCCGTTCCAGGCGCGCAAATTGGCTTTCGGTATGGGCGTCCCGGCGCCCAGCGTCAACGGCGCCGCGGCGGCCATGACCGCGCTCGCCCGGGCTTACGTCGCCAAGGACTGCTCCCTGGCCGAGATCAATCCGTTCATCCTGACTAGAGACGGCAAGGTCTATGCGCTCGACGCCAAAATCAATTTCGACGACAGCGCCCTGTACCGCCACAAAGAACTGTTGGATCTGCGCGACCTCAACGAAGAAGATCCCCTGGAGGTAGAGGCCTCCCGCTTCGGCATCAATTACATCAAGCTGGACGGCACCGTCGGCTGCATGGTGAATGGCGCGGGCCTCGCCATGGCCACCATGGACATCATTAAATATGCCGGCGGCAGTCCCGCGAACTTCCTCGACGTGGGCGGCGGCGCCAGCGCCGAGCAGGTGAAGAACGCTTTCCGCATCCTGCTCTCCGATCCGCACGTGAAGGCCGTGTTGATCAATATCTTCGGCGGCATCCTGCGCTGCGACACGCTGGCCAGCGGCGTGGTGGCCGCCGCCCGTGATCTGGCCATCGGCGCGCCCATCGTGGTGCGCATGGAAGGCACCAACGTGGACCTCGGTCGCCAGATTCTGCGCGACTCGGGCTTTAACTTCACCGTGGCCGACGGGATGCGGGACGCCGCCGAAAAAGTCGTGAAGCTGGCGGCGCAATAGTCCTGAGAGGAGAAGATGAGCGTACTGGTTGACGAAAAGACGCGCCTGATCGTGCAGGGGTTCACCGGCAGGGAAGGCACATTCCACGCGCAACAGGCCATCGCCTATGGCACGCAGGTGGTCGGCGGCGTGGTGCCCGGCAAGGGCGGCGAAAAACATCTGGACCTGCCCGTGTTCGATACCGTCGAACAGGCCGTACGCGCGACGGGCGCCAACGCTACCGTAATCTTCGTGCCGCCGCCGTTCGCCGCGGATGCCATCATGGAGGCCGCCGAAGCCGGCCTGCCGCTGGTGGTGGCCATCACCGAGGGCATCCCCGCGCTGGACATGGTCAGGGTTTGGGCCTTTCTGAAAGGCCGGCCGACCCGGCTGATCGGCCCCAATTGTCCCGGCATCATTTCACCCGGCAAGTGCAAGATCGGCATCATGCCCGGCCACATCCACCTGCCCGGCCACGTCGGCGTGGTTTCCCGCTCCGGCACCCTGACCTACGAAGCCGTCGGGCAGTTGACCGGGTTGGGGATCGGCCAGTCCACCTGCATCGGCATCGGCGGCGATCCGATCATCGGCACCACTTTCCTGGATGCCTTGGCGCTCTTCAACGACGATCCGGATACGCACGCCATCGTGATGATCGGCGAGATCGGCGGCAACGCCGAGGAGACCGCCGCCCGCTTCGTGCACCAGAACGTGCGCAAGCCGGTGGTGGGATTCATTGCCGGGCAAACCGCGCCGCCCGGCCGCCGCATGGGCCACGCGGGCGCCATTATCTCCGGCGGATCGGGAGCCGCCGTCGACAAGATTCGGGCCATGAAAGACGCCGGCATCACCGTGTGCTCGTCGCCCGCCGAAATCGGAGAAAAGATCAAGAGCCGTTTATGAGCATCGAGCGCACGTTTTCGATCATCAAGCCGGACGCGGTGTCGTCCGGACACAGTGGCGAGATCCTGTCCACGCTGGAGATGGAAGGCTTCAAGATTCTGGCCCTGCGCATGACGCGGCTGAGCCGCCCGCAGGCCGAAGGCTTCTATGCGGTCCACCGCGAGCGGCCGTTTTTCGCGAGCCTGGTGAAATTCATGATCGAGGGACCCATCATCGTCATGGCGCTCGAGCGCGAAGACGCTATCGCCAAGCTGCGCGAAGTGATGGGCGCCACCAATCCGGCTAACGCCGCGGAGGGCACCATCCGCAAGCGCTTCGCGGAATCCATCGAGCGCAATTGCATCCACGGCTCGGACGGCCCCGACACCGCCCAGGTGGAACTGGCATACTTCTTCAGCACCCTGGACCTGTCGGGCGTTTAGAGCGCTGGATGCGATTGACGGCCGTGTACATATATGTCGGCAGCTTAGCTTTTCTAATAGTGATTGCTTCTTCCATAAATGACTGCCCCCTTAGCCATACTCTTCGGTGTGCTGGCACAGTCAGGACTTAGATCAGGCCAGATTGATGCAGTGTGCCGGACTAGCGCATGCATGGTGCTCGCTGTTCAAGACGAAAACGTAAGGCTCATAAATCGATCTCTATTTGTGAATCTGGACCTTGGGCACTACGTCTCGGAGGCACGGCATCTTGTACCCGACACCGAAGCTCCGGTTCGTGATCTGCGAACGGTAACGGGATGGCGTATCATTGCTAGTGCATATCTCGACCATGTTCATTCGGCGGCCAGAACTCGCCTACGGTTTTTTGGTCCGGACGGCAGGATTCGCCGGACCGAGCAGGTGCTTGAGCTAGTGGAGCGGACAGACATTGGTACTCTATTTGGTGGCGTCGATGAAATCTTTGCAATCACATCGAACGAAGAACACGTATATAACGATGAGACGCGGGTGTGGCTTCTGCCGGCTCAAGGCAAGCCAGTGCTGCTCCTGTCCGTGGCGGGTGCCTATTCCCAATTCTCCGGCGATCCAAACGTGGCTCCAAGCCTGACTGTGGGGCGGCAGAGATATGACGGTGTACACGCGGAAACCAAGGGCATTGAAAGAGAATTCTATTTCTGGGACTCCGCCCGGAAGGTCCTGATGTTGCGGCCGGCAAAATCCGGCAAGTAAAAAGTCCCAGCCGGCTACGTGGCAGTTGTGCAATCGCAGGCGGCCTGTACATTTTTGGTATGCCTATGTACATGAATAGTCATGCCGCTTCACGCTTTCTTCCGGTAGTCTTTTCCTAAAACGTTGATCCGTGGTATCTTGCCACCACGGCGACACCGGCGGGCGCCGTGCATTCAGACCCGGCATGGCACACGGCGGATTCAAAGACGTCCTCAAAAACGGCGGCTTCCAGGCTTTTCTTTGGACCCAGTTCCTGGGCGCGTTCAACGACAACGCCTACCGCATCATCGTCTCCCTGCGCGCGGTCCACATCGTGGCGCGGGCCGATCAGAGCGGGAAATACCTGGCGCTGGCCGGGGCCCTGTTCGTGCTGCCGTCGCTGCTGTTCACCGGCTACGCCGGCCACCTGGCCGACGCCATGAGCAAGCGCCGCGTGCTGATCGCGGTCAAGTTCTTCGAGATCGCCGTGATGGCGCTGGGCATCGGAGCCTTCTTTTCCCAGAGCGTGGTGTGGATGTTCGCGGTCCTTTTCCTGATGGCCGTGCATTACACCATCTTCAGCCCGGCCAAGTACTCGATCGTGCCGGAGCTGGTCTCCGACCGCGATCTTTCGCGCGCCAATGCACTATTGGAGATGACCACCCTGGTCGCCATCGTTCTGGGCACTTCGGTCGGACCGCTGCTCTATACCGCCTGGTCGGCCGCGGAATGGAAGATCGGCGTCGCGCTCACCTTCATCGCGGTGGCCGGCTGCACCGTGAGCTTCCGCATTACGCGCGTGCCCGCCGCCGGGGCCAGCCAGCCGCTGCGGCTGAATCCCTTCGCCGAAGTAGCCGAGGGCACCCGCCATCTGCTGCGCGACCGCCCCTTGTGGCTGGCCGTGATGGCCATCTCGTACTTCTGGTTTCTCGGCCTTCTGTTTCAGATGGACCTGCTGCTGTTCGGCAGCGAGACGCTGCACGCCAGCGACCGGCTGGTGGGGCTGTTGATCACCTGCCTGTCGCTGGGCATCGGCGCGGGCAGCCTGCTGGCCGGCCGTCTCTCGGGCGACAAGGTCGAGATCGGGCTGGTGCCCCTGGGCTCCATCTTTATGGGCGTGTTCAGCCTGGGCCTGTACAGCGCGCGCGGATCGTACGCCGCTTCGGTGGTCATGCTGGCTCTGCTGGGCGTGGCGGCGGGGATCTTCTTCGTGCCGCTCAACGCCTTCCTCCAGCAGCGTAGCGAAAGCCGCGAGAAAGGCCGCATCATTGCCACCAACAACATCTACAACACGCTCGGCCTGCTGCTGGCCACCGCCGTCTTCTACGTCCTGAACAGCGGGCTGCACGTCACGCCGCCGCACGTGATCCTGGCGTTCGGCTTCGCCAGCCTGGCGATTACCGGCTACATCGTCACCGTGGTGGACGACTACTTCATCCGCTTCGTGCTCTGGCTGGTGACGCACACGGTTTTCCGCATCCGCATCGTGGGCCACGAAAACGTGCCGTTCCGCGGACCGGCGCTGCTGGTGTCCAATCACATGTCGCACGTGGATGGCTTCCTGATCGGCGCCTGCGTGCAGCGTTTCATCCGCTTCATGGTCTGGAAGCCGTACTACGAGCTGAAGGCGCTGAACTGGTTCTTCCGCAAAACCAACTCGATTCCTGTGGCCGGCGGACGCGATGCCGTGGAGGCCATCCGCAGTGCGCGCCGCGAGCTGGCCGCCGGCCACGTGGTCTGCATCTTCGCCGAAGGCGCCATCAGCCGCACCGGCAACATCCTGCCGTTTAAACGGGGCATGGAAAAGATCGCCGGCGGCCTGGACATTCCGATCATTCCCGTGCACCTCGACCGGCTGTGGGGCAGCATCTTCAGTTTCGAGCGCGGCCGCTTCTTCTGGAAATGGCCGAAACGGATTCCTTATCCCGTGACGGTGTCTTTCGGCAATCCCATGCCGGCGACTGCGACGGCGCACGAGGTGCGGCAGGCCATCCAGGAATTGGCCGCGGCGGCCACCGCGCATCGGCGGACGGCGGCGGATACGCTGCCGCAACGGCTGGTGCGCACCGCGCGCCGCAACTGGAGCCGCTTCGCCATGGCGGATTCCACCGGACGCGAATTGACCTATGGACGCATGCTCACCGCGGCCCTGCTGCTGGCCGATTGGGCGCGATCGCGCGACGAAGAGACGATCGGCGTGATGCTGCCCTCCAGCGTGGCCGGCGCCCTGGTGAATCTGGGGATCACGCTGGCCGGCCGGGTTCCCGTGAACCTGAACTTCACCGCCGGTCCGGACGCCATGGCCGCCGCGCGGGAGCGCTGCGCCATGCGGACCGTGGTTACCTCGCGCGCGTTTCTGTCCAAGGCCCGGATGGAAGCAGGGGACGGCATGGTCTTCGTGGAAGATCTGCTGCAGCGCGCCGCCGGGATGGCCAAACTGCGCGCGCTGCTGCGGGCCCGCCTGCTGCCGGCCCGTCTGCTTTCCGGCGCGGCGCGTCCGGATTCGCTCGCCACCGTCATCTTCTCCAGCGGCAGCACCGGCATTCCCAAAGGCGTGATGCTGTCGCACGGCAACGTGATCTCGAATGTGGAAGCCATGGCGCAGTTGTTCTGGATCGGCGGGCACGACCGCATCGTGGGCGTGCTGCCGTTCTTCCATTCCTTCGGCTACACGGTCACCATCTGGTTTCCGCTGCTCGCCGGATGCGGCGTGGTGTACCATCCGAATCCCACGGACGCCAAGGCCGTCGGCGAGTTGATCGCCAGGTATCGCGGCACATTCCTGCTTTCCACGCCCACCTTCTGCGCGACCTACGCCCGCAAGTGCGCGGCGGCTGACTTCGCCAGCCTGCGTTTCGTGCTGGTGGGCGCCGAAAAACTGCGCCAACCCGTAGCCGAAGCGTTTCACCAGAAGTTCGGATTGAATCCGCTCGAAGGCTACGGCTGCACGGAAATGTCCCCGGTGGTGGCCGTGAACGCGCCCGATTTCGAAGCGGGCCGGGACACCCAGATCGGCAGCAAGCCGGGCACCGTCGGGCATCCCATCCCGGGAGTGGCCGCCCAGGTGGTGGATCCGGTCTCCTTCGCGCCCTTGCCGGCGAATCAGCCCGGACTGTTGCTGGTGAAAGGGTCGAACCGCATGCTCGGCTACCTGGGCGAGCCGGCCCGCACGGCGGAAGTCCTGCACGACGACTGGTACATCACCGGCGATATCGCCGCCATCGACGACGAAGGGTTTCTGCGCATCACCGACCGGCTCTCGCGCTTCAGCAAGATCGGAGGCGAGATGGTGCCGCACCTGCGGATTGAAGACGCCATCGCCGGCGTGCTGGGCGCCGCGCCCTGCGCCGTCACCTCCGTCAGCGACGACCGGCGCGGCGAGCGCCTGGCCGCCTTATACGTCCACGAAATGGACCCGGCCTCGCTCTGGCAAAAGCTGGCCGAAACAGATCTGCCGCGCTTGTGGCTTCCCAAGCGCGAAAATCTATATCAGGTGCAGGCTCTTCCCCAGCTCGGCACCGGCAAGCTGGACCTGCGCGGACTGAAGGCCCGCGCGGAAGAACTGGTCGCGCGGACCGAAGTCGCCGCCAGCCGTTCCTGACAAGGAGTGCGTCATGGAAATCGTCATCATCCTCTTCCTGCTCCTCGCAGTGTTGGCGGTTTGGGTGAATCTCCGGGACCGCATCGAGAGGTTGGAGTATAAGGTCCGCGAGCTGGGCGGGCGCGTGGACATCCAGAGCCGGACGGTCGCCGAGCTGCTGCATAACGAGCGCCCGGCGCCCAAAGCCGAACCGCGGCCGGCGGCGCCGCTGCCGCCTCCGCCGCCGAAGCCGGAGCCGGTCGTGGTACCGGTCCGCGAACCCGAGCCGGTGGCGATCGCCGCGCCGCCGCCACCTCCGCCGCAGGCGCCGCCGCCCCCCGAATTCTTACGCCCGGCGCCCGCGCCCGCTGCGGTGCGCTCGAGCGCGGAATGGGAAGCCGTACTGGGCGGCAACCTGCTCAACAAAATCGGCGTCTTTGTTCTGGTCGTCGGCATTGCCCTCGCCTTGGGCTATTCGTTCACGCAGTTCGGCCCGCTGGGCCGCGTGAGCATCGGCATCCTGGCGAGCCTGGCCCTGTTGATCTCCGGCGCCGTCATGGAATCCCGCGAGCGTTACAGCAACTTTGCCCGCGGCCTGTTGGGCGGCGGATGGGCGGCCCTCTACGTCACCGTCTACGCCATGCATGCGGTGCCGGCGGCCAAGGTGATCGATAGCCCGTTGATCGGCGGCTTTCTGCTGATGGGTGTGGCCGCCGCCATGATCGTGCATTCGTTGCGGTACCGCTCGCAGACGGTCACCGGCCTGGCTTATTTCGTGGCCTTCGGCACGCTGGCGATCACGGATGTCGCATCCCTGCCTTTCCTGGCGCTGGTCCCCCTGGCGGCTTCCCTGCTCTACCTGGCGCACCGCTTCACCTGGTCGCGCATGACCTTGCTGGGCATGATCGCCACCTACGCCGTCGTCGTGCTCCGCGGCGATACCGGAGCGCCGCTGTGGCAGGCCCAGACCATCTTCGCCGCCTATTGGCTGTTGTTCGAAATCTACGATGTGCTGCATCCCGAAATCGCCATGCTGGCGATCAACGCGGCGGGCGCGCTGGGGCTCTCGCTGCTGAAGTGGCAAACCGCGGCGCCGGACAAAATGTGGATGCTGCTCGCGGCGGCCGCTGCCGCGTACCTGGTGAGCGCGGCGGCGCGGATTCGTTCCGGCAAGTGGCACGGCCCCGCGACGCTGACCGCGGCGCTGGCGGCCGCCGCCATCTTTCAGCGGCTCGATCGCCAATGGGTGGCGTCCGCCCTGGCCGTGGAAGCCGAGTTGTTTTACCTGGCGGGAGTCCGCCTGCGTAAGCCCTATCTGCGCTGGCTAGGCACGTCTCTGTTCGGCGTAGAAGTGTTGCGCCTGTTATCGGTGGACGTCTGGATGTCTCCGGTGGCGCAATGGGTACCGGTGGCCTCGGTGGATGTGGTCCTCTTCTTCGCCAACCGGGCGCTCTGCGCGGTCGATACCTTCTATGGTTACGCGGGCGCGGCCATGGCCGCGCTGATCATCGGCAAAGAGTCCCACGAGCCGTACCGCAGCGTGCTATGGCAAGCCGCGGCGGCCGCCGCATTCGCCTTCGGCTGGTGGCGGCGCCAGTTCGACTTTCGCTTGCAGGGATACCTGCTGCTGGCCCTGGGGCTGACAGGCGCCGCGCTGGAAACGCGCGTCCTGCCGCTTTCGGTAGCGGCCGGCGTGTGCTATGCGGCGGTATTGTGCCTGTCGCGGTCGGCGCCCGGCCGGTTCCTGGAGATCGAACCCGAGGCGGTGCGGCCGGTGGCCGCCGCGGCCGCGGTCGCGGCCCTCATGGCGATCCTGTGGCGGGAAGTGCCCGGCGCGTACCTGGGAGTCGCCTGGATGGCCCTGACGCTGCCCCTCCTGGAACTGGGGCTGCGCCGCTTGCCGGATGAGTTCCGGTATCTCAGTTACGCGGCTGCCGTCATCGGCACCTTCCGCGTGTGCGTCCTCCAACTGACGGACCTCGGCAACACCGGACCGTGGGAGCCGCGGCTCATCCCTTTGTGGGCCGCTCTGCTGGCGTATGCCATCGCCTTGCGCGCGCGGCGCGCCGATGGCGGCCTGCCCCTGATCGCCGGCACTTCCACAGGCATCGCGTTCGGCCTAACGGCCATGTGGGCTCTGCTGCCGGCGGACATGGTCGCGCCGGCCTGGGCCGTGGCGGCCCTCGTCCTGTTTTGGACCGGGGGTCTGTGGAAACGCCAGGTGTTCCTGTGGCAAAGCTACCTGGCAGCCGCTTTCGCCTATGTCATGTGCCTGTCGAATCTGCCTGACCTGGCGCGCGCGGCCTGGACCTCCTGCGCGGTCATCTCTTGCCTGTACGCGGCGCAGATGCTAGCCGCGCGTGCGGACCATGCGCGGCTGTACTTCTCGCTCATGGCGACCACCCTGACCACCATGCTGCTGTACTACAGAATCAGCGGCAGCCTGCTGACGGTCGCCTGCGGCATGCAAGGCATTATTCTGCTGGCGGCGGGCTTCCCGTTGCGGGACCGCGTACTGCGCGTGTCCGGCCTGGCGCTGCTGCTGTCCTGTATTTTGAAACTGTTCGTGTGGGACCTGCGCCACCTGGAGACATTCCCGCGCATCCTGTCGTTCATCGTGCTGGGATTGATCCTGCTGGCGGTCTCCTGGATCTACACGCGCTTTCGCGAGCAGGTAGCCAAGTTTCTATAGCGGCGGAAAGTGGGCGCGCCGGCCTTATTCCGCGCGCAGGGCGATCAGCGGATCCACGCCTGCGGCCTTGCGGGCCGGCATAAATCCGGCCAGCAGCGCGACCAGCACCAGCAGGCCGCAGACTACCGCGAGGGTCGCCGGATCGCTGGGGGCTGTGCCGTAGAGGAAGGTCGCCAGCATGCGGTTCAACGCCAGGGACGCGGCCAGGCCGATGGCCAGTCCGGCGAGCACCAGGCGCAAGCTCTGCCCCAGAACCAATCCGAAGATCCGCCGGCGGCCGGCGCCCAGCGCCACGCGCACGCCAATCTCGAAGGTCCGCTGCATGGTCGAGTAGGACACCACGCCGTACGCGCCCACGGCCGCCAGCACCAGGGCAATACCCGCAAAGCTGACGAACAGCCACATCATGGATCGCGATTGCCGGGTGGATTCGGCGACCACCGAAACCATGGTCTGGATCTCGCCCACCGGCACGTTGGAGTTCAAGCTTCGCACCAACTCCCGGATGCCGCTCACGACCCGGGCCGTGTCGTTGTTCGTATGCACGATGAGCGTCATGGCCGCGGGAAGTTGGCGGCTGGAGTCCTGCGCCTGCGGGTAGGGCATATACAACGCGCCTACGATGTAATCCGGGGAGCGGTCGGCCAGGTCGTACTGGCGCACATCGCCGGCCACGCCGATCACGGTGCGCCCCTGGTCTTCCCAGACCAGTTGCACGTGCTTGCCGATCGGGTTTTGACCCGGCCAGTAATGCCGAGCCGTGGCTGCGCTCACGATGATCACCGGCGCCGCCTTCTCCGCATCGGCCGGGCCGAAGGTGCGGCCTTGTAAGAGTGGAATTCCCATGACGCGGAAGTAGTCGGGCGTCACCGCGCCGCTCCAGAACATGGGAGCGGTACGCTCGGCCGGGACATACGGCAGTCCTTCGACCTTTACCGCGGACTCCGGCGCGCTGTGGGCCAACGGCAGCGTATTGGCCGCGGCCGCATCCGCGACCCCCGGCAGATCCCGCGTGCGGCGCAGCAGCTCGCGGTAGAACGCGATGCAGGTTTCCCGCTGGCGGCACAACGCCTCGTTCGGTGAGACACGCAGCGTGAGAATGCGCTGCGGCTGAAAGCCGGGATTCACGTGCGCCAGCCGCCACAGGCTGTGAATCAACAGTCCGGCGCCCATGGTCAGCACCACGGCCAGCGCCACTTCGCCCACAATGAGCGCGCTGCGCAGGCGGGCACGTCCCACTCCGGCCAAGCGCTGGCTCCCGGACTTGATGGCCGCCGCCAGGTTCTGCCGGGACGCGCTGAGGGCCGGCGCCAGTCCGAATGCCAGGCCGGTGACCAGCGACAGCAGACATACCACTGCCAGAACCTGCGCGCCCATCTGCGCGGGAGGGCCGCCCGCCGCACTGGGCGGCAACGCGGCTTGGAGTACCGTAAAAGCGCCGTATGCCAGGGCGATGCCTATCGCGCCGCCGGCGAATGCCAGCACCAGGCTTTCGGTCAGCAACTGGCGGATGATCCGGCCGCGGGCCGCCCCCAGCGCCACCCGCAACGCCATCTCCTTCTGCCGCGACGTGGCGCGCGCCAGCAGCAGTCCCGCCACGTTGACGCAGGCGATCAACAGCACCAGCCCGATGGCGCTTTGCAGCACGATCAGCTTGGTGCGTATGTCACTGGTCAGGAACTGCTGCAACGGCACCACGGTGGCCTCCGCGTTGAAGTTGCGGCCCATGGGATAGGGATAGAGCTGGATCATGTGCCGGCTGAGAGCCTGGATTTCGCGTTGCGCCTGCACCAGGGTGGCTCCGCGCCGCACCCGCGCTACGACCGGCATGAACCCCTTGGACCAGAGCGAAACCGGATCGCGCGAATCCAGGTGGAGCGGTATCCAGAAGCTGTTGTCGTTCCCGGGATAGACAAAGCCGCGCGGCGCCACGCCCACGATCTGGCGATCCACGCCGCCCAGGGTAACCACGCGTCCGACGATGGCCGTGTCGCCGCCGAACCGCTCCCGCCACAGCGCATGGCTCAGAATCACATAGCTGTCATTGCCGGCGCGGTCTTCACCCGGCTGGAAAGCCCGGCCCAATTCCATACCGGTTCCCAACACCGTAAACAGGTTGGCGGAGACGGCACTGCCGCGCAAGCGCCACGGCTCACCCTGGCCCGTCAGGTTGAGTTCGAGGCCGGCGACGTAGCCGCCCAGATCCATAGTGCGGCTCTCCTCCTGCAAGTCAACCAGGCCTCCCGGCGGATAGTATCCGGTGTTGGTGGCCTGCACCAGGCGGCCGGGGTCCTTAAACGGCAGCGGCTGGATCAGAACGGCGCGCACGATGCTGAACATGGCGGCGTTGCCCCCGATGCCCAGGGCCAGCGATACCACCGCCAGCGCCGTGAAACCGGGACTCTTCTTCAACGTGCGGACGGCATAGCGCAGATCGCGCCAGAGATCGGCGGCCAGGCTTTTCCGTTCCGCGCCGAGAAGGACGGGTTCGCGCGGCGCCGCCGGCTCCACCCGCCGGATGGCTTCCGACAAAGCCGGGTGGCTGTTCAACCCGTCCAGGGTCAACTCGAGGGCTTCGTCCGCGGTGGCGCCCCCGGCCAGCAGACGGCGGTATTCGTCGTTCATATGGCCGGCCAACTCGTCGATGATCTCGGCCTCGCGCGCCGGCGGCAGGTCCAGACCCGCCAGCCGTTCTGCGATTTCGTCCTTCCACGCCGGAGTCTTAAGCATTTTCCAACCCCGCAATCCGGTTGATGGCCTCCACAAATTCCCGCCAGCCGCGGCGTTCGTCCGCCAGCATCTGCTGGCCGGCCTTGGTCAACCGGTAATAACGGCGGCGGCGCTGACCGGCCTTCTCCACCCAGCGGCCGTCGATCCAGCCGCGCTTTTCCAGCCGGTAGAGCAGCGGATAGAGGGATGCTACGCGGAACTTCACCGTGCCGCCGGAGCGCTGCTCGATCAGCCGGCTGATGTCGTAGCCATGGCGTGCCTGGGCTTCCAGCAGGGAAAGGATCAGCAGCTCCGCGCTGCCTTTCTTGAGTTCGACGTGCTGCATAACAATATATTGTACCGAAATATATTGACGCGGCAGGCGGAGATTCGTTTGGTTGGCCGTTTCAGGCCGGATCAGTGCAGCTCGAAGGCGGCGTTTACGGTACTGGGGCGCCCCGGACCCACCACGAGATTCTGCGTGAGGTCCACGTACCCGGGCGCCGAAAACACCGCCGTGTAGGCTCCCGCCGCGAGCTTGGTGGTGAAAGGCGTACGGCCGACCGGCGATCCGTACATGCTGACCAGCGCGCCCGGCGGATTGGAGGTGAACGCCACATCCACCAGAAATCGGGACGTATCCAGACGGCTGTCTGCAGCGATATAGGCCGTGAACCGCGCGCCGTCCGGAATCGCATCCTCTTTACCGAATTTGAAGAGCAGAACCGGCTCGCGCGCCCCGCCCCCCGGGCCTTGAGAACTTTCACGAACCATGCGGACGGCGGCCTGGTCGCGGTTCATCAAGGGAACGGATTCCAATTGCAGGCCGAGCTTCCCGCCTTTTCCGAAACGCGTTTTCGGTTCCGCCACGACGATTTCCGCCGACAGTCGGGCGCCCCGACCGATCACCAGCACGCCGTCGATCCGGACGTCGTCCCCGATTTCCAGATCGACCTTGTCGCCGGCTCTCACCGTGGCGTATGCCACATCGCGCGTCAGGCGCAGTTGGACCGGTGTGCCCTCGCGCAGGGTCACGGCGAAGGGAGTCGTCTGTCCATAGGCGGCAACGGCCAGGGCCAGTAATCCGGCGATACGGCTTAAGTGCATGCTTTATTCTGAGCCGGGGGCGGTCCGGCAACAAGGTTAACCAGAGATAGCGGACCCTTGGTACGATGTTTGTCTTGCCCAAGGGAGCCAAGCCAATGCGTCAGTTTACAAGTATTGCCATCGGAATCGCCTGCGCCGCGATGCTCTCCGCGCAGACCGCCGAAGAGCTGGTCAACAAAAACTTGCAAGCCCACGGCGGAATCGAGAAACTCAAGGCCATTCATTCCCTGCGCATGACCGGGAAGATGCAGCAGGGCAGTTTCGCCGTCCAGCTCAAGCTGGATACCATGGCGCCCGACCTGGTGCGCCAGAACTTCACCATCATGAACATGACCGGCACCATGGCCTACGATGGCACGTCCGGCTGGCGCATTATGCCGTTCGGCGGGCGCAAGGATCCCGAACTGCTGGGCGAGGATGACCTGCGCGGCATCCAGGACGAGGCCGATTTCTACGGCCACCTGGTCGATTACCAGGAAAAGGGCAACACCATCGAGTACCTGGGCCACGACACCGTGGACGGCGATGACGCCTACCGCCTGAAGGTCACCCTGAAGAACGGCGACATTATCTATTACTATCTCGATCCGGAGACCTTCCTGGAGATCCGCACCGAGTCGCTCGTGCACATCCGTGGCTCGGTGCGCGAATCGTTCTCCGAAATGGGGTGTTTCAAGTTGGTGGACGGCGTGTATTTCCCGTTCACCATCGAGTCGGGCAATCCCCGCAGTCCGGGCGAAACCAGCAAGATCACTTTTGACAAGATCGAGGCCAATGTGCCCATGGACATTTCCGAATTCAAGATGCCGGCCGTGCCGGCCAAGGCGCACTGATATGACCCGCACACTGTTGTATGCCATCCTCGCCGCCGCGCCCGTTCTGGCGCAAGCGGTGCACACCGGGCCCACCCGCTACGATTCGGGCACGATTTCAGGCTTGCCGGCGCGCAACATCGGGTCGGCGGAGATGAGCGGCCGCATCGCCGCGGTGGCTGCGTTCAATGACGACGGCCGCTTGACGGTCTTCGCCGGCTCGGCCAGCGGCGGCGTCTGGAAATCCATCAACGGCGGCACCACCTTCCGGCCCGTCTTCGACCAGCCGGACGTGCAGTCCATCGGCGCGGTAGCGGTGGACCCATCGAATCCGAAGAACGTTTGGGTGGGCACCGGCGAAAGCTGGGTGCGCAACAGCGTCTCGGTCGGCGATGGCGTCTACAAGTCCACCGACGGCGGCGAAAACTTTAAGAACGTGGGGTTGAAGGACTCCGAGCACATCGCCAAGATCCTGGTGGATCCCAAAAACAGCAACACCGTGTACGTCTGCGCGACCGGCCGGCTGTGGAGTGACAACGAGGAACGCGGTGTCTACAAGACCACCGACGGCGGCGCTACCTGGCGCAAGGTGCTGGCCGGCGCCAACGGTTCCACCGGCTGCGGCATGCTCGCGATGGCTGCGCAGGAGCCCCAGACCATCTATGCCGCCATGTGGGATTTCCGCCGGCAGGCGTGGACCTTCCGCTCGGGCGGACCGGGCAGCGGGCTGTTCAAATCCACCGACGGCGGCGAGCACTGGACCGAGTTCACTCCCGCTAACGCCAAGGGCTTTCCCGAAAAACCGTACGGGCGTTTCGCGCTGGCCGTTGCGCCTTCCAAGCCGCAGGTGGTCTACGCCACGGTCGAATCGAAGAACAGCGCACTGTACCGCTCCGCGGATGGCGGGCAGAGCTGGACGCGCCTGGATGCCAGCCAATACCAGGTATGGCGGCCGTTTTATTTCGCCAACCTGATCGTGGATCCCAAGAACGAGAACAAAGTATTCAAGGTCGACGGGCCGCTGCTGCTGAGCGTCAACGGCGGCCGCAGCTTCAGCTCGGTAGCCAACGCGCACGGTGATTTCCACGACATATGGATCGACCCGGGAAATACCAACATCATATTCACGGGCGACGATGGCGGTCTGTGGCGCAGCCTGGACGGCGGCCGGCGCTGGGAGCACATGTTGAATCTGCCGGTCTCGCAGTTCTACCACGTCAGCGCCGACAATGCCGAGCCTTACCGCGTATACGGCGGCTTGCAGGACAACGCCTGCTGGGTTGGCGATTCGTCGTATCCGGGCGGCGTCACCAACGCCCGTTGGGAGAACATGTGCGGCGGCGACGGCTTTTGGATGTGGGAAGATCCTGCGGACCCGGCTTACATCTACACCGAAACGCAAGGCGGGGAGATCGCCCGGGTGAACCGTTACACTCACGAAAACCGGGCCATCAAGCCGTACGCGCGCTACGGCGAAAAGAAGCTGCGCTTCAATTGGAACACCCCGTTCGTGTTGAGCCCGAACGAGAAGGGCACCATCTACCTGGGCGCGCAGTTTCTGTTCCGCTCACGCGACCATGGCCAATCCTGGGAGCGCATTTCACCCGATCTGACTACCAACGATCCCGAGAAGCAGAAACAGGAAGAATCCGGCGGCGTGACCGTCGATAACTCGGTCGCGGAGATGAACACGACCATCTATTCCATTGCCGAGTCGCCCAAGAACAGCCGCTTGATTTGGGTGGGAACCGATGACGGCAACGTGCAGATTACGCGGGATGGCGGGGCGCACTGGAACAACGTCACCGGCAATGTGCAGGGAGTGGGCAAGTGCCCGTGGGTGACCTGGGTAGAGGCCAGCCGTTTCGCCGAGGGCACGGCTTACGCGACTTTCGATCGCCACATGTACGGCGATATGCAGCCGTATCTTTACAAGACCACCGACTACGGCCGGTCCTGGACGCCCCTTCCGGTGCAGGAGAACGGCATCCGCGGCTATGCGCATGTAATTCGAGAAGACAACGTGGACGCCAAGCTGCTGTTTCTGGGCACCGAGTTCGGACTCTGGATCAGCGTGGACGGCGGACAGAAATGGGCGCAGTACAAAGGATCCAACTTCCCGGCGGTAGCCGTGCGGGACATCGTGGTGCATCCGCGCACCTCGGACCTGATCCTGGCGACCCACGGACGCGGCATCTGGATCATCGACGATATTTCTGCCTTGCGCGCGCTGACTCCCGAGCTGATGTCCGACTACGCCACCTTCCTTCCGGTGCCGCCGGCGGTGCAATGGATGGAGACCGGCGGCGGGTGGTCCGAGGGAGATGGCACGTTCGTGGGACCGAACAAGCCCACGGACGCGATCATTCCTTACTACCAGCGCAGCCGTCACATTTACGGCGATATGAAGATCGAGGTGTTCGACCAGCAGGGCAAGCTGGTAGATACGCTGCCCAGCAGCGGGCACCGCGGGATCAACCGGGCGGTGTGGTCCATGCACATGAAGCCGCCGCAAGTGCCACCGGCGGCCACCGGGGCGTTTGGCGCGGCGGTGGGACCGCGCGTGCTTCCGGGCGCCTACACGGTAAAGCTCACCAAGGGCGACAAGGTCTACACCACGAAGGTGAACGTGGTGCTCGATCCGCGGGCGAAATTCACCGTGGCGGATCGCAAAGCGCAGTTCGATCTCATCACGCACCTGGGCGAAACTTTGAACCACATGACCTGGGCGGTGGACGCCATCGTGGGCGTGCGGGACAGCGCCTCCAAGAGCGCCGCCAAGCTGCCGGAATCGGACCCCCTGCGCGCCAGGCTGACGAGCCTGTCCGAATCCGTCGATGGCATCCGCTCCAAGATCGTGGCCACGAAGGAAGGCGGCATGATCACCGGCGAAGAGCGTCTACGTGAGTTTCTGACGGAACTGTACAGCGACGTCAGCTCGTACGAGGGCCGGCCGACGGACTCGCAGGCCGCCCGCGGCGGCGTGCTCAGCCACGAACTCGACGACGTGATCCGCGAGTTCACCGACATGGCCAAGGCCCAGTTGCCGGACTTAAACAGGCAACTGGAAGCCAAGAAGCTCCCTGCCATAGCCGTCCTGACGGAAGCGGACTGGCGCAAGTCGCATTTGAACTGATTACGAGCGGTGGTGCGGGGCGGCAACCTGGCTGATCCGATCGGCCAGGGCGTCGTAGCTCATCGCTCCGGGATGATACATGCGGACGATCCCGCTGGCATCCAGCAGCACCAGCGTAGGGGTGGTGCTGCAACCGTAATTCTCGAAATTCCGCTTGCTCAGGGGCACGGTCATGCCGGCCAGCGATGCATAGAAGTGCTGGCGCACTTGCTCGATGTACCGCGTCTCGGCTTCCGGAGCGGCGTCCCCGGCGGCGGTATAGCCGTAGAGCTGTGTCGGCCCCACCAGCACCAGTCCCTGGGGCCCGTACACTTGCATCAGGCGCGCGAGGATGGGCACTTCCGCCTTACAGTCGCTGCACCAATGCGCCCAGAAGAACAGCAGCACCGGGTGACCTTTGAGGGCGGCGAGCGACGGCGGGCGGCTCCCCAGCCAGTGGGCCGCGTCCAGAGCCGGCGCCGGCTTTCCTACCAGGGCCAGCAGGTTGATGTTCTTCTGAATGCGTTCGGCGAGAGGGGTTTGACGCCAGGTGGCCAGCTCGGAGCGAAGAAACGCCAGCGCCTCGCTATGCCTGCCGCGGCCGGCGAGCGCCTGCGCGCGCACCTCGATCGAAGCCCCTAGCGCGGTGGCGATCTGCGGCGGCGCCACGCCGCCATGCTTCAGCGTTTCCAGGCAGAGCTCCCGGGCTTCCGCCGCATAGCGATCGGCATCGTCGTAGTCTTTGGCGTCCAATTCACCGCGCGCCAGCCAGGAGAGCGCTTCCACCAGGTCGGGCGTAGCGCCGGCCGTCATGCGGTAGCTCTGTATTTCCCGGATCGCCAGCGTGAAGTCGCGAGCGTCGCACGCGGACCGCACGGCGGAGACGATATCGCCACCCGCGGCCAGCGCCGCACCCGCCGCCAGCATGACCAGGCAAACGCGTCTCATGATGCCAGCGCCGCCGGCTGCTCACGCAGTAATTTCAGAAAGGCCTGCGCCGCCAGGTTGAACTTCTTGCGCTTGCGATGCACAATGCCGACGGGACGCAGCAACTCGGGCGCGTGGAGCGGCACCGACACCAGCCGGCCCTGCGCGATCTCCGATTGCATAGTGCGCTCCGGCAGGATGCTGATCCCGGATCCCAGGGCCACGGCCTCCTTGATGGTCTGGATGTTGTCGAATTGCATGATGAGATTGACTTGCACGTCCTGATCGCGAAAGAAACGGTCCAGCTCGCGGCGGATCAGCAGGTCCTCGTCGAAACCGATATAATTCTGCCCGTTCAGGTCCGCCGGGTGTAGCATCGCCATGGAAGCCAGCGGATGTGACGGGGCCACCGCCACCGCCATTTTGTCCTTGCGCCAGGGGATGATGGCCAGCTCGCGCTTGGCGACCGGATAACTCACCAGTCCCAGATCCACCTGGTCCGCCAGCACGGCTTCGTAGATCTTGTCCGGGCGCAGGTAGTCGACGTGCAATTGGGCATTGGGGTAGCGGCGCTCGAACAATTCGCGCAGGCGCGACATCTCCGACAGGCCCACAGAGTAGATGGAAGCCACGCGCACGGCGCCTTCGGCATCGCCCTTGAGACGCTCCAGCGCCAGTTGAAACTGCTCCTCGCGGCGCAGCACTTCGCGGCAGAAATCCGCGTAGAGCTTACCGGCTTCGGTCAGCGCCAGGGGGCGGGTGCTCCGGTCGATCAGTGCCAGGCCCAGCCGCCGCTCCATCTCCTGCACGTGCTGGGTCGCCGCGGACTGGCTCACGCCACAGTGGTGGGCGGCCCGGCTGATGCTCTTGGTTTGGGAGATTTCGCGGAAGAGTCTGGCTTCGGAAAGATACAAACGATCCCAGTTTAACATAAGCTACGCTTATGTTGCCGCGGCCTACAATGAAGTCATGTTCGAGCTGCTGGAGCACCCGGCCGACATCGGATTCCGCGCCTTTGGCGAAACGCGGGAGGAACTGTTCGCCAATGCGGCGGGGGCCATGCTTTCAATCGCGTGCGAGATCGGGGAGGTGGAGCCGCGCTGCGAATACGAGCTGTCGGCTACCGGCGGCGATGACGAATCGCGGCTGGTGAACTGGCTCAGCGAGGTGTTGTATTGGTTCGACGGAAAACGCATCGCGCTGCGGGAATTCCGCGTAACCTTCGCCGGCGGGGATGGCCTCCGGGCGGCTGCCCGGGGCGAGCCGTGGGATGCGGCGCGGCACCGTTCGAAGCTGATCGTCAAGGCGGTCACCTGGCACCAGTTGCGGATCGCGCGGCATAATGGCGGGTGGATGGCCGAGGTCTACCTGGATATCTGAAATGGCTGCGGAAGTTCATGTGGAAGCGTTGGACGCGGTGCGGTACCGCATCGCCCGCGACGAGCGCCGCGGCATGCGCACGGACGTGATCGTGTATGCGAGCGAAAGGCTGATGGCACAGATCCGCAAGGATCTGTCGCTCGAACAGGCCATGAACGTGGCTACGCTTCCCGGCATCGCCGGACCGAGCCTGGCCCTGCCGGACATTCATCAGGGCTATGGATTCCCGATCGGCGGCGTGGCGGCGATGGATGCCGCGGACGGGGTGGTATCTCCCGGCGGCGTGGGCTTCGACATCAACTGCGGCGTCCGCCTGGTGCGGACCACGCTGGCCGCGGAAGAGGTGCGGGGGAAGCTGCGCGAGTTGATCGACCAGATATTCCGCGATGTGCCGTGCGGCGCCGGCGGCGCGGGATTCATCAAGATCGGCCCGCGGGAACTCGACCGGGTACTTATGCACGGGGCGGGTTGGATGGTTGAGCACGGCTACGGCGAAGAGCGCGATCAGCGGTTCGCGGAGGCCGGCGGGGCGCTGGAGGGCGCCGATGCGAAGGCCGTTTCCGCGCGCGCCAAAGAACGCGGGATGCCGCAGTTGGGAACGCTGGGCAGCGGCAATCATTTTCTGGAAGTGCAATTCGTGGAAGAGATCCACGACGCGGAGGCGGCGCGCGCCTTCGGATTGCAGGCCGGGCAAGTGGTGGTGCTGATCCATTCCGGATCGCGCGGTTTGGGGCACCAGGTGTGTACGGACTACGTGGCGGAAATGAACAAGGTGATGCCGCGGTACGGGATCACGCTGCCCGACCGCCAACTCGCCTGTTGCCCGATCGCGGCGGCCGAAGGACAGGCCTACCTGGGCGCGATGTGCGCGGCCGCGAACTTCGCCTGGGCCAACCGGCAAGGCATTATGCATTTTCTGCGCGGGGCATTCCGGCGGATTTTCGGTGACAGCGCGCGGTTGGATCTGATCTACGATGTGTGCCACAACATCGCCAAGCGGGAGCGCTACGAGGTGGACGGCCGGAAGCGCGACGTCCTGGTACATCGCAAGGGCGCGACGCGGGCGTTCCCCGCCGGACATCGCGAGATACCGGCGGACTACCGCCACGTGGGCCAGCCGGTCTTCGTCCCGGGCAGCATGGGGACGGCGTCGTGGGTGCTGGCGGGCGCCGAGGGCGCCACGCGGGAGACTTTCGGCAGCGTGTGTCACGGCGCCGGCCGGCTGATGAGCCGCACGGCCGTGCGCAAAGGCAAGGATGCCCGGCAGGAGACGAAGAAGCTGGAGGAGGCTGGAATCCTGGTGCGCAGCGAAACCCGCGACGGGATCCTGGAAGAGTTGCCGGAGGCCTACAAGAACGTCGATGAAGTGATTGACGTGGTCCACCGGGCGGGCCTGGCCCGCAAAGTGGCGCGGCTGCGGCCGATGGGAGTGATCAAGGGATAGGCTTGGAAACCGGGCAAGTCGTTTCCCGTATCACCAGGTGTGTCTCCACCACGTATTCCGGCCCGCGCCGGTCCGCCGCGCCGTTCATGTCCGGCAGCAGCGCCTGCATCGCGCTCTCGGCCAGATCCCGCCGCGACAGCCGTACAGTGGTCAACGGCGGTTCGGTGAATTCCGCCAGGCGGATATCGTCGAAGCCCACGATCGAGACATCCCGGGGCACGGATAATCCGGCCCGGCGCACCGCGCGCATGACACCGATGGCGGTCAAGTCGTTGGAGGCCAGCAGAGCCGTCGGCGAGCATTTCGATTCCAGCATCCGGGTCATGGCGGCCAGGCCGCCTTCCACCGTGTGATCGCCGTCCTCGACCAGGCGCTTGTCCTTGTCCAGTCCGTGCCCGCGCAGGGAGCGCAAAAACGCGGAACGCCGGATGCGCGCGGATTTCAGGGTCAGCGGGCCGCTGATGAAGCCGATCCGGCGATGTCCCAGCGAGAGCAAATACTCCATGGCCTCGTTGATTCCCATGGCGTAGTCTACCCGTACGTTGCTGATCCCCTCCCCGGGGGTACCCACATCCAGGAAAACCATCGGCACGTTGCGATTCGCCAGTTGATCAATCAGGTGCTTGTCCATCTCCGAGGTCATGATGGCCACGCCCTCGACTTTACGCTCCAGCATCCGGCGCACGCACAGGGCCATACGCGCGGAGTTGTAATCGGTGGAGCTGACCAGGATTTCGTAGCCGTTCTCTATGGCGACGTCTTCGAATCCCTTGATCACCTCCGGAAAGAACGGATTGGTGATGTCTGATACAATCAGGCCCAAAATGCGGCTGCGGCCGGAAACCAGCGAGCGTGCCTGGCTATTCGGGTAATATCCGAGGTCCTCAATTGCCTTCCAGACCCGCTTAGCTGTTTTGGGATCGACGACTGCAGGATTGTTGATCGTGCGGGATACGGTCGCCGTCGAGACCTTGGCCCGGCGGGCGACCTCCTGGATCTTCATGGCGCGTCCGTCACCACCACACACAACACCTGTTACATGGCTCTGGGTACCTTATACCGCGTCGCGCGTGACGAAACAAGTCCCTAATATAAAAATGTTACGGAAAAGTTGAAAAACTCTTGACTTGGCCGTTGCGTCCGCATAATATCGATGTAAACGTTTGCAAAGTCTCGGGAAAACCATAGTGCGGAATTTATGCAATCGTTTACATCGCCACCGTGCGAGAAGAGCTTTGGGAGGTTGCTTATGCCACGTTACGCATATTGGCTAGCCCTGGCAGTTCTATTGCTGGGCACCACCGCTGCTTGGGGGCAAAGCCAGAACGGTAGCCTGACTGGTCAGGTTACGGATAAAACGGGGGCGTCCATACCGAACGCAACCGTCACCCTGACGTCCACGGAACGACACATTCCGCAGACCACTCAAACGGATTCCGAGGGCCGGTACTCGTTTCCGAATGACCCGCCCGGCACATACGATCTGACCGTGGATGCTACAGGATTCAAGCAGTACGTGCAGCATGGCATCCAAATCGCCGTCAGTCAGGCAGTGCGCGCGGATGCCACGATGGAGGTCGGCGACAACACCACCAAGGTGGAGGTGACCGCCGAAGTCCAGCAGCTCAATATGGATAACGGCGCCAAGCAGGAAGGTGTGGCGCCCCAGATCGTCAACGATCTGCCGCTGCTGGTTTCCGCCGGTACGCCGCGGAATGCTCTGCAATTTGCGAGCTTCCTGCCCGGCGTCAACACCGGCACCAGCGTGCAGGCGTTCAACGCCCGCATCAATGGCGGCTTGAAGATGGGCGACGAAGCCGTGATGGACGGCGTCAGCATGCAGGAAGGCACCATGTCCCAGAGCGGCATCGTTTCCTTCTTTGACTTTGCGCAGACGCCCGACATGGTGCAGGAAGTGCGGCTGATGACCTCCAGTTACGAGCCCGAGTACGGCACCACCACGGGCGGAGTCATGATCGTCACCACCAAGAGCGGCACCGACCAGATTCACGCCAGCGCATTCGAGTACCTCCGCAACCGGGACTTCAACGCCACCCCGTTCACCAACAACCGCGGGGCAGGCGATCAACGGCCCAAGGACAACGAGAATGAGTACGGCTTTTCCGGCGGCCTGCCCATCAAGCTGAAATTCCTGCCGTTCGTTTGGGGGCCGAAGCACAAAACGTACTTCTTCAACGACACCGAGTTCCTGCGTTCGCTGGGCGGCGCCAGCCGTCCGCTGGTTACGATTCCCTCGGTGCAGGACCGCTCCGGCAACTTCTCGGACTGGAGCACGCCCATCTATGACCCGCGCTCGGAGACCATTTCCAACGGCGTCATCTCCCGTGTTCCGTTTTCTGGAAACCAGATCCCGGCCAGCGAGCAAAGCGCCCTGGCGCTGCAGTGGATGAAGTACCTGCCGACTCCCACGAGTTCGGGCGCGTTCAACAATTACCTGGCACAGCCCATCTCGGACGGCATTCTGTCAAACCTCAACGAATACCTGTTCCGGGTGGACCACTATTGGGGGGAAAAGGATCATTTCTTTTTCACCATCTGGCGCCAACTGACTCAGCCCAACGAGCAGTGCACCATGCCGGTCGAACTCTGTACTTCCAGCCCTGCAAATCCGGAGGACGCCTGGGTGAACCGCTTCAATTGGGACCACATCTTCAGTCCCACGGTTTTGAGCCACTTCGCCTATGGCTATCTGAACCGGAACGAAGGCTACGGGTCAGTCACCGGCCAGAACCCGGCGGATCTTCCGCACATCCCGAACGCAGCCGCCTATAATGCTTCGCCGGCCGCCAACTTCAGCGGAAACGGAATATCCAACTTTGCCGGTTGGGGCAACACGCAGGGTTATGGTCCCCTGAACAAGTCCACCCGTCCCAGCCACGTGGTCAACGAGTTAGTGAGTTGGGTGCACGGGGCGCATACCATCAAATTCGGCGGCGAGTACCGCCATTTGCAGCAGGTCTTCCGGAACAACAACAACCAGTCCGGAACCCTCGACTTCACTCAAGGTTCCACCGGGCTTCCCGGCACCGATAGCGGGAATCCGTTCGCCAGTTTCCTCACCGGGGCCGTGGACTATGGCAACCTGAGTGTCCTGAATATCGCCAGATACGGCGCTCTGCAGCGCGCCTACAACTTCCACATCGGCGACACCTGGAAGATGACCCCCAAGCTGACCCTCAATTACGGTCTGCGCTGGGACAAATTCTCGCCAACTTGGGAGACCAGCGACTACATGTCGTTCTTCTCCTTCAAGGCCAACCCGGATGCGGGCGGCCTGCCGGGCAGTGTCGTTTATTCCGGCAACAAGTGGGGTGACGCCAGCGCCGGTGTGCGGTATCCGGAAAACGAATGGAACGGCGCCTTTGCTCCCAGGCTGGGCGTGGCATACGCGGTCAGCGACAAGACCGTGGTGCGCGCGGGCTACGGCCTCTTCTACACGCAGGCCTTTTATCCCGGCTGGGGCGGCGGCATGTCGCTCGATGGGTTCAATCCTAACGTGGCCTTCAACGATTCGATTGGCGGCTACGAGCCGGCGTTCTACATGGACAGTGGCTTCCCCGCGTACAACAAGGCGGAGAACATCACCCTGGGCGCCGACAACGGCACCGGTGGTCCGCAATACCGTCCGGCCTATGCGAACCACCTCTCCAATACGCAGCAGTGGAACCTGACCGTCGAGCACCGGTTCGGAGAGAAGGGTTTCGCCAGCATCGCCTATGTGGCCAGCAAGGGCACACACCTGCCCTCCACGCTGCAGCCGCTGAACGTGCTGAACCCCAGTCTGCTTTCCATGGGGAGTGAACTCAATGCGGCGTTCACGCCGACCACCACCTCCCTGTTTGGCGTCAGCCAGCCCTATGCCGGCTGGGCCCAACAGTTACTGACCGTCGGCGGTTGCGCGCCCACGGTGGCGCAGGCGCTGCTTCCGTTCCCGCAATACTGCGGCGGGCTCACCGGAATTAACGAAAATGAAGGAACCTCCCACTACAACTCCATGCAGATGAAGTATGGCAGGAACCTTTCCGGCGGTCTGTACGTGGAAGGGAACTATACGCTCTCGCGTCTGACGACGGATGCCGCTTCGACGACGCAGTCTGGCGCCGCCGGTTATGGCGCGGTGGGCAACATCATCAGTCCGTACCAAGGCAGCCGCAACATGGCGCTTTCCCCGGACGACATTCCCAACATGGTCTCAGTTATGGCCGTGTACGATCTGCCATTCGGGAGAGGCAAACAGTACTACAACTCCGGAGGCCCGCTGGGAACGATTCTGGGTGGCTGGACGCTGGCCTCCACCATGAAGTTCACTTCGGGCATGCCGCTGTATTTCTGGGATTCGGCGGTGTGCGGTGTTCCCTCGCAATTCCGGGCGGCCTGCATCCCCGCGATCTCGGGTAACGTCCTGGCGCAATCGTGGGGCAACGTCGATGTGAACAAGCCGATGTACAATGCTTCGGCCTTCACGCCCTCATCGCAGTTCAACGGCTTCTACCTGGGCACCGGTCCGCGCGTGAGCCACGTGCGCGGTTCGGGTTATCGCGACGTCAACCTGTCGTTGGCGCGCAAGTTCGCCATCAAGGAGCGGCTGCATTTCGAAATCCGGGCGGAGGCTTTCAACCTCTTTAACACCCACTATTTCACGTGCGACGGCCAGGCCTTCGGCGACTGCATACCGTTCAACAACGATCCGTCCAGCTCGTCTTTCGGCAGTTGGAACGGTACGGTCACCGTGCCGCGCAACATCCAGTTGGTCGGACGCGTCGAGTTCTGACCCCTGCAGTATCGTTGAAGTATTTGAGGGACAGGCCTTCGGGCCTGTCCCTTTTTTGTTTCCCCGGCCTGACTTCCTGACCCGCCCCAGGGGTCTTTTTCGGCCCTCCCGCCGTATACAGCATAGTGTTATGATCCTCGCGGCGGCCATGAATCCGGAGGCGTTGAGCGGCGTGGAAGATACCATCGTGAAGTTGCGGCGGGGCGACCCCGACGCCTTGACGGCGGTGATTTCCCGCTATCAGCACCGCCTGTTCCGGTACCTTTTGCGGCTGGTACGCGAGCCGGCGGCTGCCGACGACCTGTTTCAGCAGACCTGGCTGCGGGTGATGGAGAAGATCGGCCGCTACGACGCCCATCGCAGTTTCGAGGCCTGGTTGTTCTCCGTAGCGCACAATCTGGCCATCGATTTCTGGCGGGCAAAGCGCGGCGAGAGTCTGGACGATCCGGGCGAAACGAACGATCCGCCGGCGGTCCGGCTGCGCGCCGGCGAGCCGGATGCACTGGAACGGCTGCTGGACTTCGAACGCGGCGCCATGCTGGCGGCGTGCATCGGCACCCTGCCCGCCATCCACCGCGAGATTCTGACGCTGCGCTTCGAAGAGGATATGAAGCTGGAAGCCATCGCGGAGGTGGCCGGCATCCCGCTTGCGACGGTGAAGAGCCGCCTGCGGCGGGCCCTGGAAGGCTTGCGGGCGGCCATGGAATCGCGGCAGGCAGGAGGGAGGAGCGCATGAGCGAGCACGACACCATCAGGGAATGGATGCCTCTGGCGGCCGGCGGAGCGCTCGACCCGCAGCAACAGCGGCGGCTGGAAGAGCACGCCCGGGTATGCGCGGAATGCCGGCGCGAGCTGGAGGTCTGGAGCGGGTACGCGCAAGGTTTGCGGCAACTCCCGCAACCGGGGCTGCCCGCGCAACTGGTGGAGCGCACCCGCGCGCGGGTCTGGCAGGACCGCGCGACCGCGGCGGACCGCCGCTGGGACGAGCTGATGCTGGCGGCCCTGGCGTTGTTTGCCTGGACGGTCGGCCTGACGTTCTGGTTTGTGCTGCGCATCTTTACGGGCGGGGCGCTGGTGATCATGGGAGCGAACCTGGTGCGTTTCGGTACGTGGTCCGCGGTTTCGACCCTGTTCGTCTGGCTGACCGCCGCCGTGGCGGCCCTGGCGTTGGGAAGGCGCCGCCGTGAATTGAGGAGAGCTATATGAGCCGCTTTCGTCAGGAAATGGATCTGATCCCGCGGACGGCCTGGGCTATCGCTGTCTGCGTCTGGCTGGCCTTCTTTCTGCTCATGATGGAGTTTCCGTTCCGCGCGGATCCGGAGATGCGGTACTGGCCGCTAGCCGGCAAATTGGCCGTATCGGTCCTGCCGGGTATACCGCTCTTCGTGCTGGTGCTGATGATCGGCTACGTCAACATGGATGCCAGGCGGCGCGGCATGCGGTACGTCTTGTGGACGCTGCTGGCCACCTTCATCCCCAACGCCATCGGCATCATTCTGTATTTCGTCTTGCGTGAGCCGCTGCTGAAGCCCTGCGCACAATGCGGATTCCAGGCGCGCGCGGGCTTTGCCTTCTGTCCGAAATGCGGCGCGGCGCTATCGCGGGCGTGTCCGCAATGCCGCCTTCCGGTGGAACCGGGCTGGACGCATTGCGCCCACTGCGGCGCGGCGCTTCCGGCCCCCCGAGAGCTCAGCGCTTAAACCATTTGATGGGCGCCAGGAGGAAGTAGACCACAACGCAGCACCAGAAGTCGATGGCCAAGCCCCAGTCGATCTTGAATGGCACGTGCCGGCCCGCCACCGGCAGGAACCGGTCGAACTCGAAATAAACCGCGTTCCCCAACACCACCGCGGCGAAGCTGTGCCAGAATTGGCGCCACGAAAACAACCGGCGCTCAGCCATCCGCGGGCCTTTCGGTGGGTAGACCGTTCCAAGGCGAATCGAGTACCTGGCGGACCTTTTCCACCAGGTCGACCGAAGTAAAGGGCTTGGCCAGAAAGGCCAGCGACTCCCGGCCCAGGCGCTGCATCAGGGGCTCGTCGGTATAGCCGGACATCACCAGAATGCGCAGGGCCGGCCGGGCGCGCCGCAACCGCTCCGCCAACTCGGAGCCGGCCATGTGGGGCATCACCAGGTCGGTCAGCACCAGTTCAATGGAATCGGGGTGGGTCTCGCAAAGCCGCAAAGCGTCCCGGCCGTCGCAGGCTTCGAGCACGCGATAGCCGTTCTGCACCAGCATGCGGCACACCAGGTTACGAACCGCGTCCCCATCCTCCACTACCAGGATCGTCTCTCTCACCGGATCTCCCGTGGGTCGCCGAAGTTCGCGTTACTGTACGTGCATGGCATCGCCAAAATAGGCCAGAATCTGACCGGAGCAGCGCAGGCAGGCTTCCTCCTCATCCGGATCGCGGGCCTCCGTGCGGATCAATTCCTGGTCTTCGAAAGCCAAGCTGCGTCCGCAGATCCAATCGTCCCCATCTCGGATGTGAATGTGGTTGAACTCCATCGCGTGTCTATCCTCAGTGTATACAGCGTTTTCGAGTTGCGGCGGCGGCGTCTTCGCTGCTAGAATCTTATTTTACCTGCCGCTCGCCACCCGTGCGGGTGGATTGAAATCGATTGAGGAGATTTTGTAGTATGGCACGAGTTTGCGACGTATGCGGCCGCGGTCCGCAATTTGGCCACCGCATCAGTCATGCGCACAACGTTACCAAGCGCCGCTGGAATCTGAATTTGCAGTCGGTGCGCGCGGTGGTCAATGGGGCCACCAAACGGCTGCGGGTGTGCACATCCTGCATCCGCTCCGGCAAGATTCAGAAGGCCGCCTGACGGGCCGGCCCGAGCAGGCCCAGCCGCTCCCAATTTCAAATAAACATCTCTTCGTCTTGCGTGACGTGGTCGGGTGAGTTGTGCCGTCCGCCCTGGGCGTACGTGCTGAACGCGGCTTTCACGCCGGCTACCAGTCCGCCCACTTCCTTGACCGGTTTCATCACCGCGCCCTTGACCGCGTCGGTGGCGTGCTCCACCTGGTCTACGGTGTGACCGACGGTTTCATCGATCTGCGCGATACGCACTTTAGCGCGCGCGTTAGCGTCATCGATGAGTTCTCCGATGCGTTCGGTGTGTTCACGGGCGGCCTTGACGACCAGCAAGGCTTCCGCGGTGATGCCGGCAACCTTGGTACGGTTCTCGTCCAGGATCTGATCCAGGTTCGACAGGGCGGATTCCAGATGCGTCAGAATAGGATTGATCCGGCCTTCCGCCTCTTTAGCGGACTCTCCGGCTTTCTTTCCGGCGCGAAAGAGGGCCGACAGAACCACCGCCTGCCAGATACATCCGGCACAGGCCAGCAACACACCGATGGTGACGACCCATCGGAAGACGTCATCAGACATTGGAGAACTCTCCCAGAGATCCGTTAATGAGCCGGTCCGTCCGTAGCGGGTTTCGGCGCGGTAGCGTCGCGGTAGGCCTGCTTGCCGGCTTCGAGCGCGTCGGCAATGGTATCCCGCTGGCGGTTGATCGCCTCTTTGCCCTTATTGATCAGATCGCCGGCCGAGTCACGCAGGTCGGTGCTGCGTTGCTTCAGGTAGTCCGTGCCTTCCTCGGTCTTATCTTTGATGAGCTGGCGCGTCTCCGCGCCGGATTTTGGAGCGAACAGCAGACCGATTCCGATACCTACTCCCAAGCCCAGCAAGAAACTGGATAGTCCGTTCTTATCCATCTCATTTCCTCCCTTTCAGCCATTAGTATAACCCGCACAGCCACGGTGACATGGTACACTCGATTCCATCAGTAATCCAAAGCGAGGGCCAAAACACACCCGCCTGGAAGGGGCGGGACTGTGGGAGTATGCGCTCCGCGTACTTGCCGGGCGCGCGCATTCGAGCGGCGAGCTGAGGGAAAAGCTGCGCCGCAAGGCCGAACACGCCGCTGACGTCGATCCCACCATTGCACGTCTGAAAGAGTACGGTTACCTGAACGACCGGAAATTCGCCGAGAGCTTTGCGGCGGCGCGTCTCGAAAACGAAGGGCTGGGCAAAACGCGCGTGCTAGCGGATCTGTCGCGCCGGCGGGTGGCTCCCGCGGTGGCCCAGCAGACTGTGGGCAAGGTCTATCAGGAGGTGGATGAAACCGCGCTGGCCGAGGAATTCGTACGGCGCAAGTTTCGCATGGCTTCGCGCGACACCCTTTTTCAGGACGAGAAGGAGATGGCTTCGGCGTACCGGCGCCTGATGCGCGCCGGCTTCCGGCCGGGTACGGCCCTGGCGGTGCTGAAGAAGTTCGCGCGAAATCCGGAACTGCTGGATGGCTTCGAACCCCCGGCCGAAACCGCGGAAGAGTAATCCATCGTCGGTACGCCGGAAACCGCCACACGCGGCTACATGCTGCGGTAATCGAGCGGCGGCTTCTGGCCGGCGGGGATCTCCGACTTGTAGGTCTTGCCTTGCATTTCACGCGCGAAATCGCGCTTGGCGTTCCGCACCAGTTGGGGGTTCGCAAACAGATCCGACGCGGTGACCGCCAGCGCTTTGGCGGCGACCAGCATTCCTTTCTGGCCGATGCTCATGCCCGCGCAGGCGGCCGCCTGCCAGGTGTGGGGCACCACTCCGGGGGCGAAAGTGGCGGCGATAAAGCCGATGGTCGGCACGTTCCAGCTTACGTCGCCGACGTCGGTGGAAGCGCTCGGCTGGTTCGGATCGAACTTGCGCAGCGGTTCGATGGCTGCCGGCAGTCCCATATCCACCGCTGTGCCGGGCGGCAGGCTTTTTTGCAGCGCTTCGGCGAAACGGGTTTCCTGGTCCGTGTAATGGAAGCCGCCGACTTCTTCCAGATCCGTTTGCGCCACCTGGGCCAGTGCGCCGTTGGCGACGATGTTATTGTCGCTGCCCAGAATCCTGGTTTCCTCGGTGGTTTCGGTCATCAGGGCGGCTCCCTGCGCGATCTTCTCGATGCGCGCCCAGATGCCATCCAGCGTTTCAAGCGAAGGGCTGCGCGCGTACAGGAACAACTCGGCGGTATCCGGCACTACATTGGGCGCGCCGCCGCCGTTGCTGATGATGTAGTGGATGCGCGCGTTGCTGGGGATGTGTTCGCGCATGAACTCGATGCCGTTGCCCATCAGCATGACGGCATCCAGTGCGGACCGTCCGCGTTCCGGCGCAAACGCGGCATGCGCGGCCACGCCGTGAAAGCGGAATTTCGCGTCGGTGATGGCCAAGGCTCCGCCGTTGGCGACGGCATTGCGATCCGCGGGGTGCCAGTGCAGGCAGACGTCCACGTCGCGAAACAGTCCGGCCCGGACCATGTAGACCTTGCCGTCGCCGCCTTCCTCGGCTGGGGTACCGTAGTAGCGCAAGGTGCCGGCGACATGGTTGGCTTCCATGTAATGCTGGAGCGCCACCGCCGCCAGCGCCGCGGCGGACCCCAGCAGGTTGTGGCCGCAGCCATGGCCCGGTGCGCCGGCCACGACGGGGCTGCGGTCGGGCAGGGCGGCCTGCGACAAACCGGGCAGGGCGTCAAATTCGCCGAGAATGGCGATCACCGGTTGGCCGTGGCCGTAGGTAGCGATAAAACCGGTGGGCTCGTCTGCCACGCCGGCCTGGATGCGGAAGCCGGCTTCCTTGAGGCTGCGCTGCAGCAGGGCCGAGCTTTTCTCCTCGTGGTAGCCCAACTCGGCGTATTCCCATATGGATTTCGAGACCTGGACATAGGCGGCGGCATGCTGTTCCACCAGGTCGATCACCTGCTTGTGCGCAGCGGTCTGCGCGAACAGGGGAAAGCCGAGGGCGACAGAAACTCGAAGCAGGATCTTCATTTCGATAGCGAGTATAACACTCAACCGGAGCGATCCTGCCCGGTTCCTGCGGATCAAGCCTACAGATGCCGTTCGGGCGCCGCGATGCGGATTTCCGCTTCGTGCCCGTGGATTTCGAAGGACAAGCGGAGGTCCTGATCGAACTGTTTCACGGCCGCTTCGATCTTCTCCACAAAGTCTTCGTTGAGCCTGTCGCCCACGTGCACCGGCAGGGCAGCCATCAGGCGATCGCGCTGGCGCTGGCTCATACCCTCGACGGTGATCGATTTCAGGCGGCAGTCCGGAATAACCAGACGCAGATCGCGAGCGGAGTTCCGCAATTCCTGCAGGCGGCTCTCCAAGGCCGCGAGCTGAGACGCCTGGTTAGCGGCCATTTCAACGGCGGCCCGGCTTTGCTCCAGTGCATCCTTTTCCACCAAGGCGTCCGCCAGGGTTTGCATGTTGTTTTGCAGGCTGCGGTCCTTTCGAAGGGCTTCCAACTGCGCCAGCGTAGCCTGCATTCCGGCCCGGGCCGCGGCATCGGTTCCGCGGAGCGCCGCCATCTGCGACTCCGACGCCAGAAGCTCGGCCTTCAATTCCTGAGCGCGCTGGCTTTTTACGATGGCGTCCTCTTTCTCCCGGATCAGCTTGCGGACCTGCTCTTCCACTTCTTCGACCTGATCGCGCCGGGCTCGCTGGCTTTGCTCGAGATCTTGCGCCAGCGCCTCAACGCCTTCGCTGACTCCCTCGCCAATACCGCCGCCGACCCCACGGCTGACACCCTGGCCGATGCCGCCAGCGATGCCAGCGGCAATCCCTTCGCCCACGCCGTCCGGCACACCTTCGCGGCCGTTCGCGGGCGGCTCGAAGACGATGCGGACCTGCCGCGTTTCACCGGCCGCGTCGCGGCCGAACTGCCACTGTAAGACGGACTGCAACGCAGCTTTGCGCAATGCCGGCGGTCCGCTCAAGACGCGCGCGTCGCTCACGGCGCCATCCGCGTCAACGCTGGCCTGCACCACGACCGTCCCGCGCACCTTCTTCTCCAGGGCCTCCGCGGGATAAGACACCGGCTCCCGATCGATAACCGTGGCGCCGCCGAGATTCACCTTCACCCCCGGATCGTCGGCGACCGCGGTCCCGGCCGCGGCCGGCGGCACGGGCGCTGCTGCCTGTTGTCCGCGGGCCCAGGGCAGATGCACCGCCAGCGCCACGAGGCCGAGCGAGAGGGCCAGTATGCCCGTTATTTTGGAAGGAGCGTGGGCCTGCGCGGGCTCGCCCACGATGCGGCGGATGCGGTCGAGGAGCGGTCCGCCGGTGCTGCCCAGCGCCATTCCCGGCGCGGACAACCGCAACTTTTCCAGGCGCGTCAGCGCGCGCGCGTAACACAGCGCGTCGCCACAGACGGCCACGGCCAGATCGTCGCAGCACAGTTCACGCTCGCGGCGGATACGAGCCGAGACCCACCACACCGCGGGATGGTAGAACAGCAGCGTTTCGACTATGGTCTGGAGCATGTTGACGAAGTAGTCATAGCGCAGGATATGGGCGAGTTCGTGCGCCAGCACGGCCTCCAGTTGTTGCGGCGTCAATCCCAGAAGCGTAGCGGCCGGCAACAACACCACCGGCCGGATCCAGCCGACTACACTGGGGCAATCCGCGGCGTCCGTGATGCGCACGCTTACGGGCCGCAACAGGCGCATACGCTCCATCAGCCGGGCGGCCAGGGCGAGCACCGCGGCTTCCGGCGCGCTCGAGCGCCGGCGCAATCCGGAGATCCGCCACGCGGACCATACCAGGCGCGACGAGCAGGCCAGCACCCCCAGCGCCCACAGCGGAAGAGACCACCGCCGCAGCCATCCGGCCCAATCCCAGGAGGGTAGTCCGGTGACGGAGGCGGCGGCACGCACGGCTTTGAGGTCCGCGGCGACCCAGCCGGACACGGGATGCCATCCGGCTGAAGATGTGTACACCAGACACGCCGTGACGGCCGGCAGCAGGAACATGGCGGCCAGGGTCAAGGTGCCGGCGGCGTAACGGGCACGCGCGGAGCGGTTCCTTAGCAAGACCAGCACCACCCAGAGCAGAAAGGCCAGCAAGAGCCCCTGCCAGACAAAATCGAAAAGCGCGGTACGGAGCGCGTGCGCCAATGGCGTCATTTTCTGCCTCCTTCGATGCGATCCAAAAGCTGCTCCATGGCTTCCAACTCTTGGGGGGTCGACTTTCTGGTGGCCAGCGCCTGCAGCACCAGCGCCTTTACCGAGCCGCCAAACGCGCGGTTGACCAGGTCGCTCAAGAGTTGCCGTTGGGTCTGCTGCTGCGTATAGCGGGCCCGGTACAACTGCGGGCGCACGGTGTCATCGCGCTCGACCAGGCCTTTCTCGGTCATGATCTGAATCAGTTTGAGGACGGTGGTGTAGCCGGTCGGCCGCGACTGATTGAGCACCTGCTGGATGGCGCGGACGGAGCTGGCCTTGCCTTCCCACAGGACGCGCAGGATGGCCAGTTCCGCTTCGGTCGGCCGGCGCTGTTTGGACTCCATGGCCGCATTATGACGAAAGTCTTCGTCATTGTCAAGCGGTTTTGCGAGCGGGAATTGTGGGGCGGCCGCGGGCTACGTCACGGAGACGACTTTGCCGTCGCGGAGGCGCACGGCAGTCTGGCGGCCGTCTTTGCCGGAGTAGTAAAGCGTCTGTTCCCCTGCGTCGCCGGTGACGGTCATAGCGGCCTGGCCGAATCTCTCCAGCAGGTCCGAGGATGACAACCCTACTTTGATTCCGGCCGGATCCTCATAAATGCGTTCCGGCTTCCGAGGTTCGGCGGGGGCCGCCGGACTTGCTTTTGACTCCGCCACCGGAAGCGCCGGCGCGGACTGGGTCTTGCCGGCGGCGGCCGCGGAGGTGCGATCGAGTTTCTTCAGCGCATTGCCGAGGGCGCTGCCGGCGCTCTTCGCGGATGCGGCCGCGGCAGTTCCCGCTCCGGAAATAGCGGCGTGTTCCACCATGGTCTGGCCGAACAGGCAGACCGGCACGCCAGCCAGAAACGCGGCCAGAAACGGCGCAGGATTCTTCAGGCCCATGGGCACCAATCGTAGCATTGCTCAAACCGCGCGGGAACGTTTACCAAAGCCTAATGCTGGCTTGCGCGGCCGGGCGGGCCGGGGCGCCAATCCCCGCCACATGCACTCGATCGTCGCATCGATGATTTCGGGATCGAACCTGCCGTCGTGGGCCCCCAGTTTCTCGAAGAAGGCGATAGATTGCGCCAGCGACCAGACCAGCAGCGCGGCGCCGCGCGCATCCACGCGGCCCAACCGGCCGGCAGCCTGTTCGCGCAGCAGAAACGGGCCAAGCTCGCGGCGCAGGACGAAGAGCGGCGATTCCGGGTGCCGCTCGGCGAGGTCTTCCAGGCGGAAGCCGGGGTGCATCATCAAGGGCAACATGACCGGCAGCGCTTCCCGGCTGAAATCCAGCATGGCCAGCGTTAGCTTCTGGATGAGTTTACGGCCCGTGAGGCGGGAGCCCTGGAACATGCGGGTGATCTCCGAAGGGGGCGGGATCATAGCGGCAAAAAACAACTCGTCCTTGGTGGCGAACCGCTGATAGATCACCCCCTCGGAAATGCCCGCGCGCCGGGAGATCTCCTTGGTGGAAGCGGTGAAGCCCTGGCTGACGAAGACGGTCCGTGCGACATCCAGCAACTCCGCGTCGGAGATGGTTTTCTTTCTGCCCATTCCCCTCCATGGTGGCATTAATGGGGCTGGACCGGCTTGCGCGCCAGGATGTATTTCGTGGCGGGCTGCATGCCCTCTTCTTCGATTTCGAATCCGGCATCGCGCAGTTTCCGGTCCCAATAATTGGCGGGCGCCATGTGGGAGTGCATCATGAGGGGACCGAAAGTGTATGTCAGCCAGCCATCCTTGGCGATCACCATCAGAAGGAACTGGCCACCGGGCTTCAATACGCGGCCGGCTTCGGCGAGGGCCGCGTCTGCGCCCTGGCTGCCAAGGTGATCGATAGCGTATGCGCTCACGATGGCGTCGAAGGAGTCAGAGTCGAGCGGCATGTGGCGCATGTCGCCGGGTTGCACGGTGGCGCGTCCGGCCACGCCGGCGGCTGCGAGATTGCGCATGAGGGCGGCGCGGCCCTGATCGACCGTCGAGGTACCGCCAGCGGCCGTGCCGAAGTGCTGCTCATAAGACGCGCCGAACAGGTCGAGGGCGACCACGGTCGCCTGCGGGCGGGCTTCCAGCACCATCAGGGTACTGCGGCCGGTGCCGGCGCCCATGTCGAGCACGCGGCCGCGGCCGGAGGCCAGAAACCTGGCGGTGGGGAGGGTAGCGCGGCCGTTCATATCGAAGCCGAAGCGCACCATGATGCCGGCGCTGAGGGCCCAGGCGAAGGCCAGTCCGACCGCCACGCGCGCGGCCAGGTTCCAATGGCGCACCCAGGCGACGGCCAGGATGGCGCCCAGGATAGCGGCCAGGATGAGGTGGCCGTAGTTGATCGGCCAGGGGTAGCCGAAATTTATTTGTGAGTGCATACTTATTTATATACCACGGGAGCGCGGCCGTCAAGAAAAATCGCGGACAATCTACGCCAGCAGCTTCCCGACGACGGTGCCTTCCACGTCGGTGAGGCGGAAGTCGCGGCCCTGGAAGCGATGCGTCAGACGGGTATGATCGAAGCCCAGACGGTTCAGCAGAGTGGCGTGCAGATCGTGGACCGATACGGGCTCTTCGGCGATGTTGTAGCCGATGTCGTCGGTGCGGCCGATGGTCTCGCCGGGACGGATGCCGCCGCCGGCCACCCACATGGTAAAAGCGCGCGGGTGATGATCGCGTCCCAGAAACTTCGAGCCGTCGCGGGCTTCGTTCATGGGCGTACGGCCGAATTCTCCGCCCCACACCACGATCGTGGAATCCAGCAGCCCCCGCTGTTTCAGGTCTTTGACCAGCGCGGCGGCAGCCTGATCGGTGGCCCGGCACAACTCCGAAAGCCGGTTGACGATGTCGTCGCCGCCGCCGGAACCGTGGGTGTCCCATCCCCGGTGGAACAGTTGCACGAAGCGGACGCCGCGCTCCACCAGGCGGCGCGCCATCAGGCAATTATTGGCGAACGTGTTTTTGCCGGGCTCGGTGCCGTAGAGCCGGTGGATGTGCTCCGGTTCGTCGGCCACGTTCATGAGTTCCGGCACGCTGGTCTGCATGCGGTACGCCAGTTCGTAGGAGTTGATGCGGGTTTCGATCTCCGGATCGCCGATGGCCGATTCATGGCTCTCGTTCAGGCTGCGCATCAGGTCCAGCGAGCGGCGGCGCGTGGCGGCATCCACGCCGGCGGGGTTGGTGAGGAACAGGACCGGCTCGCCGCTGCGGCGGAACTCGACGCCCTGGTAGAAGGTCGGCAGAAAGCCGCTGCCCCAGCAGCTCTTGCCGCCGTCGGGTTGGCTCTGGCCAGACAGCAACACCACGAATCCCGGCAGATCCTGGTTCTGGGTGCCCAAGCCGTACGTGGTCCAGGAGCCGAAGCTGGGACGGCCCACGATCTGGTGGCCGGTACACATGTAGATCTGCGCCGGCGCGTGGTTGAATTGCGTGGTCCACATCGACTTGACGATGGAGACGTCATCCACGATGTCCGCGAAATGCGGGAGCAGGTGGCTGACCTCGGCACCCGATTCGCCGTGCCGGGCAAAGGCGTGCGGCGAGCCGAGCAGGCGCGGGGTGCCCTGGATGAACGCGAACCGCTCGCCCTTCACCAGGTCCGCGGGCACCGGCTGGCCATCGTACTGGTTGAGCTTGGGCTTGTAATCGAACAGGTCGAGCTGCGAGGGTGCGCCGGCCATGAACAGGTAGATGACGCTCTTGGCCTTGGCTTCAAACGGCGGCTTGCGGGGGGCCAGGGGATTGGACGCCGACGCGAACAACCGTTCGTCCAGCAGCGCGCTCAAGGCCAGGGTGCCGATGCCGAAGCCGGTGCGCCCGAAGAAGTGACGCCGGGTGATATCGAGTAGCTGTCTGGATTCCGGATCTTGCATGGCGATTACTCCTTGGTCAGCGTCTCATCCAGATTGAGCAGCGCATTGGCGATCATGACCCAGGCGGCCGCCTGGGGGTCAGCCGCGGCGCCGGTGATGCGGGCGCTCCGCTGCGGATCCTTCATCAGTGCGTCGCGCTGCGCTTCGTAATTGCGGACGATGGTATCGACTTCGCCCGCGTTCGGCCGGCGGCCGGTGCACAGGCGGAAAGCCAGCGCGGCGCGCGCGGCGGGATCGGGACCGGCTTCGCGGCTCACACGCAAAGCCAGCGCCTGCGCGGCTTCGAAAAACACCGGATCGTTCAGAGTAGTCAGGGCCTGCAGCGGTGTGTTGGTGCGCACCCGGCGGACCGTGCAGATCTCGCGGCTGGGCGCGTCGAACACCGTCATGCTGGGATACGGCGAGGTACGCCGGATGAAGGTGTAGATGCCGCGCCGGTAGCGATCCTCACCGATGCTCATCTTCCACTTGTCATCGTTGTAGGGCATGTCCCAGACGCCCTGCGGCTGGTAGGGAAAGACGCTGGGTCCGCCGATTTTGGGACTCAGCAGGCCGCTGGCGCTGAGCACGATGTCGCGCACCATTTCGGCTTCCACGCGGAAGCGCGGACCGCGCGCCAGCAGACGATTGTACGGATCGCGCTGCTCCAATTCGGGCGTGACGCGGGAATCCTGGCGGTATGTCGATGAGGTCACAATCAGCCGCTGCAGGGCTTTCCGGCTCCAACCGCGATCCATGAACTCGACGGCCAGCCAGTCCAGGAGTTCCGGATCCACCGGCCGCTCCCCCTGCGTTCCGAAATCTTCACTGGTCTCGACGATCCCATGGCCGAAAAACTGTTCCCAGGTCCGGTTCACGGCCACGCGGCTGGTGAGCGGGTTGTCGCGGCTGACGATCCAGCGGGCCAACCCCAGGCGGTTCTTCGGCTGGTCCGCCGGCCACGGATTGAGCGCCTGCGGCGTGCCGGCATAAACCTTCTCGCCGGGACTAAGGAAGCTGCCGCGGACCCGCATCACCGCCGATAAGGGCTCGTCACCAGCCCGATCGCGCATCACCAGCGTGGTGGGGATGTGCAGGGCGTCCATCTGGTCCTGCCGCTGCTTCAGCTCGGCCCGTCCGCTCGCGAGCGATGGCGCCACTTTGCGAAAAGCCTCCGACAATTCGCCGGTTTGTTTCTTGGTGCGGGCGGCGGGCGCCAGCGCCAACACCGGCCGCAGGTCAGCCGGAACCTCCGCCACCCGATCGGGCGCGGGGGCTTCCGTCTCTGACACCCGGAACCGGCCGATCTCCTGTCCCGCAAATTCGGAAGCCTGGACGAGCGTGATCCGCAGAACGCTCTGTTCCGCGGAAAGCCGCGTCCCCAGCAGGAGGACCAGTTGGCGCGGCACGCGATGCTCGTCGCGGGTGGCATCCACATCCCACAAAGGCGTCTCCGGCCGGTCCTTTTTGGTCTTGACATGTCCGCCGTCGGAGGCCAATTTCGCCATCGTCACCGGTTCGGCCTGGCCGGCCGCGGAGACAATCTCCACGCGCAGGTCCGTCAACGCGAAATTGCCGTAGACGTCGCGGCCCGGGCCGCCGCGCGGCAGGCTGGCATCCGGCAATGCCTCGATTCGCAGCGCGGTCACGGCAGCGGGGTTTGGCAGGCGCGCCTCCAGGACGTAGGTGTCGGAGTCCGCATGATCGCCGGAGGCCAACCACGAGCCATCCGTTTGCCGGCTTAGAACCGCGCCCGCACGCGAGCGGGCAGCGGTGACTTCGACCGGCCGCCAGCCGGTTTCGAGAGACCGCATCTCCCGCTCCCAGCGCCCCTGCTCGCGATCCAGCTTGGGGGTCTGGGTCTTCAGCCTGGCTTCCAGGCGATCGATTCGCTGCTGCAGTTTTTTGCGCTGCTTCTCCTGTTCCGGCGTCGGCAGGCTGAGTTTCGTCTCGATGTACTTGTAGGTCGTGTCGCCGTAGTGCTTCTTCGTGTACTCGGAGTTGTTGAAGAAAGCCAGGAACTGATAGTATTCCTTCTGCGTGAACGGATCGAACTTGTGGTTGTGACACTGAGCACAAGCCAACGTGGAGCCCAGCCAGGTGGTCGCGGTAGTGTTCACGCGATCCACTAACTTCACCCATAGCTCCTCGTCTTTGTCCACGCCGCCCTCCTCGTTGAAGAGCGTGTTGCGATTGAATCCGGTGGCGATTCTCTGCTCGACGGTGGGATTGGGCAGCAGGTCACCGGCAAGCTGCTCGATGGTGAACTCGTCGAACGGCATGTCGCGGTTCAAGGCGTCGATGACCCAATCGCGATACTCCCAGATGGATCGGCGCTGGTCCTTTTCCCAGCCGTTGGTATCGGCGTAGCGTGCCAGGTCGAGCCACGGACGCGCCCATCGCTCGCCGTAGTGCGGATTGGCGAGCAGCCGGTCGACCAGCCGCTCGTAGGCATCCGGACGGGTGTCGCTCAAAAACTCGTCGATCTCCCGCGGACTGGGGGGCAGACCGATCAGGTCCAGGCTGACCCGCCGGATCAGGGTCTCGCGGGAAGCCTCCGGCGAGGGCCGCAGTCCTTCCTTTTCGAGGCGCGCCAGAACAAAGGAATCTATGGGATTGCGGACCCAGGCCTGGTTTCGGACGGCTGGAACCTCCGGACGGACCGGAGGGATGTACGCCCAGTGTTTGGCTCGAGGCGCACGGGCGAGCTCCGGCAGTCCCGGAGCGCCGCTCTCGATCCACTCTCGGATCAGCGACACCGTCTCCGCCGGCAGCGGCTTGCCGCCGAGCGGCATGCGTGCCGCCTGATCCGGCGAGGTGATCCTTTGAAAAAGGAGACTGGCGGCGCTACGGCCAGGATGAACGACCGCCCCGGACCGTCCGCCCCGCGCCACGGCTTTGGCGGAATCGAGCGACAGGCCCGCGCTGGGTCTGGCGCCGTGATGGCACGGCACGCACGAGGCATTCAGGATGGGTTGGATGTTGGTGTAGTCGATCGTGCCAGCGGCACAGCAGGCGGCGGCCGCCAGTAGCGCGCACACAGGTTGCCACGCGAGGCGACAGCCATAACCCAGGATCATCCGAGCGCTCCAGGTGCGATTATACGTTAAACCGGCATGGGTTCACACCCGTCCTGACACAGGCCGGAACGGCGCGGCCGTGTTAAGCTGCCAAGGTGGCCGAACCTTCCGGCCAGGCGCCTAAACCGCCCAAGGTTTCGGCCCTGGTAGTTTCCTACAATCGAAAGGCCCTGTTGCGGCGCGCTCTCGACGCACTGGAGCGGTCGGAAAACCGCGGAATCATGGAAGTCGTGGTGATCGACAATGGCTCCACCGACGGCAGTGCCCAACTGGAGACGGAATACGCGCGCTGCCGGTTCATACGTGTCCCGCGGAACTTCGGGTTGACCAAGGCGCTCAACCTTGGCGTACGCGGATCGGAAGCCGACTACGTCCTGTTCTTACACGAAGATACGGAGGTTTTTCCGGACACCGTCCGGCTTCTGGCCGAGGCCCTGGACAAGCAGGCGGAAGCCGGCGCCGTCTGTCCCCTGCTGGTGGATGACGAAGGCCACCCGGCCCCCCAGTTGGGCAAGTTCCCGCCGGACGACACTTACCGGCCGGCCGAACCCGGCACCGAACTTATGCCGGTCGATTACGCGCGGGGCGCCGCGCTCATGATGCGCCGCTTCTTCCTCACCGCGATCCGGCAGATCGACGAGCGCTACGGCCAGTTCGGCAGCGATGCGGACCTTTGTTTTCAACTGCGGCGGGCCGGGAAGAAGATCCTTCTGGTACCCCAGGCGCGGGCCCATCACACGGGCCGCAGCGAGGACTCTCCCCTGCGCCAGGCTGATCGAAGACAGGGCACCAACGCCTGGACCGCCAAGTATGGCGGTTTCTTCAGCGGGCTGAGAGCACAGATCGGGTCCGTACTCGGCGCGCTGGCTGGTTTCCGCTTTGCCGAACTGAGATATCTTTTGGGTAGCCAAAAAGTTGACGGAAGTCAACAGGAGTAGCCCCCCAAAAGTTTGGCCCTCCCGGAACGGTATCCGCTATTATGTAGGCAATGGATCCCATACTACTGGTACTCTTGCCAGGATTCGTTGCAGTTGGCTCGGGCCTGCTGGCGTACTACATCATGCAATCCCGCATGGACGTTGCGCTGGCCCGGGAGCGCGAAGCCATGGCTGAGGCCCGCGGTACGCTGGAAGCCGAGAAGAACTCGCTCGAGGCCGCCCTGCACAGCGCCAAGGAATCCGCCCGCCGCGAGGCGCTGGACGAGTTCCTGGCGGATGTGCACGTCGAGCAGCGCCACTATATCAAAGACAATAAACTGCTTTTCCAGAACCGCAAGACGCTCGTGCTGCAGGAGCGCATCTACTTCCGGAACATCCCGCTGTCGAATTGGATCGAGCACGAGATCGTGATGCAGGAGGGCGAAGACCTGGAAAAGGCGGCGCGCAGTCTGACATCCTTTGTCGACGTCGTGCCGGTCGGCGGCGGACAGGCTCCGGCGAACGGCAATCGTCTGCTGCGTTGAACTAATCCAGGCGGAGCGCGGCGCAGGCGGATACCTTCTCGATATCCACTCCCGTGCCGCCTTCATCTGTGGTGTACACTTCCAGATCCTTGGGCGCGGCGCCGGGCGTCAGCAGTTGCGCGTGCTTGAAGGTCCCCAGCAGTTGCACCGTGACATTTTCGATGGGGTATGCGGAGTAATTCACTAACTCCACCACCACCTGCTTTCCGTTGTCCGTCGTGAGGACGTTGGAGAGCATGGAAGAAACATTGAAGAGCCGGACCCCGAGGTTGGTGCGGCCAGTCATGGATTGCACGTCATGCCAGATGTCGTTGAGGCGATCGAGTTCCGCCTTATCGAGGGTAATCTGGTCGGAGCCTAAGGCCGATTGGCCCTTCCATCCGGGCGGCGCGGTGAGGACGGTATGGCCGGCGCGCGCGAAACCTCTGAGGATCTCGCGCTGCGCGGGTGTCAGCGCATCGGCGTCCACATCCACCGCCATGGAAGCGCCCGCCAGCGAATCGGCGGTGAGCCGCTGGCCCGGAACAGCCCGGACCGGAGTGTGCTTGGCGCCGATCATGTCCAGGATGCCGCCGGAGAGCAGAGCGTCGTTGCGGTCCTGGACCACGGCCAGTTTGCTGTACGGCTGCAGACCGCGCCACTCGGCGTGCGATTCATAGAACTCGAGCACCTGCGCCATCGCGCGCCAGTCCTTCACGGCGGCAGCATCGCCGCGTGCGAGGCGGGCGGAGAAATCCGGATCCAGCGCCAGGATCCAGCGTGCGCCGGCCAGGGCCGCGTCGTTGATGGCCTCCAGGTAGCGCTCGCCGGTCACCACGGTATGGGCCGGCGGCTGATATCCGAGCCACAGGACAGCCGGGCCCCAGGCGCGCACCGAACGGATGAAACCGGTGTTGGTATCGATCCAGGGAGATCCGGACGGCGCGGCTTTGGCGGCGCCATTGTCGAGCACTTGGATGCCGGGCCAGACGCCCTGGTAGGTGCCGATGACAGGCTCGGAACCGCCCAGCGGCATCCGGGCGCGGGAGGTCAACTCGACCACGATGGCGCGCGTGCCGGCGAGCAGGTCGCGCACGCGGGCGGCCGTGCCCTGCGGAAACTCGCCTTCGAGGACCACGCCCTGCATCCCGGCGTGAACGGCCTGGCGGGACGGTTCGGCGGGGTCCGGGCTAGGCTTCAGAACCGCCAGGGTGACGATACCCCGATCGGCCGCGCGGGAGACGAACTCGGGCGTGTAATCGGCGAGCAGAAGGCAATTGATGGGAGTGCCCGAAAGCAGGTCGAGGCTCTTCGGGTTCGTCCCGTTCCAACGAGCCGGCACCCACGCGGCGGGCGGAATGGCGGCGGCGAGCGGGGCGGCGGCCAGTAAGATCAGCCAGCGGGCCATGCGGACGAGCATACTTCTACTGTACATGGCGCCGGAACTGGCCGGCTTACTGGTTCGGGCGATAGGCGATGCAGTCGATTTCGACCTTCAGGCCGGGCATGGCGAACTGGCAGGCCACCGTGGTGCGGGCCGGCTTGTCGGCGCCGAAAAACTCGGTGTAGACCTCGTTCATGGCGGCGAAGTCCTTTCCATCCGCCAAAAAAACGGAGCACTTCACCACGTCGGCAAGACTCGATCCGCAGCCCTCCAGGATGCGCCGGATATTGGTAAGGACCAGGCGCGTCTCGCCGCGAATATCGCCCAGCTCGACCTGGTTGGTGGCCGGATTGACCGGCACCTGCCCCGAGACGAAAATGAAATCGCCCGCGCGCACGGCCGGCGAATACGGTCCGCGCGGGATAGGCACGCCCGGCGGGCTCAAGCGTTCGATCATTAACTTCCCTCCGCTTCCAGGAATCGTTCGGCTTCCATGGCCGCCATGCAGCCGGCGGCGGCCGCGGTGATGGCCTGGCGATATACGCGGTCCTGCACGTCACCGGCGTGGAACACCCCATGGATATTGGTGCGCGCGCCGCCCTTGCTGACGATGTATCCTTCGGAATCGGTCTCGATCTGTCCCTTGAACATCGCCGTGTTGGGAATGTGACCGATAGCCACGAAGAAGCCATCCACTTCCTGCTCCCAGACGGCGCCGGTGGCCAGGTTCTTCAAACGCACGCCGGTGACCAGGTGCTGGCCGGGATCGAGAACATCTTCGACCACGGTGCTGGTCAGAAATTTGATCTTGGGATTGTGGCGCGCCCGGTCCAGCATGATCTTGGAAGCCCGGAACTGATCGCGGCGGTGGACCAGAGTTACTTCGGAGCCGAAGCGGGTCAGGAAATTGGCTTCTTCCATGGCCGAATCGCCGCCGCCGATCACCATGATTTTCTTGCCGCGGTAGAAGAAACCGTCGCAGGTGGCACAGGAACTGACGCCGTGGCCGATGAGGTTCTTTTCCGATTCGAGACCCAGCCAGCGTGCCGACGCCCCGGAAGCGACAATCAGTGTGCGTGTCTCGATCCACTCGCCCTCCACGTTGACGCGGAAAGGACGCTGGCTCAGATCGGTATCCACCACGTCGCCATGTATATATTCGGCGCCGAAGTTCTCCGCCTGCTTCTTGATGTTCTCCACCAGTTCGGGCCCGTGGACGCCTTCGGGAAAACCCGGGAAATTCTCAACCAGGGTGGTGAGCGATAACTGCCCGCCGGCATGCTTGCCCATCACCACCAGCGGTTGCAGATTGGCGCGCGCGGTGTAAACGGCCGCCGTATTACCGGCGCAGCCGGAACCGATGATCAGAACGTTTCGCATCTGTGATTTTAGACTCACCAATGTAGCATGGCGATTCCGGCCGGGCCTATTCCGGTAAGCTGGTGGCGGAGGAGAGGTTGATGGCGAGACTGTTTGCGGTGATCCGGTCGCGGGGCGCGGCCTGGAACGATGCGTTGCCGCTGGAGGGGCAGGACGGCTGGCGATCCCACGCCGGCTTCATGAACGCTCTCCATGCCGACGGCTTCGTAGTGGTCGGAGGACCACTGGAAGGTACGGCCGACGTTCTGCTGATCTTCCGCGCGCGCGCGGTGGAAGAGATCGCGGCGCGCCTGGAACCCGACCCGTGGAGCCGCATGGATCTGCTGCGGATCACCCGGGTGGCGCCCTGGGACTTGCGGTTGGGATCGCTGGGCTGAGGGAATGGCCGCGCAGTTTGTTGAAAGGAACGGCAGGGTGCGGGCATTCCGAAGTGACAGTTTTGTGGAACTCGGACGTGCCAGGCGCGGTCCAATACCACGAGGCTGCGCGGAGACACTCGATGAAACCCTGCATCTTAGCGGTCACACTGTTACTCGGAGTCACAGCGGCGCGGAGCCAATCCACCGCCGTCACTTACTCCCACGGCGCGTTACACACCACCGTATCTTATTCCCTGCCCTACAGCGGCACGGGGCAACTTACCGTGGAGCTTCTGGATCCCGATGACCGGGCGCTCGGGCGTACGGTACGGACGGTAACCGTAAGTAAGGGCGACACCCGTTGGCGGGACGAGCTGGCTCTAACTCCTCCGGTCAGCCTGGAAGATCTGCCGTGGCTGCGGCTGCACAGCCGCTTCGCGTACGATGGCGGGGGCGCGGTAGAGCGAACCGAAGCCGTTTCGCAGATCCTGCGCATGCCGGTGGTGCATATTCTGGGCCAGCAGTCCTATCTGACGGGCGGGCCCGCCGCGGTGCGGGTAATCGTCACCGATTCCGCCGACGAAGTAATCCAGGGGGCCAGCTCGGTGCGGATCGAGCTCGATGAGCCAGGCCATAAGGCGCGCCCGCTGTTCAACGGACGCCTGAATGCCCGCGGCACCACGGAGGCGCAGTTCCGGTTTCCGGCAGGCTTGACCGGCAGTTACCAATTGCACTACATCGCGGACACTCCCATAGGTTCGGCCGACTTCACGCAGCAGGTGAACCTGGACGACAAGGTCTCGATCCTGCTGACCACGGAGAAACCGATCTACCAGCCGGGACAGACGATTCATGTGCGGGCGCTGGCGCTCGACCGCGCCCGCCATAATGCCGCCGGCGGCAGGAAGCTGACTTTTGAAGTGGAAGATTCGCGCGGCAACAAGGTTTTCAAGAAGGCTACGCAGACGGATAAGTTCGGCATCGCCGCGGCGGAATTTGCACTGGCGGAGGAGGTCAACCTGGGTACCTATCACTTACGGGCGCGCATGGAGCATGACGACGCCGGCCAGCATTCCGCGGAGATAGCTTTCAACGTCGACCGCTATGTGCTGCCCAAGTTCAAAGTCGCGGTGGAATTCGCCGGGAAGGCCGGCAAGCGTTATTACAAGCCCGGCGAACATGTCACGGGCATCGTCCGCGCGCATTACTTCTTCGGCAAGCCGGTGGATGGGGCCGAAGTCGGCCTCAAGGCAACCGGAATGGATGTGACACAGTTCGAGGCCTTCTCCGCGCGGGGCAGGACGGACGGCGAGGGTGTCTACCACTTCGATCTGCGTCTGCCGGACTATTTCGCGGGACGGCCATTGAGCCAGGGGGCCGCGCGCGTCCTGATCGAAGCTTCGGTCAAGGATGCGGCGGGGCACACCGAGACCCGCGGCGAGCCGATCACGGTCAGCGGATCGCCGCTTTTGATCACCGCGGTTCCGGAGGGCGGCACCCTGATCCCGAACCTGGAGAACCAGGTGTTTGTGCTGACCTCGTACCCGGATGGAAAGCCGGCTGTCTCCCGCGTGAAAGTGCGCGCGGGCGGGGATCCGGAACAGAGCCTGGCCACCGATGATGGGGGTGTGGCAGTGGTCCGGATTCGGCCACGCGCCGAGGCCGAGCCATTGCTGATCGAAGCCGCCGATCAACAGGGAAACCGGGCATCCACGTCTCTGCGCCTGCAGCCGCGCGAGGGCTTGGAGCAGATCTTGCTCCGCACGCAGAATGCCCTGTATCGCGCCGGGGATCGGATCGCTTTGCAGGTATTCTCGACCAGGCGGAGCGGCGCGGCTTACATCGACGTGGTGAAGGAAGGTCAGACGATCCTGACCCGCGATATCGATCTCGTGAATGGCCGCGCAGACCTGAGCCTGACGGCTACGCCGGATTTGGCCGGGACGGTGGACGTTAGCGCTTATTTGTTCGGACGCGATGCGAGGCCCGTAGGCGATCATCGCCTGATCTTCGTGCAGCCCGCCGACGAGCTAAACATCAAGGCCGAAGCGGATGCCGGAAGTTACCGGCCGGGCGGCGAGGCGCGTGTGCGCTTCCACGTGACCAACGGCCGGGGTGAAGGCGTCCAGGCTGCCCTGGGCTTGCAGGTGGTGGACGAGGCGGTCTTCGCGCTGGCCGAGAAACAGCCGGGATTCGCCAAAGTGTTTTTTTACCTGGAACAGGAGGCCATGAAACCGCACTACGAGATTCACTCGCTCAGCTTGCCGGACGTGGTCGAACCGGTCGCCGCGCCGCGCGCGGAGCAACAGGACCGGGCCGCGCGGGCCCTGTTTGCAGCCACCGAGCTGGTCAGCACGAACAAGTTCGAAACCGAGTTTGGGCGCACCGTGCCGATGACCAGATTCGCTGATTATTACCAGCGGTATTGGGCCAGCTTCCACGCCCAGTTGGAGCGCCTGGCGGCGGACTTCACCAGGGAGTTGCGTACGGGCGGCGATCTCCCAAAAGCCGCCGCGCATCTGCGGAGCAGCGGAGCCCGCGAGATGCGGGATGCCTGGGGCACGCCTCTGCGTATCGAGCATTATGACTGGTTGCCCGCCAAGACTTATCAGGTGAGCGCCAGCAATTCGCCGTTCAACCTGGTAGCGTTTCTGACCGTGAACGAACGGCGGATCGTGGGCCGGCCCGGCAAGCGCGGCAGCCGGATCGACCTCGACGTGGAGCATGAGCGGGGGGCGTTCAATGGGCTGGCGGAGATCACCGGATCGGTCATGGACCAGAACGGAGGCGCGCTCGAAGGCGCCACCGTCACCGCGCGGCTGGCCGGCGGCGGCGCGCATTCGGCCTGGGCGAACCGTAGCGGCCAGTTCACGCTGTCGGCTCTGCCGGCGGGCGATTACGAGGTGACCGCGTCCGACGGAGCGGAGACGGTCTCGCGGCGCGTCACGCTTCAGGTGCGCGATCGGGGCGTTCTGTCCATTGTGCTGGGGCAGACTGGCGGCCCGGTGGTAACCGTCAGCGACCGGAGGCTCTTTCCGCCGCCTGTCAGGTTCGCCCTCGCCGGCGGAGGAGGGGGCGGCGTGGTGGGCGGCGTGGTGGGCGGCATCGTGGCCGGCGAACCGCGCGCCATGGATATGGCGATGTTGGCTCCGCCCGCGGCGCCGGCGGCGGCGCGCATGCTCATGGAGAAGAAGGCATTCAATATGGCCACGGCCACACTGGCCAAGGTGGAACCGGCGCCTGCCGTCCACGTGCGGTCTTACTTCCCGGAGGCGCTGTACATCAACCCGGAGATCATCACCGATCAGAATGGCAATGCCAGCATCCGGATTCCGCTGGCCGATTCGATCACTACCTGGCGCATGGCGATGATGGCTTCCACGGTGCACGGAGCTTTGGGCAGCGGGTCGTCGAGCCTCAAGGTATTCCAGGATTTCTTCGTGAACCTCGACTTACCCGTCACTTTGACACAGGGCGACCGGGTGTCGATCCCCGTGGCGGTCTACAACTACTCGGCGTCCCGCGGCGACGTGCGCCTGGAGTTGAAGGACGAAGATTGGTATGGACTGGTGAACGACGCGGCGTTTAAAGACGTCCCGGTCGAAGCGGGGCGGGTGGGCGCGTCGCAATTCACGATTGAGGCACACCGGATCGGCAAATTCAAGCTGACCCTTACCGCGAAGATGGCCGGCGGCAACAATCCCGCGGACATCGTGGTCCGCGAGATCGAGGTGGTGCCCAACGGGCGCGAGCAGAACACGGTTTTCAACGGGCGGCTGGAAACGGCCGTGGCGCACGAAGTGAAGTTCCCGGAGTCGGCTATCGCCGGCGCCAGCAAGATTCTGGTGCGGCTCTATCCCGGCCCGCTCAGCCAAGTGGTGGAAGGCATGGACGCCATCCTTCGCATGCCTTTCGGATGTTTCGAGCAGACATCGTCGGCCACGTATCCGAACGTCCTGGCGCTCGATTACATGAAGCGCGCGAAGAAGCTGACGCCGGAGGTGCACGCCAAAGCCGAGGGATTCATCGCCAACGGATACCAGCGGCTCCTGACCTTCGAAGTCCCCGGCGGCGGGTTTTCCTGGTTCGGCAACGCGCCGGCAAACAAGATACTGACGGCATACGGTCTGATGGAATTCTCCGATATGTCGCGCGTGCATGACGTGGACCCGCGGCTGATCGAGCGGACCGGGCAGTGGCTGGCCGGGCAGCAACAGGCTGATGGGAGTTGGAAGCCGGACAGTAGTTTCATCAACGAAGGCGCGACGAATCGCTATAACACCGACGTGCTGCGCATCACGGCATACATCGGCTGGTCGCTGGTCAACACCGGTTACAAGGGACCGGCAGTAGATAAGGCCAAGCAATATGTGGAGCAGAACCTGGCGGGCAAGCCGGATGCTTACACGCTGGCGGTGGTCGCCAACTTCGCGGCCGAATACAGCCAGGACCGCGAGTTCACGCGGCGGGCGATGCGCGTGCTGCTGGACGCGCGCACGGAGAAAGACGAACAAGCCTGGTGGACGGCGGACGAGACCGCGGTCTATTCGACCGGCGAGAGCGCCGCGGTGGAGACGACCGGGTTGGCCGTGCAGGCATTGCTGAAGTGGGGCGAGGCTTCCGCCACGGCGACCAAGGCGCTGCGGTATATCGCGGCGAAGAAAGACGCCGCCGGCACCTGGGGCACCACCCAGGCGACCATCATGGCGCTCCGCGCGCTGCTACTCTCGATGGAGAAAGGCGCGGCGGACGTGCGCGGCGAAGCCGAGATCGTGTTGGATGGCCGCCCGGTAAAGACGTTGGTGCTGACGGCGGAGAATAACGATCTGCTGCATCAGTTCGTATTCCCGGTGGATGCGAAGATGGCGCACAACGTGGATCTGCGTTTCGAAGGCAAAGGCGGCCTGGCGTACCAGATCGTGGGACGGTCCTTCATACCCTGGGGCGAGAAGCCCGCCGGCGAGCCGCTTTCGATCGACGTCGCCTACGATCGCACACACCTGGCGCAGGACGACATCGCCACCGCCACCGCCACGATTAAGAACAATCTCGGCAAGACCGCCAACATGGTGATGGTGGACCTGGGGATTCCCCCGGGCTTCGATCTGCTCGCGGAAGATCTGCAGGCGTACCAGGAGCAGAGCGCCAAACAGAAGAGCGGCCGCATGGAGAAGTTCAGCCTGACGGCTGTGCAGGCTATCCTGTATTTCGACGGGATCGGCGGGGGCGACACGGTGACGCTGCACTTCCGTTTGCGGGCGAAGTATCCGATCCGGGCGCGCACATTCGCGTCGCGGGTCTATGAGTACTACGATCCGGCGGTGAGCGCCGTAGCGCGTCCGGTGGCGCTGGAGGTACGGAAAAAGTGACGTTCGGGGAGTTCGCTACTGCAAATGGATTGCATCGCGACGGGCGTCCCGGACCAGGGTACCGGACGGGTCTCCGTACCTGACAAAACGGCCCTTGCAATTGATTTCGGATTTAGGCATACTGAAATTAGAAATGCAACTCAGTTGCAAGGACCTCCGACCTGGACAACAAGCCATCCTGGACACCATCGGGCTGCCGCCGGACGACGCCCGCCGCCTGATGGAACTTGGCTTTCTTCCCGGCGCGCAAGTCACCGCCGGCCATCGCGCGCCGGGCGGCGACGCGCGCGTATTCCAGGTGGATGGTTCGGAGATCGCGCTGCGAGCGGTGACCGCCGCGCGGCTGACCGTGCGTTTCGTGTGAGGGCCCCTTGACCGCCTGTGACGGCTGCGCCGCCCTCAAGATCGCAAATCCCCCGGTGAATCCACTACGTACCGTGGCGCTGGTGGGCCCTCCCAATTGCGGCAAGACGACGCTGTTCAACAGGCTTACGGGACTGCGCCGGAGGGTGGCCAATTTTCCGGGCGTCACCGTCGAACAGCACACCGGCAAGGCGAATCTGCCGGATGGCCGCGAAGTTTCCATCGTGGATCTGCCGGGCATCTACAGCCTGCACCCCCGGTCGGAAGACGAGCAGGTGGCGCACGACGTGCTGAAGGGCTTGCGCCCGGGATCGCCTAAACCCGATGCCATTCTGCTGTTGCTCGATTCCACCAATCTGCGGCGCCACCTGGTGCTGGCCGCGTCGGTGCTGGCCCTGGGTGTTCCCACGCTGGTCATTCTCAATATGGCCGACGAGCTGCGCAGCCGCGGCGGCAAGCTCGACACCGGCGCCCTGGAGGCGCAACTGGGCGCGCCGGTGGTGCTGGTAAGCGCGCGCCAGGGCGAGGGGGTGGAGGCCATCTTCCGGTTTCTGGCAGGCGCGATCCCAACGCCCCGCCCGATCGAGCTGCCGGTGATTCAGGATGTACCCAAGTGCCGACAATGGGCCGGCCGCGTAGGCAGCCGGGCGTCGTATCATCCGCCGGCGCCCCCGATCTGGACCCGCCGCCTGGATGCCGTTTTTCTGCATCCGTTCTTCGGCATCGCGATCTTTGCCGCCGTGGTGTTGGCGGTATTTCAGACGATCTTCACCGCCGCCGCGCCGTTGATGGACGGCGTGAAGTGGCTGTTCGATGTCTCCGGCCGCTGGATCGCCGCCGCCTTGCCGGCATCCCCGCTGCGTTCGCTGTTGGTGGAGGGCGTGTGGGCGGGCGTCGGTTCGGTAATCGTATTCCTGCCGCAGGTGCTGCTGCTGTTTCTGTTCATCGGGATACTGGAAGACTCGGGGTATCTGGCGCGCGCCGCCCTGATCGCCGACCGCACCATGGCTCGGGTCGGCCTGCAAGGCAAGTCGTTTATCCCGCTGCTGTCCGCGTACGCCTGTGCGGTGCCGGCCATCCTGGCCACCCGCACTATCGAAAACAAGCGGGACCGCGTGGCCACCATCCTGATCGCTCCTTTTATGACCTGCTCGGCGCGGCTGCCGGTCTATACTCTCATCATCGCCGCGTTCATTCCGAATCGCCCGGTTCTGGGGGCCTTCCTGGGCGCGCGCGCCGCTGCGCTGCTGGGACTATATGCCCTCGGCTTTCTGGCGGCGGTGGCCACCGCGCGCCTGTTAAAATCGTCCATCCTGAAGAGCGGTCCCACGTCGTTTCTGCTGGAGATGCCTTCCTATCGCTGGCCCACGGTGCGTTCGCTGGGGCTACGCCTTGTGGACCGCGCCGGCATCTTCCTGAAACGCGCCGGCACCATCATTCTGCTGGTCACGGTAGTGCTTTGGGGGCTGGCCCATCTGCCCCTGAACCATGGACAGGCGCCGCCCATCGAGCAGAGCCTGGCCGGCACGGTCGGGCGCACCATCGAGCCCGTGATCCGGCCTCTCGGATTCAACTGGAAGATCGGCATCGGGTTGATTACATCGCTGGCGGCGCGCGAGGTGATCATCGGGACTCTGGGGACGATCTATGGCATGGACCCGGCGTCGCACGCGCTCGATCTGCAGCAGGCCCTGCATCGCGACCTCTCGCTGGGGGCGGCGTTTGCGCTGCTGATCTTTTTCGCTTTTGCCATGCAGTGCACCTCGACGCTGGCCGTAGTGCGGCGCGAGACTGGGGGCTGGCGTTGGCCCGTTGCCCAGTTTGCGTACATGGGGACGCTGGCGTACATCGGGGCGTTCGTGGCCTTTCACCTGGTGCGCTAATCGGGCAGTGTGAAGAGATAGGCTACCAGGTCGTCCATTTCCCGGTTCGAGAATCGATAAGGCGGCATGAAGCTGCCCGGCGAGAGCGCCGCCGGGTTGGCGAAGTGCCGCACCACCCAGTCCTTCGAGCGGCGGCGCGCCAGGCCGTTCAGCGGCGGGCCGACCGTCATCCCCACGCCATTCACCTGGTGGCAGCTTCCGCAGTTCCCCGATTGATAGAGCAGCGCGCCGTGCACGGCGAAGTCCGGCGCGCTGGACAGCGCTTCGGCATTACGCGGGTTCAGCTTCAGCAGGAACGCCGCCAGGGCGTTCAATTGGGCGTCGCTCAGCAGAATTGCGGGCATGGCGCTGCCCGGCACCATGGCGGACGGACGTTTGAAATGCGCGATCATCCAGGCAGCGGATTTCTTGATGGGCATGTTCGCCAGGTCCGGCCCGATGCTGCTTTTCCCGCTCCCCAGCGCGTGGCAACTGGCGCAGTTCTCCTTGCGGAAATAGCCGATGCCGGCCAGTTCCTCGGGCGACAGGTTCAGCCAGTCGGTGGGCGCGCCGTAATCGATCGCTACGGGAGCCTCGGGCTTCGGCGTGGTAACCACCGCGGCGGCCGTCAGGCCGCCCCAGCCGAGAGCGAAAAGCGCCACTACGCCGAAGGCCGCCGTACGGCGCGTGCCGCGCATCACCTTCCCGCGATCCACGAACGGCACCAGCAACAGCGCCAGGATAGCCAGCGCCGGCAGAATGACGCTGCCCACAACTTCCAGCGGACCATTGAAGAATTTGAGCGTCTGAAACAGGAACAGAAAGTACCAGTCGGGACGCGGGATGTAAGTGGTGTCGGTGGGATCGGCCAGGCGCTCGAGAGGCACGTGTACCGCCGCCGCCATCAGGAACAGGACCGCGAAAGCGGCGAAAATGGCCACCGTATCGCGAAACACCTGCCGCGGGTAGAACTTTCTGCGCGGCTGAAGCTCGTCGCCGGGCTGCGGCGCCACGCCGTGTTTGCGGACCAGATAGACGTGCGTAGCGATCAGCAGGCCGGTGGCAGGCGGCAGGAGCAGCACATGCAACCCATAGAATCGCGCGAAGGTGACCACGCCGATGGCGCCTTCGCCGCCCAGCAGGCGGCTGAGATACGGCCCCAGCAATGGCGCGCGCGACGCGATCTGGGTGGTTACCACCGTGCCCCAATAGGCGCGGTTGTCCCAGGGCAGCAGGTACCCGGTGAGCCCGTAGGCTAGTGTTAACAGGAGCAGGATCACTCCCACCATCCAGGTCGCCTCGCGCGGCTTCTTGTAGGCGCCGTACAGGAAGACTTGCGTCATGTGCAGCACCACCACCACGATCAGCATGCTGGCGCCCCAGTGATGCAGGCCGCGGATGAGATGGCCGCCGGTCACCTCGGTCAGGATGTAACGCAGGCTGTTGTAAGCGTCGCCGGGAGTGGGCGCGTAGTTGAAGGCCAGCAGGGCGCCGGTGAAAGCCTGCGTCAGAAAGAGAAATACCGCGATGCTGCCGAAGACCTGGTGCCAGCCGCTGGATGCCGGGATCTCCTCGTAGAGGAAGTTGCGGATGGCGGTTTCGATGCCCGTGCGATGATCCAGCCAGCTCACGCTTTTGCCTTCGACGGAACCAGCCGGCCGAGGAACAGCTCCCCGTTTTCCACGCGGGTCTGGTAGCGATCGAGCGGTCGGGGCGCCGGTCCGGAAACCACCTTGCCGTCGATGCTGAAAATGGAGGTGTGGCAGGGACACAGGAACTGGCTGCGGCTCTCGTCCCAATGGTAGGCGCAGCCCAGGTGGGTACACTGCGGACCAAAGGCCAACAGGCCGGCGTCAGGCAACTTCACCACCCAGGCGCTGGTCTTCTCGCTTTGGATCTTCCAGCCGTCCACCCGGTTGCGGCGGAAGACCATTTCCACAGGCACGCCGGAATCGAGCTTGGAAACGCTGCCGGCATCTACCCATTCGGGCGCCTTGCGCAGCTTGGGCGGCAGCAGCAGATAGACGGCCGCCGGGATGGAGAGCGCGGCGGCGATCACGCTCCACAGACCGTAGATCGCCGCGACGTAGAATTTCCGGCGCGTGACATCCGTATCCGTCCGCGCTTGTTCGGCTACCGACATGTATACACGATAAGACAAACCGGGCGGGTGAAGTGTGGCGGTTTTGTAAACGTTTTGGGAAAAAGCGCTGCCAGCGCCGCGTCCGAAAGACGCTATGCTGTCAGGATATGGCCGACGAAGATCTAAAAGCTGAATTAGAACGCCTGCGCGCCGAAAACGAGGCGCTGAAAAAGCCCTTGCGTGGGCAGATTTCCATACGCGTGAGCGAAAAAGGCGCGGTGTCCGTGTATGGACTGGGGCGTTTCCCGGTCACGTTATATAAGGAGCAGTGGGAAAAGCTGCTGGCTTCGGCCGAGCACATCAAGAGCTTCATCCAGGACAACGACCACCTGCTGAAGAAAAAGGAGTAGCTACCGGGTCAGCCGGTCGAGCAGCGCGCCGCCGGCATCCAGGAGGCGTATGTCCACGTCCGGCAGGCCCAGCGCATGCGTGGAACAGCTTAAGCACGGATCGTAGGCCCGCACCACCGCCGAAACGCGGTTGAGCATCCCCTCCCGCAAGTGATTGCCGTCGATGAAGCGCTGGCTCACCTGGCGGACGCTCTGGTTCATGGCCAGGTTGTTGTGCCCGGTGGCGACGATCAGGTTGGCCCAGCGGATGGCGCCGTTCTCGTCCACCTTGTAATGATGGATCAGAACGCCGCGGGGAGCCTCGGCCACGCCGATGCCTTCGAGTGCGTTGACCCCCGCGTGGGCGCGCACGTGTTTGTCCAGGATCATTGGATCTTCGAGCAGCGCCTGCATCCGCTCCAGCGCGTAGAGCGCCTCGATCAGGCGCGCGTAATGGTAATGGAACGCGCTCTGCGCCGGCGCGCCAAAGCGCTGGTGGAATTCGGCGAATTCCCGGTCGGCTTCCGGCGTGCCGCAGCGGTCGGCCACGTTCAGGCGCGCCAGCGGTCCCACGCGATAGATGCCTTCGGGATAGCCCAGCGGCTTGTAATAAGGCGCCTTCAGATAGCTGGTGGGTAAGGTGGTTTCCGCGATGTAGTCGGTGTACTGGCGCGGACGCACCTGGTCGGCGACGATATTGCCCGCGGCATCGCGGAAGCGCAACTTGCCGTCATAAAGCTGCAGGTTGCCGGCGGCATCCACCAGCCCGGCATACATGGTCGGGGAATTGCCAAAACTGGCGATCTCCTCGGCGAACTGGTCCAGGGCGCCCTTAAAGAAATCCAGCGTGCGATGGACAATGGCCTTGGCGGCGGGCAATCCGGCCAGAATGCGGTCGCGGACCTCGAAGGATAACGGCGCGTTGACGCCGCCGGGGACCGTCCAGGAGGGGTGGATCCGCTCCCCCGCCAGCCATTCGATCGCCTGCTGGCCGAATTTGCGCAGAGCGATACCGTCGCGCGCGCGTTCGGGATGCTGCTCGATGAGCCCGAGCACGTTGCGGTGCGCGGGGTCCGCGTCCATGCCCAACAGCAGGTCGGGCGCGGAGAGATGGAAGAAGCTCAGCGCGTGAGACTGCACGAACTGGCCGCAGTGCAGCAGCTCGCGCAGCAGGACGGCGGTCTCCGGAATCTGCACGGCCATGATCGCGTCGCAGGCCTTGACGGACGCCAGCAGATGGCTGATCGGACAGATACCGCAGATACGCGCGGTGATGGACGGCATTTCGTAATAAGGGCGGCCTTCGGTAAATTTCTCGAACCCGCGGACCTGTGTGACGTGCAACTGGGCGTCGGCTACGCGGCCCTCGTCGTCGAGCTGGATGGTGATCCGGGCGTGGCCTTCGATGCGGCTGACGGGATCGATCTTGAGAGTTTTCATAAGACACCCTATCCGAACTTCACCTTGCACGCGAGATCGGGGACGCGGCCTTCGAGCAACTCGCCCAGCACGAAGGCGATATCCTTGGCGGTTGGCGGACAGCCGGGCACGTGCAGATCCACCCGCACCGCTTCGTGCAGCGGCACCGTATGTTTGAGCAGCGGCGGCACGCCGTCGGTGGGAACCGTGCCGTAGATGCTCTCGAGCAGCTTCTTCACTGGAATGTGGTTGCGCATGGAAGGCACATTGCTCGTGACCGCGCAGTCGCCCAACGCCACGAGCAGCTTGCTGCGGGCGCGGACCAGGCGGGCCTTCTCCAGATCTTCCAGGCTGCTGATGGCGCCCTCAACCACCGTTACGTCGACGGCCTTGGGAAATTCCTGCGCATCCACCAGCGGCCCGTATACCACCTCTACTTTGCCGGCCAGCGGGATAAGGGCCTCGTCCAGATCGAGCAGGGACATATGGCAGCCGGAGCAGCCATCCAGCCAGAGCGTCGCGAGCTTCGTTTTTCTCATTGATTGCCTCCCCGTCTGACCGCCAGCCAGCTAATGTTCTCGACGCGCTTGGTCATCTCCTCCACCGCCCAGCCCTTCTCGGCCATGGCGCCGGTGGGGCATACCTGCACGCACTTGCCGCAACTGGTACAGTTGCGGGACTGGCCCCAGGGCCGGTTCAGATCGCTGGTGATCAGGGAGTGGATGCCGCGCGAACTGACGTCCAGCACATGCGCGCCCTCCACCTCGTCGCAAACCCGCACGCACCGGGTACACAGGATGCAGCGGTTGTGGTCGAGCACGAAGCGCTCATGGGACACGTCCACCGGAAGCTGCGGATAGGCGTACCGGTATCCGACATAGGTCACGCCCAGCTTCTGCGCCATGGACTGCAGCTCGCAGTGGCCGTTGGACACACACACGGCGCAGATGTGATTGCGCTCGGAAAGCAGAAACTCCACCGCCATGCGGCGGTAATGAGCCAGCTTCTCGGAGTTGGTGGTTACCGACATGCCGTCCTGCACCGGAGTGGTGCAGGCGGGCAGCAGGCGGCCCACGCCGGAAACCTCGACGATACAAAGGCGGCAGGCGCCCACCGCGCTCAGGCCTTCCAGGTAGCAGAGCGTCGGAATGTACTTGCCATTGGCGCGCGCGGCTTCGAGGATGGTCTGGCCGGCGGTAGCTTCGACGTAGGCGCCGTCGATTTTAATCGAGATTTTCTCGGGCGCCGGCGGGTGGCCCGTGGTTAGTGGCTGGTGGCTGGTAGACATGGGACTCCTTATGCCTCGATCAGTTCTTCGGTGCGGCGGCTGGCCTGGTTCTCGCGGATATCGCAACGCAGGCAGCGGCAGGCTTCGTCAAGGGTTTGCTGTGGGGTCAGGCCCAGCATGGCTTCGTTGAAATTCAGCACCCGCTCGCGGGCCGGCAGCTCGGCCAGTTCGTGCCGGCGGCATTCGCTGGGCTGCGCCGGCGGCGTCTGCCCGTAAACCAGCTTGGGTTTGACCTGCTCGAAACGCGCCGCGCCCATCAGCCGCCGATCGATGTTGCGCGCGGCTTTCTTGCCCAGGCCCATGGCGTTGGACACATTGGACGCGCCGGTGATGGCGTCGCCGCCGGCGTAGAATTTGTTGCGGCTGGTCTCCAGCGTGAAACGGTCCACCTCGATGGTGCCGTCCTCTTTGATCTTGAGACCCGAGCCGCGCCCGAAATCCGGGTCCACGGCTTCCCCCACCGCCAGGATTACCGTATCGCAGTCGTAGCGGCGGATCTCTTCGGTGGGCACCGGCTTGCGGCGGCCGGAGGCGTCGAATTCCCCCAGACGCGTCTTCACAACTTCGATGGCCTTGACCCGCCCCTGTTCATCGCCCACGATGCGGTGCGGCGTGGCCAGAAAGATGTATTTCACGCCCTCGGCCTCCGCCGCGTGAATCTCTTCCTTGATGGCGGGCATGTCCTTGCGTTCGCGCCGGTAGATGACGGTGACGTCGGCGCCCTTGCGCAGCGCGGTGCGGGCGGAATCGATGGCCGCATTGCCGCCGCCGATCACCACCACCTTGCGGCCGAGCTGCGCCGGCTGGCTCTTGGCTACGGCTTCGAGGAAGATCAGGGCGGGCAGCACGCCGTTCAATTCCGTGCCCGGCAGGTAGACCCAGGACTCTTTCCACGTGCCGATCGAGATGAATACGGCGTTGTACATGCTGTCGAGCTCGTTGAGCGTGATGTCGCGGCCGATCGCGGTATCGCACACGAACTCGACGCCCAGCCGCTCGATCAGCTCGATTTCGCGGTCCAGGACATACTTGGGCAGCCGGTACTCCGGCAGCGCGTAGCGCAGCATGCCGCCGGGCATTGGGTTCGAATCGTAAACCGTGATTTCGTGGCCCAGCAAGGCCAGGTAGAACGCCGCCGTCAGGCCGGTGGGTCCGCCGCCCACTACGGCCACCTTGCGGTCGGTGGGCTGCAGCTTGAAGGACGCCACGCGCTCCACCAGCGAATCGAACCGGTCCGAGACGTAAATGGAGTCGGCGATGGTGCGGTGCACTTCGCGCATGTTGACGGCTTCGTCGATGGCGTGACGGCGGCAGCGGTTATCGCAGGGATGCTGGCAGACGCGGCCGGTGGAAGCCGGCAGCGGATTGTCCATGACCACCGAAAGAAACGCGTCTTCCAGGCGCCCCTCCTGGTAGAGCTGCAGAAACCGCGGGATGTTCATGTGCAGGGGACAACTGTTCTCGCAGGGCGACAGCGCCAGGTCCTCGCAGACCCCGGCGCGGCAACGCTGCGCGCGCACGTGATCCTCGAATTCGTGGCGGAAGTGGCGCATGGTGGTGAGCACCGGATTGGGCGCGCTCTGCCCCAACCCGCACAGGGACGTGTCCCGGATCATGCGGCCCATTTCATCCAGACGGTCCAGATCGTCCACGGTGGCGCGCCCGTTGGTAAAGGCATTCAGGATGCGCAGGGCTTTATCCAGACCGACCCGGCAGGGGATGCACTTCCCGCAGGATTCCGAATGGGTGAACTCGACGAAGTAGCGCGCCACATCCACCATGCAGTTGTCTTCGTCCATCACCACCATGCCGCCCGATCCCATGATGGAGCCCAGTTGCGCCAGGGTCTCGTAATCCACCGGCGTATCGAACATCTCCTGCGGGATGCAGCCGCCCGAGGGGCCGCCGGTCTGCACGGCTTTGATGTGGCGCCCTTCCAGCCCGCCCTCGCCGACGTCGTAGATGAAGGTCTTGATCGGCGTGCCCAGCGGCATCTCCACCAGGCCGGTGTTGGTAATCTTGCCGACCAGCGAAAACACCTTGGTGCCGGCGCTCTTGGTGCTGCCGGTTTCCGTAAACCAGGCCGGCCCTTTGGCCACGATCGGCGCGACGTTGTACCAGGTCTCCACGTTGTTGATGTTCGTGGGATAGCCCCAGAGGCCCTTTTGGGCGGGAAACGGCGGACGCGGGCGGGGCCGCCCGGCGAAACCTTCGAGCGAGGCGATGAGCGCCGTTTCTTCGCCGCAGACGAACGCGCCGGCGCCTTCCACCAGGCTGATGTCGAAGTTGAAACCGCGGCCCATGATGTTGTCGCCCAACAGGCCATAGATCCGCGCCTGGGTGATGGCGCGCTGCAGACGATGCACGGCCAGCGGGTATTCGGCGCGCACGTACACGATGCCTTCGGTGGCGCCGGTGACGTAGGCGGCGATGATCATGCCTTCCAGCAGCGCGTGCGGATCGCTCTCGATCTCGTTGCGGTTCATGTAGGCGCCGGGATCGCCTTCGTCCGCGTTGCAGATGATGTATTTCTGTTCCGCCTCGGTCTTCCGGAGAAACTCCCACTTCAGTCCGGTGAGGAATCCGGCGCCGCCGCGGCCGCGCAGCTTGGAGGCCTTGATCTGCTCGATGACCAGCTCCGGGGTGGCGTCGATCAGCACTTTGTAGAGCGCCTGATAGCCGCCCACCGCGACGTACTCTTCGATATCGTCGGGATTGATCAGTCCGCAGTTGCGGAGCACGATCTTCTTCTGGGCTTTGAAGAAGGGAACTTCCCGCCACAGGGGGATGTCCGGGAAGCCTTCGCCGTAGCGCACCTGCGCCGTGACATGGTCCCACTCTTCGATCTTGCAGAGGGCCAGGTCGCGCGGGATGCGGCCGCCGGCCATTTCATCCAGCAGGCGATTGACGTCCTGCTCCTGGAAGCGGTGCAGGATCACCAGGGGATGACCGGGCAGCCAGACGTTGACCAGGGGCTCCTCGGCGCAAAAGCCGAAGCAGCCGACCGTGGCCAGGCGCACGTCGCGGCCGCGATCGTGAATGGCCTCGGAGAACGCGTGGAAGACGCCTTCGGCGCCGTTGCCGTTGCCGCAGGTGCCCATCCCCACGGCTATGCGCGGGCGATTGGGCAGCAGTTTGGCCAGGCCGGCCTGGTTGACGGCGCTGAATGAGGAGATGTCCTGTATGCGCATATCACTTCCCGCTCCCGCGTTCCAGCGCTTCCACTTCCCGGTGCAGCGCCTGCTCGTTCATGTGGCCGTAGATGGCGTGATCCACCTCCACCACGGGCGCCAGCGCGCACTGGCCGAAGCAGGCCACCGTGCGCAACGAAAACTTGCGGTCGGGCGTGGTGACGCAGATCTTGTCCGCGCCGCCTTCGCCGCCATCCTGTACGCCGAGTTCCAGTTTGAGACGCTCGAGCAGGTTCCGCGAACCGCGCGTGTGGCAGGCCGTCCCGCGGCAGATGCAGATGGTGTGATCGCCCTGCGGCTCCAGGTTAAAGAGCGCGTAGAAGGTGGCCACGCTGTAGACTTGCGCCAGCGGGATGTCGGTCTTCTCGGCGATGTATTCCAGAATCTCCGTGGGCAGATACTTGTGCGGATTGTGCTCCTGGACTTTTTCGAGGATGGTGAGCAGCGCACCGGAACGGTCCTCGGAGGCGGCAATAACCTGGTCGGCGAATGCCTGGTCGTCCAGGGGCGGCTGCGGCTTGGCCAGTTTGGACTTCACGGGTCCCCCTTTCGTGCAGCTGTTACATTAGATATTAACACCTTTACATCCTAATTAGGGAGGCGGGCCGGAGGAGTCCGACCGGCGGCTACCGAGTTTCTTCCGACAGGCCGCACGCCCGTAATGCGCGGCCCAATCCTGCCCGGGCCTTAACGGTTTCCGGATGCCCCTCGGGCAGGAACCGCCGCACCGTCGCCAGCGCTTCGCGCGAGAGCGGCACCGCATCGCCGCAGCGCTTCTCCGACAAGCGCAGCGCCGCGATATCCATCAGCACCGCCGCCGTCGCCGGATGGCTCCGGCCCAATGCCGTTTCGCGCAGTGCCAGCGCCTCGTGCAGGATCGGCTCCGCTTCCGGGAGTTTGTGCTCCGCAACCAGCAAGCGCCCATAGGCGGCCAGCACCACGGGTGCGCGCCGCGACGGTTGGGTGAAAGCACGGCAGTAGGCGTACGCCTCATCCAGCAGCGGCTCCGCTTGACCAACGGATCCCCGCTCCAAGAGCAGCGAGCCCAGGTTTGCCTCGTAGAACACAGTCTCAGGATGCGCCGGCCCCAACACTCGCCGCGCCAGTTCCCAGGCTTCCCTGAGCCTGGCTTCCGCCTCTTCGGTGCGCCCCATGCCCTGGTAAATCAGCCCAAGGTCGTTGAGCGTGGCAAACACATCCACGTGCTCGGGTCCGGTCAGGCGGCGCACGCCTTCCAAGCCCTCCAGCGACATCTTCTCAGCCTCGGCGAGAGATCCCGCCCAAGCCAATACACGGCCCAGCTTCACCCTGAAGCGCGGCACATTCGGATGGTTCTCCCCATAAACCCGCGTACGCTCGGCCATCACTTCGCGCAGGATGCCTTCCGCCCGCCCGAACTGTGCCAGTTCAGCCAGGATCAAGCCTAAGTTGGCTTTGATTACGAGCGTGTTTGCCAGCTTGGCCGGGAACTTCTCGGCTACGGTGACGGCCTTTTCCACAAACGCACAGGCTTCCCGAGGATTGCCTTCCGCGTCCAGCACCAGGCCCAGATTGTTGTAGATGTCGGCGCCCTCGCGCGGATCGTCAGCCGGGTGCTTCTCCCACAGCGCCGCGGCCGTGCGTAGATCCTGTTCGGCTTCCCGGAGCTTACCGCGAAGGCGCCTGATATCCCCCCGTATGCGATAGCTGCGAGGCACCTCTTTCCTGTCATCCGGCGTTTTGGGCCGTTCTTGGACCACGATATCGTACATCGCCTCGGCGCCGTCCAAAGCACCTAGTTGTTGATAAGCCTGTCCGATGCTTTCCGCCAGGTCCGCGCGAACCGAGGGTTGTGTAGTCAGGTTCTTCGCCAACCGCGCCGCACCCATATCCAGAAGATCGCGCGCCGTCAGCAGACGGCCTTGCGCGTGTAAAGGGTTCGCTGCCATGAACAGCCCCTGCAAAAAATCGGAAGTCAACTCCGCCGCGTCGCGCTCGCGCGCATACCGCACGGCTAGAATCGTCATCGTAATTCCGAAAGCCAGAATCAGCAGGCCGGCCCCACACACCACCGCCACCAGCGTGCGATACCGCCGCACAAACTTAGCTGTGCGATATGCGGCGCTGGCGCGCCGCGCGACGATCGGCTCGCTCGCCAAATGGCGTCGGATATCGGCGGCCATCTCGGCCGCGGAACGATAACGGCGCTCGCGATCCTTTTCGAGCGCCTTGGCGGCGATCACATCCACGTCGCCGCGATACCGCCGGTCCACTATGCTCAGCGGTTCGGGATCGTACTCGCGGATCGCCTGCACGATATCCGGCAGCGAGTGCTGCCCGCTCCCATACGGCAGCTTGCCGGCCAGCAGTTGGTATAGAACCACGCCCAGCGAGTAAATATCGCTGCGCGCGTCCATCAACTGCGGATCGCCGAAGGTCTGCTCGGGGCTCATGTACTCCAGCGTGCCGATGAGTTGCCCGATATCCGTTTGGCGCGTAGCCTGCACATCGCTGTCCATGATGCGGGCCACGCCGAAATCGAGAACCTTGGGCTGGCCGGACGCGGTCACCAGAATATTGCCCGGCTTGAGGTCGCGATGCAAGATGCCGTGCTGGTGCGCGTGATCCACGGCATCGCAGATTTTCGCCATGAGTTCCAGGCGCCCTCGTGAGTCCAAAGACTGCTCGCTGGCATAGGCCAACAATGGGCGGCCTTTGACGTACTCCATCGCGAAATAGGGTTGTGCGCCGGAAGCGCTTTCGAAAGTTCCGGCGTCGTACACCTGCGCGATGCCGGGATGCTGCAACCGGCCCAGCGCTTCCGACTCCAATTCGAAACGGCGCACCAGGCCGTCGAACGCCATCCCCGGGCGGATCACTTTGAGCGCCACGGTGCGATGCGGTGTTTGCTGTTCGGCCTGATAGACCGTGCCCATGCCGCCCTCGCCCAAAACCCCGGCGATGCGGTATCGCCCGATGAGGCGCGGCAGTTCCGGCTTTCCGATCAATCCGGCGGCCAGCCGCGACAGCGGTTTTTCCAGAAAATCGCCGTACGCTTCATCCGCCGCCAGCAGGCTCTCGACTTCGGCGCGCAGAGCCGCATTGCCGGCGCAGGCCCGGTCCAGGAAGGCCGGGCGGTCGGCGGGCGCCAGTGCCTGGGCCTCCAGATAGATCGTTTCCAGTTCGGGCCAGGCGCCGGGGTTCATGGTCCTCAAGCGCTGAGTTTCGGAACGGCGCCCAGTTGGCGCGCCAGCCAGGCGCGTGCCAGTAACCAGTCGCGCTTGACAGTGAACGGCGAAACGCCGACAGTTTCGGCGGTTTCTTCCACGCTCAGCCCGCCAAAGTAGCGCAGCTCGACGATGCGGCTCTTGCGGGGATCGGTGGCGTGCAGGTTTTCGAGCGCTTCATTCAGCGCCAGAACCTGCTCGGCGGCGCGATCGATGGCTACCTCCGCTTCGTCGATGGGGATTCGTTGGGCGCCGCCACCGCGCTTTTTGGCGAGCCGGGACTCCGCGTGATTCACCAAAACCTGGCGCATGGCGATGGATGCCAGGGCGAAGAAGCGCGTCCGGTTTTCGAATTTCCTGGGTTCGGCGCCCGCCAGTTTGAGGAAAGCTTCGTGAATCAGATCGGTCGGCTGCAGCGTATAACCTGCCGGTTGTCTGCTCCAATGATACTCCGCGATGCGATGGAGTTCATCATAGACCAGCGGTATCAGTTGGTCCATGGCCTTCGCGTCGCCGTCGGACCATGCCGCCAACAGACGCGTCACGCTTCCTTCGGGTTCGTCCATCTCACTCCGCTTTCGTACATTTTAGTACATGCGGAGGAGAGTGGCAGGCACCGGCGCTCTGGCACACATGAAAAGAGCCGCTGGGCCCGATGGCGCCAGCGGCTCGATTTGAGGAGGTTGGTGTGGAGGCTACTTGCAATTGCCCAGATGGCCTGCTTTGAAGAGGCCGTTGATCTGTGTCGCGGTCAGAGCCTTGTTGTAGAGTTGAATCTCATCCAACTGGCCCGTGAAGTCCTGGGTGCCGTCCAGGCCGGTGCACACGCTGGTGCCGGCCTGAGCAAGGCCAGGACTACCGACGTTGAACCTCGTCGGGCCCGTGAGGGTAGTATCGAGCTGGCCATCCACATAGACAGCCAGGTTCTTCAGGCTGCGGACCATGGCGACATGATGATAATTACCGTCCGCCACGTTAATCGATCCGGCGATCGGAAAATCCGTGCTGCCGTTGTTTAGTTCGGCGGTAACCACGCCGTTGATGCGGATGCTCCAAAACTGGACGCCGCCAAAGCAGTTCGCTCTGTTCTCTATAATCGCCTGCGTCCCCAGGGTGGAAGACTTCACCCAAAAAGCCACGGTGAAGTCGGAGGTGCCGAAATTCCCGACGGAAGGACCAAATTGGATGTTTCCGTTGCCCGCGAACGTGAAACCATTCTGCACTTCTGCGGGCGTGAGGGTCACGTTCGTCGGCGCGCCCACGTTGGCGGTGAGCAGGTCGTTGGCGTTGAAATCGCCGGGATACCAGTTGGTAATTCCGGCCGGCGCCGGTCTACACGATGGGCAAGTTTGGGCCAGGCCCGATCCGCCGTATCCCAGCAGAGCCAGCGACAGCGCGCCTAAAACCGTAACTTTGCGTGTGAGCCCCGGGAACAGGCCCAGGACAGCTTTCCGAGTACTATAAGTGTTCATGTTGTTCTCCTTTTTTGGGACCGTCCATGTCCCCTCACTAAGACAAACAGGAATCCGGGCCAATCGGGATAACGTCGCGACAAAAATATTTGTGGCGCCGGCGGCACGCTGTCTACCGGCACCGCCACCTGGCCGCCCGGCGATGTGATCGTACGGAGTGCGGTCCCGGCCAGGGCCGAGTGTTTCGACCCTGGCGGTCTGGGTGCGTGCGAGTGTGACAGTCTTCGCCAGCACGCGATCGGGAGCGATGAAGGTGGGCGGCGCGGCCGGCGGTGCTTTCCCCGCCACCTGCCGGGCCACGTCATTGAAAAGGGACCAGGGCCGGCCCTGGCGGTGTCGTGTGCTAGCTGCCAGTGCCGCTCAGCGCCACGGATTGCGGGCTGGCGCCACCGTTATCGGTGATGTGCACGGCGGCGTTGCGCGGTCCGGTCGCTTGGGGCTTGAACGTGACCGTGATGGTGCAGCTCAGTCCGCCTCCCAGGCTGGTTCCGCAGTTGTTGGTTTGCGAATAATCCGCGGCGTGCGCGCCCACGATCTTGATTCCCGTACCCGTAAAGGCCAACGGGGTGGAAGCCACGTTCGTCAGCGTTACGCTCTTGGGCGTGCCAGGCTGGCCCACGGGGACCGATCCGAAGTTCAGCCGGGCAGGGTTGAGTTTGACCTGCGTGGCTACCCCCGACAAGGATACCGAAGCCGTCCCCGCTCCGGTGACCGCCGCCGTGCGCGGACCACTGGCAGTGGGCGCAAACTTGACGGAGAAGCTGCAGTTCCGCCCGGCAGCCAGGGAAGCCGGGCAGTGATTGGTCAGTGGGAAATCCGCGGCGTCCGCACCCGTGACCGCCAGGGACGTCAAGGAAAGCGGTGCGCTGGTGTCGTTGGTAACGACTACGCTCTGCGGCGTGCTGGAAGTCCCCAGGAGTGCGGAGGCATAGCTCAGCGCCGCCGGCGAAAGGCTTACCGGCGCGGTGCGGTTCATCAGCATCGTGAAGAAGGAGATGCTGCTGCTGCAGCAGCCCGGAAACATGCCGTTGAGCACCGCAACATCCGGCATGCCGTCGTTGTTGAAGTCCCCGGTGAGGACGCCTCCGGAGTAGGGGCCGGCCAGGAAAGGCGCGCCCGCCACATTCTGCGACAGAGTCCCGTCGCCGTTCCCGGTGTACACCTGGACACCCAGGTTGCCGCCGCACGGCCATTGCGCGAACCCGGAACCGTCGCTGGTGGTGTACGTCGCCACGATCAGATCCATATTGCCGTCGCCGTTCAGGTCGGCCGCGGCCAGATTGTAGGGACCGACATTGGCGCAACCCGGGCTGGTGCTCATCGGCTCGCCGGCCGGTGTGAACGTGCCGTCACCGTTTCCGAGCAGGATCTGGATGCCGCCGTTGTTTTCCCAACCGCCGACCGCCAGGTCCAGTTTTCCATCGTTATTGAAATCGGCGGCGACGGCCGCGATGGCGCAAACGCCCGGTCCACTGGCGATCGGCGACCCGAAGCTGCCGGCTCCATCTCCCGGCAGCACGTGGATCGCATTGTCGCTGCCACCCGGACAATCGTACAGCGCGGCGTCCATATGCCCGCTGGCGGTGAAGTGTCCCGCCAGGGGAGTATAAGAAGCAATGCCGCTGGCGAAGTTGTTGGGACTTCCCAACACGCCGTTGCCGGGGTTCAAGAACACGCTCACGTTGCCGTCGCCGTTATAGATCAGCACATCGGGTTTGCCGTCACCGTTAAAATCCGCCACCACCGGTCCGGTGATCCCGGCGCCGTCTCCGGTGGAATAAAAGGCCGCCGCGCCAAAGCTGCCGTTGCCGTTACCCGGCAGCACGGCGAAATTGGTGGGGGTGCCGCTACTCCCGAAATCGACAGTCGCCACCAGGTCCGTTTTGCCGTCGCCGTTCAGGTCCGCCGCCACCAGGCCAGAGGCTGCCAGCGTGGCATTTCCGGCCGGCGAGGTGCCCACCACATAGGCGCCGCTGCCGATCGTGGTTGCCACCGGAATGGCGGACAGCGCGCCATGCGTGTTCCCCAAAAACACGTCGATCGTGCCATCGTTACGGCCCAGCGCGATATCCGGACTGCCATCGCCATTAAAATCGGCGGATACGAAGCCTTGCGTAAAATCCTGCGCATACCCGTAACTGGCGCCCGCCTGGAAGGTCCCATCGTTATTTCCAAACAGGACCGTCATCCCAAAGTCGGTGCCGGTGCTTCCGATAGCGGCGTCGGTGGCCCCGTCGCCGTTGAAGTCCGCCAGGACGATTGAGGAAGGCCAAGCCTGGGTCGTATAACCTTGTGCCGGCTGGAATGTGCCATCGCCGTTCCCCAGGAAGACGGCCAGGGTGGCCGCGTCGGAGGTGCCTCCGCCCTCGATGGCGGCCAGGGACAGCACGATGTCCAGCTTGTGATCGTGATTCAGATCGGAGAGCGGCCATATCCGCGTACGCATAATACCCGGAAGGCATTGGGACGTTCACGGCTGTTTGCAGGGTGCCGTCGCCATTGCCCAACATGACGGTGGCGCCCGGCGCGGTGGCTACCACCACGTCCGGCTTGCCGTCCCCGTTGAGGTCGCCGACGGCCACACCGTTGGCATAGGACCAGGGTCCGTTATACCCGGAGGCCGCCAGCAGCGGCGTCTGAAAGGCGCCATTCCCTTTGCCCAACATCACGCTCACGTAGCTGCCGCCGGAGCCGTTGCCGGAGATCACCAGGTCCAGTTTGCCATCGGCGTTCATGTCCGCGACGGCCAGGTCGTTGGGGTACAGAACCGGTCCATTGGTGACCGAAGAAGTCACCGGACTGCGGAAAGTACCGTCACCCTTGCCGAACAGGACGGATACCGTCTGATCCGAAGAGTTGATAGCTACCAGGTCGAGCTTGCCGTCGCGGTTCATGTCGGCAGCCGCCAACGCCTGTGCCGAAGTCCAACCGGCGGCGCCGAAATTCCCGAGCGTGTATGACGCATCGGTGGTGAATCCGCCCGCCCCGTCCCCGAGGAAGATAGCCAGCACTCCTGTTCCACCCGAGCTGCCCAATGCGGCAATGTCCAGATTTCCGTCCTTGTTGAAATCGCCGGCGACCATCGTGATGGGAGACACGGTCAGCGATGAAACCAGCGTGGGCGATCCAAAGGTGCCGTCGCCGTTGCCGATCAGGAGCGCGATGGCCTGAGGGTTCCCGTTGTCCAGAGTGGCGAGATCCATGATGCCGTCGCGATTGAAGTCTCCCGCCACGGCTACCAGCGGCGAGGCCCCGTACGCCCCGGGATTGACGATTCCGAATACGGTCTCCGCGGTGGTCAGCTTAACGGGAGCCGATTGGGCCAGGAGGGTGCCCCCCGCCCCCAGCGCGATCATCACCGCGGCCGCATATTCCTTCATGAACTCATCCCCTCTCCAGCCCGCGGCGGGCGTTCCGGTATCGGGTTGCCGCCGGAAGCGGACCGCAGAACTTATTGCATTCTCGGGCCGGGCTCGCGCGGGGGACAAGTTTCGACAGGTACGAAACGTTTCAATATCTTATTTTCAATATCTTACAGGATCAGCACGGCGCGGCCTCCGAGCCGCTGTCGAGCACCAGCCGGGCATCGTAGAATAGGCATAATGCCCGAAAGTTCCGAAGAGTTCTACCGCATACGGAAGCTCCCACCCTACGTTTTCGCCGTGATCAACGACATGCGCGCCAAGGCACGCGCCGCCCAGCAGGACGTGATCGATCTGGGGATGGGGAATCCCGACGGCGCCACTCCGCGCGTGGTGGTCGGCAAGATGGTGGAAGCCGCCCGCAACGCCCGCAATCATCGCTATTCGGCATCCCGGGGCATACCCCGGCTGCGCGAAGAAATCACCATACGCTACCGCAAGAACTACGGCGTGGAACTCGATCCGGACAAGGAAGCCATCGTGACCATCGGCGCCAAAGACGCGCTGGCGCACCTGCTCTTCGCCGTGGTCGGGCCGGGCGATGCCGTGGTGTCGCCGAATCCGGCCTATCCCATTCACCAGTACGGCGTGATCATGGCGGAGGGCCATGCCTGCCTGCTGCCCATGCCGAGCCCGGAAGAGTTTCTCAACCGTCTGGAAGACCTGTATCGGACGTCTACCGCCAAGCCGAGGATAATCCTGATCTCGTTCCCCCACAATCCGACCACCACCTGCGTGGATCTGGATTTCTTCCGGGCGATCGTGGACCTGGCCCGCCGCTATGGCACCCTCGTAGTACACGACTTCGCTTACGCCGATCTGGGCTTCGACGGCTATAAGCCGCCCAGCATCCTGCAGGTGGAGGGCGCCAAGGAGGTGGCCGTCGAGATCTTCTCGATGTCCAAGAGCTATAACATGGCCGGCTGGCGGGTGGGCTACTGCCTGGGCAATGCGCGCATGATCGGGGCGCTGGCGCGCATCAAGAGCTACCTGGATTACGGCGTGTTCCAGCCCATCCAGATTGCGTCCATCATCGCGCTGCGGGAGTGCGAAGAAGAGACGCGCAAGATCTGCGCCATCTACCAGAAGCGCCGCGACGTGCTGGTGAGCGGCCTGGCGCGCGCGGGTTGGCCGGTGGAGAAGCCCCGCGGTTCCATGTTCGTCTGGGCGCCGCTGCCGGAACGCTACGGCGCCGGCGGCTCGCTGGAGTTCGCCAAGCTGCTTATGAAGGAAGCTCTGGTGGCGGTGTCGCCGGGCATCGGTTTCGGCCCCCTGGGTGAGGGCTACGTGCGTTTCGCGCTGGTCGAAAACGAGCACCGCATCCGGCAGGCCACGCGATCTATCGGCAAGTTCCTGAAGGGCTGAAGCGGCGCCATCAGCCGGTTTGCGCTTCTCCTGCCGGCAGGATCTTGCCGGCAGCCGGCGGGATGACTGCCGGTGTGGGGCTGGTTGGAAAGGACATCCAGCTCTGTATTCGCGGCAACGCCAGCCGCGCGGCCTGCTCACCCGCCTGGATCAACTGCAAAGCGCTGCCGAACGCGTCCCACTCCATGCCACGCACGTCCGGCTCGATCACAAGGTCGGAATGCTGCCGCCAACTGCTTTCCGTGCGACTGTGCATGATTTGAAAGCATCGGTTAATAACATGGAACATGTTCGTGGGCAAGGTCGCGTCGCCTTGCATTGGCAGGTGCAGGGAGATCACGTGGGTGGCGCCCAGGAGGCGGGCCAGCAATGCCGGGACCTCCATGCTGATGGCTCCATCCACCAGCAGGCGGCCGTCGCAGCGTACCGGTTGGAACAAACCCGGATAGGAACAGCTGGCGCGGATCGGCAACACCACGTCACCACGGTCGCGGAAAACGACGGCTTCGCCGCTGACCACATCGGTGGCGACGATGCCCAGAGGAATGCGCATCTCCTCGAAGTTGCAGCATTTCAACAGCCTGCGCAGGAAGCGGTCCATCCGTTCGCTGGCGGCGACGCCCATGCGGCCGATGGTCCAGCGAGCCACGTCCGTAAAGCGCATGGCGCAGCCGGCGGATGCGATGTCGGCGGGAGTGACCCCGCTGGCATAAGCCGCCGCCACGATAGCTCCCGCGCTCACCCCGGCGACACAGTGTACCGGAATCCCGTTCTCTTCCAGAACCTGGAGCACTCCAATGTGCGCCATCCCACGCGCGAAGCCGCCGCCCAAAGCCAGGCCCAGCCGCACGGGAGATGGAACCCCTTCGGCCGCCGGGGCCGCTCGACCGCCCATCCGGCGCCTGAGCGCCGTGATCCATCGCCCCCAACCAGTCGCCATCGCCCCCTCCAGTCCGGTACTCCGGATAGACTACCATTATCTTGGATGCGCACTCATTCCAACAGGTTTATCGCGCCACTGCTGAGTTTGCTTTTTTTGGGGCCGGTACGCGCGGAAACGCCCTTTTCCGGCACTCCCGCCATCGAACAGTCGCTCGGCAAGCTCAACGTACTGGGCAGCGTGCTCATGATCGCCGCCCACCCCGACGACGAAAACACGGCCATCCTGGCTTATTTCGCGCGCGGCCGCCATATGCGTACGGGTTACCTTTCCCTGACCCGCGGCGAGGGCGGGCAGAACCTGATCGGTCCCGAACAGGGCGATCTGTTGGGTTTGATCCGCTCGCAGGAGTTGCTGTCGGCGCGCCGCATCGACGGCGCCGAACAGTTCTTCACCCGCGCTATCGACTTCGGCTATACCAAGACCGCCGAAGAGACCTTCGCCAAGTGGGGACATGACCGTATCCTTTCCGACGTCGTCTGGGTCATTCGCCGCTTTCGTCCCGATGTCATCATTCTCCGCTTCTCGGGCACGCCTCGCGACGGCCACGGCCAACACCAGGTGTCGGCCATCCTGGGGAAAGAGGCTTTCTTCGCCGCCGCCGATCCCAACCGGTTTCCGGAGCAGCTCAAATACGTCCAACCGTGGAAAGCGCGGCGTGTCCTGTTCAACACGTTCAGTTTCAACCGCCAGCAGGAGAAAGAAGCCGCTGCCATGCCGGGACGCATCGAAGTGGATCTGGGCGTCTACAATCCCATCCTGGGAGTTTCGTACAACCAGATCGCCGGGATGAGCCGGAGCATGCACCGCAGCCAGGGGATGGGCGTATCGCAGCGGCCCGGGCCATCCAAGAACTATCTGGTACCGGTGGCGGGCGATCCGCCATCCACGGACGCCTTCGACGGTATCGACACCACCTGGGATCGCGTGCCGGGGGGCGCGGAAGCCGGCCGGATGCTGGCGGAGGCGCTGCGCACGTTCGATCCGGCGCACCCCGAACGCACCATACCGCTGCTGCTGAAGGCGCATCCGCTGATCGCCGCTCTTCACGATCCCTGGGCGGCGGAGAAGCTGAAAGAGGTGAATGAGGCTATCGCGCTGTGCTCGGGTTTATGGCTGGACGCCAACAGCCTTGAGTACGCCGTGGTCCCGGGCTCTGCCGTGGAGGTGTCGTACACGGCGCTCAACCGCTCCCCGTTTCCGCTGACACTCGACAGTCTTACGCTGGACGGCATGGGCAGCGAGTCGCGGACGGACGCACATCACGCGCTGGGTCCCGATGAGCCCATCAATGCCCTCCTGAAGACGTCCGTACCCAAGGATCAGCCGTATTCACAGCCGTTCTGGCTGCGGGAGCCGCGCCACGGCGATACATATACCATCTCCGATCAGCGCCTGATCGGCCTTCCCGAAGACCCGCCGCTGCTGACCCTGCATTTTCAGATCGAAGCCGGCGGCGTCAGCTTCGATCTCGCGCGGCCGGTCACCCACCGCTATATCGATCGCGTGGAGGGCGAGGGAGTCCGCGCGCTGACCGTAGTGCCGCCGGTGGCCGTGAATCTGCCGCGCGACATGGTGCTCTTTCCGGACGGGCGCGCGCGTAAGGTAGAGATCGAGTTGCGGGCCGACGCGCCGAAACAGTCCGGGGATCTACGGCTGGATCTCGATCCCGGCTGGAGCGCCGACCCGCGCGCGCGTCTTTTCGACCAGCCCAAGGCCGGCGAGCAGGAGCCGCTGGCTTTCGAGGTGCAGCCCGGTGCCCAGCCCGATCCGCCGGCCCAACTGCGCGCGCAAGCCCGCGTCGGGGACCGCGAAATCGGCGTCGGCATGCTGGTGATCGCGCATCCGCCGCTGCCGCCCCTGACCGTGTTTCCGCCGGCCGTGGTGAAACTGGTTCGCGCCGACGTGCGCGTGACGGCTCACAAGATCGGCTATGTGATGGGGGCGGGCGACGAAATGCCGGATGCCATCCGCCAGCTTGGCTGCGAAGTCACACTGCTCGGCGCTTCCGATCTGGAACAGGGGAACCTCGCCGCATTCGATGCGATTGTAACCGGCGTGCGCGCCTACAATACGCGCGCCGACCTGCGCGCCAATCTGCCGCGCCTTCTGGACTATGTCCAAAACGGCGGCACCTTGATCGATCAGTACAACGTGACCGACGCCAACCTCATTCCCATTGGGCCGTATCCGTTCAAGATCGGGCATGATCGCGTGTCCGTGGAAGAAGCGCCGGTTACGTTTCCCAACCCGTCCAACCCGTTGCTGCACACGCCCAACGAAATCACGGCTAAAGATTTCGACGGCTGGATTCAGGAGCGCGGCTTGTACTTCGCCTCGGAGTGGGACTCGCATTACCAGACCGTGCTCGAATCGCACGATCCCAGCGAGAGTCCCAAACCCGGCGGCATGCTGTACGCGCGCTACGGGAAAGGCGTCTACATCTTCAGCGGATACTCCTGGTTTCGCGAGTTGCCCGGCGGGGTGGCGGGCGCGTATCGCGTATTCGCCAACATGCTCAGCGCCAGGTGAGCCGAACATGTCGAATTTTCAAACGCCCATCACCCCCGAACTGGCCGCCTACATCCGCAGCGTCTCGCTGCGCGAGCCGGACCTGATAGCCCGCCTGCGGCAGGCGACCGCGGCCCGCCCGGACGCCCATCTGCAATTAGCGCCGGAGCAAGGGCAGCTGCTGGGCATGCTGGTCCGCATGACCGGCGTCCGGCGGGCTGTCGAAGTCGGCGTCTACACCGGATTCAGCTCGCTGCACATCGCGCTGGCGATGCCGCCCGAAGGCCGCCTGATCGCCTGCGACGTGAATCCGGAGACCACCGCCCTGGCCCGGCGCTACTGGCGTGAAGCCGGCGTGGAAAGCAAGATCGAATTGCGCCTGGCGCCGGCGCTCGATTCCCTGGACGCGCTGCTGCACAACGGCAGCGCCGGCCACTACGACTTCGCTTTCATCGACGCAGACAAGGAGAACTACGGCCATTACTACGAGCGCGCCCTGCGCCTGCTGCGTCCGGGCGGGCTGGCGGTATTCGACAACGTTCTCTGGCACGGCAAGGTGCACGATGAATCCGTGCAGAATGAGGATGCCCGCGCCATGCGCGAGTTTAACGCCAAGCTGCACCTGGACGAGCGCGTCTGGTTGAGCGTGCTGCCGATCGGCGACGGGTTTACGCTGGCCCTAAAACGTTAGCCACGCGGGCCGCGATTTCGATCACCGGCTGCGGCTCGCGCAGGAACTGCTGGATGTGTCCGGTCAGTAACTCGGGCTGCTCCAGCGGACCGAAATGCTCGCCGCCCGGCAGCAGCACCGGCTTGCAGTTCGGCAAGGCCTGGTGCAGAAATTCGTACGAACTGATGAAGTGCGAGTTCCGCCCGTATACCAGCAGCGTCGGCGTGCGGATCGTCCGCACCGCCTCCAGCGTCATGGCCCCCACCACTTCGTAGTCCTTCAGCAGCGTAGTGTTCCGGATCAAGTGCAGCAGCGGCTCCCGGTTCCGCGGCAGCCCCCGCGCCGGTCCGTAAAACTTCGGCGTCTCCAGGCTCAACTGCAACAGAAACTCCGCATCCGTCCGCTTGTCTTCCGGTACCTGGATGCCCACCTCTTCCAGTTTGGCCACCCACGCCGCCCACCCGATCCAGTCCTTGTCGTTGCGCAGATGCACCAGCGCCGCCAGCCCCGGCTCCAGCGCCAGCAGCTTGGGTACCCGCTCCGGATACAGCAGGCTGAAGTACATCGCAATATCCGCCCCGAAACTGTGGCCGATCAGGATAGGCTTTTCGATGCCCATCTCGTCCAGGAAGCAGCGCAGGTCTTCGGCCATGTCCGCCGCCGTGTAGCCGGTCAGCGGCACGTCGCTATAGCCGTGGCCCCGCAGGTCGTAGGTGGTCACCCGGTATTCGCGCCGCAAAATCGGCGCCATGTACAGATGCCAGACCGCCAGGTTTCCCAGAAACCCGTGCAGCATCACCACGTCGGGTCCCATGCCGACCGTGATGTAATGTAAATTAACTCCGTTTGCCCCGATTTTCGGCACTCTGAACGCCCGTTGGACTATGATAACACAGGCATGCAAACAGTCGGCTATTCCTATAGACTAATGCTTGCTGTCCAGCCGGTTCAGATAGTCCAAAAGCGCCGCTTGCTCCCCGGCATCCAGCTTCCCGTCGCCGTCTTTGTCGAACATCTGGAAGACCCTTGTGAACAACTGCCGTTCGAAAGCGGGTATGCCGGGCGGCAGATCGGCGACGCCGTTGCCTTCGGTGATGAAAGATCTGATGTACTCGCGGCGCATCTCCCGGCGGAACTCCGGCACATCGTCCGGCGAAGGCAGAACGACGCCCAGGAACAGGACCGCCATTTCGTTGCGGGTCTCTTCGCCCCAGGTTACGCGCACCGGAGGATGCGACGGGTTGCGGGGGTTCTCATCCGAGTTGTCGTACGTGTACTCGAGTGCGATATGCGTACCCTTCGGCAGATGCACCGGATCTTTGTAGCGATACTGGCCCTGCCAGTTGAAATCCCAATCCTTGATCCAGATCAGGGGCATGACGGCTCCGCCCGGCAGGGTGGCCGTTACTTTCATCTCCTTGCCCAGGTAATGCGCGTGCGGGGTAATGCCGAAGATGTCCACAGCGCGCGGCAGGTCGACGCCGGTTTTCACCACGTAGTGGGCGGCACCGGCGGGAATGTCGATGCGATGGCTGGAGAGAATGATCCCGGCCCGGCCCTCGGTGGGTGGCCCCGAGAACCGGAGCCCGAGAGAGGACTGATCCTTCTCGGTTTTGCCGGAAGGATGATAGTGAATCTGCACCACGATATCCGTGCCCTGGCGGATGAGTTGGGAAAGAGCCGGCGATTCCGGCGGCGGAGATGCTCCCGGCGCCCAACCGCCCATCAGCCCCGCCGGCGGAAATTTGGGACCGCCAAAGCAGGTGTAGCCGCCATCGGGCGAGCCGGCCGCCAGGCGGCGCGCGGTGCCCGTGGCGTCCGCAAAAACGAGCGCGTGATGCACTACCCGGCGATTGCCGGGCCGGAACTCCAGGCCGCTCAGGTAGACGTCGTGGTCCACACCCAGCGGCATCACAAAGCAGCGGTACTGATCCGGTCCGTCCGCGGCGACTTCGTAAGCGTGACTCATGGTCAGGACCTTATCGGGCGCCCGGCCCTCCCAACTGTCCGCGAAAGCCGGCACGGCGGGCTTGTCCCTGGCGTCGCCTTCCGGCGCGCCGGCCTTGGCCCAGGCGCGGATCATGGCGATCTGCTGGTCGGAAAGACGCCGCTCGTTGGCAAACACGCCGTAACCGGGTTCCGGCTTCCAGGGCGGCATCACCCGCTTCTCGGTGATGGTCGCGATCAGATCTGCGCGTTTGCCCGCGTCCTGATACGTCAGCAGCGAAAACGGCGCCACCTGGCCGGGGCGGTGACACGTGGCGCAGTTGTGATACAGGATCGGTGCGATGTCTTTGTTGAACGTGGGCGTACTCGCGGTGATCGTGGGCGTGGCGGCATGCGCGGCAACCGCGGACAGCCACACCAGGATGGTCGTCGTGAGTCGTTGCATACGCGGCTTCCTCTAGTGTCCCGTGGTGATCGCGCAGCCCAGAGCGCGTGTGTGCGGATGGGGCACCGGTCTTCCGGCGAGTATGGCGTCCAGCGCATCCCGCAGATCGAACTCCGTGGCCTGGATACGCACTTTGCCGAAGTCCTCGACGCGATTGTCGATGCGGCCCAGATACAGCACCGCGCCGTCATGAGAGAGCACCACGGCCTCCGGCGTCACCGTGGCGCCGGTGTAGTGCGCCAGGATCTGCTGCGGGTCGAGCAGCACCGGAAAACGGTAGGAATAATCGTGCGCATGCTGGCGCACGTCCGCATCGGAAATCGTGCTGTCTCCCTGCACCGCGTAGAAACGCACGCCGCGGGGCGTGTAGGCTTCTTCGATACGGTTCATTTCCGGGGCGTACCCGTTGCTCAAGGGGCAATCGGTCGTTACGTAAAAGAGCACCACCGCGCGCGCTTGCGCCCAGTCGGCCTGCGAATGAGTGCCGCCCTCGGCATCGCGCAAGGCGAATTGGAGACTGGCGCCCGCCCAGGTATTAACCGCACAGAGTACAGCCAAGGCCGCGATCCTACCCGTGGAGTGCATATTACGATCATGCACCAAAACCCTGCGCGGTGGGGCAGGCCGGCGCGGCGGATCCGCGGCCTTGGGTACGGTACTACCGCTCTCGCGGCTAACCCTGCTTGCGCATCGAATAGCGGTCCAGTTCCGCGATCAGGGGACGGGCCGCCTGCGGGGTGGCCATGTGGGAGTGCAGTACCTCGCGGGTAGTCAAGCGTTGTCCGTACAGTTGTTTGTTCTCGTCCATGTCGGGACGCAGGGTGGCGCCTTTCAGGGCTACTCCCGCGAACACCCCCCGGGTCCGGGACCAGGCGAGGATCTCGGCGTGCATGTAGGCATCCGTATTCGCCTCGGCCGTGCGGCCGACAGGCCCGGCAGCCACACTGGCGTCCGCACCCAACGTGAACTTGTCCTTCTCCAGGTTGCGCATGCCCCCTTCATTCATGATCAGCATCACGACGTCGGTTGACTGGCCGCCGATCTGAAATCCCACGCTGCCGCCCTCCACGCGTATGGCGGCCGGATCTTCCCAGCCCATCGCGTCCCGGCGCCGGCAAACCACGAATCCTTTCCCGAATTCGCCACCCACTATGAACGCGCCCTTCTTCAGTCCGGGAACGACCACTACGCAACTTGCCTTGTTCAACAAGTCTTGCGGGATTCCCTGATCCGGGGCGGACATGATTTCGCGGAAGACTGCCGCCGAGTCCCGCAGGCGTTCCTGCGCCGAATCCGCCAGCAGCAACGACGAACAGGATGCTGCGGCAACCGTTAAAATGAGCAGTTTTTTCATATTATTCTCGCTCCTCGAATGCGATGCTTATATCCTATGCAATTGCCGGTCCTCTCGCGAATGGCCCGCGTGAACAAACGTACAGCCGGCGGCGCGGCGCCGGGCCCGGGGAAATGACGCGATAATATGACACGTGCACCGCTCCGGCATCGCCGATCTGCCTTTACACGGCGGCCGCGTGCCCGCCTGGCTGGCCGAGCGGATGGCGCGGCTGGGCGGGGCCATCGCCGAGAGTGTGGTGGAGCACTACGGACCCGCTGAATTGCTGTCCCGCCTCAGCGACCCGTTCTGGTTTCAGTCTCTCGGCTGCGTCATGGGAATGGACTGGCATTCCTCCGGCATCACGACTTCGGTAATGGGCGCCCTGAAGCGCGGATTGGCGCCCCGCGCCGCAGAGCTGGGGATCTACATTTGCGGCGGGCGCGGGCGGCATTCGCGGCACACGCCGGACGAACTGCGAGAGGTCGCCATGCGGGTGGGACTGGACGGCGATGCCCTGGTCCGCACCAGCCGGCTCACGGCGCGGGTGGACAACAATGCCGTCGCCGACGGGTTTCAGATCTACCTGCACACCTTCGTCCTGACTGCCGCAGGCGACTGGGCGGTGGTGCAACAGGGCATGAACGAGGCGAGCGGCCTGGCACGCCGCTACCACTGGCATTCCGCCACCGTCCGCGATTTCACCTGCGCACCGCATGCGGCAGTAGTCGGAGAGCCTCAGGGCGCCATCATGAATCTGGTGGACCGGGAGGCCCGTCCGGCGCAGGACGCCATGCTGGCGATGGCCCACGAGCACCCGGATACGACACTGCGCGAAGCGCGCCACCTGGTTCTTCCGCGGCATCATGAAGTGCGCGCGGAAAACGTGGACCTGAAGCGCTTGGGCGCGGTGCTGGCCGTCGCCTACGAACGCGATCTGCGCGACTTCGCGTCCCTGCTGCTGGTCGAGAACCTCGGGCCGCGCACCCTGCAATCCCTGGCGCTGATCGCCGAGATCGTACACGGCGCGCCCACGCGTTTCTCCGATCCGGCGCGTTTTTCCTTTGCCCTGGGTGGCAAGGACGGCCATCCATTTCCCGTGCCGTTACGAACCTATGACGCATCCATCGAGGTCTTGCGGCGCGCTTTGGACGGCGCCAGGCTGGACGGCGCCGAGAAGTTGGAAGGATTTGCACGCCTGGACCGGTTCGTGCGGGCTGTCGGCCGGAACCTGTCGCCGGAGGCGAATTTCTCCGGTATCGTCGCGCACGAACGCGCAATCTCACCGTCTCTCGGCGGACGTAGCGTTTCCCACCCCAAGAAGAGAACGGATCAACTGAGCCTGTTCGATTGAGGCATTTCGCCCGGCCGGTTCGAAGCGCAAAGGGCGCGTGCCCCGCGCCGCCGGACACAGCCGAGGCTCGCATTTTGGCGGCGCGGGCCGCAGCCCGTTTTGCGCCTCTAACCTCAAAGCCCGGGCTTGGAACTTTCGGTGTGACGGTGCGCGCGCGACCCGGCGCCGGCGGGCGCTTGCTTGCGCACCTGTTCGAAGTACTGCTGTACGTACGCCTCCAACGATACCGGCACTTCATCGCGGTGAATCTCGCCGCCGGCGTCCGCATGGCGGGTCGAGCTCTGCGTATACGGGGTGCGCAGTTGCTGATTGCTGTTCTGGACTTCCACGGTCATCTCACCGCTCACGTTGGCGGCGCGTTTACCGATGATCTCGCTGATCTTCCCCATGGCGGCCAGTTGCTCGGCGAGTTTTATATCCTTGCTGCCATCCTGCCGTCCGATGCCGCTGCCCGGCTGTTTGGTCGCCGGCTGTTGCCCGCTTTCGCCGGGACTGCCCGCCTGCGCATTTTGCGCGTTCTGGCTGTCCTCGCCCTGCTGCCCTTCCTGGCCGTCGGCCTTCTGGCCCTCGCCCGGCTGCGAACCCTGCTTTCCGTTCTGCCCCGCGCCGCTCTGCTGGCTCTTTTGCTGGCCCTGCATCCCCGCCTGCTGTTGCCCGCCCTGGCCTCCGGAGCGCTGGCGGACGCGGTTCAGCAGACTGGACATAGCATCGCGGAATTTGCTCAGCAGGCCGGAGTTCTGGCCGGAATCGCCGGTCCCCTGCTTAGCGTCGGCCTGCCCCGGCTTTCCGGGCGCCATGCCCTGCTTTCCGCCGCCCGCGTCTTGATTGCCGGGGTTCGCGTTGACCCCTTCCGCCTGCGCACCCTGATTCTCTCCGGTCTCGAGTGGCGTGGACTGCTCCAGCTTGGAACCGTCCGGCCGGGATCCGGCTTTGTCCACTTCCGGTACGCCAGGACTGTCCAGGGCGGCGTCTGTTGCGGGATCCAACTCGCCGGCATCCTTCTGCTGTGACTCCTGGAGAGACGTGGCCGTCTCTCCCGGACGCTTACGGTCCTCCGGCGCCGGTTGGTGCGGATCGCGCGCCGCCTGCCGGACCTGCGGATAACCGAAATGCTCCGCCACCATGCGCGCCAGCGGGGCACTCAGATCGAGACGTCGATCCAGCCCATAGCGCAAAGCGAAAAGGCTGGCGGCGGCAACTGCCAGCAGCGCGGCAGTGTAGGCTGCCCCCGGCATACGCAGCGGAATGGCGCGCCGCAGATCGAGGCCCGCCGCCGTGCGTTCGGCCTGCGCCCATTGCGCCTGCCGCGTCTGTTCCGGAGCGCGGGCGTCCCCGGAAAAGTAGAGCGCCGTAGAAAGAGTATCGGCGAGCTTCAGGTTCCGGTCTACGTATTGCGCGGTTCGGTACAGGGAAGGCGCATCCCGCCACGTCAGGTAACATCCGGCGGCGATGCTCACCGAGGGTAGGACGAGCAGCCATTGCCAATCGAGAATCTGGGTGCCGGCTAACAGAAGCGCGATCAGAGAAGCCAGCGCCGCGCTGGCCACCCACACACCGTACCGGATGGTTTGGTTGGCGATGATACGGATGCGGGCGCGGCGGACCGTTTCGAGGATCATGAAGCCCTGCTGCTTTACATTATTGCAGAAAGCCAGCAATTGCCAAGCCACCACAACTTTTCACCGGTTAACAGTGTTCGGATTGGAGTGATGCTGTCGGGTACATCGGGTACAATGGGAACGAAAACGGAAGAAGGAGCGGACCTCTTGAAAGTTCTGATCGTTGACGATGAGCCCGCCCAACGCAGCGGATTGGCTGCCATGGTGGCCGCGTGGGGAATGACACCGGAAACCGCGGCGGACGGCAACGACGCCTTGGAGGCGCTCAGCCGGGAGACCGCGGATGTAATTCTGACCGACCTGAACATGCCCGGCCTGGACGGCTTCGGATTCCTGCAGCGGTTGCGCGAAATGGGCGATATGCCGCCGACGATCGTGTTGACCGCTTTCGGCAACATCGAAACCGCCGTCCGGACCGTGCACGAACTTGGCGCCTTCTGGTTCCTGGAAAAACCGATCCAGCCCAAGACGCTGGAAGTCCTGGTGAGCCGGGCCGCGGCGCATGCCAGCCTGCGCAATGACAAGCAGACGCTCCTCCGGCAGCTTTCGTATAACGGCTCGCTGGGCGAGCTGGTCGGCACATCGCCCAAGATGCGCGAGATTTTCGCCTTGCTGCAACAGGCCGGGCCGAGCAAGGCGTGCGTCCTGATTACCGGCGAGAGCGGCACCGGCAAAGAGATGGTGGCGCGCACCGTCCACAAGCTGAGCCCGCGGCGCCAGGAGCCGTTCATCGCCATCAACTGCGCCGCGCTTCCGGAATCGCTGATCGAAAGCGAACTGTTCGGCCACGAAAAGGGATCGTTCACCGGCGCGTCCGAGCGGCGGGCGGGCTGCTTCGAACTGGCGCAGCACGGCACCCTGCTGCTCGACGAGATCGGCGAGATGCCGCTGCCGACGCAGGCCAAGCTGCTGCGCATCCTGGAGGATTCCAAGGTCCGCCGGCTGGGGGGCAAGGCCGAGTTCGAAGTGGACGTGCGGCTGGTGGCGGCCACCAACAAGGTGCCCGACGAAGCCATCCGCGGCGGTAATCTGCGCGAGGACCTGTTCTACCGGCTGAACGTGTTTCATATCCACCTGCCGCCGTTGCGGGAGCGGAAGCAGGACATAGCGCCGATCGCCGAAGCCCTGATCTCAGACCTGAACCGAAAACACGACTGCCACGTGACGAGTATCTCGCCGGACGTGCTGAGCACGCTCGAACGGCACAATTGGCCGGGGAATGTGCGGGAGCTGCGCAACGTCCTGGAGCGGGCCGTGATTCTGGCGGGTGAAGGCACCGTGGAACTCAGGCACATCCCGGCCTCTTTGCAGGGCCGCGCTGTGGCGGCCGCCGCCGGGGCCGGTCCGGCCGCGGACGCTCCGCCGGCCGACGACGCCGAGTCGGTGCGCTTCAACATCGGCACTACGGTGGAAGACGCGGAAAAGGGACTGATCCTGCGGACCTTGGAACATACCCACAACAACAAAACCCGCGCCGCCGAGATTCTCGGGATCAGCCTGAAGACCCTGCACAACAAGTTGAAGGAGTACGGGAATTAAATAAGGCTTCGCCGGGATCCGGCTGGCGCAGCCGGGCGGAGGCGCGGCCTACTTGCCCATGTGCAGATTGTTATGGATGGCGTAAAGCGCCAGTTCCAGGCGATCGGAGACACCCAGCTTATCGAAGATGTTGTGCAGGTGATTCTTCACGGTCTGCTCGCTGATGAACATCTTCTCGGCCATCTCCTTGTTCTTGAACCCCTGCGCGACTAACGCCACGATCTCGCGCTCCCTCTGGCTCAACAGTGACCGTTCCCGTTCGCGGCTGCTGGATGCCGGCGCGCCGGCGGGCGCCTCCTCGGCTCCGGTCGCGAACTGACGCATAACCGCGGCGGTGGTATGCGAGTCCAGCCAGATCTCGCCCGCATTCACCTTGCGGATGCTCTTGATCAGCAGGTCCGTGGCGCTCTGTTTCAATACGATGCCGGAAGTGCCCAACTTCATGGCCTGGACGAATTCGTTCTTGTCCTCGGAAGCCGTCAACACGATCACCCGGGTTTTGTGCTTGCTGTTTTGCAGCCTCTGCAGGGTCGCCAAGCCGTCGAGACCGGGCATCTTGAGGTCCAGCAACAGGATATCCGGCTCGTGCTGTTGCAGGACATCGAGCACCTGGCGGCCGTCGTGGGCCTGGGCCACGACTTCAAAGTCCGGCTCCAGTGCTAAAAGCCGGCATAAGCCGTCCCGGAAAATGGGATGGTCATCCGCCACGACGATACGGATCTTGGCCGTTTCGCCGGGTGCCGCGGGAGAACTGGAATCGGGGTTGCCGTTCGTTTCTGACATATGTCCAGTACTAGGCTTCATTTTAAAGTCGCACTAGTACCATGTCAAATGGTTTGTTCGGAAGACGACACAACTGGATTTCGATTCCGCTTTCCGTGGTGCGTTTTGGTATTGTTAGGGACTATGAGCGAAAAATGGGCTGAAGGTGAGTTTCAGCGCTTTTGGAAGCGGCTTCAGCAGCTCGGGCTGAACGCCTACGAATCGCGGTCATATTTAGTTCTGTTGGGCCACCCGCGATTCAAGGCCCTGGAACTGGCGGCGCGCGCGCACGTGCCCCGCCAGAAAATCTATGAAGTGCTGGATAGCTTGGTGGAAAAAGGTTTTGCACAGGTCGTACAGGAACGCACCAAGCTTTTTTCGGCGGTGGAGCCCAGCTTGGCGTTGCCTGGGTACATGACGCGCAAGCGGCAAATCCTCGATCAGGAACTGACGGAACAGAGCCGTGCCAGCATCGGGCTGGTCGACGATCTGAAACTGGTTTACTCGGAGGGCCAGGAAGGGCGCGGGACCCTGGATTTTTTGCGGATCGTCAGCGACCCGGCGCAGACCGCCGCCGAATACCGGCGCATGTTGTCGGAGGTCAAGACCGATTATGTCGAGTTTTCCCGTCCTCCCTACGCGGTGGACCCGCTCGACGAAAAACTGGTGAAGCAGGCACGGCTTTCCGGTGTGAAATGCCGGCTGCTGCTGGAGGCGGGCACGTTGGACGAAGCCCACCGGCAACGGCTCCAGGATTACGAAGCCGCCGGCGTGGAAGTGCGGCAAGCGGATGCGGTTCCCATGAAACTGGCGGTGTTCGACGGCCGGCAGGGCATGATCGCTCTGCTGGACCCGGTGATCACCCGGCCCACCTGGACCGCCGTGGTGTTCAACCACGAGGCTATGGGCGAAGCCATGACCGGCCTGTTCGAGGATCGTTGGCGGCGCGGGAAGGCGCTCTGACGCCGTTTTATTGGCGCTCGAATACGACCTTCTGGTCCGCGTGCCGCGCGCCGGTGATGTGCCGCACCAGGGTCAGAATCTTGCCGTCCGGCGAAACCGACCAGCGATCGTTCATATCCGCCTTCAGGAATGCGAACACCCGGCTATCCACCACCAGTTCTTCGCCTTCCCACCGCGCGCTGCTCTTCACCAGATTCCCGTTGACATGGTTGGTACACTCCTTGCCATCCAGCGTGTAGATCATGTCATAGGTTCTCTCTTTGCCCCCGCGCAGCTTCTGCGTGATGGTGTCCTTCAGGCTGGATCCGTCCAGTGTGATGCGGTCCAGACGGCTCTCGGATACCGGCCCGGGACCGAAGTCGCTCCGCCCGGGGTCCATCTTCCAGACACCCGCCAGGCTCGATTTCGTCTCGCCCTGGGCTATAAGAGACGCAGTAAGCATAATCCAAACGATCGTTCGCACCCTTCTTCCCCCAACCCTGTTCTGAGAAATGACCTTCTACCGCCTCACTGCTTGTCGAAGACGATCTTCATGTCGAAGTCGCCGCCGTCGGTGGAAATATGCCGCGTGAGGGTCATGGTCTTCCCGCCATCGGAAAGCGTCCAGCGGTCCTTGGTGGTGAAGTCGGTGCCGCCGAAGGATCCCGTGGTATCGTCCACCAGATCGTCGCCGTCCCACTTCATTTTGGTTTTGAATTCGTTGCCGCCGAAGCTGTTGGCGCACTCTTTGCCGTCGGTAGTGAAAACCAGGTCGTAATTCTCGTCGCCCTGGCCGCCGGTCTGCGCCACGTTAACCTTCAGGCTGGGGTCCTGGTGGACAATCTTCTCCACCATGCTGTCGGGAGGCGGCATGGGACCGAAATCGCTCTTGGCGGTGTTGGCCTTCCACGTCCCGCTGAAGTCCGACTTGGCTTGTGCCGGTACCAGCGCGAAAGCCGCCGCCAGGAGCATCCCACAGAGAATTCTGAAATGCCGTTTGCGCATATAGACCTGCCTATTGCTTGTCGAATACGACCTTCATGTCCGCTTCACCCATGGAACTGGAGAAATGGCTGGATCGGGTGAGCGTCTTGCCGTCGCTCGAAAGAGACCAGCGCTCCTTGGCCGTGAAGTCGTTGCCTCCGAACGATCCCTTGGTGTCGATCACCAGTTCTTCGCCGTCCCACTTGGCGGTACTTTTGATCTCGTTGCCGCCCAGGTTGTTGGTGGTTTCTTTACCTTCGGTATTGTAGACTACGTCGTAATTCTGGTCGCCCATCGGTCCACCGGTCGACACCACGTTAGCCTTGATGTCCGGATCCTTGTGCGTAATCGTGTCGGTACGGCTGTCGGGCGGGGGCATCGGCCCGAAATCGCTCTTGCTGGCATTCAACTTCCAGGTTCCGCTGAAGTCGGTTTTGGCTTGAGCTGGAACCAATCCGAGAGCCAGGGTCAAAAGGCCGAGCGAGAAAAATGTGATCGACGGCCTGATCGTTATTCTGCGCATGAAAACCTCCATTTCGAGATCTTAGCAGGAAGACGGCGCTTGCGGCACTCTCGCGGCCCGCGGCCACGGTACCGCCGCGCTAAGCGATGCGGCTTGGACTCGAAATTGCTTGAATTCGGGTGAGGATTGTATGTGGATCGCCGGCGGTCTCGCGCTTTTGGTAATACTTAGCCTGCTTTTGTCGATGGTCTCGAGTCCGCCCACGGTCGGCCGCTGAACAGGTTCGTGTTCAGTTCTGACACACGCGTGTCAGACCGACTCGAAATAGCGCGCCAACTCCCAGTCCGTCACGGCTTTTTCATACTGTCGCACTTCCCATTCGCGCGTGCGTGCGTAATGGTCCACGAATTCCTCGCCCAGCCACTCCCGCGCCACGCTGCTTTCGCGGAAGAGGGCGGTCGCCTCGCCTAACGTCCGCGGCAGCGCCGGCGATTCGCCCGCGTACGCATTCACCATTGGCGCCGGAAGCTCCAACTGCCGTTCGATTCCGTCCAGTCCGGCCGCCAGCGACGCAGCCATGGCCAGGTAAGGGTTGATATCGGCGCCGGTCACCCGCAGTTCCACGCGCGACGATTTTCGGCCGCCCGGGATAGCCCGGACCGCCGTGGTGCGGTTATCCAGGCCCCACGTCGCGTTCACCGGCGCCCATGCGCCCGGCACTGTTCGTTTGTAGGAATTGACTGTAGGACAAAACACCGCCGCCAGGCCCGGCATATTCGTCACCAGCCCGGCGATGTAATGCCGCATGGCATCCGGCATGGTGCTCTCGCCGTAAAACAGGTTCCCGGGATCGCCGGTCCGGCTGACACTCTGGTGCAAGTGCCCGCTCGATCCCGGCAGCGCCGCGTTCCATTTGGCCATGAACGTCGCCGTCAGACTGTGCCGCGCGGCGATCTCCTTCACCGCGGTCTTGAACAGGGCCGCGCGATCCGCGGCTGTAACGCCGGTCTCCACCGCGATGGCAGCCTCGTACACGCCCGGTCCCGTTTCGGTATGGAAACCCTCCAGCGGCACGTCGAAGCCCGCCAGTCCTTCGAGCAGACCCACCACTAACTCAGCGTTCGCCGAGGCGCGCAGCACGCTGTAGCCGAACATGCCCGGCGTCAACGGCGTCAGCCCGCCAAAGCGCTTCTCGCGCAGGCTCTGCGCCGTCTCGCGAAAGATGAAGAATTCGTACTCCGCCGCAAAATAGGCGGTGTAGCCGCGGTCCGCGGCGCGCTCCAGCACGCGCTGGAACACCTGTCGCGGCGCGATCTCCAGCGGCCCGCCGTCCTGCCGGCAGAAATCCAACAGGAAAAAGGCCGTCCCCGGCTCCCACGGAATCAACCGGTAGCTCCCCAGGTCGATGCGGCAGTGCGTGTCCGGATAGCCGGTGTGCCAACCCGTGAACTTCCCGTTGTCGTAGAGCACATCGGCGATATCCCACCCGAAGATCACGTCGCAAAAGCCCAGTCCGGATTCGGCTGCCGACCAGAATTTGTCCAGGCTGACGTATTTTCCGCGCAGCGTCGCGTCGATATCGAACGCGCCCAGCTTCACGTGCCGCACATGATTGTCCGCGAAGCGCCGCCGGATCGATTCCAGATCCATTAGAGAGCCACCCACACGGACTTGATATTCGTGTACTGCTCCAGCGCGTAGGAGCCCAAGTCGCGTCCGAAGCCGCTCTGCTTGTAACCGCCGAAAGGCGATGCCGTGTCGAATCCGTTATACGTGTTGATCCACACCGAGCCGGCCTTGATATCGGCGGCCATGCGGTGCGCCAGCTTCACATCCCGCGTCCACACCGCCGACACCAGCCCGTAAATCGTGCAGTTGGCGATCTCGACGGCTTCATCCGCGTCGTGGAATTTCAGCACGCTCAGCACCGGACCGAAGATCTCCTCCTGCGCGATCTTCATCCCCGGCGTCACATCCGAGAAGATGGTGGGCTTTATGAAGAACCCTTTGGCTTTGGCGCCCTCGGTGTCGCGCTCGCCGCCGCAGAGCAGCCGGGCGCCCTCCTGCCTGCCGGATTCGATGTAATCCAGGATGCGCTCCATCTGCCGCCCGGAAACCTGCGAGCCCATCTGCGTACTCTTGTCCAGCGGATCGCCGACCTTCAACTTGCGCGCGCGCGCCACCAGTTCCTCCACGAAGCGGTCGTGCAGATCCTCGTGCACCAGCAGCCGCGACGCGGCGCTGCAGATCTCGCCCTTGTTCGCGAAGATGCCCCAGAACGCCGACTTGATGGCGGCATCGAAATCGCAGTCCGGAAAAATGATGTTGGGCGACTTGCCGCCCAGCTCCAGGCTCAGGCGCTTCAGGTTCGATTCGCCAGACGCGGCCAACAGCCGCCGCGCCGTCCGGATGCTGCCCGTAAAGCTGATCTTGTCCACATCCATGTGCAGGGCCAGCGCCTCGCCGGCGGTCGGGCCGTAGCCCGTCACCACGTTGAGGACGCCGTCCGGCAGCCCCGCCTCCCGGCAGTATTCCGCCAGCTTGAGCGCCGTCAGCGGGGTCCACTCCGAAGGCTTCAACACTACCGAGCAGCCGCACGCCAGCGCCGGCGCCACCTTCCAGGCCGCGATCTGGAGCGGATAATTCCATGGCACGATGGCGCCCACCACCCCCACCGGCTCGCGCAGCGTGTAGTTCAGAAACGGACCGTCCACCGGTATGGTCTCCCCGTACAGTTTGCGGACCCAGCCGGCATAGTAGCGGAACGCGTCGATGGCCGGGTCCACGTCCGCGCCGCCGGCCTCCCGTACAGTCTTGCCGTTCTCCATGGACTCGAGCACGGCCAGTTCCTCGCGATGCTTCAGCAGAATTTCGGCGATGTCCCACAAGATCTTTTCTTTCTTGGACGGGTCCATGCCGCGCCAGCTCTTGCGCTCGAAGCTGGCGCGGGCGGCGGAAACCGCGCGGTTCACCTCGCCGGCCTCGCTGTCCGGCACCGTGGTCAGCAGTTCGCCTGTGGCCGGATTGATGACGTCGATCGTCCGGGCGCACTGGGCCGTCTCCCACTGGCCGCCGATGAACAGCTTGCAGGGTTGCAGTTGTTGTTTGATTTCTTCCGCTACAGTCATGATGATTGCCGCTCCGGCGACATCCTTCCATTGTAGAACTCCCGCTTTGCTTGACATCGTAAAGTACTTCGCATAACATGGGCTCGTGCCGACGCGCCGCAGCCGTCCCGCCCGTCTGGCCCGGATCGGGCTGCGCCTGGCCGCCTGCGCCACGGCTGCCCTGGGCGTGTTGCTGGGTGCGCTTTGGCTGGAGCACCGGACGCCGCTCACGCTGCCGGCGCTCACAGGCAGCTATGCGGTCGGACGCACCACCTATGTCTGGACCGATAGCCGTCAGATCGACGAACTGTCGCCGTCCGCCGAAAAGCGAACGGTGATGGTCTGGATCTGGTATCCGTCGGCGGCTTCCGCCGCCGCTCCGTCGGCCGATTACCTGCCGCCCTCCTGGCGGGCCGCCTGCGCGCGCACCTACGGCGTCCTGATGAGCGACTTTCTGACCCGGGATCCGGCGGTGGTCCGCACGCACAGCTCCTCCGATCCGCCCATCGCGCCGGATCAGCCATCCTATCCGGTGGTGATCGTCCGTCCCGGGGGCGGAGCACTCACCACAGACGTCACCAGCCTCGCCGAAGACCTGGCCAGTCACGGTTATGTGGTGGTGGGCTTCGACGCTCCCTACCGTTCCGGGTTGGCCGTTTTTCCTGGCGGACGCGTGGTGGTGCGCCCGCCGGCGGCCAATCCCGAAGACATGCCGCCCGCCGCGCAGACCCGTCTCATCAACCGGCTGCTGCCCATGTGGAGCGGCGACGCGCAGTTTGTCGCGGACCAGTTGCAACGCCTGAATGCCGCCGCCCCGCCGGAGAAGTTCGCCGGACGTCTGGATATGCGGCGCCTCGGCATCTTCGGACATTCCTTCGGCGGCGCCACAGCGTTGCAGTTCTGCCACGACGATCCCCGCTGCCGGGCGGGTATCGATCTGGACGGTGCGCCGTACGGCAGCGCCGTCCGCGACGGCGTGAACCAACCGTTTCTGTTCCTGTTGAGCGATCATGGCGATCTCGCCGCGCCGGAAAATCGCGCCGTGTACGCGGACCTCGCCTCGATTGGCAGCCGGTCGCCGGACGGGAAGCTGCTTCTGATGATCCGCGGCGCGAATCACTTCAGTTTCACCGATCAGATCCTGGTCAAGAGTCGATTCGTCATCAAGCTGCTGCAGCTCTTTGGCGGAGGACTCGATCCGCGCCGGGGAATCGCCATCACCCGGGCTTACGTACACACCTTCTTCGATGTGCATCTGCAAGGCGCGCCGCCCGGCGCTTTGGACCAGCTCCGCCGGGAATTCCCCGAAGTGCAACCGGTTTCCAAGCGGTAGGCGAGCGCGTGATACGCTGGCCATTCGCATGCGCTCCGGCATCCTCTGTCTCTCCGCTTTGTTTTGCGTGTCTGTCTTCGGCGCCGCCCCGGGCGAGGAAATCCGCCTTTGGCCGCATGGCGCCCCCGGCTCGGAAAAGGAGACTGCCCCGGAGGTTTTTGAAACCTCTCCCGGTTCCAGTCTGCCGCGGCGATTCACCGTGGTGCATTATCCGTCGATTTACGTGTTCCTGCCGCCGGAAGGCAAGGCCACCGGTACAGCCATGATCGTGGCGCCCGGCGGCGGGCACTCGCAGCTCGTGATCGACAAAGAGGGCTGGGAGATCGCCGATTGGCTCAACCGGAACGGCATCGCCGCCTTCGTGCTGAAGTATCGCCTGGCGCGCGCGCCCAACTCACACTACACGGTTCCCGGCGACGCCTTAGCCGACACTGCACGCGCGGTGCGCACCGTCCGCAGCCGGGCCGCCGGGTGGGGCGTGGATCCGGCACGCATCGGTTTCATCGGATTCTCGGCGGGCGGCGAGCTCACCGCCCTGATCGAAACCCGCTTCGACGCCGGCGACCCCGCGGCGCCCGATCCCATCGACCGCCTCAGTTCCCGCCCCGATTTCGCCGCCGCCATTTATCCCGGATTCAAGCCGGGATCCATCGCCGTCCCCAAGGACGCGCCTCCCACGTTCCTCATGTGCACCGATGAGGACAGCGCACACGTCGTCACCACCGTCAACCTTTACCTGGATCTGGAGAAACAGGGAGTGCCCGCCGAGTTGCACATCTACGAACGCGGCCCGCATGGCGTCGGCATGCGACCCGTGCATCTGCCGGTAGCCACCTGGCCGGACCGTGTCCGCGACTGGCTCGCGGACCGCAAGCTCATCCCGTAGCGGCGGTCAAAGCTCGTTGATGTCCGCGCTCTCCAGAATCGGTTTCGGGGCGCCCGACCGCGCGGCCTGGATCATCGCCCGGCCGAGTTGCCGGGTGGTGGTCACATACTGCGGGAAATGCCGGTACAGCCAGGGCAGCAAGGGTCCCGTGACGGCATAGCCGATTCGGTAGAGGCGGGTGCGCGAACGGATCCCATCGAGCGGAATGATCACACCCGGCCGGAACATGTACGCCGCTTTAAAAGGCAAGCGCAGCAGCGCATTCTCGGTAGCGCCCTTGACCCGCGCCCACATGCTCCGCCCGTGTTCCGAACGGTCGGCGCCGGCGCCGGATATATAGATGAAGGTCATCGCCGGGTTGAGCCGCACCAGGGTCTCCGCGGCCGCCAGGGTGAAGCCGTACGTGATGCGCCGGTACGCCTCCTCGCGCATGCCCGCCGACGTCACGCCCAGGCAGAAGAAGCACGCTTCCAAGCCGCGCAGTTGGTCTTCAATCGCCGCATAATCAAGGAAATCGGCGTGCACCACCTGGCGCAGCTTGGGGTGCTGCTCCGCGGTTCCTCCGCGCCCGACGGCCACCACCTGCTCCACCGCCGGATCGCGCAGGCACTCGCGCAGCACGCCCTGCCCGATCATCCCGGTGGCGCCGAACAGAACCACCCGCATCCTGCGATTACACCACAGGCGGAATCATGCTATCCTGTTGTCAGTTACTGAGAGGAGAGACCGTGAGCAAGCCGACCGGCCTGGTGCAGGGTACCCTGGACCTGCTGATCCTGAAAGTCATCGCCCTCCAGCCGATGCACGGCTGGGCCATCGCCCAGCGTATCCGCCAGATCTCCGGCGAAGTTCTGCAAGTCGGACAGGGCGCCCTCTATCCGTCGCTGCACAAACTGGAACAGAACGGTTGGATCCGCGCCGCCTGGGCCATCAGTGAAAACAACCGGCGCGCCAAGTACTACACCCTGACGAGGGCCGGCCGCAAAGTCCTCGACCAGGAAGCCGCGCAGTGGGAGCGCCTTTCCACCGCCATCACCCAGGTGGTGCGCGCCAACTGACCTGCCATGCGCCTGCGAGACATATTCCGGCAGCGGCTGCGGTCCCTCTTCCGCCGCACCGGCGTCGAAAGCGATCTCGACGAGGAACTGCGTTACCACGTCGAGCGCCAGGTCGAAGAGAATCTGGCGGCCGGTATGCCCCCGCGTGAGGCCCGCCAGGCCGCTATAAGAGCTTTCGCCGATTTCGAACAAACCAAGGAGGAGTGCCGCGACATGCGCCAGGTGAATCTGATCGATTCTGTCCGTCAAGACCTGCGCTTCACCGCCCGCCAGTTGGCCCGGAATCCGGGTTTCACCGCGACCGCTGTCCTGGTGCTGGCGCTGGGCCTGTGCACGAGCGTAGCCATCTTCGCTTTTGTGGACGCCGCCCTCATCAAGCCGTTGCCTTATCCGGATCCCAACCACCTCGCCGGTGTTTACGAGCACACGCCGCAATGCCCGCGCTGCAACCTCTCTTATCTCGATTTCCTGGACTGGAAGAAGCTCAACAAAGTATTCGTCTCGCTCGAGGTTTATAACCCGACCGGCATGATCTTAAACACACCCACGGGCGCGCAACCGGCCGGCGCCGCGGGCGTCAGTGACGGCTTCTTTCGGGCGCTCGGGGTGACTCCCTTTCTCGGACGCGACTTCCGCCCCGGCGAAGATCCCCGCCACGGGCCGCTCACCGCCGTTCTCAGCTACCCTGCCTGGCAGCAGCGTTACGGCGCCGATAGGGCGATCATCGGCCGCTCCGCCACTCTGGACGGCGCGTCCTATTCGATCATCGGTGTCCTGCCGCGAGATTTCCAGTTCGCTCCCACTGGCCGCGCCGAGTACTACGTCCTGCTGAACCCGGACGGCAGTTGTCACAAACGCCGCGGTTGTCACGATCTTTATGGCGTCGCGCGCCTGAAGGACGGCGTTTCGGTCGAGTCCGCCCTGGCCGACACGGCGCTCATCGCGCGCCAGCTCGAAACCCAATATCCGGATTCCAACCGCGGCCAGGGCGCCATGGTCGTGCCTCTCGCCGAGGTGATCGTGGGCAACATCCGCCCCATCGTTCTGATCCTGCTCGCGGGAGCCGCGCTGCTGCTCCTGATCGCTTGTGTCAACGTCGCCAGCCTGCTGCTGGTGCGCTCGGAAAGCCGCCGCCACGAGATGGCCGTGCGCGGCGCCTTGGGAGCGTCGCGGGGCCGGCTCGTCCGCCAATTCGTCACGGAAGGAATGGCGCTGGTGGCGGCCGGCACGCTGCTCGGCACGGTGGCGGCGGTCTGGATCATGCGCCTGCTCACCCGTCTGATTCCCACCGCCATGATGAGCGGCCTGCCGTTTCTGGAGGACCTCGGTATGAACCTCCACGTGCTGGCGTTCGCCTTGGCGGTGGCGCTGCTGGCCGTGGCCCTGTTCGCGCTGACGCCCGCCGCGCGCCTCCCCTTGACCCATTTACGCGACGGCCTGGCCGAGGGCGGCCGCGGCTCGGCCGGCAATACCTGGCGCCGGCTGGGCGGACGTCTCGTGGTCCTGGAACTGGCCTCGGCCACCGTGTTGCTGGTAGGCGCGGGACTGCTCGGCCAGAGTCTCTATCGTCTCCTGCGCGTGTCGCTCGGCATCCAGCCGGACCATGTGGCCACCCTGCAGGTGGATGCTTCGCCGGTAACTTACGGCAAGGACCCCCAGGCGATTGCGCTCGCCCGCGATGTCCTCCGCCGCATGTCCGAGCTGCCCGGAGTCCAGTCCGCGGCCCTGACCAGCTTCCTGCCCGTTACCTGTAACTGCAACACCGACTGGGTCCGCTTTGTCGGCAAGCCTTACGACGGGCATCACAACGAAATCAACGAGCGCGACGTCAGCCCGGCTTACTTTGTAACGCTCCGCGCGCGCCTGCTGCGGGGCCGGTATTTCACCGATGCGGACGATGAGTCGAAGGCTTCCGTGGCGATCGTCAATCAATCTTTCGCCGCCAAATATTTTCCCGGCGAAGATCCCATCGGCCGCCAGTACGGGGACACCGATCTGACGCCCAAATCCATCCGCACCGTGATCGGCGTGGTGGATGACGTCCGCGAGAGCTCGCTCGATACCGATAATTGGCCGACCGAGTATATTCCGTTCAACCAAAGTCCGGGCATCGACTACTACCTGGTGGTGCGCGCGGCGCAACCGCCGGAATCCATGCTGGCGGCCATGGCCGCTACTTTGCGCAAGCTCGATCCCGGCATTGCGACCTCGAATGCGCAGACCATGCCCGACCGGATCGCCGATTCGCCGTCGGCATATATCCGCCGCTCGTCCGCCTGGCTGGTAGGCGGATTCGCCGCGATCGCGCTGCTGCTCGGGGTGGTGGGTCTCTACGGCGTGATTGCGTACTCCGTCCGCCAGCGTACGCGCGAAATCGGCGTGCGCATCGCCTTGGGAGCGGAGCGCGCGTCGGTCTACCGGTTGATCCTCAGGGAAGCCGGCTCGCTGGCGGCCATGGGGATTCTCGCCGGTCTCGTCGTATCCGTCATCGCCACCACCGCCCTGCGCAAGCTGCTCTTCGGGGTACAGTCCTGGGATATACCCACGCTGATCGGAGTCTCCGCCGTACTCGCCATCGCCGCGCTGATCGCCGGATATATTCCCGCCCGCCGCGCCGCGTCCGTGGATCCCGTGCAGGCCCTGCGCGCCGAGTGACAGCCGCCGCACTTGGCTCGCAGTCAGTAATTCGGATAGAATGGTCTTATAGATACCGCGCAGCTCAGCGGGAGAGCATTCTATGCCCGAACGAACAATCCAGGTTACTGAACTTATACTCCGCGACGCCCACCAAAGCCTCCTGGCGACGCGTATGGCGCTCGAAGACATGGTGCCGGTTTGTGAAGATCTCGACCAGGCCGGATTCTGGTCTCTGGAGTGCTGGGGCGGCGCGACATTCGACGCCTGCATACGCTTTCTGAACGAGGATCCCTGGGAGCGCTTGCGCGTCTTCCGCAAGCTGTTGCCCCATTCCCGCCTGCAGATGCTGCTGCGCGGGCAAAACCTGCTGGGCTACCGGCATTACGAAGACGAAGTCGTGCGCCGGTTCGTCGAGAAGGCCGCCGAGAATGGCATGGATGTCTTCCGCGTGTTCGATGCGCTCAATGACATCCGGAATTTGCGCACGTCGCTCAAAGCCGTGCGCGCCGCGGGCAAACACGCCCAGGCCACGATCTGTTACACCATCAGCCCGGAGCACACCATCCCGGCCTTCGTCACCATGGCCGAACAACTGATGGAGATGGGTTGCGACTCTATCTGTATTAAGGACATGGCCGGACTGCTGAAGCCCGCGCCGGCGTACGAGCTGGTGGAAGGCATCAAGGCGGCCTGCGGCGACGAGACGCTCGTGCACGTGCACACGCACGCCACCACCGGCGTCACTCTGGTCAGCCTGATGAAGGCCATCGAAGCCGGCTGTGACATCGTGGATACCAGCATCAGCAGTCTGAGCCTCGGCCCCGGCCACAATCCCACGGAGGCCTTGATGGAGATGCTGGAAGGCACCGGCTACCGCACCGCGGTCGACATGGAACGCGTGCGCAAGGTGCGCGATTACTTTAGTAAGGTCCGGCCGCGTTACAGCGAATTCCTGACCGGATTCAGCGGTGTGGATACGGACATTTTCCGCAGCCAGATCCCCGGCGGCATGATCTCCAACATGGAGAGCCAGCTCAAACAGCAGGGCGCCGGCGACAAGATCCGCGAAGTACTGGAAGAAGTGCCCAACGTGCGCAAAGACGCGGGCTATCCGCCGCTGGTGACACCCTCGAGCCAGATCGTGGGCACGCAGGCCGTGTTCAACGTGTTGATGGGACGTTACAAAGTTATGACCGGCGAATTTGCCGATCTGATGCTGGGTTACTACGGCAGCACGCTGGGGGAAAAGAATCCGGAAGTGGTGAAGAAAGCCGTGCAGCATTCCAAAAAGGATCCCTGCACCTGCCGGCCGGCGGACCTGCTGCGTCCCGAGTGGGATCAACTGCGCGCCGACGCCCTGGCTTTGACTGGATGCAACGGCAGCGACGAAGACGTTCTGACTTATTCCATGTTCCCGCAGGTCGCGCCTAAGTTCTTTTCCACGCGCAGCCAGGGACCCAAGAACCTCAGCAAGGAGCCGGGCAAGGAGCCCGGCAAGGAGCCGGCCAAGCCGCCCGCCCCGCCATCGTCCAAACCCGCGTCTCCACTGACCGAGCCGATATCATATGTAGTAACGATGAACGGCCAGTCGCATCGCGTGACCGTAACGCCGGCGTGAGGGAGACGGGCTTAGCCCGTGCGGAACCCTGCTCCCGTTCCGCATCAAAACATACATATGCCAACCGCAGAACAAACCAATACCGGTATGGAAGCCAAAATCCAGGAGTTATCCGACAAGCGCGCCGCCCTGATGGAAGGCGGCGGCAAGGATCGCATCGAAAAGCAGCATCAGTCCGGCAAGCTGACCGCCCGCGAGCGTGTCGACCGCCTGATCGATGCCGGAAGTTTCCAGGAGATCGGCCTGTTCGCCAAACATCATGCCACGCTGTTCGGCATGGCCGGCAAGGAACTGCCGGCCGACGGTGTGGTCACCGGCGCCGCCACCGTGGATGGCCGTCTGATTCACCTGGCCAGCCAGGACTTCACCGTGGGCGGCGGCGCTGCCGGTGAAACCCATAGCGACAAAGTCGCCGAGATGATGCGCTTCTCGCTCAAGACCGGCTCGCCGTTCGTCTTCATCAATGACTCGGGCGGCGCGCGGGTGCAGGAAGGAATCCACAGCCTGGCAGGCTACGGCCGTGTCTTCTATATGAACGTGATGCTCTCGGGAGTCGTGCCGCAGGTGTCTTTGATCTGCGGACCATGCGCCGGCGGGGCGGCTTACAGCCCGGCGCTGACCGACTTCATCATTCAAACCAAGGGCGCGCAGATGTTTATCACCGGTCCGTCGGTGATCAAGCAGGTCACCGGCGAAGTGGTGACGCCCGAACAACTGGGCGGCCCGGCGGCGCAGATGACTTACTCGGGAGTCGTGCACTTCATCGCCGAGAACGATGAAGAGGCTGCCTTCATCTGCCGGCGGCTGTTGAGCTTCCTGCCCTCCAACAACATGGAAGATCCGCCGCGCCTGGCTTACGATCAGCCCATCGACCCGGATGCCGGGATGGCCTCCCTGGTGCCGGTGGACGGCAAGGTCGGCTATGACATGCACCAGGTGATCGCGTCTCTGCTGGACTATGGCGATTTTCTGGAGGTGCAGCCCAGTTTTGCGCAGAACATTCTGATCGGCTTCGGCCGCCTCGCGGGGCGCACCGTCGGCATCATCGCCAATCAACCATCCGTGCTGGCCGGCGCGCTGGATATCAACGCTTCGGACAAGGCCTCGCGTTTCATCCGCTTCTGCAACGCCTTCAATATTCCGCTGCTGACCCTGGTGGACGTGCCCGGCTTCATGCCCGGCGTGCAGCAGGAATATGGCGGCATCATCCGTCACGGCGCCAAGCTGCTGTTCGCCTACTCGGCGGCCACCGTACCCAAGATCACGGTGATCCTGCGCAAGGCCTACGGCGGCGCCTACCTGGCGATGTGCGGCAAGGACCTGGGGGCGGACCGGGTGGTCGCCTGGCCCACCGCCGAGATCGCCGTCATGGGCGCCGAGGGCGCGGTGGAAGTCGTTTTCCGCAAGGAGATCGCCGAGGCGCAGGACAAGAAAGCGCGCCGCCAGGAACTGATCGATCTGTACCGCAACACGTTTTCGAATCCCTACGTCGCCGGTGCGGCGCGCCTGGTGGATGACATTGTCGAGCCGGCCCAGACGCGCGCGTACCTGGCCCTGGCGCTGGAGAGCCTGCATACCAAGCGCGAGTTGCGGCCGGCCAAGAAACACGGCCTGATGCCGCTTTAGAACCATCGCAGGCCGAGGAGTCTCTATGGGACTGATACTTTTGCCGTTGGGAATCTTTGCCGGATGGATCGCGGGCGCGACCCTGTCCCGCCGCATGATCCGGCGCGAGGTCGCGCGGCTGGAAGCCATGATCGCGCCGCCGCCGGCGCCGCATCCGCCGCCGGCGGTGCCGGCTGCCCTGCCGGCGCCCCAGGCTGCCGCGATGGAGAAGCCCGGTGAGTTGACCCCGGAGATCGTCATGGTGCTCAGCGCGGCCGTGGCTGCGTTTCTGGGCAAGCGGGCCCGCATCCGCAGCGCGCGGCTGGTGCGTACCGCGCCCTCCAATGCCTGGGCGCAGCAGGGCCGTGTGTTCGTACAGGCTTCACACAATCTGGGAGTGGTACACGGGCGATGAAATTAAGAATCACGGTTGACCAGAAGACCTACGAAGTGGACGTGGAAGTCGCCGAAGATGACCGGGCGCCGGCGGGTCCGGCGCACGCTTACATTCCGGCGGCGCCCACCGCGGTGGCATCCGCTCCGGCGCCGCCCCCCCGCCCTGCTCCGGACGGCGGCGCCCTGGCTGAAAATCTGGACGAAAACAAGGTCTGCCGCAGCCCCGTTGCGGGTGTGGTGGTGCGCGTCAACGCCCAGACGGGACAGCAGATCCAGGCCAATGATCCGCTGCTGGTGCTGGAGGCCATGAAAATGGAAACCAACATCACCTCGCCGGTAGCCGGAAAGGTCAAGGCCATCAATGCCAACGTCGGTGACGGCGTGCAGGTGGGTCAGGTTCTGGTGGAGTTCGAATAGTCATGAGTGACGATCTAACCAATATTCCCGGCTTCCAGTTCGTGGACCACGTGGCGATCGCGGTGCGCGCGGGCGAACTGGACGCGCAGGTGAAACAATACGGATCGCTGGGTTTCCAGGAGATCCATCGCGAAGAGGTCTATGGCGGTGACCAGGTGAGGGAAGCCCTGCTGCGCGTGGGCGGCGGTCCCAACCTGGTGCAACTGCTGGAGCCGCTCAGCGCCGATTCGCCGGTGCAAAAGCTCATCGACAAAAACGGCGGCCGCGGCGGACTGGCGCACGTCGCCTTCCGCGTAAGCAACGCCCAGGCGGCCTACGATTACATGAAGCAACACGGCTTCCAGTTGATCGACAAGGCGCCGCGCCCGGGTTCGCGCGGCACCACCGTCTTCTTCGTGCATCCCAAGTCGCTGGGAGTCCTGATCGAAGTCGTGGAGGACCCCGCCCCATGAATCCGGAACTGACCCTCGAAGAGTTCCCGCCGGTTTCGACGGCGCAGTGGGATGACGTCGTTCGCGCCGATCTGAAGGGCGCCTCTCCCAAGGCCAGGCTCTTCTACCGGGCCGAAGACCTGCGCGGGTTGGAATACCTGGAAGCCGCGCCGGGCGCGTTTCCGTATACCCGGGGCACGCGAACGGACAACGACTGGCGCATCTGCCAGCCCGTAAACAGCCTGGCCGAAGCTCAGGCCGCTCTGGATGCCGGCGCGGACGAGATCCGCTTCCGGCTCGGCGATGCGGACATGCAAGCGATTCTGGACGCCTTGCCCCCCTGCCCGGTCCATTTTGAAGCCGGCGGACGGGTGCCGGAACTGCTCCGCGCCCTGATCGGCAGGGACGTCCGCGGGTCCGCCGATTTCGCGCCGCTGGCGGATTTCGACCATGCCGGGCAGTTGCTGCGCGCCGTGCGGTCGCCCGGATTCAAGCCGGTCACGGTCGGCGCACACCGCTTCTCGGAGACGGGAGCCACCGCTGTCCAGGAACTGGCTTTCGCCCTGGCGGAAGGCGTCGAGATTCTGGACCACATTCCGGATGCCGCACCGGCGCTGGCATTCTCCTTCGCCATCGGCCCGTCCTACTTCCTCGAAATCGCCCGCCTGCGCGCCGCCCGCACGCTCTGGGCGCGCGTGGTGGAAAGCTTCGGCCTCGATGCGCAAGCCGCCGGGATGACCGTCCACGCCCGTACCGCGCATTGGACCGGTTCCGTCTACGATGCCCACGTCAACCTGCTGCGGGCCACCACGGAAGCCATGGCCGCGGCCATTGGCGGCGCCGACTCGATACAGGTCGAGCCATTCGACAGCGCGTACCAGGCGCCCGCCGAGACCAGCGTCCGCTTGGCGCGCAATACCCAGTTGATCCTGAAGCGGGAGGCGCTGCTCGACCGCTCCGTCGATGCCGCGGGCGGCTCCTATTACCTGGAGGCGCTCACCGATTCCGTGGCGCGGGAGACCTGGACACTGCTGCAGCAGATCGAAGCTGCCGGCGGTTTTCGGAAGTATTCCGAAAGCGGCGCGCTCGCTCAGGCCATCGCCAGGTCGCGCGCGGACCGGGATACGGCCGCCGCCACCCGCCGCCTGACCATCGTCGGCACGAACCAATACCCCAACCCCGCCGAGCGCATGCTGCCCCACCTCGCCCGCCCGGATGCCGCACCCCGTCCGGCCCGCATTTTCGAAGAGATCCGCCTGCGTTCCGAACGCCGTGGAGCGCCGCGCCTGCTGCTTCTCGAAGCCGGCGACCTGAAAATGCGCAAGGCGCGATCCGGCTTCATGGCCAACCTCTTCGGTTGCGGTGGCTTTGAATTGAAAATTTCCGATACCCTGGCCGGCGATTTCGACGCCGTGGTTCTGTGCAGCTCCGACGCCGAATATGCCGCTCTGGCGCCCCGCGTGATCCAGCAGCTCCGCGCCGCGGGCAAGAACACGCCGGTCATCGTGGCCGGCAACCCGGCCGATTCCCTCGAAGCGTTGCGGCAGGCGGGCGTCGCCGATTTCGTGCACATACGCAGTAATGCCGCCGCGGTCCTCCGCACCTGGCAGGAGCGGTTGGGAGTGAGCGATTAGCCATGCGACCCGACTTTTCCAAAATCGACTACAAACCGGCCCCCAGCGGCGCGCCCGCCGCGCCCGCGGGCGGCGAGTGGCTGGCTCCCGAGCACATCGCCATCCGGCCCTGGTACACCCGCGCCGACCTGGCCGGTATGGAACACCTGGCCTACGCCGCCGGCCTGCCGCCCTATCTCCGCGGCCCCTACTCCACCATGTACGCGCGGCAGCCCTGGACCATCCGCCAGTACGCCGGCTTCTCCACCGCCGAGGAGTCCAACGCCTTCTACCGCCGCAATCTGGCCGCCGGCCAAAAGGGACTCTCGGTGGCCTTCGACCTGCCTACCCACCGCGGCTACGATTCCGATCACGAGCGCGTGGTCGGCGACGTCGGCAAAGCCGGCGTGGCTATCGACTCCGTGCTGGACATGAAGATCCTGTTCGACCAGATCCCGCTCGATCAGATGTCCGTCTCCATGACCATGAACGGGGCCGTGCTGCCCATCATGGCCTTCTACATCGTGGCGGCCGAAGAGCAGGGCGTCCCGCCGGAAAAACTCAGCGGAACCATTCAGAACGACATTCTGAAAGAGTTCATGGTGCGCAACACCTACATCTATCCGCCGGCCGGCTCCATGCGCATCATCGGCGACATCTTCCGCTACACTTCCGCCAGGATGCCGAAATTCAACTGCATCAGCGTCAGCGGCTATCACATGCAGGAGGCCGGCGCCACCGCCGACCTGGAGCTCGCCTACACCCTGGCCGACGGCCTGGAATACCTGCGCACCGGCATCCAGGCGGGCCTCGACATCGACAGCTTCGCGCCGCGCATCTCCTTCTTCTGGGATATCGGCATGCACCACTTCATGGAGATCGCCAAGCTGCGCGCGGCGCGCGTGCTGTGGGCCAAGCTGGTGCGGCAGTTCAACCCCGGGAATCCCAAGTCCATGGCGCTGCGTACGCACTGCCAGACCTCCGGCTGGAGCCTCACCGCGCAGGACCCGTTCAACAACGTGATCCGCACCTGCGTGGAAGCCCTGGCCGCCGCCCTGGGCCACACGCAATCGCTGCACACCAACGCGCTCGACGAGGCCCTGGCGCTGCCCACCGATTTTTCCGCGCGTATCGCCCGCAACACCCAGATCTACCTGCAGGAGGAGGCCGGGATTACCCAGGTCGTCGATCCTTGGGGCGGGTCCTGTTATGTCGAAATGCTGACCCACGAGCTGATGCACCGCGCCTGGCATTTGATCTGCGAGGTGGAGCAACTGGGCGGCATGGCCAAAGCCATCGAAACCGGACTGCCCAAGATGCGCATCGAAGAAGCCGCCGCCCGCAAACAGGCGCGCATCGACGCCGGCCGCGACATTATCGTCGGAGTGAACGCCTATCCCACCGAAAGCCAGGCCGCGCTCGACGTCCTGGTGGTGGATAACACGGCCGTGCGCAAGGCCCAGATCGCGCGCCTGGAGGAACTCCGGCGCACGCGCGACGCCGTCGCCGCCGCCGAATCGCTGGCCGCGCTCACCCGCTGCGCCGAAACGCACGAAGGCAATCTGCTGGACCTGGCCGTCATCGCCGCCCGCCATCGCGCTACCCTGGGAGAGATCTCCACGGCGCTGGAACGGGTTTGGGGCCGCTACCAGGCGGTAACGCGCACCATTTCCGGCGTATACTCAGCGGAAAGCAGGATGGACGAGAACTTCGTGAAAGCCCGCCGCATGGCGGATGAATTTGCCGCCGCCGAAGGCCGCCGGCCGCGGCTGCTGGTGGCCAAAATGGGACAGGACGGCCACGACCGCGGCTCCAAGGTGATTGCCACGGCGTTCGCCGACCTGGGCTTCGACGTGGACATCGGGCCGCTGTTCCAGACCCCGCGCGAGGTGGCCCGCCACGCCGTCGAGAGCGATGTGCACGTGCTGGGTGTTTCCTCGCTGGCCGCCGGCCACAATACACTGGTGCCGCAGGTCATCGCCGAGCTCAAAAAACTCGGCCGCGGCGACATCCTGGTGATCGTGGGCGGCGTGATCCCGCCGCAGGATTACGATTTTCTGTACCAGAGCGGCGTGACCGGTATCTACGGCCCCGGCACGGTGATTCCGCTGGCCGCTCAGGAGATCCTCAAGGCCCTCACCTCCGCTCCGGTGGAGCGTGCCTGAGTCAAGATGACCCGCCGGCCGCGCCTCTCCCGCGACGCCTACGTCGAAGGTGTTCTGCGCGGCGACCGCATCGTCCTGAGCCAGGCGATCACCCTGATCGAAAGCCTCCGCCCCGAAGATACCGAGCTGGCGCAGGACGTCCTCGAGCAATGTCTGCCGTCCGCCGGCGATTCCATCCGCGTCGGTGTTACCGGCGTGCCCGGCGCCGGCAAAAGCTCACTCATCGAGGTATTGGGCACCTATCTCACGCGCGATCGTGGAGAGAAGGTCGCCGTCCTGGCCGTCGACCCATCGAGCCAGGTCTCCCGCGGCAGTATCCTGGGCGACAAAACCCGCATGGAAAACCTGGCGGTCGATGAGGCGGCTTTCATCCGGCCCTCACCCTCCGGCGGATCGCTGGGCGGCGTGGCGCGCCGCACGCGCGAGACCATGCTGCTGTGCGAAGCCGCGGGCTACCGCAACGTGCTGATCGAAACCGTGGGCGTGGGCCAGTCGGAAACCGCCGTCCGCTCCATGGTCGATTTTTTTCTGCTCCTGATGCTGGCCGGCGCGGGCGACGAGCTGCAAGGCATCAAGCGCGGCATCATCGAAATGACGGACCTGATCGCCTTCAACAAGGCCGACGGTGCGAACCGCGCCGCCGCCGAGGCGGCCCGCCGCGAGTACCAGAGCGCCCTGCACCTGTTTGCCGCCACCGGCACCGGCTGGACGCCGCGCGTGGTCACCTGCTCGGCCCGTGCCCGCGAGGGCATCGCCGGGATCTGGGATGCCGTGCTGGAGCACCACGCCTGGCTCGCCAGCACCGGTGAGCTGACCAGCTTCCGGCAGGCGCAGGCCCGCAGCTGGCTTTACGAATTGATCGAGCAGGCTCTGCACGACCAATTCATGCAACATCCCGGCGTGCGCGGCCGGCTGGCGCGCTATGAACGGGATGTCCTGCAAGGCCGCCTCAGCCCCTTCCGCGCCGCCCGACGCCTGATCGAGATTTATACGGAGAACCTTTCATGATCTTTTCTTTCCCCCTGCTTTCGGCCGAGGAGGCTGCCGCGCTGGTCGGGCACGGCCAGACCGTAGGCTTCAGCGGCTTCACCCCGGCCGGTGCGCCGAAAGCCGTTCCGCTGGCGATCGCCGAGCGGGCCGCCGCCGAGCATCAGGCCGGCCGCGAATTCCAGATCGGCGTGCTGACCGGCGCTTCCACCGGTACGTCGCTCGATGGCGCGCTTGCCAAGGCCGACGCCATCAGCTTCCGCACGCCTTACCAGTCCGATCCGGCTCTGCGCGCGCGCATCAACGCCGGCCAGACGCGCTTCTTCGACATGCACCTGTCGCTGATGCCGCAGGCCACCCGCTACGGCTTCCTGGGCCCGGTACACTGGGCCGTGGTGGAGGCCAGCGACGTCACCGCGGGCGGCGGTATTGTGCTCACCTCGTCGGTCGGCTGTGCGCCGACCTTCTGCAGCAAGGCGGAGAAGATCCTCATCGAACTGAACCATCGCCATCCGCCCACCCTGCTCGGCATGCACGACATCTACGAGCCGGCCAATCCGCCGCATCGCCGCGAGATTCCGATTTACGCGGCGGCGGATCGCATCGGTTCCCCGGTCATCAAGGTGGATCCCGCGCGCATCGCCGGCGTGGTCGAGACCGCCGCGGATGATGAGTCCGGCGTCTTCGCCGACCCTACCCCGGTCACCGACAAGATCGGCCAGAACGTGGCCGAATTCCTGGCCGCCGAGATCGCCGCCGGCCGCGTTCCGGCTTCCTTCCTGCCGATTCAGTCCGGCGTGGGCGATATCGCCAACGCGGTGCTGGGCGCGCTCGGCAAGCATCCCGACATCCCCGCCTTCGAGATGTACACCGAGGTGGTGCAGGATTCCGTCATCCGCCTCATGAAGAGCGAGCGCGTGAAGTTCGCCAGCAGTTGTTCGCTGACCGTCAGCCACGCCACCCTGCGCTCGGTCTACGATAACCTGGAATGGTTCCGCTCCCGCATTCTGCTGCGGCCCCAGGAGATCAGCAACAGCCCGGAGGTGATCCGCCGCCTGGGCATCATCTCCATCAATACCGCCATCGAAGTGGACATCTTCGGCAACGTGAACAGCACCCACGTCATGGGACGCCAGATGATGAACGGCATCGGCGGCTCGGGAGACTTCACGCGCAACGCCTACCTCTCGATCTTCACCTGCCCCGCCACGGCCAAGAGCGGCAAGATCTCCACCATCGTGCCGCTGGTCAGCCACATGGACCACAGCGAGCACTCCGTGCAGATCGTGGCCACCGAGTATGGCATCGCCGACCTGCGCGGCCGCTCGCCCTACGAGCGCGCTACCCTGATCATCCAGAACTGCGCCCACCCGGACTTCCGCGACGAGCTGAACGGCTACCTGGAAATGGTCGAGGGCGGCCACACCCCGCACACCCTGACGGCGGCGTTCAAGCTCCATGAGCAGTATCTGAAAACCGGAGACATGCGCGGCGTCGACTGGCGCCAGTTCGTGGGGTAGTCCACCTCGCTGTTCGTACCTGAACTTACACACTCACGCCCTGCCCGGCCCGAAATACAGTCCCTGTATGAGTTCACATGGGCGCTGTCTCACATCGAAATATATGTGGAGAGACAAAACCAAAAGGAGCATCCTCAGATGGGAATCAAACAGATCTTATTGATGGGTTGCGGCGCCGCCGCCATGCTGCTTCTGCCGGCGATCTCGGGCGCCACTGTGGTGCGCAAATGCGTTATCGGCAAGCCTACGGCCGCTTCGTACACCTGGAATTTCCCGCAGGAGGCGGACCGTATCGTAGCCGGCATGCGGCATGACGCCGTCGCGGCGCGCGTGCACGCCGAAAAGCTGGTGAGCATGGTCTCCGTCGCTGACATGCCCGGCTGGCCGAGCGATTACAACCAGTTGTCAGCCTTGCAAACCGAAGTTAACGATATGAGCGCCAAGCTGTGCCGGCTGGAGACCATCCGGCGAGCCGTGGAACCGTGGCAGCAGAAAACCATCGACCGCATCGCCAGGACGGTGACCCTGATGGCGGACAACACCCAGGACGCCATAGCCTATGGCAGCGCCCACCGGCGAACGCTGTGGGAGCCCGCCTATCAAAAATACGCCGGCAATCTCTACCAGCAGGCTCGCAACCTCAATCGGTTTGTAGACAACGCCGCGGCGCGCGCGGAGCGTGAGACTGGGCACGCCGCCCGCAGCTAAAGAGTTTTCAAGGAGGTGTTTCATGAGACGAATCGCAATGACGGCATTCAGTTGCGCCTTTTTGCTGGCCGTCCCGGTATTCGCGGCCGGCACCACGGGTGCCAGCACCAAAACCGCCTGGCCCGCGGAGACTCTTTCGGGCAAGATCATGATGGTCAAGCCGGCTCAGGACTTGGCCGTCGTGAAGGGCCCGGACGGCGTTCCCTTCGACATGATCGTGACGCACCGCACCCGGATCGAGGCCGGCAATCAGAAGCTCACCCTGGCTGACTTGCAGGCGGACACCAGCCGGAACGTCTCGGTCCGCTTCGTCCCCCAACGGCGCGGCGATGTGGCACGCTCGATCCAGGTCACCCCTTAGCTTCCGGCTCTGACCCGGACGGTAGTCTCCCGCGGTGGCAAGCCGTGGAACTGGTGGGACTTTTTTAAAAAAATTTAACCCCGGTAACGGTCCCGAAAGTGGTATCCTATTCAAGATAAAAGGCTGTCGGGGGACGGGCGCTCCTGGCGGCCGGCGGCGGTTGGGCCGAAGTCGGAGCTCTCAGGCCGTAGGATACTGCAGACGACAAAAACAAATGGGACTTGAAAACGCTAGCGTTCCAGTTGAGCGGCGCGCCAAAAAGCGATTTGTAATGGAGCGTGAGATCCGGTTCCGGGTGTTGGAACAGGACAAAATCATTGCCGTGGGAAGCGGCAGAACCATCAACTTAAGCAGCAACGGTGTGGCATTCGTAACGGAGAGCGACTTGCCTGTCGGAGCCTTCATCGAATTATCGATTGCCTGGCCGGCCTTGCTCGAAAATCGTTGCCCGCTGCAATTAATCGGATTCGGCCGCGTGCTGCGCAGCGCGCAAGGCACGGTCGCATCCACCATCGAGCAGTACGAATTCCGCACGCTCGCACGCGTGGTTCCGGAGAGCGCCTGGTCGGCTCGCGGCGATCAGCGGCTGCGCCGCTGGGCCGAGGCAGTCGCGCGCAGTTAGCCGGTCACATCCCGCCAATCCGCCGTTACGAGGGGCCACTGGCTGCGTATTTTCTCTACGCGTCTGCCCTGTCGCTGTTGCTCTCGGTTCCCTCATCCGTGCGTGCCGCAACTCCCGCCTTGAACCTCGCCGTCCTGGTAGCGTACGCTCTGCTCGTCATGGTGGATGCACAGCGACAGCGGTTGCTGCTAGGCGTGATTCGTGACTGGTTCCCGCTGGCGCTGATGCTGCTGGCCTATCGCGAAATGGGCTGGTTCGCACCGGCGCATCATGTTCCACATCTGGAAAACTCCTGGGTCAGGTGGGATCGCCTGCTCCTGGAACGCGCCAAACTCCATGCGGCTATCGAGGTCCTGGGGCCGGTACTGCCGTCGGTCCTGGAGATCGCCTACGCCCTGGTGTACACCTTGGGCCCGTTCGGCGTGGCCATGCTGTACGTCTACAAAAGGCGGGAACGCGTTGAGCGGTTCTTGTTGCCCTTGATCGTAGCCGTCCTGCTCTGTTACGTGCAATTTCCGCTTTGGCCGTCGGAACCGCCGCGAACCGTTTTCCCGGGACAGGATTTTCCCTCGTACCTGACCGTCTTTCGCCGCTTCAACTGGTGGATGTTAGGCGGATACGGCATTCACACCAGCGTGTTCCCGAGTGCGCACGTGGCCGGCGCCTGCTCGGCCGCCGCCGGCATGTACCGGGCACTTCCGGAGAAGCTTTGGACCGGACGGGCGCTGACGGCGATGGCCATCTTGATCGCCACGGCGACCGTCTACGGAAGGTATCACTATCTGGCCGATGCCCTTGCAGGTCTGGCCATGGGCCTGATCGCGGCACTGCTCACGCGGCGCTTCAATCGGGCTTAGTGGCGGTGGCCGTCTCTTTGCCGGAGGTGGAGGCGGGTTTGGAAGTGTCGCTCTTTTTGGAGTCCGAGGAATCGCTCTTCGGCTTCTCCTTGGCGGCCGCCGACCCGTTCCGTCCGTAGTCGGTCACATACCATCCCGACCCTTTGAATTGCAGGGTGGGCGCCGACAACAGTCTCTCGACGGTTCCTCCGCACCCCGGATGTTCGCTTAGCGGTTCGTCCGAGAATTTCTGCCTGACTTCGAACACTTCCCCGCAGGCGGCGCATTTGTATTCGTATAACGGCATAGCTCTTCGAATACCCAGTACTGGCTTTATTTTAACAGAATCCCAGCCGGCGCTAACGCTCGTGGGGCTTCGGGCGTCATATAGGTATGCGGATGCGAATGAGCTTGGCTGCCCTGACGATTCTGGTTTCCCTGTTCGGCGTGTCCGCCAGCCGCAACCTCTGCGCCACGGCGGCAGGGCGGTCGGCGCATGCGTTCGGTCAGTATTTTCAGGCTTTGCGGCAGGAACCCCTGAATCCCGTGGAGCGGGTTTTCTTCAGTCTGGTGCTGACGCGGGCCAAAGCCCAGCACGAATGCCAGCCCAAACACAGTTAGAGTTTAAAGTCGCCTGCCTCTGAGCAGACGACAACCGGTCGTCTGCCCGGCAAGGCACAGGGCGGCGGGCCGGATGCCGGCCGGCTACTTCTTCTTGTGCACGGGGTGGTGGACCGGCACGACCTTTTCTTCCTTCAGTCCCGTGAGCTTGCTCTTGTCCACCGTGAAAGTCACCATGAGGCTGGGTTCCTTGGTGAAGGAATCGCCCACGCCATCGAATTCGATCTCATCCCCGAGCTCCGGCTTGCCCGTCAGGGGAGACGCCGTGGTCCCGTCCGCGCCCACCAGTTTGAGTGTGACGTCCGGCGCCTGGTCCTTGCCTTCCATGCTGAGCAACAGTTCCTTCGATTTGACCGCCGGGTTGGCCTTGACCAGCCACCCCTTCAACTTGGGTACCGCCGCGCCTTTCATCGAGCTATCGAAATAGCTCTGGCCGTCTTGCCCGAGCAGTTGTCCTTTGATCTGGAGCCAAAGGGCCAGTTCCGGATTGGTCTTTTTCAGCTCTTCTTCTTTTTCATTGGCGATCTCGGCGGCGGTCTTGATCTTGAAGTCCGCTGGCGGCGTGGCATTGGCTTTGGCCAGCGCCTTCACATCCGCCAGGCCGCTGGTGTCGCCGTGCAGCGTGGTGTAGGCCTTGGTCAGGTAGTCATCGACCTTCTTCCGCCCGTCAGGATTCAGCGCCCCCGGTCCGTCGTAAGCCGCCGCCCGCGCGAAGTAGTACAGTGCTTCCGATTGCATTTCGGGCTTCTTCTCGGCAATCGAACGGGCCAGTAACACCTGCCCCAGCCAGTAGGCCACCTCGCCGGTTTTGGGGTCGATCTGCAGACTTTTCTTGAAATTCGTTTCGGCGTCGGCATTGTTCTTCTGCACCATGGCCACCCAGCCCAGGGTTTTATAGGCAATGGCGTCGAAGGTGCCCTTGGCGGTCTTCCAGGCATCGTCGGAAGTGCCGGCCGGTTTTTGCGCGTTCAGCAGACCGTTGGCAGCTTTGGTCGCCGTGGCCAAGGCGTCCGCGCTGATGCCCCCCGATGACGGCGCCAGGAAGGTGATCCAGTAGAGCGCCGTGACATCGTTGGGATCGATGGTCAGGAGCTCCTTGGCGGTGTCCACCATTTTGGCCGCCTGGCCCAGTTTCTGGTAGGTGTCCAGGAGCAGCTTCAGCCGCTCCTCCTTGAAATCCGACTCCGGATACTTCTCCTTCCAGGTATTCAGAATTTGCAGCTTCTTGTTCGCATCGGTCTCCTTGCTAGCCGAGTCGTAAAGCGTGTACTCCTGCTGATCCTTGTACTGCTTCTTTTTCGCCGTCGGCGCCGTCGAGGCGGTCTGCGCCAAACCGGCAACCACGCTCAGCAGCGCGATCGCTGAAATCCCCGTGAGCCTTCGTAACCAATGATGCACTTGCTGCCTCCTGCGAATGTTCCGTCAATAAATTTGATCTGTGGGCCTACTGAGCCGCATTCGTTCCGCCCGGTGGCGCATTACCGCCATCCCGTTCCGGATCAGTGGGTACTTGCGGAGTATAACTGAACGGCGCGGGCGGCGCAACATATTGGACACCGCCTTAAGCCACTGAGTTCCGAACCCAAAATCATATCAGATTGGGAGGCTGTGTTAGAATGCGCCATTCCATGCGCCTCGTGGATCTGGCGGTGATTCTCGCTTATCTGATCGCCATAACCGGGTTCGGTGCGCGCTTTCGCAAAGGCCAGTCCAGCCTGCGGGACTATTTCCTGGGAGGACGCACCGCGCCGTGGTGGGCGATCGCGCTTTCCATCGTCTCCGCTGAAACCAGCACGCTCACCATCGTGGGTACACCCGGGCTCGCGTTCGCCGGCGATCTGGGTTTCCTGCAACTCGTCTTCGGATACCTGCTGGCCCGCATCGTGATCTCGGTGATTTTCCTGCCGCAGTACTTCCGTGGCGAGATGTACACGGCCTACGAACTGATGCGGCGCCGCTTCGGCGAGCGTATGCGGCGCATCACCGCGTCCATCTTTCTGGTGACGCGGGCGCTGGCGGAAGGCGTGCGGGTGTTTGCCGTATCCCTGGTGATCTCCATCGTGCTCGGCACCGGCGAGATGGCCTCCATCATTCTGATTGTCGGCCTGACGTTGTTTTATACGTTCGAAGGCGGGATGACCGCGGTCATTTGGACCGACGTGGTGCAGATGGGCCTGTACGTGGCGGGCGCGGTGGTCAGCCTGGCGGTGATCCTGGCGCAAGTCCCTGGCGGTTTGGCGCACGTCTGGGCGATTGCCTCCGCGGCCGGAAAACTGCACGTCTTCAATTTCGGATTTTCGCCGTCTTTGCACTTCTTCTCCGGTACGTACACATTTTGGGCGGGCCTGCTGGGTGGCTGCTTCCTGACCATGGCGAGCCACGGCACCGACCAGTTAATGGTCCAGCGCCTGTTGAGCGCGCGCGACCTGCGCCAGAGCCGTCTGGCCCTGCTGGCGAGTTGGGTGGTGATCTTTTTCCAGTTCAGCTTGTTCCTGGCGATCGGCGTGGCCCTGTTCGTTTATTACCAGGACGCCAGCCTGGTCCCGCCGCACGTGCTGGATCGCATCTATCCGGAATTCGTCTGGCGGCACCTACCGACCGGCATTGCCGGGTTGGTGATGGCCGCCATCCTGGCGGCGGCCATGGCGAATCTTAGCGCGGCGCTGAATTCGCTGGCATCCACCACCGTAGTGGACTTCGCGCGTAAAGCCCGGCCGCGCAGCGAAGCCGGAGCGCTACGATTCGCCCGCGGCATGACTGTCCTTTGGGGTGCGATACTGGTGGCCATCGGCATGCTCGCGCGCCATTGGGGATCGGTACTCGAATCCGGCCTCTCGATCGCGTCGGTGACCCTTGGATTGCTGCTGGGCGTATTCCTCCTCGGCGTGCTGACACGGCGGGTACACGAGTGGGCGGCCCTAGCCGGCCTGCTGGCTGGCCTGGCTGCCATCCTGTACGTTCGATCCTACACGCCCATCGCCTGGACCTGGTGGGTGCTGATTGGCTCGACGGTCACCTTTCTGGCGGGTTACGCCGCTTCGTTCCTTCCCTTACGGGCGGAGAGTGCATGAGTACTGAGTCGAAAGTAATAGATCTTCGCCGCGATCTAGGCCCCTGGGGCGCCATGTCGATCGTGATTGGTACGGTGATCGGCAGCGGTATCTTTCTGGTCCCCAGCGAAATGGTGAGGCGGGTGGGCTCGCCCGGCATGGTCTTCACGGTCTGGGTCTTCGGCGGACTGCTGTCTCTCTCCGGTGCACTGACCTATGCCGAATTGTCGGCAGCCATGCCGGAGGCCGGTGGCGAGTACGTCTACCTGCGCGAGGCGTATGGCCCCCTGTGGGGATTCCTTTACGGATGGACCCAGATGTGGGTCGCCAAAAGCGGCTCCATCGCCACTCTGGCCGCCGGTTTCCTGCGCTATTTGACGACCTTCGTTCCCCAGTTCGACCGGGTTTTCTACACCGTACCGCTGCCGCTGGGAGCCCACGGCGCACCGCTCGAGTTGCGGTACGGCCAGTTGTTCGCGATGGGTCTCATCTTGTTCCTGGCCGGTCTGAATTACTTCGGCGTAAAACTGGGCGGCGAGGTCCAAGTAGTAGTAACAATTGTCAAGATATTGTTAATTGTTTTCATCATCGTCGCCGGCATGAGTTTTCGCGCAGCGCCCGCCGAGTCACGAGTCACACCGCCGCACGCACTGACCGTGGCCGGATTCTTCGCGGCCTTGGTGGCGGCCCTGTGGGCGTATGACGGCTGGAACAACGTCAGCATGGTGGCTTCGGAAATTCGGCGGCCGCAGCGCAGTCTGCCGCTCGCTCTTATCGGAGGGACGATGGCGGTAATCGCCATCTACCTGGCCGCGAATGTCGCCTATTTCCATGTGTTATCCGCGCCGCAGGTAGGCGGAAGCCAGCGCGTGGCGGCGGACATGATGCGTCGCGTGGTCGGTGGATGGGGCGCCAAGGCCGTTTCCATCGCAGCCATGATCAGCATCTTTGCGGCGCTCAACGGCTCCATTTTGTCCGGCTCGCGGGTGCCTTTTGCGATGGCTCGGGACCGCCGTTTTTTCGCGGCGATGGGCCGCGTAAACGCCGCATATCACACCCCGGGTGTCTCCATCCTGGGTCTCAGCGCGTGGTCCGCCCTGCTGGTTCTCTCCGGCCGTTACGAGCAACTGTTCACCTATGTCATCTTTGCGAGTTGGATACTCTACGGCATGACTGCCGCCTCAGTGATCGTCTTACGGCATAAGAAACCCGATTTACCCCGGCCCTATAGAACGATAGCCTATCCCGTACTTCCGGTACTCTTCGTGCTGAGCGCGCTTTGCCTGGTACTCTCCACGCTCGTGGATGCTCCGCGCGAGTCTCTGCTCGGTCTTGGACTGATTGCTTTGGGACTACCGTTCTATTTCTACTGGCGACAGCGCCACGCACAAGGGCCACCAAAGTCCTAACCAAGGTCCTAACCGTCCTAAAACCGACTTTGCGGTGCTATTAGTCTTGATATATAACCATAACTACTTGCTATTCCGCGTCCGTTTCGCTAAAAATATGTGATTATAGACATGCGGGCCAGATTAGGATCGGCCTGCCGGCGAATTAGAATTCGCCACACAGGGAAAGAAGACGCTGAATGGACGTCGCCAAGATTCTCGCTGAATTACGCCAGGAGCGCGAACAGATTGAAGAGGCCATCCTGAGCCTTGAGCGGTTGGCCCGAGGCCGGGGACGGAGACGCGGAAGACCTCCTTCTTGGATGGCCGAAATCACGGGCCGGCGCAGGGGCCGCCCACCCGGCAGCAAGAACAAGACCACTCCGAAGTCCGTCGGCAGCACCAGCATTTCGTGAGCACGGCGGGCCTTGGCCCATCTCTCCTTAAAGGGTCTGCGGCGCTTCGCCGAGTTTGACGCGCACGTGCTGGGTCCTGCCCCCACGGGAAACGGTCAAATCCAGAATGTCTCCCACGCGCTTGCGATTCAACACACGTTGCAGCGAGTCGGTGCTTTCCACGGGTTGTCCGTCCAGGGCAATGATGAAGTCCCCGCCGACGTTGATCTGGTACATGCCGACAATTGCCCGCCGCGTGGGGCCGCGCACTCCGGATCGATCGGCCGGCGAACCTTGTTCGACGCCCTGCACCAGCAAGCCGCCCTCATTCGGCAACCCCAGGTCGTCGGCCAGGTCCCCCGACAGGTAAATGGTCGTGATGCCGAGGTACGGCCGCGTCACCCTGCCCTTGGCCTGAAACTCGTCGAGCATGGCCTTGGCGCGGTTGATAGGCATGGCGAATCCGATCCCTATGTTCCCCTGCTGCCCGTAAATGGCCGTGTTGATGCCGATCACGGACCCGTGCGAATCGAGCAGAGGTCCGCCGCTGTTCCCCGGGTTGATCGCCGCGTCCGTCTGAATCATGTCCTCCAGGCGCCGGCCTTCCTGCGGCTGCAACGTGCGTCCCAAGGAACTGACGACGCCGGTGGTGAGTGTACCTCCGAGCCCGAATGGATTGCCGATTGCCAGCACCTTTTGTCCCACCTGCAGGGCGTCTGAATCGCCCAGTTTCAGAAAGGGTAGCGGATGTTCCGCCTGGATCTTCACCAGTGCCAGATCGTTGCGGGGATCGGTGCCGAGCACCCGGGCTTTGTATTGTCTCTTGTCTCCCGCCAGGGTCACGGTGAGTTGGGAGGAACCCGAAACGACGTGATTGTTGGTGAGGATCAGACCATCCGGCTTCACGATGAAGCCGGACCCCGTGCCCTCCTGAGGATAAACCTGAAAGAAGAAGTCCTCGCGGTAGACGATGCTGGTGATGTTCGCCGTCGCCGGCCGGGCCAGCTTATAAATTTCAATATTGTTGACCTCGTCCGAGGTAAAGCCGGCGGTGTGCGCCGTGTCCGGCGCCGTCCACAACCGTTCGGCCCGCTCGAAAGGCTTCAGCATCGCCCCCGGCCGCCAGTGCGCTACCGAGGTCATATACCAGAACGCCCCCACCAGGATGGCCGCCCAGATGAATGGTCTGATTCTCATGTTTCTATTATCCGCAAGGATTCATAGACGGCGCGAGTCTGCCGCAGTGTCTCTTCCTTGGTGCCGGAAGTATCGACGACGAAATCGGCGAACCTGCGCTTTTCCGCGAGCGGCATCTGGCGGCTGATGCGCGCCAGAACCTCGGGTCTCCCGGCGCCGTCGCGCTTCATGGCCCGGGCCACCTGCTGCTCCTCATCGCAGACCACCAGGATCAGTTTGTCGAACCGCCGGTAGCTGCCGGTTTCAATCAAGATGGCGGCTTCTACTACCGCGATACCTTTCGGATCGGCGGCGGATACCTGCGCGAACCATTCCTCCTCGCGCCGCACCACCAGCGGATGGACGAAGCTGTTCAACCGCGCCAGGCGTTCCTCGTCGCCAAAGACCCGGGCTGCCAGGGCGCGCCGGTCGATCTGCCCGTCCGGAGCCAGGATCCCGGCGCCGAACTCCCGGACCACCGGCTGGTAAGCCGCGCCACCGGGCGCCAGCGCCTCGTGGCCCAGTTGATCGGCCTGCAGGAGGTGGCAACCCATGCCGGCCAGCGCCTCACCGACGAAGCTTTTGCCACAGGCCAACCCTCCCGTCAAACCCACCCTCAACATGCACGCGCTCCGTCCACCATGCAGATCTCATCATAGTCGTTTTAGTGGCCCACGACTTGCTGTTCCAGGGTTCCGCGATGACCGCAATTGTCAAAAAGGGCTATGCCACTGCGAAGAAGCATAACAACGATCGGCGTCAGAACACGCGCTTCAGTCTGAGCCTGCCGGTACGCTATTGTTTTTCCGGCGATACGGGCTGGGGACAGATCCTCAATATCAGCAGCGCCGGCGCGTTGTTGACTATCGGCCAGGCCTGCCCGGCGCGCGGAGAACTGGTGGAATTGCATATCGGCTGGCCCGTGCTGCTGGAAGACCGGGTGCACTTGAACCTGGTTGCCAAGGGAGCGATCGTGCGCGTATACCCGGGCCAAGCCGCCGTGAGGTTCGGCCGATGCGATCTGCGGACCTCCAGTTCGGTTTTTCTGCAGCAGGCCGTGAGACCTCTGTCGTTTCCATATCTCATCACTGAGACGATCTGAGAATGCGCCGCTCGCATCAGTGGACGGCAATCGTCCCGCCGTCCGGACTCCGGTAGGTCCCCACCGTCAGGAGAACCGGCAGGTCGCCGGCGGAAATGAAGCTACCCGGCAGTTGCGCGTTGATCTGCAGGAGACCGATGAAACCGGGGGCCTCGCCGGCGAACAAGACATTGGCGGGGATGCCGTCGACGGTCACCGTCACGCCGAGTATGGGCGCCGGATAGGGCGCTTGCGCAGCCCGGCCCGTAACGCTCGCCGGCGAAGTCTGCCCTTCGCCGGTCGCGTACAGGACCACCACCGAACCGCGCGGCGCGGGGCTCTGGTCCGAATTGATGGATCCATCCTGATTGACCGCAACTACATTCCCCGCCCCGTTGTTGGACGTGAACAGCGCCGGGTTGGCCTCCGCCAGGGCGACCTGTTGGGAGGCCAGCACAACACCTTGATAGAGCACCTGCAACAGCGCGGACGATTGTCCCACCATCTCGTAAGGCACCTGCGCATTGATCTGCTGCGATTGCACGTAGAACAGCGGTGCGGGAATGCCACTGAGCGTAACCTGGACGCCGCCGAGGGTGGTCGAGAGCTGGCCGGCCGCATCGAGCACGCCGTTAACGGCCATGTCTGGCCCGATCCCCTGGCCAAAAATCGAAAACAACTCACCCGGCGCCAGCGGTCCCGGCTGGAGGCTGGCGGAGCTGGCGATCGATACGGTGACGAGCTGCGGCGGCGGCGTGACCACCGCCTGCACCGGCGAGAGTTCGCGGACGCGGTTGTTGCCCGTATCCGTGACCCACAGGTTGCCCTGGGAATCCACCGCTACCCCGGCCGGATTGTACAAGGCGACATCCAGCGCCGCACCGGTATCGCCGTTGTAGCCGGCGTCGCCCGTACCGGCGATGGTCGCGATATTGCCGTCCTTGGTCACCAGGCGCACGCGATTGTTTCCGGTGTCTGCGATGTACAGATTGCCGGCCGCATCCACGGCTACGGCGAACGGAGAGCTCAACTGCGCGGCTGCCGCCGGTCCCCCATCGCCACTGAAGCCGCCGGCGCCGGTCCCGGCAATGGTAGAAACGCTGCCGTCGCTGCCGAGCATCTGCACCCGATGATTCTGCGTATCGGCGATATACAGGTTTCCGGCGGCATCCACCGCCAGTCCCGTGGGTCCATCTAATCCGGCCACGCCCGCCGTGCCGGTGCCGGCGACGGTATGCATATTGCCCGCCGGATCCACCTGGAGGACACGATTGTGATTGGTGTCGGCCACGTAGACGTTCCCCGCCAAATCGGCGGCCAGGCCTTGCGGCTGGTTGAGCGGCACCTCAGTCGCCGGATCGCCTTCGCCCCCGAAGCCGGCCTGATTGCCTTCCCCGGCAAAGGTGGTGATGATGCCGGAGGTGTCGACGCGCCGCACGCGATCGTTGCTCATGTCCGCGATGTAAAGATTGCCGGAGTTATCGAAAGCCAGGGCGGACGGAGCGAACAGGCCGGCTGTGGTCGCGGCCAGTCCGTCACCCGCAAAGGACGGCATCCCATTACCGGCCACGGTGACGATATCGGCGCCGAGAATTTCGCGGACACGCGCGTTGTTCCGATCGGCGATATACACCGATCCGTTGTTCACCGCGATCCCGGCCGGCGTGTTCAGAACCGCCGCGGAGGCCGGACCGCCATCGCCGCCGAATCCGAAAGTACCGTCGCCGGCCACAGTGCCGACGATGCCGCCGGCGGCCGCGATGCGGCGCACGCGCCTGGTTTCGGAGACGTAAACGTCGCCCGCCGGATCGAGCGTGACCGCCACGGGCGTCGCCAAGACCGTGGTGAGCGCGGACTGCCCGTCCCCGGTGTAAGCGTCGCCTGCCGGCGTACCGGCGATGCGCGCCAGGCCGGCGCTGGGAGTCCATTGCCAGACGAATGCACTGCCGCTATCCGGAATGAAGAGGTCGCCGGCCGGATCGGCTGCGATGCCGGAGAGTTGTACATAAGGCTGGCCGAAGCTCTGCTGACTGCAGACCGAGCTGATGGTCCCCGACCCGGCGGCCACTTTGCGGATGCGTACGTTGAGCGAATCGACGATGTAGAGATTGCGGGCGCTGTCCAAAGCCAGACCCGCCGGGTAAGCCAACTGCGCCGCGGAGGCCGGACCACCGTCGCCACTGAAGCCCGCGATGCCGATCCCGGCCACCGTGCCGATGATTCCCGCCGGCGACACCATGCGCACGCGATGGCCGTAGAACTCGGAGATGTACAAGTTGCCGGCCGCGTCGAGTGCCACATTGCGGGGGCCCAGCAGCAGCGCGGACGTGGCGAGGCCGCCGTCGCCATTGCTGCCATTCGTCCCGCTGCCGGCCACGGTGGCGATGTTACCGTCGCCGCCGATACGGCGCACGCGCTGGTTGCCGAAGTCGGCGATGTACAGGTTGCCGGCCGGGTCCAGCGCCACGTCGTAGGGCTGATTCAGTTGCGCCGCGGCTGCGGGGCCGTTGTCGCCGCCGAAGCCCGGGTGCCCGTTGCCGGCGATCGTACTGATGGTCCCGTCGGGCGCCACCATGCGTACGCGGTGGTTGGCGGCGTCCGCGATATACAGGTTGCCGGCGGAGTCCACGGCCAACCCTTCGGGCTGCGCCAGTTGGGCCGTCAGGGCTTGACCGCCGTCGCCGACCGTGTCGCTGCCCGCCACGGTAGTCACTTGATATACCGGCGGTGTGGACGCCGCGGCGGGTCCGCCACCAAGTAGAGCTAAGGGGAGGACCAGAATGATGCCCCGGCGCCACATGCACATGTTCCTTTAAGGTGTGGACACAGGGTGCGATTTTTCTCAGGACCGGCAGTACCCTGACGTTGGTAAGCCTTCCGGCGGCGCACGGGCTGGAGTATACTGGACTTGCCTTCCACGTCCGAGGCATGGTATGCGCCACGTAATTTGCGCATTAGGAACGCTGTTGTGCGGCATGTTGCCGGCCCTGCCGGGCGCCGACCTGACCGTTGTCCTCAATATCGAATCCGACCATTCTCCCCGCTCGGTCGCCCTGATGGAAGGCGAAGCAGGCAGACTTCTGCAAGAGTCCGGCATCGTCGCGGACTGGCGGACTTTTGACCAGATTTCACCCGGGCAGGCCTTCACCAACATCGCTGTCGTTACGTTAAAAGGCCGGTGCGAGATGACACCGCTGATTCCCGGGGCCATCGCGCCCGCGGGCCGCCTGGGTGTGACGTACCGGGTGGACGGCCGCGTGATTCCGTTCAGCGAAGTGGAGTGCGACGAAGTCCGCTCCACGCTAGCCACCGCGCGCCTGCCGGTTGACCCGGCGGCTCGCGAAGCCCTGTATGGACGGGCGTTGGGACGCGTACTGGCGCATGAACTCTTTCACGTGATCCACCGCAACGGCCGGCACACCAGGGACGGCGTCGGCCAGAAGTACTTCTCGGCCACGACGCTGCTGGACGATCATATCGACTAGCCCCGTCGGCTCAGACGGCGGTAGCGATCCGGTCAACCGCGCGCGGGGGCTCCATGGCCTCCTCGACGTACTTCACCAGGCGCGCAAATTCGCTGCTTTGTTTGAAGTGTCTCCCGGCGGAATCCGGCATCTGCAGGTCCAGTGCGATGTGCGACCCGCCGAGATCCGTGTCATGCTCCCGCGCCAGGGCGACCACCCGCGTACCCAGGTAGACCGCTTCCGCAATGTTGTGCGTGACGAACAGGATCGTCATCCCGGTCGAACGCCACAATTCCAACAGAAGGTCCTGCATGCCCGCCCGGGTGTGAGGATCCAGCGCACTGAAGGCTTCGTCCATCAGCAGAATTCGCGGCCGGGCGATCAGCGCCTGCGCAATGGCGACGCGTTGCTGCATCCCACCCGAAAGCTCGTCCGGATATTTCGACGCGTCGGACCGCCGCAGGCCCATGCGAGCGAGCTGATCGAGAGCCTCCTGCCGAAACCGCCGCCGCGCCCGAAAGAAAGCTGGCGTCAGGCGCCCGAAGAGCGAAAACCGCTGCACCTCGAGGCCGAAGGTTACATTGTCCAGGACCGTCTTATCGGGAAACAGCGAATATTTCTGCGGGACGTAACCCCGCTGCCGATCGGGCTCGCGCACTTCCTTGCCATCCATGAACACCCGGCCGGCCGCCGGCCGTTCCTGGCCCAGGGCCAGCCGCAACAGAGTGGTCTTGCCCGAGCCCGTCTGTCCGATCACGGTGACGAACTCGCCTGGCTGGATGTCCAGATCAATGTGGTCGAGCACTTCCCGGAAGGTCTTTCCGGAGGGATAACGCACCGTGACGTCGTCGAAACACAGCATCTTCAGATCTCCCGGAACCAGGGGTGCAGCTTGCGATTCACCAGCCGCATCGTCAAATCCACCAGGAACAACAGCAGCGCCACCCACAGAACGTAGGGAATAATGGTGTCCATTCCCATGTGCCGCCGCAGCAGCGCAATGCGGTATGCCAGCCCGTCGTCGGAGGCGATCATCTCGCCGGCGAACAGAAACAGGGCCACCGCCTTCAGGTTGATGCGGATGCTGTTCAGAATCCGCGGAAATATCTGCTTGAGTATTACTAAGTAAGCAATATCGAAGTTACCCGCGCCTAAAGTGAAGCCTTTGACAATCTGCTCCTTCGGCACGCCCTTACTCAGGTTGAACGAGTCCAGGATGATGGTCGGAGTGACTCCGATCACGATCAGCATGATCTTGGATAACTCGTCGATGCCGAACGCAATGAATAGAATCGGAAGCACCGAAAGGGCAATGATCTTGTCGAAAAACAGAATGAAGCGCAAAAAGAACGCGCCGACGTAGGGAAAGACGCCGATGTGCAGACCGAGCACGGCGGCCGGAAGCAGCAGCGCGAAACTGATCAGAAACCGGCGCCCGCTGGCCATGGTGTCGTGCCACAACATGCTGCTGTGAACCCGCTGCCACAGCCCCGGGCCGGCGTCGTCATCCGCCTCGGGCTTGAAAGCCGCATTGTAGAAACCGTCGCCCAACTGGCGCAGAGTGGGCACCACTTTGTCATCCGGATTTTCGATGTGCCGCTGGTGCGCGGTGTACACGTAGAGCGAGATGCCTGAAGCAAACAGAAACCAGGACAGGAACCAGGTCATGCCCCTGGCGGGCACTGCGTTGATTTTTAGAAGCGTCATAACTTACCCTGTGCCGCCAGTTGGGTGTAAGCCGGATCGAACCGGAACCTGACCCTTTCTTTGTTGCCCTGCACCGCGCCATCGGGATAAAGGATGGCCACGTCATCCGCCGCGCGGGTCCCCTCGCCCAGCAGGCCATGCGCGAAACAGAACTGGCGCACCAGCTCCATCTTCTGCTTCAACTCGCTCGAAGCCAGGAACTGAACGGCGGACTGCGGGGTGTAGAACAGGTGCGTGGTGCTGATCTGCTCTTTGATGGAATCGACCGTATCCTCGGACGCGTCGGCGGTGCCGCGCAGCGCTTTCTCGTGCGCCGGACCCGTGCCGGCTAACTGGCCCATCACCTCGTACCACGCGCCCGTAACGGCCTTGGCGAAATTCTGCCCGCCGGGACGCCGCAACACATCGCTGCGCACCACCAGGAGATCCAGGATTTCGCCCGGGATCTGCGCAGACGTGAAGATGGTGCTGATCCCCTTGCCTTTGCGGATCTGCGAAACCAGCGGCTTCCAGGTGACCACGGCCTGTTCGTCCTGATTGTTGAGAAAGGCCGGCGCGATGTCGGAGTCGGAGGTGTTGACTAACTTGACGCGGCGGATCTGGTCTTTGGCGCCGTTCATGGTCATGCCGCGCTCGAAGAGATACTCGGATACGGTCTTCTGCACCAGCAGCACCCGCTTGCCGGCCAGCTTGTCGAAGGTGAGACCGTTGCGGACCAGCACCGCATCGTTGCCGTTGGAGTAGTCGCCCAGAATCACAGCCGTCGTATCGACGCCGGATGCCGCCGGCATGTCCAACGCCTCCATGTTCGTCATGGCGCAGGCGTCGATGCTCTTGGCCACGAATGCCTCCAGCGACGGCGCGTAGTCGAAGCGCTGTACCTTGATCGAGACCCCGTATTTGTCGGCCCATCGCTTGAGGATGCCCGACTTATCCATGTAATGGTACGGATTCCAGCCGACATAGATCGACCAGCCCACCGTGAACGCGGGTTTGTCGGCGGCTGGCGCCATGCCGGCCAGGATGGCCGCCAGGCCGGCCAGAGCAGTCAGATTCATTATGCGTGTCAGCAGGCGATGCAAAACGAGGGTCCCCCTTCCGGAATTGCGGCGGACGGGGCAAAGACGGCCGACAGGGGCCGGGATGGAATTCCTTACACTATACAACAATCAGACGAACCGCATCAGCATGGGTTGCGGCAGCGCGCATTCGGCGGCATCGGCGGACCAGCCCAGCGCATCCCGTACGACGTCGAAGAACGCGCTGCGCATGACGTCCTGGCCCTGCAGGCGGCTGGCTAAGATGTCCGCGGCCGGCAGTCCCCGGCTCAGCGTCAGGATGCCGCGGTTGGCCAGAATATCGTAGTTGCCCCAGCGGCTGCGATACAGGCCCTGCCGGTCCCACCGCACCGCGGTATACAGGCCCTCGACCAGGCCGAACATCGGAAACAGAGCGCCGTACAGGCGCGCCAGGCCGCAGCAGACGCGGGCGAAGTAAGTGATGTTCGGACCGTGCCAAGCGCTGCGCAGCGGCGCCGGGATCAGGCCGAAGAGGTTGGAGATGCCCAGCCGGGTGGGTCCCTTGAACTTCGCGAAGCTGATGAACGGAGCGCCGCGATTCTCCCAGAGCACGGCTGGAACGAACGCGGCGAGCTCGGGACACTCCAGATCGACCAAATCCAGGATTTCGCCGGCCGGCGCGCAACGTCCATCCCAGAACGCTTCGGTTACGTTGACGTACTGGGCGCCGTGGCGCCGCATCACTTCGGCCAGTCCGGTGCGGTCGAGATACTCGGCTTCCTGCTGCCGGATCCAGGCGCGGTGACACTGCGCCTCCGTCTCCCAGTCCCATGCGACGCCTCCCAGGTTCCGGCTGCTGGTGTGGCCTTCCAGGATCACGGCCTTGCCGGGCAACGCTTCGAGGAGCAGATCGAGAGCCGCGGGGTCGGTGTACGTACCGGGCGCGTAGCCGTGCCAGGTGACTTTGATGAAATACTTGCCGGACGGCGGCACGATCCGGGTGAGCAGCCCTCGCAAGGCATCCGCGCTGAAGACTTCGGCCACGGCGGCATCACCGGCGAAGAAAGCAGGCAGTTCCCGCGGCTGCTGCCGCCGCGGCGAAGGGATGCGCGCCGACTGGCGGCTGCGCTTGTCCCGCCAGAGTTGCACGATGCGTTGCGTGAACCACGCCGTGAGCGCGGGATGCGCGCCGGGCGCGTCGAGCAGGCGCCAGCCGGCCGCGCCGGGATGCGCACGCTGGAAGTTCTCCAGGATGACGCGGGCATACGCCAGATGCTCCCCCGGCCATTGCATTTGCGGCAGCAGCAGCCAGTCGAGCGGGTCGCGTAAGCAGCGTTCCAGCGCCTGGCCCAGAAAAGTCTGGACATTGCGCACGAAGGCGACGTCCGCTTGTTTCACGCCGAGTTGCTCCCACAACAGACGCATCAGGCGATAGGACTGGGCGCGGTTGGCGCCATCGCCGTGGCCGCTCGCCACCAGCAGCAATCCCAGGCGCTGCGGCGGGATCCCGGAGCCCGCCAGGGCACGAGCGATCACGTCCGCGAAGCACTCCACCACCAGCGGGTGCCCCGGATCGGGCGTGTCGGCATGAACTTCGATGTCCGGCCCGGAGCGGCGCCACTCCGCCAATACCCGGCCCAGTGTTTCCTTTTCCCAAACGCTGAAGTCGAAGCTCGCCGGTAGGACGAAGAGTTCGTCGGCATCCGGCGGGCCGCCCAAGTCTGAGAGCGGGCGCAGCACGATGCGCGGCGTGAATCCTAAAATCGCGGCGCATTGCGCGCTCACGTCATCGAGCCATCCGGCGCTATCCGGTTGGCAGTCGGCGGCTATGACAAAAGCGGGATTCATGGGTGACTGGGGGACGGCGGCCCGAGCCCCTCACTGTAACCGTCCGCCGATCCGGCCATACTTCGTCATGGTCGCCAGCACGTCCACCATGGCGCGCACGGCCAGCAACGCGGTGATGTCCGAGATATCGTAGGGCGGCGAAACCTCCACGGCTTCCATCGCCGCGATGCCTTCCCTGGCCACGCCGCGCAATATGGCAAGAGCTTCGCGCGGCAGGAACCCGCCCGGCTCCGGCCATCCCGTGCCGGGGACGAATCCCGCGTCCACCGAATCGATGTCGAAGGAAAGATACACCGCGCTGGCGCCTTTCCACGCGACTTCCAGCGCGATCTCCACCGTTTTATCGATGCCGATGCGCTCGATGTCCTGTATCGTCAGCACGGTCGATCCGCGCTTGCGGCCCTGCGTCACGCCCGGCCGCGGCACTTGCCAGCCGCCGATCCCCACCTGTACCAGGTTCGTGGGCGGACAGTTCGGAATGTTGGTGGCGTGGAACCAAGGACAGGTGTGCATGATCTCGTCCATGTCCTTTTCCTGCGTGTCGATGTGACGGTCCAGGTGAATGATCCCCACCTTGCCTTCCACGCACTGCGCCACGCCGCGCACGCAGGGATAGCCGATCGAATGATCGCCGCCCATGATCATGGGCAGGGTGCCCTGCGACAGGATGTGGGCCACGCCCTTGGAGATCTGGTCGTGACTCTTGGTGATGTTGGCCGGACAGAAAATGTCGCCAACGTCACACATCTTGAGTGACTCGCGCAGGTCCACACCTAACTCGAAGTTATAAGTCGTGTATAAGGAGGAAATACGCCGGATACCCTGCGGTCCGAATCGCGTACCCGCGCGATAAGTGGTGGCGATATCGAATGGCACACCCACGAATGCGGCATCGTATTCGCCCACTTTGCGCACGTCTTCCAGATAGGGAACCTTCAGAAAGGTGTTGATTCCCGACCAATGCGGCAGTTCGCCGCGCTGAAAACAACTGATCTCGGACTTGTCCTGGATGGAATCGACGCACTCGAGACCGAGTTCCTTTCCGCGCCGGACCTCCTCCCGCCATCGCGCCGAAGGAAGCTTGCTCTCTTCGTAGAGAGCGCGCATGCCCTCGAAGCTGGAGAAGTCGGGTAGCTCGCGGCGGTGTTCGCGAAAGCCGGGCGCGTGCCGCCGGTAAAACGGTTCGTTAGTTGACATGATGTTGGGGTAACTGCTGCTCCAGCCACCGGATTACCTCGGCCAGGCCGGTCGAGTGTTTCAGATCGGTAAAGAGAAAAGGCCGGCTGCCGCGCTGTTTCCGGGCGTCGCGGTCCATGACTTCGAGCGACGCGCCGACATACGGCGCCAGGTCGATCTTGTTGATCACCAGAAGGTCCGAGCGGATGATGCCGGGGCCGCCTTTGCGCGGTATCTTATCGCCTCCGGCCACGTCGATCACGTAGATCCAGACATCCACCAGTTCGGGGCTGAAGGCCGCCGCCAGGTTGTCGCCGCCGCTCTCGATAAAGACCAGATCGAGGCCGGGCAGCGCCTGCTCGAACGCGCGGATGGCTTCCAGATTCATGGACGCGTCGTCGCGGATCGCCGAGTGCGGACAGCCGCCGGTCTCGACGCCGCGCACACGCTCCGCCGGCAGCGTTCCCTGCCGGATCAGGAACTCCGCGTCTTCGCGGGTGTAGATATCGTTGGTGACCACCGCCACGCTGCAGCGCGGATGGAAGCTTTTGCTCAAGGCATCCACCAGCGCGGTCTTGCCGCTGCCGACAGGACCGGCGATGCCTACCCGAAATGCTCGTGTAGAGTTCATGGTCAAAACAGGAAATAGCGCTGGGCCATCGGCAAGACCTCCGCCGGCTCGCAGGCCAGCAATTCGCCGTCGGCGCGCACTTCGTAGGTCTCCGGGTCCACTTCCAGCCTGGGCATGCCCGCATTGTGGACCATATCCGCCTTACCGATGCTACGGCAGCGCTCCACCGCCACGAGGCGCTTGTCCAGCCGCAGCCGATCGAGCCCGCCCGATTGCAGGGCGGCCTGCGAAGTGAACGTCAGGCTGGTGGATCCCAGCGCGCCGCCGAAAGAACCGAACATGGGCCGGTAAAAAACGGGCTGCGGAGTCGGGATGGAGGCGTTGGCGTCGCCCATCAGACTCCAGGCGATGAATCCGCCTTTCACAACCATCTCCGGCTTCACCCCGAAAAACGCCGGCTTCCACAGCACCAGATCCGCCAACTTGCCCGGCTCGATCGATCCGATGTGCCGTGCCACGCCGTGGGTGATCGCCGGATTGATGGTGTACTTGGCCACATACCGTTTCACGCGCGCGTTGTCGTTGCGCGCGGAGTCGCCGGCCAGAGGCCCGCGCTGTACTTTCATCTTGTGCGCGGTCTGCCAGCAGCGCGTCACCACCTCGCCGATCCGTCCCATGGCCTGCGAATCGCTCGAAATCATGCTGAAGACGCCCAGATCGTGCAGAATGTCTTCCGCCGCGATGGTCTCCGGGCGGATACGGCTCTCCGCGAAAGCCACGTCTTCCGGCACCAGCGGATTCAGGTGATGGCACACCATCAGCATGTCCAGGTGTTCGGCGATGGTGTTCACCGTGAACGGCCGGGTGGGATTGGTGGACGACGGCAGGACGTTGGGCAGTTCCGCAATGCGGATGATGTCAGGCGCGTGGCCGCCGCCGGCGCCTTCGGTGTGGTAAGTATGGATCGCCCGCCCGGCAATGGCCGCGATGGTGTCTTCGACGTAGCCGGCTTCGTTGATGGTGTCCGTGTGGATGGCCACCTGCACGTCGTACCGGTCCGCCACGGCCAAACAGGTGTCGATGGCCGCCGGCGTGGTGCCCCAGTCTTCATGCAGCTTCAATCCGCAGGCGCCGGCTTCGATCTGCTCGGCCAACGGCTCCGGGCGCGACGCGTTGCCCTTGCCCAGGAAACCGAAATTCATGGGCCACGCTTCGGCCGCCTGCAGCATGCGGGCCAGGTTCCATTTGCCCGGCGTGCAGGTGGTGGCGTCCGTGCCCGTCGCCGGACCGGTGCCGCCGCCGATCATGGTGGTGATTCCTCCCGAGAGCGCCTCGTACACCTGCTGCGGCGAGATGAAGTGAATGTGGCTGTCAATGGCCCCGGCCGTCACGATCAGGTTCTCGCCGGCGATCACTTCGGTGGACGCGCCCACCACCAACTCCGGATCCACGCCCGCCATGGTGTCCGGATTGCCGGCCTTGCCTACCTTGACGATCTGGCCGCCACGCACGCCGATATCGCCTTTCACGATGCCCCAGTGATCGATTATGGTGGCGTTGGTGATCACCAGATCCAGCGCCGCTACCGCGCGGGAACTCTGCCCCATGCCGTCGCGGATGACCTTGCCGCCGCCGAAAGTGATTTCGTCGCCGTAGACCGTATAGTCGCGCTCCACCTCCACGATCAATTCGGAATCCGCCAGGCGCACGCGGTCGCCCGTGGTCGGACCGTAGAGATCGGCATAGGTGCGGCGCGGGACGTGTGTGCTCACGGCTTCTCCTCGAGCGGTCCGTTGACCAGGCCGCGATGGCCGAACACCGCGCGCGCGCCCGCGAACGCCACCAGCGGCACTTCCTTGGTCTCGCCGGGCTCGAAGCGGACCGAGGTGCCCGCCGGAATCGCCAGGTGCATACCGTAGGCCGCGTCGCGATCGAAAGCCAGCGCGCGGTTGGCTTCGTGGAAGTGAAAATGGCTGCCCACCTGAATGGGCCGGTCGCCGGTATTGGCCACCGTGACCTGGGCCGAGCGGCGTCCGGCATTGATTTCGATGTCACCGGCTTCGAGGAAGTATTCGCCCGGAATCATAGCTATCGAATGGGATCGTGAACCGTCACCAGCTTGGTGCCGTCGGGAAAGGTGGCTTCCACCTGGACTTCATGGATCATCTCCGGAATGCCCGGCATCACGTCGTCGCGCTTCAGAATCTCCGCGCCCAGCACCATGATTTCCGCGACGGATTTGCCGTCGCGCGCGGCCTCCAGGATCTCCGCCGAAAGAATCGCCACCGCTTCCGGATAGTTCAATTTCAGCCCGCGCGCCTGTCGCTTCCGGGCCAGTTCGGAGGCGGTATAGATCATCAGCTTGTCGATCTCCCGCGGCGTGAGCTGCATTCATCTCCTCTGGAGGTTCAATAGATCTTACGAGGCGGCGAGGCCGGTTCTCCGGTAAGCAGCAGCCTGGCTGCCTGCCAGAATTCACGCAGACCGCCGGTCACAGAAGGACCGCGCACGGCAATGCCGCGAACCACCACGCCATCCTGGACCAACGGGCTGACTCCCCATCTTACTCCATCTTCGGCTTCCATGCGGCGTTGAGCTATGGCAGCCAGGCAGTCTTCCAGGCGCCCCCACACGGCCGCCGCTTCGCCGCTGCGGCAGACGTGCAGGGTACCCAGATACCGGCACGGGCCCAGACGCGCCGCCGAGTCGAGCGGCCGCGACTGCGGAGTCAGCAGCGCGCGATCGATGGCGATGGGAACACCGGCGCTGCGGATCTCGGTGTCTGTGCGCAACCGTTCGTAGCGGAACACCTCTCCGGACGCTTCCCGGCCGGGGGCCAGCACTTCCCACCAGAACAGCGTCGCGCCCGTCGCCAGGTCCACGGTGGTGTGCTGCGCACAAGCGCTGCCGGCGTACGGGATCACCGGATCGGGAAGCAGTTCCAGCAGGCTGCCGGAGCCGAGTTCGAAATGCGCTTCACAGGTCGACGAGCCCGTACCAGCGCGCCGCCGGTAGATCCGCGTTGCGCCGGTGGTGGTGATCTGCGCGCGCACGCCGGGTGACAACGTAGCGCGCAACTCCAGATGGTCGCCGGACAGCACGCCGCCCGACACGTTGTGCAGATGCACCAGCGACCCGAACGCCCGCACCACACGCCACGGTGGGTCCTGCCGCCGCAGGTGCAGGACCGTCGTGCCGTTCTGCCCCTTTTCGAATGCGAGATGCAGGCTGGCGTTCATGAAATAAACAGGCGCGTCGCAAGTGCGGGATGCTGCATGGAAGCGATCTCCAGCGCCGGCAGAAAGCAGGTGGACGCGGCGTTTTCGACGGCGGCGAGCAGCGCCGGTTTGAGCCGCCAGAGGATCAGGCTGGCCTGGCGTTGTCCCAGCGGCAACAGCTTCTGGCAGGCGGCGATCAGGCCCGCCAGCGACTGGTGCAGGTAGGCCGCCGCGGCCGTGGGAGATGGCATACCGAGCACCCGCGCCGCGCGTCCGAACGCCGCCGCCAGATGCACTGCGCCGTCCGCCGCGGCAAGCGCGGCGAGTCCGGGATCTTCGGTGAGCGCGGCCGCCAGTTCCAGAAAACGGCGGCCCAGCATGGCGCTCGCTTCGCGGCTCTCGCGGGCAGGCTTGGTAGCATCGATGCCGCGATTGAGGCGGATCCAATCGCCGGCGGTCTCCGTCGCGGCCGCTTCCAGACACCAGGCGGCCTCCAAAGCTCCCGCCTCCGCCACCCACGCGCGCAGGAACGGCTCCAGGGTGGCGACCGTGAGGGCGCCCTCCGCCACCAACGTTTCCAGACCGAACGAGTGAGCCGCGGCGCCGATCGGCAGAGCGCTGTCGGCCATCTGCAGCAGGCGCAGCAGGGCCGCGTCGTTACAACTGTCCAGGGTCAAACCGCATCACCTTCTGCCCTTTCAGGTCGGTCAGCCATACCGATCCCAATCCGGCGCGGATACTGTCGCCACCGGGACCCGTCCATTGCTTCACGACCTGGTTGGCCTGCGAATCGATCTTGGTAATCGGGAAACCCATCATCGTCACCCACACGGCGCCTTCGCCGTACGCGATTTCGCCGCCGGTCCCCGGCACTCCCGCATCGATCTGCGCCACCAGCTTGTTGGAATGCGTATCCACGCGGGAGACGCTGCCGTCGCCCTGGTTCAGCGTCCACACCGCGCCGCCGCCGGCTGTCAGAAAGCGGGGCTGCGGGCCAACTTGAATTTGAGCCGTGGCCCTGTTGGCCGCGGGATCCACGCGCACCAGCAGGCTGTGCCGCGTGCAACTGACCCACAGCGCGCCGTCGCCGAAGGTGCACGCGAACGAACCGTCCGGCACCGCAATGCGCGCGGCCACGCGATTGGTTTTCGGATCGATGCGCGCGAGAACGCCTTTAGGATCGGTAAGCATCCAGATGCTGCCCGCGCCAGTGGCAAGGCCGCCCTCCGAATCCGCCGGGCCCACGGGGATGGAGGCTACGATCTTGCCGGTAACCGGATCGATGCGCTTCAGTGCGTGCTCGCCACAACTGGGCGACCATATGGCGCCGAAGCCGGCGGCCAAGCCCGCACAGGGTTTGGGAACCGCCGCCACCGCGCCGGTCTGGTTCGTGTGGGCATCCATGAACACGACCTGGTTGTTGGGCTCGCTGGACACCCAGACGCCCGTCTCCGTGACCGCCATCCAGTCCGGCGCGCCTGCCACCGCGAAGGTCGCCGCCGGGCGCAGGCTCGATATGGAACGTTGTAAGCCCGGCGTTCGCACTCCCCTGCGGGCCGGCTCGCCGGCGCTCAAGGCCAGGCAGGCCAGCAGAATCGCCATGGCGCGGATCATTTCTTCTCCAGTGCGATTTCGATGGCCGCCATCAGTTCGGCTGAATCCGGCTGCGTGCCGGCGCCGTAACGCGCGGTGGGCTTGCCGTCACGGCCGATCAGGTACTTGGTGAAATTCCACGGCAGCTCGCCGCCGGTCTTGGGGTTCAGCTTTTCATCGGTGAGGTATTCGAAGAGCGGCAGACGGTTCGGCCCGGTGAGCGCGGACTTGACCGCCACCGGAAACGTCACGTGCAGGTCCGGCTTCCCGGGCTCGCCGTGGCCGAAATCGTCGCTGGGTATGCCGATGATCACCAGGCCTTGCTTGCTATAGGCCTGGTATAGCGTTTCGAGCTTCGGGATCTGATCGCTGTAGATCGTGTGACTCGCCACGTTGACGATCAACAGTACCTTGCCTTCATACGTCTTGAGTGACGTCTCTTTGCCATCCGGAGTGGCGATGGAGAAGTCATAGACTGACTGGGCGGCCTGCAATCCGGCGATAGCTCCAAACAGCAGCAGCGCGATCTTAGAACTCGTAGCGTAAGGCAAACTGCATCTCCCTCGGCGGCATGGTGCTCTGGAATTCCCCGAATGTGGACGGGTTGGACAGCGCCAGGCTCGGATTCGTAAAATTCACCGCGTTAAGAGCATTGTACGCCTCCGCGCGAAATTGTATGCGATGGCCTTCCCACGGCAAGGCGAAAGACTTGGCGACGGCGAAATCGAAGTTCGTCATGGGCGCAAGCCGCAAAATAGCGCGCGTACCCGTCTGGCCGGGGAACTGATCGGCAAACGAGTTGACCACATCCACATTCGAGAACAGGCTGGGGTTGCCCAGGTTGTCGTATCCAACCTGGCGCTGGAACGGACCCACCGGGATGGCCAGCGAGTTTTGCCAGTAATTGGTGTTCCAGGTGTAATTGCCCTGGATGACGGTAGGCAGCCCGCTCGAAAAACGCATGATGCTCGAGACCTGCCATCCGCCGATGATCTGGTTGGCCCAGCCGGGAGCGTTGTGCGCGAAATGCTTCCCTTTGCCGAACGGCAGTTCGTAAACCACGTTGGCGTTCACCTGCTGGCGGATGTCAAAATCCGACGAGCCGCGGAACTGGCCCGGGAAGAAAACGTTCTGAACCACGGCGCCATCCTGGCCGGCCGCGCCTTCGGCGGCGGAGGCATTATCGATGGAATGCGACCAGGTGTAGTTCATGTCGAAGGACCAGCCGGTGGTGAATGCCCGCCGCACGGTCACCGTCATGGCGTGGAAGTTCGCATCGCCCGCATTCATCCAGGTGGGCATGGAACTGCCTTGCGGCGCGAAGAACGTGAAGCATCCATAGCGTGACGCGCAGGTGTTGTTGGGCGTGCCGAACGCGCCGGGAATCCGATCCAGCGCATGCAGCATATCCAGGTAACTGCCGCCGTAAACGCCGTAGATCCCGTAGAAGTAGTTGGCCGAAGCGCTGCCCGGAAAGTAGAAATTATTGAGCGCCGGGAACAGGTCCTGGATAAACGGAATGTTGGCGACCAGCGATGGATTCGAGGCCACCGCATCGGGTGTCAATCCGCCGTTGTTCAGATTGCGAAGCATGGTCATGGCCTGCAGCCAGGTCTGGCCGGAGCCGGGATCTTTGAAGTTCTCGAGCGGCGTGTAGATATCGCCCTGTAGCAGCAGCTTCCGCGAAAGCCGCCCGTTATAGGAGACTTCCATGGTCAGCTTGCCCGGTATTTCGCGGGCAAACGACGCATTCAGCAGCATGGAGTACGGCGATCGCAGGTTCGGGAAGATGCCTTGAAATTCGCCCGAAATGGCGTTCACCTCCGGCGGCGTATAGGGAAAGCCGCCGGCGGGCGACACGGGGAAGGCGGGAAGCGACCCGTCATAACGCGGCGAATCCGTGAAGTTGTAAGAGACCGGATTGTTCAACGTGGTGGCCAGCCCGAACGATCCGAACTGGTTGTACTGGGTGATCAACTCGCTGCCGTAGCGGTCGTACAGCATGGCGCCGCCCATCCGCAAAGCGCCCTCGCTGCCGAACACGCGCTTCAGCCAGCCGTCGTGGTTGCGCGGGCTGTAGGCGAGCGCGAATCGTGGGCCGAAATTGTTGTTGTCAGAGCCATACCAGCTTGCTTTACCATTCACCGGACCGCCTAAGTCGTAGCTGAGGTACGCATTCGGCATGGCATTGGAAGGTACGCCTTCCGCACCCAGGCCGACACGTTGCGCGAAGTACTGATCGAGTCCGATGTTGGGACTCACCTGCAGTCCGTTGGCCTCGAATGGCGGCCGGTCGTTGCTGTACCGCAACCCGAGCGTCAGGGTGAGTTCCGGCGTCACGCGCCAGCTATCGTTGATGTAACCTTCATACTCCCGCATATTGAAGGCGCGCGCGGAGGGCGCGCCGATCGGCAGCGGATTGCCATTGTGATCGAACTGATAGGTGATCTGGGTATTGTTCACCAGGCCGAGGAGCACACCCATGGCGCTGGCCACCGCGTCCGGATTGGCCAGTTGCAGATTCGGGTTTCCGGTCTTGGCCGCGAGGAAGTTGGTCACATCATTCTGGATATCTTCGCCGAGCCCCACCGCGACGGTAGTAGCGAACCCATAACTTGGATAAGAACTGGCATACGATGTCCGGTTGTTGGTCATCAGGCGGAAGTTGATTCCGGTCGTGATGGTGTGCGAACCCTTGGTCCAGGTCAGGTTGTCCGCGATGTTGTGGACCGGAAGAATACGGGAGGCGGCGCGGGCGCTGTAGTTCTGGAGCGGGTCGAGATCGATCAACTGGAACGAAGCGCCCACCACGCCGGACTGCGCGGCGCCCTGGCGGGTGTAGCCGTAGACCAGCGAATTGATCAGGTTGGTGCGCAGAATGAAGGTGTAATTCGCGGCCAGGCCTTTGCTGTTGTTCAACAGCACGCTGGCGGGCTGCTGTCCGGGGAACTGAGCCAGGAACGCGGGATTGTCCTGGTCCGCGTTGGAGAGCGTGCCGCGCAGCGAGAGCGTCTGCCGGGAAGAGATCAGGAAATCGAGTTTGCCCACGTAGGCGCGGTTATCCAGTTTGTCCGGCGCGTTAAACCGGAAGCCGGTGAAGGCCAGGCCGCCGTCGGCGCCATAGGCCGGATCGTTGCCGGCCGGATATTGCTTCAACAGGTTGAGATATCCCTGATTGACTCCGATGTGCAGCGGATCGATCTGCTGGATCTGCGCCGGCGTCAGGGTGTAGGTGTTGCCATTGCCGTCCTGCAGCGTCAAATTACCGGACTTCAGTGACTCGCTGGGAACCGCGCGTTCCACCGCCAACTGACTGGCGTCACTGCGGCGCTCGTAGTTGAAGAAGTAAAAGAAGCGGTCTTTCTTCACCGGCCCGCCGAGAGACGCGCCGAACTGATTGCGATTGAGCACCTGGCGATCCACGCCACTACGGTTGTTGAACCAGGAGTTGGCCGCAAACAGCGTGTTGCGATTGTACTCGTAGGCCGATCCGTGCAGATGGTTGGTGCCGCTCTTGGTGACCAGCACCACCTGGCCGCCGGAGGAACGGCCCTCGTCGGCGCCCTGCCCGGCGACCGTCACCCGGAACTCCTGCACCGAATCGAGCGGAATGGGCAGCACCGAATTGAATCCCGCCACGTTGGCCACGCCGTTGGCATTGGACCCCTGCGTACTGCCGATGTCCGCTACGCCGCCGATGCCCGAGTTCTGATTGTCGTTGACGTCCACTCCGTCGAGCGTGACGTTATTCTGATCGCGCCGCGATCCCATCACTTCGCCGCTGGAAGTCACTCCGGGCTGCAGGCTGAGCAGTTGCACGATGTTGCGTGTATCGAGCGGCAGCTCGCGAATCTGCGTCTGGTTGAAGGTATTGCCCACCGAAGCATCCACGGTATTCAACGTCTGCGCTTCGGAGCTGACGTTCACCGTCTCCGTGGTTTTGCCGACGTCGAGTTTCAGATCGGCCGACGCCGGCGTATTGACCAATAGCTTGATCCCCTTCTGCGTGACGCTGCTGAAGCCCACTTTGACCGCGCTCAGCGTGTAATCGCCAGGGGGCATTTGCAGGAACTGATAGACACCCGTGGCGTTCGTCAGCGTTTCGCGCGCGGACCCGGTGCCGTCGTTCGTCAGTGTGACGACGACTTCCGGAACGACAGCGCCCTGCGGATCGAGCACCGTCCCCCGCAAAGAGGTGGTGGATTGGGCATGCAAATAGAGAGATGCGTCGAGAAGCGCCAGGATGGCGCATACACATAGTCTGGTCGGGTTGGACATAGCAGTACCTTTCGCAAAGTATTCGAGTTGGTGTGCTCGGCGGAGAGCGCTCTGCCGGCCGGAGAGGCCGCCAGACAGGCCGCGGTGGCCTGTTTACATCGGGCGAAGGGCTACAAGGCCGTCAGGCAATGATGTCGTGCACTACATTGCCGGCTACGTCGGTGAGCCGGAAATCCCGTCCGCTATAGCGGTATGTCAACTTGGTATGGTCGATGCCCAGAAGATACAGGATGGTGGCGTGGAGGTCGTGCACATGGACCGGCTTATCCACCGTCTTCCATCCAAAATCGTCGGTGGCCCCGTAGACCATACCGCCCTTTACTCCGCCGCCGGCCAGCCACATGGTAAAGCCGTGCGGATTGTGATCGCGGCCATTGTGCGTCTGGCCGCCCATAAAGCCGCTGCCCATCTCCACGACCGGCGTCCGGCCGAACTCCGAGCCGCACACGATCAGGGTCTCGTCCAGCAGCCCGCGCGATTTCAGATCCTTGATCACCGCCGCGAACGGTTGATCGGAGTCGTGCCCGGTCTTGCGGTGAAGCTGTATGTCGAAGTGATGATCCCAAGGGTCGCCTTTGGCGTAATAGACCTGCACCATGCGCACCCCGCGCTCCACCAGGCGCGCCGCCGTCAGGCAGCCGCGCGCGGTGCTGCCATCGCCGTACAGTTTCTGCACGGCCGGGCTTTCCCTGGTGACGTCGAACACGTCCGGCGCCTCGGTCTGCATGCGGTAGGCGACCTCCATCGAGTCGATGGTGGCATCGAGTTGCGGATCGTGCGTCCGCGTCTGCGCGGCCTCGGCCTTGTCGAGTTGTTCAATCAGGTCGAGCTCTTTGCGCTGCTGCGCGGCATCGAATTTGGCGTTGTGGATGTTCGGGATCAGCTTCTCGGCGTCGAATTCCTTGTCGCGCACGCTATCGGAGATGTACGTCCCCTGGTGCGTCGGCGGCAGGAACGCCGAATTCCAAAGCGGCGGACCCACGGTGGTGGGCACATCCGGACACAGCACCACGAAGCCCGGCAGGTTCTGGTTGGCCTGGCCCAGGCCATAGGTGAGCCACGAACCCATCGACGGGCGGCCCGGCTGATTCGCGCCGGTATTCATCATCAGCAGCGCCGGCTCGTGATTGGGGATCTCGGTATGCATCGAGCGGATCACGCAAATGTCGTCGATCACGCTCCCCAGGTGCGGAAAGATCTCGCTCACCTCGATGCCGCTCTGCCCGTACTTTTTGAACGTGAACGGCGACTTCATCAGCCCGCCGGTCTTGCGTTCGTGCTGCGGGATCGGCCCGGGCAAGGGTTTGCCGTCGTATTTGTCGAGCATCGGCTTGGGGTCGAAGGTGTCCACCTGCGACATGCCGCCGTTCATGAACAGGAAAATGACTCTCTTCGCCTTGGGCTTGAAGTGGGGATCGCGAATCATCCAGGGACTGTCCGGCCGGCTGACTCCGGCGGCCGCGAGCTGTTGGCCGATCAGGCTGGCGAAGCTGAGCATGCCGAATCCGCCGCCCATGCGGCAGAGCGCTTCGCGGCGTGACAGTGGTTGGGCAACCGGCTTGTGTCGCATTTCCATCCTCCTAATTCACGAACTCGAATTCGTTGGAACTCAGTAAAGCGCGGGCGTACTCCTGCCAGGCAGTCGAAGATGTGCCCGCCACCTCGTAACCCCGCTTCTCCGGCGTCGACTTCAAATAATTCAGCCCCAGCGCAATCTCCTGGGCCGTCGGCTCCCGTCCATACAACAAGCGATACGCTTCCCTGATGCGCCCCTCGTCCGATCCCTTGGCGTAAACCCTCTGCGCCAGCTTGCCGGCCTGGTCGAACACGAACTCGTTGTTCATGAAGTACAGGCGCTGTAACGGTACGTTCGTGGTGAAGCGCTGTTCGGCGGTGAAGCTGGGATTCGGAAAATCGAAGACCTGCAGGAAATTGTCCAGATGGAAGCGGCTGACTTTTCCGTATACCGCTCGGCGGGTGTTATCCGGGCCGAAGGCGGACGAAGGGCCGCCCACACTCTTCAGGTCCAGATCGCCGGCTACGAACAGAATCGAATCGCGGATCTCTTCCGCGTCCATGCGTTGCCGGTTGAAACGCCAGTAAAGGCGATTCGCCGCATCCTTCTCTTCGTTGACGGCCGAATCCTCGGTGCTCAGTTGATACACCGCCGAGAGCATGATTTCGCGCTGCAGTTTCTTGATCGACATCCCCTGCTCGGTAAACCGGGACGCCAGATATTCGAGCAGCTCCGGGTTGGACGGACGCTCGCCCATCTTGCCGAAGTTGTCCGGCGTGTTCACCAGGCCCGTACCGAAGTGCCATTTCCAGACACGGTTGACAATCACGCGAGCGGTGAGCGGATGCGACGCGATGTCGTTAGCCAGTTCCAGCCGTCCACTGCCCTTCGCGAACGGTTTGGCGCCCGGCGGCAGCAGCACCTCCAGGAACCGGCGCGGCACCACATCGCCCAGGCTGTATGGGCTGCCGCGCAGATTCACCGCCATGTTCACCGGGGCCGGCTTGTCTCCCACCCCATGAATGAAGGGATACTCTTTCGGCAGATCTTTCTTCATCTGCTCGATGCGCGCCTTCAGCATCTCCACGTGCTCGCGCGCCCTCGCGCTCATGTGCCGTTCGAGCGCCCACGGGCGAAACGCGAAGACCCCCGGCTCGGGATCGTCCTCCATATCGTCCGCATCGGACGCCCGCACGAACAGGTCCAGCCATACGGCCCCCTGATCCGTCGGGAGCGCTTTCAACTCCAGGTCGCAGCCGGGACAGAACTGGTCCTTGGTCTCGAACTCGTTCGGCATGGCGTCGCGCCGGAGGGGCTTGGGCACGCCCGCCTTGGCCTTGGTGATCTTGTTTTCCTCGTCGATCTTCTTGGCCTCGGCCATGATTTTGAGGACCAGGTTTTCGAAATCGTCCGCCAGCAGCTTGGCCTGCGACTCCATGCCGCCAGTGGCGATCATGGCCTGCCAGTCGTTCAAGAAGGTGTAGTGCGCGTGCGGCTTGGCCAGAAATTTCACCCAGCGCGCCAGTACCTCCGGCTCCAGTTTGGCTTCTTCGGCGGCTTGCTCCACGCTGGCCTTGGGCTTGCCGCTCACCTGCCACGCCGCCATCATGTACCGGGAAGTCTGGTGCGCCAGGATCTCCGCATTCTGCTTTCGTTCCGCGCGTACGAATTCCTCCATCTCTACTTCCAGGTCGTCGATAGCCTGCTGCTTCTCTTTGTAAGCCTTGACCTGGATGGCGGAGACCCGGGGATACTCCGTGTAAGTCGAACTCGCGAACACACCCGCCAGCGCGTAGTAATCTTTCTGTGACAGCGGATCGTACTTGTGATTGTGACAGCGTGCACAAGCAAGTGTTAATCCCAGAAATCCGCGCGTGACCGCATCGATCCGTTCGTTGCGCTCGTCGGCGCGTCCCTGCACCGGTTCGGCCTGATCCCAGACCCAGGGTCCGCCGCCGAGGAACGCCGTGCCCGGCAGCAATTTTTCCATCGCGCTCTTATCCATCAGGTCGCCCGCCAGTTGGGCCTTCACGAACTGGCCGTAGGGCATGTCATCGTTGAACGCCTGGATGACCCAATCGCGAAAGACATAAGCGCCGTTGAAGGGCATGTAGCCACGCCGCTTCGGATCGAGGCCGCGCACGTCGTCCTCGGCGTAGCGGGCCACGTCGAGCCAATGACGTCCCCAGCGCTCGCCATAGCGCGGCGAGGCCAGCAGCCGGTCAATCACTTTCGCGTAGGCATCCGGCGAACGGTCCTTCTCGAAAACCGCGACTTCCTCCGGCGTGGGCGGCAGGCCGGTCAGATCCAGCGTCGCGCGCCGGATCAGCGTCCTCCGGTCGGCGGGGGGCGCGGGATGCAGTCCCGAGTTCTCCAGCTTGGCCAAAACAAAGCGGTCGATATCCGTTTTGGCCCATCGGGAGTCTTTGGGCGCCGGAATGGGCGGCTTGTGCAGAGGCACGAACGACCAGAACGCGCGCTGTTGCTCGGTGACCGTGAAATTGGACGCTGGTCCGCCGGCCGCCACCAGGGCGGGCGCGGACTTGGGCCAGGGAGCGCCCATTTTGACCCAGGTCACCAGGTCGCTGATCTCCCGGGACGTCAACTTGCCGCCCTTGGGCATCTTGAGCGCGCCTTCCTGGCGCACCGCTTGAATCAACAGGCTGCCGTCGGGATTTCCGGGAACGATGGCGGCGCCCCGCTCCCCGCCCTTCAGCAGCGCGTCCCGCGTATCCACGCGCAGTCCCGAGGCTGCCCCGGCCTGCGTGTGACAACTGGCGCAGCGCTGCACCAATAGCGGACGGATCTGGTTTTCGAAGAAATCGTCGCCGCTGGCATCCGCCGCCGCGGTCATGACCGTCTCCGCGGGCCACGGCGCTCCGCTCTTGACCCACTCGGTCAAATCGGCGATCTCCTGATCGGTGAGCCGGCCGCCTTTCGGCATCTTAAGCGGACCGGTTTGGCGAACTGCCTGGATCAGCAGGCTGCGATCCGGATCGCCGGGCACGATAGCCGGCCCGCTGGCGCCGCCTTTCAACAGCGCATCGCGTGAATCGACCCGCAAACCGCCACTCAGGGCGTCCGTGTGACAGCCGTAGCACTGCTTCGAGAGCACCGGTTGGACACGCGCCTTGAAGATGCCGGGCGGCTCCGCGTAGAGTAAGGCGCCGGCGAGGATGAGCAGGACGGCGTGAGCTGGAAAATCCGATTTACCGGCACTCATCCACATCGCCATCGATTCCCTCTGGTGTGCAAAGAGAGTATATCATTCCCGGATCTGAGGACGCCCTCTATATACATTCGCAACACAGACATAGACGTTCCGGTACTCGGCCAGCCACCACGATTCCGTGGGGAAGACACTTTTCGCTCCTTGGTTCGAACCGGCTTAGTTGGGGGATAGGATCTTCGCCGCTCGCGCTGCGGCCTGACTCAGCCAGGAGTGTGATACCCAGTGTCTCTCGTCAGCCTTCCCGCTCAGACTTGGAGAAGTGTCGATCGAAAGGCTAACTGTTACAGAGTTATCACAAGAGTATGGACGATCGGGAATGCGCATGTCAAGCGCGCCTCCCTGGCTATCGGATTAGCCCGGAACGCAAAGCCTTGGCCACGGCTTCGGCCTTCGAGTGCGCCTGCAGCTTGCCATAGACATTGCGCATGTGCCACGCCACCGTGGCGCGGCTGACGCCTAACTCGGCGGCGGCGGTCCTGAGGTTGTGGCCTTCAACCAGCATCGACAACAGCCGGATCTCGTGCGGCGACAGGCTGCAGCCGGCCCGCCACCATCCGTTCGTATGCAACAACGATTTTGGTCTCATGACAGTCTCCATTCGTTCGCCATCGTCGCGACCGATCTTTCTTCACCCCTCTGTGCACGTGCAGGTCTCAGCCGGTCATCCGCCCAAGCCAGGCAATAGGCGGCTAAAGCTTCATACCCCGGTTCGGCGATACCCAGATGCGTCAACTCCGGGAACAAGGCGAAGTCAGTCCTCGCCGGCGAGACCGCGTACCGCTTCCAGTTGAGCTCTTGCGCCGCCGCCGGAACGCAATTGTCTTTGCCACAGGCGCACAGCAGCAGGGGCGCCCGCCGCGGGTTGCCGTAATCGACCTCGGCGGCGCGAGTCCGCAGTTGCCGGAAGATCTTCCGGCTCTCGGGAACTAAGTACAGCCGCAGCCCCTGCGCTTCACGGACCGCCCTTTCGTCCCGGCTCTGCACCGGCGGCGGGAGGATGCGACCCCAGCGCGACGGCGCGCCGAAAAGCCGCCATAACTGCCGGAGAGCGGTCCGCGGAGAGTGGGCCAATGACACCCCCCGCGGCGGCACGGAACTGATCGCGATACCCGCGTGCCCCGCGCCGCGATCGAGCAAAAGCTGCACGATCAGCCCGCCGAATGAGTGTCCGATGAGCACCGGCGGTTCGTCTTCCCGCGCGATGATCGCCTGGTAATGGGCCACGATCTCGGGTATCCCTACGTGTGCCAGCCGCGCGTCCGGAGCAGCCAATTGTCCGGCCGGCGCACCGTCTTTGTAAGGCCAGGCAGGCGACAGTATCCGATACCCGCGCTCCGCAAAAAGCGGGGCGAAGTACCGCCAACAACGCGGCGTGACCCACGCGCCGTGTATGAAGACAACCGTGTTTCTCATTGCCCCTCCAGGCTTTCCCATCAGGCGGCCCGCACCGCGGTTGCGCGCGGAACGCACAACTGGTCCAGAATCGCGCCGTCCATTTCGGGCTGAAGCGCCGGAAAACACAGGCGCAATGCCGCGCCGCATAGCACGCAACTCACTACCGCCTGGCCGTCCTCTATGCGCCACTCGCCGAGCTGGTGCCCGCGCAAACCCGCCGAGAACGCGGCTATGTGTTGTAGAACCGAGAGTTGATGGATAAGCTCATTAGTCATGTCCGCTTCCCCGGCTGAAGTGCCGTTCTTAGTTACTAAAGCGGAATAGTCGGGTGAAAACCGTAATGCGAAGGATAATTTTCTGGTGAAGGCGCGGGATGACTTCGCGGACGAGCTTCCAGTAGCTTAGTACCAGCCGATTGGCTGCTCGTTCAGATTCACGTAAACCTGCTTGGTCTCCAGGTACTCTTCGATGCCCCAGGGACCCAGCTCCCGGCCGAAGCCGGACTGCTTGTAACCGCCCCAGGGGGCTTCCACATAGGTCGGCTGCATGTGGTTCACCCACACGATGCCCGCGCGCAGCGCTTTCACGATGCGAAATGCCCGGAAGATGTCCCGCGACCAGACCGCCGCGGCCAGCCCATAAGGCGAGTCATTGGCGATGCGCAGGGCCTCAGTCTCTCCGTCGAACGGAATCACGCTGGCCACCGGTCCGAAGATCTCTTCGCGGGCAATACGCGCGCTGTTATCGACGTCGGTAAAAATCGTCGGCTCCACGTAGTAGCCGCGTCCCAGCCCGGCCGGACGCCCGCCGCCCACCGCCAACCTGGCTTCCGATTTCCCGATCTCCTGATACCGCCGCACACGCTCGTACTGCTCCTTGCTGACCAGCGGTCCCATCTTGGTCTCCCGGTCCAGCGGCGCGCCCAGCCGGATGCGCTTCGACTTATCCACCAGCGCTTCCACGAACCGGCCGTATATTGGCTTCTCCACCAGGATCCGGCTGCCCGCGGAACACACTTCGCCCTGATTGATGAATACGCCAAACAGGGCGCCGTCGATAGCAGCCTCGAAATCGGCATCCGCGAAGAAGATGTTCGGCGATTTCCCGCCCAGTTCAAGCGTCACTCGTTTCACCGTGTCCGCCGCGCTCTTTACGATGATTTTTCCCACTGCCGCGCTGCCCGTGAACGCGATCTTGTTTACCGCCGGATGAGCTACCAGCGGCGCGCCCGCGGTTTCCCCGTAGCCCGTCACGATGTTCACCACCCCCGGCGGAAAGCCCAGCTCCGCGAACCAGTCCGCGATGGCGAGCGCCGTCAGCGGCGTCTGCTCTGCCGGCTTCAACACGCACGTGCAGCCGGCCGCCAGCGCGGGCGCCAGCTTCCAGGCCGCCATCAATAGCGGGTAATTCCAGGGGATGATCTGACCCGCCACGCCGACCGGCTCGCGCAGCGTGAAACTCAGCGCGTTGTCCGGCACCGGATTGACGTGCCCCATGACCTTGGTCGCCAGCCCGCCGTAATACTCGAAGCAGGTCGCCGTGTCGTTGATATCGTATTCCGCTTCCACGATAGGCTTGCCGCAGTTCCGCGATTCCATGTCGGCCAGCGTGGGTGCAAACGTTCGCAGCCGTTCGGCTAGCTTGAACAGCAGCCGCCCCCGCTCTTGCGCGGTGGTCTGCGGCCACGGACCGGATTCGAATGCGGCCGCGGCGGCGGCGGCGGCCCGGTCGATATCGCCGGCATCGGCATCCGGCACTTCGGCGACGATCTCTTCGGTGGACGGATCGTAGACCGGGAACCAGGCGCCGCGCCGGCTTTCCACGCGCTCGCCGTTGATCAACATGAGATTTCGAGTCATAACAGTTCGGGAGGAGCCTATTTGTCCGCGGCCGACGCCGACGCTTGCAGTAGCGCCGCCGCAACGGTCGTGCCGATCCGGGTACAGCCGGCCGCCAGCGCTTCCTGGATCTGCTCCGGAGTGCTTGCGTCCGCCAACTTCAATCCAACATTCGCGGGCAGGTGCGCACGCATCAGCCGCAGATCTGCCGGTGCCGCGCCGCCGGCGAAATCCACGCCCGCGCGGGCGCAAATGCGGCACGCCACGATCTGCAATTCGTCGCTGAGCCAGGCATTCTCGAAGATCACCTTCAGCAGCGCGCCTTCCTTGTGGCAGGCATCCGCCATCTGCACCAGTTCACTCTCGATGTATTGAAACTGGCGGGAGCGCTGGCGGGCGGTATTCAACACCGTCTCGATCTCGCGCGCGCCCCGTCGCAAGGCGTCGCGGGCCTCGTACACCTTTACGGCCGTGGTGCTGAAGCCATGCGGAAAGGCGGCCGCGCTGCCCACCCGAACGGTACTTCCGTCGAGTTCGCGCACGGCCAGCTCGATGTCGCAGGGACGCACGGTCACGCAGGCCAGATCGTATTGGCGGGCCTGCCGGCAAGCCACGATTACGTCGTCATCGGTCAGTTCCGGCCGCAGCAGGGAGCGCTCCAGCATCCGGGCCAGCGGAACCATGGCGGCTCTTACGATCGCTTCCGGCGGGGAGTGGCGGAACCGCAGGTGAGTCCCAGTTCTTTCACTTGCGCTTTCGCCCGGCTGGCCAGATCGTTGGCCGGAAAGCGCTTGATCAACTCGCAGAACTCCTGTTTGCCCTGCGTGCGCTTGCCCATCCGCTTCAGCGTGACGCCCTTCTGGTAGAGCGCATCCGGAGTCTTGTTATTGTCCGGATATTTCTCCAGGACCATGTCGAACTCCTGCAAGGCGTCGTCCAGCTTGTTCTGGCCCAGGTGAATCTCGGCGATGTAATACTGCGCGTTGGGCGCCAGGTCGGTATTGCCGAAGTATTTCAGGTAGTCGCTGAATTCCTGCAGGGCCAGGTCAGGCTTGCCGCCGCTGCGGTCGCGCATGGCGTTGGCATACAGCGTGGATGCCGAGACCGGAGGAACGCTGCTGGTCCCGCCGGGACCCGTGTCGCCGGTAACGGACGCCGTTCCGGGCTCCGCGGGAGGCGCGGGCGCCGGCGCCTGAATCGTACGCACCGCGTTGCCGATGTCGACCATCTGCTGTTGCAGCTTCCCGACTTGGCTGGCTATGTCCGTCACCGATTCGCGCAGCGCGGTGAAATCGGTGGAGAGCGCGTCGATCTTCGCCCCCATATCCACCACCGCCGTCCCTACTTTGCTCTGCTGTTCCTTGGTGCTCTGCTGCAAATTGTTCTGCAGCAGCGCGACCGAGGTGTTGGCTTTATTGGCGGCATCCAGCGCCTGCTGGACCAACACCTGGATGGCGGAGAGTCTCTCGTCCTGGGAGCGCTGCAGGGTACGGACCTGTTCCTGCAGGAGCGCCACATCCCGCTGCAATTCCACAATCTCCTTGCTAGCCGCAAAGGTCAAACCGGGAAAAAGCAAAACCGCTGGCAGCATCGCGCGGCAGATGGTCATACGATCTCCTTTAGAGCGGGACGGCTATGCCGTCCCGCCGGTTGCGGAGGGCCGGGCGGCCCGGCCCCTTAATCGATTTTACTGCCCCGTGGAGAAGTGCGCGCGGCGGTTCTTCTGCCAGCACTCCTCGTTGTGCTCGGTGCACTGCGGATGCTCTTTGCCGTAGCTGATGGGCTTGAGCTTGTCGCCGGGGATGCCCAACTGGATCAGGAAATCCCTGGCGGCCGTGGCGCGGCGATCGCCCAGAGCGATGTTGTATTGCGCCGATCCACGCTCGTCGCAATGCCCTTCCACCGTGATCGTGGCGTCCGGGAAACTGGCGAAGATCGCTTTCAGCGCGTCCGCATCCTTCGTCAGCGCGTCCCGCGCATCCGCGCGAATATCGCTCTTGTCGTAATCGAAGTAAGCGTCCACCACGCTCCCCGAGAGCATCTGCTCCAGGGACGGCTTGGGTTGGGCGGGCGGCGGCGGCGGCGGCGGCGGTTCCGTCACGTTCACCGTGGCGGTCGCCGTCTTCGTGCCTCCCGGTCCGGTGGCCGTCAGGGTGTAGGTCGTGGACGAGCCCGGGAAAACCCGGCGGCTGCCCGAAGCCTGCACCGTGCCAATGCCGTTGTCGATAGAAACGCTGGTTGCATCCGTGACCGCCCAGCGCAGGGTGGATGATTGGCCGCGCTCGATCGACGTCGGCTCAGCCACAAATTCGGTAATCGTCGGCGCCGCGGGCGGCGGAGTAGGTTTCTCAACCGGCTGCGGCGCGGGCGGCGGCGGGGGCGGGGCCTTCTTCTTGCAGCCTGCCGCGAACATCGCCAGCATCAGACAAAGTCCTATAGAACCGATCTTCCGTGTATCCAACATGAGCTAACGCCTCCTGAAAAAAAAAAAAGCGGGTCCAGGTGCAAGTTCATGGATTCCGGCAAACTCCCCTCCTCCGGGAGGACCGCCGCCGGCGCCCAAACCTTGCCACCCGTCACCCTTATTTCGCCCATACGGGCGTCCAATTCCTGCCGGCGGTGGTCAACTGTTTCAGTTGTTTGCCATCCGCCTGCATAGTCCAAATCTGTTCCGTACCGGTCCGCGTGGACATAAATGCCAGATGGATTCCATCCGGCGCCCACGAAGGATCCTCATTACGGCCCGCGCCATATGTCAGTTGATTGAAGTTGCGAGTGGCTACGTCCATAATGAAAATGTTAAAATTCCCCGTCGCAAAACCTCGCGTCCATGCGAATGCCAGCACCTGCCCGTTCGGGTGCCAGCACGGATTGGATGCTTCTCCCTCGCCGTTGGTCAGCCGTTGCACGTCGGTGCCGTCGATATTCATCCGGTAAATCTGCTGCGGCCCCGACCGTCCCGAGACGAAAGCGATCTCCGTTCCCGTCTTGGGATTCACCTTCGGCTCCACCTCCAGGGCTCGCGTATCCGAGATCCGCTTCAGATTACTTCCATCGATATTGGCTATATAAATCTGCGCCCACCCGCTCGCCGTCGACGAGTAGAGCAACTGCTTGCCGTCCGGCGTGAAATTCGGGGTAGCGTTCATCGAGGCGACCTGGTTATAAAACGGCAGCCGCCTTCCCGTATCCGTTGAGAGGATAAATATAGCAGGATTTCCTCGGGCGTAGCTAGTAAACGCGACTTTCGTTCCGTCCGGAGAGACTGCCGGCTCGATCGATAACGAATTGAAATGGCTGATCTGCCGCTGGTTCGACCCGTCCGGGTCCATTACCCATATCTCCTTGTGTCTCGTGCGATCCGAGACGAAGTATATCTTAGTCCCCGCCAGCGACGTGCCGCCCATCTGGGAAATGATATCGGCCGCGAAATCGTGCGCGGCTTTACGCGCGCCGGCTTCGTCCGGAGATCCGAAGTAGCGCTTGCCCAGCACCTGCGCCTGCGACACGCCGGATTGTGTCACATTAAATAACCAGCCGTACAGCACCAGAACGTTATTCTGTATGGCGGTGTACCCGAACGCCAGGTAGGTTGCCGAAGCGGGCGGCGACGACCAGTCGGAGAGCCACAGCCCTCCCCCGTTGCGCGGCTGCTCGCCGGGCCGCGTGTACTGCTGCGCCGGCTGCGCCCGGAAATCCGACGGCTGTTGCGGGACCTGCAACGGATACATGGATTTGGGGACCATCTTGAACAGCCCGGAGCCGTCCAGATCGTTATAAAGCGTTTCGTTGAACGCATTCATCAGCGGTTGCGCTGCGCCGCTGCCGCGCAGGTCCGGCACCGCGATGCCGGGACGGGCGCCGCCCTGTAACTTGATAATGACATCGCTGTCCTGCGCCGCCAGCACCGGCAGCATCGCGGCGAAGGCCGCGGCAAACCGAAGTACTCGTTTCATTTATCGCCTCAACTCAAACCAGAATTCGATGGTGGCGGCATTCCGCTCGTACGCCGGCGGCAGCGGCGGAAACGGACTGGCATCGTAGATGGCGCGTTGCGCGGAATAGTCCAGAGTGGAATTGCCGCTGCTTTGCGCCACACGCACGTTGCGTACCGAACCGTCCCGCATCAGGTCGAACGTGAGAATGGCGGTGGGCAGGTTGTGTATGCGCGCGTCCACATCGTTCGTCCGCCACTTCTCCGCCACCCGCTGCCGCAGGATCATGACATAATTGCCAAACCGGTTGCCGAATGGGGTTCCCTGCCCCACGCCCACACCGCCCGAGCCCACCTGCCCCATCATCGGCGACACCAACTGCGAGCCAGCCTGGCTGTAGAGCTGGTTGGGCTGGTATTGCTGTTTCGCCCGCCAGGTATTCTGCGCCGACCGGTTCACCGTGGCAAGTTTGTGACTGGTTCGGCCCTTGATCGGAATCGCGTCGGCGTCGTCCGGCTCCGCCCGCTTGATCGGTTTGGGAGCGGGCGGCGGCGTCGGGATGCTGGATTCGGTGTCGTTGGCCAGCGGATTCACAGCGCCGCTGCGCGCGGGCAGCGGAATCTTGTTCACCACGTTGATGGCCACGCTGCCCCCTCCCTGATTCGGACCGCCCCAGCTCTCGTGATGCGCCACCACCGATCCCCAGAAGATCAGGAACGCGAACACCGCCGCGTGCAGCGCCACCGATCCCAGTAATTGTCTGCCTAGTGTGTCCGGCCGGTCCAGTATGTCTGCGCGCGGGGACATTACCTGTGCCGCTTGTCGGCGGCATCCTCCGGCTTGGTGACTACGTTCACCTGCAGCTTGGCCTGCCCCAGTTCCCCCATCACCTCGGCGATCGGCTCCCAGACCGTCCCCTTGTCCGCGCGCAGGTAGACCGCGGTGGCTCCCGGATAGCGCTGGGCGACCAAAGAAGTCAGTTCGTTGATGTTGACCTCTTTATCGTTCAGGTACAGATTGCCGTCCTTGGTGATGTTCACCACGGGCAGTTCCTTGGCTGTGTCCTGCACGGTGCGGGTCTTGGGCACATCCACCTGGATGCCGAACTCCATGACGTGCGCGGTCAGCATGAAGATGATGAGCAGCACCAGCATCACGTCCACGAATGGCGTGACGTTGATTTCCGAGAGCGCGCTGGAAGAACCACGGCGGCGCGATCGGGAACCGCCGCCATTGACTACGATTGCCACCGCTACTCTCCGAAACTCCGCTCCGCCATGTTCAGGAACTCCAGCGAGAAATCGTCCAGCCGTGCGCCGATCTCGCGGATGCTATGGCCAAAGTAGTTATAGAAGATCGCCGCGGGAATGGCCGCCACCAGCCCCACCGCGGTAGCGATCAGCGCCTCCGCGATGCCCGGCGCGACCGCGCGCAGGCTGGCGCTCCCCTGCATCCCGAGATCTTCGAACGCGCGGATGATTCCCAATACCGTGCCGAACAAGCCGATGAACGGACTCACGGACGCCGTGGTGGCCAGCCAGCTCATGTTGCGTTCCAGCTTGGCCAGTTCTTCGCTGGTGCCCAGTTGCAGCGAACGCTCGAGCGCGATCTTGTTGGTGACCGAACCGCGCGCTTTTACCTGGCGGTGCACTTCCTCGTAGCCGAACTCAAACACCGAGACCAGCGGCGCCGGCTTGAACTGTTCGCTGGCCACCATCACCGCGTCCAGGCCGCTGGCCTTGCGGAACGCGCGCAGGAAGCGCCGGTCGGCCGCGCGCGCCGTGCGCAGCGTGCTCCACTTCGAAAAGATGATGGCCCAGGAGAAAATCGAAAAGATCAGCAGAATGGCCAGGACCGCGATTGTCAGCGGACCGCCCCGGCCGATCATGTCCCAGATGTCGATCTGCAGTAGGAACGCAGGCGCTTCAGGCGTCAAACCGTCTCCAAAAATTCCAGACTAACATATAGACGCCTAGCAGGCAGTCAGAGATTTCAAAGATGTATCGCCCGCGGCGGGCGGTTGTGGTCTCCCGCCCGTGCCTCACCCCGAGGCTGACCATCGTCTTGTATTTCAGCCATCGCACACTGAGTCTCATCTGGATCGAAATCGAGTGACGAATTAAGTAGGGTTAATCTGTGTCAACTTGACGAACACGTGTCTGCATGTGCACAATAAGGTAGCTGGCGGCTCCGGCCGGCGTCTGTATAACAACCTCTGGTGAATTACCCGTTATTTCCGCGAAAGCGGGTGTGGAATTATTATGAGGTATTCATTTAGCCTCCGTCGATTGCTTCATTTCGCAGTTTTCTTTCTCCTCTTATCCCAACTCGTATTTGCCACCGAGACCCGTCGCAATCATCGTGCCGTACACCATCCGGTCCATCACCGGTACGTGTCCCGGTCCAGCCGGACGAATCGCCCGCTGATCGTGCGCGCGTCGTATCGCACGCCGTATCGTGCGTCGCACCTGTCCGGACCGGTCATACGCGGGGGGCCCTGGACCGAGCCGACTTTCGCCGATTCCACCGCCGGCGATAACGCCGACGGCGAAGACCTGGAAATACGCCGGGCAGCCGTGGCCGCGCTCGGCGCCTACAACGGCTCGGTGGTGGTGGTCGATCCCAACTCCGGCCGCATACTCTCCATCGTCAACCAGAAACTGGCGCTCGGCAGCGGTTTTCAGCCCTGCTCCACGATCAAGGTGACTATCGCCCTGGCCGGGCTCAGTGAGAAGGTCCTGGGGCCGGACGGCAAGCTCTTCCGGCACGGCTACAATCTGACCGAGGCGCTGGCGCACTCCAACAACTACTACTTCGCCACGCTGGGCGACAAGCTCGGCTTCGACCGGGTCAGCTATTACGCCCACCTGTTCGGATACGGCGAGAAGGCTGGCCTGGACATTCCGGGTGAAAGCGCCGGCCGGTTTCCCTCCGAACCGCCCGCCAACGGCGGCGTCGGCATGCTCTCCAGCTTTGGCGAGGGGATTTCGCAGACGCCGTTGCAACTGGCCGCGTTGCTGTCCGCCATGTCCAACGGCGGCACCTTGTATTATCTGCAATACCCGCGGACCCAGGCCGAGATCAACGAATTTGTCCCGCGCATCAAGCGCCGCCTGGATATCGAGAACCTCATTTCGGTCGTTAAGCCCGGCATGCTGGCTGCCGTGGAGTACGGCACGGCGCGCCGCGCCCAACCCGGCGAACCAGTGGCCGGCAAGACCGGAACCTGCACCGACACCCACACTCACATGGGCTGGTTCGGCTCCTTCAATGACGTAGGCAAGAACAAACTGGTGGTCGTCGTCATGCTGACCGGCGGCGGACCCAGCCGCGGCTCCCTGGCCGCCGAAGTGGCCGGCGAGTTCTATCGCAGCCTCTCGGAAAAGAACTACTTCGCGGCCAGTCGCGTGATTACGCCCGCTTCTCTGCTCTCCACCCAGATCTGCTGTTCCCGCTAACGACGCATTCTAAGGCGTTACTGGCCGGATACGCGAGGATCAACAGCGGAACGGTGAGCCACAGACAGGTGCGCGAGTGCATGATCAGCCTCCCCTGAGGTTTAGTTATCATGCCTGCCGTTCGTCAGCGCCGCGGCTATTCATAGCGCAGCGCCACCACCGGATCCAGGTTCGCCGCCCGTCCCGCCGGCCAAATGCCGAAGAACAGTCCCACCCCTACCGAAACCAGGATCCCCGAGATTGCCGCCCACAGCGGCACTGCGGTCGGCAGATTCTTGAAGATCAGCCCGCTCAGCAGCGAGACGCACCAGCCCAAAAACAGGCCAATCACTCCGCCGATGCCCGTCAGCACCACGGCCTCCGTCAGGAATTGCACGATGATGTCCGCCTTGCGCGCGCCCACCGCCTTGCGGATGCCGATCTCCCGGGTCCTCTCGGTCACCGACACCAGCATGATGTTCATCACCCCGATGCCGCCCACCAGCAGCCCGATCGAGCTGAGGATCACCATCACCAGGGCCACCGTCCCGGTGATGCGATGGAAATCTTCGATCATCTGCTGCGCGGTTGAAAGCGAAAAGTTGTCCGGCTTGTTGCTGGGGACCTTGCGCTGGATACGCAGGATGGTGCGCACCTCGTCCTCCGCGCGCGACAACAGTCCCGGCCGGGCGATTACGATCAGCATGTTTTCGTTGGCGCTGGGATAGAGCTTGTGCATCGTGAAATAGGGCATGAGAATGCGATTGTCGTCCTGGCCCGGAAACGACGCCGCCGGCCGCTGCATGACGCCGACCACCTCCAGCGCGTGCCCGTCCACCTCGATCCATTTGCCGATTGCGTCCACACCCTGGAACCACGCCTTGCCCAGATCCTCGCCCAGCACCGCTACCGGCATGTGATGGCGGTTCTCCGTGTCGGTGAAGAAGCGCCCTTGCAGCATCACCGTGCCGCCGGCCGCGTAGCCTTCCTCGGTCCCGCCCATGTCCAGGTTGTAATTGTCGTTGCCCTTGTACCGCGCCTTGTGGATCTGGTCCCAATTGGCGAACAGGTACGGGCTGACGTGTTCCACTGACGGGCAGCGGTCCTCAATGGCCAGCGCGTCTTCCCGGGTCAGCGGCTTGCGCTTCATCTCCTCGAGCGTCCAGCCGCCCATGGCGCTGCCCCGCAGCACCACGATGGTGTTCGGTCCGAAGCTTTTCAGAATGTTCGTGATGGCCCCGTCCAGACCCGCGATGATGGAGCCCACGCCAATCACCGCCCCGGTGCCGATGATCACGCCCAGCACCGTCAGAAACGAACGCATCTTGTGCTCGCGCACCGTGTTCAACGCCAGCGTTACTCCGGAACCAAATGCGCCTATGGTCATCGTTCCACCCTCAAGGCTTCAATGGGGTCGAGTCCCGCCGCCCGCCGCGCCGGGTAGATCCCGAAGAACAGGCCGACCGCCGCCGAAAGCGTCACCCCCACGATCACCGCGCTCACCGGGATATGCATGGGCACCGGTGTCAGCGCCTTGACCATCAGGCTCACCGCCCACGCCAGCAGGATGCCGATCACCCCGCCCGTGGCCGACAGAATCGACGACTCCACCAGGAACTGGTTCAGAATGTCGCTCCGCCGCGCCCCCACGGATTTGCGGATGCCGATCTCGTGGGTGCGCTCCGTCACCACCGCCAGCATGATATTCATGATTACCACTCCGCCCACCACCATGAAAACCGAAACCACCCCGACCGCCGTCGCCGCGATGGCGCCGGTCAACTGGTTCCATACGCTGACCAGCGAGTCCGAACTCACGATGCCGAAACTGTCGTCTTCCTTGGGACCCAGGTGCCGGTGGGAGCGTAGCAGCACGCGGACCTCATCTTCGGCCTGCTGCAGCACGTTTTGATTGGCCGCCACCAGGTCGTAGCCGATGCCCGAGCGCGGGCCGTAGATCTTGAAGTAGGTCTCCGCCGGGATGATCAGGAAATTGTCGCGCGAGTTGCCGAAGACCGTCCCTTTGATCTTGGCGACCCCTACCACCTCGAACGGCCGTCCCTCCACGATCACCGTTTTCCCGATGGGGCTCTTGTTGGCGAAGAACTGCTCCTTCAGATCGTTGCCGATGAAAGCCACCATAGCCCGCCGTTCATCTTCCAGATCCGTGATGAATCGTCCATCCACCGGCTCGACATCCGATATGAGTCCGTAGTTGGCGGTCGCGCCGATCAACTGCACGTTATCCCGGTGCTCTCGGCCTGCGTGAACGCTGATCATCCGGTTGACGGACATACCCATGTCCCGCACCAGGTGCGTGTTGTTCCGCAGAAAGTCGAACTCTTCCTTATTCAGTTCCGGGTTACGCCGGTTCATCTCCAGGAACTTCTTGGGATCCCACATGCCCATCATCACGATGCGCCGCACCTTGAACCCGTCGGCGCCCATGGTCGACACATTCTGCGCGACGTACACGTTCATACCGTCGATCACGGACATGACCGCGATCAGCGTGGTGGTGGCCAGGATGATGCCCAGCAGGGTAAGGAAGCTGCGCAGCTTGCTGCCGCGCAGGGAGACCACCGCGCCGGCCACAGCTTCGCCAAACGAAGCATTCGTACGCATTCAATATCCAGACGAGCCAGGAGGGGTGATTGTTCCAGGCCCTCTTCCAATTTTAATGAATGCTGTACGAAAGCCGTACTTCGGCCGTCTTGGGCGGGAAGCAGGAATTGTTGTTGCAGGCCTGGTAACGCAGCTTGCCGACCATCATGCCCGGCCCTAGCGCGGCGCCGGCCGGTACCTTGAACTTGGCAATCAGATCGAATTCCCCGGTATACACCGAAAGGGGCTTGTCGGAAAACTCGTACTTTTCCATCTGCGGCCTCGGAAACACCACGTCCACCGGCTCCAGCGCGCCGCCCGGAGTCCAGGTGAGCTTCAGGGGAATCAGGTATTCGTCGGTGGGCTTGTTGCTGTTGACGTGGAAATTGGGCTGTACCGTGACCGCGATCCTGGCCTCCGCGGCGGTGCCGCGCTTGGCCACCAGCTTCTGGGGCGCCTCGGCGGTCAGGTATTGGTTACCTTGCGCCCACAAGCTCGGCAGGCAAAGAAACGTGGCCAGCGCCGCCAGGATGCGCGGGGGCTTGCAGTAGTTGTTCGATGTCATCTTCAATCTCGCTCTTGCTGGTCAGGCCCACATGCACGGAGGCGATGTTGCCGTCCCGGTCGATCAGAAACGTGGTCGGCAGCGCCTCGATCCCGCCGTACTTCTCGGCTGTCGCGTCGTTACCCACCACGACGCGATAGTTGATGGCCAGATCGTTGATGAAGGGCTTGACCGCGTCCCACCCGTCGTCGTCCATCGAAACGCCCAGTACCGAGAAGCCCTGGTCTTTGTGCTTGCGCTCGAAATCCATGAACCACGGAATTTCGATCTTGCACGGGCCGCAATAGGTCGCCCAGAAATCCAATAGCACGACTTTGCCCTTGTAATCGGAGAGCCGTACCGTCTTGCCGTCCGCATCTTTGAGCGCGAAATCCGGAGCCGCCCGCCGTTCGGTGGCCGGTTTGACCGACGCCGCCCGCACCGGCTTGGCCCGTGAGCAGCCATAGATTACCCAGCCCAGGGCGAAACCCGTCAGCAGTATGGCGCCCAGACGCGGCAACGACATGAAAAGCCTCCTATCTCTTATATGGATTATACCGAGATTCGTTTCGTCACACCGAAATCGATGAACCATCGCCGGCGGCGCTCCCGGAAGCGCCGGGCCAGCGTGAATTCCACGTGCGACCGCACCCCCGAAAACATCCACGCCGCCGTATCGCAGAAGCTCTCGCAGACGTATTCGCGCCAGCGCCGCGTGCGCCGGTCCCGGTCCGGCGCCGCCAGCGCCCGCTTGCGCCACTCGGCCGACCAGCCCAGTTCCCCGCGCGCGTGCCCTTCCAGTTCCGCGCACAATAGGTCCTCCCAGGCCCGCCGCCGCGGATTGCCTAGCCGCACCCATACAAAATGGAACAACTCGTGGACGAAAATACGCGCCAGTTCCCGCCGGCGGCCGGCGGTGGCGGCGTCGAAAGCGATCCGCCGCTGGCGCAGAAAGGCCCCGGCATGGACGGCGTCCCGGCCGTCGCGCAGGCCGCGCCGCAGTTCGATCCGGATGGGCCTTCCGGCAATGGGAGGAAGAGTGGGCTTCAGCCCCGGAGGGGCTTCGACCACGTGATGGGAACTACTCCGGCGCGATGCGCACACTGCTGGCGGCCAGTTTGCCCGTGCGGTCCATGCCTAATTCGTAGAGCACCCGCGTACCCGGCCGCAGTGTGGTGGGATCGCCTTCCGACAGGCGCGATACGTGAAAGAACACGTCTCGCCCGCCGTCGTCCGGACGCAGAAAGCCGAAGCCCTTGGCTTCGAAATAAGTCACTACCGAGCCGCCCTGTTCCCGCGGGCCGTCTCCCCCCGCCATCTCCGCGCCGCCCGGCGCGCCGCCCCGGCTGGTCTTGTCCCCCACCCCTTGCTTGATGAGGGCCAGATCCTCTTCGGACAACTCCGCGGCCGGCGCCGTCTCGGTTGGCATTTTCAGGTCGGGATTCTTTTTCCGCGCTTCTTCGAAAAGGCGTCTTTGTCGGGCGTTCAAATGAAAATCCTCACGCGCCTCGGCTACACCGCGGCCGGCACAACTTTCGCCTTGCGGCGCGAGCCGCGCTTCTCGGCGGGTGGCTGCCGGTCGCTCTTCTTGAGCTGCCCCATCACCATGGGGGTTACGAACTTCTTCTCGCCATGATCGTCAAATTTGATTACGATCCGTTCATCATTGCTGGACAGCACAGTTCCCAAGCCGAACTTATCGTGCTCCACCTGAGCTCCTTGGGAATAATTGTTGGAAGCCATTAGCTTAGGGTTAACTCCTTTATTTTACAAATGCTAGGCAAAATGGAAAGACGATTGGGTGAAGTGGATGCGGACAACGCGAACACAGGAATCTTCGACTATGTTATCATGCGGCTGCAAGTCCCGCAACTATTGTGCCATTCCGCCCGCCGCGCGCCGTAACCAGCGTCAACTCGGCTAACATAAAACATATGGAAAAACTGCCGGCATTTCAAAATGAACCGTCCACCGATTTCTCCGCTCCCGCGAACCGGCGGGCCATGGAAGAGGCGCTCGCCCAGGTGCGCGCGCAGTTCGGACGCGAATACGATCTCTGGATCGGCGGCGAACGCGTGAAAACCGGCGACCTGCTGCGCTCCGTGAACCCTTCCAACCCCCAGGAAACAGTCGGCGTCCATCACCGCGCCAGCGCCGAATTGGCCCGCCGCGCCGTGGAGGCGGCCCACGCCTTCTTCCCCACCTGGGCGGATACTCCCGCCGAAGACCGCATCCGCATGCTGCGCGCCGCGGCCGCCGCCATCCGCCGCCGCAAGCTCGAATTCGACGCCTGGCTGGTCTTTGAAGCCGGCAAGACCTGGCCCGAAGCCGATGCCGACGTCTCCGAAGCGATCGACTTCTGCGAATACTACGCGCGAGAGATGCAGCGCCTCGCCGGTCCCCAGCCGCCCGATGTCCAGCTTCCCGGCGAGCACGGCGAAATTCACTATCTGCCCCTCGGCGTGGGCGTCATTATTCCACCATGGAATTTCCCCCTGGCGATCCTGGTCGGGATGACCGTGGCTTCGCTGGTCGCCGGCAACACCGCCGTCATCAAACCGTCCAGTGAAACTCCCACCATCGCCGCCAAATTCACCGAAGTGCTGCGCGAAGCCGGCTTCCCGGACCAGTCCTTCTGCCTGCTCACCGGCAGCGGCGCCGCCGTGGGCGACGTGATCGTCCAGCACCCCAAGACCCGCTTCGTGGCCTTTACCGGCTCGCGCGACGTGGGCCTGCGCATCAATGAACTGGCCGCCAAAACGGCTCCCGGCCAGATCTGGATCAAGCGGGTCATCGCCGAGATGGGCGGCAAGGACGCCATCCTGGTGGATGCCGACTGCGACCTGGACAAAGCCGTCGAGGGCGTGGCCGTCTCCGCCTTCGGCTACCAGGGCCAGAAGTGTTCCGCCTGCTCGCGCGCCATCGTCGACGCCAAGGTCTACGACGCCTTCCTCGAAAAGCTCCAGGCGCGCGTTTCCAAAATCACCGTGGGCGCCGCCGATAAGCCCGAAAACTACATGGGCCCGGTGATTAGCGAGGGCGCCCGCCGCACCATCCTGGATTACATTGAAGTGGGCAAGAAGGAAGGCCGCCAGTTGCCGATTCCCGTAGCCGCGCCGGATAACGGCTACTTCGTCCCGCCGACCGTCATCGCGGACGTGGATTCCAAGTCTCGCATCTTCCAGGAAGAGATCTTCGGCCCGGTCCTGGGCGTCACCAAAGCCCGCGATTTCGATCACGCCATGCAACTGGCCAACGATTCGCAGTACGGCCTCACCGGCGCCATCTTCTCCCACGTGCCGGAACACGTCGCCCGCGCGCGGCGCCACTTTTTCGTGGGAAACCTGTATGTGAACCGCAAATGCACCGGCGCCATGGTCGGCGCCCATCCCTTCGGCGGATTCAATATGTCGGGAACGGATTCGAAGGGCGGCGGGCGCGACTACCTGCTGCTATTCCTGCAAGCCAAATCGATCGCCGAGAGGGTGGCGTAGCTTCACTTCTCGACCACGATGGTCTTGCGGAACAGCTCGTACACGCTGCTGAAATAGACCTGCCCGTCGTAGCGGAAAGCCGCCACCTTCGGGTCGCCCTGGGGACTGTCCGCTTGTTCCGGCCCCAGGCTGACGTCGATCAGCCGCGCGCCGGCCGGGATTTGCCGCGCATCCCCCTGCAGATCCAGGGCCGCGAAGGTCTCCACCGCCTCCCGCACTTCGCCCGGCGGCGCATGCCACTTATCGTTGAAGTACGTCCATATGGCATCCGCGCAACGGCTGGGACATGTGGGTAAAGTTTCGCCGGCATTCACCGGGATCATGACACCGCAGGTTGTGCATCGGTACAGCCCGGATTGCTTCGCCTGCTCATTGGCCCTGTACAATGGCTTCCCCCCGAGAAGCCATAGGCTAACAGAGAACAGCCGCCGATGCAGTATAACCGCCGCGGTTTAAGTCTCTGCCTTGTCCGGCTTGTTCTCGTCCTCGGTGTCCGCGCCAGCCTTGCGTACCGACACCGTGCCGCGCTCCGTCACCAGATGAATGCTGGGACCTTGTCCCACGATTCCCTCGAGCGAGGAAGACCGCCCGTCCGTCTTCTTCTGGATGGGCGCGCCGAAATCGTTGACCGCGTCCCCGTGGTCCGTATTGGCGGTCAGTTGAAACGCCGCCTTGTCCGGCAGCACTAAGGTGATCTGGCCGCTGTGCGAGCGGGCTTCGATCTTGGCCAGCGGCACGTGCCGCGGCTGCAGTTCGATGTCCCCGCGCTCGGTCTCCAGGTCCAGGGAATCCGTGAAATCCTCCATCTTCACGTCCTTCGACTTGGTCACCAGGTGCACCGGTCCCACCAGGTTGTTGGCCGTCAGCTCGCCCAAGTCCATGGTGATCTGGCCCGGCAGCGCCGCCACCCGCAGATCCGTGTTCGGCGATTCGAAGTGCAACGGCTTGGCCACGTTCTTGAACTCCAGGCTGCCCGAGTACGAGCCGTTGATGGTCACCTGCCCGGCGATGTTCTCCAGTTCGATGTCCGAGCCTTTGCCCTGCAGATCGAGGTTCCCCTTTAAATCCGCGGCCCGCACCAGGTCGCTGCGCTGCAGCTCGATGCGCGCATTGCCGCCGACCTTGTTCAGCCGCACGTCGGAGCGGTCGCCGTGCACCTCCACGCCTCCGTTCACTTCGTCCACTTCGTAATCGCCGAAATTGCCGTGGATCTCCACGCTCATGCGCAAGGGAATAGTGATCTCCAAATCTTCCGAGATCCGGCCGCTGGTGGGATTGCGATCCTGGTTCGTGCGCACCAAGAATGCGTCGCCCTGGGCGATGATCTCCAGGGGCGTGCCGCCATTGGCGCGATCGGCTTCGGACTGGTTCACGGCCTGCACCGTTTTGCGCCCCGTGACCATGATGTTGGGTACGTCGGCGCCGGTCACCTTCAGGTTGCCGTGGTTGTTCTCGAAGACCACCCGCGTGGCGTTGCCGGCCGGCTTCTGGCCGTCCACGTTGTAATCGTAGTGCTCGCCAAAAGCCTCCCACGCCGGACGAAAATGCACGCCGTGGCTGTGGGCCTCGAACGCTCCCCAGCCAATGAAGCACATGAAGATGATCAGCACTACTTCCCCGCCGCTGAAACCGGACGCGTACGTCAGGTTGCCGCGGAAGTAGTCCACCAGCACTTCCACCAGTCGCAACGACCCCCAGGCGATCAGCAGGAAGGGCCAATATTGCGAGAGCAGATCGAAAAGCTGGATGTCGGGCCGCAGATTGTAGACCAGGAAAGCGGCGCCCAACAGGATCAGCAGAATCGGCCCGGTAATCGATCGTCGTCTCATCTGCGTCCTCCAGGCGGGGCACCCGGGGAAGCGCCCGCCGGCGTGGCCCGCGTGGTGCGGCCTACCAGGCTCAGCAGCCCGAACACGATCAGCAGCACGGGCCAGGTCTGGTTGAAACCGTAAATCGTGAAGTTGTTGAGGGCGAACAGCGTGCCCAACGTGATCAGCGTAACGGGCCAGCGGATGGCGCGCAGCAGGTTCACGTCGTTAGTGCTCATGGCGGGCCTCCCGCGGGGCGATCGGCTCGTTTGCATCCGTCACCCGCACGTAGAGCATGTAAGCACCGGTCAGGATCAGCAGCACCGGCCAGTAGCGCAACAGGTAGCGGAGCTGGATGATATCCATGGTGCTCAGCAGCAGCACCACGCCTAACACGATCAGGGTGATGGCGCCCACCGGAAAGCTGCCCCGCCGGCCGTGCACGTCGAGGATGCTCGAGAATTCGTCCACCGGCTCGCCCGCGCGGCGCTTGCGCGCCGTGTGATAGGCCTCCAGAGCCATGTACATCACCCATACCCCGATCAGAATTCCGAACAGCGGCTCCAGATCGCCGGCCGTGCCGGAACTGGTGATCGACACCAGCAGGCCGAAGACGATCGCATGCACCAGTCCTTTGGCGTATTGGCCGTTGTAGATCGCGCCCACTCCGGGAATGAACCCCAGCAGGCACGCCAGGCCCGGAGACACGTCGCCGGTTGCGCTATTGCCGCCCGCGTAGGGCGACGGCTTGGGTAGCGCGGACGCGGTGGCGTCCTCCACGATCTGCTGGCGCAGGTTTTGCGCGTAATTCGCGGCGGCGTTAGCCTCCGCGGGCGCATGCTCGTCGCAGAAAATGGTGCCTTGGGCCGTGCGCTTGCATTCGGCGCAGAGCGCTTTGCCGCACGTGCGGCAATAAGCGACGGCCGGTGTTTCGGAATGGTTGAAGCAATTCATGACGATTTCCCCTAATGCGATTTCGGTTGCTGCTCCGAGCCTCTGACCGGCAGGCGATGCGTATCCGGCATGCGCCTGGATTTCTCCGCATCCGTTCCGGTCCTCTGCTCTTCTTCCTGCTGCTGCTGCCAGTCGTGCAGCTTGCTCTGAATCTGGTAGACCACCTTCAGACTTTCGTAAAACTTCACGGTGCGCTGCCAGCCGCGGTATACGCGGTCTTCCAGGCCCGACCACACGGCGCTGGGCGACAGGTCCGCCGGGCGCAACTGGCGCGCCGGCGCCACGAAACGGGCCAGCATGGCGAACGACAAAATGGTCATCGCCATTCCCATGGCGAAGCGCGGCTGCAGCACCGGGTGCAGAATCTTGCCGAACCAGCGCTTGATTCCGGTGGCCGGCGTCTTGGCATGCACCCACGGTGCGTTGAACAGCAGCCGCGTCATCAGCTCCGGGGGCGGTTCCACTTCCGCCGCCCGCTCCATGAATCCCACCGCCGCGGCGGCGTCCCGCGCCAGCTCCGCGCAGTTGTGGCAGCCGGCCAAATGCTGTTCGACCATAGTTCTGGCGTCCGGCCCCAACGTGCCGTCAACGTAGTCGCAGATAAGAACTTCCAGTTCCGCGCACGTCATACCAGTACCTTCTGCCTTCGCAAAACTTTGGCCAATTCGGCCCGCCCCCGGTTTAACCGGGACTTCACCGTACCTTCCGGGATGCGCAAAATCTCCGCAATTTCCCGGTACTCCAGGTCCTGCAAGTCGCGCAGTATAACAGCTTCGCGTAACTCCGGCGACAGCTTCTGCAAACCCGCCTGCAAGATCTCGCTGGCCTCCCGCCCGGCCAGCATGCCTTCCGGGCGCGCCGCCGCCGAGACCGACTCCTCGATCATGGGAAGCTGCTCTTCAATCGAATCCGTCAGCCGCTCCTGGCGCGTGCGGCGGTAATTGTCGATCAGCAGATTCCGCGTCAGCCGCGCCAGCCAAGTCGTAAAAGCGCCTTCCGTCGCCCGGAACGTCTTCAGCGTCCGGTACACCCGCAGAAATACCTCCTGCGTCAGATCCTGGGCTTCCCCATCCTTCCCCGTAAACCGGTAACAGAGTCCGTAGACGCGGCGGGTGTGGGTTCTCACCAGCTCTTCCCAGGCGGCTTCATCGCCGCTCAAACACCGCTCTACGAGGCTGTGATCGAGGTCCAAAGTCTGTTTTAACCAAAATTGGGCGGCGCCGTCCGTTCTTTGTGCGAACGGACTGCTGGAAACCATCGCCAGTGCGGCGGCCGCCATGTGACCTCTTTCCTCCTTCAGCCGGTCTAACGTCTTTAGCCAGCTTACATTTGAAGAAACGAGGCTTTCTCATCATAGGTTCATTTTTTCCCGTGCGCTAGGGGCCATTTTTCCACCGGGCCGGGCCGTGCTACATTTCATGTTGCCCTATGGTCGAGCCCAGCCCCGCCATCCCGGCATCCGGCATTACCCGTCCGCCACCCGCGCCCAAGACGGGCCTGTGGCTCCTGCTGAGCGCCGCCGCCCTGATCGCCGGCGTCCTGCTGGCGCGCCTTTTCCTGGCCCGCCGGGGATTCGACTGGCGCGCCTTCGGCGCCACCCTGCTGGCCCTGCAGTGGTGGTGGCTGGCGGCCGCCGCCGGCGGCGTGTTTGCCGGCTACTACGGCCGCGCCCTGCGCTGGCGCGTCCTGATGCGCCCCGTCAAGCCCCAACCCAGCCTCTGGAACCTGTTCTCGGCCACCGTGATCGGCTTCAGCGCCATCACCTTATTGGGGCGCCCTGGCGAATTCGTCCGGCCCTGCCTTATCGCCGCCAAGGAAAAGGTGTCCACCTCCTCCCAAATGGCCGCCCTGCTCCTCGAACGCATCTACGACGTGCTGATCGTCCTGGCGATCTTCGGCTTCGCCCTGGGCCACGTGCACCGCTCCGACGCCCGGCTGGGACCGGCGCTCGCCTGGGTCTTCGCCACCGGCGGATGGTTCGTCGCCATCCTGTCCATCGTGGTGCTGGGTCTGCTGATCGCCTTCCGGAACTTCTCGGCGGCCATGCGCCGGCGCCTGCTGGATGCGCTCGCCTTCCTTCCCGACCGCCACTTTAAGCGTGCCGACCGCCTGGTCACTGCATTTGTGCAGGGCGCCGAGTCCACTAAAAGTCACCGGTCCGTGCTCCTGCTGGTTGGGTACACGGTTTTCGAGTGGGCCACCATCACCTTGACGGTCTACTGCGTCATGCGCGCCTTTGGCCATGCCCTCCACTTCGGCTGGCTGGATATCCTGATCTTCCTCGGTTTTCTGGCGTTCGGCGCAGTGGTGCAGATTCCAGGCGTGGGTGGAGGCATGCAAGTGATTTCCATCCTGGTCTTGACCCAGATATTTCGCATCCCATTAGAAATTTCTACAAGTGTCGCAATAATTCTGTGGGTCGTCTCGTTTGTTGTAGTGGTTCCGATCGGCTTGGTGTTTGCCCTGCGCGAAGGGATCCAGTGGCGCAGCCTGCGCCCCTGGGAACCCGAAGTGTCCCTATGAAGTGTCCGTTTTGTAATCACATAGAAGACAAGGTCGTGGATTCCCGGGAAAGCCGGGAGGGGGATGCCATCCGCCGCCGCCGCCAGTGCCTGGCCTGCGAACGCCGCTTCACGACCTACGAGCGCATAGACGAAGTACCCTACATGGTGATCAAGAAGGATGGCCGGCGCGAGAAGTTCGATCGCCAGAAGGTACTGTCCGGGCTGTTGAAAGCCTGCGAAAAACGTCCCGTGAGCATGGGCCGGCTCGCCGAGCTGGTGGATCAGGTGGAAGCCAGGGTAACCGATTCGGCCGATCGTGAGATATCTACTATAGAAATAGGAGAACTGCTCATGGAGGCCCTTCGCGACCTGGACAAGATCGCCTACGTGCGCTTTGCCTCCGTATACCGCGATTTCCAGGATGAAGAAGCCTTCTTCAATGAGCTGAAGACCCTGATGCGCCACAAACTCCCCTGAGCCTGAACTCCTGTGTAACCAAAACACTTCTGCGACATCTTTAACAATAGAGCTTAACTTTCCTGTTCAACGGTGCTATTATCAGATGATGTCCCGACGGCGAAGGACCGCTCGCCCTTGGTGTGTCGAATCAGCAAGCCGAAGCTTTCTAGCAGCCCCAGAATCGAATCAAGTGCAGTGAATTGTGCCAAATGGTCGTTCTAGGGGGAGGTGAGTTTAAAGGTGGATCATTTCGAAGATCAGTTTTTAGCAGATAATCCGGAAGCGTTGGGCCTTAACTTCGAGGAAGACGCCAAGTTCTTCGGCCCCGAAGCGGAGCACGAAGCGGATTTTCTGCATCCTCAACCGGCCGAAGAGTCGATCTACACAGACGACCCCGTCCGCGTCTATCTGCGTGAAATGGGAGCCGTTCCACTGCTGACGAGAGAAGGGGAAGTGGACCTCGCGCGGCGCATGGAACGCGGCAAACTCCGGATGCAGAAAGCCATCAGCCGATCCGCTCTGGTCGAGCGCGTGGTCGTGGAGCTCGCGGATCAACTGAAGAAAGGCGCTGAGGAAATCGACAACGTCGTGGACATAGGCGACGTGGAAGAGGGCACGCCGGCGGACCTCAAAAAGCGCGCCGACCTGCTGAAGCTCTTTACCGACCTGCTCCTGGTGTATCGCAAAATGCAGCAGTTGGCCGACAAAGTCGAGACTATTCCGGTCAACCTGAAAAAGCAGCGCAAACGCTGGTGTGGCCGCCTGAACCGCAGCAAAGTCCAGGTATCGCAAGCAATCAGGGTCATTCCATTCCGTTCCACCAAGTGGAAGGAGTTCGCCAAAGAGATCGAGCGGGCGGTGGAAGAACTCGGCCAACTGGACCGCGAAGCCAAGAAGATCGAGGCCAAGCCCGGCCAGCCCCAATTGCAGCAGCGCCTGCGCGACCTCAAAAAGGAAATTCGCAAGCGCGAACAGATGGCCGGCGCTACGCTGCCGGACCTCAAGCACACCTTGACCGTGATCCGCCACGGCGAAGCCGAGGCTGAGCGGGCCAAGAAGGACCTAGTCGAGGCCAATCTCCGCCTGGTCGTGTCGGTCGCCAAGAAGTATGTCAACCGTGGGCTGCACCTGCTGGACTTGATCCAGGAAGGCAATATCGGCCTCATGCGCGCCGCGGACAAGTTCGAATACCGCCGCGGCTATAAGTTCTCGACTTACGCCACTTGGTGGATCCGGCAGGCCATCACCCGCGCCATCGCCGATCAGTCCCGCACCATTCGTATTCCGGTGCATATGAACGAGAGCATGAACAAGTTCCTGCGCGCTTCCCGCGAGCTTGAGAAGGAACTCGGCCGTACTCCTACAAATGACGAAATTGGTCGCCGGATGGATATTCCTGTCGAGAAAGTGCAGAAACTAAAGACCATCTCGCGCGATCCCGTTTCGCTTGAAACCCCTGTGGGCCGCGACGGCGAATCCGCCCTGGGCGACCTGATCGAAGACCGCTGGGTCGGCTCGCCGGTGGATGCAGTCATCGAAACCAATGTCCGCGACGAAACCGCCGGCATCCTGAAAACCCTTTCCCCCAAAGAGGAAAAGGTGATTCGGCTGCGCTTCGGGATCGGCTGCGAGCGCGAGCATACCCTGGAAGAAATCGGCCAGGAGTTCGACGTCACCCGCGAGCGAATTCGACAAATCGAAGCCAAAGCTCTCCGCCAACTCCGGGCTCCCGAGCGGGCCCGCCGCCTGCGCGCCCTGATGGCGGCCCGATAGACGTGAAGCAGGCCCGCGGCCTGCGGCGGGCGATCGGCCCGTCCCTGGTCGCCGCAGCCGGGATCCTGACTCTGATCCTGGCTGCGCGCACTTTCTGGTACCTCTTCCATTCCATCACCAATGTCCCCTACGGCGACCAGTGGGTCATGCTGGACGAGATCCGCAAGCGCCAGGCCGGCCTGATCGGTTGGAACTATCTTTGGTCGCCCTATTGGGGCCAGCGCCTGCTCCTGCCCCGCCTGCTTTTCCTCTTCTCCGCGAAATACCTGCATTACGCGATGCTGCCTTTCATCCTGATCAACGTGACGGCGCAACTGGCTATGCTCGCCGTGCTGATCCGGACCGCCCGCCGGCACCTCCGCGGCCTACTCCTGTTCTGCATCGCCGCATTGGCGCTGGCGCATCTGCTGTTGTCCTCGCTGCAAATGGAGATTCTGGTCGAGGGCATCGAGGTCCAGTACACCATCGGTTTTGCCGCGGCCGTAGCCGCCATCTGCGCCCGCCGATTCTGGGCCTCCCTCGTCCTAGCCGCCGTATCCACCCTGTGCCTGGCTGTGGGTCCCCTGGTCTGGCCCATTCTCGCCCTGGAAGCCTGGATGGGCGGCCGCAAATGGCGCGCCTCCGCCCTCGCCGTCACCGCCGCGCTGATCGGCTTCGCCTACAGCATGGGTTACACCCGGCCTTCGATCGGCATGGGACTCGCCGGCATGCTCCGCCACCCCTGGCAGGCATTCACCATCACGGGTCTGGTTCTGGGCGGACCCGCCAGCCTCTACGCGCGCCCATTCGGCACCCTGGTAGGCTGTGCCGGAATCGTGTTCGCCGGCGTGATCCTGGTGGATGCCTGGCGCCGCCGCAAACCCATGAGCTTCGTGCTGGTGTTCTGTTTCATGGGAGCCTCCGCCGCCGCCATCGCCTTCGGACGCCTGTCGCCGGAATGGTTGGCCTCCTACCACGGCCTGCCTCTCCCCAGCCGCTACCTGGCGCCCACGTTCGTATTCTGGGCGGCGCTCTTCACCGCGGCGCTAATCTGTTGGCCCACCGCCCGGATCGTCACGCGCGCCGCGACAATCGGCACCTGGGCGGCCGTCCTGCTCCTCACCTTCGGCACCTGGAACTGGCAATGGCGCATGCCGCGCGAGTGGGCCACCGTGTCCCAAGGCTTTGACGCCATCGCCTCCGGCTTCTTCCTGCCCGTCTCCGACCAGGAATACATGTCCCGCATCTTCCCGGTCGAGGATCTGCGCACGAGCCTGGCCGGCTATATGCGCGACCGGCGGCTCGGCGTGTTCGCCGAGCCCCGCGCGGATTGGCTCGGGAAGAACATCGCCGCCCTCGCGCCGCCGCGCGCGGGCCACGCCTGCCAGGCCGCTGTCCGCGAGAACCAGCCGCTCGGCGGCAGTCCGCCCGTCTACCGGATCGTCGGCAGCCTGACGCTGGACCGCCGTGCGCCATCCCGCTCCCTGGACGTGCTGATGACCGACAGCCAGGGCGTCGTCACCGGCTTGGCCCGTACTCTGCCGGCACAGAGCGAAGGCGCTCCCGCCACGGACTTCTTCGGCTACGCCCGCGGGCATCCGGCCCGCCTGGTACTGCTGGGCGGCCGCTCCTGTGAGACTGCATGGTAGAATTCACCACACAGACAAACAGGAGGGCCGTCCGAAATGTCCTGCCAGATCATGGCGGTGTGCTGTGTTTGCGCGATGCTCGGCGTCGCGCAGGCGCAGGTCAGCGTCACCACTTACCATAACGACAATTCGCGAAGCGGACTGAACTCGCACGAGGTCGTCCTGACCCCCGCCAACGTGACGCCCGATACATTCGGACTGCGCTTCGTCCAGCCCGTGGACGGATACCTGTACGCGCAGCCGCTATACGTTCCCGCGGTCAACATCGCCGGCCAATCGCATAACGTGGTCTACGTCGCCACCGAGCACGACAGCGTCTACGCCTTCGATGCGGACAACAATACCGGCGCCAATGCCCAGCCGCTGTGGCACGTCAGTTTCATCAATCCGCCTGCGGTGACCACCGTCGATAGCAATAACGACGCGGGCTGCGGCGACCTGGTCCCGGAGATCGGCATTACCGGCACACCCGTAATCGATACCTCCACCGGCACTCTCTACGTCGTCGCCAACACCAAGGAAAACGGCACGTTCTTCCAGCGCCTGCACGCTTTGGACATCGCCACCGGCGGCGAGAAGTTCGGCGGGCCCCTCGCGATCCAGGCCACCGTGCCCGGACATGGCGCGGGAAGCTCCGGCGGCAAAATCGCCTTCGATCCTCTGAAGCAGGCCCAGCGGCCCGGCCTGCTGCTGCGCCAGGGCATCGTCTACGTCACATTCGCGTCGCACTGCGATATCGGACCCTACCACGCCTGGACGTTCGCGTATACCGCGTCGGCTCTGCAGCTCGCCGCCGTGTGGGTCTCCACGCCGAACGGATCCGACGGCGGCATCTGGCAGAGCGGCGGCGCGCCAGCATCGGACTCGAGCGGCATCTACTTCGCCACCGGCAACGGCACCTTCGATGTGGATCAGGGCGGCCGCGATTGGGGCGACACCATCCTGAAGATGGGCAGCCCGGCCGGCGGAACTTTGCCCGTGCTCAGTTCCTTCACGCCGTTCAACCAGGACGTCATGAACGACGACGATGTGGACCTCGGCTCCGGCGGCCCCATGCTGCTGCCCGATCTGCCCGCCGGCTCACCGCACGCGCACCTGCTGGTGCAATCCGGCAAGTTCGGCAATATCTACCTGGTGGACCGCGACGCCATGGGCGGCTACAACTCCGGTACCGACCAGATCGTGCAGGAGCTGGACGGCGCCAACGGCGGCATCTGGGGCATGCCCGCCTACTGGAACAGCAACGTCTATTTCGGCGGCCAGTACGACAATCTGAAGGCGTTCTCGTTTAATGCGGGCGGCAGCGGACTGCTTTCGACGTCCGCCACTTCGTATTCTCCCGAGCAGTTCGCCTTTCCGGGGCCGACGCCCTCGGTGTCGTCCAACGGCGCCGCTAACGGCATCGTGTGGGCCGTCGGAACGGATGCGTACGGCTCCGACGGTCCGGCCGTGCTTCATGCTTACGACGCCACCAATCTGGCGCACGAGCTGTACAGCAGCACCGATAACGGCCCGCGCGACGTACCGGGTCCCGCCGTGAAATTCGCGGCCGCGACCGTCGCACGCGGCAAGGTCTACCTGGGAACGGCTACCCGGCTCGCGGTCTACGGCCTGCGCCCGCCGTCCGCGGCCACCCCGGCGTTCAGCATCGCCGGAGGCGTCTACACCACGGCGCAGTCGGTCGCCATCAGCAGCAGCACGTCCGGCGCCCAAATCTACTACACCACGGACGGCACCCTACCCACTACGCATTCGAAAAGATACACCGCGCCGGTAACCGTCAACGCCACCGGCACCCTGCGCGCGATCGCCGTAGCTGCGGGCATGTCTCCAAGCCTGGTAAGCAATGCTCTGTACACTATCCAGACCTCGCCCGGCCAGGGACCGAACTATCTCAACGGCTTCGTCACCCGCGGGTTGGCCTTCAACGGCTCGGCCAAGCTGAACGGCACCCGGCTCAGCCTGACCGATGGCAGCGGCGGCGAAGCTGCCAGCACTTTCTTCAAATCGCCGGTGAACAGCCAGTATTTCACCAGCGATTTCACCTTCCAGCTCACCGATCCGGTGGCCGACGGTTTCACCATCTGCCTCCAGAACCAGGGCACCGCGGCCCTGGGCGGCAGCGGCGGCGAATTGGGCTACGGCGGTTCGCCGGGGATCTTGAGCAGCGTGGCGGTCAAGTTCGATCTGTACGACAACGCCGGCGAAGGCATCAATTCCACCGGGATCTACACGGATGGCGCGGAGCCTTTCGTGCCCGCTATCGATCTCACGCCCTCCGGCATCGATCTGCATAGCGGCGACATGCTGCGGGCGCGGCTCCGCTATTACAATCCGTTCCTCACCCTCGAGATCGTCGACACCACCGATAGTACCCTGTATTTCTCGACGCAGTTCACCGTCGATATTCCAGCCACTACCGGGGGTGACACGGCTTATGTCGGATTCACCGGCGGCACCGGTGGCGCTTCGGCGATTCAGGAAATCGTCAATTGGGACCACCTGTCGTATGCCGGCGACGTTGCCGCGCTGCCCGTGTTCAATCCTCCGGGCGGCACTTATTCCGCACCGCAATCGGTCGCCATTTCAGATTCGACACCTGGCGCGCAGATCTATTACACCACCGATGGTTCCACGCCCACGCAGTCGTCAATCCCGTATACCGGGCCGGTCACCGTTTCGGCCAGCCAGACGCTGAAAGCCGTCGCCTTGGCGTCCGGGTATCTCCCCAGCAGCATCGGTACCGCGACGTACGCTATTCAGTAAATCCGACTACTGCCCGCTCGGTGGTTTGACCGCGATCGCGATAATCGACGTGGGCGCCCAGGGCAGCATGGCGTCGATCCGCCGCCACAGCCACACGCAGCGGTCGAACACGCTCAATTGGAAACGGCTGAGCGTTGTGCGCTTCAGGATCCGGCCGGTGACATACCAGGGCGGCCGCGAGATCCGGTTGAAATCGATGATGCGTTCCACCCGGAGTCCGGCTTCCTCCAGTTTCTCCCGCAACTCCGCATGCGAGTAGCGCCGGTGGTGCTCCAGCGCTTTATCCAGCGAGCCGTAGAGCTCCTGCCCGTGCGGCACCAGGATGACCGCGCGGCCGCCCGGCATCAACGCCGTGTGAATATTGCGCAGCCCGGCGCGATCGTCCCCTATATGTTCCAGCACGTTCAGGCAGACCACCGTGTCCACCGTGCCCGCCAACGATTCGAAATCCGCCGGATTCAGAACGTCGCAGTGCCGCACTTCTATGCGCGGCCGATGCTGAAAGCGCTGCCGCAGGCGCGCCAGGTACTCGCCATTGATATCGCCGGCGATGTACCTCTCCCGCCCCGGCGCCAGTACCCGGCTCAGGTTGCCGATGCCCGCCCCGCACTCCAGCACCCGCCGCCCAATAAAGGGCCGGATGGTATCGGCCATCCATTTATTGAATCGCCTGGCCCCGGACAATGCGTCCAGGATGTCGTGCCCGGGATCTTTGTACAGGTCCCGCGAAAACGCATAGCGCGCGATCACGCCCACCGCGTCGAAGGCGTCCTTGAGCCCGATCTTCTTGCCCTCCTCGTAGGTCCGCCCGTGATAGGCGATCGGCGTCTCGTACACCCGCACGCGGCGCTTGGCCAGCTTGATGGTCAGCTCCGGCTCCAGGCCGAACCGGTTGCTGCGGATGGGAATGCTTTGGAGCAGCGACGTGCGGAACGCCTTGTAGCACGTCTCCATATCGGTCAAGTTGAGGTCCGCCACTACGTTGCACATCAACGTCAGAATCTGGTTGGCTACCGAATGCCAGAAATACAGGACCCGCCGCTCGCCGGAGATCATAAAGCGCGAGCCGAAGACCGCGTCCGCCTGCCCTTCGAGCAGCGGCCCCAGCACCCGCCCGTACTCCCGCGGATCGTATTCCAGATCGGCATCCTGTATGATCGAGTACTCGCCGGTGGCATGCTCGATCGCCGTGCGTATGGCCGCGCCTTTGCCCTGATTGCGGGGTTGGCGGATGAGCCGTATGATGCCCGGGTGCGCGGCGGCTACGTCCTCCACGATCTCGGCGGAACTGTCCCTGGAGCCATCGTCCACCACGATGATCTCGCGGTCGACTCCCACCGGTAGAGGTGCTGCCAGCACGCGTTCGAGCAGGGTTCCGACGAACTCTTCTTCGTTATAGAGGGGAATCAGAATAGAAACTAAGCAAACAGCCATGGTCGGCGCGAATCTCCCATTGTACAGTAGGGACCTTCCTCGCCGGTTAAGCTATTGAATCGTCGGACCCGGTTTGTGGGCGCTGCGCATCACCAGCTCCTCTAAATCCAGCAGATGTTTCGGCTCGTACTGCTGGCGCGACCACCGCTTGGAGCCGGCCAGCTCGATCCCCACGAAATAGCCGATCTCCCGGTAAACGCAGTAACGTACCACGCCGGCCAGCTTCTCCCCGGGACAATGTACTTCCACCTGCGCCTCCAGCGGCAGGGGAATCTCGAACTGCAAACACATCCCCGAAGGCGAAATATCTTCGAGCAAAGCGATGGATTTGCGCTTGTGGCCTGGCGGCTCACTCCAGCTCACTTCCACCATATCCGCACATAACATCCGAACTTCAGCGCGAGACCGCTGCATGCTTATCATATCGGCAGCTTTGGCAAGGTCTGTATGCTGCCCTGCGCGCCATGCCGCCCGCCGGCCGGACGGCTCAGCCGCTGCGCCGCTGCTCGCGCGCCGCCATTTGCGCCAGTTCGTCGCAACGGTTGTTATCCGCGTGCGACGCATGTCCCTTGGTCCATGACCAGGTGACTTTGTGCCGCGCCGCCGCCGCGTCCAGTTCTTCCCACAGTTCGCGGTTGACCACCGGCTTCCGCTCGGCGGTCATCCAGTTCCGCCGCTTCCAGTTCGCCACCCACCTGGTGATGCCGTTCTTCAGATACTCGGAGTCCGTCACCACCTCCACCTCGCACGGCTCCTTCAGCGCCTGAAGCCCCTCGATCGCCGCCGTCAGCTCCATGCGGTTGTTGGTGGTGTGCGGCGCGTATCCGTACAACTCCCGCTGGTGCTCGTTGTAGCGCAGAATCACCGCCCAACCGCCGCGCCCGGGATTTCCTAAACAGGAGCCGTCTGTTATGATCGTGACCTTCTTCACCGGACTATGCGGCCGCCATCTCGCGCTGGAAGAACTCGTCCACCATCTCCAGGATCCGGCGCGGTTCCGCCGCATGATAAACGGCGGCGCGCAACTGCGCGCCGTGCCGCACGCCGTGCGTGAAGTACGTGGCGAACTGCTTCATCTTGCCCGCACAGTCGGGCTCCTGGCGCTCGATCAGCAAGGCGTAGTACGTCCGCATGATCTCGTAACGGTCCTGCTGCGTGGGATGGTCGTAGCTGCCGTCCGCCACGTACTGCGCGATCTGCCGGAAAATCCAAGGATTGGACGACGCCGCGCGCCCGATCATCACTGCGTCGCAGCCGGTCTCCTCCACCATCCGCACGGCGTCCTCCGGCGAGTTGATGTCCCCGTTGCCGATCACCGGAATCCCCACCGCCGCCTTCACTGCCGCGATGCGCGTCCAGTCCGCGCGGCCGCTGTAGCCTTGCTCCCGCGTCCGCGGATGCAGCGCCACCGCCGCCACGCCGGCATCTTCCGCCATCCGCGCCAGCCTGACCGCGACCAGTTCCTGATCGTTCCAGCCCGCCCGAAACTTGATCGTCAGCGGAATCGAAAGGGCCGCCCGCACTTCCCGGAGCAGCCGCTCCACCAGCGGCAGATCCCGCAACAGCCCCGATCCGCCGTTGCACTTCACCACCTTATTCACCGGACAGCCGAAGTTGAGATCCACCACGTCGAAGCCCAGGTCCTGGCACACCCGCGCGGCGTCCGCCATCACCGCCGGATCCGCGCCGAACAGTTGTGCCGTGATGGGACGCTCCGCGGGATCGAAAGCCAGGTATTTCAGCGTGCGGGTGGGCCGCCGCGCGCGCAAGGATGCGCTGACGCCGTGCGAACTGGTGAACTCCGTCATCACCAGGCCGCATCCGCCCAGGTTGCGGATGAACCGGCGAAACACGGTGTCCGTCACTCCCGCCATGGGCGCTAACACCGTCGCCGGGCTCACGCGCACCGCGCCAACCGTGAAGTGCGAGGGGAATCTCATCGCCTGGATTCTTTATTTTACCCGGAGCTACACTGGAAACGAAACTCGAAATCGGCCCGTCCGTTTCAAGTAAGGATCCGTACGGAGATGAAACCACTTCACATCGGACTTCTCGTGCTGGCCGGCGCGCTCGGCGGCGCGGTCATCATGAAGGTGATCGAGCGGCCGAAACCCGCTCCGGCCCCGGTTGCCGCTGCGCCCGCGCCTGCTAAGCCCGCCGCCACCGCACCCGCCGTCGCTCCGCCCGGGGCTCCCGCCGCGCCTCCCGCGGAATCGGCAAAAGTCGAGCCCGCGCCCGCCGAGCCGAAAACCGCTGCCGTGACCCGCCCGTCGCATCGGGAGAAACCCGTAGCCCGACGGCGCCCCGCCGCTCACCCGGTCGAGACTCGCCCGGTGGATGCCGTCGTGGCACACAATTCTCCACCTCCTGCCGTGCCGTCGGCGCCCGTCGCCGAGCCTGCCCCCGCGCCGCCTCCCCCGGTCACCGCCCCGCCGCCGGCCGACACCGCCCCGGCGCCCGAGCCCGCCCCGACGCCGGAGCCGGCTCCGCCGGCCGAACAAGCCGCGCCCACCGTCACGCTGGCGGCCGGCACACCCCTGCCCGTCCGCCTGGGCCAAGCCCTGTCCAGCGAACACAATCAGGTCGGCGATACCTTCACCGCCACCCTGGACAAACCCCTGACTGCCGGAGGATTCGTGATCGCCGAGCGGCGCGCGCGCGTCGAGGGACGCATCGTTAGCCTGCAGAAAGGATCGCACGCGGTCCTGGAACTGGAATTGACGAAGTTGGACACCTCCGACGGCCAGCATGTCTTCATCCAGACCGAGTCCGTACGCCAGCAGGTGCAGCATAACACCCGCGATGATGTGGGAGTAGTGGCGGCCGTAGCCGGCATCGGCGCCGTGATTGGAGCCATCGCCGGCGGTGGTAAAGGCGCCGGCATCGGGGCCGCCGCCGGCGGTGCGGCCGGCGCCGGAGGAGTGGCCGCCACCCGCGCGAAAGCCGTGGTGCTCCCGGTCGAAACCCGCCTCAGTTTTCGCTTGCGGCAGCCCGTCACTCTGACCGAACAGCTAAACCACTGATTGCGGCGGGCGGCCTAGAGCCGGTAAACAAAAGTCTCTTCCAACGGCGGCGCCGCCGGCTCCGCCAGCGATAGATCCAGCACGCGCACCCGCTGCCCTTCCCGCAGCTCCTGCAGCCGTACCGTCTTTCCGTTGCTGAAACGCACCGCGTCCCGATACGTATTCACCGCCTGGCTGGTTTGTGTGAACGTGCATTCTTCCTCGCGTCCCACGCCCAGCGAGGTTTGCAGCCTTTCCGGAATGTCCCGCAGCCACAACCGCGCCCCCGGCGGGATGCACACCGCCGCCACCTGCGTGTGCTCCGGCGGATTGAAGAACTCCTTCAGCGCCACCCAGAAGCTTCGCGGCCGCGCCGCCGATTTGGTACTACACTTCACGTCCGCTGGCGCCGCCAGCCCCATCGAACCGGTCGGAAACCGGTGAGCGATCAGGTCTTCCTGTTCGTTAGCCAGCCGGTTCGGAACCCCCATCAGAGAGTAGTCGCACATTTCGTTTCCCCTCCTTTTCGTTTCCATCGCCTCGGCACTTTGCCCCGGGCGATCTCCTGCTTTTAGTGTGGAACCGGTAGGGGGAGAAGACAAGACCTCGCCGGCGCGGTTTTGGGCGTTTGAAAACCAAATCCCGGACCGCCGCGACCTGGTGTATACTACCAGACCGCATAGGAGGAGAGCGATGCCCACCAGAGTTACCGACACCTGCAAATTCTCGTTTCTGTTTTTCCTGACGGTCCTATCGGTTGGCGCCGCATCCAATTCCGGCGCCGCCATCCAAGTGACCCCTTATGCCACGCCATCTCGCACCGGATTCGTTTCCAACATCGCCGCCGGACCCGACGGCGCCATCTGGTTCACCGAGCCGGCATCCAACCACATCGGCCGGATCACCACGGCTGGCGTTGTTACCGAGTACCCCCTGCCCACCGCCAATAGCGATCCCGTCGGGATCACCGCCGGGCCCGACGGCGCTCTCTGGTTTACCGAGGAGATCAACAATCAGATCGGCCGCATCACCACCGATGGCGCCGTCACCGAGTTTCCCGTGCCGGCGTTCTGCATCCCCACCGATATCGCCGCCGGGCCGGACGGCGCACTCTGGTTTACCGAGTTTGGAGCCAACAGAATCGGGCGTATGACCACCGCCGGCCAGCTCACCGAGTACCCGCTGCCGGATTCCGGCAATCCCGAAGGCATCGCCGCCGGCCGGGACGGCGCCATGTGGTTCACCGAACAGGATTCGAGCGAGATCGGCCGCATCACCATGGCGGGCGCCATCAAGCTATTTCCTTTGCCCGCCAACTCATACCCGGATGCCATCGCGGCGGGCCCCGACGGGGCTCTGTGGTTCGCCGAATTCGGCACCAGCCAGATCGGGCGCATCACCATCGCGGGAGTCGTTACCCAATACCAGCTTCAGAATGCGCCTTACTGGATTACGGCCGGACCCGACGGCGCGCTCTGGTTCACCGAGCGGCTGGCGAACCGGATGGGACGCATCACTACCGATGGCGTAGTCACCGATTACCCCGTGGACGCCACCCTCGATGGCATCGCCGCCGGCCCCGACGGCGCTCTGTGGGCGGTGGGCGAGGTGGCCGGGGTGACCCGTACGCCGGCGTGCGGCCTGGGATTCAGTGCCGGCGTTTCGGCCGGCGTTTTGACCATGAACTTCCACCTCGGCATCGATACCCCCGCCACATTCAGCATCCTTCTGCACGACGCTCAGGGGGAGTTCCAGCCGTTTTCGAAAAGCATCCCCGCCGTGGTCCCGCCGCGCGCCTTCACCATGGCCTGGTCCGGCTTTTCCGACAAGGGAAACGTGACCGTCAGGCCGCAACTGGCTGCCGCCGGCGGACAGGGCCTGTGTGCGGAATGGACCACCGTGAACACTGCGCCGTAGACTTGCCGCCTGTCCCCTTCGCGGCTCTCTGCTAAGATGGGTGAGAGTGTTGCCGGAACCCACTGCATTTTCAGGATCTTCTCAGATGCCCGCATCCGAACAAGCCCGCGCGGACGCGTGGCGGCGTGTACAATTGGCGCGCCATCCCAAACGCCCGCATGCGCTCGATTACATCGAGCGCATCTTCACGGATTTCCGCGAGATCCACGGCGACCGGCTTTTCAGCGACGATCCCGCCATCGTGTGCGGCTCGGGTTTTCTGGCCGGCCGCCCGGTTATGGTGATTGGCGAACAGAAAGGCCGCGACACCAAGCAGAAACTCTATCGTAACTTCGGCATGCCCAAACCCGAGGGCTACCGCAAGGCGCTGCGCGTCATGCAACTGGCGGCTAAATTCAAACGTCCGGTGGTGACCCTGATGGACACCCCCGGCGCCTATCCCGGCATCGACGCCGAGGAGCGCGGCCAGGCCGAAGCCATCGCCCGCAACCTCCGCGAAATGGCGCGCCTGGCGATTCCGGTCATCGCCGTGGTGATCGGCGAAGGCGGCAGCGGCGGCGCCCTGGCCTTGGGCGTCGGCAACCATGTGTTGATGCTCGAAAACGCCATCTACAGCGTGATCTCGCCGGAAAGCTGCGCCGCCATCATCTGGCGCGATTCGACCAAGGCGGAGTTGGCCGCCGCCGCCCTCAAGCTCACCGCCGAGGAACTGTTGAAGTTGGGCCTGATCGACGGCATCGTCCCCGAGCCGCCCGGCGGCGCGCATGAGGACTTCGATGCCGCCGCGCGCCTTCTGAGCGAGGCCCTGGACAAGGCGCTGGCCGACCTGGCCGGCCTGGGCCCCGATCGCCTGGTGGACCAGCGCTACGCCAAGTTCCGCCACATGGGCAATTTCTTCGCGTGAAAAAAAGCGTCTGGCTGGGCCTTCTCTTTGTGGCCGTGGTCGTCGGCTTCGTGGTCTACTCCACCCTGAACACGGGCCGCATCCGCTGCGAAGTCTGTATCACCTACCGCGGCCAGCAGGCCTGCCGCACCGCCGCCGCCAGCACCCGCGACCTGGCGCTGCGCACCGCCACCGAGAACGCCTGTGCCACCCTCGCCTCCGGCGTTACCGATTCCAATCAGTGCAATAACACCCCGCCCGACAGCGTCCGCTGGCCCTGATCGCCCTCTCCTTGACAGCTTAGGAGAACGGCTCTATACTCTCCTAAGATACTTAGGAGCGCAAAAGGAAGCGTGTTTGCCCGTTTCTCTCGCGGACGCCGCGCGGGCCGCCCCGTTTTTGCGCGGTGCAAAGAAAGAGAACCCGATGCCGCCTCACGCGGAGTTGCTCCCCGGCACCCTCGACCTCCTGATTCTCAAAGCCGTATCCCTGGGCCCCCTCCACGGCTACGGCGTGCTGCTGCGCATCGGCCAGATCTCCGGCGGCGCGCTGGCCATCGAACAGGGCGCCCTGTACCCCGCCCTCTATCGCCTGGAAGCCCAGGGACTCCTGGCCGGCGAATGGGGCGTCTCGGAAAACAACCGCCGCGCCCGCTTCTACCGCCTCACCGCCGCCGGACGCAAACGCCTGCGCGCCGAAACCGCCGGTTGGCAGCGCCTGGTATCGGCCATCGCCGCCGCCCTGGACGCCCGCCCCGAGGAACTTTGATCCATGTGGAGGTCCGATCTATGTTGAAGCCGCACCTGCTCTGGCGCGCACTCTCGCGCCGCGCCGCCCTCGAACGCGACATGGACGAAGAGCTGCGCGCGCACCTGTCCCAGCGCGCCGAAGACCTGGTGCGGTCCGGGCTGCCGCCCGCCGAAGCCGCCCGCCGCGCCCGCCTCGAATTCGGCGCCCTCGAGGGCTACAAGGAAAGCTGCCGCGAAGCCCGCGGCCTGCGCCCCTTCGACGATCTGCGCGGCGATCTCCGCTATGCCGCCCGCGGCCTGCGCCACAACCCGTCGTTTACTCTCACCACCATCGCCACCCTGGCCCTCGGCATCGGCCTGAATACCGCCATCTTCAGCGGCGTGAAAGCCGTGCTGCTCGACCAGTTGCCTTACCGCGACCCCGGCCGCCTGGTGAAACTGGCCGAAGCCGATGCAGGCGAGAAACGCGCCGAGACCGTCGGCTACATCACGGCTTACGACTGGCGCCGGCTCAGCCATTCCTTCGCCGGCATGTCGCTCTACCGGAGTGCCGCGGGCGCTATCGTCGAGCGCGGCGAGCCGGAGCTCCTGCGCGGCCTGCGCGTGAACTACGATTTCTTCGATACCCTTGGCGTCCGCATGCAGATCGGGCGGACATTCCGGCCGGAGGAAGACCGCAAGGATCGCCGCTACGAGGTCATCCTCTCCAACGGCCTCTGGCGCCGGCGCTTCGGCGGCGACCCACAAGTCATCGGCCGCGTCATCCATTTGAGTGACTCCGCCTTCACCGTGGTCGGCGTGCTCCCGGCCGGTTTCCAATCACTGACCATCCCCGGCGTCCCGGAAACACCCGAAATCTTTGAGCCGCTGGGCTACGACTTTTCCGATCCCTGGGCCTGCCGTACTTGCGAGCATTTGCAATTAATCGCACGCGTGAAACCCGGCGTCCCTCTGGAACGCGCGCACGCCGAGTTGAACACCATCATGGCGGACCTGATTCGCCGTTACCCGTCCGAGTATCCGCCTGAGGCGAAGGTCGCCTGCCAGCCCTTGCAGGATTATATGGTCGGCCAGGTGCGCACTGCGCTATGGGTTCTGATGGGCGCCGCCGGCCTGGTCCTGCTGATCGCCTGCGTCAATGTCGCCAATCTCCTGCTCGCCCGCGCCGCCGGCCGCGCCAAGGAGATGGCCTTGCGTGCCGCCCTGGGCGCCGGCCGCTGGCGATTGGTCCGGCAGCTCACCGCCGAAAGCCTGCTGCTGGCTGTGGCCGGCGGACTGGCCGGCATTTTGCTCGGATGGTGGTGCGCCACTCTGCTCGCTTCCCTGGCTCCCGGCGCGGTTCCTCGCCTGGCCGAGATCCGCATCGACACCACCGTGCTGGCGTGCGCCCTGGCGGCCAGCCTGCTCACCGGTCTTCTGTTCGGACTCATGCCCGCCTGGCGCGGCGCGGGCGCCGATCCCAACGACGCCTTGAAAGACACCGGCAAAATCACCGCCGGCCGCTCCCAGCGCAGCCTGCGCGATCTGCTGGTGATGGGTGAGGTCGCCTTGGCTTTCGTTCTGGCCGTGGGCGCGGGACTGCTCGGCAAGAGCCTGCTGCGCCTGTTGCACGTCGATCCGGGTTTCGATCCGCATCATGTTCTCACACTCCGTACCTTCGTCTACGGCGAGCGGTATAAAAAACCCGACGCCGAGCTGGCCTACGAACGCCAGGCGATGGCGCGCCTGCTGGCCCAGCCCGGCGTGGAAGGCGCCGCCATGACCAGCGCGCTCCCCTTGACCGACTACGATCGCTACGCGTTCCACATCCGCGACCGCCGCCTGGCCCACGACTCCGAAGCCCCCGCCGCCGACAACTACTCCGTGTCGCCCGCCTATTTTCGCGTCATGCGCATTCCCCTGAAGCGCGGCCGCTTCTTCACCGATCGCGACGACGCCTCTGCGCCACCCGTAGCCATCATCTCGGAAACCTGCGCGCGCCAGGAGTTTCCCAATCGGAATCCCCTGGGCAAGCAGATCCAGTTGGGCCGGCACGACGACGGCGCGCCGTGGATGACCATCGTGGGCATCGTGGGAGACGTGCGCCAGTACGGCCTGGATATCGCGCCGCGCATCGCGGCCTACATTCCGCAGGCCCAGCACATGGACTTCGCCTTCTCGCTCGTAGCCCGCACCGCCGGCGATCCGCGCCCCATGGAACCAACCGCCCGGGCGGCGTTTGTGGCCGCCGATCGCACCCTGCCCGTCTACGAGGTGCAGCCCCTGGACGATTACCTGGCCTCCTCGCTGGCCCAACGCCGCTTCACCCTGACCCTGCTGGCGTTATTCGGCGGTCTGGCCGTGGCGCTCGCCGCGGTAGGCATCTACGGCGTGGTCTCCTGCGCGGTCATCGCCCGCACGCGCGAGATGGGAATCCGCTTGGCGCTGGGCGCCCTGCGCCACGGTGTGCTGGTGGGAGTCCTCCGCAACGCGGCACGGCTCGCCGCGGCCGGACTGGCGGCCGGCTGCGCCGCCGCCCTCCTGCTGACCCGTTTCTTGCGAACGCTGCTGTTCGAAGTGCGCCCGGCGGATGCCTCCACCCTCGCCGCCATCGCCGCGCTACTGGCCGCCGTGGCCCTGGCCGCCGGCTATCTGCCCGCCCGCCGCGCCGCCCGCGTGGATCCGGCGGCCGCCCTGCGTCACGAGTGAATCAGCCCCGGTGCTCCGCCAGAAACTGCCGCAGCGTGGGCGCCAGGTTCGCCGCCCACAACAGGTTCTGCTGCGCGTCCATATCCGAGATCACGTACGCCAGCTCGCCCTGGCTCTCGAACCCCACCACCTGGAACCGGTCGACGCCTTCCTGGTGGATCCCAGGGCCCAACGTTTCCCCCGGCCGCGCACGCGTGAGAATCACCGAGATCACCTTGTCCGAGCCCGTCACGATAAAGTGCGTGTACTGCCGCCCCCCCGCCGTGCAGTGGTGCGCCTCGATGATCTGGAAATCCGCCGGCAGCTTCGCCTGGATCAGCGGCGCCAGCGCCGCGTACTCCGGTCCCAGGTCCGCGGCCATCGCCGCCGCCGGCTCGGGCTGTTTGGAAAGTTTGCGAGAGACGGCGCATTGCAGGTGATCGCGCAGCCCCACGTTCAGCACCGCCGCCAGCCGCCCGGACGCCTTCGCCAGAATGGCTTCCACCGGATCGCGGTTCGTCCGCAAAAGGCCGATCAGGTAAATGCACAACACCACCAGCGCGGCCGCGGCCACCACGTACAATCCGGTGCGCGGGCGAGCCGGCTGCCGGCGCACCGCGCCGCGGACCCGGGCTTCCAGACCGGCCGGCACCGCCGTGCTCCGCACCGCCTCCTGCAGCCGCGTGCGCACCCGCGCGGACGCCGCCAACTCCGCCGCGCACGCGGGACACGCCGCCAGGTGGCGCTCCACGTCCCGGCGCGCCGACTCCGGCAATTCGCCGCTCAAGTAGGCGTCCAGTTGGGCCAGCACGCCGTCGCAAAGTGAGCTCATGCGCCGCGGCCCTCCGCCCCGATCCCATATGAACGCGCCAGGGCCTGCAGTTGCTCGCGCAACAGCCGCCGGCCGCGGCTCAGCCGCGACATGACCGTCCCGATGGGAATGTCCAGCATCCCGGCGACCTCCTTGTATGAGAACTCCTCCACGTCGGCCAGCACGACCGCCGCGCGGTAGTCCGAGGGCAGCCGGTCGAGAGCCTCCAGCACGGCGCGCTCCGTAAGGCATTCCGGAACCGCCGGCGCCGCCGCGGCGGTCTGCGCCAGGACTTCGCCGCTATCCTTCACCAGCCGCAGGTTGAACCAGTGGCGGCGGTGGTGATGGATGGTGTTCATCATGATCTTGAAGAGCCAAGCCCGGCAGTTGGTCCCCGGCTGGAAACGGTCGAACGACCGCCACGCATGCAAGTAGGTCTCCTGCACCACGTCCTCCGCTTTCGAGCTGTCGCCGAGCAGCCGCGCCGCCGCCCGATAGAGTTCACTCAGATGGGGCAAGGCAGCGCGTTCGAATTCGTCGGTCCCGCGGCGTATCGAAAACAATACTCCTCTATAGTGGCATAAGCCGCGCGCCCGGCGTTTTATTCCATACCGCTTCTGGTAAACTGAAGATGTTTCCTCACGGCGGCTTTAGCTCAGGTGGTAGAGCGTCGGATTGTGGTTCCGAATGTCGTGGGTTCGAATCCCACAAGCCGCCCCATATAGACAGGCCCTGCCGCCAGGCGACGCCAGCCTTTCTTTCCTCCACACTCATCACTGCCGGTCGATCCTTTCCCCGCTGGGAGCCGTTCTTTACTTCACCGCCATGGAAATGTATACTATGCGATCAGGAGAGCCAAGATGAAAGACCGGGCTTTCAGTATCCAGGCTAAGCGGCTTGCTTTTGTCGCGATTGTGTTGACGGCTTCGACCGTTCGAATGTCTGCGTCCCTTATTTTGAACGAGAATTTCGACGAGCTGACGGGCCTGTTCAGTGCGACGTCCGCGGGAGCCTTCACCGCTATCAACGGCACGAATGTCGATATCGTCGGACCGGACAACGAGAATCTCTGTGCCGCACCCACGTCGGGACATTGCATCGATTTGAACGGTTCGTTCGGCGACGCTCAAGGCCAACTGCAGTCGAACATGGTATTCGCCGCCGGCAGTTACTTTCTGAGCTTCGATCTGATCGGCTCGGGACGTGGTTCGACGGCTTCGGCGACGGTGACCTTCGGGGACTACGACCAAACCTTCACGCTGCTGAGCGGCGACACCTCCAGCGGCATCGTGGTGGACGCGCTGGTGACCCTGACTTCACCCGGCCAACTGCTGTTTGCGAGTGACACGGCCGGCAACGTCGGTCTCATCCTCGACAATGTCACCGTGGAGACGGCTCCCTCGGGCATCCCGGAACCATCCAGCGGGTTTCTGACGGCTTCCGCTGTATTGGCGGGAGCGCTGGCGTGGGTGGGCCGCCGCGCGCAGCGGCGCCGGACGGCCGGGTCTCCGCATCCGCCGCGGGCGTAGGATCGGCGGCCGCGGGCGGTCCCACACCAAACTCCACTGCTTCGCGTGCGCGTTGCGCCACCCGGCGGAATCGGCACCCGTAGTCTTCGTGTGGCCCCCCAACGAATACAATTGAAAGGACCCGCAGTTCATTCTCCGCAAAAGGAGCGCCGCGCGCGTGTTAGGCATCCTCGATTCGGTGATCGTCTTCATCAGCCTGGCGCTGGTGGTGGGCGCGGTGCAGCGTGCCGCGCGCAAACAACAAACCGACGCCGAGTACTTCCTGGCCGGCCGCGCCCTGCGCTGGCCCTTCATCGGCATGTCCCTGCTGGCCTCCAATATCTCCGCCGAGCACGTGGTGGGCCTGGCCGGCGACGGATACCGCGTCGGCATGGTCACCGGCGGCTTTGAATGGATGGCCGCCTGGTGCCTCATCATTCTCGCCTCCCTGTTCGCCCCTCTCTACCTGCGTAGCAAAGTCTACACCATCCCTGAATTCCTGGAGCGCCGCTTCGGCTGGGGCCTGCGCGCCTTCCTCTCCGGCAATCTGCTGGTGATGAACGTATTCACCAAGAACGCCATCGATCTGTGGGCCGGCTCCCTGCTTCTGGTTCTGCTCTTCGGCTGGAATCAGTTGGCGGTCATGATCGGACTCTCTGTCTTCACCGCCATCTACACCATGAAAGGCGGCCTGCGCGCCGTGGTCTATGCGGACATGGTGCAGGGCACCTGGCTGATCGTCAGCAGCATTGTCCTCACCGCCGCCGGCCTGGTCAGCGTGGGCGGATGGGGCGGGCTCACCGCCCGCGTCGACCCCGGACTCATCCACATGGTGAAGCCTCTCGATTCCGAGCTTCCCATTACCGGCTTCCTGATCGGCAACCTGTTCGGCGGCATGTTCTACTGGTGCATGGATCAGACCAACGTGCAGCGCGTCCTGGGCGCCCGCTCCGTGGACCAGGGGCAGAAGGGAGCCATCTTCGCCGGCTTCCTCAAACTGCTCGTCCCGTTTATCCTGGTGCTGCCCGGCGTCATCGCCCACGCTCTCTATCCCCATCTTCCTAAACCCGACATGGCCTATCCGCGCCTGGTCGGCGACCTGCTCCCGGTCGGACTGCGCGGCCTGGTGCTGGCCGGCCTCATCGCCATCCTCATGTCCTCCATGAGCGCCTGCTACAACGCCAGCGCCACGCTGGTGGTCCGCGACTTCTTCCTGCGCTGGAAGCCTGGACTCTCCGATCGGGATCAGGTGGTGATCGGACGCCGCATCACCGTCCTCATGGCCGTGCTGGGCGTCCTCGCGGCTCCCCTGGTCGGACTCTCCGTCACCATCTGGCATTACCTGCAATCGATCTCGGCCTATCTGAGCGTGCCGTTGTGCGCCGTCATCTTCGTGGGCCTGCTGTGGAAGCGCGGCAATACCGCCGGCGCCATTGCCGGAGGCGCCGCCGGCTTTGCTTTCGGCTTGTTCCTGTTCCTCGACCAGACCCTCGCCTGGGGATTGGTCAGGCACCCCTACCTGACCTCGTTTCTCCACCGTTCCATCCTGGTCTGGCTCTTCGCCGCGCTCACCATGGTCGTGGTGAGCCTTCTGACTGCCCCGCCGCCGGACTACAAAGTCGACAGCCACGTCTTCGCTTCCGCCGTGGCGGAGAGTCTTGGACGATCGGATTATCGGATCTGGGCCGGCGTCCTGTTCGCCTGCACCCTGGTCCTCTGGTTCGCCTTCCGCTGACAGCGCCCCCCGCCGTGAGTTAGAACAGAGCTTACGAGATTTTGCTATGGCTCCAAAACCGCAGTCCCTCGATCGCCGGCGATTCCTATCCTGCGCCGGGCTGGCCGCCGGCGCCCCGCTGCTCGCGCGCACGGCCTTGGCTGACGCAACCCCCTTCACGACCGTTACCGCCAACACAACTTACGGCCAGGTCCGCGGCGCGTCCCGCGACGGCGTCACCGTGTTCAAAGGCATCCCCTATGCCGGCGCGCCCGCCGGTCCCGACCGCTTCAAGGCTCCTCCCAAACTGAAGCCCTGGACCGGCGTGCGCGACGCCCTGCTCTACGGACCCCAGGCCATCCAGCCTCCCGACCCGGGCTGGCCCAAAGACTGGCCCCTCGCTCCCTCCAGCGAGGATTGCCTCTTCCTGAACATCTGGACCCAAGGCGTGGCCGATGGCCGTAAGCGCCCCGTCATGTTCTATTCGCACGGCGGCGGATTCGCCACCGGCAACGGCGGCGCCGACGTCTGGCCCCAGATGTTCAACCACGATGGCAGCGAACTTTGCCGCCACTACGACGTCGTGGTCGTCACCCACAACCACCGCCTGGGCCTGCTCGGCTACCTCTACCTCGGCGACCTCCTGGGCGAAGAATACGCCGCTTCCGGCGCCGCCGGTATGCTTGATATCGTGGCGGGCCTGGCGTGGGTGCGCGACAACATCGCGGCCTTCGGCGGCGATCCCGAAAACGTCATGATCTGGGGCGAGTCCGGCGGCGGTGCCAAGACCGCTACTCTCACCGCCATGCCCGCCGCCCAGGGCCTGTATCACAAGGCCAGCGTCGAAAGCGGCCCCACCCTGCGCCTCACGCCGCGCGACCGGGCCGCCGAGACCACCCGCACCGTGCTCTCCCGCCTGGGCCTTAACGAAAAACAGGCGCGCGACCTGCTCACCCTCCCCGCCCAGCGTTTCCGCGATCTGCAGGAGAACATGGCCGGCCCCAATCCCATGCGCTTCGGACCCGTCGTCGATGGCCACTTCATCCCCACCCACCCTTACGATCCAGAGGCCCCCGCCATCTCGGCGAACATCCCCATGATCATCGGCACCAATAAGGACGAAACCATCCTCTTCCTCCAGCGCGGCGACCTCGCCGCGTTCTCGCTCGACGAGGCCGGCCTGCGCAAGCGCCTGCAGCCCAGCCTGGGCCCGCATCTCGACCGCGTGCTGGAAGTCTACCGCCGCAGCCGGCCGCAGGCCTCCCCCACCGACCTCTACATCGCCATCGGCACCGCGCAGTTCATGTGGCGCAACGCCATCACCATGGCCGAGCGCAAAGTCGCGCGCCACGCCGCGCCCGTATTCATGTACCTGTTCGCCTACGAATCCGAGGTGCCCGTGGCGCCCGGTGTGCCCTATCCCCAAAAGGCCGCGCACGCCATGGAGATGGCCTTCAAGTTCGACCATCCCGACAACAATCCCGATGCCGGCCGCCGCCCCGAGCGCTACCCGGCCGCGCGCAATATGAGCGCTGCCTGGGCCGCCTTCGCGCGCCACAGCAATCCCAGCCACGGCGGAATCCCCGCCTGGCCCGCCTACACTCTGGACCAGCGCGCCACCATGATCCTCAACGCCGAATGCAAAGTGGTCAACGATCCCTACCGCGAAGAGCGATTGGTCTGGCAGGAGATCGGTGAAACCCGGCCGCGCTAGCGCAGCGGCCCCGCGGGGAAAGAGCGTACAATAAGAACGTCTTGCGCGAAATACCCGACTGGGACCAATACTACCTGGACATCTGCAAAGCCGTTGCCGCGCGCAGTAAGGACCCCAACACTCAGCTCGGCTGCGTGATTGTGGGGCCGGCCCACGAAATCCGGTCGACGGGCTACAACTCGTTTCCCCGTGGAATCCAGGACGATCTGCCGGAAAGGCTGGCGCGGCCGATGAAGTACCTTTGGATCGAACATGCCGAGCGCAACGCCATCTGCAACGCGGCGCGCGCCGGCACCGCCACAGACGGTTGCACCCTCTACGTCGAACTCATGCCTTGCATGGACTGTGCGCGCGCCATCGTGCAGGCCGGCATCACCAACGTGGTGATCTCCGGTGAGCGCATGCAGCAATACTCCAGCGACTACTACAACGAGCACTTCGCCATGGTTGAAAAGCTGTTCCGGGAAGCCGGCGTCACCATCCGCCGCGTCTTTCGCGCGACGCCGCTTTCCGCCGCCGAAGGACCTGCGCGGACGTAAGCTGTCAGCCGGCCTGGGGTTATTGAAAACATTGGTAGGCGCGGCCGGACTCGAACCGGCGACCCTCTGCTTAGAAGCCAAAAATGCACGCATTTTCTATGACTTAGAAGGAATCCTAGCCATTGCTAGCAGTTGCGCTAAGTTGCTAGTCTTCAAAGACTTCCGTGCCTTTCCTCCGAGGGCGCTAGCAACAGCGCGAAACGCTTCTATGCGTGGGGTAGGCACAAAAATGGGCACAGTTTCGTCCCGCGATCTTCAGAGCGCAAGCCGGGCGAATCTTCGGACTTTTGGGCGACATGGCACTACAAAACCTACAAAACCGTCCCGCGCCGGCAGCGTCGGCTTTCATTGGACCCTGCCGCTCAGCACAAACGCCGTGGCGCGGAGGATTTGCCCACCGTCGCCAGGTTCGGCGCTGGCCTAGCCGGGCTACCCCAGAATCATTCCCAAGAGCGCGCCAGGACGGTCCGTGATCAACTTGCGCGATAGTTGCCGCTGCCGTCACGTGGTTGGGCCGGCGCGTCGCCTTTGTTCGAATCGGTTGGGTTTGGACATCACTCCTCGCCTTTAAGTACTTGCCAAGCTCGGAATATTCGCTGTCGGAAGGGTTGCGCGCTGCGTGGCCTCTCTGGCCCGGCTTTCCAGGGGTCCCCAAGGCCTGCCTCGACATCTTCCGGCGTCGGCCTCCCAAAGTATGCGCCAGCCTTGACCCTGAATTTTGCCCTGGTCTCGTCGTCTAGCTCAAGGGTCTTCCTCTTCAGAACAGCGTCATAGTCCTTCCAGGCAACCGTCATCGTCATTCCGTAATCTGCGACATACTCTTCGGCACCGAGTCGGGAGTGATTGCCAACATAGAAAAGTTGGTAGAACGGTCGGTCACTGCCGTAAGGGTCCACGTTTGCCATTAAGGTCTTAAGCAGAGCCTGATTCTTTTTGACTCCGTCAGGCACTGGCACAAGCCTGCACAGCACGAAGGAGGGCGGCGGTGGCTTTTGCTTTGGGGCCACATCGCAGTCTGTACTCAACACCGCACAGTAGCCAACCACCGCATGAATCTGAGCCGTTAGCCACCAGCTCTTGCCGATTAGTTCTGTATCAGCATCGAGTTGAACGTCCTGGCCAGTACCCTGCTTCAGGGCACCCAAGAACTTAGGTTTCGACTGTAGCCTGGAAAGCGGAAAGGACACGTCGGCGATGATGTCTCCTTGTCGTAGGCCAGTCGGATCGTAGTGCTCCACGAACATGCATCAGATCTCGTGACCAATCATCGGCGACGGCGGTGCGGTGCTCGAACGTAAGCGGCTCGCAAGAGCCGGAGGCAACACGGTCTGTCGCCCCGTGGAGTACTCGACTTCGATCTCCACCGCCGTGGGCTTCGAAAGTTCTGCAACCATTGCCTTGTATCTCGCCAGCTCCCGCTGCAACTCGGTGATTACATCCTCATAAAAACGGATTATCGCGGGATCATATCCGACCCTGCGAGGGAGTGGTGCGAGTTGCCTCCAAAACTCCGTCCGGGGGTTGGCTTGCGGACCGCTACTGGTGGTGGAAGTTTGAGTCCGCTCCCCAAGGAAGCTGTCTTCATATAGTTTCTGTACGTCGGCGGAAATATGGGTTGTTAGGGGTTCGGTTTCGGCAAGTGCCATTCTCACCCTCTCATAATTGCCTTGTAATCTTCCGTAATGTGGCTGAGGAATTGCACTTGGATTTCGCGATGGAACTCGTCGAGCACTCCAGAGAGTGAGTTCGTGTCTTTGAGGCTAAAAGAATAACAATCTAGATCGAGGATGTACAGCATAGGTTGGTCAGCCGTCGGAACTGGGAGCAAGGCACCTCTAATCGTCATTTTGTGAGCGCCCGATTTCAATCGGAATTCGGTCATAAACTGCTCGATTGCGGCGACGTCGATTCTTGCGAAATCAACTGGTGCGTGGACGTATCGGTGCAAAGCGCTGCCGGGTTCATCGCCAGGCAACTGTATGTGGTTTACGTATCGCAGGCCGACTCGCTGGTACGTGTTGACATCGAATTGACGAGAGAAATCTGAGATCCGTGTCAGGGCTTCGGCTTTGAAGTTCTCAAAGGTTGTGTACTTATTGTAGATCACAACAAAACTCTCTTGAGAAACCTTGATGAGCCGCTGGTCAGAAGGGCTGGCGAACACATACGTGGGGACAAACCGATTGGCCGCGAAGGGAACCTGTTCTTCGGCGACTTGCGGGTAGAGGTCAGCGAGGGTGTCCTGGATCCTCCACACCTCTGGGATCACCCGCAGGCGCGGAGCGAAGCGCACCTCACAAGCGACCTCCCTGACCGCCGGCTGCTTGAAAACTTCGAGAAAATCTGCCTCTTTGAGCACAGGGCTTATCTTAACTCCTTACTGCGGCCCATTTTTGATGACGAGCTGAATTCCTTGCCTCCCCAGCTTGTCTTCGTTGTCCCAAATCCATTTCCACAGGATTGAGACGGCGACTTCAGCCTTGTTCTTGCCGAGTATCCCGTGGTTGGCGAGCTCCTCCAACACCCGGTTGAGGGTCGGGTCAAGAGACATTGGGAGCTTTATTGTGCCGACTCGGTTCTTCCTGTTCACTTCTAATTGGAGTCTAATTAGAATCTAATAAAAATGCAACCAATTTCCGCTAAGGGAACCATTTCGCTGACGTGACGCCCGCTTTCATTGGAGTTAAGTGATTGAAACTAAAAATGATCTGCTCCGTTAGATACCGGTCCGCACGACTGTCGCCGCGAAGCTGGATGCGCCGCAGCCGGAGGCTCTCCCAGGAAGTCTATTGACCGTGCTGCTCCCGCGACCCCGTGGTGGAAACGCCGTCAACTGAGGTAGCCGCTTTGTCGCCCCGTCGAGCTAGGCGGCTACCAGCATTTTACTGATTCGATGTTTCGGGAGCAAGCAGGCGCGAAGAAAGGGGGGCCGTGCCCCCAGCCTGGTGGGATGAACGTGCCGCTGCGCCTGGAGGCAACGCCAAGCTGTCCACGAGCAGTCCGACACTGGGTCTTAGCGCGGATTCCTAATACCGCTGCGCCATCGCAGTGCGCGTGCAAAAAGGCCGCCAATTGATGGAAAAGGCACTGGAGGCGCCCGGGGCCGCTAACTGGCCGACTGAGGCAGGCATCAAAGGCAGAGACGGAGGTCATCTTTGATCGAGTAGGCAAGGTCGATGATCGATTTAGCTTAGCTTTACAACACCTTTCTCAAATTGGCTTCGCTTGTTCTATCTCGATTCCTCGAGCGCAGGAAGCCTCATTGAAAGATATTATACGGGGGAGGGGAATAGTTAATGTTTGTGCAAACCCAGTTCCCGTTTGGCTGTTTACCGAACGACACTTGCACGGACTCGTCCGTAGGCCTCTGACCAAAGATCGCTTCGGCCGCAGTTGTCAGTTTTACGTGGGTCTTGCATGAGGCAGTAGCCGTCGTTTCCGAAGCAAGGAGCAGACGCTCACAACTGTCAACTTCAAGGTGCCCAAGCTTAAGCATCGCTCCGCTGACGGCTTCTTTGGGCAGTTTATCAGTCCAGGCGTAAACGTAAACCTCCTGCTGAATGTCCGCCCCCGTAACGCGACCACGAAATGTGACCGGCTCGTCAGAGCCGTTGTCGAGCAGGGTTCTCGGCGTGTGGAAACTTCCCTGTATAATGTCTGGGCTGCCACGAATAAGGGACACGTTGAGCGGCATGGTAGTGTTAGGCATCATGCCAATGGAACCAGCCCATGCGGTCACTCTTATCAACAGATTCGAAACGCCATTTCTCCGCACCGGCCCGGCTACTGTTCCCGACCAACAACTGTCATGCTGGAAGAAGAGCTTGGGGTCATAGGCATAACAGCTTCTAATCGAGCCGTTTACATATGGAGGGCGTCCCGGGCTGGTCGAGACGTTAAAGAAGTCGTTCCAGCCCCCATATTGTTGCCCCGGTTGAAAACCGCGACTACCCGTAAAAGCACCAGAGAAATTGGGATACGAAACCGACATGGTCTTTTCCTGGACGTATCCGCTCCTTAGCGCGCGCTGAACAGCCGCCACCGTCCAATGCTGCGGCATCTCAACGCCAATTTGGCTTGTCAGGTTCCCGGCAAAGGTGCTAATGACACCGCCATTCTGAGCATCAACATATTTCTGTATGATGCTAACCGCCGAGGATTCGGTCAGCGATTTGGAACAGCCGTACAGTCCAATGATCGAGAGCCATAACACGCACTTCATCAGTTGTTTCATCCAAAGACCTCCCTTTCTGGGCACAGGAATGATACCTTTAGGCTTTGGCATAATCCGGTAGGCCCTTGAGGTATTTCTGCCGGAGAACGTCGATCTCGGTAAGCTTCCCCGTCTCCGCATCTCGAAATTTCCAAAAGTTCCAGCCGTTGGTCTGCGGATATTGCCTGCCTGGGGGCGCCCCGATCACTGACTTCCGGGCCATCCCGCCGGCAGTGGACAGGGAATCGTAAAGCTCGCCGTCGACACTGACAGTTCCGTCAGTCTGAACGACGGCCTTCAGGTGCACGCCTTTGTACTCCCTCCGAGCAGCATACACCCGTAGCCTGAGTGGTTGCAAGACATCAACCGGGCAGTAGGGGAGCGAATCCGGAGACTACGCTTGAAGAAAGGAATCACGCAGGATCAGCTTGCCGAACTGACCGGCCTTAATCGCGTCCATCTCTACCGGCTAGAGAATGGACGCCAAAGCATGACGCTCAATACCCTTAAGATCATCGCCGACGCGCTCGGAGTCCGGGTGCGTGATCTCGTGGGAAAGCTTTGAACCGGGCCTGAGCACGCCACCGGCGACCCCAGTTTGGCCCGAGGCGGAGGCCGGAAGCGAACTAAGCCGCCACCCGTCGCGACCACGTTCGCCCACGTAGCACCGGTGGTGCCCACCGCGGACAATGTGGCCAACATTGTGGCCGCGCATGCCCGGGACTGCACCGCCGATGCCGGCCTGATCTTGCTGTTTGCGGCGATTCCGGCCAGTGCCGCTGCTCCCCCTTGAAACCGAGGGTGCCGTCAGTGAAGATGGGCGCATGAACAAACTGGCGTTTGCTCTGGCTATCCTTCCCGCAATCGCCCCTGCCCAAAGCCCGGCGTACCACGACCCCGGCATAAAGGTCGTTACGCAGGTGGCCATTGTCTGCCGCGACATCGAAGCCACCAGCAGGCGTGGGCATCGGTTCTGGGCGTCGCTCCACCGCGGATTCTCACCATTAAACCAGGCAGCGAAGCGAAGCTCGTCTACCGGGGACACCCATCCAACGGGCAGGCAAAGCTCGCATTCCTGAATCTCGGGCAGGTCACGCTGGAACTGATCCAGCCGGTCGGCAATGACACAGCCTGGAAGGAATTTCTCGATACGCACGGCGAGGGCGTTCACCACATCGCCTTCCAGGTCGCCGACCCGGACAAAACCATTAATGCATTCCAGGATGTGGGTATGCCTGTACAACATCAGGGCCGGTTTGACGACGATTCTGGCTCGTATGTTTATATCGATAGCGCCAAGGCCCTCAGGCGTTACGCTCGAACTGCTGCACGCGGACGCGAAGAAGTAAGGCTCGGAGGCGAGCCCGGTGTGGGTCGGACCCAGGAAGCCACGGCGAACGTCGCCGCCCGAAAATAGTTTCCGATATGGGGGACACAACGCCGTCAAACAGTTTCGACCTCCGCTTTGTACACGTCAGCGATCCATGCGAGGATTCGGATGGCAAACTGATTCTGTTTCCAGTCCGACGCATCCACCGTTTCTTTGAGCATCGTCAGCAGGGGAGCAAGTGGAAGGAAGCGCTGCTCGAAACGGCTGCGCGGGAGTTGTGGGGCTGGGTTTCTTTGGTGACCTTTATCCGGAAGTCGACTCAGAATCCGATCGAGCAAGTATGGCCCGACCTCCACGATCGATCCGACTCTTATCAAGGCGCGGGCCTTGGTGTCGCAGCAAAACAACCCGAAGTCGATCGTCCAGTTGAACAGTTCGGCGGCCAGCTTGATTTGCTCCAACGACTGCTGGTCGAGCCGATGGCGAATGACCGCGCAAAGTCCCGAAAAGCAATCGTAGTTCTCGATCGAGTCGATACCGGCGCCCTCGGGCGCCCCCGCACCCTTTAGGAACACGGCCGCTTCGGACGGCAGCAGTTGCTCCTCTACGTCGGGAAACTCTGCCATATTGAACCACTCGGAGAAATCCGCGTAGAATTCGTCCAACCGATCGTTGATGAACTGGCTCACCGAAAAGTGTAGGTGCCAAAGCGAATCGGGCGTGTACCAGTCGCAGTACTCCAGCGTGTACGCATCCGTGTTGCTGTATGACCACACGAGGATTCGGTCTGGCGGCTCCGGGTCCATGAAAGTATCACTCTAACGCACGGCGCTGGCGGACTGGTCGCATAATGGGCGTCGATTCGTGGCCTCTCAGCCGCCTGCCACGACTGGGTCAGTTTTCGGCTTTCTCAATGCACCATAGACTTTGTGGAGCAAGTGCTCGACGGCGAGTTTCCTGAATTCGCTGTCGCCCATGAGTTTTCCGAAAATCTCTTCGTTGCCCTCCATGCGGTCGATCACCAGGCCCTCGAAAGCCTTCTCGAAGACGTAGCGGAAGTCGTCCTTAGAATTCGCGGCGGCAGCTTTCTGCAACGGCTCGCTTTCGATCGCTTCTTCCTGGATCTGATCGAAAAAGAGCTGGTCGGCTTGGGTAAAATCCGTGCCGAAGCGCTCATTCAGGATGTCGATGAGTTCGGAGAGCTTGATGTCCCGGTCTTCCTGCCCTGTGCCTACGTCGCTGGGGCCTTTCAGCGGTTTACCATCCCCTGTGTTGAGGTCGATCTGGCCCTCGCTGATCTTTTGTAGGCGGTAGTATTGCAGCTCCACTTCTTCTTCGAGGTGGTAGCCCGGTCCCGTGTCACGTTTCGGCAGCTTGGTCAACAGGAAGCGCACATAGGTGTAGAGCTGCTCAAGGTCGGAGTCCTGGTAAGGTATGACCTGCGAGAGGAAGCCATACATGTTGCGGAAGTTCACGAGAAGCGTCTTTGCCGTCTCGCGTTCCTCCTCGTCCCGTTCCTGGAAGCGCTCCACGGCTTGATCGAGGATGCCGCTCATCTGCGCCTGATCGTGAGGGGTCTCTTTGCGGCGCGGTTTGAAATACACAGCGCAGAAGGCCTTCACTTCCTCTTCGTGGATCAAGTGCGTCTCTTCAATCTGGTGTTGGAGACGGTAAAGGTGCTGCGCGTCCGTCAGCGGCTCGGAGGGCGTGTCTTCGTAGTAAGGCTTGAATGCCTTGAATATTTCCTCCGGTGTATTGCGGAAATCGAGAATAAACGTGTCTTCCTTACCGGCGCAGGTGCGATTGAGCCGCGAGAGCGTCTGCACCGCCTGCAATCCAGTGAGCTTCTTGTCCACATACATCGTGTGCAATAACGGTTGGTCGTAACCAGTCTGATACTTCTCCGCCACCAGGAGCACCTGGTATTCGTGGCTGTCGAATCGCTCCGGCAGTTCGCTTTCCTTGATGCCGCCGTTCATGCCCACTTCCGTGTAACTCTTTCCCGGCACGTCCGGGTCTTCCACGATACCGGAGAAGGCGACGAGCGTCTTTACATCCTTGTAGCCCTTCTCGGCGATGTAGCCATCGAACGATTGCTTGTAGCGAACTGCATGGAGCCGGCCTTCCGTCACCACCATCGCCTTGGCCCGGCCGCCGATCTTATGCTTCACGTGAGTGCGGAAGTGCTCTACCATCACCTCCGTTTTCGTCCGGAGGTTCACGGCGTGGAACGTCAGAGTTCGCGCCAGGGACCGCGCTGCCTTTTTGCGCTGCACGTGGGGGTCATCGTCGCCGACCTGCACGAGGTGGAAATACGCCTCGTAGGTTACGTAGTTCTTGAGCACGTCGAGGATGAACTTCTCCTCGATGGCCTGCCGCATCGTGTAAAGGTGAAACGGCGCCTTGCTGTTCGGACCCGGCTCGTCGAATACTTTCAGCGTTTTATATTTTGGCGTCGCCGTGAAAGCGAAGAAACTGAGGTTTGGTTGCTTGGCCCGCTTCAACATCTCCCGAACCACACCGGCCATGTGATCGGCCTCGTCGTCGCCGTTGAGCTGGTGATTGAGCAAGTATTCCGCAGCCTCTTCCTGTAACCGATCCGCATTGAGCACGCCCTTCAGCTCCATCGCGCTCTCGCCGGATTGCGAGCTGTGCGCCTCGTCCACAATCACGGCGAACCGCTTGTCCTTGGTAGAAATCGCGATGCCGGGATGATCCTCTGCGCGTAGCTTCTCCAGCGTCTCGGCGATGAATGGGAACTTCTGCAGCGTGGTGACGACGATCGGCGTCCCGCCCGCCAGCGCCTGCACCAGTTGCCGCGTGTCCTCATCAATTTTCTGCACCACCCCTTGCTTGTGGTCGAACTGGTAGATCGTGTTCTGAAGCTGTTGGTCCAGTACGCGACGATCCGTCACGACGATTACCGAATTGAAAACCTTCTTGTCGGCCTCGTCGTGCAACGACGCCAGCCGGTGCGCCAGCCACGCGATGGAGTTGGATTTACCTGAACCCGCGGAATGCTGAATGAGGTAGTTCCGTCCCGTTCCGTGCGTCCGTGCGTGGGCCACGGTGCGGCGCACGCAGTCGAGCTGATGATACCGGGGAAAAACCATCGTCTCTTTGGTGATCTTCTTGATCTGTCCCTGGTCGTCCAGAATCCGCTTTTCCGAAGTTTGCAGGTGCATGAAGCGTCCTAGGATGTCGAGCAGGCTGTCGCGCTGCCACACCTCGCGCCACAGATAGGCCGTGCGGTAGCCACCGTCGGCCGCCGGCGGATTTCCGGCATGGCCCTGATTGCCGAGGTTGAAGGGGAGGAAGAGCGTTTTGTCCCCGCTCAACCGCGTGGTCATGAACACCGCATCCTGATCCACCGCGAAATGGACCAGCGTGCGCTTTGTAAAATCGAAGATCAGTTCTCGTTGATCACGGTCCTTTTTGTATTGCTTCTTTGCATCCTCGACCGTTTGGCCGGAGAGGGGGTTTTTCAGCTCAGCCGTGACTACGGGAAGGCCGTTGAGAAAGAGCACCAGATCGAGCGACTTGGAATGCTCCGTGCCGTAGTAAAGCTGCCGCGTCACCGAGAGCACGTTCTGGCCATATAAGTCGAGCGTGTCCGGGTTCATCCGGTTGTTGGGCGCAAAGAACGCCAGTCGCAGCAGCTTGCCGTAGCATTTGAAGCCCTGGCGGAGGACTTTCAAGATGCCCTTGGTCTCTAGTTCCTTTACCAGATGGTCCAACACCACCTTACCCGTTTCTTCGCCGTGGATCGCCGCGAGACTTTGCCAGAGCTTCGGCTGCGTCGTCCGGATGAAGCCCAGCACCAGTGTCGGATCGAGTGCCCGCATCTTGTCGTAACGGTCCTTCGCCGGGCCGCTGCGGTAATCCACAAAGACATAGCCGCCCTGCGTGGTCAGATGATCAACGATGGCGTCTTCAAGCCGGGCTTCCGTGTGTATTTTCATGGCGCTCACGTAATGCTTTCGATGCAGGTGTTGTCCAAGGCGTCGAGGGCGAGCCCGTCGATGTCCTGATATAAATAATGGCGTATGGAGTGATCACGCTGAAGGTACTTTCCGGCTGCGTCGAGATACGGCGCCGGGTTGGGATGGCACGACAAGACAAATTTGGTGAGATGAAGTGTTTTCTTTTCGCCAGTGTAATGCTCTATTGTGCTGTGCAAGGCACGGCACCAAGCTTCGCTCGCCTCTAACTGATCGACGAGCGCATCCGGCAGAGTAGCCGATTTGAACTCGAAACACTGGACGTTGATCCGCTCTCTCACCCGATGAAACACGACGAAGTCACAACGCTTCGACCACGGCTTAGCGTTGTCGTTGAGGAAGCGGAACAGCGGCTCGGAGTTCCCGTTCCGGCCCTTCTTGTCCAAATTGATCACCAGCGCTTCACCGGTGACACCCAGTCGGACCTTATACTCAACCGGCTTGGCCGAACCGCCCACAAAGACTTTCTCCTTGAGTACAATTCGCCCCGCATCCGTGTCCGTCACCTCGTATTCAGCGGTGTTCAGGTAACTCCGGAGTGCGTTGAAATAGCCTTGGGCATTGAGTGACATGGCTACGCATCTTCATCAGGGATCTTCACCGCGCGCACGTCGATCTTGCCCGTGGTCGCGGCGGTGATGAGGGCGGTGCGGTATTCGGTCAACCGGGCGATCGTGTTTTCTGTGGCCAACGAAAGATCATCGAGTTGCTTCATCTCTTCGTCGAGACGGCAAACAATGGCCCTCTGCTCCCCTCTTGGAGGCACGGGAAATGCGAACTTCTTGATTGTCTCGGTCTCCATCCTTCGTGTGCCATGCGCTGACTCCTGAGCCAAAGCAGAAAATACTTTTCCGAATCCCGTGAGGCACCAAAACAGATAATCTACCTCCAGCTTCTCTCCCGCTCGAAGAGCCTTCATGTCCTGATTGATAGTCACGGGCTGCTCCGTGAGAGCAGTCGGAAAGGAATGCGCCAAAATCATGCCTCTCACTACGACGAGGATAGCGTTGCTGGGAATCAAAGCGAGCCCCGTTTCATCGAGGGCCTTCTCGGTTACATGGTCAATAGAGTCCGAGATTCGCGCCTGCTTCATGTCCTTCGGAGTAACCCAGGGTACGTCCCCGCCCCAGTATTCCGAGTTCGCCATGCTTGGAGTCAGCCCACCCGACAGCGTCACAAGAAATCCAAGTGGGATCACCTCCCAATGTTTCGGCACGTTGCCGAGCCAGGGTATGCCTGAGTCGCGGAGAGGGGCGGCGGGGTTGAGGCCGCGGGTGACAGCTTGGGTGGTCACCGCGAGGCGCTTTTCCTTGAGCTTATCCAGCAGCTCCTTCTTCCGCGCTATCAGCGCGTCGATCTGCCCCGTCTTCCAGCCCAGAAACGCGGCGATTTGCTGCTGCTCGGGGACCGGGGGGAAAGGTACCTTTAATCTGCCGATGACCTCCACAGACAAACCCGGCTGCGCCGCAGCCTCAGAATACTGGTTGAGGTTCATCGCCCGCAATGTTTCGCCCAGCCAGCGATACTCCAAATCCCGGTCGGGCGTCGCAACGACGGCGTGCTCAGACGCCCAGAATTTTCCGTGTGCGTAGTTGATATTGCCGCACTCTGCGCCTTGTCTGCCAATCAGAACGTAGGATCCATTCGTGCGTGTATTGGGAAAACCTACCACGCACTCCGTTGCCACCGAAAACGGCATATTCTCCGTCATCTTCCATCTCGACGCTCGTGATCCCAGAGCCGCTCTTCATACGGACCATGTGGTGCAACTTCATCACCTGCCAGTGTTTTGGCTTGTAACCAATCCAAGCCACGCCACTTTCTTCGCTTTCTGGATAAGGTGCGTACCTCATCACACCACTTCCTTCAGCATGGCCATGATTTCCTTCTCCAGCCTCTCGATGTCCTGCTCGATCTCATCTAACAGGCGTGGGGGCTCATATTCGTAGAAGTGGCGATTGAAGGGGATCTCGTAGCCGACCTTGATCTTGCTATGGTCGATCCACGCGTCCGGGCGGTAGGGAAGAACCTCAGCAGCGAGGTAGGCTTCACAGTGCTCACGGACAACGGCGAGCAACTGGCCCAGGTCCACCTTGCCTTTGTTCTTCTTGCCCTCGTAGTCGAGCGGCAGCGGCAGGGCGATGCCGGGAGGGAACGGGACGTTCTCGGTATCCCGGAGTTCCGGGTCCGGCTCGGGATTGTTTTTCTTGTCGCGGCAGATTTCCGCCAACGGGTCGCGCTCGCCCAGGCTGTCAGGGGCGAGCAGAGCGCTGCTGAGTTTGTTCTCGAGCGTGATGCCAGCAGCATCAAAGGCGGCGGCGAGTTGCGCAGCGAACTCGGCACGGTCCTTGATGAGCTCGCCTGCGGCGAAAGCGCCCTTCATTCCCTCCAGCACTTCCAGGATGGCGGCCTGCGCCTCCTGGCCTTCGAGTTCCTCCTCGATGATTTTCTTTTTGTCCTTCCGCTTTCGAGAGATCGCAAGCTCGACGAATACACTGGTGCGCTTAAACCGCACGATGCGCTCCTCAGTGACGGCGAAGTTCAACCGGAGTGGACGCTCGACGGTAATCTTGAGATAGCCGAAGTCCTGATTTTCGAAAATCTTACTTACGCAGATGCTCTTCGTCTGGTCGCGCTTAGGGTCGATGTTGGTCTGAATCTCGCCCACGGTCATTCGGACGTCGTGCTTGAAGCTGCCGTAGAGCTTCGTAAGCACTTCGATGTGGTTGGGCGCGCCATCGGACCCGTCGCCGATCTGCTTGCGCTTGTCGCCGAGACTTTTCTTCATTTTCCAGGCAAAGTCGGCGCCGTTGATGAGTTGCACCCGCCCCCGGCGCTCTTGGCGCTTCCGATTGGTCACAATCCAAACGTAGGTCGAGATGCCGGTATTGTAGAAGAGCTGGTCGGGCATGCCGATGACAGCGTCCAGCATGTCGTTCTCGATGATCCAGCGCCGGATGTTGCTCTCCCCGCTGCCCGCATCGCCGGTGAAAAGGGGCGATCCATTGAAGACGATGGCGATGCGCGAGCCTTCGCCGCCATCCGCCGGTGCGGGCTCCATCTTCGAAATCATGTGGAGTAGGAAGAGCAGCGCGCCATCATTGATGCGCGGCAGCCCGGGGCCGAATCGTCCCTTGAAGCCAAATTCCTCGTGCTCCCTGGTGACGTGGTCCTTCTCCGGCTTCCACTCGACACCAAAAGGCGGGTTGGCCAGCATGTAGTGAAACTTCTCGTCCGGGTGGCCGTCGCCATCGACGAAGCCTTCCTTTGCTTTGCCGGTGCCCAGGGTGTTGCCGAAGACGACGTTTTTCGCGTCCTCACCTTTGATCATGAGGTCGGAGCCGCAGATCGCGTACGCCTCTGGGTTGTATTCCTGGCCGAAGAGTTCGAGGTTGGCGCTGGGGTTCAAGCCGTGTTCGGGATCGGCGATGAGCTTGTCCGATTCCGACAGCATGCCCCCGGTGCCGCAAGCCGGGTCGCAGATTTTGATGACCTTGCCTTCCCTGTAAACGAGGTCGTCGAAGGTGAAGAGCAGGTTCACCATGAGCTTGATGACCTCGCGCGGTGTGAAGTGATCGCCAGCCTCCTCGTTGGCCTGCTCATTGAATCGACGGACGAGGTCCTCGAAGACGTAGCCCATGGCGATGGTGGGAATGGTGTTTGGGTGTAGATCGACTGCTGCGACTTCCTTGATGACTTCGAAAAGACGGTTGGCCTCCTCCAGTTTCTCGATCTCGTCGGGGAAATTGAACTTCTCGATGATCTTCCGCGCCCGCGTGGAGAATCCGGAGATGAACTTCACGAGGTTGGGCGCCAGCTTGTCCGGGTCGCCCAGAAGCTTCTGGAAGGTGAAATCACTGGTGTTGTGGAAGTTCAGTTTGAACTTCCGGTTGATCATCTTCTCGATGGTCTCGGCGTCATATTTGCTCTTGCCGTCAGGTTTTTGCTCGGCCTTCAGCTTCTTGTGCTCGGCGATGACCTTATCCTTGGTCGCCTCCAGCACGCAATCCAGACGCCGCAGCACCGTAAGCGGGAGCATGACCCGGCGATACTGCGGGGGCCGGTAAGGGCCACGCAAAAGATTGGCGATGTTCCAGATGACGTCGCCGCGTTCTTTGAAGGCTTCGAAGTTTTTCATGAAGGGATGCCGTCAACCGTGAAATGCAATTCTAACTACAATCCCAATCGGCTGCTGCATTGCCGATGCTTGAGCATTCCGATCTGGCACGCTGCCATGCAGCCGGAATTGGTTCGGCGGCCCTCGACAAAGTAATCCGGAAGCGGATTCAACAGGTCCGTGATCGGAAGGAACGCATCGGTGAACACCAAGGCGACGCTGATTGATCCGCTGCTAACGTCGGTGGGGTGGGAAACTCCAGGAGATCGATGAGGTTTGCTGGGGCCTCTCTCTAGACTGCTATCTTTAGTTTTATCGTGTCGTTGGGGGCGTCGACCAGATTCTGACGCGTACCTAGGTATCGCTCCGTCGTCTGTACGCTCGCGTGGCCCAATAGCAACTGGATCTGCTCTAGTTCGCCACCGCCGGCGCGACACAGTTTCGCGGTCGTGCGGCGAAGGTCGTGGGGTGCGATACCTGCTACGCCCGCAGCCACGGCGTACGGCCGCAGGAGTTGCCACACGACCTTTTCCGACAGTCGGTCCCCATGCATCTCGTCGCCGCGGTGCACGGGCCGAAAGACGTAGCCGTCCGTTACGCCAGCGCGGGCCGTCCATGCGTCAATGGCCACCTTCACCCAGGTCGGCATGGGCACCGTTCGGACCCGCTTGTGCTTCGAGACCAAATCAAGGATCACCCACCGCCCATCACGCTGCTGTATGTGCCCGATCGTGAGCGCCGCCACCTCCGACCGGCGCAGCCCGCAGCCGAGCAGCACGGCGATGAGGGCGCGGTCGCGCAGGCCCTTCAGCGTCGAGATATCCGGCGTGTTCAGCAGCGCCTGGGCCTGCTTCTGGGACAGCCAGTTGCCCATGCGGACGCCGATGGATTTGGCGCTCTTCACGCGCTGGATGCCGGCGGCCAGGTCGGGCGCCAGCAGCCCATTGTCCATCGCCTCGACCGCCAGCTTGCGGATGGCCGACATGCGGACGATTATCGATGACGACCCCAGCTTGCGCTCCTCCAGGGAAACCCGCCAGGCGCTCACTGTGGCTTTGGTGAAGCCGGGCCGCGGCTCGGCGTCGTACCAGGCAAAGAACTCGTCCAGGGCCATGTTGTAGACCCGCTTCGTGATGGGGGAACTGACAGAATCGAGCACCAGAGGCTTCAATCGCTGCCACTCCGCCGTCCTTCTAACTATCGTTAACTCATTCATTCCACACTCCTTAATGGTCAATATCGGTAGCCCGAACACCTTACCTCAACCTGCAACCGCCAGCAAGCCACCGAAGGCAAACTCTATGGGGCCGGCCATCTCTGGTACGTGAAATGGAGACGGACAAATGCCGCTGCTGGCGAAGTCGGCATCGTTCCAACTACGGATTTCGAGCTCCAGCCATTGGCGCCAACGGGTTCAGAGCATCCAAAGCATGCTAATGTTTGTTGGAGCCCGGTAACTTCGCGCTTCCTCCAATGACGAACTCACCCGGCGAACCCGCGAAGAGAGCAAACTCTGCCGCCAACTGAGGGCGTCCCGAGTCTAGTTGAAGGTAGGTAGGCGGCGGTTGGCGCCGATTCGATAGAATCCGGTTGCCAAACTGAAATCCCGAAAGGAGCCTACCGCCGTGAAGAAACCATACCACATCGTCAC